>Ga0207885_100001_pt1 | contig 903890 bp, 813 predicted proteins | sample LinPmetageLP31_FD_184047 | JGI IMG/M metagenome (GOLD analysis project Ga0207885, IMG submission 184047) | Marine viral communities from the Pacific Ocean - LP-31 (SPAdes) | ecosystem: Environmental > Aquatic > Marine > Oceanic | place: Pacific Ocean | collected 2009-08-23 | reverse complement strand
TGTTCACCGCGTCGCTGCGTTTGCTGCAGCAGAGAAACGAGATTATGCAGAGCTTTTTCGTCGCTGTCAACAACTCGCTGAAGAAATTTATTCGCTCAACTCGCTGCCAACTACCACCGCGACATCCGCCCAGTCTCAACTACCAACCGGCCGGAAACCCGCACCACATCTACTTCTCCACCGCTTCAACACCCCCGCCGTCGCTTGCGTTTCGGCGCTGTGTTGTGCAGCGAGGGGCGAATACTAATGCGTCAGCGCATGGCTTGCAAGCTTTTTCGGGAGGAACCTACGCAAGCCTCATTGATCACCTGCCTCCTATGAAAGGAGAAGTCGCGTTACGGCCGGATGCAAAAGGCAATCTCTTGCATGATCAGTCCTTTTGATCCGTCCTCTAGCCGCTACGAATATTGCACGGTGCCGCGGCCGATAAGGCGCGTATCACGCCATGTCCCGGTCGCCGCCTCTTCCTCACGCGCGGTGATCGCCATCTGCAGCGCGTTCCGGGCGCTCGTATTGCGCGGGGGCAAGCCGGAGAGCAGGTCTTGCAGCGCGGGCAGCGGGCAGATCTCGGTCAATGCTTGCGCGGCGTGCTCCCGCACGCCCTCATCGTCGTCGGCCAGGCTGCGCGCAAGCAGCGGCACCACCGGCTGCGGCGCCAGAAAACTCAGCGCCCAGACCAGGCGGGCGCGTACATACGGCTCGGGTTCGGCACCCAAGCGCGCTGCCAGCGGCGCGATCGCCGTGTCGTCGCCAAGTGCGCCGAGCACCAGCGCTGCCTCACCGCGCACCGACTCGTCGACGTCATCGAGCAGGCCAAGCATTGGAGCCAGGGCACGCGCATCCGGCTGGGCGCGCAGGGCTTCGACCAGACCGGCGCGGGCGTCAGGGTGGGCACTGGTGAGCGCGTCGAGCAGGTGTGGCACGAATGCCGGATCGCCGTGGCGCGCGAGCGCCTGGGCCAGCACCACCTGCAAGTGCGGCTGTGCCGCGAAACTGTGCAATGCGGCCAGGGCTGCGGGCGGCATGGCACTCCCCGCGGGTAAACGCAATGCCTCGGCGGCGGCCAGTCGGACCGACCAACTCGGGTCCGCGAGCGCAGCCAGGATGGACTCAACCCGCCCTGCCCCATCGATGCGGCCGAGCGCAGTGATGGCTGCGCAGCGCACGGCCTCATCGTCATCCTGCAGCGCCTCGGCCAGCGCCGGCAAAGCGAGCGGGTCTCCCATGCTGGCAAGCGCCTCGCACGCGTATCGCCGCACCTCTGCGACCGGATCGCGCACGGCGGCCAGCAGCTGCGGCAGTACGCGCTCGGCGTCGGTGGGCGTGTCCCACGGCAGGTTGGCGAGCGACTCGGCGGCGCGCGCGCGGAACTCGGCGTCCGGGTCGCGCAGCGCCGTACAGAGCAGCTGCAGCGCGGCAGAATCGGCGCGCTCCCCCAGGGCCCACAGTGCACCCCAGCGCACGCGCTGCCCCAGCGACAGCGTCTGAAAGGCGCTGATGAGGTGTTGCGTGGCACGCGCGTCGTGCAACTCGCCGAGCGCGCTGACGGCGTAATAACGTACCTCCTCGTCAACTTCGTCGAACACGCGTGCGGCGAGGGTGTCGACGGCCTGGGCATCCTGCAACGAGCCCAACGCGATCACGACTTCCAGCCGCACCTGCGGCTCGGGGTCGTTGGCCGCGGCCAGCAATGCGGGCAAAGCTTGCGGCGGCCCGAAGCGCAGGGCCTCGGCCGCCTGCCGCCGGACCTCGGGCGCCGGGTCCGACAAGGCGGCCAGCAGCAGGTCGCGCAGCGTGGCATCTTCCGTGCCGAGGCAGGCGCACAGGGCCTCCAGCGCGGCGGCGCGCACGCTGCCTTCCGGGTCCGTCACGGCAGCGAAAAGGTCCGGCACCGCGTTGACCGCGTCGCAAATGGCCAGCCCCGAGACAGCCTGGGCGCGCACCTCGGCGTCGGTGTCTTGCTGCAGCCGTGCACGCAATGCGGCTGCCACAGGCTCGGACGGCCAGCGGCCCAGCACCTGCACAGCTTCACGGCGCACCTCGGCACTCGGGTCGTCGAGCGCTCGGATGCATGCCGGCACATACGCGTGCACAGCGGCCTCCACCTGCGTGCCCAGGGTAGCGACGGCAGCGGCGCGGATCGCCGCCTCGGCGTCATGCGCCAGCCTGTGCAGCACGGCGGCTTCGGCGCGCGGGTGCCGGGTCAGGTCGTACTCCGCGAGCGCATGGACCGCGCTGGCGCGGAGGTAAGAATCGGCGTCGCGCGTGGCGACCACCAGCGACGGCACGAAGGCATCATCCACGCCCAGGTCGGTCAGGCTGACGTTTGCGCCTCGCCGCGTGCCTGGCGGCTGCTGCCTAAGCGCAGCGATAAGCGCTTCGATCTCGGCTGAATTGCGCGTCCCAGTGGGCGCCTTGGGAGGATTTGCGGGGGAAGCCGGCTCGCGGTGGCCGGCTAGCGCGGCTTTGATACGGGCCATCAGCGACATCAAACGCATGCGGGTAAGTTCCTTCACGTTTGGTCGAGGCTTGGGTCGCGCACCCGGAGGCAGAATCGCTCCTGCAAACGCAAAGCCCCGAAAAAGCGGTCTTGGCGAAGCGCGCGCGGCGACAGGAATGCTCCTGGTCGGCGTTTGCGCGCGCCGGCGGTCGGGCCAAGGACCTCGGCCCGGCGAGCGCGGATCGTAGCGGCACGCGACGGCTGGTGCAAGTCAACCAGAACACCTCATCAACCGCAGCAGCGAAATCCGACGAAGATGTCGCTGCGGTGTGGCAGGTAGAAATTCCGGTATCGAGGATGCTGCAGGCGGGCGTGGGTGGCGAACGATCCGCCGCGAACCGAGCGATGGGTGTGGAACCATGGCGCCGAATACTCCCGGTAAGGGTCGGCGGAGAACCCTGCATATGGCACGAACGGATCGGCTGTCCATTCCCACACCGCCCCGCCCCAGCGGATCAGGCCGTGCGTTGCCGCGACCTCCCATTCCGCTTCGGTGGGCAAGCGCTTGCCGGCCCAGCGGCAATACGCTTCGGCTTCGTAGGCGTTGACGTGACACACCGGCTGCTCGCGCGGCAGCGGTATCCATTGCCCGAACCAGTGCAACTCCCATTGGCCAGCGGCGCGATGGTCCGCCTTGCGCCAGCGCACCGGATGCGCGAGCCCACGCTGTTGCAGCCACGCGCGCCCATCGTCGGACCACCATTGGGGGTCGTGATAGCCACCGGCGGCGACGAACTCGGCGAATGCCGCGTTGCTGACACACGTACGATCGATATGGAAACGGGGAACGTCCACGGGGTGCACCCATTTCTCATTGTCGAAGACGAACCCGTCGCCCGCCGGTGCCCCCATCAGGAACGTTTCACCGCCGCCTGTCGCGACCCCGGCTCCGGCTTCCAAGTCCGGCATGTCGAGCCATGTCGGCACGGGGTAACCAAGGGTCTGGCGCATATAGGTCAGCGCCTCGGCGTGCATATCTTCGTGGAACAGGGCGAGGCGATAGAAATACAGCGCCGGATCGGTGTCGTCCGAGGCGGCGAGCTTGGCGCGAACACGCTCCAGCACGGTCGCCGCATAGTCGCGAATCTCGGCGAGCCCGGGGAGTGCAAGGTGCCAGCGATCCGGGTGCGCCACGCGCATGGAATCGAAGAGGCGGTCTGCTTCCGGCAGCATCGATGGAAGGCGGGCCACCCAGCGGCCGTCGCTGTCGGCCTGCGGATCGCGCAGCACCCAGTGCTCCGTGAACCAGGCGACATGGGCGACCTCCCACAACGGCGGGTTGATACCCGCGTCATAAGGAACCTGCCATTGGCGCGGCGCCAGATCGGCTAGAACGGCCCAGGTGCGCTGGTGCGCATCGGCGAGCGCCGCATGCAGCTCGAACTTGTTTATCCTTCTTGCCACCACACCTTCAGAATCCGTCGTCATGCGTCCTCCCAAGGCCACGGTAGCGATTATCAGCCCGGCGCTGCGCAAGGCCAATAATGGCAACTGGCAAACCGCCCATCGCTGGTCGCACTTCCTGCACGGGGGCTACGACGTCACGCTGGCCGCCGAATGGCCAGCCCCCGGCCCTGCCGACGCCCTGCCCGACTGCCTGATCGCCCTGCACGCCCGGCGCTCCGCCGAATCCATCGCCAGGTTCAGCGAGGCTTGCCCGGATCGTCCGCTGGTGGTGGTGCTGACCGGAACGGATCTCTACCGCGACATCCGCAGCGATGCCTCCGCCCAGCGCTCGCTCGAACTGGCGACCCACCTGGTCGTCTTGCAAGACGAAGGGCTGGCCGAACTGAGCGACGCACATCGTGCCAAGTGCCGGGTCATCTATCAATCCGCTCCGGCCAGCGCGCCGGAGGCGGCCAGGCCGGATCGCTTCAACGTGGTGTTGGTCGGCCACATGCGGGCGGAGAAGGATCCACTGACGCCCATGCAGGCGCTTGCTCTGCTTCCCGACGATTCGCGCGTGCGCCTCATCCATATCGGCCGCGCGCTGGACGAAGCGTATGAGCGCGCAGCATTGGCGCTGGAAGCACGCGCCTGGCCCGGTGGTGCGCCGCGCTATCTCTGGCTGCGCAATCTGCCGCATCCCGAAACCCAGCGGCAGATCCGGCGGGCGCAGGCCATGGTGATCTCCAGCGTCATGGAAGGCGGCGCCAACGTGATCATCGAGGCCGTCACCAGCGGCGTGCCGGTGCTGGCCAGTCGTATCCCGGGCAACGTCGGCATGCTGGGCCGTGACTACGCGGGCTATTTCCCGCCGGGGGACGCCGCGCAACTGGCGCAGATGCTCGAGCGCGTCAGCCGGGACGCCGGATACCTCGACCACCTGCGGCAGCAGTGCGCGCTTCGTGCGCCGCTGTTCGCGCCAGCCCGGGAACGGGAGGAAGTGAGTAAACTTGTCGCCGACGCCTTACAACCCAAACGACCGGGAGCCTCTCCGTGAACCAGCCAGACAACGAAAAAATCAAGCTCACCGCGTTCTCCCATGGCGGCGGCTGCGGTTGCAAGATCGCGCCCGGTGTGCTGTCTGAGATTCTCAAGAATTCGGGAGCTTTCCCCGCGCCAGCAGCCCTGCTGGTCGGCCGGGAGACCAGCGACGATGCGGCGGTCTACAAGCTCAACGACAGCCAGGCCCTGATCGCGACCACCGATTTCTTCATGCCGGTGGTGGACGACCCCTACGACTTCGGGCGCATCGCGGCCACCAACGCCATCTCCGACGTCTATGCCATGGGCGGCACCCCGATCATGGCGCTGGCGCTGGTCGGCATGCCGATTGCGAAGCTGTCGAACGAGGTCATCGGCAAGATCCTCGAGGGCGGCGAGTCCATCTGTGCCCAGGCTGGCATTCCGATCGCGGGCGGCCACACCATCGATTCGCTCGAGCCGATCTACGGGCTGGTGGTGCTGGGCCTGGTGCACCCGGATCGGGTCAAGAAAAACAGCGATGCCCAAGCAGGCGATGTGCTGATCCTTGGCAAGCCGCTGGGTGTCGGCGTGCTGTCGGCTGCGGTCAAGAAGGACCAGCTCGATGCCGCAGGCTACGACGAACTGATTGCCTGCACCACCAAACTCAACACGCCCGGCCGTCGGCTGGCAGAACTGCCCGGCGTGCACGCGCTGACCGACGTGACCGGCTTCGGGCTGCTCGGCCACCTGCTGGAACTGTGCCGCGGCGCGAGCCTGACTGCGCAACTCGACATGGACCGGATTCCATTGCTGTCGCGCGCGGAGAACCTGGCCGCCGCGGGAATGGTGACGGGCGCCTCCGGGCGCAACTGGGCGAGCTACGGCAGCGAGGTGGACCTGTCCACGTCGATCACGCCGGTCCAGCAAGCGCTGCTGACCGATCCGCAGACCAGCGGCGGCTTGCTCGTCTCGTGCGCACCCCAAGCCGTCGATGAAGTCCTGGAGATCTTCCGCCAGGAAGGCTTTGCCGAGGCTTCCGTGATCGGGCAAATGGCGGCAGGCGCCGCCCGCGTCGCAGTCGCTTGAGCGCGCTTCACCCCAACACTCCTATTCACCCAATCCATCACGACAACCGAGCCATGGGCTTTCCTACCCTCCCGCGCATCCTCAAGCGTCTTGCCGCACTCGCCCTGTTGGGCGCCTCCAGCCTCGCGTGTGCGCAGGCCGTCCTGAAGGTCTCCGCCATTCCTGATGAGGCGCCCACCGAGCTGCAACGCAAGTTCGCGCCGCTCGGCAAATACCTCGAGAAGGAAACCGGCATGAAGGTCGAGTTCGTGCCGGTGACCGACTACGCCGCCGTGGTCGAATCGCTGGCGACCGGCAAGATCGACATGGCATGGCTGGGTGGCTTCACCTATGTGCAGAGCAAAATCCGCACGAATGGCGCCACCATTCCCATCGTCCAGCGCCAGGAAGATGCCACCTTCACCAGCAAGTTCATCACCGCCAACAGCGCGATCAAGACCCTGGCCGATCTGAAGGGCCACACCTTCGCTTTCGGCGCACCGTCTTCGACGTCCGGCCATCTGATGCCGCGGCACTTCCTGCTGCAGGCGGGCATCGACCCCGACAAGGACTTCAAGACCGTCGCCTATTCGGGTGCCCATGACGCAACGGCCGCCTTCGTGCAGGCGGGCCGCGTCGACGCCGGCGTGCTCAACGCCTCGGTGTGGGACAAGCTGGTGGAGCAGAAGAAGGTCGACCCGGCCAAGGTCCACGTATTTGCCGTCACGCCGCCCTATTACGACTACAACTGGACCGTACGCGGCGGGCTTGACCCGGCCCTGCGCAAGAAGCTGACCGAGGCGTTCCTGCGCCTTGACCCGGCCAACCCCGATCAGCGCGAGATCATGGCCCTGCAGCGCACCGTCAAGTACATCCCCACCAAGCCGGAGAACTACGCCGGCATCGAGGCTGCGGCCCGAGCCGCAGGCTTGGTCCAGTAACGCGTAGGCTTGATCCAGTGAGTTTCCGCCTCGACGCCGCCAGCATCAGTTACGCCAACGGCCAGCGCGCGCTCAGCCAGGTCTCGCTCGCGGCAAGCCGTGGCGAACGCATCGCCGTCATTGGTCCGTCCGGTGCGGGCAAGACTTCGATGCTGCGCTTGCTGGCCACGTCGTTGCGCCCGAGCGAGGGCCGCGTCGAAATTCTGGAACAGCGCCCCTGGGCACTGTCCGCCGGGCGCCTGCGGCAATTGCGCTGCCGGATCGGCATGGTGCACCAGACGCCGCCGATACCACCGCGTCAGCGCGTGATCACCGCCATCCTGGCCGGGCGTCTGGGCGTATGGCCAGGGTGGAAATCCATGGTGTCGCTGGTGTATCCCGCTGACATTGACGGCCCCAGCGAACAGCTCGCCCGCCTTGAGCTGGCCGACCGCCTGTTCGATCGGTGCGACCAGCTCTCGGGCGGCCAGTTGCAACGCGTGGGCGTCGCGCGCGTGCTGTACCAGCGTCCGGAGCTGATCCTGGCCGACGAACCGGTCTCAGCGATGGACCCGGTGCTGGCCAATCTCACCCTCGGCGAGCTGTGCCGGGAAGCCGATGATCGCGCGGCGACCGTGGTCGCCAGCCTGCACGCGGTGGATCTGGCGCTGCGCTGGTTTCCGCGCATCATCGGCCTGAGGTCGGGACAGCTCGCCTTCGACCTGCCCGCCGAGCGCGTGACCGACGCGCTGCTGCGCGAACTCTATGCCTCCGAGAGCGCGTCTCTGCCGATGCAAGGTGCCCAGACACCGAGCATCGCGGCGGTTGGGGACACCGCGACCGGCGGCGGCCCGACCCGGACGGCGTGCCGATGACCACCCACCCACGCGATCCCCAGGCGCTGCGGCGATTGACCGGCCTGGTGCTCGCGCTGCTCGTGCTGTGGCCGTTGCTGCGGCTGGCGCAATTCAGCCCGTCGGCCCTGTTCGCGTCCGACAACCTCAGGGTGATGGGCGGCTTTTTGCGCAACTTCCTGCCGCCCGAGGTCTCCGCCGACTTCATTGGACAGGTCGTCAAGGCCACGCTGGAAACCCTGGCGATCGCCACCGCAGGCATTGCGCTCGCCTTTGCGGTGGCCGTGCCGCTGGCGGTGGCGATGACCAGCAGCCTGTCGGTGTCACGCATCGGCCCGGGGCCGGGGCGCAGGCTACGCACGGCGCTGCGCATTGGCGTGCGCGCGCTGGTGCTGCTGCTGCGCGGCATGCCGGAACTCGTGTGGGCGTTGATCTTCGTGCGTGCCCTGGGCCTGGGCGCGGCGGCCGGCGTATTGGCGCTGGCCGTCACCTATGGCGGCATGCTGGCCAAGGTCTATGCGGAAATCCTCGAGTCCAGCGACAGACGCGCCGCAGACGCCCTGCTCGTCAGCGGCGGTGGACGCCTGACGACACTGCTCTATGGGCTGCTCCCCAACGCCGCCGGGGAGCTGGTCTCATACACCGTCTACCGCTGGGAGTGCGCCATCCGGGCGTCGGTGGTGATGGGTTTCGTTGGCGCGGGCGGGCTTGGCCAGTTGATGGACCAGGCCATGAAAATGCTCAATGGCGGGGAAGCCGCAACCATCCTGCTGGTGTTCCTGGCGCTGGTCCTGCTGGCGGACGCGCTCAGCGCGCGATTGCGCAACGCACTGGACTGAGCCATGGCAAACAACCAAGCTCGGGCCGCCCAATTCTGCTTGCGCTGCCTACTCATCCTGATCGCAGTAGCAGCCTCGGTCGCGGGCAGCTTCGCGTATCTGTCGCTCGATCTGGGCCGGCTCTTGTCTGCACAGGCCGGCAGCGAGATGCTGCGCTTTCTCGCGTCATTCTTTCCGCCCGCGCTGTCGTCCGCCTACCTGACCAAAACAGCCGTGGGCATGCTGGAGACGCTCGCGGTTTCCGCCGTCGGCACCCTGTGCGCAGCGGTCCTTGGCTTTGGCCTGGCGCTGCCGGCGTCCGGCATGAAAGGGGATGCGCTGCGCACGTTGTCGCGTCTGGCGCTGAACCTGCTGCGCTCGATTCCGGAACTCGTGTGGGCGGCGCTGACCGTGCTCGCTGTCGGGCTCGGGCCATTTGCCGGCACCCTCGCCCTGGCGCTGCACACTGCGGGCGTGCTCGGCCGGCTGTTTGCCGAGGCGCTGGAGAATGCGCCACGCACACCGGCTCGCGCGCTCACGGAAGGCGGCACGCCCGCGGCGCTTGGCTTCCTGTATGGCACCCTGCCCTGCGTGTGGCCGCAGTTCGTGGCCTACATCCTGTATCGCTGGGAGACGAATATCCGCATGGCGGCCATCCTCGGCTTTGTCGGGGCGGGCGGGCTTGGGCAGATGCTGTATTTCGAGCTGTCGCTGTTCCGCCTGCCCCAGGCGTGCGTGGTGATCATTGCCATGCTCATCCTGGCCGCCCTGGTCGATGCCGCCAGCGCCATGATCCGGGCCAGCCTGGAGTCGCCCAGGGGCCGTCACGTCACCGCGCACCAGGTAGGTTAGGGTCTGCGCGTTACCGCGCGACTTGCCCGGTGCATTCCCGCAGGTAGGCCGTCACCGCATCGCGGTTGCCGCGGAACACAACGCGGGATTCGCGCTTGTCGCGCTGGTAGTCGTACATCGGGTCGTAGTAGTGCTGCAGCAGCTCCACGATCCAGGCGCGATGCAGGTCCACCTCGCCGTTCTCGGCCTGACGGGCCAGCGCCTGCTCCAGCAGGCCTGACAGGCTTGCATAGCGCTCGCTTCCCAGCCTGCGAGCAATGCCAGCCAGCGCGTCGCGCAGCCGGGCCGCGTAGGCGTCAAAGCCCGCCGCCGGCCCCTGCACCGCGCAGAACTCCGCAGACAGCCCCTGCACGTAGTCGCGCAGGACCCGCTCCACCCGTTCCTCGAAGGGTACCTCCAGCCAGACCAGCGGACTTGTCTGCATGCGCTCGAACAGTGCCAGCGGCAGATCGCGGCTGCCGATGAAACGCCCTTCGTCCTCCAGCACCAGCGTGCGCACACCAGCGCTGCGCTGCCGTAGGAATTGGATCGACAAGACGTTCTCGAAATCGACCTGGCTGGGCTGGGCCGTTGCGCGGCGGCCGAAACTCGACCCGCGATGGCGCGCAAGGCCCTCCAGATCGACCGCGGCATCCAGGTCTGCGAGGACGTCGGTCTTCCCGCTGCCGGTGAGGCCGCCCAGCATGAGGAAAGCGCCTTCACGCGTGGCGGCGTCGGCCGTCTCGATCAGGAAGGTCCGCATGGCCTTGTAGCCGCCGATCACGCGCGGGTAGTCGATCCCAGCCCCGTCGCGCAGCCATTGCTGCACCAGCTGCGAGCGCAGGCCGCCGCGGAAGCAGTACAGATAGCCGTCGGGATGCGCTTGCGCAAAGCGTGCCCAGGCTGCAATACGCTGCGCCTTGCGGTCACCGGAAACCAGCTGGTGGCCAAGCACGATTGCCGCGTCCTGGCCCTGCTCCTTGTAGCAAAGGCCGACCCGATGCCGTTCGTCGTCGTCCATGAGCGGCAGGTTGACCGCACCGGGGAAGGCGCCACGCTCGAATTCCACCGGTGCGCGCACGTCGAGCAGCGGAACATCACTCAGGAACAGGCGCTGGAAATCGCTGATGTTGTCGCGCATCAGTGGCTCCCGACGGCGGGTGCTGCGATGAAACCCCATACCTCGGGATGACGATTGCAGACACAGCCGGCATCCAGGCTGGATGAAAAAAGGGATTGAAATGGGAAGGAGGACATCTGAACGTGCGCGCGCCACTGCCGGCTGAATAGCTGATTTTCGCATAGACCCGGGGATGCCTCATCTCGATGGTTCTCTGCGACAGTGCCAGCGTGTGTCGGCGGAAGTGCTAACCGGTCTCCCCAAGAAAAAACGCGGCGAGATCGCCGCGTCCGAAGAACTGTGGGTGCTGTGCGCTGATAGGGCAGCCGCCTTAGGGTTTCCGCCGGGAATCAGGGCAAGACAAGCCGGAGCACAGCCCGCCAACCTGCTCGTTTGGCTGCTCGATCGCCGCGGGGCATCTCAAGCCAACGCCCGATCGACAAAATCCAGCCGATCCTGCCCCCAGAACATCTCCGTGCCGACAAAGAACGTCGGCGCGCCAAACACGCCACGCGCAACCGCCTCTTCCGTGGTCGTGCGCAGGGCTTGCTTGACGTGATCGTCCTGCACCAGTTCCAGAAACAGCGCCGGTGCAATCCCGACCTCCGACAGCACCGCCGCCACCTCCTCCGGCACGCCAAGGTTGCGCGGCCGCTCGAACATCGTGCTGAACACCGCCCCCAGGTAACGCTGGAACTCGGCCTCGCTGCGCATCTGCATACCGGTGGCGCCGCGCATCAGTTGCAGCGTATTGATCGGGAAATACGGGTTGTGCTGCAACGGCACGCCAAAATGCAGCGCCCAGCGCTCCAGGTCGATCGAGGAATAGCGGCCCTTGACCGGCACCGTCGCGGGGCTGCTGTTGCCGGTCGCCTGGAACACGCCGCCCAGCAGCATCGGGCGCCACACGATCTCGGCGCCCCTGGCCTGGGCGATCTTGGGCAACTGGTGATAGGCAAGATAGCTGTATGGGCTGCCCACATCGAAGAAGAATTCGACCTGCTTCATGCATTGGCTCCTGCGCGGTGGCGGATGGTGGACATGGCGGCAACGCTTACCAGCGCTCGATCCATGGGCGCAGATCGAGTTCGTGCGTCCAGGCGTCGCGCGCTTGCGTGTGCAGGTGCCAATAGTTCTCAGCGATGTGGTCGGGGTTCAGGATGCCGTCCTGGTCCTTCAGGGCGTAGCGGTCGGGGAAGTTGTCGCGGATGAAATCGGTATCGATGGCGCCATCGACCACCACATGCGCCACGTGGATGCCCTTGGGGCCCAGTTCACGCGCCATGCTCTGCGCCAGCGCGCGCAGCGCATGCTTGGCGCCGGCAAACGCCGCAAAGTTGGCCGAGCCGCGCATGCCCGCCGTCGCCCCGGTAAAGAGGATCGTGCCGCGCCCGCGCGTGACCATGCGCTTGGCCACTTCCCGCCCGGCCAGAAAGCCGCTGAAGCACGCCATTTCCCAGATCTTGAAGTACTTGCGCGCGGTCTCGTCCAGGATGCTGCACGGCACGTTGGCGCCAATGTTGAAGACCAGCACATCGATGGGGGCGACCTCGCGCTCGATGTCGTCCACCAGCTTCACGACCTCCTCTTCCTTGCGCGCGTCGGACGCAAAACCGTGCGCCTGGCCGCCTGCCGCGCGAATCTCGTCGATCAGCGGCTGCAGCTTGTCGGCCGAGCGCCGGGTCGCGCAGGCAATCAACCCTCCCCTTGCAAACCGCTTGGCGATCGCGCCACCCGTGGCATCGCCCGCGCCGATGATCAGCGCAGCCCGCTTGTTGCCTGTCTCCATGTCCACCTCGTCTTATAGATAACGGTCGTTACCATAACGAACGTTATGCTAGTGTTCCAGGTGTGTCAAGCGACGTGCCGTACGAGGCAAACATGCGATATCAGCCAGGCCACAAAGAGGAAAAGCGCAAGGAACTGCTCAAGGCCAGCGGCCGTCAGGTTAAGAAAACCGGCTTTGCCGCTACCGGCGTGGATGCGCTCATGCAGGCGGCTGGCGTCACCAGTGGCGCCTTCTACAGCCACTTCTCATCGAAGGCCGACCTGCTCAAGGCGCTGATCGAAAGCGAGTTGCAGGCCAGCCGCGAGATGTGGGCCGGCAACCCGCACGACACCGCCGAAGACTGGCTGGGCTTCGAGCTGGACCGTTACCTGAACCTCGCCCACGTGAAGCATCCGGAAGCCGGCTGCGTGCTGCCGGGTCTGGCGGCGGAAATCGCGCGGGCCGATCTGTCGGTCCGGGAACTGTATGAAGCGGAGATGCTGAAGGGGCACGAGATCCTCGCCCGGCGCCTGGGCAGCGACGACCTGGCGTGGGTGTTCATCTGCCAACTGGTCGGTGCGATCCACGTCGCGCGGGCCATGCCGGGCGAGGCAATGCAGCGCGCGATCATCGAAGCCAGCAAACGCCACCTGCGCGAGGCGGTCTCGCAACTGGCGGATGCCTCTGATGCCCCCGATGCCTCGCACGCGCGCGACGCGGTCAAGCCCCCAGGTGCGCCGTCGCGCGGATCGAAGCGGACAAGGTCCTGAGCGCACCCCGCGCCTCGCGGTCCCGCACATTCACGTGCAGCACGACGTCACGCACAGGCAGCGGCGGCAAGCCAAGTTGCGCGCCCACGTCGACCGTGCCGGGCGGCGCTGTGCGCCGGCTCATCGCCGCCACGGCAAGCCCTGCGGAGACCGCCGCGCCGATCGTGCCCATCCCCCCGCCCACGAACACTTCCCGCCAGGCAATCCCGGCCTGATCCAGCACGTTCACCGCCATCTCCCGCACGCGGCAGGGCTCGGCCTGGGTGGCCAGGCGCAACGGTTCGCCGGGGCGGTGCTCGAAGTCCGGCGCGGCCATCCAGCCGAAGGCTTCTTCGAGAATCGCCTCGCCGTCGCTGCGGCGGTTGTCGTGACGCAGGACGATGGCGGCATCAACGGCGCCCGCCTCCAGCGCATCGAGAATCTCGCGCGAGCTGGCGACATGGATCTCCAGTGTGATGGCAGGCTCCATGCGCGCCATCTGCCGCAGCAACACGGGCAGCTCCGGCCCGACGATATGGTGGCTGATGCCGACCGACAGCCGGCGCTGCCGCTTGACCGCGAACGACCCGACCGCCCCTTGATGCGCGGCAATGAGCCCGCGCGCCGGCTCCAGAAAGGCGTTGCCATCGGGTGAAAGCCTCACGAGGCGCGGCGTGCGTTCCAGCAGCCGGCGGCCCAGCCGGTCTTCCAGCCGCTTGATCTTCAGGCTCACCGCCGATTGCGTGGTGTCCAGGGCCTCGGCCGCCCGCGTGAAACTCTTCAGGTCGGCGGTCAGCACAAACGCCTGCACCGCCTCGATATCCAGCACCGTCACAAGCTCACCATTTCAGAATCGAATGACTGAAATAGCATAGGATGTCTTTTTGAAATGAACAATGGGCAGCATCATGTGACTAACAACCTTCCCAGGAGCCCAGCGATGCCACTCGTACGTGTTTCCTTGCGGCGCGGCAAGCCCGCCGCGTATCACCAAGCCATCTTCGATGGCGTGTATCGCGCCATGCGCGAGACCTTCAACGTGCCGGAAGACGATCGCTTCATGACGCTCTCCGAGCACGACGAGAGCACCTTCACCTACAGCGCCAGCTATTTCGGCATTGCCCGCAGCGACGATCTCGTGATCCTCCAGATCACCGCCAACAACACGCGCACGGCCGAGCAGAAGAAAGCGCTCTACCGCCGCATCGCCGAGCACCTGACGGCCAGCCCGGGGCTGCGCCCCGAAGACATTTTCATCAGCCTGGTGGAAGTGTTACCGGAGAACTGGTCGTTCGGCCATGGCGTCGCGCAGTACGCCGCCGATCCGGCCTGAGCGGGGCGGGCATCATGATCCTCGCCCACTACACGCACCCGCTGCCGGCCAGCTATGACACGGCGCGCATCCGCGAGCGGGCGCAGCAGCGCGGCCCGCTCTGGGACGACGCGCCCGAGCTCTACTTCAAGGCCTTCCTGCTACGCGAGCGCGGCCGCTTTGGCGCCCAGGCCAGCAGCTACGCGTCGCTGTATCTGTGGCAGCAGGATCGGGCCCTGCGTGATTTCCTCGTGAATGGCCGCTACCAGACCGTGATCGACAGCTTCGGGCGGGCGGAGATCCATACCCGGCTCGCGCTCGATGCGCGCAAGGGGCCTGGACGCGCGGCGCGCTTCGCTTATCTGGAAACGCTGGACATTCCGCCCGATGCGGACCTGAATGCGACCCTCCATGCGGAGATCGCGCGCAACGCCGACGCCGCCGGGCAGCCCGGCACCGTCGCCGCCGTGATCGGCCTCGACATGCGAAGCTGGGCGCTCACGCGCATCGTGCTGACGGAGCGCGCGCCCTCTGCGGATACGCCTGGCATGAGCCACGAGATCCTGCACCTTGCATTGCCCCTGCTGGAGACGCTGCCATGACACAGGAGGCCATGGACCGCCGCCGGGAGCCCCTGTCGCCGCGCCAGGCACTTGCCGCACACCTCGGCGGAGTGCTGTGGGGGGGCGCTGTTGATCGTGGGTCTGGCCATCACCCTCGCGCGGCTGGCGAAGGATTGGCTGGGGACGTAGCGGCGCCGCGCTTATGCATCCCCGCCCCAATCGCCAAACAGGATGGCGTTTGGGGCGGGGATGAACGCTGACGTGCCCGCCAGCCTCACTGCGAAGCTGCCGACGTGGGCGCCAGCGGCTGCCCCAGCCGGACGGGGCTGGCGGCCCCTGCGCCAAACTCCTCGAAGGCCTGCCCGGTGAGCGCCGCGACGATACGGGCCGAGGCCCGGCCATCGCCGTACGGGTTGAGGCGACCGGAAAAACTTTCGCCGATCGCGAGGTACTCCATCACCGTGCGCACCTCGCGCACGATGGTGTCTTTTTGCGTGCCGACCAGGCGCACCGTGCCGGCGGCAATCGCCTCGGGGCGCTCGGTCATGTCGCGCATCACCAGCACCGGTTTGCCCAGCGCCGGGGCTTCCTCCTGGATGCCGCCGGAGTCGGTCAGGATGATGGCCGAGCGCTGCATCAGCCGGACGAAGGTGAGGTAGTCGAGCGGCTCGATCAGGTGCACGTTCGGCGCATCGCTCAATGCCTTCTGCACCGGCTCGCGTACGTTCGGGTTCAGGTGCACGGGGTAGACGATCTGCACGGTATTGCTTTGCGCCAGCTCCGCCAGCGCGGCGACGATGTTGGCAAAGCCCTCGCCAAAGCTCTCGCGGCGATGCCCGGTGACGAGCACCACCGGCCGCTGCCGGTCGAGGAACGACAGCGTCTCGTCCAGCTCGGCGCGCAGTGCTGCGTCGGCATCGATGCGCGCGGTGGTCAGATAGAGCGCGTCGATCACGGTATTGCCGGTCACGATCACTTGGCCGGCGAGCGATTCCGCCAGCAGGTTCGTCTTCGAGCTGTCGGTGGGGGCGAACATGAGATCGCTCACCACGTCGATCACGCGGCGGTTCATCTCCTCGGGCCACGGCTGGGCGAGGTTGCCGGTGCGCAGGCCCGCCTCTACATGGCCGATGGGGATGCGGCGGTGGAACGCGGCCAGCGCGGCGGCGCAGGCGGTGGTCGTATCGCCGTGCACCAGCACGCGGTCGGGCATCTCGGTGGCGAGCACGTCGTCCACTGAGGCGATCAAGCGGGAAGCCAGGCCGTTGAGCGTCTGGTTGCCGGTCATCAGGGCCAGATCGTGGTGCGGCACGATGCCGAACAGCTGCAGCACCTGCGAGAGCATGGTCCGGTGCTGCCCGGTCACGCACACAATGGACTGCACGCCGGGCGTCGATTCAAGCTGCTTGACGACCGGCGCCATCTTGATGGCCTCGGGCCGCGTGCCGAAGATGGACAGGATTTTGATTGGCATCGGTTATTTCACTCCTCCAGATGGGCGCCCAGCCGGGCCAGCCGGGCGACTACGCGCAACGGCGAGACACGACCACGGCGCCACCACGGCAACAGCCGGGCGCGATCCGAATTGGTGGCCCATCCTGGTGAAAGCGACGGGTGACCAAGCCTGATTGCATCCGGCACTCAATCACTGCAGTGGAAAAGGAACATGCATTCAGCAATGCATATCGCGCGCTAAAGCCTTCGTCCTTTCCAAAACCATTTACCGAATCCGCGGCAAATCCTGCGCACTCGCCGATGATCAAATCGCCAAGATGTATTTCGCCATGGAACAACACCGCCCCTGATGCGCGATGTCGAGGGCATGGTCGTGCATGGTGCTTGTTGTTATTGCCCGCAAATTTCGGAGCGCGGTGGGCAATCAGCGCGGACTGGGCGCGAGACCCTTGCATCGCGTATGTGCGTGGCGGCGGGCTGCCAATCCCGCCCACCCATCAGACGTCAACAGCCCTGCTCTGGCGACGAAGCCGGCCGGCTTCGCCAGATGGATTTGCTGCTTCATGGTTGGCCCCGTTCAAACTAAACCGCTGTTTTTTCACCTTCCGATCACGAATCAAAAGGTTTAATTCATTTTGTTTTTCATCTAGCCGGTTTCGTTTAGTTCTGTTCGAGAGCAGGCATGCAAATCCAACCTGCACGCGGATGAAACCTGGCGGATACAGCGACGCGAATACTAGCGCAGGAAAGCCGCCACCGAACCCCTACCAACAGAGGGGTTCAGGTTTCCCAACCCCACCGCAAGACGCCGCGCTCTTACTTGACGGCCAGCGGCGGCGGGCGACGACGCACGGGCTGCGTCTTGACGATGGCGGTATTGGTTTCCGCATGGTCGGCCACCCGGTCCAGGATGTGGTCGAGCTGGTCAATCGAGCGCACGTACAGGCGGGCGATGAAGCAATCCTCACCGGTCACCTTGTCGCATTCCCCAATCTCGGGAATCTCCTCCAGCAACCGCTGCACGATATGCAGCTTGCCCGGCATCGGCCGCACCCGCACCATGGCCTGCAGCGTGAAACCAAGCGCCTGCGGGTCGATTTCCACGGTGTACTGCCGGATCACGCCGCGCTCCTCCAGCCGGCGCAAACGCTCCGACACGCTGGGTGACGACAACCCCACCTGCTCGGCCAACGACTTGAGCGACGCCCGTGAATCGCCCAGCAGCACCTCGAGGATGCGTTGATCCGTTTCGTCCAACATATTCGATATCCACACTGAAAATGCAATTTTGCCTTATTTAATTAAGCATATTCAGCAGTCACGCTTATGTAAAGCATGGAAACGCGACCACCGCCGTGCGATTCTGAATACCTCAACGCACCCGGGGACACACCATGAACGACAAGGCACGCGGCACAGTCGAGATGACCACCGCCATGACGATTTCCGGAACCATCGGCTGGTTCGTGGTCCGCTCGGGCCAGCCGGTGCTGGACGTGGTGTTCTGGCGCTGCGTGTTCGGGGCGCTCACGCTGCTGGCGGTGTGCGCGGCGCTCGGGCTGCTGCGCGGAGCCATCACGTGGCGGCGTGCCGGCCTTGCGGCACTGGGCGGCGTGGCCATCGTCGTCAACTGGTTGCTGCTGTTTGCGGCGTATCCGCGCGCGTCCATCTCGATTGCCACGGCGGTCTACAACACGCAGCCGTTCATGCTGGTGGGGCTGGGCGCGCTGTTCCTCTCCGAACGGCTGACGGCAGCCAAGCTGACCTGGCTGGGCCTCGCCTTTGCGGGGGTCGTGCTGATCGTGCAGGTCGGGCCCGATGCCGCCATGGCCACGGATTACCTGACCGGCATCGTGCTGGCGCTGGGCGCGGCGTTCGCCTATGCCGTGGCGGCCATCCTGACCAAGAAGCTGGCGGGCACGCCGCCGCACCTGATCGCGCTCATTCAGGTGTGCGTGGGCGTGCTGATGCTGGCGCCACTGGCCCACCGCTCGCACCTGCCGGCGGATGCGCACACCTGGGCGCTGCTGATCACGGTGGGCGTGGTGCACACGGGGCTGATGTACATCCTGCTGTACGGCGCCATCCAGCGCCTGCCGACGCACCTGACGGGGTCGCTGTCGTTCATCTACCCGGTGGTGGCCATTGCGGTTGACATGGTCGCGTTCGGCCATCACCTGCGGGCGGCGCAGTTCCTGGGGGCGGCGGCCATCCTGATTGCGGCGGCGGGCATGAACCTTGGATGGTCGATCTGGCGGCCGCGCCGGCAGACCTTGGACTCATCGCCGGCCAAATGACGCAATAGGCCGCCGCGCCCCGGACATCAATCGGCCGGCCAACTGCTGGTATTCTTGTGCGTTTTCCGCCCGCGCCACCGCGCGCGCTGCCCAGCCCCCCAACTCTCTCGGGCGGCCATCGGCGGACGAAGAACCCCAAAGCGCACATAGAACATGAAGGAAGGCCAACCGCTGGCGCCAAGCCGCGAGACCGCGATTGCCTGGATCCACGAACAGATGGAGACGTACAACCTGTCGGTCGACGACTTGCAGGCCTATGGATGTTTCGAGCCGCCACCCAAGCCCGCCAAACCGCTCTATATGAGCGCAGACGGCCAGCAATGGGACGGCAATGGCACGCTACCCGACTGGCTGCAGCGCGCCGTCAACGCAGGGCAAAGCATCGAGCATTTCCGTGTGAGCTGAGCACCTGCACGCATGCCGCCGACGGGCCTGGCGGAGCCTGCCAGGTGGTTCAGCGCGGCGCCAACCGGTTGAACAGCCGCGGGCCTGCCATGCCGCCGGCGCCGACGAACAGCAGCGCAACGCCGAAATTCCACAGCAGGATCATGGCGGTGGCATCCAACGGATGCAGCAGGCACAGGGCGGTGGCCGTCATCGCCGCCACAGCGAGGCTGCCGCACATCGCAACCGGTGCGGGCGACAGCCGTGCCACATAACGCAGCATCAGCAGCAAGACCGCCGACAGCGGCAGGCTGACCATCACCAGCGTGCCAAAGCAACGGGCCGTCTCGCCAAGCGAGATGCCGTCCGGCCCGATGCTGACCCAGTTGGTCAGGCAACCGTAGCCAATCGTGGTGATCCAGGTCGCCAGGGCCGGCGCCGGCAGCAGCAGCCACCGGCGCGAACGTCCGGGAATGCTGGCAACGAACGTGGCCACGGCGGCCAGTACGCCCGTCGCCGCGGCGGCCATGACGCCGACGGTGAACACAGGTTGCTGTAGCTTGAGCGCAAGATCGGCCCGCACGCCGTGCCCGGCTGCGACGACCGCCAGCACCAGCACAGCCAGCAGCAGCCAGCACGCGGCTCGCACGATGGGTGGCCGCAGCCGCCGTACCGGACTGGCATCGGCCACCAAGGATTCGATCAGGTCTGGGGTCCGCATTGGTCTGGGGTCCACCTCATGGCTTGCTACCTCGCGGCTCCAACAGTTTGCGCAGCGTCTTCAGCGCGCGATGCGTGGCCACCTTCAATGCGGCGACCGACGTCCCGCTTGCTGCAGCCGCCTCTTTCAGTGACATCTCTTCGAGCTTCAGCATCTGGATCGCTTCGCGCTGCCCTTTCGGCAGACGCGCGACGGCATCGTGCACCACGCCGGCATCCGCTGCCTCCTCCAACAAGTTCGTTTCATCGGCAGAAAAGGTTTCCAGCTCGGTATCGAGCACGGTTTCGTGCATCCCAATACGCCCCCGCCGGCGCAGGCCATCCACGATGCGCCGATGGGCGATGGCCACCAGCCAAGGGCCGAACGGCCGCGCCGGATCATAGGTGTGGCGGACCATATGCAGGGTCAGCAGCACGTCCTGCACGGTGTCTTCGATGTCGCTGCGATCCTGGAGGTGGCGCACCGCGAGTGCGCGCAGATACGGCGTGAGGCCTTCCAGCAGACGCCGGTAGGCCTCGCGGTCGCCACCCTGGGCACGGGCCATGTCGACCGACCAATCCGCCGTGCCATCTGCGCGCAGGGCTGGCGGCTCGACGCGATGACCATCGGGCGCAGCCGAATCCCCGGCTTCGTTCAGGAAGCCCATGGTGTGGCCTCGACAATATGCTTGGGAAGCATGCTTGCATTCTGCGTCATGGCTGTTCATTTGTCGCCCAAATAAAGTCCGTCAACCCGGTAACCTTTGGTCGGGCTCGGGCGAATTTCCTGACACGGTCACCATTCCAGACCGGAACCCTCAGGAGGACGCAAATGGACAAACATGCATTGGCAACAGCAACGCTGTCGGCCGCACTTGGACTCGCGCTCGGCATGGCAACCGTGCCCGCCCAGGCACAGGCCGGCGGGATGCCGCAAATCGTGAAGGACAACATGGCCAAGGCGGCGGCGAACCATCTGGAGAAGTGCTACGGCATCAACGCCTTGGCAAAGAACGACTGTGCCGAGGGGGCCCACTCCTGCGCGGGACAATCGACCCAGGCGCGCGATCCGAAGTCGTTCGTGCTGCTGCCGGCCGGAGACTGCGGCAAGATCCAGGGCGGCAGCACCAAGCCGGCCTGAGCCGAGGGGGCGAGCGATGTCAGCCGCGCGTGCTGCACTGCAAGGCGGGCCCGGCCTGATCCCGGCACGTGCCGGGGTCGGGCTGCGCTTCCGGCACCACCAGGCGGTGCTCGAAGCACGCCCCGCCATCGCATGGTTTGAGGTGCATACCGAGAACTACATGGGAGGGGGCAGCGCGCCTGGCTATCTGGATGCGATCCGCCGGGACTACCCGATCTCGCTGCACGGCGTGGGCTTGTCTTTGGGCAGTGCGGACGGACTGGATGCGGCGCACCTCGCGCGCGTGTGCGAGGTCGTCCAACGCGTCGAACCTGGGCTGGTTTCCGAACACCTGTCGTGGAGCGTTGCTAGCGGAACCTATCTCGCCGATCTGCTGCCGCTGCCGCTGACCGACGAAGCGCTCGGCATCGTGTGCTGCCATGTCGATCAGGTCCAAAACGCGCTCAAGCGGCGCATCCTGGTGGAGAACCCGTCGACCTACCTGCGTTTCCAGCACGCGACGATTCCCGAGTGGACATTCCTTGCGGAAGTCGCACAGCGCACCGGCTGCGGCCTCTTGTGCGACGTCAACAATATCTTTGTCAGCGCCAGCAATCACGGCTGGGATGCGCTGACCTACCTCGATGCGCTGCCGCCGTCGGCGATCGGTGAGATTCATCTGGCCGGTCACAGCGTACGGCAGCTGGATGAGGGCAAGACCCTGCGCATCGACGACCACGGCTCGCGTGTCGCGCCCGCCGTATGGACCTTGTATGAGGCGGCGCTGCGGCGCTTTGGCTCGGTGCCCACCCTCATCGAATGGGACACCGACGTACCGGCGCTCGACGTGCTCATGGAAGAGGCGGCGATCGCGGAAGCGGCATTGGAGATCCAGCGCAATGACAGCCTCTGCACCGACGCTCGCTGAGTTGCAGCATGCGATCGGCCGGAGCCTGCTGCATGGCACCGATGGCATCGATCGCATCGCCGATGACGTCATGGCGCTCGTGGCGGCCGACGGGCTGGACCCGCGCCGGCGGCTCGGCATCTACGGCAATACCGCCACCGGCACGCTGGTGAAGGCGCTGCAGCTCGCCTTCCCCGCGGTTCAGGCGCTGGTCGGCGCCGAATTCTTCGAGGGCGCGGCGCGGCTGTTCATCGAGACCTCGCCCCCGCAAAGCGCGTGGCTGGACGCCTATGGCGGAACGTTTCCGGAGTTCCTGGCGCAGATGCCGCAAGCGGCTTCGCTGGCCTACCTGCCCGACACCGCCCGGCTCGAATGGGCCATCAACACTGTGCTGCACGCGCCCGACCGGCAGCCGCTCGACCTGGACCGCCTTGCACAACAGTTGCAAGCCGACCCGGGCAGCGTGCGTTTCGTGCCGCATCCGACGGTGCGGCTGCTCCAATCAACGTTCCCCGTCGACACGATCTGGCGGGCCGTCCTGCACCGCGATGACAGTGCCCTCGCGTCTATCGACCTGACCGATGGCCCGGTCTGGCTGCGCGTCCTCCGGACACCCTTGGGCATCGATGTCGGCCGGCTGAGCGAGCCTCAGTGGCGCTTTGCGTCGGCGCTGTTCGCTGGGCATCCGCTGCATGCAGCGCTGGCGGAAGCTGACGCTTCCGAAACACAGACCTGGCTCGCCACGCTGTTGGCCGATGGATGCTTTACCGCCATCGACCTCGACAACCACCCCGCCGATTCAACGCCTTGGAGCTGAAACCCATGACCCACTCGACACCCTCCACCGCCCCATCCGGTGCCTTCTCCCTGCGCGCGCGCCGCGTGGTGGATTGGCTGGACCGCGTTCCGTACACGCTCCTGGCCATCCCGCTGCGGCTGGCGGTCGCCACGATCTTCTGGAACTCCGCGATGACCAAGCTGGCCAATTGGGAAACCGCGCTCGAACTCTTTCGCGAAGAGTATCGGCTACCGCTGGTGCCGCCCGAACTGGCCGCCTACCTTGCGGTGTCGATCGAGCTGTCGGCGCCCGTCCTGCTGGTGCTGGGGTTGGCGACCCGGCCGGTGGCGCTGCTCCTGCTCGGCATGACGCTGGTGATCGAGGTGTTCGTCTATCCGCTGGCATGGCCCACGCACATCCAATGGGCGGCCATGCTGCTGGTGCTGCTCTGCCGTGGTGCCGGCGGCTGGTCGGTCGATGCGTGGCTGCGCAAGCGCTGGCTCGCCATGCCTTGACGTCCGACAGGCGGAGCCGGCGGCCAAGTCTCGCCCGCATGCCGTGAGGGCTATGGTGGCGCTGCCCGATAGCCGAAGTTGGCAACACGGCTGCCGTCGGCTGGCGTGACACGCTCTATCATGTGGGCCTGTCGCCATTCTTGCCAGGAGCACCGATGTGTCTTTCCCCGTTGTCCCTCGTGGTTCGCGCCGGTGCGGCGCGCCGTTCGATGCAGGCGCTGGCTGCCGTGGGCGTGGCCCTATCGTTGGGCGCCTGCGGGGGCATCAACCCCAACAGCACCGGCGCCCGCATGACCGACGACGCGCTGCTGACGTACCAAGTGAAGGCCGCGCTGGACCAGGACACCGCGCTGAACGCGCGCCAGATCCGCATCGCCAGCACACCAGATGGCCGCGTCACGCTCTCGGGCTGGGTCGATACACCCGAGATGGTGCGCCGCGCGGGTGAAGACGTGAAGCACTTCGTCAACGACGCCAAGCTCGACAACCGCCTGCGCGCGCTGTCCAGCCCGCCCGGCCTGGGTACCGGCCCGAAGATCGCGCCTAACTGATCCGGGCCGAAGCACACTCAAGCGGTAGCTTGCCGGTCCGGCACCCGCGCCCCGACCGGCAGCGCCTGCGCCAGCCCAAAGCCGATCTCCGCCAGCAGGAACGGCACCACCAGCGGCGTCGCGCCCATCAGCAAGGCTGTGCTCTGCCACAGCGCGAACATTGCCCGCGCGACAGCGTCGTAACGACCCAGCTCCACGCTGGCCCGGCGTAGCCGCAGCACGGACCACACGCACACCAGCGACCCCATCAGGTTGGCCATCAGCACGTGCGCCGGCGCGAATGGCGGCAAGCCTTGCAGGCCGAGTGTCACGGCGATGGCGCCCAGGCCCTGATGCAACAGGGCAAACGTCCAGGGCGTAGCAAACGGCGCGGTCACGATCAGGTCATACCAGGCGCTGGCGCGCACGATGCGCAGATAGGCTGCATTGGAAACCATGGCGGCATTCCAGGAAGTTGAGGAGCTGCCACCGTAAAGCCTGGTGTACGCTCCAAGGTCAAGCCCTGTTCTGGCACCCTTGACCCCATGCCCGCCGACCCGCCCAACCTCCCCAGCCACCCCGCTGATCTCTCGATTGGCAAGTTGGCCGCCGCCACCGGCGTCACCCGCGACAGCCTGCGTTTCTACGAGGCGCGCGGGCTGATCCGGGCAAGGCGCCGCAGCAACGGCTACCGCGCCTATCCGCCGGAAACCGTGGAGCTGATCCGCTACCTGCGCACGGCCCAGCAGTTGGGTTTCACGCTGGCCGAGATCGGCGAAGGCGTTGCCCAACTCTGGCAGCAGCCCGACACCGAGGCGGCCGTGGCCGCCCTGCTGCGCGACAAGCTCGCCACCATCGACACGCGCATCGCCGATCTGCAGGCCATGCGCGACGCGCTGGCTGCCCGCCTGGGCCTGCCCTGCCCGTTGATGGCGGCCAGCAACCCCACCGCGACTGTCATATAGCTGTCGCGGACTGCCGCTCTGCAGGAGCTTTGCAGTCTCTTAAGAAGAGCTTCGGACGTGAAAGGCGGCTGAAAGATCGCGCCGGTACAAACACACCCGTCCTAGAAGGGGAGTCAACGCAGTGAAGAAAACGGGTGCATTCCATCCGCGTCTGTGGGTCATGTTGTGCGTCGCGGCCGGGTTGCCGCTGATGCCGGCATGGGCCGCGCCCGCCGCGCAATCCAGTCAAGCCTCACCGGCCCTGCCAGGCATGCCCAGCGCACCGGTAGGTGCCATGCCGCCAGTCAGGTCGGGCACCGCCGCCCCGGCCGTCCCTGGTGTGACCGGGCCGGGCTTCAACCTGGTCGAGCTGCTGCAGGAGCTGAAAAGCAACAATCCGCAGCTGCTCCAGGCCCGCCATGTCTACCTGTCGGCCAAGTCCGTGCCGCCGCAGCTGGCGGCGCCAAACAACCCGCAGGTCGGCTACATCTGGAACAACATCCCGAAGGGGTTCCCGCTGGCGGTCAACCGGGCGGGCGGCAGCCAGTACAACCTGACGCAGCAGATTCCGTTTCCGGGCAAGAAATCGCTCGCAGCGGAGATTGCCGACCGCCAGGCCGAATCGCTCAACGCGCAGTCCGACGCACTGTATCTGCAGCTGTATGCGCAGCTCTCGACCACGTATTACCAGGCGATCTCGCTGCAAAAGCAGATCGACGTGCTCAAGCTGAGCATCACGCGCCTGGAGCAGGTCAAGCAGATCACCCGCGTACGCTACGCCAACAACGCGGCGGCCTATGCCGACTACCTCAATGCGCAGGTCATGCAGAGCAGCGCGCAGAACGATCTGTTCTCCGCCCAGCGCCAGTACGACATGACGGTGCAGACGTTGAACACCTTGATCGGCAAGGAGCCGAGCTTCCCGCTCGAACTGCGCACCGATGACGATGCCGTGCGCCTGCCCGACGAGCCGCTGCCCGAGCTGGAAAACCGCGCGCTGCGCGAGCATCCGTCGATCAAGGCGTCGACCGAGCTGCTGGACGCCGCCCGCAAGAGCGTGACGCTGGCGCGCAAGGCCTATCTGCCGGACTTCCAGTTCATCGCCACCGTCACCGCCGACAACCCGCCCTACGGCGTGCGCCCGAACAGCTACCAGATCGAGCTGGACGTGATCATCCCGTTCTGGTTCTTCACCAAGGAGAAGTACGGCGTGAACCAGGCGGTGGAGAGCCAGATCGCCACCGAGGCCAACGATGTATCGGTGCGCCAGCAGACGCTGCTGGCCGTCGACACCGCCTACAACACGCTGCGCCAGACGCTCGCGCAGCTTGATTTCAACAAGCAGCGGCAACTGCCGCAGGCGCTGGCCGCGTACCGCGTGACGATGACCAACTACGCCAGCAACAACGCCGATTTCAACGACCTGCTGACCGCCCAGGGCGCGCTCAAGAGCGCCGAACTGTCGGTCGCGCAGGCACAGGCCACCGCCCTGCAGGCCTACCACTCGCTGCTCGCGGCCACGGGCCGTTCCCCCATTCAAGCTCAGTAACGCCATGAAGAAGTTCTCGCCTCTCGTTGCCCTGATCGCGCTGGCTGCCGCTGCTGCCGCTGGCGTCGTGGTCGGGCGAAACTGGCCGTCGAATGCCGCCGTGCCAGCGGCCAAGGCCAGCCCTGCTGCTGCACCCCTGCCGGCTGGCGCCTCGCAGCCCACCGCCAAGTCGGACACGGTGGCCATTCCGGATGGCGGCTTCGACCCGCAGCAGGTGCAGGTCGCCCAGGTCAGCCATGAAGACGTGCCGGTCGAACTCGACACGCCGGGCAAGCTCGCCTACAACGCCGAGCGCACCAAGCTGGCCTCGGCCCGCGTGGCAGGCCGGCTGGATCGCATCCTCGTCTTTGAAGGCGCGCTGGTGCGCGAGGGCCAGCCGCTGGCCGAGCTGTACGCGCCGGACTTCATCTCCGCACAGAAGGAATACCTGCTGGCGCTGAACACCGCGCGCCAGCTGCAAAGCTCGGCCATGAAAGACTTGCAGGAAGACGCGGAGCAGACCATGCAGTCCGCCGCAGGCCGCCTGCACGTGCTGGGCCTGAACGACGACGAGATCGCACAGATCCGCAAACGCGGCACGCCCGCCGAGCACCTGACGCTGCGCGCGCCCCTCTCGGGCACCATCGTCAAGCGCAACATGGACCCGGGCGCTTTCCTGAACGTGGGCGACTCGTTCATGAGCATCGTCGATACGCGCGCGCTGTGGTTCACCGGCAATGTGTACGAGAACGACATCGCCCGCGTGAAGATCGGCCAGGCCATCACGCTGCACACGTCGGCGTATCCGGATCGCGCCTTTACCGGCACGGTCAGCTTCATCGCCCCCAACATCGATCCGGCTACGCACACGCTCACGGTGCGCTGCGACGTGCCGAACCCAGACGGCCTGCTGCGCCCGGAGATGTACTCGACCGCGCGCATCCAGACCGGTCAGTCGCAGGCGGCGGTGGTGCCGAAGTCCGCGCTGGTGAAGGACCACGGCCGCTACTACGTGATCGTGCAGAGCGATGCCAAGCACTTCAAGCGCGTGGAAGTCCAGGGCCGTGACCTGCCGGGCGCGGAGCGCGGCTTTGCCGTGACGGCCGGGCTGTCGCAGCAGTCGACCGTGGTGGTGCGCGGAGCCGCGCTGCTCAACGAGATGATCGTCAAAGCGGGGGCTTGAGCATGAGCTTCAACCCCATTGCCGCCATTCTCAAGCGGCGGCTCCTGATCGTCTTCCTGGCCGCGGCGCTGCTGGCGGTGGGCGTGCTGTCGTTCCGCTCGCTGCCGCTGCAGGCGTATCCGGGCGTGGCGCCGTTGTCGGTGCAGGCCATCACGCAGTGGCCGGGCCGCAGCACGACCGAGGTCGAGCAGCAGATCACCATCCCCATCGAGAACGCGCTGGCCGGCGTGCCGGACGTGCAGTCGTTCCGTTCGGTGTCCCTGTTCGGGCTGTCGGTGGTCACCCTCAAGTTCAAGGAAGGCACCGACAGCTTCAAGGCACGGCAGAACTTCTCGCAGTATCTGGCGAGCGCCAACCTGCCGACCGGCGTGCAACCGTCCCTGAGCCCCGATTCAGATGCCACCGGCGAGATCATGCGTTTCCGCCTGGTCGGCAACGGCGTGGACTTGACCACGCTCAAGAGCTACCAGGACTACGACATCACCAAGGAGCTCAAGCACATCCAGGGTGTTGCGGATGTGACCTCGTTTGGCGGGCAGGTCAAGGAGTACCACATCGTGCCGTCGCCGGCGAAGCTGCAGTCGTACGGCATCACGCTGGCGCAGCTCATCACGTCGGTGGGCAACGCCAACAACAACACCGGCGGCAACCTGCTGCGCGACGGCGAGCAGCAGTTCGTGGTGCGCGGCGTCGGCCTGCTGCAGACGGTGGACGACATCCGCAATGTGGTGGTGGCCGCCAACAACGGCGTGCCGGTGCACGTGCGCGACATCGCCGAGGTCGAAACCGGTCACGTGCACCGGCTCGGCATGGTCCAGTACAACGACCAGCCCGACGTGGTGGAAGGCATCGTGCTGCTCAAGCGCGATGCCAATGCCTCCGAGGTGCTGGCCAAGGTGCGCGACCGCATTGGCGACCTGAACGGCGGCATCCTGCCCAAGAGCATCCAGATCAAGCCGTTCTACGACCGCCAGGTGCTGCTCGACATCACCATGGGAACGGTGGAACACACGCTGGTGGTGGGCATTGCACTCGTGCTGGCGGTGTTGTTCGCCTTCCTGGGCAACCTGCGCGCGGCGGCCGTGGTGGCGGCGGTGATCCCACTGGCGCTGTGCGTGTCATTCATCAGCATGGAGCACTTCCATGTGCCGGCCAACCTGATCTCGCTGGGCGCGATCGACTTCGGCGTGATTGTCGACGCGGCGGTCATCGTGATGGAAAACATCATGCGCCACCTGGAAGAAGGCGCCGAGAAGCTGGAAGACGCCATCGTCAAGGCAACCAACGAAGTGCAGCGCGCGATGATCTTCTCCACGGGCATCATCATCGTGGCGTATTCGCCGCTGTTCTTCATCGGCGGGGTGGAAGGCATCATCTTCAAGCCGATGGCCTTCACGATGGGCTTTGCGCTGCTGGCCTCGATCGTGCTGAGCCTGACCTTCGTGCCCGCCACGACCTCGTTCGTGTTCGGCAAATCGCTGCGTCCGCATTCGCCGGCCTTTATCGTGGCGATCCTGCGCTGGTACAAGCCGCTGCTGCGCAAGCTGATCGATCGCCCGAAGACCGTGTTTGCTGCCGCACTGGCCGCGCTGGGGCTGACGCTGTACAGCGCCAGCTTCCTCGGCACGGAGTTCCTGCCCACGCTGGAAGAAAACAACCTGTGGCTGCGCATCACGCTGCCGAATACTGTGGACCTGAACTACTCCGCCTCGGTATCGAACGACCTGCGCACGTACTTCGCCAAGCAGCCGGAGATCAAGCAGGTCTCGGTGCAGATCGGCCGGCCGGACGACGGCACCGACTCCACCGGCGTGTTCAACCAGGAATTCGGCCTGTACTTCGCGCCGCCGGACCAGTGGAGCCCGGGCGTGACCAAGGCCGACGTGGTGGCGCGCCTGACCAAGCACCTGGAACGCATCCCCGGTATCGAGTTCAACTTCTCGCAGTACATCCAGGACAACGTGGACGAGGCGCTGTCGGGCGTGAAGGGCGAGAACTCCGTCAAGCTGTTCGGCGACGATCTCAACGTGCTCGAAGCCAAGGCCAGCGAGATCCAGGCGCAGCTCAAGAAGGTGCAGGGGCTGGTGGACGTGGGCATCTTCCGCGAGCTGGGCCAGCCAACGCTGAACGTGAGCATCGACCGCCAGGCCGCCGCGCGCTTCAACATCAACGTGAGCGACGTGCAGAGCCTGGTGCAGTACGCCATCGGCGGCGCGCCGGTCACGCAGGTGCTGGAGGGCGAGAAATCGTTCGGGCTGGCGGTGCGCCTGAACCAGCAGTCGCGCGCGTCGTACGACGCCATCCGCGAGCTGCTGATCGACACCCCGGACGGCCAGCACATCCCGCTCTCGATGATCGCCAAGGTGGAAATGACCGACGGGCCGTTCTTCATCTACCGCGAGATGGGCAAGCGCTACATCGCCATCAAATTTGGCGTGCGCGGGCGTGACCTGGGCGGCGCGGTGGACGAGGCGCAACACGCTGTCGACAGCAACGTGAAGCTGCCCGAGGGTTACACCATCAAGTGGGACGGCCAGTTCAACGAGATGAAGGTCGCCCAGGGCAAGCTGATGGTGATCGTGCCGCTGACCATCCTAGTGATCTTCCTGCTGCTGTACAGCACGTTCGGCAACTTCAAGGACGCGCTGATGGTGGTGCTGAACGTGCCGTTCGCGGCCATCGGCGGGCTGCTGGCGCTGCATATCGCCAACGAGACGCTGTCGATCTCGGCGGGCATCGGCTTCCTGTCGCTGTTCGGCATCGCCATTCAGGACGGGGTGATCCTGATCTCGTACATCAACCGCCTGGCCAAGTCCGAGAACCTGCACGAGGCAACCGTCGAGGGCGCCGCGCTGCGCCTGCGTCCGGTGATCATGACGGCCATGCTGGCAGGCCTGGGCCTGCTGCCGGCGGCGCTGTCGCACAGCATCGGCTCGGAAGCGCAGCGGCCGCTGGCGCTGGTGATCGTCGGCGGCATGGTGACGACGACCATCCTGACGCTGCTGGTGTTGCCGGTGGTGTTCACGTGGGCGCATCGCCGCCGTGGCGCGCCGCCGCGCGAGCCGGATGTGACACCGACCGCCGCGATGCTGCCCTGACCCGGGCTTGTGCGTCGGCATCGACAACCGGGCGTCATGGACGGTGGCTACATTGGCACCAATAGTGCGTTTGCCTATGTCGCCACGCTGGTCCAAGGCAATCGCGCAGCGCTGCTCGAGCCATCCCCGCAACACGTGCTGTCCGATCTCAGCCTCGACTTCACGCAGCCCACGTCCGGGCTCGTTGATGCCACGCTACTCGCCGACCAGCAAAGCGGTCTGCCGCTGCATGCCGGCGATGCGGGGGCAGTGATCTCCGTCGGCGGCATCTACGGCATGCTGTTCAATGGCCCGAGCCATTCGCCATTCTTCAACATCGGCGCCTTCGTGCAGAAGTAGCGTCGTCTGGCGCGGCCTGAGCAGTGCCGCGCCAGAATCGGACCAATCTCATGGTGGTTGGTCCCACAGGCGGGCAAAGTGTGTGAAGCATCGTCAAATCTCACACAAACAGCATGCAACCGCTCTACGCCACCCCATCCGCCGCCGCCCATCAAGACCAAGCACATGCCGCCATCGCCGGCACGCTGCCGCCATCCATCGTCATGACGCTGACCGAGCTGTTCGGCTCCGACCTGCAGCAATGGCGCTTTATCGTTGACCTGTTCTGCGACACCGTCACACAGGATCTCGCCAACCTGGAAACCGCCATCTCCGCCGGTGTGGACGGCGCCATCGTCGACGCGGCGCACCGCATCGTCGGCTCGGCGCGCATGCTCGGGCATGAGCCGATCGGCAACGCGGCGCGCGTGGTCGAGCGCATCGGGCAAAGCATCGGCGCCTACAATGAGCGCGCCGCCGCCATGCAGGCGGCGTTCTGCGACTTGCGCGCGCTGGTCGACGAATTCCGCCTGCGCGCCGGGCGCTGTGCCTGGCCGGACGCTGCTTAGGGTCCGGTCAACCTAGCTCGCCGTTGCGCGCGTGGTCATGCGGCGGTTGAGCATCAACGGCACCACGCCGATTGCAATGCCGCCCAGGCCAACCAGATTGGTCGGCAAGTCGAAAGTCGGAACGCTGTAGGCCGCGATGAACCACAGGAAAAGCGCGCTGCCCAGCGGCCACAGCAGCAGAAAGACCATTTTGAAGACCGACTGCAGCGCCTCGCGCCGGTAATGCCATGCACAGGCAAAACCAGCCAGCCCGTAGTAGAACGCCACCTGGAAGCCGATCGCGTTGACCGAATCCTTGATGATGGTGTTGATGCTCGGGAAGTACGACGCGCCAAACAGCAGCACCAGCCCAATCCCAGTGATCATGGCCGTTGCCACCCACGGCGTGCGCCAGTGCTTGTGCAGGATGGCGTAGCGCGGGTGCAGGATGCCGTCGCGGCCCTTGGCATACAGGGTGCGCGTGAATTGCAGGATGGAGGTCTCCAGCGTGCCGATGGTGCTCAGCATGACGGCCACCACGGCCGCGTAACTCCACGGCCGTGGCAGCAGCTTGTCGGCCACCGCAAAGATCACGTTGGTGCTCGACTGCTGGATCTCCTGGTCACTGAGCACCAGCAGGATCACCACGGCAAAGCCCATGAACAGCGCCAGCACGATCAGCATGGCCCAGAGCGCACCATGGCCGGGTGCGCGGCTTGCATCGCGCGTTTCCTCGGTCAGGTTGGCGGTCACGTCCCAGCCCCAGAAGAAGAACAAGGACGTCAATGCCCCGGTCGCGAACAGCTGCGGCGTAAAACCGCCCGGCGACAGCCACGCCAGCGAGAACGCGTGCGCCGGATGCGCACCGTACTTGGCCACGGCCAGCAGGACCAGCGCCAGCAGGATGGCGGTTTCCGTCACCGTCATGGCGATTTGCGTATAGCTCGTCAGCTTGATGCCCTTGACGATGACCGCGCTCACCACCAGCAGCCACCCGGCCGCGACCAGCGCCACCGCCCACGGCTCGGTGGCCAGCCGAGGCGCTGCCAGCGTCAGCGTGGCGGTCGCCGCCGGTATGGTGCCCGACACCATGAACACCACCGACGCCACCAGCAGCGCCCAACCGGCAAAGAACCCCAGCGTGCGGTTGAAGATCGCGCCCACCCAGGCATAGGCGGCGCCCGCGTTCGGGTTGAGATGGTTCAGGTGCAGGTAGGCGAAGGTTACGCCAAACATGATCAGCCCGCAGTACAGCAGGCTGGCCGGCGACAGCAGCCCGACCGCGCTGATCAGCGTGGCCGTGGTCGCGGCGATGCTGAAGGCAGGCGCCGTGCCGGCCACGCCCATCACCACCGATTCCGGCAGGCCGAGCGCCTGCCCTTCCAGTTCCGCTGGAGCGTCTGTCGTCATGGCTGCCACCCCTATCGCTGATGCCGGCCCAGCATGCCGCCTGGGCGACATGCGCCCATCGCACCTCTACAGTATTGGACCGGCTCGGTGGCAACACCAAGCTTGTTTTCACCGACCTGGGCGGCGCGATGGCGGCCTGCCGCGCCACCCTGTCCTGCAACGCGCTCATGCTGCGCAGCCATGCCCGCTGCCACCATGGAACACTGATGAAAAAGACGGCGTGCAGTTGACGGCACCCCTGCTTTGCGGGACATGACTGACCCGCATCGGTTATCCATTGCCGGTGAGCCCATACAACGGCGCTGCGCAACTATTGATGCAGCGCACGGCACACCACGATCTTCGCGGGCAACGTCGGCGCAGTCCCTCTGCGGCCGACAGGCACGTCCCGGCAACGACCGGCGCGGCCACACCGCTTGACCCGTAGCAACCAGGCACATCACTCATCCGGGGGGATTTCGATGTCCGAAGCAGTCCTGCATCCATTTTTTTCGCGTGAGCGCACCGTCGCTGCGGTGGGCTTCAACCGCTGGCTGGTACCGCCTGCGGCGCTGGCCATCCATCTGTGCATCGGCATGGCCTATGGCTTTTCCGTCTTCTGGCTGCCGCTGTCGCGCGCGCTGGGCATTACGCAGGCACGCTCCTGCGGCGCCGATGCCTCGCTCCTCGCCGAGCTGTTCACCACGACCTGCGACTGGCGTATCTCCAGCCTCGGCTGGATGTTCACGCTCTTCTTCGTGTTCCTCGGCGCGTCGGCCGCGCCATGGGGCGGCTGGCTTGAGCGCGTCGGCCCGCACTAGGCCGGCGTGGTGTCGGCGGTGTGCTGGTGCGGCGGGCTGCAGCTCTCGGCGCTCGACATCACGATGCTGGTGCTGGCCGGCCTGCTGGTGCTGGGCTTCATCTGCAACCTGCTGGTGCGCCCGGTCGATCCGAAGCACTTCATGAGCGAGGATGAACTGAACCAGCAGCGGCACGCCGCTGCCGCAACCAACCCGACACCGTCGGTGGCCGCGCCGGAAACGTCGCTGGAATGGAGCGCACACCCGGGTTCCGCCGTGGCTGTGGTGCTGGCCTGGGCCGCCGTGGGGCTGCCGTTGGGCTGGGGGGTTTGGATTACACTCCAAAAAGCCGCTGTTTTGTTCTCCTGAAGCGCTGCAAACGCCACCCGCACCTGAGCCGCCCCGCCCCCATGAAGCACCAGAAGATCCAGTTTTATCGTCATCCGGCCGGTGGCTGGGGCGCGCTCAAAAGTGTTGCGCATCAACTGCTGTCGCAGGGCATCGCGGCCAAGGGCGCCAAGACGATGCTGTCGGCCAACCAGCCCGACGGCTTCGACTGCCCCGGCTGCGCCTGGCCCGATCGCGACCACGCCTCCACCTTCGAGTTCTGCGAGAACGGCGTGAAGGCCGTGGCCGCCGAAGCCACCTCGCGCCGCACCACGCCCGAATTCTTCGCGCAGCACACCGTGCGCGAGCTGGCCGAATGGTCCGACTACGCACTCGAAGACCAGGGTCGCCTGACGCACCCGATGGCGTACGACGCCGCCAGCGACAAGTACATCCCCATCGAATGGGACGCCGCCTTCGGCCTGATCGCGCAGCACCTGCGCGCGCTGCCCGATCCGAACCAGGCGATCTTCTACACCTCCGGCCGCACCAGCAATGAGGCGGCCTTCCTCTACCAGCTGTTCGTGCGCGCGTACGGCACGAACAATTTCCCCGACTGCTCCAACATGTGCCACGAGCCGTCCGGCACGGGCATGCGGGGCAGCATCGGCGTCGGCAAGGGCACCGTCACGCTCGACGATTTCACCCGCGCCGACGCGATCTTCATCTTCGGCCAGAACCCGGGGACGAACCATCCGCGCATGCTGGGTGAGCTGCGCGAGGCCTCCAAGCGCGGCGCGGCCATCGTGTCGTTCAACCCGCTGCGCGAGCGCGGGCTGGAGCGCTTTGCCAACCCGCAGAGCGCGGCCGAGATGCTCACGCTGGGCTCGACGCGCATCAGCACTGAGTATCACCAACTCCGTATCGGTGGTGATTTGGCCACCGTCAAGGGCCTGATCAAGCATGTGATCGAGCACGACGACGTGGCCCGCAGCCGCGGCGAGCCGTCGATCATCGACCACGCCTTCATCGCGCAGCACACCGGCGGCTTCGAGGCCTTTGCCGCCGACGTGCGCGCCGAATCGTGGGCGACCATCGAGGCCGAGTCGGGCCTGCCCGAAGCCGAGATCCGCCAGGCCGGCGACACCTACATCAAGGCCGGCAGTGTGATCGCCTGCTGGGGCATGGGGATCACCCAGCACAAGCACTCGGTGGCGACCATCCAGATGATCGTCAACCTGCTGCTCCTGCGCGGCAACATCGGCCGCCCAGGTGCCGGCGCGTGCCCGGTGCGCGGCCACAGCAACGTGCAGGGCGATCGCACCATGGGCATCTACGAGAAGCCCGCGCCCGCGTTCCTGGACCGGCTGGAGCAAGTGTTCGGTTTTACGCCGCCGCGCGCGCACGGCTACGACACCGTCGGCGCCATCGAGGCGATGCGCAACGGCGCCGCGCGCGTGTTCTTCGCCATGGGCGGCAACTTCGCGGCGGCCACGCCGGACACCGCTGCCACATGGGCCGGCCTGCGCCAGTGCGACCTGACCGTGCACGTGACCACCAAGCTCAACCGCAGCCATATCGTGCACGGCAAGGCCGCGCTGATCCTGCCCTGCCTGGGCCGTACCGAAGTCGATGAGCAGGCTGGCGGCACGCAAGGCGTGACAGTGGAAGACTCGATGAGCATGGTGCACATGTCGGCGGGCATCAATCCGCCGGCATCACCGCACCTGTTGTCCGAGCCGGCCATCGTGGCGCGGCTGGCCGAGGCCACACTGCCCGACAGCACCATCCCCTGGCGCTGGCTGGTGGAAGACTACGACCGCATCCGCGGGCGCATCGAAGCCGTGTTCGACGACTTTGCCGGCTTCAACGAGAAGATCCGCGTGCGGGGCGGCTTCCGCCTGCGCAACACAGCGTCGGAGCGCATCTGGAACACGCCGTCGGGCAAGGCGGAATTTCACCTGCACGGCATCCCGACCGACACGCCGGTGCACCGCGCCCGCGAGCGCCATGCCGATGCCACCGTCTTCACGCTGGCCACGGTGCGTTCGCACGACCAGTACAACACAACCATCTATGGCATGGACGACCGCTACCGCGGCGTGTTCGGCCAGCGCCGCGTGGTCTTCATCAACGCAGAAGACCTGCGCACGATCCGCATGAAAGATGGCGAGTGGATCGACATGATCACGCTGTCGGAAGACGGCATCACGCGCCGCGCCGACGGCTTCCGCCTGGTGGCCTACGACATCCCACGCGGCTGCCTGGCGGCGTACTACCCCGAGACCAATCCGCTGGTGCCGCTCTCCTCCGTGGCCGACCAGGCGCGCACGCCGACGTCCAAGTCGATTCCGGTGATGCTGGTGCCGAGCCAAATCAAACGCAGCGCCGACGCCAAGACGGCAGCTGCGGCCGAAGCCTGATGTCACCGCTGCAGAACGCCATGCTGGCCGCGCTGCGTGAAAGCGAGCCGGGGCGCTCCGTGTCGCTGCCGTGGCTGACCAAGCGTATGGGCGAGCGCGCCAGTACGGTGCTGCGGGCGCTGCACCCGCTGGCCGATGCGGGGCTACTCAGCGTGCGCATGGATGACACGCGCTGGCTGATCCACCTGACTGACGCCGGGCGCACCGTTGCGCTCGCCGATCCCGTATGAACGCGCACAGCCGCCATCCCGCCGGCCTGCCCGTGGTCTCCACCACGGCGACGCAACGCACCCGCGACGGCAAGCACGAAGATGCCGCCACCGCCGTCGCCGACGAGGCACCTGTCGCGCTGGTCTTCAACGGCATCACGCATGCCGTGATGATGGCCTCGCCGACCGACCTGGAAGACTTTGCGCTGGGCTTCGCCCTGTCCGAGGGCATCGTCGACAGCCGAGCCGATTGGCGTGGCGCCGACGTGGAAACCCACCCCCACGGGCTGGAAGTCCACGCCGAGATCGCCTCGCACTGCTTCGTCCGCCTGAAGGAGCGCCGCCGCGCGCTGGCGGGCCCGACCGGCTGCGGCCTGTGCGGCATCGAGAGCCTGCAGACCTTCGAGATTGCACCCGTGCCGCTCGTGCCGCCGGCGTGGGTCGAGGCCTTGCCCGATGCACAGGTGCTCGACGCGCTGAAAGCGATGACCGCCCATCAGCCGGCCAATGCGCTCACGGGCGGCCTGCACGCAGCCGGCTGGGTACCCGCCGGTGGCAGCGCACCGCTGCATGTGCTGGAAGATGTCGGCCGGCACAACGCGCTCGACAAGCTGATTGGCCACTTGGCGCGCCTGGACATTCGCCCCGCCGACGGCTTCATTGTCATGACCAGCCGCGCAAGCTACGAACTCGTGCGCAAATGCGTGCACGTGGGTGTGCCGCTGCTGGCGACCATTTCAGCGCCGTCGTCGCTGGCGATATCGCATGCCAATGCGGGGCATCTGACCCTGCTGGCATTCTGCCGCGGTGACAGCGTGACCCGCTTCGCGTAAGCCCGCCCAGGCGGCGGGCTAGATCTCGACCTTGCTGCCCAGCTCCACCAGCCGGTTGGCAGGAATCCGGAAGAAATCCGACGGCTTGGCGCTGTTGTGCTGCATCCACGCAAACAGCGATTCGCGCCACATCGCCATACCGGGCAGCGTCGATGGCACAACGGTTGCGCGCGTGATGAAGAACGACGTCTCCATGTCTTCGAAGACGATGCCGAGCCGTTGCCCCACCGCGCTGACGATTTCGTCCACGGCTGGCGTTTCCTTGAAGCCGAAATCGGCCACGGCCGTGTAGATATCGGGCGCGAGGGTCTTGACGACCAGCCGCTTGGCCGGCTCCACGTACGGCACGGCCTGCGTGCGGAAATGGATGAACAGCACGCGGCTGTGCAGCACGTGGTTGTGCTTGAGGTTGTGCAACAGCGCCAGCGGCACGAACTCAATGCTCGGGGTCAGGTAGACCGCCGTGCCATCCACGCGATACGGCGGATTGCGCAGCAGACTCTCCATGAACGGCTCGAGCGGGATGCCGCCCTCCACATTGCGCGCCCTCAGCAGCTGCGTGCCGGTGTGCCACGTCACCATCAGGAAAAAGATCAGGCCGCCCAGCAGCAGCGGGAACCAGCCGCCGGCCGCGATCTTCAGCAGGTTGGCGCCGAAGAACGACAGGTCCACCGCCAGGAACACCGTGCCCAGTGCTGCCACCACCGGCACGCTCCACTTCCAGGCGTTGTGCATCACCACCGTCACCAGACCGGTGGTCAGCAGCATGGTGGTCGTCACGGCAATGCCATAGGCCGCCGCCAGGTTGTCGGACTTGCCAAACGCCAGCACCACGGCCACCACCAGCAGCAACAGCACGTAGTTCACCATTGGCACGTAGATCTGGCCAATCTCCACGTCCGACGTATAGAGGATCTTCATGCGCGGCGCATAACCCAGGTGCACCGCCTGCGCCGTCATCGAAAACGCCCCGGAGATGACCGCCTGCGACGCGATGACGGTGGCGGCCGTCGCCAGCAGCACCATCGGCGCCACGGCCCAGGTCGGCATCAGCAGGAAGAACGGGTTCTGCACCGCCGACGGCTCGCGCAGCAGCAGCGCGCCCTGGCCGAAGTAGTTCAGCAGCAGGCACGGCATGGCGATGTAGAACCAGGCGTAGCGGATCGGGCGGGCGCCGAAGTGGCCCATGTCGGCGTAGAGCGCCTCGGCACCCGTCAGCGCCAGGAACACTGAGCCGAACACGACAAAGGCCTGCACGGCGTGCCGGAACATGAATTCGATCGCATAGACCGGGCTCAACGCCACCAAGATCTGCGGTGAACGCACCACCGATGCCAACCCGATCAGCCCCAGCAGCACGAACCAGATCACCATGACCGGCCCGAACAGGCGACCCACCACGTGCGTGCCGTGCTTCTGCAGCAAAAACAGCCCGATCAGCACGATCAAGGACAGCGGCAGCACCCACGGCTGCAGCGCGGGCGTCATGATCTCCATGCCTTCGATGGCCGACAGCACCGAGATGGCCGGCGTGATGACCGCATCGCCGTAGAACATGCTGGCGCCCAGCAGGCCCAGCAGCATCAGGGTGCCCGTGATGCGGGCGCCGCCGCCGCTGGCACGCATGGCCAGCGCCGTGAGCGCGAGGATGCCACCTTCGCCGTTGTTATCGGCGCGCATCACAAACACCACGTATTTGATCGATACCACCAGCGTCATCGCCCAGAACAGCATCGACAGGACGCCATAGACGGTCTGGTCGGAGAACGGCACGCCGTGTTCGGGGTTGAAGCACTCCTTGAGTGCGTACAGGGGGCTGGTACCGATGTCCCCGAAGACCACGCCGATTGCGCCCACCATGGTGGCCATCAATGCGGGTTTTTTGGTGATTGTGCTGGCGGTGGCAGTCGTCATGAGGAGGCCGCTTGCTTGGATGACGAGGGGCGCGGGCGCAATTTTCGTGCGCCATCTGCCGCAAAGCCAACCCCAGCACCATGCCGAGGGCCGCCAGAGTGCGGCAGAAGCCACTCAATGTTAGGTGAAATTCCTATCGGTTGTGCGGGTGTTTGCACCGATGGTGCGGCGGCGGGAAGCCTGATGCAGTCGCCAGGCGTGCTCGTAAACAAGATGCCCCACTGATCCGGATGAAATTGTGAACAAACAGGCTTTGACGAGGAGACGCGCCAAGCATATATTCACCAAACGATCGTTTGGCCGGTTTGGCCTCGTCTGCCTGCTGTCGTTTTTGGCCGGCGGCCGATCGATTTCTCAACTTCACGTTCAAGATCATGGCTACTGGTACCGTCAAGTGGTTCAACGACGCAAAGGGTTTCGGCTTCATTACCCCGGATGAAGGCGGCGAGGACCTTTTCGCGCATTTTTCCGCCATCAACATGCAGGGGTTCAAGACTCTGAAGGAAGGTCAACGCGTTTCGTTTGAAATCACGCAAGGCCCGAAGGGCAAGCAAGCCTCGAATATCCAGGCGGCTTAAACCGAAGGCTGGGGACCAGACCCGCCAAGATCGTTGCAACGATCAGAGGATGGCGCACCGCTTCCGGGCGGGCGGTGCGCCGGTCTAAGCCCCCAAGGCATCAGTTTGTTAGGTTGTTCAGTACGTGTTTGCCATGAAGCTGTCGGAGGGCTGCCGGAAACGGTGGTCTGGTTTGACGGACCCTACTCGGGAGAAAGCAATGGCCGGCCGAATTGAAGATGAACCGATTCAAGTTGATCCGCCCGCCGAGGCAGGTGCAGAAATGCACGCTGCCTCTTCTTTTATGCGGGATTCGGAAATCCGGTTTTCACGGTGGCAGCAATTCCGTGAAGGCCAGCGTGTCAGCTATGACATTGTGATGGGGCCGGATGGCAAGCCCATGGCCGTCAATATCAAACCGTTATGACAGGAGGATTTCCGTGCTGCGAGCGCACAAAAAAAGGGAGGCATTGCCTCCCTTTTTCATTTGCGCTGAGATGGCCCCCAGCGCTTACTTGGCCGTCGGCATGACAAACTCCGCGCCCTTGGCGATCGAATCCGGCCAGCGCTGCATCACGCTCTTGTAGCGCGTGTAGAAACGCACGCCTTCCTCGCCGTAGGCATGGTGGTCGCCGAACAGCGAGCGCTTCCAGCCGCCAAAGCTGTGCCACGCCATCGGCACCGGAATCGGCACGTTGATGCCGACCATGCCCACCTGGATCTGCCGCGCAAAGGCCCGGGCGATGCCGCCGTCGCTGGTGTAGCACGACACACCGTTGCCGAATTCATGCGCGTTGATCAGGTCCACGGCTTGCGCAAAGTCATGCACGCGCACCACCGACAGCACCGGGCCGAAGATCTCTTCCTTGTAGATCGTCATGTCTGGCGTGACGTGGTCGAACAGCGTGCCGCCGGTGAAGAAGCCCTCGCCGTGGCCGTCGACCGTGTGGCCGCGACCGTCCACCACTAGCTTGGCCCCCTCTTCCACACCGCGGGCGATATAGCCTTCCACCTTGGCCTTGTGCGGGCCGGTCACCAGCGGGCCCATCTCGCTGTCGGCATTCATCCCGTTGCCGATCTTCAGCGCCTTCGCACGTTCGGCCAGACGCGGCACGAGCTTGTCAGCCACGTCACCCACCGCCACGGCCACCGAGATTGCCATGCAGCGCTCGCCGGCCGAACCGTAGGCGGCGCCGATCAGTGCATCGACGGCCTGGTCGAGATCGGCATCCGGCATCACCACCAGGTGGTTCTTGGCGCCGCCCAGGGCCTGCACGCGCTTGCCGCGCTTGGTGCCTTCCGAATAGATGTACTCGGCGATCGGCGTGCTGCCGACGAAGGAAACCGCTTGCACGTCCGGATTCGCCAGCAGCGCATCCACCGCATCCTTGCCGCCCTGCACGACGTTGAACACGCCATCCGGCAGGCCGGCCTGCTTGAGCAGGTCGGCAATCATCAGGCTCGGGCTCGGATCACGCTCGCTCGGCTTGAGGATGAACGTGTTGCCGCAGGCCAGCGCCACCGGCGCCATCCACATCGGCACCATGAACGGGAAGTTGAACGGCGTGATGCCCGCCACCACGCCCAGCGGCTGGCGCAGGTTCCAGTTGTCGATGCCGCCGCCGATGTTGTCGGTGAACTCGGTCTTGAGCAGGTTCGGAATGCCGCAGGCGAACTCCACCACCTCGATGCCGCGCGTGACCTCACCCTTGGCATCGGAGAACACCTTGCCGTGCTCGCGCGTGATGGCGGCAGCGAGCGCGTCGTGGTTCTGGTCGAGCAAGTCCTTGAACTTGAACAGGATGCGCGCGCGCTTGAGCGGCGAGGTTTCGGCCCAGGCCGCGGCGGCGGCATGCGCGGCGGCCACGGCGGCATCCACCTCGGCCTTGCCGCCCAGCAGCACCTGCGCGCTGACGGCGCCGGTGGCGGGGTTGAACACATCGGCGCTGCGCGTGGCGCTGCCGGCAACACGCTGGCCCCCGATGTAGTGGCTGACCACAGATTCAGTCACAGCGGGATCGATCGGTCGGTTCATCTCAAGCTACCTCTTGCAGAACGGTACGGACGGTATCGAAGATGCGCGCGATCTGCGCCTCGTCGATGATGAGCGGCGGCGAGAACGCCAGGATGTCGCCGGTGTAGCGCACCAGCACGCCGCGCTCCAGGCATTTCAGGAAGACTTCATACGCACGCGCGCCGATGGCTCCCGGGCGCGATTCCAGCTCGATGCCCGCCACCAGGCCCAGGTTGCGGATGTCCTTCACGTGCGGAGCATCCTTGACTGAATGCGCCGCCGCCTCAAACGCCGGCGACAGTGCGCGAGCGCGCTCGAACAGGCCCTCGGTGCGGTACAGGTCGATGGCCGCCACGGCCGCAGCGGCAGCCAGCGGGTGCGCGGAATACGTATAGCCGTGGAACAGCTCGATCGCGCCCGGCGCACCGGCGTCGATGATGGTGTCATGCAGCGACTGGCGCACGGCCACGGCGCCCATCGGCACGGCGGCGTTGTTGATGCCCTTGGCCATCGTCAGCAGGTCGGGCGTGACGCCGAAGAACTCCGCTGCAGTAGCCGCGCCCAGGCGGCCGAACCCGGTGATGACCTCGTCGAAGATCAGCAGGATGCCGTACTTGTCGCACAGCGCGCGCAGTCGCTGCAGGTAGCCCTTGGGCGGCACCAGCACGCCGGTGGAACCGGCCAGCGGCTCGACGATGACGGCGGCGATGGTCGACGCGTCGTGCAGCGTGACGATGCGCTCCAGCTCGTCGGCCAGATGCTCGCCCCAGGCCGGCTGGCCCTTGGAGAACGCGTTGTGCTCCAGCGCATGCGTGTGCGGCAGGTGATCGACACCCGGGATCAGGTTGCCTGAATACGCCTTGCGGTTCGGCGAGATGCCGCCCACCGAAATGCCGCCGAAGCCCACGCCGTGGTAGCCGCGCTCGCGGCCGATCAGGCGGGTACGCTGCCCTTCGCCACGCGCGCGGTGATACGCCAGCGCGATCTTGAGCGCGGTATCCACCGCCTCCGAACCGGAGTTGACGAAGAAGATGCGGTTCAGGCCTTCCGGCATGATCTCGGCAACCTTCTCGGCAGCGCGGAAGGCCATCGGGTGGCCCATCTGGAAGGTGGGCGCGAAGTCCAGCGTGGCGGCCTGCGTGGCGATAGCCTCGACGATTTCCTTGCGGCTGTGGCCGGCGTTCACGCACCACAGGCCGGCCGTACCGTCCAGCACCTCGCGGCCGTCGGCGTCGCGGTAGTACATGCCCTGGGCCGACGTGAGCAGGCGCGGCGCGGCCTTGTACTGGCGGTTGGCCGTGAACGGCATCCAGAAGTAGGACAGATCGGTGGTTTCCAGCGGGTGCGGTGCGGGTTTCATCGGCGTCTCCGAAAAAAGCGGGGCTAGCGGACAAGCGGTACGAGCAAACTGTACAGAGTCACGTCTCACGCGGACATGCACAGATGGCCGATCTATAAGAAACTGTATAGGTCACGCCTGCCGTCTTCATGTCGCATCGCACCATGCAACTCCAGCTCGATCCCCACCATCCCCAGCGTACGTTGGTCGATCAGATAGTCCAAGGCATTCGTGCCGCCGTGGACAACCACAGCCTGCCGCCCGGCACGCGCCTGCCCTCGGTGCGCAAGCTGGCCCAGGCGCACGACATCAGCACCTTCACGGTGGCCGAGGCCTACACGCGGCTGGCGGCGCTAGGCACAATCGTGGCGCGGCCGCGTTCCGGCTACCTGGTGGCGGCGCGTGCACCTGTACAACCGGCACCGGTCGCGCCGCGCTGGGAGCCGCCCACGCTGAACGCCGCGTGGCTGCTGTCCGACGTGTTTGCCGACCGCTCGATCGCCGTCAAGCCCGGCTGCGGCTGGCTGCCCAACGACTGGCTGGACGAACGCGGCGTGCAGGAGGCGATGCGCGCGGTGAGCCGCGTTTCGGCACTGCGTGTGGCGGGCTATGGCCACCCATGGGGCTATGCGCCGCTGGGCGAGTACGTGGCGCAATCGCTCACGCTGCGCGGGCTGCCGGTCGAGCGCTCGCAGGTGCTGCTGACCAGCGGCGCCACCCAGGCGCTGGACCTGATCGTGCGCACGCTGTTCAAGGCCGGTGACGTGATCGCCGTGGAAGACCCCGCGTACTGCAACGTGCTCCAGGTGCTCAAGCTGGCGGGCCTGCGCGTGGTGGGCGTGCCGCGCACGCCGGAAGGGCTCGACACGGCCGCGCTGGACGCCATCCTGCGCGCCGATGAAGCTGACCGCCCGCGCGCCCTCTTCCTCGCCTCCGTCTTGCAGAACCCGACCAGCAGCTCGATGACCGCGCAGAACGCCTACCGCGTGCTGCAACTGGCCGAGCAGCACGGCCTCTGGATCGTCGAAGACGACCTGAACCGCGAGCTGGCCGACCCCGCCGCGCCGATGCTGGCCGCGCTCGACGGCCTGCGCCGCACGCTGTACGTGAGCGGCTTTTCCAAGACCATCTCGCCTTCCCTGCGCGCGGGCTATGTGGTGGCCGATGCCGCCATCACGCGCGAGCTGACGCGCACCAAGATGGCCGTCGCGCTCACCTCGTCGGAGATCACCGAGCGCATCGTGCATGCCTTCGTCACGCGCCCGGTCTATGCGGAGCACGTGGCGCGTCTGGTTGCACGGCTGGGCGAGGCGCATGCCTGTGCCGAAGCAATCATGCGCGAACACGGCGCCGTGCTGTTCGACACGCCTGGGCGCGGCCTCTTCCTCTGGGCCCGCTTGCCGGAGCATCCGGATGCGTCTGCCCTGGCCGACCGCGCCATCCGGCACAACATCTGGCTCGCGCCCGGGCAGTACTTCCGGCCGCACGACGAGGCCAGCCCGTGGCTGCGCTTCAACGTCGCCTACTCCGCTGAACCGGCGCTCTGGGACTTCCTCGCGCACGGCTGAGCGTGCCGGAACGCAAGCCCGCACAACAATCCATTGCCCCCGTTAACTAACGTTGCAGATTCGCACGGAGCATGACACTTCTCGATAGGATGGTTGCCTACGCAATCAATCGGGAAGCGTCATGCAGCAAGTCTCAAACGCCCTCGCGACATCGGCCAGCGCGCCACGCATCGTGGTGGTTGGCGGCGGCGCCGGCGGGCTGGAATTGGTCAGCCGGCTGGGCCGCACCGTCGGCCGCACCGGCCGCGCCCAGGTGGTGCTGGTCGAACGCCGCGCCACCCATGTCTGGAAGCCGCAACTGCACGAGGTCGCCACCGGCACGCAGGTCGACGACGGCCTGAACTACGCCGCGCACAGCCAGCGCCACCACTATCGCTACGAACCCGGCGAGGTCACCGCCCTGGACCGCGCACAGCGCACGCTCACGCTGGCATCGCTGCACGGGCCGGACGGCGCCCAGGTTTGCGGTGAACGCACCCTCGGCTACGACCTGCTCGTGCTGGCACTCGGCAGCATCACCAACGATTTCGGTACGCCAGGCGTGGCGCAGTTCTGCCACATGCTCAACGATGCCGCCGATGCCGAGGCGCTCAACCGCACGCTGATGTCACGGGCATTGGCGGTCGAACTGGGCACGCTGGAGCGGCTGTCGGTGGCCATCGTCGGCGGCGGCGCAACCGGCGTGGAACTGGCCGCCGAGATCGAACACGTGATCGGCGAGTTGCGCCGCTATGGCGCCAAGCGCGTCGACACACGCCTGGATGTGACGGTAATCGACGCAGCCGACCGCCTGCTCGCCACCGGCACGCAGCGCATGTCGGAGCGTGCGGCCGCGGTGCTCGAACAACGCGGCGTGCGCGTCGTGTTGGGGCGTCGTGTCACAGAAGCCCGTCAGCATGCCCTGGTGTTCGACAACGGCGACCATCTCGATGCGGATATCAAGGTCTGGGCCTCCGGCATCAAAGGCGCGACGACTGGCCTCGCGCAAGCGCTGCCGACGGGCAAACGCGGTCAGTGGCCCGCCGATGCCACGCTGCGCAGCCCCGACGACCCGCACATCTTCCTGCTGGGCGACTGCGCGGCCTGCACCGACGCCAACGGCAATCCTGTCCCGTCCACCGCGCAGGCAGCGCGGCAGCAGGCCATCGTGCTGGCGCAGTCTCTGCCGCGCGTGCTGAGCGGTGCAGCACCCCTGCCCTTCATCTATCGTGATCGGGGCACGTTGGTCTCATTGGGCAAGGCGCGCGCGGTGGGCAGCCTCGCCTCGGCGTTCAAGCACGGGCGCGACCACGCGGTGGACGGCGCCGTCGCCAAGGGCATGTACGCGTCGCTGTATCGGTTGCACCAGGCCACGCTGGTCGGCTGGCCGCGCATGCTGGCGGCCATCGTGGCCGACACGGTATCGCGAGCGGCCAAGCCTGCCGTCAAGTTCTACTGATTTCCGGTTGTTCCTCGTTGTTTCGCGCCGTTTCGACTCCCTCATCCCCCCAACGCACAAGGAGTGCCATGGATATCAAGACCGTTCGCGAGAAAGCCTTTGCCATGCCGCTGACGAGCCCCGCCTACCCGCCCGGCCCGTACCGCTTCATCAACCGCGAGTTCTTCATCATCACCTACCGCACCGACGCGGAAAAACTGCGCGCCATGGTGCCCGAGCCGTTGGAAGTGCCGCAGCCGCTGGTCGCCTACGAGTTCATCCGCATGGCCGATTCCACCGGCTTTGGCGACTACACCGAGAGCGGCCAGGTGATCCCCGTCACCTATGAAGGCAAGCCCGGCACCTACACGCTGGCGATGTACCTGGACGATCACCCGCCCCTGGCCGGCGGCCGCGAGATGTGGGGCTTCCCCAAGAAGCTCGCCTCGCCCAAGCTGGAAACCGACAAGGACACCCTGATCGGCACGCTCGACTACGGCCCGGTGCGCGTGGCCACCGGCACCATGGGCTACAAGCACCGCGAGCTGGACATCGCCGAGCAGAAGCGCCGCCTGGAGCTGCCCAACTTCCTGCTCAAGATCATCCCGCACGTGGATGGCAAGACCGCGCGCATCTGCGAGCTGTCGCGCAACTACATGATCGACGTCGACATGAAGGGCGCCTGGACCGGACCGGCCTCGCTGGAACTTGCGCATCACGCGCTGGCTCCAGTGGCCGAACTGCCGGTGCTGGAGATTGTCGAAGCCAGGCACATCATCGCGGACCTGACCCTCGGCATGGGTGAGGTGGTCTATGACTATCTCGCCAAGTAATTCGCCAAACAACACCTCCCTCCCCAACCCTCACGGAGCACACAGCATGTCTGAACTGAAAGGAAAAGTCGCCGTCGTCACGGGTGCCGCCAGCGGCATCGGCAAGCAGATCGCCCTCACGCTCGCCGCATCTGGCGCAGCCATCGCCATCGTTGATCTGAATGAAGATGGCGCCAAAGCCGTCGCCAAGGAGATCAACGATGCCGGCGGCAAAGCCATTGGCCTGCGCATGGATGTGACCGACGAGAAAGCGGTCGACATGGGCATCGACGCCGTGGCCGAAGAACTCGGCTCGGTCGACATCCTCGTCTCGAACGCGGGCATCCAGATCGTCAACCCGATCGAGAACTACTCGTTTGCCGACTGGAAGAAGATGCAGGCCATCCACGTGGACGGCGCCTTCCTGACCACGCGCGCGGCCGTGCGCCACATGTACAAGGACAACCGCGGCGGCGTGGTGATCTACATGGGCTCGGTGCACTCGCACGAGGGCTCGCCGCTCAAGTCGGCCTACGTGGCGGCCAAGCATGCACTGCTGGGCCTGAACAAGGTGCTGGCCAAGGAAGGCGCCGCGCATAACGTGCGTTCGCACGTGGTGTGCCCGGGCTACGTGCGTACGCCGCTGGTCGACAAGCAGATCCCGGAGCAGGCCAAGGAACTCGGCATCAGCGAAGAGGAAGTCGTGAAGAAGGTGATGCTGAGCGCCACCGTCGACGGCGTGTTCACCACCGTGGAAGACGTGGCCGAGACGGTGCGCTTCCTGGCCGCCTTCCCGAGCGCCGCGCTGACCGGCCAGTCGTTCGTGGTCAGCCACGGCTGGTTCATGCAATAACCCACATCTAGGAGTCTGGAGAAGACATGCCCGCACCCAAACTACGCGTGGCTGCCAGCAGGCAGTCCGGCCCGGCGCAATCGCCTGACGCAGCGGACGCCTCGGGGGCGACGCCCCCACGCATCGCGTTGCCGCCCTACGAAAACATCGCGCTGGTGCTGCAAGGCGGCGGCGCGCTGGGCTCGTACCAGGCCGGTGTGTTCCAGGGGCTGGACGAGGCCGGCATCGCGCCGAACTGGATCGCGGGCATTTCGATCGGCGCGCTGAACACGGCCATCATTGCCGGCAACGCGCCCGAGCATCGGCAGGCGAAGCTGCGCGAGTTCTGGCAGACCATCTGCCAGCCGAGCTTCTCGCCGCCGCTGCCAGACCTGCTGGAGAACGTCTGGTTCAACGGCAACGCCCATATGCGCAAATGGCTGACCGCCCTGCAGGCGACCGACACCATCATGGAGGGCCAACGGGGTTTCTTCTCGCCACGCTGGCCAACGCCGCTGCCGGCCAACGAGGTCGACCCGCTCGACGCCAGCTACTACGACACCACGCCACTCAAGGCGACGCTGGAGCGCCTGTGCGATTTCGATCGCATCAACGACGGCGGCATCCGCGTGTCGGTGGGCGCGGTCAACGTGCGCACCGGCAACCTGGAATGCTTCGACAACACCGAGCGCCGCTTGCGCGCCGAGCACTTCATGGCCTCGGGTGCGCTGCCGCCGGGCTTTCCGCCCGTGCTGATCGACGGCGAGTACTACTGGGACGGTGGCGTAGTCTCCAACACGCCGCTGTCGTACGTGCTCGGGTCCTCGCCGCGCCGCGACACGCTGGTGTTCCAGGTGGACCTGTGGAGTGCCCTGGGGCCGGTGCCCGACACCATGATCGGCGTGGCCAGCCGCCAGAAGGATCTGCAGTATTCCAGCCGCACACGCATCATCACGGACTGGATGGAGCGTTCGCAATCGACTCGCCGGCTGGTCCGGCAGATGCTCGATCACCTGCCGGCCGACGAGTTCAAGCGCACCTCGTGGTACAAGCACGCGCAGGAGCTGGCCTGCAACAAGCGCTACAACATCATCCACCTGATCTACGCAGCCAAGGAGCACGAGGGGCCGGGCAAGGACATCCAGTTCGGACCGTCCACCATGCTTGATCACTGGGGCTCGGGCCTGACGGACATCCGCGAATCGCTATCGCATCCGGACTGGCTGGCGATGCCGGATGACGAATCCGGCTTCGCCACGCACGACATCCACCGCAAGGTGGGTGAGCAGCGCAAGGGCAAGCGTCTATAGCCTGCCGCGCCGCTTGGCCTGGCACTCCGCACGCAACAAAGAAGGCCGCTCTGATGGTCACCGGAGCGGCCCTTCTTTTGCCCGCTACTGCGTCCCCACCCGCGCCTGTTCCCGCAGCGAAGCCTGCAGCGGCGGGCGCGGCAACGCCGCTTGCCACGCACGGCGGTTCACCGTGCGGATCTGCTTGTAGACCTCCTTGGAGATCACGGTCTCCGCCAGCATGGTGTCGATCTTGTTCTGGCCGATGGTGAGCGCGAACAGCAGCAGCAGGCGTTTTTCCAACGCGGCGGTGTAGTCGCCGAACTGCGTACGCATCGCGGCCAGCGCCTCCTCGGCGATCTCGACGCGCGCCACCAGCATGCCGTCCAGCACATCGGCCATGCGTTCGCCCAGCACGGGTTGCAGTGACGCACGGTTGTAAGCGCGCAGCCGTTCCAGCACCGTCTGGCGACAGATCAACAGCTCAAAGCGATCGGCCAGGGCTGCTGCCAGCGGTTGGTTGACATGCAGCACGCGGTGGACCCAGAACGCCACGCGATACCCCAGCGATACGTCCAGGATGTGCCGCGCGGCGCGGCGATAGCCCAGCCGGCCTTCAGCACGCGCGGCGTCGATCATGTCGGCCGTATTGCGCATCATCGCGTCGAGATTGCGGATCGAGATCAGCCCGTTGCCGTATTCCGGAATCAGCTCGCGCTCGCGCGTGGCCAGCGCCACCAGGCCGGTGGTCAGGCGATCGCGCTCGGAGAACGCCTCTTCGAGGTTCAGCTCGGCCGCGCCCGTGGCCACCTCCTGACGATACGCGGCGGCCGCCTGATCGGTGGCACCCGCCGCAAAGTGGAAGTGCCCGCCGATGCGACGCATGATCGATTCCACCTCCTCGGTCGACAGATTGAGCGCCTGCCGCTGCAGCGCCTGCTCCTGCGGCGAGAGCTGGTCGAGCCCGAGCCAGCGCATCACCCAGCGCAGCGTCGCGCCGTTGAACAGCACGCTCACCAGCACAAAGCCCGTGGCGAGAATGGTGACGAAATGGCGCGCGGCCGGGTGCACGGCGTGGTTCTCCGCCACGCCCAGCGCCAGCACCAGCGTGACGGCGCCGCGCAGGCCGCCCCATGCAATCGCCAGCTTGTAGGCATGGCTGACCGGCGCCGACAGCTTGAACCACGCCAGTGCCGGCAGCAGCCCGAACAGCACGGCAAGGCGCGCCGCCATCGCCGCCGCCACCACCACCGCCAGCCAGATCACGTCCTGCCAGACTACGCCGTGCAGCAGCTCCGGCACGCGCACCGCCGCCAGCAAGAACACCACCGCGCCGGCCAGCGCGGCGATCTGCGCCCACAGCAGCTGCAGGTGCTGCCAATTGCGCGGCGTCAGGCGCGTGCGCCCCAGCGCGCCGACCACCAGCCCCGCGCACACCACCGCCACCACGCCCGACACGTCCAGCACGTTCTCCGCCACCAGATACAGCGGATACGGCAGCGCGAGCGTCCACGCGGCCTCGGCCTGGGCGATGCCGCGCAGCGCCGGCAGCAGGAATGCGGCGATGCGCCCGGCGATCAGCCCGAACACCACGCCACCGCCAAACGCCCGCGCCAGCTCGCGCAGGCCGCCGCCGAGGGTTGCCTCCGCACCGTGTCCGGTCAGCATCGCCAGCAACACGCCCAGGATGGCGATGGCCGCCGCGTCGTTGAGCAGCGCCTCACCCTCCACCAGCCGGATCAGCCGGGCCGGCGCCCCCACGTCACGAAACACGGCAATCACCGCCGACGGATCGGTGGTGGCAATCATTGCGCCCAGCAGCAGGCACGTGACGATGCCGAACGGCGTGACGGCGGCCGCGGCCAGCCCGATCACACCGGTGGCGACCACTACCGCCACGATGGCCAGCATCAGGATCGGCGCCGCGTCGGGCGCCATGCTGCGCACATCCACCGACAGCGCTGCCTGGAACAGCAGCGGCGGCAGGAACAGCCACAAGTACGCCTCGGCCGGCCAGCTCGGATCAATCAGCGGCGCGAAGAAGACCGCGGCCATGTGCGGCGCGGTGGTCCGCAAGCCGACGTAAGCGCCGCCGATGCCGATGCCGGCGAGCGCCAGCAGCGTCGACTCGGGCAATGTCAGTCGGGCGGCCAGCGTCTGGATCAGCGCCACGACCGCCAGCAAGGCGCCCGCGACCAGCAGCAGGTTGACCACGCCGTTCAAGAGACGGCCTCCGACGTGGCGGACAGGCGGGCTGCCGCCCAATCGGCGCGCTCGGCATCGGTCAGGTCGGGTGCCCCAGTGCGGCCGGTCTGGACAGACTGCTGCGCGGCTTCCAGCACGGCCATCACAGCCACCGCCTCGGCCGGCGTGACCGGGTTCGGCCGCTGCCCACGGATGGCATCGCGCACGGCGGCGTAGTAGGCACGCTGGTCGCCCATGGGCGCGGCCACTTCGGTGGTCTTGAAGGAGGCACCGTCGATGAGCCGAGCCGGATCGTCGTCGACGCCCCAGCCGGCCGCGCCCGGCGCCATGCCCGCCAGCAGTTGGGCCTCCTGCTGATCCATCCGCCGCTTGACGAAGGAACCGCGCGCGCCGTGCACGATCCAGCGCGGCGCGCCGCCCGCGACCAGCATGCTGGCGTGCAGGATGGCGCGGCGCTCGCCGTGGTGCAGGACGACGTGGGCCCAGTCCGGTGTCTCCGCGCCCGCGCGCTGGCGGGCGAACGATGCGCTCACCGCGTCGGGCAGACCGAGCAGCAGCAGGGCTTGGTCGACGAGGTGCGGGCCGAGGTCATACCAGATGCCGGTGCCTTGCCCCGCTTGCTCGCGCCAGCGTGCGCGCACCTGGGGGCGATAGCGGTCGAAATGCGCTTCGACGTGCATCGCCTCGCCGATGGCGCCACCGGCCAGCGCAGCGCGCAGGGCGAGGAAATCGCTGTCCCAGCGGCGGTTCTGGAACACCGACAGCAGCCGCCCCGTCTCCCGCGCCACACGCGCCAGGTGCCGCGCCTCCGCCAGCGTGACGGTGAACGGCTTGTCGACCACCACGTGCTTGCCCGCACGCAACGCCGCCTCGGCCAACGGCGCGTGCTGGTCATTCGGCGCCGCGATCACGACCAGATCGGCTTGCGCATGTGTGGCCGCCGCGTCCGGCGCGCAGACCAGCGCCTCGGGCCAATCCGCGCGGACGGCCTCCGGGCGATTGGAGCCCACCACATGCAGGCGCAACCCGGGCGTGGCGGCAATCAGCGCGGCGTGGAACAGCTTGCCGGCATATCCGTAACCCACCAGGGCAACACGGAGACCAGCCGGCGGATGTGCTGAAAGTGACATATCAGAGAAGTGGAGGAAGCGAGCGGGTAAGACGTATCCCACGCAACTTGGTGCCGTGGAGTTGCGCATCTTCCGGTGAAAGTTGCCGTTGCGAACCCCAGCAAACGTTATTCCCCGTCAAAAGCATGGCTTATCTCTCTTGTAAATAGGAATTGTTCTCATTATTATCTGCGCCTTCACAAATTGAAGGCGCTCACCCACCGGGACGGCGCCCTGCCCGCCAACGGGCTTGTTCACTTTACGGGATCTCTCATGCAGCCGAAACGCCTGTGCCTGTCGCTGGCCGTCCTTGGAACCTTGCCTTTCGCCCCCTTCGCTCGGGCAGCGCTGGCCGACGATACGCCGCAGGCGGTCGAGGCCGGCACCCTGCCCGCCGCCACCGCCCGAGGCACGCGCAACAACGGCAGCTACGAAGCACCGGTCGCCACCACAGCCACCAAGATTGCCGCGCCGCTGCGTGAGATCCCGCAGTCCGTCAATGTGGTGCCGCGCGCGGTGATCCAGGACCAGGGCGCGCTGTCGTTGGGCGATACGCTGCGCAACGTGCCAGGCGTATCGGCCTCGCTGGGCGATGCACAGCGCGACCAGGTGACCATCCGCGGCTTCTCCGCGATCAACGACCAGTACGTCGATGGCCTGCGCGACGATTCGCTGTACTACCGAGACCTCTCCAACGTCGAGCGCGTCGAAGTGCTGAAGGGCCCGGCGGCGGTGCTGTACGGGCGCGGCTCGTCGGGCGGCATCATCAACCGCGTCACCAAGAAGCCGCTGGCCACGCCGCTGGCCGAGGTGGGCGTGCTGGTCGGCACCGAGGGGCAGAAGCGCGCGGACTTCGACCTCAACACCTCCATCAACGATGACGCCGTGCGCGCCCGCCTGACCGGCGCGGTGGAAGACTCCGGCGGTTTCCGCAACGAATACTTCCTGCGCCGCCAGGCGATTTCTCCGTCGTTCCTGTTCAACCTGTCGCCGGACAGCAAGCTGACGGTGCAGTTCGACTACCTGCACGACCGCCGCATTGCCGACCAGGGCGTGCCGTCATACCACGGCCGCCCCGTCGACGTGCCGCGCGAGACCTTCTACGGTTCGGCCAACGCCGCTGACGGCAACATCGAGACCACGGTCAAGAGCGTGACCGGCATGTTCGACCACCGCTTCAATGATCAGTGGTCGTTCCACAGCGCGGTGCGCAACTACGAGTACTCGCTCGGCCGCAACAACTACATCACCGTCAAGAGCGTCAACGACGGGCCGGTGCCGACCGTCACGCTCAACGTCAACCAGCGCAACCGCACCGACCGCGGCACGCTGTGGCAGAACGAACTGACGCAGAAGGCAACAACCTTTGGCATCCAGCACACGCTGCTGTACGGCGTCGAGCTGGGCTACCAGGACAAGAGCGACCGCGTCTCGGGCCTGTCGCAGAACTTCAACTACGGCCTGTTCAACCCGGTGCCGATCGTGCTGCCGACGGTGCCGGGCAACGCGACGCCCAGCAACTACGGCCTCACGCACAACGAAACCTACGCGGTGTACGCGCAGGACCTGATGCAGTTCTCGCCGCAATGGACGGTGCTGGCCGGCCTGCGCTATGAGGCCCTCAAGCAAAGCCGCACCGATCTCACGCCCAAGCACCAGGACTACGCGCGCACCGACACACCGGTCAGCCCGCGCTTTGGCGTGGTGTATCACCCGGCGGAGCCGGTCTCGCTGTATGCGTCGTACAGCCGCTCGTTCCAGCCGGTGGCCGACAGCTTCAGCGCCTACCCCAACAGCAGCGCGCTAGCGCCGCAATCGACCACCAACTACGAGGTGGGCGCCAAGGTGGACGTGTCGGCCAACGCCAGCGTGACGGCCGCGCTGTTCGACATGAAGCAGACCAACCTGACCGGCGTCGACCCGGCTACGCTGTTGGCGGTGCCCATCGGCACGCAGCGCACGCGCGGGCTGGAGCTGTCGTTCAGCGGCGAGGTGGTGAAGACGTGGTCCGTGATCGCCAGCTACGCCTACCTGAACGGCGTGCTGACCAACCCGCTCGACAAGAGCGGCGGCGTGACGGTCAACGGCAATCAGCCGTCGCTCACGCCGCGCCATAGCGGCTCGCTGTGGATCAAGCACGATCTGCCGGAGGGCTTCTACGTGGCGGGCGGCATCCGCGCGGAAGGTGCGCGCTTTGCCTCGCAGTACAACGTGACCACCCTGCCCGGCTACATGACCGTCGACCTCGGCGCCGGCTACCGCAGCAAGCATGTGGACGTGACGCTGAACCTGCAGAACCTGTTCAACCGCGCCTACTATGTCTCGGGCCATGGCGGCGCCGAGAACTACAACATGCCGGGCGCGCCGCGCACGGCGCTGCTGGGGGTGCGGTACAAGCTGTAAGGCAAACGCGCTACGCTAGCCGCCACGCCAAGCCCCGACGAGGACAACACCATGGTGGTTGAAAAAGCCCGCGACCTTTCCCTGCGCCCGCTCGAGCGCGACGACCTGCGCTTCGTGCACGAGCTGAACAACGATGCGAAGATCATGCGCTACTGGTTCGAAGAGCCGTACGAGACCTTCACCGAGCTGTCGCAGCTCTACGACCGCCACGTGCACGACCAGCGCGAGCGCCGCTTCATCTGCGAGAACAACGCCGGCGAGGCGGTCGGCCTGGTCGAGCTGATGGAGCTGAACACCATCCACCGGCGCGGCGAGTTCCAGATCATCATCGCGCCCGGCTGGCAGGGCCGCGGCTATGCGTCCACCGCCACGCGCCTGGCCCTCGACTACGCCTTCATGGTGCTGAACCTGCACAAGCTGTATCTCGTCGTCGACGTGAAGAACGAGAAAGCGATCCACATCTACGAGAAATGCGGCTTCCAGCGCGAAGGCGAATTGATCGAGGAGTTCTTCAGCAACGGCGCGTATCACAACGCGCTGCGCATGTGCGCCTTCCAGCGGGATTACGTGGCGGCGCAGGGCGCGCGCGGTTGAGCTGCGTGGTGGGCGTTTGCGCTCACGCGCGCGCCAGCCATGCCTGCAGATCGGCCTGACCGGCCTCCGTCAGCGACAGCGCCCGCGAATGCTTCTGCCGCTGCAACCAGCCCAGCGCCAGACAGCGCTCGGCCACTGCCGCACCCAATGCGCCAGCCAGATGCGGGCGGCGCTCACTCCAGTCCATGCAGCCATAGGCGAAGCGACGGCGGCCGCTGCGCAAGGCCGGCACATCCACGCCGATGGCCGCGAAGGCCGCCTCGCCTGCGGGCGTGACGTCGTACTCGGCATGCGAATCGCCCTGCGGCACGATCCAGCCGCTCGCCAGCAGTTGCGCCGACACCGCTGTGCCCAGTTGCCCGGCTAGGTGGTCGTAGCACAGGCGCGCGGCGCGCAGGTTCTCGGGCACGGTCGAGCGGCGCGGGTCGGCTGGCTTGGGCGGCGCCACCACCATCAGCGATTCGATCATCTCCGCCACCGCCGGTGAACGCAGCCCGAAGTACTTGTAGCGCCCGCTGGCGAGCGACGTGACCAGTGCGTCCGCCTCCAGGCGCCGCAGGTGCGCGCTGGCCGTGGCGGGCTCCACGCCGGCGCCATAGGCCAGCTCCTTGGCGGTGAGCGAGCGGCCTTCCATCAGCAGCAACAGCATGCGGATGCGCGTCGGATCGCCAATGGTGGCGGCCACGCGGCTGATATCAGGCTGCGTGGCCTCGGTGTGGGCGGATGCGGTCATGGTTCGATGGAGACCAAACTGTTAGCGCGTGACAGGCGCAGCGCGCGTCCTGAGAATGGGGGCCATCTTACGCGCTACCGCCACCCCAGGACACGCCATGGACATCGCCCTCGACCTCCCCGCCGATCCGCTGCAGGCCATCACGCACGCCGATCCCACGCCTTACTACACCGAACTCGCGCGCACGCGGCCCTTCCACTACCACGCTGAACTCGGCTGGTGGATCGCCGCCAGCGCCGAGGCCGTCGACGCTGTGCTCGGCAGCGCCGCCTGCGCAGTGCGCCCAGCAAGCGAGCCCGTGCCCAAGCCCATTGCCGACTCGCCCACCGGCGCGTTCTTTGGCCGCCTGGTGCGCCAGATCGACGGCCCCGACCACGATGCCCGCAAGGCCACGGTGATGGCCGCACTCGGCCGGTTGGACGCCGCCGCCCTCGCCGCCCGCGCGCATCGCCAGGCCTACGTGAGCCTGCCCGATGCCGCCTCGCTCGAGTCGGCGCTGGCTACCGACGCGCACTTCCGCGTGCCGCTGGCGACGATGGCACACACGCTGCTGGGGGATGACGCCGATACGGCGGCTTGCCAGCACGACATCGCCGCGTATCTCGCTGCGCTGTCGCCGGTCGCAAGGCCCGACACCGTCGCCCAGGCTGACTCGGCCGTGACGCGCCTGACCACCCGCATCGGCACCGCGCCAATTGCCGCCAATGCCGACGACGCCATCGTCACCAACCTGGCCGGCCTGCTGGCGCAGACCTACGACGCCTGTGCCGGACTGCTCGGCAATGCCATCGTGAAGCTGTCGCGAGAGCCCGCCCTGATCGAAGAGTTGCGCGCGCATCCGGAGGCGACCGAGCCCTTCCTGCGCGAGGTCCTGCGCCTCGATGCGCCGGTGCAGAACACGCGTCGCTTCGTGGGTTCCGACACCGTGCTGTGCGGCCAGCGGCTGCGCGCGGGGGAGCGCATCCTCGTGCTGCTGGCAGCGGCAAATGTCGACGCGGCCGCCAACCCCGACCCGCTGCGCTTCGATATCGCACGCGCCGAGTGCCAGCTATGGACCTTCGGTGCCGGCGCGCACCGCTGCCCGGCCGAAACCCTGGCAGTGGTCATCGCGCGTGAAACGGTGCAGCATCTGCTGAGCCTGCCAGGCATCGCACGCTGGTTGGCTGGCCTGCGCACAGTGCACTATCGGCCGTCGCCGAACGCACGTATCCCCGTCTTCGCTGCATGAACCCAGGAGCCGCAATGATCGCCGTCATCTTTGAAGTCGTGCCCGCGCCGGGCAAGCGTGACCTGTACCTGAACGTCGCCGCGCAACTCAAGCCGCAGCTGGAGCAGATCGACGGCTTCATTTCGGTCGAGCGCTTTCAGAGCATCACCAACCCGGACAAGATGCTGTCGCTCTCATTCTTCCGCGACGAGGAGGCCGTCAAGACCTGGCGCAACATGGAGCAGCACCGCCGCGCGCAGCACGTCGGCCGCGAATCGGCCTTTGCTGACTATCGCCTGCGGATTGCGCACGTGGTGCGCGACTATGGCCTGAACGAGCGCGATGAAGCCCCGGCCGACAGCCGCCGCGAACACGCGTGAGCCGCCAGCAGGACTGGCAGAAGACAGCGCATTGGGAAACGCGCCCGTGAACCGGGCGCGGCAGGATTACAGCTTGAGCTTGCGATACACGGCGTCGCGCATGCGCGTGCGTGTGGAGACGTCGGAATTGGTGTTGTTGCTGCCGCCGTCGGTTTCCATGGCGTTGTCGCAGCGCAGCTCGGTGGCGGCACCGCTGTCGGTCAGCGCGCAGACGCGGTGGCGCCAGCGGTCCCACACGAACACGTCGCTACCGGCCTCGCCGGAAAGCAAGGGCTCGAAGCGGTACATCCACAGATAGCCGGCACCGACCAGCGTGAACATCAGAATCGCCGTCCAGGACGCTTTGATTCGGCGGCACATTGTCTTTTCTCCTCGCGGGGCACCACGCCGGACGCATCAAACCATGCGTCACCAGGCCATAAGCGCGGCGCTCCGAGCGGGAATCGTAACATGTTGCTCGCCCGCGACAGCCAATCCACCCCGGCAGTGCGGCGGCGCAACACCTCAGTTGAAGACGTCCTGCCGATAGCGTCCAGCTTGCATCTGCGCCGTCAGCCAGTCCGACGCGTCGGCCAAGTCGCTTCCGTAACGGGCCTGGTGCATGTGGATCAGCGTGTCGCGCACGGCCGGCGCCATGGCGCGCCCGTCACCGCAAACGTACAGTGTGGCGCCGGCGTCGAAGGCTTCCCACACCGCGTCGCGCGCGGCCCACAACGCATGCTGCACAAAGCGGTGCGGATGGTCCTCCACGCATGAATGCGCCGGGAAGAGACGCACCACGCCCGCCGCCTCCCATGCGCGCAGCGTGTCGCGGTAGAGGAAATCGTGGTCGGGATGGCGGCAACCGAACAGCAGCAGTGACGGCGCCACCGGCTCGCCGGCCGCCTGCTGTGCCGCGCGCGCTTCCAGGAAGCCACGGAACGGCGCGATGCCCGTGCCCGCGCCGATCAGCGCCATCGGCCGGGTCACATCGGTGGTGGGCGCGAACGGCGGGTTGGGCGTGCGCACCGAAGCGGCGATCTCCGCGCCGGCCGGCAGCTCCATCAGGTAATGCGAGGCCGTGCCGCGATAGGTGCCGTTGCCCGACCACGCCGGGCCCGATACGGTACCGACCGTCAACGTGGCCACGCCCGGTGACACCTGCGCCGCTGACGAGATCGAATAGAAGCGCGGCCGCATCGGCCCCAGCCGTGCCAGCAGGCCCTCCAGCGTCAGCTCGATGGCCGGAAAGCGCAGCAGCAGGTCGAGCACGCTCACGTGGCTGACCTGGATGTCCTGATCGAACCGTTCAGCCGCTGCGTCACCGTCGGTCCACGCCGCCAACTGGCCGCGCGTGAAGGGGCAACGCGTGGCGGCGTGCAACGCGGCGATGTCGCGCACGGTGGCCGTGTCCTGCAGCTCGACGAAATCGCTCAGCAGCTGCCGCACGGTCACGGCTTGGCCCAGCGGCAGATGTCGCACGTGGGCGTGGCGCGCAGTGAGCGTGACCAGCGCATCGCCTTCGAGGCTCAGCCGGGTGATGGTCGCCTGCACAAGGTCCGCCGCGTTGCGCGGGTACACGGCCAGGTGATCGCCGGTGGCGTAGGTGACGTCCGGCGGCAACTGCACGCTCAGGTGACGCGTCGGCCCGCGTGGGGCTTCGCGGGCGAAGTCCCACAGGCCGGCGGGATCAGCGACGAGCTCTTCGTTGGCCAGCACGGTCATGGCGCGCGCGGCGGCGGGCAGCGTGGGCGCACGGACCGCATCCGGCGCCAGGTAGGCGACACTGACGGGTAGCGCATCCATTTGCGGCTGACGCGCGCCGAGAGCGCTCCACAGGCCGCGCGTCCAGGCATCCACGGCTGCGTCGAAACCGCCGTTGCCATCGGCCTCCCCGCGCGGCACGATCGCTTGCGCGCCGGCCGATGCGAGCATCGCTTCAACGCGCTTCGGAAACCCCTGGTACGCCGGCCACTGTGAATTGCCGCAGCCGAGCACGGCATAGCGCACCCCCGGTGCACGGCGGGGCGCCCCGCCCTGCGCATCGAGCCGAGCCTCCAGCGTGCGGGCGCTATCGGGCGCACGGCCGTTGTAGGTGGCCGCCACGATCACCAGCGTACCGTCCTGCGGCAGCGCATCGGCAATCGTGTCGAGCGGCGCCAGCGTGGCCGCGAAGCCCGCGCGTGAGGCGGTGGCGGCAATCTGCTCGGCGATGTCCTGGCAGGTGCCGAGGCTGCCGCCATAGAGCACGGTCATCGGTTCGCCGTCACTGGCCAGTTCGGCATGTGCATTTGCGGAGACGGCGACGTCGGCGTGCGGTGCGGCCGGAGCGACGAGCCGCTCGCGCTCGGTGCGCAGGCGAGCGCGCAAGCGAAAGCCGTCCGGCTTGAGCGTCAGCGTTTCCTTGATGTGGAAGGCGTAGTCATAGGGGTCGGACAACGCGAAGCGCTGCAAGATCACGGCCAGCGCGAGTTTGGCTTCGGTCAGCGCGAACTGGCGGCCGATGCAGGCGCGCTCGCCGTTGCCGAACGGTTTGTAGGCGTGCGGGTGCAGGCGGGCTTCGTTCTCGGGCAGGAAGCGATCGATGTCGAACACTTCGGGGCGGTCCCAGACGGCGCGGTCTCGGTGCAACGCCAGCAGGTTGATGACGACGCGGTGGTCTTTTCGGATCGCATAGCGCCCGCCGATACGCGTGTCTTCATACGGCGCGACGCCAAAGCTCGGTGCGGTCGGCCACAGGCGCAGGGTTTCCTTGAGCACGCGCTCGATCACGTCCAACTGGGCGAGGTGCGCATAGCGCGGCACGGTATCGCCGGGCAATACGCGGTCCACCTCGGCGTAGGCCTGGGCCAGCACGGCGGGGTTGCGCAGCAGCATGTACAGCGCAAAGGTCAGCAGGCCGCTGGTGGTCTCGTGCCCGGCAATCAGGAAGGTGATGACCTGGTAGCGGATGTTGGTGTCGTCCAGCGGCGTGTCGGTCACGGGGTCGCGCGCGTTGAGCATCAGGCCGAGCAAATCGCTGGCACCGTCATCCCCGGTCTGCCGGCGCGCGCGGATCACCTCGTCCACCAGCGCGTGCATGCGTGCGACGTCTTCGGCATAGCGGCGGTGGTGCTCGCGCATGAAGCGGTCTTGAATCGGCAGGCGTGTGAGCTTGCCCATGGCTTCGGACAGCACGCCCACCATCGCCTCCAGAAACGGATGCAACTGGGCGGACTGGAACGAATCGAAGCGATAGCCGAAACCCGCCAGCGAGATGGTGTCGAGCGTCAGCCGCGTCATGTCGTCGGCGACGACGATGTCGGCGTCCGGGCCCTGGCGCGTCCATTTGCCAGCCAGCGCGTTGGCGACTTCGAGCATCACATCGAAGTAGCCCTTCATGGCCCGCTGGCCGAACGCCGGCAGCAGGATGCGGTGGGCGCGGCCCCAGTTGGGCTCATCCTGGTGGGCGGTGAAGAGGCCGTCGCCGACACCCGTGCGCAGGAACGACAGCGGCGGTCCGATCAGCTTGCGAAAGCGCGTTTCATCGCACAGCTCGCCGGCCAGTTCGGCGGAATAGACAAACGGGACACAGCGGCCGCCAAAGTCGAGCTGGAAGATGCCGTCGTCGAACTGCCGGCTGGTTTCCAGGATGGCCTGCATCAGGCGCCCCTTGGGCAGCTGCAGCAGGTTGCCGACCAGCGGCAAGCCCTTGGGCTGGGGAATCGGCGTCGCCGGCGCGGTGGGGGTATCGGCGGGAAGCTCGGGGGAAGAGCGCATGCGCGGTCAGGGACGGCGATGATGAGGTGTCCGCCAATGTACGCCGCGCTCAGGCAGGCATCAAACGGATCGCATCCGTTTAGACAACGCCCCCTAAAAAGCGCATCGGGCGACCCGTGGGCCGCCCGATTGCTTGAGAACAGAAGATGTCGTTCAGTGGCCGTGCCGGTTGTTGAACGGCGCGTTGACCTGCGCCTCCAGCGCGCGGATCTGACGTTGCAGCTCGTCCACGCGGGTGCGGGCGGCGCGGCGCTCGGTGTCGAGCGTGTCGGCCTCGGTGCGGGCGACCTTCTGGCGCTCCGTCGCCTGGGCCTGCTGCTGGCGCTGGATGCTGAGATCGGTCTGCAGACCGCGCAGCTTGTCTTCCTGGGCAGTGATCAGGTGCTCGGCGCGCTCCTTCTGCGCTTCCAGGCGGATGCGCTGCAGCTCCAGGTCAGCCATCGACCGAGTCTGGCGGGAGAAATCGCTGTAAAGGCGCTCGGCATGCGCCTCGTTGGTGGTCTTGATGACGCGCCAGAGGTCTTTTTGCTGGAACAGCGTCACGTAGTACGTCAGGTCGCTCTGGGCAAACAGCAGGCTGGCACCGTATGCGCCGTTGTAGGTGGTGCGCAGTTCGGACAATTCGTGCGCCTGCATGCGGCGCTGCAACTCCAGCACCGTACTGCTGGCGGCCGGGGTTTCGGCGCGGGCGACGCTGCTGGTGGCGGACGTGGTGCTGGTGGCTGCTGTCGCGCTGGTCTGGCCGACCGTCGCCGTCAGCGCCGGCACCGGCGCGGCCGCTGCAATGGGCGTGATGGCGGTGGGTGGCGCGGCCGGGCTTTGCGCCACGGCCGATGTGCAGGCAGTCCCCCCCGCCACGACGGCCATTGCCGTGACGATGGCCAATCTCCTCAGAAACACCCCTCGTTCTGCCATCCCGAACCGTTTTGTAGTTGTCATTTCGACCCTGTCGTTCTGCTTGCTGCAGCCGGAAACTATACGCGATCCGGCGCCTGGTTGGCAGGGCAGACAATCTCCCCGGGTCGTGGGGTGTTGTTCTGTGTCACTCCATCTCGCGCAACTCGGCTTCGCCGTCGGCAATCTGGTATTTGCGCATCTTTTCCCACAGCACCTTGCGGCTGATGCCTAGCGTGGCGGCGGTGTCCTGGCGGCGCCAGTTGTTGGCGTCCAGCGCGGCCAGGATGCGACGGCGCTCCTCTCCGTTCTCGATGCCGCGCTCTGCGCTGCCATTGCCATGGCCGCTGCCGGCTTCGCGCTCGAAGGCGTCGCGCTGCAGGCCGGCAAACAGCGGCAGCATGCGCGCCTCGTCCCAGCGGCCGAGCTGGCGCAGGGTGATACCGATGCGCTCGGCCAGGTTGCGTAGCTCGCGCACGTTGCCGGCAAAGTAGGCCCGACCGACAGACGCCCGCACCCACTCGGGCGCCGGCGGCATGCTCTCGTAGATCTTGTCGTCCAGCAGATGGCGCAGGAACGACAGCAGCAGCGCCACTTTGTCGTCAGGGCCGCGCTGCTCCAGATTGGGGATGCGCAGCTCGATCACGGCCAGGCGGAAGTACAAGTCGGCGCGAAACTTGCCCGTGGCCACCATCTCGCGCAGGTTCTTGTTGGTGGCCGCCACCAGCCGGAAATCGAGCTTGACCGGCACGGTGGAGCCCAGCCGCGTGCATTCGCTGTCTTCCAGCACGCGCAGCAGTTTCACCTGCTGATACAGCGGCAGGTCGCCCAGCTCGTCAAGGAACAACGTGCCGCCGTTGGCCTGCTCAAAATAGCCGCGATGCGCGTACATGGCACCGGTAAACGCGCCCTTGGCGTGGCCGAAGAACTGCGATTCGAACAGCCCATCGGGGATCGCCCCGCAGTTGACGGCAACGAACGGCCCCCTGCCGTAAACGCTGTTCTTGTCGTGCAGCAGGCGGGCGATACGCTCCTTGCCGGCACCGGTCTCGCCGTAAAGCATGACGTTGCTGTCGCAATCGGCAAAGGTGTCGACGTGCTCGAGCAGCATCCGCATCGCAGGCGACGCCGCCACCAGGTCGCTTTGGTCTGGCCCTTGGTCCTGCGCAGACGACATGGCCGGCAGCAGCTTGCCGATCTGCGAGCGCAGCTCCGTCGCGCCAAAATCCGGCCCGAGGACATGCGTGTATTCGGCAGGGAAGCGGGACGGGTCGTGCTGCGTGTCGGCGGCCACCCAGATCACGGGCATGCCCTGCGCGGCTTGCCAATCCAGTACGGTAAAGCCGCCGCTCTCCACCACCGAGGCACTGATGATGGCAATGCTCGGCTTGCTGCGCGGCTCGGCAGGTTGGAAGTCGATGCCGCCCGCGCGGATCACCTCGGCGCCAAACGGCGCCATGAAGCGCGTGACGCGGTCCGCGATGTCCTGGCGGCCCTCCCAGACAAAGATGTCGAGTGTTTCGTACGCCCAGCGATCGGTTTTCATGTCGTCGCTTCCATGTCAGAACACGAGTTCGACTGCGTCGCAATCGAGCGAGAGCAGTTTGATGTCGGCATAGCCAAGCTGGATGCCGATAGCCTGAAGTAACGGTGTAAGGACTGAGTCGAGAATGCTGCCGATCAGCGCCAGCACTGGGGCAAGAATGACAGCGCCAGCGGCGCCCAGTGGAATACCCAGCACCGTCAACTGGAGTTGGTTCAAGTTGCTGTTCAGGATCGAGCTGAAAACCCCTGCAGTCGCAACCCGCGGCGGTGAATTTCCATTGACGTCCTGCTGCGGATTCTGGCCGATCTGCGTCACGGCAATGGTCTCGTCGCCCCAGCCGGAATTGGCGGTGGGCGAGACGTTGGCCTTGATGCTGACCCCGCCGATCAGAGGCAGGCTCACCAGCGGCGCTGGCGAGGCGGCTGCACAGTTCATGGCGCTATTGACCGTCGTATCCGCCCCGGTTGCAATGCATAGCGACACCGGCTGCGGCTGCGCGGAAATCGTCGCCGTCGAGTTCGATCGGGGCACCGCGCAGTTGGTCGACGTGGCATGGGCCTGCGCGCTTGCCACCATCAGGCCGATCGGCAAATTGACGCCGACCAGTCCGAGCACGTTGGCGGTGATCCCCAGTCCAAGCCGCACCTGCGCCGTCCGCGCCTGTGTCTTCCACTGCCCCTGATTCGGCCCGGACAGAAACTGGCCCGGTGGCCCCACGGCAATCACCGGCGGCTCAATGATCTTCAATGACAGGTTCACCGTCCCCAACCCGACCAGGTTGAGCGAGACGGGCGCCACGGACACGGCTGACTTGCTGTTCGCGATCTGCGCGGCGGTGGTCAGCAGGTCCAGCACGTTGACGGTGGTGTTGAGCGCCGCCTGTTCGTTGCCGGTCAGCGCCAGCACCTGCAGCACCCCCGGTGCCCCCGCGCCGCCGTCCCCGACGTTGATTGGCACGTTCAGGTCGCTGCCGACCGACAATGCGTTGCTGGCCCCGGCGCCGCCCATCGTGACGCCCGCCAGCCCCGATTGCGATGCCACCGAAATCACGGCGGTATAGAAATCCGACAGGCTGGGCGACAGCGTCAGCAGCTGCTGCATGTTGCCTGCGCCCAGCGCCACGGCCAGGTCACCCAGGCGAATATTGGTGGTCGCGAGCCCCTGGTACGACACGGCGTCCAGATTGAGGGTGGTATGCAGCAGATACCCCAGCAGCTGGTTCAGCAGCCCCCCATTGAGCGACAGCAGGCCAGAGCCGAGCGAAAACCCGACGATGGGCGTGTTCTTGGCAATGGCAGTTGCCGTCAGGCTACGCTGCCCCACCATGAAGAAGTACGGCACGTTTTGCGTGAGCGTGACCTGGGCGGCATTGGTGTTGCCATCGACGGCTGCCTGCGCGGTGAAGTAGGTGGGCGCGGCGCCGGTGGAGGCGTCCCAGATGCCCGGCGTGACGGCGACCGTGATCGTAGTGCCGTCCGGCGTCAGGCCGTTCTGGATCGTGCTCTGCTGGGCCGCCGTGGGAATGTCGAGCCGTTGCACCGCGGCCATCGCGGCCATGTCGGCGGCCCGCTGCAAAGCGCGCTGCGAGAAGAATAAGTTCCCGATATCGACACTGACCAGCACCGCCAGCCCGACAGTCGCGACAAAGACTGCCGTCAGAATGCTCACCGCGCCGCGTGCGGGGCGGCGCAGACGGTGCGGTCGGCTAGGGGGGGTGATCGCGCGTGTCACTGTCGTCAGGGGCAAAGGTTAACGTGGCGTGCCGGAGGTCGTCTGCGGCGCGCCGCTGCGCTGGCCGGTTGAGCCTTGCGACAGACCCGGCATCGGCCGGCTGAAGGTATCCAGGTAGCGCTGGTAGGCCAGCGCCGCCTGTTCACCACGCAGCGGTGCCGCCTCGCCGGCATACGTGCCATCGCGCTGGGCCGACAGCAAGGCACGGGCCGCGTCGTTGACGTTGCGGCTGGTCTTGGGCGCAGCGGGTGACGCCGAATCCGCCGTGCTGGAAAAGCCCTGTGCGGCGGCCCATCCGCTCCACAGCAGGGTCGCCACACAGACGGCGTGCACGATCTTGTCGCTCATTGCGCTGCCTCCACGTTGTCAAGCAGGCGCCCGCGCTGGAATGCCAGCGGCGCCGAAGTCGCACGCGCTGCCGGGGCTTGCCCGACGGCGGCCGGCGCGCCAGCTACCGTGCGCGGTACCGGCGGGGGGGCCTCGCGCGCGATGCGCCGATCGCGCCAGGCACTGCGCACGCGGCCGACGTCTTCGTCGATGGCCTTGCGCGCGGCGTCGCTCAGGTGCGCGTGCGCTGTGAGAGCGGCGGCATCGGTCTTGCGGTCATTGACGGAAAACCAGATCGCCAGGTTGCCCGCGATCTTCGGGTTGGCCGTATCCAGCTGCGCTGCCTGCATGAGCGGCACGCGCGCCTGCTCAACCTCGCCGGCGCGCATCAGGGCGTAGCCGAGGTCGCTGGCGGTGGTGGCGTCTGTCGGGTTGCCAAGCGCTGCCACCTGCAGGCTACGCGCTGCCTCGCCAAACTTGCCCTGCCGGCCGGCGGTGATACCCAGCCCGCGCCAGGCATTGGCATTCAGCAGCGCACCCTGCGTTCCCGCGCCCGAGGCAGATGTGGCGCCGATCACCGCGCGGTAATCGGCGTCGGCAGCGGCAAGCTGGTCGGTCTCGCGCAGGGCGTCGGCGTGCAGCAGCACCACCTCCGGGCCACGGCCGAAGCGCTGCTGATAGGCATCGATGTGCGCCAGCGATGCGTAGTACAAGCCCTGCTCCTGCATGCGGCGGATCAGCGACAGGTAGGTGCTGGGGTTGGTGATCTCCGTCTTCTCCTCGCTCTGGCGCTGGCGGGCCATTTCGATATCCGCATCGGCTCGGCGGCTCATGTCGGTGGGCGCCATCGCGCTGCATCCGGTCAGCAGCGCCGTCACGATCAGCACGCCGGCCGCGGCGGGTTGTATTGCAATTTGGAACTTCGGCACAGTCAGCTCCCTCCAGAGGTTTGGCTCAGGCTGCGTATCACACCCATGAATCCGGGCCCGGCTGTGATGATGAGCAAGGCCGGCAGCAACGTCAGCACCATCACCATGGTCATCTTCACGGTCAGCTTGCCCACGCGCTCTTTCAGGCGTGCGCGGCGGTTTTCCTGCAAGCGCGTGCCGAACTGCCGCAACGGCTCCTGCACCGCACCGCCGAAACGGTCGACCTGCGTCAGCAGCGTGATCAGCCCTTTCAAATCTTCGCTGTCGAACAGCTTGGCAATGCGCAGCAGCGTCTGCTCGCGTGGCCGGCCTGAAGCAAACTGCTGGTTAGCACGGCCGAATTCACCGGCCAGCACCGGCAGCATGCTGTGGAACTCATTGGCGATCACCTGCAGGCTCTGGTCGATCGACAAGCCGACGCCCTGCAACAGGCGCAACATGTCGACCATGACCGGGAGTTCATCGTCCATGCGGCGTTGGCGGCTTTCCTTGCGGCGGTTCAGCAGCCACTTGGGCGCCATATAGCCGAGTGCGAAGCCGACGAACCCGTACAGCACCACCCATTTGAACGACGTGGCATTCAGCACACCGATCACCGCCAGCAGCGGCGGCAGCAGGATGCGCACGCCGCCAAACACGGTGCGTGCGTGCTCGCCGTAATAGCCGCACTCTTCCAGCAGCTTGCGGTCTTCCTCGGTGACGATGCGCTGCCCCAGACTCGTATCGATCCAGCGCTCACCGACCTTGGCGATCTGCCGCTGGATGTGCTGGGCCTCACGCACCCCATGCGGTTTGGGCTGCGCTGCCGATTGGGCCGCCGGCACAGCCTGGGCAGGCGATGCGGCCTGCGCCGCCCCGGCACGCATGTTGGATAGCGCCGTGTCGAGCTTGCGCACGCTGCGGCGGCGCATCAGCACCGCACGCAGCGCGATCCCACCCAACACCAGCAACCCTGCGGTCGCGGAGGTCAAGCTCAGTGTGAGGAGCGCGTCTTCCATTGCCCCCCCCTAGACGGATTTCGCCAGCTTCGCGAGCGCGATCGCGCCAATCACTTCCAGCGCGAACGCCCCCATGATCAGCGACTTGCCGGCATGGTCACGCCACATCGACATCACGTAGCTCGCGTTGAACATGATGATGATCCCCCCCACCACCACCGGCATCAGGCCAATGATCCACGCCGACAAGCGCGTCTCGGCAGACAAGGCGATCAGCTCGCGCTGGGCCTGCTCGCGATCGCGCATGAACGCGGCGGTGCGCTCCATGACGATGTCGGCGCGGCCGCCATAGCGCAGCGACAGGCGCAGCACCGACGACAGCAGAACCAACTCGTTGACGCGGTACTGCTGCCCGACCGTCAGCACGGCGGCATCCAGATCCATGCCCGCACGCTGCAACTGCGTGGTGGTGGCCAGGCAGGTGCGCAACGGCTGCTCGGTATTCGCGCTGGCCGCCTGAAACGCCGCCGGCACGGCGCTACCGATGCTCATCAGGCGCACCACGCCATCGAGGAAGCCGGGCAGCTGCTGCAACAAACGCTCGTTCATGCGGCGCGTGCGGTTCCAGAACAGGAACGCGGCCACCATCACGTAGAGCACGACCACCATCACCGCGGACAACAGGCTCGATACCGCCCAAGCCACCAGCGCCACAGCGGCCAGCGGGGCGAACAACAGCGTGTAGAAACGGCGGGTCGGCTCCAGGCCTGCGCGGCGCAGCGCGTCGTGCCAAGCACGGTGCAGCGTGTCCGGCGTGATGACGGGCGCGGTCTCGGCGTTCGACTGATAACGCGCATGGATCTGCTCGGTCTGCGCGCGCACAAAGCTGCGCGACGCCTCGCGCTCACGCCGACGTACGGCTTCCGCCCACAGCATGAGCGAGGCCCCCACCAGCAGCAGGGCCAGGCAGGCGGACCAGAGCGCCACGCTAGACATGGAAGCGGCCTCCTCCGCCAAAGCCCGCGTTCATGCCGCCGCCGTTCATCCCCGCATTGCGCATGCGTGCGAGCTTGGGCGAATGCGGCTGCAGGCCGAGTGCCGTCCAGCGGTCCATCTCTTCGCCTTCGGGGCCGATATAGGGCTCGTAGCGATACAGCTCCTGGGTGGAGACGATGTTGTCGCCCAGCCCGGTGACTTCCGTCACGGACAGGATGCGCCGCTTGCCGTTGGACAAGCGCCCGATCTGCACGATGAAATCAATGGCGTTGCTGATCTGCCGGCGCAGGCTCGCCTCGCTGCCCTGGAAGCCGGCAAAACCCGCAAGCATCTCCAGCCGGTACAGGCATTCGCGCGGGCTGCTGGCGTGGATGGTGCCCATCGAGCCGTCGTGGCCGGTGCTCATGGCCTGCAGCATTTCCAGCACTTCGCCGCCGCGCACTTCGCCCACGATGATGCGGTCCGGGCGCATGCGCAGGCTATTGCGCAGCAGATCGCGAATGCTGACCACGCCGGTGCCCTCGAAACCGCCGGGGCGGCTCTCCAGGCGCACCACATGCGGATGGTTGAGCGACAACTCCGCCGTGTCCTCGATGGTGATGACGCGCTCGGTGATCGGGATGTGATACGCCATCGCATTGAGCAGCGAGGTCTTGCCCGAGCTCGTGCCGCCGCTGACCAGGATGTTGCAGCGCGCCTGCACCGCCGCGCAAATCAGGTCGCCGATCTCCTCGTTCATGGTGCCCAGGCCCAGCAGGTCTTCGGGCTTGAGCGGATCCTTGCGGAACTTGCGGATCGACACCACCGGCCCTTCCAGCGCCAGCGGCGGAATGACCACGTTGATGCGGCCGCCGTCGGGCAAGCGCGCGTCCACCATCGGGTTCGATTCATCGAGCCGGCGGCCGATCGGCGCGAGGATGCGGCGCACGATCCGCAGCAGGTGGTTGTTGTCGGCAAAGCGCACCGGAATGCGCTCCAGCACACCGTGCCGCGACACATACACGTCCAGGTGGCCGTTGACGAGGATGTCTTCCACCGCCGGGTCACCCAGCAGATCCTCGATTGGGCCGAAGCCTGCCAGCTCCTTGGTCAGCGCCTCGGCAATCTGCCGCACCTCCGTCTCGTTGACGGGGATGCGTCGCATGCGCGTGAAGCCCTCGACCTCGAGGTCGACAAAGCGCTGGATGGCCGCGCGCGACCAGCGGCCGAACTCGGCGCCCAGCTCTTCGATGCGCGTGAGCAGATGTTCGTGCGCGGCCTCCTTGATGTCCTGGAAGGCCTGCGTCACGGCAAACGCGCCCGGGTTCGCATCGGTCTGGTTGGAAAACTCGATGGGTTGTGTCATGTCGCGTTCCGTCCCGTGGTGCGCATATCTAGGGTCTGTTCAGCCGCTTCGGCCGGTTTGCGTTTGAGGCGGCCACCCAGCCGCGCGCCCACACCCGCCATCCAGTTCGAGACGCCGGCGTTGCGTTCGGTCTGCCCGGCATAGCCGAACTGCTGCGCGATCTCGGCAAGCGCGCGGACGTAGGGGTCGGTGGGGTGGGTCTCGGCCAGCATCGCGCCTTGGTTGGAGGCCACCACCAGCGCCTGCCGGCGGCTCGGCACCGTCAGCACGGAGCCGATCTCCAGCCGTTCGGCAATCTGCGCGGCATCCAGCGACAGGCGGGTGTCGAACTTGGAGATCATCAGATGCAGGTTCTCGTTGTCGACCTCGCGCTTCTTGAGCTCCTGCATCAGCTCGGCGGCCGAGACGATGGCGCCCACGCTCTGCTCGGTCACCAACATCACGTCATCGGCGGCCTTGACCAGCTGGGCGATGAAATCGAGGTTGCTGAAGCCGCCCAGGTCGACCACCTGCAAGTCGAAGAAGGTGCGCAGCCGGTTAAGCAGGCCCAGCGCCTCGGAGAACGAGATGTCGCGCATCTCGGCCAGCGAGACCGGCAGCGGCAGCACCGCCAGCCCGCTCGGGTGGCGCGACAGCGCGGTCTGCACGAACACCTGGTCAAAGCGGCGCAGGTTGCGCACGGCCTCGACAAAATGGAAGTTGGCCTGCACGTTCATGTACAGCGCACCGTCGCGCAGCGGCTGGCCGAGGTCGAGCAGCATCACGTCGCTGGCCGAGCTCTTGCGCACCAGCGTCGCGAGATTCGTCGCCAGGGTGGTGGTGCCCACGCCCGGGCGCGCACCCAGGATGGCCAGCACGCGGCCGCGGCGCGTCGGCTCGGCGGAAGCGCGCTCGGCCAGCAGGCGCCGGACCACGCGCACGGCCTCTGCCGGCGCACCGTCAATGTCGACGAAATCCTTCACGCCAGCGCGCAGCGCGGCCAGCATGGCGCGGCCGTCGGAGGCCGATCCAATCGCCACCAGCGGCAACCCCGGAAACAGACGCGTGAGCTGCGCCACCAGTTGGGTGGCCTCGCCGATCGCATCCATGCCCTCGCCCAGCCGCTGATCGTGCGCCGGCACGTCGATCAAGGCCGGCACGGCTGGCGACGAGACGAAACGCACGAACACCACCTCGGGGTTCACCGCGCCGATCTGCTCCAGGAAGGCATCGTGCCCGGCGGTCTCGGCCACCAGGATGCCCAGCTCGCGGATGGCCGCCGCCAGCCAGCGATGCACGCCGCCCGACTGCGCATCGACCTGTCCGCCACCATGCAGGAGAAAGTAGTCCATGCCCGCTCCTGCCTGCGCTACCGCGAGAAGCCCGGCATGGCCGGATCGGCCACCCCGAGGGCGAACGGCTGCCACACGGGCTGGCCTGCCTTGTCACGGTCCTGGCCCGGCAGCATCGCCTCAATCGGCGCGTTGCGTGCCATCGGCCGCACCAGATGCGGCGTGACGATGATGACGAGTTCACGCTCCTCCTGGTTGTAGTTCAGGCGCTTGAAGAACGCCCCGATGATCGGCAGGTCGCCCAGCAGCGGCACCTTGTCGACGTTGGACAGCGTGTTGCGGCTGACCAGCCCGCCGATGACGAAGCTTTCGCCGTCGCCCAGCTCCACCGTGGTGTCGGCGCGGCGCGTGACAATGGCCGGCACCGTGGCACCGTTGATCGTGATGCCGCGGCTGAAGTCCAGGTCGCTCGCCTCCGGCGCCACCTTCAGCGCGATGCGGTTCTCCGACAGGATGGTGGGCGACACCGTCAAGCCAATGCCGAAGGGCTTGTACTCGATGGTGGTCGAGCCCAATGCCTGCGGCACCGGGATCGGGATCTCGCCGCCGGCCAGAAAGTTGGCGCTCTGGCCGGAAAGCGCAACTAGGCTCGGTTCAGCAAGCACGCGCGCCAGGCCGTTCGATTCGATCAGGCTCAGGTCGGAAAAAATGCCCCTGCTGACCGACCCGATCACCAGGTTGAACGCCGAGCTGATCGGCATGGTCGACTGCGTGCTCAACCCGGCCGAAGGGCTAAATGTCACCTGCGAGAGGGACGACGGCGAGAATGAGCCGAAGGCGAACCCGCCACGGGTGCGCGAGAACGTGAAGCCGGCCTCCTTCAGCACCGTCTTGCTGAACTCAACCACGCGCACATCGACCTGCACCGTGCCGGGCACAGCCATGGTGGTGTTATCGACCACGTTGCCACCCTTCGGAGGCTCGCCGCCGCCAGCTGCGGTCGCTGCCTTGCGGGCCCGCGCCAACGTGTAGACATCCTTGGCCTGGCCGCTGAGCACCGCGGTGCTGCCCTGCACGGTCAGGTCAGGGCTGTCGGCGCTGCGCGCCTCGGCATCCACCTGCACGTTGTAGGTCAAGGCCGAACCACCCTGCGTCCACACCATGATGTTGGCGGCGCCCGGCTTCTTGGCGACGATCAGCACGCTGCTGGCCGCGCCGCGCCCCTTGAGCAGCAGTGCATCCGCCACCTCCGGATTGCCGATGGCGATGCGCTCCAGCGGCTTGCCGAGGCGGATCTCGCGCTGGCTGCCGGCGAGCAGATGCAGCGTCTGGCCGGCTGGCGCAGTCTGCGCATGCGCGGCAGACACCAGCGCCGCACACCCCAGCGCCAGCACGCTCCCCCAACCGCGAACCATGGCGGCGTCAGTCATGTTGCCCCTCTCGTTTACCTGCCCGGATGATCTCAACGCCCGTGCTTGCTGTAGCGCTCTGGGCGACGGTGCGCACGCTGGCCGCCACTGCGGGCATCGGGTGCACGACGGCCGGCCGGCGACCGTCACCCGTCAGGCTGGCGAGCGACGCGCCCGCCTGCGCCACATCCATCGGATTGCGGTTAGCGACTGACAACACCTGCGCGTCTTGCGGCCGCACAGTGGGCTCCGCGTCGTCCGACGGGTTGCGCAAGGCCATCAGCAGGCGGCCGGACTGGTGCGCCATGGCCAGTTGGCTCACGGACGCCACCGGCACCGACAGCACCGCAGTTTTGGCCTGGTCGACCTTGTGCGTGACGGCGTTGGTCTCCCCCGGCTTCTGCGGCCCGTCGTTGACCGCCAGCGGACCAAACGCCAGCACCCGCAGATGCGGCAGCAGCAGGCGCGCCAGGCTACCCTCGATCTCCTGGCCGTCGCGGCGCATGACGAGAAACACGTCGACATAGTCGCCCGGCATCACGCGGTTGCCGACCCCGATCACCTCGTCCACTGTGATGGCCACCGCGCGTTGCCCGGGCTCGACCTGTAGCGCCAGCCCCGACGCCAGTTGCGAGCCGATCAGCGGCACCCCCGAGCCGATCGCCACGATGGGCTCGCGCCCCACCACCTTGCTCACCTCGGAAAACGCATCGGCCGGGTTGATCGGCAGCGGCTCGACGCTCACCTGGTCTGCGGTAATGGGCTTGCCCGCCTCCAGCGGCTTGACGGTCACCACCACCTGGTACAGCGTCTTGCCGTTCTGCTGCACCGTCACGGGTGCCGGCGGGCGATGTGCGCTCTTCCACGCTACCGCGCCCAGGATGGCCGCGAGCAGCAGCAGCACGGCAGCGAAAATCTGGAGATGTCTACTGGTCATCCTGGCAACCTGTATGCGCAGTCAATGAGGGGAGTCCGCAGCGGGCCGGCATCATGGCCCGGCCACCAGCTGTACCACCGCCGAGCCTGTGAGCGTGGCCGGGGCAGGCAGCAACGGAATGGCGGGCAACAAGGGGGTGTTGCCGGTAGTCACCGGCATCGTCAGCACCACGCTCAGGCACTGCATGCCGGCCACGTTCTGGCAATTGACCAGCGGCGTGCTGCTCTGGTTGGTCTGAACCCGGCCCGTGAGAAACGTCGGCAGCACTGAGGTCACGGTGGTGTAGGCAGCCGCCACACGTTGTGCGTTGGTCGTCTGATAACGCAGTGCGGCGCGCGCGCCCTCTTCTGCGGCCAAGGTCAGCACCTGTTGCATGCCGAAAATGACGCCGTAGTAGACGATGCCGAGCATCAGGAACAGCAGCACCGGCACCACCACGGCAAATTCGATGGCGGCCACGCCCCGGCTTGCCCGGCGCCGCGCGATGACCTCATGTGTTCCCACGCGCAAGCGCGTGTTCACCCGTTCCCTTTGCAATGTCGGCATGGCCGACTCCTTTTTATGTGCGCAGGCCGCTCAGGCGGCTCTCATTCCAGCGTCTGGATCTACATTCCCGGCAGCCACGGCATCCGCATCGCGGGGGGTATCCATGGCAGGCTCAGCAGCCCGATTGCCATATAGGCGGCATACGGAATACCGCGCCGGACAGCTTGCGTGGCATCCCAGCGCGCAAGCGCCGGGCACACGCGCATCAACATCCAGCCAGTCGGCAAGGCAGCATCAAGTTGGCGCAGCAGCAGGATCGCCAGCCCATGCAGGCCGGAGAGCAGGCTGGCGACCAGCCAGACAGCTATCAGCCCATGCCAGCCAGCCAGCATGCCGGCCACCGCAAAGAATTTGACGTCGCCCGCGCCCATCCAGCCCAGGGCGTACAGCGGCAGAAAGCTGGCAAATGCGATCGCTGCTCCCAGCCCCACGTCTTGCCAGTCGTAGGCGAGCGCCATCACGCCACCGGACTTGATGAGCGCGATGGCCAACACCACCCCCACGGCGACGAGCCAATTCGGCACGCGCCGGGAGCGGATATCAAACGTGATTGCGAGAAGTGCGATGAACGCTACGCCTAGCCAGCCTGCGATGTCTGCATGGCTATACGAATACAAGGCAATGCTCTAGCACGCCGTATTGTTGTTGACGGCCTTGCAGATGGTCACGAAGACGTTGTCGAGCTTGGTGCCCAGCGTGCTGACGATCGTCACGATCGCTGCGGCAATCAGCCCGGCAATCATCCCGTATTCCACGGCCGTGGCACCTTGTTCGTCGCGAACGAAATTCAGAATGGCGTCTTTCATGTTCTCTCTCCTGTGTGCACTCGCCCAGCGGATGTTGTTGATTTTGACCAGCCTGCGACGCTCCCATCGTGGCCAGTTCATGGTTGCTATAACGGATAAATGCAGGGGATTTGAAGCAGACGACATCGGCGGTGCGATTTCCATCACCGCATTGTTTCACGAATGAAACAATCAAAAGTGCTGTCGAGCAGTCTTCGTCCCGCAGAAAACTTCCGGCAGCCGTTTGCGCGCCCCCAACCCCTTGCTTGCTTATATGTTCCGTTACCGGAGCGTCACGCAATGTCACGTAACGTCCCGTAACGGTTTTATAGGCGTGCAGCGCCGCAAACAAAATAACTCAGTTGAGGTACTTGTGATAAATTAGAGTTAAAACTCTATTTAATTTCATTAAAAGTGCGCCAACCCATTGAAAACCAATGGAAATCCCTTAATGCTCGTTAGACTAGACCCAGAATATGGGCGGGTTTTCCATTAGGCCTCGGGTTGTCGAACGCTCCCCATTTCTGTCCGGGCTGAAAAAAAGGATGCGCGAGCGACGGGAACACGCCCGCGCACCTTCAAGAGCACAGACAGGTACTGCTCAGTGCGCCAGGCCGCCCAAGCCGCCCAGCAGATTCGTAACCGGCGCCAGCGGGCTGCTGCCGCCCGAGGCACCGCCGGCGGCGCTGGTCACGCCACCCAGCAAGCCGGTAACAGGCGCCAGCGGATTGCCAGAGCCACCCGTGCTGCCCAGCGCGCCCGTGACAGAGGCCAGCGGGTTGCTGCCACCCGCCGCGCCGCCAAGCAGGCCGCCCAGCGGGTTGCTGCCCGAGCCGCCACCTGCCGTGCCCACGCCACCCAAGGTGGCCACCGTGTTGCCGACCGCGGTCACCACCGGGCCCAAGCTCGACACCACCGGCACGCCCGTACCGGTGATCGTGGCGCCAGCACCGGCAACGCCGTTGCCAATCGTGCCCAGCAGCGAGTTGGCCTGGCCGCCCAAACCAGTCATATCGCCGGCGCTCTGCGTACCGCTGGTCACTTGCGTGGTGACCGGCACGATGGCGCTGCTGGCCTGCTGCGTGACCTGCTGAACCGCGCCTGACGACAGCGCGCTGCCCAACAGCGTGCCGCCGCCAATCAGTGCCTGACCCAGCTGCGACACCCCGCCGCCAACCGGTGCGGTGACAGGCGCCAGCGGTGCGCCAGAGCCTTGGCCCAGGCCCTGTACGGCCGAACCGGCGCTCACAACGGCTTGACCGAGACCGGTCACCACATTGCCGCTGCTGCCAACCGTGGTGCCAATCGGGTTCGAATTCTGGCCGGTACGGCCCAGCCCCGCGCTAATGCCGTCACCCAGCGCGCTGATCGCGCCACCGGTATTGGTGACCGTTCCAGCCAGGCCGGTCTTGGTCTGGTCGGACAAGCCAGGGATATTGGCGTTTTGCAGCGTCGTACCAAGGCTGCTGACCGCATTGCCCGTTGCAGTCACAACATTGCCCGCGCCATTGGAAGTCTTGCCGACAGGCGTCACCCCCGTCATGTCATTCGGATTGGCGGTCGCGCCAGAACCCGAACCTCCCGAAGAGCAAGCCGCCAGCATGAGGGCGGCAATCGCGCACGCCAGCGGCGCAACGCGAATGGTGCGGTGAATCTGATACATGGCCCGTCTCCTTAGAATTGGTTGTGCTTCTGATGTCTGTGCTATGTGCTGCGGGCCAATTTCTGCAATTGCCATGCCAGATAAATTAGAGGGATTAGTCGATTTTCTGCAAATGGCATCAGCGCTGCGTTTGCAGCCGGCCCATTCGCGTATACCCGCGCGAGTTTTGCACCCGTTACGGTGCCGAAAATCACGTTCCGGACGTTACGACGTAACGTGACATGGAACATTCCGGGTTACGGGTTACCCCTAGGATGGGCGGCAATAATCCCCTCTCCCGAGGGGAGTTTGGCGACTTGAATCGCGTTGATTTTGTGAAAACGACCTGATTTTTAGGTAGAAACACACGTTTTCACGCAATCAATTACGCATGGCGAAATAATCATCGTTTGGCACACCGTTTGCAGAGCATGGCAACCCAAAACGACATTGGGACCATTTTCCGGCTGTCACCAGCCGGCTTTCCAAAACGGGAGAACGATTATGAATAAGAACATCAAACGCTTGACGGCCACCATGGCGAGCCTGCTGATCCTGGGCGGTTGCGCCAGTTCAGGCTCGGGCGATACGAGCGGCTCCTTGGGTGGCGGCGGCTCGAACGGAACGGCCGGAACGAGCAACAATAGCGGCGGCTCGACGCCGTCGCCTTCCCCCTCACCGTCGCCCTCTCCTTCGCCGTCGCCGGCACCTGCGCCCGCCTCCCTGACACCGGCGGGCAAGGTCCTCAACAATGCCGGTGGCGCGGTCTCGTCCACCGGTGCGACGGTCAGTGACATCGGCACCGCCATCAAGGCCGCCAACCTGCCGGGCGTGCCCAGCGGCGTGCAAAACGGCTTGGGCGATGTCGTGCAGAACCTCGGCAACACCTTGTCCACGGCTGGCACCGGTGTGCAGAACGGCCTCGGCAGCATCGGCGCCAACCCGAATCCGATCGGTACCACGGTGGGCAACACGGGCAACGTGGTGACGGCCGTCGGCAATACCGTGACCAGCGGCGGCAACCTCGTCAGCAGCCTGGGGACCGGTCAACTGGCGCCGCTGGCACCGCTCACCACGCCGCTGGGCGGGGCGGTATCGCAGGTCGGCCAGGCCGTTGCCGGCGGCGGTGCAACACTGGGCAACGCCTTGTCGACGGGTCCGGTGGAACAACTCACGCAACAGCTCTCTTCGGCCATCGTGCCGCTCACCTCGCAGGTCACCAGCGGCACGCAGGCGGGCGGCGCGGCAACCGGCCTGGGCTCGCCCAGCAACACGCTGCTGGGCACGGTGGGCGGAGGGGTCGTCAACCTCGGCAGCGCGCTCACGAATACCAACGCGCCGGTGGTCAGCAATCTGGGCGGTGTTGTCGGGGCGGTGGGCAACACCGTGGCTGCACTCGGTGGCGTGACCTATTCACCGAACGGCACGGCGAGCAATCCGCTCGCGCCGATCACCGGCGCACTCGGTGGCCTCGGCGGTGGCACCGGTGGCACCAACCCGTTGGGCACACTCACGGGCGCGCTCGGCGGCTTGGGCGGCGCGACAGGTGGCAGCAATCCGCTGGGCGCGGTCACGGGTGCACTGGGTGGCCTGGGCGGCGCGACAGGTGGCGGCAGTCCGCTTGCCCCGATCACCGGAGCGCTCAGCAGCCTCGGCGGCGCAGCAGGCGGCGGCAATCCGCTGGGCGCGGTCACGGGTGCACTGGGTGGCGCGGCAGGTGGCAGCAGTCCGCTGGCGCCGATCACCAGCGCCCTGGGCGGTCTTGGTGGCGCATCGGGCGGCAGCAATCCGCTCGGCCCTGTTTCGACCATCACCGCTCCGGTCGGGTCGATCGTCAGCACCGTCGGCAGCAGCCTCAGCTCGACTGGCGCCGCCACGCCGCTCGCGCCGGTCACCAACGCGGTGGGCGGTCTGCTGGGCACAGTGGGTGGCGCACTGGGCGCGCATCACTAAGCCCCGGCTAAGCAGCGCGCATTAGCACAGTTGTCGTGCTGCCGTCGTGTTTGAAACGCGTCGGGACCTTGCTGGATGAGGTCTCGACGCATCGGCATGGCGCAAGACCCCAAGCGCCATCAGTATCAACCATGGCGCGTTGCGTCACGTGAACGCTGCCACATTGTGTTTTGTTGTAAAGCACCATGTCTCGCGGTTATCGTTCCAAGCATCGCGCAGCTTCGTCTAGGCATGGCCGACTCCGAGCCGGCCCGCACGCGACTTGCCTGCCGGCACGATTCCACCGCATTGAGCAAAACAAGAAGGAGACAGGTGTGCGGACCACCACCTTACGGTTGGCCCTGGCCACAGGCGTTGTATTGACCAGTCCCGTATCGAGTTGGGCGCAGAGCAGTCCCACGCAGGGCAACCCGATGGACACGCTGCCGCGTGTCGACACCTCGCGCCCGCCCGAACAGAAGATCCAGGTCGAAGTGCAGCGGCCCAACCCGGCGCTGGAGAACTTGCTGGCCACGCACCTCACCCCCACCAAGTTCCAGATCGAAGGCGTCAAGACACTGCCGTTTCCGGAAATCGCCGCGCACTTCGCGCCGATGGCCGGACACGACATCACCGTCGCCCAATTGCTGGCAGCGGCCAACGACGTGACCAAGCTGTATGCCGACCGCGGCTACCCGCTGTCGTTCGCCTTCGTGCCGGCACAGACCTTCGAGGGTGGCGTGGTACGCGTCACGGTGGTGGAAGGCTATGTGGCACGCATGCGCGTCGAGGGCACGCCGGGGCCACTGGAGGAGCGCCTGCGCGCCATCTCCAAGCACATGATGGACGAGCGCCCCTTGCGCCGCGAAACCTTCGAGCGCGTGACCGGCGTGCTGGCGCTGCAGCCCGGCGTGCAGATCACCGCCACCGTGCAGCCGCCCACCACCACCGACGGCGCGAGCGAGCTGGTGCTCAACGTCAAGCGCCAGCCCTACACCATCGGCACCGGCATGGAATACCGCTCGGGCGTGCGCGCTGTGATTACCGGTACGGTCAACAGCCTGACGCCGCTGGGTGAGCAGATCACGGTGTCGACGCTGCAGCCGCGCGGGTCCAACCACGAGACGTTCTACTCCGCCACCTGGGCACAGCCGATCGGCACCGATGGCCTGCTGGCCAAGCTGTCGTGGTCGCACTATCGCGGCATGCCCGAGAACCTGCCGCTGGGGCAGCTCGGCTACCAATCGCGCTACCTGACCGATACGCAGCGCCTGGGCCTGTCGTTGAGCTATCCGCTGCTGCTCTCCAGCACGCGCAGCCTGACCGTCACCGGCACCTTCTACGGCAACGACGACAAGCAGCAATACACGCCCATCAACACGGCGATCCCACAGACCGAGCTGGCCGCCAAGGTGCGCGTGCTCGGCGCGGAGGCGCTGTACACGGAAGTGAAACCCGGCGAGACGCGACGCGCGTCGTTCGGCCTGTACCAGGGCATCGATGCCGCGGGCGCCAGCAAGTCGGCCAACAACAATGTGGACCTCGGCTTCCTGCGCACGCGCATCACCGCCAGCGAGGCGCACGACCTGCCGTTCGGCTTTGGCATGGCGATCTCGGGCGCGGCGCAGTACAGCGGTGCGGTGCTGCCGTCGTCCGAGCAGATCAGCTTTGGTGGGCGCTTCTTCGGCCTGGCCTACCCGGCTGGCGAAGTGGCCGGCGACCGCGGCTGGGGCCTGTCGCTCGAGCTCAACCGGCTGTTCACCGCGTCGATGACGTACCTGAAGACGGTGCAGCCGTATGTGCTGTACGACACGGCCAAGGTGTATTCGAACGCCGGCACGCTGATCCACGACCAGCTCGGCTCGATCGCCTTGGGCGTGCGCTTCTCCGACCGCAAGCACTACACGCTGGACCTGGCCCTCGCGAAGCCCGTGGGCGATATGCCGACCAACTCCGGCGCGCGCAGCCTGCGGTTCAATGCGGCGTGGACCTATCAGTTCCCGTGACGGGTGGTCGTCATATACGAGAATTATGAATTATTTATTTTCAGCGCTGAAAGTTGGGCACACTCCCCTCTAGAGAGGGGCACACAGCCGCACCAGAATTTGGGAGCATCAAAGAACAGCTTATGCTCAGCTTTTCCAAGAACTTGCCGATAAGTAACGAAGTCGCGCAGAACAAGAAGAAACACGACAGCGACAGCGGCGTTGCGCCGCACATAAGCGATGGAGCGGCGCAGCCGCCGCAACCGTCGCGCCAATACGCACCGGGGGCCACCATGCTGCAACGTCTGTCGGATGACGCAGAATTCCATCGACTCGTCGATACCATCTACGAGGCGGTGCTCGACCCCGCGCAGATGCCCATCGCGCTGGCACTGCTGTCGGTCTATGCCGGCGCGGAAAGCGCACATTACTTCGTCTGGGACAAGCACACCGATACGCCCCGCCACGGGGTGTCGTCCGGCTGGTGCCGCAACTGCCCCCAGGCTGGCCACTGCACCGAATTCTGCCGCGATCCGCAGCTGCTGCGCTGCGCTGTTGGCGCCAGCGACCCTGTCGGCATGGGTGATGACAGTGATCAACCCGTCGCCGGCATGACCCTGGTAGACACGCCCGACCTGTGCGTGACCATGCGCCTGCGCACGCGCGACGATCTCTCCGAATTCAGCGCCGGCGAGCGCCAGACGCGGCTCGAACGCGTACTGCCGCACCTGCAGCGTGCCGCGCGCATGCAGCAGCGCAACCAGGAGCTCAATGAGCTGGCCGCGCTTGGCATGGCTGGGCTCGATACGCTCGACTTTGGCGTGATGGTGATCGAGCGCGGCATGCGCGTGAAATACGCCAACGCCTGGGTGCGCGCCATGACCGAAGAAGACGACCGCCTGTCGCTCGACGGCGGCCACTTCCACTCGGCCGATCTCAGCCATGACGCCGCCCTGCGCAACCTGATCGAGCACGCTGCAGGCTCGATGGGCGTGCAAGGCGCGGCAGGCTCGTGGATGTACCTCGCGCGCGACGGCCGCCCGGTGCCTTTCATCGCCACGCCGCTGGCGCCCTCCGACGCCCTGCGTTCGGCCTGGGCCTCGCCGCTGGCGCTGGTGCTGGTGGGCAACTCCGAGACGCGCTCGGTCATGGACGCGGGCGTGCTGGCCTCGCTGTTTGGGCTGACCAACAAGGAATGCATCGTCGCCGCGCGCCTGGCCGCCGGCGAAACGCTGCAGGAGATCGCCGACCGCGAATTCCTCTCGCTGCACACGGTGCGCGTGCATATTCGCGACATCCTGCGCAAGACCGGCACGCATCGTCAGTCCGAGCTGGTGCGCCTGCTGCACCTGCTGCCCAGTGTCGACCTCGAGCGCGCGGGCGCGGCCACCCCGCCCTCGCGCCGGCGTACCCGCCTGAACGCCTGAGCAATACAAGCCTCCCCGACCGGGCAACGCCACGTGCCCGGCCCGCCGGGCGTCCATTCCGTCCAGCGGCGATTCCATGGACCTCGCCATCCGCGTATACCCGAGGCAAGTTCTGCCTGTTTGCGCCGATTCTCTGATAGGCGCACGGAGCCGCCATCACGGCATGACGCGGAGCAATAACGGCGGGATTATCCGACGCATTTTGTGAGTAGCGCGCAACAAAGGCCCCTGTTCGTCGCCTGAAACGTCAGCCTTTTGCGCTATCCTCGCCGCAAAACACAGACAGGCGTGGATCGGGGCCACGCCAAATGCGCTCGCATGCATAACAATTTCCATATGGCGCTGCTGCTGTTTGCGTGGATCAGTGTCGGGCTGACCACGTTTGCCGCACTGGATGCCGCGACACGCCTGCCGGGGGGCGCGCCTGTCGCAAAACGCCGCACGTGGCGCGTTGCCTGCGCCACCATTCTTGGGACCGGGCTGTGGTCGGGGCTGTGGCTGGCGCAAGCCGGCCTGCACCGCCTGCCGAGTGCCCTCGCCGCCCCCGTCATCGTCTCGCTGGTTGCCGCCTTGGCCGCCTCGCTGGCCGCGCTCTGGCTAGCGCTGCCCAACGCCACGCCGGCCGAATCCGCGCACCCACTGCCGCGCCAACGCATGGCGCTGGCGGCCGCAACGCTGGGCTTGGGACTGGTCGTCGTTGAGCTTGCGCTGTCGCGGCCCTGGCTGCGTAGCGACCCGCTGCCTACGCTGCGCCTGCTCACGGGCTGCGGCGGCGGCGCGCTGATCGTTCTGGCCGGCGCCAGCCTGGCGATGGGCATGGCCTTCCATATGCCCGCGAATCAGCGCCGCTCGGCCGTGGGCTTGCGCGCGCGCGCGGCCATCGTGCTGGCCACCTCGGCCGTGCTGTCGCTGGTCGTCTGGCCGTGTTCCGGTGCGCCGTCGGCAGACGACACCATGCTGCGTGCCGTACCCGTCATCATGCTCTGCGCGGGGGGCGTCTTGCTGGCACTGGGCCTGCATGCCGTGCTGATGATGCTGGAGGCGCACGTCGACTCCGCGCAGGCACACCTGGCCGCCTCGCTGGCCCGCGTGACGCGCCAGCCGCCAGCGCTGGAGCATCACGACGCGCTGACCGGTCTGCCCAACCGCTTCCAGCTGCACCGCGCGATCGACAACGCCATCCTGGCCTCCACCCGGCGCGCCCGCCCGTTCGCCCTGTTCTATCTCGACCTGGACGGCTTCAGGCAGATCAACGAACAGCACGGCCGCGCCATTGGCGACCGCGTCCTGCAAAGCGTGGCCGAGCGCCTGCGCCAGACCATGCGCGGCGAAGACGTGGTCGCCCGCCTGGGTGGGGACGAATTCGGCATCCTGGTCGAAGGGCTGTCGCTGCCCGAGGCCGCCGCCACCATCGGCGACAAGCTGCTGTTCCGCCTACGGGAATCCGTCGACATCGATGGGCGGCGCCTGCGCGTGACGGCCAGCATCGGCGTGGTCGTCCATCCGCACAATGGCGCCACGGCCAGCACCCTGCTCGAACATGCCGATGCCGCCATGTTCGAATGCAAGCAGGCGGGCGGCAACGCCTACCGCTTCTTCGAGCCTTGCCTGAACACCACCGCGCACCGCGTGCTGCAGATCCAGCGGGCGCTCTCGCATGCGGCGCTCAACGGGCAGCTCTCGGTGTACTACCAGCCCAAGTTCGACGCCCACACGCAGGCCCTGGCCGGTGCGGAAGCCTTGCTCCGCTGGAACCACCCGGAACTCGGGCCGGTCTCCCCGGCGGAGTTCATTCCGCTGGCCGAGCGCACCGGCACCATTGTCGAGCTGGGCGATTGGGTGGTCGAAGAGGTCTGCCGCCAGATCATGCATTGGGACGCCGCCGGCATGCCGCCGCTAAAGATCGCCGTGAACCTGTCGCCGCGCCAGTTCCAGCAACCCGACCTGGTGCAGCGGCTGTCACAGATCCTGCACCGCTACCAGGTGGCCGCAGACCGGCTGATGTTCGAAATTACCGAGACCGCCGCCATGCGCGATGCCGGGCAAAGCATTGCCGCCATCCGCCAGCTGCAGTCGCTCGGTTTTGAGGTGGCCATCGACGATTTTGGCACCGGATATTCGAGCCTGAGTTATCTGCAGCGTTTTCGCGCCCAGCAGATCAAGATCGACCGCGCCTTCGTCTGCGCGCTCGACGACAACCCGCCGGAAGCCAGCGCCATCATCCGCGCGATTTGCGCGATGGCGCATTCGCTCGACATGACGGTGGTGGCCGAAGGCGTGGAAACCGCCGCGCAAATGCAGTCGCTGATCAATCTGCACTGCGATCAGATCCAGGGTTACCTGCTGGCCCGCCCGCTTCCGGCCAGCGAATTCCAGCGCTTGATTGAGCAGAAGCAAGTCGCTTGAAAGCGATACGAATGCGCCATTTCGATGCATTTGTGATTTTCTTTCCAGAACCTTTCACTGACTTGCGGAAATGCCGCAAAACAGCATCGGCATGTCGCTGCCGAAGCAATGAAGCGGTCACATAAAAAGCAATCCACACCATCACAGCACGCTATCAAGAGCGCAGCACAAGCGCTTACGCGGTGCGCCGCCGATTTGTTCACATGTTCACCGGACCTGAATTGGTGCAAGACCGCAAGCCACGGGCGGCTCTGCAGCCGACAAGCCATCGTTGAGCCTGAATCCGGAACGCAATTTCTTTACGAACGACAATTGGCAGAAGCAATGTGGCTATAATGCCGTGGGCTACGGGGAGCGTGCCCAAGTTTCTAATGCAATGTTGAGGAATCCATAATGTCGACATACAAGGAAATTGTTCAGAAGATCTCTGAACTACAGCGCCAGGCCGATGAACTTCGGGCAAGTGAGCAGTCAGCGGTGATCGCTGAAATCAAACAGAAGATCGTTGAATACAGCCTGACCGCGGACGACCTTGGCTTTGGCGCAAAGGGCGCTGCAGCCTCGAAGAAAGTCGGCCGTAAAGTGCCGGTGCGTTATCGCGACAGCCAGGGCAATACCTGGACCGGTCGTGGCAAGCGTCCGGGCTGGTTGGTCAAGGCGCTGTCGTCGGGCAAGAAGGTGGAGGATTTTCTGATTGCCTGATGCCTGAATGGGCACCGCTTCCGAGACGCACATAGAAGCTTCCGGAGCACACCACAAAAGACAAGGCCGGCAATTTGCCGGCCTTTGTCATGCTTGCGCCACCCGCGGGCTACACCTGAAAGCGCGCCACCGCAGTACGCAGAACCTGCGCCTGCTCCTCGAGCGACATCGCCGCGGCGGATGCTTGCTCCACCAGTGCCGCGTTCTGCTGCGTCGCTGCGTCCATCTGCGTGACCGCCTGGTTGACCTGCTCGATGCCGGCGCTCTGCTCTTCCGACGCGGCGCTGATCTCGCCCATGATGTCCGTCACGCGCTTGACGGCCAACACCACCTCGTCGATGACCGTTCCGGCCTCTTCCACCAGCGCCGAACCGTTCCGCACGCGGCCCACCGAATCGCCGATCAGCTCCTTGATCTCCTTGGCCGCCGTGGCGCTGCGCTGCGCCAGGCTGCGCACCTCGCCCGCGACCACGGCAAAGCCGCGGCCCTGCTCACCGGCACGGGCGGCTTCCACCGCTGCATTGAGCGCCAGGATGTTGGTCTGGAACGCAATGCCCTCGATCACGCCGATGATGTCGGCGATCTTCTTGCTGCTGTCGTTGATGCCGGCCATGGTCTCGACCACGCGACCCACCACCTCGCCGCCCTTGACCGCGATGTCCGATGCGTTGACCGCCAGCGTGCTGGCCTGGCGCGCGTTGTCGGCGTTCTGCTTCACGATCGAGGTCAGCTCTTCCATGCTGGATGCCGTCTCCTCCAGCGACGAGGCCTGCTGCTCCGTGCGTTGCGACAGGTCCGCATTGCCCGCAGCGATCTGCTTGGTGGCGCTGGCGATCGAATCCGCCGAGCTCTTGATATGGCCGATGGTGCCGGTCAGCTCGCGCTGCATCTGCGCCATGGCGTACAGCATGCTGTCCTGGTCACCCGGGCGCGTTTCGACGCGCAAAGCCAGATCGCCGGCGGCGATACGGGCGGCGATGTCGGCGGCATAGGCTGGCTCACCACCAAGCTGGCGCTGCAGGCCGCGCGTGACCGTGACAACCACCATCGTCATCACCGCGCCCACACCCAGCAGCAACCCGAGCGACTGCATCAACGAGGTACGGAACGCCGCATCGACGTCATCGACATACAGGCCGGTCGTCATCGACCAATCCCACGGCTCGTAATAGGCCACGTACGTCAGCTTGGGCTCCGGCGTGGTGCTGCCGGGCTTCGGCCACAGGTAACGCACGAACCCGCCGCCGGCTTTGGCCGTGCGCGCGATATCGGAAAACAGGTGGTTGCCGGCCGGGTCGGTCGCGGCTGACATGTTCTTGCCGACCATCTCTGGCTTGAACGGATGCATGACCGAGACGGTGTCGCTCCTGGACAGCGAGAAGTAGCCGTCGGTACCGTAGCGCATGTCCTTCAGGCGCGCCATCGACTGGGCCTTGGCTTCGTCCACGGTCATCTTGCCTTCCTGCGCAAGCTGAGCGTATTCCTTGATGACGCTGAACGCCGTGGCGCTCACGTTCTGGAGGTCGCGCTGCCGCTCCTCCATGCGCACCGTGCGCGCGCTCCAGGCGCTCCACAGTGCAATTGCCAGCAACCCGAGCCAGCTCAGCACGAGCGGCAGCCACAGCTTCTGTCGAAGCGTGAGTCGATTCATTGTTCCCTCCCAGGCATGACCCAGACCGCGCAGAAGGCGCGGTGCTCCCCGGCGCGATTCCACGCGCTCCTGTGGACTAACGGGCGGGTGCGGAAGAAACTTGAGCAGCGCGCATAGACAAGGAGCCGCTTGGCTCAGCGCAGCGCGTTGGGGTCGATGGTCGGGAAGGTGCCGTCGCCCGACGGGGCCTCGGCTTGTGCGGGTGTCGGTGCCTGGGCAGGGTTTGCCGGCGCGGTGGAATCCGATTCCGCAGCATGCTCCAGCGGCGACCACGACTCCCACAGCCCCTGACGCTTGAACGTGAAATCCGGCGCAGCATCGCTGTCCGTTTCGGGTGCCAGCAGCGCCGGCTCGGAAACCGCTGCCTGCGCAACGATCTCGGAATGGGCACCCGCCATGCGCACGGCCCGACCATTGGCGTCGCGCAGGGCGACGCCGCTCGCCTGGATGCGCCGGTAGCTGCCATCCTTGTGGCGCATGCGGAATTCCGCGACATACGTTGGCGCATCGCCGTCGACGAGCGCCTGGATGCGGTTGAGGACCAGCGGCAGATCGTCCGGGTGGACCAACCGCAGGTATTCGCTCGTGCTGGGACCGATCTCCTTGAGCGAGTAGCCGAGCATGCCGGCAAAGCGTTCGGAGAAATGCGCCCCGCGCGTGACCAGGTCGAACTCCCACAGGCCGACGTGGGCGCCGTCCAGCAGCAGCTGGTGCCGGGCGGTCAGTTCAGCCTCGCGCTGGCGGTAGCTCTGCTCCAGGTCATTGAGCGCCTGCATGGTTTCCTTGCGGCGACGAATCTCGCGCGTGACGATGGCTGCCGACAGCTCCCCCTCGGACCGGTCACGAAAGCCCCGCAGGAACACGGCCAGCAACGTGACGACCACGCCGGCTATCAACGCCAGACGGATCCACGCCGGCGCCTCGGTTGCGGCGTCCGCGCGTGCCGAGCCAAGCAGCGGCGCGGCAAACTCCGCACTCAGCGACAGGCCGATCCCCAGCAGCACGCTCACCAACAGGCTCATGGAGGGAGCCCGCGCCACGCCTGGCGGAGAAGACAGCGCAAACTGCAGCGCCGCCGCACAGGCCAGCGACGAGAGCACGATAACGATGCCGAGCAATCCCGCGTCCGGCAGGGCCGTCTCGGCCAGGGTGCTGATGCCGGCCTGGATCAACAGCATGACGGGCCCGCAGACCCCCAGCAGCAACGCCATCAGCAGCGTGCGGACGGCTCCCGTGCCCGAACGCATCCCCAGCACGCACCACAGCGCCGCTGCGGCGATGCACCAGCCGAACGCGGCAAGGGTCGGCACCAGGATCGACGGCATCTCGCGCAAGGGCCAATGTGTGGCAAGCGGCAGCAGCGATGCCGCCCACAAACCGGTCGCCACCACCAGCACCGAGAATACCCACGACAGGCGCGCGCGACCCGTGGATTCACCGCGCAGCTCGTCGAACAGCCGCAGCAGCAACGCGCCCACTCCGCACGCGGTCAAGAACGGCAGCAGCACGGGCGACAGCATGCCCGCAAGCACGTCGGTCAGGTGAGCGACAAGCACATCATCCACAGCAGGGTGCCTCGTCTTTTTGGTCTACACAGAACCGAGAGGGTAATGGATCAGCCGCGCGTCTGAAAGCCGTCCGGATTCATGCTTTGCCAGCGCCAGGAGTCTTCGCACATGCGCTCGATGCCGTACTGGGCGCGCCAACCCAGCAGCGACGCGGCCAGAGCCGGATCGGCATAGCATGCGGCGATGTCGCCGGAGCGGCGCGCGACAATTTCATAGGGCACCGGGCGGCCGCTCGCGCGTTGGTACGCCGCAACGACTTCGAGCACCGAGTAGCCCCGGCCGGTGCCCAGGTTGACGGTAAAGCCGCGGCCATCACGGCGCAGCACGTCCAGTGCGCTCAAGTGCCCGCGTGCCAGATCCACCACATGGATGTAGTCGCGCACGCCGGTGCCGTCGGGCGTCGGCCAGTCGCCGCCATAGATGGACAGTTTCTCGCGCTTGCCGACGGCCACCTGCGCCACGTACGGCATCAGGTTGTTGGGAATGCCGCGCGGGTCCTCACCGATCAGGCCGCTATGGTGCGCGCCCACCGGGTTGAAGTAGCGCAGATGGCCGATCTGCCAGGCCGCGTTGGAAATCTCCAGGTCGCGCAGCACCTGCTCGCCCATCACCTTGGTCTGGCCGTACGGGTTGGTGGCCGACAGCGGAAACGATTCGGTGATCGGCACCGTATGCGGATTGCCGTACACCGTGGCCGACGAGCTGAACACCAGTTGCCGCACGTTGGCATGGGCCATGGCGGCGCACAGCGTCACCAGCCCGCCGAGGTTGTTGTCGTAGTAGGCCAGCGGCTTCTGCACCGATTCACCCACCGATTTGAGCGCCGCGAAGTGGATGACCGCCGAAATGCGCGTGCTGGCAAACAGGTCATCGAGCAGGCGGCGGTCGCGCACGTCGCCCTGTACGAATTTGGGCGTCTTGGCGGTGATCTGCTCGATGCGCGCCAGCACCGTCGCGCTGCTGTTGCACAGGTTGTCCAGGCCGATCACCTGGTAGCCCGCATCCAGCAGTTCAACCCAGGTGTGCGAGGCGATATAGCCGGTGGCGCCGGTCAGCAGAATGGTTTCGTTCATTGCGTGCAGGGGTTCGAGGAAGAGAGCGGTTCGTGCCGCGCTTGTGTGGTGCCCGCGCGCGGCATCGGTGGTCTGGCCGGCCACGGCCTGGCGAGCCGACGAGACAGCGCGATCATAGCAAAGCGCAGCAAGGGATTACGGACCGAAATGCCAAAAAAATGGCGTTACGACGCGGGCCCTGGGTGGTTGGCCGCCAGCCACTCGGTGTACGCCCCGCGCAGGCGCCATGCCGAGGTCTGGTCGCGCAGGCCGAGCGCATACCCCACTTCAGCCGGGGCCGCCCCCGCATCGAACAGCGCCGCGGCATAACCGTTGCGCAGCGTTTGCGGCGAGAGCCGTTCGCTGCGATGCACCAATGCCGGCAGCGCCGCCAGCCATGCCTCCACACGCCGGTACACCGACGCCGCGTGCATGACGCGTCCGCTGGCATCGGCCACGAAGATGCGCTCACCGGGCACCTCGGCGTGGCCGCGCACGGCGAGCCAGGCGGCCAATGCCGGGCGCGCCCGCTCGAGCAGCGGCGCCACATACGATGGCCCGCGCACCGGCTCGACGGTGATGGTCTCCAGCGCGTCGCCCACCTGGCGCAGCAGCAGCGATTGCACCTGCGCCACCTTGAGCCCCGCGCCATGACACACCGCCACCAGCGCCCGATCGCGCGCCAGCTTGAAGGCACTGGCGTTGGCCGCGGCCTCGCCGGCACGCGCGCCCACCTCCAGCGAGGCCTCGATGGCCCCGCGCTCGGTCGTCGACAGGAAGGTGGTCGGATCGTTCTCGCCCTCGGCCAGCTTCTGGCGCACCGCCGAGCTGGCCGGGTTATGCGTGCCGGTGCGCAGCAACTCCAGCTGATGGAAGACGCGCTCGATCAGGCGCGCGTAGCGGTAGCGGTGCAGCTTGGTGAGGCCGGATTCGTCGAGAAAGGCGGCGATGTCGCCCGCGCTCCAGTCGGCCAGCGCGCGCTGATGCGATTCCGTCCAGCGCAGCCATTTGCGCCACATCGCGCGGTACACCGTGGCCGACGACTCGCGATAGCCGCGTGCGGCCAGCCAGTGCTCGAAGGCTTGCGCGGGCTGATCTGCCCAATCCCGCAGGCTGGGCTGGAAGAGATCCGGCGACGACGTGGCGGGTGGCGCGAGGTGTGGCGATGGGGCAGCAGACATGCAGGAAAAACGGGCGATCGCGAGCCCGTGCGGGCATTTAGCGTATCCTGCCGAGCGTAACACGCCGTTATTGGATCGCATCGTGAAGAAAACCGACCTCGAAAAACTCAAGGGCCTCAAGATCAACAACAGCCTCAAGCGCGATGGCCAGCGCGCCGGCAAGCCCGGTCAGGGCGCCAACAAGGCGACGCAGCAAAGCAAACTGCTGAACAAGCTGCTCGGCAAGCCCGCACCGGAGCAGGACAAGCCCTGACGCGCACCCTGTAAAACTAGAACCCTGCCCTGTTGTTCCAACGGGTGTCAGGGTGCTACCGTCCGGCGCGTTCCCACACCACAGACGCGCCGGCCCCATGTCCGCACCCTCCACGCCCTACCCCCACCTGCTCGCCCCGCTCGATCTCGGCTTCACCACGCTCAAGAACCGCGTGCTGATGGGCTCGATGCACACCGGGCTGGAAGACGGCAACCACTTCGATCGCCTGGCCGCCTACTTTGCCGAACGCGCACGGGGTGATGTCGGCCTGATGGTCACCGGCGGCTTCGCGCCGAACATCGCGGGCTGGACCAAGCCGTTTGCCGGGCGCCTGGCCACGCACGGCGCCGCCCGCCATCACCGCGCCGTGACCGACGCCGTGCACCAGGAAGGCGGCAAGATCGCGCTGCAGATCCTGCACACCGGCCGCTACGGCTACCACCCGTTTGCGGTCGCGCCCACCGCGCTGCGCTCACCCATCAGCCCGTTCACGCCGCGCGAGTTGTCGGCACGCGGCATCGAACGCCAGATCCGCGCCTTCGTGCGCTGCGCCGTGCTGGCCCGCGAGGCCGGCTACGACGGCGTCGAGATCATGGGTTCCGAGGGCTACTTCATCAACCAGTTCCTCGTCACCCACACCAACAAGCGCACCGACGACTGGGGCGGCAGCTATGCCAACCGCATGCGCCTTCCGGTGGAGATCGTCCAGCGCACGCGCGAAGCCGTCGGCCGCGACTTCATCATCATCTACCGCCTGTCGATGATCGACCTGATCCCCGACGGCAGCTCGTGGGAAGAAGTCGTGCAACTGGCCAAGGCGGTCGAGCGCGCCGGCGCCACCATCATCAATACCGGCATCGGCTGGCACGAGGCGCGCATCCCGACCATTGCGACCAGCGTGCCGCGCGCGGCCTTCGCCTGGGTGACGCAAAAGATGAAGGGCGAGGTCGGCATTCCGCTGGTCACGTCCAACCGCATCAACACGCCGGAGGTGGCAGAGAGCGTGCTGGCCGATGGCTGCGCCGACATGGTGTCGATGGCACGCCCGCTGCTGGCCGACCCCGACTTCGTGCGCAAGGCAGCGACAAATCGCGCGCAGGACATCAACACCTGCATCGCCTGCAACCAGGCGTGCCTGGACCACGCCTTCAAGGCCAAGACCGCGAGCTGCCTGGTCAACCCGCGTGCGTGCCACGAGACCGAACTCGTCATCCGCCCGACGCCCGCCCGCCGACGCTTTGCCGTGGTGGGCGCGGGGCCGGCAGGCTTGTCGGCGTCGATCACGCTGGCCGAGCGCGGTCATGCCGTTGACCTGTACGACGCCGCGCCCGAGCTGGGCGGCCAGTTGAACATGGCCAAGACGGTTCCCGGCAAGGAAGAGTTCCACGAGATGCTGCGCTACTTCACGCGCCGCGTGGAGGCGACCGGCGTGGCGCTGCGCCTGGGCGCGCGTGTCGACGCGCAGCAACTGCTTGCAGCCAAGTACGACGCCATCGTCATCGCGACGGGCGTGTCGCCGCGCAATCCGAAGATCCCGGGGCAGGATCACCCGAGCGTGCTCTCCTACATCGACGTGCTGCGCCATCGCAAGCCGGTGGGCAAGCGCGTGGCGATCGTCGGCGCGGGCGGCATCGGCTTTGACGTGGCGGAGTTCCTGGCGCTTGATGGCCACTCGCCCACGCTGGACCTGCCCACGTGGCGCACCGAATGGGGCGTTGGCGATCCGACCGAGGTGCGCGGCGGCGTGGATGGCATCCGTGCGCAGCCCGAAGCGCCCGCGCGCGAGATCGTGCTGCTGCAGCGGCGCGCCGGCAAGCTGGGCGCGGGCCTGGGCAAGACCACTGGCTGGATCCATCGCACCAGCCTGAAGAACATGGGCGTGCGCATGGTCGGCGGCGTCAACTACGAGCGCATTGGCGACGAGGGCCTGCTGGTGAGCTACGGCGACAAACGCGAAGCTGCTGAATGGCTGCCGGTCGATTCCATCGTGCTGTGCGCTGGCCAGGAGCCGCTGCGCGAGCTGGTCGAACCGCTGCAGGCGGGCGGTGCCAAGGTGCACGTGATCGGCGGCGCGGACGAGGCGCGCGAGCTTGATGCCAAACGCGCCATCGACCAGGGCACGCGGCTGGCCGCGTCGCTCTGAGGCGAAAGCACGCCGGGTGCGGTGGCCACCGCTCGCGCGGGATGTAAAGGATTTGCATCAAAACCGCGCTTTTACACGGGTGCCCACCCTCATATCGGCCGCAGATGTTGCTCTGACAACGCTTTCCCTGATCGGCCCGCTTCTTGCGTGAATTGGCGTATCCCGCACCCGTTCACGCATTGGCTTGCCTCAGACTGCTGCCCCCACTCCCCCGCCACACACGGCGCCCCTGCCGCCGGTCGATCCGGCGCGCACCGCCTTCCTGCTGGACTTTGACGGCACGCTCGTCGATCTCGCGCCGCAGCCGGATGGCGTGCACGTCCCGCCCACCCTGCGCGCAACCCTCACGGCGTTGCAGCGCGCCAGTGACGGCGCGCTGGCCATCATCAGTGGCCGCACGGTGCAGGACATCGAAACGCATCTCGCGCTGCCCGAGCTGGTGATTGCCGGCGTGCATGGCGCCGAACGCCGGCACGCCGACGGCATCGTGCACCGCCTGCCGGCCGACTATGCCGCGCTGGCCGCGCTGGCGGACGAACTGCGCGCGCAATTGCCCACCGTGCCGGGCGTGGTGCTGGAAACCAAAGGCATTGCCTTCGCGCTGCATTACCGGCAGGTGCCGGAGGCCGCTGATGCCGTGCACGCACTGGCGCAACGCCTGGCCAACCGCTACGCCGAGCACGTGCGCCTGCAGGCCGGCAAGATGGTCGTCGAACTCAAGCCGCACGGCGCCAGCAAGGGCGATGTGATCGGCCACCTGATGGCCGCCAAGCCATTCGCGGGCCGCATCGCGCTGTTCGCTGGCGATGACCTGACCGATGAAAGCGCGTTCGAGGCCGTCAATGCACTGGGCGGCTGGACCATCAAGGTGGGCACTGGGCCGAGCGAGGCACGCTGGCGCGTGGCGGATCCGGCCGGCCTGCGCGACTGGCTGGCAACCGTGGCGATGCCCGCACCGGGAGGTGCCACGTGAGCCGGCTGATCGTGGTGTCAAACCGGGTGGCGCCCATCGTCGAGGGCCAGGCCAGTTCGGGCGGTCTTGCCGTCGGCGTGCACGACGCGCTGCGCGACACCGGCGGCCTCTGGTTCGGCTGGAGCGGCGAGGTCATCCCCAGCACACCCACCGAGTCGAACGGGCCGTCCATCGTCCCCAAGGGCGCAATCACCTTTGCCACCGTGGCCCTGAGCCGGCGCGACTACGACCAGTACTACCGCGGCTTCTCCAACGCCACGCTGTGGCCGGTGTTCCACTACCGTGTCGACCTGGCCCGCTACGAGCGCCAGGAATACCACGGCTATCGGCGCGTCAACACGCGCTTCGCGCACCAGATCAAGGACCTGGTGCAGCCCGACGACATCCTGTGGGTGCACGACTACCACCTGATCCCGTTTGCCGACGAGTGCCGCGCGCTGGGCCTGCGCAACCGCATCGGCTTCTTCCTGCACATCCCGTTTCCGACGCCCGAGATCCTGACCACCATCCCGCCGCACGAAGAGCTGATGCGCGCCCTGTGCGCGTACGACCTGCTCGGCTTTCAGACCGAGACCGACCGCGTCGCCTTCTACGACTACATCGAGCGCGAGGCGCACGGCTACATCGAGCAGAAGGATCAGAACGGTGCCGTGCATGCCTACGGCAACACCCTGCGCGCCAAGGTCTACCCGATCGGCGTGCACCCGGATGAGATCGCGCAGCAGGCCATTTCATCGCTGGCGCGGCGCAATCCGTTCGCGCGCAACCCGGGCGACCGCGGCGACCGCCCGCTCAAGCTGATCATGAGCGTGGACCGGCTGGACTATTCGAAAGGCCAGCCCGAGCGCTTTCGCGCGTTCGAACAATTGCTCGATGATTTTCCCGACCACCGGCGGCACGTGACCTTCATCCAGATCGCGCCGACCTCGCGGCAGGATGTGCAGAGCTACCAGCAGATCCGCCAGCGGCTGGAGGCGGAATCGGGCCGCATCAACGGCAAGCACGCGGAGCTCGACTGGACACCGATCCGCTACATCAACAAGCAATATGAGCGGCGCATCCTGATGTCGCTGTTCCGCACCGCGCAGATCGGCTACGTGACGCCACTGCGCGACGGCATGAACCTGGTCGCCAAGGAATACGTGGCCGCGCAGGACCCGGAAAACCCGGGCGTGCTGGTGCTCTCGCGCTTTGCCGGCGCCGCGCACGAGCTGGATGCGGCGCTGATCGTCAACCCATATGACACGCGCGGCATGGCCGAGGCGCTCAACCGTGCGCTGACGATGCCGCTGGAAGAACGCAAGGCGCGCTACGCACACATGATGGAACGGCTGCACGCCGGCAACCTGACGCTGTGGCGCGAGCGGTTTCTGGCCGACCTGCGCAGTGCACCTGCCCGCTAGCGCGCGGGGCGACGTCGGCCCCGGCGTCGTTACAAAAAAATTGCTTGCTATTAGATAGCACGCAATCTAATATCCCGGCCATGGAACCGCGCAAGACACCCTCCCCGCACCCGAGCCTGGCCCTGGACCAGCAGCTGTGCTTCGCGCTGTACTCGACCATGATCGGCCTGAACAAGGTGTATCGCAGCCTGCTCAAGCCGCTGGGGCTCACGTATCCGCAGTACCTCGTGATGCTGGTGCTGTGGGAGCGCGACGCGGTAACGGTATCGGACATTGGCGAGCGGCTGTTCCTCGACTCGGCCACGCTCACGCCCATGCTCAAGCGGCTGGAAGCCGCGGGCCTGATCGAGCGGCAGCGTTCGGACGCGGATGAACGGCAGGTGATCATCTCGCTGTCTGCCGAAGGCCGGCAGTTGGAAGCGCGCGCCAAGGACGTCCCCGGTTGTATCGGTGCCGCCATGGAATGCGCGCCTGGCGAGCTGGAAACCTTGCGCACGCAGTTGAACGACATGCGGGGACGGCTCTTCAAGAACGCTGCCTGATCCGCACGGAACCACCCGACGGGTGCCTCATTGGGCCCGTTTTTTTGAATCAAATATATAGCACACTATTTAATAGCAAACTATTTTCAACACCTCGCAGCGGCTCCGACTTCCGCTGTACATCACCCCACCTCTTCACAAGGAGAAGCAATCATGTCGATCGAAACCGTCCTCTACCGTGCCCACGCCAACGCCACCGGGGGCCGTGATGGCCGCGGCATCACCGACGATGGCCGTCTGGATGTCCGCCTCGCCACGCCCCGCGAACTGGGCGGCGCTGGCGGTGAAGGCACCAACCCCGAGCAACTCTTTGCCGTCGGCTATAGCGCCTGTTTCCTCGGCGCGATGAAGTTCGTCGCCGCACGCGACAAGCTGCGCATCCCGGCGGACGTGAGCGTGCAGGGCTCCGTTGGCATCGGCGCCATCCCGAACGGCTTCGGCATCGAGGTGGACCTGAACATCAGCCTGCCCGGCATGGACCGCGCCGAAGCGCAAACGCTCATCGAGCGGGCCCACATCGTCTGCCCGTATTCCAACGCCACGCGCGGCAACATCGACGTGCGCCTGAATCTGGTCTGAGCTGCCCGAAAACGCCAACAACGATCTCAGGAGTCTTTGCCATGAACCGCATTGCCAAACTTGCCGCCGGTACGCTGCTGTCCGTCGCCGCGGGCGCCGCCTTCGCCGCTGGCAGCCCGGGCGTGGAGCGCAACACCCAGGCCTTCCTCGACGCCCTCGCCGCCGGTGGCGGCAAGCCGCTCGAAACGCTGTCGCCGGCCGATGCCCGTGCCGTGCTGGTCGGCGCGCAGGCGGGCGCCAAGGTGCCGCTGCCGCCCGCCGACGTGAGCGAAAAGACCATCACCGCGGACGGCCAGCCGATCCGCCTGACCATCGTGCGCCCGGCCGGCGCCAAGGGCGTGCTGCCCGCCTTCATGTTCTTCCACGGCGGCGGCTGGATCCTGGGCGATTTCCCGACCCACGAGCGTTTTGTGCGTGACCTGGTGGCCGACTCGGGTGCGGTGGCGGTGTTCTTCAACTACACGCCGTCGCCGGAAGCACGCTATCCGGTCGCCATCAACCAGGCCTATGCGGCAACGAAGTGGGTGGCCGAGAACGGCGCGCAGATCAACGTGGATGGCAAGCGCCTGGCCGTGGCCGGCAACAGCGTGGGCGGCAACATGGCGGCCGTGGTGGCGTTGATGGCCAAGGCGAAAGGCGCGCCCGCGCTGCGTTCGCAGGTGCTGTTCTGGCCGGTGACGAATGCCAGCTTCGAGAACGCGTCGTACGACGAATTTGCCGAGGGGCACTTCCTGACCAAGCCGATGATGCAGTGGTTCTGGAACGCCTACACGACCAACCCGGCGCAACGGCAGGAGATCTTCGCCTCGCCGCTGCTGGCCACGCCCGAGCAATTGAAGGGCCTGCCGCCCGCACTGGTGCAGACCGCCGAGAAGGACGTGCTGCGCGATGAAGGCGAAGCGTATGCGCGCAAGCTCGATGCGGCGGGCGTGAACGTGGTGGTCTCGCGCTACAACGGCATGATCCACGACTTCGGGCTGCTGAACGCGCTGGCCACCGTGCCAACCACACGCGTCGCACTGCACCAGGCCAGCGAAGAATTGAAGCTGCGTCTGAAGTAACCCGGCGTTCCGCATGAGGCATCCGCCGCGCACCTGCGCGGCGGTTTGCCATGCGTCTTACAACCGCGCGCTTCCGCTACGCAGCAATCGCTCCACGCCTTCGGCCTCGTCGTCGGCATGTGGTGCCAGCATGTTGGCCAGGACGGCGTTCATGCGCGCCCAATGCGAGCCGGGCCAATACACGCGCCGGCACACGTCGCAGGTGCTGAACAGGTGCTGACGCTCACGCACGCGCGGCGGCACACTGGCGGCGGCCTGCTCTGCGCTCAGCTGACGCAGCGGCACGTTGCACTCCAGGCAGCGCGAGAACGGCCGCGCCGCTTCGGCCAGACAGAAACGCGCCACGATCTCGCGCATCTGCGCCTGTGGGTCGCGTGCGCGGATGAAGGCGCCCCGGCGGATGCCGCGCCGCTTGAGCAGCTCGCGATCGCGTGAGAGGACGATCCAGTCTTCCGCCTCGGCCAGCGCCTCGATGGTGGCATCGGCGTAGTTGTTGTCGTAGGCGGTATCGAAGCCGGCCATGCGCAGCAGGCGCGCCGTGGCGCCCAGGTGCGCATCGCACAGGAAGTGCATGGGAGCGGTGGGCAACGCCGGTTCCACGTCCATGACGTCGACCGTACCGCACGCCGGCAGCAGGTCATCCAGCAAGGCGATGCGCCCATCGACATGCACGGCCCCCACCTCGGTATGCGGCACACCACAGGTTTCGATCGCGTGCTTGAGCGTGGCACCGGCCGGCCAATCGCGCGCTGCGGGCCGTGCACGTTGGGCGGACGGCAAAAGCGGCGTCAGGCTGGCATCGAACGAGAACAGGACGGTCGGCATGCTTCCCACGATACTCCGACCGCGCTGCGGCGGAAATGACAAACGCGGCGTGGCCTCAAAAGACCACGCCGCGCGAATGGAAAGCCTACGACGAGTAGCGGTGGCCCGAGGTGGCCCGGAGCTCAGGCCGCGCTGGCGAACTGCAGCCGCGGACTCTCCTTGAGCTGCAGGCACGGATGATCGGCAAACAGCGTCGCCACCCAGTCCACGAACACGCGCACCTTGGGCGACAGGTGACGGTTGTGCGGATAGATGACCGACACCGGCATCGGCTCGGAGATGTAGTCCGGCAGCACCTCCACCAGCTCGCCCGACTTGAGGTGCTCGTACACCAGGAAGCGCGCCGTCTGCATCAGCCCCAGGCCATGCAGCCCGCACGCCAACGCCGATTCCGCATCATTGACGGACACCATGCTGCGCACCTTGTGGATCTGCTTCTGGCCGTCGATGACGAAATCCCAATCCATGCGGCGGCCATTGCGCGGCGAAAAATAGTTCACCGCGATGTGGTCCTGCAGATCCTCCAGCGAGGTGGGCGTGCCATAGCGCGCAAGGTAATCCGGCGAGGCGCAATTGACCATCGAGAGCTGCCCGATGCGGCGCGCCACCAGGCTGGAATCCTGCAGTTCGCCCACGCGCACGGCGCAGTCCACGCCTTCCTGCACGAGGTCGACGGTGCGGTCGCTCATGCCGATCTCGAGCTGCAGATCGGGATACGCATCGTGAAAGTCGCGGATACGTGGCACCAGCAACCGTTTGCCGATCGAGCCCGGCACGTCGATACGCAAGTTGCCGCGCGCGCCGGAAGCGCTTTGCGAGAACGCGGCCTCGGTTTCTTCGAGGTCCCCCAGCAAGCGCACGCAGCGCTCGTAGTAGGCCGCGCCGTCAGCGGTGACATTCACGCGGCGGGTGGTCCGGTGCAGCAAGCGCACGCCGAGATGCGCCTCGAGACTCTGCACGAGGTTGGTGACGGTGGCGCGGGGTAATTGAAGGTTGTCGGCAGCCTTCGTAAAACTGCTGGCTTCCACAACGCGCGTGAAAACCTGCATGGCCTGCAAGCGATCCATCTGCGGCTCCTGAGGGTCGGACTCCACGGGCGAGGCGCACTACCGGAATCAGAACGGCAATGCGCAAGAACTGAGGAATCTGAAGGGGTGCACCCGGGCGGCGCGATCAGGACAGCAGCGACTACGGATTCTCGCAGTGCAACAGGACCGGCCTCGAGCAATGACACTTTGTAGCACAGCCGTCGATTTAGATTGTTCGGCTGTGACTAATAGTGATGTCCGATTATAGGCATTTATCCTCGTTCGTCTAATCACCATCATTCAGCCCATCGATATCCGGGTGTTCCGTAAAGGTATGCCCCGCCTGACATCATGGGTTCTTCTCCACCGCGTCTGGTTGTTTCGGACCGATCGCTTTCCGCTGTAGCGCCCGCCACCGACGTGCGTGCGACGGTGGCGTGCTCGCTTTCCGGTGCGGCGAATGCTGCGCACAAGCAGGAATTGCGCGGCGCAACATCCAGCTTGCCTGAGCAAGGGACCGCTTCCCCCGAAAGCGTGGCCGAGGCGCCGCTGCCGCGCGCCGTCGGTGTCGAAGATTATTGGACGCAAGGTTATGCCGGCCGCATCCGCCTGCGCGTCTTCCGTCCGGACGCGCTGGCCGAGGAGGCCGCAGCCCCGCTGCGCCACCCGGGCGTGCTGTACCTGCACGGCGGCGGCTTCGTGGGCGGCTCGATCGACGATGCGGACCTGCCCGCCCGCCATCTGGCGGCGACGCTGCCGGCGGTGGTGGTGACGGTGGGCTACTCGCTGGCGCCGGCTGCGCCCTTCCCGGCCGCGCCGGAAGACGCCTACGCCGCGCTGTGCTGCATGGCCGAGCACGCCGCCGCCTGGGGCATCGACCGCCGCCGGCTGGCCGTGGCCGGGCACGACGCGGGCGGCAACCTGTCCGCCGCGCTCACCATGATCGCCCGCGACCGTGGCGGCCCCGGCCTGGTTGCGCAGGTGCTGATCGCGCCCATGCTGGACCCGACCATGGCGCGCGTGCGGCCGGACCGCCTGGCCAATGCCGACATGTCGGCCGAGGAATGCGCGGCGTGCTATCGCCAGTATCTGCCCCGCCCGACCGAACGCGTGCACCCGTATGCCGCGCCGGTGGAGTCGCGCCGCCTGCAGGGCCTGCCGCCCGCGCTGCTGCTGACCGCGCCGCAAGACTTGCTGCGCACGGAAGCCGAGCGCTACGCCGGCGCGCTGATCGAGGCCGGTGTCGCCACGCAGGTCGTGCGCGTGGGCCATGCCTGTCACCACTCTATCGCCATCGACCGTGCGGCACTGGATGAAGTCGCGTGCTTCCTGCGCTGGCACCTGGGGCTGACACGGCAGGCGGCGCCGCGCAAACGCCGCGCTCGGACCGACCGGAAGGACCGGTCGGCCACGGCAGAGGAAGCGCCCGACTGATGCGACACGGCAGAAGCCTCCCCTCATTGCACTCATGAATTCAGCTCAATAGGGCATGCGGTTTATGTGGCTTTATCAATCACTGGCGCTGGTTTTCAATCCCGGAGCAACGTAGACCTGCGAGCCAGGCCCACTGCCCCGTCCGGCGCGAACGCGGGAGTCCCTGGCACCACCCTGACACAACAAGAAACGGAGTGCGAGGCCGCGCGCATGCGAAGCATGCTGCGGCCCAAGCGTTTTCCAAAACTTTCCTCTTTGCCCATCCCAACGAAATCGAGTGACATCATGAGCCTGTCCAAACGCACTATCGCCTTGGTCGGCGCCGCCGTGGTTGGCGTCGCTGTCGTGGGCACCTACGACCTCGTCTCCAGCGCCGGTGCCTCGCAGCAGCCGGCCGCCGCCCCCGCTGCCACACCGGTGGACGTCGCGCCCGTCATCGCGCGCAACGTGACGGAGTGGGACGAGTTCTCCGGCCGCATCGAAGCCGTCGAACGCGTCGAGATCCGCCCGCTGGTGAGCGGCACCGTCACGGCCGTCCACTTCAAGGACGGCAGCATCGTCAAGAAGGGCGACCCGCTGTTCACCATCGACCCGCGCCCCTACGCTGCCGAAGTGGCCCGCACGCAGGCGGCACTGACCGCCGCCAAGTCGCGCGTGGCGTACACCACGTCGGAGCTGGACCGTGCGCAGAAGCTGGTGGCCGACAACGCCATCGCCCGCCGCGAGTTCGAAGAGAAGGAAAACGCCGCACGCGAGGCACAGGCCAACCTGCAGGGCGCCGCCGCCGCACTCGATGCGGCCAAGCTGAACCTGGAGTACACGCACATCGTGGCGCCGGTCGCGGGCCGCGTGTCGCGTGCGGAGATCACCGTGGGCAACGTGGTGGCCACGGGTGGCGCCGCACCGGTGCTGACCACGCTGGTCTCGGTCTCGCCGATGTACGTGGCCTTCGATGCCGACGAGCAGAGCTACCTGCGCTACTCCGCCAAGGCAGCCCAGGGCACGAAGACGCCGGTCTACATCGGCCTGGCCAATGAAGACGGCTACACGCGCGAGGGCGTGATCCAATCGGTCGACAACCGGCTGGATGTGCGCTCAGGCACGATCCGCGTGCGCGCCACGCTGGACAACGCCGACGGCCGCCTCACGCCGGGCCTGTACGCCCGCGTGAAGATGAGCAGCGGCGCCCCGCACGACGCCGTGCTCATCAGCGACAAGGCCATCGGCACGGACCAGGACAAGAAGTTCGTCCTGGTGGTGGATGCCGCCAACAAGACCAGCTACCGGCCGGTCACGGTGGGCGCGTCCATTGATGGCCTGCGCGTGGTGAAGGCTGGCCTGAAGGCCGGCGAGCGCATCGTCGTCAACGGCATCCAGCGCGTGCGCCCGGGCGACGCCGTGGCACCCAACGCGGTGACCATGGACAGCCTCGTGGCCAAGCGCGCGGTGCGCCCGGGCGCGCTGCCCGACGCACCCGCCGCGCCGGCCGAAGCCGCCGCCCCCACGCCCGCCACAACCCCGGCCGCCAAGGCAGAACCGCAGGCCAAACCAGCGAACGCCAAGACCGCCGTCGCACAACGCCTGCCGGCAGATCGCGCCTGAATGCGGCGCCTGATCGCGTCTGAACCTCATCGCTCTCATCGCATCAAGCCATGAACTTCTCTAAATTCTTCGTGGACCGCCCCATCTTCGCCGGGGTGCTTTCCACGCTGATCCTGCTGATCGGGATCATCTCGATCTGGCGATTGCCGATCTCGGAATACCCCGAGGTCGTGCCGCCCTCGGTGGTGGTGCGCGCGCAGTTCCCGGGCGCCAACCCGAAGGTGATTGCCGAAACCGTCGCCTCGCCGCTCGAAGAGCAGATCAACGGCGTCGAGAACATGCTCTACATGCAGTCGCAGGCCAACAGCGACGGCAACATGACCCTGACGGTGACCTTCAAGCTGGGCACCGATCCGGACAAGGCCCAGCAGCTGGTGCAGAACCGTGTCTCGCAAGCCCTGCCGCGCCTGCCCGACGTGGTGCAGCGCCTGGGCGTGACCACCATCAAGAGCAGCCCCGACCTGACGATGGTGGTGCACTTGCTGTCGCCCAACGACCGCTACGACATGACGTACCTGCGCAACTACGCGGTGCTCAACGTCAAGGACCGCCTCGCACGCATCAGCGGCGTGGGCCAGGTGCAGCTGTTCGGCTCGGGCGACTACTCGATGCGCGTGTGGCTGGACCCGAACAAGGTGGCCGAGCGCGGCCTGACCGCCAATGAGGTGGTGCGTGCCATCCGCGACCAGAACGTGCAGGTGGCGGCCGGCGTGATCGGCGGCTCGCCCTCGGTGCCGGGCACGGACCTGCAACTGTCCGTGAACGCCCAGGGTCGCCTGAAGACCGAGCAGGAATTCGGCGACATCATCCTCAAGAGCTCGCCCAACGGCGCGGTCACGACCCTGCGTGACGTCGCCCGCATCGAACTGGCCGCGTCGGAATACGGCCTGCGCTCGCTGCTGGACAACAAGCAGGCGGTGGCGATTCCGATCTTCCAGGCGCCGGGCTCCAACGCGCTGCAGATCTCGGACGACGTGCGCAAGACCATGGCCGAGCTGAAGCAAGACTTCCCGGAAGGCGTGGACTACCGCATCGTCTATGACCCGACGCAGTTCGTCCGGTCGAGTATCGAGGCCGTCACGCACACGCTGCTGGAAGCCGTGGCGCTGGTGGTGCTGGTGGTGATCCTGTTCCTGCAGACCTGGCGTGCGTCGATCATCCCGCTGCTGGCGGTGCCGGTGTCCATCATCGGGACGTTCGGGCTGATGCTGATGTTCGGCTTCTCGATCAACGCGCTGTCGCTCTTCGGGCTGGTGCTGGCGATCGGGATCGTGGTGGACGATGCCATTGTGGTGGTGGAGAACGTCGAGCGGAACATCGCTGAAGGGTTATCCCCACGCGAGGCCACCTACAAGGCCATGCGCGAGGTGAGCGGTCCGATCATCGCCATCGCACTGACGCTGATTGCCGTGTTCGTGCCGCTGGCCTTCATGTCGGGCCTGACCGGGCAGTTCTACAAGCAGTTCGCGCTGACGATCTCGATCTCGACGGTCATCTCGGCGTTCAACTCGCTCACGCTGTCGCCGGCGCTGGCTGCGCTGCTGCTCAGGAGCCATGACGCACCGAAGGACTTGCTGGCGCGGGTGATGGAGCGCGGGCTGGGCTGGATCTTCCGTCCGTTCAACCGCGTGTTTGGCGCCGCGTCGGAGTCGTATGGCCGCAGCACCTCGCGCGTGATCGGTCGCAAGGCAGTCATGCTTGGCATCTACCTGGCGCTGATCGGCCTGACCGCCGTGCTGTTCAACAAGGTGCCAGGCGGCTTCGTACCGATGCAGGACAAGCAATACCTGGTGAGCTTCGCGCAACTGCCCGACGGCGCCTCGCTCGACCGCACGGAAGACGTGATCCGCCGCATGTCGGACATCGCCCTGAAGCACCCCGGCGTGGAAAGCGCCGTGGCCTTCCCGGGCCTGTCGATCAACGGCTTCACCAACAGCCCGAGCGCCGGCATCGTGTTCGTCACGCTCAAGCCGTTCGACCAGCGCAAGAGCGCCAACCTGTCGGGCGGCGCGATCGCCGGGCAGCTGAACCAGCAGTACGGTGCCATCAAGGACGCGTTCATCGCCGTGTTCCCGCCGCCGCCGGTGCAGGGCCTCGGCACGGTGGGCGGCTTCAAGCTGCAGCTGGAAGACCGCGGTTCGGTCGGCTATGAGCAGCTCTTTGCCGCCACGCAGGCCTTCATGGCGAAGGCACGCAAGACGCCGGAGCTGGGCCCGTCGTTCTCGAGCTACCAGATCAACGTGCCGCAGTTGAATGCGGATCTGGACCGCGTCAAGGCCAAGCAGCTCGGCGTGCCCGTCACGGACGTGTTCGACACCATGCAGGTCTACCTGGGCTCGCTGTACGTGAACGACTTCAACCGTTTCGGCCGCACCTACCAGGTGAAAGTCCAGGCGGATGCGCCGTTCCGCGCCCATGCCGAAGACATCCTGCAACTGAAGACCCGCAACGCCGCCGGCGACATGGTGCCGCTGTCTTCTTTGCTGCGCGTGTCGCAAGGCTTCGGGCCAGACATGGTGGTGCGCTACAACGGCTATACCGCTGCCGACATCAACGGCGGCCCGGCCCCGGGCTTCTCGTCGGGCCAGGCGCAAGCCGCAGTGGAGCGCATCGCGCATGAAACGCTGCCCAAGGGCGTGCGCTTCGAGTGGACCGACCTGACGTATCAGCAGATCCTGGCTGGCAACTCCGCCGTGTGGATCTTCCCGTTGTGCGTGCTGCTGGTGTTCCTGGTGCTGGCCGCGCAGTACGAAAGCCTGACGCTGCCGCTGGCCGTGATCCTGATCGTGCCGATGAGCCTGTTCGCCGCCATGCTGGGCGTGTGGGTCTCGCATGGGGATAACAACATCTTCACGCAGATCGGCCTGGTGGTGCTGGTGGGGCTGGCGTGCAAGAACGCGATCCTGATCGTGGAGTTTGCGCGCGAGCTTGAGCTGCAGGGACGCACCATCGTGGAAGCCGCCATCGAGGCCTGCCGCCTGCGTCTGCGCCCGATCCTGATGACGTCGATCGCCTTCATCATGGGCGTGGTGCCCCTGGTGATGTCGACCGGTGCCGGCGCTGAAATGCGCCATGCCATGGGCGTGGCCGTGTTCGCGGGGATGCTGGGGGTGACGCTGTTCGGCCTGTTCCTCACGCCGGTGTTCTACGTGCTGCTGCGCACGCTGGCCTCGCGCCGTGGCCAGCGCTCGGAGGACGCACCCGACCTGGATCTGGACGCAGGTGGCTCGGCACTGCCGCTGCCCTCCGGCCAACACTAATCAAGACAACGTTATGAACGTGTTCAAACAACCATCTGGTCAGGCAGTGCGGCCGGGCCGCTGGACCCCGCTGGCGCTGGCCGCCGCGCTGTTCCTCGCGGCCTGCTCGCTGGCCCCGACCTACGAGAAGCCGGACGTGGGCACGCCCAACGCCTTCAAGGAAGCAGTGCAGCCCGCCGACGCACCGCTGGCCGCCGGCGAACAGGGCAAGTGGAAGACCGCCGAGCCCTCCATGCCCACCGACGGTGCGTGGTGGAAGGTCTTCAATGACGCGACGCTCGACAGCCTGGAAGCGCAGGCGGCCGAAGCCAGCCCCACGCTGGCCGCCGCCGCCGCGCGCGTCAACCAGGCCCGCGCTTTCGTGCAGGCCAATCGGGCCGCGCTCTTCCCCGAGATTGATGCCGGCTTCGGCGGGACCCGCCAGCGCCCGTCGGATGCATCTGCCGGCCTGCCGGTCGGCGCGCCCGTGCCGGCCCAGACCTACTGGCGCGCGCAGGCCACCGTGGCGTATGAAGCCGACCTGTTCGGCCGCGTGCGCAACAGCGTGAGCGCCGCCGATGCCGACGCCGAGCGCGTGGAAGCGCTGTACCGCGCCGCCCGCCTCTCGCTGCAAGCCGATGTGGCACAGACCTACTTCAGCCTGCGCACGCTCGATGCCGAAGAGGCCCTGCTGGCCCGCACCGTGGTCGGCCGTGAAGAAGCCCTCAAGCTGGTGCAGCGCCGCTTCAACACCGGCGACATCGGCGAGCTGGATGTCGCCCGTGCCGATGCCGAACTGGCCACCGCCCGTTCGGATCGCATCGGCGTGCAACGCCGTCGCGCGGTGCTCGAGCATGCGCTGGCAACGCTGCTGGGCAAGGCGCCGTCCAACTTCACGATGAACGCCGATCCGCTGCAGGCAGCCAGCGTGCGCGTGCCGTCGGGCCTGCCCTCCGCCCTGCTGGAGCGCCGCCCCGACGTGGCCGCCGCCGAGCGCGCCATGGCTGCGGCCAACGCGCGCATCGGCGTGGCACGCGCGGCGTTCTTCCCGCAGCTGCAGCTCACCGGCGGCTTCGGCTTCGAATCGCATGACATTGGCGATCTGCTCAAGTGGGGCAGCCGCACGTGGCTGCTCGGGCCGCTGGTCGGCACCGCGCTATCGCTGCCGATCTTCGATGGCGGCGCGCGCAGCGCGGGCGTGAAACAGGCCCGCGCCGCGTACGAGGAGAATGTCGCCAACTACCGCGAGAGCGTGCTGGTGGCCTTCCGCGAGGTGGAAGACAACCTGTCGGACCTGCGCCTGCTGGCCGATCAATCCAAGGCCCAGGGCGACGCCGTGCGCGCCTCCTCGCGTGCCGCGCAGCTCTCGCGCACACGCTACAACGCGGGCTCGGTCAACTACCTGGACGTGATCGATGCGGAGCGCAACATGCTGTCGGCGCAGCGCATTGCGGTGCAGCTGGACGGCGGGCGTGTGAATGCGACGGTTGGGCTGATCAAGGCGCTTGGCGGTGGCTGGGGTGACCTGCCGGCGGCCCAGGCGACGGTGGCCAAGCAATAGAGCAGATGGGTAAGCGAAATTCAGCGCGGCTTCGGCCGCGCTTTTTTTTGTGCAGTCCCCCCCCCAAAAAAAACGCGGCGCCTTACGACGCCGCGTGCTGCACACCTGGGGGGAGCACAGAGTTAAACCGTGTCGAGCGTACGGCCCCGCGTTTCCGGCAGAGTCAGCGCGGCGAGGATCAGCAGCGCGTACGCGCCCGCCGCAAAGAGGCCAATCGCATGCCCCAGCGACGAATGCGCGCTCACCTGCCCGATCAGGAATGGAAAGCACGCGCCGATTGCCCGGCCGACGTTGTAGCAGAAGCCCTGGCCCGAGCCGCGCACCTCGGTCGGAAACAGTTCGGTCAGGAACGCGCCCATGCCGGCAAAGATGCCCGAGGCAAAGAAGCCGAGCGGAAAGCCGAGCAGCAGCATCGCCGCATCCGTCACCTCAAGGTGCGTGTAGAGCAGCGCCACCGTCATCGACCCGAGCGCGAACAGGATGAAGTTGCGCTTGCGCCCCAGCCGGTCGGTCAGGAACGCGCTGGTCAGGTAGCCCACGTACGACCCGATGATGACCACGGCCAGGTAGCCGCCGGTGCCGAGCACGGTCAGGTGGCGCTCGGTCTTGAGGAACGTGGGCAGCCAGGTGGTGATGGCGTAGTAGCCACCTTGGGCACCGGTGGTCAGCACGGCGGCGCGCAGCGTGGTCGACAGCAACTTCGGCGAGAAGATGGAGAAAAAGCTGGTGGCGCCTTCGGCAGATTGCCGCGTCTTGGCTTCCCGGAAGACCTCCGGCTCCTTGACCAGCCGGCGCAGGAAGAACACAAACACCGCCGGCACGATACCCACCAGGAACAGCACACGCCACGCTGTTTCCGGCGGCAGCACCGTAAACAGCCACGCATACAGCAGCGCCGACACCCCCCAGCCCAGCGCCCAGCCGGCCTGCACCATGCCGACCGCCTTGCCGCGGTCCTGCGCGCGGATCGCCTCGCCGATCAGCACGGCGCCGGCTGTCCACTCACCGCCAAAGCCGAAGCCCATCAGCGTGCGTGCGATCAGCAGTTGCTCGTAGTTCTGCGCGAGGCCGCACAGGAAGGTGAACACCGCAAACCACAGGATGGTGATCTGCAGCGCGCGCACGCGGCCGATGCGGTCCGACAGGATGCCCGCAATCCAGCCGCCCACCGCCGAGGCCAGCAGTGTGCAGGTGCCGATCATGCCGGCGTCTGCCTTGCTCAAGCCCCACATGCCGATCAGCGTGGGGATGACGAAGCTCAGGATCTGCGTGTCCATGGCGTCGAGCGCGTAGCCGACCTTGCAGCTCCAGAACGTGCGGCGCTCCTGCGTCGAGATTTCGCGGTACCAGCCGAACGGTCCGCCCGAGGGCGCAATGGCCTGCTCATTCGCCGGCGGCTGGGCCACCGTCGCTTCTGTCGTCATGGTGTTTCCTCCTTTGTCAGTGCTGTCTCGATCGTGATGCTGCGAAGCCTCTGCGGGCTTCGTCACATTCAGTGCAATGCCGCCGTGCGCAAGTCGGTGATCAGCATGTGGCCCGGCGCGTGCGTGATGCAAAGTTCGGGCCGGGCCTGCTGCACCACGGCCTGGGGCGTGACGCCGCAGGCCCAGAACACCGGCACCTCGCCGGGCAGCACCGGCACGGCGTCGCCCCAGTCGGGCTGCGCAAGGTCTGCGATGCCGATGGCCTCCGGGTCGCCAAAGTGCACCGGCGCACCGTGCGCGCGCGGCATGCGCGAGGTGATCTCGATGGCGCGGATGGCATCGGGCACCGACATCGGCCGCATCGATACCACCAGCTTGCCCGCCAGCCGTGCCGTGCCCACCGTCTCGATGGAGGTGCGGTACATCGCCACGTTGCGCGACAGGTCGATGTGCCGCAGCGGCACGCCGGCTTCGATCAACGCATGCTCGAACGAGAACGAGCAGCCGATGGCGAAGGCGACCATGTCATCGGTCCACAGCGCCTCGACTTCGATCGGCTCGTCCTCCAGCACACCATGGCGATAGACCCGGTAGCGCGGCACGTCGCGCCGCACGTCGATGTCGCGCCCGAGGTGGCGGAAGACCGGCACGCCCGGCTCGGTCACGTCCAGCACCGGACATGGCTTGGGGTTCAGCAGGCAGAAGCGCAGGAACTCGTTGGCCCACGGCTCGCGCAGCATCACGATGTTGGCCTGCACATGGCCGTCGCACAGGCCGCTGGTGTGCCCTTGCAGCACACCGGACCGAGCGGCCAGCCGGGCCGCATAGGGGGTTGCGCAGGTGACGTCGCCGCCGGCCCGTCCCAGCGTGGACACGGGTTCCGCTTGGGGCCGCGCGCTGGTTGCCGGGGCCGTCTCCACTGCCGTGTTCATGCGCTTTCCATTGCCGAGTTGATCGTGCGGTGGATTGTGAAAGCGCGATGACACCCGGTCCAACGAAACTTTTGGATGCCCGGCGATAGAAAAAGACGATTGCCCTGGCAGGTGCCGCCCCGCCATGGATGCCCGCTGTAGAATCGCACCCCGCGTTCCGCAAGCGACACAACCCCCGCCCCATGGACTACCAAGGCATCCTGGAAACCATCCAGCGCGACATCCAGCCGTTGCTGGGCAAGGGCCGCGTGGCCGACTACATTCCGGAGCTGGCCCGCGCCAGCGCCAGCGATTTCGGCATGGCCATCGTCACCCTGGGTGGCGATGTCTATCGCGTCGGGCAGGCCGAGGTGCCGTTTTCCATCCAGAGTATTTCCAAGCTGTTTGCGTGCACCCTAGCCTTCCAGCTCGAAGGCGAATCGCTGTGGCAGCGCGTGGGACGCGAGCCATCCGGCAATGCATTCAACTCGCTGGTGCAGCTCGAATACGAGAACGGCATCCCGCGCAACCCCTTCATCAATGCCGGCGCGCTGGTGGTGACCGACGTGCTGTGCCGCCGCTTCGTGCAGGCCGAGACCGCCATGGTGCAGTTCATGCGCCGGCTGGTCGGCAACGGCGCGATCGACTACGACCCGCGCGTGGCGCAATCGGAGCGGGACCATGCGGACCGCAACCGCGCCATGGCGCACTTCATGCGCAGCTTCGGCAACCTGCAGATGCCTGTCGAGACGGTCATCGACGCCTACTGCCGGCAATGCGCCATCGAGATGCATTGCGTGGATCTTGCACGTGCCGTGCTCTTCCTCGCCAACGGCGGCGTGGTGCCGTGGAGCGGCGAGCGCGTGATCGAAGCCAGCCCCGCCAAGCGGCTATCCGCACTGATGCTGACCTGCGGCACGTACGATGCCGCCGGCGATTTCGTTTACCGCGTCGGCCTGCCGGCCAAGAGCGGCGTGGGCGGCGGCATCGTGGCCGTGCTGCCGGGCGAGTTTGGCGTGTGCGTGTGGTCGCCGGGGCTGGATGTCAGCGGCAATTCGCTGGCGGGGCTGCAGGCGCTCGAATGGCTGACCACGCTCAGCGGCCGGTCGATCTTCTAAGCGCCTGCGCGCCTACGCGGCCACCGTGGCCGGCTCCGCCGCCACCAGGGCATAGCGCGGCCCCACCGACTGGCACAGCTCATGCGCCATGGTGCGCGCCAGCGCAACGATGGACTCGTGCACCTCCAGCCCGGCGCCAGCCCGCCACGAGGCCACCACCGGCAGTGGCGGCAGGGTCGGTTCGACCTCCAGCACCGTCAATGCACCGCTTTCGATCCGGTCGCGCACCAGCAGGGTGGGCAGGGCACCGATGCCGAAACCATCGCCCACCAGCCGCGTCATCGCCGCCACGGAGTTGACGCAGTTGATGCGCGGCGAGGCCACGCCATTGAGGTGCAGCAGGTTGAGCACATCCTGATGCGGACGTGAGCTGCGCACGAAGGTGATGAGGCGCTCCTGTGCCAGCTCGGCCAGGTTGGCGTATGGGTGTGCGAGCCGCGAGTTGCTGGCCACCACCCAGTGGATCGGGTAGCGCGCCAGCTCCACGTTGCGCACGCTCTCGGCACGCAGCAGCTCGGTCTGGAAAGCGATGTCGAGCAGGCCCTTGTGCAGCTGCTCGACCAGGTGCATGGCGCTGTCGGCCACCAGCTCGATCTCCAGCGCGGGAAACATCTCGGCGGTGCGCGCAATGAGCGGGCTCAGCCAGGTGTGGATGACGCTGTCCATGGCGCCCACGCGCACCCGGCCCTCGAAGCCCGGCCGTTGTGCCACCGCCGCCTGCATCTGATGCAGCGTGCTGACCATGCGATCGGCATACTCGAGCACCTTGTGGCCATCGGGCGTCAATTGCACACCGCGCGTATCGCGGTCGAACAAGCGCACGCCCAGCTCCTCTTCCAGCGCCGCGATGCGGGCCGAAATGGACGCCTGCGTGGTGAACAGCTTGTCCGCCGTCAGGCGGAAGCTGCGCAATCGCGCGACCCAGACGAAGGTCTCCAGGAATCGCAGGTTCATGCCGTGTCCCTTGTGTGCTCGCCAGCCGGTTCAATGATGGCGCATTCTGGGCGCCGCTGTGCCCGGGCGCAAGCCACCCCCCACCAAATTCAGCAGCGGTCATCCGCGTGCGGCGCAATGCGGAGATACGACATTCGCCCCCGCCTCACCCGCCATCACGACTTGGATGCCACGTAGGGCGTGCCGACCGCTTGATCCCCCTCGGCCCAGCGCAGCAGTGCCGCCACGTCGCGGAACAGCGTGCGGCTGATGCTGGTGTCCATGGGCACCGTGTCGTGCAGGCGCTCGGCCAGGCCGGCATTGGCGGCGGTCGGCACGAGATGGCGTTCGGCCATGCGGCGCATGCGCTCCGCCGCCTCGCCGCTGGCCTTGGCGATCACCATCGGCAGGGTGTCATCACCCGGGTAGTACAGCGCCACCGCATGGCGCGGGCTGAACACCACCGCCGTGGCGATGCGCATGCGGTCTTCCAGCGCGCTGTACTGGGCCTCCCGGGCCAGCTGCCGCCGCCGCGAGGCGATGTGTGGATCGCCCTGCATCTCGCGGTGTTCGCGCCGCAGCTCCTCGGTCGACATGCGGTTCTTCTTGAGGAACTCATGCCGCACGTGCCAGTAATCGATGGCGGCCATGACGACGTACACCACGGCCGCCCAGCCAAACAACATCAGCACCAGATGCGCAGCCACCGCCAGCACCGCCGCAGGCCGGCCATAACCCGCCTGCAGCGGCGCCGAGAGCGAACCGCGGACCACCGTAACCAGCACCAGCGCCAGGCAACCGACCTTGAGCAACATCATGGCCAGCGCGACCAGGTTGCGCACCGAGAACACCCGCTGCAGCCCCTGTGCCGGATTGAGCCGCGACAGCTGCGGCGCCACACGCTTGGGCGCGAACAGGCCGCCCACCTGCGCAAACGCGCCGGCCACAGCCAGCAGGATGACCAGCAACGCCACGCTCGCCGCCACCATCATCCACGTGGCCCCGGCTGACACCAGCACCTGCTGCAACACCGCCCCCGGGTCGCGTGCCCGCGCCGCTGCACCAACGGCCCCCAGCAATAGCCCGCGCAGCCGCTCGATCAGGTACGGCCCACCCTGCCACAGCAGCGCCAGCACGCCGATGAACACCAGCGTGCCGCCCACGTCTGCGCTGCGGACCACCTCCCCCTCGCGGCGCGCGTCCTGCAGGCGCCGCGGCGTGGGCTTGTGTTGCTTCTCGCTCATGAGGCGGGGCTGTGCAGCAGCGCGCGCAACAGCCAGACCATCTCGCCGTTGCTGCTGAGGAAGGTCTTCAACGACTCGAACACGAAGCCGAGAAACAGCACCATCATCAGCACCGCCAGCAGGCTCTTCACGGGCTGCGCAAACAGGAAGACGTTGAGCTGCGGCACCGCGCGGTTGATCAGGCCAATGCCGGCTTCGGCCACCACCAGCACGATGATCACGGGCGCGGCCAGCTTGACGGTCCAGCTCATGACGCTGTCGGCTTCGTGCACGGCAAACTGCTCCAGCGCCGCCTGCGCGCTGGGCAACATGCGCTCCACCGGCCACAGCGCGTAGGACTCGAAGAACGCGCCCAGCATGACGTGCAGCCCACCGCCGGTCACGAACAGCGTGATCGCCAGAAAGCCGAGAAAGCTGGCGGTAGCGCCGCTCTCATGCCCGGCCACCGGATCGAAGAACGACGCATTGCCCGAGCCGGTCTGGAAATCGATCAGGTGGCCGATGTTCTCCAGTGCCCACAGCAGCGCGCCAAAGGCCATGCCCAGCAGCACGCCGATCAGCGCCTCCTTCAACGCCAGCGCCATCCACAGCCCGCCGCCCTGCACCGTGAGCGCCGTGCCCTCCATGGCGGGGGCAACGAACACCGCGAGGATGGCGATCAGGCCGCTGCGCACCATGCCCGTGACCACACGCCCGCTGAACACCGGCACCATGAACAGGATCGGCAGCAGGCGCGGCAGCACCAGCAGCGCTTGCCGGAACAGCCCTTCCATCGCGGCGGAGTCGTAACCTTGCATGGGTGGCTAGGGGCGCGCGGCCCGGCGCGCTTGCAGCGCCTGCAGCGCCTCGAGCGCGGCGTCCTCTTCCTGCAGCGCCTGCGCGCGGCGCGCCGCTTGCACCGCACGCTGTGTCACGCGATCCACCGCCTCGCACTTGGCATTGGCACCTGCCACCAGCTTCTGCACGCGCGCCTGCTCGGCGTGTTCGCTCAGCAGGACCGTGGTGGCGTGTGTCGATTCGGCGTGCGCCTGCAGAATCTCGCGCTGCAGGGCCAGGCGCTCGGCATTGGCGCCGTGCAGCAGCGCCACCGCGGTGCGCGCGTCCTGTTGCACCGCCTCGCCGATGGCCGCGTCGTAGGCCGATTTGGCCGACACCGATTGCTGCAGGCCCTGCCAGGCCGCCGCGCCGCGCTGCTCGGCCTGGGCAACAACCGCGGCCTGGCGTCGCGCCCGTGCCACGGCACTGAGCTTGCGCGCCTGCCGCACCCGCGCGAGCTGGTGCAGGACATCGCTCATAGTGATTCCACCAGCGCGCGCAGGTCTGACACCGTGCCATCCAGCGGATGGTGCGCGTCCGTGTCCTGCTCGAAGAAGCGGCCAAGCGCCGCGTGAGCGCGCAGCGCGACATCGCCCAGCGCATCACTGCCCTGGCGGTATTCACCAATCTGCACCAGCAATTCGATCTCCTGGTATTTCGCCATCAGCTCCCGCACCCGCTGCGCGCTTGCCCGGTGCGCGGGCGTCGTCACCAGCGGCATCACGCGGCTGATGCTCGCCAGCAGGTCGATGGCCGGATAGCGCCCCGCCAGCGCCAGCTTGCGCGACAGCACGATGTGCCCGTCAAGGATGGAGCGCACCTCTTCGGCAATCGGGTCGCTCTCTTCGTCGCCCTCCACCAGCACGGTGTAGAAGGCCGTGATGACGCCCTGGGCGCCGGCGCCCGCGCGCTCCAGCAACTGCGGCAGCACCGAGAACGTGGACGGCGGGAAGCTGCGCCGCGTCGGCGGCTCGCCACTGGCCAGGCCGACCTCGCGCTGCGCACGGGCAAAGCGCGTGAGCGAATCGACCAGCAGCAGCACGTTCTTGCCGCGGTCGCGAAAGTACTCGGCCACGGCAGTGGCCACCATCGCGCTCTTCACGCGCTCCATGGCGGGCCGGTCGGAGGTGGAGACCACCAACACCGTCTTGCGCCGCGTGGCCTCCGGCAGGCACAGCTCCAGGAATTCGCGCACCTCCCGGCCGCGCTCGCCAATCAGGGCGATCACGTTGACGTCGCTCTGCGCGCCGCGCGCAATCATGCCCAGCAGCGTGCTTTTGCCCACGCCCGGCGGCGCGAAGATCCCCAGGCGCTGCCCCACGCCCACCGTCAGCATGGCGTCGATGGCGCGCACGCCGGTGGAAAGCGCCGTCTCGATGCGGCGACGGGACAAGGGACTGGGCGGCTCGGCATGGGTAGACGCGCGCTCGGTGGCAAACACCGGGCCGCCGCCATCCATGGGCGCACCCAGGCCGTCGATCACGCGCCCGAGCAACGCATCCCCCACCCCGAATCGATGCGCGCTGCCAGAGGGAATCACCTCGGTGGCCGCCGACAGGCCATGCACGCCGCCCAGCGGTGTGAGCAGCGTGGTCTGCCGCTCAAAGCCGACCACCTCGGCGTAGACGCTGCGCTCGCCGGGGGTGCGCAGCTCGCACACCTCGCCCAGCCGCGCCTGGATGCCCGAGGCGTTGAGCATCAGCCCCACCGCGCGGTGGATGCGCCCGCGCATCCGCACACCGGCGCCCAGCCCCCCCAGGCCATCCTGCCGCTCCAGCACGTCGCGCAGGCTGCGCTCCAGGTCGGCCTGGTCGATGGCGTGACGGGTGGTGGCCTGGCTCATGCCGGCGCTCCGACGATGGCCGCGCGCAACGCGGCCAGCTGCGTGTCGATGCCGGCCTCCAGCACGCCGGATGCTGTCTCCACCGCCAGGGCGTCGTCGCGCAGCGAGGCGTCGGGCACGATGCGGATGCGCTGCGTGGCGGTGGCGACCGTCGCCAGCGCGCGCTCGACATCGGCCACGCGCGGCGGCGCGATGCGCACCGTCAGCGCGGGCTCCTGTTCGATCAGCGCCTCCAGGCGGGCAAACGCCTTGGCGTAGATGGCGTCGCGCGGCAGGTCATCCGCCAGCTCGCGCACCGTGCGCGTGACCAGCTCGGCCATCAGCTGTTTCATGGCCGCCAGGGCGCGGGCGTTGGCCAGCGTGTCGGCGTACAACCGCGTGGCGGCCTCCAGTTCGCCTTTGGCAAAGCCTGCCGCGAAGCCCTCGCGCTGCTGCGTCTCGCATTGCGCGCGGGCCTCATCCAGCAGGCGCGTGCGCTCCTGCTGCGCGTTGGTCAGGATGCTGGTGGCGTTGAGCAGCGCGGCGTATTCGTGCTGCTTGAGCACTTTGCGCTCACTCAGGATCTGCAGCTTGTCGGTGGTGATCAGAAAAGCCAGTCCCATGCCGGTACCTGTTCAGGAATCAAGCTCAGGCGCAGCAGCTCGCCCAGTTCTGCGCGCTGCGTGCGGCCCAGCAGATAGGGCGGGCGGTGTCCATCGGCCCCGCCCCGGGGGAATTTGAGTGCGAGCCGCCGGCCGACCGCTGGCCCATAAGGCTGCAGGAAGTCCAGCAGCAGTTGGCGCCCGCGCGCGCGCAGCGTCTGCACCGCCAGGCGCGGGTACTGCCGCTGCGGCTCCAGGATCTCGCTCACCGCATCGAAGGCCGGCATGCGATAGAGCACGAACGTCACGGCGTCCGCGCCAAAGGCCGTGTCGATGACCTGCTGCATCTTGTGCGACACCTCGGCCTCGCGCAGCCACTGCCGGTGCAGGCAGAGGCCGCAGCAGGCGGCCAGGTGTTCGAGCGCATCGGCCGGCAACAGCGCGATGCGCTTTTCTGCGGTGCTGAAATCGTAATCGCGCGTCGCATCCAACCCGTGTGCCTGCAGCAGCGCGCGCGCCAGCACGGCGCGCCCGGCCTCGCCATAGCGGGCGGGGTCGCGCAGGTGCGCCGGCCACTCCATGGGCAGCCACGACGGATCGATATACCGATCGGGCCGCAGGTTGAACGTGGCCACCAGGCCAGCCAGGCGCCCAGCGAGACTCATGCCGCCGGCCTCTCGCGCCGGGCCGTGAGCGTATCGAAGGCACCGCGCCGCCAGGCCACCAGCCCGGTCACGACCACCGCCGCCACGATCAGTAGCCCCAGCAACCAGACCAGCGGGTTGCGCGTGCTGAACGTGCCCAGCAGCGCCACGCCCTTGCGCGGCTCCACCGGCACGGGCTGCACGCCCTGCAGGAACAGCGACACATTGTCGTAGCTCAGCCCCTCGATGCTGTGGGCGACGAGGTCCTTCACCATCGGCGCCATGGCGGTCAGGTTCACCCCCGGCCGGTAGCGGATGTAGACCGCCGCCGAGGCCGGCTTGACCTTGTCGCCCAGCGGGTCGTTTTCCGGAATCACCACGTGCACGCGCGCCAGCATTACGCCTTCCACGTCGAGCAGCGTGCGCGAGAGCTCCTGCGAGATGCCGTAGATGTAGCGCACACGCTCCTCCGCCGGTGTGGCGACCAGCCCCTGCTTCTGGAACACCTCGCCCAGCGAGGCCAGATGCGGGTGCGGCAGCCCTTGCGCGCGCAGGGTGGCCAGGGCGGCAGACATGTCGGCGTTGTCGACCGTGAGCGTCCAGGTGCGGGCGTCCTGCCCGTCCTGCGCGACCTTCTGGCCGCTGATGCCCGCGGACGACAGCGCGGCCACCATCTCGTTGACTTCCGGCTCGGACAAGCCGGTGTACAGCTCCTGCTCGCACCCCGCGAGCCCGAACAGGCACGCCAGCGCGAGCAGCACTCCCAGCAATCGCTTCATGTCAGCTGTCCTGGTTCTTCAGCAGCGAATGGCTCACGCCGTTGGCGGCCTGGGCGAAGCTCATGTCCATCTGGTATTCGGCCAGCGTCATGGAGGCGAAATAGCTGAAATCGGCCAGCTTGACCATCGTCATGGTCACGTCGGTCTTGTCGAGCGAGTCGAGCATCTCCTGGCGCTTGGCGTTGATGCTGGTGTAGCGCTGGTTGAGGTCGCGCCCGTAGTCGCGCCATTGCGCCATGGCGCCATCCGCTCCGGGGCCACGCGTGAAGGTGAAGGCGGCCTCCTGGGTGTGCGCTGTCGTGGGCACGGCGCTGGTGGGCTGCGCGGTGGCCACGTCGGGACGCATCATGCCGTTGAACTGGGCGGCGTCCGGCGCGTGCGCGGCCTGCGCGGACGGCATGCCGGCGCCCTGCTCGACATGCCCGCCGCCTTGCGCGGCTTGCGCCGCCGGGTTCGACTGCGCGTGGCCAGCTACCTGGACACCACTGGCCGGTGCCGCGCCAGCCTGCGTGGCGGCCACCGCCGCGATGGCTTGGGTTTCGATCGACATCGTTCCCTCCTGGATCGATGGGAAGACGGCGGCAGGCTCACACCCGCCGCCGCATGGGTCATCCGCCGTCAGCTGGCGCGGGCGCCGTCGCGAATGGCGCCGGCAGCCGCAGCCGACGTACGGTTCTGCGACTCCGCCGCGCCGATCATGGCGTTGGCCGCCGTGTTGATGGCAGAGGCGGCCTGCGTGGCCTGCGCGATCTTCATCTGGTCTGCGGACGATTGGTTGATGCTGCCGATGGCGCCGTCGACGCCGGTAGGTGCTGTTGCCATGGTGCTCTCCTGTTGTCAGTCAAAAGGGTCAAGAAATGAACTGCCTGTAACAACCGGCCGCAAGAACCGCCTTGCAGCCGCACGACCCACCGCGGCACGCGCGCAGACAAGGGGGAATGCCCGCGCGCTACGGTGTTTGCGGCTGGACCGGCCAATTGACCGATTGCCCGCCGCGATCGAGCACCACACCATCGGAAGCGATGCTCTTGACCTGCAGGTCGCCCTTGACGCGGGCGCCCTCGAAATACAGTTGGCCGTCCTTGGTCTGCACGAAGCGCGTGCCGTCTTCGTCTTCGTACGTGCCGACGATGGCGGGCAGGCCGTCGGCGCGCGGCGTTTCCACCACCACCGTGGGTGGCGCGGGGCCATCCCACGCCACACGATCGACCACCTCCACCGCCGGCCTGGCATCGCGCGCATAGTTGCGGATGCGCTGCCAGGCCTGTGCGCGGTCGGCGGTGCCGCTCACCACGATGCGGCCCTGCCCGCCATACGCCACGCTCAGGCCCGCCGTGCCGCTCGTCCCGCCGGCGCTGAAGTACTGCTGCGCGGCCGCCAGCAACTCACTCACCACGTACACCTCGCCCACGGACACCTCCGTCATGGCGCGCGCTCGGGCCAGCAGCGCCTCGCGGTCCGGCTCGGTCGGCACGTAGCCGGTCACACGCAACGTGCCGTCGGTGGCGGGTGCCACGGCAATCTCCGCGGGGTCGCCCAGCGCGTGGCGCACCTGCTGCGCCCGTGCGGCCGGATCTCGGCCCCAGATCGACCAACCCGACCACCCATCAGGCCCCGCAAAGGCGACCATGCCGCCGGCCAGCGCCACCGCCAGCCACAACGCGATGCCGGCAAACAACCACGTGCGGCCGCGCCCCGCCTTGCCCGACCAGCGCGCCACCCACCGCGCCGCCGCCGCCGGCAGCCATGACGGCAAGTGCTCGGCGGCCGTGGCCTGCGCACGCACACCTTCGGCTGCTACGGTTGGCATGCGGATGGTCCCGGCCCGCTCGATGCCGATGCGGATGGCGCCCAGCGTGATCACGTCCCCCGGCACCACGCTACGGCGCGTGTCACCAAACGCCTCGCCATTGAGCGCGGCAGCGCCCTCCTCCAGCCGCCGTACCGACACGGCGATCCCCCCCACGTCGAACATCAGCTGGCGCGGCGCCACGCTGCTGTCGGGCACGATGATTTCGCAGGTGGGCGCCGAGCCGACCACATTCGTGCCCATGCGCAGCGGCATGGCCCGCCCATACAGCGGCCCGCTCAGGAAGCACAGCTTCCAGGGCGATCTATCCGAGGCGGGTGCGATGGACGGGTTCATGCAGTCTCGACACGGGAGGCGTCGGCAGCGTGCCGGGCACGGCGGCGCCCGCAGGTGCTGCCGGCGCTGCGGGCGAGGGCACCGGCGGGCTCACCCCGGGGATCGACACAGCCGGCACCTCCGCCGGGCTGGTGCTGGCCGTGGTCAGGATGCGCGGGGTCAGCAGATAGAAGCGCTCCATGTGCTGGCCGGTCTTGTTGGTGTACTTGAACAGGTTGCCGATAAAGGGCACGTCAGACAGCAGCGGGATGCCCGACTTGGTGTTGTTCAGGCTGTCCGAATTGAAGCCGGCAATCAGCAGGCTCTTGCCCTCCTCGATCATCGCCTTGGTGACGATGGAGCGCTCCTGCACCACCGGCAGCTGCGAGACCTGGTCGTTGGTCAGGTTGCCGTCGTCGATGTCGATCGACATCATCACGCTCATCTGGCCGGCTTCGCTCACGATCAGGGGCGTCACCTTCACGCTGGTGCCGGTGGTGATGCCGTACAGCGACGCATCCTGGAAGCCCGACACCGGCACGTAGAAGTGGATCAGGTTCTCGAGGATGGCCTCGGTGTTGTCCAGCGCCAGCACCTTGGGCTTGGCCTGCAGCTGCGCGTTGCCGCTCTGTGTGAGCGCGTTGATGCGCGCGAGCAGGTAGTTGCGCAGGCTGCCGCCGATGGATGCCGTCAGCGCCAAGCCCAGCGGCGTGGTGCTGCCGGTCTGGCCGGCTTCCGTGCTGCCAACGTTGAAGGTGAGCGGCGGGTTGTTGGCGTTGCCGTACTGGAAATCGCCGTGCGTGGTGTGCAGGCGCCAGTCCACGCCCAGTGAATCGAGCGAATCCGTGCTGATGTCGATGATGGTCAGGTTGATCTCGACCAGGCGCGGCTTGGCGTCCAGCGAGGCGATTAGCCGCTCGTACTGCGCCATGTGCTCCGGCACGTCGCGGATCAGCACGGCGTTGATGCCGGCATCCGCCTCGATGCGCGGCAGGTCCGAAGGTGTGCTGCTGGCTGTCGCCATGGCTGGCGCACCGTAGCTGCTGTCCTGCCCGCCGGCCAGCGGAATCTCGATGCGCGGCACATTGATGCTGTCGCCCGAGCTGAGCTTGACCTGACGCGTGGGCCCGGTCAGGCGCATCGCGTTCGAGCCGGAGCTTCCCGCGCTGCCGGCGGCCATGTTGGGCGCGCCCAGCAACCGGCGCAGCATGGTCGCAATGCCCGGAATGCTGACCGGCTTGCCGGAGCGGTTGATCTCGACGTCGCCGGCCCAGGCGTACTTGAGCGGGAAGGCGCGGATCTCTGCGCGATCCGCCCCACGCGCCGGATCGGCAATCGACGCAATCGCCTGCCGCACCAGCTCCACGTAGCGCTTGGGGCCCGACACGTAGACGGTGTTCTCCTTGTCGCTGATCATCAGCGGAAAGCGCTGGTCGGTGATCTGCATCACGCGCAGGATCTGCGTCAGCTCCGGCCCGCTGCCCTTGGGGATGGGGAAGACCTGCGTCTGCGCGTCGTCGGCGCGATCCACGTAGATGAGCGAGCCGTCGTAGTACCACGTCAGGCCATAGGTGGCGCACACGGTGTTGAGCGTGCCGGCCGGCGAGCCGGAAAACTTGCCGTTGATGGTGCCCTCCACCTTCGGGTCCACCACCGCCGTCACGCCCTGCGAGGCGGCCAGCTCGCGAATGAAATCGCCCACCTTCTTGCCTTCGGCCACCAGCGTGAAAGGCCGGTTGCGCCAGTGCAGGTCGGCTGCCTGCGCCACAGCCGTCGTCGCCACATAAGCCAGCAGCCCGATGCAGGCCACCGATGCACTCCATTTCAGAAAACGCTTGCGCTTGTTCACGCGTGTTCTCGCTCGGTTATGTTGTTGTTCAATTGGCGCCCCGCTTTGGCTCTAGAAGGGCGCCGCACCGCCGTAAAACACCTGCTCCAGTGCCATGCGGGCAAAACGCAAGACCTCGCGCCCACCCCAGCCCGCCAGCACCACGATCGTCACCATCACCGCGATCAGCCGCACCGACATGCCGATGCTCTGATCCTGGATCTGCGTCACCGCCTGCGCGATGGCAATCAGCAACGCCGATACCGTCGCCACCGCCACCACCGGCAGCGACACCAGCAGCACGAGCAGCAGCCCCTGGCGCGTGGTTTCGAGAATGGCGGCGGTCATGGCGTGTTCCTCTATGTCTTGTCTAGTCGTACCTTCAGGCCGGATTGACGATCCAGCCCACGGTCTTGAGCTCGACGTCTTCGTCGATCTCCTGGTACGACAGCACCGGCAGATCGCCAAAGACGGGCTGCAGCATCGTCTTCACGTAGCGCCGGCAGTTGAGCGACACCATGACCGCCAGCGGATGGCCGTTCGGGCCGGTGGGGCTCGGGCGCGAGCCGCCCACGGCCTTCACCACCTGGTCGGTCACGGCCTGCCGAACCTCGCGTGTCAGGCTCAGCACGCTGCCCTGCTTGGTGTGCACCACGGCCTGCTCGATGCGCTCCTGCAACGATTGCTCGAACAGCACCACATCCAGCGCGCGGCCCGCCCCGCAGAACTGCTCGGTGATCTGCCGACGCAAGTCCACGCGCACCAGCTCCACCAGGCCGATCACATCGTCCGGCTCCTTGGGCGACCACGTGATCAAGCTCTCGAAGATGGCGCGCAGGTTGCGGATCGACACGCCTTCCTGCACCAGCCGGCGCAGCACGTCGGTCACGCGCTGCGGCGGCACCAGGCGTGTGAGTTCGGCCACCAGCTCGCCGTGTTCGCGGCGCATCAGCTGGATCAGGTTCTGCGTCTCCTGGATGCCGAGCAGCGCTGCGGCGTTACGCGCGATGAGGGCTTCGACCTCCGCCGCCAGGCGGTCTTCCGAAGGCGCGCTACCGGCGGGAATGGCATCGCGCTCGGGCAAGGTGCCCCCGCCCGCCGACACGTCCTGCACGAGCAGCGCATAGCCGTGGCTGGGCAAGGTGGCGTCCCAATTCAGCTGCACGCGGGGGAACACCGCGCCCAGCTTGCGCTGCACGCGCGACTTGGCCTCGGCCAGCTTGGTCTGCAGCGCCACCAGGTCGATCTCGCGGCGCAGGTCGTCGGCCAGCCGCACGGCAATTGGGGCGGCAATGCCTTCGGACGGCGAGCTGCCGTCGTCAGGTGCGACCTGCCCTGCTTCGCTCCCCAGCACCAGCAGGTCCAGCGGTGGCGTCTGCCGGCGCTGGCGCATGCGCAGCAGCGCCGCGCCGGCCGTGCCGATGGCCAGCAACAGGAACGACCACTTCGGAAACCCCGGCACCAGCAGGAACGCCAGCAGCACGCCACTGGCCATCAGCAGGCCGCGCGGCTGGGCGGAGATCTGCGCGCCGATCTGCTGGCCGAGGTGGCGGGCGTCGCGGTCGCGCGTGGCCACGCGGGTGGTCACGATGCCGGCCGCGATCGACACCAGCAGCGACGGGATCTGCGAGGCCATGCCGTCGCCCACGGTCAGGATCGCGTAGCGGTGCAGCGCATCGCCGATCGACATGCCGTGCATCAGCGCGCCCACCGCAATCCCGGCCAGGATGTTGATGGCCGCGATGATGATGCCGGCAATGGCATCGCCCTTGACGAACTTCATGGCGCCGTCCATCGCGCCATGCAGTTGCGATTCCTGTTCCAGCGCCTCGCGGCGGCGCTTGGCCTCGTCAGACGAGATGATGCCGGCGCGCAGATCGGCGTCGATGCTCATCTGCTTGCCCGGCATGGCATCGAGCGAGAACCGTGCGCCCACTTCCGCCACGCGCTCCGAGCCCTTGGCGATCACGATGAACTGCACGACGGCAATCACCAGGAACACCACGCCGCCCACCACAAAGTTGTTGCCGACCACCAGCTTGCCGAAGGTGTCGATCACGTGGCCCGCGTTGGCCTGCAGCAGGATCAGCTTGCATGACGCGATGTTCAGCGACAGCCGGAACAGCGTCGTGAACAGCAGCACCGCTGGAAACGACGAGAACGCCAGCGCTGAAGGCAGGTACATCGACACGCACAGCAGCACGATGCTGGCGGCCAGGTTGAGCGAGATCAGCCCGTCGAGCACCACGGTGGGCAGTGGCAGCACGAACAGCGCCACCACCGCCACCACGAACACGGCGATCGCAATGTCGTAGTTCAGCAGGCGCGCCCAGCGCGCACCCGAGAGAGGAAAGTCCAACGCTGCTGCCAGATTCCGAGGCTTTGCCATAAGGCGTCTTGGTTCAACGCGTGGGCCCGCTGGCCCTTGATTTATCGATGCGCACGGGCGCTTTTGGCACCCGCTCCCGCTTGCAAAAAGTGTAGGGGTGGCGACAACCGAGGCTCAACGCTGAAACTCGTAGTCCGATGTGGAATCTCCGACGACATTTCGTGGTCGACTACGTTTTCCGGTAGTTCAAGACGGCACGCCTGCGCCACTACAGTGAGTGCATTCCATTGCGACGCGGGAGACCCCGGTTGAGTGCAGCGAATGTGGGTGCCGGTAGTGCCGCCCAGATGCCGATCCTGTTTGGCGAAGAACACATCGTGACCGATGGGGACCTGGCCCGCGCCAGCGCCCCGGCCCGGCCGGAGTCGTTTTCCGAAACGGCGCAGGACTTGCGTGCCGCACGCAGCGCGCAGGAACGGCAGTTGCTGCTGCGCGCCGTGCTGCGCAGCATCGGCTTCGACTGGTTGTGCTACTACCGCCTGACCCGCATCGGCCAGACCATCACCCGCGTGATGTATTTCCGCGCCTACTCGCCGCCCAACTGGCCCAAGCGCTACGTGGACGAGCGCTACTACGAGATCGACCCGCGCCTGTCCTTCGCGCTGCGCTACGAGTGGCCGCTGGTGTGGGACCTGACCGACCTGCGCACGGTCCCCACCACACTGGCGGAAGGCGAACGCCTGCACCGCCTGCTGCAGGACGCCGAGCGCGCCGGCCTGCGCAGCGGCGTCAGCTTTGGCGTGGTCAGCCCGCACAGCCTGGAGCACAGCGTGATCTGCTTCGGCTCCGGCAATGCCGCCCGCGGTTGGATTGCCGACAACGTGGTCGGCCAGGCCTATGCCGTCGGGCTGGGCCTGCACGAATTTCTGATGCAGCACGCCAAGCCGCTGCACGTCGATGCGCATGCGCGCACCCTCACGCTGGTGCAGCGGCAGATCCTGGAATTCATCACCAGCGGGCTGTCGGACAAGGCCATTGCCGAGCACCTGAACATGTCGCCGCACAACGTCGACTACCACCTGCGCCAGCTCAAGAAAAAATACGGCGCGCAGAACCGCGTGCAGCTCGCCTACATGGCCGGCCGCATGCAGATGACATGAATGCGCTCGACGCCCACACGCTGTCCGCCGCACACCTCTGCGCGGTGGACCAAGCGCTGGCCCGCACGCTGTCGCGCCTGTACCAGGGTCGCGCGGCGCTGGCGTTCCGGGTGCATGACGTGGGCTACGAGGCGCGTTGCGAAGCGCATGCGGGGCCATCCGCGGCACGTGCCTATCGCCTGATGCTGGGTGACGCGGCCGGCTGGCTGCTGCTCGACGCTGCAGCTGAGCGCGCCTGGCTGGGTGATGCGGCCCCTGCGGAGATTCCGCACGCATTGCGCAGCGCGGTCCTGGCCGATGCGCTGGCACCGCTCGCGCAAACGCTGGAACAGCGCACCGGCCAGGCCGTGCAATGGCTGCCGGAGGCTGCCGCGGCCGACATCCACCTGGGCCGGCCCGACGTGCTGCAACTCACCCTCACGCGGCCCGGCGTTGCCGATGACGCAGCAGACAGCGCGCCTGGTGCGACTGCCTGGTCGGCCCGTGCCGGCCTGCTGTTCGACCACCCGCAGACGCTGGTGGCGCACTGCCCCGCCACGCTGGAGGCCGCACCGCTGCCGCTGTCTGCGTTCATGGGCGCGCCGGTGCCGCTGCACTTCGAACTGGGCGGGACCTTGCTGTCGCGCCGGGATTTCGCGGCCATCGCCCTGGGCGACATCCTGCGCATCGAGAAATGGATGCCTGCCGGCGCCGCCCTGCGCTGCGTCGCCAGTGTGCGAGGCCAACTGCGGCTGCGGGTGTTCGGCCTGGTGCAAGGCAGCCGCATCGTCGTGGAAAAGGTGGAGGAGACCCCAATGACAAGCAGCAACCTGCCCCCCGCCCAGGGCGCCACCCAAGGCGCCGATCAAAGCGCCGCTGAACCCGCCTCGCGCCCGCTGCCCGCCGACAGCCTGGACGACATCGAGCTGGTGACCACCTTCGAGCTGGAGGAGCGCCGCCTGTCGCTGGCGGAGCTGCGCGCGCTGCGCTCCGGCACCGTGTTCGAGCTGGAGCAGCCGCTCAACCAGGCAGTCATACGCATCCTTGCCAACGGCATGCCGGTGGGGGAAGGCCATCTGATCGCCGTCGGCAACCGGCTCGGGGTGCGGGTCTCGCGCTTCATCGGCCAGCCGCTGTCCGAGCCAGAGCCGCAATCGGAGTCGGCCTGACCCACCCACAACCCACCACAAGAACATGGGGAACCTACCCAATCCCGTAGCGATGATCGCCGTGGTCGCGGCGCTGGGCATCGCGCCGTTTGCCGCGCTGATGGTGACGAGCTACACCAAGCTGGTGGTCGTGTTCGGGTTGCTGCGCTCGGCGCTGGGCATCCAGCAGGTGCCGCCCAACATCGTGCTCAACGGCATCGCATTGATCCTCACGGTGTTCATCATGGCGCCGGTCGGCATGCAGATGGCCGACAACCTGCGCGGACGCAACTTCAACCTGAGCGGCCAGATGGGCGTGGACGATGTGATCGCCATCGTCGACGCCGCACAGCCGCCGGTGAAGCAGTTCCTGCAGGCGCACACGCTGGAGTCGGAGCGCAACTTCTTCGTCAGGTCCGCCACCAGCATCTGGCCGAAGGAGCGCGCCGCCGCGCTCAAGAACGACGACCTGACCGTGCTGGTGCCCAGCTTCACCCTCACCGAGCTGATCAAGGCGTTCCAGATCGGCTTCGTGCTGTACATCGTCTTCGTGGTGGTGGACCTGGTGGTGGCCAACCTGCTGCTGGCGCTGGGCATGCAGATGATCTCGCCCACCACCATCTCGGTGCCGTTCAAGCTGCTGCTGTTCGTGATGCTGGATGGCTGGTCGGTGCTGATCCACGGGCTGGTGTTGTCGTACCGCTAGCGCCATGCGAACGGCCTTGCATATGCTCCTGGCGGCTGCATTGGCCATGACGATGGCCTTGCCGCCGACGTCGGCCCACGCCGGCCCGCGCATCGACGCGCGCACCTTTGCCACGCTGGCGGCCACCTGTGCGCCACACGTCGACCGTGTCACGCTGGAGGCGTTGGTGCGCACGGAATCGGCCTACAACCCGTACGCCATCGGCGTGGTCGGCACGCGCCTGGCGCGCCAGCCCGCCACACTGGAAGAGGCCGTGGCAACCGCACACGCGCTGGAGCGCCAGGGCTACAACTTCAGCGTCGGGCTCGGCCAGGTCAACCGCTACAACCTCGCGCGCTTTGGCGAAACGATCGAGTCCGCCTTCGACGCCTGCCGCAACCTGCGTGCCGGCAGCACCCTGCTGGCGGAGTGCTTCAGCCGCTCGCTGCCGCGTTATGGCGATCCGCAGCAGGCGTTGCGCGCCGCGCTGTCGTGCTACTACAGCGGCAATTTCGAGACCGGCTTCCGCCACGGCTATGTGCAGAAGGTGGTGGCCAATGCGGCCGAGGTTCCGGCCATTGCACCGGAGGCTGGCGCACAGGGCGGCGTGCAGCCGATCCCGGTGGTGCCGGCCAATGGCAATGGCGGCGGCGCGCCGGCAGCGCGCAATGCGCAGCCGGCGCAGCGTCATCCACCCAAGATGTTGTCGGGGAGTGCCTGTACCGGCCAGAACAGCCGGCAGGTCATGATCATCGCCTGCAACCGCGCCGACGGGGCATCGTGCCTGCGCTGCATGGCGCTGCCGCGCTGAGCCCGCGGCAGCCTTTGCATCAGATCAGGTTGAGCCGCCCGGCAATATAGGCGAGCTGGGCGCGGTTGGTCGCTCCATACCGGCGGCGGATCAGGCGCAGGTGGTAGTCCACGTTGTGCGCGGTGGTGGACAGCCGGATGGCGATCTCCTTGTCGCTCATACCCGAGGCCAGGCAGGTCAGCACGCGACGCTGCATGACCGAGAGCGGGGCCTCCTGCTCCCAATCCCGCGCCTTGCGCGCGAACGTTTGCAACGGCGCGCGCCAGACCTGGTGCAACGCCATCCCGAACATGATGGCCTGCCCAAGCACGCTGTCGGTGATCCAGTCGCGCGCGGCATGCGCCGATGCCAGGCTGACCACCGCGTGGCTCGTGCTCTTGCCGGCGCCCAGGCTGAACATCACGCCGCTGCGCACGCCGTGCTCATCCATGGCCTGCAACAGCGTGCGCAGCGCCGGCTCCATGCGGGGCTGGCTGCGCGCAAGCGTCGAGAGGTCCCACACCAGCGGCAGGCCGGTGGCAAACACCTGCGGCAGGCGCGGGTCCACGGCAAACAGCCGCTCTTCGCAATAGCGCTGGGCAAAGCGCGGGGTGACGTAGTTGCGGATCATCGCCACCGTGGGAGCAGTGCCTTCGTGCTGCTCGGTCAACGCGTAGGTGAGCGAGGAGAACCCCATCAGGCTCATCAGCCCCGACACGATGCGCGCACGCTCGGCAACGGTACGGGCGGCGTGCAGTTCGGCTGCCAGCCGCAAGCGCCCGGGCGGGATCGGCACGGTGTCGAAGCTCAGCGCATGTTCATCCACCGCCAGCACGTCGGTGCCGGCCGGCAGCGGGATGAAGAAGCGATCGCCGTTGGCGGCGGCATCCGGGCTGGGAAGCGTCGGAAAACCTTGGGCCGGGCCCGGCCAAGGCATGCTGTCCGGCTCGGCGCCAAGATGCTCAAGGGGGTCATGGGTGATGCGTGCGGGGGCGCTGTCGTGAACACCGTCCGGTGCGGTGCGCATGTCCAGCAGGGGCGCCAGTTCTTCTGCGCGGGGAAAACGTACTGCCTGCAAACCATCTGTGCGATGTGCGGCGGCCATTGCCGTCCTCCGGTCTCGTTGGGGAATACCACGCTCGGCCGGCACGGCAAAATGCCCGACGCGGCCGAGATTGTTCCCCCCCGGGGGATGACTGACATTGCGGGGCGACCCGATGACGCCACAGTGCCGGATCGCCGAAAACGACGCCCGGTCTACGTTTTGGCGCAATTGTTGCAATTGTGAAGGTTGCCTGTCCAACAAAACTTTTTAATTGCCCACCCCCGACGCCGGTTATGTTGTAGCGCAGCATAACAATGGCGGGCGATTATCCGCATTCCCATGCGGCCATTTTCAAATGGGCATGACGCCCATCAATGGCCAAGGATTGACCCACCGTTATAGTCAACTCTATATTGCGCATGGCACACTTGACGTGTTGCCCGACACCAACCTGGCGCCTGCGCCTGAAACCAATCGCATGATCAACCCCATCTGGACGCCCCTGCTGCTGTCGCTCAAGGTTGCGGGCTGGGCGACCGCCCTCAATCTCATCCTCGGCGTGGCCGCGGCCTATGCACTTGCCCGCATGCGCAGCCGCCTGCGCGATCTGCTGGATTCGCTGCTGACGCTGCCGCTGGTGCTGCCGCCCACGGTGCTCGGCTATTACCTGTTGGTCGTGCTGGGACGGCGCGGCGTGATCGGCGCCTGGCTGGACGGCGTCGGTATCCAGCTCGTATTCACCTGGCAAGGCGCGGTGATCGCGTCGACCGTGGTCGCATTTCCGCTGGTCATGAAATCCGCCCGCACCGCATTCGAAGGCGTGGACCATCAGCTGGAAAACGCGGCACGCGTGCTGGGCCTGTCGGAAGCCGCCGTGTTCTTTCGCGTGACCCTGCCGCTGGCCGCGCGCGGCATTGCCGCCGGGGTGCTGCTGGCGTTTGCACGGGCGCTGGGCGAATTTGGTGCGACGCTGATGATTGCCGGCAACCTGCCCGGCCGCACGCAGACGCTCTCGGTCGCCATCTATGAAGCGGTGCAGGCCGGTGACGATGCCACTGCCAACACGCTGGTGCTGATCACGTCCGTCACCTGCGTGATCGTGCTGGTGGTGGCCAGCCGCCTGCTGCAGGGCCGTGCCCCCAGCCTGCAGGAGCAGCCGGCATGAGCCTCGACATCACCGTGCAAAAGACGCTGACGAGCGCGGCGCGCGTGTTCTCGCTGGACATCGCCTTGCACTCCGAATCCCGCCGCGTGGTGCTCTATGGCCCCTCGGGCGCCGGCAAGAGCCTGACGCTGCGCGCCATCGCCGGGCTGATGACACCCGAGCGCGGCCGCATCGTGCTCAACGGCCAGACGCTGTTCGACCATGCCGAGCGCATCAACCTCACCACGCAAACGCGCCGTGTCGGCTATCTCTTTCAGGACTACGCACTGTTCAACCACCTGACGGTGGCGCAGAACATCGCCTTCGGGCTCAAGCGCGGCTGGCTCAATCCGCCGCGCCGGCTGCGCGACCCACGCGTGCAACAGTGGATCGACACCTTCGAACTGGGCCCGGTGGCTGCCAACTATCCGTCGCAGATCTCCGGCGGCCAGCGCCAACGCGTGGCGCTGGCCCGCGCGCTGATCGGCGAGCCGTCCATGCTGCTGCTCGACGAACCGTTTGCCGCGCTGGACCCGGCGCTGCGCACGCGCATGCGCTCCGAGCTGTCGGCCCTGCAGCAACGCCTGGACGTGCCAATGCTGATGATCACGCACGACCCGGCCGATGTGGAAATCTTCGGCGACCACGTGTTTGAGCTGCGCGACGGCCGCGTGGTGGCCGATGCGGTGCGCGCGCCCGGCGCGGCCGCGGTGGTGCCGTATCCGCACCTGGCGGTGGTCTCCGGCTAGACGCTTAGCCGGCCAGCCCCAGGATCACGCTCGACGCCTCGAACACGGCCACGCAGTCCACGCCCTCGGCCAGCGCCAGTGACTCGACGGCACTGCGCGAGAGCATCGCCACCAGCACGGTGTCGCAGGCCGCCGCGTTGGCGTCCTGCAGGTGCAGGCGCACCTCGCTCTGCACCGCCCCTTCGCGGATCTCCGTCACCACGCACGGCAACTGGTTTTCCGCCGACAGCTTCCATTCGCCCGCGCCGCGCAGCAGCATCATCGCCGGGGCCTTGATAAGGGCGACCACGTTCGCGCCCGGTGCCAGCCCGAGCGCCTGCGTGCTTTCCTGCGTGATGGTGGCCACCACCGCCTGGCCGCCCGGCAGGCGCAGGGTGATGGCATCGTTGACTGCACCCGGCGTGACGGTCTCGACCGTGCCGAACAGCGTGTTGCGGGCGCTGGTGCGCAGCATCAGCCGGCGCAGCATGTCCACGTCTTCATGCGCGGCCTGGGCAGCGGCATCGAGCCGCGCGACAAAGCGCCGGTGCTCGGCCTCCAGCACCCGGAAGCTCTCGATCAGCCGCTGCGCACGCGGTGTCAGCACGCTGCCGCCACCGCCCTTGCCGCCCGTGGTGCGCACCACCAGCGGCTCGCCGGCCAGGTTGTTCATGGTGTCGATGGCGTCCCAGGCGGCCTTGTAGGACAGGCCCACGGCCTTGGCCGCCGCCGTGATGGAGCCGGTCTTGCCGATGCTGGCGAGCAGTTCGATGCGCCCGCGCCCACCCCAGTTGTCGTCACCTGCGCGCAGCCAGATGCTGCCGTCGAGTTCCAGCATGTCGTCTCGTCGTGATTGGAGAATGCAACATGCGGATGGTAGCGCCGATCAGCGTGCGATCGGGCCGACAGCCAGGATCAAGCGGGAATCATGTGCGGCGACCGGGCGTAGAGCAGCACCGAGCGTGCCAGCAGCAGCCCACCCAGCAGGCCGAACAGGAAGCTGAACAACGTCATGAAGCCTGCGGCATGCTGCACCTCCGGATGGATTGCCAGCATCACGTTGTAAGCGTAGCGCGCCGAGAACAAGCCGAGGATCACGACCATCGGCACCCAGCTGCCCGGCAGGTGCACCGTGTTGCCCGATTCCGCGTGGATGCCCTTGGGCGGCGCCATGCGCGTGAGCAGGAACGCCGCCGCCACCGCCAGCAGCCATGCCGCCAGCGCGAGCGGGCTGCCGCCGCTGGCCATCGCCACGCCATAGAGCGAATACCCGGCCACCACCACCGGCAACACGATCAGGCGCCGGCGCGACACCGTACGCGGCCGGGTCTGCATCAGCCCGATCGCGATCAGCGCGGCAAAGACGGCAAACACCCAGGTTGGCGTGTTGGACAGGATGGATGCGAACATGGCGGTCTCCGGTGTTGGTATGCCGCCAGCTTAGGTGGCGGCCCAAGCACCAGGGAGCGCAATGCGATGAACGGCAGAAAGTCTGGCGCGAACGGTCAACCCAGCGCAGCCCGCACCCCGGCATCCACCACCGCCAGGTGCGCGCGCAGCAGCCGGTCGAACCCTTCGGCCGTGACCGGCTTGCCAATGTAGTAGCCCTGGATCTCCTGGCAGCCCGCCTTGGCGAGGAATTCCACCTGATCAGCATCTTCCACGCCTTCGGCCGTGACCGTCATGCCGAGTGCACGCGCCATGGCGACGATGGCCTCGGTCAACGCCACCGAATCCGGGTCGTGCGGGATGCCCGTGATGAACGAGCGGTCGATCTTGACGTTGCTGATCGGGAAGCGCTGCAAGTACGACAGCGACGAGTACCCCGTGCCGAAATCGTCGATCGAGATACGGATGCCCTGCGCGGTGAGCGCGTCGAACATCGGGCGCACCTCGTCAGCGCCGCCCATCAGCAGGCTCTCGGTAATCTCCACTTCCAGCGCGGTGGGCGGCAGGCCGGTCTCGGCCAGGGTCTGCTCGATCACAGGGACCACGTCGCCGGCCTGGAACTGGCGCGCCGACAAGTTGACCGCCATGCGGAAGTCGTAGCCCAACGCCTGGTGCCAGATGGCGGCCTGCTCGCAGGCGCGGCGCAGCACCCATTCGCCGATCGGCACGATCAGCCCGGTCTCTTCCGCCACCGGAATGAACTCCACCGGCGAGACCGCGCCCAGCTTGACGCTGTTCCAGCGCAAGAGCGCCTCGGCGCCGACGATGCGATGGCTCGCCAGGTCGTACTTGGGCTGGTAGACCAGTTGCAGCTCGTTGTTGTCGCGCGCGTCGCGCAGCGCGGTCTCCAGCAGGTAGCGGCGCTGCAGGCGCGCGTTGAGCTCGGCCGTGTAGAACTGCGCGCGGTTGCGGCCGTTCTGCTTGGCGCGGTACATGGCGGCATCGGCCGAGCGCAGCAGGTCCGAGCCGGAGAGGCCGTCGTGCGGATAGATCGCCACGCCCACCGACACACCCAGGTAGTAGCGCCCGTTGACGGTATCGAACGGCTCGCGCATGACCGACAGCAGCCGTTCGGCCAGCAGCGCGATGCGTTTGCCCTCGACGCGCTGCTCGATCAGGATGACGAATTCGTCGCCGCCTAGGCGGGCGATCAGGTCGCCCTGGCCGATGCAATCGGTCAGACGCGCGGCGGCGCTTTGCAGCAGCGTGTCGCCGCAGGCGTGGCCGGCGGTGTCGTTCACGCTCTTGAAGCGGTCGAGGTCGAGGAAGAACAGCGCCAGTTCCTTGCTCTCATCGCGCGCGCGCTCGATGGCGCCTTCCAGGTGCGTGATGAAGAAGCTGCGGTTGGTCAGGCCCGTGAGCGCATCGTGCGAGGCCAGATGGCGCAGGCGCTGCTCGGCGCGCTTCATCTCGGTGATGTCGGCAAACGACAGCATGATGCTGCTGGGCGTCGCCTCGCCATGGCGGCGGATCGGGATGATGTTCTCGCGTATCCACACCAGCTCGCCGCTCTTGAGCAGGAGCCCGTAGACCTTGCCGAGGATCGGCTCGCCGCTGCGCCGGACGATCTGCGAGGGCAGCACGTCGCGTGCAATCTCCTTGCCGTTCTCGTCCACCACGCGCTGCAGCGGGTCGAGCCGGTTGCGCCCGACCAGCTGGCCCGGGCGCACGCGCAGGATGCGCTCGGCGCTGGCATTGGCAGCCAGCACCACGCCGTCCAACGTCTGGATCAGCACACCCTCGTTCAGGTGCGAGATGGCCAGCCGGTAGCGTTCTTCGCTCTCGGCCAGGCCACGCTCGATGGTGTCTTTCTGGATGGCGACGCCAGCCAGGTGGGTGATGTCGTCGAGGAAGCGCTGCTCCTCTTCGGTGGGCAGGCAGGACTGGCGGTAGAACAGCGCCAGCGCGCCCAGCTTGTCACCGCGCGAAGAGCGGATCGGCAACGCCCACGCGGCGGCAAAGCCGGCGGCCAGCGCGGCGGTGCGCTCGTGCTGCCAGCGCGGGTCGGTCGCAATGTCGCCGATGAGTGCGGCGTCACCCAGGTACACCGCGCAGCCGCAGGCGCCCGTATCGGGGCCGATGGGCGAGCCTTCAAGCGTGACGGCATAAGACGCAGGTAGCGTGGGCGCTGAGGCCACGCGCAGGGTCTGGCTGCCGGCATCGAGCAGCAGCACTGCCGCCATGGCGTTGGGATACACCTGCTCGACATACAGGCACAGATGGCGCAACACCGTCGACAGTGAAGCATTGGAAGCGAGTTGCGCGAGCACTGCATTCTCCGAGGCCAGCAAGCGGCGCGCGTGCAGCGCCTCGGCGCGGGCCTGCACGGCATTACGTTCGAGCGCATGGCGGGAACCCGCCTCGCGCATGACCAGCATCAGCCCCGGCCGGCCGGCATGCAGGCAGCGCGCCGCCTCGCTCGACACCAGCACATGGGAAAAATCGGCACGCACGAGGCGATGCTCGACCGGCTCCACTGGCAGGCTGCCGTCAGCCATGCGGGCCAGGCGCGGCATGACCTGCCCGACGTCATCGGCATGGATCAGGCTGGCCAGCTCCACCCCGGCCAACCGCGCGGGTTCGGCCGCACCCAGCAGGTGCGCCGCAGCCGCGTTGGCCTGCACGATGCCCCCATCGACCAGCACCAGCACCGCGTCGGCCGACAGGCGCGCGAGCGCTTCGAACTCCGCCGTCGCGGCGTCCGACGGCGGTGCCACCGACGCCGTCGATGCCACGGGCGCCATGGCCGCGCTTACAGGCTGCGGTGCGGGCTCCGGTGCAAGAACGGCGTCAACAGGATGGGCACCGGCGTGGGCCGGAACAAAACGGGTCATCGGAAAAGATGGGTGCGTGGACTGCGTCTGCCCGAGGCGCGATAGCGCGCCTGATCTGCTCAACAACGGCAGACGGGGCGAAAACTGTAGCACTGGCGCCCAACGCCATGAGACCGGCATGGCGGGCGTCCTGAGATGGGCGCCGTGCCGAGCCCGCGAGAACCACACAAAGAAAAACCCGCGCTCAGTTGACGAGGCGCGGGCGGAAGTCTCAGGACCGTGTCGATCTGTTCCTGAGAGGAGAACCGACGCTGAGCCAGACAGCCCCCGGAGGGCTCCAGGCTCACACGTCAATAATAGGTGGCCTCGACAAAAAACAAAGGGGTGAAAAGGCAGGGAAAACCATTCCTTTTTATTTCTGCCCCAACATCTTTCAGCCGCTGCTGAAGCCTGCAGCGCCCCAACATGCAGGCCACGCCATGTGATTCGGACAAGGGTGCGAGGAAAATATCGCCTTGTGCATATTGTTTGGTCTGAATCGGCATCGGGAATGTTCCCGGGAGGGCCGATTATGTCGATTGCATGAAGTGCATTGCACCGGCGTGATATCAAGTTTCATGCACCTGTGCCGATAACGTCGGTAACCCATGCTGTCCAGACACTGGGCAGCGCAGTAGAAATCATTGCAACCGGTTTCGCATGCCTTCACTCTCATCGCCTTCCAGCACGCCGCGCCGCCGCGTCCCGCAGCGGCTGATCGCCACGGCCCTGCTTGCCGGGCTCATCGCGCTGCCGCGCGCACGGGCTGCAAACACGGCGCCGGCCAGCCCTGCTGCGCCGCTCGCGTCGGCCAGCGCGGTACGTGCGGCCACCCCGGCAAAGAAAACCGGCGAGTCGCCCACCTGCCAGGCCATCATGCAACGCCTGTCGGGCAGCCTGTCGGGCACGCCCAACCAGCCCGGCAAGCCGGGCGCGCCGGTGCTCGTTGACGTGGACAAAGCCGGTGTGACCATGGCCTGCAGCCATTCGGATGCCGTCGTCATTCCCATGCCGCCCGGCACCAAGACGCGATGACACCAACGCGAGGCCGGATCGCCCGGATCATCATCGCAGCCGCGTGCGCTGCAACGGTCGGCACCGCCATGGCGGTGCCCGGCGCGGAACGCTGGATCGCGCTGCCCTCACAACCCGACAGCATCGCCTCGCTCGACGCGGGGTCGGTGCAGCGCATGCCCAGCGGCCCGGTGAGCGCCTGGGTGCGCGTGGAAGCCCGCAACCCGCGGGGCCTGCGTGCGCTGCGGCAGATGTTCGGCGCAGTACGTGGCGATATGGCCGATTTTCTCTACACCATCGATTGCCGCAGCCGACAGTTCACGGTCTCGCGCGCCAAGCTGTATCAGGGCGCCCTGACCGTCAGCGAGACGCGTTTCGGCAACGACGCGGGCTGGCAGCGCGTTGACGGCGTCGGCTTGGCGGCGGCGGTCGCGCACGAACTTTGCGCGGGGTAGTCCCGCCGGCCTCTCGGTCCACGTGCGCGGGCCATCGTTGGTAACATCTGCGGGTGCGCCCCGCTCCCGCCTCCCTTCCGGCTGACCCCCGTGTGACCGCTGACGCCAGCGTCTTCGGCACGCTCGCACGCGGCTCGCGCGCCGCGCTCGAACGCGTGGCCAACCTGGGTGACGGCGTGACCGCCGCGGTCTGGCGCAACGAGCATGACGAAGCGCACTACAGCCAGCCTGGGCACCACACGCTGTCGGTCTATCTGCAAGGTGGCTACACCACGCACCGGCAGGACCTGCCGAACCTCTTTGGTGCACCGGGGCGGGTCTGCATGCTGCCAGCCGAGCACGAGTCGGCCTGGGTGATCGAGCAGCCGATGCGCTTCGTGCATCTGTACTTCACGCCCGACGCGCTGGCCGGTCATGCCGTGCGCCTGCTCGACGCCGAGCCGCGCCTGTTCACGCTGCACGACCGCACCTTCATCGAAGACGCACACCTCGCGCTATCGTGCGCGCGCATCGCCCAGCTCGACTGGACCGATTTCGACGACCGTATGCGCGCCAACGCGCTGGCCAACGACACGCTGTCCTACCTTGTCCAGACGCAGGGCCGCACCCGGGCACTGGCGGTGCGCGGCGGGCTGGCGCCGCACGTGTGCCGACGCCTTGCCGCGTGCATCGAGGCCGGCCTGCACCTGCCGTTGTCGCTGGGCGCACTGGCGCGCGAGGCGAACCTGTCGGAATTCCATTTCGCGCGCATGTTCCGCGCGTCGTTTGGTGTCGCACCGCACGACTGGGTGATGCAGCGCCGGCTGGCCCGGGCGCGCGAACTGCTCCGCCATACCACGCTGCCGTTGGCCGCCATTGCCGACCAGTGCGGCTTTGCCAGCCCCAGCCACTTCAGCCGGCGCTTTGCCGCGCACGCGGGCGCTGCGCCGTCGCGCTATCGGCAGGCCTGGCAGGGCGACGCCGCTGCCGGCTAGCGCAGGCGCACGACACGTCATTGCGGCCGGCTCGCTGCATAGGCAAAAAACGAACGATCGTATTTTCAGCACCCGCTGAAAAGCCTTGCTGCGCCTAGCGTTTTCCACGATAGAGGTGGCGTGTGCGGTGCGATACTTTGGAACTGGGTTCCCCATGGAGAGCGCCATGTTTACCCATATCCTGCTACCGACAGACGGCACCGATCAGTGCTGCAAGGCCATCGACGGCGCGCTGAAACTCGCGCGCGCGACCGGCTGCAAACTGACGGCCTACACCTGCATCGAAGAATTCCCGAGCATGGCCTATTCCGGCGGCGCCGGCGAATGTCCATACGCGCACTACATGGAACAGGTGCAAGGCCATGCGAAGGACTGCATCGAGCGCATCGCCGAGCGTGCCAACGAAGAAGGCGTCGTGTTCGACAGCGATGTCACGCAGTTTGCCGAGCCCTACCTCGGCATCCTGGACGCGGCGCGCCGGCACGCGTGCGATGTCATCTTCATGGCCTCGCACGGGCACCGCAGCCTGATGGGCCGATTGCTGATCGGCAACGAGACACGCAAGGTGCTGACTTACGCGAGCATCCCGGTGGTGGTGTACCGCTAGCAATGGAGCGGTACACCGGCGGGGTTACAGCGGTGGCTGGGTCGGCGCACCTGCGCCAGCTTCCAGCTCGGCCACGCGCTTCGCTTCGCGCTCGTTCACCTGACGGCGCTGCTCCGGCGTGAGCACCTGCAGGATCTTCGCGCCGGCCTCGGCGTGCAGCTGCGCCTCGCGGGCAACGGCGCGGCCCAGCGCATCGGTCAGGGCACGGGCGCGCGCCTCGTCGTACTGGCCGGACATCACCATCTGACGCAGATCGCGGCGGGCGTGCTCGATCGCCTTGTGCTGTTCGCGCGCTTGCGGCATCTGCGCGTATTCGATCGCGAAGATCTTGTCCTGCTGCTCCTCGGTCAGCTTCAGGCCGTGCAGGAACATGCCGCCATGGTGGTGCCCCATGAAGCCGTGGCCCATCGGACCTACCGGACCCATCGGGCCGTGTTCCATCATGCCGGGACCATGTTGCGGTACGGGCGGCATCGGCGTGGCTTGCGGCGCAGAACTTTGCGCGTAGGCCATGCAAGACAACAGGAGCCCGGCGGCAACGGCGGCCAGGCGGCGGCGGGAGGTGACTGCAAACATGTTGGACTCCTAGCGGGATCAAGGGTCTGTTCCCATACTGAACGTACGCACGTTGCATATGGGAACAGCCCCTGGCCGGTGACACCGGCCATGTCCCCACTCTAGTGTCCGAACTTGCACCAACGGTGGGCGAACGGTGAAGTCTTCTTGGAACTCTGCTGAGGCAACGACCGGCGCTCAGGCATCGAGCCGATAACCGACGCCGTAGACGGAGTGGATCAGGTCCGTGCCCGGACTCACCTGCTCCATCTTGCGGCGCAGGTTCTTTACGTGCGTATCGACCGTGCGGTCGGTCACCACGCGGTGGTCGTCGTAGATCTGCTCAAGCAGGTTGGCACGCGACAGGATGCGCCCGGGCGCATTCGCCAGCGCGTTGAGCAGGCGGAACTCCACCGGCGTGAGGTCCAGCCGCTGGCCGCGCAGCGTGGCGGAATACGCGGCGCCATCGATCTGCAGCGCGCTCTCGGCCGGGCCGCCGTTGCGCTGCACGCGGCGCAGGATGGTCTTGATGCGCGCCACCAGTTCGCGCGGGCTGTAGGGCTTGCAGACGTAATCGTCGGCGCCGAGCTCAAGGCCGAGCAGGCGGTCGATCTCCTCCACGCGCGCGGTGGCCATGATGATGGGCACCTCGCTGAAGGCGCGCACCTCGCGGCAGATCTCCAGGCCATCCTTGCCGGGCAGCATCAGGTCCAGCAGCACCAGTTCAGGATTGCGCTCGCGCACGCGCTGCACGGCTTGCGCGCCGTCGGCCAGCCATTCGGTTTCATAGTGGGCGGCGCGCAGGTAGTCGGTCATCAGCGCGGCGAGCTTCGGTTCGTCTTCAACGATCAGGATCATGGCGGGCAACGGAAGAATCCGCGGCGGGCAGGCGGATGGCGATCCACAGCCCGCCCAGCGGTGAAGGTTTGGCTTCGATGGCGCCACCGTGCGCGTGCACGATGGTCTGGCACAGGCTCAGGCCCAGGCCGGCGCCACCCTGGGCGCGGCTGCGGGATGGGTCGGCGCGGAACAGGCGATCGAACACGCGCGGCAGCATGGCCTCCGGCACGCCCGGCGCACTGTCCTGCACGTCCAGGCATTGCCAGGCGGCGTCTCGATGCACGTGGATGCGCAGTGTGCCGCCCGCGTCGGTATAGCGCAGCGTGTTCTCCAGCAGGTTCTGCATGAGCTGGCGCAAGCGCTGCGGATCGCCCTGGATGGCCACCTCGCGCAACGCGCCCACCGGCAGGTCGAGCTGCAGCGCAATGCACTTCTCCATCAGGCGCGGGGTGAAGCCCTGCACCGCACTGCAGACGGTATCGGCCAGGTCCAGCGGCTCCAGGTGGAAAGCGAGCGCACCCACGTCGGCCAGCGACAGCTCGTACAGATCGTCGATCAGCTTGCTGAGCGTCGCCACCTCGGCCTGCAGCGAGGTGAGCGAGGCCGGCGTCAGCGCGCGCACGCCGTCTTCCAGCGCCTCCAGCTCACCGCGCAGCACGGCCAGCGGCGTGCGCAGTTCGTGCGAGATGTCGGCCGTCAACTGGCGGCGCATCTTCTGATTGGCTTCGAGCGATTCGGCCAGGCGGTTGAAATCGGCGGCGAGGCGGCCGATTTCATCGCCGGAGCGCACGTCGACGCGGGCGGCGTAATCGCCGTCGGCCATGCGTTGTGTGGCGTCGGTGAGGCGGCGCATGGGCGCGAGCACGCCGCGCGCGAGCAGCACCGACACCCCGGCCGCGAGCAGCACCGACAGCGCGGCGATGATCCAGGTCGCGCGCAATTGCTGCACCTGGAAGGCCTGATCGGCGCCCTCGGGCACGTGCATATGCGGCGGCATGGCCAGCCAGCCGATGGTCTGGCCGTTGTGGTGCAAGGCGTGCCATTGCGAGCCTGGGCCGGGCGGCGGGCCGTCACCGGCAACCGGGGCGCGGGCGGCATCGAGCAGCCAGATGGGTGGGCGCATGCCCGGCTGGTCGCCGAGCGGGCCGGGGGGATGTGGCATCGGCGGGTGATCGCCCCCGTCCGCGCCCGGCGGCGGGCCCATCGGTGCCCCCGTCGGTGCCCCCATCGACGGAGGCGGGCCCGGCGGGGCATCTGGCGGCGGCGGATCAAAGCGCTGCGCGGGCAGCGGCGCGTCGGCATGCCCGCCACCGAGTGCGGCCCGGGCGCGGGCAGCCTCGCGGCGGACGAGGCGATGCCAGGCTTGACGGTCGTTGCGCAGGAAATCCCAGTTGCCGTGCTCGGCATAGGCCGCTTCGATGCCTTGGGCCAGCACCGTCATGCGCTCGGCCTCGCGTGCGTTGACGTAGTCGAGGAAATTGGCGTCGAAACGCCAGCGCACCGCCACGCCCATGGCCAGGGCGACGACGATGCTCAGCGCGAACAGCGCGACAAACAGCTTGGAGGTGATACCAAAAGACGGGCGCATCAATCGATCAGGACTACGCAGCGGCAAGACAGCATGGGCGTGTGCGCGGCACGCAGTGGCAAAGCGCGGCCAACCCAGCCTGATGTTACCGGTATCGGCGGCCGCGGGCCTCGCCATGGAGGATCGCCCGAGCATAACAACCGCCCCGCGCCAGAAAGTGAGTGAAATAAGGAGAAAATCGCAAGGCAGCACCACCATATGCCGTCGCCAGCACCTCGGGCGGCGAGCATGCGGCCACGCTGCACGCTATGCTGCTGCCAGCGCCAGTCGACCTTGGCGCAACCACTCTCGGGAGACACCGTGGCAACCCGACCGCCGCACCATCCGTTCACGATGCTCCGCTGCGCTATCGCCGGTGTGGAAGCCGTGGCCGCCGATACGCCCCGCACCTTCGGCCGCCATACGCACGCGCAGTACGGCATCGGCGTGATCGAGCGCGGCGCACAAAAGTCGTTGAGCGGCCGCGGCGTGGTGGAGGCCGGCGCGGGTGACGTCATCACGGTCAACCCCGGCGAGGTGCACGACGGCATGCCGCTCTCAGATGCCGGCCGCGCCTGGCGCATGCTCTATTTCGACCCGGCCATCGTCGCGGACATTGCCGGCGACCTCCCCACCGGCCCCGGCGATGCCGAATTCATCCACCCCGTGCTGCGCGATGCCGTGCTGTCACGCCGCGTGCGCCACCTCTTTGCGCAGATGACCGCGCCGCAGGCACTGCACGATGCGCTGCTGCGCGAGCAGTTGCTGCTGGCGGTGCTGGCCGATGCCTTGCAAACGGCGCAGCGCACGGCAAGCATCCCCGATGGCATCCAACGCGCCCGCGCGCGCATCGACGACGACCCTGCCGCAGCCGTCTCGCTGCAAGACCTGGCGCATGACACGGGCCTGAGCCGCTTCCAGGTGCTGCGCGGTTTTGCCAAGGCCACTGGGCTGACACCACATGCGTATCTGATGCAGCGGCGCGTTGCCATGGCGCGCCGGCTGATCGCGCGGGGTCTGCCGCTGGCCGAGGCGGCCGCCGCCTGCGGCTTTGCCGACCAGAGCCACATGACGCGCCTGTTCGTGCGCGAGTACGGTGTCTCGCCGCGCATGGTGGCCGACGCGGCGGGCTGAGCACCGGCCCACCGCCCGACCACCCCGCTTCTCCCTTCCTGCAATTTCGTTCAAGACGCGCCCCGTCCTGCGCGGCGATCCTGCGGTCTTTCCCAGACCGAGGAGCCGTCATGTCAAAACGCCTCGAAGGCAGCCTCTACCTTGCACTGGCGATGGTGCTGGTGGGCAGCACGGTGAGTGCCAGCAAGATCATCGCCGCCGGCCTGCCGCCCTTCACGGCCACCGCGCTGCGCTTTGCCATCGCGTTGCCGCTGTTCCTGATCGCGTTGCGCCTGACTGGCACACGGTGGCCCGCGCTGAGTCGGGCCGACTGGCTGCTGCTGTTCCTGCAGGCTGCGGCCGGCAGCGTGGGCTACACGACGCTGCTGATCTCGGGCCTGCGGCATACGTCAGCGGCGGACGCGGGCGTGATTGTCGGCACGCTGCCGGTGGTGTCGGCGCTGATTGCCATCGTGCTGCTGGGCGAGCGGCCCGGCCGGGCGGTGCTCGGCGCGATTGCGCTGGCCACGGCGGGCGTGCTGTTCATTGCCGTGCAGGCGGGCGGCAGCGGCACGCATACGTTGCTCGGCAACGGGTTGATCCTCGGCGCCGTGGTGTGCGAGGGGCTCTTCATCCTGCTCAACAAGCGCCTGCGCACGCCGCTGCCGCCACTGGTGCTGTCGACCGCAATGGCTGGCTTCGGCTTGCTCGCCGCCGCCTTGCCGGCGGTCTGGGAAGCCCCCTGGCAACTCGGTGCCTCGCCGCAGGTGCTGCACGCCGTGGCCGCGGTCGCCTACTACGCCATCGTGCCGACGGTGGGCGGCTTCGTGCTCTGGTATGCCGGCGCAGCGCGCGTGAGCGGCACCGAGGCGTCGCTGTTCACCGCGCTGGCGCCGGTGTCGGCCGTGATCTTTGCGGCCACGCTGCTCGGCGAGCCGGTCAGCGGCGGGCAGATCGAAGGCATCGTCTGTGTGCTGGCCGCCGTGCTCAGCCTGGGCATGAGGCGCAGCAGTACGCCCTCCCGATCCCTCTCCACCACGTCGACCTGACCATGCACTTCACCCATGCCCCGCAGATCTGGCAGGACTTTCCCGAGCTGGCGGCGGGGAGCCTGTCCGTGAAAGACGTCCGCCCGGATGCCTCCGTCGACGAGGCCGTCGCCCAGCTGCATGCGGTCGCTCAATCGCGCCTTGCCGCCACATCCGAGAGTGACCTGCCGGAAATCCAGGCCTGGCGCCGCACCTTCTCGCGCATGGGCTTGAAGCCCACCCAGTACCGCTGCGCGGCGGAATCGCTACTGCGGCGCTTCAAGAAGGACGGCACGCTACCGCGCCTGCATCCGTTGATCGACCTGTGCAACGCGGCGTCGATGGCGTTTGCGATTCCGGTGGCAGTGTTCGATGTGGCTGCCATCAATGCACGCTTGACGGTGCGTCGCGCCACCGGCGACGAGCGTTACCAGACCTTTGCCGGCGAGATCGAGCACCCGGAGCCGGGCGAGGTGATCTTTGCCGATGCGGCCAACCGGGCGCATGCGCGGCGTTGGTGTCATCGGCAAAGCGGGGATTCGGCGATCCGTGCGGGGACGTCGGCTGCACTGATCGTGGCGGAGGGGATGCATGCGAACGCTGCCACGGACGTTCGCATGCTGTTGGAGGTGTTGCAGCAAGCGCTGGTGGCGGCCTGCATGACCGCGTCGATGCCACACCCGTTGAGCGCGGCGGCACCAGCGGTCGAGTTTTAGGCCTCCGCCTCCGGCGCCGTCACCTCTTCCATGCGCTCGATGCGCACGCGCACGATGCGGCGGCTGCCGGCTGCCAGGATCACGAAGCGCAAATCGTGGCGCACCAGCGCATCGCCCACCTCGGGCAGGCGGTCCCACTGGTTGAAGAGGTAACCGCCCAGGCTGGTGGCGCCGCCACCCTCGTCGAGCAGCCAATCGACGTGCAGCACGTCTTCGAGCTGGCGCAGGTCTGCCTCCCCGGCCACTTCCCAGCAGCCGTCGGCCAGTTCGACCACGTTGAGGCGTTCGTCCTCGTCGGGGAACTCGCCGGCAATGGCTTCGAGCACGTCGATGGGCGTCACCACGCCCTGCACCACGTCCAGCGGATCGGTCACCACCAGCATGCGCCCGCGCGCACGCTTGAGCTGGTCCATCAGGCGCAGGATGCCGATGTTGTCCGACACCTTCAGAGCAGGCTTCACCGAGCGCTCCACGTCGATGGCGCCACGCGTGTCGAGATCGCCCATCAAGTCCTTGGCGCGCGCCACGCCCACTAGGTCGTCCAGCCCGCCGCGGCACACCGGAAACTGGTTGTGCGGCACCGCCAGCAGCAGCTTGCGGGTCTGGGCGATGTCGGCGTCCAGATCCACCCATGAGATGTCGTGGCGCGGCGTCATGATCGAACGCACCGAGCGTTCGGCCAGGTCCAGCACGCCGCTGACCATGCTGCGCTCCTCGGGCCGGAACACCACTTCAGCGGCAGCGTGATCGGCTTCGTGCGGGGCAGCTTCTTCGGCCTCGCCGTTGGCCTGGGCAGCGCGGCGGTCGCCCAGCAGGCTCAGCACGGCATCGGCGGTACGCTCGCGCAGCGGGCGGCGGCGCTCGTGGCGCACCTCGTTGCGCTCGGCCACCTGATTGAAGGACTCGATCAGGATCGAGAAACCGATGGCCGCATACAGATAGCCCTTCGGAATATGAAAGCCCAGCCCCTCGGCGACGAGGCTGAAACCGATCATCAGCAGGAAACTCAGGCACAGCACCACCACAGTGCGGTGCGCATTGACGAAGGCCGTGAGCGGGCGGGAGGCGAACAGCATCGCGCCCATGGCAATCGCCACCGCCGTCATCATCACCGGCAGGTCGTTGACCATGCCCACGGCGGTGATGACGGAGTCGATCGAGAACACCGCATCGAGCACCACCACCTGGGCGATCACGTTCCAGAACTGGCCATGGCCCGCGCCGTGGCTCTCGTCCTGCGGCTGGCCGTCCAGGCGTTCGTGCAGCTCGGAGGTGGCCTTGAACAGCAAGAAGAAACCGCCCAGCAGCAGAATGATCGAGCGCCCCGACAGCGCCACCGGCCCCAACGTCAGCAGCGGCTTGGTGAGCGTGATCAGCCACGACATGGCCGACAGCAGCACCATCCGCATCAGCAGCGCCAGCCCCAGGCCGATCATGCGCGCGCGGTCGCGCAGCGCCGGCGGCAGTTTGTTGACGAGGATGGCGATAAAGACGAGGTTGTCGATGCCGAGAACGATCTCGAGCACGACCAGCGTCACGAGGCCGATCCAGATGGACGGGTCAGCAAGCCAGGGCATAAATGGGAGTCACTGCAGAAAAGTCGATCCGCCGATGATAACCGCAGCGCACGCTTGCGCTGCGGCACAGGCGGTCACGATCAGCGCTTGGCCACCGGCGCCGGGGTAGTCGGGCGGTAACCGTCGGTGAGCGTCTTGAGGAAGGCGACGATGTCGCGCACGTCGGCCTCCGACAGCACGGGCTTGGCTCCCGGCTTGCCGCCGAAGGGCCGCTCCATGTTGACGTTGGCGCGGTACTGCGGTGGCAGGTCGTCGAACTTGTCGACGGTGCCGTCGGCCTTGCGGGGATACCACTTCTGCGGCTGCGTGTCGCGCTCGGCGTAGAAACGCACCGCGTCTTCCAGCGAGTGGATGGCACCGTTGTGGAAGAAGGTCTTGCGCAGCGCGACGTTGCGCAGCGAGGGCGTGCGGAACAGCCCGCAGTATTCGGGACGGTTCTTCAGGTCGGTCCGGTCGGGGCCGCACAGGCCCAGGTCAAAGAACGCCGGGTCGGCATTGGCGGCCAGTTGCCGGTTGCGCGGCACACCCACGGCAATGTGGCCGAAGTCCGAGAACGCCGGAAAGGCACCGTCCTGCTTGATGGCGCTGGTATGGCACGACGCGCAGTTGCCCTTGGCCGGGTCGCTGAACAGCTGCAGCCCGCGCATCTCCTGCGGCGACAGCTTGGCCTGCTTCCGCAGGAAGGCGTCGTACTTGCTGTCGTACGGGTAGAACTCCGACGGCGACTGCTGGAACACCTCCAGCACCATCAGCGCGGCGCGGAAGGCGGTGTCTTCGTTATCGAGGATGTCGTTGCCGAACACCTGGCGGAAGGCCTGCGCATGGCGGCCGTTGCGCAGCTTGGCAACCACCGTGGCCGGTGTGCCATTGGCCATTTCGTGCGCCGACAGCAGCGGAATGCGCGCCTGGTCGTGCGTGGACGATACGCGGCCGTCCCAGGTGTAGCCGCCGGTCGGGCCCTGGTCTTCGGAGTCGTTGCCGTCGTTCTCGTAGAAGTGCTCGGAGAACGGCGGCATGTTCTGGATATAGCGCAGCGACGGCGCAGCGCGCACGCCGGTCTTGTCCATGGCCGGGCCGCCCAGCTGCACCGACAGATCATTGGGTGGGCCGTAGGCATGCGTCGGGCTGTGGCAGCTCGCGCAGGCCAGCTTGCCCGATGCCGACAGCGCCGGATCGAAGAACAGCGCCTTGCCCAGCGCGGTCATGCCGGGCACCGAGGGCCGGCGCGTAACCATCATCGTATAGAAGGCCTTCTCATAGGCCGGCGCCGATGCCGTGACCGTTGCAGCCTGCGCCTCCAGCGGATCACCACGCCAGGACGCGACCAGCGCAGCCAGCCCGGCAAGCGCGAGCGCCGAGGCGGCGATCACGCGGACAGTGGCGACAGGCAGGCGGCGGAGCATCGATGTTCAGTCAGAATTTGGCAGCTTGCCAAACTAGCATGACAGTCGTGACACTTTCATGTCGTCAACCGTTTGTCATGTCCTCGCCCGGAGGCCCCACATGCTGCGCCATGTCTTTAAACGTTCGGTTGTGCCCCTCTTGCTCCTGATACTGGTTATCAGCCTGAATTTGACCGAAATGCACACCCCGCCTACGTTTGCATCATCAACCTGTCATAGAGAAAGCCCAGACTCGCGCTCGCTTTGGGTCCACGGACCCGATGCCCCCCAACTACAAATCAGGGAAATCATGAGCCGAGCACTCCGACTTCTCCCCGTGACCGCCATGGTCGCGGCCAGCATGTCTGCCTGTGGTGGCAGCGATTCGAACAGCAGCGCCTCCAACACCTCAGGTGTCGTGACCGGCAGCTACTTCGAGCACGCCAAGGTCTGCATCGACGCCAACAACAACGGCAAGTGCGACGCGGGTGAGGTCAGCACGTACACGGACACCAACGGCGCCTACACGCTGGCCGGTACGGGTGCCATCACGGTGGAAGTCGGCACGGACGCCAAGCGCAACGATCCGGCCACGGGCACGAGCACGCCCGTCACCCGTCCGCTGGTGTTCCGCGCACCGGCCAGCGCCAACGCCATCATCAGCGCCATCTCGACCGAACTGGTCGCGCTGATGGAAAGCAACGGCGGCGACATCAACGCGGCCAAGGCCACGCTGGCCGCGCGCCTGGGCGTGAGCGCCGACAAGCTGCTCGCCGACCACAACAAGGAAACCGACGCCAACATCAAGGCTGCGCTGCAGACCGAGATCGATCAGGCGATCGACCTGATCGCCGACGCCGTGGCCACCGGCGGCGACCTCAACAAGGGCCTGCGCGACGGTTTCGGCAAGCGCAAGGGCCTGGCCGACAACGTCAAGACCATCGTCGTGATCTACGCGGAAAACCGCGGCTTCGACAACCTGTACGGCCTGTTCCCGAAAGCCAACGGCATTCCGGGCGTCAACCCGACCTCCACCGGCACCGCTGCCGCGCAGAAGGATTTCGACGGCTCCGTGCTGCCGACGCTGCCGCCGACCTGGCTCGGCCTGACCGCCGCCGGCCAGACCGTGACCGTCACGCCGGCGCAGAGCACCGGTTGGCCCAACAAGCCGTTCCAGATTGATGATCCGGCCGGCATCAACGGCACCGGCATCGTCGTCTCGCAAAGTGTGATCACGCGCGACCTGTGGCACCGCTTCTACCAGAACCAGATGCAGATCAACGGCGGCAAGAACGACAAGTTCGCTGCCTACTCTGACGCCGGCGGCCTGTCGATGGGTTACTACGACGGCAGCAAGATGGCCATGTGGAACATCGCCAAGCAATACACGCTGGCTGACAATTTCTATATGGGCGCGTTCGGCGGCTCGTTCCTGAACCACCAGTACCTGATCTGCGCCTGCGCGCCGATCTACCCGAACGTCAACAACTCGCCAGCGGCCAAGAGCGTCGCCACCATTGCGTCCGTCGACGCCAATGGCACACCGCAACTCGCGCCGACCGCCAGTTCCGTGATGGCAGGCTCGCCGTCCTTCGGGACCAACGACGGTAGCCTGACCCCTGTCGACAGCAACGGCAACTCGTATGCAGTCAATACGATGCAACCGCCGTACCAACCGTCGGGCAACGCCGTGGCCAGCAACAACGCGGCTTATGCCGACCCGACCAAGGCATCGACCATGCCGACGCAGTCGCAGATCAACATCGGCGACCTGCTGACCGCCAAGGGCGTGAACTGGGCCTGGTACGCCGGCGCCTGGAACGCGGCCATCGCCGACGCACCGAACACCAAGCGCGGCGTGATCTACGGTGGCACGGTCCAGTTCCAGCCGCACCACCAGCCGTTCAACTACTTCAGCCGCTTCGACCCGGCCACCGCCACCGGCACGGCTGAGCGTACGGCCCACCTGCGCGACTACGACGCCGCCTTCCTGGCCGACGCCGCCGCCGGCAAGCTGCCCGCCGTCACGTTCTACAAGCCGCAGGGCAACCTGAACCAGCACGCCGGCTACGCCAACGTGGCTGACGGCGACGCCCACATCGCCAGCGTGATCACCCAGCTGCAGCAGAGCCCACAGTGGAAGAACATGGTGATCGTCGTGACGTATGACGAAAACGGTGGCTTCTACGACCACGCCGCGGTGCCGAAGGCCGACCGCTGGGGCCCGGGCACGCGTATCCCGGCGATCATCGTCTCGCCGTTCGCCAAGAAGGGCTTCGTCGACCATACGCAGTACGACACGGCCTCGGTGCTGCGCCTGATCACGCACCGCTTCGCCCTGCCGACCCTGCCGGGCCTGAAGCTGCGCGATGCGTCCCTCGTCACCAACGGCAACAAGCCGATGGGCGACCTGACCGGCGCGCTGGACTTCTCGCAGGCGCAGTAACGCTGCGGGTGTTCAAGGCAAAGGGCGGCCCGCGTGGCCGCCCTTTTTCATGGGCTATTTGCCTTTCTTCTTGCCAGCCGCTTTGCCCGAGGCCTTGCCTGCGCCCTCCCCGCCCTCCAGCCGCATCCCCACTTTGAGCGTCACCTGCCAGTGGGCGATCTTGCCGTCCACCAGGTGCCCGCGCGTTTCGGTCACTTCAAACCAATCCAGGTAATGCAGTGTTTCCGAAGCGCGCGCGACGGCATTGCGGATGGCCGCATCGCTCGACTCCGGCGAAGACCCCACCAGTTCGATCATCTTGTAGGTATGGGAACCCATATCGCCTCCTTGTTGGCTTTGTTGGAACGCCGGCGAGGGCGCCTTCTGCTTGAGCGCGCCACGTCACTTACCAGAATGGCACCTGCGGCCCCACTCTGGTAGCTCAATTTTTGGGGTCGGATTGATCGCCTGGCGGTTAATTGCGCTTTACAAATTTGACAAACCTTGTCACGCCGACCGACGCGGCGCGTCAAACCCGGCGGCCGCCTCCACTCGAACTGTCATATTCCGCGCGTACCCTGCGCGACTTTGCACGACAACAAGGCATCCGGCCGCTGGCATGGAACCTGCCTTTAGAGCAACAACCGTTTTCCCACAGGAGGCGCAATGCGCCATCCCGCCCCGTACGCCACCCCCGCCCGCCCCGCGCAATCCGATACAGCGCGCCTGCTTGCCGATACCGCCCCCTTCCACATCGATCACGGCGGCCGCCGCGTCGAGGCCACCTACTCCGCCCGCAACGGCATCGTGACGGTCCGCCACCTGGGCAAGAGCCTGTCGACGTACTCGCCAGGCGCCGACTACAAGGCGGTCGCACGCAAGCTGCTCAGCGTCATGCTGACCATCTGACGCACTGCTGCCATTCGTACCCGCTGTGGTCGCGGCGGGGCTTACTGGCCCCGGAATGCGCACTCCATTGCGCGCGGCTGGAGCGTGTTTGGCGTTTTGCTAGCGCCAAGCACGCCGCGCCGCCTGGAGCCACGTGCCACCATGACTTACGTTACGATAACGGGCATTCCGCTCCCCTCTTTCGCAAGTCGCCGGCTGCCGGCGCGCATCCAACGTGTCTGGCGACGCTGGCCTGTCCTCTCCTACCGCTCCCGCGCAAACGCTGTCGCACGCGCCCTTCTCGTATCCCACCTTCCGGCTGTTCTGGTGTGCCAGGCTGTCGACCACCATCGCCTACCAGATGTTTGGCGTGGCGGTCGGCTGGCAAATCTACGACCTGACGCGCAGCGCCTATGCGCTGGGGCTGGTCGGGCTGGTGCAGTTCCTGCCGTCGGTGGTGCTGGTGCTGGCCTCAGGCCATATTGCCGACCGCTACGACCGGCGCCTGGTGGTGCGCGTGTGCCAGGCGATCGAAGCGCTGGCGGCCGCGATGCTGGCCACCGCCGTGCTGACGGGACATGCCAGCGTGCAGCTGATCTTTATCTTCGTGGTGCTGATCGGCGCGATGCGCGCGTTCGAAACGCCGACGCTGCAGGCGCTGCTGCCAACGCTGGTGCCGTCCGCAGCGCTGCCGCGCGCGGTGGCGCTGTCCAGTTCGGCCGGGCAGACCGGCATCATCCTCGGGCCGGCGGTGGGTGGGTTCCTCTATGTGGCGGGTGCGCCGGTGGTGTATGGCACGGCGGCCGGCCTGTTCCTGCTGGCGCACGTGCTGCTGGCCTTCCTGCGCACCGAGCGCGCGGCGCCGATCACCACGCCGGTGAGCCTGCAATCGCTGTTTGCCGGCATCGTGTTCATCAAGGGGCGGCCGGTGGTGCTGGGTGCCATCTCGCTGGATCTGTTTGCCGTGCTGCTGGGCGGCGCAACAGCGCTGCTGCCGATCTACGCGCGCGACATCCTCGGCACCGGGGCGTGGGGGCTGGGCCTGTTGCGCTCGGCGCCGGCGATGGGCGCGCTTGCCATGGCGATCTTCTTGGCGCACCGGCCACTGGACCGGCACGTCGGACGCGTGATGTTTGCTGCCGTGGCGGTGTTTGGCCTGGCGACGATGGTGTTCGGGCTCTCGCGCTGGCTGCCGCTGTCGATGCTGGCGCTGGTGGTGCTGGGCGCGTCGGACATGATCAGCGTGGTGATCCGGACCTCGCTGGTGCAGCTCGATACGCCGGATGCGATGCGCGGCCGGGTCAGCGCGGTCAATTCGGTGTTCGTGGGTGCGTCCAACCAGTTGGGCGAGTTCGAATCGGGCATGGTGGCCGGGCTGCTGGGGCCGGTGCCGTCGGTGGTGCTTGGCGCCATCGGCACGCTGCTGGTGGTGGCGCTGTGGATGCGCCTGTTCCCAGACCTGACGCATCGCGACCGCATGCGCGACGCGCACCCCACCAGCGAGGGGTAAGCGCGGCGCAATCTGGCGCAGATGTCAGCGAAACCCCGATGGCATGCGGCTGCGCTGGCTCGTATGCTGGGGACGCGATGCATTTGGTCGCCTTGGCAGGTAGCGCCCGATCATGAAGTCTTCGCTGCATCTTCCCTTTCGCACCGCCAGCCCGCCCGGCAGCCGCCGGGCAGAGGGCGTGACCGACCCGGGTCCATTCCGCGACATCGGGCTGGGCAAGTCGCCGCCGATTCGGCCATCGGCCTGGGTGGTGGCCGTGGCGGCAGCGGTGGTCGGCACCGTCGCGCGGCTGTTGCTGGAAAACGCAGTGGGCGTGCGGCTGCCCTTCTACCTGGCGTTTCCGGTGGTGACGATTGCCGCCTGGTATGGCGGCTTCTGGCCCGGCATGCTGGCCATCGCCTCTTACGCCGCAATCTTCACCGGCCTGTTCGTGCTGCAGACACCGCAGCCCACGCCGTGGAGCGGCACCTTCGCGCAGTTGATGGTGTTTGCCGTGGGCGCCCTGTTCATCTGCCTGCTGTGCGAGCAGCTGCGGCGGGCCCGAGCGGGGGCCGAGCGACGCGCCCGGGCCGAGACGCAACAGCGCGTGTCGCAGCAGCGTCTGCTGGCCGCGCTGCAGGCCTCGCCCATCTCGCTGTACGACGTCGACAACACCATGCACTTCATGTGGGTGCACAACCCAGTGTTCGGGCTGCAGCCGGACGAGCTGCTCGGGCGCACCGTGCGCGAGGTGTTCGGCCGCCGTGCCGCTGCGCAACTGACCGAAGCCGGCCAGCGCGTGATCGCCACCGGCACGCCCACGCGCGTCGAGTTCGCCTTCCGCCGCCGGCACACGCAGCGCGTGGTCTACGACGTGGTGGTGATGCCGCTGCGCGACGATGCCGGTGAGATCATCGGGCTGACCAACGCCGTCATCGACATCAGCGAGCGCCGGCAGGTTGAGGCGCAGCGCACCCGCCTGCTCGAAGCCGAGTCGCGCGCCCGCGAAGAGGCCGAACGCGCCAGCCGGCTGAAGGACGATTTCCTCGCCACCGTCAGCCACGAGCTGCGCACGCCGCTGAACGCGGTGCTGGGCTGGGCCCAGCTGCTGAACATGCGCGCCTACGACGAAGCCCTGCACAAGCGCGGCCTGGACGCCATCGAGCGCAGCGCCCGCACGCAGGTGCACCTGATCGACGACCTGCTCGACATGTCGGCCATCCTGTCGGGCAAGGTGCCGCTGGAAATCGCCCCGGTGGACCTGGCTGACGTGCTGGAGCGCGCGCGCGAGACCATCGAGCCGATGGCGCGGCAGAAGCAGATCACCATCGACACCGAATACCTGCCGGTGCCCATGCTGCAAGGTGATGCGGGACGCCTGAAGCAGGTGTTCTGGAACCTGCTGGCCAACGCGGTCAAGTTCACGCCCGACGGTGGGCATATCCGCGTGTCGGTGCATGCGTCGCCTGAAGGCGTGGTGGCGACGGTGCGCGATACCGGCATTGGCATCGAGCCGGCGTTCCTGCCGTTCATCTTCGATCGCTTCCTGCAGGCAGACCTCTCCAATACGCGGCGCCACGGCGGCCTGGGCCTGGGGCTGGCCATCGCCAAGCAGCTGGTGGACCTGCACCACGGGCGTATCACCGCCGCCAGCAGCGGCGCCAACCATGGCACCACCATGGCCGTGACCCTGCCGCTCAACGCCGCCCAGCCCGACGAGCCGACCAGCAGTGCGCCGGGCCTGGTGGCCGGTACCGCAGCGCCGGCGCTCGACGGCGTGCGCGTACTGGCGGTGGACGACAACGCCGAATCCCTCGGCGTGATCGCGCTGATGCTGGAGCGCTACGGCGCCGAGGTCGTCACCGTGTCCAGCGGCACCGCCGCGCTTGATGCGCTCGACCGCGCCGCCGGCGACCGTCCGTTCGACGCCCTGGTCAGCGACCTGGCCATGCCCGGCATGGATGGCATGCAGTTGCTGCGCATCATCCGCGCGCGCGGGCTGACCGAGCTGCCGGCGATCGCCGTCACCGCGTTTGCCGATCCGATCCGGCTGAAGGCGGCCAAGGAGGCCGGTTACCAATCCGTCATCACCAAGCCGATCTTCCCGGGTGAGCTGGGGCATGTGCTGGCAGCCAACGTGCGACGTGCAGGTGGATCGCAGGCAATGCCCTGAGGGAATAGGCGACCCAACAAAAGTCATTGGCGCCGATGTGCGCAAATCAGCATACTTGGTCGCTGTGCCGGCCAGTGGGGCAACTCTCCCCTAGCAGTTCTGCACCTGTCTCTCTGGCTGGCCGCCTTGCCTCACCCCTCTCGCCGCGCATCACGCGCGCCGCGTCTGCCGTTTCATCCAAGCAAACGCCCGAAGCTGAATCGCCCATCAGAGGCGCGTTGTATTCCCGCCCTTCAGAGGAGACACCATGCCAGTCCGACCACTCGGCGCCCTTCCCATCGTGCTTTCTGCCATCGCGCTCGGGCTGGCCACGCAGGCCGTCGCCAAGGGCGCGCCGACGCCCGCCCATGAAGCGAGCGGCCAGACCATCGCCGTGGCCGGGCTGTCCAAGCCCGCCGACATCCTGATCGACCGCTGGGGCGTGCCGCACATCTACGCCAGGAGCGAAGATGACGGCTTCTTCGCGCAGGGTTTCAACGCCGCGCGCGACCGCCTGTTCCAGATCGACCTGTGGCGCCGCCGCGGCCTGGGGCAGCTCTCGGAAGTGTTCGGCCCCGCCTATGTGGAACAGGATCGCGCCACGCGGCTGTTCCTCTACCGCGGCGATATGCAGACCGAGTGGAACCACTACAGCCCCGACGCGCAGCAGATCGCCACGCGCTTCGTGGCGGGCATCAACGCGTATATCGACTGGCTGGCCAAGCACCCGGAGCAGCTGCCCCTCGAATTCCGCAAGCTGAACTACACGCCCGCGCACTGGGCACCGGAAGACGTGGTGCGCATCCGCAGCCACGGGCTGACGCGCAACCTGCAATCGGAAGTGGCGCGTGCCAACGTGGCCTGCAAGGCCAGCCTGGCCGACGACACCATCCGCTTCGGTCTGCAGCCTGCCTGGCAAACCCAGGTGCCGGACGGGCTGGACCCGTGCCTACCGAAAGACCTGCTGAAAGTCTTCACGCTCGCCACGCAGGGGGTGCGTGTCACACCCGAATCGCTCAAGGGCGTGGACATCGACAGCGTGCGCGTGGCGGCTGCCACCAACCTCGAAGAGACCATGGAGGGCAGCAACAACTGGGTGATCGCGCCGGGAAAATCCGCCACCGGCCGCGCCGTGATGGCCAATGACCCGCACCGCGCGTACTCCGCGCCGAGCCTGCGCTACATCGCGCATATCAGCACGCCCACGCTCGACATCATCGGCGCGGGCGAGCCGTCGCTGCCGGCCGTGTCGATCGGCCACAACGGGCACGTCGCCTTCGGCCTGACCATCTTCAACATCGACCAGGAAGACCTCTACGTCTACGAGCTGAACCCGGCCAACAACAGCGAGTACCGCTACAAGGGCGGCTGGGAGCCCTTTACGGTGCTGCACGAACCGGTCAAGGTGCGCGGCAGTGCGATGCAAGTGGCGGACCTGACCTTCACGCGCCACGGCCCGGTCATCTATATCGATGCCGAGAAGCACCGCGCCTATGCCGTGCGCTCGGCGTGGCTGTCGCCGGGCATGTCGCCGTACTTCGGCTCGGTGGGCTACATGCGCGCGCGCACCTTCGCGCAGTTCAAGCAGTCGATGCTGAACTGGGGCGCGCCCACCGAGAACCAGGTCTACGCCGATACACAGGGCAACATCGGCTGGGTGCCGGGCGGCCTCGCCCCCATCCGCCCGAATTGGGACGGCCTGCTGCCCGTGCCCGGCGACGGCCGCTACGAATGGGCCGGCTTCTGGCGTGGCGACCAGTTGCCCTCCACCTACAACCCGAAGTCGGGCTACTTCACCTCGTCCAACGAGATGAACCTGCCGGCCGACTATCCGTACCGCGAGCGCAAGCTCGGCTTCGAGTGGACCAACAGCGCGCGCCATGACCGCATCGACGAGGTGCTGGCCAAGCTCGACAAGGTGTCGCTCGAAGACTCGATGCGGCTGCAGAACGACATGGTGTCGATCCCGGCGCGCCGGCTGATGGCGTTGCTGGCGCCGCTGTCGTCCAACGACGCAGATACGCAGGCGGCGCTGAGCCTGCTCAAGGGCTGGAACGCGACCATGCTGGCGGACTCGCCGCAGGCTGCGCTGCACGAGGTCTGGTTCACGCACCACCTGGGCCGCGCATTCAAGAACGCCGTCCTGACCAAGGCCGGCGCCGATGCCGTCGGCACGCCAGACACCGCGGTGATGCTCGACACGCTGGAACACCCGCAAGGCGCCGAACGCAAGTTTGGCGAAGACCCGCAGCAGGCCGGCGCGAAGCGCGACGCCGTGCTGCTCGCCAGCCTGCACGACGCCTGGGCCGACATGGTCCGCCGCCAGGGCCCCAACCCGCAGGCCTGGACCTGGGGCGCGCTGCACCACAACCTGAACGCCCACCCGTTCGCCGCCATCGTCGACGAGGCCACGCGCGCCAAGCTCAACGTCGGCCCGACGCCCGAGGGCGGCAGCGCCTACACGCCCAACCAGTCGACCTACCGCGCGAGCGACTTCCTGCAGACCAACGGCCCGTCGTTCCGCACGGTGGTTGACGTGGGCAACTGGGACAACTCGCGCGCCGTCAACCTGCCCGGCCAATCCGGCGACCCTGACAGCCCGCACTACCGCGACCTCGCGCCGCTGTGGCTGCACGGCAAGTACTTCCCGCTGCTGTACTCGCGCCGTGCGGTGGAGGCGGCCACGGAATCGCGCATCCACCTGGTACCGGCCAAGTAAGCCGCCGGCCAGGCTGGCAGCGCCAACAAAAACGCCACCGCTGTACGATGCGGTGGCGTTTTCCTTTGGTTCACCGATGGGAGTTCCGATGAAACCAGCCCTTCTCGTCGCACTGACCGCCGTGCTGCTCGGCGCCTGCTCCAACCAGCAGATGTACGACACCGCACAGAACTGGCAACGCAACCAGTGCAACCACCTGGCCGACAACGATGCGCGCAGCCAATGCGAAGCCCGCGCCAAGACCTCCTACGACAGCTATAACGACGCGCGCAACAACGCGACCGCCCGCTAGCCCGTGACAATCTTGACAACGTTCTAATTGGCTTCCCTGCCGGGGTGACCGAACATCGAGACATGTCACACCGCAACCGGGGGGTTCCATGTGTGTCCATGTCAAGGCGCGTCGACGCCTGCTGTCGGGCGTCGTCCTGTGCAGCCTCGCGTGCCCACTGCTGGCACAGGCCCAGAGCGCCGTCCTGCGTGTCACCGGCCGGATCGTGCCGGGGTCGTGCGTACCGGAGCTGACCGGCGGCGGCAACGTCGATTTCGGCGACATTCCCGCCACCACGCTCCCACGCACCGGCTACACCGATCTCGGCACGCGCCAGACCGCGCTCAAGGTGCAATGCCCCTTGCCGACCACCACCGCGATCCGCATCACCGATGAACACGCCGGCACACAGGTCGATGCGGCGCGCGCGGTACTCGGCAGCACATTAGCGACGTCGCAACTCTTTGGCTTGGGGCGTGCGGAAGGCGCAGGCGTCGGCGCCTATACCGTGCGGCTGACCACGCCCGCGACGGTGGATGGGAAAGCCCAGCCGCAGACGCTCGTCTCGCCCGATGGCAAGCAGTGGGCAACGGCGCAGGGCACGGTGTACCTGGACGGCAGCGGCGCACAGGCCTATGCCGCCGGCCAGCGGGCCGCCATCGCGCGCGGCAAGACGATGCTGTATCCGCTCACCGTGCACGCCGCGCTCAACCGGGCCGACGCCCTGCCGCAGGACAAGGTCATCGGCCTGGCCGGGCAGGCGACGCTGGAACTGGTGTATCCCTAGGCGGCCTGTGCTTGCGCCAGCGCGGCGCGCACAGCCTCGGCACGCGGGATGGGCGCGACGGCGCTATAGCCGGTGGTCGAGATGGCCGCGGCCACATTGGCGTAGCGTGCGGCTTCCACCGGCGAATCGCCCGCCACGATGCGCGCGACGAACGATCCGCCAAAGCAGTCGCCCGCCCCCGTCGCGTCGATGGCATGGACGGTGTGGCGCGGCACCAGCGTGCGCGACTCTGGCGTGGCCACGTAGCAGCCTTCCGCGCCCATCTTCAGCGCCACCAGCTTGACGCCCCAGCCCAGCAGCGTATCGACGATGCCGTCGCGGTCATGGCAATCGAGCAGCACGGTCACGTCATCCCAGCTCGGCAGGCAGAGGTCGCACGTGCGCATGGCCTCCTGCATGACGCCGCGGGCACGGGCCAGCGGCCACAGGCGCAGGCGCAGGTTGGTGTCGAACGAGACCAGCACGCCCGAGGCCCGTGCATGCGACATGGCGGCTAGGCCGGCATCGCACGCCGTGTCGCTGATGGCCAGGCTGATGCCCGACAGGTGAAACGCCTTGGCCGCCGCAATCGCCTGCAGCGGCAGTTGCGCGGTCTGGAAGCGGCTGGCGGCGGAACCTGCGCGCAGGTAGTCGAAGTGATGGCCGCGCGCGTCGTGCGAGACGAAGTACAGGCCGGTGGGGGCCTGCTTGTCGGTATGCACGTAGGTGTGGTCGACGCCCTCGGCCTGCCACAGCGCGCGCAGGGCCTGGCCGAAGCGGTCGCCGCCCACCGCGCTGATATAGGCGGTGCGCGCGCCCTGGCGTGCGGCGGCAATGGCGAAGTTGGACGTGTCGCCGCCGTAGCCGAAGGTCCACGACGTGCTGCCGCCATCGGCTTGATTGGCCTGGTTGAACTCGATCAGAGCTTCGCCATAGGCGAGGATGTCTGCCATGGACGCCCCGCTCAGAAGTACGTTTGCACGACGTCGACGACGTTGTACGCGTCATCGATGATCGGGATCTGGCGCCACTTGTCGAACGTCAGGCACGGGTGCGAGATGTCGAAGGCGATCATGTCGCCAACCTTGATGTCGTCGCCGGGGGCGATCTTCAGATAGGCGTGCTGGTCCATCATGCCGGTGACTTCCCAGTGCGCGGGCGTGGCCGTGGGTGTGGCGTCACCCGGGCGGTAGCGTTGCGCGGGCAGCGGCAAGCCTGCATCAAAGGCGGCATCGCGTTTGCCCAGTGCCACGATGGCGCGCTCAGCTTCCGGTACCGATTGCACGTAGGCCCACAGTTGCAGCGCCGGCAGCAGGCTGGAGCGCATCTTGTGCGCGACCGGGTTGCTGGCGTCAATGCGGGCCTGCGCGGCGCGGTAGATGCCGACGTCGTGCGTCAGGTAGCAGCCCGGGCGCAGCACCACGTCCAGCGCCTGGCCGATATCGGCCTTGGCGAATTCCTCGGCCACCACGTCGTACCACGCCGAGCCGGCGCCGGTCAGGATGGCCGGGTTGCGCTGCAGGCGGCCGGCGCGGGCCAGATCGCCGACGACCTGCACAGCACGCTGCAGGAAGGCGCGGATGTCGCCCTCTTCCTTGATCACGCCCTCATACACCTCGACGCCCGCCAGCTTGACGGCGCCATTGGCGCGCGTGAGCGCATCGAGCACCGATTGCAGTTGCGCGTCGTCGCGCACGCCGGTGCGGCCGCCCTGCACGCCCAGCTCGATCAGCACCTGGATGGACTTGCCCGCCTTGCCGAAGTATGCGGCAAGCTGGTCCACTTGGTCCGCCCCATCCACCAGGCAGAAGAATTCGAACGACGGATCGGCCAGCAGCTCGGCCAGGATGGCCATGTTGCGCTTGCCGACCAGTTGGTTGGCCATCAGCACACGGCGCACACCATGTGCATAAGCGACGCGCGTCTGGTGCGCGGTCGCCAGCGTGATCCCCCACGCGCCGCCGGCCAGTTGGCGCTGGAACAGGCGCGGTGCCATCGTCGTCTTGCCATGCGGCGCAAGCTTGGCGCCGTATTCGCCCACGAAGCGCTGCATCCAGGCCAGGTTGTGTTCCAGGCGCGTCTGCGACAGGACCGCCACCGGCAGATTCAGGTCTTCGTTCAGCACGTTCCAGCGCTGCGCGGCGACCTGCTCCGGCGTGCATGCGGCTTCCAGCGCACCCAGCCCCTTGTCGAGCGGGTTGACGACAGCGGCGTTGTCTCCTTGGTACTTTGTATCACTCATGGGAATCGACTCGTATGCCTTTGGGGGTAAACATTGGGTTGACACAATGATAGTGGCGAAACTATTCTCCGGGCCAGCCTGTTACAAAGTACCAAAGCATCCCGACCACCGCTATCCGGACAACTACCGGGAGCCCAGTATGGGTGAACCAATGCGCGAACCGATGGACATCGTCACCCGAATCTCCCAGCGTGCCGCCGAGCTGCGTCCCGCCGAGCAGAAGGTCGCGCAGACGGTGCTGGGCGATATTGCCGAAGCCGCCGCGGGCAGCATCCAGACGCTGGCTGAACGCGCCGGCGTGAGCGAAGCCAGCGTCACCCGTTTCGCCAAGGCCATGGGCTGCCGCGACGTGCGCGAACTCAAGCTCAAGCTAGCGCAGGCAGCCGCAGTCGGCCAGCGCTTTCTGGACGGTGGTGCGGACCGCCCGCCCTCCAGCGCCGACGGCATCCTGGCCGACATCACCCACGTGCTGGAAGCCAACCGCGCACTGGTGCGGCCGGAGGCGTTCCGCAACGCCGCCATCGCGCTGGCAGCCGCGCGCATGGTCGCCGTGTTTGGCATGGGCGGCGGCTCGACCACCATGGCCGACGAGATGCGCTACCGCCTCGCCCGCCTCGGACGGCCGGTCAGCACCTATCATGATTCGATGCTGCAGCGGATGGTCTCGGCCACGCTCAGCCCGGATGACGTGGTGGTCGTGTTCTCCGTGACCGGCCATGTGCCGGAGATCGTCGAGAGTGTGAACATCGCGCGCGAATACGGTGCCAAGATCGTCGCCGTCACCGCCATCGGTTCGCCGCTGGCGGCGCTGGCCGATGTCCTGCTGCCGATCCAGGCGATGGAGACCGATTTCATCTTCAAGCCATCGTCATCGCGCTACGCCATGATGATGATGATCGACCTGCTGGCGACCGAGGTCGCGCTGCAGCAAGCCGATCGCAGCAAAGAACTCTTACGGCGCATCAAGTACGTACTCGACGCGCATCGCGGCGGCGGCAACCGCCAGCCGCTAGGGGATTGATATGGAGCAGTTCGACACCGTCATCCGCCAGGTCCGCATCGTCGACGGCAGCGGCCACGAACCCGAGGCCACGCTGTTCGACGTGGCCATCACCGATGGGCGCATCGCCGCCATTGCCACGTCGGATTCCACCGCATGGCTGGGGGACGAGGAGATCGCCGGCGAGGGCCGCGTGCTGGCTCCCGGCTTCATCGACGTGCACACGCACGACGACACCAACGTCATCCGCACGCCCGACATGCTGTGCAAGGTGTCGCAGGGCATCACCACGGTCATCGTCGGCAACTGCGGCATCAGCGCGTCGCCGGCCACGCTCAAGGGCGAGCCGCCGGACCCGATGAACCTGCTGGGGCCCGCCAGCGCGTTCAGCTATCCGACCTTCGCGTCGTACGTGCAGGCCGTGGAGCGCGCGCAACCGGCCGTGAACGTGGCCGCGCTGATCGGCCATACGGCGCTGCGCAACAACCACCTCGACCGGCTCGACCGCCCCGCCACCGCCGCAGAAGTCGAAGGCATGCGCGCACAGCTGCGCGAGGCGCTCGACCACGGCGCGCTGGGCCTGTCCACCGGCCTGGCCTATGCCAACGCCTTCGCCTCCACCACCGAAGAGGTGATGGGCCTGGCCGAGCCGCTGGCCGAGGCCGGCGCCATCTACACCACGCACCTGCGCACCGAGTTCGCCGCCATCCTCGACGCGATGGACGAGGCCTACCGCGTCGGCAAGCATGCGCGCGTGCCCATCGTGATCTCGCACCTGAAATGCGCGGGCGCCGCCAACTGGGGCCGCGCGGGCGAGGTGCTGGAGTCGATCGAAGGCGCGCAGCGCTACCAGCCGGTCGGCTGCGACTGCTATCCGTACACCGCCAGCTCGTCCACGCTGGACCTGAAGCAGGTCACAGACGAATTCGACATCTTCATCACGTGGTCGGAGCCGCATCCGGGCATGGCCGGGCAGACGCTCAAGGAGATCGCCGCGGCCTGGGGCACCGACCTGATGGACGCTGCGCGCCGCCTGCAGCCGGCGGGCGCGGTGTACCACAACATGTCGGCGCAGGATCTGGACCGCATCATCACGCACCCCGCCACGGTGATCGGCTCGGATGGTTTGCCGAATGATCCGAAGCCGCATCCGCGCCTGTGGGGCGCCTTCCCGCGCGTGCTCGGCTACTACAGCCGGGAGCGCAAGCTGCTCAGCCTGTCCGCCGCCATCCGCAAGATGACCGGGCAATCCGCCGAGCGCTTCGGCCTGACCGAACGCGGTCTGGTGCGCGAAGGCTTCTGGGCCGACCTCGTGCTGTTCGACCCGGAAACGGTGCGCGACGTCGCCACCTTCACCGATCCGCAGCAGCCGGCAGCGGGCATTACGGCGGTGTGGGTCAATGGCCATCTGTCCTACCGCGGCGGCGCCGGGCAGCCCGCTGTGAAGACACCCGGCGCCGGGCGCTTCCTCAAGCGCGGGCCGCGTGCGCAGGCGGCCGCCACTCCTGAGCTTCACTGAATCACTGAATTCGTTTCAAAGGAACACAGCAATGACGATTACCCGAATTGGCGTCGAAGGCGGCACCGGCACCGGTGGCCAGCATCTTCCCTTTGCCCGCGCGGCCGGCGCGGATGGCTGGCTGTTCGTCTCGGGCCAGACGCCGATGGTGAACGGCGAGGTGGTCGGCCACGGCATCGTCGAGCAATCGCACCAGACCATCAAGAACCTGCTGGCCATCCTGGCCGAGGCCGGCTACGGCTCCGAGCACGTCGTGCGCTGCGGCGTGTGGCTGGATGACCCACGCGACTTCCAGTCGTTCAACAAGGTCTTCAAGGAGTACTTCGGCGCCAACCCGCCGGCCCGCGCCTGCGTAGTGTCGAGCATGGTGATCGACTGCAAGGTCGAGGTCGATTGCGTGGCATATAAAAAGCCGTAACCCGAGAAGCCCTAACCCGCATTCCAAGACAGGCGCCCTGCACGACGGGGCGCTTACGACAACAAGAGCCGTGAACATTCCCTGAGGAGGAAACCCGATGGTCCCGATGCAAGGCAACTCGCTATTGCTAACCGCCGCGCTGGCGGTGGTCGCGCTGATCTACCTGATTGCCGTCCAGAAACTGAACCCGTTTGTCACGCTGATCGTCGTCTCGCTCGCGCTGGGCGTGATCGTCGGCATGCCGATGGGCAACATCGTCAAGGCGTTCGAGACCGGTGTGGGTGGCACGCTCGGCCACATTGCGCTGGTGGTGGGCCTGGGGACGATGCTCGGCAAGATGATGGCGGAATCCGGAGGGGCCGAACGCATCGCCAAGACGCTCATCCACGCCTTTGGCGAGAAGAACGCGCACTGGGCGATGATGGTGGTGGCCTTCATCGTCGGCCTGCCGGTGTTCTTCGAGGTGGGCTTCGTGCTGCTGATCCCGATCGCCTTCAACGTGGCCAAGCGCACCGGCACGCCGATCCTGATGGTCGGCCTGCCGATGGTGGCGGGCCTGTCAGTGGTGCACGGCCTGATCCCGCCGCACCCTGCCGCGCTGCTGGCCGTGACGGCCTACCACGCGGACATCGGCAAAACTATCCTGTACGCGCTGATCGTCGGCCTGCCGACCGCCATCCTGGCCGGTCCGCTCTGGGCGATGCTGGTCTCGCGCGTCGTCAAGCCGGACGAGAACAACCCGCTGGCAGCGCAGTTCGTTGAAGCCGACCAGACGCGCGAACTGCCGGGCTTTGGCGTGACGCTGTTCACGATCCTGTTGCCGGTGGTGCTGATGCTGATTGGTAGCTGGGCCGATCTGTTCACCACGCCCAAGTCGCTGCTCAACGACATCCTCAAACTGGCCGGCAACTCGGTGATGGCCCTGCTGATCGCCGCGCTCGTGAGCTTCTACACCTTCGGCAAGCGCCGCGGCTTCAGCCGCGACGCCATCCTCAAGTTCACCAACGAGTGCCTGGCGCCGATCGCCACCATCACGCTGGTGGTGGGCGCGGGCGGCGGCTTCGGCCAGATCCTGCGTGACTCGGGTGTGTCGAAGGCCATCGTGGGCGTTGCTACCGATGCGAGCCTGTCGCCGCTGCTGCTGGGCTGGGTGGTGGCGGTGATGATCCGCATCGCCACCGGTTCGGCCACCGTGGCCATGACCACCGCCTGTGGCATCGTCGCCCCGATCGCCGCCGCCTCGGGCGCCGCCGTCAAGCCGGAGCTGATGGTGCTCGCCACCGGCGCCGGTTCGCTGATCCTGTCGCACGTGAACGACGGCGGCTTCTGGCTGGTGAAGGAATACTTCAACCTGACCGTGCCGCAGACGTTCAAGACGTGGACGGTGCTGGAAACCATCATCTCGGTCGTGGCGCTGCTGCTGACGCTGGCGCTGTCGACAGTAGTTTGAAGTCTTTCTCGTGTAGCTGATCTAGGAGAACGTTGTGGGTATCGATTCCGTCGTCCAGGCCGGCCCGGTCATCCCGGTGCTGCAGTTCCAATCCGTCGATGAAGGCGTCAACGTGTGCCGCGCGCTGTACGAAGGCGGCATCCGCACGTTCGAGATCACGATGCGCACGCCGGTGGCGCTGGATGTGATCCGCGCCGTGGCGAACGACCTGGGCGGCGATGCCATCGTCGGCGCGGGCACGCTGTCGAAGCCGGAGCACTTTAAGCAGGCCAAGGACGCCGGCGCGGTGTTCGCCGTGTCGCCAGGCATCACGCCGACGCTGGCCGCTGCGCAGGCCAAGTCGGGCCTGGACTGGCTGCCGGGCATCGCCACGCCGTCGGAGCTGATCCTGGCGCTGGAGTTCGGCCTGACCACTCTGAAGTTCTTCCCGGCCGAGGCGGCCGGCGGCATCCCGATGCTCAAGTCGATCCACGGCCCGTTCGGCGACGTGCGCTTCTGCCCAACCGGTGGCATCACGCCCCAGAGCGCGCCCGACTACCTCGCGCTGCCCAACGTCGTGTGCGTGGGCGGCTCGTGGATGGTGCCCAAGGACAAGATCGCCGCAGGTGACTGGGCAGCCATCACGGCGCTCGCCAAGGAAGCGGCCGCGCTCAAGCGCTAACCCTACTCTCGCGCGGCCGGCTTTTGCCTCAAGCGAAGCTGACCGCGCGCTCCATCTGCTCCCGATATTGGACGATGTCTTCGATGGTCAGCACCGGCAGGTTGTGCTGATCAGCGAAGCGCACCGCGTCGTCACGGCGCGCCATGGTGCCGTCGGGCAGCATCAGTTCACACAGCACCGCTGCCGGCGGCAGGCCCGCCAAGCGGGCCAGGTCCACCGAGCCTTCGGTATGACCGCGCCGTGCGAGCACCCCACCCTCCTTCGCCACCAACGGGAACACATGCCCCGGGCTGACGACCGATTGCGTGTCAGCATCCGGCGCAATCGCCGCGCGGATGGTCGTGATGCGGTCGGCCGCCGATACGCCGGTGCTCACGCCCGTACGCGCCTCGATCGACACGGTGAAGGCCGTGCCGTACTGGCTGCGGTTGTTCTCGACCATCGGGCGCAGGCCGAGCGAGGCGGATTTCTCCGCCGTCAGGCACAGGCAGACAATGCCGCTGCACTCGCGGATCAGCATGGCCATGCCGGGGAGCGTGAGCTTGTCGGCGGCGATGATGAGATCGGCTTCGTTCTCGCGGTCGGCATCGTCGAGCACAACGACCGGCACGCCAAACCTCACCGCATCGAGCGCGGCAGCCATGCGCGTGGCCATGTCGGCCGGATCGAAGCGGGCCTCGATTGCATCAGGCATCGCCTTGCCGGATGGCAGTGCGGGCGGGTGAATTGCAGGGGATTGCTGAGTGGACAACATGGAAACGCTCCTCGCTGAAATGGGCGACAAGACGTTCCAGGGCAAGCAGACAAACACGCCCAAGCCATGCAGCGGCGCAACCCAGCGCAAAGCTGAGCGCGCCCCAGCGGCGGGAGCGTGTTGTTCCGCACATCTTCTTCCATCCGGACTCTGACCGTCGGCCCCGGCATCTCACCGGATCTGCTGACCTTTGCATGCAGGCGCATGCGAAGCGCTCGCGGGCTCGCGGACCGCATTGACGCGAGGTCCGCCTACCGCCGGTGGGGAATTCCACCCCGCCCTGAAGACGTACTGAACCGGCAGGATTGCCGGCAGGCGACATCGTACCGCAACCCGTTGCAATGCATCGACCCTACTGACGGGTCGGGCAAAGCGTTGGAAGCGATGTCGTCCTTACTTGGCGCGCGCCAGCATGGCGTGCAGTAGCACATCGGCGCCGCGCGTCACGTCTTCGGGCAACGCGTCTTCGGCCTCGTTGTGGCTCAGGCCGTTGACGCACGGGATGAAGATCATCGCCGTCGGGCCATGCTTGGCGATATGGATGGCGTCGTGCCCGGCACCGCTGACGATGCGCTGGTGCGGGTAGTCGAGCGCGGCCACCGCGTCGGCCACCGCCTTCACGCACGCTGCATCGAACGGCGTGGCTGGGCTCACCCAGTGTTGGTCGATCTGCACCGTCAGGCCACGGCGCGCGGCGATCTCGGCGAAGCGAGTGCGCAACGCGGCTTCCATCTTGGCGATGAACGCGTCCTCGTGGTGACGCAAGTCGACCGTGAAGGTCAGATCCGCGGCGATGGTGTTGCGCGCGGCGTTGCGGATGCCGATCTCGCCGACCGTCACCAGGCCATGCGGCGCAAAGCCATCGACCAGCGTTTCCAGCCAGGTCGCCATCTCAGCCGCGGCGAACAGCGCGTCGCGGCGAAAGCGCATCGGCGTGGTGCCGGCATGCGCGGCCTGCCCCTCCACGCGCACGTCGAGCCAGCGGATCGCCTGCCCGCCCGTGACGACGCCGATCGGCACGCCGTTCTCTTCCAGGATCGGGCCTTGCTCGATATGCGCCTCGAAGTAGGCGTCGAACGGCGCGCCGGGGATGGCACGCTCGCCTGCATAACCGGTGGCAGCCAACGCATCGGCCACGGAGATGCCCTGCGCATCCCGCGCGCCCAGCGCCTGCTCCAGCGGCATCACGCCCGCGAATGCGGCGGAGCCCAGCATGGCCGGCGTGAAGCGTGCGCCTTCCTCATTGGTCCAGACGACGATCTCGATCGGCTTGTCGGTCTCGATGCCCGCATCGTTGAGCGTGCGCACGACTTCCAGCGCGGCGAGCACGCCGTAGACGCCATCGAAGCGGCCGCCCTCGGGCTGTGTATCGAGGTGGCTACCGCTGGCGACCGGTCGGGCTTCAGCGGACTTGCCGGCGCGGCGCGCGAACAGGTTGCCAACGCGGTCCGTGTTGAGCGTCATGCCTGCCTCTTCGCACCAGCGCGCAAACAAGGCGCGGCCCGCCGCATCCTCTTCCGTGAGCGCCAGGCGCCGCACGCCGCCCTTGGGCGTGCCGCCCACCGCCGCCATCTCCATCAGGCTCGACCACAGCCGCGCCCCGTTGACCTTCAACATTGCAGACATCCCTGTACATGCACGCCGACCCGCTCGGCGCATCCAGGCGTCTTTATCTGGCAGCGGCCGAAGACGCGTCAAATTGCGAATGTTTATCCGGCATATAAATCACACAAATACTGCTGGCGTGAAGCGTGCATGCGACCAGCAAAGCGTTTGCCCCTGCACCGCAATGAAGCTGCCAATGCGCCCCACGCCCAAGCACAGGGCATAAGCCCGGCTAATACGGGGAATCAAAAATGCGAATTTGCCGGCATGGGTGCCGGTGCGCCTAAATGGCGACGTCGGCTGACAACCGGCACCCCGCCACCACGGCACAGACCGGCGCACGAACGCCGGCGGCGCGGCGGCGGGCCACGCCCAATAGAGGAGGACGCCCCATGTCAACGCAACACGCTGCCCCCACCGCGGTCACGCACCAGCCGGTGCGCGCGGCCACCGCCGCCTTCATCGGCACCGCCGTCGAGTTCTACGACTACTACACCTACGCCACCGCCGCCGCGCTCGTGCTGGGCGAGGTGTTCTTCCCGAGCAGCAACCACTTCCTGAGCACGATGGCGTCGTTCGCGACGTTCTTTGTCGGCTTCATTGCGCGGCCGTTGTCTGGCGCGGTGTTCGGCCACCTGGGCGACCGCATCGGCCGCAAGAAGATGCTGCTGGTGACGATGTTCCTGATGGGCATCGCCACCACCGGCATTGGCCTGCTGCCGGGGTACGCGACCATCGGCATCTGGGCGCCCGTCCTGCTGGTGCTGCTGCGCATCCTGCAGGGCATTGCGGTGGGCGGCGAGTGGGGCGGCGCGGTGCTGATGGCCAGCGAGCATGCCCCCAAGGCCAAGCGCATCTTCTTCGCCTCGTTCCCGCAGATGGGCAGCCCGGCGGGGTTGATCCTGTCGCTGCTGTCGTTCCGGCTGGTGTCGTCGCTCGACCACGAGAGCTTCGTCACCTGGGGCTGGCGCCTGCCGTTCCTGGCGAGCTTCGTGCTGCTGCTGGTGGGCGTGGTGATCCGCCTGGGCGTGAAGGAATCGCCCGAGTTCGAGCGCATGCAGAAGAACAACGAGGTGCTGAAAAACCCGGTGGGCGAGGTGCTGCGCACGGCGTGGCGCCCGATCGTGCTGGCGGCCATGGCCACCACCATTGGCTCGGCCGGCTTCTTCTTCACCAACACCTTCATGATCTCGTACGTGACCACGTACCTGAGCATGTCGAAGGCGCTGATCCTCGATTGCCTGTTCGTCGTGACGATCCTGCAGCTGCTGTCGCAACCGGTGTCGGCGCTGCTGGCGCAACGCTATGGCGACACGCGCTTCCTGACGTGGGCGGCGGCCATCTCGATGCTCACGCCGTATCCGATGTTCCTGCTGGTGAGCACGCAGAACCCGGTGGCGATGGTGGCGGGCATCACGCTGGCGGTGGTCACGCTGTCGGCCGTGTACGCCGTCATCGCTGGCTTCATGACGCCGGCCTTCCCGACCCGCGTGCGCTACTCCGGCATCTCGATCGCCTACCAGCTCTGCACCATGATCGCCGGCGGCACCACGCCGCTGATCGGCACGCTGCTGGCCGAGCGCTACAAGGGCGAATGGCTGCCGCTGGCGCTGTTCTTTACCTTGCTGTCGGCCATCTCGCTCGTCGGCATCGTGGGCCTGGGCCGTTACCGCGACGGCAAGCGGCCCGAGGAATCCGCCGCGCTGGCTACGAACTGATGTCTTCTCCCACACGCGCTCCCATGGAAGCCCAAACTGTTTCGCTGCACACGCGCCGCCCGGCGGCGTTCTCCGAAGTTGAATGGCAGGTCCGCACCGATCTGGCCGCGCTGTACCGGCTGGTCGACCACTTCCGCATGACGGACATGATCGACACGCACATCACCGCGCGCCTGCCGGACGAGCGCGGCCGCCCGACGTTCCTTATCAACCGCTACGGCGTGTTGTTCGGCGAGATGCGCGCCTCCGACCTCGTCAAGATCGACCTGGACGGCCACGTGATCGACGAGCGCGCCGATGCCGATCCGGAGCACTACGCCGTCAATGCGGCCGGCTTCACGATCCACTCGGCCATCCACGCCGCGCGTGACGACCTGCACTTCGTAGTGCACACGCATACGGCGGCGGGCATCGCCGTCTCGGCCCAGGAGCATGGCCTGCTGCCGATCAGCCAGCACGCACTGAAGTTCTACGGCAAGCTCGCCTATCACGACTACGAGGGCATCGCGCTGGATCTGGGCGAACGCGAACGCCTAGTGCGCGACTTCGGCCCGCACAAGGCGATGATCCTGCGCAACCACGGCCTGCTGGCCGGCGGCGCCACGGCGGCGGATGCATTCCATGAAATCTATTTCCTGGAACGCGCCTGCCAGGCACAGATCCAGGCGCTGGCCGGCGGCACGCCGCTGCGCCTGCCACCCGAGGAAGTCCGTCAACGCACCGCGGCCCAGTTCAATCGCGAAGAGTCGCCCGTGATCGCACGACGTGCATGGCTGGCAGCCCTGCGCCTGATCGACACCGCACGCTCCGACTACCGGAGCTGATGCATGACCACCCTCGCCCTAGTCAGCCGCGACTACGACATGTCGCACCTGGTGCCGTCCATCGTGCGCGCTGCGCCCGAGCTGGAGGTGTGCATGTACGGCGATCCCGCCGCGCAGGACGCGGAAATCGCCGTCTGCTGGAACCCGCCCGCCGGCGCCATCGCCGCCATGCCGCACGTGCGCCTCGTGCACAGCATCGCCGCCGGCGTCGACAACATCCTCGCTGACCCTACCCTGCCCGATGTGCCGCTATGCCGCGTGGTTGACCCACAGCACGCGCGCGGCATGGCGGAGTTCATCACCTGGGGCGTGCTCCACTTCCACCGGCAGATGGACCGCGTGCTCGCCAACCAGCGCAGCGCGACGTGGTTCCGGCCCGAGCAACAGCACCCGTCAACCTACACGGTCGGCGTGATGGGGCTCGGGGAGATCGGTGGGCACGTGGCTAGTGAACTGCACCGGCTCGGCTTCAGCGTGCGCGGCTGGGCGCGACAGGCGCGTGAGCTGCCCGGTATCGGCGTCTACTGCGGTGAGGCTGGCTTGCCGATGTTCCTGCAAGAAGCAGACATTCTGATCTGCTTGCTGCCGTTGACGGAAGCCACGCGCGGCCTGCTGAACGCCGGCACCTTCGCGCGCCTGAAGCCTGGCGCCAAGCTGCTCCACGTCGGTCGCGGCGAGCACCTCGTTGCTACCGATCTGCTGGAAGCACTGCACAGCGGCCAGCTCGGCGGCGCCATCGTCGACGTGTTCCCGAACGAGCCACTGCCGGCGGACGATCCGCTTTGGCGCGCCCCCAACCTGATCGTCACGCCACACATGGCGTCGGTCGCGAGTTCCGACACCATCGGCCTGCAGGTCGCGCAGAACGTGCGCCGCCTGCTGCGCGGCGAGCCCCTCGACAACGTCGTCGACGTCGCGCGCGGTTACTGACCGCTTGCCGTCTCCTCCGGGTAGCGCGCATCGATGAAGCGGTGCAGCGCTTCCAGGAACGCCGCCTCCGCCGCGCTGAATTTACGGTCGGCCGTCCACAGCAGGTGCATGTCGACATCGGCCACGCCGCTTTCGGGCGGCAGGCGCTGCAGACGACCCTGGTCGACATCGTCCTGCGCCACGTGCTCGGGCAGGCAGCCGATGCCGAAGCCCGCCACGATCAACCGCCGCACCTCCCACATGCTCGACGACGAGCCGACCACCGGGCCGGTCAGGCCCATCTCGTCGCGGAAGAACGTGAGCATGGAGAGCGGATCACCGATCTTGTCGCCGGTGAAGGAGACGAACTTCTCGCCCGCCAGATCGGCGATCTGCACATCGGTCTTGCCGAACAGCGGATGGTATTGCCCACAGAACAAGGCGTAGCGCTGGCGCAGGAACAGCCGGTGCGCGATCTTCTTCGGCAGCGCGCGCTTGGGCGACAGGCCCAGCGTGGCGGTGCGCAATTCCAAGCTGCGCACCACATCTGCGCTGCGCATCTCCTGGCATTCGAGTTCGATGCGCGGGTAGTCGCGGTGGAAGCGGCCGAGGAAGGCGTCGTAATCCGGAAAGTCCAACCCGCTGACGATCGCCACGCGCACCAGGCCGGCAATCTCGTGCCCACCGTCGCCGCTGGCCTGCGACAGGCGCGAGATGGTGCCGTAGACCTCCTCGGCGATCTGGCGGACGTCCTCGCCCGCACGGGTGATTTCGATGGGGTTGGCTTGCCGGTCGATCAGTTGCAGGCCGAGCTGGTCTTCGAGCCGCTTGAGCGCTTGGCTCACCGCCGGCTGCGTCAGGTGCAGGCGCGTGGCGGCCCGGCTGATGCTGCGCTCCCGCGCGATGGCGAGGAAGGTGCGCAGCAGGTTCCAGTCGAGGCGGTCGTTCAGGTAAGTGTCGAGCTTGGCCTTGCTCATAGGGTATGGCGGTGGGGGCGATGAGGAATGTCCGGCCGATGCAAGCCACGTGCCGTGCGGGCGGCTAACCGTCTGCTAATCCGGCATGGACTAGAATCCTAGCCTTTCCGACCGTGCCCGCGAAGTTTACCCCCAGCATGGAATCCCGCATTGCTCGCAGTTCCCACCCCGCCCGCCGCCGCTCGCCGTGGATGGCGTTGATCGTCGTCGCGCTTATCGCCGTGTTCCTGGCGCTGTGGACGGACGACCTGTTCCAGCGCTGCACCCTGTTCCGCCCCGATGAAGGCCGCTATGCGGAGATCCCGCGCGAGATGGTGGTCTCGGGCGATTGGGTGACGCCTCGCCTGAACGATCTCAAGTACTTCGAGAAGCCGCCCCTGCAATACTGGACCACGGCCGCCACCTTCCAGGCCTTCGGCATCAGCGCGTGGGGCGCGCGCCTGTGGCCGATCCTGTTTGGCCTCGGCGGCATCCTCATGACGGCGTGGACGCTGGCGGTCTATCGCGGCGGGCGCGCGGCGGCCATGGGCGCGGCCATCCTCGCGTCTTCGCTGCTGTACCTGCTGTTCGGGCAGGTCATCACGCTCGACATGGGGGTGGGCTTCTTCCTGACCGTGGGCGCGTGCGGCTTTGCGCTGGCGCAGCGGCCAGATGCGTCGCGCGGCGGGCGGCTCGCGTGGATGCTGGTGGTCTGGCTGGCACTGGCCGGCGCTACCCTCACCAAGGGGCTGATCGGGCTGGTGCTGCCGGGCCTGATCGGCGTGGCCTACCTGCTGATGACGCGCAACTGGGCGCTGGTCCGCCGCATGCACTGGCTGCCCGGGCTGGCGCTGTACCTGCTCGCCACGGTGCCGTGGTTCGTGGTGGTGCAGCAGCGCAACCCCGAGTTCTTTGATTTTTTCTTCATCCACGAGCATTTCCAGCGCTTCCTGACCAACGAGCATCATCGCAGCGGCAAGTGGTGGTACTTCATTGCCGTGGGCGCGGCCGGGCTGCTGCCGTGGACGCCGCTGCTGTTTGCCGCCATCGGGCGACGCATCGGGCGGGTGGCGGATCTCTTTGTCGGCGCGCGCGAGTTTGACCTGATGCGCTGGTGCATCGCCTGGACGGCGATGATCTTCCTGTTCTTCTCCGTGTCCAGCTCCAAGCTGCCGGGCTACATCGTGCCGGCCTTCCCAGCCATGGCGATCGGCCTGGCGCTGGCGCTCGACAAGCTGTCGACCCGCACGGTGGCGTGGGCGCTTGGCGTGAACCTGCTGATCGCCGTAGGGCTGTGGTTTGCGGTGCCCGTGATCGGCGCCAAGGCCGGCGCCAAGATGCCAGCCGAGCAGGTGGCGCAAGCCGTGCCGGTGCTGCGCGAGGTGATGGCCATGCTCGCCATCGGCACGCTGGCGGCGCTGCTGGCGCTGCGCTGGCAACGGCGCACGCTGGCCATCCTCGTGCTGTCGGTCTCCGCCCTGTTCTGCTGGGACCGCGTACTGAACGCCAGCGAGATCTTCCGCGATGCACTCTCCGCCCGCGACGTCATCGACAAGACCCTGAGCGCCACCGGTCCGATTCCGGCCGAGACGCCGTTCTACTCGGTCGAGTGGCTGGACCAGACCGCTATCTACTACCTCGGGCGGCCGATGACGCTGGTGTCCGGCTTCGATGAACTGGAGATGGGCGCGGGCCTGGAGCCGAACAAGGTCATTGCCAGCACGGATGAGTGGGTCCGCCGCTGGACCGACGGCCCGCCCGCCTACGCGTTCATGCGGCGAGTCACCTGGCAGAAGCTGAGCGCGGCGGGCGTGCCGATGCGGCTGGTGGCAGAGTCCGCCGACAAGGTGGTGGTGGCGCGCCGCTGAGCCGCCTGCCTCGTTGCCACTACCAAAGCAAAGGGCCGCGTCTTGCGGCCCTTTCCCATTGTCCGGAGCGACTTACCACGTGCAACTGCCGCGCAGGAACGACCACTCCTCGCATTCATCCCCGCGGGGGCTCACGCAGATGCCGACTTCGCCGCCGCCCGGCCGGCTCGAAATCTCAAGCTGCCCACCGCGCTGCAGGCAGTAGACCGACGCCGGGTTCGCCATGCCAACCCGAGCCGGGGCAGCGGCGGCCCCCTGGGGCGCGACGTCCGGGGTCGAGGTCTGCGGCGCGGCCGCAGGCGATACGGGCCGTGTCGCTGCGGGCGGTGCGGCATGCGGCGCGGGCTGGATCGTCGTGCGCGGTTGTTGCCACGGCGGCATCGGCGAGGAACAGGCGGCAAGCCCCATGGCCAGCGCCAACGTCGACATCACGGCAGCGAGCCGGCCGTGCCTGGCAAACTCAACGAAACAGACTGCGCGATCCATGCATTTCCTCCCGAAGTGGTCTTTGGTGGAAAGCACGCGGCGTGCGTGCACGGCGCGCCACGCGGCGCACCACGCCTAAGGATAGCCTACGCCGATGCCAGAAGGCGCTCAGGCGGCAGAAGCCGAAACGGGAAAGTGCATCGTCACGCGAAACCCGGGGTTGGCCGCGCTCGATTCGGCTTGCCCGATCTGCAGTTCACCACCCAGGTGGCGCACCAGCCGGTCGACGATGGCCAGCCCCAGGCCGCAATGCGCATTGCCGCCGCGTGCCGGGTCCAGCCGCACGAACGGCCGCATCACGCGGTCGACGGCATCCTGCGGGATGCCCGCGCCGTGGTCTTCCACCAGCAGCGTAAAGCCGCGCTCGTCGGACGCCGTCGCCACGCGCACGGGCTCGGCGCCATAGGCGAAGGCGTTGTCGAGCAGGTTGACAACGATGCGCTCCAGATGCGTGGGCTTGAGGCGGAAGCGCTCGCCGGCGTGCAGCTCCAGCGCGACATGCTTGCCCTGCTCGGCAAACGGCTGCACCAGCCCGCGCAGGTGGCGGTCGACGGTCACGTCGCGGGCTTCGCTGTCACCGCTTTGCGCATAGGCGAGGAACTGCTCGACGATGGACGACATGGATTGAACATCGCGCTCGATGCCGGCGCCGGCCTTGGCGTCCGACAGCATCTCGGCGCGCAGGCGCAGGCGTGACAGCGGCGTCTTCAGGTCGTGCGCGATGCCGGCCAGCATGGTGTTGCGTTCGTCATCGGCGGCCGAGATGTCTGCCGCCATGCGGTTGAACTGGTCGGTCAGCTGGCGCAGCTCGTAGGGGCCGCGCTCCTTGAGCGGCGCCACCTGCCGGCGTCGCGCCAGCGCGCCGGCGGCCGCGGCCAGCGCGCGCACGGGCCGCTGGATCTGCCATGCCGCGAACAGCGAGAACACGATCGCAATGGCCAGCACCACCATCACGCCCGGCACCACGGCGCTGACGCTGGGCGGCGCGTGCACCCACAGCAGCGGCATGGCCAGCCATTTCTCGCGATGGGGCAACAGCACGAACACGCGCGGCGTGGGGCCCGACTCCAGACGCACCTGCGTACCCGCCGGCAGCCGGCGCTGGAGCTGGCGGGCCAGTTCGGCGGACTTGTCCGACGGCGGCTGCGTGTCGGCGGCGGGCGGCGCCGCGGTCTCCGTCACGAGATCGGGCAGCGTCACGTGCAGGCGGCCGTCCACCACGGCCTGGAAAGCCTGCAGCTGAAAGGCCATCTGGTCGACCGAGGCCTGGTACTGCCGCTCGCGCCGCTCCGCGCGCAGGATGCCGAGCCACGAGAAATGGCTGAGCACCAGCACCACGACAATCAGCAGGGCCAGGCGCCCGAACAGCGTGTCGAACTTAAAGCGTGCCATGCGTTTGAACTTCATCGCGCTCGTCCGGAACAAAGGTGTAGCCGCGGCCGCGCACGGTCTGGATATAGCGTGGGCGCTGCGCGTCTTCATCGAGCACGCGGCGCAGGCGCCAGATCTGCACGTCGATGCCACGGTCCGACACGCCGCTGCCGGGGCCATACATCAGCTCGACGATGTGCTCGCGCGTGAGCACCTGCATGGCGTGCGTGATGAGCAGCTTGAGCAGCGCGAACTCGGTGTCGCTGATGGACAGTGCGCGATCTCCACGGAACAGCGTGCGCATGCGGAAGTTGAGCCGGAACGGGCCGAAGGCGAAGCTGTCGCGGTCTTCCGGGGCAGCGGGGGCGACCGCCAGGCGACGGCGCAGCACCGCATTGATGCGCGCCAGCAACTCACGCGGCGAGAACGGCTTGCCGAGGTAGTCGTCCGCGCCGATCTCCAGGCCGATGATGCGATCGATCTCGTCGCTGCGCGCGGTGAGCAGGATGACGGGCACGTCATCGTTGCGGGCACGTAAATCGCGTAGGGCAGATAATCCGTCCACCTTCGGCATCATCAAATCGAGCACCACCAGCGCCGGGCGCTCACGCTCCAGGCGTGCGGCGAGTCCGTCACCGTCGTGCATGACGGAAACGGCAAAGCCCTGTTGGCTCAGGTATTCGCGCAGCAGGTCGCGCAATTCGACGTCGTCATCGACGACCAGGATCTTGGTGCCGCTCATGTCATGCCAGGCTTGAACTTCACAATGTCCAGCAATGATAGCGAGAGTCGGCACCATGAAGACCGCGCATTCTCGCCATATTGTTTCGTGCGGTAACAGCACAGCCGCTTTGTAATCTGCCGTAATACAACCGGCAGCGCGACTAATTCTGCGCAAAGACGATGCCAGTAAGCTCCCGTCTAACTCACGGACGAGGCACGTCTGGCGCGCACGCACGCCCCGGTATGATGTGCGCTCGTCCTCATATTTGATTGCTACAGGAACGCTCCACATGTCCGAAGCCATGGACCCGAAATCCGGCCACCACCCCAGTGCTGGACGCAACACGCCGGATACGGTCTCGCAGACCCTGCTGCCCCCGCCCGGCGCCACCGGCAATCGCCGCTGGGTGCTGTGGGTGGTACTGGTCGTGCTGGCACTGATCGGCTACGCGATCTATCACGCAGTGCAGCGCAATGCGACCGTCGCCAAGGGTGGGCCCGGCCGCGGCGGCGCCATGGCCAGCAAGCCGATGCCCGTGATGGTGGCCACGGCAGGCAAGGGCGATATCAATGTGGTGCTGACGGCGCTGGGCAACGTGACGCCGGTCAACAACGTGACGGTCAAATCGCGCGTGGATGGCCAGTTGGTGCGCCTCGCCTTTACCGAGGGCCAGAACGTGAAGGCCGGCGACGTGCTGGCCGAGATCGACCCGCGCACCTACCAGGCCCAGCTAGCCCAGGCCGAAGGCCAGCTCGCGCGCGATACCGCGCTGCTGCAGAACGCGCGCCTGGACCTGCAGCGCTACCAGACGCTGCTGTCGCAGGATTCGATCGCCAAGCAGCAGGTCGATACGCAGGCCGCGCTGGTGCGCCAGTATGAAGGCACGGTCAAGCTCGACCAGGGCAACGCCGACAATGCACGCGTGCAGCTTTCGTACACGCGCATCACCGCGCCGGTGTCGGGCCGCGTCGGCCTGCGCCAGGTGGACCCGGGCAACATCGTCCATGCGTCGGATACCAACGGCATCGTCGTGATCACGCAGATCGACCCGATCACCGTCATCTACGCGATCCCGGAAGACAGCCTGCCCAAGGTCATGCCGCGCTTGCAATCCGGCGACAAGCTGCCGGTGGAAGCCTGGGACCGCGCCCAGACCATGATGCTGGCGCGCGGCACGCTGATGACGGTCGACAACACCATCGACAACACCACCGGCACGGTCAAGCTGCGCGCGCAGTTCGCGAACCAGAACGCGGCGCTGTTCCCCAACCAGTTCGTCAACGTGCGCATGCGCGTCGACACGCTGCATGACGTGGTGATCGTGCCGGGCGCGGGCATCCAGCGCGGCACGCAAGGCACCTTCGTCTATGTGGTGGGCGACGACAGCAAGGTCACGCTGCGCGTGGTCAAGCTGGGCGTGACCGAGGGCGAGCGCACGCAGGTCGCTTCCGGCCTGAACCCGGGTGAGCGCGTCGTCATCGACGGCGCCGACAAGCTGCGCGACGGCGCATCGGTGGAAGTGATCCAGCCCGGCGCCAGCCCGGCCAGCGCACCGGCGGCCGGCCAGGACGGCGTGCAAGGCCAACGCCATCGTCGTGGCCAGGGTGACGCGTCGGCACCGGCGGCCAGCGCTCCTGCTGCCAAGCCGTAAGCCGTGCCACGTGCATTCGCCTGACAAAGTCTTCCGTTCCGAGCTGGCATGAATCCCTCCCGAATCTTCATCCTCCGGCCCGTGGCGACCACCCTGCTGATGGTCGCCATCCTGCTGTCGGGCCTGGTGGCGTACCGGATGCTGCCGCTCTCCGCGCTGCCCGAGGTCGACTACCCGACCATCCAGGTGACGACGCTGTACCCGGGCGCGAGCCCGGACGTGATGACGTCGTCCATCACCGCGCCGCTGGAGCGCCAGTTCGGCCAGATGCCGGGCCTCAAGCAGATGACGTCGTCCAGCTCGGGCGGCGCCTCGGTCATCACGCTGCAGTTTGACCTGTCGCTGTCGCTCGACATTGCCGAGCAGGAAGTGCAGGCGGCCATCAACGCCGCCGGCAACCTGCTGCCGACCGACCTGCCGATGCCGCCGATCTACAGCAAGGTCAACCCGGCCGACGCGCCGATCCTGACGCTGGCGATCACCTCCAAGACGCTGCCGCTGCCCAAGCTGGAGGACATCGTCGATACGCGCATCGCGCAAAAGCTGTCGCAGTTGCCGGGCATCGGCCTGGTGAGCATCAGCGGCGGGCAGCGGCCGGCGGTGCGCATCCAGGCCAATACGTCGGCGCTGGCGGCGCTGGGCCTGTCGATCGACGACATCCGCACCGCCATCGGCACCGCCAACGTGAATGGCGCCAAGGGCAGCTTCGACGGCCCGATGCGCGCGTCCACCATCGACGCCAATGATCAGCTGCGCTCGGCCGCCGAGTACAGCAAGATGATCGTCGCCTACAAGAACGGCGCGCCCATCCGCCTGTCGGACGTGGCGCAGATCGTCGACGGTGCGGAAAACACCAAGCTGGCCGCGTGGTCCAACACCACCCCGGCCATCATCCTGAACGTGCAGCGCCAGCCGGGCGCCAACGTGATCGAGGTGGTCAACCGCGCCAAGGCGCTGCTCCCCGCACTCAAGGACACCCTGCCCGGCAATATCGACGTGGCGGTGCTGACCGACCGCACCACCACCATCCGCGCCTCAGTGGCCGACGTCCAGTTCGAGCTGCTGCTGGCCGTGGCGCTGGTGGTGATGGTGATCTTCCTGTTCCTGCGCAACGTGCCGGCCACCGTCATCCCGGCGGTGGCGGTGCCGCTGTCATTGGTGGGCACCTTTGGCGTGATGTACATGGCCGGGTTCTCGATCAACAACCTGACGCTGATGGCGCTGACGATTGCCACCGGCTTCGTGGTGGACGACGCCATCGTCATGATCGAGAACATCGCCCGCTACATCGAAGACGGCGATCCGCCCATGGAGGCCGCGCTCAAGGGCTCCAAGCAGATCGGCTTCACCATCATCTCGCTGACGTTCTCGCTGATCGCCGTTCTGATCCCGCTGCTGTTCATGGGCGACGTGGTGGGACGGCTGTTCCGCGAGTTCGCCATCACGCTGGCGGTGTCGATCCTGATCTCGGCGGTGGTGTCGCTCACGCTCACACCGATGATGTGTGCGCGGCTGCTCAGGCACATCCCTGAAAACGAACAGACGCGCTTCTACCACGCCGCCGGCCAGTTCTTCGACAACGTGATCGCGCAGTACGGCCGCATGCTGCAGTGGGTGCTGGACCGCCAGAAGACCACGCTGCTGGTGGCCATCGGCACGCTGGTGCTGACCGGGCTGCTGTATGTGTATGTGCCGAAGGGCTTCTTCCCGGTGCAGGACACGGGGGTGATCCAGGGCATTTCCGATGCGTCGCAGTCGATCTCGTTCTCGGCCATGGCCGAGCGCCAGCAGAAGCTGGCCGAGGTGGTGCTGAAAGACCCGGCGGTGGAGAGCCTGTCGTCGTTCATCGGCGTGGATGGCGTGAACACCACGCTCAACAGCGGCCGCCTGCTGATCAACCTGAAACCGAAGGACGAGCGCGACGCCGATGCCACCGAGATCATCCAACGCCTGCAGCCCGAGCTGGCCAAGGTGGCGGGCATCTCGCTGTTCATGCAGCCGGTACAGGACCTGACCATCGAAGACCGCGTCAGCCGCACGCAGTACCAGTTCACGGTGGAAGACCCGGACCCGAACAACCTGTCGAAATGGGTGCCGAAGCTGGTCGAGCGCCTGCAGCAGACCAACGAACTGCGCGACGTGGCAAGCGACCTGCAGGACAACGGCCTGCGCGCGTATGTGCAGGTGGACCGTGACAAGGCAGCGGTGTATGGCATCACCATGGCCGCAGTCGACAGCGCGCTGTACAGCGCCTATGGCCAGCGCCTGATCTCGACCATCTTCACGCAGTCGAACCAGTACCGCGTGGTGCTGGAAACCGACCCGCAGATGCAGTCGGGCCCTCACTCGCTGTACGACCTGCACGTGGCCTCCACCAGCGGCCAGCAAGTCCCGCTGGGCGCCTTCGCCACCGTGGTCGAGCAGCCGGGCTCGCTGGTGGTCAACCACCAGGGCCAGTTCCCGTCGGCCACCATCTCGTTCAACCTGGCGCGCGGCGCCTCGCTGGGCGCGGCGGTCAACACCATTGAAGCGGCGGAGCAGGAGATCGGCCTGCCCGCCAGCATGCAGACCAGCTTCCAGGGCGCGGCGCTGGCCTTCCGCGCGTCGCTGGACAACGAGCTGTGGCTGATCCTGGCGGCCATCATCACGATGTACATCGTGCTGGGCGTGCTGTACGAGAGCACCATCCACCCGGTGACGATCCTGTCGACACTGCCGTCGGCCGGCGTGGGCGCGCTGCTGTCGCTGCTGATCTCGGGCAAGGACATGGGCATCATCGCCATCATCGGGATCATCCTGCTGATCGGTATCGTCAAGAAGAACGCCATCATGATGATCGACTTCGCGCTGGAGGCCGAGCGCGAACAGGGCATGAAGCCGCGCGACGCCATCTACCAGGCGTGCCTGCTGCGCTTCCGCCCGATCCTGATGACGACCATGGCCGCCCTGCTCGGTGCCCTGCCGCTGATGCTGGGCTCGGGCGTGGGCTCCGAGCTGCGCCAGCCGCTGGGGATCACCATGGTGGGCGGCCTACTGGTCAGCCAGGTGCTGACGCTGTTCACCACGCCGGTCATCTACCTGGCGTTCGACAGCCTCGGCCTGCGCCTGCGTGACTGGCGTGAGCGTCGTGCGGCACGCCGTGGCGCCAGCCGCCCGGGCGTGGATCAATCCGGCGGCCAGCCATGAACCTGTCCGCCACCTTCATCGCGCGGCCGGTCGCTACGGCGCTGCTGACCATCGGCGTGGCGCTGGCGGGCATGGCGGCGTTCCGCCTGCTGCCGGTGTCGCCGCTGCCGCAGGTGGACTTCCCGACCATCTCGGTCAATGCCTCGCTGCCCGGCGCCAGCCCCGAGACCATGGCCGCCACCGTGGCGACGCCGCTGGAGCGCTCGCTGGGCCGCATCGCGGGCATCACTGAGATGACGTCGTCCAGCTCGCTGGGCTCGTCGCGCATCACGCTGCAGTTTGATCTGTCGCGCGACATCGACGGCGCGGCACGCGACGTGCAGGCGGCCATCAACGCCTCGCGCAGCCTGTTGCCCTCGGGCCTGCCGAGCAACCCGACCTACCGCAAGGTCAACCCGGCCGACGCGCCGATCATGATCCTGGGCATGACGTCGGACACCATGTCGCGCGGCGAGCTGTACGACGCGGCCTCGACCATCCTCGCGCAGAAGCTGTCGCAGATCCAGGGCGTGGGCCAGGTCAGCATCGGCGGCGCTTCGCTGCCCGCGGTACGGGTGGAGTTGAACCCGACGGCGCTCAACAAGTACGGCATCTCGATGGAGACCGTGCGCGGCGTGATCACCGCCACCAACGCCAACAAGCCCAAGGGCATGCTGGAATCCGGCGACCGCGTGTGGACCATCTACGCCAACGACCAGGCCAAGAAGGCCGTCGAATACCGGCCGCTCATCATTGCGTACCGCAACGGCGCACCGGTGCGGCTATCCGACGTCGCAGACGTGACCGACGGCGTGCAGGATATCCGCAACTACGGCTCGGCCAACGGCAAGCCGTCGGTGCTGCTGATCATCAGCCGGCAGCCGGGCGCCAACATCATCGATACGGTCGACCGCATCAACGACGTCCTGCCCTACCTGCGCGCCACCATCCCCGCCCAGATCGACCTGACCGTGATGATGGACCGCACGCCCACCATCCGCGCCTCGCTCAAGGATGTGGAGCGCACGCTGGTGCTCTCCATCGCGCTGGTGATCATGGTGGTGTTCCTGTTCCTGCGCAACGCGCGCGCCACCCTCATCCCCAGCGTGGCGGTGCCGGTGTCGCTCATCGGCACCTTTGGGGTGATGTACCTGTTCGGCTACAGCCTCGACAACCTCTCGCTGATGGCGCTGACGGTGGCCACCGGCTTCGTGGTCGACGATGCCATCGTGGTGCTGGAGAACGTCTCGCGCCATATCGAGAACGGCATGCGGCCGATGCAGGCGGCGCTCAAGGGCGCGCGCGAAGTCGGCTTCACGGTCGTCTCGATGAGCTTCTCGCTGATTGCCGTGTTCATTCCGCTGCTGATGATGGGCGGCATCGTCGGGCGGCTGTTCCGCGAGTTTGCGGTGACGCTGTCGGTGGCCATCCTGGTGTCGCTGGTGGTGTCGCTCACCACCACGCCGATGATGTGCGCACGCCTGCTCAAGCCGGCCAATGAGGAGGAGTACGGCTGGTTCCACCGCAAGACCGAAGGCTTCTTCACCTGGCTGCTCGACGGCTACCGCCATTCGCTGGCCTGGGCGCTGCGTCACAGTTGGCTGACGCTGCTGATCCTGGGCCTGACGGTGGTGCTGAACGTCTACCTGTACATCGCCGTGCCCAAGGGCTTCTTCCCGCAGCAGGACACGGGGCGCGTGATCGGCTTCATCCAGGCCGACCAGGCAATCTCGTTCCAGGCGATGCGCACCAAGCTGACCGATTTCATCAGCATCGTGCGGCAGGACCCGGCGGTGGAGAACGTGGTGGGCTTCACCGGCGGCAGCCAGCGCAATACGGGGCAGATGTTCATCCAGCTCCGGCCACTGGCTGAGCGCAAGATGTCGGCTGACCAGATCATCAACCGGCTGCGCGGCAAGCTGGCGCAGGAACCGGGCGCGAGCCTGTTCCTGCAATCGGTGCAGGACATCCGCGTGGGTGGCCGCGCCAGCAACGCGCAGTACCAGTACACGCTGCAGGCCGACAACCTCGACGAGCTGCGCGCCTGGGAGCCGAAGATCAAGCAGGCGCTCACGCAGGTGAAATCGCTGGCGGACGTCAACACCGACGCGCAGGACAAGGGCCTGCAGACCTCACTCGTCATCGACCGCGACAAGGCCAAGTCGCTCGGCATCAACCCGAGCGACATCGACAACGCGCTGAACAACGCGTTCGGCCAGCGCCAGGTGTCGACCATCTACAACCCGCTCAACCAGTACCGCGTGGTGATGGAGGCGGCGCCGCAGTACTGGCAGAACCCCGAGGGCCTGCGCGACATCTACGTCATCACCTCGTCGGGCGCGCAGGTGCCGCTGTCCACCTTCTCGCACTACGAGCCGACCAACACGGCGCTGGCGGTCAACCACCAGGGCCAGTTCGCGGCCAGCACGATTTCGTTCAACCTGGCTGAGGGTGCGTCGTTGGACGCTGCCACGCAGGACGTCCAAGAAGCAATGAACCGAATTGGCGTGCCGACTACCGTGCACGGCAGCTTCCAGGGCACGGCCAAGGCGTTCCAGGATTCGCTCGCTAACCAGAAGATACTGATCCTGTTCGCGCTCATCACCATCTACATCGTGCTGGGCGTGCTCTATGAGAGCTACATGCACCCGATCACCATCCTGTCGACGCTGCCGTCGGCCGGGGTGGGGGCGCTGCTGGCGTTGATCATCACGGATACGGACTTCTCGATCATCGCGCTGATCGGCGTGATCCTGCTGATCGGCATCGTCAAGAAGAACGCGATCATGATGATCGACTTCGCGCTGGAGGCCGAGCGCAGCCAGGGTATGAGCCCGGCGGACGCGATCTTCCACGCCTGCGTGCTGCGCTTCCGGCCGATCCTGATGACGACCATGGCCGCACTGCTGGGCGCCCTGCCGCTGGCACTCGGCCACGGTGATGGCGCCGAGCTGCGCACGCCGTTGGGCATCTCCATCGTCGGCGGGCTGCTGGTCAGCCAGATCCTGACGCTCTACACCACGCCGGTGGTCTACCTGGCGCTCGACAAGCTACGCCTGTGGCTGCTCGGCCGCCGTAAGGAAGCACCGTTGCCCGCTTTGGATACGCAAGGAAGTTGAACATGACAAGAGGCATCCACGCCCTCCACCCCTCCCGCCTGCTGCCGCGCCTGGTTGCGCTGGCTGCCTGCGCGCTCGTGACCGCCTGCGCGGTCGGCCCCGATTACAAGCGCCCGTCGGCCGACGTGCCGCAGCAATACAAGGAAACCGCCGGCGCATGGAAGGTCGGCGCCCCTGCCGATACCGCGACGCGCGGCAAGTGGTGGGAGATCTTCGGCGACGCGCAACTGAACGCGCTGGAAGACCAGGTGGCCGCCGCCAACCAGAACATCTTCGTGGCCGAGGCGCAGTACCGGCAGGCCCAGGCGCTGGTGCAATCGGCACGCGCGCAGTTCTTCCCCACGCTGTCGGCCAGCGCCTCGGCCACGCGCAGCCGCTCGGTACGGACCACGGTCAATCCGGACGGCAGCCTCTCCACGGGCAACCCGAGCCTGCTTAATGCGCAAAGCATCTCGCTCGATGCCAGCTGGGAGCTGGACCTGTGGGGCCGCGTGCGCCGCACGGTGGAGTCGAACAAGGCTAGCGCTGAGGCCAGCGCCGGCGATCTGGCGTCCGCCCTGCTCTCCGCCCAGGCAACGCTGGCGCAGAACTACTTCCAGCTGCGCGTGACAGACACGCAGAAGGCGGTGTTGCAGCGCACCGTGGCCGACTATGAACGCTTCCTGCAGCTCACCAAGAACCAATACGCCGTGGGCGTGGCGCAGCGCTCGGACGTACTGACCGCACAAACCCAGCTGCAGCAATCCCAGGCCCTGCTGCTCGACACCGAAGTCACGCGCGCGCAGTTGGAGCACGCCATTGCCGTGCTGATCGGCAAGACCCCGTCGGAATTCTCGCTGGCATCGACCAGTGCCGCGACCGTGCAGGATCTACCACTGCTGCCGGAGATTCCGCTGGAAATTCCGTCATCGGTACTGGAACGCCGGCCGGATATCGCGGCAGCCGAACGGCGCATGGCGGCGGCCAATGCCAACATCGGCGTGGCCAAGGCCGCCTACTTCCCGACGCTCACGCTGGGCGCAACCGCCGGAGTGGCGGCCAACACGCTGTCGCACCTGGCCACGCTGCCCACCCGCATCTGGTCGATCGGCCCGACGCTGGCGGCGACGCTGTTCGACGCCGGCGCCCGCTCGGCGGCCGTCGACAAGGCCGGTGCCGCCTACGACCAGTCGGTTGCCACCTACCGCCAGACCGTGCTCGGCGCCTTCCAGGACGTGGAGGACAACCTGGCCGCGCTGCGCTGGGAGGCCAAGGAATTCGATGCGCAGAATGAGGCCGTCAAGGCCGCCCAGGAAGCCGCGCAGCTCGATCTCAACCGCTACCGCGCGGGCACCATCAGCTTCCTTGAAGTCATTACCGCGCAGGCAACCGCCTACAACGCCGAACGCACGCTGCTGACGCTGCAGGGCAAGCGCTACTCGGCGGCCGTGCTGCTGGTCAAGGCACTGGGCGGCGGCTGGCACGGCGAGGTGCCGCTCGTGGGCCAGGCCGCACAGCCCGCCACTTCGGCACCCACACCGCAATAGGCACCGCGCCTGCCCTGAAGGATTTCTGACATTTCTACAACGGCAACGCGGCCTTGGGAGGCGGGCCGCACGCTGCGCGCCCGTTCGCCCTATAATCGACGGAATTTTTCGGCCTAATCTGATTGCAATTGGCCGAATCCACTGACGGGAGCAAGGTGGGGCGCGCGTGCTGACCAGCAGGCGTTGCAGCCGCGACTTGCAAACGTTCAACCGGATGCAGCTTTCTTGCCGCCATGTCCGCCGCGCGCGTGGCCGGCTGTTGAAATTCTGTGCAAGGACGCGCGCCGCCAAACCATCATCCACTCTCTCTGATGATCCGATCCACGCTTTCCCGCTCCGCCAAGGTGCTGGCTGCCGCCATGGGCGCCACCACGCTCTTCGCCGCCGTCCCCGCGCAAGCCGATACGCTCGACCCGTCGGTGCGCGCCATCTACGGCCGCGACAACCGCCACGGCATTGAGAAATACGGCGTCGACGTCGATTTCGATTCCGGCTTCCACTGGGGCAACCCGCAAGGCTGGTTCGTGAACCTGGACTGGGAAGTGGCGCTCGGCCAGTGGCGCTCGACCTCGGGCACCAACCGCCAGAACCTGACGGAATTTGGCGTGACGCCGCTGTTCCGCATCGAGAAGCGTGGCAGCTCCTGGGTGCCGTTCATCGAGGCCGGCGTCGGCCCGCGCCTGCTGTCGCACACCCGCACCTCGGATGAGCACAACTTCAGCACGGCCTTCCAGTTCTCGGACATGATCGGCGTGGGCGTGGCCTTCGGCACCCGGCAGCAGTTCCAGGTGGGCTACCGCTTCGAGCACCTATCGAACGCGTCCATCAAGCGCCCGAACCCGGGCACCGACTTGAACGAGCTGTATCTGCGCTACTCCTTCTAAGCCGGCGTTGCGCCAGGTTTGCCCGAACGGCCTGCCCTGTGTGGCGGGCCGTTTTGCTTTGGGCCGCGCGCGATCGGGCCGCTAGCCGGCGTCAGCCTCGCCGTCGATGTCGCGCTCGCGCGGGCGCATGCTCATCAGACGCTCGTAGTTGAGTGAGGCGTGGAAGCCAAAGCCGTTGCCGCCTGCACGCTTGACCTCGTACATCGCGGAGTCAGCACAGCGGATCAGCGTCTGCGCGTCGCGCCCGTCGCCCGGGTAGAGCGCCACGCCGGCGCTCACGCTCATCGACAGCACGTGCCCCTCCATGCGGAACGGCGCCTGCAGCTGCTCGATCAGCCGCTCAACGGTCTGCTCGACGTCGTCTCGGGTCTGGCAGTGCGTGAGGATGGCGACAAACTCGTCGCCGCCCAGGCGGGCCACCGTGTCGGACGCGCGCAGGCCGCTGCGCAGGCGCATGGCGGTGGCCTTGAGGACGAGGTCGCCCATGCCATGACCATATTCGTCGTTGATCGGCTTGAAGCGATCGAGATCGACAAACACGACCGCCACCTGGCTGCGGGCCCGGCGCGCGGTCTGGATGGCGACGAACAGGCGGTCGCGCAGCAGGCGTGCGTTGGGCAGATCGGTCAATGGGTCGTGCAGCGCAAGGTGATGCGCCTGGTCCAGCATGGCGCGGCGCTTGGTCACGTCCTGCAGCGTGCCGCTCACGCGCACGGCAATGCCATACGCGTCGCGCTCGGTCACACGCCCGCGTGCCGACACCCAAACCCACTGGCCCTGCTGACCGCGCAGGCGCTGCTCGACTTCAAAGCTGTCCGCATCACCGCGCAGATGGCGATAGACACGGCGCGCGCTGAGCGCGGCATCCTGCGGATGCACCATGGCCACCCAGTCGTCCGGATCGTTGGAGAGTGCGTCCGCGTCATAGCCGAGGATCTCGGCGGTGCGGCGGTTGAAGGAGACGTGCTGGGCGCGCATCGACCAGTCGAAGGTGCCAAGGCCAGCGCCGTCCAGCACATACGCCAGGCGCTGCTCCGAGGCGCGCAAGGATTCAAGTGCCAGACGCCGTGCCGTGACGTCCTGCACCTGCACGATGAGATGCTGGCCCGCGGCGCCCTCGTCGTCGGCCGCGGCCAAGGCAAAGTCGGCCTGTACCCAGACCGTGCTACCGTCCTGGCGCACCAGGCGCGTTTCCAGCGAAAGCGCCTCGCGCTGACCAGCCAGCAATGCCTCCACGCTATCGCGCGTGCGCCGGGCGTGGTCGGGGTGGCAGAGGTCGAACAGATCGCGCGCGCGCAGCGCCTGGGCTTCATGCCCCGTCAGCGCACACAGCGCGCGGTTGACGTCGAGGAAGCGACCCTCCGGCGCACATAAACCGATCCCTATCGGCGAATGTTCGATCGCTGCTTTATACAAGTGGTGATCCTCAAGCATGACGATGCAGTTTCGCGAATGCGGCAATTCCGGAGGCATCTGGTCATGGGCCGGGCCACCCCGCCGATCTGCTAGCGCTGTTGGTCTGCGCTGGGCGTGGTGAGTGGTGGTCGGCGTGGTACCCCGTTACCGTTCTCGTGGCCTGCATGTCTGGCTGGCAGGACCGTGTCGCGCGTGTGACGCGCGCGAATCGAGGCGGACTATAGAAGCCGCTGATTAACGGGGCAATCCCTTCCCGCGAGGGGACAGGGCGCACCTGCTCCTCGTGCTCGGATCGACGCGAAGGAAACGCGCCCCGCGTCATTCCCATCGGCGTTTGTCGCAGCCGTCCTGTCGGCTGCGATCCGGCGTCGCCGGACGTCAACAATGTACCACCGTCATCCGCCTGCAACAGCTAACCATTCGGTTAAGGTGAAATGACGCGCCGCACAACGCACACGCCGACACTCTGCGTGCGTAGCGCAATCCACATTGTGGATGCCTGCACCGGCAGGCATCGTGCGCGTGGTCATCCGGAAGGACGAGATGAACTCCATGCGGAACCACTCTCCGCTATTCTTCAAACATCGCTTCGGGGGGCGAGTTCGACACGGCGTGGCCGCGGCGCTAGCGCACGCGGCTGTGGGAGGTGGTATGGAATTGAGCTTTGTCGCCCCGGGGACGCAAACGCACCGCTACGCGCTCAAGCTGGCGGGCCTGCCCGAGACTGGCGAACCCCTGGATCCGGTGTGGATCGACGATGCGCTGACGGCCGCGCTGCGGGTGTTCGACGCGCATCGCGTGCATTTTGCCGATGCGTATTTCGCCTATCGCGCACGGGATGCTGCGGTGCAACCTGGCGACCAGGCCACCGCCGGCGTGAGCGTCATGCGCCCAGCGGGCGATCTACACGATGACACCTTGCTGCTAGCGGATACGTTTGCGATTGCGCAGCTGGCAGCGCTGGTCTCGCTGGAGGCGGCAGGCGTGGCTGACATCATCGATGTGCACCTGGTGGTCGAACGCCTGCGTGACAACGCGCCCACGCCGCCCGACAACCGCCTGGGCGATGTCGCCATCTCGCCGGAGAGCCTCGTCCCGACACGCAGTCCTGCCAGGACGCACTGACGCGCGGCCGATTCCCGTCAGGGCTTAACGCGCACCGCCGCGCGCGACGCTTGGGCAGGGCGCAACGCCCGCGCCGGCAACCGCCGCGTCGCGAAACGTCCAGTGCCGGTGCAGCAGGAAATTGAAGATACCGGTCAGCGACGAGGCGAACACCTGCGCCACCAGGTAGTACAGGCCGATGCCGAGCCCCGCCGCCATCAGCGCGGCATTGCACCCCAGCGCAAACAGCGCGACGAGTCCGAACCGCACCATCGCACCCGCGTGCCCGCGTGTGGTGTTGAACACCGCCCTGCGGCTGATGACGTAATTGAGGGTCGCGCCGATCACGCTGCCCGCCACCGACCCGCGCCAGGGCGGCACATGGGCCTGCACCAGCCCAAACAATGTCACGTAGTGCGCCAGCGTGGCGCCACCGCCGATGACGACGTAGCGCACGAACTGCGCCGCCGCTGCCACAACTCGCTGCCTTGGGGGACTCACGTACGACCTGCCTGCCATGAATGGAAAACCGGTGCCGAGCATAACCGTGCCGTGTGCCATTTCCGTGTCGGCAGGCGCGTTGGCGCAAAGGCGCGCCGGTATGCGGCGCCAAGTGCGCTTAAAGTTATGTCCCGCTTGGCCGTTTAAGACAGCGGGAGACTTCGCGCGCGGCCTCCCCCAATGCACATGATCGAACTCCAACCCCTCGACATTCCGCTTGCCGTTCCCCTGCCCTGGCCGATGCTGGCGCCGGACGGGCAACTGCTCGTGCCCAAGGGCGACGTGATCCACTCGTCCGAAGAGGTTGACCTGTTGTTCACGCTGCACCGTCCGCACCGGCAGACCGACGAGACGGCAGCGCCGGCCGTCGACACGACGCCGTTCCCGAACACGGCCTTCCCAGCGATGGGCGAGGACGCCGAAGGCGAGCGCGCGATGGCGCTCGAGTTGCTGGGGCTGCGACCAGGCGGCATGCTGACCGTGCGTCTGACCGCCGGCGCGGGCCAGAGCAAAGGCACCGCACGCATCATGGGCTACAGCCCGCAGCGGCACCTGCTGATCACGGTGCCGGTCGACAACGGGCGCCCGCTGCTGCCGGTCAAGGACGAGCTGCTGGAGATCCACGCCTTCTCCGGCGAGGGCATCGCCAGCTTCGAATGCACCGTCATGGCGGTCTGCCGCCTGCCGTTCGACTACGCCGTCCTGTCTGCGCCGCGCCGCATCAAGAACCGCTCGTTACGCAAAGCGCTGCGGGTGCGCGCCAACCTGGTCGGCAAGATCCTGATCAGCGGCGAGGCGCCACGCATGATCCATTTGTCGGACCTCAGCACCACGGGCGCCTCGTTCCGCTCGGCGCACCAGTTGGAGGCAAGCGGCGCGCCCGCGCGCTTGCGCTTTCGCGTCAAGACCCGCGACTACCACTCCGAACTGGTGGTCGCCGCGCTCATCCGCAGTGAGAAGCCGGCGGGTGACCTGGCCAATGTCTATCAGTACGGTGTGGAATTCCTGGACCTGCCGACCGCGCAGAAAATGCTGCTGCAGTGCTTCATTTACGAGCAGTTGCTATGGGGCAGCCAGCGCATGGTCTGAGCCACGTGACGTCGCGCATCGCGACGCACGCATGGCCGCCGGAGTCCGATATGCATTTCGCTTTGGTCAGAATTAATCGGAACTGCAATTCATATTCCGCCCGTGCGATTCCCGCGACAACCCGCCAGGAATTGGCTGAGATTCGGCCGCGTGGGCCACGCTTTGCGCTTAAGATGCCTTTGGGTCAGCTGTCACAATGCAACATAACTGACGGCGTGCAGCCAGCCCAATCGCGTTCTTCGTTTCAAAGGCATTTGCAGGACGATCCCCATTTATGAGTCGCGCAACGTCCGTCGCGCCATCGGGTCTGGATCCGATCTCCGGATTGCCGGACCGTGAACGATTCGTCCATCTACTGGCCAAGATGCCGCACCCGGCACGCTCGGGCGGCGTCGGTGCGCTGCTGCTGATCGGCTTCGATCATTTTGCCGAGGCCTCGGCCTCACTCGGACCGCTGGCCGCGCGCAGCGTGATGGTCGAATGTGCACAGCGCCTGCAGGCGCTGTGTGTACCCGACGTCAGTGGGGCCGCACCGATGGTGGGTCGCGTCGGGCCGGAGACCTTTGCCATTGCCTCGGCGGCGTTTGCGTCGGCGCAGGATGTCCATGACCTAGCCCGGCGCATCACCGCGTCGCTCACGCGGCCGTTCATCACGCAGGGCTACGAGCTGGTGTGTTCGTGCAGCATCGGCATGACGATGTTCGACGCCACCCCAGCCGACACCGCCCGCCTGATCGAGCAAGCCGATCGTGCCCTCTACCACGTGCAGCACGGCGGCGAGGAAAGCCCGGCGATGTACGCGCCGGTGGCATCCCCTGCACGCCAGGCCGGCGATGTTGCTTCGGCAATGGACGCAAACGATCCCGTGAGCGAACATCCGCGGCTGGCGGCGCAATTGCGGCATGCGTTGGGGCGCCGGCAGTTCAGCCTGAACCTGCAGCCGCAGCTGAGCCTCGTCAACGGGCAGATCGTTGGCTACGAATTCCTGCTGCGCTGGATTTCGCCTGAGCTGGGCGGCGTGGCCCCGGCGGATTTCCTGCCCATCCTCGAGCAGACCGGCGACATCCGCGAAGTCTGGCGCTGGGTGCTCGACAACGCCGCGCAGATGCTGGCCGGCCTGCAGCGCGAAGAATCCGAGCGCGCCGAGCGTCGCGGCACGCCGCACCAGCCGGGCGTGCATGCGGCGGTGAACCTGTCGGTCGCGCAACTGCTCGACCCCCAACTGAGCGAGGTGGTGCGCGACATTGCCGCGCGCCATGCGGTGCCGACCGCGCGGCTGGTCTTCGAAGTGTCCGAGCACGCGCTGCTGCGCGCTAACGGCGCGGCGCGGCAGGCCATCGAGGCACTACACGCATGCGGTGCGCGCGTGGCGGTGGAAGACTTCGGCGCCACCGAGCACAGCCTCGATTGCCTCGCGCAGTTCCGCCCCGACCAGGTCAAGCTCGATCGCGGGGTGGTCAGTGCCGGCGATGACGCGATGCTGCAGCGCCTGGTAGCTGCCGCGCACGATGCCGGTGTGCCCGTGACGGCCACGCGCGTCGAGACGGCGGCGCAATTGCAAGCCCTGCGCTCGTGCTGCTGCGACGTGATCCAGGGCTACCTGCTGTCGCAGCCGTTTCCCGCGCGCTGGATCGACGATACGCAGGGCGTGATCGCCGAGCGTGCACGTGACCTGATGCCATAAACGGCAAACGCCCTTCCGCAAGCTGGCGAAAGGGCGTCTTGGGCGGGCTGGCTGGCCCGCCGCTTCCCTCTTAAGCGTGCTCGACGCGGAAGGCCCCCACGGCGTGGCGCAAGGCCTCGGCCTGTTCCTCCAGTGACTCGGCCGCCGCCGCCGCCTGCTCCACCAGCGCCGCGTTCTGCTGCGTCACCTGGTCCATCTGGTTGACGGCCTGATTGACCTGCTCGATGCCGGCGCTCTGCTCCTCCGATGCGGCGCTGATCTCGCCCATGATGTCGGTCACGCGCTTCACGGCCACCACCACCTCCTCGATCACCGTGCCGGCTTCGGCCACCAGGGTCGAACCATTCTGCACGCGGCCCACCGAGTCGCCGATCAGTTCCTTGATCTCCTTGGCCGCCGTGGCCGAGCGCTGCGCCAGGCTGCGCACCTCGCCCGCGACCACGGCAAAGCCGCGGCCCTGCTCGCCGGCACGGGCGGCTTCCACCGCTGCATTGAGCGCCAGGATGTTGGTCTGGAACGCAATGCCCTCGATCACGCCGATGATGTCGGCGATCTTCTTGCTGCTGTCGTTGATGCCGGCCATGGTCTCGACCACGCGGCCCACCACCTCGCCGCCCTTGACCGCGATGTCCGATGCGTTGACCGCCAGCGTGCTGGCCTGGCGCGCGTTGTCGGCGTTCTGCTTCACGATCGAGGTCAGCTCTTCCATGCTGGATGCCGTTTCCTCCAGCGACGAAGCCTGCTGCTCGGTGCGTTGCGACAGGTCCGCATTGCCCGCGGCGATCTGCTTGGTGGCGCTGGCGATCGAATCGGACCCAGTGCGCACCTGCCCCACCATCTGCTGCAGGCTCGCCTGCATCGACGCGACGGCGTGCATCAGGCGTGCGGTTTCATCCTTGCGGCCGGCGGCAGTTTGCATGTCCATGCGGGTGGCGAGGTCGCCCGAGGCCATGCGCTCGAACACCTGGATAGCGCGCTCCAGCGGGCGCACCACAGTGCGGCCCAGCACCCCGCGCGCCACCACCGACAGCACCAGCGCCGCCAGCAGCAGGCCGCCGGAGAGCCACACGCTCGTCGCATAGCGCGACTGCGAGTGGTCGAAGCGCGCCTGGCCATAGCCGAAGCGGGCCTTGACCAGTGGCTGCAGTGCGGTGTCATAGGCGATGAACAGCTGCGGCACCTGGGTGGTGTTGAGATCGCGGTAGGTGGTCAGGTCGCTGCGCTCCAGCGCGGCAATAGCGGGTTCCAGCGCGGTCTTGACGAACTTGCTGCGGGCGGCGTCGGCGGCCTGCAATTGCGCGCGGTCGGCGTCCGGCACCGGCAGCTTCATGAACTCGGCCCAGGCGTCATTGGCAGAGTTGACCATGGTATGGGCATCCGCCAGCAGCTTCTTCAGCTCGTCCGGCGACGACACCGAATCGAAGTTGGTCAGGTGAATCCGTGCCCACAGCAGGTTGATGGTGTCCTTGGCCAGCAGGTCGAGACCCTTGGCATCTTCCAGGTACACCGCGCGCAAATCCGCGTTGGTGGCGCGGCCGTTGCCGATGCCGGCGGCTCCCACCGCCGCGATCATCACCGCAAAGACGGCGACCAGGATCGTCAGCCGTGTGCGAATACTCGTGTCCATCCAATTCCACATCGTGTGTTTCCCCCGTTTTGACATTGATGGGCTGAGGCGCGGCCTTGGCGCGCCCGTCTGTCCACACCCATTTCACTCCCAAAGGACATATCGGCGGCGCGCGGGAGAAATGGAGGGCGGTTCCGCGAATGACCGGGATACGCCGTAAGTGATACGGAAGACTCCGAAAAGCGCGCCTGGACGCACCCATCGTGGGCCGGCAGCATTAAAATTGGTGCTGTCCCGCCACGGTGGTGGTGGGCAATCACGCTAACCGGCTGCGGCACGCAACGTCGTGCGGCGCCGCTTTCAAGGGGAACGAGATGAAGAAACTGATCGCACTGCTGGCCCTGGGCTGCGCCGTCCTGGCGGGCTGCAACACAATGGCCGGCATGGGTAAGGACATCCAGTCCGGCGGCCAGAAGCTGGAGAACGCTGCCGACAACACCAAGCAGAAGATGTAATCCGATCGGTTGGGTGGACGCTGTCCGGCCCGACCGGTCGCAAGAACGCCGCCTCGCGCGGCGTTTTTTGTGGGTGCCGCCGATCGGCGTTGCACCTGCTCTGACCCGGCTTTGCACTGTTTTGCTACCGTCCATCGACAGCACGGCGGCGGCGCGTCAGCATCCTGCGTTTCGCCCGGGCAGGCCGCTGTGCTCGTCCGAAACCCATGGGCGCAGCGGCGGGCGCTATGTCAGAATGCCCGCATTGTCGTGTGCCCGGCCGCGCTTGCACCTCCATCCCCGATGCCGACCAGTACCACCGCATTTGCCACCTTCCTCTTCCTGGTCCACTGCGTGGGCGTGCTCGCCGCCGGGCATGCCGTCCTGACCGTCCGCACCTCGCAGGGGGCCATCGCCTGGGCCATCTCGCTGGTCACGTTGCCCGAGTTCACGCTGATCCCGTACCTGATCTTCGGGCGCAGCCGCTTTGATGGCTATGTCGATGCGCGGCGCTTCCACAACGCGCGCCTGCGCGAGATCACGCTCTCCGACGACTGGCGCCGCCTGCGCGACCATGAATCGGCCGTGGTGGAACCGCACCACGCCTGCATGCGGGCGCTGCCGCAACTGACCGGCCTGCCGTGCCTGTCGCGCAACCGGGTGCGGTTGCTCGTCAACGGCGCCGAGACCTTCGACGCTATCTTCGCCGCCATCGCCCAGGCGCGGCAGGTGCTGATCGTGCAGTTCTTCATCGTGCACGACGACGCGCTCGGCCAGCGCCTGGCCGAACTCCTGCTCGAGCGCGCCCGCGCCGGCGTGCGCGTGTACTTCCTGTTCGACAGCATCGGCTGCCACGCCCTGCCCGGCCACTACGTGCACCGGCTCGAAGACGGCGGCGTGCACGCGCGGCCGTTCTCCACGCATGCGGGCTTCGTCAACCGCTTCCAGCTCAACTTCCGCAACCACCGCAAGCTGGTGGTGGTGGATGGCGAGTGCGCCTACGTGGGCGGGCACAACGTCGGCACCGAATACCTGGGCGAGAAGCCGCCGCTCTCCCCCTGGCGCGATACGCATATCGAGATCGTCGGCGCAGCGGTGATGGATCTGCAGCTGACCTTTGCCGAAGACTGGTACTGGGCCGCGCGCGAAGTGCCGCAGCTGATCGTGCCGAAAACGCGCCCGCCCGAGGACATGGTCTGCCAGGTGGTCGCCAGCGGCCCGGCCGACAAGCAGGAGACCTGCTCGCTGTTCTTCATGGAAGCCATCCAGTCGGCGCGCAAGCGGCTGTGGATCACCACGCCGTACTTCATCCCCGACGAGGCGGTGTTTGCCGCGCTGCGCCTGGCCGTGCTGCGCGGCGTGGACGTGCGCATCCTGATCCCCGCGCGGCCGGACCACCACGTCGTATTCCTGGCCTCCACGCTGTACGCCAACCACGCGATCCGCGCAGGCGTGAAGATCTACCGCTACCTGCCCGGCTTCCTGCACCAGAAGGTCGTGCTGATCGACGACGAGGCCGCCGCCGTGGGCAGCGCCAACCTCGACAACCGCTCGTTCCGCCTGAACTTCGAGCTGATGGTCATGACCGCCGACGGCCGCTTCGCCAACGACGTGGCGCAGATGCTGGAGGCGGACTTCGCGCACGCCACGCGCATCGGCCGCGACGAATACGAACACGCCCACCCCGTCCGCCGCGTGATCATGCACGTGGCCAAGCTGTTCGCGCCGATCCTCTAGGGTCTGTTGACGTACCAATGCGTACGCAAGGGGCTACACCATGCGCCGGATACCAAAGCGCTGCACCCGGCGGCGCCACACCAGCCCGAAGTACGACCCCTGCATCACCAGCATGGCGATGAAGCCTGCCGGATAGGCCACCCAGATGCCATCCGTGCCCAGGGTGCGCGAGAACACCCACGCGGTCGGCACCTCCACCAACGCAATCGCCACGATGGAGATGGCGGTGGGCGCCAGCACCGTGCCGCTGGCGCGCATCACGCCAGAAAACACACTCGCCATGCCAAACACGACCGAGCTCCACAGCGAGATGTGCAGCAGGCTCTGCGCGATGTCCAGGACCGGCCCACTGGCGGTAAACCAGCCGATCACCGCGCGCGAGAACAGGGTCGCCAGCAGCACCAGCACCCCCGTCACCACCAGGTTGAGCACGAGCCCGGTGCGCGCGATGGCGTCGAGGCGGTCGACCTTGCCCGCGCCGATGGCCTGCGCGCCGAGGATGGACGCGGTAATCGCAATCGACATGGCCGGGAACTGCACGTAACTGATGATCTGCGTGCCGGCGCCGTAGGCGGCGGTGGCATCCGAGCCGAAACCGTTCACCAGCGACAGCAGCGCCAGTTCCGCCAGCGAGATCACCACCAGCTGCACGCCGGTCGGCACGCCGATGCGCAGCACCTTGCCGAGCAGGCGGGCATCGATCCACAGATGCCTCAGCAGCACCGCATCGGGCGCGAGCGGGTGGTTGCGGCGACGCAGATACCACGCCAGCCAGGCCAGCGCCGCCAGGAACGACACGATGGACGCCACCGCGCCGCTGACCACGCCCAGTTGCGGCAGGCCCAGCCAGCCGTGGATGAGCGTGGGCGTGAGCACCGCCCCCACCGACGTCGAAAAGATGAGCGTGCGCAACGGCGTACGCGTGTCGCCCACCCCGCGCAGCATGGAGGTCGCCAGCAGGAACAGGAACAGCCCGGGCATGGCGAAGAGCATCACGCTGGCATAGCGCGTGGCTTCCGGCAGGATGTCCGCCGGGGTGCCAAGCCAGACCAGCAGGCTGCGCGCGAACGGCCCACCCAACAGCGCCACCGCCAGCCCGGCCAGCACGCCCACCGACAGCGTGGTGCCGGCGATGGTCTTGACCGCCTCGCGCTGGCCCGCGCCCCAGGCCTGCCCGATCAGCACCGCCGCCCCCGAGCCGAGCCCGATGATGAAGGCGATGAAGAAGAACAGGATCGGAAAGAACGACGAGGTGGCCGCCAGCGCCTTCACGCCCAGCAGATGCCCGACGTAGACGTTGTTGAGCGTGCCCGACAACGATTGCAGGATGTTGGCAAGGATCAGCGGGCCAAGGAATGCGAGAAAGGTCCGCCACAGCGGACGGGGGACCGCAGCGGGAGCCGCAGTGGTTGTAGTCGTGCTGCTCATACGGTTTGTTGTCCTTCTTCTTGTATGGGTGTTGAGGAGACTGCCGCGTCGAACGCACGCCGGGCCAGCCCGCGCGCGTGTTCACGCACGTCGGTGGGCCAGGGTTCGGTGCAAGCGGTAAAGCGTTCAGCGTCGGCGGCAAACAAGGCGCGCAAGGCGTCCTCGTAAGCAGGCGCATTGCCCGCCATGGCCGACAGGAAGCGATAGGCCACGTCAGTGGCGACGCGCTGGCGGTCGCGAACCTCAGTGGCACGGCGTGCGACGTCGACCAGCTTACGCAGCGTAACCGATGCCCCGCCCGGCTGCGAGGCCAGCCATTCCCAATGGCGCGGCAGCAGCGTGACCTCGCGCGCGGTCACGCCCAGCTTCGGGCGGCCGGGGCCGCGCGGTGCCGCGGGTTCTTCAGCAGTTTCGGGAATGGAGGGTGCTGGGAGCCTGGCCAGCACGTCGTCGATCGTGCCACGCAGGTCGAGTTCGATGACGCCGCTGGTGGCGTCGTCAAAGACGAGTACGGCGGCATCGGCATGGCGGTCGACATGGGTTTTGACCGCCTGCGCGACGTCGCGCAGCGCGCCGGCGGCGATGCGCTGTACGCCGGCAAACGCCGTGCAGGTGATGACCGATGCGGGATGCATGAACAGGCTCCTGGGAAACGAGAGGAGCCGATTCTATCCGGGTTAAATTAGAACCGCAATATTGCCCGGGTAAATTATGTAGTAAGTCCGGAACGCCTCAGGCGGCCTCCTCCACCGGCACCCGCGTTTCCGCCAGCAGGCGTTTGAGTTCCGGCACGCACGAGCCGCAGTTGCCGCCCGCCTTCAGGCACGCGGTGATCTCGCCGGTCGACTGCAGCCCCTGGGTGCGGATCGCATCACAGATGGTGTTGCGGCCCACGCCGAAGCACGAACACACCGTCGGGCCCACGTCCGCACCGGCGGCGATGGGCTGGCCGAGCAGCACGGCGGCACGGTCGAGGTCTTCCAGGCGCTCCTGCGCGAACAGCCCCGCCAGCCAGTTGCGCGACGGCAGGTCCGGCCGCGGCGACAGGAACACGCAGGCCTCGATGCGGTCGTCCACCACATGCACGGCGCGATAGACGCGCGCGGTGGTGTCTTCGTATTCGAGCCAATCGGCGTGTGCATCATCCACGCCGAGCAGCTTGCGCGCCCAGTCCTGCACCGACCCCAGATGCTGGCGCCCTGCCAGCTCGTAGCGCACGAACTGCTTGCCCTGGATGCGCGTCCACCACGTCGCGTCATCGGTATCAAGCGCGCGGCGCGACAGCACAAAGCCGTGCCACGCCACGTCGAACGGCTCGACCATCACCGGCGTGTGCTTGAACTCGGGCTCGCCGGAGACCGGATCGACCACCGGGTTGACCACCGCCCCCACGCGCGCGTCGGAGGCGAACTGGCCGTTCCAGTGGATCGGCACGAACACGCTGCCGCGCGCGATGCCGCCGCTCATGCGCACGCGCGCCACCACGCTGCCCCAGCGCGACGACACGCGCGCCAGGTTGCCCTCGCGGACGCCGGCCAGCAGCGCGTCCTGCGGGTGCAGGTCGACGAAGGGTTCGGGCACGTGGTCAGCAAGCTTTGGCGCGCGGCCGGTGCGCGTCATGGTGTGCCACTGGTCGCGCACGCGGCCGGTGTTGAGGATGAGCGGGTAGTCGCCGTCGGTCGCGTGCACAGGTGCGCGGGCCGGCGTCGGCACGAAGCGTGCACGGCCGTCGGCGGTGGCGAACCGGCCATCGCTGAACAGGCGGGCTTCGCTGCTGCCCGACAGCGTGACGGGCCACTGCACCGGCGTCATGTCGTTGTAGGCATCCCGGTCCAGCCCCGTCAGGCCGCCCAGGTGGAAGGCCCGGCGCACGCCGCCAGCGTCATTGGCAAAAGCGGACAGGCGCGCGTGCTCGTCGAACACCTCGTGCGTGGCCTTGAAGTCGAAACCGTCATAGCCCATGCGGCGGGCCACGTCGGCGATGATGTCCCAATCAGCGCGCGCCTCGCCGGGTGCGGGCAGGAAGGCGCGCTGGCGCGAGATGCGGCGTTCGGAATTGGTGACGGTGCCGTCCTTCTCGCCCCAGCCCAGCGCGGGCAGGACGATGTCGGCCAGCACCGTGGTGTCGGTCGCTTCCACGATGTCGGAGGCGACGACGAGTTCGCACTTGGCGAGCGCGCGGCGCGCCTGATCCGCATCGGGCAGGCTGACGACGGGGTTGGTGCCCATGATCCACACCGCCTTCACGCGGCCGGCTTCGATGGCTTCGAACAGGTCAACCGCCTTCAGGCCCACCTTGTCGGCCATGCGCGGGGCGTTCCAGAAGGTCTGCACCAAGTCGCGGTGCGCAGGCTCGTGCAGCTCCAGGTGCGCGGCCAACATGTTGGCGAGGCCGCCCACCTCGCGGCCGCCCATCGCATTCGGCTGGCCCGTGATGGAGAACGGCCCCATGCCCACACGACCGATGCGGCCCGTGAGCAGGTGGCAGTTCATGATGCTGTTGACCTTGTCCGTGCCCGCCGACGACTGGTTCACCCCCATCGAGAACGCGGTGATGGTGCGCTGGGTGTCGGCAAACCAGCTGTAGAACGTGAGCAGGTCATCCAGCTTGAGCTTGCAGGCGCGGGCGACGGCTTCCACATCACCGCTGTCGGCATCGGCGGCGCCCAGGGCGTCGTCCAGGCCATTGGTGTGCAGGTCGACGAAGTTGCGGTCGATCACGCCACGGCGCGCGAGGAACGACAGCAGGCCGTTGAACAGCTGCACGTCGGTGCCGGGCTTGACGGGCAAGTGCAGGTCGGCCAACTCGCACGTGGCGGTGTGACGCGGGTCGATCACCACCAGCTTCATTCCGGGGCGCGCCTCCTTGGCGCGCACGATGCGCTGGAACAGGATCGGGTGGCACCACGCGGTGTTGGAGCCGACCAGCACGATCAGGTCCGCTGCTTCCAGATCGTCGTAGCAGACCGGCACGAGGTCTTCGCCAAACGCGCGCTTGTGCCCCGCCACCGCCGACGACATGCACAGCCGCGAGTTGGTGTCGATGTTGGAAGAGCCAATGAAGCCCTTCATCAGCTTGTTGGCGACGTAGTAGTCCTCGGTCAGCAGTTGGCCTGAGACATAGAGGGCCACGGCATCGGGGCCGTGCTCGTCGACGATGCGGCGGAAGCCCTGCGCGACGGTATCGAGCGCGGTGTCCCACGACACACGATGCAGCGGCGCGACGGGCGCGTCCACGTCATGCGTGCGCTCGCGCATGGCGGGGTACAGCAGGCGGCCGTCGAGACTGACCGTCTCCCCCAGCGCCGAGCCCTTCACACACAGGCGCCCCGCGTTGGACGGATGCGCCGGATCGCCCGCGATGCCGACAGTGCCATCCACCTGCGGAGTCGCCAGCACGCCGCAGCCGACGCCGCAGTACGGGCAGGTGGTGCGCACAGCCTCGGTGGCCGGAAAGATGGGGATGGTCGTCATCGTCATGGTTAGGCCCTCGTCTTCAGGCAGCAACGGCCTCGCAGAGCGCGCGGCCGAATAGCAGGCGCTGGCGGATCGGCGTGATGGGGGTCTGGCGCTGAATCAGGTCGAAGTACCACGGGCCGTCGGCCACGTCGCCGTAGAGCACCGCGCCGACCACGCGCTCGTCCTTGAGCACGAGGCGCTTGTAGACGCCGCGGCGCGGGTCGCGCAGGACGATGTCTTCGGTGCCGTCGCCGCCGATGAAGTCGCCGGCGGAGTACAGGTCGACGCCCGTGACTTTCAGCTTGGTCGCCGTGGCCTGCTGGATGTAGCGGCGATGGCCCGCTCCGGCCAGGTGCGCGGCGCACACGCGGGCCTGGTCCCAGATGGGCGCAACGAGGCCGAAGGTCGCGCTGCGGTGCTGCACGCATTCACCCACGGCGTAGATGCGCGGGTCATAGGTTTGCAGCGTGTCGTCGACGATGATGGCGCGCTCGCAATGCAGGCCGGCGGCGCGTGCCAGTTCGATGTTCGGGCGCACGCCGGCGGTCATGACGACGAGGTCGGCGGGGATCTCGCTGCCGTCCTTGAAGCGCACGGCGGTCACACGATCCGTGCCGATCAGTTCGGCGGTGTGCGCGCCGAGCAGGAAGCGCAGGCCCTTGGCCTCCAGCGCCTGCTGCAGCAGCTTGGCAGCAGGCTTATCGAGCTGGCGCTCCATCAGCGTGTCGGGCAGGTGCACCACGGTCACGTCCATGCCCTGGCGCATCAGGCCGTTGGCCGCTTCCAGGCCGAGCAGGCCGCCGCCGATGACGACCGCATGGCGATGGTTGCGCGCGGCTTCCAGCATCGTCTCGACGTCCTGGATGTCGCGGAAGGCGATCACGCCCGGCAGCATGTGTCCCGGCACGGGCAGGATGAACGGGCGCGACCCGGTGGCGATCAGCAGGCGGTCATAGCGCATCTCCACGCCGTCGCGCGAGCGCAGCGTGCGGCGCGGCCGATCGATGGCTACCACCGGGTCCCCCGCATGCAGCGTGATGCCGTTCTCGTCGTACCAGGCGCGCGTGTTGAGCATGATGTCGTCCACGCGCTTCTCGCCCGCCAGCACCGGCGAGAGCAGGATGCGGTTGTAGTTGCCGTGCGGCTCCTCGCCAAACACGGTGATGTCGTACAGGTCCGGCGCCAGCTTGAGCAGCTCCTCGACCGTGCGCATGCCGGCCATGCCGTTGCCGATGACGACGAGCTTGGGGCGCACGGACGTGGCAGTCATACGCCCACCCAGATGCGTCCGTTCTCAACCTTGGTCGCGTACGCATGCACCGAGTTGGCCGGCGCCTCCAGGCATTCGCCCGTCGCCAGGTCGAAGTGCTGCTTATAGATCGGCGAGGCGACGACGATGCGCTCGCCCAGGTTGCCGACCAGCCCGCGCGAGAGCACGGCGGCATCGGAGTTCGGGTCGTAGTTGGCGATGGCGTACACGTCCTGCGGCGCCGCATCGGCCACATGAGCGGCGACGCGAAACACGGCCACTTGCTCATCGCCCACCAGCGCGCACACGCCGGTGTTGGGCACGATGTCATCGAGGGCGCAGATGGGGGTCCAGCGGGATGCTTGCATGATGGTCTCCTTCTCTGGTTCAGGCGGCTTCAGCGACAACGGGGATGCGGACCGGGCGCTTGTTGCTGCGCTCGTCCAGCGTGGCCGGGCGGATCTGGCCGCGCTCTTCGACAAACACGACGTTGGCATCGCCCGCCTCGCTGTTGACGAAGTGGCGGAAGCGCTTGCGCACCTCGGGGTTGGTCACGGCGGTCTTCCACTCGTCCTGATAGGTGTCGACCACGTGCTGCATCTCGGCTTCGAGTTCAGCGGCGATGCCGAGCTTGTCGCCCACGATCACGTCCTTCAGGTAGTCCAGGCCGCCTTCAAGGTTGTCGCGCCAGGTGCTGGTGCGCTGCAGGCGGTCCGCCGTGCGCACGTAGAACATCAGGAAGCGGTCGACCAGCTTGACCAGCGTGGCCTGGTCCAGATCGGCGGCCAGCAGTTCGGCATGGCGGGGCTTCATGCCGCCGTTGCCGCATACGTACAGGTTCCAGCCCTTCTCCGTGGCGATGATGCCGACGTCCTTGCCCTGCGCTTCCGCGCACTCTCGCGTGCAGCCCGACACGCCAAACTTCAGCTTGTGCGGCGAGCGCAGGCCCTTGTAGCGGTTCTCAAGAGCGACGGCAAAGCCGACCGAATCGCCCACGCCATAGCGGCACCACGTGGAGCCCACGCACGACTTCACCGTACGCAGCGATTTGCCATACGCATGGCCCGACTCGAAGCCGGCCGCGATCAGCTCTTCCCAGATCAGCGGCAGCTGCTCCAGACGCGCGCCGAACAGGTCCACGCGCTGGCCGCCGGTGATCTTGGTGTACAGGCCGTACTTCTTGGCGACCTGGCCGACGGCGATCAGGCCGTCCGCCGTCACCTCGCCGCCCGGCATACGCGGCACCACGGAATACGTGCCGTCCTTCTGGATATTGGCGAGGAAGTAGTCGTTGGAATCCTGCAGGCCGGCGTGCTCGGTCTTGAGCACGAAGTCGTTCCAGCAGGAGGCCAGGATGCTCGCCACGGCCGGCTTGCAGATGTCGCAGCCCATGCCGTGGCCGTGCGCTTCCAGCAGCGCCTCGAACGACTGGATGCGGCCCACGCGCACCAGGTGGTACAGCTCCTGGCGCGAATACGGGAAGTGCTCGCAAATGTGGTTGTTGACGGCCAGGCCCTGCTTCTTCATCTCGGCCTTCATCACCTGCGTCATCAGCGGCACGCAGCCGCCGCACGAGGTGCCGGCTTTCGTCGCGTCCTTGAGCGCGCCCACGGTGGTGGCGCCCCCGCACACGGCTTGGCACAGTGCACCCTTCGACACGTCGTTGCACGAGCAGATCTGCGCGGCGTCGGGCAGCGCATCCACGCCCAGCGCCGGGCGCGCGTTGCCGTCGGCCTGCGGCAGAATCAGGAATTCAGGCGCCTCCGGCAGCTCGATGCGGTTGAGCATCATCTGCAGCAGCGTGCCGTATTCGGTGGCGTCGCCCACCAGCACACCGCCCAGCAGGTACTTGCCGTCTTCCGACACCACCAGCTTCTTGTAGATCTGCTTGCGCTCATCGGTGAACTGCACGCTGCGGCTGCCCGGGGTCAGGCCTTGCGCATCGCCCAGGCTGGCGACATCCACGCCCATCAGCTTGAGCTTGGTGCTCATGTCGGCACCGGTGAAGGAGGACTCCTCCTCCGCCGCCAGGATCTGCTTGGCCGTGATGCGCGCCATCTCGTAGCCAGGCGCGACCAGGCCGTAGACCTTCCCGCCCCACAGCGCGCATTCACCAATCGCGTACACGTCCGGCGCCGAGGTGCGGCACTCGGAGTCGATCACGATGCCGCCGCGCTCGCCCACTGCCAGGCCGCACGCACGCGCCAGCTCATCACGCGGGCGGATGCCGGCGGAGAAGACGATCATGTCGGCGTCCAGGTGCGTGCCGTCGGCAAACTGCATGCGGTGCTTGCCTTCCACGCCGTCGACGATCTCCACCGTGTTCTTTTGCGTGTGGACCGTCACGCCCAGGTCTTCGATCTTCCGGCGCAGCATGCGACCGCCGCCGTCGTCCACCTGCATCGCCATCAGGCGGCCAGCAAACTCGACCACGTGGGTCTGCTCCAGCTTCATGTCGCGCAGGGCCTTGGCGCATTCCAGGCCCAGCAGGCCGCCGCCGACCACCACGCCAGACTTCGCGCGCTGGCTGCATTCGAGCATCGCTTCGAGGTCTTCGATGGTGCGGTAGACGAAGCAGTCTTTGCGGTCCTTGCCGGGAATGGGCGGCACGAACGGCGACGAGCCGGTGGCGATCACCAGCTTGTCGTACGGCAGCACTTCGCCGGTGGAGGTGGTCACTTGCTTGGCGGCCAGGTCGATGGAGGTGGCGCGGGCGTTCAGGCGCAGCACCACGTCGTCACGATCGAAGAAGCCCGGCGCGACCAGCGAGAGGTCTTCGGCGGTCTTGCCGCTGAAGAATTCCGACAGGTGCACGCGGTCGTACGCCGGGCGCGGCTCTTCGCACAGCACGGTGACTTGCAGGTCGTGGCCCGGGGCATGCAGCAGGCTCTCCAGGAACTTGTGGCCCACCATCCCGTGGCCGATGACGACGATCTTCATGGTCATGGCGATGTCTCCTTACGCGTTGCCGGCAGCCGCCAGCGTGTTGTCATACAGCGCTTGTTCGCGCGCCTTGTGTTCTGCCGAGAAGCGCACTGCCACGGCGCAGATGGCGGAGATCGCCACCAGCACGCCCAGCACCGACAGCGTCTGCTGCGTGTCGCCCAGGCCCTTCATCAGGAACCCGGCCGCCACCGCACCTGCGTTACCGCCCGCGCCGATGATGCCGGCCACGCCGCCGAGCGCACGTCGGTCAATGAACGGCACCAGCGCATAGGTCGAGCCGCAAGCCATGTGGGTGAACAGGCCGAAGCCGAGCATCGCCAGCACCGCCAGCGTGACGCTGCCGGCATGTGCGAAAGCCAGCAGGCCCAGGCCCTCACCCAGCATCAGCAGGCACAGCAGTTGGGTGCGGCCATCCAGGCCGCGGCGGCGTGCCACGCGGTCCGACACGATGCCGCCCAGCGCGCGGGCAAACAGCGCCAGCAGGCCGAAGCTCGCGGCTGCCATGCCGGCGGCCGACAGCGACAGGCCAAAGTGATCGACGTAGTAGGTGGCGGCGATGTTGTGGATGAAGATCTCCACGCCGAAGCACGCGCCGTAGGTGATGAACAGCAGCCACACGCGGTAGTTGCCGGCGGCGGTCACGAAGCTGCCCCAGCCACCCTTCTTGCCGCCCTCGATGGTCTTGCCGGCGGCGCGCAGCTCGGCGTAGTTGCCTTCCGGGCAGTCCTGCGTATAGCGCCAGTACAGCGCCGCAACGATCAGCATCGCCACACCCGGCACCACCATGGCCAGGCGCCAGCCCATGCTCTGCGTGACGCCCAGCATCACGATGGCGGTCAGCAGCAGCGGCATCGTGCCCTGCGCCACGCCGCCGCCCGCGTTGCCCCAGCCGGCCGCCGCCGCGTTGGCGGTGCCCACCACGTTGGGCGCGAACATGACCGAGGTGTGGTACTGCGTGATGACGAAGCTCGCGCCAATCGCCCCGATCGCCAGGCGGAAGAACAGGAAGGCCTCGTAGCTCTGCGCCGTTGCCACGCCCAGCACAGGGATGGCGCCGAGCACCAGCAGGCCGGTATAGGTCTTGCGCGGGCCGAAGCGGTCGCACAGCGGGCCGACAATCAGGCGCACCAGGATCGTCACCGCCACCGCCGCGATGTTGATGTTGGCGATCTGTCCGGGCGTGAGGTGGAACTCACCCTTGAGCACCGGCATCAGCGGCGCGCAGGCGAACCATGCGTAGAAGCACACGAAGAACGCCAGCCACGTCAGATGGAAGGCGCGCATCTGCGGCGTGCGCAGGCTGAACAGATCGATGCGGGTGGCTTTGCCGGTCATGTTGAATCCCACTCAGGAGCCGCGAAAAAAAGAAAGGCGTCCGAGAACCAGGCACTAGGCCAGGTTCTGGGACGCCGTTGTCCAAAAGCCCCGGGCACCAGGGCTGTCACCACGAAGAGCGGATCGCCATTGACCCGCGCAATGGTGCTACGCAACAGGTGTGCCAGGGCTGCAAAGCGTTGATCTATCGCGGTTCTGGGCGAAATTGCCAGGGGGATGTGCTTCGCGCCGGGGCGGCATCACGCACGATTTCGGTGCGAAGGCGGTTCGTTATGGTGCGGTACAGCAAATACGCCGGGCGCACATGTGGCGCCATCGGCGCATCACGTGCGGGCACCGTGGGTGCGAGGTGATGAGGCGTCAGTACCCGTGCGTGACGAGCGACAGCACGGACAGGTCGGGATGGGTGCCGTCGATGATGCTGCGTCCGACGTGCACGGCTTCCTGCATGGCCTCTTCCGGGCTGTGGAAGCTGTCGTCGCCGTCGGCGTGGAAGGTCACCACGTGGCCGGGCAACGCAGGATCGGCGCCCGGATGGCACACGTAGCCGGTGTAGGTGTAGCGCGTGTTGTCAGCCCGGGTCGGGCTGGGCACCACATGAATCTCGAACCCTTCGTAGAGTTCTTGCGGTGGGGACGGCTGGTCAGACATGGCGGTCTCGCTTCGCCGCGCCGACGCATGTGGCGTGGCTTCGTTGTCCTTGTACCAACCAGTCTAGGTGATGGGGTGTGCAGCGAAATCCGGCGGTTCGGATGATGCCGGCCAGGCCCCACCGGGAGCGCTGGCCGCGTGCGCGATGGCTACCCGCGTTTGATGAGCCGGATCACGAACAGCAGGATCACCGCGCCGATCACCGCCGTGATGATCGACCCGATCCAGCCCCCGCCCAGGGAGATGTGCAGCACGCCCGCCAGCCACCCGCCAATGAACGCCCCGACAATGCCGACGATGATGTCGACGATCAGGCCGAAGCCGCCGCCCTTGACCAGCATGCCGGCCAGCCAACCTGCCACTGCGCCAATCACCAGCCAGGCAATCAAACCATGTGCGCCCATGTTTTTACTCCAAAGGATGTGCGTTTCGACGTGTGCTGCTGCATAGGCATAGTAGGCGAAGACGGCACAATCTCCATGTGCGGTGCACGCGGTTTTTGCAATTGCAGGCGGCCGCCCGACCGCCCGCGACGCTGTTCAGCGGAACACGTTCACCGCCTCCACCAGCCGGGTCGCCTGCACCCGCAGGCCCTCGGCGGCTGCCGCGCTCTGCCCCACCAGCTCGGCGTTCTCCTGCGTGACCTGGTCCAGATGGCCGACGGCCTGGCTCACCTGGGTAATGCCGTCGGTCTGCTGCGCGGTCGCCAGGCTGAACTGGCTGTCGCAGAGGCCGTCGGGTTGCCGCCTCAATGGGCGGCCGTATACACGTCGCTGCCGAAGCCCTGCAGGCCGCTCATGCCGGCATAGCCGAGATGGGACAGGCTGAAGACATCCTCCACGCTCTTGAGCAGCCCGTAGTGGTTGTAGGGCGTGTTGCTGACCGTGCCGGGCTGGATGAACGGCGACAGCAGCACCGCGCCAATCCGGCCGCCGCCGGGGCCGGTCAGGCCGGGCAGCAGCGTGTTGGGGCCGGAGGGCTCGCCGCAGCAGGCGGTGGTGTCGCTCGTGCCCGCCTCGTCAAAGGTGATGATCAGCAGGCCATCCTTGCGGAACGCGGGCGAGTTGGTGATCTGCGGCACCCAGGCTTGCAGGAAGCGGTCGATGGCCGGCAGGCCGCCGGCGGTCTTGCCGTCGGCGCAGGTCGGGTCGTCATGGCCGTCGTTGCACAGGTTCGGCACGATGAAGGAGAACGCCGGCGTGGTCGCCGGGCTGGCGAGGTCGGTGGCGAGCGCGTCGAGCCGCACGACATGGCTGTTGCAGGCTGGCGCGTTGTCGATCACCGAGTGGAAGTACATGAACGGGTTGTGGCGCGTCGCGTAGCCGTCGGTGGCGGTGGCGGTTTGCGTGCCATCCTTGCCATTAAGCGCGGGGTGGGAACACGTGGTGCTGCCGTCGCGCGTCAGGTCGTTGCCCATGTCTTCCATGTAGCCGCGCCAGGCCAGGCTCTTGGCATCGAGCTGGCTGGCGATGGTGGCGATGGCGGCCGGGTACACGCAGCCGGTGCCGGTCACCTGGCCGTTGGCATCGGGGCTGGTGGTACCCAGCCAGTCGGTGAAGTATTGGCAGTCGGCCTGCGTCTGCGCGTTCGGCGCCTGGCCGCTGATCATGGCGAGGTAGTTGTCGTTGCTGTTGTGGCCGATGCCGTAGTACTGCGTCAGCAGCGCGCCCTGGCTCACCAGCGTGGTCGCCAGGTAAGGCGCCTGGCTGCCGGCGCCGAAGGTCTGGGTGTAGCCCTTGTTCTCCAGCACGATGACGAAGACGTGGCCGATCGTCTTGGCGCTGGCACTGGTGGAAGGCGTCGCGGGCGTTTGCCCGGGCTGGGTGGCGGGCGCGGGGCTGGCCGCGTTGGCGGAGGTGCCGGCATCCGCAGCGGTGGTGCTGCCACTGCCGCCGCCACAGCTGGCCAGCAAGAACGCCAGGGAAACCGCCAGCAGGCGCGTGTTCAGAAATCGCATGATCGACATGATTTACGGAAGAGGAAAGCCGAGCGACCCGGCCAGCGTGCGCAGCTCGCTGATGCCGGGGATACCGTTGAAGCCCGGCACACTGCCGGTGATGGACCCCGCGCACACGCCGCCAAACGGCCCCTGCGGCACGGTGAAGGCCGGCGCGGTGAGGTCGAGCGTCGAGGTGAAGTCGAGCGCGTAGGCAATCGAGTTGGTGTCCGGCAGCCCCGCGCGCGCGCCAAGGCCATTGAGCCCGAAGCGCCAGGCCAGGAATGCATGGATCGAGCTCGGGTCGAGCGGCCAATGACTGACGTGACCGCGCTGGGCCTTGGGCCCGATCAGCACCAGCGGCACGCGAAAGCCAACATAGCCGTCATTGCCGAGCAGCGTCTCCGCCGCAGAGACGGGTCGCTTGAACGGCGGCACGTGGTCGAAGAAGCCGCCCCATTCGTCGTAGACGATCATCATGAGCGTCCTGCCCCAGCCGGGACCGTTGCGCACGGCGTCGTAGATCTGGTTGAGGAAGGCCTGGCCGTTGCGGATGTCCGAGTTCGGGTGGTCATCGGCCGAGATGCCCTGCGGGTTCTCGCCCGTGAAGCGCGGGTCCACGTACGAGAACGCGGGCAGCGTGCCGGCGGCGGCATCCGTTAGGAAGCTCGCGAACGGCTTCGAGAGGTTGAGGTACTTCGTGCCGAACAGCGCCGTGAACGGCACATCGCTGAAGTAGTAGTTGGACGAGACGCCCTTCTCCGCAAAGCGGTCGAAGATGGTCGGCAGCGTGCAGGTGGCCGTCGAATTGTGCAGGCGGTCGGTCTCGCCGCACATCAGGTGGAAGCGGTTCGGATAGGTCTCGGCCAGGATGCCGCAGTGGTAGCGGTCGCAGATGGTCCAGTGCTGCGCAGCGGGCCCGAAGAACGACAGGTCTTCCGCCTGGTAGTAGCCAATCGGGAACAGATCACCGGGGGTCTTGTTGGTGTCGGCCGTCTGCAGCCAGCCGTCCATCTTGCCGCCGTTGAGCTGGGTGCGGCCGCCCTCATAGCTGTGGTCCGGGTCGGCGAAGGTGCAGCCCTGGAAGCCGTACTTGGGGTTGGTGGCCAGGCGGAACGTGTTCTGCGTGTTGCCGAAGGCGTCGACGAACTGCAACCCGGCCTGCTTGCCGTCGGCCCCGGGCAACCAGCCGAAGTAGTGGTCGAAGGAACGGTTCTCCATGACCACCAGCACGACGTGGTCGATGCCCGATTGCAACGGATTGGGCAGGACCGGCGGGATCAGCCCGGCCGGCCCGGGCGCACCGATGACGGGCTGCGTGCTGGTCTGGTTGCCGCTGGTGCTGCTCGTGCCGGTGGTGCCATTGCTGCCGCTGGCGCCATCACCGCCGCCGCCACCGCAGGCGGTGAGGCCGGCGCCGGCCAGGGTTGCCGCCGCCGCGCCAATCAGGCGTCGGCGCGTGCGAAAACGCGCTGTGGGGTCCTTCTTTGTCATGCTGCCGCTCCTGCTCGTCGATCGCCCTGTGGGCGTTATGGGGACGGGCGGACACTAGCAGCGCGGTCAGCGCAGGTTTTTGACAAAACGGTGCAGTAGAGGCGGCGCTCTTATCCAAACAGGCTGGGATGCGGCGTAGGCGGCACGTGACGCTGATGCCGGCTGTTCGTTGTTGCATCCACGCACGTGACCCGATGCGCGCACAGGCCTTCGTCGACTGGCATCAAAAATAGCGCGCCCTGATTCACGCGATTTTCATATCGCGCAAAAACACTCCCTATACCGACCCAATGGATATTTCGCGGATTAAGGGATATTACTTATTATCTTTTCTTGCCCAGGCGTCGTTAAAAATCCTGTCGATGCATTTCAAAATGCGAAGCAAGACAGACTTCAATTTAATGCAGGACTCATATTTGAGGGCCCTGAACTATGTCGCACATTACCGAAATCCAGTTATCCGAGGCGATTGTCGACCTCGTCAACTGCGGCGTCTTTTCGGTCGACCGCGACATGCGCATCCTCAGCTGGAACCGCTTCATGCAGTACCACAGCGGCCGTGCAAGCGAGGATGTGATCGGCCAGGACATGTTCGCCCTGTTTCCGGAGCTGCCGGAAAAGTGGCTGCGCAAGAAAATCGAGAGCGTATTCATTCTGGGGGTATCGACCTACACCTCCTGGGAGCATCGCCCGTATTTGTTCCGCTTCAATCACACGCGTCCCATTACGGACACGATCGATTCGATGCGGCAGAACTGCAGTTTCATTCCCATTGAGGATGGTCAAGGCTCGGTCATTGCCGTGGGCGTCACCCTGATCGACGCCACCGATATTTGCCTGGCGCTGGGCGAATTGCGCAAACGCGAAAAAGTGGCGACCGATGCCCTGGCGGAACTGACGGTGCGCAACACGCAGTTGTCCGCCCTGAACGACCAGCTCGCGCAGGCGCATCAGCAATTGCTGCAGTCGGAAAAGCTGGCGGCCATCGGCCAGCTGGCGGCGGGCATCGCGCATGAGATCAACAATCCGGTCGGCTTCGTGCTGTCGAACCTGAACGCCCTGCAGCGCTACCTCGACACGCTGATCGCCTACGCGCGCGACGTGGAGCGCCTGGCCAGCGAGGCGCGGCCGGCGCTCGCGGCCCAGCTGGCGGCCCTGGCGAAGACGGCCGATTTCGACTACCTCGTGATGGACACGCCGGTGCTGGTGAGCGAATCCAAGGAAGGCCTGGCGCGCGTGCGCGACATCGTGGTCGACCTGCGCGACTTCTCCCGCGTGGACAGTGCGCACCAGTGGGAGCAGGTGGACATCCACCGCTGCATCGAATCGACGCTGAACATCGTGCACAACGAAATCAAGTACCAGGCCGAGCTGGTGCGCGAATACGGCGAGGTGCCACCGGTGTCCTGCATTCCGTCGCAGATCAACCAGGTGGTGCTCAATCTGGTCGTCAATGCCGCCCAGTCCTACGGAGGACAGCGCAGGCGTGCCGGCGAGCGCGGCACCATCACCCTGCGCACCGGTTTCGATGCCGCCGACCCGGAACACGTCTGGTTCGAGGTGGCCGACGCCGGCAGCGGCATTGCACCGGAAAACCTCACGCGCATCTTCGACCCGTTCTTCACCACCAAGCCCGTCGGCCAGGGCACGGGGCTTGGGCTGTCGGTCACCTACGGCATCGTCAACGCGCACAGCGGCCGGATCGACGTCTCGAGCACGTTGGGCGTGGGCACCACGTTCCGGGTCACTCTGCCGCTCAAACGCGCGACCAAACCTGCCGATGCGGGCGAAAAACGCAGGGCATCCGATCTCGTCGCCTAACGAGGACACCATGGCACTTCCCGTCCTGATCGCAGACGACTCAACGCTGGCACGCAGGCTGTTGCTCAACGCCCTGCCCGCCGACTGGGATATCGAGGTCACGCAAGCCACCAACGGCACCGAGGCGCTCGCGCAGTTCCGGGCCGGCCGGGGCGTGGTGGTCTTTCTCGACCTGACCATGCCCGACATGGACGGCTTCCGGGTGCTGGAGCAGATCCGGCTGGCGGGCACGGATACGTTTGTGATCGTCGTGTCCGCCGACATCCAGTCCGGTGCGGTGGCACGCGTCAAGGCGCTGGGCGCGATCGGCTTTGTCGCCAAGCCGGTGTCGTCGGATCGCATCCTGCCCATTTTGCGGAGGTATGGCTTGTATGAATGACCTGACCTTGAACGAAGAGCAGCGCGACGCGCTGCAGGAGATTGCCAACATTGGCATGGGCAAGGCTGGTGCGGCGTTGGCCGAGTTGCTGGAGACCTTCGTCAAGCTGTCGGTGCCGGACATCAAGCTGGCCAGTGCGGCCCAGCTGCGCGCCGAAGTGCTGTCGCCGCAGTTCATGGGCAACGGCCCGCTGCCGGTGCGGCAGTCATTTCAATCCGATATTTCCGGCGAGGCCATCGTGCTGTTCGGCAAAGACGGCCTCGAAGAGCTGGAAGAGCTGATGGGCTATGCCGATGGCACCGGCACTGCCGCCAACGAGGTGCTGTCGGACATTGCCAACCTGCTGGTCGGGGCCTGCGTGCGCAGCGTCTTCGAGCAGCTGGGCCGCAGGATCTCCTTTGCCCGCCCAAGCTTTGTGCCGCCCGAAGCGCTGGCCAACGCGCTGTGCGACGAGCGATTCGGGCGCTGGGACATCGCGCTGCTGCTGGAAGTCCGCTTCGCGCTGGAACGCGGCGGCTTTACCGCCCAGCTGGTGCTGCTGATGCCCGAAGCCGCCATCCGCAAGATGAAAAGCGCGCTCGAGCAGTTCCTGCAAGCGCTATAGCCCGACCGATCCGACCCATCGTGAACAAGGTGCCCGGCATGATCTCCGACCAAGACACAGCGCAGCACACCGAAACGCCGCCCGCGGCAACCGGCGAACAGGCCGCCGCCGCCCCGCAGCTCCCGACATCGCCTGTCACGCTGGCCCCACTGGTGCTGCTGGTCGATGACGAACCGGGCGTGCTATCGGCCCTGCGGCGCCTGCTGCGCCCCACCGGCTATCGCGTGATGACGGCCGAGGGTGGCGCGCAGGGGTTGGAGTTGCTGGCCGCCAATCCGGTCGACCTGATCATCTCCGACATGCGCATGCCCAACATGAACGGCGCCGAGTTCCTGTCGCGGGCGCGCGTGCTGTCTCCGGAGACGATGCGCATCCTGCTGACCGGTTATTCGGAGATCGACTCGGCGGTGCGCGCCATCAACGAAGGCGGCATCTATCGCTACCTCAGCAAGCCCTGGGACGACCATGACCTGCTGCTGACCGTGCAGCGCGCCATCGAGCAGCGCGCATTGACTCGTGAAGCCGCCAGGCTGACCGACCTGACGCAGCTGCAGAACGAGCGGCTGCAGCTGATGAACGCGGGGTTGGAAACCCAGGTGGAAGCGCGTACCGAAGAACTGCGCCAGACCGTGCTGTTCCTGGAGGGTGCCCAGCGCGACCTGAAAGACAACTTCACCAACATGGCCCAGGTCTGCGCCAGCATGATCGAGCTGCGCTGCGGGGTCATGGGTGGCCAGTCGATACGCGTGGGGGACCTGGCACATCGCATCGCGCTGGCGTGCGGCTTGAGTGAGCTGCATGCGCAGGACATCTTGCACGCTGGCCTGCTGCATGGCATCGGCAAACTCTCGTTGCCGGACGACATCCTGGACCGGTCGCTCGATCGGCTCTCGCCAGAGGAGTTCAAGCTATATCACCAGCACCCGTTGCGGGCACAGATGGTGCTCACGCCGGTGTCTCAGCTGGAGCAGGTCGCGCGCATCATCCTGCACCAGTACGAGCGCTATAACGGACGCGGCACACCGGACCGCCTCACGGGGGACAGCATCCCGATCGGCTCGCGCATCGTGGCCGTGGCACGCGATTACGTGGGCCTGCAGGCCGGCGAGATCGTCAAGCAGCGCATTCCGCCCGAGCAGGCGGTGGAGATGATCAAGTCGCAATCCGGGCTACGCTACGATCCCCTGGTGGTCGTGCGCTTCCTTGCCGTGCTCAAGGAGCAGCAGGAAGCGCCCGCCGTGCGTCAGATCCGCTCGGGCGACCTGCGCGAAGGCATGCGCCTGGCAGACGATCTGCTGACGCGCCGCGGCGTCTTGCTCATCACCCGCGACAGCACCGTCAGCGCGCACCAGGTCGAGCAGATCAAGCACTTCGAGGCGACCGAGGATGCGCCGTTTGCCATCGTGATCCACGCCGACATGCTGGCGCCGCCCGGCGCGTGACGCATGCCGGCGGCGGGCGGGCGCCGCTCAGCTCGCCAGTTTCTTGAACGTCTCGAGCACCGCCTCACCCTTGAACGGCTTGACGATCCAGCCCTTCACGCCGGCGGCCTTGCCTCGCTCTTTCATGGCGGGGCTGCTTTCGGTGGTGAGCATGATGACGTTGACGGTCTTGTTGCCGAGCTCGCCGCGCAGCTTCTCGACCATGGTCAGGCCGTCCATGTTGGGCATGTTCACGTCACTGATGACGAGCTTGATGCCGGGGTTGGCCTTGAGCTTGGCCAGGCCGTCCTTGCCGTCCACAGCGGTGTCGACCGCCAGGCCGTTCTTCTTCAGGAAACCGGCCACCTCGTCGCGCACGGTGCTCGAATCGTCGACCACCAGGATCTTGGTCATGGGTCTTTCCTCTCTTTTCGCAATCAGAACAGTTCAAGTTCGCCGCCGGTCTCGACTTCGTCGCTGACATCGGCAACGAAATCCAGCGGCGCGTGCGCACACACGCAGACGGTGGCGGCCACCCGCACCGCGTCGTTGATGGTGACCGCATACGCGGCCAGATACCCCGGCTTGAGGACTTCCAGATACGGGACGCAGCGCGCGCTCACCGCGTAGGGCGTCGACATGCCGAGGTCCGGAAACACCTGCAGCAGCTCCTGGTTGACGGCGCCACAACACAGGTTGCCGATCTCCAGGCACGCCTCTTCGAACGAGCGGCCCGATGCCTCACCTTTGAAATACGCCCGCGTGCTCTCGGTGTCGTCAAAGCGCAGCACCAGCAGCAGGCGGAACACCATGGAGGAAATGGTCAGGATCAGCGCCTGCTCGCCCCCTTTGGCATCGCCCGGCTCCGCAGCGGCAATGTGGCAGGCGTCCTCCGCGTGCAGCGCGAGCCGGGTGCGCGCGGCCTTGCGGAAGATGCGGTCGAAACTGTCTTGCGCGTTACTGCTGATCACGTGGTATCTGCCTAGTGAAGCTGAGTTTGAAACTGGCTCGCCAGCGACTCAACACTGGACAGCGATGCCGTGATCATCTTCCCGCCCGCCTGGATGTCCTGGAAGGTGGCGGTGGTGGTCAGGTCGTTGCGGTGCAGGCTGTCGCGGTAGCTCTTCGACAGTTCTTCGGAGCGCCCCGCCAGCGAGCGCACCTCGCTGGCCACCACCGCAAAGCCGCGCCCCGCCTGACCCGCGCGCGCCGCCTCGATCGACGCGTTGAGCGAGACGATCACCACGTGCCGCACGATCGACTGCAGCTCCTGGTTCTTGGCGTGCATGTCGTGGTTCTGCTCCATGAGCGAGATCATCTGCTCATGCCAGCGCTCGAAGGTCAGCGCCAGGCCGCGCAAGCGCACGGCTTCTTCGGCGATCTGCCGGGCGCGTCCGGCCCACTGCGCCTTGTCGTCCGTGGCGGCCTTCAGTTCGGTGCGCAGCTGCTCGGCCGCTTCGGCTTGCTTGGCGGCGGCTTCATTCTGCTGGGCAACCGTGGCTTCCAATGCCTGCACGTCCCGCCCGCCTTGCTCGACCAGCGCAGCCTGCTGCGCCAGCTCCGCGGACAACGTGGCGATGCGGCCCTTGGCGTCGGCCAGCGCCTGCGCCGCGGCCTTCGCGCTGCGCTGGTGCGCGAGCCATGCCACCACGCCCACCACCAAGCCGCCGGCCAGAATGGCCAGAACAATCGATCCCATTACGATGCTTCCTTATCCATCTGTGCCTCCGGCTGACCGCCGAGCGCTGCGCCGACGCTGTCCACGGCAAAACGCTCGGGCAGGCAGACCACGGTCTGGAACTGGCGGTACGCCGCGCCCTTGTGGTCATCGGTGAAGTGCAATTCGATGCGGCCGTGCTCGCGCTTGAGGAATGCCTGCACAGCGTCCATGCCAACCCCGCGCCCCGAAACCTCCGTCACCGTTTCCGCCGTCGAGAAGCCAGGGCGGAAGATGAACTGGGCGATGTCCTCATCGCTCGGGCGCTCGTCGGCGCCAATCCAGCCGCGCTCGACGGCGATGCCGCGGATGCGCTCCAGCGCCAGGCCGCGGCCGTCGTCGCACAGCGTGATCTGCAGCATGCCCTGGTCGACGCCCACCTCGATGGCGATCGCCCCGGCGGCCGGCTTGCCATTGGCCGTGCGCACGTCGGCGGGTTCAATGCCGTGGTCGATCGAGTTGCGCAGCAGGTGCGTGAACACGTTCTGCAGGACGGCGCCGGCCTCGCTGCGCACGCGGTAGCCGTTGTCGTCGACGTGGACGGACGCGGGCTCCTTGCCCAACTCGCGGGCCAGGGACGGCAGCGACTGCAGCACCCCGGACAGCAGCTCGCCCACGGTCTCGCTGCCCAGCAGGCGCAGCAGCTGATACACCGAGTCGCGCATCGAGACCATTTCGTACAGGCTGCCGGGGTTGGCAGTCTCCAGCAGGCGCAGGCTTTCGCGCACGCGCGACATGGCTTCGGAGGCGGTCGGCGCGGCGCCAGCATCACCGCCGGCACCCTTGCGGCCCAGGCTGACTTCGTTGATGCGGGCGTAGTTTTCGAGGGTCTCGCGCACTTGCGCCAGCTCTTGCATGAGCCAGTCCTGGTCCCACGTGTGCTCGGTGCCGGGCTCGCGCAGCGCGTGGTAGGTCTGCTCAGTCTCGTGCACGACGTTGGTGAGGACCTGCAGGTTGTACGTGCGCGCGTTGCCCTTGATGGTGTGCATGTTGCGGAACAGTGCCGCAATGGCGTCGCTGTCGGCCTGCGAGTACTGGCGGATGATGCGCTCGTTCTCGTGTACGAAGCTGGTCGAGCTGTCGATGAAGTGCTGGAACTTCTCCTGGCTCACCGCCAGGATCTCGCCGATGATCTCGAGGTTGCGGCGCTGCTCGCTGGCTTCGGCCGCCAGCTTGCGCAGTTCGGTCACGTCGCGCACGCACAGCATCAGGCGCAGGATGGTGTCGCTCTCATCCGTGATGGCCGACCACGACAGGTCGAGCGTCTTCACACGGCCGTCCGGCATGCGCTTCTCCACTTCGCTGGCCAGCAGGTGCTGGTTGAAGGCGAAGTTGATGACGTCCTGCCCGAGGCAGGCATCGGCTGCCGCTTCCACCTGCGACAGCGCGTCGGCGCCCAGGTTGGTATCGGCAAAGATCAGGTCCATCAGCTTGCGGCCGGCAATGTCCTGCGTCTCGAAGATCGATTCGAGATAGATCGAATACTCCTCGTGCACCACGGCGCCGTCGACCACGGTCAGGATGCCCTGCTGCATGTTCTGCAGCATGGCCTGGATGTCGGCGGTCTTCTGCTTGAGCAGCAGCGCGTTCTCCTGGATCTTTTCAATCATCTGGTTGAACGCCACCACCGAGTGGCCGATCTCGTCCATGCGGACCACCGGCACCCGGCGCGTGAAATCCTGGCTGGTGGCGATCTCGCTCATCTCGGCCTGCATGCGCGTGAGCGGGCGCGTGATCTGGCGGTAGAGCAGCATGCCGATCGCGGTCAGCAGCACGATGGCGATGCCGCTCACGGCGCCGATGGCGGTGGCGGTGGTCGCCAGCTTGCCGTTGAGCACCGTGATGGCGTCGTCCTTCTCGCGGTTCTTCTCGATGCGCAGCGTCTCGACGATCTTCTCCAGCACATCGCGATAGCTGGCCACATTGGCAAACAGGAAGGCCTGGGCAAGCTCGTTCTTGCCCGCCAGCTTCATGTCGATGGTTTGCTGGATCGCCTCGAAGTAGTTGTCGATGCTCTCCTTGGCCTGCGTGACCAGCCCTTCCTGCGCGTGGCTGTTGGCGTGCTTGGTCTGCACGTCCAGGGCAGCCTGCAGCGCGGCCTCCTTGGCCTTCAGGTCGTCCTTGGCCTGCGCGACGATGTTGCCGTCCGGGGCGTAGACCAGCACCATCGTGGCCAGCTGCACATCCTTGACCAGCGAGACGAGGTCGGCCGAGGCCAGCGCGCTCGGCACCACGCCCTCGGTCACCTGCCGGACTTCCGATGCACTGCCCCGGGTCTGGTAGACCGCGTAGCCGCCGATGGCCGCCAGCGCGACGAACATCAGCACCACCAGCAATGTAATGCGATGACGAATGGTCATTTGAAAAGCTCTCTGTCCGGTCGACAAATTCCCGCAAAAGGAAAGACACCGCGACCCATTTGCGCGATTGAAATTCAGCGGCGCAATTATTGATGTGTAAATATGACCAATCGATGAATGCCACATTGTGAACATGTTCATCGACAACACCCCTGAACCGCGTGTTCGATGCCACGAAAACGTGTGCGCGCATCGGGCCGCGTTGCCTTACCCCGCTTGAATCCACGCCAGACCGGACTCACTCCCTCCTGAAGGAGGGGACGCCCTTGTTAGCGCTAAAGCTTTTCAAGAATCTGCCGTTAATCACCGATATGGATAATCTCATATCCATTCAATATTCAATTTAGACGCCGTTATTCCAAATGCGGAAAAACGACGTTTCATCCTCCTCGCATTTTGACGCGACAGATTGCGGACACCCCGCTCGCTCCTGACGTCAATCCCCGACAAGATCCTGCTCGCACCGGGCCCAGCCCCGGAAGACAGACGCGTCTCGTAGCAACGTGCTCCACGCTGCACCTGCCCCGCGACAGCGCGCCGCATTGCGCCTTTGCCGCAGCGCACTAAACTTTCAGAAATTACTGAAAATTGAGAAAGATCAAAACCATGCAACTTTCTCCCTTGAAACAGCGCTTCGTGTTGCATTTCGGCGAGATGGGCAGCCGCTGGGGCATCAACCGCACGGTCGGCCAGATCTACGCCCTGCTCTACGCCGCGCGCGAGCCGATCAACGCGGATGAGATCGCCGAGGCGCTGGGCTTCTCGCGCTCCAACGTCAGCATCGGCCTGAAGGAGCTGGAGTCGTGGAAGCTGGTGCGGTTGTCGCACAAGCCCGGCGACCGGCGAGAGTACTTCTCCGCCCCCGACGACATCTGGACCATCTTCCGCACGCTGGCCGAAGAGCGCCGCAAGCGCGAGATCGACCCGACGCTCTCGCTCTTGCGCGACGTCATGCTCGAATCCCCCACCGATCCCGACGACCGCCACGCCCAGGCGCGCATGAAAGAGATGTACCAGCTCATCACCCTGGTCACGACCTGGTTTGACGACGTGCAGAAGCTCGACGTCGAATCCCTGCAGCAGCTCATGAAGATGGGCGCCAAGGTGCAGAAGCTGCTGGAGATGAAGAACAAGCTGGCCGTCGTCGTTGGCGGCAAGAACAAGTCGTAGTCACGCCCCCCGAGAAACACCATGTCACTTGATCCTGTTGTCCTGGCGCGCATCCAGTTCGGCGCCAACATCACGTTCCACATCCTCTTTCCCACCATCAGCATCGCGCTCGGGTGGGTGCTGCTGTTCTTCAAGCTGCGCTATCGCAAGACCGGCGATGACGCCTGGATGGCCGCGTACCGCCTGTGGGTGAAGGTCTTTGCACTGACGTTCGCGCTGGGCGTGGTGTCCGGGGTGACGATGAGCTTCCAGTTCGGCACCAACTGGCCGGGCTATATGAACACGGTTGGCAACATCGCCGGGCCGCTGCTGGCGTACGAGGTGCTGACCGCGTTCTTTCTGGAGGCGAGCTTCCTCGGCATCATGCTGTTCGGTACGGGCCGCGTGAGCGAACGCATTCACACCTTCGCCACCTTCCTGGTCGCGCTGGGCACCACCATCTCGGTGTTCTGGATCATCGCGCTCAACTCGTGGATGCAGACGCCGACCGGCTACACCATGATCGACGGCCGCGCGCATCCGGTTAGTTGGCTGGCAATCATCTTCAATCCGTCGTTCCCATATCGCTTCACGCATATGCTGCTGGCCTCGGGGCTGACGGTGTCGTTCATCCTGGCGGGCGTGTCGGCATATCGCTGGCTGCGGCAGGACCGCAGCGACGACGTGCGCGCCACGCTCAAGACCGGCGTGGTGCTGGCAGCGATGCTGATCCCGCTGCAGATCGCCGCCGGCGACGCGCACGGCCTCAACACGCTGGAGCACCAACCGGCCAAGCTGGCCGCCATGGAAGGCATCTGGCAGACCGAGCGCGGCGTGCCCGCCGTGCTGTTTGGCATCCCTGACCAAGCCACGCGCAGCAACCGCTTCGAGGTCGCCGTGCCCAAGCTGGCGTCGATCTATCTCACGCACTCGATGGATGGCGAGGTGAAGGGGCTGGATGCCTTCGACCGGCATCCGCCCGTGCTGCCGGTGTTCTTTGCCTTCCGGCTGATGGTCGGCATCGGCCTGCTGATGCTGGCGGTGTCGTGGAGCAGCGCATGGTTTCTGCGTCGAGGCGGCGACCTGCCACGCTGGCTGGCCCGCGCGTTGGTGGCGATGACGTTCGCCGGCTGGCTGGCCGTCGTCGCTGGCTGGTACGTGACGGAAATCGGCCGTCAGCCGTGGCTGGTCTACGGCGTGCTGACCACCGCGCAGGCCGCCTCCAGCGTGCCCGCCCGGATGATCGGCACCACGCTGGCGATGTACCTCGCGCTGTACGCCTTCCTGATCGCCTCGTATGTCTCCGTGGTGTTCTACCTCGCGCGCAAGGCCGGGGGCAGCATCCACCCGACCGACGCCGACATCCCGGGCACCCACGCCCCGCAATTCACCGCCCCCGCCCGGAGCCAAGCATGAACACCCTCCCCGACCTCACCCAACCCGCCGGCTGGCTGCCGGTGGTGTTCATGGCCCTGATGGGCATTGCCGTGCTGGCCTACGTGATCCTGGACGGCTACGACCTCGGCGTCGGCATCCTGCTGCGCCGCGCCGATGACGCCGAGAAGGACACCATGATCGCCTCCATCGGCCCGTTCTGGGATGCCAACGAAACCTGGCTCGTGCTCGGTGTCGGCCTGCTGCTGGTGGCGTTTCCGGCCGCGCATGGCGAGATCCTGGGCGCGCTGTACCTGCCGGTGGCCCTGATGCTGTTCGGGCTGATCCTGCGCGGCGTGGCGTTCGACTTTCGCGTCAAGGCGCGCGCGCACCACAAGCCGTGGTGGAACCGCGCGTTCTATGCGGGCTCGGTCATCGCCACGGCGTCGCAGGGCGTGATGCTGGGCTTGTACATCACCGGTTTCCAGTACAACGCGGCCAATGTCATCTTCGCCATCTGCACGGCGGGCGGGCTGATCGCGGGCTACCTGCTGCTGGGTGCGACCTGGCTCATCATGAAGACCGAAGGCGCCCTGCAGCAGCGCGCCATCGACTGGGCGCGCGGCAGCCTATGGTTCACCGCGCTGGGCGTGGCGGCCGTGTCGCTGGCCACGCCGTGGGTCAGCACGCGCGTGTTCGACAAGTGGTTCGCGCTGCCGAACATCATCCTGCTGGCGCCGGTGCCGCTGGTGACGGTGGTGCTGTTCGGCCTGATCGACTGGGTACTGCGCCGCCTCCCCGCACAGATCGCCCGCGGCGACGAGCACCTCGTGTGGGCGCCCTTTGTCGGCACCGCAGCGATCTTCCTGCTGGCCTTCAACGGCCTCGCCTACAGCCTGTTCCCGTATCTCGTGGTCGACCGGCTCGACATCTGGCAGGCCGCCAGCGCGCCAGAGTCGTTGGAGTTCATGCTGGTGGGCGTGGCCATCGTGCTGCCGACCATCGTGGCGTACACCATCTATGCCTACAAGGTGTTCCACGGCAAGGCGACGGAGCTGCGGTACTACTGAATGGCGCGTCGCAATTCCTCCAGCAGCGCCCCGCCAGACCAGGCGGGGCGTTCGGCGCTCTGCTCAGCCGCATGCACCAGCGCACACAGCCGCGCATTGACCGGCGCCGTGCGCCCAAGCCGCTCGGCCAGCCGCACCACCTCGCCGCTGATCCAGTCCACCTCCGTGGCACGCCCGGCCGCCAGGTCATCCGACATCGATGAGCGCGCCAGCGGATCAATCGCCAACATCTTGCCGGCCACCCTGGCGAACAGGCCATCGGGCAGGCTCAGCATGCGGGGGATCCACGTGGCCGGCAGCGGCGTCAGCTTGGCCGGGCGAATGCCCGCCCGTGAGAGCAGGCGGAGCGCCTCCTCCTGCGCCATCGCCAGGCAACGCCGGTAGGCGCGCTGCGACAACTCCTCCTTCAATGGCCGGTTCGCCAACGCATTGATCGCGTTGTTGAGGTTAAGCAGCAGCTTGGCCCACTGCACGGGCAGCATGTCCGCATGCTGGATCAGCGGTAGACCCGCCCGCGCGAAGTCCTGCACGAACGGCTGCAGCCCAGGCGAGGCCTTGACCTCCAGCTCGCCGCCCGTGCCCTGGTGGAATGCCCCCGGCCCGCGCGAGACCACGTTGAACGGCACCATGCCCTCCAGCACGGTGTGCCGCGGCAACGCGGCGCGGAGCACCTCGGCGTTGGAGAGGCCGTTCTGGAAGCTGATCACAATGGCGCCGGGCTTGAGCACCGGCGCCAGCTCTCTGGCCGCCTCGGGCGTGGCGGCGGACTTGACCGTCACCAGCACCAGATCGGCGGTGGCGGCCGCAGAGGCATCGATTGAGAACCGGATGTTGGGCGGCTCGACCTGCCCGTGCTTGCCGTGGAAACTCGACAACGCAAGCCCATGCTGGTGCAGTTCATCGCCCACACGCGAGCGGCCGATGAAGGTGACATCGCTACCCGCCGCCAGCAACCGGCCGCCCAGATAGCAGCCGATGGACCCGGCGCCGTAGATGCAAAGCGTTGCCATGCAGGACTCCAATTCAGGGAAACGGACGCCAGCGTAATCGACAAACGCCGGCCAACACTGTCAAGTGGCGATCAATCGGCCCTACCATACGGCCTTTGCCGTTTCGAGCCGCATCCCATGCATCACGTCCTGCTGTATTCCGACTCCCTGTCATGGGGCATCGTCCCGGGCACCCGGGCACGCCTGCCATTTGCTGCACGCTGGGCCGGCGTGATGGAGCATGCGCTGCAGGCGCAGGGGCATGACGTGCGCGTCATCGAGGACTGCCTCAACGGGCGGACCACCGTGCTGGACGATCCCGTCCGGCCGGGGCGCAATGGGCTGCACGGGCTGGCGCAGCGCGTCGAAACCCATGCACCGCTGGCGCTGGTGGTCCTGATGCTCGGCACCAACGATTTCCAGGCGATGTTCCAGCACACCGCCCAGGACGCGGCACGCGGCATCGCCCGGCTGGTCGAGACCATCCGGCAAGCGCCCGTCGAACCCGGCATGCCGATGCCGCCCGTCGTGATCGTAGTGCCCCCCGCCATCGTCGCGCCGGCCGGTGCGATGGCCGACAAGTTTGCGGGTGCCGCGAGCAAGAGCGCCGGCCTCGCCCAGGCGTACCGGGAAGTGGCCGAGGCACTGGGCTGTCCGCTGTTCGATGCCAATTCCGTCACGCCCGCCAGCCGTGTCGATGGCATCCACCTCGATGCCGACCAGCATCAAACGTTGGGCGAGGCGATGGCGCGGGTGGTCGGGCCGCTGCTCGCGCGTGGCGAGCTTGCCCAACCCGGGAAGCAAGCCAGCGTGTAAGGCCTCGGGAAAACGATGGGCCCCAGGGTGGGCCAAGTTCGTCAGTTTGGGGGATGGCCCGGTGGCGCGCGCGACCTAGCATGAAGCCAGCAAGCCGCGGGCCCGTCCCGCGCCGCCCGGCGGCTCCATTGCCTGCCTCACCCAGCATCGGAGGACAAGATGCGAACCCATCCCATCGCGGACGCCCTGGTCAGCTGCAGCCTGCTCTTCTGCGCGGGCGCCCACGCGCAAGTGGCTGCGAGCACCTCGCCCCCCATCGAATACCTTCATGCCGAAGGCCAGCACGCCCCGACCGCGCCGTTCTCGCCGGGAGTCAAGGTCGGCAATCTGCTGTTCGTGTCGGGCATTCCCGCGTTCGACAAGGACGGCAAGCTGGCCGTCAACGATTTCACGGCGCAGATGAACCAGGTGATGGACAACATCACCGGCATCCTGAAAGCCGCGGGCGTGGGCTGGGACCGCGTGGTCAAGGTGAACGTCTACCTGACCCGGCGCGAAGATTTCAAGGAGATGAACCGCATCTACGCGGCGCATTTCCAGGCGGGCAAGTACCCCGCCCGCACCACGGCCATCACGCTGCTGCCGAATCCGGATTTCCTGCTGGAGATCGAGTGCGTTGCGGCGCTGCCGTAGTGGCATGACGCTCGGCAGCACTGTCATCGGGCCGCCGGGATTGCGGCAAATCCAGCAAGGGCTGCACCACATGCGGGCACCCGGCGCGCTATGCTGGCATCACCATGAAACCCAGCACAGAACGCGACTACGCCCGCCGCATCGCCCGTGTCATCGAGGCGATCGTGGCCGACCCCGGTGCACCTCATACGGTGGACAGCCTGGCGGCCGTCGCGCATCTGTCGCCCTACCACTTCCATCGCATCTACCGCGCGCTCACCGGCGAGAGCATTGCCGCCACCGTCCAGCGCGTGCGGCTGGCGCAAGCCGCGCATGGGCTGGCGCGGGCAGACGATTCGGTGACGTCGATTGCGCTGGAAGCCGGCTACGACAGTCCGCAGGCATTCGCGCGGGCGTTCCGCACGTTTGCCGGCGTGAGCCCAAGCGCGTTCCAGGCACGCCAGCAACATCTGGCCACCGCACGCCTCGAAGCCGGCGCCGACCTGCCACACGTCGAAGTCATCGAACTGCCCTCCGTCGAGGTGCTATGCCTGCGCCATGAAGGCCCCATCGCCACCATCGGCCAGACCTTCCGCAGGCTTGCCCAGAGGGTGTTCGGAGACAGTGCCGTGCCGCAGACCCTGCAGCGGATCGGCCTGTGCCACGGCGATCCGGAGGAGGCGGACAGTTTCCGTTACCTCGCCGCCGTGGTGCCGACCACGCCAGTCGAACCCACCGCCCCCGTCGAGTGCGTACAGATCGCGGGCGGGCGCTATGCCTCGCACCAGTTGGTCGGCCCCTACGCACTGATCTCGCCGACCTTCGAAACGCTGTTCGGCGGCTGGCTGCCACACAGCGGCTACCTGCCCGATGACCGCCCCGCACTGGAGCTGTACCGCAGCCCGCCGATGCACCCGCGTCACGCCTGCGTGACCGACCTCCTCATCCCCATCCGCAAGGACTGACGACGATGCTTCGATTCTCGATGGCCGCCATGGTGGCGGCGGCAGCATGCTGGGCGGGTTGCGCCAGCGCCGCACTCCCGGACACGCCCTACCACGTGGGCGAAACCCTGCGCCAGTTCCACCCCGATGCGGCCCGCCACTGGCGCGGCGCCCAAACGCAGGCACTGGTGACCACGATTTGGTACCCCGTCGATGCCGGCACGCCGGAAACGCCGCACGACATCGGCAAACCGGGGCGCCGGACGTTCAAGGGGCACCCGTTTGCGGACAAGGCACCGCTCTCGACGGCGCGTGCGAAGTACCCGCTCCTGTTGCTCTCGCACGGCACCGGCGGCACGGCCGACAGCCTGGACTGGCTGGCCGGCGCGCTGGCCGCCAACGGTTACATCGTGGCCGGTGTCAACCACCCCGGCAACAACGCCATGGAACCGCTGACGCGCGACGGCTTCATGCTGTGGTGGGAGCGCGCCACCGATGTGAGCGAGGTACTCGACGGCGTGCTGGCCGACGCGGCACTGGGCGCCCATATCGACACCGACCGCATCGGCGCGGTGGGCTTCTCGCTGGGCGGCTATACCGTGCTGGAACTGACTGGCGCGCGCACCAACCTGCCGGCGTTCCAGCGCTTCTGCCAGTCGCCTGATGCCGATGCGATCTGCCACCCGCCGGAGATGCGGCGTGTCCAGGACGATACGCAGGCAACGGACACGCCGTCCGCCGACACCACGGCGTCGCTGGCGCGGGCCGGGGCGTCCTACCGGGATGCGCGCATCAAGGCGATCTTTGCGATTGCACCGGCCTTGGGGGAAGCGTTCGATCAGGCGTCCTTTGCCGACGTACGCATCCCGGTGTCGCTGTTGGCCGGCAGTGACGATTCCATCGCGCCGGTCCAGACCAATATCCGCCGCATTGCCGGACTCCTGCCCGCAGCCAGTGTGGAGCTCCTCCCCGGAGCGGGACACTACACGTTCCTCGACACGTGCCTGCCACCGCTGGTCGAGCGTCTGGCCACGATCTGCAAGGATAATCCGGGCGTCGATCGGGATGCTGTTCACGCACGGGCGATCAGGCGCGCGCTAGACTTCTTCGCGGCAAAGCTGCCGGCATCCAAAGCGTGAACACAACAGAGACGGATATGAGCGTGGAGTCTCCCCTGCCGCCTGAGCATTCCCAGCATGCAACCGGGCTAGTCATCGTCGAGGGCATCATGGGCTCCGGCAAATCGACGACGATGCGCTTCATTGCAAAGTCCCTGCAGGACGCCCATCGCCCAGCTCTGCCGATCCACGAACGCACCGATCCGCATCCCGTTCGGGCAACCGACGAGCTCGAACATTGGTTTGAGCCATGGCTCGATACAACGCCGCTGCAGCTTGCCCAGCGCAGTGTCGTGCGGTGGCGCGACTTTGTTGAAACCACGCGCAAAAGTGGCGTAGTGCCCGTCATGGACGGCCAGCTATTCCACGGCGACCTGACCAACCTGTTCCTGATGGAAATGGACGCGGATGCCCTGGCCCGCCACATCGATGCGCTGGCAGAGGTCATCGCGCCGTTGAACCCGCTTGTCATCTACTTTCGCCAGGAAGATGTCGACCAGTCCATCCGATCGATCTGTGTGGAGCGCGGCGATGACTGGGTGGCCTATCAAGTCAACTGGAAGCTGGCGGCACCATACTGCACGCGTCGGCAGCTCGCAGACCTTAAAGGTCTGGTCGATCTGTATCGCGACTACCGGCGCATGACTGATCTGCTGTTCGACCGACTCCCCCTGAACAAGCTGGTCATCGAAAACTCGGCGCGAAACTGGCCCGCCTACGAGCAGCAGATCCTGCACGCACTGCGATAACTGGAAGTCTGTCGCCCTGACAGTTAACGCGCGTCCGGCTCCAAAGATGGCCCAGCCTGCTGCGCCCGCCACGCCCTTGGCGTCATGCCAAAACCCGCGATGAACCACCGCGTAAACGACGCCTGCCGCGTATAGCCAAGTAGCGCGGCCACGCGCCCGATGCGGTAGCTCGGGTTCATCATGTAGCGGACAGCGAGGTTGTGGCGGACCTCCTCGACCAGCTCGGAAAAGCTGCTGTCGGCGCCCTCGAGCTGGCGCTGCAGGGTGCGCACGCTGAAGTGCAGGTGTTCCGCCACCTGCTCCACCGACGCGCGCTCGAGCGGCAGCAACAGGTAGATGGCGCGCCGCACCTCCTGCACGATCGCATCCGGCCCTGACACGTTGAGCGGCTCGGCCAGGCTTTCGGCATAGCGCACCAGTTCCGGATCGGCATTCGGATTGGGCCGATCCAGATCGGCGGCGGCGCAGACGATGCCGTTGAAATCGCTGTTGAACACCAGCGGGCAGCCGAAGAAGCGCCGGTGCAAGCTTGCGTCGGCCGGCGCCGCGTGGGTGAAGTTGACGGCGCGCGGCTTCCAGTGCGCGCCCAGCAACGCGCTGCAGGTGCGGGCCAGCACGCCCAGGGCCAGCTCGTTGGCCTGGCGCAGCGGCAGCGGCGAATCGGCAATCACCTCCTCGCGAATGACCACCATGTCGTCTTCGGATTCCAGATAGATCGCCAGCGCCTGGTTGAGCAGGTGCCGGTACTGGATGATGGCCTGCAGCACCTCCCGCAGCGTGCGCTTGTGCGCCAGCAGCAGGCCGAGCACCCCGAAATCCAGCTCCTGCCGCACCTCGGCCATCTGCAGGCCGAGCGTCGGACAGACCGCGCTGATGGCCGTGATCTCCATCAGCTGGCAGGTGGCGGCCACCGGCACCAGTTGCTCCGGGTCGGCCAGGTTGGCCGGATCGAGCCCCGCCTGCCGCAAGGCCTCCGCCGGGTTGAAGCCCAGGCGCCGTACCACCTGGAAATAGCCGTTCAGGCTCCGTGCCCGCACCATGGTTTCCATCGCGCTTCCTTGTCGGCTTGGCCCTCGGGGGGCGTCTCGGTGTTTACGCGGAATGGCGCGAAAAGCGAAAAACATGGCGCCAAAAGAGAAATACAAGGCTATCGCTTCCTTATATTGGAGTCCAGCACCAAGACCCCAACAGGAGACACGCCATGCAATTTCTGGACGATTCGCTGCACCCCGAGCACCAGGACAAGGTCGTCATCACCGTCGCGCCGTACGGCCCGGAATGGATGCCGGAAGACTTTCCGGAAGACATCCCGGTAACGATGGAAGAACAGGTGCAGAAGGCCGTGGATTGCTACAACGCCGGCGCCACCGTGCTGCACCTGCACGTGCGCGAGCTGGACGGCAAGGGCTCCAAGCGGCTGTCCAAGTTCAACGAGCTGATTGCCGGCGTGCGCGCGGCGGTGCCCGACATGATCATCCAGGTGGGCGGCTCGATCTCGTTCGCCCCGGAAGACGAGGGCCAGGCCGCCAAGTGGCTGTCCGACGACACGCGCCACATGCTCGCCGACCTGACCCCGACGCCCGACCAGGTGACGGTGGCGATCAACACCACGCAGATGAACATCATGGAGCTGCTCTATCCGGAATACCTGGAAGGCACCTCCCTGTCGCACCCAGCCTACCAGCAGGCCTACCGCGAGATGACGGTGCCGGCCGGCCCGCAATGGGTGGAAGAGCACCTGCGCCGCCTGCAGGCCGCGGGCGTGCAGCCGCACTTCCAGCTGACCGGCATCCACGCGCTGGAAACGCTGGAGCGCCTGGTCCGCAAGGGCGTCTACAAGGGCCCGCTCAACCTCACGTGGATCGGCATCGGCGGCGGCTTCGACGGCCCCAACCCGTTCAACTTCTTCAACTTCATCCACCGCGCGCCGGACGGTTGTACGCTGACGGCGGAGTCGCTGCTCAAGAACGTGCTGCCGTTCAACATGATGGCCATGGCAATGGGCCTGCACCCGCGCTGCGGCATTGAAGACACCATCATCGACCAGCACGGCAACCGCATGACGTCGGTGCAGCAGGTCGAGCAATGTGTGCGTGTGGCGCACGAACTGGGCCGCGAGATTGCCAGCGGCAAGGAAGCCCGTGCGATCTACAAGATCGGCGTGCAGTACGACAGCGTGGAAGAGACGCTGGCCAGGAACGGCATGGCACCCAACCGCACGCCCGACGTGAAGAACCTGCCGCTGCGCGCCGCTTAAGCGCGCGCCGCCCGGCCTGCTGAAGGTGGCAGGCCGGGCGAACAACCGAAGCTGTGCCCACCTTCACCGGGACCCCTTAAAGACGGCGCTCAACGCAAGCGCCGCCACCTCGGAGACAACCATGAATCTGCACGCTGCCGACCTGCCCCCGGGCGACAACGACGGCTACCTGGTCAGCCGACCGCAAGCGTGGTTCGCGTTTGCGATGACGTTCGCCTTGATGCTGTTCGACTACATCGACCGCCAGGTCATCGTGTCGCTGTTCCCGCATTTGAAGACGGCCTGGAGCCTGTCAGACAAACAGCTCGGCGCGCTGGTGTCGGTCATCTCCATCGTGGTGGCGGTGGGCGGCCTGCCGGTGGCACTGCTGGCGGACCGCTTCAGCCGGGTCAAGAGCATCGTCATCATGGCCACGGTGTGGAGCCTGGCAACGATCTCATGCATGTTCACGCGCAACTACACGCAGCTGTTTGCCGCGCGAGCCATTGTCGGCGTGGGGGAAACCGGCTACGGCTCGGTGGGCGCGGCGCTGATCGCGAGCCTGTTTCCCAAGCGCCTGCGCGCCACGCTGATGGGCGCCTTCTTTGCGGCCGGCTCGGTCGGTGCGGTACTCGGTGTGCTGCTGGGCGGCGTGATTGCCGCGCACTGGGGCTGGCAGGCGGCCTTCGGCGTGGTCGGTTTGCCGGGCCTGCTGCTGGCCCTGCTGTACCTGTTCGTGCCGGACTACAAGACCGTGGCGATGGCGCCGGGCGGCGCGCTCGCGCACCAGTCCGTCGGCACGGTCATGCACCGCGTGGTGGCCGCCCTGACCAGCTCGCGCACGCTCTGGTGGACGTGCCTGGGCGCGGCCTTCCAGCTGATCGTGGTGTCGACCATCTGGGCCTGGCTGCCGAGCTACCTGAACCGCTATCACGGCACGCCGCCTGACCGCGCCGCCATGCAGGCAGCGCTGGTGGTGCTGTGCGGCGCGCTGGGCGCGTTCGTGTGGGGCGTGGTGGCGGACGTGGTGGCCGCACGTCGGCAGCGTAACCGGCTGATCGCGGTGGCCATGCTTGCCATCATCACGCTGCTGGTGTTCATGACCGCGTTCGGCACCGCCATGCCGCCCAACCCGCAGTTCCTGCTGATCGCCTTCGGCGGCTTTCTGATGACGTGCACGGTGGCGCCGGCCTCCAGCGTGGTGTTCGACGTGATCCACCCGGGTGTGCGCTCGACCGGTGCGGCGCTGCTGTCGCTGTTCCAGAACCTCTTCGGGCTGGCAATCGGGCCGTTCGTGGGCGGCGCCCTCTCCGATGCGTGGGGGCTGCAGACCGCGCTGGCCGTCATGCCGGCCTTCGGCCTGCTGGCCGCCGGATGCTTCCTGCTGGCCGCGCGCAGCTATGAAGCCGAGCTGCACCGCGTAGCGCATGTGCCGATGGGCGCCGCGCCTGCCACCAGCCCGCCGGCGGTGGCATCGGCCTGAGTTCTTCCCGCGCCGACCACCCGAGCCAACCCCGCTCCCTCTCCCGCCTTGACCGCAGCTCGCATGCGAGCCGCGCGGGCGGCGCGCACCCCAACACAACGCAAACCAACAGGAGACACACCATGGCAAACGCCGTTCGCTTTCATGAAACCGGTGGACCGGAAGTCCTGCGCTACGAAACCGTCGAGGTGGGCAATCCCGGCCCCGGCCAGGTGCGCCTGCGCCACGAGGCCGTCGGCCTGAACTTTGCCGACACGTATTTCCGCTCCGGCCTGTATCCGGTGCCGCGCCCGGCCGGCATGGGTGTCGAAGCCGCCGGCGTGGTGGAAGCCATCGGCCCCGACGTGAGCAACGTGGCAGTGGGCGACCGCGTGACCTACACGGGCTTCATCAACACGCTGGGCGCCTACAGCACGGAGCGGCTGATTCCCGCCGCGCCGCTCATCAAGCTGCCCGATGCCATCGCCTGCGAAACCGCCGCGGCGATGACCATGCGCGGCCTGACCTCGGCCTACCTGATGCGCCGGATTTACCCGTTCGCCAAGGGCGACACCGTCCTGCTGCATGCAGCGGCCGGCGGTGTCGGCCTGATCGTCTCGCAATGGGCCAAGCTGCTGGGCCTGACCGTGATCGGCACGGTGTCGAGCGAGGCCAAGGCGGCCATCGCCCGCGCGCACGGCTGCGATCACGTCATCAACTACAGCCAGGAAGACGTCGCCAAGCGCGTGCGCGAACTGACCGGCGGCGTGGGCGTCAACGTCGTGTTCGACAGCGTCGGCAAGGACACCTTTGAGACTTCGCTCGACTCACTCAAGCGGCGCGGTTTGATGGTGTGCGTGGGCACCGCCTCGGGCCCGATCCCGCCGTTCAATCCGCAACTGCTGGCGATGAAGGGTTCGCTCTACCTGACGCGTCCCGCATTGGCCGACTACATTGCCGACCCGGCCGAGAAGACCGAGCTGGCCGGCGAGCTGTTCGGCCACGTGGCGGCGGGACGCATCCGAATCGAGATCAACCAGCGCTATGCACTGGAAGACGCCGTACAGGCGCACCGCGACCTGGAATCGCGCAAGACGACGGGCTCGTCCGTCTTCGTGATCTGAGGGGGCGATCGCCATGCGTATCGAACCCCTCACCAACGCGCTCGGCGCGGAGCTGACCGGCGTGCAGCTGGCCGATGCCGTACGCGACGACGGCCTGTTCGCCGAGATCCGGGCCGCGCTGCTCAAGCACCGCGTCGTCTTCCTGCGCGACCAGGACCTCACCCGCGCGCAGCACGTCGCCTTTGCCCACCGCTTTGGCGATCTGGAAGACCACCCGGTGGCGGGCAGCGACCCCGAGCACCCCGGCCTCGTGCGCATCTACAAGACGCCCGACCAGCCCAACGACCGCTATGAGAACTGCTGGCACGCCGACGCCACCTGGCGCGAAGCCCCGCAGTTCGGCGCGGTGCTGCGCTGCGTGGAATGCCCGCCGGTGGGCGGCGACACCATGTGGGCCAACATGGTGCTGGCCTACGAACGGTTGCCCGAGCACGTCAAGGCCGAGATTGCGGACCTGCGCGCGCGCCACAGCATCGAAGCCAGCTTTGGCGCGGCCATGCCGATCGAAAAGCGCCTTGCGCTCAAAGCGCAGTACCCGGACCCTGAGCACCCGGTGGTGCGCACCCACCCCGAGACCGGCGAAAAGATCCTGTACGTGAACGGCTTCACCACCCACTTCACCAACTTCCACACGCCGGCGCGCGTGCGCTACGGGCAAGACGCCAACCCGGGCGCGGCCGACCTGCTGCGCTACCTCGTCAGCCAGGCCTACGTACCGGAATACCAGGTGCGCTGGCGCTGGAAGCCCAACAGCGTGGCGATCTGGGACAACAGCGCGACCCAACACTACGCGGTCATGGATTACGCGCCGTGCCATCGCAAGATGGAGCGCGCGGGAATCATCGGCACGAAACCTTTCTAACGATCCCCTGGGCGCCCAACCGCACCTGGGGACGACAACACCAAAGCAAGAGGAGACCCTGCATGAAGATGAAACACATCGCCGCCGCATCGTTGCTCGCCTGCGCGGGCACGGCCTGGGCACAGTCGAGCGTGACGCTATATGGCGTGCTCGATACCAACATCGAGTACGTCAACAAGATGTCGCCCACCGCCCCCGGCACTCCTGGCTTTCCCGGTGCGGCTGCCAGCAAGATCGATATGAACACGGGCGGCCTGTCCGGCTCGCGATGGGGCTTGCGCGGCGATGAGGACCTGGGCGGCGGCAACAAGGCGCTGTTCGTGCTGGAGAGCGGCTTTGGCGTCAACGACGGCAGGCTGCAGCAAGGCGGCCGGCTGTTCGGGCGCCAGGCCTTCGTCGGGTTGGACACGCGCTTCGGCAAGTTCACCTTCGGGCGCCAGTACACGTCGCTGTTCGAGGCGCTGGCCAACTTCTCGCCCACCGCCTACTCGACGCAGTACGAGCCGATCATCTTCATGACCGGCCTGAACTTCCGCTCGGACAACACCGCGAAATACACCGGCACCTTCGGCCCGGTGACAGCGCTGGCGCACTGGTCGTTCGGCAACGGTGTGTTTGGCGCGGGGCAAGTGCCGGGGCAGTTCAAGCGCGACAGCGGCTACGGTGCAGCCGTGGCCTACGCCGGCGGCCCATTTGGAGCCACCATCGCCTACGACCAGGCCAACCCGTCGATGACCCCGTTTGGCGACACCGGCTACGGCAGTGCCAAGAAGCTGGCCGTGGCCGCCAGCTACACGGTGGGTCCGGCCAAGTTGATTGGCGGCTATCGCTGGGAGAAGGCCACGTACTCCAATGACGCCACCTTCATCCGCGACGACATGTGGTGGGCCGGCGTGAACTACCAGGCCACCCAGGCCCTGGGTCTGACCCTGGCCTACTACTACGACAAGCTCAAGACGCTGCAACTGTCCAAAGCCGGTGCACCGAGCAGCCCGGCCAACCCGTGGCAGGTCAGCTTCATCGCCGACTACAACTTCTCCAAGCGCACCGACGTCTACCTGACCACCGCCTATGCCCGCAACGCCGGCCTGAACTTCGACACCTCGGCCATCGGCTTCGCCAACGGGTACTTCCCGGGCGCGGGCCAGACCAGCATGGTGGGCGCGGCGGTCGGCATCCGTCACAAGTTCTGAGCGCCCGGTTTGCCGAGGCGGGCGTCTCGTGCAGAGCGCCCTGCATCGGTCGGTATTCGAGGAGGGTGACCTCCTCGCTTTTTGTTTCTTCGTCTCCAAGATGCCTGAATCCACTCCCACCTTCCTCATGGTGCCCGGCCTGCGCGATCACGTGCCCGAGCACTGGCAGACGTTGCTGCAGGCCAAGCTGCAGGCACAAGGACACAAGACCGCATCGGTGCCACCGCTGGAGGCCGACAAGCTGAGTTGCGCGGCGCGCGTGGCGGCATTGGACAAGGCGCTGGCCGCCATCGCCGGCCCAGTGATTCTCGTGGCGCATAGCGCCGGCGTGATGATCACCGCGCATTGGGCCAAGCGGCATGCGCGTCAGATCCATGGCGCCCTGCTCGCCACGCCAGCCGATCTGGAAAGGCCGCTGCCGGCCGGGTATCCCGACCACGATGCGATCAAGCGCAACGGCTGGTTGCCCTTTCCGCGCCAGCCGCTGCCGTTTCCGAGCGTTGTCGCGGCCAGCCGCAATGACCCGCTGGCGTCATTCGAGCGCGTGGCCGGCATGGCGGCCGACTGGGGCAGCCGGCTGATCGACCTGGGGGATGTGGGCCACTTGAACCCGGCAGCGGGCTATGGCGAATGGCCCCAGGCGGAGTCGATGATCAATGCACTGCGCTGACGGCCGCCGCGCGATCCCGGTCGCCGCCGTTGACGAACTGGCGCCCGGCCAGCGCAAGCTGGTCTTCGTCGAGGGCCGCGGCATCGTGCTGTTCAACCTCGACGGCACGCTGCGCGCGATCGACAACACGTGCCCGCATCAGGGCGCCTCACTGGCCAGCGGCAAGCTTGCGGGCAGCGTGCTGCAGTGCCCGGCGCACGGCCTGCGCTTCGACCTCATCACCGGCTGCACGCCGGGCGCGGGTGGCTTGTGCCTCAAGACGTTCCCCGTGCACGCGGTGGACGGTCGGCTGGTGCTGACGCTCGACGACACGCCCTAGCCGTTCAAGTCATACGGCCGCGTCATCAGCTCGAGAAAGTGGCCGTCCGGATCGTCGAAATAGAAGCCGCGACCGCCGTTGTGGGTGTAGATCTCGCCGGCGCGGCGCTTGGCGGGGTCGGCCCAATATGGCAGGCCCTTCTCCTGGATGCGCGCGAAGGCGCGGTCGAATTCGGCCTCGCTGATGAGGAAGGCGTAGTGCTGTGTGGCGATCGGCCCATCGCGGTCGAAAAAGTCGAGCGAGACGCCGTTCTCAAGCTGCACGACCAGCATCGGCCCGAACGGGATCGGGCTGGGCAGGTCGAGGAGGTCGCGCAGAAACTGCGCGGACCGCGACTTGTCGCGGCACCACACGATGGTGTGATTCAACTGCACGGTCATATTGCGGCCCTCGTTGCTTGGAGCACATCTGCGCCCCGCCATGGATACACGATAGGCCACGCTGGGTGGCGTGCAAACCGCCGCGCAACTCAGGTGGCGAGCCCGTTCGAGAACGCCTGAGCACCGTCCCGCAAAATCTCCTGCGCCCGCTGCGCAATCGGCGACAGGTAGCCCGCGCGTCGCACGATGCCGATACGGCGCTGCACGCCCTCCAGCGCCAGCGGCCGCACCATCACGTTGTCGGGCAGCGTGCCGGCGCCAATGCTGCCCAGGTTGATCATGCTGATGAGGTGTGTGCGCGAGACGATCAGGATCAGCGCCTGCAGGTTGTCGGCCTCCATCACGATCGACGGCGGCGCCAGACCGCGCGCAACGAAGGCCCGCTCCACCATCGCGCGGGCGAACTCATGCTTGCGCGTGCCTGCCCAGGGGTAGCGCGCGAGTTCATCGAGATCAATCGATGTGCGCGCCGCCAGCGGGTGCTGGCTGTTGAACATCAGATAGCACGGCTCCTCGTAGAGCACTTCGTGCTCCAGCGCGGGATCAATCTTGTCGGGGATCGGGCAGACCGCCAGCTCGACATCCTTGCGGCTGACGGCATCGAGCAGGGTCGCCCCAAACGCGGTGGTGAAGTGGATGCGGGACAGCGGCCGTTCGTTGATCAGCGTCGGCAGCAGCGCGCGCAACGCGAAGTCGGTGGTCGCGGGCGTCACGCCCATGCGCAGCAGGCCGGCGTGCCCGCCGCCCAGGTCGCGCGCCTCCTGGAGGGCGTCGTCCATGTCGCGCGAGACCCGCTGCAGCCGATCACGAAATGCGCGCCCGGCATCGGTCAGCTCCACGCCGCGCGGCGTGCGCGTGACCAGCTGTACACCCACCTTGCGTTCGAGCCGCTGCACGGCCTTGGTCAGCGCCGGCTGCGACACCCCGAGCCGCTGCGCCGCGCCGGTGACGGTGCCGGTCGACACGATCGCCAGGAAATACTCCAGGTCATCGCCAAGCACGGCATTCCTCCAGGTTATTGATATGGCGCTGGAAATTATTTTACTTGATGACGCGCGACGTCGATAGTTGCAGATCGAAGCGCGCCGGAACAGGAAGCGCGCCGCCACCATCGACGCCCAGGAGACACCATGCCGCCCACCCTTTCCCGACGCAAATTCCTGCAGGCCGGCGCCGCGCTGGCCGCCGGCGCCAGCCTGACGTTGCCGGACAATGTATTCGCCACCGAAACCTGGGATGCGGGGGACGTTGTGCACCTGCTGCCGACGGCGAATCACGAACGCCTGTTCCTGAAGGCGTCGTTCCGCAACGCGCTCAGGCAGGCGCCGCGGTTGCAGGTCGGCCACCGCCACGTGACGGGGCACCGGTCCGATACCGATGGGCGTTTCTGGCAATTCGACGTGTCGGGCCTGTCGGCCGATACCACCTATCCGCTGCGACTGGTCGATGCCGCCGGGCGACCGCTGTGCGCCACCTGGCCACTGAAGACCTTCCCACGCCCCGACGCCGCGCCCGACCACGTGCGCCTGCTGGTCTACACCTGCGCCGGCGGGCACCCCGACATGCGCGGCCCCGGTGGCATCGAAGCGTTCCGCTCGCTGGCGATCCGCCACGCGCTGCTCGAGCGCGGCCTGTCGTTCCAGCCCGACGCCGTCATCGCCAACGGCGACCACGTCTACTGGGACCAACGCACCTGGCTCGAGAGCGCCAACCCGAAGATCCGCCAGGCGGCGACGGCGTTCTACCAGAAGATCGGCATGTTCAACACCGCCGAGCCGGTGCTCGGCACCGACAACGAACGCATCCTCAAGACCGCCACCGACCCGCAGATCGCCGAGCTGTACGGCACGCGACTGCGCTCCACGCCGGCGTTCTTCATGATGGATGACCACGACTATTTCGAGAACGACGAGGCCGAGGCGAACTTCGTCACCTTCCCGCCCGACTTTTTCGACATGACGCTCGGGCGCACGGTGCAAGACCTGTACTACCCGGAGTTCCTGCCCGATGCGACGCGCCCGCTGATGCTGCCCGGCACCAACGCCGCCGACCGCGCGCCGCAATTGTCGGAATGCTTTGGCACGCTGCGCTACGGCAAGCTGCTGGAAGTGCTGATGTACGACTGCGGGCGCTACCTCACGCTCAAGGACCGCCACGCTGGCATCGTGCCGCCCGAAGCGGAAGCCTGGCTGCTGGAGCGCACGCGGCAATCGGATGCGCGCCATCTGGTGCACATGCCGTCTACGCCGTTCGGGTGGTCAGCGGGCAAGTGGCGCGAGTGGTATCCCGACCTGGTGGTCTCGGACGAAATGCTCGCCAGCCACGACGACACGGCCTTCCAGCGCTTTGGCGGCGTGCATGGCACGCACCTGCGCCTGAGCACGGAAAAGCAGAAATACATGTGGCAGAGCGGCTGGTTTGCCCAGCACCAGCGCATCGTCAGCGCGATGTCGGCGCAGACGCGGCCGGCGGTGATGATGTCGGGCGACCTGCACGCCACCGGCTGGGACCGCATGCTCAAGAGCGGCGACCTGGACCTGCGCGCCAACCCCGTCAACCTGGTGCTCAACGGCCCGATCGGCACGGGCCTGGCCGGCTGGCCGAGCGGCCCACGTGGCTTGAGCCCGCGCGCGCCCACCGCGCTCACGCTGGAGCGCAACGCTCCGCCGATGGAGAAGAACGGCTTCACCATCGTCGACGTCACGCCCGAAAAGATGGTCTGCCACCTCTTCGCCTGGCGTGAGCCCGATCCGCTGGCGGCCATCGCGAGCCTGGAACCGTATGACGTGCTGGAGATTGCGCGCGGCTGAACGCTGTACCTGAGCAGCGGCGTTTCGCGTACCCTTACGCCCTTCGCCGCTCCACTGCCGCCGCACATGCTTACGCTCGCCAACCTAGACCTGCGCACCGATCCCGCCGCGCGCCGCTTCGTCAAGGATGAAACCGTCACCGTCGCCTTCGCTGCCGAGGCTGGCGAGCTGATGAGCCTGGAAGGCCCCAATCGCTATGCGCCCGGCGATGCGCTCATCACCGGATCAACGGGTGACCGCTGGGTCGTCTCGCGCGAGCGCTTCGACGCGAAATACCTGCCCGCCGATGCCGCGCTCGCGCATGGCCAGCCGGGGCCGTATCGCAATCGGCCGTCGGTGGTGCTGGCCAAGCAGATGGACGCGCCGTTCTCCCTCGCCCGCTCCGCCGCCGGTGATGTGCTGCGCGGCACCGCCGGAGATTGGGTCATGCAATACGCCCCCGGCGACTATGGCGTCGTGCAGGCCCAGCGCTTCGCCAAGGTATACCGCCCGGCGGATTGAGTCCCGCTACTGCGGTTGCGGCGTCTGCTGGCGCTCGACCTCGTGCTGCTTCATCACCATGTAGTCCTGCCGCTCCACTTCGTGCAGCTGGCGCGGATACTGCTCGGTGGCGTTGAACCAGGTGGCGAGGCGCTGCTGCAGGCGCTTGTCCGGCGCGGCGGATAGCGCTTTCAGATACGCATCGATGGCGAGGTAGTAGCGCATGGTGTTGCGCTCAAGCAGGCCGCGCACGCCGCCGATGTACTGCGGCTGCGCCCCTAGCGTGTCAGCCGCGGTCGAGAAACCCACCTTGTCGCTGCCGACGGTGGCCAGATACGTGCTCATGGCCAGCCGGCCGGCGGTACCGTAGCCGTACGCATAGGTGAGGTGCAGGAAGGTGTGGCTGCCGCCAGCAGGAATCCCTTCCAGCACGACGCGGTAGTCCTTCGTGCTGAGCGGGCCGGTGTCGGCACTCAGCTCCACGCGAAAGTACGCTGTGCTGCTCGCAGCAGAGTGGTAGGTGAACTGCAGTGGATACCCGCTGGACAGCGGCTGCTCGACCTTGCGCCCCAGGTTCACGTCGAGCAGGCTGCCGCCCGAGGCACTGGAGGCGTGGCAGTACTTGATGTTCAGGTGCAGGATCAGCACGTCGCACCAGTTGGCCGGCCCCTGCGCTGGGTCATTGAGCGCGCTGTTGACGGCGGCGTAGGGATAGTCGACCACGCCATAGATATCCCCCCTGAGCGTCGTGGGCGTCTCGGTGGATTCGAGCACCAGCGGGCGATGGAACGGGTTGTCGGCCAGTTGCTGGGTCAGGCTCTGGTACTTGTCGCGCAGGGCCTGGGCGCCCTGGGCACTCTCGGCGGCATGGGCCATCGGACTGGCCAAGCACAGCCAGCCCAGCATCCATCCTGCCAACAGCCGCCTGGCGGCCGACGATCGTTGCTTGTTCATCGCGTGCATGGGTCTCTCGTGGATCGCATCCCGCCGCAGACGCGGGGGCGTTGGAGCATTCTAGGCGTGCTGCGAAGGGCATGCGGCAATCGGTCGCCGAGAACACGTGGGCGGCCGGTCGTTAAAATTGAGACATCACGGTCGACGCCCCACCGCCCTCATGCCCTCCCTCCTTTCGCCGCTGCGCAACCGCATCGCCACGCAGATCCGTGGCTTCACGCGCGCCAGCGGTGGCTTGACGCTCGATATCGCCTCGCCGCCGGGCGACCCCGGCCTGTTCGGCCCGGATGCGGTCTGCTGGCAGGTCCACGCCGACTTTCCGGCAATGATGGCGGGCGGCGTCAGCGCGCTCCTGCTGCAGGCGTTGCACCCGCGCGCGCTGGCGGGCGTGTGGGACCACTCCAACTTCCGCGAAGACTTGCAAGGCCGCCTGGGCCGCACCGCGCAGTTCGTGGCCGGCACCACCTACGGCAGCCGGCGCGATGCGCTGGCACTCATTGAACACGTCAAGGACATCCACGGTCGCGTACACGGCATCGCGCCAGATGGCCGCCCCTACTCCGCCAACGATCCGGACCTGCTGACCTGGGTGCACGTGGCCGAGATGTCGAGCTTCCTGGCCGGTTATCTGCGCTATGTGGATGGCAGCCTGAGTGGTGCGCGGCAGGACCAGTATTTTGCAGAGACCGCGCTGGTGGCCGAACTGCTGGGCGCGCGTGACGTACCCAAATCGCGTGCGGCGGTGCAGGCCTATCTGAATGCGATGCGCGCGGAACTGTTGGCAAGCGAGCGCACGCGCGAGGTGGTGGCGGTGCTGATGGCGTGGCAGGCACCGCGGCCGGCGCTGCAACCTGCCGTGCGCATCTTCCTGGATGCGGGCATCCAGCTCTTGCCGCCGTGGGCGCTGCAGATGCTGGCGCTGGAACCGCCGCCGCTGCGCGCGGCCCTCACCGCGGCCGCCATGCGCACGATTGCGCCGACGCTGCGCTGGGCCTTGTATGAGGGCAGCGTGGTGCGTCGGGCGCGCAAGCGGGCGCTGACGCCCGCCGCGTCTTAACGACTCAATCCACGGCCTGCGCGAGCGAGACCTTGCCGCGCAGCGTCTTCTCCTCCAGCCGCACCAGCACCAGCGGTGCGATCACCGACACGGCAGCCGCGAAGAAGAACAGGTGGCGGAACGCGTTCTCCGCCGTGCCTTGCAGTGCGCGCGCATCGGCGCCATTGCTGGCCAGCGCGGCGTGGAACAGGTCCATCAGCAGATCGCCGCCCGAGGCCGTCTGCGCTTGCGGCGCGGCGGCGCGCAGCAGCGCGATCAGCACCGAGGTCAGCACCGCCACGCCCACCGCGCCACCCAGCAGGCGCGAGAACGCGGTCAGCGCCGTCGCCAGGCCCACGTTCTGCGGCGGCACGGCGTTCTGCGTGGCAACCAGCCCGGTCGGGAACTGCACACCAATCGCCAGGCCCAGCACGATCATCGCCAGGGCTTGCGCCCACACATTGTGCGGATCGAGCAGCCCGAGCGAGGCGACAGCGAACGGCACCACGCAGGCGCCGCCCACCATCAGCGGCTTGTAGCGGCCGCTGTGCGTCATCCACTTGCCGGCGATGAAGGCGGCGGTCGGGATCGACAGCGTGAGCGGCACCAGGCGCAGCGCGGCGGCATCGGGGCTGGCACCGGCCACCATCTGGAAGCGCAGCGGCATCAGCACCGAGGTGGCGATCAACTGGAAGAAGCACAGGAACAGCGCCAGGCAGCAGATCGTGACCGTGGGCACGCGGAACATCGACAGCGGAATGATCGGCTCGGCCGCGCGTTTTTCCTGCCAGACGAAGGCGCCCAGCACCAGCACCGCGGCTGCAGCCAAGCCGAGGTTGTCCGGCTGCATGAGCGGCACGCCCTGGCCCACGCGCGTGATCATCAGCAGCAGCGCCGTCAGGCCCACCGCAAACAGCAACACGCCCGGCGCATCGATCGGCCGGCGCTGGTGTGCCACCGGCAGGTGCCGCAGCGTACGGCGCACCACCAGCAGCGCGACGAGCCCCAGCGGCAGGTTGATCCAGAAGATCCAGCGCCACGACAGGTAGTGCGTGAGATAGCCGCCGACGACCGGGCCGGCCAGGCTGGCCATCGCCCACATGCCGCTCACATAACCTTGGTAGCGGCCACGCTCGCGCAGCGGCACCACGTCGGCGATGGTGGCTTGCGCCACCGAGATCAGCCCACCACCGCCCAGGCCCTGCAGCACGCGCGCGACCAGCAGCATCGGCATGCTGGTCGCCAGCGCGCACGCCACCGAGGCCAGCACGAACAGCACGATGGCCGTGGTGAGCATGGCACGGCGGCCGTACAGATCGCTCAGCTTGCCGTAGATGGGCGTGACCACGGTCGAGGCCACCAGATAGGCCGACACCACCCACGCCATCAGCGCAAAGCCGTCGAATTCCCCAGCAATGACGGGTAGCGCCACAGCCACAATCGTTTGCTCCAGCGCGCCCAGCAGGATGGCGAGCATCAGCCCGCCCATCACCACCATCACCGGGATCTCGGCCACCGGTGGCTTGCCGAACGGGTCGACGATCGACGCGATGGCGGGGTCTGGCTGGGGCGGCTCGATGCTGGGGCGGGAAGACATGCGGGACGTGCGCGAGTGCCGCAAGCGGCGTCAGCGCAAAAGGCTGGAGCGAAGCGGTTGATGATACTGCCGATCCGGATTGGTTGCAGCGTCAACGATCGGGCTGGCGGGTAATCTCTTCGTAGCAGCGGCCCAAGCGTTCCGTCAGGTCGGGCAGCTCGTCTGCGAGGAATTCGATGAAGGCGCGCACCGCCGGTACCAGCCCTCGCCGCGACGGAAAGACAGCGTGGAACTGGTGCGCCGGCAGCCTGTGGTTGGGCAGCAGCACGATCAGCCGGCCGTCTCGGATCGGCTCCGCACACAAGTTGAACGGCAGCTGCGCGACCCCAACCCCAGCGATGGCAGTCTGGCCCAGCAGATAGAGATCGTCGGTCACCAGCGCGGGCGTGTATTCGATGTCGACGGCACCCCCTTCCGGGCCGGTCAGGCGCCAGCGCGCCCGCTCGCCGCTGGCCCCGCCGAAGCCGACACCCGCCACGCCGCGCATCGACTCGGCCGTCTCGAACGGACCATGCTCGGCCACAAAGGTGGGGCTCGCCACCAGCACCTGGTCGCTCACGCCAAAACTGCGCACCACCAGGTTGGAGTCTTCCAGCGTCGAGCGCACGCGCAGTGCCACGTCGTAGCCCTCGCCGATCACGTCGACACGGCGGTTGGTGACATCCAGCTCCAGCCGCACCTCGGGCTGCGCGCGCAGAAATTTCGACAGCACCGGGGCAATGAACACGTGTGCCACGCCCACCGGGCAACTCACGCGCAGCCGACCGGAGGGCCTCTCGCCAGCGTGCTCGGCCACCTCGAAGGCCGCGCGCGCGGCCTGCGTCATCGATTCGCAATGCGTGTAGAAGGCCGAGCCGACGTCCGTCACGTGCACCGCCCGCGTGGAGCGCTGCAGCAGCCGCACCCCCAGCCGCGCCTCCAGATCGGCCACGCGCCGGCTCACGCGCGACTTCGGGATCCCCAGCGCCCGCGCGGCGCCAGAGAAGCTGCCGTGCGTCACCACGCTGGCAAACAGGACGAGGTCGTTGAGGTCTTCCATGGCGGCTCTCCGAGGGACATGTGCATTGTCTCACTCATAGAACGATGTGTGTCGATTCGACCCACTACTGGAACTCGCTGCACCGCACTATCTTTCCAGCAACCCACCTTTTTCTTGGAGAGACACCATGCAAGTCCTTCACATCGATTCCAGCATCCTCGGCGACGCATCGGCCTCGCGCATCCTGACCGCCGCCATCGTCGACACGCTGCGCAGCGAAAACCCCGGCGCCACCGTGGTCCGCCGTGACTTGGCCGTGGAAGCCATCCCCCACCTGGACGGCGCCATCGCCGCCGGTTTCCGCGCCACCGGCGCCGACGGCTTCGACGACGCCACCCGCGCCGAACACGCCCGCTCGGAAGCCCTGGTCAACGAACTGCTCGCCAGCGACGTGATCGTGGTCGGCGCGCCGATGTACAACTTCTCGGTGCCTAGCCAGCTCAAGGCCTGGATCGACCGTGTGGCGCAAGCCGGCCGCACGTTCAAGTACTCAGAAACCGGCCCGGTCGGCCTGGCCGGCGGCAAGAAGGTGATCGTCGCCTCCACGCGTGGCGGCATGTATTCGGCCGGCCCGGCCGTGGCGATGGACTTCCAGGAAGCCTACCTGAAGACGGTGTTCGGCTTCTTCGGCATCACCGACGTGCAGTTCGTGCGCGCTGAGCGCCTGGGCATGGGCCCGGACGCACGCACCCAGGCCATGGAAGCCGCCCATGCCGCGATGCGCGATGTGGTGAACCAGGCCGTGGCGGCCTGATCGGCAAAACCGCCGCGCAGGACAAAACGGGCGCCCGCAGGAATGCGGCGCCCGTTTGCTATTGGCGGCGTGAAAAGGTCAATCCTCGCGGTTTTCGCGTGCGTGATGGATGTTTTGCAGTGCACGGCGCGTGCGCAGCTTGCGCCAGACGATCGGCGCGACGATTGCGGTGGCAATCACGCCCGGCACAGCCCAAGCGACGGCGATTTCCAGAATCCTGCTCATGATGCGTTCCCCCGACACATTCCGCCGATGCGCGCGGTTGGGCGTCGCACATCGCTCTAGTCCCCCAGGGCGCTTGGCCCTGATCTCTCTTTATCCCGGCTATCGACGCAGGGCACTCGAACTTGAATGCCTAACGTTTGCCGTTTCCGCTATTTCCCGCCTATCCCGGCGATCTGTCAATAGTTTGACGATAAGTTTGTAGAACACTGTCACCAGTGGATAGCGAGCGTGCCATCGGCTCCCGATTCCGCACGCAAAGGTAACGGCAAATTACGGCGTTCCGGCGCCGGGTGCGGCGGCGGCGGCGCTGGCAGGGGTTTGCCGGCTTTCACGTCACAGTTTTTCTTACAAACCGTAAAGCGCGGTTGCGAGGCCATTCCATACAGTCGAGGCGAGTTCACCGATTCACCTCACTGGAGCCTCGCCATGAAACGCACCCTTGCCCTGCTCGTCCTGGCCGTTGCCGCCGCCTCCGCCCTGGCGGGTTGTGTGGTCGTGCCTGCCGGCGGCTACTACTACCACCCGCACTATTACCACCCGTACTACGGCGGTTGATGGCGGCGGCGCGCGCCGGATTCAGTCGCCGATGTCTGCGGCGCCTGCCTCATCGCCCGGCTCGGAACGCTGGGCGCGCGCCTGCTGGAAGGCCTTGCGTATCAAGGCACCGCATGCAGCGCTGCGCTCATAGGCACGGGGCGCGAGGGTCTCGCGCACGATCATGCCGTAGTGCTGCTTGTCCGCCGCGATCCACGGGTAGAAGCCGAACGCGCCGGGCGAACTGAACGCGCCGTCGCCGCCGGGCTGGTCTTCGATCCAGTAGTTGAGTGCGTAGTGCCACGGCTGCGAAGCCGGTGTGCTGACGGCCGTCGGGCAACTGCCGGGCTCGGTGCAGACGGCATGTTCACCCAGCATCTTGCCGAGCACGTAGTCGCCGTGCATCAGGTGGCGCAGGAAGCGTCCATATGCGGCAGGCGTGGCGACCATGCCGCCGCCCGGCTCCGGTGCGAGATAGTGGATGCCCAACGGCTGGCTCGGGCCGGTCATGCTGGCGGTATGCGTCAGTTCGCGTTCCAGCTCCTGGGAGAGCGCGGCGGCATCGGCGTGGCCGTAGCCCAGGTCGATCAACAGCTTCTGGTCGTGGCCGCCGTTGTAGCTGAAGCGGCCGACATGGGCGGGCGTGAGGGTGTGGTTGCGTCCGCGCGCGAAGCAGCTTTGCACCGTGTCGTAACGATTGCACAGGACCGGGTTGAGCGCGTCGTAACCTGAGCGCATGGTGAGTGCATCGATCGTCGCCGGCGCCAGCTTGCCTTGCTGGCGCTCCACCACATACGTCCCGAACACCCACTTGGAGGCGGAAGCCAGCCGCACCGTCTTTTCGGCATCAATGCGATGGCCCTGCTGCCCATGGATGAGCACGCCGCGAGCATCCCCGATTTCCCAGTAGTAGTCGCCCATGTGCTGGCATGCGCCGGCGTGCTGCAAGGTGGCCAGCACGGCGGCGTGACGCGCGGCCAGTGTCGGCTCCTCGGCGTGCAGCATGGGCGCGGCGGCGAGCAGCACCGCCAGCGCCAGCCCCCGTGACCACGCACGCGACGAGCGCCCGCGCCCGGATTTTCCTGTTTTCATTGATCGCTTCCTGCCTTGCGCCCGACTGCATGCGTTGCCACACAGCACTGCGTGGCGACGCTCCCCGTATTCGTTATCGTTTGCCGTACCGCCTGACGCACCCGGCGGCACGGCGTGTCACTGTAGCGGCACCACCTTGCAAATCCGTTTCAGGTCTCGATTCCCCGGCCCCGTTCAACTGGTGAGATGCCAACCCGCATTTTGCAACAGCCACGCACGCACCCCGCGCGTTTCTGGCGCGCACCAAGCTGGCCAAGCACGTCTACGGCTTCCCCAAAAACCCTCGCAAACGTATGACCACCCCGCGCCCAAAATAAGTGCGGACACCCGTCCACTGCGCAAACCTTTTTGCGGCGAACACATCGCCTACCCGCACGCATAAACCGAATTAGTACAGCGATTCGACATGATCCAAATGGAGGATGCAATTCCCCCGCATATGGGGTATCGCTTCGCGCATGCTGTCCTAGAATGGCCTAAAAGAAAAACAGAATTAAATAAAACTAAATTCGCGCTGGAAAGCACGGAGCGAGCCATGGGATACAACAAGCGGGGAAGTTCGGGCCTATCGGCTCGCATGGGGTGGGAGCGACACGCTGTCGACTGGCAGGTGATTCCCACGCGTCGACGCTTGTTCCAGACCTCGCGGCTGCCGACCAGCCGTATTCCGGTTTTGATGCTGTGGCTGCTCGCCATTTCCGTGGCGATCGGTATCGGTCGCATTTTGATGCACCGATGGTGGTGACCATAACAATATTGAGAATGAGTTGTACGGGGAAGGTTGCAGCGCGGGTTGGCAGCACAGTTACACACCACCGAACTCACAGACCGCATAACGGCACCGAGGGAATCACTATCCTGATCATCAGGATCGAACCGCCATTCGAATGCGCTTCGTATTGGGCATTGGAATCGGATCACTCCCTCGACTCGGTGAAAGCCAAGCTCCCGCAAGTGACCGCAACGCTGCGAAAGCGGCACACGGGGCACCAGCCACCCAGTGGCGGTGCGGGCAAAGAGGGGGAGCATCATGAACATTTCTTTTACCGGAAAGACCTTCAGGTCTGTAGGCGACCTGTTTTTCCAGGCCATCGTTGACGGCAAGGTCGTGAGCTGTTTCGTCACATCCGAAGCGCTGTCGCTGTGCGATTGCGCGCACCAGAAAATCAGTGCCGAAGAGATCTATCGCAACTACCGCGACTGGATCGAACTGGCCGCATCCGACCTCATCCGTGCGGGCGCCCTGGCGCCGGTGATCGTGCGTGGCCGCGACCTGGCAGCTTCGCGTGCGTCACTGCCGCACGGCGGTGTGCCGGCTTACGACCTGGACCGCGCTCGCCAGCTGCGTCTGGTGCCGCGCGCGTCGCGCTGACCTGCTGCAAGCCAATGCGTGCGGCTCTTGATGAGCCGCACCCTGGCTTGGCAGCCGCTCAGTCCGACGGGAAATCGTCCTCCCAAAACTCGTTGGCGTTGCGGCCCGTCTCCGCACGGGTGGCCTCGCGCTGGCGCAGCTCGACGCGCCGGATCTTGCCCGAGATGGTCTTGGGCAAGTCGGCAAACTCGATGCGGCGCACGCGCTTGTATGACGCCAGGCGGTTGCGGCAGAACGCTAGGATGTCGCGTGCCAGCTCGGGCCCGGCCACATGCCCGGCGCGCAGCACCAGGAAGGCCTTCGGCACAGCCAAGCGTACCGGGTCGGGGCTCGGCACCACGGCGGCCTCGGCGATGGCCGGGTGCTCGATCAGCACGCTTTCCAGCTCGAACGGACTGACGCGGTAGTCCGATGCCTTGAACACGTCATCGGCACGGCCGACGTAGGTGAGGTAGCCGCTCGCGTCGCGCGCGGCAATGTCGGAGGTGTGGTACACGCCGCCGCGCATGGCCTCGGCGGTCTTGTCGGCGTTACCGGCGTAGCCCTCCATTAGGGCGAGTGGGTGTGGATTCAATTCGATGCAGATCTCGCCCTCTTCCGCCACCTTGCCGTCGGGGTCACGCAGGGTGATGCGGTAGCCCGGCAGCGGCCGCCCCATCGAACCCGGCTGGACCGCTTGGCCGGGGCTGTTGCCGACCTGGGCCGTGGTCTCGGTCTGGCCGTAGCCGTCGCGGATGGTGATGCCCCACGCCGCGCGCACGCGCTCGATCACCTCGGGGTTGAGGGGTTCGCCGGCGCCCACCAGCTCGCGCAAGGCGGGCTTCCAGGCGGCCAGGTCTTCCTGGATCAGCATGCGCCACACCGTGGGCGGGGCGCATAGCGTGGTCACCTCGGCGCGGCACAGCACGTCGAGCACCGCGCGGGCCTCGAAGCGCGCGTAGTTGTAGATGAACACGGTTGCACCGGCATTCCACGGTGCGAAGAAGCAACTCCACGCGTGCTTGGCCCAGCCGGGCGAGCTGATGTTCCAATGCACGTCACCGGGGCGCAGGCCGATCCAGTACAGCGTGGACAGGTGCCCGACCGGATAGCTCGCATGCGTGTGCACCACCAGCTTGGGCCGCGAGGTGGTGCCGGAGGTGAAGTACAGCAGCAGCGGATCGCTCGCGCTGGTGGGGGCGTCGGGCGTGAATTCGCCCGATGCGGCATAGGCGTCTTCAAAGCGGTGCCAACCGGCGGGGCCCTTGTCCGCGCCGACCACGATGCGCGTGAAATTGCCTGACACCGTGTCCAGCTTGGCGCAATCACCCGCACCCGCCACCACGTGCCGTACCTCGCCCATGGCGATACGCTCGCGCAGGTCGTCGGCCGTGAGCAGCGTGGTGGCGGGGATGATGACCGCGCCCAGCTTCATGCAGGCGAGCATCACGTCCCACAGCGGCGGCACGTTGCCGAGCATGAGCAGCACATGATCGCCGCGCTGCACGCCCAGCGCGCGCAGGTGGTTGGCCACCCGTGCGGAACGCTCGGCCATCTGCGCGAACGACAGGCGTGTCTCGTTGCCCTGGTCGTCGAGCACCCATAGCGCGACAGCGTCGTTGCCGCGGGCCATGGTGTCGAAATAGTCGAGTGCCCAGTTGAAGCGGTCCAGCGCCGGCCATGCGAAGTCGCGCACGGCGGTGTCGTAGTCCTCCCGGTGCGTGAGCAGAAAATCGCGGCACTGGAGGAATGCTTCCAACGATGTCATGCCTTGTCTCCGGTGATTTGACTGCACGCGCCTCGTCGGGCGCTGGAAGACCGCAACCGCACCTGCACTACGTCTTATAGAAGGATTTCAGCCGCCAGACCAGCCCGGAAACACCCGGGCGCACTCATTGCGAGTGCGGCGGAACACGCAGCGAACGGCCGCCGCCCAGGCTCAGCCATGCCCAGGTCGAGGCCGCGGCAACCACGCCCAGCGTGGCGACCCACTGCGCGCTCACCAAGGCCAGTTCGGCCGCACCTGACAGCTCGGACAGCATGGGCGGCCAGAGCGGTTCGAGCCAGCCATCCGCCCCGAGCCACGCGCCGCGGCCGGTGCCCGTCGCCAGCTCGACCGCCAGCAGCGCCGCGTTGGTGGCCGCAAAGGCCATGCCGCTATGCGCCAGCACGCGGCTGAACACCGGCAGTTCGTACAGGGGCTTGAGATATTGGATGTGGCGCGTGAGCGACCACGCGCAGACGGCCAGCAGTGCAACGCTGACGGCCACCATCGGCGCCGGGCAGCGCAGGCACACCCCCATGGCGATCCAAGCGAGCGCGTTGATCTCGTGGCGCCGATAGATGCGCAGCGCGCGCGCAGCGTGCAGCAGGCCAATCGGGGGAACACCGGCGGAAGCCATATGCGCTCCATCAACGGATGTGGGTGCGTCACCGCACATCAGCGGGGCCGCAACTGCTTGCAGTGTACTGGTGACCCACTGGCCACGCGAGCGCTATCCGCCCGTTTCAATCGAACGGCGGAGCGATGTCAGCCTCACGCCTCGCGCAAATGCTCGATCAACTGGCGCGCATAGACCGGCAGCTCATCGAAACGCCGCACGCAGATGCGCAGCAGGCGCGTCGCCCACGCATCGGTCAGGCGCACGCGGCGGATCGCCATCGAGCGCTGCAGGCGGATCGCCGCATGTTCGGGGATCACGCCCACGCCCACGTTGCGCTCGACCATCCGGCACACCGCGTCGAAGCTGCGCAGCCGCACGCGGTATTTGAGACGATGCCCGGCGCGCGCGGCGTGGCCGGCCAGGTAGGCCTGCAGTGCGTTGTCGCCGGTCAAGCCAACGAAGTCTTCCTGCAACGCGTCGACAAAGGCGATCTCGCGCCGCGCCGCCAGCGGATGGTCGCGCGCGGTCACCAGCACCAGGCGGTCGTGGCGAAACGGGAAGGTCTCCAGCCCCGAGAGATCGTCTGCGTCGTTGACGATGCCGATGTCCGCCCGCCCCTGCGCCACCGCCTCGACGATCTCGTAGCTGACCAGCTCTTCCAGGTCGATATCGACCTCGGGGTGCGCGGCCAGGAAGGCGCTCAGCGTCTCGGGCAGGAACTCCGTCATGGCGGCGGTGTTGGACAGCAGGCGCACGTAGCCCTTGAGCCCGCGCGCGTATTCGCCCAGCTCGCCGCGCATGCGCTCCATCTGCTGCAGCACGACGCGCGCGTGGTGCGCCAGGGTGCGACCGGCGGCGGTGGTTTCCACGCCGCGCCGGTTGCGGCTCAGCAGCGGCACGCCCAGCGCCGCTTCCATGCCGCGGATGCGCGCGCTGGCCGAGGCGAGCGTCAGGTGCGTGCGCTCGGCGCCGGCCGTGATGCTGCCGGCCTCGGCGGTATGCAGGAATAGACGCAGGTCGATCAGGTCAAAACGCACGGCAAGGTCGGCACGGCAGGCTCGTTGGCGGGGTGGGTCGAGCCTCAGCTTCAGCCTGAGGCTGGGTCAATGTATCGCAGATTGCGACGTGCCCGCCAGTGGCCGACACTGAGGCACCTTCAATCCAAACGCCCCCAATGGAATCCGCCACGCTGCTGCTGTTCGGCGCGGGCCTGCTCGCCGGCACCATGAATGCGCTGGCCGGCGGCGGCTCGTTTGTCACCCTGCCCGCGCTCATGTTCACGGGCGTGCCGTCGGTCTTTGCCAATGCATCGAGCACGGTCGCACTGCTGCCCGGTGCAGCCACCTCGGCCTGGGCCTACCGGCACGACTATCGCGGCTTCGAGCAGGTATCGATGCGCGCGATGGTGGCGGTGAGCCTGACCGGCGGACTGGCTGGCGCGCTACTGCTGATGAACACACCCACGCGGGCGTTCGACTTCATCGTGCCGTGGCTGCTGCTGATCGGCTCGCTGGCATTTACGTTTGGTAAACAGGCGGGTGCCTGGCTGCGCCAGCGCATGCACATCGGCCGCACCACGTTGCTGGTCGCGCAGGGCGTGCTGGCGGTGTACGGCGGCTACTTTGGTGGCGCGGTCGGCATCATGATGATGGCGGTGTGGGCACTGTTCGGCCATGACGACCTGCGCGCGCTCAACGCCTCGCGCACGCTGCTGGTGGGCGCGACCAACCTCGTCGCCGTACTGTGCTTTGCCGCCGCGAAGATGGTCTGGTGGCCGCAGACGCTGGTGATGCTGGTGGCCGCCGCATTGGGCGGCTACCTCGGTGCGCAACTCGCGCAGCGCCTGCCGGTTCCGGTGGTGCGGGCGTTGATCTCGACGTTTGGCTTTGCGATGACGGCGCTGCTGTTCTGGCGCGCGTGGTCGCATGCGTGAGGAGAAGCGCTATGCCCCATACGCACTCGCCCCATCCCGCCCCGATTGCCTCGCGTTACAGTCGAGCCCCAACGTTTGCGCGTGGGGCGCATCGCCCTGCGCCACGCAGCACCGTGCTTCCTGACCACACGGCAGCGGCGCCGGATCGCCTCAACGCGCAAACCGTGTTCTATATCGCGCGCGGCATCGCGGTGCTCCTCGCTGCGGCTGCCATCGGCATCGGCGCCGTGCTGGAAGACACGCACGCGTTGTCGCCCGCGCCATACCTTCCATACCCCTCTTCGCCGCAAGCGACAGCGCACTGAACGTGCGCCATCATTCGCGCCCCGAGTCCGAAGCAACCAAAGAAAAAGCCCGCGGGCCGGGGGGCGAGCGGGCTTAACATCTTCAGCCTTTGACGACGAAAGATGGTCGGGTGTGCTTTGTGAATGAGCATGCGCCGGAATTCACAAAGCGAAGCCATTATAAAAAGGACCTCGCCCCCGCCATACCCCAACGACGAGGGGGGTCCACATCGCATTGGATTAGCGTCTGTTCACATACGGAACGTCGACGCAATCCTGCATGAACACCTGTTAATGCAGGATCGGCGCGAACGCCGCATCCAGCGCCTGCGGTGTCAGCAGCCCGCTCGATGCACGTCGCGCGCCATCAGGGCCGATGAACAGTGTGCGCGGTGTCTCGCCCTGCCAGCCGGGGTCGAGCGCGGCGCGCAAACGTTCCGGCATGGCTTCCGCATTGACGTACTGCGCCACATGCGCCAGACCGACCTTAGGGTCGCGCGCCAGCGGCGCCAACGCACGCGCCAACGTATCAGCCTGATCGGGGCTATCCATCGAGATCATGATCACGTCGACCGGCAGCTTGTGGGCGCGGCGCCACTGCACGATGCGCGCCGTATTTTCGTGGCAATAGCTGCAATCGAGCGACCAGATCTCGACGATGAGCACATGCGCGCGCGGCCCATTCAGCAGCGCATGCGCATCCTTGGCGAGCAGCGGCTTGAACTGCAACGCCTCCGCCGCCGAGGCGCCCAGCAGCCAGCCGGCGGCCAGCGCCGCACACAGGAGCCTGGTCACGCGCGCGTTCATGACTGGCCTCCCGATGCAGCGTGCGTGATGTCGATCAGCCGATAGCCGTTGGCCTGCGTGCGCCATGACAGATAGACACGGCCATCGCGCGCGAGCAGTTGCGGATGGTCGCTGCCGCCATCGGTGCGGGCGACACTGGCAGGCTCGCTCCAGTGCGCGCCGCCGTCGGTCGATTTGCGCAGCAGGATCTGCATGCGATCGTCGGCAAACTGCTTCCACACCAACCACAGCGCACCATCGGCCGCCAGCAGCGCCGGGTGCGACGCCTGCGCACCGACTTGCGGCGATCCCGCAAAGGCCCAGGCCGTGCCGATCGGTTTGCCGTCGGTAGAAAGGCGGCTATAGAAAAGGCCCGGCTTGTCCTGCATCACCGAGAACCACGCCATGTGGCGCACGCCGTCGGGCGCGACGGCCAGCGCCGGACCGTGGTGCGGACACGCATCGACACGCCATTCGGAGAAGGTCGCGCGCGTGACCGTCGGCGCCGTGTGATCGACCGGCAGTGTCGTCACCGCATGGTCGCGGATCTGCCCGGCGAAGACGTTGCGCCACAGCGCGAGCATGTGGCCGTCGGCATCCGGCGCCAGCGCGATGCGGCAGCATTCGCACACCTGGTCCTGCACCTTGCGCTCGGGCGCGAAGGTGGCGCCACGGTCGGTCGAGACGGTGTAGTAGACCGCCGCGCCGTCGTACGGCTGCTTGGCGGCCTGCGCGCGCAGCAGGTCGCGCTTGTCGATCCACGTCATGAAGATGCGGCCTGCGCCGTCCACGGCAATCGAATCGAAGCGATGCGTGATCGGCTGGCGATCATGATGGACGGTGACGGGCGCGCTCCACGTCTTGCCGCCGTCGAGCGAGCGCGAGAAGCGCACGAAGCCCGTGTATGGCGCGTCGAGCGGGCGCGACCAGCTCACGTACAGCGCGCCGTCCGGGCTGGCGACCACCTTCGGGCGATTTTCGCCGTCGGTGTAGATCGGCTCGGGCTGCGGATTGATGCGTTGCGGCTTGGACAGGGTCTTGCCGAGATCGTCCGACGACGCGATCACTACGTGCTGCCCTTCGGCCCATGTCACCCACAGATGGCCGGCCTGGTCGAACGCCGCGGTGGTGGCGAGCTGCGGTTTGGCAGCGGTCTTGCCGGCCATGGCACCGTGCTCGTGCCCTTCGTGCGCGATGGAGGCCGTCGCGGCCAGAGCCAGCAGCAGCCCTGCGGCCCATCGTGAAAGCGGGGGAATCGCGTGCATCACAGACGCCATTTCAGTTGCCCATAGAAGGTGCGCGACGGATACGGGTGGTAGACGAAGTACCGCCGGTCGGTCAGGTTGTCGACGCCGAGCGCCACCGTAAAGTGCTTGTCGATGCGATAGCTCGCCTTCAGGTCCACAGTGAAGAAGCGGCTGGTGCCGCCGTAGACATTGGGCAGCACATCGGTGTTGTCGAGCGTGCCGTATTGCCGTCCGGAGTAGCGTACACCCGCGCCCACGGTCCAGTCCGGCGTGGCATGCCAGCTCGCGAACAGATTGGCGCGCACACGCGGCATGCGCGGCCAGGTCTTGTCGACGTAGGTGGGGTTGGCGGCATCGGCCAGCGTCTTGGCTTGCGTGAAGGCGACGTTGGCTTCGATGTCGACGCCGCGCACACCCACATCGCGCGCCACGTCCTGCCCGGAATACGCCAACTCGATGCCGCGCGTGCGCACGCGGTCGACGTTCTGCACGTTGGTCACGTTGGGCGTGACGGTGATGTTGGTCTGCGAGTAGATGCTGTCGCGGATGTCGCTCTGGAACAGGCTCGTGCGCAGCATGCCGTAGGGCACCGCTTGCTCGACGGTGAAGTCGAGGTCGTTGGCGCGCTCGGGCTTGAGGTTCGGGTCGTTGTTGACGATGGTGTTGCCGCTGATGGTGCCCTGGAACAGCTCGGCCACGGTCGGGAAGCGCACCGCACGGCCATACGACAGGCGCAGCAGCGTGTCTTGCGTGGCCTGCCACTGCAGCGCGGCCTTGGGCGAGAAGGCGTCTTCCGTGCGGCTGGCATAGCCGAGCGTGGTGGTGCCCGCAGTTGTGCCACTCGCGAGCTGGCCGTTGTAGGCGCGCCAGTTCTCGTAGCGCAGGCCCAGCGTGGCCAGCCAGCGCGGCGCGAAGGCCCAGGCGTCCTGCAGGAAGACGGCCTGCGTCTGTGTGTCACCCTGGTAGGCCGACTTCAGCGTCGAGAGCGTCTCCGCAGACCAGTTGGTCGCGTTGAAGGTCTGGTTGCGCAGGTGGTACTGGTCGTAGTGGTAGCCGGTGGTGAAGGTGTGGCCGGACACCGTGGGCGAGACCGCCTTCAGATCGAAGTTGGACCAGCCCGTGCCATCGCCGTAGAACACCGTGCCGGGGCCGCTGCCGGCGGCCGTGTTGGACGCGCGCAGGATGTCGCGCGTGACGTTGTAGGCCGAGGCGTTGGCGTCGATCTTCCAGTCACCCAGTTTGCCCTTGACGCCCAGGCCATAGAGCCAGTTTTCCTGGTCGCCGTTCTGCGGGGCGAAGGCGTTCTGGGCGATGGTGGTCGGCGTGCCGTTGATGCGGACGTTGCCGCCCGTGACCACGTTGCCGGCAGCATCGCGCAGGAAGCTCTGGGCCTGGTCGCTGTAGTGGTTCTCCCAGTGGCCGAGCGTGAGGGAGGCCTCCAGCCGGTCGCTGAAAACGTAGCCCATGCGCACGGTTTCCTGCAGCTGCTGCGTGCGCTCGAGCATCTGGGGCCCGAGGATCACGCGCGGCTGGCCGTTGGGGCCGGTGTCCTGCACGGCGCCCGTCACCGGCACGGGGGCGGCGCCCGGGGTGAAGCGCGAATTGGGCGTGGCGTACTGCATCGGCTGGCTGTCATTCTCCAGCCGGTCGACGGACAAGGCGTACCAGAACTTGCCGATGCGGTCGCCCAGCGACGCGCTCTCATGATTGCCGGTGACGTTGCGCGAGAAGCCATACGCATCGTTGTAGTGCTGGCGCATCACCTGGGTCTGCGCGGCGGCCTCGAAGGTCTCGGGCTTGCGCAACGTCATGGCGATGGTCGTGCCCATCGAGTTGCCCGGATAGAGCGCCGAGAACGGCCCGTACAGGATATCGACGCGCGCCAGGTCGTCCGGCCCGACCATCGACCAGCGCGGCGGATAGGTGTAGCTGGAGCCGAGCAAGTTCGAGAGCAGGATCCCGTCGGCGTACAGCAGGCCGCGCGCGCTCTGGATCTCGTTAAAATCGCGGCCGGCGAAGATCGAGTTGCGGTCCCCGATGAAGCGGCGGCGCACCATCACGTTGGGCTGGTACTTGACCGCGTCTTCGGTGGTGACGATGTTGCGGTCGGCCAGCTGATCGGCGGTCACGGTCTGCACCACGGCGGGCGTGTCGCGGGCGAACGGCGGCGGCGCGATGGTGGCATGCACCTCGGTCGCTGCGAGTTCATGGATGGCGGGGGCCGACGCAGATTCGTCGGCGGCAAAGGCGTGGTGAGGCGTGGCGGCGCCTAAGGTGCTCAGGACGAGCACGGCACGGCACACCAGCGTGCGCTTCGGCAGGGCAGCCGCAGCGCGCTTGGACAACAGCATGGGAAGGATCTCCGGATTGCGATGGCGCCGGCCACAGGCACGGCCAGGCGCAAATACGCCGCAGAGATCACCTCCGCGAGCGTGTCAGATCAGCAAAGCCGGAGCGGCAGGCGGCGCGCGCGACTCGGCCACCCGCAGCGCACTGCGCGCGTACACGGGTGCCGGGCTGGCCAGCGGCCGCACGCGGTAGACGAAGTGGGCGGAAGGAACATCCAGCGCCGGCGGCGAGGCCAGCGCAAACCCGGCAGCAAACCCCGGGCAATACAGGCAGTGCGCCACGCTGTGGTGGGCGGCCGAATCATCAGCAGAACCCTCGCCCTGCAGATCGATGGCGACCTGCACCGTACTGCCATGCGGCGCCGTCGCGCTGCACAGGTCGACGGCGAGCGTTCCGTTCTGCGCTGCGCGGGCAGAAGCGAGCACCGGCGACAGTACGTTCAGTACGATCGCAAGCCAGACGAGGGAGAGCCAGCGGCGAGAGAACATGGACACGATGGGAAGCCGGAGGAGTATAGCGCGTCACATGGTTCAGCCGTTTGCCTGCGGCATACTGCCGCGTAACCCCAGATCGGGTCGCAATCCGAGCCGAATTAGCCTTAATTATTGGATTGGCTATAATTTATACCGCATTCCATAATCGAGTCTAAAACGATGGCTTCCACGGATTCCGACACTGACGCCGGCCGCTTCAGCTTCCACCGGCAAGACCTCGCCCACACGCTGTGCGACAGCCTGGAGGGCAAGGGCCTGGCCGATGCGCGCTCCGGCCTCTTCCTGGCCGCCCCCCGGCGCACCGGCAAGAGCACCTTCCTGCGCGAAGACCTGGTGCCCGAAGTCGAGCGCCGCAAGTGGATCGCCATCTACGTGGATCTATGGGCCGATCGCGCCCGCGACCCCGGCCTGCTGATCGCCGATGCCATCAAGTCCAAGCTGGCCGAATTCGATGGGCTGATCGCCAAGCTGGCGAAATCCGCCGGCATGGAGAAGGTCGACGTGCTGCGCACCTTCACCTTCAACCTCGGCAAGATCGGGCTGCCGCCCGGCATCACCCTGGCCGATGCGCTGGATGTGCTGTACAAGGCGGTGCAGCGCCCCATCGTGCTGATCATCGACGAAGCGCAGCACGCGCTGACCACCGAGGCCGGCACCAACGCCATGTTCGCGCTCAAGGCCGCGCGCGACCAGATGAACCAGGGCGTGGATGCGCCTCGCCTGTTCCTGGTCTTCACGGGCTCGAATCGCGACAAGCTCGCCAACCTGCTGCTCAACCGCACACAGCCCTTCTTCGGCTCGCGCGTGACCAACTTCCCGTTGCTTGGCCGTGCTTATGTGGCGGCGTACACCGCGTGGGTCAACCAGCACCTGGCGCCCGACAACCAGTTCAAGGAAGACGACATATTCGCCGCCTTCCAGCTGGTCGGGCACCGGCCCGAGATGCTCAAGGGCATCGTCAGCGAGATCGCGCTGGAGCTGGGCGAGGCCGCCAACATGGGCGACCTGCTCACGCGCGGCGCGCAGGGCTGGCGCGACCGCATCTGGGGCGAGATCGAGAGCGAGTACAGCGCGCTGACCGAGATCCAGCGCGCCGTGCTGGCGGTGCTGATCGAGCGCGGGCAGGCGTATTCGCCGTTCTCGGAAGACTCGATGAAGGCCTATGCGGCGCGCCTGGGCCACAGCGAATTTTCCACCGCCACGGTGCAGGCCGCGCTCGACGCGCTGCGCGACAAGAACCTGATCTGGAAGGAATCGCGCGGCGCCTATGCGCTGGAGGACGAGAGCCTGGCGCTGTGGTTTCGCGAGACGCGCGGCGCGCATGCCGTGCCGCCCAAGCTGGGCGCCTAGCGCTTCATGAAGCGCGTCTTCTTCGTCCTGCTGCCGCAGGTCCACATGCTGGACCTGGGCGGCCCGATGCAGGTACTTGGCTCTCTGGCCGAACTCGGCATCGCCCCCGTTCCATTGCACTGCGTCGGCCCGTGCCGGGAGCTGGCCAGTTCGCAGGGTGCGATGCTCGGCGCGGTCCAGCCCCTGCCCGACCGACTGGCGCACGGCGATGTCGTCATCGTCGTCGGCAGCAAGCTGGCGCTCGATGCGCCGGCCACGCCGGAACAAGCGCAGGTCGCCGACTGGCTGCGAACCGTCGCCACACCCCGCCTGGCGGACATCACGCTTGCCAGCGTCTGCACGGGCGCCTTCCTGCTGGGTGACGCCGGCCTGCTCGATGGGCGCCACTGCACCACGCATCACGATCATCTGGAGCGGCTGCAGCGGCGTCACCCGCAGGCGCACGTGCTGTCCAATCGGCTGCTGGTGGAAGACGGCACGCTGATCACGTCGGCAGGCGTGTCGGCGGGCATCGATCTGGCCTTGCACCTGATCGTGCGGCACTTCGGGGCGGCGACGGCCATCCGCATAGCGCGCGAGAACGTGGTGCCGTTTCGCCGGCTGGGGCACGACCCGGCGCTCGCGGCGCAGCTGCGCTACCGCAACCACGGCCACCCGGTCATCCACGCCGTGCAGGATTTCCTGACCGAACAACCGGCCAGCACGCTTGCGTATGCCGACCTCGCCAGCCGCTTCGCGCTGAGCTATCGCCACCTCGCGCGGCTGTTCCAGCAGGAATGCGGCACCACGCTCAAGCAGTACCAGCAGCAGTTGCGCGTGGACCTCGCCCGCCGGCTGCTGAGAGGCAGCGATTGGCCCATCGAGCGCGTGGCCGAAACCTGCGGCTTTGCCAGCCCGCAAGCCTTTCGCGCGGCCTGGCGGCAGGAAGAAGCCCTCCCGCCCGCGCGCTGGCGCGAGCAGGGTTGAGCGCAACGCGCGGCTAGCGCTGCTCCGGCGGAACCGCCCTGATGGGCGCGGCAAACCGCGCATGGGCGTCGACATCCACGGGGCGATGCTTCACCGTCGTGCTGGCCGGATCGTTGCCGAGGTAGTTGTTGTTCTTCCAGTTCTTCGATGGCCGGATCGGCCGGGGCGCAAAGCCGCCGCCGCAGTTCGGGCAGACGTTGCCGAGCACGGTCTCGACGCACGCCGCGCAGAATGTGCACTCGAACGAGCAGATGCGCGCGTCGGTGGATTCGGGTGGTAGTGCGCGGTTGCAGTGTTCACAGGTGGGGCGGAGTTCGAGCATGGTGTCCTCATGGGGTCGATGCCAGATTCAGGCGTGCCACCAAGATAGCCGCCTGATGCGCAGGCAGCCATCTGGAAACCGGACAGCCATGGAAAGAATCCTGCCACTCGCCAGTCTCACTCCGCGACGCCCAGCCGCATCCGCCCGAGCAATCCGTAGACCACGGCGGCCGACACCACCGAGAACGCCGCCAGCGCATGCGCCAACTGCGCAAACGCCACGCCATATGCCTGCGTCAGCGCCGGGCCGGAGCCTGCCGGCAGCAATGCCAGCGCCGCCGGCACATTGCCCATGGCGGTACGGTGCGCAGCCTCCATCCACGTCGCCGCATTCACGGCATGGGACGGGCCGGCCTGCCCGACGATCAGCGCCGTGAGGGCCGCGCCCACCGCGGCCAGCGCAATCGCCTCGCCGGCCACACGCGTGGTGCTGAAGATGCCGGTCGCCATGCCGGCGCGCTCCTTGGGCACCACGCTCACCGACAGGCCATCCATCAGGCCCCATGCAAAGCCGGTGCCGAAGCCGGTCACGAGCATCGGTGCGATCCATGCCGTGGCCGGCTGCCCGGGGGCGATCTCGCCCAGCCACCAGAAGCCGGTGGCCGCCACCAGCAACCCGGCGCACGTGAGCGTGGCGGCCGACCACCGATGTGCCAATTGCACGGCCAGCAGCGGCACCACCAGCAGCGGCAGCGACAAGGCGATCATCGTGATGCCGGCCTCGGTCTCGCCCTGCCCTTCGATGCCGATCAGGCGCGCGGGCAACACGACCAGCATCACCACGTAGCAGGCCGTGGCCAGCGGCAGGACCTGCACGCCGACGAAACGGCGGAAGCGGAATAGCGACAAATCCAGCATCGGCCGCGCCACGCGCTGCTCGATCGTGATGAACGCCGCCAGCCCCACCGCCGCCGCCACGAACAGCGCGAACACCACGCCGTCGGTCCAGCCGCGCTCGGGCACCTCCATCAGCGCCCAAGTGAGCAGCACCAGCGTGACCGTGAAGCTGGCCCCGCCGGCCCAATCAACGCCGCGCGCCTGCGGGTCGCGCGTCTCGCGCATGCGCGGCACGCCGAACACGAAGGCCAGCGCGCCAACCACCGCGCACAGCATGAAGATGGCCCGCCAGCCCTGCGCCTGGATCAGGCTGCCGGCAATCAGGGGCCCGAACGCCAAGCCCACGCCAAAGGTGGTGCCCAGCAGGCTGAAGGCGCGGATACGCGCGTGCCCGTCAAACTCCTGCGCCAGCGCCGCCGAGCCACCCGCCATCGACAGCGCCGCCGCCACGCCCTGCAGTGCGCGCAGCCAGCCGATCGCCACCACGCTGGGCGCCACCGCCACCCCGATCGACGCCAGCACGAACAGCACGATGCCGCTGGCAAACACGCGCTTGCGCCCAAAGGCATCGGCCATGGCGCCCGCCACCATCAGGCAGCTGCCGAAGGCCAGCATGAAGCCGTTGACCACCCAGTTCAGCGCTGTGGCGCTGCCGCCCAGCGCCCGCCCGATGGCCGGCAGCGCCACCGCCGCGCCGGTAAAAGACAGCGGCAGGACCAGCCCCGCCAGGCACACCGCCGCCAGCACCAGCCAGCGCCCGGCCTGCACGTCCGGGGCGATGGCCAACTGCGCTTGTGTCGTCGTATCCAAGTCGCTGCTCCATTTATGTATCGATCGATACATAAATTAACGAAACGACACGCCCGACGTCAAGGATTAATATATTGCCCAGTACAGAAATCAGGATTTCACGATGGCGACACGCGGACGCCCCCGCACCTTCGACCGTGACGACGCGCTGCGGCGGGCCATGACCGTGTTCTGGGCGCGTGGCTACGAAGGCGCCACGCTCGACGAACTCAAGGAAGCGATGGGCGGCATCACCTCGCCCAGCTTCTATGCGGCGTTCGGCTCAAAGGAGGCGCTCTTTCGCGAGGCCGTCGCCTTGTACCGGCAGACCGCCGGCAGCACCACGGCCATCGCACTGACCGAGCCGGCCACGGCACGCGAATCGGTCGACGCCATCCTGCGCAGCAACGCCATCGCCTTCAGCCAGCCCGATGCGCCGCGCGGCTGCATGGTGGTGCTGGGCGCGCTCTTGTGCTCGGCGCCCAACCAGCAGGTGCAGGAAGACATGCGCGCGATCCGGCTGGAGACCATCGACGCCATCCGCGCGCGCATCCGCCGCGGCATCGACGAGGGCGACGTGCCGGCCGGGGCGAATGCCGATGCGCTCGGCGGCTACTACGCGACGGTGCTCAACGGCCTCTCCATCCAGGCCCGCGACGGTGCGCCGCGCGAGGCGCTGCTGGCCACCGTCGATTGCGCGATGGCGGCATGGGACGCCATGGTGGGCACCCGGTAAACTGCGCGCACGACACCAACGACACTCCCCGGGGGAATTCGCGTGATGGCACTGAAACGCTCGCTCTGGCGCGCGCTACTCCTTGCGACATGCCTGCTGGCCGGCACCACCTGCCTGGCGGCGGAAGGTGCGTCCGCTGATTCCGCTGATGCCCCGCCGCCGGCGACCGGCAACTGCCCGCCGCGCGCTTCCGCCTGGGAGCCCAAGGACGGCTGGCAAGCCGCCGCACAGCGGGCGACCGACCACGGCCTGCTCTGGCGCCTGGAGAAAGGCGGCCACGTCTCGTGGCTGTACGGCACGATCCACGTTGCGCGCGCCGAATGGATGCTGCCCGGCCCCGCCATCCGCGAAGCCTTGAAGCAAAGCGATGCGGTCGCGCTGGAACTCGACCTGACCGACGAGTCCGCCACCAAACGTGCCTTCGACACGCGCAAGGACGCCGCAGACGCGCGCCTGATGACGGGTGCCCGCAGCCAGCGCATGAACCGGCTGATGACCGCGGCCTGCGTGACCGACCCGCTCGCTGCCAAGCTGCGCAAGCTCGCCCCCGCCATGCAGCTCGCGACCCTGTCGGCGCTCGAAGTGCGGGCCGACGGCCTGTATCCCGACTTCGGCATCGACCTGTTCCTGACGGGCTACGCCAAGCGTGCCCAGGTGCCGATCCTGCCGCTGGAGACGGTGGAGCAGCAGTTGCGCGTCTTGGATGAGATCCTGCCCAAGAAGGATCAGGCCCAGCAGATCGACAGCGCGCTCGACGCCATGGAGTCGGGCGAGTCACGCACGCAGATGCTGACCCTGGCCAACGCCTGGGCCGACGGCGATATCGGCACACTGGAGCACTACCCGCAGTGGTGCGACTGCCTGAAGACAGCGGCCGACCGGCGCGCCTTCCGGCACCTGGTGACGGACCGCAACCGCGCGATGGCGGACAACATCGCGCGGGCGCACACGCGCGGCAAGCGCGTGTTTGGCGCGGTCGGGGCGTTGCACATGATCGGGCCGAAGGGGCTGCCAGCATTGCTGGCGGCGCGGGGGTTTGCGGTCACGCCAGTGGTTCCGCCGGCGGCATCCCGTTGATCATCCTTGCCGGCGGGCCGCCGCCCATGCGCGAAGCGACCACCAACGTCAGCCTGTCGATTGAACGCGACACATAACCCTTGCTTCGATGCACCTGCTTCGCATTGCCCTCCTGTTTGCCGTCACGGCCGTGGCGGAAATCGTCGGCTGCTACCTGCCGTGGCTCGTGCTGCGGCAGGGCAAGCCGGTCTGGCTGCTGCTGCCGGCGGCGGCCTCGCTGGCGCTGTTCGCATGGCTGCTGACACTGCACCCGACGGCCGCCGGGCGCACCTATGCGGCCTACGGCGGCATGTACATTGCCGTGGCGCTGGTGTGGCTGCGCTTTGTCGACGGGGCCACGCTCACGCGCTGGGACATCGGCGGCGCCGCCATTGCACTGGCAGGCATGGCGGTCATCGCGCTGCAACCGCAGCACGGTTGATGGGCTGCGCCGCCAATCCGTCGCACGCGATCTTTATGCTTTCCTGACCGCAAAGGAACCCTAAGCCGCGGCGACGATCCGATGGGAGATCATCGCTGTCAGGCACCCGCTCCGTTGCGGGGCGCCGTCAATCCCAACCCTTGCTGCCCGATGGAGCCTCCGATGCCCGCCGCAACCTTCAAACATCTCTTCGTGGCATCGGCGCTGATGTCCACGGCCTTGACCGCTTCCGCGTTGACCACGTCGTCCACCACCTACAGCGATCAGGAACTCCAATCGATGCTCGCCCAAAGCCGGCCCGCGCAACCCAGCCAGGCGGCAGAATCGGCATCGAAGAAAACGCTGAGCATCGGCTTGAGCGATCCGAACACAGAACTCGTGCTGCCTTGGTTCGTGGCGGACCTGGTGAACGCCGTCAATCAACGCACCTCGCCGCGAGACCTGGCGAAGAAGCTCAGGGACGGCATCTGACCCCACGCTTTCTGCTGGCAGGCAACACAGTGCTGTATATTCATACAGTTATTTTCTGTGACGCCCTGCCGTGCCTGCCGCCTCCCCCACCCCTGACACTGCCAGTGCCCCGACCACCCCGGGCTATCTGGCGCAACTGAACGACCAGCAACGCCAGGCGGTCGAGTTCGGCATTTCCGGGGCGGATGCGGCCGAGACCGGCCCACTGCTCGTGCTGGCCGGCGCCGGGTCGGGCAAGACGCACACGTTGGGCTGGCGCGTGGCACACCTGGTGGCCAACGGCGCCGATCCGCAGCGCATCCTGCTGCTGACCTTCTCGCGCCGGGCGGCGAGCGAATTGTCCAACCGCGCCGGCCACCTGCTGGCGCGTGCCATGCAGGGCGAGCGCACGAACAGCGCGCTGAATGCCGCAGGCACTGCGTACCAGACCACGCTGCCTTGGGCCGGCACCTTCCACGGCATCGGCGCGCGCCTCTTGCGCGAATACGCCGAGCGCGTCGGCCTCGCGCCCGACTTCACCATCCACGACCGCAGTGACTCCGCCGACCTGCTCAACGTCGTGCGCCACGAGCTGAACCTGTCGACCAAGGAGCGCCGCTTCCCGCTCAAGCAGACGTGCATCGCCATCTACTCGCGCGCCATCAACGCTGAGAGCCCGCTCGATGCCGTGCTCAAGCAGCACTTCCCGTGGTGCGCGATGTGGCAGACGCAACTGCGCACGCTATTCGATGCGTATGTCGAAGCCAAGCAGGCCCAGCATGTGCTCGACTACGACGACCTGCTGCTGTACTGGCACGCGATGGTGTCTGACGAAGACCTGGCGGCGGAGATCGGCGCACGCTTCGACCACATCCTCGTCGACGAATACCAGGATACGAACCGGCTGCAGTCGTCCATCCTGCGCGCGCTGCGCCCGGACGGCCGCGGTGTGACCGTGGTGGGCGACGACGCGCAATCGATCTATGCCTTCCGCGCGGCGACGGTGCGCAACATCCTCGACTTCCCGCGCCACTTCTCGCGGCCGGCGCGCACGGTGCTGCTGGAGCGCAACTACCGGTCCACACAGCCGATCCTGGATGCGTCCAACGGCGTGATGCGCTTCGCCACCGAGCGCTTTGCCAAGACGCTGTGGACGGACCGCGCCTCGACGCATCGCCCGCGCCTGATCTCGGTGCGCGACGAGGCCGAGCAGGCGCGCTGCGTGGCCGAGCAGGTGCTCCATCAGCGCGAAGGTGGCCTCACGCTGAAATCGCAGGCAGTCCTGTTTCGCACCGCCAGCCACAGCGCGACGCTGGAGATCGAACTCACCCGCCGCAACATCCCCTTCGTGAAGTACGGCGGCCTGAAGTTTCTGGAAGCGTCGCACGTAAAGGACGTGCTGTCGGTGCTGCGCTGGGCCGAGAACCCGCGCAACCGCATCGCCGGGTTCCGCGTCATCCAGTTGTTGCCGGGCGCCGGCCCCGCCACTGCCGCGCGCGTCCTTGACGCCATGGCCGAGGCGGTCGACCCGATCGCCGCGCTATTGGCGTACGCGCCCTCCGCCCGCCTGGCCGGTGACTGGGCCACGCTGATAGCGCTGATGGAAACCCTGCGCCGTCCGAAAGACAGCCTGGCATGGGCCAGCGAACTCGAAGCCGTCGGCACCTGGTACACGCCCCACATGGAACGCCTGCACGACGATGCCGCCGTGCGCCGGGGCGATCTGGACCAGCTCGCCCGCATGGCCGCCACCTACGCCACGCGCGAGCGCTTCCTGACCGAGATGACTCTCGACCCGCCCGAGCTGACCAGCGATGAATCCGGCGACCCATACCGCGATGAGGACTACCTGATCCTCTCGACCATCCACTCGTCGAAGGGACAGGAATGGAAGGCGGTGTACGTGCTGAACGCCGTGGACGGCTGCATGCCGGCCGACCTGGGCGCCGGCTCGCATGAAGAGCTGGAGGAGGAGCGCCGCCTGCTGTACGTGGCGATGACGCGCGCGCGTGAGCATCTGGACATCCTGGTGCCGCAGCGCTTCTACGTCACGCAGCAGACGCCCAACGGCGATCGGCACATCTACGCCTCGCGCACGCGCTTCATCCCACCCGCGCTGCTGCCGCTGTTCGAGGCCTGTGCGTGGCCGCCCCCGGAGCCCGGTGCGGACCCGGCGGCCGAGGCGCGCGCCGCCGCCAAGGTGGACCTGACCAAGAAGATGCGCGGTTACTGGAAGTAGCTACTCCGCTTCCAGGCCAGCGTGCTTGGCGGCCTGCGTCGATTCGCTGGTCGACAGCTGCGCGAAGATCCAGGCCGCCGCCGCGGTGATCAGCCCGACGCAGATGAAGGTCTTGTGGAAGGCGCCGAGCGTGTCATGCGCCTCGCCCGCGCCAGCAAAGTCGGTGAAGCCGGTCAGCAGCGCGCCGGCTGCGGCCACGCCCAGACTCATCGACAGCATCATCACCATGGAGAGCATGCTGTTGCCCGAGCTGGCGTGCGGCCCGCTCAAATCCTTGAGCGTGAGCGTGTTCATGGCGGTGAACTGCATCGAGTTGAAGGTGCCGAACACAGCCAGCTGGACGATGCGCAGCCACAGCGGCCACTCCGGCGTCACCAGCGCGAAGCTGGCCATCATCAGGCCCACCATCAGCGTGTTGCCGAACAGCATGCGCCGGTAGCCATAGCGCTTGATGGCCCACGTGCCCACCGGCTTGGCCGCCATGCCGGCCGCCGCCACCGGCACCATCATCAGGCCGGCCTGTAGCGGTGTGTATCCGAGGCTCACCTGCAGCAGCAACGGGATCAGGAACGGCATGCCGCCGCTGCCGATGCGGGCGAACAGATTGCCCAGGATGCCGATGGAAAAACTCGGCACGGCAAATAGCGAGCGCGGAAACAGCGGCCCAGCCACGCGCCCCGCATGCAGCCAGTACGCCGTGAGCGCGGCCAGCCCGAAGATCAGCAGCACCAGCACCGTGGCATGCTTGAAACCGAGCTCCGACAGGCCATCGAGCGAAAACGATACCGCCGCCATGCCGAAGGCGAGCATGGCGTAGCCGGTCCAATCGAAGCCGTCGCCGTTCTCCGCATAGACGTCCGGCATGATCTTGAGCGTGACCAGCGCGCCGATCACCCCCACCGGGATGTTGATCAGGAAGATCCAGTGCCACGACACCGCCTCGACCAGCCAGCCGCCCAGCGTCGGGCCGATCAGCGGACCAATCAGGCCCGGGATGGTGACAAAGCTCATGGCCGGCAGGAACTGCTCGCGCGGCACCACGCGCAGCACCGTCAGGCGCCCGACCGGCATCAGCAGCGCCCCGCCCACGCCCTGCACCACGCGCGAAGCAATCAGCATGGTCAGGCTGCGCGACTCCGCGCACAGCAGCGACCCGACGGTGAACAGGAAGATGGCCGCGAAGAACATGCGCCGCGTGCCGAAGCGATCCGCCAGCCAGCCCGAGGCGGGCATCAGCATGGCGGTGGTCAGCGTGTAGGCGATGATCACCGATTGCATCTTTAGCGGGCTTTCCGACAGGCTGCGTGCCATGGCCGGCAAGGCGGTGTTGACGATGGTGGAATCCAGCGTCTGCATGAACAGGCCGACGGCGACCAGCCAGAGCAGCGGTTGTAAGGACTTGTCTACGGAGGAGGACATGGGGGCGAGGGAGGCAGCGAAACTTCGGACGGCGGCACGGCAAACGCAGCCGCCATTGTGGCGCGCCCGCCCGGCAGCCGCAAACCCGCGCAACCAAGCGCAGCAGTTTGCGCATCGTCGCCCTACGCCCAACAGGGGCTTGGCTGCGCGCCTATACTGAAAGGCGTTTTCCCCTCCCCTGCCCGCCATCATGAACACCCGTATCGAACGCGACACCTTTGGCCCGATCGAAGTCCCGGCGGATCATCTATGGGGCGCGCAGACGCAGCGCTCGCTGCAGAACTTCGACATTGCCGGCGACCGCATGCCGCGCGAGCTGATCGACGCGCTGGCCCGCATCAAGCGCGCTAGCGCCGCCGTCAATCAGCGCCTGGGGCTGTTGCCCGCCGAGAAAGCCAACGCGATCATCGCCGCAGCGGATGAGGTGATCGCCGGCAAGCATCCGGGCGAATTCCCGCTGGTGGTCTGGCAGACCGGCTCCGGCACGCAGTCCAACATGAACATGAACGAGGTGCTCGCCAACCGCGCCAGCGAACTGCTGGGCGGCGAGCGCGGCGAGGCCCGCCTGGTGCACCCGAACGACGACGTCAACCGCAGCCAGTCGTCCAACGACGTCTTCCCGACCGCGATGCACGTGGCGGCTGTCACCGCCGTCACGCGGCACCTGCTGCCCTCGCTGCGCACGCTGCGCGAGACGCTGGCGCACAAGGCCATCGCCTTCGACGACATCATCAAGATCGGCCGCACGCACCTGCAGGACGCCACACCGCTCACGCTGGGCCAGGAGTTCTCCGGCTATGCCGCGCAGCTCCAGCACAGCGAGACCCACCTGAACGCCGCGCTGCCGCACCTGTGCGAGCTGGCGCTGGGCGGCACGGCCGTCGGCACGGGCCTGAACGCGCCGGCCGGCTATGCCGAGCAGGTGGCCGCCGAGCTGGCCCAGCTGACCGGCCTGCCCTTCGTCACCTCGCCCAACAAGTTCGAGACCATGGCCTCGGCCGACGGGCTGGTGCACGCGCATGGCGCGCTCAAGACGCTGGCCGCCAGCCTCAACAAGATCGCCAATGACGTGCGCTGGCTGGCCAGCGGCCCGCGCAGCGGGCTGGGCGAGATCTCGATTCCCGAGAACGAGCCCGGCTCGTCCATCATGCCGGGCAAGGTCAACCCCACGCAGAGCGAAGCGCTGACGATGCTGTGCGCCCAGGTGTTCGGCAACGACGTCGCCGTCAACGTTGGCGGCGCATCGGGCAACTTCGAGCTGAACGTGTTCCGCCCGATGATCGCCTACAACTTCCTGCACAGCGTGCGCCTGCTGGCCGACGGCATGCGCAGCTTCAACGACCACTGCGCCGTGGGCATCGAGCCCAACCGCGCGCGCATCGACGAGCTGGTGCAGCGCTCGCTGATGCTGGTGACAGCGCTCAACCCGCACATCGGTTACGACAAATCGGCGCAGATCGCCAAGAAGGCGCACAAGGAAGGCACCAGCCTGCGCGAGGCCGCGCTGGCGCTCGGCTACGTCACGGGCGAGCAGTTCGACGCGTGGGTGCGGCCGGAGAATATGGTCGGCCGGTGAGCAGAGACCTGCCTGCCCTCTGCCCTCAACGCGGCTGGGGAAATCGGATGCGGAATTCGGTGTACTCGTGCTCGACCGAGCTGCACGAGATGCTGGCGCCCCAGCCGCGCAAGACCTTGCGGCAGAACATCAGGCCGATGCCCGTGCCCCGATGGGCCGGGTAGGAGAAGAACGGCTGGAACATCCGCTTGAGCACGGTTGGTGACACGCCAGCCCCGGTGTCGCGCACGACCACCTCCACGATACGTGGCGCCAGTGCATAGCCGATGCAGATGTCGCCCTTGCCGACGCGCTGGATGGCCTCCAGCGCGTTCTTGGTCAGGTTGGTGATGATGTGCTCGAACAGCTTGGCGTTACCCATGACGCGCACGCCCGCGCTCGGTGCGATCTGCACGAGCGCGCGCGTGCCGGGCTCGAACGGGAAGGCCGCAATGGCCGAGCAGATGGCGTCATGCGGATCGAACCACGTGGTGATGATGGTCTGCGGGTCTTTCGAGTTGGCCACCAGCAGTTCGATGCTGTTGGTGGCGCGTACGACATCGGTGCGCATGCGCTCGACCGCATGCTGCACTGTCGGCAGGTCGGGATGCTCGGCGGGCACCAGGTTCGGCAGGCGGCTCTGGATGCCCTGCGCGGTCAGTGCCAGGCTGGCCAGCGGCGTGCGCAGTTCATGGGCAACCGTGCCCAGCGCCAGCGCCACGCCCCGCTGTTTCTGTTCGGCCAGGATCTGCCGATCCAGCTTGATGACGACCAGCACGGCCATCACAAACGCCACCACCGGCACCTGCTCGAACAGCGCATGCCACGGGAATGCCGCCACCGCGTTGCCCGCCAGCAGGAACAGCGTCGTCGCGGCCACGGCGCCGCTGACGAGGGAGATCAGGGCAAACGCCGTGCTGAAGTGGAACAGGATCACGACCGCGATCACCACGGACTCCGCCCACACCATCGTCCCGGCATTCTCCAGATACAGGAAAATGAAGGCGAACGGCAGCCCAACCGTGATGGCAAACAGCGCGTAGGCCGGCAGCCATCGGTACTGCGACAGCCGGTTGGCAAACAGCAGCGGGATGAACAGCAGCGTGCAGATCACCCGCAACCAAACGTTTTCATAAGGCTGCGGAAAAACCTGCGACCAGATCACGAAATACAAGGGGTGCCCGATCACGCCCAGCGCACCGACGAAGCGGACGCGCCGCAGGCGCGCCGCGCTTTCATCATCGAGCAGCGCCGCGCTCGTCAAGGAGGTCACGAGGTGCTGCCATGCACGGGCCGGCCAGCGCCCCGAACGCGCTCTTGAGACCCCACCCTCTTTGTTGGTCATGAATTCGCCAAACATGCATTGAGTTGAACAGCTGCTGCGGCGCGCCGCATCCTGCGCGTGGACGGCCAGTCATCCAGCCCCACCTGGTCACGGATATCGGCCAACGTGCCAAGCAAACGCTCGATATCTGCGGCGGAGAGTTTGGCATGCAGCGTCAGGCGCATCAACGCCCGATTCCTGGGCGTGGCCGGCGCACAGAATACCGCGCCAAACACGCCACGGGCCTGCAATGCGTCGCGCAACACCTTGACCTGGGGCTCCGAGCCGGCTTCCAGCCCAATGATCTGCTCCGTGCCGTCGCCGATGTTGTAGCCCAGCGCGGCAATGCCTGCGCGCACTGCACGGGTGGTCGCGTGCAGGCGCTCGCGGCGGTCGTCGGCGGCGGCAATGAAATCGGCTGCGGCCGCGAACCAGGCCAGTTCATGCTGCAACAGCCCCGAGCTGAAAATGGCCGGGCGCGCCTCCACGGCAAAGAAATCCTTGAACTGACCGCTGCAGGCGACAACCCCCGCGCGGCCGGCAAATGTCTTGGCCAGCGACGCGGTGCGGAAATGCACCCGCCGCTCCAGGCCCAGCTGCACCACCAGTCCGGCCCCGCCGGGCCCATGCGTGCCCAGCGAGTGGGATTCGTCCACGACGATGCCCGACCCGTTCGATTCTGCGGCCACCACCAGCGCCGGCAAGGGCGCCACACTGCCGGTCGTGCTGTAGACCGAATCCACCACGATGATCCCCGGCCCCGTGCGCTCCAGCTGCCGGCACAGGTGGTCGACGTCGTTGTGCCGGAACGGCACCGCCTGCGCGCCGGCCGCGGTGATGCCCTCCCACAGCGAGGCATGCGCGCTCATGTCGATATAGACCGGCACGCCCGGCCCGGCAATGCACTGGATCAACCCCACATTGGCTGCCCAGCCGGACTGCGCGATCAAGCCGGCCTCGGCCCGCATCAACTTCGCCAGACGGGCCTCGACCCGGCTCTGCGCCGTATCGCCATGCTGGAACACCGCCGACATGAGCAGCTCGTGCTCATGCCCCAGCAGCGCGCGCGCCTGCGCACGCACCAGCGCGCGCTCGCCGAGCAGGCACAGATAGTCGTTGCTGTTCAGGAACAAGGCGCCGGGGCCGGGTGAGCGGCCGTGCAGCAGATGATCGCCGCCCCAGAGCTTGGCCATGCGCTCGTCGAAATGGCCCCGCATGCGGGCGAGAATCCAGTCCGGCAAGGCTGGCGTAGCGATGGAAGGCGTGGGGAGTACGGAAGGCGGGACGTGCGTGGGCAGCGTGGTCATGGAGGCCTCGTCGTTGGGTTGGTGATGGAGAAACCAAACGCCGGTGGCCTTGCATCAGCCACCTAGATGCAATCCGATGCGCCATCATGGCACGTCGGTGCATACGAGTCTTGTCAATGACGCGGTGTCAGTTGGGGAATGGCAGCGCGCGGACGCGGGACACGCTTGCCGCGCGCGGAATGGCGGGCGACCGGTGAAACCCGCCCCGTTCGGCTTAAATCGAAATCGCTAACCCGCTGTGCCGCCGCGCTGTGCGATGCGCACGTCGACGCGTGCGGGCGCCAGGGCCCGTTCGAACACGGCACGCGCGGCGTGTGTCGTGCCGGTGCCGCACATGAAGGCATCGATGGCGGCAAACCTGTGCTCGGGCCAGGTGTGGATGGACAGGTGCGATTCGGCCAGCAGCAGCACGCCGGTCACGCCGCCGGTGTCCGACGGGTCGCCAGATGGGTCGCCAGTGTGCAATGTGCCGAAGCGATGCAGATGGCAGTGGAGGATGGTGGCGCCCAGGGCGTCGGCCGCCTCGCGCAAGGCGGCTTCCAGCAAGCGCGCATCGCGCAGGAGCGCAGGGGCCACGCCGTAGAGGTCCAGCAGCAGGTGTTCACCCACCGCAGGCCCGCCAGTGTCGGCCGTAGTGGGCGCAACGTCCACACGCGTCACTTATGGCCCCCGCTGAAGCCACCGCCGTAACCGCTGCCGCCCGACGAGCCGCCCCAGTACGACGACCCACCCGTGCTGCTGCCATATGACGGCGTGCGCGGTGCGGCAAAACCGGCCTTCCAGTTCATGTACGTGGCGCCGATGACGACACCCACGGCATACATCACGAAAAAACGCTTCATTCCGCGCCTCCCACCAGCCCCATCAACCAGGCCGGCAGCAGCAACAGCAGCGCGGCGATGAAGGAGATGCCGAACACCGAGCCCGGCGCCATGAAGAACGGTACCAGTCCGAACAGGCCCAGCAGCACGCAGGCGACGATCGCCACCGACATGTAGCCGCTGGCTTCCGGCTTGCGCGCGGGTTCCTCCACCACTTTGCCGAACCACGCCTTCATCTGCGCGGTGGAGACCGGCGAACTCCTGGACCAGTTCAGCTCGTGCGCGTCGCTCTCCGCGGCCAGGCCGTTGACGCTGGCGCCATATTCGATCACGCGGGTCACGTCGCCGCTCTTGACGCGCCAGTTGAAGGCGCCGGCGGCGTAGGTCACCCGCGCGCTGTAGTCGTCGCTGCGGTTGTAGCGCTTGCCTTCGAGCACGGCGCCACCCGCGTCGACCGTCTCCGGCCAGCGGTCGAGCACGCTGGCGCGTGACCAGCCCTCATCGGTCTCGACCAGCCAGAGGAAGCCGCGCTTAGGGCTATACAGCAGGTATTCGAACCACTCGCCCGCGTCGTTGACCACGGTACGGCGCATCACGCCGATGATCTGCCACTGCACGCCATCGATCAGCGCCTTGGCGCCCAGCTCCAGCGTGGTCTCGACCTGCGGCACCGAACGCGCGCGCTCGACGATCTCCGCGCGCGGCGTCGACGCATCGATGGTGGTGCCACACGATGGGCACAGCAGGTGCGCGGTGGCGCCCGGCCCGAACGGGATGCCAGCGCCACACGACGGGCAGTCCAGGTTGACCAGTTTGCCCGGCAAGGTGCCGGCGCTGTCCTGGATCTCCTGATCCGAGCGCAGCAACTGGCAATTGAGCGATTTGAGCGTGGTCGCTTCGCCCAGGTACAGCGTGGGCGCAGTGCCGTCGGAATAGTCGAGCGTGAGGAAGGCGTCCTTGCTGCGGCCGTCGGCCACGCGCGCATGCCAGCCCTCGCCTACGCGGAACGGCAGCTCGCCCTGGCCGCCGGTGCAATCGGCCTCGCGCACGTCGGAGAGCACGAAGACCTTGCCATCGGCGTTGTAGGACTGGCCGGGCCGCAGCGATTCAAAGGCAACGGCATCGGCCGGCGTGCCACGCGCGAAGGTCATCGTGACCTGGCCGGAGGCCTCGGCCAGCCAGCCGTCGGTGGCGTCGTCGAACAGCACGTACCACTCGTTCCAGAAACCGGCGTCGTAGCGCAACTGGATGCGGCCGACCACGGTAAAGCCGCGGCCCTTGTAGCGCCCAGTCGTGCCGATCTGCACGCGTGCGTAGTCTTCGAGCACGGCGGACATCTTGCCGATGTCCTGCAGCGTCTCGCCGTCGCGTAGCAGCGTGCTCTTGCAGAAGCTGCACACCGCCATCACGGCGGCGGCAGACTTCAGTTCCACCGGCGCGCCGCACGCCGGGCAGTTGGCATGAAACATGGTCAGGGTGTTGGATGACGCAGAAAGGCAGGGCAGCCATCCAGGCTGCCCCGCAGGACGATGCGATGGGCTGCGCTCAAACGCCGCCGGTCAGCGCCTTGAGCACGGCGGCCTTGCCGGCATCGAAATCGGCCTGGGTGATCAGACCCTTGTCGAGCAGCTCCTTGAGCTTGGCCAGACGCGCGGTCGGGTCGTCGGCAGCCGGGGCTGCCGGGGCTTGCGCAGCCGGCTGTGCAGCAGCGCCGCCGCCCTGCACCGCCGTGCGCATGCTCTCGGCCATCACCTGCCCCATCGCCAAGCCTGCTGCCAGCCCCGCACCCGTGCCGGCGATACCGCCCGGGTTCTGCGCCGCCAGCGGCAGCGATTCGGCGGTCTGGTATTGCGTGAAGCGCCCCATGTCGCCGGTCATGTCCATGCTGATGCGGCGGTCCATTGCAGCCTGCAGCTCGTCGGGCAGCGTGATGCTCGATACCTGGAAGCTATCGAGCGCCAGGCCGTACTGCGTGAACTGCGGTGCCAGCACCTCGCGCACCTTGGTCGAGATCAGCGTCTGGTTAGCGGCCAGGTCCAGGAACGGCACGCCGGATTCGCCAAACGCCGTGGCCATCGCGCCCATGATGACGGGGCCGAGCTGCTGCTCGACTTCTTCAGCGGTATAGGCATCGCGCGTGCCGCTCACCTGCTGGTAGAACTGCTTCGGATCGGCCACGTGGTAGGCATACACGCCAAAGGCGCGCAGGCGGACCATGCCGAAATCCTTGTCGCGCACCGTCACCGGCTGCGGCGTGCCCCAGCGGCGGCCGAGCTGCTGGCGCGTGCTGAAGAAGTAGACGTCGGACTTGAAGGGGGACTCGAACAGCTTGTCCCAGTTCTTCAGGTAGGTCAGCACCGGCAGCGTCTGCGTGGTCAGCTTGTACATGCCGGCGCGGAACACGTCGGCGATCTGGCCCTCGTTGACGAACATCGCCATCTGCGAGTCGCGCACGGTCAGGCTGCTGCCGTAGCGGATTTCCATGTCCTGCATCGGGTAGCGCCAGGCCAAGACGCCGTCCTCACCCTCGGTCCACTGCAGGATGTCGAGAAACTGCTTTCTGATGAAATCGGACAGGCTCACGGGAAACTCCTTCGTGATGGTTATGCGAGGCAGGACAAAAATTAGGACAGGCAGGCGGCGTTGATGATGCCGACCGCCAGTGCACTCACGCCAAACAGGCCACCGGCTGCCGTGTTGTTGTGCTCGATCTGCAGCCGGTAATCCGGCATCAGGCGCGTGAGCACCAGGAACACAATCAGCTGCACCACCGAGGCCATCACCGCCCAGAACAGGAACGGCATCAGGCCATCGCTGTGCTGGATGCTGGATGCGATGGTGAACACGAAGCCCAGCAGTGCTCCCGCCAGCGACAGCGCCGCGGACACGTTGCCCTCGCGGATCAGCTTGAACTCATCGTACGGCGTCAGCTTGAGGTACACGAAGAAAAAGCCGGCGAAAACGATGGCGCCGGCCAGCAGGTGCGTTGCATAGGCAATGATGGGGGCGATCATGAGGCTGAGGGCTCCGGAGGCGGCATCTGGCCGCAAGTGGCGCCACTATAGCGGGCCGCGTGACGCTTGCGTACCCCCCGCCGGCTGCCCTGCCTGGCGTTTGTTATCACCCCTTAATCAAGCCGCGTGCCGTTGCCGGTACATGACGGCGGCGTACCCGCCTTCGCCACGCCACCCACACCCCGTAGAAACCCTTGCCCATCAACCGTTCTCGCCGGTTGCCCCTCCTTGTGCAACTCAGTCCGCACACCTAAAGTTGATTGATAGGAGACCCCTCGCGCATGCGCGCGAGGCTCAGGCGATTGGCCGATTCGACACGACAGTCAGGGGGCAGCCATGACGACACCGAATTGCATCCACGTTGATCGTCGCACCATCCTGAAAACCGCCGTTGCGGCGGCGGCGGTGCAGCTGGCACCGCCCTTCATCCTCAAGGCGCGCGGCGACACCCCCATCCGCATCGGCATGGTCGACCCGCTGACGGGCGTCTACGCTGCCGTGGCCCAGAACGAGGTCACGGGCGCCAAGCTTGCCGTGGCACAGATCAACGCCCGCGGGGGCATCCTCGGCCGGCCGATCGAACTGCTGGTGGAGGACTCCGCCAACGACGTCGGCACCGGCGTGCAGAAGGCGCGCAAGCTGATCGAGCGCGACCAGGTGAACTTCCTGATCGGCGACGTGAACTCCGGCATCGCGCAGGCCATCTCCCAGGTCAGCAACGAGAAGCGCGTGCTGCACATCGTGTCGGGCGGACACACCGACACCATCACCGGCAGCGACTGCAAGTGGAACGTCTACCGCGTGTGCAACACCACCAGCATGGAGGCCAACGCCGTGGCCAACCTGCTGTTCACCAAGTACGGCAAGAAGTGGCACTTCATCACGCCGGACTACGCCTTCGGCCACACGCTGCAGAAGGCGGCGGCGGCCGACCTGCAGAAGCTGGGCGGCACCATCACCGGCAATGAGCTGACACCGCTGGGCACCACCGACTTCTCGTCCTTCCTGATCAAGGCGCGCGCGGCCAACCCCGACGTACTGCTGGTGCTGCCGCAGGGCTCGGACATGGTCAACTGCCTCAAGCAGATCGCGCAGTTTGGCATCGGCAAGCAGATCCACATCGCCGGGCTGCAGCAGGAGCTGGAATCGCTGGAGGCGATGCCGCCCGAGGCGCGCGTCGGCGTGTGGATGTTCGAGTGGTACTGGAAGCAGCCGGGTGTGCCGCACGTGGAGAAGTTCGTCGCCGACATCCGCAAGGTCAACAACGGCAAGGTGCCGACCGCGCGCCACTGGTTCGGCTACACCTCGGTGCACACGCTGGCCGGGATCGCCAACCGAGAGAAGACGCTCGATTCGAGAAAGCTCGCCGAGGCGCTCGGCGGCTTCGAGCTGCCCGACGACGTGAAGCTGCAGCCCAACAAGTGCTACTACCGCAAGGGCGACCATCAGCTGATGACGTCAGCCTTCGTGGGCGAGGCGCTGAGCAAGCCGGCGGGCGACCCGGAAGACCTGTTCCGCGTCGACAACATCGTGCCCGGCGACAAGACCGCGCCGCCCGAGAGTGCGACCGGCTGCAGCATCAAGTGGCCGGCCTGACGTAGCCGCCAACCACCGCACATAGCGCGCACCAGGACGCGTCGGGGGCCATGACGCAACTGCTGCTCTTCAACATCACCAACGGGCTGATCATCGGCGCGTTCTACGTGCTGATGGCGCTCGGGCTGTCGCTCATCCTCAACCTGAGCAACGTCATCAACTTCGCGCACGGCGGGTTTCTCGTGATCGGCGGCTATATCGCGTACACGATTACACCGTACGTCGGCTTCTGGGGCGCGCTGCTGATCGCGCCGCCGATTGCCGCGCTGCTCGGGCTGGTGCTGGAGCGCTTGCTGATCCGCCGCGTGTACGGGCGTGACCCGCTCTACAGCCTGCTGCTGACCTTCGGCCTGGCGTTCGTGTTTGAAGACGGCACGCGCTTCATCTGGGGCGCACAGGGCAAGCCGGTGACGATTCCCGAGGCGCTGGCGCAACCGCTCTCCAGCGAGTTCTTCTTCATCACCGGCTACCGGCTGTTCATGGTCGGCACGGTGGCGGTGACGGTGGCGGCGCTCTTCCTGCTGCTGCGCTACACGCGCATGGGCATCCGCATCCGCGCCGGCACACTGGACCTGGAGACCGTGGCAGCGCTCGGCATCAACGTGGGGCGGTTGCGCTCACTCAACTTTGCGGTTGGCATCTTCCTGGCGGGCCTCTCCGGCGTGCTGGCGGCCGGGCAGCTCGGGCTGGAGCCGACCATGGGCACCGGGCTGCTGATGCCGAGCTTCATCGCCATCATCGTCGGCGGGGTGGGCAGCCTGACGGGCACGCTGCTGGGCGGGCTGCTCATTGGGGTGGCGTCGGGCATCACGGCGGTGTTCCTGCCGGCCGCCAGCGAGGCGGTCATCTACGTGATGATGGCCCTGGTGCTGCTGCTGCGCCCGCGCGGGCTGCTGGGTGAAGAAGGCATGCTGACATGAGCGCACCTGCATCGCTCCGCCGTCTGCTGGGGCCGCTGGCGATCTGGGCGGCGCTGCTGCTCGCGCCCTATTGGATGCCGGCGCTGGGCGGCTACACGGCGCTGGGCACGCGCGTGCTGGTGCTCGGACTGGCGGCGATGTCGGTCAACTTCCTGCTGGGCTTCACCGGCGTGCTGTCGTTCGGCCATGCGGCGTACTTCGGGCTGGGCGCCTACGGTGCGGGCTTCGCGCTGAAGTTCCTGGCGCCCAGTACGCCGCTGGCGCTGGTATGCGGCACGCTGCTCGGCGGCATCGCCGGGGCGATGCTGGGCGCGTTGAGCGTGCGGCGCCGTGGCGTCTACTTCGCCATGGTCACGATCGCCTTCGGGCAGGTGTTCTACTACATCGCGTTCCAGTGGAGTTCGCTCACCGGTGGTGATGACGGGTTGCGCGGCTTCGCGCGGGCGCCGCTCAACCTCGGCTTCACCACCATCGACATCCTCTCCAACGCCAACGCGTTCTATTACTTCGTGCTGGCCTGCCTGGCGCTGGCGACCGGGTTGATGGCCTTCGTCCTGCGCTCTCCGTTCGGCCGCACCATGATCGCCATCCGCGAGAACGAGCGGCGCGCGCGCTTTCTCGGCATCCCCGTCAACCGGCACATCTGGATCGCCTTCACGCTGTCGTGCTTCTTCATGGGTTTTGCCGGCGCGCTGTACGCGCTGCTGAACAACTTCGCCGACCCCCGCGGCCTGCACTACAGCCAGTCGGGCGATTTCGTGATGATGGCCGTGATGGGTGGCATGCGCAGCTTCTGGGGGCCGCTGCTGGGCGCGGTGGTGTTTGTGGTGCTGCAGGACTACCTGTCGAGCATCACCATCAACTGGATGTCGTTCGTCGGCATGCTGTTCGTGGCGATCGTGCTGTTCTTCCCGCGTGGCTTGCTAGGGGTGATTCGGCGCAGGGGCGAATCGTGAGCGTGCTCACCGTCGAACACGTCAGCAAGCACTTCGGCAGCCTGGTCGCGGTGCACGATGTGTCCCTGACGGTGGAGCCCGGCGAGCTGCGCGCCGTCATCGGCCCGAATGGCGCGGGCAAGACGACGTTCTTCAACCTCATCAGCGGCTTCTTCCGGCCGACAGCGGGCACCATCGCCTTTGAAGGCCGCGACATCACCGGCCTGGCCGCGCACCGGCGTGTAACGGCGGGCATTGCGCGCACCTTCCAGATCACGGAGATCTTTCCGGAGCTGACGGTGTTCGAGAACGTGCGCATCAGCGCGGAAGCAACAGCAGGCTTTCGCCTGCGGCCGTGGATCAGCGCGGCGGACCAGGCGCGCGTGCACGAGCACGTGGAGCAGACGCTCGACCTCACCGGCCTGCGCGGCAAGGCCAACCGCCTGGCCGGTGAACTGGCCCACGGCGACCAGCGCGCCACCGAGATCGCCATCGCCCTGGCCTTGCGGCCGCGTCTGCTGCTGCTCGATGAGCCCACCGCCGGCATGGGCGACCAGGAGACCGACGAGACCATGCAGCTGATCCACCGCCTGCACCGGGAGAACAACTTCACCATCGTGCTGATCGAGCACGACATGCGCGTGGTGTTCGACCTGGCCGATCGCATCACCGTGCTCGACCAGGGGCGGCTGCTGGCCGAGGGCACGCCGGCGCAGATCGCCGCCAACGAGGCCGTGCAGGCCGCCTACCTGGGGAGTGCGTCATGAGCGCGGCGCCGCAATTCGCCTTGACCGCCGAGGGGCTGCACACCTACTACGGCAAGAGCCACATCCTGCATGGCGTGAGCCTGGAGGCCGCCGAGGGCCGCATCACGGTCCTGCTCGGCCGCAACGGCGCCGGCAAGACCACCACGCTGCGCACGCTGATGGGCCTGACGCCTGCGCGGCAGGGGCGCGTGACTCTGTTCGGCGCCGACACCACGCGCTGGCCGACTTACCGCATCGCCGCCAGTGGCGTCGGCTACGTGCCGGAGGGCCGCCGCATCTTCGCCAATCTGACGGTCGAAGAGAACCTGAAGGTGCCGGTCGAGCGCAGTGGGCCTTGGACGATCCCCCGCATCTACGCGCTGTTCCCGCGCCTGGCCGAGCGCAAGCTCAGCCGCGGCCGCTCGCTCTCGGGCGGCGAGCAGGAGATGCTGTCACTGGGCCGCGCGCTGCTGCTCAACCCGCGCCTGCTGATTCTCGATGAGCCGTCGCAAGGGCTGGCACCGCTGGTGGTGCGCGAGGTGTTTCGCGTGGTCGCCCAGATGCGCGATGCGGGCATCACCGTCCTGCTGGTCGAGCAGAACGCGCGCATGAGCCTGGAGATTGCCGACCACGCCTATGTGCTGGACGACGGCGGCATTGTTTATTCCGGCAGTGCGCGGGAGCTGGCGGCGGACGAGGGACGAGTGCTTGCGCTGACGGGGGCGAGTGCGGCGGCATAAGCACGGACGGTTGGGCTCGCCGGTTCGGCAAAAAATCGGCACAATCGCGCTCGCCGCATCGGCGCATGTATTAACGCCCGATCATCCTTCGTCCAGACTCCCGCCCTTCGCATGTCGACGCCGCAGCCCGACGCCGTTCTCGATTCCTCCTCGCCACAAGGTCGTGGCAATGCCCTGCTGGTCCTGGCCGTGTTCGTGGTCGCCTCGTGCGGGCTGGCCTATGAGCTGATTGCCGGGGCATTGGCCTCCTACCTGCTGGGCGATTCGATCCTGCAGTTCTCCTCCATCATCGGCGCCTATCTGTTTGCCATGGGCATCGGCTCGTGGCTGTCGCGCTACGTGGCGGACGAAGCGCTGCTGGCGCGCTTTGTCGATCTGGAGCTGCTGGTGGGGCTGTTTGGCGGCGTGTCGGCCGCAGGGCTATTTGTGCTGTTTGCGCTGGAATCGGCGCCGTTCCGGCTGGTGCTGTATGCGCTGGTGACGGTGATCGGCGTGCTGGTCGGCATGGAGATTCCGTTGGTCATGCGCATGCTGCATCGCCGGCAGGCCAAGTTTTCCGACCTGGTCAGCCGCGTGCTGACGTTCGACTACCTGGGCGCGCTGGCCGTCTCGCTGCTGTTTCCGCTGGTGCTGGCGCCGCGCCTGGGGCTGGTGCGCACCGGCTTCCTGTTCGGCCTGCTCAACACCGCGATTGCGGTCTGGACGCTGTGGCACTTCCGTGCCGAGCTGGCGCTGTCGGCGCGCATGCGCACGGCCATGGCCTGGCGCGCGGGCGCGGTGGCGGCGGCGCTGCTGGCGGGCTTTGGCGCGTCGGACCGGCTTACGCATTGGTCGGAGCGCGCGCTGTTTGGCGACGAGATCATCCACGCGATCTCCTCGCCCTACCAGCGGCTGGTGGTGACGCGCTGGAAGGACGACCTGCGCCTGTACATCAACGGCAACCTGCAGTTCTCCTCGCGCGACGAGTACCGCTACCACGAAGCGCTGGTGCTGCCCGCGCTGGAATCCGTGCGCGGCGCGCGGCGCGTGCTGGTGCTGGGCGGCGGCGATGGGCTGGCGCTGCGCCAGATCCTGAAGTATCCGCAGATCGAGCACGTCACGCTGGTCGACCTGGACCCGCGCATGACCAACCTGTTCTCGCACGCGGAGGCGCTGGTTGCGCTCAATCAGCATTCCTTTAGCGACCCGCGCGTGACGATCGTCAATGCGGATGCCGGGCAATGGCTGCAGACCGCCACGGACATGTTCGACGTGGCCATCGTCGATTTTCCGGACCCGTCCAACTTCAGCATCGGCAAGCTGTATTCGGTACCGTTCTATCGGCTGCTGTCGCGCCACGTGGCGGACACGGGTCTCGTCGTCATCCAGGCCACCTCGCCCTACTTCGCGCCACGCTCGTACTGGTGCGTGGATGCGACCTTGAAGGAGGCCGGCTACCGCACGTGGCCGTATCACGCGCTGGTGCCGTCGTTTGGCGAATGGGGCTTCATCCTGGCCGCGCCGGGCCGGGCGGATTTCCAGCCGCCCACCGCGTACCGTGTGCCGACGCGCTTCCTGGATGCCGACACCACGCACCAGATGTTCAGCTTCGCGCCCGACATGCCGCGTCCGCAGGTGGAGCCCAACCGGCTGAACAACCAGTCGCTGGTGCGGTATTTCGAAGAAGACTGGCACGGCGTGCTGCGTTGAGGTGAGCACGTCATGACCACGCGACGCAGCTTCCTGATCGGCGCCGCCGCAGCGGGCGTGGCGGCAGCCGGCGCCGCATCATGGGCCGGCTTTCGCGCGCTGACCGAGATCACGCCCAACGTGCGCCTACCTGGGCAGGCAGCGGGCCATCAGTTGCGCGACCTGAAGGCGCTACCCGCACCGTCGGAGACGCGGCGCGTGGGTGTCGCCATTTGCGGCAGCGGCATCGGCGGATTGAGCTGCGCCTGGCGACTCGCCAAGAGCGGTCGGCGCGACGCGGTGGTGGTGGAAGGCCCCGAGCGCTACGGCAACGCCGCAGGCGGTGCGTTCGGCACCCAACGTTTCCCGACCGGCGCGCACTACCTGCCGCTGCCGTCGATGGAATCGACCCACGTGCGCGAGATGCTGGCCGACTTCGGCGTGATCGAGCGCAACCCGTTTGGCCTGCGCCCGACCTATGACGAACGCGTGCTCGTCCACGCCCCCGACGAACGCCTGTGGCTCGGCAACCGTTGGCAGGACGGCTTCGTGCCGCACGAGGGCATCACCGATGCCGAACGCGCCGAACACGTCCGCTTCTTCGCCCACATCGACCGCCTGCGCCAGACCACGGGCGCCGACGGCCGCCGCATCTTCACCGTCCCGACGGCCCTGGCCTCCGCCGACCCAAGCTGGCGCGCGCTCGATGCGCTCACCTTTCGCGACTGGCTGCACCGCGAGGGCTATCAAGCCGCCACGCTGCACTGGTATGCCGACTACTGCTGCCGCGACGACTATGGCGCGACCGCCGACCACGTCTCCGCCTGGGCCGGGCTCGCCTACTTCGCCAGCCGTGGTGGACTGGCGGCCAATGCGGAGCAAGGCACCGTGCTGACATGGCCGGAAGGGCTGGACTGGATGGCCGAGCGCCTGTTCGAGGCGGCCGGGCTGAAGGACGCCGGCCGACTGCTTGCGGGCAGCGCCGCGCGCATCGGCAACACCAATGAAGGCGGCGCACGCGTCTTCGCCGACGTGCTGCAAGCGGATGGCCGCGTCGTGCGCCTGCTGGCCGACCATGTGGTGAGCGCCATGCCGCTGCACGTGGCCAAGCACGTGGTCGAAGGCTTCGACGTGCCCGCCGCCGAACTGCCCGAGGCCGCACCGTGGCTGCTGGCCAACCTGCTGATCGACGGCTTCCCGCCCGAGCACGACGACACGCCGCTGGCGTGGGACAACGTGGTCTATCGCGGCACCGGCCTCGGTTACGTGGTGGCCAATCACCAGGACATCCGCGTCGGGCCGCCGGCGCAGAGCGTGTTCACAGCCTACGTAGCGCTGTCGGACATGACCCCGAAGGCCGCACGCGAATGGCTGCTGAAGGCGCCGCCGCAAGCGCTGCTGGACCGCGCGCTGGCCGACCTGGACACCGTGTACGGCATCCGCCTGCGCGCGCAGATCCGCCGTGCAGACCTGACCCTGCGTGGACACGCCATGGCGATTCCGGTGCCGGGCTTTCTCTCACGCCCCACGATTGCGCGCCTGCGCGAGAGCGCAGGACCGATCCACTACGCGCATGCGGACCTGTCCGGCTATTCCGTCTTCGAGGAGGCCGCGTGGTGGGGTGACCAGGCCGCACGGCGTATCGCGGCGGGCTGATCTTTGCTGCGCCGCGATGGCGGCGGCAAGGTCAAGAAAGCGCATCTGTCTTGCTATGTTGCCTCGACGGCGGCAAGCGGCAACGTGACGGCTAACGTGAAGCCCGAACCGGGTGCCGTGCTGATCTGCACGTTCCCCGCCAACCGTGCGGCGCGCTCGCGCAGCCCGAGCAGGCCGAGCGAATTGCGGCCTGGGCGTGCGTCAAGCACGGCACCGCGACCGTTGTCAGCGATCCGCACGATGCAATTCGGCTCATCGCGAACGATACTCAGCTTGACTTCGCTTGCGCCAGAATGACGTGCAACATTCGCCAGCGCCTCTTGGATCATGCGAAACACATCGATTCGGCTGTCCCGATTGAAGGCGACTTCATCTGCATCGATCTCGCTGATCACCCGCACGCCATAACGCGCCGAAAACTCGCTGGTCAGCCACTCAATCGCTGGAATCAGGCCGAGATCATCGAGCAAGACAGGACACAGGTCCGCCGAGATCCGTCGCACCGAATCCACTAACTGGTCGATCGATGCATACACGCCAGGCAAGTAGCGTGCCGCCGATGGTGGCGCAGCACCATTCAGTTTCTCTTCGACCAACATCACCGCCATCTTCAGCTCCGTCACCTGCTGGCCCAGGTCGTCGTGCAATTCACGTGCGATGCGCGCCTTTTCCTCCTCTCGGATATGCTGGATGTGCGTAGACAGGCGTCGCAGCTCCTCGCGCGATATTCGCAAGGCGTCCTCGTCGCGCTTGCGGTCCGTGATGTCCATGATCCAGCCCACCATGCGGTACGGCTCGCCGGAGCTGCTCCAGAGCGCCTGCCCGCGGGACTGGATCCATCGGAAGCCGCCGGATCGGGTGCGCACGCGATATTCGACGTCGTATGCGCTCCCGTGCTCCAGATGCGCTTTGAGGGCATTCATGGCCCGCTCGGAGTCGTCCGGATGAATCGCGTCCTGATGCGCCTGCGCATCGTTGGATAGTTCGTGGTCTTCATAGCCCATGATTCTCTTGAAATGGGCCGAGAAATAGACCGCCCCCGTTTGCAGATTCCAATCCCACAGCCCGGCGGTCGCGCCGCTCACGGCAAGCTGAAACCGCTCCTCGCTGGCCGAGAGCGCAGCGGCAACGCGGTGCCGCTCCATCGCATAGCGGATCGCACGCGTGAGCAGCGACGTCCCGATCTCCTTTTTGAGCAGGTAGTCCTGCGCACCCTCGCGTATCGCCCTCAGACCGACAGACAGATCGTCCAGGCCCGTCAACACAAGCACCGGCACATCGGGGGCCTGCCGACGGAATGCCCGGAATGTGTTCAGCCCTCGCGAGTCGGGCAATCCCAGGTCGAGCAGCACCACATCGCATGGCCTTGTCTGCAGCTCAGCGAGCGCCGCCGATAACAGTTCGGCATGTGTCAGCCGGGGCTCGAAGTCCGCCACATCGGAGAGCGCTTCCTCGACCAGCAATACATCGGATAGGCTGTCCTCCACCAGCAGGATCTCGACCTTGCGTTGCGGGAGGTTCATGGCTTCACCGGAGGAAGGGTCACCACACCTAGCCAGAATTCGTTGATGCTGCGCACGACTTCGGTGAACTTTGCGAAATCCACAGGCTTGGTGACATAGCAGTTGGCATGAAGGCCGTACGACCTCACCACGTCTTCTTCGGATTTGGACGTGGTCAGAATCACGACCGGAATCGTACGGAGCGTCACATCGCTTTTGAGTTCCTTGAGTACTTCCCGGCCGCTCATCCTCGGCAGGTTGAGATCGAGAATGATGAGGCCAGGCCGCCGCGCAGACGCATAGGGCCCCTGACACCTCAGATATTCCATAGCCGCCACCCCGTCCTCCACGATCTTTAGCGGGTTGAGGACCTTGTAATACTCCAGAGCCTCCCGGGTCATCATCGCGTCGGTCGGGCTGTCCTCCACCAGCAGGATCTCGACCAGAGCGTCCGTTGCATCGACATTCATGGACTGCCTCACTTGGGTTGCATCGTTATCGCGTTCCGTGCCTGACCTGCGTGGGCAGGGTGAATGAAAACGTGGTGCCCGCGCCGGGTTCGGACTCGACCCAGATGCGGCCGCCGTGGTGTTCCACGATGCGTTTGCACAGCGCGAGTCCGATGCCAGTGCCGGGATAGTCGCGACGGGTATGCAGACGCTGGAAAATGAGGAAAATTCGCTCGAAATACTGAGAGTCGATCCCGATCCCGTTGTCCTTGATGTGAAACACGCACGCATCGTCCCGGCTTTCGGCTCCTACGTGAATCTGCGCCTGGCAATCCTTATTGCGGAACTTGATCGCGTTTCCCACGAGGTTCTGGAACAACAGCGAGATCTGGCCTGATATCGCGCTGACCATGGGTAGCTTGTCAGTGGTGATCTGCGCCCCGCTTTCCCGGATCGCGGCACTCAGATTTCTGAGCGCGTTATCCAGCGCCTGTGCGGACTCCGTCAGTTGGTGGGGCTCTTCGGACCGCCCCACACGTGAAAACATCAGCAGATCGTCAATCAGCGCCTGCATTCTGCCGGCGCCATCGACTGCGTGCCCGATAAACTCGTCGGCGCGCGCGTCCAACTGTCCCTGGTAGCGCCGTTGCAACAACTGCAATGGCCCAGCAATCGCCCGCAACGGCTCCTGCAGGTCATGAGAAGCGACGTAAGCAAACTGCTCCAGATCCTGGTTCGAGCGGCCCAGTTCCTCGGTTCGCTGGCGCAGCACCTCCTCTGCACGCTTGCGTTCCGTGATGTCCGCGATCGCCGCGAGCACGGATGTGCCGTCCGGGGTCTCGATCGGGTTGAGCCCGATCTCCACCGGGAATTCCGAGCCGTCCTTGCGTTGGCCGAACAGGTCACGCCCCTCGCCCATCCGGCGGGCGCTCGGACCACGCAAGAACCCTTCGCGCAATCGCGGGTGCCCGATGCGATAGCGGTCCGGCAGCAGGATTTCGACCGGCTGGCCAAGCAGTTCGTCCCGGCTGTAGCCAAAGACGGACTCCGTCAACGCGTTGACCAGCGTGATCACGCCGGTGCTGTCCATCATCACCATCGCGGTCGGCGCGGACTCGACCGTCGCACGGAAACGCTCCTCTTGCCTCCGGCGCTCGGTGATATCCACGATGGCCGCGAGGACGAACATGCCCTCGGGGGTCTCGATCGGATTCAGGCCAATTTCCACCGGCAGTTCGGTGCCGTCCCGACGCAGGCCATAGAGGTGGCGGCCCGCGCCCATCGGGCGGCTTCCGGGGGCCCCATAGAACGCCGCACGGTAGTCGGGATGGCCGCGCCGGAAGCGCTGCGGCACGAGCGCGTCAACGCTCCGCCCGATCAGTTCGTTGCGCGCGTAGCCGAACACCTTTTCGGTCTGCGAATTGACCAGTACGATCCGGCCCTCGCGGTTGACCATGATCATCGCATTGGGCGCAGCCTCGACGACCAGACGGAAGCGCGCTTCGGCCCGTTTTCGCTCGTCGATTTCCCCCTGCAAAACTTCGTTTGCCTTCCCCAATTCCTCGCGCGAGACAGTGCTGTCCCTAAGCGCTTCCACCATCGCGTCGAACGCCCGTGAGAGGTCCCCGATCTCGTCGTGCGAAGTGATGGCGAGCCGGTGATTCAGGTTGCCGGCGCCCACCGCCACCGTCCCCGCGCGCAACCGCTCCAGTGGCCGGATCACGGTTCGCAGCAACAGGATCCAGGTAGCGGCGAGCACCAGCAAGACCACGGCGCCGAACACGGCGAGCGCGATATTCACGCGTTGCTGTGCATTCAGCATGCTGCGCCGGCTGCTTTCGGACAGGGCCAGGGCATCCGAAATCATGTCTTGCGCCCGGCTCATGATCTGGCCGGTCAAGCGGGCCTCCTTCTCCTGAGAGATGGGATCCCTGTCGTCATGGGCTTGCCCCTCTTGGCGGTTCGAAACGAGTTCGGCAAACAGGCGCTCGATGTTTTGATGTGTGTGACGGAGCCCATCCAGTGTCGCCTGGTCGCTCCTGCTGCCAAACTCCGCGGTACTCGAGAGCAGCTTCGAAAGCGAGGCATCGCGCAACTGCCATTGCGCTCGCGGCCGGGCCTCATGTCCGGCCACGTACTCAAGCGTGAGATAGCGGAGCGCGGTGGCTGCATTGAGAACATCGCCAGCGGTCTCGTTGTTGGTGAGGTCTGCCCTCATTTGCTGGTTGGCAAACAGCAGCACGGCAGTGATGACCACCGCGGCGCCTGCCGCGAGCGATCCGGTCAACGCGAGTCGCGTCGAGATCTTCATTGGCGCGCCTTTAGTGAATCACCGTCACCGCAGCCGGCGCAACGGCCTGCAGGGTGTCCAGATGGAGATGGCCCAGGTAGTTGGGCATGTCGGCGCGCCCCGTCAGCCTGTTCTTGACCGCCCAGCGGGTCTCGTCTTCAAGCTCCAGCAGCAGACTCTGGTCGAGCGTCACGTGGAATCGATTGTCGGACCACGAAGCCTTCAAATCCGCCGCGTCGACTTTGACGGATGCGGCAACGAGCTCGCGCGCTTCATTGGGACTTTCCTCGCAGAAGCGCGCCCCATGCATCATGGCGCGAAGCACTTTCTCGAGGGTCTTTTCATGACTCGCGACATAGGCCTGCGTGCCGACGAGGTTCGTCGACATCTTGTAGATGTCCCCAATCACGAAGGTCGTCCCATTGCCGCCGAGCTGGGATTGAAGCTTGCCCAGATTCGGCTCCCAGGTCGAGGCGACATCGATTTCATCCATCGCCAGGGCACGCGAAAGTGCCTCGGGCTTGAGATCGCGCACGATGACATCGCGGGCGGACAGTTGGTACCGGGTCAGCAAAACGTCGAGAACGAAGTGCGCGCTGGTTCCAACTGCGACGCCGATTCTCTTTCCTTGCAGATTCGCCGGCGAGGTGACCCCACGGTCTTTACGGCCGACGATGCCGTGGTCGTTCTCAGTCTTGGCGACCGTCGCGACCACAGACAGAGGCCGATGATCCATCACGGCGAACATGACAGGGAGGTCGGCGACCAAGCCGAGGTCCGCCTGCCCGGCCAATACCGCGTCCAGCGACGCTTTCCCGCTGGTGTAAGCCGGGATGGCGGCCTGTATGCCCTCGCTCGTAAAATACCCTTTCGCTTGTGCGGCGATCACCGGGCACGAACCCGCGTAGACAATGGTCGCAATGACCACGCGTTCAGGCGCGGCATCGTCCTGAATCGGGACGTGGCGGCCGATCCAAGCGTAAGCTGCGCCCCCCGCCAGAGCCGCCAGCACAACGAGGCTGACGACGGCGTAAATCAAGCGCCTTCCGCCGGCTTGGGAATCAAGCTTGATTCTCATCGCGAGGCCCCCCTCTGCGTCAAGGCTGTACGCACGCTCTTGCCGCGAGGCGAAGACCAACCGCTCCTTCCCGGCAATGTTCGCTGCAAGAATTGGTTTCCGACGACGAGAATTCCCCCGTTGCCGGGGCGGGCCGAGGCTGCGGGTCTAACCAATACGCGTTATGCGCCCAAGCGGTTCGCGTACGTCCTCAGCAAGGGCCAGGTCCGGCTTCACCGGATGCAGTATAGACACGCGCAATCGTCCGACAAGCCGCGCGGGCGGCGATATGGCGCACGCCCCCCTCCCGGGGGGGATACCGTGCGGGCCTCTGTCCCGTGACGGGGCCCCCTGGGGTGTCGGACGGCTAGGGGCTGGCGCCTGAACACGGGACTCAGTCGGGATCGCCCAACAACGCTTGCGGATTGCGGTGAACGCGCCGAGCCTTACCCCTGGCGCGGCCAGAGCGTGCGGCCGAGGAACGTCAGGGCACGATCCCACGCCTGTTGCGCCCAAACCGGGTCGTACTGCGTGGCGGCGATGCGGCCCGAGCCCACGGCCGTTTCATTGGCGAAGGCGTGGTGCGCGAGATAGCGGTGGAACTCGACATCGACACCGGCCTCGCGCAGCTTCTGCTCGAGCGCGTCGGCCGACTCGATCTTGAAGAACTGATCTTGCGTGGCCCAGTGGCCTTGCACCGGCACCTTGATCTTCGACGCATCGATGTATTCCAGCGGCGGCAGGCCGTACCACACCACGCCGGCATCTGCCTCCGGCGTATTGCACAGCGCCAGCAGCGTCAGCGCACCACCCATGCAGTAGCCGGTCACGCCCACGCGCTCGCAGTGCTGCTTGAGGTATTGCACGGCGCCGCGAATGTCTTGCGTGGCCGCGTCGCCAAAGTTCAGGTTGGTCATCAGGTGGTGGGCTTCTTCCTCTTCCACGGTCTGGCTGCCGCGGTACAGGTCGGGCACCAGCGCCACATAGCCGGCACGCGCCAGGCGGTCGGCCACGCCACGGATCTGGTCGTTCAGGCCCCACCACTCCTGGATGACGACGATGCCCGGCGCGCCCGCTTGCTTGGCCGGCTTGGCCAGATAGCCCTGGACCTGCTGACCGTCCGGGCGCTGATACGTGATCATGGATCCTTGCGTTGCTTTCATGCGGTGGCTCCTCTGGTAGAACAAGAGCGCACAGCATAGCCCCTGGCGATGAATTTTTCAGGTCCGACGGTGCAGGCTTCCGAATCAAACCCTCTATCATTGCCGGACCATCATTACAAAAAATTGCCATGATCCGAACCCTCGCCCTCGCCGTTTACCTGCTGGTGATGCTGATCCACATGTACATCGTGCTGCTCGAGATGGTGCTGTGGAAAACGCGCGGGCCGAAGGTGTTCCGCATCACGCCCGAGAAGGCCGCTGAAACCGCGGCCATGGCTTCGAACCAGGGGCTGTACAACGGCTTCCTGGTGATTGCGCTGGCGCTGGGGCTGGTGGCACCGGATGCCACCGTGTCGGCATCGTTCGCGCTGTATGGGCTGATCTGCGTGGCGATTGCCGGCATCTGGGGCGGGATCACCGTCAGCAAGCGGATCGTGTTTGTGCAGACGGTGCCGGCGCTGGTGGCGTTGGGGCTGGGGTGGTTTGCCTGACGTGCTGAGGTGAATGGCCTCGGCAACGGCGCAGAAGTCTCCGCCCGCGCCCTGCTATCTCACCTTCACATGCTCCGTCAGCATCGCGCCAAAGACCTCCGCCAACTCGGTCTTGCCAAAACGCTGCTCGCCCGCACCTTTCTCGACATCGATGTGGCCGGCGTTGTGCTGGTCGTATAGGTCGGTGAGCAGCTGCACATGGTTCTCGCTGAGCCCCGCGCGTTGCAACGAGGCTGACCACGCACTGCGCGGCAACTCGCCGGCAACGATCTCCCGCCCGCTCACCTCGCTGAACGCACGGGCGATGTCGAGCACGCTCACCCGCCGCGGGCCCTCGACGCTGACGATGCGCGGCGTGCTCCAGGGCCCGTCGTCCTGCAGCAGCTCGGCCGCGAGGGTGCCGACATCCTGGGCCGCGATGGCGGGAAAAGGCCGGGACAGCGGGTGGTGCAGGCTCGGCAGCGCGCCCGTGGCGAGCATCACCGGCAGCATGGCGGTCCAGTTCTGCGCGTGTTCCGCAGAGCGCAGCAACGTCAGGCGTGTCGCCAGCGGCCTCAGGCGCGTCTCCTGTTCGTGGAACAGGAGCGTGAGGCCGGTGCCCCGGTCCAGTTCCGCGCCGTAGTCCGACAACGCGAGCACCGCCGGCGGTGGATTGGCGCGCAAGACCTCGGCGGCCACGTCGATCATGCGGCGCATCGTCGATTCGGGGTGCGGATCGCGCACCGGCACCGGACACAGGATCTGCACCGCCGAGGCCCCCGCAATGGCCTCGGCGACCGACGCCGCGTCGCCCAGATCAGCCCGCGCGACCTCGCATCCCAGCTTGGCAAACGCATCAGCGTGCCGCGCATCACGCACCACCGCCCGCACGGGCTTGCCGGCGCGGCGCAAGGCAGCGATGGTCGCGCGCCCGACGTGGCCCGACGCTCCGAAAATGACGAACATGCTCGACCTCCCTTGAGTCTTAAGGTCCGGCACACGCGCAGGACCGATGAGACGGGAGCCTAAAGCGCAGCGCCTCGGGAGACTTGCAGGAAAGGAGGATTCTTGCAGCGACGGATGATTGCGCGGCGGGCCAGCGACGGAACCCGGCGCATGCCCGTCACCTGCGCAATGCCACTGGCGTGCTCGCCGCTCGCCTCGCGGACTTGCCGGCGTTCGCGATGTCCCGTGGCGTCTGGCCGAGCAGCCGGCTCATCCACTGGGTCATGTGGCTCTGGTGCGCAAAGCCTGCCTCCAGCGCGATCTGCGTGGCGGTCAAGCGCCCTTCGAGCAACATCGCCCGGGCCCGCTCCACCCGGCGCTGCACGACATACCGATGCACCGGCACGCCCAGCGTTGCGCGAAACAGCGCCTTGAAATACGGCACGCTCAAGCCAGCCTCCGCAGCCAGGTCGGCCAGCGTCAGGCGCTGGTGCAGATGGCTTTCGATGTAGTCCACCACGCGCGCCGCGACCCTGGGGGCCAGTGTGCGGCTGTCAGTGACAAGAGCGTGGTCGCCGGTCAGGAGCTGGACCACGAGGGCCGTGCACAGGCTTTCCGCATAGAGCGGATCGGAGGGCGCATCCGCTTCGAGTTCAGCGCCCAATGCAGAAGCGAGATGATGCAAACGCGGATCGCGCCACTGCAAGCGCGGTTCGACTTGCCTGCGCACTGCGCGCGCGCCGAGCTGTTCGCCGATCGACCGGACCAACGTATCACTGATGGCGATGCGCAGGATGGTGCAGTCGGCATCGTCCGTCCACTCGCCCGCCAGCCCTGCGGGAATCACGTCGGCGTCGCCATGCGCCTGGATGCGCGAATAGCGGCGGCCGTCACACAGGCAGTTCGCCTTCACGGGCGCCCCGAAATGCACGTTGATGCGATGGTGCGCCATCGCCGGCACCCGGTAGGTCCCTGGGCGGATGCCTAGCAACGTGGCGCCAAACCCCTGCCAGCCGAGGTCGGCGCTCGAACGCAGGCTGATCGGAACGGGATCGGGCAGCGGCGTGGCGGTAGGCATGGCGTGACCTGGGGGTGCGCGTTGTGTCTGGACATTCTGCCAGTTTGCCGCGCGCCGTGATGCGCCGAGAATCGGTTAGCCTATGCGCGCCTTGCATGCACCAATATCCACGGGGGATTCATTTGAAAACACGGTGGCTGGCTTTTCTCGTCGCGTCCATCTGCAGCGCGAGCCCTGCAGCGTTTGCTCAACTTTCAAGCGGTCCGCTCAACACCGAGGCAACCCGCCAGGACATTCAGGCGTACTGGCAAATGGAGAACCTGCGTGTGCGCGCCCATACGGCCAAGGCAGTCGATCTGTACATTGTCTCGCCACACGTGTGGTACGTGGTGCAGTTGGACGAAACGGGTCTACGCCGTGGGGGGTGCGAATACCAGACGGAAGATCCTGCCCTGATTGCCGATCTGCTCAGCGCCATCGATGGCGCCCATCTGCAGACCACATCGTTTTCTTTGCCGGAGTTCGAGCCACGCGAAGCGATCTATCTGCGCTTAAGCGACGGCAGCCAACTGGGCTTGCTGTTCGAAGGGCCATACGGAACCCAAACCTTTCTACGAGGCCGCGCCGGCAATCATCTGTTTCATGCCGATCGCAATCTCGCCGACCAGTTATATCGATGGGCCGCAAGGCTGAAGCCGGTCGACAAATGCGAGCCCTTCATCAAGGACTACCGAAATTAGTTGTCTGCTTGTCGCGCGTGAGGATGGTCATGGGCGATCAGGCCAGCGTGGCGATGAACCCTTGCGCTGCCTCGAGCACCGCCGCCTCCTGCTCCCGATGCGGCACGTGCCCGCAACGCGGCAGCAACGCCAGCTTGGCGGACGCGCCGGCCAGCGCGACGATGCGTTCCGGCTGTGCGGTCGATCCGTACTCGTCTTCCGTGCCATGGATGGCCAGGACCGGGCAGCGGACGCGGGGCAGCTCGCCATCGAGGCTCCAGTGCGCGAAGGCCGGTGACAGCCACGTGTCGACCCATGCGTCGAGCACCCACTGAGCGTTGTCGCCGTGGTACTTCTCGAGCCGCGCCATCTGGTCCGGCGCGGCGAATTGCGCCTGGGCGATGCGGATGCCCTCGCGGGTGCGCTCCTCCACAAACGCCTGTGCCGATTCGGTGATCAGCCCGACGCAGCGATCCGGATACGCCGCCGCAATCGACACCGCCATGCCGCCCCCAACGCTGTGGCCGAAGACGATGAAGCGCTCCACCCCAAGCTGCTCGACGAGCATGGCAAAGCCGCCCTGCGCCTCCTGCCGGATGAAGTCCGGCCCCAGGTGGCCTGGGTGCGCGTCGGACCGGCCGAAGCCGAGCCGGTCGTAGGCAATGACGGCGCGGCCGGTGGCGCGCGCGAGCCGCTGCGGAAAGTCGCGCCACAGATCGACGCAGCCGAGCGAGTCATGCAGCAGCACGATCGGCGGCGGCGCGGCATCCGCCAGTTCCCCCCACTGCTTGACATAGAGACGGCCGTTGCAGGTGGCGAGCCACGTCTGGGCAACGTCGAGGCCAGGCGAACCCGTCATTTCAGAACAGGCGATCGAGCCAGCCGTGCGGGTCCGGCGCGCGGCCTTGCTGAAGGTCCACCAGCGCAGTCTTCAGGCGGGTCGTCACGCTGCCGGCCCCGCCATCACCGATGGTGAAGTTGTGCTTGCGACCCTTGACCGTGCCGATGGGCGTGACCACGGCGGCGGTGCCGCAGGCGAAGGCTTCGCGCAGGCGGCCGCTTTGGGCGTCGGCCTGCCACTGGTCGATCGAGTACGGCTCTTCGCGCACGGTCAGACCCATGTCGCGCGCCAGGGTGATCAGCGAATCGCGCGTGATGCCGGGCAGGATCGTGCCGGTGAGCGGCGGCGTCTGCAGCGAGCCATCGTCGAAGACGAAGAACACGTTCATGCCGCCGAGCTCTTCAATCCAGCGGCGCTCCACCGCGTCGAGGAAGACCACCTGGTCGCAGCCTTCGCGCGTGGCCTCGGCCTGGGCGACCAGGCTGGCCGCATAGTTGCCGCCGCACTTGGCCTCGCCGGTGCCGCCGGGTGCGGCGCGCGTGTAGCTGTCGGACACCCAGATCGTGACCGCCGCCGATGCGCCGCCCTTGAAGTACGCGCCCACCGGGCAAGCGATCACGCAGAACAGGTACTCGGCCGACGGCTTCACACCCAGCACCACCTCGGTGGCAATCATGAACGGGCGCAGGTACAGCGAGCTGCCTTGCGTCGACGGAATCCACTCGCGGTCCAGCTTCACCAGCTCGCGCACGGCTTGCAGGAACAGCTCTTCCGGCAACGCCGGCATGGCCAGGCGCTTGGCAGAGTTCTGGAAGCGGCGCGCATTGGCATCGGGGCGGAACAGCGCGCCGCCGCCGTCCGGCAGCCAATACGCCTTCATGCCTTCGAAAATCTCCTGCGCGTAGTGCAACACCAGCGTGGACGGATCGCACTGGATCGGGCCGTGCGCGCCGACTTTCGCGTCATGCCAGCCCCGTCCCTCGGTGTAGCGGATGGTGGCCATGTGATCGGTGAACACGCGACCGAATGCCGGGTTCTGGAGCAGGCGTTCCCGCTCGGCCGCCGCCACGGGGTGCGGGCTCTTTTCGATCGAAAGCGTCGATTCGACAACGTTGTTCATACCGTCTCCAAGGTTTGCGAGGTTGGCCACACGCCCAGAAAGCAAGCATTCTGCGCCAGCGAGCGTGGAATTTGATTGCGTAGATGTCTTCGGAATCATACAGATTGGCAGGCACGACTTGTGATCGCGGATCGCGTGGCATCCCATTCCAACCCGCGTTCGATGCACCGCAGCATCGACGCGCGTGTCGCCCACGGCACGGTTTCACCCGAGACGGGACACCTTCTCACTCGCGTCGCCGAGGTGCTCAGCCAGGTGATCGACGCAGGTGCGGAACCCCTCAGAGAAGCGCACATCCGCGCGCACCCGGGCCAGGTAGGCAATGGCCATGGCGAGTGCCTGCGCCCACACCGCATTCGCGACGCTGGCGTGCAGGTTGGCAGGTGGCAGGCGATCCGGCAGCCCACCGCCTGACGTCGGCGCGAACCCCATTGGCAGCATGTCGTAGGCCGGCGCCAGCGTATAGGGGCGGCCGTGCTCGCTGGTGAACGACAGGTTGCCGTTGTGCATATCGGTGTTGCCGATCAACGTGCCGAACGCATAGAGCAGCGCGGCGCCACTGGCCGATTCGGGCGTGATCACGCCGTTGTTTGCCAACTGCGCCGTGATGACCGGCCATGGGGCGCGGGCGTCTCCGGCAAACTCGGCATCGAGCGAGGCGAGTGAAAACAGGCCGCACCGGCCCATCACCCCCTTCCGGTCGAAGCGCTCGACTTCCAGGAAGCGCTGCCCGGCACAGTCGATGATGCGCGACCGTGCTGCGGGCACACCCGACGCAGCCAGCGTCTCGAGCGCGTGGTGTTCCGCCAGCAGCAGATCACGCCAACGTTCGATCACGGGGTTAGGCTGGTCGTCGTGCAGCGTGAACTTGACCAGCACGTGGCGCGGGCCGTTCGGGGTCTCGACAAAGGCCGTGAACTTCGGCTGTTCACCGCCTGCGGACGAGTTGGGCAGGTGGCCACTGGCGGCTTCTTTGCCCAGGCGGACATAGGCGTCACCCCTGGCACCCTCCAGGATGGGCGCCGGCAACGGGGCGTCGAGAAACCGCTCACGCGCCCGGTCCCCCAGCAGCAGATTGCCCACCGCATCCTGGCCGTGCGCGGTCAGGGCGCGCAGCACCTGGGCATCGTTCCACTCAGCCACCTTGGCCGGCAGGCCGAGCACGTCGGCAAACCTCGACGCATACGCGCGGCCGAGGAAGCCCTGCGGCCGCATGTCCATCAGCCACCATGGGAGGCTGTCACTGTGCAGCGTCACCCCATCGGCCTGCTGCATGACAAACCCGTGCGGCCGGACCGGTATCAGCATCCCCAGATGCCGGATCGTGCCGTCCGCACCCACGCGGTAGATGGCAATGTCGTCGAGCCCTCGCCCGGCGTCTCGCAACGCATATTGAATGGATCGAGCCGCCCCAAGCCGCACCACCTCGCTACCCATGGTAGTCATGGCGCGCGACAGCGTTGGCTGGCTAATCCCAATATTTTCAAGGAGTTGCCGAGCCCCAGCGGGCCCTTCGGCGAGGCGCAGACGGATCTGATCAGCGTGGGAGGCCATCCGAAGAATGGATTAATGAATAGATATTTGAATATATCACTGAATGGAAATTTGCACCTGCCTCCAGGAAAGCCCGGATTCAAGGCGACCAGATTGGCAGAAGCAAAACGCTGCGCTCAATCAGGACCCGTGCGCGGGGGCAGCAGGCTTGCGGCGCGCCATATGGTGCAAGTACGCCAGCAGATCGCTCAACTGGGCTTCGGACAGCGTCTTCTCATCGATGGCCGACATGCGGGCGTTCGGCCACCAGCGCAGCGACTGCGGATCGCGGATGAGGTGGCGCAGCTTGTCGTCCCCCAGATACTCGACCGGGCTGTAGGGCACGTTCAGGTCAGGCCCGAGGTTGGCGTCGCCCGCGCGGTTGAGCGTATGGCAGGAAAAGCAGACGCGCTGGAACGTGGCGAAGCCGCGCATGACCGGCCCGTCTGCCGGCAGCCCGGACGCGGGCCGGATGGCCGCAAAGCGTTCGCCCGGCAGCGCGGCCACGTCGATGCGCACAATGCTGTAGGTCCACAGGCTCTCATTGACCTCCGCTGCCTTGGCCGGCGGCGACGTCCAGATCAGGCGAAACGGCCCGATGTCCTGTCCCTTGAGCGTGGGCCACGGCGCGGCCGGGTCTTCCACGGCGAGCCAGGCGCGCGGCCCGTCAGCGCGGTCGGCCAGCAGCAGGCGCATCGGCAAGTGCGACACATAGCCGTCACTGGCCGAGGTGGTGGCGCTCGCCTCCGGGCTGGTCGGCAGGCCGCGCAAGAGCTCGGTCACGGCGATCGCCTTGAAGGTCAGGCGGCGCTTCAGGTTCTCGTCTTCGACGGTGACATCGGTCAGGCGTGGGTCATGCAGCAACGTGTCACGCGCCCACGACTGTTGCTGCGCGCCGACGACAAGGGTCAGCGTCGTGGCATCCGCGGCGTGCGCCGTGCCCCCAAGCGCCGCGCAAGCGCAGACGAGCCATCCTGCCATCGTTACGAGCCAGGTCTTCTTCATGCATTCCCCCAAATCGGCTGAGCGTTGCGAGTCGTCCAACCCGGCGGCACCGCGTCTGTCTACGAGCAAACGCCGCCGGCGGTCGGTTCGTGTTCGGGTGAGAGTGTATTCAAGCAAACGGAAATTGGAAGCCGACCATGCCACCCGGGCATGACAGAACACCGTAGTCAGGCTGGCAGATCAGGTAGCCTAGAGCCGTATTGGACGCACGCAAAGCCAGTGCCGCCGGAATCCGACACCCATGCCCACCCACCACGCCCTCCCCCTGCTCTACAGCTACCGCCGCTGCCCCTATGCGATGCGCGCCCGCATGGCCATGCTGCAGGCCAACCGGCGCTTCGAGGCGTTCGAAGTCGTGCTGCGCGACAAGCCGTCGGCGCTTCTGGCGCTCTCGCCCAAAGGCACGGTGCCGGTGCTGCAATTGCCAGATGGCGGCGTCCTCGAAGAAAGCTGGGACATCATGCGATGGGCGCTCGAGCCCGCAGACGACGGCTGGTGGAGCCGCGCGCAATCCGAGGACAACCTGGACCTGCTCCAGCGCAACGACGGCGACTTCAAACGCGATCTCGATCGCTACAAGTATCCGGAGCGTTATCCCGCAGAGGCGGCGTCCTGCGAAGCCGTGCGCTCACAAGCCGTGGCGGCATTGCCGGCGCTGCTGGAGGCCAGGCTGCAACGCGAGCGCTATCTGGGCGGCGCGACCCCGTGCGCGACCGATCTGGCGATTTTTCCCTTTGTGCGCCAATTTGCAGCGGTGGAACCGGGTTGGTTTGCCGAGCAGGCCTTGCCCGCACTGCAGGGTTGGCTGGCGGCATGGCTGGCCAGCCGCCTGTTCGAGGTCTGCATGACGAAGCTGCCAAGCCAAGCCGTTTCGGCGTTTCCCGCCTTGCAGGAACCAGACCAGGCCACCTGCGTGCGCTGACTGCCTGCGCAGCATCCCATGGGCCGGCTGCGGCGGGCGCACGGCAAACGCCGCCGGATTCACGAGACTAGAATGAATCATCTGGCGTGACTTGGCGCGGGTCATCGTTTGGCGGTGCACTCGCGCGCGGTCTCTGCCGGCCGTGGGTGACGGGCCGGCAAAGGAGCAGGGTCGATGCGGTCGCGAGTGAATTCCAGCGGGCGCCTGAGACGCAATGCCATCACGGTTGCGGCCGTCGTCGTCAGCCTGATCCTGATCGGGCGCTTGAGCGGCGTCGTGGTCGACTGGCTGTGGTTTGCTTCGATCGGCTATACCGACGTCTTCTGGACGGTCCTTGCCGCCCGGACGCTGCTGTTCGTTGCCGTGTTTGTCGTCTCTGCAGGCGCGATCGGTACTTCAGGGTTCCTGGCGCATCGTTATGCCCGGCGCTTCCACCTCCTGAGACGGGGCACCACCACCGCATCGGGCCGGACGGAGGTCATCAGCGAACTGGTCGAGCAGGTCACCCCGCGCATTCCCTGGCGCGCCAGCATCGCGGCCGGTGCGGTTGTCTTGGGGCTGCTGATCGCCGCTGGCGAACTCTCGAACTGGGACACAGCGCTGCGCTTCCTGCGCCAGGTCCCGTTTGGCGAGCGCGATCCGGTCTTCGACAAGGACATCGGCTTCTACCTGTTCTCGCTGCCCGCCTACATCGCGCTCAAGAACTGGCTGCTTCTGCTGCTCTTCTGCAGCGCGGGGATCGCCGGCGCAGTGTATGGGGCGCGCGGCGACATCGCGCTCGAGCGCTCGCGCCGCGTGCTTTCGCCCGCCGTGGTCACGCATGGCTCGGCGCTGCTCGGCCTGTTCTTTGCGGTGAAAGCCTGGTCCTACTGGCTCGACCGCTTCCTGCTGCTGTATGGCGACAACGACGTCGTGGTGGGCGCCAGCTATACCGACGTCCACGTCGTACTACCGGTGCTGTGGTTGCTGGTCGGCCTTGCCGCCGCCGCGGCCGTTGCCTCGTGGGCCAATCTTCGCCGGCGCAGCGATCAGATGACTGCCGCCTCGGTGCTGCTGGTGTTCGGCAGCTCGGCGTTGCTCGCCGTGATCTACCCAGCGCTGTTCCAGCGCTTCTATGTCAAGCCCAACGAGCTGCAGCTGGAGGCGCCCTACATCGCGCGCAATATCGCGCTCACGCGCAGGGCCTACGCCCTGGAGCGCATCACGGTCCGGCCGTTTCCGGCCGAGCAGGGGCTCAATCTCACCGCACTCCAGGCCAACCGGGCGACCATCGACAACGTCCGCCTGTGGGATGTGCAGCCGCTGATGGACACCTACGCGCAGCTGCAGGAGATCCGGACCTACTACAAATTCCTCTCCGTGGACATCGACCGCTACCGGCTCGATGCCGGCTACCGGCAGGTCATGCTGTCGGCGCGCGAGCTGGAGACGGCGATGCTGCCGCCCAACGCCCAAACCTGGGTGAACCTGCATGTGCTGTTCACGCACGGCAACGGCCTCGTGATGTCGCCGGTCACGGAGAAATCCACCGAGGGCCTGCCCTCCTTCTTTCTGCAGGACATTCCGCCCGTTGCCAGCGGCGGCCCGGCCATTCGCGAACCGCGCCTCTATTTCGGCCAGGGCAATCAGGACTACGTGATCGTGAAGGGCAGCGTGCCCGAGTTCGATTACCCCAAGGGCAAGGACAACGTCTACCTGGCATACAGCGGGCACGACGGTGTCGCCATCGGCGGACTGGCGCGGCGCAGCCTGTTCGCGTGGCAGCTTGCCGATATCAACATCCTGCTCACCGGCTACATCACCGATGAGAGCCGCGTCCTGCTCCACCGCAACATCCAGGACCGCGTGAGCACGATCGCCCCGTTCCTGACCCTCGACCATGACCCGTATCTTGTCGCGAGCGGCGGGCGCCTGTTCTGGATGCAGGACACCTACACCACCAGCCGCTGGTTCCCCTACGCCCAGCCGAGCAGCGGCGGCACCAATTACATCCGCAACGCCGTCAAGGTGGTGATCGACGCGTACAACGGCACGGTCGACTTCTATGTGAGCGACCCGGCCGATCCGATCCTGCAGACGTATCAGCGCATCTTTCCGAGCCTGTTCAAGCCGTTGGCGGCGATGCCGCAAGACCTGCAGCAGCACATCCGCTACCCGGAAGACCTGTTCCTGATCCAGGCGCAACGCTACCGCGCATATCACATGGAAGCACCGGAAGTCTTCTACAACCGTGAGGATCTCTGGCAGTTCCCGCGCGGGCTGGCCGGCATCGACGGCGGGGGCAGCGCTCCCACGACCATGATGACGCCGTACTACATGATCATGCGGCTGCCAGGCGAGCCCCGCGCCGAGTTCGTCCTCCTGCTGCCGATGGTGCCCAGCCAGCGGGAGAACATGATCGCCTGGCTGGCCGCGCGTTGCGACCCGCCCGACTACGGCAAGCTCATCCTCTACGCCTTCCCCAAGGACAAGCTGGTCTACGGGCCGTTCCAGATCGAGGCGCGCATCCAGCAGAACACCGAGATCTCGCAGCAGATCTCGCTGTGGAACCAGATGGGCTCGCGCGTGATCCGCGGCCATCTGCTGGTGGTGCCCATCGACAATTCGATCCTGTATATCTCCCCGCTGTACTTGCGCGCGGCGTCCGGGCAGTTGCCCGAGCTGAAGCGGGTGATCGCCGCCTATGGCGACCGCGTGGTGATGGAGGCGACCCTGGGCGAGGCGTTGGCCGCGCTCTTCAAGGAGACAGCCCCAGCGGCATCAGCGCCCGGAGGCGCATCGGACGCGCGCGCCCGTGACGCACTCGCCCACTACAACCGCGCCATCGAGCGCTTGAAGGCGGGGGATTGGAGCGGCTTCGGGGCGGAACTGGATGCGTTGCGGCCGCTGCTGGAGGCGCTTGGTGCAGGCAAGCCCGAGCAACAGAAATGACCCTCGAGCGCGATGCAGAGCGTGCCAGCTCAACCCGGGAGAGCGAGGCATCCGCTTGGGCGTGAACGAATGCGGCGGAAATGCGAAGCTGCGTACCCGCCTCAAGCGCCTGCGCAAATCGCAAACGCTCCACCCAAGGAAAAACGACCCGGCCGCGTATGCGACCAGGTCGTCAAATTTCGCCTTCACCGCTGTGCCATCCGGCAAGTCGAGCGAGACCTTAACTGAAGGCCGTTAGCCTCGAAGGGCGGGTCCTGGCATGACACCGTACTCCACACTCAGAAGTCGAACGATTCCAGCGTGGTATTCAGGCCATCACTGAAACTGATCACCAGCCCGCGCGTTCCGGACGCCGGCGCTCGCAGTGAAACGTTCGCCACCCCGCCCGTTGCACCCACTGCCACCGGCACCAAGCCAGTGTCTGTTTTCTGCCAGACACTGATCCACGGCCAGCGCGTGGCGTTCCAGGTGAGCGCGAGTGCGTCCGCGCCCAGGCGGTAGGTGCCCCACGGCTTGACCACCGCGTCCGACGGTACGGACATGGCGCGCAGCACGGCCGGCTTGGCCGCTTGCGCAGCCGTCTGCGTCGGCAACGCCACCAGCCCACGCAGCACGCGCACGGACTGAATGCCGTCCAGCGCGGGAATGGTCAACTTGAAGCTGGCGCTGGCCTGCTCTGCATCACCCACCTCCTGCAACTGCAGCGGATAGCGCAAGCGGCCCTGAGCCGTAGTGACTTCCATCACGTAGTCGCCATCGGCAGGCAGCGTGCTGGCAGCAAGCGCGACGGTATCTGGCGTGGACTTCATGCGGACCGGCGCTTGCAGCTTCACCTGCCCCGTTGCGCGAACCATCCTGCCGGCGAGGTAGAGAACGTCGACCGCGCTGGTGACCGGAGGCGCCTCCTGCGGCTGGAGGAATGCTGCCTTGGGCTTGGGCTTGGCGCTCAAGGGCAGGTTCTGCTCCAGGTAGTCGTAGGCGCCGCTATAGGTGTAGTCGGACACGGCGCCGGGAGTGCTGTAAGACATTACGTCGTGCCATTCGGTCGGTGCCACCAGCCGACGATTGCCAAGCGGATCGATCACCGAGGCCCATGCACCGCCGGCCCAGTTCCAAGGGCCCTCGAACACCTGCCCGGCAGAGCGCGAATACGGAAACGCCGCATCGTCCCAGCTGTGCAGACGACCGAAGTTGTGACCAACCTCATGCATCATCACGATCACCATTTCAGCATCCTTGCGGCCACTCCACAGGTGCGAGGCCACGGCTGCGCGTCCGGGCACCTGGCCCAGCCCGGTACAGCTGTCACACGGCATGACGCCGAAATAGAAATCGTAGTTCTGGGGATTGCTCGCGCTGCGCAGTGCGTCGACGGCGTCAATCCATGCGTTGCTGTCGTTTTTGGCCGGCCCGGCCAACGGCGGCTCCATCACGAAATCCACGTCCGACAGCGGGTAGAGGCCGCGCAGGCTGGCTTTGAACCAGTTGAGGTCCAAATCCACCTTGGCGCCCGAATCCGGCGCGATAGGCACCACGTGCATGCGAATGTAGGTCGCGCCCTTCAGCACGTCGGCTGACGGCGTGTAGGTGAAGCGCGTGACACCCTGCGGAAACTTCTGATCGTTGGCCGCCACATCCAGGCGGAAACCGGGCCCGATCCAAGCACCCGGCACCGTATAGGTATAGCTGCCCGCCAGATCGCTCTCCGCGACCGAGGCAGCACCGAGCGTGGCCGGGCCTTGCATGACGAAGGTCTGCGAGCCCAGCGCGGTGTTGGAGACCGTCAGACGCACCTGCGACGTGTAGACATCCGACGTACCGTTGGGCACCAGGCGCACACGCACCATCGTGTCGCGCCCCGGGGCAAAGCGCAGGTACTTGCTCGGCGTGGGCTGGCTGACCGAGATCAACTGGCTTTGATAGACCTGTACGTCCTGGAACGCCAGTGATGCCGCCATGGCCGAAACCACCAGGTTTCCGGCCGGGAAGCCGCGGCCCTTGGCATCGACCAGCACCACGGTACCGCTGGGCGCGCCCGATGGCACCACGAACTCCAGCCAGCTACCGTCAGGTGCGACGCCGACGGGCGCGGCCGAGATGTCGCCCAGCTTGATCTGTTTGACGCGCTGCAGGCGCGCGCCACTGAGGCGCACGTGCTGCCCCTCGCGTGCATTGCCCGGCTGCATGCTGGTCGGCACCGGCACCGCCTCCACCGTGACCGGCGTGGTCCAGGTCTGGCGGGCACCGTCTTCCCGACGCAGCGTGAGCGTGTTGCTGGCGTCGTCCGCCGCTTGCGTATTGGGCAGCGTGACCACCAGCCGATCGGCGGATTGGAACGACGCCGTCAGTTCCGTCTCACCCCAGTACACCCGCGTGGCCCGCGTCAGACCGACACCCTGCACCGTGATGGCGGTCCCAGGCACGCCCGTCAGCGGCGTGACCGATGCCACCTGAAGCGGCAAGGCGGTACCAGTCTGTCCGCCCCCCGTGCCATTGGCGGGTGACACCGCAGCGTTGGCGGCCGATGCGTCGTCACCGCCTCCGCCACACCCTTGCAGCCCCGACGTCAGCACTCCGACTGCCAGCGCACCACCAATCCATCGACCCTTCATATCCCGACTCTTCTTCATCGCCTATCTCCGTGGCTTGTTGAAAGAGCGGGCATTCTAGGCAGCAATCGGCGTCAAATTTCGTTGAAGGAATCTTCAGATTGCCGGCACCAGCGTTTGCGCTAAGCGCACAAAAAGAAACCGCCCCGAAGGGCTGGTGCTGTTCAGCTATTTCGCGAATCACCACGACTTGCGATCCTCGACAGCGAGCCTGAAGCGTTGCTGAATGATCAGCAGTCCCGCATCCCTATTGCATGTACCGCTCGTTGCCGATCAGGCCGATCTTCGTGGCGCCCATGCGCTGCGCGGAGGCGAGCACCGCGGCGACGCTCCGGTACGGTGCGAGCTTGTTCGGCAGCAGGTGAATCTCCGCCTGCACCGGCTGCGCCGCCACCTGGGAGAGTTTCACGTCGAGCGCGGCCGGGTTCACGACCGCGCCGTTCCACGAGACCGTGCCGTCGGAGCCGATATCGACCTGCACGACTTCGGGCTGCGTCAGTGGCGGCGGCGGGTTGCCGACCGGCAGATTCATCTTGACCGCGTGCGTCTGCATCGGAATCGTGATGATCAGCATGATCAGCAGTACCAGCATCACGTCGATCAGCGGTGTGGTGTTGATGTCGACCATCACGTCCGGCTCGCGGCCAGTCCCGCCGGATCCCACATTCATTCCCATCGTTGGCTCCTCACCCTCCGCGCACCGGCGGCTCCGTCACAAATGACACCTTGCTGATTCCCGCGCGCTCGCAAGCCGTAATGACGCGGCCAATGAACTCGTAGCGCGTGCTCTGATCGCCGCGCACGTGAACGTCGGGCTGCGGCTGCATCACCGACACGGTCTTCAACTGCGCAAGCAGCGTTGCTGCATCCACGTGCTTCTCGTCCCAGAAGATGTCGCCATCGCGGTTGACTGCGATCGTGACGCTCTTGGGCGTGGTCTGCAGCGGCTGCACCGTCTGCTTTGGCAACTGCACCGGCACGGTATGCGTCACCACCGGAATCGTGATCAGGAAGATGATCAGCAACACCAGCATCACATCGACAAGCGGCGTGGTGTTGATGTTGGCAATGACTTCGCCCTCATCGCCATCCTGGCCGTCCTGGCCAACGCTCATCGCCATGATTTACCCCACCTGCTCGACCAGCGTAACGTTCTGCGCTGCCACAGAACGCTTTGCACGCTTGCTGCCGGCCAGCACGACGGCGTGCAATTGAGCGCCGAAGGCGCGCACACGCTCCATCACCGATTTGTGGCGGCGCACGAGGAAGTTGTAGCCGAGCACGGCCGGAACCGCGACCGCGAGTCCAATTGCCGTCATGATCAGCGCCTCGCCTACCGGACCCGCAACCTTGTCGATCGATGCCTGACCGGCGACGCCGATGGCCGTCAGCGCGTGATAGATGCCCCATACCGTACCGAACAGGCCAATGAACGGCGCCGTCGAGCCGACGGTTGCGAGGAACGCGAGGCCATCTTGCAGGCGGTTCGACACGTTGGTGATCGCGCGCTCAACCGAGACATCGATCCAGGTATTGCGATCGACCGATTCGAGCAGGGCTTCGTCGTGATGCTCGCCAGCCTCGATCGCGGTTTCGGCAAGGAAGCGGAACGGCGAGGTCTCGTCCAGCAGCTTCGCGCCCGCGGCGAGCGATGGCGCGCTCCACAGTTGATCGTCGGCGTTCTTCGCGCGGCGGTTCGCACGCATTTGCTCCAGGAACTTGGTGATCATGATGTACCAGCTGCCCATTGACATGATCACCAGCAGGGCCAGCACGAAGCGGGCAACGAAGTCGCCGTTCTTCCACAGCGCGCCAAGACCGTACGGATTGTCGACGGGTTCAGTGTTGGCAGGGGCCGGCGGCGGTACGGCCTGGTCGGCTGACGCACCGGCCATTTGTGGCGCAATGGCGCTGGGGGCGGCCACCTTCGCATCGCTAGCTTGGGCGTACGCCATTTGCGGCGTGACAAAGGTGGTCGCCGAGGCCGCGGCGATCAACAGGCTTGCCGCCATGGCGGCCAGAGAACGCTTCTTCATATCTACTCCCGTTCAAACATTGAACTTCTTCAACTTGACTAAAAAAACGCTGCCAGTGCCGCTCGAGTGCTGCGTCCCAGATCAGTTCAGGTTGAACGAGAACGGAACTTGGACACGCACCGGCTGGCCCTGGGAGACGCAACTGAACTTCTTCACCGCGTTGAATGCCGCGGTATCCAGCGAGGCATCGTCGGACGACTTCGCGATACGTTCACGCGTAATGTGGCCCTGCGGATCGACCACGAATTCGACGAGCACGTCGCCAGTGACGTTGTTCTCCTGGGCATCCTTGGGATACACCACGGACGCGCGCACCTGATCGGAATTCGGGCAAACCACACCCACTTCGGTGCTCGCCGCCTTGGCCGGCGCGGGCGGTGCTTGCGGTGCAGGCGGTGCGACCGCGGGCATCGATGGAACCAGCGCAGCCTGATGCGTGATGGTCGACTGCGCTGGAGCCGGCACCGGTACTTCAGGTGGCGGCACGAACGGCGGTGGCAGCAGCGCGGACTTCGGCGGCGGCAGCGGTACGGTTGGCAGCGGCGGCGGTGGCGGCGGCTTGACCGGCGTGATGATCCTGGTCTCGATCGGATGTTGAATGACTTGCACCACCTTGGTGGCGAGGCCATTTAGCAATGCATAGATCAGCACCACGTGGATGAGAAGAACGGCAGCGAGACCGCCAAATCGGCGCACGGAAGTCTGCTGCTTCTTTCCGAACTCGCGTGGGCGCCCGGTTCTTTGAACCAGGGACGCGCCCACCGAAAACTGCCCTGCACTCTTCACTTCGTTCCTCCCGGCGTGTGCCGTCAACTTCCAAGACTTCGGCGTTCTTGCGACGTCGAAGCATTGCCTACCTCAACCCGATCGAGAGCGACTGCGTCCTGCCGCTACGTCGAGCACCCACGTGTCAACGCGCGTCGCCAGGCAGCCCCTGTGAGCAAGCGCATTCAAATTCGCGGAGATTCGCGTCGACGCCTGCTCCGGAGGTGGCGACGCGCGTTCTCGTGGAGTCGCCGCTCATGCAGCCATTGCGCCCCCTTAGTGCGTGCATGCGTGTCGCGATGGGCCGGAAGAACATCGTGAAGCGATTGGGCTTGCGGGAGTGCAGCCCGAGCACAGCGTCATAGCGGGCGCCAGGCTCCTGAAGGTGCGGCAGTTGCGGCAGGAGTAAGCCGAAGTTCATGGTGATTCTCCGAGGGTGAGCACGATCGGCTGAGCACCGCACTTGCACTTGGCAGTGCGTGACAGCAGCCGGCCTGCATGGATCGACGGCGGCGATTCTAGAAGAGACACGCTGACCCGCGAACTGTGACTAGTGACAGTAGACCGCCCGTTTGTCGCGCAGTATCATGCGGCCCGATTTCCAAAGCGGGGCGCTGATGTGGAGGCCAAGTTGGCAGGCGTTGGCCTCTGTTCAACCAACGCATGGCAACGGGCCTCGACGCGCTTGTGCTGGCCTTCACCGGCCTGCTGGCGCCCTTTGTTGGCGCGGGATTCCGGTCATCGGTGGTGAAGGCAACCGGCGGATTCGACTCACCTTGCTGCAGACGATTTCGCTCGAATCCCGGGCAGTGTCAGCCTCGCGCACACGTAAGCCACCGCTAAGGACATCGAAGTGCTCGCGCACACGTAAGCCACTGCTAAGGCCATCGATGTGCTCGCGCATGCGTGGGCCCTGCTAAGGCGATCTGAAGTGCGCGCCGTACGCGTCGGCCCTTGGCCGCCGCAATGACGGCAGCGTTCTACAACGCCGATTTTTTTTGTGCCACTCAAGGCGCTCGATCAGTACGGACAAGCTGCTTGAGCCAATCTGGAAGACGTTTGATAGGAAGGGGAAATGAAACAAAGAACATTGGCACTCGCCGTCAAAAAAATCATCTGGGCGAACTTGGCGTTGTCAGCCGCATTTGCTGTGCCGGCATCGGCGCAGAGCCAGCCGGCCGCCTCCGAAGGTCCGTCCTCCGCAGCGGCCACGACCAGCACATCGGTAGTCACGGCCCCAATCGCCACGCCTACCACGCCGGCTTCCGATACGGAGGTGACAGGCCCGTCGGGCAACAAGGTTGCCCAGCTGAAGCGATTCGAAGTGACAGGCTCGCTGATTCGCAGCGCGGACAAGACGGGCTTCAATCAAGTCCAGACGGTGACGCAGAAGGAGATTCTGAGCAGCGGCGCCACCACGGTCTCAGATTTCCTCCGTGGCACGAGCGCCAACTCGGGCAGCAGCTGGGGGGAGGACACGGTGCTCAGCCAGTCACCGGGCGGTACGGGGATCGCGCTGCGCGGCATGAGTCAGAAGTACACCCTGGTGCTGGTGGACGGTCAGCGCTCCGCGCCGTATGCCTTCGCGAATGGCGGCACCGACACGTTCTTCGATATCAATACGCTGCCGTTGAACATGGTTGAGCGCATTGAAATCGTCAAGACGGGCGCAGTGTCGCAGTACGGCTCGGACGCGATTGCCGGTGTGGTCAATATCATCACGAAGAAGAATTTCCAGGGCCTCCAGCTTGACGCAAGCATGGGCGGCGCGCAGCACGGCGGCCAGGGCACGACGAATTTCGGCTTGCTGGGTGGCTTCGGTAATCTCAACTCGGATCGCTTCCATGTGACGGCAGCGCTTAGCCACTATCGTGCCAGTGGCGTTTCCATGTCGCAGCGGGGTTTCACGAGCAATGAGGACTACTCCGCGCGGCCCGGCGGGTACTTCGCTCAGCCCAGCTCGTTTTTCATGACGCCTTCCGGCCCTCAGGCGCTAAGCCCCTGCGGACCGACGGGAACCGTGACCTCGGCACTCAACAATCTGCAGACCAAGTCCGACGGTACGGTCTGCTCGCAAAACGGCGCGAGTGGCCAATCGCTCGCGGCGCAGACGGAGCGCACCAGTGCCAAGGTGCACGCCGACTTCAAGCTCAGCGATAACGTCGAGGCCTTCGGCGACATCTGGGGAAGCCACAACACCACGTCGCTCATGTCCGGTCTGGCTGGCTTTGGCGCAGGGGCACTTGTACCGTCGCTCTACTTCACGGGCAGCGAATTTGCTGCCTTCTCGCCGACGGTCGGCGCAAACGCACTGACCTATTACTTCCCGAACGCGCAGGCGGTGAACACGACATCCAACTTCTATCGTGTTTCGGGCGGCCTGAAAGGCTCGCTCAGCACAAAGACATTTGGCGATTGGGATTGGTCCGCATCCTATGGTCATTCGCAAAGCGTGGTGTCCAACGCCTACACGAACCAGATCAATGCATCCACGGTATTGGGTTACACCAATAGCGTAACGCCAGCCACGTTTAGCGCCGCTACGCTCAATGCCTTGCCGGGTGTGCTGGGGACCGCCAACAACCAGGGGATCTCGAAGCTCGATGTGGTGGACGCGACGATCTCGACGCCGAACCTGTTCAAGCTGCCCGCTGGGGATGTGGGGCTGGGTTTTGGCGCACAGTTCCAGCATCAAAGCGAAGTCATCAGCCCGGGCTCCACCGCCTTTGTGAACCCGGTCACCCAAGCGGTGGACGGCCACCGCAATGTTGCCGCCCTGTATTACCAGGCCGACATTCCGATCGTGCGCGGCCTGACATTCGGCCAGTCCGGCCGCTACGACCGTTACAACGACTTCGGCGGCGTCTATTCGCCACGCTTTGCGCTGCGCTATCAGCCGGTGCGCGACTTGACCATGTATGCCTCGTATAACCGTGGCTTCCGTGCACCGACGCTGATTGAGCTCTACCAGACGGCAGCCGTAACTTATCAGACCGTCAACAATCAGAACGTCAACGAGTACTTTGTCGGCAATCGGAACTTGCAACCGGAGCGTACGAAGAACTACAACATCGGCTTCCAGTCGTCACCGACCCGCACCACGGACTTCGGTCTCGACTACTACAGGATCGACGTCAGCAACGTGATCGGCCAGCCGGATATCGTCGCAATGGTGAACGCCAATCCAGGACAGCCGATGTACAAGCTGGGGTACACGAACCTTTCGTATCTGCATACCGACGGCCTCGAGGCCACGTTCAAGCAGATGGTACCGACGAAGATCGGTACCTTCACGCTGGCGGGCGACTGGGCATACGTGTGGCACTTCACGATGCCGATGAGCGGGGTCGCGACCAACTTCGCAGGAAACAACGGTGCGAACAACACGGTGTTCGGCGGGGCCTTTCCTCGCTGGAAGGGCACGACCGAACTGAGTTGGGCTTTTCGCAAGTGGACGACTACATTGACCTGGAAATACACCGGCCCCTATGCACAAGTGATCAACCCCGGGTCGGATGCCGCGTCTTACAGCCAGTTCAATCTGTTTGTGAGCTACACCGGCTTCAAGCACTGGACGCTGTATGCGGGCATCAACAACCTGTTCAACCGCACACCGCCGTTTGACCCGGTGTGGATGTACACCTATCGTGGCGCCTATGATCCGTCGCTGTACTCGGGCATCGGCCGCTACGGTCAAATCGGTGCGACTTATCGGTTCTGATGTGCCAGCCTGCTGCGCGGGGCGCAAGCGCTAAAAGGAAATCACTCAGGTGACCGTCACGCCTAACTCAACGCGGGCGGTCGCCTGGTGATCCGTGGCCATGTCATCGCGTATCGCCATGCGCGGGAAACGATGGCAGGCGAATGCGATTCGCAATCTGACATGGCACCGTTGCCTTGCTCCCCAAACCTGGCGGAACACCCACCAACGCTAGCCAAGCAACCGCAACGCCTCCGCAAGCGACAGCACCGTGGTGCGCGAATCGAACGCCGTTGAAAAGAGATGATCGTGCACGACCTGGTCCGGGTCGCAGCAGCAATCCTTGACCGTGAACAAGCGGAAGTCCGCGTCGCTCGCGTACGCAACCGACGACAGCATCACGCCGGTCGACGCAATGCCCACCATGAGCAGCGTATCGATCCCCTGCGCGGAAAGCCGCACCTGCAGGTCGGTACCAAAGAACACGCTGGCACGATGCGCGATGATGAGCGGTTCATTGGCCTGCTGGCCGAGCTCCGGCGAGATCCGGTCGTCGACGAAAAGCCCGAGTCCCTTGACGCCCTGCCCGTTCCGGTTCAACGGTTTGGTGGCGCGAGCGGTCGATCCTCCCGCGCACCGCCGCGCGATGCATGCGCTACGAGCTCGGGTGGCGGCCCCCCACATCCAGTGCAGGCTCCCGGCGATGCGCCCGCGTGTCGGGTCCAAACGCCATGGCACTGAGCACGGCCAAGGCCCAGGCGCCGATCGCCCCGTACAGCATCACGCGCTCGAAACCGTGCACAAGCGCGGCATGGACGATCACGCCGTGCGGATCGACAGCGGCAAGTTCCGCGCTGCCCTGCGTGAGCTGCGCAATATTGCCGGCGGCCACCTTTTCCGCGAGCAAACGCAGCGACGAGGTTTCGGCAAAGCCGGAAAGCGCGCGCGTGAGGTCAGCAAGCACGCCTTCAAGGAGGATGAAACCCATCAGCGCGATATTGATGGCCAGGCTGATCAGTCTCGCGCTCATATCGATACCGGAGGCCATGCCCGCGCGGTTGGGCGAAACCGAACCCGTGGCTGTATTGGTGACCGGCGTATTGGTCAGGCCCAGCCCAGTTCCGCACAGCAGGCAACCCGGCAGCATCGTGAGCCAGCTGGCGTGCTCCATGCCGGCGCCAAGCCGCATCAGGAAGAAACCGAGGCCGATGGCGAACATGCCGAGCGGAATAACCCTGCGCGCCTCGAACCTGAGCGCAAGCCGCTCGGCAAGCGGCGGGACGACCAGCGTCGGTAGCGTATAGGCGAGCAGCGACAACCCGGCGTCCACACTCGTGTAGCCGAGCGCGCCCTGAAAATAGATCGGCAGGTAGATCATGAACGGCCAGTAGCTGAAGTTCATGCCCATGGCCCCGAACAGCGCACCGGCAAACGCGCGGATCCGCAACACCGAAAAGTCGAACATGGGTCGGGGGCTGCGCTTCTCGACCAAGATAAACGCGACGAAACTCAACACCGTCGCTGCGGCGATGCTCAATGCGGCGGGACTGCCGAACCCGAGATCCGCACCCTGCGTGATGAGATAGACAAGGCCGAAACACCATGCGGAAAGCGTGACGATGCCGGCAACGTCCAGCTGTTGCGCATGCGGGTCGCGGGACTCCTGCACACCGGCCAAGACCAGGCCCAGCGCAACGATCGCGATCGGCGTGTGGATGAGGAAGACCCACTGCCAGTTGGCGACTGCGACGATCATGCCGCCGATGATCGGACCGAAGCCGAGTCCGATGCCGAAGATGATTCCCCATGCGCCAAACGCCTTGCTGCGTTCACGCCCCTCCTGGAACTGATGCGAAAGCACCGCCACCTGGCAGATCAGCATCGCGCCACCGCTTACGCCTTGAAGAAACCGGCTGACGATCAGCACGGACGCGCTCTGCGCGAGCCCGCAGACCAGGGAGGTAATCCCGAACATCACGATGCTGGCCACATAGATGCGCCTGCGTCCGAAACGGTCCGCCAGCGCCCCGGTGGCCATCAACACCGTGGTACACGCGAGCGTGTAGGCGTTCATGATCCATTGAATCTCCTTGAAATCCGCGTGCAGCACCTGTTCAAGGGTCGAGAGGATCGTCGGGACGCTGGAGATTTCGAGGCCGAACATCAGCGAGGTCAGGCAAACGGCCGCCAGCGCAAGCGCGTTTTTTGGAGGAAGGGAGCAGGTCATGATGAGTGTGGGAAAAGGGGCAGCCGCCTGGTCAGATCCGGTGTGGACGACGATGCGGCTCGGTCAGAAGCACCTCGGGTGTACTGTATCGGGAATAAATTTCCCTATTGACGCGATCTTTTCCCATTAATTGCTCCACCATGGAATCAATATGACTGACAGGCTTGATGGGGTGACAGTCTTTGTGCAGGTGATTGAGGCAGGCAGCTTTACGCTTGCGGCTGAACGCATGAACCTCACGCGTTCGGCGATCGGCAAGGTGATCGCGAGGCTCGAAGCGCGTCTTGGCGTGCATCTACTCCATCGCACGACGCGCAGTCAGACGCTGACGGAGGCTGGACAGGCCTATTACGATCGATGCGTCCGGGCGCTTGCCGAGCTTGATGCGGCCGAAGCCGAACTCGAGAGCGGACACAGCGAGCCGCGCGGCCGCCTGAGGGTCAGCGTGCCGCTTGCGTTCGGTCACCATTGCGTCGCGCCGGTGTTGTTCGGGCTCGCACAAAAGCACCCCAACCTTCAGATCGACATCTCGTTCACAGACCGGGCGGTTGATCTCGTGGAAGAAAACATCGACCTTGCGGTGCGCATCGGCGAATTGCACGACAGCACAAGCCTCGTGGCACGGCGCCTCGGCGTGCAGGACACGAGCATCGGGGCCGCACCGTCGTATCTGGCACGGCACGGGACTCCAGTCGAGATCGAAGACTTCGAAGGGCATGCGGGCATCGCCCACTCGCGCGCCGGTGTGTCGTTGCCATGGCGCGTGCGCGATGCCGACGGCAATGCGCACGAACTCCGCATCGCGCCGCAACTGAGCCTGGACGATATACAGGCGATTGCAGGCGCAGGCATCGCCGGCCTCGGGCTCGTGCAGTTGCCGTGCTGGCTGCTGACACGCTATGTCGCAACGGGTGAACTCGTTGCGGTGAGAGAGCGCTGCTGCGTGCACCCGTGGGATATCCATGCCGTCTGGCCGAAGACGCCCTATTTACCCTTGAAGACCCGTTGTGCGATCGATGCACTTGTTTCCGAAATCCCGCTGATGAACCTCGGATGAGGTGGGCATCACCAGCATCGTCAATCTGGGCCCACTTGAGATGCATTCACCGGTTGCACCCGCAGCCACAAGCGGTCAGTCAGCGGGGGCCGCTTCATAAGCATGCCCATGAACATGCCAGCCGGTCTTATTGAGCGCCGCCCTCGGCCTTGACATCGGTCGCCGCGATATTCCGGGCTGCTCTGGGCCGAAGGATTTTTTCAACCAGCCGAGCCGACATCTGGCGGCTCAATAGTCTCTGCAAGTTCGCAAGCAGTCGATTGCGCGCCCCCACAACCCGATAGCTCCGATTGCGATCGAGCGCCCACAAGGCATCCCGCACCACGTTCGCGACCGGCATCGGCACGCCGACCGCTGCCTCCTTCGCGCCAACAACATCGAAAAACGCCGTTTGCGTCGCGCCAGGACACAGTGCGACAACGCGGACGCCGCGCTGTCGGTTCTCGGCCCAAATTGCCTCGGAAAATGAAAGAAGAAACGCCTTCGTCGCGCCATAGACCGCCATATAGGGATCTGGCTGGAATGCCGCGGTTGATGCGACGTTGATGACCGCGCCATCGGATCGCGCTTGCATCCCCGGCAGCAGCAGATGCGTCAGCTCGATCGCGGCGATGCAGTTCACCAGCACTTCATCGCGTTGGCGCGTCAACGGAATTGTTTCAAAGTGCCCATAAGCGGCAAAGCCTGCATTGTTGATCAGTACGTCCACCATAATGCCGGCCGCCTTCAGGTGAAAATCGATCGTCTGTACGGCATCGGTTGCGCCCAGGTCGACCGTCAGAAAATCGGCATTGCACGCATAGTCGCGTCGCAGTTCTGCGGCCAGATCGCGCAGCTTGTCGTGAGAGCGCGCGACCAGCACGAGCTTCGCGCCTCGTTCGGCCAATGCATAGGCAAACGCGCGCCCGATACCCGACGATGCACCTGTGATGAGTGCTGTTTTTCCGCGAAAATCGAAAGACTTGCTCATAGCCTGCTGATGGAGTGGAAGGTGCGTCGCACTCTAAACCGTTGACTATAGGCAACGGTCAAGCGTAAATGACGCCCCACGACATTGAATGGAGGCAGCATGCGCATCGGCGAGCTATGCAAGCGGGCGGGCGTGTCGCGCGACACCATCCGCTACTACGAGCGCATGGGTCTGCTGGACAAAGCAACGCAACCTCACGCGACGAACACTTACAAGCGTTATTCCGAACTTTCGTTGCAGCGGATACGGCTGATCGTCCACGCGAAGGCGTTGGGCTTCACGCTGGCGGAAATTGGCGACGTCGTCCATGTGTGGGAGAGTCCGACGTTCGGCATTGCGCAAAAGGTCGAGTGCCTGCAAGCAAAGCTTGCCGAACTCGACGCAAAGAGTCTCGCGCTGAGCGCGCTGCGAGCAGGGTTGCTGAATGCGCTGGCCAAAGTTGGCGGCGATTGTGTCGAAGGGGAAATCGCGTGACGGGTCGCGGCTGTGCAAGCGCCACGCCCACAAAAATGCGGACAGGTTCTGGCCGCTTTGATCGCACACGAGAGTGCGCTCAGGGGCGGTAGCCGAGCACATCCGGATCAGGCGCTGATACCAGATAATGCCCCTCCGAGTTAGGCATGCCCCATCCACCGCCCCGACATCCCCCATGAAGCTCAAACACCTGCTGCTCGCCGTCACCGTGACGTGCATCGCGCTGCCAGTGGCTGCCCTGGCCTTCGTCAAGCCGTTGCGGGTCGTCGCTCCCGCGCTGATGCCCGGCGTCGCCTGCCCGCTCCCGGACATCTGCATCGACGACGTGGCCAGGCTCGGTGATGCGCAAGCGCTGTATCGGGCCGGCTATGCAAAGGCGGCCAGCGCCGTCCGGCCATTCCGGCAATCGCCGCGCGTGGTGTTCTGCACGACGCAGGCATGCGCCGATACCTTCGGGTTGGGGCAGCGCGCGGCGGAGGCCATCGGCAACGTCGGCATGGTGGTCGCCCCACGGGGGTGGCAGGCGTTCTACGTTGCGCACGAGCTGATTCACCACCGGCAAGCCGAAGCGCTCGGCAACTACGCCGTGGCGACCCGCCCCAGATGGCTCATCGAAGGCATGGCGTATGCGTTGAGCGGCGACCCACGGCATCCGCTGGGCGCGCCGTTCGAACAGTGGCGATCGCAGTTCGAGGCGTGGCATGCCGACGTGGGTGCGCACGACCTATGGGAGGCGGCGCGCGAGGTTCGCTGATGTTGCCCTTGTGTCGCCCCGGGCCCGACCTAGACTGGTGAGCGATACGTCCGCCGGTGAGGGTGACATGGCCAACGTGAACGCGGCGTCGATTGACGCGTTGAGATCGCTTGTACGCGGCCCGCTCCTCGTCCCGGGTGACGCGGAATACGACGCGGCGCGCACGGTCTGGAATGCGATGATCGACCGTCGGCCCGCGCTCATCGTGCGCTGCCTCGGCGTGGCCGACGTGGCGATCTGCCTGAAGTTCGCGGGGGAACAGGGTCTACCGCTCTCCATCAAGGGTGGCGGCCACAACGTGGCTGGGCTGGCAACGTGCGACGCGGGCTTGATGCTGGACATGTCGCTCATGCGCGGTGTCTGGGTCGATGCCCAGGCACGCACCGCGCGTGCACAGGCGGGATGCCTGCTGGGTGACGTCGACCGCGAGACGCAGGTGCATGGGCTCGCAACGCCGCTCGGCTTCGTCTCGAATACCGGGATTGCGGGCCTCACGCTAGGCGGCGGCTTCGGCTACCTCACCCGCCGGGCCGGCTGGACGAGCGACAACTTGCTGTCGGTCGATGTGGTCATAGCCGGCGGGCGCGTCCTGCGCGCAAGCGAGCAGGAGCACAGCGAACTGTTCTGGGCCTTGCGCGGCGGCGGCGGCAATTTTGGCGTCGTGACCAGCTTCGAGTACCGCCTGATTCCCGTGGGGCCGGAGATCGTCGCGGGCGCCATCGCCTGGCATGCGAGCGAGGCGGACCGTGTCCTGGACGTGTGGCAGCAGCTCGTCAGCCACGCGCCGCCGGAATTGACCTGCCCTGCGCTCCTGCGCCTTGCCCCGCCCGCGCCCTGGCTCGCAAGGGAAGCACATGGCAAGCCGGTCATCGTCACGCTGTTTTGCCACACTGGACGGGTCGAAGACGGCGAAGCACTCGCCGCGCCGCTCAAGGCAATCGGCAACGCCGTGGGCGACGTGCTGCAACGTCGCACCTATGTTTCGCAGCAGAGTTTGATCGACGCCACGCAGCCGAAGGGGCGGCGCTACTACTGGAAGTCCGAGTTCCTGCCGCGATTCGAGCCGGCCTTGCTGGCGAAGGCGGTCGAGCATGCGGGGCGCATCGTCTCACCGCATTCATCAGTCATTCTTTTCCCGATCGACGGTGCGCTCAACCACCTGCCGGCAAGCCACTCCGCCGTCGGCAACCGCGATGCCCGCGCCGTGATCAACATGACCGCGGCATGGGAGAACGCGGACGATGATCAAATGAATATCGGGTGGGCTCGAACCGCATGGCAAGACATCCGCCCCTTTTCGACGGGCGGCACCTATGTCAACTTCCTCACCGAAGAGGAAGGCGATGAGCGGATTCGCGCTGCGTATCGCGACAACTACCGGCGCCTGGTCGAACTCAAGCAGGCATGGGACCCGGGCAATGTGTTCCGGATCAACAAGAACATTGCGCCGTAGAGCGGCTTGCGCTGACACGCGGCGTGTCATCCCGGGACCAACCGGCCGTGATATAACGCGCGAACATCCCGTTCCTTCGCGAGCACACTCCACGTGGTTCCCTGGATCGTCAGGCCCCCAACGCGCGCGTTTGCCGCCGGCTTCTTTGCGGTGGTGGCACTGGGCACGGCGGCGTTGCTGATGCCGTTCCTGCTGCCACCGTCTCGTCAAGTCGCGATCGCCCAGACGCTCCTCGCAGCGGCCCTTGCGTATGGCTGGGCCTGGCTGCTGTATCCCCGTCGTCCTGCGGAGCTGTACGGCGCGCCGTGTGGTGTCGTTGTCGCGTTGCTGGCGCACTTCAGTTTCATGGCGATTCTGCTGGCCTCGGGCAACCGCGAAGCATGGCTCATGCTCGTGGGTTTCGTGTGGACGCCCTTTCCGTGGCTTGTGCCGATCGCAGGCGCGGCAGCCGGCGGTACGAACCTGCGCAACCTCCGCACTCGCATCAGCACGTCGGTCGCGATCGCGCGTCTTGTGTGGGCGACGTGTATTGCAATCGTTCGGGACACGTATGCGCGCCTTGACAGGCGGGCCGCTGACCCAAGCGCCAGCACCATCATGACGACGGTCGTCAGCAGTTGCCTGTTACTCGCCGGCGGCGCGCTGGGCCTTGCATGGCTTCACCCGCAGGTCGCGCTTGCAGACGAGGGGATCGATCTGTCGCTGCGGCTGCTGCCCGGCACCGTGGCACTGATTCTGGCCCTGGCCGGGTGGATGGCTGGGCGGGCGCTGCTTGCGGCCGCGCCGGCCGCGTACCGGTTGCGCATCCTACTGCTGGCGGCACTCCTGACGGGGGTGGCAACTGTCAGGTTCTGGAGCAACGTCGCAGCCTGACAGGCACACTTGCCCCATTCCCCGGCGAAGGCATCGACGCGTTTCTTGAGAAGCGGCGGGCCAGATGGCGGTCTTGAACTGCTGGCGGCGAGCCTGTGGACGTTGCGCGCAACGTGCAAACTCCGGCGCTTGAAGCACAAAGCCTTGCGATCCGCGCTCTGAGCGTCGCGCGCAAGGCTTTTTCCTTTGCGATTGCCTCTTTTTTGAGCAACCCACGAAGCTTTTTGCGTGGCGCTCCACCGTCTGAGCGTCATGCGTGAGAGTTTTTGCTCGGCACGCGACGCTTTTTGCCTTGCGATTGCTGCTTTTTTCAGCACCCCACGACGCTTTTTTCGTCGCGATCGACTGTCTGCCCCTCGTGCGCCGAGGTTTTTGCTCGGCAGTCGGGGTTCCGAGCCCGGCGTTTGAAGCCGCGCGCTCCGCGCTTGAAGCCTTGCGCTCAGCGTTTGGTGAGCTAACAACAGCTGGCGCTTCGTAAAAACCCGCACTACGTCCAATGACCGCACGCCACCGCTCGATGATCGCCCGCTCGGGCCGCGTGGCGCTTGGCGCTGAAATCAACGCTCACTAGGCTTCCCCCACGGTCCTGACACACAGACCGAACGCATCCCGTTTCGCCCGGCACAGACCGCTAACACAGACCATTTAGCGAGCGAACGGATTGGTTGTCCTTGGGGGGAATTCACATGAAGCTGTCTACCAAGCTGCTGGCACTCGTTGCCGCCGCCCTGCTCGGTGTCGCGCTGCTGGCGGCGACGGCACTGCAAACGCTGCGCAGTTCGCTCGTCGACAGTCGCCGCGAAGAGATCGTCATCCTGCTGACCAAGGCCGAACACCTGGTCAACGCCTACCGCGAACAACAGGCGCGCGGCACGATGTCCGGCGAGCAGGCACAGCAGGCCGCGAAGGACGCCCTTGCGCAACTCAACGCGAACACGAAGAGCTACTACTGGGTGACGACCAGCGATGGCATCAACCTCGTGCACCCGAACGCAAAGTTCATCGGCACGAAGGCAAGCGGCAACCGGACCACGAGCGGCCTGACCGACAGCGAAGCCTACCGGGCCGGCATGGCGCAGTCGCACTTCGCGCTGGTCGATGTGCTCATCAAGCGATCGCCGGACGCCGAGGTCGAGCCCAAGCTGCAGGGCGTGGTGGCGATTCCGGAGTGGAACTGGTGGATCGGCACGGGCTTCTTCTATGACGACATCAACGCGACGTTCACCAGGCTCGCGGTCGTGTTTGGTGTGATTGCCGGGATCATCGCGGCGGCGGTGGGCGCGATCGCCTGGGCGGTCACACGCAGCGTCAAGCGGACCCTCGGCGGCGAACCGGCGTACGCAGCGCAGATTGCGCGGGAAATCGCGCAGGGCAACCTAAGCGTGCAGTTCGACGCCTCGCGCGCCGCGCCGGGCAGCCTGCTTGCGACGCTGGCTGAAATGAAAACGCGGCTGGCGGCGATGGTGGCGGAAATCCAGTCGGCGAGCCATTCCATTGCGCTCGGTTCCGGGGAAATCGCGCAGGGCAATCTGGACCTGTCGCAACGCACCGAAGAGCAGGCCGCGTCATTGCAACAGACTGCGGCCAGCATGGAAGAGATGACCGCGACCGTGAAGCAGAACGCCGACAGCACGCGCGAGGCCAACGATCTCGTCGGCAAGGCCACCGAAGCGACCGAGCGCGGTGGCTCGGCCGTGCACGAAGTGGTCGCGACCATGCAGCAGATCGCGCAGGAGTCCGGGAAGATCGCCGACATCACGACGGTGATCCAGAGCATCTCGTTCCAGACCAACATCCTGGCGCTCAATGCGGCAGTGGAAGCCGCGCGCGCCGGTGAGGAAGGACGCGGGTTCGCGGTTGTCGCGGCGGAAGTCCGGTCGCTGGCGCAACGCAGCGCGGCGGCCGCGAAGGACATCCAGACGTTGATCGACACGTCTGTCGAGCGCGTGAACGATGGCAGCCGGCTCGTGAGCGTGGCGGGGGACCGGATGGATGAGATCGTCCGCTCGATCCGGCAGGTAGCGGGCATCATCGGCGAGATTTCCGCCGCGTCGGATGAACAGAGCCAGGGCATCGAGCAGGTGAGCACCGCCATCTCGCAGATGGATGAAGTCACGCAGCAGAATGCGGCGCTGGTTGAGCAAGCCGCTGCCGCTTCGGCGTCGCTTGATGAGCAGGCTGGGCGGCTGCGGGCGGCGGTGGCGGTGTTTCGGGTGGGGTGAGGTCCGCCTCAACAAACCCCAACTTGCCTGGCCTGCTGGCGAGCCGGTAAACTGCCCTGGTCGCGCAAACAAGCGTGGCCGGGACTGCAATCCTGAATTCAAGACAAGTCCGCAAGTGTCGTTATGGCTCTTGCGTGCCGTCGTTCGCCTCTACGGGCGGGCCTCGGCAGGGAGGGCTTCGGCCCTGCCGATTTCTGGATTTGTCTTGATCGGTATTGCAGACCTTGTCGTGTGCCCGCCCACCCTCGTGGTGGGTGGTTCCTCTACTCACCACGAGGGCAAGACAATGGATCAACCGACTCAAGCTATACCCATCTCTTGCGGGCGCTGCCCCGCGATTTTCCCCTCCCCGCTTTGCATCACGCGTCGCCCCGTTCGCGGAGGTGTGCGATGAAGCTCGAACATGACCGCGAGTATTTGAAAGGTGCGCTGTCTGCGCGGGATTTTCTGCGGCGGACGCAGGCGGGGTTGAAGCTGCATCGGCACTTCGAGCCGAAGGCGCTGCGGTGGGAGTATCAGCTCTTTGTTCTGGAGAAATCGCCGGAGTATCGGGCGGGGTTTTTGGATGCGCTCGGGGTGTACGTGCTCACCACGCTGGAGGGGGTGTTGGTGGATTTGTATCGGTGGCAGTTGTTGAAGGAGTTGGAGTGAACTGAAGGGTAGGGTTCGAGTAAAAGGATGTGCAGCTTCCTCGGGACGATGGGAAGCCTGCTGGGGCCAATCTATTACACTGGCCGATTACACAGAGCCGGGTCTCTGTCAGTCACCGGGACCGACATTGCGGCCTCCAGCGTCTCTCGCCGGCATAAATTATCGCCGGCGAGAGAGACCTACTGTGCTGGAACGTTGTCGATAAATCGTGTTGCAGGACCTTCACAGCAAGCTGCACAGCCTTGAAACTCCTTGACCAGATACATGAGGCAAGCGGCCAAACAATTCACTGACCATCGCTACCACATCGCCATACCCCTCGGCACCATTCATTTGATAGCGCTTGCAAGGTCTCTATAAAAACGCGCGATGCTTTCATCTGCGCGGTCTTCCGCGAGGATTCGCTCTCTTTGGCGGATATGTACAAAAGCTGATGAACGACCAGAGGCCTGTCGCGTCTCCTCGCGCAGAAGGTCATTTTTACGAAGCACAGAGATCAGCATCGGCCAATTCAAGTCTTGGAAGACCTTGGCGCCGACAAGATCATCCTCTGCACGCAGCCAATACTGTCGAATACGGCAAACCCGTCCAAGCAGCTTGTAAACGGGATGCTTTCGCAGCGTTTCTGATGCCAACCCACGTTCGACCGTTTCCTCCTGTCGGCGTCCTCGCGAATTCAGCCACTGTTCGACCTCAGCGACTCCCGAGATTTGACGTCCGGCACCATCAGTAATAGTGCGTGGAACCGGGAACGACTCAGAAAATCGCGACCCATCATCAGCGATCAGATTGACAATGTTTACATTATCGAAATTTACCGCGGCGAGATCAGCCCCACGACAATCAAATTGATTTACAACGATATCAACTAGGTTAACAAAATTCGCCGTACCCCGGAGAACCGCCTCGTCAATCTGAGGACCACTGACAAATTTTCCGTTGTTTTCGTTAAAATACGGCAACACGGAGAAAATAAGCGCACCAACATTTCTTATTCCACGATCAACATACGTGTGGGTTTGGCAAAATCTGATCGCGCATTCAATAAATCTCTCAATTTTAATTGGCTCTGAAATTGAAACCTCTGCGGCCACATCAATGAACACAGAAAGAAACTCTGACCCCAGTAGATTTCTTCGCAAAAATTTTGGAAAATCACCACACTGAACCGCATCGATGGTAACGCGTGCCAGGAAATAGTTCATCAACTGAGAATTGATGAATCTTTGATATCCCGATCGCTCATCGGGTGCCAAAAATGCAATCACACTGGCACGATTTTTAATTAACCCAACCAATTCTGGTGGATGCCCATCCCCAAGCGCGGCCTCTGCAATCCACGCCAGAGAATTGATGTCCAAGGACTCAGTCTGAGAATCAGCCATATCACGCGCCGTCTCATACAGAAAATTAACAACAAAACTACCAATAGCATCCTGGGATAGCCTTGATTCAACTGCCTTACCAAAAAGCCTCGCCTCACGCGCAACCATGTGGCTTACAAGCATTGACGTAAGATAATTTCCCGGCTTATCTTGAAGTTGTTTTGGCTTAACGTGCTCCGCCAGCAGCGTTAGAAATACTGGCCGTAACGCAAATGATTCTTCCTCAAGCAGCACCGATATAGATGGCAAATCAAAATTTAAATCAGTCCATTGATGAATTTTTAACCAATCCTTAGCCTGGCCTGGAGTCGGTGACTTGAGCGTCAGAGCGGTGACGATGTCGACACCATCGCGAAGCGCGTGAACATCTTTCATCAGACGATCACGCCCAATGAAGGTGTCTCGCCCAGACAATATTACGGTACCCGCCCCCCTAACGTAGGTTACTAAATCGCTCAACTGCGCCCACGCCAACTCATACCCGTTTGGATCACCGAGCTCATCGAATCCATCGATCGCAATAATGACGAGACCATAGCGAACAAGGACTGGAATCTGATCGTATGTTATGGTCGAACGAAGTGTCTGAAGACTAAAAGCCATCAAATCCTGAATATTCGACAAAACTCGCCCTCGACTTTTGACATGCAACACCAGCGGTCGAGCTGTTGCTCTATAATTCTCCGCTCGAAAAAGCGCGAGCTGTTCAATTAGGTTTGTTTTACCGATTCCTGCGGGCCCATCGACAAGCAGAACCTCGACCGCATCACTCCGCTGTCGGTCTTTTCCCATGAGAGCGTCTGCTTCTTCAATACCCTGGACCACGAAGCCCTCATGTGTCCCACCATTGATCGGGATTAGTTTTTTATGTGTAACTACGCTGCGCTTTAGAAGCTCTTTCTGTGAATCAGCCCACCGCCTGAGATTCGCAAAACCCTCGGATGCCAACATCGCAGCAAACGAAGCGTGACTACGAGCGGGGGCACTACCCCACGTAGTTTGCACTTTTCCCGTAGAGATATCGAAAACCACTTTGAGTGGCTTGGCATCGCGAGTCATACGTAACGTTAGCCTGCCATCCTTTTCCGTTACTTTTTGGATTGGCACTCCAATGTCGGAAAATGGGCTCAACTCTTCAACTAGTTTTTCTCGATTCATCGGAGCTCCACGGAAATATCTTCTAACTTAAGGAAATTCTTTGCTCGCCTTCGACTACTCAGCAAAAGCACTCTTGATCCGGCCCGCTTTATAATCGCCTCTGCCACAAAAATCGGCGGAACAACATCATCATCCTCTGCCGCCACCAAAATCCACGTCTCTGGCTCCTGATAGGCCGTCACAATCAAATCCGAAGCTAAGGCGGTGTCAACCATCTTCTCCTCCATCTTGCTATGCCCTTGATCTCGCAGAGTGTTCGGAAGATGAATTGCTGGCGTTGAATGCATACGATCAGGCAACGCAGAAAGAAGGCAATCACCAAACCCAATTTCCGCGGAAAACAATATTTTTGGCCTTGAAGATAGAGTCAAAAAATCCGTTTCCGCGATTACTTGTTTAATTGCCTTGCGATTCTGGGATGGCTCATAGCCTTTATGCCACCCATTATAAAGTCGAATATCGACCTTAAATTGCATCTCAGAATTTATAGCATGCAAACATGCCGCTACACGCCGAGCCGTGTTCTTGAAGGCGGCCCGCGCGGCACTCAAAGGGTGATCACTAGCATCTATCCCAGAAAGCCGAAGCTGGGAGTTCCAATCTATGAAGGCGGCTATGCGGCAGTAGGTCTTACGCATGTCGAGTAATGGTCGCGATCAGAATATTGAAATATACATCGGCACGGCCACACGACGCCCACTATCGGCCAGCACCATAACACCAACTAGAACGAGCACCACGAACTCACCCCTCCCCGGATATCCAGACGAGAACCCAAAACAAGGTGAACCAGCAGGTCAGAGTTGACGAGATTTTTCCGAGAGCGAGAGCGATGAGGCTCTGCTCTCCGGCTAACGGACTGAGAAGACTTGATAATACCCCTACACCGCCACCTCCGTCCGACTCATCACCTCCCTCAACCCCATAAACGACCGCATCTGCCGCACCCCCGGCAGACACAGCAGTTGCTCCGCATTCAGCCGCGTAAAGCTCTCTGAATCCCGCGTACGGATCAGCAGGAAGTCGTCGAGCTCCCCCGTCACCAGGTGGCACTCCATGCAGCCAGAGAGGGTCTGCGTTGCCTTTTCGAAGGCGGCGAAGGACTCCGGCGTGGAGCGGTCCAGCACCACCCCAATCAGCACCAGCTCAATGACAAGGAAGCCTTCAGGGTATTGGGCAATCCGGGTGGCGATCTTTTCCCGCGTTGCGGCTTCGCCCCCTTCATAGGCTCACGTTTCGATCTGATAGCAGCGGTCGGCATCTGAACGACCCGGGCATATCGACTCTGGCTACCAACTGACAACGCCTGCGCGAAATGCGTCGCTCTGCATGACGAGACGTTGATTGCGAATGAAGCGCATGACGATCTGCACCGGCTTCAAGCGAGCGTTGTCTGCCAATGCCACCAGTGCAAACTGGCGTTTCGCAGGAATCGGCAGATCGGCGATTCGGACGCCATCCGGCGCAGGAAAGACTGCCAGACGAGGCAGGATGGAGTATCCGATGCCTTGCCTGACCATGGCCGCGATGCCGGTGTCGGTCGCCAATGTGCGCGAAAGCTCGGGGCTGAAACCTGCCTCGCGACATTGTTCCAGTATCGCAAGTGCACCGGAGCAGTTGAGCTGGATATAAGGGACGTTGCTGAATTGCTCCCACGTGACCGGTGCGCGCAACGTTAGCGAGGCGGGTGTCACCAGCACATAAGAATCCGCTACGTAAGGGCGCGTCACCAGATCCGGCCCGACCGGCAGGTGTGCGACACCGATATCGGCGCGGCCTTCTTCAACGGCTTGCGTCACCTCTTCACGCTCTTCGCAGCTGTCATCCACGTCAACCCGTATGCCGGGATATTCGACAGCGAGCGCCTCCAATGTCCGGGGTAGCAAGTGGGTGCCGACGCTGCGAAAGCAAGCGATGCTCACTCGGCCAATCACCGCCGCATTGTCTTGCGCAACGTCGACCAGGCTGCCCGTCAGACGCAGTATCAGGCGGGCCTTGGCAAGCACGCCGTGGCCGGCATCGGTCGGCACGCAGCCCGTGCGGGAACGCACCAGCAACCGCATTGCCAGGCTGTCTTCCAACTCCGTGATCGCATGGCTGATGCGCGATTGGGTGCACCCCAGTTCCGCCGCGGCGGCGCCAAAGCTGCCGGCGTCGGCAACGGCGACCAGCATCTCAAGCTGATTGAGCTTCGGCTTTCTCATTCCGGCAATCGAAATCGTTCATGGATAAGCGCCAACTATATGGAATTTCGGTTGGCGCGGCCAGCGCGCGTCCGGAAGATGCGTTTTGTCGGTCATCTTCCATTGAAGGGAAATTCGCATGAACTCGCTGCCGCTGGATACCGTTTTGATCGTGATTGATGTGCAACAGGCGTTTAACAACCCAAGGTGGGGTCAACGAAACAATCCGGAAGCCGAGGCCAATATCGCTGCGCTGCTTGCCGGCTGGAGAAAAACGCAACGGCCGATCATTCATGTCCAGCATCGCTCCCCCCGACCCGAGAGCCTGTTCCATCCGGACCGTCCGGGTTTCAAGGTCAAGCCGGAAGCCCAACCGTTGCCCGACGAGCCGGTGATTTACAAGGATGTGAACAGCTGCTTTATCGGGACTGACCTTGAGCAACGGCTGCGATCCAGAGACGCCGCAACCCTCGTGATCGTCGGCATTACGACCGATCATTGCGTCTCGACGACGACGCGCATGGCCGGCAATTTCGGCTTCGCGACCTACATCGTGTCGGATGCCACCGCGACGTTCGAGCGCCGTGGACCAGACGGCAAGAACTTCAGCGCCGAACAGATGCACGATACCGCGCTGGCGAGCCTGCACGGAGAGTTCGCGACGGTGGTCGACACCGCCACGGTCGTCGCCGGTCTGTAGACGAGGCGGCGATGAAACTCGTTACCGGCAGCAAGAATGTCTCTTCCTGGACCATGCGCGCGTGGATCGTCATGCGCTATTTCGCGATCCCTTTCGAGGAGGTGAAGGTGGTCCTGAATCGATCCGATACAGCGCAGTGCATTGCGCGCTATTCGCCTTCTGGACGCATACCTTGCCTTGTTCTTGATGATCAGGTGGTCTGGGATTCCATGTCGATATGCGAGTACCTCGCGGAGCAATTTCCCGACAAGACCCTGTGGCCGCAGGACACAAAAGCGCGGGCACATGCGCGAAGCATTTGCGCTGAAATGCACGCCGGATTCAGCGATCTGCGACGGGTGCTGCATCTGGATATATGCGCGCGCGAGGCGGCCGCTGGGCAACACGCATTGGACATCGTTGAGGTCAGGCGCGATGTGCAGCGCATTGAGCAGATTTGGGAGGCGTGCCTGATGCAATATGAAGGACCTTTCCTCTTCGGCGGGTTCTCGATTGCGGATGCGTACTTTATTCCGGTGATGCTGCGGTTTCGGACTTACGGGTTGGCCGTTGCGTCGCAAGCCGTCGCGGACTATATGGACAGAATCGAGCGTCTGGGCCCGGTGCAGGAGTGGATTGCGGAGGCAGCGCGAGAGCAGCGACGCTGAACGTCCGCTAACCGTGTGCTAGTACGACATGAAAGCGTGCTGCAGCCTGGCCGAGTCACCTGAGCACGTCAGTGCCAGCATCGCGAGGATGCGTGCCTTGTGCGGTACCTGGTCATCTGCCACCACCCAGTCATAACGGTCGTCGGGCTGCGAGCCGTTGCGCAGCACGACGCCCCCGCCTGTGCGCGAGGCCCGGATGACGTGCACGCCCCGCCGACGCGCTTCCACCAGCGCGCCCACCACCCGATCGGCCACATTGCCATTGCCTGTTGCCGCGTAGATGATCGCGCTCACCCCCGAGTCAAGCAGCGCGTGCACGGTGGCGTCCGTCATGCCGCTGTGCGCGTAGACGATGCCGACCTCGGGAAGGCTGTGGATGCAATCGATGGACCATTCGGAGTTGACCGTGTGACTGCGTGCGGTGAGCCGATAGAAGCGCGGCACCCCTTCCACGATGTAGCCAAGCGGCCCGTAAGGCGAGCGAAAAGCCTCCTGCTTGAAGGTGTTGGACTTCACGACGTCACGGGCGGTGTGGATCTCGTCGTTGGTCACGACCAGCGTGCCCTTACCATGAGCATCGGGGCTCGCGGCCACAACGATCGCGTTGTACAGGTTGAGGGGCCCGTCAGCGCTCAGCGCTGAAGGCGGCCGCATCGCGCCCACAACCACCACCGGCTTGGTGCTTTTGATCGTCAGGTGCAGGAAGTAGGCGGTCTCATCGATCGTGTCGGTGCCATGTGTGATCACGACCCCATCCACGTTGTCGTCCGAGAGCAGCGCCGCCACGCGCCGCCCCAGTGTGAGCAGGTGATCGTTGGCGAAGTTCTCCGACCCGATCTGGAATAGCTGTTCTGTGCGGATGTGTGCAACGCAGGCCGCCGTCGGCAAGTTGGCCAGGATTTCATCCACGCGCAGCACCGAGCAGTCATAGGTGGACGTGTTGACGGCCGATTCGCCTTTCCCGGCGATCGTGCCGCCGGTGCCGATCAGCACGAGGCGAGGCAATGCACGATCTGCCGTGCGCAGGCTTGCCGTGGATGCGGCCATGAAACGACTCCTCCGTGAGACCGTGCCGACAGGCTCTCGATCATGAAAGAAAAAAAGGCGTGTGGTAGCAAGCCACACGCAACCCTTGCACCGGAGGGGTCGCCCCGGACATGACTGGATCCGCTGCAGCTTGTGGCGACCAGCGGATCCACGCTTACATCTTCACGACATCAAGCAGCGACTGTTTGCCGTTCTTGTAGTTGTAGAGCGAGATCGCGCGCTGCTTCACATCACCCTTGTCATCAAACTGGATCTGGCCCAGCACACCGGTGTAGTTCGTGGCAGGCAATGCCGCCAGAACGTCGGCCGCCTTTGTCGATTGAGCGCGCTTCATCGCCTCCACGATGATGTAGACCGCGTCGTAGGCAAACGGCGCGTTGAGCTGCACGCGTTGGCCGAAACGCGCCTCGTAGCGCTTGGAGAACGCCGGGCCGTTGGGCATCTTTTCCAGCGGCATGCCGGCGATGGAACAGACCACGTTATCCGCCGCTGCGCCCGCCAGTTGCGCGAGCGAATCGGCGCAAAGCCCGTCGCCACCCAAAACGCGTGCATTGATGGCGAGCTCTCGCGCCTGCTTGGCAAATGGGCCGCCCGTGGCATCCATACCGCCGTACATGATGATGTCCGGGCGCTTGCCCTTGATCTTGGTGAGGATGGCGCGAAAGTCCACGGCTTTGTCGCTGGTGGCGTCGTGCGACAGGACCGTCAGGCCGTTGGCTTTGGCGTACTTTTCAAACTCGTTGGCCAGGCCTTGGCCGTAGGCTGTTGCATCGTCGACGATGGCGACCGTCTTGGCATTCAGCGCGGTCTTTGCATAGCTGGCCAGCGCCGGGCCTTGCTGGGCATCGGTTGCCACGACACGGTAGGTGGTCTTGAAGCCCTGCTGGGTATAGGCCGGGTTCGTGGCCGAAGGCGAGATTTGTACGATGCCTGCATCGCTGTAGATCTTGGCCGCGGGAATGCTGGTGCCCGAGTTCATATGGCCGACGACTGCGGCCACCTGATCGTCCACCAGTTTCTGAGCAACCTGGGTGCCCTGACGCGGGTCGGAGGCGTCATCCTGACCATCCAGCTCGAGCCGGACCTTGCGCCCCTTGATGATGAGTCCTTGGGCGTTGATCTCCTCAACGGCCAGCCGTGCGCCGTTTTCAGTGTCTTTGCCCAAGTGGGCATTCACGCCCGTCAGCGGGGCAGCATGGCCGATTTTCACTACATCGTCCGCCAAGGCGCCGGACGCACCCAGCACCATCAGACTGCTGCCGAAGCTGATGCTCAGCGCTCGGGAAAACGTGGTTGTCATGAGCCTCTCCTCTTCCGTGATTGCTATCGTTGTCTAGGTCTGCGGCGTGCAGCCTTGGCACCGGCTGCACGTGTTCGACATGCGTAAATCTAGTGACATGCGACGCGACGGAATTGCACCGATCCGAAAAAAAATAGAAGAAATGCGACATCGCCGGATTGACGTGCGGCACCCCTATACTTGACGCCAACCCGACGACTCCGAGGCTGCCATGGCAAATGCCGACAAGACCGGTCAGCAGGAAAATGCGCAGCTTGGGCGTGAATTGGTTGCACAACTGGATGCGGTCAGCCATGCCGGCACCACTGCGGATGCGCCTGCCGGCATCGAATTGCGTGTCGGCTTTCTTCTGTGGCCGACCTTTCCGTTGCTATCGCTGGCGGGCTTTTGCGACGCGCTGCGCCATGCCGCGGACGTGGGCGACCAAAGCCGCCCGCTCCGGTGCACCTGGACCCTGCTTGGCGCGGGTGAAACGGTCGAGGCAAGCTGCGGTGTCGGCGTACCGGTGCAAGGGCTGCATGGTTCACCAGAGCAATTCGACTATCTGGTGGTGATCGGCGGCCTGCTGCCCCAGTTGGATAGTGTTGACCGGCGCCACTGGACCTACCTGCAAGGCGCGAGCGCGGCTGGGGTGCCCCTGATCGGCTTGTGCACGGGTAGCTTCGTGCTGGCGCGCGCGGGCTTGATGCAAGATCGCGTCGCCTGCGTGCATGCCTTCCACTACGAAGACTACAAGGCGATGTTCCCCGGCCTGCGCGCCGTCACCCACCGCGACTACGAGGCGGACGGCGACCGCATCACGTGTGCGGGTGGCGTATCGGTGCTCGAATTGGCGGCGCACTTGATTGGCCTGCACTGCGGAGCAGACCGGGCCTCCAAAGTGATCCACCAGATGACCGTCAGCAGGCGGGGCGGCCGCTCATTTGTCGAGCGGCGCAAGGCGTTGGGTTACTTGGCGGTTGGCGATCGTGCCGTTCGGCATGCCATTGTGCTGATGGAAGAGAACATCGAAGCCCCGCTCAGCATCGCGGTGGTCGCGCGCATGACGGGCACCAGCGCGCGTCAGTTGCAACGCAGCTTCCTGGCCGAGACGGGTCTGTCGCCCAAGGAGTTCTACCGGCTGATGCGGCTGCGCTATGCCCGATGGCTGTTGCTGAATAGCGATCGGCGCGTGACCGTCATCGCCTACGAGTGTGGCTTTGCCGATGCCGCCCATTTCATTCGCGATTTCAAAGCGATGTACGGCATGACCCCAGGGCAGACTCGTGCATCGATGCCGGCGCACGCCAAAACCGCCGAGTCCAGCTGACGGACCCCGACGGAGTGCAATCACCGCTTTCGCTTGATGATGAATGCATTGTCCGCAGGCGAAAAATTCAAGCCTGGGTAGTACGACATGGCCCCAGGCGCTGAGAGCAGGACGACGCTCACCTCCTCGCCCACCGTATCGCGCGTGCGCTGGACGAGCTCCTTGCCGATGCCGTGGCCCTGGTATTCCTTGTCGACGGCCAGGTCCGACAAGTAACAGCAGTACGCATAGTCCGTGAGCGAACGGGACAGCCCGACCAAGCGATCCTGATGCCACGCGGAGATCGTCAGTGCAGGCGCGGCAAACATGCGTGCGATACGCGCCAGATCGTTCACCGGGCGGGTAATGCCCGACGCCTGAAACACCCGAACCACGTCCTGGGGATCGAGCGGAAGGTTGTGCTTGTACGTAATCTCAATGCTGCTCATGATTTTTGCTCCGGATCGCTTGCTCAAAGGAACCCTGCCCGTTCAGACCGCTGCCTGCAAGGTGGCTTGCGGTCTATTAGAGGCGGACATGCAAATGCGGTCAAGGCACATGTCTTCATAAACAGATTCCTCCACCTCATACCCCATCCGGACCTGTTGCGGCATGGATCAGCGAGCGCACTCCGCGACTACTGCGCTTGCTGGTCAGCGCCGACGAGCTTCAACTTGACGAGGTGCCGCTGAACGGCCTGGATGAACGCGTCAACCAGCGCGTTGGCAGGTGCCCCCTGCGGACGCAGGACCGCGAATGCGTAGTCGATCGGCGGCGAGAAGGGGCGCACGACGCATCCGCATTGCTTCGCGACCTGTGCGGTAAAGGGATCGATGACCGACACTCCGAGGCCACTCGACACCATGGAGCTGACGGCGATGGACCAGCTGGCGTCCATCTCGGTCTTGCGATGGATGTTTGCCGACCGGAACACGCTATCGATGGCCAGCCGGGTCGTATTGCCAGACCCAAGGGAGATGAAGTTTTCATCCTGGAGATCTGCCGGCGTGACGGTGCGCTTCTTCGCCAGACGATGCTCAGGCGGCAGGATGCAAACGCACCGGACTTTCCAGAGTGATTCTGCGACGACCTTGTCGGTGTCCACCGGGCTGGTCGCAAAACCCAGGTCGAACAGCCCTGAAGCCACCAGGTTGATCACTTCGTGCGAGTTGTAGGTCTCGATCGAGACGCTGACCTGCGGATGCTGCTCCCGAAACGCTGCGATCACGGACTGCAGGAAGCCGCACGACACGGTCGACATCGCCACGATCCGCAGCCGGCCTTCCTGCCCGAGGCGAATGCGCTCCGCAGTGCGCACCACCTGATCGAGCCCCACGAACACGCGCTCGACTTCCACGTACAGCGCCTTCGCCGCAGCCGTCGGCAGCAGCCCCCCTTTGCGACGCGAGAACAGCTCGAAGCCGATTGCCTCCTCGAATTCCCGCATGATCTTGCTCACCGCAGACTGCGTCACGAAGAGCATCTTGGCGGCCTCGGTCATGCTGTTGCCGAGCATCACGGCGCGAAACGCCTCGATCTGCTTGAGCGTGATCATCATGAGCTCCTGGACTGTACAGAGTCAAAAATGTAGCTTGATCTCATACCCTTGAACAGCCCTAATACCCATCATCGTCATTCTTCCGATGGGGGCTCTTATGGAATCCAAAGTCAGCGGTCTCCTGCACGAGGCGCTGTCCCGCGAGGCACAAACAGCGATCTTCCTGCCGTGGATCGCGCAATCCTTCGCGCCGTCGCTTCCCTTGCTCACGCAGATCAACCAGGCCCATGTCGTGATGCTGCACGACACCGGGCTGCTGGAGCGTGAAACGGCATCCAGCCTGCTGGCCGTCATTGATGAGCTGGCCATGGCCGGACCGGCCGCCTTCACGTTGGACGCGTCGCTGGAAGACGTCTACTTCAACTACGAAGCCGAGGTCATTCGTCGCCTGGGTCAGGACATTGGTGGGCGCCTGCACACGGCGCGCAGCAGGAACGACCTCCAGTCGACGCTGGACTGCATGAGAGCGCGCGAGGTTGCCTTGTCACTCATCGCCGGAACCCTGTCGTTACGGCGCTCGCTCCTCCACCAGGCAGCGAAGTACACGGACTGCGTGATGCCCGGTTATACGCACCTTCAGCATGCGCAGCCGATCACTTACGGCTTCTATCTGTCCGGCGTTGAGCGCGGTCTGAAACGCGACTTCGATCGGCTGCTGGGCGCATTTCATCGATTGAATCAGTGTCCGCTCGGCGCTGGCGCGATGGCCGGCACGACCTTTCCCATCGATCGCCACGCTGTGGCTGCGCTGCTTGGATTTTCCGCGCCCGTTGCCCACGCGCTGGATGCAGTCGCAAGCAAGGACCCGCTTCTTGAACTGCTGTGCGCCGCGCTGTTTGTGGCGACCACCTTCGGGCGCCTTGCGCAAGACTTCTACCTGATGTCGACGTTCGAGTTTTCGACGCTGACCCTGCCGGACTCGTTGGCGATTACGTCCAGCATCATGCCGCAGAAGAAGAACCAGGCCGTGCTGGAGTTTCTCAAGGGGCGCCAGTCTCATGTGCTCGGCGCGCTGGTCACGGGCTTTGCGTCGTTCCGAGCTGCGCCCTACTCGCACGCGCTCGATTCCAACGCCGACAGCCTGCATTGGCTTTGGCAAGCCGTTGACGAGCTGGTCGATACGATTCCGGTGGTGGACCAGGTCATCAACCGGGCCATGCCAAACACCCAACGCATGGCAGAACTGGCCGGCGCGAATTTTTCAACGGCAACGGATCTGGCCGACTTGCTCGTGCAGAAGAAGGGGCTTTCGTTCAAGGAAGCGCATCACATCACGGGGCGTGTTGTCAGGTTGGCGATCGATGCGGGATTGGGCGTCGCAGACATTCCACCGGATCTCGTATCGCGCGCCGCCCAGGAAACGACGGGGCGGGCGCTATCACTGTCTCGGGAGGAGATCGCACAAGCGCTCGACCCGCGCGCTGCGGTTGAGCGCAGAACGAACGGCGGCGGCCCGTCGGGCCACGACATGGCATCGCTGCTCACGCAGTCGGAGCGGCAGCTTGCTACAGATGTGGAAGCGCACCAAAGCATCTGCGCGTCGATCGAGCAAGCCAGTGACGGGCTTCGCGCTCGCGTTGCGGAGTTTCACCGGCCAGTCATGCCGATGAAGGGGATCTAGCGAATGTCCGACACGATTCAAATACGCGATGCGTTGCCGGCGGATCAGGACGACTGGCATCGGCTGTGGGCGAACGGCCTCACGCGCCAGCGACCTCAATCTTCGGCTCACACCGCACAGGAAAATTGACCGAGTTCGCCACATAGCATTGCGCGTGCGCTTCGTGATGCAGCTTGGCGGCCAGCGCAGGGTCGTCGCCTGAGCGAATGGTCACCTGGGGGTGCAAGACCACTCCCGTGAAGCGTCCACCGTCGGGGCTGTCGATCATCGTCCCTTCTGCGTGGTCGACGTAGCCGACGACACAGATGCCTGCATTGGCACACAGATGCAGGTACCAAAGCTTGTGGCAAGCCGAGACCGAAGCCAGCAGCAGATCCTCCGGGTTCCAGCGCGCGGCATCGCCGAGGAACGCCGCATCTGACGAACCCAGAATGTCCGGCTTGGACCCCGCGCGGATCACGTGATCGCGGCCGTACTGGCGGTACCCAGATGTGCCGGTGCCCTTGTTGCCGATCCACTGCACTGAAACGCGGTATTGGTGTTCGCCGTGTGCCATGGTGCTCTCCTTCGCTATCGAAACGTTGAACGTAGACGATGAACCCGCCGCGCTGGCGCTCACCCGTCGCCCTGACCTGCCGGCCGCATTCTGGCATGGGAACTCAACTTGGTATACCATTATTCCACTTGAACGAGCACGCGATCATGGAAGCAAAATTCGACTCCACGGCAGACACGGTGGCCGCATCGTTGCGGGAGATGATTACCAACGGCGAGCTGCAGGGCGGCGAGCGGCTGGTCGAGCGCGACCTGGCCGACCGGTTCGGGATCAGCCGGATTCCGATGCGCGAGGCCATTCAACAACTGGCGCGCGAAGGCTTGCTCGACATCTTCAGAAACCGCGGCGCAGTCGTGCGCACGCTGACGGCGGCAGACGTGAAGGAGATCTACGACTTGCGGACGCTGCTTGAAGGAGATGCGATCTTCCGCAGCGTGAAGCAACTCGATGACGAGACGCTGGCACGCGCCGAGCTTGTCCACCGCTTGCTGGGCGATGCGGGCTCCGCGCAGCGGCAGGGAGAGCTCAACCGGGAATTCCACACGCTGCTGTATTCGTGCTGCGGCAATGCCCGTCAACTGAACGCGATCGAAGAACTGCGCGGCCAGGTCGAACGTTATGAGCGACTGCAGAGCACCTTGCTTGCGGATACGCCTTCCTTCCAGATCGAGCACGAGAACATCCTGCAGGCGTGCCGGGACGGTAACGCGCGCGGCGCCCGCGCGATGACCGTCGCCCATCTCGATTCGGCCAGGGCCATCGTCATGCAGCTTGTCGAAAGCGACTGAAGAGAGACTGCGCGCGGGTTGCCTCCCGCACTGACAGACCGTCTCCAATCGGCCAGTTGACACGTTCAACAGTGCCGCATAGATCGTCGACAATGCAATGTCTGTCTGGACGCCAACGCTTGCATTCGACTTGGGCGTCGATCACCCCAGTGTCGATATCAGGATTCACGTATGACCCGCTCCGAACGTCTCCTTCGTCTCTTGCAACTGTTGCGGCGTTATCGACGTCCCGTGAGCGGTCAAATATTGGCCGAGGAGCTCGGCGTGAGCATCCGCACGCTATACCGGGACATCGCCAGTTTGCAGGCGCAAGGCGCCACGATCGAGGGGGAGCCGGGCGTTGGTTACGTGATGAAACCGGGCTTCATGCTGCCGCCCATGATGTTCAGTTCGGAGGAACTCGACGCGCTGGTTCTTGGCATGCGCTGGGTAGCCGATCGCTGCGACAAGACGCTGTCGGCCGGTGCGCTGAGCACGCTTGCGAAGGTCGCCGCCGTACTGCCCACAGAACTGCGTCGCGAGCTGGAGGAATCGTCGCTGCTGGTGGGCGCGCCGTTGAAAGGACCTGCCCACACGGTCTCGTCTGATCTTCTACGTGCCGCAGTCCGAGCAGAGCAAAAGCTCAAGATGACTTATGTGGACGGCAGTGGCGTTCATTCGCAGCGTGTCGTTTGGCCCTTTGCCCTGGTCTATTTCGACCAGGCGCGGGTGCTGATGTGCTGGTGCGAGCTTCGAGCAGACTTTCGGAATTTCCGCTCGGACCGGATCTCGGACGTCGAGCGAATGGAGGAGCGCTACCCGAAAAGACGAGCAACGCTGCTTCGCGAGTGGAGGAAGGCCAACGACGCGGCGAGCCGCAGGATACTGCCAGAATCTGACAGGGTCCGCCATTAGACTGAGCTTCCTTTCTTAGCCAGGAGCTCAAAATGAAGTTCGCCTCTGTTCGTGTAGTCACCCGGAATTTCGAAGGGCTGGTCGAGTTTTACCAAAGGCTTTCCGGTATCGAGGCTGCACGGCTGGCGGATGGATTTGCCGAAATGCGATTCGAAGGGGCGGTGCTTGCGATTTCGTCCGAGCATCTGATCCAGCTCTTCAATGTCGGTGCTGCTACCGCGGCTGCGAATCAGTCGGCGATCCTGGAGCTCGAAGTGGAGGACGTCGACGCAGTATTCGAACGGATGAATGCGTCGGGGACGCCCATCGTGATGCCGACGACCTTGATGCCGTGGGGAAATCGCTCGCTACTGTTGCGTGACCCGGATGGAAATCTCGTCAACATATTTTCTCGACCCGCGCGTGGAGTGTCCCCGGACTAAGGTGAGCTTCCCTGACTTCAGGCCCTTATCACGGCCGCCGGTAGCTTAGCTGTTCGTCCATTCGCGAATGGCCGGTTTGGGATGACACGAATGTTGCTTGTGGGTCGGAAGCTGCCGGCCGCAGGTAGTGCAATCACCGGCCACCAGCGGTCGTTGAGCGTTGCTTCTGGCCTGTCTCCAAACCGGGCAATGATGCGGATTTACTGCCCTCACTGGTGTCCGGTACATTGACCGTGGTGTCGAGACAGCTTGGACGCGACTCGCCGTGAAGACAAAAGCTTGCGCACGACACCATCTTTCCCTACCAATAGCCATGTCCGGACGCCAGCGTCCGTTGATTGTCTGTTAAGCGTCTAAACGGAGGCAAACGATGGCACGCGTACGCGTTAACGGCTTCACCATCTCGCTCGACGGATACGGAGCAGGTCCGAATCAAGACATCAACAATCCGCTCGGCGTGGGCGGGACGGAGCTGCACCAGTGGCTAGTCCCAACACGCACGTTCCAGCGGGCCTTGTTCGGCAAGGATGGCGGCACAACCGGAATTGACGATGATTTCGCCGCCCGTGGCTTCCAGAATGTTGGGGCCTGGATTCTTGGGCGGAACATGTTCGGCCCCATTCGTGGAGACTGGCCGGACACCAACTGGAAAGGCTGGTGGGGAGATAACCCACCGTATCACGCTCCCGTCTTCGTCTTGACCCATCAGGCGCGTCCCCCCATCGAGATGGACGGCGGCACGACGTTCCACTTCATCACAGGGGGCATTCACGAGGCGCTCGACCGTGCACGCGAGGCCGCTGCCGGCATGGACGTGCGGATCGGCGGTGGGCCAAACACAGTCCGGCAGTATCTTCGTGAGGGCCTCATTGATGAACTGCACATTGCGATCTCGCCGGTCCTGCTCGGCCAGGGAGAGTCACTGTTCGAAGGGGTTGACTTGCGGGCGCTGGGATACGAATGCGTTGAATCGGTAGCGTCGGAGAAGGCCACGCATGTCATCCTGCGGCGCCAAGGGCACACGGGCGCCTAACCACGCGCTCAAGGCCCACGGCTCTGACAGGCTGCGGCCTTAGCGCTCGGACAGCGAATCCCCGGCACCCGCGTTGACTAGTTCCGAGCGGCAAACCTTCGGGCCGCCTCACGGACGGGGGCCACGAGCGGCTCGAGGCGCGTGACTGCGGCGGCGAGCACCTCCGGGGCCACCCTATCCGGATCGCCCGCGTCGAATGGCGGCTTCGGGTCATACTCGAAGACGAGCTGAATCATCTTGGCCACGTCACTCCCCCGCAGGATCGCCGCGAGATGGAGCCCGAAATCGACCCCGGCGGTCACGCCGCCACCGGTCACGCGATTTCGGTCCACCACGAACCGCGCCTTGTCCGGGATCGCTCCGTAGTCGGCCAGGATGTCGCGATACGCCCAATGCGAAGTCGCGCGATAGCCCTTGAGCAACCCCGCAGCCGCAAGGATCACGGATCCCGTACACACGCTGGTGACATAGGCTGCCTTCTCGCCAATCCTCGCCAGGAATGCCAGTGTCTCGGCGTCTTCGACCATCAAATGGGTGCTGATGCCGCCCGGGACCAAGAGGATGTCGTAGTCGGCTTCACACGCTGAGAAGGACTTCGCCGGCGTGATCGAGATCTGCCGGTCGGTCACGACGGGCTCGGTGGTTTTGGCAACCAGGTCGACCTGCATGCCGGGGAGACTGGCAAGAATCTGATGCGGGCCGATCAGGTCCAACGCCGTGAACTTCGGGTAAGCCAGCATCGCAACGCGCGTTGGAGCAGCCATCGTCGTAGACATGTCATTTACCTTTAATTTTGAATCGATCTCTCTTAGCCGGCATCAGCGCACGGCGATACCGAGCTGCATTGCGATCTCGCGTGCGGTGAATTCCCGCTGGGCGGTGAGGTCGGCAAATGCTGCGCGCGCCGCCGCCAGCACATCGGCGGGCGCTGTTTCAGGCGTGCCACTGTTGAAAGGCGGCTCGGGCGCGTAGGCCATGTTGAGCTGGATGCGTTGCGCGACCGCGTCGCCAAACATCTCGGCCGCGAGCCGCAGTGCTCCGTCAATTCCGGACGTCACACCTGCGGCGAATATCCAGTCGCCGTCCACCACGACACGTTCATCGACCGGCGTCGCACCGAACAGTGGCAGAAGATGCAACGAGTTCCAGTGTGTCGTCGCGTGCCGGCCGCGCAGCAACCCGGCCGCGCCAAGCAGCAGCGCGCCAGTACACACCGAGAAGACCTTTCGCGCGCCCGCCGCCTGCGCACGCAGCCAGTCGAGCACGACCGCGTCGTGCATCAATGCCTGCTGCCCAGGGCCGCCCGGCACGTGCAAGATATCGAGCGGCGGCGCGTCGTGCAGAGCGGCGTCCGGGACCAGGCGCAACCCCTGCACGTCGCGTACGGGCTCGGTCGTGCGCGCGTAAAGCCGGTGCGTGGCGCCCGGCAGCCGCGATAGGACCTCGAAGGGCCCGGTCAAATCGATCTGGTCGAGACCATCAAATACGAGCGAACCGATAGTGAGAGGCGTGTCTTCGTGGGCCATGGGTGAGTCTCCTTGCGGCGGCGGGTGGGCGAGGTCGCTTCGAGCACGGCGGCGTCCGAATCGGCGCGGCTTGGATGGCCGGATCGCCCGTGATGATCAAGCTCGACAGGGCCAATGTATTGCTCTATCGTTTGGCGATGCCGCCAATGAACCCACAAATCCCGCCATCGCGTCCGCCACGGCCGATGCGCATCGAACTGCTGGCTTTCCCGGACGTCCAGATGCTCGACATCGCCGGCCCGGCGCAGGTTTTCACGGCGGCAAATGAGCATGCCGCGGAGCGCGGTAACGCGATGCCCTATGAAGTTCGGGTTGTCGCACCAGCGGGCACGCAGGTGAAGACCACGTCCGGGCTCTCGTTCGTGACCGAGGGCTTGACCGACAGCGCCACCCCGCTCGACACGCTGATCGTTGCCGGCGGCCGAGGCGTTGTGAGGGCCGCGCAGGACGAGGCGCTGCGTGACTGGCTGCGCACGCGTGCCGCCGGCGCACGACGCGTGGCGTCGGTCTGCACCGGCGCGTTTCTACTGGCTGCTGCCGGCTTGCTCGATGGACGGCGCGCGGTCACGCACTGGCGGTATTGCGATCAGCTATCGCGCGAGTATCCGCAGGTGCAAGTCGATGCCGATCCGATCTTTGTGCGCGACGGGAGCATCTGGACGTCCGCCGGCGTGACGGCGGGCATTGACCTGTCGCTCGCGCTGGTCGAGGCGGATCTCGGTCGCGCGGTGGGGCTCGACGTTGCGCGCAACCTCGTGGTGTTCCTCAAACGACCCGGCGGCCAGGCGCAATTCAGCGCCGCGCTGGCGCTGCAGTCGGCGGACGAGCATTTCGCACAGCTACATGCGTGGCTGGCGGAGCATCTGGCTGACGATCTATCGTTGCCCCGCCTCGCGCATGAAGCCGGCATGAGTGAGCGCACGTTTTTACGTCGCTATCGCGAGGCCACCGGTCTGACGCCGCAACGTGCCGTGGAGCGGCTGCGCGTCGAGGCGGCGCGACAGATGCTGATCGAGACGCAACTGCCAATCAAGCGCATTGCGGCGCGTTGCGGCTTTGGGACGGAAGAAACCATGCGGCGCACGTTCATCCGCGTTCAGCAAGTCGGCCCGAACGAGTATCGGGAACGGTTTGGGCGTGTGTCGTGAGCCCCCGATGGGCCGGCGCTAACGAAGATTATTTTAGGAGTGATCAATGGCAAGTATCCCATTCAAGCAAGTCGATGTTTTTACCAGTGTCCGATTTAAAGGCAATCCGGTTGCAGTCGTCTTACGTGCGGATGGACTCACTACGGAACAGATGCAGCAAATCGCAAACTGGACCAACCTGTCAGAAACGACCTTTGTCGTAGCGAAAACAAGCCCGGAAGCGGATTATCGGGTTCGTATCTTTACTCCGGGTGCCGAGCTGCCTTTTGCAGGCCATCCCACCATCGGTACGGCCCATGCGCTGCTGGAGGCCGGCCTTATCGCGCCAAAAAACGGTGAGCTGGTGCAAGAGTGCGAGGCCGGTCTGATCAGGCTCAAGGTCGAGCGCACCCAAGATGGCGAGCAGTGGATCTCATTTGCACTACCAGAACCGTCTGTGTTCCCGTTGGACGAGGCCCAAGTCAGCGAGCTTGAAGGCATTTTGGGCAGCCCGCTTCTGCGTGAGTTCACTCCGAGCCTGATCGATGTTGGCACGCGCTGGATCGTTGCGCAGTTGCCAAGTGCTCAGGCAGTACTGTCAACCCAGCCGGATCTGCCGCGCATGAAGGTACTGGACACCAAGGCCAAGGCCACAGGCGTGGTCATCTTTGGTGAGTATGACCAGCCTGCGCCTGCACGTATTGAAGTCCGTGCGTTTGCCCCTTCGCTTGGCGTTAATGAAGATCCTGTCTGCGGCAGCGGCAATGGCAGTGTGGGCGTTTTCATCCGTCACACCGGGCAAACCTCTCATTTCGGCAGTGCGTTCTTGTCATCTCAAGGCGCTGTCTTGGGGCGTGCGGGAGTGTTGCGCCTGGCCGTGAGCGAGGAAGGTATTCAGGTTGGCGGCGTTGCAGTGACCTGCGTGGATGGTCAGTTGTCGATCTGACGACTTGCCTGCTGCCTGATCGGACTTGCTATGCGCAGGTCCGAATCGACGCTTCTAATCGTGAGTCATACGAAGCCCTCGTTTGCAGCCATGCTGTTTGGTCCCCTTTAGGGGGCTTCAGCCCTTAACGTGCTTCTCGCCGAACCTCTGGACTGCAAAGTCTAAAAAGCTTCGCAGCTTCGGCGTCATTTGTCTGTCTGAAGCGTACAGCGCATGCAATGCGCGAGCAGGTGGTTCGTACTCTGGCAGGAGTCGTATTAGCCGACCGGCTTCTATCTCGTATGTCACAAGCTCATATGGCTGAAGCAGGATGCCCATGCCCGCCACTGCGGCCGCACGAAGCGCTTCTCCAGTGTTGGTGGAAAAACGGCCATTGATCGGCACAGACACTCGCCCCCCAGGACCGTCAAATGACCATTGGGTGCGCAGCGAGGTGTGAGAGAAAACGAGACATTCGTGCTCGGGCAGATCCTGAGGTGTTCGCAACTGGTCTGCAGACTCTATGTAGCTGGGTGCCGCACACAGGACCAATCGAAGGGGGGCCAGGCGTCTTGCAATCAGGCTGCTGTCGGGGAGGTCTCCCGTGCGAAAAACAACGTCGAAGCCTTCCTCCACCAGATCGACGGTGCGATTGGTCAGGCTGAGGTCCACGGAAACCTCAGGATGTTGTCTCAAGTATTCCGGCAGCTCTGGTGCAAGCCCGTGACTGCCGAATGTGATCGGCGCGCTGATGCGAAGTCTTCCCCTGGGTTCTGACCTCGTTTCTGCCATGAGGGCCTCGGCAGCTTCCATCTCCGCCAGGATATTTTTCGCGCGCTCGTAAAACAGCCGACCGCTGTCTGTCAGGCTTTGCCGGCGGGTTGTTCTGTTCAGCAGCTTGATGCCTAGCCCGTCTTCCAGCATGCGTATGTGTTTGCCGGCCAACTGCGACGACAAATTCAGTTCGGTAGCCGCTGAAGAGATGGAGCCTAGCTCTGCAGCTCTAACGAACACCTTCATGCATGCCAGTCGGTCCATTGGAAATTTTACGTTTCAAGTGATGAAAACATAGGCGCATTGTAGGTGTTTTTTTTCAAATATACAGTGTGACATCGCAATCGGCACAACGCCTTCCGCCGACCTCCGTCAGCTCTATTTTTGAAAGGAAATCACATGTCATCCAGCGCAAAAACAGCCATCATCGCTGCCGCTCTCGGGACCGCAGCAGCGGTCTCGGCCTCCACGCCTGCCGCCGCTGCCGAGATTCAGAAGCCCACAGTTGTCCTTGTGCATGGGGCGTTTGCCGACGGCTCGACGTGGAACCAAGTCATTCCCTTGCTCGAAGAAAAGGGGCTGAAGGTGGTGGCCGTGCAGAACCCGTTGAGCTCGCTGGCCGATGACGTTGCGGCCACTCGACGCGTTCTGGATAGGCAGACCGGGCCCGTCGTTCTCGTGGGCCATTCGTGGGGCGGCGTTGCCGTTACCGAAGCAGGCAAGCAGGAGAACGTCAAAGCCCTGGTGTACGTTGCCGCTTTCGCGCCGTCCGAAGGACAGTCGGTCGTTGATGTATCCAAGGACTACCTTCTCGCGGAGAAACGCGAACTGGTCGAACAAGTTGCGTCTACTGGTTCCTGGGCAGCTAAAGAATTGCTTGGCTTCAAGATTGAAGATGAATTTCCTCGAATGAAGGACGAACAATTGGCCGATAGATTTTTTCTTGGCGACGTCGACACATTGCGAGCAATACGCAGGGGATATTCAGGATTTTAGGCATGAGGCGATCAACCGTGTTCCTCTGAGCACCCATCCTGCAAACGAGCTGGAACCGCTACAAATCGTTCTTGTACGCTGAAGAGGGCGCTAACGAATCGGGCTCATGATGCGAAGAATCGAGTGCCGATGTGCCCACGGGATAGGCGAGGAGGTACGGAATGACGGTTCCGCTCCGATGTGAGCCACTGCTCCGCCGACAGATCGACTGACGGTATTGGGTCGGAAGCAGCCCTACACCACCACCTCCGTCCGACTAACCACCTCCTTCAACCCCATAAACGACCGTATCTGCCGCACCCCCGGCAGATACAGCAGCTGCTCCGCATGCAGCCGCGTAAAGCTCTCTGAATCCCGCGTGCGGATCAGCAGGAAGTAATCAAACTCCCCCGTCACCAGGTGGCACTCCATGCAGCCGGAAATGGTCTGCGCGGCCTTCTCGAAGGCGGCGAAGGACTCCGGCGTCGAGCGGTCCAGCACCACGCCGATCAGCACCATGGTGCCTGCCCCCAGCGCGTGCGGATCGAGCAGCGCGACCACCCCCCGGATCACCCCCGCAGTCTTGAGCCGCTCCACCCGCCGCAGGCACGCGGCCGGGCTCAGGTTCACACGCTTGGCCAGCGTCACGTTGCTGATGGACGCGTCTTTCTGCAGGGCGCGCAGGATGGCGCGGTCCGTCCTGTCCAGCTCGGGCGGCGGGGCGGTTGGCTTGGGTTCGGCCTTGGTTCTTGCACGCAATTTTGTTGCCATGGAACGCATCTCTGCACAATTTCAGATACCAGCGTACCCGATTCTGCGTGCCATGATGCGTGAAGGCGCCCATCTTCACAACCCTGTTTCGTGCGTTGTTCCCTAGCATTGGGACATCAATCCAGCTGGAGAACCCGCATGAACCTGCAACGCTTTCCCCGCCATTCGCTCACCTTCGGGCCGACGCCCATCCAGGCGCTGCCGCGCTTGTCCGCGCAACTGGGCGGCAAGGTGGATATCTACGCCAAGCGGGAGGACTGCAACAGCGGCCTCGCCTTCGGCGGCAACAAGACGCGCAAGCTGGAGTACCTGATTCCGGAGGCGCTGGCGCAGGGCTGCGACACGCTGGTCACCATCGGCGGCATCCAGTCGAACCACACGCGGCAGGTGGCGGCGGTGGCGGCGCATCTGGGCATGCGCTGCGTGACGGTGCAGGAAAACTGGGTCAACTGGTTCGACAGCGTGTATGACCGCGTGGGCAACATCCAGCTCTCGCGCATCATGGGTGCGGATGTGCGGCTGGTGGATGCGGGCTTCGGCATCGAGTTCAAGGAGAGCTGGGAACAGGCGCTGGAAGACGTGCGCCGCGCGGGCGGCAAGCCGTATGCGATTCCGGCCGGCGCGTCGGACCACCCGCTGGGCGGCCTGGGCTTTGTCGGCTTTGCGGAGGAGGTGCGCGAGCAGGAGAAGGCGCTCGGCTTCAAATTCGACTACGTGATCGTGTGCTCGGTCACGGGCAGCACGCAGGCGGGCATGGTGGTGGGCTTTGCCGCCGATGGGCGCGCGAACCGCGTGATCGGCATCGATGCCTCGGGCACGCCAGACCAGACGCACGCACAGATCCTGCGCATCGCCCGGCAGACGGCGGACAAGGTGGACCTCGGCCGCGACATCACCGCGGCTGATGTGGTGCTCGACACGCGCTATGCGTATCCGGAATACGGCGTGCCGTCACAGGAGACGCTGGACGCCATCCGCCTGTGCGCCCGCGCCGAGGGCATGCTGACCGACCCGGTGTACGAGGGCAAATCGATGCAGGGCATGATCGACCTGATCCGCCGGGGCGAGATTCCGGCCGGCTCGCGCGTGCTGTATGCGCACCTGGGCGGCGTGCCGGCGTTGAACGGCTACAGCTTCCTCTTCCGCAACGGCTAAGGCACGGCTTTTCGTGGCGCGCGCCTTGGGCGGCGCAACGCCTTCTTAGTTGAACGGCGGGATTGCGTGCGCCTGCGCGGTGGCGGCCAGCGGCGCCCTCTCCTTGACCGGCTCAGCCGCCTGCCGGGCCCGCTTGCGCGACCCAGGCGGCGGCGGTGATGCCCCGCGCTGGCTACGCCCAAGCACGCGCTGCATCAGGCAGAACACGCACAACAGCACGCCGATGGCGATGCGCGCCCACCACGAGCTGAGCGTGCCGTCAAAGGTGATCAGCGACTGGATCACCCCCAGCAACAGCACCCCCACCACGCTGCCGCTGATCAGCCCCACGCCGCCCGTGAGCAAGGTGCCGCCGACCACGGTGGCGGCAATGGCATCCAGCTCCATGCCCTGCGCATGCAAGCCGTAGCCGGACAGCATGTAGAACGTGAGCACCACCCCGCCGAGCGCCGAGCAGAAGCCGCTCAGCACGTAGACGAGAATCCGGGTGCGTGCCACCGGCAAGCCCATCAGCAGCGCGGAGCGCTCGTTGCCGCCCACCGCGTAGACGGTGCGGCCGAAGCGGCTGAAGTGCGCCAGCCAGACGGCCCCGGCAAAGACCGCCAGCGCGATGAGCACGCTGGGCGACACATAATTGCCGCCCCCGAGCAGGATCTTGTGCTGCGACAACGCGGTGTAGGTGGGGTCCGTGATGCTGATGGAGTCGATGCTGATCAGGTAGCACAGCCCCCGCGCCAGGAACATGCCGGCAAGCGTAACGATGAAGGGCTGAATCTTGAACACCTGGATCATCACGCCCATCACCAGCCCAAACCCGCAGCCGCTGGCAAGCACGAACGGGATCACCACGCCGATCGGCCAGCCGTGATGCTCGACCAGCGCAGCGGAAATCATGGTGGTGAGCGCCACCACCGCGCCCACCGACAGATCGATGCCGCCCGACAGGATGACGAAGGTCATGCCGATGGCAACGATGATCAGGAAGGCGTTGTCGATCAACAGATTGAGGAACACCTGCACGCTGAAGAAGCCGGTGTAGCTGACCGACCCAAAGCCGAACAGCAGCGCGAACAGGAAGAGCGTCACGTAAAACGGCAGGCGCCGTGGGTTGATCTTCATGGCTGCGCCCCCGCGTTGCGGCGTTGAAGGACCATCGAGCGGAACGGCGCCGATTGCGCCAGGCACACGGCAAACACCACCGCCGCTTTCACCACCAGATTGACCTCCGGCGGCACGCCCATCGAGTAGATGGCATAGGTGAGGGTCTGGATGATCAGCGCCCCGAGCACGCTGCCCCACAGGCTGAACTTGCCGCCGGCAAGCGAGGTGCCGCCGAGCGTGACGGCCAGGATGGCATCCAGCTCCAACAGCAGCCCCGCGTTGTTGCCGTCCGCGCTCTTCACGTTGGAGCAGATGATCAGCCCGGCAACGCCGGCCATCGCGCCGCAGAAGCCGTAGATGCCGAACACGAGCGCCTTGGTGTTCAGCCCGGCCAGCCGCGCGGCGACCGGGTTGATGCCGACGGCTTCAATGAACAGGCCCAAGGCCGTCCGGTGCAGCAGCACCAGCAGCAGCGCCAGCACGCCGGCGACGATGAAGAGCCCGAACGGCAGCCCGAACAGGTAGCCGTTGCCAACGAAGAAAAACGGCTCGTAGTAGACCGTGATGATCTGGCCGCCGGTGATGAGCTGCGCCACGCCGCGCCCGGCCACCATCAGGATCAGCGTGGCGATGATCGGCTGCATGCCCGCACCGGCCACCAGCAGGCCGTTCCACAAGCCGCACGCGAGCGCGGCGCCCACGGCAGCGAGCAGTGCAATCACCAGCGGCACCTTGGTCACGTAGACCGGCACGCCGTTCTGGACTACCAGCGTGCCGCCGATCAACGAAGCGGCAATGGCGCCAGAGATCGCCACCACGGCGCCGACGGAAATATCGATGCCGCCCACCGCGATCACCAGCGCCATGCCCAGCGCCACCAGCATCAGCGGCGCAGCGCGATTGAGGATGTCGATCACGCTGCCGTACAGGTGCCCGTTCTTGATCTCAAGGTGGAAGAAATGCGGGTTGAACGCGGTGTTGAGCAGGCACAGCAGCACCAGCGTGAGGCAGGGCCAGAACAGGCGGTGGCGGGTGAGCGCGCCTAGGCGGGTGAGATGGGTGGAATGGCTCATGCTGCGCCTCCGGTGGCCGAGGTGGTGTCGGCATGACTGGTGGGCATGTCCCCGCCGGCAATCACATGGCACAGATTGTCTTCGGTGACGTCCGTGCCAGCGAGTTCGCCCACCTTCTTGCGATCGCGCAGGATCGCCAGCCGATGGCTCATGCGCAGCACCTCGGGCAGTTCGCTGGAAATGAACAGGATCGCCATGCCCTTGCGGCACTGGGCGCTGACCAGATCCATGATGTCGAGCTTGGCCGCGATATCGATGCCCCGCGTGGGCTCGTCGAGGATCAGCATGGCCGGGTCGGTCGCCAGCCAGCGCGCCAGCACGGCCTTCTGCTGGTTGCCGCCGGAGAGCTGGCCGATGGGCTTCTCCGCATCCGGCGTCTTGATGCCGAGCTGGGCGATGTACTGATCGGCGATTTCGCGTTGGCGTTTCTTCGGCAGCGTGCGGAACAGGCCGCGCTTGGCCTGCAGCGCCAGGATGATGTTCTCGCGGATCGACAGCTCGGCGACGATGCCCTCGGTCTTGCGGTCTTCCGGGCACAGGCCGATGCCCTGGCGGATCGCGTCACGCGGGGAGCGGAACTGGTGCGCCTGCCCGTTGATCTCGATCGAGCCGGCGTCGTTGCGGTCGATGCCGAACAGCAGCCGGGCGGTCTCGGTGCGGCCGGAGCCCAGCAGCCCGCCCAGGCCCAGCACCTGGCCGGGGCGGATGTCCAGATCGAGCGGCTGCACCACGCCACGGCGGCCCACGCCGCGCGCGGTGAGGAAGGCCGGGGCGGTGTCATCGGCGGGTTGCGCGTCGGTGCGCTCGAAGCGGCTGGCATCGATCTCCCGCCCCACCATCTTGTTGATCAGCGTGAGTTGCGGCAGGTCGGCGGCGGCGTATTCGCCTTCCAGCCGGCCGTTGCGCAGCACGGTGATGCGGTCGGCAATCGCATAGGTCTGGTCGAGAAAATGCGTGACGAACAGCACCGCCATGCCCTTGGCCTTGAGCGTGCGGATCGCGGCAAACAGGCGCGCGACCTCTTCATCGTCGAGGCTGGAGGTGGGCTCATCCAGGATCAGGATGCGCGCCTCGGTCGAGAGCGCACGGGCAATCGCCACCATCTGCTGGATGGCGACCGGGTAGAGCGACAGCGGCAGCGTCACGTCCAGATGGATGTTCAGATCGGCCAGCAGTTGTTCCGCTGCCTGGTTGGCCGCGCGCCAGTCGATGCTGCCCAGGCGCATCGGAAAGCGGCCGATGTGGATGTTCTCCGCCACCGAGAGATTGGGGCAGAGGTTGACCTCCTGATACACCGTGCTGATACCGAGCTGTTGCGCATCCAGCGGCGAGGCCGGGGCGATGGGCTCCTCGCCCAGCCGGATCTCGCCGGCATCGGGCGCCTCCACGCCGGTGAGCACTTTGATCAGCGTCGATTTGCCGGCGCCGTTCTGGCCCATCAAGGCATGGACTTCACCCGCAAACAGGCGGAAATCCACCCCGGCCAGCGCCTGCACGCCGGGGAAGGCTTTGGAGATGCCCCGCATCTGCAGCAGCGGGGCGGTGTGGTGAGTGTTGTCCGGCATGGAGGGTCCCCTGTTGTTTTTGTTCATGCCAGCAGGGCGGGCTGGCCGCTGCACGCGCGAAGACTTTGCGCGCAGCGGCCAGCCCGCCCTACCGCCTACTCAAGGAGGTGCCTGCGGACCTCAATACTTCCGGTTCGGAAACTCCTTGGCCGCCACATCCATCGGGAAGATGCCTTCCTTGGTCACGATGCGCTTGGGCACCGTCTTGCCGGCCAGCACGGCGCGTGCGGTGTCCATCAGTTGCGGGCCCAGCAGCGGGCTGCATTCGACGGTGACGTTGAGCTTGCCGGCCATCATGGCCTCGAACGCGCCCTTCACGCCGTCGATGGAGACGATGACGATGTCCTTGCCCGGCTTGAGGCCGGCTTCCTCAATGGCCTGGATCGCGCCGATCGCCATGTCGTCGTTGTGGGCGAACAGGACGTTGATCTTCTTGCCCTCGGCCTTCAGGAAGGCCTCCATCACCTCCTTGCCCTTGGCGCGGGTGAAGTCGCCGGTTTGCGAGCGGATGATCTTGTAGTGCGGGTCGGTCTTGATCACCTCTTCAAAGCCGCGCTTGCGGTCGATGGCCGGCGCGGAGCCGACGGTGCCCTGCAGCTCGACGATGTTCACATCGCCCTTGCCCTTGGTGTTGTCGAGCAACCAGCGGCCGGCCTTGCGGCCCTCTTCGGTGAAGTCCGAGCCGATAAACGAGACGTAGAGCGACGGGTCTTTGCTGTCGATGCCCCGATCGGTCAGGATCACCGGAATCTTGGCGGCCTTGGCCTCTTGCAGCACGGTATCCCAGCCGGATTCGACCACCGGCGAGAACGCAATCACATCGACCTTCTGCGCGATATAGGAGCGGATCGCCTTGATCTGGTTTTCCTGCTTCTGCTGCGCATCGGAAAACTTGAGATTCACGCCCTGCTCTTTGGCGGTGGATTTGATCGATTCGGAATTGGCGGTACGCCATTCGCTTTCGGCGCCCACTTGAGCAAACCCCAGGGTGAACGCCTTGTCGGCCGCGTGGGCGCTCAGGCTGGTCGCCAGCAGCAGGCCGGCGGTGGTCAACAGGGTCAGTACGGTACGTCTGGCGCTGGCAGCGCTCGTTTTTTGCATCGTCTCTCTCCTTATGGTGGAAGACGGCCCCATACGACAACCGACGACCAGGGCCGCGCACATGTTTTTCAGCAAACGGGGCAGCCGATGGCGCACCGCAACCGCATTGCCTGTCATTTGTGCTGAGTCATGTTATGGACAGGCTGACATGACCGTCTAATGCTTTTTCCGGCCGGACTGATATCGATTTCTGTATCAGTCTTGGCGCGATGGGTCGTTCGGGATACGTGCGCGTGCCTGCGCCGTGCGCTGACGCCATCACGGCGGTCCCAAGCGTTGGCGCGCCGAGCATGGCGCCAGACGCAAAAACCGCAGAACCATATCGAAAAACCTTCGTTCCACCGGCAACGCCGGCTTTTTAGACTTGGCACACTTGTTATGACGAGTTCGCGCCCAGATGACGACCTCCCCTCCCTCCCCTCGCCTGCAGGCGCCCCCGCTCTATGAGCGGATCAAGGGTGCGCTGCGCGAGACCATCCTCAGCGGCCACTACGCGCCGGACACGCTGCTGCCATCCGAGGCGGCGCTGTGCGCGCAGTTCGGTGCCAGCCGCATCACCGTGCGCCAGGCGCTGGCCGATCTGCAGAACGAAGGGCTGATCTTCCGCCGGCACGGCAAGGGCACGTTCGTCAGTCGCCCCAAGATCTTCCAGAACGTGACGGCGCTGCAGGGCTTTGCAGAGGCGATGTCGACGCAAGGCCATGCCATCCGCAACCGCGTGCTGCGGATGGAGACGGTGCCCGCGCCCGCCGATGTGGCGCAGGCGCTGCAACTGGCGCCAGGCACGCCCGTCACCGAATTGCATCGCGTGCGGCTGCTCGATCGCGCGCCGGTCTCGCTGGAAGTGACGTGGCTGCCGGAAGCGCTCGGTTGCATCGTTGCCCGGGCGGATCTGGTGACGCGCGATGTGTTTCTGGTGCTGGAACAGGACGCTGGTGTGGCGCTCGGCCATGCCACGCTCGCCATCGACGCCGCGCTGGCGGACCACGCCACGGCCGCTGCGCTCGACACCGGCGCGGGTGCGCCCGTCCTGCGCGTTGAACGCCTCACGCACGACGCGCACGGCACCCCCATCGACTTCGAGCGCCTCACCTTCCGCGGCGATGCCTTCCAGTACCGGCTGCGGCTGGACCGGCAGGTGGCCGCATCTGCGCAATCCATCCTCCCCTCGCAGGAACGCACATGAACACGCTGGAACTGGAATACGACCTCGTCGTCGTGGGCGGCGGCACCGCCGGCCCGATGGCTGCCATCAAGGCAAAGGAGCGCAACCCCGCGCTACGCGTGCTGCTGATCGACAAGGCCCACGTGAAGCGCAGCGGCGCCATCTCGATGGGCATGGACGGGCTGAACAACGCGGTCATCCCCGGTCATGCCACGCCGGAGCAATACACGCGCGAGATCACGCTCGCCAATGACGGCATCGTCGATCAATCGGCCGTGTATGCGTATGCGCAGCACAGCTTCGCCACCATCGAGCAGCTCGACCGCTGGGGCGTGAAGTTCGAGAAGGATGAGACGGGCGACTACGCCGTCAAGAAGGTCCATCACATGGGCAGCTACGTGCTGCCAATGCCGGAGGGGCACGACATCAAGAAGGTCTTGTATCGGCAGCTCAAGCGCGCGCGGGTGGAGATCACCAACCGTATCGTCGTCACGCGCGTGCTGACCGATGCCGATGGCGCAGCCTGCGGCGTGCTCGGCTTCGATTGCCGCACTGCCGATTTTCTGGTCGTGCGTGCAAAGGCTGTCGTGCTCAGTTGCGGCGCGGCCGGGCGCCTCGGCCTGCCCGCCTCCGGCTACCTGATGGGCACCTACGAGAACCCCACCAACGCCGGCGACGGCTATGCAATGGCGTACCACGCAGGGGCCGAACTCGCCAACCTGGAATGCTTCCAGATCAACCCCCTCATCAAGGACTACAACGGCCCCGCGTGCGCTTACGTGACTGGCCCGCTGGGCGGCTTCACAGCCAACGCGCGCGGCGAGCGCTTCATCCAGTGCGACTACTGGAGCGGCCAGATGATGTGGGAGTTCTACCAGGAGCTACAGGGCGGCAAGGGCCCGGTCTTCCTCAAGCTCGACCATCTAGCGGAAGAAACCATCCAGACCATCGAGACCATCCTGCACACCAACGAGCGCCCAAGCCGCGGCCGCTTCCACGCCGGGCGCGGCACGGATTACCGCACGCAGATGGTGGAGATGCACATCTCCGAGATCGGCTTCTGCAGCGGGCACAGCGCCTCGGGCGTGTACGTGAATGCGCGTGCGGAGACGACCGTTCCCGGTTTGTACTCCGCTGGGGACATGGCCGCCGTACCGCACAACTACATGCTGGGCGCGTTCACCTACGGCTGGTTTGCCGGGCAGAACGCAGCGGACTACATCGCCGGCCGGCAAGGCACCGCGCAGGTGGATGACGAGCAGATCACCCGTGAGCGCGTGCGCATCTTCGCGCCGCTGCAACGCGACCACGGCCTCGCACCGGCGCAGGTGGAATACAAGCTGCGCCGCATGGTCAACGACTACCTGCAACCGCCTAAGGTCACGCGCAAGATGGAGATCGGCCTGCGCCGCTTCGACGAGATTGCCGAAGACATCACCCACCTGCATGCGCGTAACCCGCACGAGCTGATGCGCGCGATGGAGGTCAGCTTCATCCGTGATTGCGCAGAGATGGCCGCGCGCGCATCGCTGTTCCGCACCGAGAGCCGCTGGGGCCTGTACCACCACCGCGTCGACCACCCCGAGCGCGACGACGCCAACTGGTTCTGCCACACGCGCCTCTACAAGGACGCCCACGGCGCCATGGCCAGCCGCAAGCAGGCCGTCGAGCCCTACGTCATCCCCGTCGACGTGCAAGGTGTCGGGAAGGCCAATTCCTACGCGCACCTGCGCATTCCGCAAGCCGCCTGATCATGCCCTATACACCCCACGACATCGCCTCGCGCAGCAGCGCGCCCGTCACCATCGACGAAGCCAAGTGCATTGCCGACAAGGGCTGCACGGTATGCGTCGACGTCTGCCCGCTCGACCTGCTCGCTATCGACCTGAGCAAGGGCAAAGCCTTCATGCAGTTTGACGAATGCTGGTACTGCATGCCCTGCGAGCAGGACTGCCCGACCGGTGCCGTCAAGGTCGACATCCCCTACCTGCTGCGCTGAGGCCGCGATGACAACACCTATCCTCACCCGCCTGCGCGACGCCGATGCCGCCACGCGCCGCGTCGCCCTGCTGCAGTTGGCCGATGATGAAGACGCCGATGCGCTGCCCGAGGTGATCGCGCTGCTGGCCGATGACCCATCGCCCGACGTGCGCCTGGAAGCCGCGCGCATCCTGGCGACATGGGAGCAGCCCGACACCGTGGCCGCCCTCGCCCGTGCATTGGAAGACACCGATGCCGCCGTGCGCGAAGCGGCAGCGCTTGGCCTCGGTGACCTGAAATCGGCGGACTCGGCACCCGCCCTGCTGCCCTACGTCAGCCACGCCGATGCCTCCGTACGCGCCGCCGCCTTGCGCGGCCTGCGCGAGCTGCGCGTGCCCGCAAGCGAGGCGCCCGCCTTGGCCGCGCTGCATGACCCCAACGCCGCCGTGCGCCGCGAAGCCGTGGCCGTGCTCGGCTGGCGCAAGCATGTGGCTGCGCTGCCCGCCTTGGCCGAACGCGCACGCGACGACGCCGATGCGGAAGTGCGCCGCGCCGCCGCCGGTGCGCTGGGGCTGGCGAGCGATGCCTCCGTCCTGCCCGCGTTGCTCGACGCCCTGCGCGACCCCGTCTGGCGCGTGCGCGAAGAAAGTGCCGCGACGCTCGGCAAGTTGCGCGCATTGGCACCTGAAGCCGGCGTCACGCACGCGCTGGTCGAGGCGCTGGCAGACGACTACTGGCAAATCCGCCTGCAAGCTGCCCGCGCGCTCGGCCGCTGGCGCACGGCGCAGGCCGTCGAAGCGCTCGCCGCGTTGCTCGCGCACCCAATCAGCAACTTGCGCAAGGAAGCCGCGCTCGCGCTGGGCGAGATCGGCGATGCGGCCGCCCTGCCCGCCTTGCGCATCGCTGCATCCGACGGCGATCCGGAAGTCGTCAAGGCCGTGCGCATTGCACTGGCGCAGCTTGGGGATGCGCATGCACGCGCCTGAGCGGATCCACAACGACCTCGCGCAAGGCCGGCTGCATGTGGCCTGGGCGGACCGGGCGGCCTCGCTCGATCACGCAACGCTGCGCAACGCCTGCCGCTGTGCCGAATGCCAGTCACGCCGGCGCAGCGGCTTGACGGTGGACGCGCCACCCGACGTGCGCGTCACGGCCTTCGGCCCGACCGGCTACGGCGTACAGCTCGTCTTCAGCGATGGGCATGCGCGCGGCATCTTTCCGTGGGCGTATCTCGCGTCGCTGGCCCAACGCATGCCGGCCTGGTGACGCCGCTGCATCTATGCACATGCAATCTTGTTCGTTCCTTCGCGTGCGGGCGGTCCGTAGCATCGACCGCATCGATACCCACAACGCAGGAGGCATCATGCAAGCGCAGTCGCCCCAACACACCCCGCCGTCCGGCCGACGTCGCTGGATCGCCACGCTGTTCGGGGCTGGCCTCGCGCTCTGCACCGGCATGGCGTTTGCCGCAGACCCTGCCGGCACGGTGCGCATCGGCTTCCAGAAGGCCGGCCTGCTGGCCGTGCTGAAGGCGCAAGGCTCGCTCGACAAGCCACTGGCCGACCTCGGCTACAAGATCGAGTGGAAGGAATTCCCCGCCGGCCCGCAACTGCTGGAGGCGCTCAACGCCGGCAGCATCGATTTCGGCTATACCGGCGCGCCGCCCGCGGTGTTCGCGCAGGCCGCCGGCGCGCGTCTGGTGTACGTTGGCGCCGAACCGGGCGGCAAGACCAACGAGGCACTGTTCGTGCTCGACAGCTCGCCGGCGCACAGCGTGGCGGACTTGAAGGGCAAGCGCATCGCACTGCAGAAGGGCTCCAGCTCCAACTACCTGCTGGTGCAACTGCTCAAGCGCGCCAACCTGACGGTGCAGGACGTCCTGCCGATCTACCTGCCGCCAGCCGAAGCGCGCGCCGCCTTTGAAAGCGGCGCGGTAGACGCCTGGGTGGTGTGGGACCCGTACTACGCGCTCGCGCAGAAGGCACTGAAGACCCGCACGCTGGGCGACTTCAGCGCGCTGCCGATCTTCAATTTCTACGAGGCGACGCCGGATTTCGTGAAGACGCAGCCGCGCGCGGTCAATGCCATCCTGGCGCAGCTGCGCACAAGCGGCCTGTGGGTCAACCAGCATCCGCGGGAGACTGCCGCACTGCTCGCGCCCAGGCTCGGCATCGAGCAACCGGTGGTCGAAACCTGGCTGCGGCGCGTGCCTTACGGCGCCACGCCGGTCACGCCCGAGATTGTGGCGTCACAACAGCAGATTGCCGACCAGTTCCTCCAGCAGAAGCTGATTCCCAAACCGGTGAACGTGCAGGGCGCGGTCTGGCAGGCGAGCTTTCCGGTGGCGGCCAACTGAGGGCGTAGCCGACGCCAATCCGCGCCGCACCAGCGGATGGCCTGCATGCGCAGCCATCCGCCTATTCGCGCATCCCGCGCATCCCGCTGGTTTAGAAATTCCCGAAGCGGCCCACCCACGCGGCGGTGCCCTTGCTGTGGCCCTTGAGCGCGGCGTCCAGCTCGGCGCGCGTGAGCCCGGCGGGCAGCGCATCGGGCACCAGATCGGTGGCGATCAGCACGAACACGTAGTGGTGCATGCCCGAGCCCTTGGGCGGGCACGGCCCGAGGTATTGCGGCTTGCCGGTGGTGTTCTGGCCCATGCGCAGGTCATTGCCGGTGCCCGCGCCCTCGAGCAACGCGGTCTGCGTGGGAGAGATGCCGTACGCCATCCAATGATTCACGCCCTGGCCGCCGGCGCCCTGCGGGTCGCTCACGATCAGCGCCAGGCTGGTGGTGCCGGCCGGCACGTCGGACCAGGCCAGCGCCGGCGAGACGTTGTCGCCGGTGCAGTTCGGGTTGGCGGGGTTCTTGCCGGCGTACTTGCGGTCCATGACGCCGCCGTCGGCAAAGGCGGGGGACTGGATGATGAACGTGCCGGCCTGGGCGTGCACCTGGGGCACGCCTGATACCAGCGCCAGCGGGAACAGCGCGGCGCCAAGCAGGCTACGCAATCGACGTTGCTTCACGAGGGTTCTCCTTGCCATGGAGGGAAGTGAGTCGCGCATGCCTGCCGCGACGCATGCTGCACCCCCAGGACGATACGCCAACCACGGTGTCAAGTCTTGCGGCGCCAGCCCACCGTGTCAGGCGCCGCCCTCGCTCAGGCTGCGGCCAGACTCCCATGCGACAATACGCGGCCCGGCCGGGCGTCGTTCGCCCACCGGTTTTTGCGCCACCTGACCATAGGAGATCCGGACGCATGTTCGGCGACATCACGCGTTTCCTGCTCGACACGATCTTCACGCTGTTCGGCGCCGCGCTGCTCTTGCGCGCCTGGACGCAAGCGGTGCGGCTGTCGCCGCGTAACCCGCTGTCACAGGCCATCTTCCAGCTCACGGGCTGGCTGGTGCACCCGTTGCGCCGCGTGATTCCCGCCACGGGTTATATCGACTGGGCATCGCTGGTGGCCACCTACCTGACGGCACTGGTCTACCTGGTGCTGCTGGTCAGCACGATCGGCATCAGCCCGCTCGGCCTGCTGCCGTTCGGCTTCCTGGGTGCGGTGTTCATTGCACTGAAGTGGGCGTTCAATGTGCTGGTGTGGGTCACGCTGGTCTCGGCCGTCCTGTCCTGGGTGGCGCCGCACTCGCCCATGGGCGCAGTGCTGGGTGCGCTGGTCGATCCGCTGCTGCGCCCCATCCGCCGCGTGCTGCCGCCGCTGGGCGGGCTGGATCTGTCGCCGCTGGTGCTGCTGGTGGTGGCGCAGGTGGTGGTGATTGCGCTGTCGCACGCGTATCCGCTGTTCATGTAACCGCCAAGCCGCGCGCGGCGTGCCCTGGTGGCCGCCGCCGCGCTACGCCATGAATTCGATGGCGTGAAACAGCCGCCGCCGCTCCGGATCACGCGAGCGGGCCCCCTCGGCAATCTCTTCATGCAGGCACGCCAGAAAGCATTCCGCTACCGGGGTGAGCGGCGCATCGCGCCGCGAGGTGACCACCACCTGCGTCTCTTCGATCGACTCCTCCAGCGGTAGCGCGTCCAGTGCCCCCTTGACGAGCGCCGTCTCCACCAGCGGCCACGGAAACACGCTCAGCATGTCGGTGCGCGGCAGCAGGCCAAGCGCGATCGTCAATGAATGCGCCAGGTGGATGCGGCGCGGGACAGGCACGCCGCGCCGCGTAAACATGTGTGCCGCGATCTCATCGGCGCTGCCCGGGTCCCAATTCAGCAACCATTCGGCGTCGGTCAGCGCCGCCAGCGCGCGGCTGCCGGCCAGTGGATGCCCCGGCCGCGCCACCACCGCCGAGGCCGTGGAGAACAGCGGCTGGGTATGAAACTCGGTGTGCGTGCCCGAGGGCGGCTTGCCGATCGAGAAGTCGAGACTGCCGTCGCGCAGCCTGGGCGTCACCACGGCCAGCAGCCCTTCAAACAGTTCGAGCTGGATGTCCGGCATGCGCGCGTGAAAGCGGCGCACGGTATCGGGCAGGAAGGTGAGCGCGATCCACGGCGTGACCCCGATCGACAGCCGCCCGCGCGCCGCACCGCGCAGCGCTTCGATCTCGGCCTGCGCGCGCGCCAGCTGCGTGCGCACCAGCCGCGCATGCACGACCAGCGCCTGGCCGAATTCGGTAAACGTGATCCCAGCCGTACTACGCACCACCAGCGGCACCTTCAGGTCGGCTTCCAGCTCGCGCACGGCCTTGGTGAGCGCAGCCGGTGATACATCGAGCGCCCGCGCTGCCGCGCGGATGCTGCCGGCCTCGGCAATCGCGGCCAGGGTGTTGAGTTGGTGCAGCTTCATGGAAACCCAGGGTTAACGTGAGGCAACCAATGGTTGCCAACGTAACGAGTGTACGTCTGCCGCATCCGGATCGCCGCGCCTATGCTGTGCCGACCGTTTTTCTCACGAAGGCACCCCATGACCAACGCGATCCTCCCCCCGGGCGTAGCGGCTGAAATGATCGAGCTGCGCCGCCGCATCCACGCGCATCCCGAACTCGGCTTTGAAGAATTCGCCACCAGCGATCTGGTGGCCGAACGGCTGGCCGAATGGGGCTACACCGTGCATCGCGGCCTGGGCGGCACCGGGGTGATCGGGCAGCTCAAGCTGGGCGACGGCAAGCGCCGCCTCGGCCTGCGCGCCGACATGGACGCCCTGCCCATCCACGAGAACACCGGCCTGCCCTACGCCAGCACCGTCCCCGGCAAGATGCACGCGTGCGGCCACGACGGCCACACCGCCATGCTGCTCGCTGCGGCGAAGCACCTCGCGCACGAGCGCAGCTTCAACGGCACGCTCAACCTGATCTTCCAGCCGGCCGAAGAGGGCCTGGGCGGCGCCAAGAAGATGCTCGACGACGGCCTGTTCGCGCAGTTCCCGTGCGATGCGGTGTTTGCCATGCACAACATGCCGGGCTTCCCGACGGGCAAGTTCGGCTTCCTGCCGGGGCCGTTCATGGCGTCGTCCGATACGGTCGTCATCGATGTGACGGGCCGTGGCGGTCATGGCGCCATGCCGCACAAGGCGGTCGACCCGGTGGTGGTGTGCGCGCAGATCGTGCTGGCGCTGCAGACCATCGTCTCGCGCAACGTGCCGCCGCTGGAGATGGCCATCATCACCGTCGGCGCCATCCACGCGGGCGACGCGCCCAACGTGATTCCGGAGAAGGCACAGATGCGCCTGTCGGTGCGCGCGCTCAAACCCGAGGTGCGCGACCTGCTGCAGACCCGCATCACCGAGGTGGCCCGCGCGCAGGCCGCCGTCTACGGTGCGCATGCCGAGGTCGATTACCAGCGCCGCTATCCGGTGCTCGTCAACGACGCGCAGATGACGGCCTTCGCCAAACAGGTCGCGCTGGACTGGGTGGGCGCGGACAACCTGCTGCCCGACATGCAGCCACTCACCGGCAGCGAAGATTTCGCCTTCCTGCTGGAGCGCTGCGCCGGCAGCTACCTGATCATCGGCAATGGCGATGGGGAAGGCGGCTGCATGGTCCACAACCCCGGCTACGACTTCAACGACGCGTGCCTGCCGACGGGTGCGTCGTACTGGGTGCAGCTCGCGCACGCGTTCCTGGCCTGACACGGGCGGCACTGCGCGCAATCGCACAGACGAGCGCGCGACAAAACAAGGAGGAGACCCCATGGACGCATCGATCCAAGCCGCCGCATTGCAGGCGGCGCCCACCGCGCGGGTGAGCCGCGCCAAGGCCATTGCCGCCATCACCATCGGCAACGGCCTGGAATTCTTTGACTTCACGGTCTACAGCTTCTTCGCGACCATCATCGCCAAGCTGTATTTCCCGGTTGAAGGGCAGTTGACGCAGCTCATGCTCGCGGTTGGCACGTTTGGCGTGGGCTTCATCATGCGGCCGGTCGGCGGCATCGTGCTGGGCGCCTATGCCGACCGCGCGGGCCGCAAGGCCGGCATGAGCATGACGCTGTGGCTGATGACGATCGGCTCGGCCATCATCGCGTTCGCGCCCACCTATGCGGCGATCGGGCTGGCGGCGCCGGCGCTGATCATCGCCGCGCGGCTGCTGCAGGGCTTTGCGCTCGGCGGCGAGATCGGGGCCTCCACCTCACTGCTGATGGAATACGCGGATGATTCCACGCGCGGCTTCTACGGCAGCTGGCAGTTCGTGAGCCAGGGCTTGAACACGGTGTGCGGCTCGCTGCTGGGCGTGGCGCTGGCGTCCAATCTGCCGGAGGCATCCCTGCACAGCTGGGGCTGGCGCATCCCCTTCATGATCGGCATGTTGATGGGGCCGGTGGCGGTCTATATCCGCCGGCATCTTGAGGAGACCCTGCCCGGCGCCAGCGAGCATGCCGGCGCCGCGGTCGACCACCCGGTCCGCCGCATCTTCTCGCAGCATCTGGGGGCGCTCACCGCCGGCACCATCACCACCATCGGCGGCACGGTGGCCAACTACATCGTGCTGTTCTACCTGTCGACCTACGCGATCCAGATCCTGCATCTGCCGATGTCGCTGGCGCTGTGGGCGTCGTGGGTGGCGGCGGTGGTGACGGTGGTGTGCTCGCCGCTGGCGGGGTCGCTGTCGGATCGTCTCGGCCGCAAGCGCGTGCTGGGCGTCTCGCGCGTGCTGCTGATCCTGGCGATCTATCCGGCGTTCATGCTGATCAACCAGACGCCGACGGTGCCGATGCTGCTGTCAGTCGTGGGCGTGCTGGCGGTGCTGGTCTCGTTCACGGCGGTGCCGAACATCGTGATGCTGCCCGAGCTGTTTCCGCGCGAGATCCGTGCGACGGGCATGTCGCTGGTGTATTGCCTCGGGGTGTCGATCTTCGGCGGCTTTGCGCAGTTCTTCGCGACGTGGCTGATCAAGCTGACGGGCAACAACCTGGCGCCGGCGTGGTATGTGATCGGCTGTGCGGTGGTGTCGCTGCTGCCGCTGCCGTTCATACGCGAGACCGCGCGGCGCAAGCTGGATTGAGGCAAGGCGTGCCGGCGCAGCGCGAGGCTACGTCTGCGCAAACAGCGCGCGATAGGCGCTCGGCGAGGTGTGATACACGCGGCTGAAATGCTGCCGCAACGACACCGCACTGCCGAAGCCCGCGCGCTGCGCAATCGCGTCGATGGGCTGCTGCGTGGTCTCCAGCATGCGCTGCGCGTAAGCCAGGCGCTGGCCGAGCAGCCATTGGCCGACCGTCGTGCCCGTCAGCTCCCGGAAGCGCCGCGTGAAGTTGCGCCGGCTCATGGCGGCACGCGTGGCCAGCGAATCGAGCGTGTGCGGCTCGGCCAGGTTGGCCACCGTCCAGTTGAGCAGATCGGAGAGACGATCGCCGCCCGGCGCATCGTGCAGCGGCTGCTCGATGTATTGCGCCTGCCCGCCCTGCCGGTGCGGCGCCACCACCAGCCGCCGCGCCACGCGGTTGGCGACTTCCGCGCCGTGCCAGCGGCGCACTAGGTGCAGGCAGCAATCGAGGCCGGCGGCGGTGCCGGCGGAGGTCACCAGCCGGCCATCATCGGCATCCAGGTACAGCACGTCGGGCACCAGCTTGACGCGCGGGTAGCGGCGCGAGAACGATTCGATCGCGCTCCAGTGCGTGGTCGCCTCGCGGCCGTCGAGCACGCCGGCTTCGGCCAGCACGAACGCGCCCAGGCACAGGCCAACCACCGTGGCCCCGCGCTCATACGCGGCACGCACCGCCTCCACCATCGGCGCGGGCGGCGGCTCATCAGGGTCGCGCCATGACGGCACGATCAACACGTCGGCGTGGGCGGCGTCTTCCAGGGTCAGGTCGGTCTGCACGGCAAAGCCGGCGGTGGTGCGCAGGCCACCTTTCCTGGCCGGCTCCCCCGCGCAGATGCGCAGGCGGTACGACGGCAGCCCCGCCCAGATGCGGTCTTCAAACACCAGGCACGGTACCGAGAGGTGGAACGGGCTGATGTCGTTGAAGGCCAGGACAGCGATTTCAGGGGGTTGCATGGCGCCTCCGCTGGTTTGCCTCGCGTTTGGCCCGATTCCATCGATGATTGTCTTCCGGGCCACTGTCGGGAAGGATAGCCGTCGACGATGATGCTGTCCACGGGCACAACGCAACGCCCGCCCAACCCACCCAGAGGAGCACTGCCATGACTGCAAACGCCACCCCCAAGCGCGCCCTGATCGTGATCGACGTGCAGAACGAATACTTCACTGGCGATCTGCCGATCGAGTACCCGGACCCGCAGCAGACCGTCGCCAATGTCGGCGTTGCCATGGACGCGGCGCGCGCGGCGGGCATTCCGGTGATCGTGGTGCAGCAGACCTCACCCGCCACCTCACCGCTGTTCGCCATCGACACGGACGGCTGGCAGCTACACCCGGTGGTCGCCGCCCGCCCGCATGACCACTACGTGCGCAAGACGCTGCCGAGCGCCTACCCGGAAACCGACCTGGCGCAGTGGCTGCAAGCCAATAGCATCGACACGCTCACGGTGGTCGGCTACATGACGCACAACTGCGATGCCTCGACCATCAACCACGCGCTGCACAACGGCACCGCGGTGGAGTTCCTGCACGATGCGTCGGGCACGGTCTCGTACCGCAACCAGGCCGGCTTCGCGAGCGCGGAAGACATCCACCGTGTCTATAGCGTGGTGCTGCAATCGCGCTTTGCGGCGGTACTGTCGACCCAGGAATGGGTGCACAGCGTGAAGACCGGCGCGGCACCGGTGCGCGACAACATCTACAAGTCCAACCAGCGGGCGCGCGGCCTGCTGCAGGACGAGGTCACGCAGCAGGCTGCGTGATCTGACACGGCCGCAAAAGCAAACACCCCGCGTTATGCGGGGTGTCGTGCTTGGGGCGCGGGCAATCCGACACGCAACCTCAACCGGGCACAGCGCTCTCTTCCGCGGGCAGGAAGGCACGGAAGGACGTCTCGACCTGCTCCACCATCGATACCGATGTGGCCTCGCGCAGCGCGGCAAGCAATGCGTCGAAGGCGCCCTCCACCGCAGCGCGATCCGTTGCCTCCATCAGGCGTACGCGGATCGGGTGTTCGGCCGAACTGAAGGTGCGGGCCGCGATATCCATCAGGTACATCCGCGCGGCGGCCAGCGAACGCTTGCGAGCCGGCACGGCGGGTTTCGGTGCTTCGGGTTGTGCAGCGGCCGGCGGCTCGGTCACCTGCTCGCTGGCAGATCCGGTTGCACGCTGGATCAAGCCGGCCTGCAACAGCGCGAGAACTGCGCCCTCCTCCATGCCAAGCTGACGGGCCCGCACGGTGAGTTCTTCAGCGGTGGCCTGGCCATCCACCATGATCAGCAAGGCACGGCTTGAGCGGCTCAACGCTGCGCTGCGCGTCGCAATTTCCTGGCGCCCGGCCTCTGTCTTCTCAAATCGCCCAACAAGCTCTTGCATGGCTCGCCCCCTTCCCCCAAGACGGGCCCAACCTAAGGCGCTTTATTTGCAGAACCGTGAAACAGGACGCGTTGCGCAACGCAAATACGAAGCAAACGCTTGCGCCGTCTCGAGTGTCGCCAAAGCAAAACACCCCGCCGGAAGCGGGGTGTCTGGTACGGGTGGAATGCGCTAGTCAGTGCGCCGCGGCAGCCGCGCCCTGCATCAATTCCTGTGTGCCGCGAATGCCGTTGAACCACGCATTGAGCAGCACCGCCACCAGCGTGCCCATGACGATGCCGCTGTGGGTGATCGGCCGCGTCCAGTCCGGGAAGTGGTGGAAGAACTGCGGCGCCAGCGTCGGCATCATGCCAAAGCCCACCGACACGGCGATGATCAGCAGGTTATGCCGCTGCTGCTGGAAGTCGACCATACCCAGCATGCGAATGCCGGCGGCCGCCACCATGCCGAACATCACGATGCCCGCGCCGCCCAGCACGTACTGCGGCACCGAGGCCACCACGTAAGACAGCTTCGGGAACAGCCCGAGGATGATCAGCAGCACGCCGCCGGCCGCCGCGACATAGCGCGAGCGCACGCCCGTGATCGACACCAGCCCGATGTTCTGCGAGAACGACGTATGCGGAAACGTGTTGAACACGCCCGCCACCACCGTCGCCAGGCCATCGGCGCGCAGGCCGTTGGTCAGCTCGTTGCGCGAGATGCGCTTGCCCACCACGTGCGACAGCGCGAGGAACATGCCAGTCGATTCCACCAGCGTGATCACCATCACGATGCACATCGACACGATGGCCGACAGCTCGAACTTAGGCGCACCGAAGTAGAACGGCGTGACCAGCGTCACCAGCGGCGCGGCGCCAGCATCGGCCAGCGACACCTTGCCGAAGGCCGCCGCCACCAGCGCGCCCACCACGATGCCCAGCAGCACCGCGATATTGCACAGCAGCGCATTGCCGAACTTGGTCAGCAGCAGGATCGTCACCAACACCAACGCGGCAATGGCCAGACTAAACGGATCGCCAAAGGCCGGGTTGGGCACCATGCGCGTGACGCCACCCACCACCTGCGGAATCATCTGCTGCCCGCCGGCCGCCCAGTTGATGCCAACGCTCAGCAGCGAAAAGCCGATCAGCATGATGACCGTGCCCGTCACCACGCGCGGGAACAGGCCGAGCAGCCGCCCCATCAGCGGCGCCACCGCAATGCCAAACACGCCCGAGACGATGGACGCGCCAAAGATGCCGGGCAGCCCCATGCCGGGCTCGACACCGATGACGATCATCGGGGCGACGGCCGCGAAGGTCACACCCATCATCACCGGCAGGCGGATGCCGAAGATCAGGAAGCCGAGCGACTGGATGAGCGTGCCGATGCCGGCCGCAAACAAGTCGCAGTTGACGAGGTATGAGAGCTGGTCTTTCGGCAGGCCGAGCGCATTGCCGACAATCAGCGGCACGGCGATCGCGCCGGCGTACATCACCAGCAGATGCTGCAGCCCGAGCGCGAACAGGCGCGGCAGCGGCAGGCGTTCGTTGACGGGATCGACGGCAGTCGCAGGCGTGGGTGTAGGTTGGCCGGGGGATTGGCGCATTGTCTGTCTCCTGGAGCCGCCCCCGTGTCTGTGCCGGGGGCGTGCATGGCACCGGTGTGGCAGCCGTATGTTCGGCCGTCCACGGCATTTGCACGGGGTGATACCGCGCATTTGCCGACATCTTGAAGGGCCGCCCCGACAGATGTCAACAATCCGTACCGTTGTTTGTGTACATATTTTGCGTCCATCACGAGCCGTCGGCGTCGAACACGGCCACCCCTTGATAGAGGGCACCCCGCGCAAACTGTGCCCGATACAGCACAACGCAGCGCAACATGCCGCGACCGTCCAGCGCCAGCACCAGTTCGTAGTGGCTGCCGCCAATTGGGCTACCGCCCCGACAGATTGCACCGGGCAGCACGCCGTATTGGATGATGGCAAGTCTGGCCGCGTCACCTTCGACCCGCACTTCCAAGTGGCCGTGCAACTCCAGGCGGCCGGCACGCCACACCATATTGAGTGCGCCGGTTGCGCTGCCGGGTGGGTGGGCGCCGTTGATGGAGGTCGGCGTAGTGAAGACCCCACCGCAATCGAAGAGGCTACGTGTCGACGGCGGCACGTCCGCCGACTGCACCACGGCGTAGTGACAACCGCCGCCCACCGCGCTCAGCGCATGCACCTGGGTACCGAACCGCGCGATGCCGTGCACCCAGCGGCCATGGGCATAGCCGGGCCGGAGATGGAGATCCGCCAGCGACGCGGTATCGCCGATCAGGCGGTAGTCGTTGATGCCAGTGATACCGCCACACGGCACCTGCGCCAGCCATGACACCGTGCCACTGATCTGGCGTGTCTGACTGCCCAGCATGAACCGGGGCGCCGCAATACCATGCTGAGAAGATGCTGAAGTGGAAAACCTTGAGAACCGCGCGTCAGCAATCGAAACGATTTGCTCTTGAACTTCCCGTTTCAAACATTCGACAGATTGAATGCCCCCCCTTTTTTATCCGCCTCTTGCGCGGCGACACCCGCGGGAACATGGCAAAGCGATTGCATGGTGGTCCTTGAAGGAAAGTCCCGCCGCCCGCACTTCTCAACGATGTGCTGCGCAGCGCGCCTCGGCGAGGCACTTCGAGCCTAGGCACCACCTGACCCAATGTTCCAAAATCAACACAATTCAACGCTCAAACCGATTGCACGACTCGCGTAGTTCATCTACCCGCGCAACGCCATGAAGAACCGCCACTACAGTTCCGCCAAGCCCCATCACACCCCGGACGGCTTCCGCAACCGCTACCCGCACGCGCGCGAAGGCGGCAACTTCTGGCAGTGGCAACGTGACCGCCGCCGCCTCGGCCTGCCCAAGCCGCCCACCGCCGACCTGTCTTGCGTGGCGCCCAACCTCGCGGCCATCCACCAGCCACCCGATGTGCCGCAGCTGACGTGGATCGGGCACGAGACGCTGCTGCTGCAGATCGACGGCCTGAATGTGCTGACCGATCCGGTGTTCTCCGAGCGGGCCTCGCCGTTCCGCTTTGCGGGGCCGCGCCGGCACCAGCCGCCCGGCCTCTCGCTCAAGCAGCTGCCGCATATCGACCTGGTGCTGATCTCGCACAACCACTACGACCACCTCGACTTCGCCAGCGTGCGCGCACTGATGCGCCAGCCCGGCGGTGCGCCGACGTTCTTTGTGCCGCTGGGGATCGACCACTGGTTTGCGCGCAACATCCGCGGCACGCGCTTGCACGGCGAGCACGCCAACGTGCGCGCCTTCGACTGGGACGACGAGGCAAGCTTCGGCCCATTCACCGCGCACTTCTGCGCCGTGCAGCACTGGTCTGCGCGCGGACTGACTGACCGCAACCAGACCCTGTGGGGCAGCTGGGCGCTGCTGCATCCGCGCCTGCGCTTCTGGTTCTCGGGCGATCTGGGCTATTCGCAGGACACGCGCGACATCGGCGCGCGCTTCGGCCACTTCGACGTGGCGGCGATTGCAGTGGGCGCCTACGAGCCGCGCTGGTTCATGAAGACGCAACACATCGACCCAGCCGAAGCGGTGCAGGTGATGCTGGACGTAGGGGCGCGGCAGTCCGTGGGCATCCACTGGGGCACCTTCCCGCTCACCGACGAGCCACTCGACCAGCCGATCACCGATCTGGCGATGGCGCTGCAGGCGCACGACATCCCGCAGGAGCGCTTCACGCTGCTCCGCCACGGCGAAACGCGTGTGTGGGATGCCGATGCCGCACGCCTCGTCACGGCGTTGCCCAACGAAAAAGCGCGGCCGCGAGAAGACTCGCTGGCCGCGCAGTAGAACGCTGGCAGGTGTGTTGGGCTGTCGGCGCTGGCTTCAGGTCGGCGTCGGCAGCCAGGCGCGGTCGCGCAGACGGGAGCGGATGCGGGCAATCGCCTGGCTGTGGATCTGGCACACGCGCGATTCCGACACGCCCATCACGGCGCCGATCTCGCGCAGGTTCAAGTCCTGCTCGTAGTACAGGCTCATCATCATCTTCTCGCGCTCGGGCAGAGCCTCGATGGCGGCGACGACCGATTCGCGCAGGTCGTGGTCGAGCAGATGGTCCAGCGGCGTGGAGTCGTTCTCGGCGGCGCGGTTCTCGATGAAGGCGTCGGCGTCTTCGCGGTCGAAATCTTCGTAGTACAGCAGCTGGCTGCCCTGCAGCTCCACCAGCAGCTTCTGGTAGTCGGCCAGCGTCATGCTGAGCGCGGTGGCGATCTCCGTCTCCGTGGGCGCTCGGCCCTTCTGCTGCTGGAGCTTCTGGATCGCCTGCTCGATGGTGCGCGCGTTGCGGCGCAGGCCGCGCGGCAGCCAGTCGGAGCCGCGCAGCTCGTCCAGGATGGCGCCGCGGATGCGCTGGGCGGCATAGAACTCGAACTGCACGCCCTGGGTTTCTTCATAGCGCGACAGGGCGTCGAGCAGCCCCATCATGCCGGCCTGGATCAGGTCATCGAGCTCGACGCTGGCGGGCAGCTTCACCATCATCTGGTTGGCGATGCGGCGCACCAGCGGTGCGTACGTGGCCATCTCGTCGGACTTGGTCTTGCGACCGGTTGCGGTGTACATATCCATGCCTGCCTTTGGCGCTTCGTTCATGGTGCGCCTCAATAAACCATCTCGGCCGCGCGCACGGCGGCGCTCGGCGTCGGGTACGACGTTGCCTGTGCCGGCGCGCTGACCGGGTCTTGCGCCGGGTCTTGCTCAGAGCGCTCCAAGCGCGACGGCGATGCGTCGGAACCAAGCGGGGCCTCGGCGCTGGCCCAGCTCAGCATCTCCTCGGCCAGCTGGCGGAAGGCCATGGCCGAAGGCGATGCGGGAAATGCGCTGACGACCGGCTTGTGCAGCGTCAGCGCCAATTCAACGTGCCGGTCATCGGGGATATAGCCGGCAAATTCGATGCGGGTGTTCAGGTACTGGCCCACGGTGTTCGACAGGTTGCTGAACACGCGCACGGCGCTGTCCACCGAATGCGCACCGCTGATGACGGTGCGGATGCCGCCGCCACCTTGCAGCGCGGCGGTCTTCTTGAGCAGGGTGTAGGCGGTCTTGATGCCCTCCGGCTCGTCGGGGAACACCAGCATCACGTCGTCGCACGACTCGGCCACCGTGCCCAGCGCGCGGCTGCCGAAATGCGCGGCCACCAGCGTCACGTCAGCGGAGTCGTCGTACTGCTCGAGCATGCCGGCCACCGCCAGGATGGTCTGGGCGCTCACCACGGCGGCGTCGCGCCCCATGGTGGCGAGCGCGGCTCGCAGGTTATCGACCACGTCGTCGACCTGCTCCTCTTGCGCAATCACCAGCACACGGCGGCACTGCGATTGCCGCAGCATGCGGCGCAGCCCGTCGGCTTGATCCTTGGCGAACGGCGTCGTCATCGCGCGACCCCCTGTTGTTGTTCTCAAGCGAAATCGAATGCGGCCAGGCCCGGTTCGCGGCTGCGCGTGGCGCCTTGCGCCACCAACAGCGATTCTTCCGACTCCAGCGCAAACGAAGACTGCTCGGCACCCGCGCGGAACGAGCGATGCACCAGCAGCTTCTTGTTCGGCACCGCGATGTCTTCCGGCACGCGCTGGCCGTACGACACGTAGTGCAGCGGCAGGCGGTGGCGGATCATCACGTCCACGGCGTGGCCGACCGAGCCCGCTTCGTCGATCTTGGTGAGGATGCTGCCGGCCAGGTTGGCGTCGCGGTAGGCGCTCACCACTTCGTCCAGGGTCTTGCCGTTGCTGGTGGCGTTGAGCAGCAGCAGGCGCTTGATGGCGGGGCCGGCGTTGTGCAGCATCGCCATCTGCTCGGAGACAGCGCGGTCGCGCTGGCTCATGCCGATGGTGTCGATCAGCACCACGTGCTTCTCGCGCAGGTCGCCCAGCGCCAGGGCGAGGTCGTGCGCGTCCTTCACGGCGTGCACCGTGACGCCCAGGATCTTGCCGTAGATGCGCAGCTGCTCATGGCCGCCGATACGGTAGCTGTCGGTCGAGAGCAGCGCCACGCGCGAGGCGCCATGGCGCAGCACGAAGCGCGCGGCCAGCTTGGCGGTGGTGGTGGTCTTGCCCACGCCGGTCGGGCCCATCAGGGCAAACACGCCGCCCTGGTCGAGCAGGCTGTTCTCGTCCGTGACGATGGACAGGTTCTTTTCAATCGCGCGCTGCACGAAGTCCAGCGCGCCTTCATACGTGTCGTGCTGCGGCATGTTCTCCAGCACGTAGCGCGTGAGCTGCGCCGAGAACCCCGCGTTGAGCATGGTCTGGAACAAGCGCGTGCGCACCGGGTCGCCCAGCTTCACGCCCAGCGAGGCCAGGCTCGACATGGCGTCGTTGAGCGTGCTCTTGAGCACCTCGATCTCGCCGACCATGCGGCGGGTCATGGCTTCGGTCTCGGCCTTGAGCTCCGCCTTGACCTCAGCCTGGAAGGCGGTGCGCTGCTGCGCGCCCGTGGCGTCGTCGTTGGCGGCGGCTGCGTCGGCTTTGGCCTTCGGCTCGTCCACACGGACGAAAAGATCGGCGTGGTGGGCGCGCTTGCGGGTGTCGGGCTTGGGCGGCTGAGCCTGCTCGATGGCTTCAGCACGGTTGGCGCGAGCTTGCGCTTCCACGCGCTCGGTGAAGGAGCGCAGCGTGCGCGGCTCCGGCCGTTCAACGGGACGCTGCACCGGCAGCTCGGCTTCGGCCTCCACCGCAGCGCGGCGGGCGATGAACTGCGCGGTGCTGGCGAGCGTCTGGGCGGCTTCTTCGTTGGCGCGGTCCAGCGACAGGTTGGCCAGCACGCGGGTGGACGCCAGCAACGGATCGTCGGCCGGCACGGCGGCGCCGAGCACCACGTCGTCGTCGACGCGGGTCTGCAGGGTGCCGCCGGCGGTCTTGGCCGGTGCCTCGTCGCGCGGGGCGCTGCGGCGCGACGCGAAGCGGCTGCGCAGGCGGGCCAGCGCGCTCTGGGCGGGCGATTCGGCGGACATGTCAGCGAGCGATGCTTCGGCGCCGGCCTCGGCAACGGGTGCAGGCTCGGGAATCGGCGCCGGCGTGCTCGGGCGGCGTTGTGCGGCCTTGGGCGCGGTCGAGTGGGTGTCGACCAGCGCGTCCAGATGCGTGTCGGAAGCCGCGATGACCTCGATACCGCCCGGCACGGCGCGGTTCGACAGAATCAGCGCGCCATCGCCCAACTGATCGCGCACCTTGCGCAACACGTCGCGCGACGTCAGTCCGGTGAATCGGTGCATTTTCATGCGCGGCCTCCAAGCATGGCGACAACCTTAATCGTTCGATGATCGGGAATTTCTGCGTGCGAGAGCACGCGCAGGCTGGGTGCGGCGCGCTTGAACAGGCGTGCCAGCATCGGTCGCAGCGCAGGCGGCACCAGCAGGACGCCGGTCTGGCCATGCTGCTCGTATTGGCGCGACGAATCCGTGGCCGCCTGCAGGAGCGAGTCGGCGAGGTGCGGTTCGATCGGGCCGGCGTTGGCGCCAACGATGCTTTGCAGCAAGATGTTCTCCAGGTTCGGATCGAGCGTGACGACCTGCATTTCGGTCTTGTTCGGGAACAGCTGCTGGGCAATCGCCCGGCCCAGCGCGATCCGCACGGCGGCGGTGAGTTCGGCGGGGTCTTGCGTCCTGCCTCCGTGTTCCGCCAGCGTCTCGACGATGGTGCGGATGTCGCGGATGTGCAGGCCTTCGTCCAGCAGGTTCTGCAGCACCTTCTGCACGGTCGAGATGGGCAACAGCTTGGGCACAACGTCTTCGACCAGCTTCGGTGCTTCCTTGGCCAAATGATCGAGCAACTGCTGCACTTCCAAACGGCCGAGAAGCTCGGTGCTATGGGTGTAAATCAACTGATTGACGTGGGTGGCGATGACCGTGCTGCAATCGACCACCGTGTAGCCCTCGGCCTGGGCGCGGTCGCGCACATCGGCGCTGATCCACATGGCCGGCAGGCCGAAGGTCGGGTCCACGGTGGGCGTGCCGGGCAACTGCGTGCTCCAGCGCCCATCCGGCCCGCCCGGGTTGATGGCCAGGAACTTGCCCTGCTGCACCTCGCCGCTGCCGATCTCCACGCCCTTGAGCGTGATGCGGTACGACGACGGGCCCAGCTCCAGGTTGTCGCGGATGTGCACCACCGGCGCCAGGAAGCCCATGTCCTGCGTGAACTTCTTGCGGATGCCCTTGATGCGGCGCAGCAGCTCGCCGTCCTGGCTCTTGTCGACCAGCGGAATCAGGCGGTAGCCGATCTCCAGGCCCAGCACGTCGACCCACGCCACGTCGTCCCAGCTGGCTTCGGGCGTGTCGACCGGGGCGATGGCCTGCAGCACCGGCTCGGGCTCGGGCGTCTCGCGCTTCTTCTTCAGGGTCCAGCCGGTATAGCCCAGCAGGCCACCAAACAGCAGGAACGGGAAGTGCGGCATGCCCGGCACCAGGCCCAGCAGGCCGATCACGCCGGCGGTGGTCAGCAGCACGGTCGGCATGCCGAACAGCTCGCCGGCCAGCTGCTGGCCGACGTCCTTGTCGGTGGACACGCGGCTGACCATGATGCCGGCCGCGGTGGAGATCACCAGCGCGGGAATCTGCGCGACCAGGCCGTCGCCGATGGTCAGCAGCGTGTAGTTGGTGGCGGCGTTGCCGATGTCCATGCCGTGCTGGAGCACGCCCACGGCCAGCCCGCCGATCACGTTGATGAACAGGATGGCGATACCCGCCACCGAATCCCCGCGCACGAACTTGCTGGCACCATCCATGGAGCCGAAGAACTCGGCTTCCTGGGCGATGGTCTGGCGACGCTTGCGGGCTTCGTCTTCGCGGATCAGGCCGGCGTTGAGGTCGGCATCGATGGCCATCTGCTTGCCGGGCATCGCGTCGAGCGTGAAGCGCGCGCTGACCTCGGCAATCCGGCCCGCGCCCTTGCTGATCACCATGAAGTTGATGATCACCAGGATGACGAACAGCACGATGCCGACGGCATAGTTGCCGCCCACCAGGAAGTGGCCGAAAGCTTCGATCACCTTGCCGGCCGCATCCGGGCCGGTGTGACCTTCCATCAGCACCACGCGGGTGGAGGCCACGTTGAGCGACAGCCGCATCAGCGTGGTGATCAGCAGGATGCTCGGGAACGACGAGAAATCCAGCGGCTTGAGCGTGTGCATGCTGATCAGCAGCACGATGATCGACAGCGCGATGTTGAATGTGAACAGCAGGTCCAGGATGAACGGCGGCAGCGGCAGCACCATCATCGCCAGGATCAGGATGATCAGCACCGGGCCGGCGGCCGAGCGGTAGTCGCTCCGGCGCAGGAAGTCGGAAACTCGGAGCAGTGCGGCGTTCATCGTCGGTTACGGGTCACGGCGGAGCGTCAGCGGGGGGCTTTTTCGATGCATGCCATCTTGCCGGGGGACCCACCAAATCGAAGACGGGAGAAAGCCGCCCAAAAGGCGGCTTTTCACTGAAATACCCTCCCATCGAGGGGTGTGGAAGCGGCGGCTGGCGCCGCCTGGCGCGAGCAGGCCCTTGGGGATCGCAGATGCAACGCACAAACCACCGCTCGCAAGGGAAAAGGGAGCGATCGCAAGGCTTTTTGCCAAGCGCGCGATGCTTTTAGCCTTGCGCGCGACGCCTTTTTGCTTTGCGCATGCCCCTTTTTGCTTTGCGGCCGGAGCCTGTAGGCTTTGCAACCCGAGCTTTTTGCCTTGCGACCGGAGCCGCAGGCTTTGCGATCGGGGCTTTTTGCCTTGCGGCCGGAGCTCGCAGCCTTTGCGATTGGAGCTTTTTGCTTTGTGACTGGAGCCGCAGCCTTTGCAATCGGAGCTTTTTGCTTTGCGAACGGCGGTTTGGGCTTCGCGCGGGCGGCGGGCGGCGTTTTAGGCGACGTTTCAGGCGTTGTCGGCTTCGTCTTCCGATCCGACTTGCGGCCCCGGGTCCATGTCGGCCGGCACCGGCAGGTCGGTCGGTCGGGTCGGCGCACGGCCGCCGTGCATGCGCATGCGGCGCAGCTGGTAGACGTAGGCCAGGACCTCGGCCACGGCGGCATACAGCGCCTCGGGAATCTGGTGGCCGATCTCGGTATGGCGGTACAGCGCCCGCGCCAGTGGCGGCGCCTCCAGCATCGGAATCTTGTGCTCGGCGGCCAACTCGCGGATCTTGGCGGCCACCAGGTCCGTGCCCTTGGCCAGCACGCGCGGCGCGCCGCCCTCCTTCTCGGAATAACGCAGCGCCACGGCGTAGTGGGTCGGGTTGGTGACGATCACGTCCGCCGTGGGCACGTCGGCCATCATGCGGCGCTGGGCCGCCTGACGCTGCATGGCGCGGATGCGGCCCTTGATATGCGGATCGCCCTCGGACTCGCGGTGCTCCTTGCGCACCTCTTCCTTGGTCATGCGGTGCTTGCGGGCGTATTGCCACAGCGCCAGCGGCACATCCACCGCGGCCACCACCAGCATCACGCCGGCCATGCACAGGAAGGCCACGCCGGTCGCGTGCAGGGTGTCGCCCATGGCGGCGGTCAGGTCCTGGCGCGGCAGCTCAATGAAGCTGTCTCGGTAGTGCCGGATCAGCCACCAGCCCACCAGGCCCACCAGCGCCAGCTTGGCCAGCAGCTTGGGCAGCTCCAGCAGGCCTTGCACGGAAAACATCCGCTTGAGCCCCTGCAGCATGATGATGCGGGTGATATCGGGCGTGAGCGGCTTGAACGAGATCGCCCCGCGCGTGAGCGCCAGCGGCGCGAGCGCCGCCACCACCAGCAACAGCATCAGCCCGCCCAGCACCATCGCCAGCGGAGTGAACTGCGCGCCCACGTAACTCCACTGCTCGTGCGCGCGGGTGTAGTCGTAGCGGTGGAATTCCAGGCAGCGCGCCAGGAACGACGCCGCCGCGCGCACGATCGACTCGCCCATCACCCAGACCCCGCCCGCGCCCACCATCAGCAGGACGAACGACGCCAGCTCCCGCGATTGGGGAACGTCGCCTTCCTCGCGCGCCTGCTCGAGGCGCCTCGGTGACGCGGGTTCGGTTTTTTCGAGATCGCTTTCTTCGGACATGCCGGGTGCGCGAGGGGTGGGTGGACGGCGTTGGCGCTTTGGCCGATGGTCGCATTATTGCGGCACGCCGCGCCACCCGAAGCATGGAGAAAGCCGCTGCGGACGTGCCTTTTCCACGGAATGGCGCACGCGCATATCGACCTGCGGAAAACTTCGTGGCCCCGCCGGCGAGGTCTCAATAGCATGACCCGTTCTTCACATAGCCCCACATCAGAACGGACCAACCGTCATGTCCCCCGATCGAGCCATCTCCCCCGCCTTGCCCCGCCGCCAGCGCCTGCTGGCCGCCCTGCTTGCCGCCGCCATCGCGACCTTGTCCGCCTGCGGCAGCGATGCGCCGCCCGGCACGTCCACCGGCACGGTTGCAGACAACGGCACGCCCACCACCCCCGCCCGCAAGCCCAACATCCTCTACATCATGGCCGACGACCTCGGCTATTCCGACATCCACGCCATGGGCGGCGAGATCGACACGCCCAACCTCGATGCGCTCGTGCAATCGGGCCGCCTGCTGACCAACCACCACGCCGGCACCGTCTGCGCCATCACGCGCGCAATGCTGATCTCCGGCACCGACCACCACCTTGTCGGCGAAGGCACCATGGGCGCGCCCAACGACGAGCGCGTCGGCCTGCCCGGCTACGAGGGCTACCTGAACGACCGTTCGCTCTCCGTCGCCCAACTGCTCAAGGACGGCGGTTACCACACCTACATGGCCGGCAAGTGGCACCTGGGCAGCGGCATTGCCGGCAGCGCCGTCAACCTGGGCAAGACACCTGACCAGTGGGGTTTCGAACGCTCGTATGCGCTGCTGCCGGGCGCGGCCGGCAACCACTTCGGTCATGAGAGCGCCACCGGCAAGAACTACGTGGAAGACGGCGCCTACGCGCAACCCGGCCAGCCGGGGCAACCGGGTGGTACTGGCGGCAGCCCGGCGGTGTTCTATTCGACGGACTTCTACACGCAAAAGCTGATCGCCTATATCGACTCGCACAAGGGCGACGGCAAGCCGTTCTTCGCCTATGCGGCCTACACCTCGCCGCACTGGCCGCTGCAGGTGCCGGACCCGTGGCTACACAAATACGCCGGTCGCTACGACGCGGGCTACGACGTCATCCGCAACGCACGCATTGCGCGGCAGAAAGCGCTCGGCATCATCCCGGCGGATTTCACGCCGTTCGGCGGCCTGCCGGATGCCACCACGCGCTCCCCCGCCACGCCCAACAACGGCACGGCCAGCGCGCGCTATATCAATACCGACCACGGCCCCGCCCAGGGCTACACCGACTACGGCCCCGGCTTCGTCAACAAGAAATGGTCCGACCTGACGCCGCTGGAGCGCAAGGCGCAGGCGCGCTACATGGAGATATACGCCGGCATGGTCGAGAACCTCGACTACAACATCGGCCTGCTGATCCAGCACCTGAAAGACATCGGCGAATACAACAACACCTTCATCATGTTCCAGTCGGACAACGGCGCCGAAGGCTGGCCAATCGATTCCGGCGCCGACCCGAAAGCCACCGACGAGGCCAACGCCACCGAACCGGTCTATTCGCAGCTCGGCGCCGACAACGGCCTGCAAGCCGCCAAGCGCCTGCAGTACGGCCTGCGCTGGGCCGAGGTGAGCGCCACGCCGTTCAACCTGGTGAAGGGGCACGCGGCAGAGGGTGGCGTATCAGTACCGGCCATCGCGCATCTGCCCGGCCAGGCCCAGACGCTGCCGCCCATCACGCGCTTCACGCACGTGACCGACAACACCGCCACCTTCCTGGCCGTGGCGGGCATCGCGCCGCCGTCGCAGCCGGCGCCTGCCGCCGTGGACGGCACCGGCATCGACCAGAACAAGGGCAAGGTGCAATACGGCAACCGCGCGGTGTATCCGGTGTCGGGCATCTCGCTGCTGGCGTCGCTCAACCAGAGCGCGGACGCCGGCCCGATCCACACGCAGCCCTTTGGCGACGAATCGTATGGCCGCGCCTACCTGCGCAGCGCCGATGGGCGCTGGAAGGCGCTCTGGACCGAACCACCGCTGGGCCCGCTCGACGGTCACTGGCAACTGTTCGATCTGTCCACCGACCGTGGCGAGACCACCGATGTGTCCGCGCAATTCCCGGACGTGGCGGCCGCGCTGTACCAGCAGTGGCAGGGCTACATGCGCAGCGTCGGCGGTGTTGAACCGCTGCGCCCGCACGGGTTCTACTGATGGGCGCTGCGCACAAGCCCGTGCGGTGGGTGCTGGCGGGCGCGGCGCTGGCGGCGGCCGGCGCCCTCCTGCTGCACCCGGCCGGCGCCAACCTGGCCGCCCACGCCGCCAACCTCGTGAATTCTCGTACCACCCCGCACCTGCCGCTAGGCACGCCCGAAGCCTGTGGCCGGTACGCCGGCCTACCCCCCGGCTGGCGCAAGGACGTACGGGCCGGCATGGTGCACGTGACGGGCGGCAGCTTCACCTTCGGCAGCACGCTCGGCTACCCGGATGAGCGCCCCGCCCAGGGCGCCGGCAAAACACGCGTGTCGAGCTTCTGGATCGACCAGACCGAAGTCACCAACGCTCAGTTCGCCGCCTTCGTCGCGGCCACCGGCTACGTGACGGATGCCGAGCACCAGGGCGGCGCAGTGGTCTTTCACGTGCCGGACTCGGCTGAGCTGCAAGGACGCCCCTACGCGTGGTGGCGTTGGGTCAAAGGCGCCGACTGGCGCCACCCGACGGGGCCAGACAGTGCGCTCACCGGCGCCGACAACCAGCCCGTCACGCGTGTCACGCAGGCCGACGCGCTGGCCTACGCCCGCTGGCTTGGCCACGACCTGCCCACCGAAGCCGAATGGGAATACGCCGGCAAGGCCGGGCACGACGGTGCCGACCTGGAGAAGGCCCCGCGCGACACGGGCGGCAAACCCGCCGCCAACTACTGGCAGGGCATCTTCCCCGTGCTCGACACGGCAGAGGACGGCCACGCCGGCATCGGCCCGGTCGGCTGCTATGCCGCCAATGGTTTCGCCTTGTACGACATGATCGGCAACGTGTGGGAATGGACGCGCGACGCCTACACCGGCGCGCACCAGTCGCATGCCAATGGCGACACGCGCGTGGCCGCTGCGCTGGACCAGCCGCAAGGGCTCGGGCGCAACCGCGGCCAGCCGAACCGGCCTATTGTCATCAAGGGCGGCTCGTTCCTGTGTTCGCCGGACTATTGCGTGCGCTACCGGGCCTCGGCGCGCGAAGCACAGGAGGCGGACCTGCCCGCCGCACACATCGGATTCCGGACGATCCTGCGGGACTGAAACACGGCGCGTGGCAACGACGGCCGGGGCAGCGGCGTTTATACTCCCCGGCTGGTTCTACGGCCGCCGGGCGACATGCCCGCACGGCCCTCGCCCTTGACCGATTCATGGCCTCGTCCTCCGAAACCGCCGCCGCCTCCGCCCGCCCCAAGCGCAAGAACGACCCCGAGCGCACCCGCGCCGACATCCTCGCTGTCGCCACCGAAGAGTTTGCCGAGCAGGGCTTCAGCGGTGCACGCGTCGACATGATTGCCGAGCGCACCCGCACCACCAAGCGGATGATCTATTACTACTTCGGCAGCAAGGAAGGCCTGTACCTGGCTGTGCTGGAGAAGAAATACGAAGAGATCCGCGCGTTCGAAAGCACGCTGCACCTGACCGACATGGACCCCGAGGCGGCCATGCGCACGCTGATCGCCGCGACCTTCGACTATCAGGAAAGCCACCCGGACTTGGTCCGGCTGGTGGCGGTGGAGAACATCCACAACGCGCGGCATCTGGCGCAATCGAAGACGATCGCCAACCTCAACGTGACCGTGGTCGAGACCATCCAGGCGCTGCTGGCGCGCGGGCGCGCGTCGGGCGTGTTCCGCGCGGATGTCGACGCGCTGGACCTGCACCTGCTGATCACATCGTTCTGCTTCTTCCGTGTATCGAACCGCGCCACGCTGGAGACGGCCTTCGGCCTGAAGCTGGGCGCCCCCAAGACGCGGGCGCGCCACAAGCAGATGCTGTGCGATGCCGTCATCCGTTACCTCAAGGGCGACGGCCCTGCGCCCGTCTGATCACGCGTCCTGCTGCACCTTGCGTGGCGCCATGTAGTAGAGCCACGCCAGCGCGATGAAGTACACGCTCGGGATCATGACGAACAGCACCTCGTAGTGGTTGTGCGTGACGGTCAGCACGTAGCCGACCAGCTGCGTCATGAACATCCCGCCGATGGCGCCCACCATGCCGCCAAAGCCAAACACCGAGCTGACGACGTGCTTGGGCGTGTAGTCCATCACCAGGCTCCAGATGTTGGCCGTCCACGCCTGGTGCGCGCCCACCGCCAGCGCGATGGCGATCACCGCTTGCCACAGGCTGTCGGCCGACACGGCAAGGATGATCGGCAGGATGCACAGCGCGCAGACCAGCATCGACACCAGCCGCGCGCGCACCGCCGCCATGCCGCGCCCGATCAGCCAGGACGACAGCGCCCCGCCCGCAATGCTGCCAATGTCGGCCGTGAAGTAGATCACCAGCAGCGGCAGGCCGATCTGCGTGACGCTGATGCCGAGCTGGTACTGCTGGTTGAGGAACGGCGGCAGCCAGTACAGGTAGAACCAGAAGACCGGCGCGGTAATGGCGAAGGCCAGCGCAAACGCCCAGGTGCCGCGCATGCGCAGGATTTGCGAGTACGGCACGCGCTGCGCGGGGGTCTCGCCCTCCTTGGCGCCGTCACGGATGTAGCCAAGTTCCGTGGCGCTCACGCGCGGGTGCGCGTCGGGGTTAAAGTAGTTGCGCAGCCAGAACACCACCCACACGAGGCCCAGCGCCCCCACCACCAGGAACACCGCACGCCAGCCCCACACCTGCAGGATGAACGGCAGCATCAGCGGCGTGAGCATGGCGCCCACGTTGGTGCCCGCGTTGAAGATGCCGGTGGCCATGGCACGCTCGCCGGCCGGGAACCACAGCCGCGTCGCCTTCACGCAGGCTGGGTAGTTGGCGGCTTCCGTCAGCCCCAGGAAGAAGCGGCACACCATGAAGCCGACCGCCGACGTCGCCAGCGCGTGCGCGCCTGCCGCCGCGCTCCACAGCAGCACCGCCAGCAGGAAGGCACGGCGCACGCCCACCTTGTCGATGAAGCGGCCCTGCGCGGCAAACCCGATCGCGTAGCCAACCTGGAACCAGAAGTTGATGTTGGCGTAGTCCTCGGCCGTCCAGCGCATGGCCTTGGCCAGAATCGGCTGCAGCACGCCCAGCGCGGCACGATCGATGTAGTTGAGCGTGGTGGCAAAGAACACCAGTGCCAGCATGCCCCAGCGCACGCGGCCCACGGCAAACGCCGCGCGGATCTTGTCGCCAATGGGCGCGCCAAACGGCGTCATCGGCAAGGCTTCCTTGTTGATGGACATGGTGGTCTCCGTCCATGCGGGGCTCGACGGCCCCGTCATGTTGGTAGTGGGAAAGCGCGGCGGCTCAGGCAGCCGGCTTGGCGGCCAGCAGCACGAGCGCCTGCAGCGCGAGCGCATAGCCGCCCACGCCCAGCCCCGCCATCACCGCGCATGCGGCCGGCGCGATGAAGGAGTGGTGGCGGAACGGCTCGCGCGCGTGCACGTTCGAGATGTGGTACTCGATGACGGGCACGTCCGCACCCTTGATGGCGTCATGCAGCGCGATCGACGTGTGCGTATAGGCGCCAGCGTTGAACACGATGCCGAGCACGCTGCCCTCCGCCCGACCACGGCCAGCTTCATGGATCCAGTCGATCAGCTGCCCTTCATGATTGGACTGGCGGCATTGCACGTCGTAGCCGAGCCGGGCACCGGTCTCGCGACAGAGGCGCTCGACGTCGGCCAGCGTCTCGTGGCCGTACACGGCGGGCTCGCGCGTGCCGAGCAGGTTCAGGTTGGGGCCGTTGAGTACAAGGATGGTTGGCACTGCGGTCTCCTGTCGGGCCGGTAGCCGGCCTCTTGATGGGATGACGATACGGCGTGCAAGCCCGTCAGCATGGACGGCCGCAAATCCTGAGCCACGTCGATCCCTCGCTTCGGTTCATTTTGTACGAACCAGTACGTTTACGTTATCACAGGATGACGAAAGCCAGTCAACCGGCAAAACCCTAGGAGAACAGCGGCGGCGTGAAGATGTGTGCTGTAAGCGACTCAGGTGTGGGCCGCGCACCGAACCGCGTGGGCCAGACAACGCGAGCGCGACGGTGCGTCCAGCTCTGCGGCCGGTCCGCCGCTAGGTGTGATCAGCCGTCCCGTGCGGGCTGGGCGGCTCCAGCGCCCGCAACAGTTGCGCAGTGATGCTCGACGGATGCACCACCGCGCCGCCATGGCGCGCGATGAAGTGCCGCGCATCGGCGTCATTCAGGAAGGCCGGAAGGTTGCCGCGGCGCATTGGTCCCGGCACGTCGGACTCCCATACGTAGACCGCCTTCGGCGCCGCAATCCAGCGCCCATCCCCCTCGGCGCGCACGTAGCTGGCGACGATCTCGGTGGCCTGCCGCCCGGCCGCATAACGCGGCAGGTTGCGCAGATAGATGAACAGGCTCAACGGCGAATCAAAGAAGTAGGCGTCGCCATCCGCAAAGATCACCTGCGCGGCCCAGTCCGGCACACGCGATGGGAAGGCCCCGCACACCGGGCAACGCGCGCCGGGCGGGATCGCGCGCGGCGCGTCCAGTGCAACGCCGGAGCGCGCATCGTAGGGTGTTGGCGCGGCGACGAAGCAAATCTCGGTGGGCACCTGAGGCTCGGCACGGCGACTGGCATGGCCCGCGTACCACCAGAGCGGCGCCAGCACGATGATCGCGAGAAGAACCAGCCGGCGCAGCCGCACCACTACATCCGCCCGTCGTGCTGCGCGCCGCCGCTGAGATCGACCATCTCGGGCGTCACCTCGGCGTAGCGCAGCAGCTTGCCGCCATCGCGGGCCATGAAGGTGCGCGCATCGGCCTCCTGCCGGAAGCTGGCAACGGTCGGCCCCATCGAGCCATGGCGCCGGCTGCCGAACACGTAGTAGCCCGTCCGGGCGTCGAACCAGTGACCGCGCGGGTGATCCCAGTCGGCCAAGGCCATGTCCTGCACGAACACCGCCCGGATCTGCCGGGCCTGCTCGGGCTTGAGCAGGGTGTTGAACATCTCCACCGTATCGCAGCACCAGTGCGGCTTCGGATCGCCCAGGTAGTACAGCTGCGCCTTGGGGCCGGGATAGTCGGCCAGCAGCATGCCATCCAAGTCGCAGGTGCTGGCTGAATCGACTTCGGCGGGGACGGGTGTGGCCTCGGCTTGCCGGCCGCACGCAGCGAGGGCGGTCAGGGTGATCACGCCGGCAGACCCGGCCAGGGCAGCCACCAACAGGCGGCGACGATCAGGGTTCATGAACGGAATCTCCAGGCCGCCAGCCCCAGCGGGGCCGCGATCCAGGCCAGCATCGCCGCGCCCATCGCCCAGGGATTGCCCAGGGCCGGCGGCACGATGCTGACCAGACCGTGCATGCCGCGCAGCTGGTCCAGCGAAAACACGTTGAGGATGCGGAAGATGTCGGTCGGGTTGAGCAGCAGCAGATAGGCCAGCGCCTGCCCGCCGAACGAGCCACCGCTGGCCACCAGCAAGCCCAGCAGCAGCAGATCGAACACCAGCACAAAGCCGAACCACAGCGCGATGGCGAAACCCGAGGCGCGCGTACGCTCGCGACTGACGACCGACACGAACAACGCCAGGCTGAGGAAGACCAGCCCGAGCAGAATCGAACTGAGCACGAAACCCAGTGCCTGAAACAACCCCGCCCAGCCGAACTGCTGCCAGAGCAGCACGACCATCAGCGCAAAGCCGGCCAACGTCGACAACGTCAACGCCACCGCCAGCCCGAGGTACTTGCCTAGCAGCAGTTCCAGCCGCGTCACCGGCAGCGCCAGCAGCAGATCAAGTGAGCCGCGCTCGCGCTCGCCGACGATGGCGTCGAACCCCAGCAGCAAGGCGATCAGCGGGATCAGGTAGATCACCAGGCTGACCAGGCTGGTGATGACGAACTCGATGGAACGCGGCCCGAGCGTGCCCTGCTCGGCCCCGCCAAAGTAGCTGATCACCAGCGAGAACACCGCGAACACGGCCGCCACCGCGAGCACCCAGCGATTGCGCAAACGGTCGCGCAGCTCCTTGGCGGCCAGGGTGGCGACCTGTCTGCATTCGATGCCGATCATGCTGCCACCTCGCGCAATCCGAAGAACACATCTTCCAGCGACGGCTCGTGGATCTGCAGATCGAGCAGGCGCCCGCCCAGCGGCTGCAGCGCTGCCAGTGCGTGCATCTTGAGGGCACGCCGGCAGCGCAGGGTCATGTCTTGGTCCGCGTGCCCGTCCTCGATCTCGATACCCTGCGCGCGCAGTGGCGCCAGCTGCTGCCAGAAGGCCGCGCGCGTGCCGGCTTCGACGCGCAAGGCGAGCGTCAACGGCAGGTCGGCTTGCTCGCGCAAGGCGGCGACACTGCCCAGCGCAAGGATACGGCCGTCGGCCAGGATGGCGAGGCGATCGATGCGCTGCTGCAATTCGGCCAGGATGTGGGAGGTGATCAGGATCGTGACACCCTGCTCACGCAGCGTCTGCAGCATGGCGTAGAAGTCGTGGATGGCTGCCGGATCGAGCCCGTTGGTGGGCTCGTCGAGAAACAGCACGCGCGGCGTGCCCAGCAGTGCCTGCGCAAAACCGAGCCGCTGCCGCATGCCCTTGGAATACGCGCGCACCGGCTTGCCTCCCGCACTCGCCAACCCGACCCGCGCGAGCAGCGCCTCGCAATCGGCCAGCGGCGCCCCCTTGAGCCGGGCGAAGAAGCGCAGGGTTTCCAATCCGCTCAGGTTGTCGTAAAGCACGAGGTTTTCAGGCAAGTAGCCGATCTGGCGACGCGCCGCCCTGAACGCCCGCGCGCGCACCGAAGCGCCCGCCACGCAGATGTCCCCCGCGCTGACGGGAATCAGCCCGAGCATCATCTTGAACAACGTGCTCTTGCCGGCGCCGTTGTGGCCGATGAGGCCGAACACCTCGCCGTAGCCGACGTCCAGATCGACACCATCAACGGCGCGGACAGCGCCGTAGTGTTTGCTGACGCCGCGCAATGCGATGGCGGCGCGCTCAGTAGGGTCAAGGCTGTCGGTCACGCCAGGTGCTCCAATGCTTGTTGACGGGTTGCATGCGCGGGTAGGCATCGACGACGCTCGGCACCCGCAGGACAGGGAACTGCCGGCTCACGAAGCGCAGCGCCTGCACCGCCGGGCTGGCCAGCAGCATCTGAACGCCGGGGTAGCGCCAGATCAGCCGGTCGACCACGTCGTTGGCTTCGTAGGGCACATCGCCGATGCCGTCACCGTCGCGGTCCCAGCCCAGGTAGTCGCTCCAGAAGTTGCCCTGCGTGCGCTCGGCCGGCGTACGGCCACCCCATGGCTCGTCACGCGACCCCACGTAACGCACCTGCTCGCGGTTGCCGATGAAGTCGTTGCCTTGCACCACGTTGCGCGTCGACCCGGCCGAGAGATGCACGCCAGTCTGGTTGCCGATGATCAGGTTGCCGCGCAGCTGCGTGTATTCCACGTCGTAGATGAAGAAGCCGCGGTCGTTGTCGGCCACGACGTTGTTCTCCACCCGCGAGTCCTGGATGGTGCGCAGCATGATGCCGTGGTCGGCGTTGCCCCAGGTGCGGTTGTTGCGCACGACTTGGTCGCGCACTTCCATGAGCGCCAGCCCGCCGCGGTTGTTGTAGCTGTCGTTGTCCTCCCACAGGTTGTAGTAGGAGTTCATGTAGTGCGTGCCGTAGCGGCTGTGGTGCAGGCGGTTGCCCTTGAAGATCGCGTGGTGCGATACGTCCACATAGAGCGCGTCCCGCACGAAGCTGATGTTGTTGCCGATGATGCGGGCGCCCTGCGTGTTGTACAGCTCGACGCCGTTGCCGCGCTGCGCGGAGTTGTAGTCGCGCTTGCCGGTGATGGTGTTGTACTCGACACGCACATCATTGGCCTTCTCGATCCACAGCCCGAACAGGTTGTAGGTCAGGTCGCAATGGCGCACCACCGTTCGGTGCGCGCCGGGCAGGATGTTGATGCCGGCGTTCTGGTCTTTCAGGCTGTCGCCGGAGTCGCGCACGATCAAGCCCTCGATCACCACGTCCGGGGCAGACACCCGCACGGTATCGCCATGCTGGCCGCCGCTGAGCGTGGGGCGATCCAGCCCGCGCAGGGTCAGCGCCTTGTTGATGACGAAGTTGCCGACGAAGCTGTCGCCGAAGTTGCCGTTATACGCGGCACGCTCGATTTCCAGCACGTCGCCCGCATGCGCGGCGTCGATCGCGGCCTGCAGTGACTGCCCCGGCCGAACGCGCAGCGTGGCGGCCTGCGCGCTCGTCAGCCATCCAGCCAGGAGAAGCAGTATCGGCAACCACCTCATACCAGCAGCAGCCCCAGCGCCTTGAGGGTCAGGAACAGCACGGCGCCGATCAGCAGGTTCTTGAAGCCGACATAGCTGAGCATGTCCATCACGCTCGCGCGGCGGTAGTTGCCCTGCCACCATGGGCCGTCCTTGACGTAGCGCCGGCCCGCCAGGCGGATCAGCACTTCATAGACGCTCCAGCCGAACCACCACGCGATGACGGCGCCGGATGAGAGCTGCCCCATGGCCGCCAGCACCCACGCCACGCTCACCGCCAGCGCCAGGGAGATGCCGGCGATCTGCAGCGCGCGCGCCGAGGCCCAGCCCTCGCTGCTCCACGGCCAGAGGTGGTCGCGCAGCTCCAACATGAACCAGCGCAGGTCGCGCTCTTGTACCTGTCTCGGCAGGAACACCCGGTCGGTCGGCATGCGCGGGTCCAGGCCCTGCGCCACGCGTGGGTTGATGGGCGTCGTGGGCACCAGCTGGATCGGAATGAAATAGCCATCCTTGCCGATTGGCGTGATTTCCAGGCCGTCGCGCTCGCGGCGCTTGCGCTCCTTGGCCAGCGGCGGGCAGCCCTTGACGTCGGTGTACAGGACCATGCAGTCCAGGCAGTGCAGGCATTCGCGATGGTCGATGCGCCCGTCGGCATCGATCGCCTGCGAACCGCAGCCCACGGCACACGCCTTGCAGCTGTTGCAGTCCTGCTTGCGACGCAGGCCGAACCAGCGGAAGGTGCTCGGCATGGCGAGCGCCGCGCCGAGCGGGCAGATGTACTTGCAGTACGGCCGCTCGACAAACAGCGACACCCCCAGCAGCGTGCAGACGAACAGCCCATACGGCCACGCACGATGGCTGATGCTGACCAGGAAGGTGGTCTTGAACGGTTCCACCTCGGCCAGCTTCTCGGCCAACCCCATCGAGAACATCGACACCGTCAGCAGGCCAAAGAAGATGGCGTACTTCAGCCATTTCAGCCGGTCGTGCCAGGCGCGCGGCAACTGGCGTTGCCAGCGCTTGAAACCGAGCTTCGCGCCGATCTTGTAGATCGCCTCCGACAGCGAGCCGAACGGACACAGCCAGCCGCAGAACAGCCCGCGCCCGAACAGGAACACCGTCAGGATGATGAAGATCCAGAAGCAGAAGATGAACGGATCGGTCAGGAACAGCGACCACGTCCACTGGAACAGCAGCGAGTGGAACCACGTCAGCACCTGCGTGATCGACGGCTGGGCCATCGCCCCGAAACCGACAAAGCCAATGCTCAGGGCCCAGGCGCTGTACTTGAAGGCGTTGACCGGCCACTTGTTCTTGTGGGTCGCGCGGCGCGTCAGGCGCTCGCGCAGGGCATACACCACGCCCACCGCCAGCAGCAGACCGACGAACAGCGCGATCTGCGGGGCGCGCGTGCGCCAGACCCGCCGCCACGGCGCATCCGGCTCGTCGACGTGCGGGCGCCCGCCCTGCAGCAGCGCGGCGGGCAGCCAGTACGGAGCATCGAAGGTGACGAAGCTGCGTGTGCCGGTTGCGCGGTCGACCCGATTGCCGAGGAACGACAGCTTCCACGGATACGCGGCCGAGAACGCCGGCGAGCGCACCACGAAGATGGCTGACTCGGTAAAGGTCGGCGCACCTTCTGCCGCCAAGCCATAGAGATTCAGGTAGTCCGAATCGCGGAAGGTGAACGAGTCCGCGCCCTGCTTGATCTGGATGCGATCGTAGATGCCGCCGCGCACGAAGCCGGACCCCTTGAACGAAGCCGCGCCCGCCGTGCGGATCACAAAGAAGGCGTGCTCTTCGGGCTTGAGCTGCGCGCGCAGATCGTTCCAGGCTTGCTGGCCCAGCAGGCTCGCCCCCAGGTCCGGATGGTTGAGATCGCCGAACCACAGTTCGATGAAGGGTTCCGACGCGCGCTCAAGCCCGAGCTGTTCAGGCCGGATCAGCAAGCGCTGCACGCTGCCTTGTTTGACGAGGTCCGCCCAGCTTGCGCGCTGCCCGGTCTGCGCATAGCGCGCGGGCTCATGCCGGGTGGGCGCCACGATGCCCACCTGCCGCGCGACGGCAGACGTCGCGGTGGTCAGCACTTGGTTCTGGGCGATCACCGTCACGGTGGCGCCGGAGATGGCGTCGACCCCCAGCACACCCTCGTCCGGTCGCGATTGCCCGACCTCGATCTTGTCCTTGACCGACTTGCCGATGTACTGCTTGTTGAAGTTCAGCAGCGCCGATTCCGGAATCCCCAGCAGCAGGATCGGCTCGGAATGCTTCAGCACCTTGATGCCGACATAGCGCCCTTGCCTGTCCATGCCGATCAGTGTCACCACAGGCTTGCCGGAATAGGCGGGAATGTCGGTGATGTCGGTGGACAGCATCACGTAGCCCAGCAGCGGCGCCTTGCCGCCCGCCTTGTCGCCCGCCTTGTCGCCCGGTGCCGGGCCATAGGCTTCCACATAGGGCGGCTGCCCCATGCGTTCGGAAAAACGCGCGGCACCAGGAAACACATCAGCGCACGGCACCAGCGCACACAGATCCTTGGCCTCGGCCAGGTTGGCCGGCAACTCGGCCTCATAGGCGCCACGGCCGGCCAGTGCCGGTTGCATGCCCATGAACAGGAACAGGAACAGAAAAAACGCGGCCACTCGGGCCGCGAACCCCTGATTTCTAGATGGCATCTTGCGGTTCATCGGCGCGTGCACCGGAAGCCGGCACACGCGCGCCTCTTGGCAGACTTAGGGACGCTCGGACTCAGGCCTCAACGATCATGCGGCTGCGCATTTCCAGGTGCAGTGCATGGCAGAAATGCGTGCAGTAGCACCAGAACACGCCCGGCTTGTCGGCAATGAAGGTGACCGACGCGGTCTCCTGCGGGTTGACGATGAAGTTGATGTTGTATTTGGGAATGGCGAAGCCGTGCGTCAGGTCCTCCACCTTGTCGAGGTTGGTGAGGATCAGCGTGACCTCGTCGCCCTTCTTCAGCTTGAACTCGCGCAGGCTGTAGGCCGGTGCCTGCGAGGTCAGCCGCACCGTCACCTTCTTGCCGTTGCGGACCACGCCGGATTGCTTCGGGTCCTTGGTGGCCAGCGGGAAGTCATCCAGCGAGTAGATCTGCTTCGGATGCAGCAGCTCACGCTTGAAAATGATGAAGTCGTGCGGCTCGCTGCGGATCGGGTGGTCTTGCAGCAGCACCATCTTCTCGCCGGAGATGTCGATAAACTGCTCGTTCTCGGGGTGCAGCGGACCGACCGGCAGGAAGCGGTCCTTGGAGAACTTGCAGCCGACGGCGAGGAATTTCCCGTCGGCCGCCACGGTCTCGGACTGCGAGGCGTTCAGGTGGCCCGGCTGGTAGTGCACGTCCAGGCGGTCGACCACGTACTTGGCGTTCTTGTCGCCCTTGTGGAACTTGATCGCCGAGTCGATGTTCCACTTCACGATCTGGCTGTCGAGGAACAGCGTGGTGTAGGCGTTGCCGCGTCCATCAAAGGCGGTATGCAGCGGCCCCAGACCCAGCTCGACCTCCGCCACGATGGCGTCGTCGATCTTGGCGAGCTTGCCGTCGAACCAGTCCAGCACGCGCGCCAGTTCGATCACCGTGGCAGTGGGCGACAGCTTGCCCGCGCAGATGAAGTACTTCTGGTCGGGGCTGGCGTTGACGCCGTGCGGATTCTTCGGCACCGACACATAGGCGGTCAGCGCGGCCTTCGGGTCCTGGTTGGCGGCGTGCGTACCGTCCACCACCGGCACCTTGGAGTCGCCGATGGTCTTGAACTTACCGGCCTTGACCGCCTCTTCGATGCGGGCGACGTTGAAGAACAGGCAGGCGTCGCGCTCGGCCGACATCATGTCTTCATAGTGCACGCCCATCTCGGTGTTGTACTGGTTGGTCGCGGCCAGCTTGCCGTCGTACGACGAGGCGACCAGATCGCAGTTGCCGTCGATCAGTACCTGCCAGCGCACCTCCATGCTCTCGGCATCCACGCAGGTGAACAGCGAGTGGTACTTGGTCGGGTCATCGATACCGGCGGTGTTGGGCAGCGGAATGGCGAATTCGCCGCCGCAGAACACGCGTGTCGTGTAGTTGATCTTCGGGTCAACCGGGTCGCGCTTGTCCGGGAAGATGCCGTGGAAGCCCTGCACGTTGGGCAGCTCGGTGATCTTGTCGCAGATGAAGTAGTCGAGCCGCACGCGCCCCAGGCGCGAGTTGATCTTGTCGTTGATCCACGCGTAGCGGCCGTCGTAGTTGCCGTCCTTGTAGGACGCGTGGACGTGGTGGGTATCGCCCACCGTGTACCGCAGATTGCCGTCGGGCTTGGTGCCCATCACCTTCTTCGATTCGTTGGTGATGCCCCAGCCGACCAGCGCATCCGGCACGAACATCGGAATGCGATGGATCTCGCGGCCCGAGGGCATGCCCATGACGCGCATGTCGCCGGTATGGCCGCCGCTCCACAGGCCGTAGTAGGTATCCAGCTCACCGGGCTTCGGGTGCAGGCCAGCAATCGTGTGCTCCGCGCCCGTGGCTGCGGCGCCTGATGCTGCGCTGGCTGCGGCAGCTGGCGTGGCCGGTGTGCCCTTGTCGGTGCAGGCCACGACCGTCGCCAGCCCGGCCAGCGCGGCGGTGTTCATGAAGCGCCGTCGCCCCGGCACGCTGGGCGTTTCGTCCTGCTGTGTGGATGGCGAATCTTGGTGCTTGCTCATCATCGGTCCTTGAATCGGTTTTCATAAAGCCGGACTGGAAGACGCCGGCTGATTTCTACGCATTGACCCTTTCGGCATGTCGAATCTTCGGGTCACCGTTCCCTGGACCAATTGACTTTCGTCACACATTTAACAAATACGCATTTTTTATGCATCTTTGAAGAAGCGGAACGGACAGAATGCGAGACATGTTCATTTCCTGAACTCGCGCCGACTCAAGGAGATCCCCATGCGCACGAAAACCACCCTATGCCTGATGCTGATTTGCAGCGCCGTCCTGGCAGCTTGCGGACAGAAGGAAGAGGCCGCGCCAGTTGCCGCCGCTGCGCCCGCCCCTGTGCAGACCAGCGCGGCGCCCACGGTTGCGGCTGCCACGGCAGCCCCCGAGAACGCACTCGGCAAGCGCACCTTCGGCAACGTCTGCTCCATGTGCCATGCCGCGGGTGTGGCCGGCGCACCCAAGCCGGGCGACAAGTCCGACTGGGGGCCGCGCATCGCCCAGGGCAAGGACACGCTGTACAAGCACGCGCTGGAAGGGTTCAACGGCAACAAGGGATCGATGCCTGCACGCGGCGGTTCGACCTTGCCCGACGACGCCATCAAGGCGGCGGTGGACTACATGGTGGCGCAATCGCAGTAATGCCATGCGCACCTTGGCTCCTACCAACCCTGGCCGGCGGCGCTGCCTAGCCGGCGTGCCCCTGCTCGCGGTCGGCTTGTTCGTGCGGCCGGCGCTGGCCAATCCATCCGTCCAGCATGCGTCGCGCCGGCTGCTCGGTACGCAGGTCGACATCGTGGCGCAGGGCGCGATGCCCGGTGCCGCGGCGCCGGCTATCGACGCCGCCTTTGCCGAGATGGCGCGGCTCGAACGGCTGATGAGCCGCTACTGCCCGGACAGCCAGGTCAGCGCGCTCGCGCGTGCCGCCGGACAGAACCCCGTGCCGGTCGCGCCAGAGCTGCTGTCGGTGCTCAAGCATGCCGCCCGGATCTCCGCGCAAAGCCAGGGCGCCTTCGACATCACCATCGGCGCGTTCTCCGGCTGGAACTTCGATCCGGGCCAGGGCCAGATGCCGAGCCGCGCCGAGCTGGCGCGCGAGCAGCGGCTGGTCAACTACCGCGACATCGTCCTCGACGAGACGCAAGGCAGCGCCTATCTTCGACACCCCGGCATGAAGCTCGACCTGGGCGGCATTGCCAAGCTACCGATCCTGCAAGCGGGCATGCGCGTGCTGCGGCTGCACGGCGTACATGACGCGATGATCAACGGCGGCGGCGACGTGCTCGTCAGCGGGCAGCTCCAGGGCCACGACTGGCGGGTCGGGCTGCGCGACCCGCGCGCACCCGAGCGGCTGCTCGGCGTGGTGGCGCTCAGTGACGGCGTCGTAGCGTCGTCGGGAGACTACGAGCGTTGCTTCGTCCGCAACGGCCAGCGCTACCACCATATCCTCGACCCCAAGACCGGCCTGCCCACGCATGGCCTGCACGGCGTCACCCTGGTTGCGCGCAACGTCGACGACGTCAACGGACTCGGCGCCGCCATCATGGTGACCGGCGCGGCGGCGGGGCGCCGTCTGCTGACGCCGCGCCCGGGTGTGGATGCGTTGATTGCGGGGGCCGCGCCGCAACCGTGGATGTCCACCGGTATGGCGGCGCGCCTGCAGACGTGAAGTCATGACGCAGCGCATGGTCTCGGCAAGCGATCCGGGCTACGCTCGCGTATCCTGACCAATACGATCCACGTCTGCCGCGACCACCGGGCAGACGCTCACTGGAGTTGCCATTGACCCGAGTCCTGCCTGCCTTTGCACTGGGTACGCTCAGCCTGATCCTGCTGGCACTGAACACGCTGTTCTGGTGCGTGCCGCTGTTCATGCTCTCCGCACTCAAGCTGCTGATTCCGGCCACGGCGCTGCGCCGACGCATTGACCCCGCCCTCAATTGGGTCGCCACGCGCTGGATCACCTGCAACGACGTCTGGATCGGCCTGCTGCAGCGCGAACCCTGGACCGTGGAAGGCGCCGACAACCTGCGCTACGCCGGCTGGTACCTCGTCAATTGCAACCACCGCTCCTGGGTCGACATCTTTGTGCTCCAGCGGGTGCTGAACCGGCGCATCCCGCTGCTGAAGTTCTTCCTCAAGCAGCAGCTGATCTATGTGCCGGTGATCGGCCTGGCCTGGTGGGCGCTGGATTTCCCGTTCATGCGGCGGCATTCCAAGGCGGCGTTGCGCAAACACCCGGAGCTGCGTAACCAGGACCGGGACACCACGCGGCGCGCCTGCTCCAAGTTCGCCGAGGTGCCGACCAGCGTCATGAACTTTGCCGAAGGCACGCGTTACACCCCGGCCAAGCATCGCGCGCAGTCCTCTCCGTACCGCCACCTGCTCAAACCCAAGGCCGGCGCGCTGGCACTGGCGCTCAACGCCATGGGCGAGCAGTTCCAGGCGCTGCTGGATGTCAGCATTGCCTATCCGGACGGCACGCCCAGCTTCTGGACGCTCGCCAGCGGCCGCGCTGGCCGCGTGATGGTGCATATCCGCGAGCTGCCGATTCCGGCCGGGCTCTGCGCCGGCGACTACAGCGCCGATGCGGCCTTCCGCGGCGAGTTTCACCGCTGGCTTACACAGCTATGGGAGGAGAAGGACGCGCGGATCGAGGCCATGCTGCTGCAGGCCGCGCGTTGAAGAAGCGATGCCGGCCAACTGCGCCGGCACGCATTGAACCGTGACGCCAGCGCCCCCTCTACGCGAGGGCCCGGCGACAGGGACTTAGAAGCCCAGGCTTTCCAGCAGGTCGTCGACCTGCTCCTGGTTGGCGACCACGTCCGGGTGGTCCGGATTGATCTGCGGGCCGTTGAGCAGCGACGAGCTCGCTTCCACGCGCAGGTGTTCCGGCGCGTTGTCGAGCAGGATGCCAACGAGCTGGCTTTCGATCAGCTGGACCACGTCCAGCACCTTCTTGATCACCTGGCCGGTCAGATCCTGGAAGTCCTGGGCCATCAGGATTTCCATCAGTTGCTGGTTGGTGTCGCGCGTCTTTTCCGGAACGCTGCGCAGGAAGCCGTTGGTCTGGCCGACCAGCTCACGGATTTCCTCATCGCCCAGCTGGCGGTCCATCCACGATTGCCAGCGGTTGACCAACGCCTCGGCGTCGGATTCCAGCGCGTCCTGCACCGGACGGGCCGCGTCGATGGCGTTGAGCACGCGGGTGGCCGCCTGCTCGGTCATGTTGGCGATGTAGTTCAGGCGGTCGCGCGCGTCGGGGATGGCCGACGCAGCCTTCTCCACGCCCTTGTCCAACCCCAGCTCACGCATGCTCTCGTGCAGCATGCGCGTGAGGTGGCCGATACGCTGCAACATCTCCGGCATGTCGCTACGGTCTACGCCCTCCGCGGCCGGTGCGTGGGCGCCGTCGTGCATTTCGCTCATCACGCCCCCGCTTTTTCCATTTTCTCGAAGATCTTGCCCAGCTTTTCGTCCAGCGTAGCGGCCGTGAAGGGCTTGACCACGTAACCATGGGCGCCAGCCTGGGCGGCGGCGATGATGTTTTCCTTCTTGGCTTCGGCCGTGACCATCAGCACCGGCAGCTTGCTGATGGCGGGGTTGGCGTCGGCGCGGATGGCCTGCAGCATCTGCAGGCCGTCCATATTGGGCATGTTCCAGTCCGAGATCACGAAATCGAACCGGCCTTCCTTGACCTTGGCCAGGCCGGCGGCGCCGTCTTCGGCCTCGTCGACATTGGCAAAGCCGAGTTCCTTGAGCAGGTTACGCACGATCCGGCGCATCGTCGGGAAATCGTCGACGACGAGGAATCGGTACTGGCTCTTGTCCATGGACACAATCTCCGCAAACTAACTGAATTGGGGGGTTTTCGGGCTACCTTGGCAGTGTTATCGGCCACTGGCCCTGTTTCTTGAGCACATGTTATCAGCCAAGTGCTCACCGGGCGGCACCGGAACGCCTCGGGGCGCTCGACAGCCGCGCCCCGACACGCTTTGCAGGCAGGACTGCGCTCAAACCCGCGTCACACGGCCATGCGCCGACAGCTTGGCCAGCACGTGTTGCCCGATCTCGGACAGCGGCAGCACCTCGTGCACACCGCCGTGGGCCACGGCCTCCTTGGGCATGCCGTAGACCACGCACGAGGCCTCGTCCTGGGCCACGTTATAAGCGCCGGCGTTGCGCATTTCCAGCATGCCGGCCGCGCCGTCCTTGCCCATGCCGGTCAGGATCACCCCCAGCGCGTTGGCGCCGGCATTGCGCGCCGCCGAGCGGAACAGCACGTCCACCGCCGGGCGGTGGCGGTTGACCGGCGGCCCCTGGTCAAGCTCGGTGACGTAGTTGGCGCCGCTGCGGCCCAGCGACAGGTGCATGTCGCCCGGGGCGATGTAGGCGTGGCCGGGCAGCACGCGCTCGCCATGCGCGGCCTCTTTCACGCGGATGCGGCACAGGCCGTCCAGCCGCTTGGCGAACGAGGTGGTGAAGCCGGCCGGCATGTGCTGCACGATCAGGATGCCGGGGCAGTCGGGCGGCATCTCCAGCAGGAATTCCTTGATGGCCTCGGTGCCGCCGGTGGAAGCGCCGACGATGATCAGCTTTTCCGTCGACGAGAAATGGGTACGGGCCGCTGCCGGCGCAGGCGCATGGGCGGGTGCGTGGCCAGTTGCGCCGGGCTCCGCGCGAACGTGTGCGACATGTGCCGGCGCAGGCGCGACGGCGGGTGCCGCTGCACGCGGACGCAGCTTGGCCCGGGCCGCCGCGCGAATCTTGTCGGCGATCTGGTCGGCGTATTCGTTCATGCCATCGCGCATGCCCAGCTTGGGCTTGGCGACGAAATCCACCGCGCCCAGCTCCAGCGCGCGCAGCGTGGCTTCGGAGCCGCGCTCGGTCAGCGAGGAGATCATCACCACCGGCGTCGGGCGCAGGCGCATGAGCTTTTCCAGGAAGTCGAGGCCGTCCATCTTCGGCATTTCGACGTCCAGCGTCAGCACGTCCGGATTGGTCTGCTTGATCAGGTCACGCGCGATGATCGGGTCCGGCGCCACGCCAACCACTTCCATATCGGGCTGCGCGTTGATGATTTCCTTCAGGATGCTGCGGATCAGTGCGGAATCGTCGATGCACAGCACCTGGATCTTGCGTTTGTCGTTCATGTTATTGGGGGGGGCAAGTACAGGAATTACGTAAACAGTTGCAGGCGCGAGCCAGCAGGCTTGGCCGTGATGGATTTCGACAGCTTGTTGGCGTATTGGGCCTCGCTGTCCAGCTCGGCCGCGGAGGCTTGCGAGCGCAGCTTGCGCACCATGATCTGGCCGGTGGACGGCACGAAGTACACCTTGCGCGGGTGCACGTCGAAGAGGTCCTTGGCGGCCACGGGCAGGCCTTCGGCGCGCAGGAATTCGAGCACGAACCTGCCGTTGCGCTCGCCCACATCCAGCGTGCTCATGCCGGCCAGCACGGCGGCGCCGCCAAACACCTTGATTTCCAGGTGCTCGCGGCGGGCGCCGGCGCGGTAGAGCTGGTTGAGCAGCACTTCCATGGCATGCGTGCCGTAGCGCATCGATGGCGACAGGATCGATTCGGACTCGTTGCGCGAGGGCAGCATGAAGTGGTTCATGCCGCCGATGCCCAGGATCTTGTCGCGCACGCAGGCCGACACGCACGAGCCGAGCACGGTCACCAGCATCAGGTCTTCGGTGGTGACGTAGTACTCGCCGGGCAGCACCTTCATGGCGCGGCGGCTGAAGGTGGTGTCGTAATAGGCGTGGGTGCTGGCGGCGGACTGCGCCAGCGTGGCCATGGCACCGGCCGTCATGCCGCTGTCGCTGCGCATGGCATCGGCCATGGCGGCGCGCGGGACGTCCTTCTTGCCGAATTCGATCATCGCGCCCCCGTCAGTTTCGCCCGGATCTCGGGCGCGATTTCATAGACCGTCTTGCCGCGCAGCGACCAGGCCTTGGTCACCTGCAAGAAGCTCTCCGAGTGGCCGGCAAACAGCAGGCCGTCCGGCTTCATCACGTCGACAAAGTGCTCCAGGATCTTGGCCTGGGTCGGCTTGTCGAAATAGATCATCACGTTGCGGCAGAAGATCACGTCAAACTTTTGCGACAGCGGCCAGTCGCGGTCGAGCAGGTTGATCTGGCGGAAGTCGATCATGGCCTGCAGCTCGGGCCGCACGCGGGCGTAGCCCTCCTGCTTGCCGGTGCCGCGCAGGAAATACTTCTTGAGGCGGTCGGCGGACAACGCCGCCACCCGCTCCATCGGGTAGATGCCGGCGCGGGCGCGCGCCAGCGCATTGGTATCCACGTCGGAGGCGACCACGCTCACCTGCCCCGGGTTCATGGAGCCGAAGGTCTCGGCCAGGGTGATGGCGATCGAGTACGGCTCTTCGCCAGTCGAAGAGGCTGAGCACCACACGCTGAACGGCGTGCGCTTGGCCTTGGCGTGCTCGGCCAGCAGCGGAAAGTGGTGCTGCTCGCGAAAGAACGCGGTCAGGTTGGTGGTGAGCGCGTTGGTAAAGGCCTCCCACTCGTCGGGCAGGTGGCCGTTTTCCAGCGCGTCGAGGTAATCGCGGAACGAGCCCAGGTTGACCACGCGCAGGCGGCGGGCCAGGCGGCTGTAGACCATCTCGCTCTTGCGGTCGGACAACGAGATGCCGACGCGGCGATAGATCAGGCTGCGGATGCGGGAAAAATCTTCCGCCGTGAACGAAAATTCGCGCGACGCGAGCGTCGGTGAAACTGGCGCCAAGGTTTGTGCCATTGGATAACTACCCCGTAATTGCGCGAGTCTTGGTGCCCGCTTTCAGTCATTAGGCGGGCACCGCTGCCGGTGCCACGCCGTGTCGGTTACTGCGGATCTGGGCGAGGCGCCGGCGTCAGAAGGTGCTCCAATCTTCATCATCGGCAGAAGCAGCACCCAGCTTGAGGGCTGGCGCTGCAGCGACCGCCGAAACCGCCGCGGCCGCCACGGGTGCAACCAACGAATGCGCCTCATGATGCACTTCTTGCGCCGACTCAGCCGCCGCAACAGGTGCTTCGGCCGGCGCTTCGACCGACGCCTTGGGGGCCGCCTCCTGCGTGACCGACTTGCCCGATTTGCCCGACTTTCGAGAGGCAATCGCACGCGCCACCGAGCGCACCACCTCGGTCTTCTTCGCTGGGCGAACCTCGCTGCGCGTGGCCGGCATGACGCGGGCGGCCGGCGCAGCCAGCTCAGCCGATGCGTCGGTGCGGAACGCGGCCACCGCGCTGCGCAGCAGTTGCGCCTGCTCTTCCAGCGACAGCGCCGCCGCAGCAGCCTGCTCCACCAGCGCCGCATTCTGCTGCGTGACCTCATCCATCTGGTTCACGGCCTGGTTGACCTGCTCGATGCCGGAGCTTTGCTCGTCCGATGCAGCGGAAATCTCACCCATGATGTCGGTCACGCGCTTCACGGCCACCACCACTTCCTGGATCACCGCGCCGGCTTCGGTCACCAGTGCGGAGCCATTGCGCACGCGGCCCACCGAATCGCCGATCAGCGCCTTGATCTCCTTGGCCGCGCCCGCCGAGCGCTGCGCCAGGCTGCGCACCTCGCCCGCCACCACCGCGAAGCCACGGCCCTGCTCGCCGGCACGCGCTGCTTCCACGGCGGCGTTCAGCGCGAGGATGTTGGTCTGGAAGGCAATGCCTTCGATCACGCCGATGATGTCGGCGATCTTCTTGCTGCTGTCGTTGATGCCGGCCATGGTCTCGACCACCCGGCCCACCACCTCGCCGCCCTTGACGGCGATGTCGGACGCGCTGCCGGCCAACGCGCTGGCCTGGCGGGCGTTGTCGGCGTTCTGCTTCACGATGGAGGTCAGCTCTTCCATGCTGGAAGCGGTCTCTTCCAGCGAGCTGGCCTGCTCTTCCGTGCGCTGCGACAGGTCCGCATTGCCGGCGGCGATCTGCTTGGTGGCGCTGGCGATCGAATCCGCCGAGCCCTTGATGTGACTGATGGTGCCGGTCAACTGCTGCTGCATCTGGGCCATCGCGAACAGCATGCTGTCGCGGTCGCCCGGGCGAATCTGCACGTGCACGGCCAGATCGCCGGCCGCGATGCGGCGGGCGATGTCGGCGGCATAGGCCGGCTCGCCGCCCAGCTGTCGCGACAGCCGGCGCGCGATCAGCAGGCCCAGTGCGATGCCCAGCACAGCCCCCACGCATGCCATCACCAGCATCAGCAGCCGCGCGCGCTGGGCGTCTTCGCGCGCCTGCGCGGTGGCGGCCGTGGCCACCTCCTCCACGCGCTTGACCATCTTGTCCAGCGTCTTCTCGAAGGCCGCCGTATCGTCGAGCAGGCCGACGTTTTCCGCCGTGACGCGGCTGTCGAACTGCGTCGGGTCCAGCCCCTGCTTGTCGATCAGCGCAACGAAGTCGGTCATGCGCTTGCTCCACACGGGGTAGACGGCATCCACCTCGCGGATCATCTTCTTGCCTTCGGGCTGCACGAACAGCGGGCGGACGTTGTCGACGCTTTCCTGCAGGCGCTTCATGCCGGTGGTGATCTCGGTGCTCAGGGCCTTGCGCTCGTCCAGCGTGGTGGCAATCAGCAGCGAGGTCTGGGCGCGGCTCGCATGCGCCAGGCTGTTGGCGGCGGCGTCCATTTGCGTGATGGCCCGCATCTGTTTTTGCGACAGGTCGTCGCTGGCATTGCTCAGCTTGGTGATCGTGTAGATGCCCAGGGCACCGATGGCAGCACCGAAGGCCGCCACGATCAGAAACCCGGCGGTCAACACCGTCGACACCGGCATACGTTTCATCCAACCCATGTCTCGCTCCCCTCTTCCTTTGTCTATGCCCCTGTTTCCGGTATCGGCTGCAGGGTGCGGCTCTTTAGAACCGCCTTGGCGCCATGCCACCAGAGAGGGGGATCACCCCGGCCTCCGGCGGGCATGGTCTGCCCAGGCAAAAAAAAAACCTGCCCCGAAGGGCAGGCTGCACACCACAAGACACACGGGAGAGCTTTCGCGAGCAGCGAAGATCCCATGCATACATGGTTAAAACGTAGCCCAGTCGCTTTCGTCGCTGCCGGCAGCGACGCGCTTGGGCGATTCCATCATCGGCGCGTTGGCAGCGGGCTTGGCCGCCGCGCGACGCACGTGCTTTTGCTTGCTCGATACCGCCGCGACTGCAGGTGCCGGCCCTGCTTTCGCTTCCAGACGCGGCCCTGCCTGGGTCTTCACAACCGGGGCGCGTGCCACACCTTGCACGGGCGCATCGGCCTGCGTGCGGAATGCCGCCACCGCACCACGCAGGCCATCCGCCTGTTCCTGCAGCGACATGGCCGCTGCCGCCGCCTGTTCCACCAGTGCCGCGTTTTGCTGCGTCACTGCATCCATCTGGTTGACCGCCTGGTTGACCTGGGCGATGCCGGCGCTCTGCTCTTCCGACGCGGCGCTGATCTCGCCCATGATGTCGGTCACGCGCCTGACCGCCACCACCACCTCGTCGATCACGGTGCCCGCCTCTTCCACCAGCACCGAACCGTTCTGCACGCGGCCCACCGAATCGCCGATCAGCTCCTTGATCTCCTTGGCCGCCGTGGCGCTGCGCTGCGCAAGGCTGCGCACCTCGCCCGCGACCACCGCAAAGCCGCGCCCCTGCTCGCCGGCACGGGCGGCTTCCACCGCCGCGTTCAGCGCCAGGATGTTGGTCTGGAACGCAATCCCCTCGATCACGCCGATGATGTCGGCGATCTTCTTGCTGCTGGCGTTGATGCCGGCCATGGTCTCGACCACCCGGCCCACCACCTCGCCGCCCTTGACCGCGATGTCCGATGCGTTGACGGCCAGCGTGCTGGCCTGGCGCGCGTTGTCGGCGTTCTGCTTCACGATCGAGGTCAGTTGCTCCATGCTCGATGCGGTCTGCTCCAGCGACGAGGCCTGCTGCTCCGTACGCTGCGACAGGTCGGTATTGCCGGCAGCAATCTGCTCGGTGGCGCTGGCGATCGAATCCGAGCCCGTGCGCACCTGCCCCACCATCTTCTGCAGGCTCTCCTGCATCCGCTGCAGGGCCAGCAGCAGGCGGCCGGTTTCATCGGCGCGCACAACGTGGATCGTGTGGGTCAGGTCCCCCCGGGTGATGTGCTCGGCCTGCTCCACGGCACGGGCCAGCGGCAGCGTGATGGAGCGGCGCAGCGCCCAGGTCAGCAAGCCGCCCACGACGATGCCGACCACCAGCAGCGCGGTCGTGAGCGTGCTCAGGCTGGCCTGCTCGCGTTCGCCGGCTTCATAGCCCGCGTGTGCGATGTCCATCTGCATGTGGTCCAGCGCGGTGATCTTGTCGCCCAGCGGCCGGTACAGCACCGGCATGATGTCCTGCATGATCTTGGCCGCGCCGGCCTGATCGTTGGCCTGCACTGCCCGCAGCAGAACCTCGGCGCCGTCGTGGAGGAATGTGTTGCGCAGCGCTTCGGCCGCCTCCGCCAACTGCCGCTCCTGCGGTTCAGCGGGCAAGGCGCGGTACTGCTTCCACGCAGCATCCGACTTGTCGCGGAACATCTTGGCGCGCTCGACGGTGTCCTTGATATCGGATGCGCCGGTGGCCATGGCCGCACGGTCCAGCACGAGCCGATAGCGCAGCAGGTTGGCATCGGAATCGGCCAATGCCACGGCGCCGGCAAGCTGCACCGAATAGGTCTGCTGCACACGCGCGTTGGCGTGACGCATGCCGATCAGCCCCGTCACGCCCACGACGATGGCAAGCACACCAATGCCCACCATCATCAGCGCCAGTCGGAGCCGGATGGTCATCCTGCTGAACATGGTTCCCTCTCCCCAACCAAGCGATGCACCACGTGTCATGCTGGCGTGTGCTCTCACGCCGGCCGGGTGTCTCGTCGCTTTCCGGACGTCAGCGCATCCGGCGCACTGGCCGGCGGCAACCCAGCCGCGCGACCGCATTGTTCACGTCATCGTCAGGCCGCTTCAGCCTCGTCGCACAGCGCCATGTCGGCCGACATCAGCAGCTGCTCGATGTCCACCAGGATCAGCATGCGCTCGTCGATCGAGCCCAGGCCACGGATGTATTCCGTGTCCAGCGCGCCCGAGAATTCCGGCGCCGGCTTGATCTGCTGGCTCTGCAGCGTCAGCACGTCCGACACGCCATCCACCACGATGCCGACCACGCGGTCGGTCAGGTTCAGGATGATGACGACGGTGTATTGGTTGTACTCGACGCGGTCGAGCTGGAACTTGATGCGCAGGTCGACGATCGGCACGATGATGCCGCGCAGGTTGATCACGCCCTTGATGAAGTCGGGGGCGTTGGCAATGCGCGTGACTGTCTCGTAACCGCGGATCTCCTGCACCTTCAGGATGTCGATGCCGTACTCTTCACGGCCCAGGGTAAAGGCCAGGTACTCTTCGCCCCCGGTGTCTTCCCCGATCGCATGTTCCTTGACTTTCATTGCGAATCCCCTCGGCCCGTCTTGGCCTCTTGATTGAATACGTGACGTTGCACGGTCGATCCCAAACTGCGTTTGACTGGCTTATGCGGCAGCCATGGCTTCGGTCGAGAAGCGACCACCCTGCGCTTCCGGCGCCGTCGCTTGCTTCTCGGCACTAACGGCACGCATGGCGTTTTCTGAATGGCCCGAACGTGCCTCTCGCGCCTCGCGCATCAGCGCCGACACGTCGATGATCAGCGCCACACTGCCGTCGCCCAGGATGGTCGCGCCCGAGATGCCCGGCACCTTGCGGTAGTTGGTCTCCAGGTTCTTGATGACCACCTGCTGCTGGCCGACCAGTTCATCGATCTGCAGGGCGATCTTGCGGCCCTCCGCGTCCAGGATCACGACAATGCCCTCGGACGGATTGGGGATCGACGGCTCGATGCGGAAGCGCTCGAACAACGGCACCAGCGTCAGGTATTCCTCACGCACCTTGAGCAGGCGGCCGCCGCCCGGCACGGCCTTGATGTCTTCCGGACGCGGCTGCAGCGATTCGGCCACGCACGACAGCGGCAGGATGAAGACTTCGTCGCCGGTCTTGACCGACATGCCGTCCAGGATCGCCAGCGTGAGCGGCAGCACGATGCGGATAGTGGTGCCCTTGCCGCGCTGCGACTGGATCTCGACGTAGCCGCCCATCGACTGGATGTTCTGCTTGACCACGTCCATGCCCACGCCACGGCCGGACACGTCTGTCACCTGGTCGGCGGTGGAGAAGCCCGGCGCGAAGATCAGCAGGTTGATCTCGTCGTCGGTCATGTTGTCCGACACCGGCAGGCCACGCTCGCGCGCCTTCTTCAGGATCTTGTCGCGGTTCAGGCCCTGGCCGTCGTCGCTCACCTCGATCACGATGTTGCCGCCCTGGTGGGCCGCAGACAGCAGCAGCTGGCCGGTAGCGTCCTTGCCGGCGGCCACGCGGGCCTCGGGCAGTTCGATGCCGTGGTCCAGGCTGTTGCGCACGAGGTGCGTGAGCGGGTCGATGATGCGTTCGATCAGGCCCTTGTCCAGCTCGGTCGATTTGCCGAAGGTCGACAGCTCGACCTGCTTGCCCAGCTTATTCGCCAGGTCGCGCACCAGGCGCGGGAAGCGGTTGAACACGTAGTCCATCGGCATCATGCGGATGGACATGGCGGCTTCCTGCAGGTCACGCGCGTTGCGCTGCAGCTGCGAGAGTCCCGAGAACAGGCGTTCATTCAACACCGGGTCGAACGACGATGCGGTCTGCGCCAGCATGGCCTGCGTGATGACGAGTTCGCCCACCAGGTTGATCAGCTGGTCGACCTTCTCCACACCCACACGGATGGAAGTCTCGGCGGCGACGGCCGGCTTCTCGGCAGCAGCCGGACGCGACGGCATCGGTGCGACGGGAGCAGCGGCAACGGCCGGCGCCACTTCGTTGGCCGCGGGTGCGTGCGCCACGTCCTGCGCAGCCACCGGCGTCGGCGCGGCCACCTGCTCGGCAACCGGGGCAGCGGCCACCGCAGCCGGTGCGGCGTCGGCCACGTACGGCTTGATGTCGATCTGGTCGGCGTCGATGATGAAGCAGCTCACCGCGATGATGTCATCGGGCGAGCAGGTGGTCTGCAGCACGATGTCGCTGTTGCGGCCGGCGCGCACGTTGCGCAGCACGGTGCCCAAGTGCTTGAGCTCGGTGACGATCAGCTCGCAGTCTTCGTCCGACACGTTGGTCAGCTTGATGGCCAGGCCACCCTCGACCGCGCCGAGCGACGGCTGGGCCGGCGCCTGCTCTGCCGCCGGAGCCGGTTCAGCGGCCGGCACGTCTGCCGGTGCGGCAACTGCGGCCGCAGTCACCGGCGCTGCAGGCGCACCCCCGCCCGCCGCCAGGCTGTTGAGCTTGGCCACCATGTATTCGAGCGTGGCGGTATCGATGGGGTGCTCGTGCCGGTAGGCTTCAAGTTGGCTTTTCAACACGTCTTTCGTTTCCAGGAAAGCGTCTACCATGTCCTCGCGCAACTGCAGCGTGCCCGTGCGTGCGCGATCCAGAATCGATTCGGCCACATGCGTCAGTTCCGTCATGTGTGTAAAGCCGAAGGTTGCGGCGCCACCCTTGATGGAGTGCGCGCAGCGGAAGATGGCGTTCAGATCGTCGGATGACGGGTTGCTGACGTCGAGATCGAGCAGCAGCCGCTCCATGTCGACGAGCAGCTCTTCCGCCTCTTCAAAGAACGCGCCGAAAAACTGGCTGAGATCGAGGTTCATGTGGTGGTCTCGGTCAATGCGTGGATGCGGACGACCCGTGGGTCTGTGCATGCCATTCCAGCAGCTGGATCACGGAGTCGGTCAGGCCTTCCGGATCGAACGGCTTGGGCAGGAAGCCGGTGGCACCGGCTGCGCGCGCCTGGTCGCGGATGGTGCTGTCGGCTTCGGTGGTCAGCATCAGGATCGGCGTGTCGGCGTAGGCCGGCAGCGTGCGCAGGGCGCGGATCAGCGTGAGGCCGTCCATCGAGGGCATCACCTGGTCGGTGATCACCAGATCGTGGTGGCTGGCCTCCTCTTTGTGCGCGACTTCCAGCGCCGCGCTGCCGTCGGTGGCTTCGGTCACCACGAACCCGCATTCGCGCAGGCATGCGGCGATCATGCGGCGGATCGACGTGGAATCGTCCACCACCAGGATGTGTTTTTCGCTCATCGGTTCGTCTCTCCCCTCGGCACTTACGGCTTGGCCTGGCCTGCTGCTGCCGCTGTCCCGGTCGCACGCGCGGCGGCGTCGGTCAGCGTGTCTTTTCCATCATTGCGCAGGTCGGCCACCGGCTCGATCCCGCCCGAGCGCACCGCCTCGGCCGTGCGTGCGTTGAGCACGACGATGCTGATGCGGCGGTTGATCGGGTTGTACGGATCGGTCTTGTCCAGCGCCACGGACGCTTCCAGGCCCACCACGCGGCTGACCTTCTCGGGCTGCATGCCGCCCGCCACCAGCTCGCGGCGCGACGCATTGGCGCGGTCGGCCGACAGTTCCCAGTTGCTGTAGCCATGCTGCGTGGCGTACTGGGTGGCATCGGTGTGGCCCGACAGGCTGATCGGGTTGGGCACGTCGTTGAGCGCCGCGCCCAGCTCGCGCAGGATGGTGCGCATGTACGGCTGCACCTCGGCGCTGGCGTTGGCGAACATCGGGCGGTTTTGCTGGTCGACGATCTGGATGCGCAGGCCTTCGCTGGTCATGTCGATCAGCAACTGGTGCTTGAACTGGCTCATGACCGGGTTCGACTCGATCATCTCGGCGATCTTCTGCTTGAGCTTGTTGAGCGCCGCGTCATCGCTTTCGTCGCGCACGTTGCGCTGGCGCTGCACCGTCGGCGATGGGCTCGGGTTCGGCTGCGGCATGTTCTGCTTGAGGGCCGGGCTGCCCTGCAGGATGCTGGACTGGTCGCCGGAGCCGGCGCCGCCAAACAGTGCCACCTTCAGCGGCGTGCGGAAATACGTCTCGACGGAAGACAGCTCGGCCTTGGTGACCGAGCTGAGCAGCCACATCAGCAGGAAGAACGCCATCATGGCGGTCACGAAGTCGGCGTAGGCGATCTTCCACGCGCCACCGTGGTGGCCGTGTCCGCTCTTCTTGTTGCGCCGAATCACAATGAAGGTCGGCGTGCTGGACTTGCTCATGGTCCGTTCCCGTCGGTGAGTACTGCTTCAGGTGTGGCGCAGCTTCGTGGCTGCGCTCTTGTGGTCATGGATGTTCAGGGCTAGGCGGTTTTGGCGCCGCGCACGTGGTCTTCCAGCTCGGCAAACGAGGGGCGCTCGGTCGAGAACAGCACCTTGCGGCCGAACTCCACGGCAATCGCCGGGGCGTAGCCGTTCATGCTGGCCAGCAGCGTCACCTTGATGCACTGGAACAACTTGGTCGATTCCTCCGCGCGCTGTTCCAGCAGCGAACCCAGCGGCCCGATGAAGCCATACGCCAGCAGAATGCCGAGGAAGGTGCCGACCAGCGCCGAGGCGATCAGCTTGCCCAGCTCCGCCGGCGGCAGGCCGACCGAGCCCATGGTGTGCACCACGCCCATCACCGCGGCGACGATGCCGAAGGCCGGCATGGCGTCGCCCACCTTGGTGATGATGCGGGCCGGTTGCTCGGCCTCGTGGTGGTGGGTGTCGATTTCCTGATCCATCAGCGCTTCGATCTGGAACGGATTCAGGTTGCCGCCAACCATCAGACGCAGGTAGTCGCAGATGAAATCCAGCGCGTGGTGGTCAGCCTGGATGGTCGGGTAGTTGGAAAACAGCGCGCTCTCGTGCGGGTTCTCGATGTCGGCTTCGATCGACATCATCCCTTCGCGGCGGATCTTGGACAGCACCACATACAGCAGCGCCATCACTTCCATATAGAGCGCCTTGGTGTACCGGGAGCCCTTGAACAGGCCAGGGATGGCCTTGACCGTGGCGCCGATCGCCTTCTTGTCGTTGCCGACCACGAAGGCGCCAATGCCGGCGCCGAAGATGATCAGCAGTTCGGTCGGCTGGAACAGGGGGCCCAAGTGGCCTCCGGCCAGCATATAGCCGCCGAACACCGAGGCGAGAATCACGATGTAACCGATGGCGACTAGCACGGGGCAAACTCCTGAATGGGCGATCCTGCGATCGATACAGGGAGAATTAACGGCAGCGAGGCGGTTAACTGAAGGCTTTTCCGTCGCTTTTGCTGCTGCGCGGCACGCCAAAACCGCCACGCGGCGCCATTTCCCCAACAACGGCATCAAGCGGGCGCGCTTGAGCCACACCCCGCCAGAGGGGGAGGCCAATCGGTAAGCAAGAAAAAAGGGACAGAAATCGCTTCCCGTCCCTTCGATTCCACCCGGCGGACAAAAAAAATGCCGGTCGGCAGCAAACTCTGCAACGACCGGCCTATCCCCCTTCCCCTTTTGTTTTGTCTGTGCCCCTGTTCACAACGACGGCAACCCCACCCTTTCGAGCGTTATAGCTGCCCGGCAGCACGTTCCCGTAGTACCGCCGGGCGTTCCCGTTTTCCCGTATTTCCCCTGCTTTCCCTCTGCGCCGTTCAAGCGTCGATCGTCTTATCTGCGACCGCTTCGACCTGGCCAGCAACGCGCTTTTTCTTGCCTGCCCGCGACGGCGGCTGGCATACGCCGCACACGAAATCGTGGTGCAGGTCTTCTGCGTGGGCCACGAAATGGCCGGTGCAGCGCTTGCACTTCACGGTGTGCAGCATCTTCCCCTCGAAGAACTTCAGCATCATCCACGCGCGGGTGATCGACAGCACCTCTTCCTGCTCGTGGACGTGGATGTGTTCCTGGTACAGCTTGTAGGCCGAGATCAGGCGGCGCACCCCGGTGCTGCGGCTGTTCTCGCCCAGAAAGCGATAGATGTTCAGGAAAATCGACGAATGGATGTTCGGCGACCACGTCAGGAACCAGTCTGCCGAGAAGGGCAGCATGCCCTTGGGCGGCGATTCCCCGCGGATTTCCTTGTACAGCTTGACCAGACGCTCACGGCTGAGCGTGGTTTCCTGTTCCAGCAACTGCAGACGCGCACCGAGCGAAATCAACTCCGCTGCCAGGTGGATCTGCTCGACTTCATTCATGACGCTGGTATGACGCATGGCACTGCTCCTGCTTTGCTTCCGCTACCCATCCAATCAATCTGAACCCGGCGGAACGCCCGCCGCAAACGGTTCAGTTGATCTGCTCAACCGCCTGACGTGCGAGCAGAATCGACATTTGCGATTGCTGCAGGCTCTTGTCACGGTGCGGCTGGGTCACCAGACCCAGGATGGCGTGATCGTCGAAGCGGAAGCGGCACAGCATCATGTTCGTGCTGGCCAGCTTGACGATCTGCGCAGGCGACATCGTTGACAGGATGTCGGCCAATTCTTCAGAAATGCCCAGGCGAAAGAGGGCAGCGTCCCGATCCTTGCTCAGCATCTGCTGAGCAAGCATCAGATACGTGAGATTCAGCTCACTGATCTCGGAAAGGATGTCTTGGGTGTCCATGTTTGTCCCGTCGTGTGCAGTAAAAGTACAGCGTTCATCCGATCCTTCACGGTGATGCCCGGTAGCGGTCTAGCCGCCTCCCCTCGCCGGACTTCGCCGATCCCCACAGATCGGACGTTCCTGACGGTCCGCGCCGTAGCCGGCCCTTCCCGTCTCCTTCTTACTCACGTCGGTCAGACATGGTGAAGTTGTTTTCTGTTGAACACATTGTGGATTTCGAAACGGGGTAAGTAAAGAAGGTGCGATCCCTACTGTAGAGGGGTTACTCAACCTTTTGATGTGTAGGCGATATTCGTACAAATTCGCTAAGAAACCATACGGAATCGGCCCTTGCGGGGGCAGCCAGGCTGGAGAGCCCGTGCGCTAAAGCGGGCGTTTGACACGTATTTACCCTGCAGCTAGCCAAAAAATAGCAATTAAATTGCCTAAATTCGTTGGAAATCGCCGCGCAAGGTGTCGTGTCGCCGCGACTGTGAGCACGGGATGCTGGGCATTCAATTTGTAGGACACTTCCTACCGTGTCCTACATGCCATGTAGGACAGCTCCGACGGTTTTTCCGGGGATTTGTAGGATCGACTCCTACAGGCCTCCGCCGGTTTTGTAGGACTGCTCCTACCAGTCTGTACCATATAAGTAGACATGTATCTCTTATAGAGACTAAAACTCAAAGTATGGAGATGTTTTTATGCGCATTTCGTCACCTTCGTGGGACGCGCGCATAACAAAGTGCTTGATACGCCGCTGGACTGCGGGCGTCGTGAAGATGGCGATCGTGACCCCTGGGCAGCCATCGCGGCCACCCGGCCAATCAATGGGCGGCTGGCGGTGTCCAGCGCGCCTGCAAGACGGTGCCCGTGGCGGATTCAGTGATGACGAGCGTCTGGCCATCTGGCGCAAACGCCACATTGGTGGTGGTGCGCCCGCGGCACGACGCGATGCGCGCCAGCGGCTCGCCGTGCGGCGACAGCACGAACACCGCGCCCAGCGAGGCATGCGCGACAAACAGGTTGCCCGCCGCATCCATGGCCATACCGTCCGGGCCGCTGGTGCCGTAGAACTGCGCGAAGCGGCCGACCTTGCTGGTGCTGCCGTCGGCCAGCAGCGGCAGGCGCCAGACGGCGTTGTCGCGTGTCATGGCGACGAAGAGGACGGATTCATCTGGCGTGAGCACCAGACCGTTCGGGCTGGGGCCATTGGATAACAGGCAATCGAGGCGACCGTCCGCGCGCAGGCGATAGACGCGGCCGGTCGGGTCGTGCAGGCCGGTCTGGCCCTGGTCGGTGAAATACACGTCGCCGTTGCGGGCGACGACCAGGTCGTTCGGGCCCTTGAAGCGCTCGCTGTTGCGGCGGGTCAGGAAGGGACTCACCACGCCCGTTGCCGGATCCAGCGAGAGCAGGCCATTCTTGTAGTCAGCGATCAGCAGCGTGCCGTCGTGGCGCAGCGCGAGGCCGTTGGGTTCACCGTCGTACTCGGCCACCGCGGCCCAATCACCCTGTGGCGAGACACGCAGGATGCGGCCATGCGGAATGTCGACCAGCCAGAGGTTGCCGGCCGCATCCCAGCACGGGCCTTCCAGGAAGCAATCGACCGCCGCCCCGCCCTTGTTGGCACGCGACCACTCGGTCGGCACTGGGCGGCGCAGCACGGCGGGCATCTCGGCGAAGACCGTGGTCTCGATGACGGGCCAGTTGAAATAGGTCATGGCGCGGATACCGGATCGGTTTCCGATAGATGCCGCGTGGCGGCACCGGTATAGCGATAGGGCAGCTGGCGCGGCATCGGGCCCTTGTTGCGCTCGGCCCGGCCGCTCTGTTCCCACGCGTGCGCCAGGATGCCCACCGCGCGCGACAGGCAGAACACGCCGCGCGCCAGCGGCGCCGCAAAGCCCAGCTCCGCATAGATGACGGCCGTGGCGCCGTCGATGTTCATCGGGATCGGCTTGCCCTTGCGCGCCGACAGCAACGCCTCGATGGCGCGGCCGATGGCGGCGTAGCGCCCACCCACCACGCCGTCCTGCGCGGCCTCGTCCACCAGCGTGAGCAGCCGCCCCGCGCGCGGGTCGACCGGATGGAAGCGGTGTCCGAAGCCCGGCAGGTACTTGCCATGTGCGGCGATGAAGGCATCGACGCCCGCCGCCGTGGCCGCTTCCAGCGACGCGCCGTCAAACATGCGCGCTTCGATGTCGTGGAACAGCTCGACCGCCTGCTGCCCTGCCCCGCCGTGCACATCGTCCAGCGCATTGAGCGCGGAAGCCATCGCGCCGTTGAGCGGCAGGCCGCAGCTCGTTGCCATCTTGGCGATGGCAATCGACGGCGCATGCGGGCCGTGGTCGACGGAGGCCACCAGCGCCGCTTCCAGCAGCGCGGCCTGTCGCTTGGTCGGCAGCTCGCCGCGGAGCATCAGCCAGATCATCTCGGCAAAGCCGATCTGGCCGATCAACTCCTGGATCGGGTAGCCGCGCACGTGGATGCGGCCGGGTTCGATGTCGATGATGTCGGTGCGCCAGTAATCGGCGGCAAGGCCGGCGGCGTCGATGGGGGGAGTCGTCGTCATGGTCAGATGGCGCCTTCAGCGCGCAGCGCTTCGATTTGGTCGGGGCGGTAGCCAAGCTTGGTCAGCCAGTCGTCGGTATGGGCGGACAACGGCGGTGCGGGCGTCTGCGCGCACGGATCGTCGCCCGACAGGCGGAAGCCCGCGCGCGTGACGTGCTGCCCTTCTTCCGGGAATGAGGTGACGAAGTCGCGGCCCGTCACCTGTTCGTGCGCGAGCACGCCCGGTACGTCGAGCACCAGCCCGGCCGGCACGCCGGCGTCGATCAGCAGCGGTTCCCATTCAGCCGCCGGGCGCGCGGCCAGCGCGGCTTCCAACGCATCGTTGAGCGCATGGCGATGCTCCTTGCGCGCCTGGCGTTCGGCAAAGCGCGCGTCGGTGGCCAGTTCCAGGCGCCCGACCACGCGGCACAGCGCGGCAAACTGCTTGTCTTCGTTGGCGGCGATGTTGATCAGCCCGTCGCCCGTGCGGAAGGTGCCCGACGGCGCGGCGGTGAAGTTCTGGTTGCCCATCGGGCGTGGGCTCACGCCGGCGTTGAGATAGTTGGACACCACCCAGCCCATGGTGGCGAGCGTCGCTTCCAGCATCGACACGTCCACCATGCGGCCCTCGCCCGTGCGCTGTGCGCCGAGCAGGCAGGCGGTCACCGCCAGCGCCGCCGTGATGCCACCCACCGTGTCGCTGATCGGGTAACCGACGCGCAGCGGGGCGGATTCGTCATCGCCCGTGACGCTCATCACGCCCGAGATGCCCTGGATGATCTGGTCGTACGCCGGGCGGTGTGCCAGCGGACCGTCCTTGCCGAAGCCGGAGATGGCGCAATAGACCAGGCGCGGATTGACCTCGCGCAGCACGTCGTAGCCGAGGTCCAGGCGCTCCATCACGCCAGGGCGGTAGTTCTCGATGAGCGCATCGGCCTGTGCCACCAGCTTGAGCAGGATGGCCCGCCCTTCCGGGTGCTTCAGGTTGACGGTGACGGACTGCTTGCCCGCGTTGACGGCGACAAACGAGGCGCCCATCTTGCGGCGCGCCTGTTCCGGATCAGCGCCCAGGCGGCGGGCGAGGTCCCCATTGCCGGGCACTTCGACCTTGATCACTTCGGCGCCCAGCAAGCCCAGCTGATAGCCGCAGAACGGCCCGGCCAGCACGTTCGACAAGTCGAGCACGCGCAAACCCGCGAGAGGCAAAGCCATGAACAACACTCCTACTACAGTCGGCTCCGCCCCACGCCGTCTGGGGCGTCGTTGGCGAAGCCTAGGTTTTTTGAATGAGCTGTGCGGCGTGGCGCAGCGGCGCCGGATCGCCCCCCAGCGTGGAGGTGATTTGCGCGGCGTGCTCCAGCACCGGACCGCGCCACGATTGCAGACGCGCCCCGTCGATGCGCGAAGCCGGGCCAGCCAGGCACAGTGCCCCGCGCAAGGCCTGCTGCGCACCGAACACCGGCACCGACAGGCCGACCGTTTCCCGATCGCGCTCACCGATCGAGACGTAGTAGTGGTCGCGCCGGATCGCGTCGTACGTTGCGCCCTGCATGCCCGAGAACGCGCACAGCACGCGTCCGCCCGAGCCGCGCTCCAGCGGCAGCACGTCGCCCTCGCGCACGTGATCGCGGATCGAGTGGCTCGAATCCACGCGGTGCAGGCACACGCGCACGTCGCGCTCGCGGATGTAGAACGACACCGCCTCGCCCGTGGCCTCGGCCAGCGCGCGCATGTGCGGCAGCACCACGTCGCCCAGGCGCATGCTGCGCTGGTAGAGCGCGCCGAGCATGAGCGGCGCGGCGCCGATCTGGTATCGGCCGTCTTCCAGGCGGAACAGCATGCGGTGCTGGATGAGCGAGCCGGCCAGCCGCAGGATCGTGCTCTTGTAGAGCCCGGTGCGCGCCGCCAGCTCGGCCAGCGTGAGCGCGTAATCGCCCGGGCGGAACGCGAACAGGATCGAGAACGCGCGGTCCAGCGCGGCCACGCCCGACGCGCCCGGCGTCTTGTCGCCTTCCGCGCCTTCGTTGGCGGCGGGCAGCGTGGTGTCGTTCTGAACGGTTTGGCGATCGGCTGTCATGACGGATGGGGCAAGACGGCTCACTTGAGCGTCTTCAGGGCTTGGTCGACGAAGCGGTTAGTGTACGTTTTACCGAGGTCGATCTTGGCATTGCGGATCTTCTCGTCGTAACTGGAGAGCACCGACAGGGCCACCTTGGCGTCGGCATCCGTCATCAGGCCGTCCTTGGAGAAGATCGGCTTGGAGTGGCGCAGCGCGTCGACAAACACCTCGCGCCCGCCCACCTGCTGCTCCTTTGGCATCTTGTCGGCGATCGCTTCCGGGGGGCTGGCGTCGATCCATTTGAGCGTGCGGATGAAGGCGTTGACCAGGCGCTGCACGGTCTCGGGGTTCTTCGTCATGAAGTCGCGCGTGACGTACAGCGTGGCGGTCGGGTAGCGGCCACCGAACACGGCGTCGGAGCCGGCCTCGGTGCGCGTATCGACCAGGAACTTGGCGGCGCGGCGCTTCTCCAGCAGGCTCGCCACCGGGTCGAAGTTGACCAGCGCGTCGATCTCCTTGCGATCGAGCGCCACCATGCCCGGCGCACCCGACCCCACCGCGATGTACGACACGTCGTTCACCTGCAGGCCGTTCTTGATGGCGTAGTAGCGCGCGAACAGGTCGGTAGACGAGCCCGGCGCGGTGATGCCGATCTTCTTGCCCTTCAAGTCACGGCCAGACTTGATGTCCAGATCCGGCCGCACCGCCAGCACGATGCCCGGCGTGGTGTTGAGCAGCGCCACCGACACGATGTCCTTGCCCTGCGCCTGAATGTGGATGGTGTGGTCATAGAAGCCGACCACCGCGTCGGTCGAACCGGCGATCAGCGCCTGCAGCGCCTTGCTGCCACCGGCCTGGAAATTCTCCACCTTGACGTTGAGCCCCTCCTTCTGGAAGTTGCCCAGCGACTGCGTGAGCGGCACCGGCATGTAGTTCAGGATCATCGAGCCGACCGACAGGCTCACGTCCTTCTTTTCCGGCTCGGCTGCATTTGCACCCGCCATCGTGCAGACGGCGGCGCACAGCAGGGTCGAAATCCATCGTTTCATGGTTGTCTCCATCATCGTTATATGAGGTCAGGCGCTGGTTTCCGGATCAGCCTTCGGGCGCCACACCAGCAACTTGCCTTCGAGCGCATCCACACTGCGGTCCAGCACGATCACGAAGGCGGACAGCACGACGATCCCCGAGAACACGCCGGTCGCATCGAACACGCCTTCGGCCTGCGCGATCAGGTGGCCCAGGCCCGCCGACGAGCCCAGGTACTCCGCCACGATCGCACCCATCACCGCCATGCCGACGGAGGCGCGCAGGCTGGAGAGGATCCAGCTCGTGGCGGACGGCACATACACATGGCGCAGCAGGCTGAGGCGGCTGGCCTTGAGCAGGCGTGCGTTGGCCAGGATGACCGGGTTCACCTCGCGCACGCCCTGGTAGGTATTGAAGAAGGTGATGAACAGCACCATGGTCGCGCCCAGCGCCACCTTGGAGGTCAGCCCCAGCCCGAACCACATCACGAAGATGGGCGCCAGCAGGATGCGCGGGATCGCGTTGACGATCTTGATGAACGGGTCCAGCACCTCGGCCGCCAGCCTGGACAGCCCCAGCCACAGCCCCAGGCTGATGCCGATCAGCGTGCCGATGCCGAACGAGAGAATGGTCTCGGCCAGCGTGATGCCCAGGTGCGTGTAGATGTCGCCGCCGGTGAACCACTCCCACACGCGCGCGACGATGGACGACGGCATCGAGAAGTAGAACGGATCGATCACGCCCGCGCGGCCGAAGCCCTCCCACGAGCCGAACAGCACCGCCACCACGGCGAGCTGGAACAGGCGGATCTTGGTCTTGTGCGCGAGGCCCGGGCGTTGCGTGTTCATGGCAGCGGGTATTGCGTTGGGGGCGTTAGTGCTGGACGGCATGGCTCTTCTCCACTTCAGCGCCGAGGATCGACCAGATCTCGCGATACAGGCGGATGAAGGCGTCGGACATGTTGATTTCGGACACGTTGCGCGGGCGCGGCAGCGTGATCTCCACCTCGCCGACCGGACGGCTGGCGGGCCCGGCGGACATCACCACCACACGGTCGGCCAGGGCGATGGCCTCTTCCAGGTCATGCGTGATGAACAGCAGCGATTTGCGATCTTCCTGCCACAGGCGCAGCAGCTCGCTCTGCATCAGGTGGCGGGTGTGGACGTCCAGCGCCGAGAACGGCTCGTCCATCAGCACGATCTTGGGCGAGAGGATCAGCGTCTGCGCCATGCTGATGCGCTTCTTCTGGCCACCCGAGAGCTGGTGCGGATAGCGCGCCTCGAAGCCGGCCAGGCCGACCTTCTTCATCCACGGGCGGGCGCGTTCGCGGGCCTCGTCCACCGACATGCCCTGGAACACCAGGCCCAGGGCGACGTTGTCGAGCGCCGTCTTCCAGGGCAGCAGCGAGTCCTGCTGCATCATGAAACCGGCATCGCCATTCAGGCCCGTGAGCGGCTCGCCGAACACGCTGACGGTGCCGCCGGCTGGCTTGAGCAAGCCGGTCACGGCATTGAGCAGCGTGCTCTTGCCGCACCCCGTGGGCCCGACCACGGCGACGAACTCGCCTTCACCGATCGACAGATCGACCCCTTGCACGGCAGTAAAGCTGCCGAACCGGACCGACACCTGATGGAGCTGCACAGCGGGCAGACCGACGTGCAACCGGCCGCTCGCGGCCTGGGGGGAGGGATGCATGGGCGTCTCCTTGAACGCCTCTATCAATTGGCGTTCTGTTTGCTGGAATATAGTTCTATTTTATATGGCCGTCTCGTCGGTGATAACAAGCGTAAACCCGAAAACATCCAACATGCCGACGAAGAATCTAGACTTTCACCGGAATAATTCCGCAAACTTGTTCCTTTTGAAGGAACATAGTTCTATCTATAAGAACATCATCGAGCATGATCGCACGGACCAGCGAATACCCCACTTCAAAATGCCCAGCGCACCCTAAAGATTTCGGCCTGCCATCCGATAAAGGGCGTACAGACCCGAGAGATGGCCATGCAACTTTCGTCCCCTTCCGTCACTACGACTGCGTCCGGCAGCGCCACGGGCGGTGGAACCAATCCGTCTTTTGAAATCGACCGACTGCAGCAGCAGATCAAGACCCTGCAGAAGTCGCTGTCGAACCTGCCCAACCTGAAGCTGGCACCCAACGCGGCCAAGACGCAAACGACGCTGCTGAACCAGCAGATCGAAATCGTACGGACGCAGATCACCCGGCTGCAGGCCAACCAGAACCTCGATCAGGCTGCGATCAAGCTGGTGGCGCAGTCCGCGACCGCCAAGACCACGGCCACAGCAGCCGCCAAGTCGCACGCCGCCAGCAAGGTCGCCGCGCCGAGCACGCTTGCCGAGCTGCGTCATCAGCAAACGCAGCAAGCCAAGCACCAGGCCAGCGCCGCCGCCATCGAACCGGCGCAAGCGCCGACGGTCTCGGTCAAGGCCTGAGCACGCGCGCTTGGCGCCTTTGCCCGGGCACGAACGCCGGCCACCCGCCCAATTTTCTGCCGACATCCCCTACCAACGAGGGGGATCAGGCCACGTTGCCAACAGCGACAATTCCCGGACCGCATGACGGTGTGCGGGCTCCAGACTCTGCATGACTTCCGCCGCCAGCAACGCCCGGCCCCCGACCCTTCCCGCCGATCCGCAACCGGTGCAACGCCCCTCGCGCAATTTCTTTGCGCGACACTGGCGTGGCGACTACAGCCTCGTCCGCTCCTACTGGCTGCACACCGCGTTGCTGCAGTTCTGCGTGGTGGCGCTCAGCGCCGGCGTCACGCATGCCCTGGCGCATAACGCGCCGGCACGTGCCGCGTCGTCGGCTTTGCTGGTGATCTACGCCTTCGGGTTGGTGCTGTGGATCTGGGCCATCGTGGGCACCTGGCGTGCGGCACAGCGCGAACAGACGGAAAAGACGCGCCACGGCCTCGCCAACATCTGGCCCGCGGCAGCCAAGCTGATGATCCTGCTGGGGGCCGTCGGCACCGGCTCGCGCATCGTCAATGACTTGCCCCGCCTGGCTGAGCACCTGCATACCGCACTGGGCCAGCAGGCTGCCTCCCCCTTTGTTGTCAGAGCGCAGCGTGACGGGCGCGCCGTGCTCTTCACCGGCGGCATGAACGATGGCGCCGCCGACGCGCTGGAAGACACGCTACGCAAAACGCCCGATGCCACCACCGTGGTCCTGCGCTCGGAAGGCGGCTGGCTGCGCGAAGGCGCGCTGGTGGCCGAGGTGATCCGCCGCCACCATCTGCGGACCTACGTGGAGCGCCGCTGTGCCTCGGCCTGCACGATTGCCTTCCTGGCGGGCGACGATCGCGCCGCCGCGCCCGGTGCCCGCATTGGCTTCCATCGCCCACGCGCGGTGGGTGCCGACCACGACCAGACACCCGGTGCCACCGACAGCGAACTCTGGCGCGCCTACGCCACCGCCGGCCTGCCCGACGCCTTCGTGCGCCGCGTGCAAGCCACGCCGTTTGACGAGATGTGGTTTCCGACCGACCAGGAGCTGCAGGACAACGGCATCGTCACGCGCGTCTCACCCGGGGGCGAATTCGCCACCATGGCCACGCTGCTGACCACGCGCGACGCACTGGCTGCCGAACTGCGGGCCACGCCGCTCTATGCCGCGCTCGAGCGCAAATTTCCCGCGCATTTCAACAGCCTGCTGGACACCGTGTGGCCGGCGCTGCAGCGCGGCGCGACCGACGCCGAAGTCTTCGCGCTGCTGCGCACGCAATCGGCCAAGCTGTATCGCGCGCTGATCCCGACGGCGCCGGACCCGCTGCTCTTTGCCAATGCGCAGTTGACGATCGACCAGGCCGAGACGTTGCAGCGGGTCAGCCCAGAAGCCTGCGTGGCGTACCTGGATGGCACTGCCGGCGCCAGCGCCGCCGGCGCGCGCCTGCCCCGCGCCCTGCTGACGCGCGAGCAGACCTTGTTCACCGACCTGGTGCTGGCCGCAGACCCCGAACACGTGCCCGTGGTCACGCGCGCGCAAAGCACGCCGGCATTGCAGCTGGCGCTTGCCGGTCTCCCGCCCGACGAGCAGCGCGTGCTGACGCTGCCGGGACTGCGCCACACCGCCCCGGCCGCCGCGCGCTGCCGGGCGCTGATCGGCTTTGCGCGGTCCATTCTCGCCCTGCCCCTGGCCGAGCGGGCTGTCGCCCTGCGCAGCATCTATACGTCGACCGCGCCGCCGGATGCCTGAGACCCCGCCTCCGGAGTGGGCGCACCGTCCCGGACACACGCTATATTCGGGACGCGCGGCTTGGCGACCGGCGATCGGCCTGTTACAAAGCCCTGAAATTTGTTGTTACGTTTGGAACAGTCTGTTCACTCGCAACTGTATTGTTCTTCCGCACTGCAACACCTAAACTGCTCAACAGCTGTCCGGACATCGATTGCCCAGACAGGCATCGCAAGTGTTGTAAGGAGAACAATCATGAAATGGTTGGATATTGGCGCCGTCATGGCCGCCTGGATCGCAAGTTGCGTCGCAGCAGGCTGGCTGATCAGCGCCGCTGCCTTCCTGGCCTAAAGCCCGCCCCCAAGAAGCAAAGCGGCCGAGCAGGATCCCCCCCGCCCGGCCTTGAATTCCCCCGCCGATCGGTTCGTCAGGCGTGTTTCTCACCCGCCCACTGGACGAACCGGTCGACAAACCCCTGCAGGAACTGGCGCGTACGCGCCTCTGTCACCCCGCCCTCGGCATCGAAGGGCTCCCCCGCGTAGTGGAAGAACACCTCCGGCAACGGCAGGATCGTCACGCCCACGGCCGACAGCACATTGCGCAACTGCGCCTGCGCGAGTGCCGTGCCGATCGCACCGGGTGACGCGCCGGCAAGCGCCGCCGGCTTGCCCGCCCACACGCCCTGGCCGTACGGCCGCGAACCCCAGTCGATCGCGTTCTTCAGCACGCCAGGAATGCCGCGGTTGTATTCGGGCGTAACGAACAGCACCGCATCCACGCCCGCCACCTCGGCCTTGAAGCGCTGCACGGCCTCAGGCAGGCTGCCGTCGAGGTCCTGGTTGTACAGCGGCAGATCGCCAATCTCGATGATCTTGGCGGCATTGCCGGCCGGCAGCAGGCCGACCAGCGCGTGTGCCAGCTGGCGGTTGTACGAGGCCTTGCGCAGACTGCCGACGATCACGCCAATGTTCAGATTGCTCATGCAGGCTCCTTATATGTAAGAAATCAATGCCCTGGCGAGTCGACGGAAACCGCCTCGGACGGCACCTCGCGCTTGACGCGGCCGATCAGGGCAAACATCAGTGGATTGAGCAGGATCGACAGGATCGCCGCCGCCAACAGCAACCCGCGCGCGCGGACGGGCAGTATCTCAAAGGTAATGCCCAACCCGATCAGGATGAACGAAAACTCGCCGATCTGCGCAAGACTGGCGGAAATAGTGAGCGCGGTCTTGCTCGGATGGCCGAATGCCCGCACCACCGCAAACGCCGCCAGCGACTTGCCCAGCACCACGATCAGCACCGTGCCGAGCACCGCCCAGGTGTCGTCGATCAGCACGCGCGGATCGAACAGCATCCCCACCGACACGAAGAACAGCACGGCAAACGCGTCGCGCAGCGGCAGCGATTCTTCCGCCGCGCGCTGGCTGAACGCCGACTCGGCCAGCACCATCCCGGCAAAGAACGCCCCCAGCGCGAACGACACGCCAAACAGCACGGTCGCGCCATAGGCCACGCCCAGCGCAGTCGCCAGCACAGCCAGGCGGAACAGCTCACGGCTGCCGGTCAGGACGATGCGCTCCAGCATCCACGGGATCACGCGGCGGCCCACCACCAACATCAGTGCCGCAAAGGCCACCACCTTGCCCAGCGTGACGGCCAGGATCTTGGCGATCTCCCAGCCGCCCACGGCCGTGCTGCCGGTACCGCCCAGCACACCGGAGAGCGCCGGCAGCAGCACCAGCGCCACCACCATTACCAAGTCTTCGACGATCAGCCAGCCGACGGCGATACGGCCCTCGTGCGAGCTCTCAATGCCGCGCTCCTCCATCGCCTTGAGCAGCACCACCGTGCTGGCCACCGACAGCGCCAGCCCGAACACCAGCCCCGGGCCCCAATCCCAGCCGAGCAGCCACGCCAGGCCCATGCCCATCAGGGTGGCCAGCACGATCTGGCCGAGCGCGCCGGGAATGGCGATGGACTTCACTGCCAGCAGCTCCTTCATCGAAAAGTGCAGGCCCACGCCGAACATCAGCAGGATCACGCCCAGTTCGGCCAACTGCGGCGCCAGGCTCTGGTCGGCCACGAAGCCCGGCGTGAACGGCCCCGCCACCACACCCGCGCACAGATAACCGACCAGCGGCGGCATACGCAGCCGTTGTGCAAGCGTGCCAAGCACAAAGGCCAGCACGATGCCGCCGATGATGGTCGAGATGAGCGGGGTATCCGGGTGCATGCGGTCCTGTCAGGTAAGGCGTGGGGAGGATGGTGGAGGCCGGGTGGCCGGCGCAGTGGTCCGACCGCGGTGACGCCGATTTGTTCAGCCAGCATCTTCAGCCAACCTCACGCAGCGACGCGCATCACTATAAGGGACACCCCCCGCCAAACGGCTTACGGCAAATGTCATGCAGAAGACATCCCGCCGCCAGGCCCGCTCCTACACTGCGCCGCAGACCCCGCCCCCCGGGGCAACTCAAGACGACTGAAGGAGACTGCGATGCGCTATGCGAACAAAGTGATGTCCGTGGACGAAGCCATCGCCCACGTGCGCAGCGGCACCCGGCTGATGCTGGGCGAATTCGTCGGCGCGGGCGAGCCGGCGTGCTGCATCGAGGCGCTGCTCGCCAGCGGCACCGACCAGCTCACGCTGATCACCAACACGCCCGGCCTGCGCGGCGGGTTTCTCAAGGCGAAGCTCTTCGCCTCCGGCCAGTTGGCGGAATTCATCGGCACGCACGTCGGCACCACCGAAGAATCGACGCAGGCCTACCTGAGCGACAGCGTGCGCGTGGCCGAATTCTTCCCGATGGGCACCTGGGCCGAGAAGGTGCGCGCCGGCGCGATGGGCCTGGGCGGCGTGCTGGTGCCGGTGGGCGTGGGCATCCTCGACCAGCCCGGCATGTTCCCCGCGCTGGAGGCGCCCAAGCCGACGCTGACCGTCGACGGCCGCACCTGCTTTGTCGAGCCGCCCCTGCGCGCCGACGTGTCGATCATCAAGGGCTGGCGCGCGGATACCTTCGGCAACGTGGAGTTTCGCGGCACAGCGCTGCAGAACCAGCGCGACATCGCCATGGCGGGCGCGTACACCATCGTCGAGGTCAACGAGATCGTGGAGGTGGGCGCGATCCCGCCCGAGCGCATCGGCTGCCCGGGCGTGTTTGTGGATGCGGTGGTGCAGGGGCTGTCGCTGCAAGACCAGCACGCGCTCTACAAGCGGCACTGGACCAAGCTCGGCCGCCTGCCCGCCGAAGCCGAGGCTTGAGCACCAATCCCCACACACAGGAGACGATCATGACCGACCTGCCCCAAACCCCGAAGCAACGCATCGCCGCCCGCTGCGCGCAGGAATTGCGCGCGGGCGAAGTCGTCAACCTCGGCCTGGGCATCCCCACGCTCACGGCCAACTACCTGGGCCCGGATGCCGGCGTCATCTTCCACACCGAGAACGGCGCCTTCGGCTTTGGCGGCCGCCCGCCGCTCGATGCCATCGACAGCGACCTCACCAACGCCGGCTGCGAGCCAATCACGCTGCCGCCCGGAGCTGCGCTCATGGACCTCACCACGTCGTTCGGCGCGATGCGCAACGGCTATCTCGACGTGACCATCCTCGGTGCGCTGCAGGTCGATGCGCTGGGCAACCTCGCCAACTGGGCGTGCCAGCGCAACGGCAAGTGGTGGCCCGGCATCGGCGGCGCGATGGACCTGTGCTACGGCACGCCCAAGGTGATTGCCGCGCTGGCGCATACCGACAAGCACGGCCATTCGAAGATCGTGCCGCGCTGCACGCTGCCGCTCACGGGCAAGGGCTGCGTCAAGGTCATCGTCACGGAGCATGCGGTGTTCGACGTGACGGAAGCCGGGCTGGTGCTGCGCGAAATCCTCTCGCATGCGACACTCGCCGACATCCGCGCCATGACCGCGGCGCCGTTTACGCTGGCACCGGCCCTGCAGGCCGTGGCCGTCTGAGGAAACTCCATGCCTGCCAAGACCGTCGATTGGTTCTTCGATGTCATCTCGCCGTTTGCCTACCTGCAGCTTGAGCAGTTCGACACGCTGCAGGCGGACAACGACATCGTCATCCGCCCACGCCCGGTGGTGCTTGGGGCGATCCTGAACCACTGGGGTCAGAAGGGCCCGGCGGAGATCAGCGCCAAGCGTGTGTTCACCTACCGGTATGCGCTCTTCCGCGCGCAGCAGCTCGGCATTCCGTTCCGCATGCCGCCAGCGCATCCGTTCAACCCGATCAAGGCACTGCGCCTGGCGGTGGCGATGGGCGCATCGGTGGAAGCGGTGCGCGCGATCTTCCGCCATATCTGGCGCGATGGGCACGATGTCAGTACGCCGGAAGGCTTTGCCGCGCTGTGTGAGGCAGTCGGCTATCCGCAAAGCGTGACCGCCGTCGAACAGCAAGCCGTGAAAGACGCGCTGCGCCAGCACACCGATGCCGCGATCGCGATGGGCGTGTTCGGCGTACCCACGCTGGCGGGTGACGGCGAGCTGTTCTGGGGCGAAGACGCCACCGCCATGTTCCTGCAGTGCCTGCACGGCGACTGGCTCGCCACGCCCGAGGTGCAACGCGTGAGCAACCTGCTGGTGGGCATCCAGCGTGGCTGAGCACGACACGAACGCGCGCCCCGGCATCAGCCGTGCGCGGCTGGCGCATATCGCCGCGTGGTCGATCGACCTGCCCGGCGACGAGGCCGACCGCGCCTGCGCCGGCATCGTCGAGAAAGCCTACGCGCGCGGCGCCTGCATCTGCCCGAAGAACACGCTGCTGGAGAGCTGGACCGGCGTGGTCGCGGGCCTCATCAAGATCGGCACGGTCTCGCCCGAGGGGCGCAGCGTCACCTTCACGGGCGTGCCAGCCGGCGGCTGGTTTGGCGAAGGCACGGTGCTCAAGAACGAGCCGCGCCGCTATGACATCGTCGCGCTGCGCGACACGCGCATGGCCTTCATGGACCGCGCCACCTTCATGTGGCTGGTCGAAAACAGCGTGGCCTTCAACCGCTTCCTGGTGCAGCAACTCAACGAGCGGCTGGGGCACTTCATGGCGCTGCTCGAATACGACCGGCTGCTCGATGCCACGCCCCGGCTGGCGCGCTGCATCGCCTCGCTGTTCAACCCGGTGCTCTATCCCGGCGCGGGCGACCACCTGGAGATCACGCAGGAAGAACTCGGCCTGCTCTCGGGCATGACGCGGCAGGTGGCCAACCAGTCGCTCAAGGCGCTGGAGAAGGATGGCGTGGTGCGGCTGGAGTATGGCGGCGTGACGGTGGTCGACCTGGAGCGGCTGCGCGGCTACGGCGCGTAAGCCACCCATACCCGCCACTCCGCCACGCCTCTTCCCCTAGTTGCGCGCCTGCACCGCATGCACGGCATCCAGGATGACCTTCGCCACCTCCTGCGGCCGCGACTGCTGGGGCACGTGGCTGGTCGGCAGGCTCGTCACCTTGGCACCGATCTTCCTGGCCATGGCACGCTCCAGGTCGGGCTGGATCATGTGGTCCTGCTCGCTGACGATGTACCACGAGGGCCTGGACTGCCACGCAGCCACCGTGGTCCGCTCACCAAATGCCGTCGCCTTGATGGGCCCCTGCGTTGCCGCCATGACGCGGGCCTGCGCCGGCGGCACGTCCTGCGCAAAGTCCTGCGCCAGCGCGGCAGCGGGCAGTGACACGTAGCCCTCGGCATCGGCCACCAGCTTGCCGATGCCGGGTGCCGGCGCGTAGCCCTTGCCGACCTCCTCCGTCGACTGCCCCGCATCGGGCGCGAACGCCGCCACATAGACCAGCGCGGCGACCTTGTCATCCGCCCCCGCCTCGGAAATCACGGTACCGCCCCACGAGTGGCCCACCAGCACGACCTTGCCGGCCTGGTTGCCGATGGCGCGGCGCGTGGCGGCCACGTCGTCAGCCAGCGAGTTCAGCCCGTTTTGCACAGCCTGCACCTTCACGCCCTTGGCCTGCAGCAGCGGAATGACCTTCGCCCAATCCGAACCATCGGCAAAGGCGCCGTGCACGATCACCACGGAAGGCGGGTTGGCGTCTGCCGCAAAGAGCGGCGCACTGGCGGCCATGCCGAGTGCGAGCAAGGCGAGGGAGGCGGATTTGCGATTCAACATATCGGTTCCTGGGGTGCTGAGCAGTGTTTCGGTCGATGGGATAGACGGGGAGCCAGTCCAGCGTCAGGCATGGGCGCCGTCGTAATACGGATCGGCGCTGCGGGCACCGTCCGTATAGATGTCGGCCGAGCGTGCGCCCTCGGCATATGCGTCGCGTGCGTCCTGGACGCTGCGGGCGCCTTCGGTGTACGGATCGCGTGCACCGGCATACGAGGGAGCGGCCACCGCGCCCACGGCGGCAACGGCGAGGGCAACGGCAACAAGGGGCTTGATGAGATTGCGGGTCATGATCGATTTCCTCAGAAGGGTTGACTACGGATTGCGCGGCCCGGGTTCGCCTCACATCGCGCTTCACATCGATGCAGCGCCGGGCCACGGAGAGCATTGAAGCGGACCCACGTATCCCGCACGTAGCAGCGCGCAGCCTGTTTTGTCTGGGTGCGTATCACCGTCATGGCCGGATACACGCCGATACAAAACCCCGCGGGCAGCGGCCCGTTGCTACACAGCGATACAAATCGGCGAAACCGTGAAACATCCGGGATACACCGCGCTCGTCCAATGCAGGTCAAGGTCATCCAGTCACCCCGTTCACTTGAAGGAAGAGCCACCATGTCGAACCCCGTCAACACCCGTCGCCGCCGTCTGCTCGGCACCACCATCGCCAGCGTCGGCTTGCTCGATCTCGGGCTGGCCGAGCTGGTGCACGCGCAACCGTCGCCGTCCACTTCGAATGCATCGTCGGCCGGTCTGGCCAACCCGTTCGGGGCGCTGCATCAGATCGATGCCGGCGTGCTCAACATCGGCTACGCAGACCTCGGCCCCAAGGACGGCCCTGCTGTGATCCTGCTGCACGGCTGGCCGTACGACATCCATAGCTATGCGGAGGTGGCACCCGTGCTGGCGGCCGCCGGTTATCGCGTGCTGGTGCCCTACCTGCGGGGCTACGGCACCACGCGCATCCGCTCGGCAGACACGCTGCGCAACGGGCAGCAGGCCGCGCTCGCGGCCGACATCATCGCGTTCATGGACGCCCTGAAGATCGACCAGGCCATCTTTGGTGGCTATGACTGGGGCGCGCGCACGGCCGACATCATCGCGGCGCTGTGGCCGGAGCGCTGCAAGGCGCTGGTCTCGGTCAGCGGCTACCTGATTGGCAGCCAGGAAGCCAACCGCAAGCCCCTGCCGCCGGCCGCAGAGCTTGCCTGGTGGTACCAGTTCTACTTCGCAACGGAGCGCGGCGTGCAGGGCTATACCGCGAACACCCGCGACTTCAACCGCCTGATCTGGAAGCTCGCGTCGCCCACGTGGAAGTTCGACGACGCCACCTACGCGCGCAGCGCCACATCGTTCGACAACCCGGACCACGTGGCCATCGTTATCCACAACTACCGCTGGCGCCTGGGGCTCGCCCAGGGCGAGGCGCAGTACGACGCGCTGGAGCGCCACCTGGCCGCCGCCCCGGCGATCGTGGTGCCCACCATCACGATGGAAGGCGATGCCAACGGTGCCCCGCACCCGGAACCGGCCGCCTATGCGAAGAAGTTCACCGGCAAGTACCAGCACCGCAACATCGGCGGCGGCATCGGGCACAACCTGCCACAGGAGGCGCCCAAGGCGTTTGCGCAGGCGGTACTGGATGTGGTGCGACTTTGATTGGGCAAGGGCTTCGATAGGTTCAGCGTATGAATGTCTTCCGCAGGAAGTCATTTACATGGAACCGCCATGCTGTGAAAGTTGGGAATGCTCCGCATGCTGCGGAGCCAACCTTTTCTTTCTGGCGGGAGCAACGGGATATGGCTGTGCAAAATGGGTTCACCAACGACCACGTGCCGCTGGTGGTGGACGGCGTGAAGCTGGACATCGCTGCGATCCAGCGCCCGGGCACAAAAGCGCCGATCCTGTTCCTGCACGGTTTCGGCTCCACCAAGGAAGACTACGCCGACATCGTGCGCCATGCGGCGTTCGACGGGCGGCCCTTCATCGCCTACGACGCCCCGGGTTGCGGCGAGACCCAGTGCTCAGACCTGGCCCAGGTCTCGATCCCGCTGCTGGTCAAGACGGCCGACGCCATGCTCGCCCATTTCGGCATTGAGCGCTTCCACCTAGTCGGCCACTCCATGGGCGGGCTTACTGCGTTGATGCTGGCGCACCAGCACCCGGGCCGCGTGCTGAGCTTCACGGATATCGAAGGCAACATCGCGCCGGAAGACTGCTTCCTCAGTCGGCAGATCGCCGACTACCCGGAAGCGGATGCCGACGCGTTCTTTGCAGCCTTCATCGAGCGCACACGCCACGCCCCGGCCTACGCCAGCGCGCTGTATGCCGCGAGCCTGCGCCACAAGGTACGGGCAGGCGCCGTGCGCGGCATCTTCGAATCGATGGTCGAGCTGTCGGACCGCGATGATCTGATGGCCAAGTTCCTCGGTCTGCCCTGCCCCCGGATGTTCATGTACGGCGAGCAGAATGCGTCGCTCTCGTATCTGGCGCACATCCAGGCCAACGGCGTGGAGCTGGCGGAAATTCCCGCGTGCGGCCATTTCCCGATGTATTCCAACCCGGTGCTGATGTGGGAGCGGATTGCGAGGTTTCAGGCCCGTGCTGATTCCAGCCGACCGGCGTAGGGCTGCGCATCGTTGATTGCGCAAGGTGCTAACCTTGCCGGCTACTTCACTCCCCTACACGCATTGCATGGACGCGCTCACTACCCTGGACTTCACGGCACTCGAAACACTGGCGGCCCAGTCCGACGCCGTCCATGCGGCTTGCGCGTGTTGCTCGACGCCGCTGACCGGCTGGGCGAGCCTTCCCGTCTTCTTTCCGGAAGCGCAAGTGCGCCGCATCGGCACGCTGATCCTGGGCAACGTCGACGAGGCCACGGTCGCGGAGTTTCACCCCGAGGGTACCGACTACTGGGCCCCGCAAGCGCCCATTGCTCCTCGGTACTTCCCATTCAACCGCTGCGACGCTTGGGAATGCTCGGTATGCTCGCGTGTCTATCTGCGCTACACAGAGGGCGGCGGCTACTTCGTCGACCAGCGCATCCGTGCCCTGACGCACGCCGCGCTGGTGGATGCGCCACTGCCCTAGTCGGATGTTGCGGCCTAGACCAGGCCGTAGCGGTTCAACGTATCCTGCAGGCCAAGCAACTCGACCATGGTGGCACCCTGCTTCAAGCGCTCGCGCATTGTGGCCTCCTTGCGCTCTCGCTCCTCGCTGGCACGAATGACTTCGGCCACCTCGTTGCGCGCCACCACAACGAGGCCATCCCGATCACCGACGACGATGTCGCCCGGGTGGATATCCACCCCGCCGATCATCACCGGTACGTTGACCCTGCCCGGCTGATTCTTGTTGGTGCCCTTGATGCACAGGCCACGGCAGAAGACGGGAAAACCCAGCTCGATGATGCTGTCGGCATCGCGCACGGCGCCGTTGATGACGAGGCCCGCAATGCCGATTTCCTGGGCAGCAAGCGTCAGAATGTCGCCCCAGGGGCCGGCGTCGACAAAACCCTTGACATCGACCACCAGCACATCGCCGCGCCGCGCCTTGGTCAGCGCGTAGTGGATCATCAGGTTATCGCTCGGGCGCATGTCGACCGTTAACGCGGGGCCGATCAGGCGGCGCCTGGGGTCGAGCGCCGCCACACGCGGGTCAATGGCACCGCGCTGGCCCTGCGCTTCGTGGATGGTGGCGGTACCGAAGCGCTGCAGCGCGATAAGCCGGTCTTGCGAGATTTCGATGGCGGACATGGTGGTGTTCCGTTGAAATTGGCGCAGGGCGTCAGGACAATGAACGGGCGAAGGCCCAGATCGCCTCACACGCTGTGCGTAGGGATGCGTCGTCCAAGGCATAGGCAATGCGTAGGTACGGCCCCAAGCCGAACGCACTGCCCTGCACGACGCCAATCCCTTTCTCGTCCAGCAACGCGGCGGCGACATCCTCGTCAGTGCGCAGCAGCGTGCCACCCGCGCTCGTCTGGCCGATCAAGCCTTCACAGGAAGCGAAGGCATAGAAGGCTCCGGCAGGCTTCTCGCAGCGCATGCCAGGCACGGCATTGAGCATCTCGACCATCAGGTCGCGGCGGCGCTGGAAGGCTGCCTTGGATATCGCAATGAAGTCCTTCGGGCCACGCAACGCGGCGATGGCAGCGTGCTGGGAGATGCTGCACGCACCAGACGTCTGCTGCCCCTGCAGTTTCTCCATCGCATCCAACAGCCAGCGCGGCCCCGTGCCAAAGCCGATACGCCAGCCGGTCATCGCGTAGGCCTTGGAAACGCCGTTCATGGTCAGCACGCGCGCCTGCAACTGCGGCTCGACCTGCGCCAACGTTTGGAACGCGGCGCCATCGAAAATCAGATGCTCGTAGATGTCGTCGGAGAGCACCAGCACCTCAGGGTGTGCAAGCAGGACTTCTGCCAGCGCCTTAAGCTCTTCGCGTGTGTACACCGCGCCAGTCGGGTTCGATGGCGAGTTGAGGATGAGCCAGCGCGTCTTGGGGGTGAGCGCCTGCTCCAACGCTTGTGGCGTCAGCTTGAAACCGGCCTCCGCATCGCACGGCACGGCGACCGAGCGCGCACCACACAACTGCACGATCTCCGGATAGCTCACCCAATATGGCGCCGGGATGATCACCTCTTCGCCCTCGTTGAGCGTGGCCGCCAGCGCGTTGTAGATGACCTGCTTACCGCCGGAGCAGACGATGGTGTCCTGCCAGCCCACGTCCAGCCCGTTCTCTGCACGGAACTTCTCCGCCACAGCATCGCGCAAGGCGCGTACGCCCGCAACCTGGGTGTAGCGCGTCATGCCACCGTTGATGGCGGCAATGCCGGCCTCGCGGATGTGCGCTGGCGTGTCGAAATCCGGCTCACCGGCCGACAGCGAGATGACGGTCGCCCCACTTGCGCGCCTAGCGGCAACGCGATCGATCACCTTGTACGTAGCGGACGGCAGCGCCGCAGCCAGATGGCGGTTAAGTTCGGTTTGGCGCGGCATGGTCACCCCTTGCGCTGCAGCAGGTGATACCCCAGCGCTTCACGCGCCACACGCAGCGTCTTTCCTTCAGCAATGTGGGCACGGATAGCGCCCTCAACGCGCTCGATTTGCGCGGCAACCTCCGCCACCTCGGCTGCGCGGGCACGCGGCACGGCAACCACGCCGTTGGCATCGGCAATGACAAGGTCGCGCGATAGCACACGCGCCGCACCGATGGACACGGTGCCATTCACGGCCTCCACCTGCACGCGATCCTTGCCGGTACGCATGAAGCGGCCGCGCGTGAAGAGTGGATAGCCATCCTTCAATGCGCGGGAGACATCGCGGCACACGCCATCAATCACGGTGCCGGCGATGCGGTGCAGGCCCGCGTACTGGGTCATGATGTCACCCCACACGGTGCAGTCCGTGCGCCCATCGTTGTCGATTACCACGATGTCGCCATCGGCCACATCATCGATGAAATCGCCCACCGTGCCGGGCGGCGTACTGGCCGGCATGTACTTGACGGTGAAGGCCGGCCCGACGATGGGCGTGGCGTAGTTTTCGAGCGGCGCAATGCCTAGGCACTGGCCGGGCAGACCGAGCTTGTCCAGCGCATCCGACACGGCGGCCGTATCCAGCCCCCGGAACAAGGCCACGAGATCCTGATCTTCCTGTTTCATCTTCAACCCTGCTTGGCGATGGTTTCAAACTGCGTGTCGTGCATGACCTCCTCCACAGAGCGGCCGCTGCGCACGGCCTGCACCATGGCGTCCTGCCGGCGCTGGATGCGTCCGGCCAGGTCCAGCACTTCGTCGATGCGGGCAGCGGGCACGAACACGGTCCCGCACTGGTCGGCGATCACATAGTCGTCTTCGTGGACAGTCACGCCGGCCACGGTGATCGGACAACCCGAATCCACCTGCACGACACGATTGCGCGCGCTGACCATCGTCACGCCGCGCCCGTAGACCGGGTAGCCGATCGATGCGCTGCCATCGATGTCACGGCTCATGCCGTCAATGACCGTGCCGCGGATTTTCTTGACCTGCGCCGCATTGGCGAGGATGTCTCCCCAGCACGAAATGCCCTCCAGACCGCCTGCGATGACCAGCACCCGGTCTTCCGTTCTGATGCTGACGACCACGGGGGTGATCAGGTGCACCGCAGGTGCTGTGAAGGTTTTGCGCCCAAGCTGGACCGTGCTGGCACGCCCGACAATCTTGGGGCAATCCCACAGGGGGCGCAGGCCGACGGTGGCACCGGGCAGACCGAGAAAATCCAGCGCATCCGAAATCGTGTTCGAGTCGAACTGTTCAAAGCGCGCCAGGGCGGGGGATAGCGGAGTCATGGCTGTCATCCGTGTTGTGATGCTTGCCACTTTCGATGTTCATCAGCTATATGTAAATTCCGAATTCCGTACGGCATCCATACGCACAGACTATCGAAAATCATGATCAACTTTCGGCTTATCCGGCACCTGTGGCTGTTCAACGCGGTAGCGGAAGAACGCAACTTCAGCCGTGCCGCCAAACGACTCGGCATGTCGCAGCCTCCGCTGACCGACCAGATCAAGGTGCTGGAGCATGCGCTGAAGATCAAGCTCTTCGAGCGCTCGCGCCGTGGCGCGCAATTGACACCGGCAGGCGCCGCCATCCTTCCGGCCGTGCAGAAGTTCGTGCAGCAACTCGAGCAATTGGAGTTCGCGGTCAAGGAAGCCGCATCAGGCCAGAAGGGCACCTTGACGGTTGGGGCGATCAGCACGGCGCTGCTCAACGAATTGCCGCTGCTGCTGGATCGTCTGCGCGCGGCACATCCGGACCTGACGGTGGCCGTCAAGGAGATCGACAGCGTCGACGCCGTGCCGATGCTCAACGCGGGTGACATTGACATCGCCTTCGCGCGGTTGGAGGGCGAACTCGGCCCGCACATCCGTACCCTGGCTCTGGCGGACGACCGGCTGGCGGTGGCGCTACCGAACAGTCATCGGCTAGCGTCCGCCACACGCATCAAGCTCTCCACGCTGGCGGAAGAAGATTTCGTGATGTTCGCCCGACACGTCAGTCCGGTGTACTTCGATGCGCTGACCTCGGTGTGCTTGGCGCACGGGTTCTCGCCGCGAGTGCTGCATGAAGTCCGCTCGGTGGCTTCGCAGGTGGCGTTTGTCGGGTGCGGCCAGGGCATCGCGCTGGTGCCTGCCACGATGAAGAGCTTTGCCCCAGACAACGTGGTGGTGCGCTCGCTCACCGAGCGCATTCGCGTGGTGACCACGGCAATGGCCTGGAACGCCGCCCGCGACAACCCTTTGATCGAACAGGTGCTCACCTGCCTGCCACCGAAGCGGGTGAAGAACGCCGAAGGTTAACCAACGCCCGCGTGATCAGGTCGATCTGACGCCGATGTTCTGCTCGACTTCGCCCTCCCCGTCCAAGTCGCCATATCGTCAGGTCAGCGTGCCGCGTATCGGCCGTCAGCCAGCCTCCCGTATGGCCTCGGCGATTTCGTCTTCGCTGCGGCCACCGTTGATCGCAATGCGGCCGCTAAAGACGAAGTGGGGAACCGACCGGACACCCGCTGCGGCGGACACTGCCGCCGCTTCCTCGACGCGCTTGTGCTGGGCAGGATCAACGGCGATCGTAAGGGCCTCGTCCCGATCGAATCCGTGATCCACCGCGATGCCGGCGAGCACATCGGCGTCAGCAATGTTCTTGGCGTCCAGGAAATACGCCTCCGTGATCGCCACCGCGAGCCGATGCTGCGTACCGCGTTCGCGCGCGGCCAGAACCAACCCGTGGGCCGGCTGGGTCGGATACGCCCAGAGCTGCCGGCCAAGATCGAGGTCCAGCCCTGAGGCACGGGCCTCGGCTTCGGGCCGCGCAAACGCCACCTTCGGATCGGTCACGCCATACCGCGCGCGCAGCAGGTCGGGCACGTAGAGCCCCGTCGCCGGCACATCCGGCAGCAGCAAGACCGGGTGATGCTGGATCTCTGCCACCAGGCCGGGGAAGCGCTCAGCCACCACCTTGTCGAGACGGCGTTGCCCGATGAGGCACCACGGGCAGGTGATTTCCGTATACAGGTCAATCTGGAGCATGACATCGCACTCCTGTGTTCAAGGGTTCGAAAGAAACGCGACCGACTGCCTCAGCGATGGCCCAGCTTGCGGCGGGTTGCCGTCACGAAGAGGTCGCGCCCCTTGATGGTTGTGGTCAGGCGTGGGCCCACCAGCCAGCCCGCGTCACCGGAAGGACCCCAGCACCAGCCTGCGGGCCCAGCGGCGCAAATAGGACGGGTGCGACTGCGGGTGCGTATGCGCGCAGCCCGGCCAGATCGCGACCGGCCACGATTGCCTTGAGCGTCTTGCGCATCCAAGCAGCTTGACGGTACGCGTAGTAGATCGTCATCGGATCGCCCGTCTGCGCGGCGTCGCCCACGACGAAAACGCTTCGATGCCCCTCCGCCCGCAAATGCGCGTCGACGACGGCCCGGCCCGATGCACTCAGCGATAGACCGGGAATGGGAGGCGGTGCGGGTCGGGCGCCGATGACTGGAAACAGAATCTCGCGTCCGGATGTATCCAATCGCGGGGAGTCAAAACCGTCGAGTCCAGACACCGTCTCCCCCAGCGCGAGTTCCACACCCATCGCCTCGAGTTGGCGGGCAAGCGATGCGCCCAGTTTCTTGGGGTAGGTCGGCAGAAGCGTGCCCCCTCTGCTGACCAGACGCACCCGCTTGTCAGGGTAGGCAGCAGCAATTTCACCCGCAAGCTCGATGCCGATCGGGCCCGCTCCAGCGATGGTCACCGTCTCGGCGCCGAGCGCGTCGCGGTGGGCGGATCGACTCGCGTCCAGAAATTCGGCCACCGAGCGCCCGGCGGCGGGCTTGAAGGGCTGCGCGTAGGTCGAACCGGTGGCCGCCACGATCACGTCGGCTTCTAGAAGCGTCCCATTCGAGAGACGCACCATGCCGTCCTGGATCTCGACGGCACGCTCCTGAATAAGGGTTCCGCGCGTGAGCAACCGGTCGTACGGCATCGCCACACGATCCAGCCAAGAGGCATCCGCCAGCGCCCGAATAGCCGCGACGTTGTGCACGAACCGGTCTCGCGGTTCGATCAATCGCACGTCCGCAATGCCATCCAACTCCCGCGCCAGCGTCGTCCCCGCATAGCCGCCGCCAACAATCACGATCCGTTTCATTGCGCGCCCTTCCGTCATCACGCCGCACGCATCGGCGGCAGGACCGCCTCGACCCGGTCACGCTGGGTGACAAGGGTCCAGAGTTCCTGCGCAATGTCATCGGGGTTGATCACCGGGTACCGTGGATCGAGCGGCGCACCGTCGGCCGTCATCGCGCGATAGCCTGCAGAGCGCTCGATGACCGCGCCGATATTCAGCGTGCCGGCGTAGACGCCCTTGGCCTGCACCTCGGCATTGAGCGTGAAGATGTAGTTGCGCGCGGCCGCCATCAACGGGCCGACGCCGCTCAAACCCGGCATCGGAACCAAGGCCGTGAGCCCACCAACGATGACGATCGCGCCATCACCGCGCGCCAGCATGCCAGGCAGCGCCGCATGCGCCACCTCAACCGGCGCGAAGGTGAAGATGTTCGCCATCGCCTGGAGCTTTGCGGCATCGAGCTCCACGGCAGGCACGAAGCCGACGTGCCCGACCGGCTGGTAGACGGCGACGTCGATCGCACCGAATCGCGCCTCGATGGAACGGACCAGCGCGGGAATGCTGTCGAGATTGGTGAGATCGGCCGGGAACGCGGCCACCTCGATGCCTGCGCGAGTCAGTTCAGCAACGCGCTCCTCAAGCGGTGCGGCACGGCGCGCGACCAATGCAACGCGATAGCCCTCGCGCCCGAACCGCGTCGCAAGGGAGGCACCGAGCCCGGTACCGGCGCCAAAGATGGCGATGGTCTTCTTGTTTGCCATAGCAAACCTCATGATGGGATAAAATAGGAACCAGCTTCCGTTTTGTTAGTGGATTACCAAAACGTACGAAGCAATGTATTGTTCCTATTCCCGGGCCACAAGAAGGCACATGAATGTCACCCAGTCACACCGCCCCATCCACCAAGATGCCCAAACCCTCTGAGAGCGACTGCCGGGCCACGCGAGAAATCCTTGACCTCGTCGGAGACAAGTGGAGCCTCTACATCGTCGGCACGCTGCGCGACGGGCCGCTGCGCTTCAATGAACTGAAGCGGGAGATCGACGGCATCTCCCAACGCATGCTGACGCTGACCCTGCGCGGGCTGGAGCGCGACGGCCTTGTCACACGGACGATGTTCGCGACGATTCCCCCGCGCGTCGATTACGAACTCACGGCGCTGGGCCAGACACTGATGGAACCGGTGATGGCGCTGGTCGCCTGGGCGGACAGCAACCAGCTCGCCATTGCGCAGGCGCGCAAGCACTTTGACGAAAAGCCGGAGCCGGACCAGGTTTCGGTCCAGGGCGTGGTCTATCAGCGCCGGTGACGCATCAATCGGCCTTCGCCGGCTCCAGGCGCAGCAGGGTGATCTCCGAAGGCGCGCCGAATCGCTTGGGTGGGCCCCAATACCCGGTGCCACGGCTGGTGTAGATCCACAGCCGGCCCAGTTTGTGCAGGCCTGCCGTGAAAGGCTGCTGCAGCGGCACGAACAAGCTCCAGGGCCAGAATTGACCGCCGTGGGTATGTCCCGAGAGCTGCAGGTCAAAGCCCGCCTTTTCTGCCGCCGGGGCGCTGCGCGGCTGGTGCGCGAGCAGGATGGCTGGCACCACGCCGGCCGGCGCCCCGTCCAGGGCCCGGACCGGGTCGCTCGCCTGCGCCGGATCGAAGCTGCCCGCGCTGAAGTCCGTCACGCCCGCCACGACCAGTGCCGCGCCGTCGTGTTCGATCACCGCGTGCTCGTTCATCAGCACACGCATGCCCAGGCGCTCGAACTCGGCCACCCACTGCGCGACCCCCGAGTAGTACTCATGATTGCCAGTGACGGCAAAGACGCCATGACGCGCACGCATGTCGCCCAATGGTGCGATATGCGGCCCCAGGTGCGCGACGTCGCCGTCCACGAGATCGCCGGTCACGGCAATGAGATCCGGATGCAGGGCGTTGAGCCGCTCCACCACGCCGGCCACATAGTCGCGCTTGATCGTGGGCCCGACGTGGAGATCGGTGATCTGGGCGATGGTGAAGCCGTGCAGCGGCTTGGGCAGGCCTGCAATCGGCACGGCCACGTCGGCGACGCGGGGAATGCGCCGCGCGTTGACGTAACCGATCAGGGTCACCAGCAGGGCCAGGGCTGGCACCGCCAGAGCCGAGTCGTGACGCCAAGCCGCAGGCAGCAGGATCAGCGCGACATCACGCAGCACGGTCAGCACCAGCAGCGAGGAGAACAAGCCCATCAGCAAGGCGCCGAACCAGGTGACGCGGTCTGCCCGCTCGGCTGGCCGGATCAGGAAACGCGCCGCCATCCCAAGCGGAACCATCACCGAAGACAGGCACAGAAAAGCGATGCCCGCCGCCCAGCCCCGGGCGTTCAAGCCCAGATCCGGCAGCAGACGCCAGCCGATGTAGAGATGCAGCGCCGCCATCAGCGCCACGGTCGTCGCCAGGAAGCGGCGAATGCGCCGGGGCGGGGTTCCGCTGTCGTTGTCCTCGTGGCTCATGCTTGTGCTGCCTCCTTCTCGTCCTGGGATAGCACACCAGATTGGGCCGACCGGTGGCCAAACAAGTTGCGCACGCGGCGCTCCAGCCCGTCCACGAAGGTGAACGCCACCGGCACCACCAGCAGGCTCAGGCCCGTGGAGGTCACCAGCCCGCCGATCACGGCAATCGCCATGGGCTGGCGGAAGCTGGCGTCGGCGCCCAGGCCCAGGGCAATCGGCAACATGCCCGCGATCATGGCGACCGTTGTCATGACAATGGGCCGGGCCCGCTTGTGGCAGGCGTCGATCAGTGCCTCGTGTATCGACAGGCCACGTTCATGGATGCCCATCACCGCATACTCCACCAGCAGGATCGAGTTCTTGGTGACGATGCCCATCAGCATCACCAGGCCGATCATGGACGGAATGCTCAGCATGCCCTGGCTCAGCAGCAGCGCAACGAAGGCGCCGCCCAGGGAAAGGGGCACGGCCGAGAGGATGGTCACGGGCTGGAAGAAGTCGCGGAACAACAGCACCAGCACACAGAACACGCACAGCAGGCCGATGACGATGGCCATGCCAAAGCCGCCCAGCAATTCCATCATGATTTCCGCATCGCCGGTTTCGATCAGCTTGACGCTGGAGGGCATGGCCTGCGCCGCGGGCAATGCCTTGGCAGCCGCCAGCGCCTGCCCGAGGGGCGTGCCGCCCAGGTCTGCACTGACGGTCACATAGCGGCGCCGGTCATAGCGGTCGATCTGCGATGGGCCGCTTTCCACCGACAGGTCCGCCACGCTGGCGAGCGGCACCAAGCCGTTGCGGCCATGGACCCGCAGATTGGCCACCACATCCAGCTCCTGCCGCGCCGCATCGGGAATGCGCACCTGGATCGCCACCTGGCGGTTATCGAGGTTCAGCTTGGCGACCTGGGCATCGAAATCGCCGTTGGTGGCGATGCGCACCGTCTCGCCGATGGCGGCGGTGGTCACGCCCTGCTCCGCTGCCCGCTGGGCGTTGGGTCGCACGACGATCTCCGGCCGCTCCAGGCTGGCGGTGGACGTGATGTTGGCCAGCCCGGCCACGCCCCGCAACTGCCGCTCGAGGGCCTGCGCCGTGGCTTTCAGGGCTGCCGTGTCATCGCTGGCCAGGATCAGGGACATCTTTTCCCCCGGCCCGCCCACGCCCAGCGAAAACCGGGCGCCGGGCACATTGACCAGGGCGCGGCGCACCTGGGTTTCGATGGCCGCCTGATCCGGCCGCGCGCCGCGCGGTGCCAGCACCAGGGTCATGGTGGCCCGGCGCACTTCGCCGGCCTGGGTCTGGCCGCCGCCGATGGACTGCGCGTCGCCGACCATCGTCATCACGTGCTCAATGCCCTGGATGCCACTGATGGCCTCGCGCGCCGCTTCGGTCGTGGCCCGGGTGGCGGCCAGGCTGCTGCCCGGCGGCAACTCGACGCTGACGCTGCTGTAGCCCCGGTCCGAAGGCGGGATGAGGCCGGTCTTGAGCAGCGGGACAAGCGCCACCGAGCCGAAGAAGATCGCCACGGCGGCAACCAGCGTGAGCCAGCGGTGGGCCAGACACCAGCGCACCCAGCCCAGATAGCGCACCATCAGGCGCCCATCCTTGGCTTCGGTCTCGCCGGGGTGGGCTTTCAGCAGATAGGCCGCCAACATGGGCGTGAGCACCCGCGCCACCAGCAGCGAGGACAGCACCGCCACCACGGCGGTCCAGCCAAACTGCTTGAAGAAGAGCCCCGGAATGCCGCTCATCATGGCGGTGGGCATGAAGACCACGACCAGCGTCATGGTGGTGGCGATCACGGCCAGGGCGATCTCGGTCACCGCTTCGCCGGCCGCCTGCTTGATGGGCTTGCCCATGCGGCTGTGGCGCTCGATGTTCTCGATCTCGACGATGGCGTCATCCACCAGGATGCCCACGATCACCGCCAGCGCCAGCAGGGTCAGCGTATTGAGCGAGTAGCCGAGCCAGTACATGGCCGCGAAGGCCGGCAGGATGGACAGGGGCAACGCCGAGGCGGAGATCAGCGTGGCACGCCAATCACGCAGGAACCACCAGACCACCAGCACGGCCAGCAGCGCCCCTTCGTACAGCATGTGCATGGAGCCGTCGAACTGCTCCCGCGTGTAGTCGACGGTGCCGGAAATCTTGGTGAAGCGCAGGCTCGGATCGGCCGCCTGGAGCTTGCCCAGGGCTTCCGCCACGCCGGCGGCAATGCGGGTCTCGTCGAAACCCTTGGCGCGGTAGAGCTTGAAGCCCACCACGCGCTTGCCGTCGAGCAAGGCGATCTGGCTGCGCTCCGCAAAGCCGTCGCTGACCGTGGCGACCTGGTCCAGGTTGACACGGCGGCCGTCGCTGAGCACGAGCGGCAGGCGGTTCAGTTCCTCGGCCTGGCGCACGGTGGCGATGGTGCGCACCGCCTGCTCGGTGCCGCCCAACTGGCCACGGCCACCGGAGGATTCCTGCTCCACGGTCCTCAACGCGCGCGACACGTCGGCGGCCGTGGCACCCAGCGCCGCCAGGCGTACCGGATCGACTTCCACCCGCACCTGCCGCTGCACGCCGCCCACCCGTTCGAACTTGCCGACACCCGGTACGCCCAGCACCGTCTTGTTGACCGTGTCGTCCACGTACCAGGACAGCGCCTCTTCGTCCATGCGCGAGGAAGCGATGGCGTAGAGCAGCGTCGCCTCACCCCCCACCCGCACCGCGCTGATCGAGGGTTGCTGCAGGTCGACGGGCAGGTCGGAGCGGATCCGGTCCACCGCGTCCTTGGTTTCGATCAGCGCATCGGAGAGCTTCTTTTCGAGGATGAACTCCAGCGTGATGTTGACCTGCCCATCTGTGATGGACGTGCGCATGTGCTTGACGCCGGACAGCGTGGCCAGCGAGTTCTCCACCTTGCGCGCCACCTCGGTTTCCAGCTGGGCCGGCGCTGCGCCGGGCTGGGTCAGCGAGATGGTGACGGAGGGCAAGTCCAGGTCGGGCAAGTTGGCGATCGGCAATTCCCGAAAGCCATAGATGCCCGCCAAGGTCAGCAGGATGAAGAGCAGGATGGCCGGGACCGGATTGCGGATCGACCAGGTGGCGAAGTTCATACCTTGCTCCTTGCCGGCTGGGCAGCCGGCGCGGCGGTGGCTACGCGCACGACGTCGCCGTCGTTGAGAAAGGCGGCGCCCTGCACCACCACCCTGTCGCCCGGGGCAACGCCGGAGACGATCTCCACCGCGTCACCCTGGCGTCGGCCCACCGTGACGGCTTGCAACGTCACCCGATTGGCACCGACCAGTTTGGGCACGTAGCTGCGGCCATCACGGATGACCACGCTGACCGCCGGTACGATCACGGCCGCGCTCTGCGCCAACACGACGCTGCCCTTGGCGTACATGCCCGCGCGGGCCGCGCTGCCGGGCTCGAGGTCGGCATAGACGAGGCCGAGGCGGGTCTGGCCATCGAGGCTGGGCGCCGTCTGGCGCACCTTGGCTGTTGCCGCCGACCCATCGGGCAGCGCCAGGCCGATACGCTGGCCGGGCTTCACCTGGGCAAGCTGTGCGGCGGTCAGTTCGCCGCGCCATTCCAGACGGCTCTGCCGGATCATGCGGAACAGTTCCTGGCCACTGTTGGAGACGGTGCCCACCGTTGCACTGCGCGCGCTGATGACGCCATCGTCGGGCGCGGTCACTTCGGCATAGCGCAGTTGCAGTTGGGTGGTCCGCAACTGGGCCTTGGACACCTCCGCCTGGGTCTCGTACTGGAGCACATCTTGCTGACTGATGCCGCCCGAGCTCTTGAGCTGAAGCGCCCGCTGGCGGTTGGCCTCGGCTTGCTGCCAGGTGGCCTTGAGGCGCGCTTCATCCGCCCGCAGGAGGTCGGCGTCGAAGACAGCAAGCACCTGCCCGCGCTTGACCTCGTCACCCACGTTGACGCGGATCTCTGCCAGGCGCAGGCCCGCGACCTGCGCCCCGATCGCCGCTTCCTGCCAGGGCGCGATGGCGCCGCTGGCGTCCAGGGTGGCCGGCCATTGGGCTTGCGCGGCGGCGGCCACGGTGACGGTCAGGGCGGCAGCGGGCTGCTCAGGTGCTGCGGTCGCGGCCGAATGCGGCGCGAGAAACAGCAAGCCCGCCGCAGCCACGACAGCGGACAGGGCGATGGGGATCAGGACCTTGCGGCTGAAAATGGCCGAGGTATAGGGGGTGGGCTTATTCATGAGCAATGGGCTTCGGAGTCTGTGTGACGGCACCGCCGGTGGCTTTCACCAGGGCGACCCAGGCCTGGGCCCGATCGCGCCGGGCGGAAATCTCGGCGTCCTGGGCAGAGGCGTACTGACGGCGGCTGTCTTCGAGTTCAAACAGGCTGACGGCACCGGCCTTCCATTGACCCTCGGAGGCCTCGAGCGTGGTGTGTGCGGCGGCAGCGGCCTCGCCGGCGGATGCCGTCCGGTCTTGCGCGGAAGCCTGCGCGGCCAGCGCGTTTTCCACGTCCTCGACGGTGGTCCGCAGCGTCCCTTGCAGGCTCGCCACGGCCTGGCGATAGCGGGCCTGCGCCGCGCTGACGTTGGCCGCACCGGCGCCGCCGTCGAACAGCGTGCCAGTCAGGCTGGGCCCGACGGACCAGGTGGTGAAGTCAAGGGTGGAGCCGGCGGCCCGGATCCACTGCCCTGTCAGGAGCGCAGCGAGATTCAGGCGCGGCAGCCGGTTGGCTCGGGCGACGCCGATCTCGGCCCAGGCCGCCGCCGCTTCCCGGTCGGCAGAAATCACGGAGGGATGGGCTGCAAGCACGACGGCGGGCAACGCTGGCGCGGCGGCCGGCGGCTGCGGCATGAAGCCAGCCATGGCCCCCGCCCCCAACACCTGCTGCCGTACCGTCGCCGCATCCTTGCCGCTCAGCGCGACCAGGGCATTGACCTGACGCGCGCACTGTTCCTGCTGGGCAGCAAGGTTGGTGCGCACCGTGGCGATGCCGGAAATGGCCCGGGCGACGTCCGCAGGCGGGGCGAAACCGCTGGTGGCCCGCAGGCGCGTCAGGCCCAAGGTCTTCTCCCGCGAGGCGATGTCCTCAACCAGCACCACCCGCGAGTTTTCGCAGGCGCGCAGCGAGAGCACGTCGTTGACGACGTCGGCGGCAAGGGAAAGACGCGCTGCGGCAGCATCCGCCGTGCGGGCATCCAGCCGGTTGTTGGCGGCGTCCACCGAATTGCGGATCCGGCCGAACAGATCGATTTCCCAGTTCAAAGACGGGCCGACCGCCGCGGAGGTGCTGAGCGCGGTGGTGCTCGGCCCAACGGTGCTTTGCCCCTTGGCGCGAGTCGTGCTGGCGCTGGCGGTCAGGCTGGGCAACGCAGCGGCGGCGTTGATGCCAAGCGTCGCGCGGGCTTCGTCGATGCGTGCCGCGGCCTCGGCCAGGCTGGGATTGTCTACCAGCGCGGTCTCGGCCAGCGCATCGACAGCGGGATCGCCCAGCGCACGCCACCATGGGCCCATCTCGGCTTGGCTTGAAGCCGGCTGCTCGGTGGAGGGCACGGACCAGGCGGCAGGGCCCGCCATGTCCGGCGGTGTGTAGGCGGGCTGCAATGCGCAACCGTTCAGCGCCAGCGCTGCGGCGGCAATCAGCGGAGCCAGCGAGACAGCCCGGAAAGCAGCGCGGGGCGAACGGCCGCCGCCATCGATATTCACTTTCATAACGAAACGAAACGGTACAGTACCGTAAGGCTATGCTTGACCTTTCCCGCCTGTCAAGCAAAACTGTACCGATTGGTTTCGAAAAAGACGCTTAACGTGAAAGTAAGGACAGAGGCCCGCCGCGAGGCCATTCTGGCGGCCGCCAAAGACGTATTCGAGGAAGTCGGCTTCGAGCAGGCCACCATGTCGGAGATCACGGCGCGGGTCGGCGGCTCGAAAGCAACGCTCTATCGCTACTTCGAATCGAAGGAAGCGCTGTTCATCGAACTGGTGCGCCGGTCGGCCCAGGAACAACGCGGAGAACTGACGGAACTCTTCCAGAACTGCACCGGATCCCCAGGGATGGGGCTGCCGCCCGCAGCAACGGAGGCACTGGCCCTCTTGAATCCGGACGAAGACGTGAGGGCCACCCTCCTGAGCTTCAGCCAGCGGGTGACCAAGAGCTTCCATACGCCGCAGAAAATGGCGGTCAAGCGTATGGTGATTGCCGCCGCGGCAAACAATCCGGAGTTGGGCCGCCTGTTCTATGAGAACGGCCCCCGCAAGGGGATGGAACTCATGGAGCGCTACTTCGCGCGCGTCATGGAGGCCGGCAAGCTGCGCCAGGCAGACCCGAAAGTGGTGGCGGCCCATTTCCGCGGTCTGCTGGAATCGGAACTGGTGGAGCCGGGCTTGCTCAACTTGCAGCTCCAGCTTAGCGACGCGCAGATCGATGCCATCGTCGAACGGGCAGTGGATGCGTTCGTGCGCGCCTACGGGGTCGACCCGGCTTGATCAGGCGCACTCACACGCAACGCAGAGCCGGGGCCACACGAAACACGACGACTTCGGGCTGCGGGTTTTCCTGAACAGCCCACCCGAGTCAACCTCCCTACAATGGCTGGTCATCTAGATGAATAGTTGACCGCAATGCCCGCCGACCTCCGCCTGCCCCGCTACCAGCAATTGCGCGATGACCTGGCCGCGCAGATCGCCCAGCAGCACTGGCGCCCCGGCGACGCCATCCCCACCGAGGCCGAGCTTGCGAAGACGTACAACGTGGCCGTGGGCACGGTGCGCAAGGCGGTGGACGTGCTGGTGGCCGAAGGCATGCTGGAGCGCTTCCAGGGGCGCGGCACCTTCGTGCGCCGGGCCAGCTTTGCCAGCTCGCTGTTCCGCTTCTTCCGCTTCCAGAGCGAGAGCGGCGAGCGGCGGATCCCCGAGAGCCGCATCCTCAAGCGCGACGTGCTCGATGCGCCGTCCGCGCCCGCTGCCGGGCTGCAGATCGAGACCGGCGCACCGGTCATCCGCCTGACGCGTCTGCGCTTGCTCGACAGCGTCCCGATGCTGGCCGAAGAAATCTGGCTGCCACACGACCGCTTTGCCGATCTCGCCACGCTGGACCTCGGCGCCTTCGGCGACCTGCTCTATCCGCTGTACGAATCGCACTGCGGCCAGATCGTCGCGAGTGCCGAAGAAACGCTCACCGCCGAAGCCGTCAACGCCACCTACGCGCGCCTGCTGCGCATCCAGACCGGCGACCCAGTCATGGTGATCGAGCGCATCGCGCGCGGCTACGACCGCGTGCCGCTCGAGTGGCGGCGCTCACGCGGCGCGGCGGCGCATTTCCGGTATCACGTCGATATCCGATAGCGCCGCAAGCCTTGCCCACTCACACCAAAAAAAAGCACAAACAGGAGACAACCCCATGCAGGCGAACCCTCCGCCGTTGCTGGACGTACGCGGCGTGACGCTGCAGTACAAGACCCGCCAGCATCTGGTCACGGCCACCTACCGCGTCGACTTCGAGGTCTACCCCGGCGAGCGCTACATCCTGCTGGGGCCATCGGGCTGCGGCAAGTCGACCTTGCTCAAAGCCATCGGCGGCTACCTCACGCCCACCGAGGGTGAGATCCGCCTGAAGGGCCAGCCGGTGACCAAGCCGGGGCCGGACCGCATGATGGTGTTCCAGGAATTCGACCAGCTCCTGCCGTGGAAGACGGTGAAGGAGAACGTGCTGTTTCCGCTGCTCTCCACGGGCAAGCTGGGTGCGCGCGAGGCCGAGGAACGCGCGCTGCACTACATCCACAAGGTCAACCTCACCAAGTTTGCCGACCACCATCCGCACATGCTGTCGGGCGGGATGAAGCAACGCGTGGCGATCGCGCGCGGCATGGCGATGGAGCCCGATGTGCTGCTGATGGACGAGCCGTTTGCCGCGCTCGACGCGCTCACGCGCCGCAAGATGCAGGACGAGCTGCTGCAACTGTGGGACGAGACACGATTCACTGTTCTGTTCGTCACGCACTCGATTCCGGAGGCGATCCGCTGCGGCAGCCGCATCCTGATCCTGTCGCCGCACCCGGGCCAGGTGCGCGCCGAACTGCCAAGCCTCGCCCGCGGGGATGACGACCCCGAACGCTTCAAGGCGCTCGAAGCCGAGATCCACGACATGCTGTTCGCCCGCGCGGTGGAGGAAACCCATGCAGACTGAAGCCCTTTCCATGCCCACCGCCGACATCAGCGAGCGCGCGCCGGTCTACCGCACGCCGGTGGCGTTCGAGCGCATCGGCGTGGTCGAGAAGCCGCTGTCGCTGGCTGAGCGGCTGTACGAACAGGGGTGGCTGCGCAAGCTGGTGATCCTGGTCGTCCTCGCGTTGATCTGGGAAGGCGGCGCGCGCTGGCTCGACAACCCGCTGCTGCTGCCGACCTTCTCCGATACGGCGCAGGCGCTATGGGCGGGCCTCGCCAGTGGCACGCTGTTCGCGCGCATCGGCACCTCCATGCAAACGCTGCTGGCCGGCTATGCGCTGGGCCTGGCGCTGTCGTGCGCGCTGGTGGTGCTGGGCATCAGCAACCGGCTCGGGCAGGACTTCCTGGAAACGCTCACCGCCATGTTCAACCCGCTGCCGGCCATTGCGCTGCTGCCGATCGCGCTGGTGTGGTTCGGCCTGGGCAACGGCAGCCTGATCTTCGTGATCGTGCATTCGGTGGTGTGGGCGGTGTCGCTCAACACGCATGTGGGCTTCCTGTCGGTGTCGAACACGCTGCGCATGGTGGGGCGCAACTACGGGCTGTCGGGCATGAGGTATCTGACCAAGATCCTGATTCCGGCAGCGTTCCCATCCATCCTCACGGGCCTGAAGATCGGCTGGGCGTTTGCCTGGCGTACGTTGATTGCGTCCGAGCTGGTGTTTGGCGTCAGCTCCGGCCAAGGCGGCCTCGGCTGGTACATCTACGAGAACAAGAACCAGCTGCAGATTCCGGAAGTGTTCGCAGGCCTGCTGACCGTCATCATCATCGGCCTGCTGGTGGAGAACCTCGTGTTCCGCACGCTGGAGGCACGCACCGTCAAGCGCTGGGGCATGCAGAACTAAACGCATCACGAACACCGCCACCAGCCTTGGCGCTCACACAGGCATACGGGCGGCTTGGCCGTTCCTGCCCTAGATGGCGCCTTGGATTTTTGTTGCGGGGAGGAAAAAGGAAGGAGCCTTGTCTGAGCGCAGCGAGTTTGGCTCCTTCCCCTCCCCGCGACAGAAATCCAAGGGGAAGTCGCCATCTCGGGCGCGCCTTTCTTTGCTTACTTTCTTTGGCAAGACAAAGAAAGTAAGTCAGCCCCGGCAGGGGATGAAACCAGGGATGCACCCCACACATAAAACAATCGACGAAAACAAGGAGACATACATGCAGCAACCCCAATCGCCCGCCCGCCGCAACGTCCTGCGCCTGACCATCGCCGCCACGCTGGCCGCCTCGCTCTTCGGCGGCGCCATCAACGCGGCGCACGCAGAAACCAGCGAAGTCCGCATCTCCCACGGCTACGGCATCCTCTACCTGCCGATCATGGTGATGGCCAGCGAGCACCTGCTGGAGAAGCAGGCCAAGGCAGCAGGCCTCGGTGACGTGAAGGTCAGCTACCGCATCCTGGACGGCGGCAACGTCATCAACGACGCCATGCTCTCGGGCGCGCTCGACATCGCCTCGCTGGGCGTGCCGGGCTTCCTCACGCTGTGGGACAAGACGCGCGGCAGCGCCATGGAGGTGCGCGGGCTGTCGTCGCTCAGCTCGTCATCGATGTACCTGATGACGCGCAACCCGAACGTGAAGACGCTGGCGGACTTCTCCGACAAGGACCGCATTGCCGTGCCGGGCATCAAGACCTCGCTGCCCGCCGTGGTGCTGCAAATGGCGGCCGCCAAGACCTTCGGCGACAAGCAGTTCAACAAGCTCGACCCAATCACCGTGCCGCTGCCGCACCCGGATGCCACCGCCGTGATGCTCGCAGGCGGCAGCCCGATCAACAGCCACATGGCCTCGCCGCCGTTCTCGTACACCGAGGCCGCTGCGCCCGGCCTGCATCGCGTGTTCAACACGGTGGACGTGCTCGGCAACATCACGCTGGACATGACCTACACCAGCAAGAAGTTCTACGAGGCCAACCCGAAGCTGTCGGCCGCCTTCGTGGCCGCGTTGGATGAAGCCAATGCGCTGATCGCAAAAGACAAGGGCAAAGCCGCGCAGATCTACATCGCGCAATCGAAGGTAAAGAGCTCGCCCGACGAGGTGAAGAAGATCCTCGACGATCCGGATTCGCGCTTCACGACCACCCCGGTGGGCGTGGCACACTACGCCGAGTTCATGCAGCGCGTGGGCACGCTCAAGAACAAGCCGGCGTCGTGGAAGGACGTGTTCTTCCCGACAGTGCAGAACCGGCAGGGCTCGTAAGGCACGCGCGACGGCCGACCCCCAGGAGACACCATGACCCTACGCATCGTTCGACTCGGCCAGCCGCGCGCCAGCGGCGAAGGCCTGCGCATCGGCACCGTACGCCGCCCGCCGCGCGGCGTGCCCAAGGAGGAATTCGCCAGCCGCGATTTCTACGACGTGTGGATGCCGCTGCTGTCGCCCACGCCCGACCTGATGAAGACAGCCCAGGCCGCGCAGGCCACGCACGACGAGAAAGCCTGGGCCGACTTCGTGCGCCGCTTCCGCGCCGAGATGCGCGAGGGCGATCCGGCCCGCCTGCTCGACATGCTGGCCGCGCTGTCGCACCAGACCAATCTCGCCATCGGCTGCTATTGCGAGGACGAGGCGCATTGCCATCGATCGGTGCTGCGTGAGCTGCTGGAGGAGCGCGGCGCGAAGGTGGCCGGCGCCACCTAACACACCTGTACCGCCTAATGCGCCGATACCGCCAAACGGCCGATAGCGAAGCCGACTGCCATGGCATAGAACGGCCCTGACGCCGGGGCGCCTCCGCCGCGGCCCACACTGAGGGACCCCTCATGCGCGCACTGTACCGACTCACGCTCGCCGCCATCGTGTCGGCCGGCTTCATCTCGCCGCTAGCCATCGCCGCCCAGGCCGACGACGAGCAAGCCATCAAGCTGGTCGAGGCAGGCTGGCAGGATGCCTGGAACCGCCATGACATGGACGCACTCGCGGCGCTGTTCACCGAGGACGCGTCCTTCGTCCAGGTCGCCGGCCGACGCTGGGACGGCACCGCGGAGATCCGGAAAAACCATGCCTTGATTCATGCCATGCAGTTCAAGGAAAGCGTCTGGACCAACCGCGACCTTGACATCCGCTTCCTCGCGCCCGACGTCGCACTCATCCACCAGACCTGGAGCATGGCGGGCGACAAGAACCCCGACGGCACGCCCCGGCCGCCACGCGACGGCATCTTTACGCAGGTCTTCGTGAAACGTGATGGCAAGTGGCTGATCACGGCATCGCAGAACACCAACATCATCGTGATCCCAGGCAGCGCGGTTGCGGGCAGCATGCCGGCCAAGTAGGCTCGCGCTTTCGCCGCACGCCCCCGAGAACACGATGCGTCTTCGCCATGCCCTCGCCTGCGCGCTCTCGCTCGTCGCGCTGCAGGCTGTCGCCCAGGTGCCACCCGAGGTCGAAGCCAAGCTCAAGGCCATGGGCCGCACCGTCGACCTGCCCACCGTTACCGCGCTGTATGCGCCCGCGCTGAAGGACCAGTCGTACGCCGGCTCGCGTATCACGCGCGACGTGGGCTACGGCAAGGATGCCGCGCAGAAGCTCGATGTGTTTGCACCGGAGGCCTCCACTGACACACCGCGCCCGGTGCTGATCTTCGTGCACGGCGGCGGCTTCACCAACGGCGACAAGCATGCGGCCGGCAGCCCCTTCTACGACAACGTGATGCTGTGGGCCGTGCACCATGGCATGGTCGGCGTGAACCTCAACCACCGGATGGCACCACAGAACATGTGGCCCGCCGGGTCGGAAGACGTGGGCCTGGCGGTGAGCTGGGTGCAGGAGCACATTGCCGCGCAGGGCGGCGATCCGCAGCGCGTCTACCTGCTGGGCCACTCATCGGGCGGCGCGCTGGCCGCGTCGTACGTGGGGCAGCCGCAGTTCCATGGGCCGGCTGGTATCGGGCTGGCCGGGGTGATCCTGCTGTCGGCCAACATCCTCGACCCGACCACCGCCGACCCGGGCACGGCGCTCAAGGCGTACTTCGGCGACGACCCGCGCCGCTATGCCGAGCGCTCGGCCTTCCCCGGCCTCGTGCAGACCCGCCTGCCGATGCTGGTGGCGGTAAGCGCGCTGGAGCCGCCGCCGATCGAACGCCAGGCCCTGCAGCTGCAGCAGGCGCGCTGCCGGCTGGACCGCTGCGCGTCATTCGTCCGGCTGATCGGGCACAATCATCTGTCATCGGTGTTCTCGTTCAACACGCCGGATGAAACCGTCGGCGATGCCATCCTCGCCTTCATCCGCAGCGGCCACACCGCACCGACGCTGTCGGCTGCGCTGTAGCCCCGCCCTGTCTCCACCCCACCAAGAAGACGCATGCCCAACCTGCTTCGCACATCGCTCCGTACCACGGTGTCTATCACCATGCTTGCGCTGGCACTGACCGCTGCGCAACCGGCCACCGCGCAGTCCGCCCCCGACCGATTGCAGCCCGCCGATGCACATCACACCGTGGCCACGCTGTCGGCCAGCGGCGTGCAGATCTACGTCTGCAAGCGCGATGGCGACAAGCCGCTCGCGTGGGCGTTCAAGGCGCCGCAGGCCGATCTGTACGACGGCGCCGGCAAGCTGGCCGTCAAACACGCGGCCGGCCCCAGCTGGGAAGCGCCGGACGGCAGCAAGATCACGGGCAAGGTCATGCAGCAGGCCCCCAACACGGCCGAGGCCGGCGCGATACCGCTGCTGCTGTTGCAGGCAACCAGCGTCGGCGGTACTGGCCTGTTGAGCACGGTGCGATACGTGCAGCGGCTACAGACGCATGGCGGCACGGCCCCCTCGCAGCCTTGCACCGAAGAAGGCCAGGAAGGCCGCAGCCCGTATCTGGCGCAGTACGTTTTTCTCGACTGACGCGCGCCCTCCCCGGCGAGCCCCCTACCCCACGCAGGTGACGACGCGCCCCCACGGCAAGCCTATAACGAGGATACGCGCGACCTGAACTCCACAAGGCCGCGCAACCGCCATTTCAGGAGCACCGCCATGGGCCGCCGTTATATCGATTGCCGCGAGTATCCCAGCGAGAACAACTGCTCGGTCGCCATCAGCGCCGACAACGATACCGAACTGCTGGAAGCCGCCGTGCAGCACGCCGTTTCCGTGCACCAGCACGCCGATACGCCGGAATTCCGCGAGCAGCTCAAGGGGCTGTTCAAGGACGGCACGCCGCCGGCCCAACGGCCGCAGGTGGCCGTCTGACGCGAGCATGCCGGCCCCGCATCGGATTGGGAACAGGCGCCACCTAACGATGCGACGACGCCAGCATCAGCCGCACCACGTCGCACTGGCTGTGCGTGTTGGTCTTGCGATAGACGTGCTTGAGATGCGTGCGCACGGTGTCGAGCGAGATACCGAGCGTGCGCGCGATCAGCGCTGGATCGGCGCCGCGCGCGAGCAGGTCGGCGACGTCCATTTCGCGGCGGGTCAGGCGAAAGACATCGGCCAGCCAGAGCCGCACCGCCTCGGATGCCTGGGCAGCCGCATCGCCTGTGCCGGCGTTGCGCTGCCAGCACAGCGGCAAGGCCTGGGCCAGGTGCGGTAGCAAATCCGGTACGGAGATCGGCGCCGCGGGCGGCATCACCAGTGGCGAGGCCGGCCCGGTCGTCCACACCAGGCCATGCACATCGGTGTCAGCCAGCGGCCACGATATGACGGCATGTGCGCCATGGACTGCCTGCCACAGCAGCATGGGCGTGCAGGCGCCATGCGACGCCACCCAGCGCCAGCGGCCATCGTGCCGCCACCGCACCATGGCAGCCGCATGCTGCACCTGCCAGGCCACGCGCGCGACGTCCATCACGTCCGCAGGCGAACCCGTGCAGGCTGCGACGTAAAGTTGCCTGAGCAAGACGGACAAGATGCGGGACGACGGGGCAGCGGCGCGCAGCACGATCACATGTCGGGCGTGTCAGGCATGGCCGGCACTGCCCGTCAGAAGGGGATTTCAAATTATAGGAAGCTCAGACCTGCCCGCGCAGGTCCGTTCGCACTAGGCGGACACTAGGCGGCCGTTAGACAGCAACGCGCCCCGCCGCCCAGCGCGCACGCAGGTGGTCATAAGCGAGGTTGAAGCAGAAGGTGTACGGCAGGAAGAACAGCATGATGCCGAGATCGAGCACCAGCGCCTCCCACAGGCTCACGCCCAGCCACCACGCGCCCAGCGGCACCAGCATCACGACCAGCCCGCCCTCGAACAGCACGGCGTGCACAACGCGCACGGCCACCGTGCGGTCCAGCCCGTAGCGGCGCTCGACGCGTTCGAACAGGGCATTGAAGACCATGTTCCACGCCATCGCCACCAGCGCAAACATGATGGTCAATGCGCCCATCTGCGTGAGCGGCAGGCCCAGCAACCAGCTGAACAGCGGCGCGCAGAGGATGGTGGCGATCACCTCGAACGCCAGCGCATGGAAGACGCGTTCGAGCGGGGTTTTTTGCGGCACATGCATGGAAATCTCTCCAGGGAATGGCCGTATTTTCATCGGCGAAGCGAGTGATTTCCAATTCGATAGCATCGGTTTTTCCGATATATTGTCGGCACATCCCGCCAGGAGCCGCCCATGCGCCACTCGCCCGAAGCCTTGCTCGCCTTTGCCGAAGCCGCCGCGCTGGGGTCGTTCTCGGCCGCTGCACGCAAGCTGGGCAAGCGGCAGTCGACCATCAGCGAGGCCATCGGCAACCTGGAGATCGACCTGGGCCTGACCCTGTTCGACCGCAGCACCCGCCAGCCAACCCTGACCGAAGCCGGCCACGCGATGCTCACGCAGGTGCGGCGCGTGCTCGACGCCAGCGAGCAGATGGACCGCCTGGCCGCGCAGATGGCCGGTGGCCTGGAGGCGCGGCTCACGCTGGTGGTGTCCGACACCTACCAGTCCGACCGCTACGAGCAGACCCTGGCCGCGCTGGAGCAGCGCTTTCCCGAGCTCGAACTCGAATGCCTCATCGCCGAGCACGAAGACGTGGTCGACCTGATCCAGCAGGACCGCGCGCAGCTCGGGCTGGTCGCGGCGCAGCCGGCGTATCCGCCTGATATCGGCGCGGCCACCATCGCCGAGCAATCGGAGATCGGGCTGTTTGTCGGCAGGCAGCACGCCCTCGCGCAATACGGCGACGCCGAGGTGCCGCACGCCGCGCTGCGCGAGGCACGCGAACTGCGGCTCAATACCTTCGTCGATCCGGCCTGCTCGCGCGTCGAGGGGCCGCACGTGAGCAGCCCGCGCCGCTGGTCGGCGCCGAGCTACCTGATGCTGCTGGAAATGGCGGTACTGGGCTTCGGCTGGACAGAACTGCCGCGCTGGCTGGTCGAGCAGTTCGCGGCCGATCGCCTGCACGAGGTGTGCGCACGCGGCTGGCCACGCCGGGTGCCGGTGGATGCCGTGTGGTCGCGCAAGCGCCCGTTGGGTCAGGCCGGCGCGTGGCTGCTGGATACGATGCTGGCGCGCTGATGCGCTAACGCGTTCAGGCGTTCAGGCGCGCGCTCAGTCGTCCACGTCCAGCCGGTCGATGATGAGGCGGGACAGCAGCGCCGTCTGCTCCTTCGACAGCGAGAACTCCACGCCAAACGATGGGAATTTCGTCGCCAGCGCACCCGCTGCCGGCGACGCACTGGCTACGCGCCCGTTGATGGAGAAATCCTCCTGCTGGCCATCCACGTACGCGCTGAAATCGAGCGACAGGTGATCGTCCGGCTGGAACGCCGGCCCCGCACTCTGCACCAGGGCGCCGTTGAGGCAAATGTCGCGGATCACGGCCAGGCGATCCGACGACGAGGCCGGCTGCCCCTCCGGGCGCACCGTTGCCCCGATGCGCACCTGCACGCGCTTGGCGCGGCGCAGCGGAATCTTCTGCAGCTTGGCGGGCATCGCCAGCACCAGATAGGGCACCGGAAACTGGCACACCGCCGTAACGTTGCACACCATGCTGTACACGGCGCGGCCCGAGAAGCCGCGCAGCACCAGCATCTCGCGCATCTCCGGGCGCAGCGTGCGCTTGCCGTCGGTCGGCATCGTCACGAACAGCGCCTCGCCCTCGATATAGCCGATCAGCCGGCAAGGCAGCGACGGTCGCTTGAGCGCGGATTTCTCCTGCACCTGCAGGATGGTGCCCACCGTGAGCCCGGTGGCGCCAAGGCGTGGCCGGGCCTCCTCGCCGTTGTCGTTGGCGGGCGCGAGCACTGCCGTGTCAGTAGCCGACAGCGCCTCCATGACCGGACCATGCTGAAACAGCAGCCGCACGTCGTCGGCATCCGGCACCACGGCGCCAGCCTTGAGCAGCAGCCGGCCAGTTGCGTCGGCCAGCGCAAACGGCAGCGGCTGCCCGATCGGCACGTCGCCCTGACCCAATTGCCGTGTTGGAATGCTCATGCCGCCCCCTTGCTCGCGTCTTGTCTTGTGGCGTGTGCCTGGACCGCGCGCCGGCGATGCCCAGGCAAGTACTGCAAGCCATTTTGCAACATTGGCGGGCAAACGGGCGAAGGTCAACCGGCCCGTGGCGGGCGGGTGACGCGCCTCAAGGCCGCCCTAGGCATCCCCGGCGAGCGCAGTGGCCTCGATCTCGACCGCGAGACCGTAGTGCAGCGTCGGCACCGGCACCACGGCACGCGCCGGGCGCACGTCACCAATCCACGCGCGGTACAGCGCGTCGAAGGCGGGCCAGTGCGTTTCCATGTCGGTCACGTACACACGCACCTGCACGAGGCGCGCGCGGTCGGTGCCGGCAGCGACCAGCACCGCATCGAGGTTGGCGAGCATCTGCCGCACCTGCGTCTCGAACGGCGCATCGACCAGCTTCTCGCCCGTGGGCGTGACGGGAATCTGCCCGGCCACAAACACGAAGCCGTTGGCGCTGACCGCGTGCGAATAGTGCCCGGCAGGCGGACGCAGATCCGGCGCGTTCAGGTAGCGCGCGTCGGTCATGCGGCCTCCAGCACAAGCTTGGCGAAGTGCTGCAGATCCACATTACCGCCCGAGAGAATCACGCCGACGCGCTTGCCGCGCACATCCACCTTGCCGTTCAATGCAGCGGCGGCGGCCAGGCAGCCCGTCGGCTCGACGACCGTCTTCATGCGGCTGGCGAAGAACGCCATCGTGCTGACCAACTCCGCGTCGCTCACGGTGACGATGTCATCGACCAGCGCGCGGATCACGGCAAACGTGTAGTTGCCCAGATGCTGCGTCTGCGCGCCGTCGGCCAGCGTCTTGGGCGTATCGATGTGGACGATCTCGCCTTTGCGGAAACTCTGCTGGCCGTCGTTGCCGGCCTCGGGCTCGACGCCGATGATCTTGCATGCGGGGTTCAGCGCGCGTGCCGCCGTGGCGCAGCCCGACAACAAACCGCCACCGCCCAGGCAGACCAGCAGCACGTCGAGCGGCCCGGTCTCTTCGATCAGCTCCTTGGCCGCCGTGCCCTGCCCGGCCATCACGTGCGGATGGTCGTACGGCGGGATCAGCGTCAGGCCCTGCTCTTCCGCCAGCTTGCGGCCGATGGCTTCGCGGTCTTCGGTGTAGCGGTCGAAGAACACCACCTCGCCGCCGTAGCCGCGCGTGGCTTCCACCTTGATGACCGGCGCGTCCTTGGGCATGACGATCACCGCGCGCATGCCCAGCAGCCGGGCCGACAGCGCAATCGCCTGCGCATGGTTGCCGGACGAGAAGGTGATCACGCCCGCCTTGCGCTGCTCCGGCGTGAACTGCGACAGCGCGTTGTACGCGCCACGAAACTTGAACGCACCCATGCGCTGGAAGTTCTCGGCCTTGAAGAACAGCTCGGCGCCGGTCATGGCGTTGGCCGTGGTGGACGTCAGCACCGGCGTCTTGTGGGCAACGCCCTGCAGGCGGGCGTGGGCGGCAACGACGTCGTCGTAGGAGATGGGCAGGCTCATGCGATGTCCTCGGGAAGGTAGGTGTAGACGGTGGAGCGCGCCACGCCCAGCGTTTGCGCGACTTCGGCCAGCGCGCGGCGCAGGTTCAGCAGGCCGCTGGCGGCCAACTCGCGCATGGCTTCGCGGCGCTGATCGAGCGAGAGCGCCATGGGCGTGGTGTTGCGCGCGGCGGCAAAGCGTTCGAGCGTTGCGCGCACGTCTTCCACGCGGCGGGAGCCAAGGGATTCCGGCACCGGCGGCGCGGCCACATCGATGCGCATCAGTTGCCCCAGCCCCGCCGTCACGGCAGCGAGCAGTGACACATCCATGTTCAGGCAGATGGCGGCCACGTAGTCGCCCTGGCTGTTCTTCAGGCCGATCGACGTGCTCTTGGCCGGCCGCCCGTCGGGAAACCGGTTGGCGTAGTTCTCGATGACTTCAGGGAAATCCGGATCGGCCATGCGCGCCAGGCCCATCTCGGTGGCGGCGTCGCCCACCTGGCGGCCGGAGAGGTTGTTGGCGATGGCGACGACCGTGTGGTCGGGGTCACTCAGGTCGTGCAGCACGACCTCCACCAGCGGCGCCAGCGTCTTGCCCAGCGCCTCGACGATCTTGCGGCCTTCGCGCAGCAGGAGGTGGTTTTCTTCGGCGAGTGTCATGGCATTGACGATACGTCAATTGCTGACATTTCGTCAACACCATGGTTTTGGCGCACTAGGCGGGCGTGTTGTTGATGAAGCGCACCAGCTCGGTCATGGTCGCGTCAGGCGCTTCTTCCATCAGCCAGTGGCCGGAGCCCTTGACGGTCACGCCGTTCACGTTGGTCGCCACCAGCTTGGCCTGTTCGATCAGGAAGGCGCCGGAAGCCCGCTCACCGGCCAGCACGAGCATCGGCATCGGCAGCGGCGTCTTGGCGAAGCCGGCGAAATCCTCCGCATCCTGCGGGAAGGCGTGGAAGTACTCGAAGCCGGCGGCCATACGGCCGGGTTGCCCATACGTGCGTGCGTAGAACTGGCGGTCGGCTTCAGGCAGCGAGCGCTTCGGATCGGCGGCGAAGTCGTTCCAGAAGTGCTCGAAGTAGATGCGCTCGCGCCCTCGCACCAGCTTGAGCGGCGTGTCGCCGTAGAAGTGGAAATGCCACAAATCGCGCAACAGCCAGACCTTCTGCCAGTCGCCCACGCCGGGCAGGAAGGCGTCCATGAGCGTGATGCTCTCGACTTCATCCGGATACTGCGCGGCGTAGGCATACGCCACCATCAGGCCAATGTCGTGGCCGACCAGCTTGACCTTGCGATACCCCATCGCCTGCACCATGGCGTGGATATCTTGCGCCAGCGTCTTCTTGTCGAAGCCCATGGCGGGAATCGACGAGGTGCCCGCGCCCGGCAGGTCCGGCGCCAGCACCACGCGGCGATCGGCCAGGCGCGGGATCAGCGGCAGCCACATGTGGCTGGTCTCGGCATAACCGTGCAGCAGCACGACCGGCGTTTCGGGGCCGCTGCCGGCTTGCAACGTGTGGAGTTGCAGGCCGGCGGCGTTGACGGTGCGGTCCTGTACGTCGATGGTGGCGTGCGCTTGCAACGCGGCCAGTCCGATGAGCGCGGCACCCAGATGGCGCGCGAGGCGGGGAAGAATCTTCATGAGGGTCTCCAGACGCAGGCCACACAAAGGGCAGCCTGCAGGAAAGAAGGAAGCAGGGATCGGCTTACAGTTGGCTCATGCCGCCATCGGCAATGATTTCCGTGCCGACGATGAAGGCCGACTCCGGCGCCGACAGATGCAGCACCGTGGCGGCAATCTCCGCCGGCTGGCCGAAGCGGCCCAGCGGGATCTGGCTCTGAATCTGCGCGGCGGTCGCAGCCAGCGTGTCGGCGTCCAGGCCGAGCTTGCCGTAGATGGGCGTGCTGACCGGCCCCGGGCTCACCACGTTCACGCGGATCCCTGAGCTGAGCAGCTCGCCCGACAGCGTCTTGGCCAGCGAGATCAGTGCCGCCTTGCTCGCCGCATACACCGACGAATTCGGCATGCCGATGCGCGCGTTGATCGAGCCGTTGAGCACGATCGAGGTGCCCGCGTTCAGGATCGGCAGCAGCGCCTGGATCTGGAAGAACGCGCCCTTCACGTTGGCGTTGAAGGTGGCGTCCCACAGGGCTTCGTCCACGTCGGCCACGGCCGCGAACTTGGCCATGCCGGCGTTGATGAAGACGGCGTCCAGGCGCACGCCGGCTTCCTGCAGTTGGCGGGCCAGGTCGCGCGCGGCGGCCACGGTGCCGGTTTCGTTGCGGATGGCGAGGGCCGCATGACTACCGACCGTGCCCAGCGTGGCGCGTGCCGCCTCCAGCGACGCCGCGTCACGCCCGGTGATGACCACGCGGGCGCCTTCCTTTGCAAATGCCTGGGCGGCTGCCAGGCCGATACCGCTGTTGCCGCCAGTGACCAGAACGGTCTTGCCTTCGAAGCGATTCATGATGTCCTCCAGTTGGGAAAGTTGAACTTGAACAATCGCGTGACTGCAGTGTGGACGCCGTTAAGCGGTTTGCCATACGATCAGGACGACGAACTCGTTCGAAGGAGTTGCACATGTTGTCGGAAGAGGAATTGGCCCTGTTGGAGGCCATCCGCCAGACGGGCAGCCTGTCGCGCGCGGCGGCACAGTTGGGCAAGGCGCCGTCCACGGTGTCGTATGCAGCACGGCAGCTCGAGCAGCGCTTCGACGCCCTGCTGTTCGACCGCCGCCGCTACCGCCTGCAGCTCACGCGGGCCGGGCAGTTGCTCTGCGACGAGGCCGCGCGGCTGGCGCAGGACGTCTCGCGCATCACGCAGCGCGTGCGGCAGGTCGCCAACGGTTGGGAAGACCGGCTGTGGATCGTGACGGACGAGGTGCTGGAGTTCGAATCGCTCATGCCCGTGATGCACGCGTTCGACGCACTGCAATCGGGCGTCGCCCTGCGCGTCACGCACGAGGTGCTGGCCGGCACGTGGGAGGCGCTGCGCGATGGCCGCGCCGACCTCGTCATCGGCGCCACCAACGAGCCGCCGGCCATCCCCAACCTCGGGTGGTTCGAGCTGGGCGTGATGGAGTGGGTGTTTGCCGTGGCGCCGCGCCATCCGCTGGCGGCCATCCAGGCACCGCTCACGCGTGAAGACATCCGCAGCCACCGCGCCGTGGTGGTGGCCGATTCCTCGCGCCAGTCAGCCGGCCGTGCCTACGGCATGGTCGGCGGGCAACCCACCCTGGCCGTGCCGAGCATGCGCGCCAAGACGCTCGCCCAGCGCGACGGCCTGGGAGTGGGCTGGCTGCCCCGGCACCGGGTGGCGTCACTGCTGCAGCGCGGCGAACTGGTGGAGAAGCGCACCGCCGACCCGCGCGAGCCCAACCTGCTCTACGTCGGCTGGCGCAGCGGTGAGGGCGAGGGCCGCGCGCTGCAATGGTGGCTGGAACAGCTGCGCCAGCCGCGCCTGGCCAAGCGGCTGGTCGAGGGCATCGACACCTTTGCCTAGCCGGGGCGACCCACGATTCTTGCAACATGATCAACAACCTGCTTGTCTTCTTCAGACAAACCCTCGGTTTGGTCAACGCGTAACGCCGCGTAACGTTATTCACTCACGCACGTATCTTCGTGCCTCTTTCTAGGATTGCCTCATGAAACTGTCTGCATTGATGTTCTCGGTGGGTGCTCTGCTGGCGAGCTCGGCCTTTGCACAAAGCTCGGCACCGAGCGCAGCGCCGGCAGCACCGGCCGCCGCCTCGGGCGCGGTGCATGCGGTCTGTAAAGATGGCACGCCGTATTCGGGCGCGACGCTCAAGGGCGCCTGCCGTGGCCACGGCGGTGTCGACAAGAAGGCCAGCGCCGCAGGTGGTGCCGCACCGGCAGCCGCGCCTGCCGCAGCCGCAGCACCGGCCGCTCCCGCTGCTGCACCGGCCGCCCCCGCCGCCGCCAGCAAGCCGGCTGCCGCCCCGATGGCCGCTGCCCCCGGCGGTGGCGCCGACAAGGTCTGGGCCAACGACGACACCAAGGTCTACCACTGCATGGGCGACCGCTACTATGGCAAAACCAAGCATGGCGAATACCTGAGCGAAGCCGACGCCAAGGCCAAGGGCATGCGCGCCAGCCACGGCAAGGCCTGCACGAAGTAAGCGCACGGCAATCGCCGCCGCAGACACCGGCGCATATGCGCCGGCGCATCGCGACCTGGTTGGCCTCTAGGGTCTGTTGACACATAAAACGTACGCACGTTTTATGTGTCAACAGACCCTAAGTGCCGCCGGTCGCGATGTTTGTTTTCAGCCCCGCCGCGATGTTCGCCGTCGCGGCATAGACGCCTCACCGCCCCGCCGCTTATGGGTCTCGACTCCCGCCATCCCGCCACCGCACTCCAGCACCCCGACCACTACGCGCCGCTCGACACCCCGCCGCTGCCGCGCGGCCAGCGCATCACGCGCGACGTGCTGGCCGGCCTCTCGATCGCCGGGCTGCTGCTGCCTGAAGCGGTGGCCTACGCCGGCATCGCCAATCTGCCGCCGCAGGCCGGCCTGATCGCCCTGCTGTCGGGGCTGGTGGTCTATGCGCTGATCGGCACCAGCCGGTACGCCATCGTCTCGGCCACGTCGTCGTCGGCGGCCGTGCTGGCGGCGACCGTATTGTCCGAGCCTGGCATGAGCGCCGCCACACAGCTCACGATGGCAGCGGCGCTGATCATTGCCACCGGCGTGCTGTTCATCCTGGCGGGCACCGCGCGCCTGGGCGGCATGTCGGATTTCATCGCGCGGCCGGTGCTGCGCGGCTTCACCTTCGGGCTGGCGCTGACCATCGTCATCAAGCAGCTACCGAAGATCCTCGATCTGCACGTCCACCACAGCGATACCCCACGCATCGCGTTCGACCTGGTGCGCGAGGCGGCGCAGGCCAACCAGTACAGTACGGCGCTGGGCGGCACCGCACTCGCATTGCTGTTTGCGCTGGGGCGCTGGGGCCGCATCCCGGCCACGCTGGTGGTGATCGTGCTGGCGCTGGCCGCCGGCTACTGGATCGACTGGCATCAGTACGGCATCGCCATCGTCGGCACCATCGACCTGCAGCACATCTCGTTCGGTCCGCCCGAGCTCGATCGCGCGCAATGGATGCAGAGCGCCGAACTCGGCTTCGCACTCATGCTGATCCTGTATGCGGAGTCCTACGGCTCGATCCGCAACTTCGCGCTCAAGCACGGCGACACCATCTCCGCCAACCGCGACCTGGTCGCGCTGGGCTGCGCCAACCTGGTATCCGGCCTGCTGCACGGCATGCCGGTGGGCGCGGGATATTCGGCCACCTCGGCCAACGAGGCGGCAGGTGCGCAGTCGCGGCTGGCCAGCTTCAGTGCCGCCGCGGTGATCGCGCTGATCATCTGGCTGTTCCTGCCGCAGCTCGCGCGCATTCCCGAGCCCGTACTGGCAGCCATCGTGATCTTTGCGGTGAGCCACTCGTTGCATCCGTCCGTCTTCAAGCCGTACTGGTCATGGCGCCGGGATCGTCTGGTGGTGATCGCCGCGCTGCTGGCGGTGCTGGTGCTGGGCGTGCTGCATGGCTTGCTCGCGGCCATCGGCGTGAGCCTGCTGCTGACCTTGCGCCAACTGTCGGAGCCGAACGTGAGCGTGCTGGGCCGCCTGCGTGACAGCCACGATTTCGTCGACATCGCGTTGCATACGGATGCCCGGCAGATCGACGGCGTACTGATCGCCCGACCCGAGGTGCCGCTGTTCTTCGCCAACACCGAGCGCGTGCTGGGCAAGGTGCGCGCGCTGCTGCAGCAGGACGCGCGTCCCAACGTGCGGACCATCATGCTGAGCCTGGAGGAAACCCCCGACGTGGACGGCTCGGCCATCGAGGCCCTGCGCATCTTTGCCGCCGAATGCGCGGCACGCGGCCAGCAACTGGTGTTCGTGCGCCTCAAGCCCGCGGCCCTGGCGGTGCTGGCGCGCGCCACCGATACCACCTTGCGCGTCGACATGCTGCACGAGCTGAGCGTGGATGAGTGCGTGCAGTCGCTGGCGACCGCCCCCAGCGCACCGGCCAGCGCCTAGCGCGCTCGATGCCTCGGCAGCCGGTGTTACGTGCCGTGGATATCCCGACGCTTCACCGACCCGCCGCCACCGTATTCCAGGCACCTGTTTTGGCCGCCTCGCGCGCGTAATCGGCGAAGTCGCGCGGGGCGCGGCCCAGGGCACGCTGCACGCCATCCGCCACGTGTACGTTGCGTCCATCGAGCACCTCGGCAAACAGCCGGCCCAGGAATTCCGCAAAGTCGCGCGGCACGTAATTGGAGAGCATGTCCACGTATGCCGCCGCCTCCATCGGCTGGTAGTGGATGTCGCGGCCGAGCGCATCGCTCAGGATCTCGGCTACCTCGGCAAAGGTCAGCGCGCGCGGGCCGGTCAGCTCGTACAACTGGCCGAGATGGCGTGCATCGGTGAAGGCCGCGACGGCGGCATCGGCCAGGTCGTCCGCATCGACGAAGGGCTCGGCGACGTTGCCGGCGGGCAGCGCGATGACGCCGGCCAGCACGGGCTCGAGCAGATGGCCTTCGCTGAAGTTCTGGTTGAACCAGCTCGCACGCAGCAGTGTCCACGCGAGGCCGCTGCCCTGCACGATGGCCTCGCAGCGCTGCGCGACAGGTTCACCCCGCCCCGAGAGCAGCACGAGGTGCCGCACGCCGGCCGCCTTGGCCGCCCCGACAAACGCGGTGATGGCCGCCTCGGCACCGGGCGCGGCGAGGTCAGGCTGGTACGTGATGTACACGCCCTGCATGCCGGCCAGCGCGGCGGGCCAGGTGCGTGGGTCTTCCCAGTCGAAGGCGGGCGTGGCATGGCGCGAGCCTTCACGCACGGTCACGCCGCGCGCACGCAGTCCTTGGGCGACGCGCGTGCCGGTCTTGCCGGTGGCGCCCAGGACGAGGACGGAAGACACGGGAGACGTTTGGACGATCGGCATGGCAATACTCCTGCAGGCGTTGGGGTGGAAGACGCCTCCAGTATGGAAAGCTGGCCCGTTCCTGATGTGATCGGACGTCCGTTGTTACTGCTCGATCGTCCAGATCAGCGCACAATGGGCGCGTCATTGCGCAGGATGTCTTCATGGCTTCCACGAACACCCCTCCCCCCTGGCCCCCCATCGACCCGCTGGGCGAAGCGCTGCACTTCCTGCGCATGAGTGGCGTGTTCTATTGCCGCTCGGAGTTCTCTGCGCCATGGGGCCTGGCCCTGCCGCCCATGCCCGACTGCATGATGCTGCACGTGATTGCGAGCGGACGTGCCTGGCTGGAGCTGGACGGCGAGGCCCCACGCCCGCTCGCCCCGGGCGACCTGGCCGTCGTGCCGCGCGGCACCGGGCACCGGCTGACCAGCCAGCCGGGGGTGGCGCCCGCCGGCCTGTTCGACCTGCCGCGCGAGCTGATGAGCGAGCGCTATGAAGTGTTGCGCCACGGCGGCGGCGGCGAACCCGCGCAGATGATCTGCGCCGCCGTGCGCTTCGGCCACCCGGCGGCACAACGCCTGGCAGCACTGCTGCCATCAGCGCTGTGCATCGACGGCCGCCAATCACCGCACGCCCAATGGATCGACCAGACCCTGCGCTTCATGGCCGCCGAGGCGCGCGCCCCGCAACCCGGCGGCGAGACCATGGTGACGCGGCTGGCGGACATCCTCGTCATCCTCGCCATCCGCGATTGGATCGAACGCGATCCGGCCGCGCGCAGCGGTTGGGTGGGGGCGTTGCAGGACAAGCAGATCGGCCGCGCGATGGCGTTGATCCATCGCGAGCCCGCACGGGAATGGACTCTGGGCGCGCTGGCTGCCGAGGCCGCCATGTCGCGCTCGGCTTTTGCCGCGCGCTTCACGCGCATGGTGGGGGAGCCCGCCATGCAGTACGTCGCCCGCTGGCGCATGCAGATCGCGCTGGGCTGGCTGCAGGAAGAACGCCTGCCGCTGGCCGAGGCCGCCAGCCGGCTGGGCTACCAGTCGGAGGCGGCGTTCAGCCGGGCGTTCAAGCGGTTCAACGGGGTGACGCCTGGGGCCGCACGGCGCAGCACAGCGCCGGAAACCGGGGGTTAGCGCGGAGCGTTGGCAGGCCCGCGCGCGCCTTCCAGGATGATGCGCGCCAGCTTGGCGTAATCGCCGTCGAAGTGATGGCCGCCCGGCAGCTTCACGAGCTGCACCTGCTTCGGGTCCAGGCCCGGGCAGTTGGTGTCCTTCTCTTCGCTGCCATAGATGCACATGCCGATGCCGGCCGGCAGCTTCTGCACCTCAGGCAGGATGGGCAGGCCCGCAGCGCTGCTGGACACCCAGTTGGTCATGTGGAATTCAAAGTCCGCGCGCCTGCCCAGGCCCATCATCACCGCCAGCGCCACATGCTCGCGCGAGGCGGCCGGCAGGCGGTTGACGACAAAGGGCAGCACGTCCGCGCCCTGCGAATAGCCGATCAGCAGCGCGCGGCTCTTCTTCCAGCGCGCGGAGTAGAAGCGCACCAGACGGTCGATGTCGGCCGCGGTGGAGGCTGGCGTACGCGACGTCCAGAAGTAGCGCAGCGAATCGACGCCGACCACCGGCACGCCCGCCTTGGACAGCGCGCCGGCCACTTCCTTGTCGAGCCCGGCCCAGCCACCGTCGCCCGACAGCAGCACGGCAAACAGCTCCGACGATGTGCCCGGCTGGGCGGCCACCTCGATCACGGGCAGGTCCGACACCGCGGCGGGCGGCGGCGGGGGGAGTGGCTTGCGCTGGGCGTTGAGCTTGGCGAAGGCGGCCTTGAACGGCGCGGTTTCCGTCACCGGCACTGCGTTGGCGTTACCTGACGCGGCCGGCAGCGCCACCGACTGCGCACCGGAAATCGTGTCGATGAAGGTTTGCGTGGCACGCGCCTCGCACAGCGGGCCGGAGCGGTGCGCATACGAGGTGAGCGTGCTGGACTGCAGCGCCACCCACGGCGCCGAGAGCTTGGTGGCCGGCAGCAGCACCACGCCGGCATTGTCGGCCGGCTTGGTGCGCTTGGCAGTGGTGCGGCTCTCGCTCTTGCGGCGGCTGAAGTGCACGCCCTCGCCCTTGCACAGCGGCTTGCGCAGCTCCAGCACCGGGCAGAACTCGATCGACATGGCAGCGGCAAAGATGTTCGGGCGTGCCTGCGCAATCATCGCGTAGGCCAGCGCGCCGCCTTCGTTGTCACCGACGAGGATGGGCGGGTAGTAGCCCGGCACCTTCTCGTACGCCTGCAGGAAGCGGCTGAAGTTTTCCAGATCGCCATCGGGGAAGGCGCAATCGCCCAGGTCTGCCTCCAGGCTGGCGAACAGCGCGGGCGTCGACAGCCCGGCCACCAGCGCGCCCTGTGCCGCCAGCCCTTGCGCCATGCGCGAGGTGGCGGGGGTCCAGCCCAGGTCGCCGGAGAGCATCAGCACCACGGATTGGACCTCGCCGCGGGGCTTGTAGACCGGCACGTCGCGGAAGCGCCCGTGCGAGACGAATTCCACTGCGCCAGGCGCGGCAGCGCTCGAGGGCGGGGCCACCACGGGCAGCGCCAGCACGCCGCCGTTGAGCGCCTTGTTGGCGGTCACGGCGGGGGCGCTCATCAGCAGGCGCGGCGGTGCATCGCCTTGCGCGGGCGCCGTCGTCACGCCGCTGGCGCCGGTCATGCCGACTGGCGGCACCAGCACCGGGCCTTGCACCGGTGCGGGCTTGGGCGCCGAGGCGGCCCCCCCTGCCACCGCCGAGGCGGCGGCCGGCGCGTCAGCGGCCACGGCCCACGACGCCGCCAGCCCGCACGTAATGGTCAGGGCAATCGCGGCCAGATGCCGCCGCTTGCTGTGTGCTCCCCTGTGCCGCGCCTCTTGCGTGCGCGGTGCTTGCCAACTCATTTAGAGATCACTCCCTTCAGGCCGCCACCGATCAGGGCGGCGACATCCGTCAATGTAAACAGCGGCGCCAGCCCGCCGCGTGCGAGCAGGTAGCGGGCTTCCCACACCGGCTCGAACTTGTCCTTGAAACTGCGCAACCCACGGAAATTGTAGAAGCGCGCGCCGTGGCGGAACAGTATCCGTCCGAAGCGGTGCCAGCGTGGTGCAAGCTGGTGATCGACCATGCCCGACATGGGCGCCATGCCCAGGCCGAAGCGCTGGTAGCCGGCCGCCTGGAAATGCAGGATCAGCTTGCCGAACAGGAAATCCATGGTGCCCGGCGGCACGCTGGCGCGCTGGCGCATCAGGTCGACGCTGGCCTCGATGCGCAGTACGTCTGGGCACATCAGCGTGGCGAATGCCAGGATCTGCCCCTCGCGGCGCACCGCGGCCACCGGCTGGCTCAGCACGTAGCGGTCTTCAAAGGCGCCGAGCGAGAAACCCTTCTCGCGCGCGTTCTGGTTGCGCAGCCATTCGTCGGAAATGGCGCGCAGTTCTTCCAGCACGGCCGGCACGCCCTCCACCGGCACGATCTCGAACGACAGCCCTTCGCGCTCGCCGCGCGTCACGCCGTGGCGCAGGTTGGCGCGGCGCGAACCCTTGAGGCTGAATTCGGGCAGCGACACGTAGGCCTCTTCGCCCAGCTTGAAGGCCCGCATGCCGGCGTCCAGATACAGCGAAAGCGTCTGCGGGCGCGTCTTGTAGAACGCTGCGCGCCCGCCATGGGCATCGGCCAGTTCGATGAAGCGCCAGATCAGTTCGGGCCACTCCTGCTGCGCGCCCACGGGGTCGGACAGCGCCACCCACGAGCGGCCCTGCTTGGCATACATGATGAAGGCGTTGCCCGACGGCGAGAACAGCAGGCTCTTGTCGCCCATCAGCGCCAGCGTGGCATCGGCGGCGGGCTGCTTGCGGACGATCTCGGCGGCGCGGGCGAGGTCCAGGTTGCCGGGCGGCGCGGTCGCGCCGGCCTCGCGGCTGAACAACTGCCACAGGCCGAAGCCCAGGCCCGTCACGGCCACGGCCATCAGCGCGCGGATGGAGCGCGGCGCATCGCCGTCAAAGGTGAATTGCCACCAGAGCTGGTTGGCGTAGGCCACCTCGCGGTAGGCGAAGAAGAGAATCCACACGCAGCCAGCAAACACGCAGGCCATGGCAATCAGCCAGCCCGACTCCAGCCGCTGCGAGAACAGCGACGACGGCCGGTCGAACTGCCGGCGCGAGATGATGAGCAGCCCCGCCAGCGTCACCAGCACCGCCATCTCCGACACGGCGAAGCCCTTGGGCAGCGCCAACACGCCGGCCAGCAGCGATAGCGCCAGCGCCGCCCACCAGGCGGCGTCGAGCCGGTGCAGCAGCCCACGCGCGACGAACAGCATGATCAGGCCCGCCACGCTGCCGATCATGTGCGAGGCTTCCACCACGAACAGCGGCACGTGCATGCGCAGCAGGTCTTCGGCCTCGTCGGTGGCCGGGGTCACACCCGAGACCAGCAGCATCACGCCCGCCACCAGGGTCAGCGCCGCCAGCACCCGTGGGGACAGCCTGACCGCGGCGCGGCCAAACGGCGCGCCGGCCCCCTCGCGCAACTCGAACACCGCCAGCATGGCGGCGGCCACCAGCAGCGGCAGCAGGAAGTAGATGGCGCGGTAAAACAGCAGCGCGGCCAGCACCTGCGCGGGCGGCGCCTGGCCGCTGCAGCCGAGCAGGATCACCGCCTCGAACACCCCCAGCCCGCCCGGGCTGCGGCAGAGCACACCCAGCGTGACCGCCAGCGCGTAGAACGCCACGAAGGTCGGCAGGTCAACCACGCCGGCCGGCAGCAGCACCCACAGCGCCGCCGCTGCCGCGCTCAGGTCCGCCGCGGAAATGCCGAACTGCCGGGCCGCCAGCGCCGGCGGCGGCAGGCGGATCTCCCAGCGGCCGAGCAGCGTGACGTGGCGCTGCCGCATGCACAGCGCCAGCACCGCCACCACCCCGGCCAGCACCAGCAGTGCCACCGCCTCCAGCAAGGAGGCAGGCAGGTGCGTGAGCGCGGCAATATGCGATGCGCCCCACAGCAGCCCCACCGCGCCGAAAGCCGTGGTCGACACGCCCAGCGCGCTCGCATCGAAGGCGACTGCGGCCGTCACGCTGGCCGCATCCACGCCGGCGGCCGTGTACAGGCGCGCACGCACCGCTCCGGCCGTCAGCGAGCCCAGGCCGACGGTGTTGCCCAATGCATAGGCAATGAATGAGGTGGTGGCAACGGTGGTGGGCGGCACCTGGGCGCCGGCATAACGCAGGCCCGAGGCGTCATAGCCCATCAGGGCCACGTAGCTCAGGGCGGTGGCGCAGATGGCGAACCCGAGCTGTCTGGCCGGCGTGGCCTGCAAGGCGGCCACCATGTCGGCGTAGTGCACATGGTCGAGCAGCGCATAGAGGCTGTCGAACACGAGCGCGCCCAGGATCAGCACGACGCCGATCATGGTCCAGGCGCCCAGGCCGAGGCCTGAATCAGGCTGCGAGCTTGGCAATGAAGCGGACTGCAACACGCGTGCGGGCTCAGCCGCAGGCGAGGCGGTGGGCGCGCTCGCCGGCGGTGTAGCCGGCGCTCGCGGTGGTTTGGAACGGGCGTCGTTGGACGCAGCGTCAGGCATGGTGAAAAACAAAATCCCGCAGGCTTGGGTTACGCGCCCGGCTCATGCGCGGGCGTCGGCGGCGTGTCATCGGCAAAAGAGGCGACGTGGAAGAAGCACGCGGCGACGCGCCAGGCTACGCGAGAAGCGGCCGCGCCATGGCAGCCGGCCGACGCCGTGTGTGCGGCATCGACCTCCCATCATTGACCCCGACCGTCCGGCGCCGCCGTTGTTGTTGTCTTGGTGGCGACACCGGTTCCCCCGCGCGAGCGCGTGCTGAATCCGCACTTCTTATCCGGATGGCGTCCTGTAAACCGGTCGACCCACCCGATCCGTTGACATGCAAACCGTTATTTTACGGTTTGGGCGCACGCCCCGGCACATTTGGCGCCCGATCAGGCTTACCCGCATCGATTGACACCGGATCGCTGGCCGGGAAGGTTTCTTCCAGACCTTCGTCCAGCAAGGCTTCGTCATGGGTGTCGGCCACCGGCGGATGCGGGTTGGCCGGCACCGGTGTGGGCGAGACGCGGTCGTCAGGCATGGCGTTCTCCAGAGGGGTCCCGCCTCCAAGCATAGGCAACGGCGGCAATCCAGGCTGCCATTGCGGTGTGCCGCACATATTTCGGCCGCAATGGCAGAGGGCACCAGGCTGAATCTGCTAAGCAAATGCTCAGCCAATCACGCACCCGCGCAACGCCGGGCCACCGGAACGAACCACACGGAAAAAAGTGGAGAAGACGGGCAAATGGCCGATTACGCTAATGAATAGCGTGCCCAGTCAATAAAGTGATGCTTTTTCCACAATTCGCTCACAATGCCGTTGCATTGCGATGTGGAGTCCAGTACACAAGAAACACATCGATTTCAACAATCGCCCATGCCATTGCTGAGATTCGCCAATGCGTTCCTGAAGCGCCCCTTCATGCTGATCGTCGGTGCGGCGGTGCTGTCGCTGGCGGTGGCGGCGCTCACGGTGCTCTCGCTCTATGAGATGCGCCTGGACGCCATGGCGCGCGCACGCGATTCAGCCGACAACGTCTCGCTGATCCTGCAACGCGACATCGCGCGCAACCTCGAGGTGTACGACCTGTCGATGCAGGCGGTCATCGATGGCATGCAGGACCCGACCATCCTCGCCTTGCCGCCGCACATCCGGCAGCTGGTGCTGTTCGACCGCTCGACCAATGCGCAGGACCTGGGCTCGCTGCTGGTGTCCGACGCCGCCGGCGATGTCATCATCGATTCGCGCTCGGTGCCGCCGCGGCGCGTCCATGTGGCTGACCGCGATTACTTCAAGGTCCACAAGGACACCCCGGACGTCGGCCTGTACCTGAGCATGCCCTTCCGGCCGCGCATCAACGGCATCGAAACGTCGATCGGCCTGAGCCGGCGCCTGAACAGCCCCAACGGTGAGTTCCGCGGCATCGTGGTCGGCACGTTGCGCCTGAACTACTTCAAGCGGCTGTTCGACGGCATGAACCTGGGCGAGCACGCCGCCATCACCCTCATACGCGACGACGGCACAGTGCTGATGCGGCGCCCGTATGAGGAACAATTGATCGGCAAGACCATTGCCGGCAGCCAAGCCTTCAACCTGCGCAAAGACTTGCCGGCAGGGGCTTACATCACTACCGGGGCGCTCGATGGGGTGGAGCGGCTGTTCAGCTATCGGCGCATCGGTGAGCATCCGCTCATCCTGTCGGTCGGGCTGGCTACGGAAGACATCTACGCGGAGTGGCGGCAGCGGGCGTGGTGGATCGGCAGCATCGTGCTGATGCTCAATGCCGTATTCATCCTGCTGTCGATCCTGTTTGCACGGCAGCTGCGCGAGCGCATCGAGATGGAGCAGCAACTGCAGTGGCTGGCCAACACCGATGGCCTGACCGGCCTCGGCACCCGCCGCGCGCTGGACGCGGCCCTGGACGTGGAGTGGCGGCGCGCCAACCGGCACGGGCATCCGCTGGCGGTGCTGATGATCGACGTGGACGAATTCAAACACTTCAACGACCGCTATGGCCACGCAGCAGGCGACACCGCGCTGCGTACGGTCGCACGCTGCGTCACCGACAGCATCCGCCGCCCCGGCGACTTTGCCGGCCGCTACGGCGGCGAGGAGTTCTGCGCCCTGCTGCCCAATACCGACCTGGCCGGTGCGCAGCGCGTGGCCGAGACCATCCGCGCGGCGGTGCTCACGTTGGGCGAACCGAACGTGGGCAGCACGCACGGCAAGCTCACGATCAGCATCGGGGTGGCGGTCCATGTGGGCCCATCCGGGCACGGCGACGCGCCCGAGCGGTTGATCCAGAGCGCCGACCGCCAGCTCTACGAGGCCAAGGCCGCCGGCCGCAATATCGTCATGCCACGCCAGGAGCGGCCCCGGTTGGCGGTGGTGTAGCGGCAGCACCCGGCAGGCCAGCACGCCCCGCCCTCGCGCGGGGCGTTCGCTTTTGGGGCGTATCATCCCGGCTTTTTCCCGGGACGGAACACGATGGACAAGGCCACCGGCAGCTTCGAAGCGCTGGCCGCACGCGAAGGCGGCCTGCAGCAGCGACTCTCTTCCGCACAGCTCACCATGATCGCCATCGGCAGCGCGATCGGCACGGGCCTGTTCCTGGGCAGCGGCGCGGCCATCCAGGTGGCGGGCCCCGGCGTGCTGGTCAGCTACGCGATCGGTGCAGTGATTGCGCTGCTGCTGATGGGCTGCCTGGCCGAGATGGTGGTCGCCCACCCCACCACCGGCTCGTTCGGGGCGTATGCCGAGCACTACGTCAGCCCGCTCGCGGGCTTCCTGGTGCGCTACGCATACTGGGCGGCCGTGGTGTTCGTCATCGGTGCCGAGGTAACGGCGGTGGCGGTGTACATGGCGTACTGGTTTCCCGGCGTGCCGGCGTGGATGTGGATCGTCGGGTTCTCTGCGGTGCTGGTGTGGATCAACGCCAGCAGCGTCGACGTGTTCGGCGTGGCGGAGTACTGGTGCTCGATGATCAAGGTGGTGGCCATCGTGGTCTTCCTGGTGGTGGCGAGCTATGCCATCCACCGCGCGCCCGAGGGCGGCCCGATCGGCTTTCACAACTATGTGGACGCGGGCGGCTTCCTGCCGCACGGGGTGCCGGGGGTCTGGTATGGCGCGGTCATCAGCATCTTCAGCTTCTTCGGCATCGAGCTGATTGCCGTGGCCGCCGGCGAGGCGCGCGAGCCCGAAGCCGCCGCCACGCGCGCGTTCCGTTCCACCCTGTTCCGGCTGGTGTTCTTCTATCTGTGCACGCTGGCACTGATGCTGGCCGTGGTGCCCTGGCAGGAGGCCGGCACCGGCCAGAGCCCGTTCGTGCGCGTGATGCAGATCCTCGGCACCAGCAGCGGCGCGGGCCTGATGAACTTCGTGGTGCTGACGGCTGCGCTGTCGTCGATGAACGCGCAGCTGTACGTGTCCACGCGCATGCTGTTCAGCCTCGCGCGCGGCGGGCAGGCACCGCGCGCGCTGGGTGTCGCCAACCGGCGCGGTGTGCCGGAACGGGCGCTGGCGGTGTCCAGCTCCGGTGCCGCGCTGGCCCCCGTGATGAGCGTGGTGCTGCCCGGCCACTCGTTCCTGCTGATGATGTCGCTGGCGATGTTCGGGGCGCTGTTCACGTGGCTCGTCATCTTCGTCACGCACCTGCGGTTTCGCCGCGCGGTGGAGCGCGAAGGCCGCACCCTGCGGTTTCGCATGTGGGGGTTTCCGGTGTTCACCGTCGTCGGCGCCGTTGCCATGGCGGCCATCATCGTCACCACCGCGTGGATGCCGGATTTCCGTATGACGCTGGTGGCGGGGGTGCCGTTCCTGATCGTGCTGACCGGGGTGTACCGCTGGCTGCGCGGCCGCCAGTGATGGCCTGACCGCGCGCGCCATCAGACCTGTGCCAGCGCCTGATCCAGATCGGCCAGCAGGTCGTCGATATGCTCGATGCCGATCGACAAGCGGATGGTCTCCTGCCGCACCCCGGCCTTGGCCAGCTCCGCTTCGGAGAGCTGCCGGTGCGTGGTCGACGCCGGATGCGTGGCGAGCGATTTCGCATCGCCGATGTTCACCAGCCGCGTGAACAGCTGCAGCGCGTCCTGAAAGCGCGCGCCCGCCGCAAACCCGCCCTTCACGCCAAACGTGAGCAGGCCCGGCGCCTTGCCCGACAGGTATTTCCGCGCCAGTGCGTAGTCGGGGTGGTCGTCCAGGCTGGCGTGGTTGACCCACTCCACCTTGGGGTGACCGCGCAGATGGCGCGCAATGCGCGCGGCGTTCTGCGTGATGCGGTCGATGCGCAGGCCCAGCGTCTCGATGCCCTGCAGGATCAGGAAGGCGTTGAACGGTGACAGCGCCGCACCCGTATTGCGCAGCGGCACCACGCGCGCGCGCCCGATGTAGGCCGCCTCGCCCAGCGCTTCCGTATAGACCACGCCGTGGTAACTGACGTCCGGTTCGTTCAGGCGCCGGAAGCGCGCCTTGTGCTGCGCCCACGGAAACTTGCCCGAATCCACGATCGCCCCGCCCAGGCTCGTGCCATGTCCGCCCAGGTACTTGGTCAGCGAGTGCACGACGATGTCCGCGCCGTGCTCGATGGGGCGGACGAGGTACGGCGTCGGCACCGTGTTGTCGACGATGAGCGGCACGCCATGGCGGTGCGCGATCTCCGCCAGCGCGGCGATGTCGGTGATGTTGCCGAGCGGGTTGCCGACCGTCTCGGCAAAGATGGCCTTGGTGCGGTCGTCGATCAGTGCTTCGAACGATGCGGGATCGCGCGGATCGGCAAAGCGCGTGGTGATGCCCGACAGCGGCAGCGTATGCGCGAAGAGGTTGTAGGTGCCGCCGTACAGCGTGCTGGCCGAAACGATGTTGTCGCCGGCTTCGGCAATGGTCTGGATGGCATACGTGACCGCCGCCTGCCCCGACGCCAGCGCGAGCGCCCCGATGCCGCCTTCGAGCGCTGCCACGCGCTTCTCCAGCACGTCGTTGGTCGGGTTCATGATGCGCGAGTAGATGTTGCCCGGCACCTTGAGGTCGAACAGGTCGGCGCCGTGCTGCGTGTCGTCAAAGGCAAAGGCGACCGTCTGGTAGATCGGCACGGCCACCGCCCGCGTGGTTGGGTCGGCGCTGTAGCCGCCGTGGACGGCCAGGGTGTCGAGTTTCCAGGCGGGGGTGGACGGTTGCGTCATCGTTGTGTCTCCGGAGGGTTGGTCCGGCGAGGATATGGGGCGCCCTCCAGCGTGCAAACGATCGTTTCTGTCTATGGTTATTCAGAGTGCAAGCGCTGCGCTCTGTGGCCAAGGACGCCTTTGTGCCGATGGGTCGCCCTACCCCCGCCCGCCCTCAAGCAACCCGCGCAGCCCCACATCCCGTATCTCCAGCACGGCAAACGCCCCCAGCTTCTGCAGGGCCGGCACAGCCTCCAGCATCAGTTCCTCCGCCTTAGCGCGCTTGGCAGCGTCTGACTGGGGGTCCAGCCACACCTGTGCGTTGGCCAGGAAGGCGGCTACCGTGCCCTTGCGGATCGTCAGTCCATCAAAGTCGGCATAGTTGGCGGTATCGGGCAGGACATCTTCGGGTCGCATGGTGTGCTCCTGGGGTGATTGACCGCACCACTGTAGAGCGGGTAGCTTGGCGTGACTCCGTCATTCATGCCAATCCATACGCTTTTCAGGCCATGCCGCCCAAGCCGTTGCTTTCCTTGCCGCGCGTGCAATCGACCGAGGGCCGGTGGTTGCATGCGGTCGATCACGTCAGCGCATCGCCGCGCGCGACGGCACCGCACCGTCATGCGCGCGGGCAGTTGTTCGGAACGGACGCTGGTGTGCTGACCCTGCAGACCGGAGACGGCCGTTGGGTCGTTCCTGCCGCGCATGCGGTGTGGATTCCGCCTGGCGTGGAGCACGGTGCGCAGACGCATGGCCCCTTCGCGGGCTGGGCGGCCTACCTCGCGCCCGATGCGTGCGAAGGCTTGCCGGATGCGCCATGCACGCTGTCGATGTCTGCGCTGTTGCGTGCGGCCATTGCGCGAGCCGCCAGGTGGCCGGAACACGCGCTGGACCCGGCACAGGAGCGCCTTGCCGCCGTCATCGCCGATGAAATCCGCGCGCTCGAGCCGGTGCCGACCGCCCTGCCGATGCCCACCGACGCGCGCCTGCGCAAGATTGCCGATGCGCTCATCGCCGACCCGTCCGACACCCGGCGCCTGCAGGACTGGGCCGCCTGGGCCGCGATCGCCCCACGCACGCTGACGCGCCGGTTTGCGGCCGAGACCGGCTACGCATTCGAGACCTGGCGCCACCGCCTGCGCATGATGCGCGCGTTGGAGCAGTTGGCCGCCGGCGCACCGGTCACGGCAGTCGCGCTCGATCTGGGCTATGACAACGTCAGCGCGTTCATCGCCCGCTTTCGCGCGACCTTCGGGGTCACCCCGGGCCGGTATGCCGCGGGCGGATGCGCAGACCTGACGCTTACTTCTTCACCATCGCGCAAGCCGATTCCGCCAGCGTATTGAACGCCTGCTCGCCCGGAATCGTCTGCGCGAGCTTGTAGTAATCCCACGGCCGGGTCGACTCCGACGGCTTCTTGACCTCGAACAGGTAGATGTCGTGGATCATCATGCCGTCGGCGCGCACGTAGCCGCCCTTGGTGTACATGTCGTCGATCTTCATCGACTTGAGCTTGGCCATCACGCGGTCTGAATTGTCGGTGCCGGTGGCCTGCACGGCCTTTAGGTAGGTGAGCGTGGCGGAGTAGTCGGCGGCCTGCAGGGCGCTCGGCATCTTCTTGAACTTGGCGTAGAAGCGCTCGCCGAACTGGCGCGCGGCGTCGCTGGAGTTCCAGTACCACGGGTCGATCAGCTGCATGCCCTGCGCGGTCTGCAGGCCGAGCGCGTGGATCTCGTCGATGGTCATGACCAGGCCCACCACGCGCATCTTCTTGTCGAGCCCGAAATCCTTGGCGGCCTTGATGGCGTTGATGGTGTCGCCGCCGGCGTTGGCCAGCGCCACGGCCTGCGCGCCGGAGCTTTGCGCTTGCAGCAGGTATGACGAGAAATCCGGCGCGCCCAGCGGGTGCTTGGTGCCGCCCACCACCTTGCCGCCGCCGGCTGCGATCACGCGGCGCGATTCGGCGTCCATGTCCTTGCCGAAGGCGTAGTCGACCGACAACAGGTACCACGCGTTGACGCCCTGCTTGCGCAGCGCGCCGATGGTGCCGCGTACATGCGCGTTGGTGTCGTAGGCGTAGTGCACGGTGTAGGGCGTGCACTCCTCGTTGGTCAGGCGCGGGGTGCCGCCGCCGAGGTTGATGTAGACGCGTTTCTTCTCCGCCGCCACGCGGTTCATCGCCAGGCCGGCGGCGGAGTTGGGGCCGGCGACGAGCACGTCCACGCCATCGCGGTCGATCCACTCGCGTGCCTTGGAAGCGGCCACGTCAGCCTTGTTCTGGTGGTCGGCCGAGACGATCTCGATGGGCTTGCCAAGCACCTTGCCGCCGAAGTCCGCCACGGCCATGCGCATGGCCTCCAGCCCGCCCGGGCCATCCAGGTCGGCATAGACGCCGGACATGTCGGTGATGAAGCCGATCCTGACCTTGTCGTCCGATACCTGGGCGTGAGCGAAAGAGGCGGCGATGGCGAGGCCGATCGCGGCCGTGGCGCGGCGTGCGTGCATGTGTGTCTCCGGATGGTGTCTGTTATGCGCGCGTGCCGATGGCCGCGCGGGTTTTGGAGAACATGGTAGCGACGCCACCCGCCGCGAACAGCCCCGGCGCGCGAAACACACTGTCAAGTGAGAGTCGACAGTCGTGGATGATTGGCGAATCAGGGCGGCAGCAGCGCAGCGCGTGCGGCGGCCAGGACTTCGCGGCTCAAGCCGTCGAGCAACGCGGATGCGGCGCGCGCGCATTGCCAGTGGAGCGGCACGTCCAGCGGCGTGTCCGGCACCAGCTCCACCAATGTCCCCGCCTCCAGATGCGAGGCGATCAGCGCCTGCGGATGCAGGCCCCAGCCCATGCCCGCCACGGCCGCCGCCACAAAGGCTTGCGACGAGGGCAGCATGTGGCGGGGCAGCTCGACGTGCCGATGGCACAGGCGCCGCGCCCAGCGCGCCTGCAGCTCGTCCTTGGTGTTGAACACCAGGCTCGGCGCCCGCGCCAGGCTGCCCGCGCCCACGCCATCGGCGAAATGGCGTTGCACGTACGCCGGGCTGGCGGCCGCGAGGTAGCGCATGGCACCCAGGGGGCGGCTGTTGCAGCCTGCGGCGGGCCGGGCCGTGGCCGTAACGGCGGCCAGCACGGCGCCGCTGCGCAGCCATTCGGTGGTGTGGTCCTGATCGTCCACCGACACCTCCATCAACACCGGATGCTCTGCGCCGAAGGTGGCGAGCGCCGGGGCCAGCCACGTGGCGAGGCTGTCGGCGTTCACCGCGATCGGCAACGCCACCGGGGCAATGCCCTGCGGGGCGAGCGCCGGCAGCGCGCCTTGCAGCTCCTGCTCCAGCAGCCGCACGCGGTCGACGTGCTGGCAGAGGCGTCGCCCGGTCTCGGTGGCCCGACAAGGCTGGTCGCGCACGACGAGTGCGCAGCCCACGCGCTCTTCCAGCAGCCGGATGCGCTGCGAGATGGCGGATGGCGTGACATGGAGCGCGCGGGCTGCACGCTCGAAGCTGCCCTCTCGAACCACAGCAGCCAATGCAGAGAGCGCGGAGTAGTCCAGCATGAGATAAGAAAAACTACATTGAATTAAGGAGAGATAGTTTGTCTTCATCCGACGGCGTCGGCAAGATCGCCGCATGGAACCCTTGCTCGCCACCCCTTCGCCCCCCCTTTCCGTCTCCCTCCAGGGCCTGGCCCTGAGCCTGGGGCTCATCGTCGCCATCGGCGCACAGAACGCATTCGTGCTGCGACAGGGGCTGCGGCGCGAGCACGTGGGCAGCGTGGTGCTGTTCTGCGCCGTGATGGATGCGCTGTTGATCGCCGCCGGGGTACTCGGCATGGCCCAAGCGCTGGGGGACCGCCCCGGCCTGGCGCGCGCACTGGCGCTGGCCGGCGCCGTCTTCCTGGCGGTATATGGATGGCAGGCGCTGCAACGCGCCAGGCGCACCAGCCAGTTGAGCGCGTCTGGCGACGGCGCCGGCCTCACCAGAGGCGGCGCCTTGGCGCAGGCCGCCGCATTCACGCTGCTCAACCCCCACGTCTACCTGGATACGATGCTGCTGGTGGGCACCGTCGGCGCGCAGCAACCGGGCGCGCTGCGTGGCTGGTTCGTGGCAGGCGCAAGCTCGGCCAGCGTACTCTGGTTCGTGCTGCTGGGCTTCGGTGCACGCAAGCTGGCACCGTGGTTCGCAAGACCACGGGCGTGGCAGGTGCTGGATGGGCTGGTCGGGGTGACGATGCTGGTCTTGTCGGGGCTGCTGGTGCGTCACGCCTTCACGGGCATCTGAGAGGCTCCAGGAAAAAGCCCGCCCGGGGCATGACGCAGGGCGGGCTCGGATTGCGCAGCACTGCCGCCTACTGGCGCAAGTCCTGCACACGAACGCCCGCTACTCTTGGAGCGCTGCCCACATGTCCTTGTCGCGCTGGGCTGTCCAGATGCGTGGATGCGCGATGCCTCCCGCCTCGTCAAAGGCACGGGACACATCAAACGGCAGGCAATGCTCGTAGATGAAGACGCCGCCGAATCGCGCATCCATCAAGGTGCGCGCGTGCCGCATCGCGCCTTTCAGATCGAGACCTTGGGCGCGTGCTTCGCGGCCAGCCTTAAGCAACGTGGTGACGAATTCGTGGGTGTAACGGATGGCATCCTCTGCCTCTTTCGCGGAGTGCAAGGCGGGGCCTCGACCGGGCACGAGCTTCTCCGCCCCGAGCGCCCGCAGGGCTTCCAATGTGGCCGGCCATTGCGCAAGGTGGGCATCACCGCAGTAGCAAGCCGCGTCGTACTCGACCAGATCGCCCGAGAACAACACCTTCTGCGACGGCAGCCAGACCACGGTGTCGCCCTTGGTATGGCCCGCCCCGAGGTGCGCGATCCGGACCTCAAGGCCACCCAACCACAACGTCATCGCTTGCTCGAAGACCAGGGTCGGCCACGTCAGACCGAGAATCGTTTCCACGCCGGCGAACAGGCGCGGGAACCGCTCGATCTCGGATTGCATGTCTTGCTCGCCGCGCTCGGCAATCAAGTCGTAGGTTCCCTGGCTGGCGATGATCTGCTGGCACCCGTGTGCGAGAAAGGCTGAGGCGCCCAGCACACGCACCGCGTGATAGTGGGACAGCACGAGATGCCGGATCGGCTTGTCCGTCACCGTGCGAATCTTGGCGATCAGGTCTTGCGCCATGGCGGGGGTCGCCGTCGTGTCCACGACGAGCACGCTGTGGTCACCGATGACGACGCCGGAGTTCGGGTCGCCCTCCGCCGTGTAGGCATAGGCATTCTCGGAGAGCTGGGTGAAGGTGGTGGCCTTAACTTGCGTGTCGCCACGGGATGCGAAGGTCTTGGTCATCTGCGTTCTCTTGTGCGATCTGACTCTACCGATCACGCGGTGCGTGTCGCGGCCACGGCCTTGATTTCGATGTAGAGCGTCGGCCTGGCCAGCGCAGCCACGCCCAGGATGGTCCAGGCCGGCGCATCTGCCTTGATGTAGCGATCCTTGATCTCGCGGAATGCGGCGAGCTGCTTGTCGACATCGACGTGATAGCTGACCAGCTCGACGAGATCCGCAAAGCCGAGCCCGGCCGCCTGCAGGATCGCCCCGAGCCGCTGGAAGGCGAGATCGATCTGCTCCTCCACGCTGGTGGGCACCGTGCCATCGGCGCGGATGCCGATCTGGCCGGCGATGAACAGCAGGCCGCCCGCCGCAACGGCCGGCGCGTAGTTGAACGTCTTGAACACCTCGGTGCTGCCGAACACGGGGTGGGGATTCGGCAGAGCGACGGTCGTCTTGGAAGATTGCATGGTGAGTCCCTTGAGAAAAGAAAGAATGTCGCGCTGACCTGCCTACGAGGCGTGCAGCGATCCACGCCGAACCTGGTCCTGCTCCTGCGATTCGAACAGCGCCTTGAAATTGCCTTCGCCGAAGCCGTCCTCGCCGCGCCGCTCGATGATCTCGAAGAAGATCGGGCCGATCTGGCGGCGCGTGAAGCGTTGCAGCAGGATGCGTCCGTCGCCCTTGCCGTCGACGAGGATGCCTCGCCGCTCCATGCGGTCGAGGTTCTGCCCATGACCGGGCACCCGCGCATCGAGGTTCTGGTAGTAGGTCTTGGGCGGCGCCTCCATGAAGTCGAGCCCGGCCGCCTCCATGGCCGCGATGGTCTGCTCGATGTTCGACGACAGGAAGGCGATGTGCTGGATGCCCTCGCCGCGGTAGTCGCGGATGAACTCGTCGTTCTGGTTCAGCACGCCGGGTTGGTCGTGCGCAGCGGCCGCAATCGGGATGGAAACCTTCCCGCATGGGCTCACCATCGACCGGGCACGCATGCCCGTTTGCCGGCCTTTCACGTCCAGGTACTGCTTCAGCACGAAGGCGAAGGTGTCTTTGTAGAAGTCGGCCCAGCGGTCGAGGTTCTCCGGCTTGACGATATTCGAGGTGTGGTCGATTGCCTGAATGGCGGCATCCGCCACCGCCACGGGCTGCCCCGGCCGATACGCTGTCGAAAACACCGACTCGAAATCGTGATCGACGAAGTAGACCAGGCTGTCGCCGATCCCCACGATGGCCGGCGCGTCGACGACGAAGGCGCCAGCCTCAGCCGGCGTTGCCATGCGCGCCCCGCCCTCCAGTGCCTGGGCCAAGGCGTTCGCAGCGTTGTCCACATGGATCGCAATCGCACGCGCGGACGCCCCGTGAACCTCCCGGAACGGGTTCGGCACCGGGTTCACGATCAGGGCGGCTTCGTTCTGGCGCAACAGCACCGCTCCCGTTTGCGCGTGCTGCCCCAGCGCCTTGAACCCGAGCTTCCCGAACAGGGCAACCAGCGCCTCAGGCTCTGGACAGACAAACTCGACGAACGCGAAACCCGCCGTTGTTACGGTACCCATGCTCCACTCCACAACAAGATTAGGACTGGAGAAAGTTTGCTTCATCTTGCTGGGTTCTGAGCTTTAGAATCGAAAGTCCAGGCAGCCTTCATCTTTTGTTTTCATGGAAACACCGGACCGAAACTTTCTCGACGCCATCGATCTGAAGCTGGTGCAGATGCTGCTGCGCGATGGCAGGGCTCCCTACAAGTCACTCGCGGCAGAAGTCGGGCTGACGGCGCCAGCCTGCGCAGAGCGCGTCCGACGCCTGAAGGAGCGCGGCGTGATCAAGGGGTATCGCGCTGAAGTGGACTGGACACGGCTGGGCTTCCCGATCAACGCCATCATCCGCATCGGGGCTTCGGCGGAACGGGGCACGAGTCTTCTGAAGACGTTTCGCGAAACGCCGCATGTGGTGGAAGTCATGCGCGTCACCGGGTCGGACAGCTACATCCTCCACGTGTTGACCCGGTCGAGCGCGGAGCTGGAGGCCGTCATCGACCGAATCGGCAGCTTCGGCACGATCACCACTTCACTCGTGCTCTCGATTCCCATGCCGGCGGCGGAGCGGGTCAGCCAGGTGCTGTCGGCCAAGTCGTCCAAGTGACGGCCAGAGTGGCGGCCCGTCCGAACACACCGGCGGCTGTATTTGTAAGCTCCGAGCGCATTCTTTGGGGCGTAGGAGACCAATGAGCGTGCCAACGATCGAATAGGGATGCTCAACGAATGCTGGCGACAAACTCGTCCGTGTAGGTCCGGGCCAATTCCACGTGTCCATCGCGAACACTCGGATTGCTCACGGAGAGTATCCGTTGCACCGTAGCTGGCCCATCGGGAGGCATCCGACCGTCCCAACTGAAGGCGGGCTGCGCAATCGCCAACGCCTTGAGGTAGAGGCGAGGGTTCGGGCCCAGGTATTCAGGCGGAAGCCGTTGAGCGATTTCCTCAGCCGTGTGGCTGTGGAGAAAGCGCAGCGTCCGCACAAACGCTCTGACCAACTTGTCAGCAAGGTCGGGGTTCGCCTGCAACCACTCGGTCTGCACATACAGGCAGGCAGCTGGGTAGGTGCCGCCCAGAATCGCTCGTGTTCCGTCAACCGTTCGCAGGTCGAGTACCGGACGAGCCTGCCCGGTTGAGACTAGCAGGGACGCTGTGGGGTCGGTCGTCATGCCTGCGTCTACATGTCCGTCGCGAACCGCGCGAATGAAGGTTTCCTCCGCACCCGCCGGCACTAGCGTGTAGTCACTGGGCTTCTGCCCTTGCTGGCTCATCAGGTAGCGGGTCAAGAACCCGGAAGAAGACCCGAGGCCTGTCACACCGAGCACATATCCGCGGAGGTCGCCCATCGATTCTGCAGTTCGGGGGGTGTTTGCAGCGATCAGCCCCAACTGCCCGGGGGCGTTGCTGAGAACCACAATCGACCGTGCTTCGCGTCCTTTGGTTTGCAGGTCGACGGTGTGGTCGTAGAACCCAACGACGCCTTGGGCGTAACCGGTGAGTAACTCGTTTTCTGCGTCGACACCAGCCGGACGGGAGACGAGTTCCACGTCCAGCCCCTCATCGCGGAAATAGCCCAGACGCTGTGTCAGGATGGCTGGCAGATAGACGATCTTGGCAGCCCCGCTCACCATGATGACGAGGTGCTTTCGAGACGCCATCGACGGACGTGGAAGGTTGGCGACCACAAGCACGGCAACAATAAGCAGGATGCCCACAGACAGTCGGTACCGATTCATGCGAAAAATCGAGACAGTGGTATCGCGGTAGTCCTGCAAGCGGCGCATCCTTGCGTTGTCGCCAATAGGGGGCGGCGCGAGGAATCACCTCGCATCCGGTTGTGGCGCTCACGTCAGTAACAGGCGTTTGAGGTCACAGCCTTGGCTGTTGCGCCGGCCAATCCCACTGCCTCCACTTCAACCTCTGACGAGCGACGCCTTACGGCGCTTGTGTGAAAACCAAGCACACAGGGCTTCCGGTCTGAACCACATGCCCAGACGGGGTCAGCTTTCCGTTCGCTTCATCAATGCGGAAGCCGACCACGGTGTCACTGTTTTCATTTGCCGCGTAGAGCAGCTTACCTGCAAGGTCAACCGTGAAGAACCGCGGCCCCTTGCCCTGGGTGTACGTCCAGGAGAGTGGATTGAGCAGGCCGCTATCGGCATCCACGCTCATCGTGACAATGCTGTCGTGCCCACGGTTCGAGCCAAACACGAACTTGCCGGATCGCGCGATCTCGATCTCGGCGCCGGTATTGTCGCCGGTGAAGCTTTCGGGGATCGTCGGGACGATCTGGGCCGGTGTTAGCGCTGCTGTTTCTGCGTCGTAACGGTAGGTCGTGATGGTGGAATCCAGTTCGTTCATCACGTAGGCCAACGGCTTCGTGGGGTGAAACGTGACATGGCGCGGCCCGGCGCCTTCCCGCGCTTGGGCAAAGGGTGGATCCGCCAGCGTGATCTTGCCGTTGGCGGGATCAAGCCGGAAAGCAAAGACGCGGTCGAGCCCCTTGTCTGGCACGATGAAGAATCGGCCACTGCGATCAAACGGCACGTCATGTGGGTGGGAACTGGTCTGCTGCGTACGGTGTGGCCCTGGTTTGCCAGGAAGCTGGACCAGATCGCTAACGCACCCGAGGCTTCCGTCTGCCTGGATCGGCAAGCTGACGACTGAACCGGTCGCGTAGTTGCCGACAATCACGAATCGATTTGTGGGATCGACAGCGAGATGCGCGGGATTCTTTCCCTCCGTCGACTGCCGATTCAGGAACGTGAGCTTGCCGCTCGCGCGATCCACCGAGTATGCGCTGATGTTGCTCAGGTCTCCGTGCACGGCATAAAGGTATTTCTGGGTTCGGTCCAGCGCCAGGAACGACGGATTGTCCATTCCTTCGACCAGTTGCACGTGCTTCCAGTCACCCGTCTTGCCGTCTACGCGATAAACGTCAATACCTTTGCCGCGCGCGTTGCGCTCCTTGGTCGTGCGGCAACCAATGTAGGCGTATAGGGCAGTCCGCTCGGTTGCCATCGCGTTGACGGTCGGCAGTTCGTAGAGCGCTGTCGTCAGCGCGGCCAGGTTCTGAATCGCCTGGCGTCTTCCTGGGTTCATTCCCTTGTCTCCTGGTTTCCGTTCTAGGGGTGGAGGCTTGCGCGCGCATCACGCGCCTGTGTCCACCAGAGGTGGGCAATCACGATGACGTTAAGCCCGCCAGCAGCGGCTCATCCTTCTTGCGCTCCACCGAAATGCATTCTATGATCATAAAACGCTATACGCAAACACACAAAACCTCGGCGTAAACCCGAGGCATGTGGGCGTAGGCCTCATCACGTCAAGGAGACGGCTGTGGGAATGGCACAATCGACATCAGGAGGAGCGAGTTCTCGCGCTGCTACACGCGGCACGCTCGACTCCATGCCTCATGTCGAGCATCTGCATCCGTCCCATTCCATGCCGTTGACGCCGCTTCAGACCCGAGTCACCCGGGAAATCCTTGCTTTGGCCAGACGAGACGATCTGGCGGAAGGCGAACGCCTCGCTGAATCCATCCTGGCGGAGCGAATCGGGACATCCCGTACTCCGGTCAATGTGGCCCTGCGCCATCTGGCGGAGCTTGGCGCGGTGTTCTACGACCACAACCGTGGGTTTTTCCTGGCAAAGCCAGCACGCGAACTCAACGATCTTGCGGCGCAGCTCTTCGAAGAACCGGACGAGCCGCTATACCTGCAGATCGCCGAGGATCGCCTGGCCCGCCGGCTGCCGGATGTGGTGTCGGAAGCGGATCTGATGCGCCAGTACGGCGTGGCGCGCAGCGTGCTGCGCAAGGTTTTGTCGGTGATGCAGGAGGAAGGTTGGCTGGAGCGGCAAGTCGGCCAAGGCTGGCAATTCCTGCCCATGATCGACTCGGTCGAGGCCTACGAGGAAAGCTACCTGTTCCGCGCCGCAATTGAACCGACGGGCATTTTGTCCCCGTCGTTTCGCTGTGATCCGGTGGAATTGGCCGAGCTGCGCCGGCGACAGCAAGTCATCGTGGACGGTGGCTATCTGACCATGACCTCTGTCGAGCTGTTCGAGGCCAACAGCGAACTGCACGAGACCATCGCAAAGTGGTCAGGCAACCGCTTCATTCTCCAGTCGGTCAGGCGGATGGACCGGCTTCGGCGGCTCGTCGAGTATCGACAAGCCCGGGCGCGCAAACCGCGCCAGATCCAGTCAATGGAGCACTTGGCCATTCTGGATGCGATTGGTCATCAAGACCTGCTGAAGGCGGCGACGCTGCTGCGTGAGCACATAGAGGGCGCTCGGCGCTCCAAGGTCCATGCCGGCAATGTGTTCACGGCCGAGGCGGCAGCAACGGCAACGGCTGCCACCTGATGTTCATGTTGTTCTAGGCCACGGCGACTCCGTCGCCTTTTTTTGACCCTAACTGCGTTTTGTAGTCACAAAATACTTTAAAGGCACTCGAAGTGCCCAACAGGAGACCATGATGTCTTATCGCCGCGGCTGGATCGCCGCCTTCCTTTTCACGCTGGCCATGATCAATTACATGGACCGTATCGCGCTCTCCATCGCGGCGGCACCGATCGCGGCCGAGTTCAAGCTCTCGACGGTCAGCATGGGCTACCTCTTCTCATCGTTCATCTGGAGCTACGCGCTGTTTCTGCTGCCCATGGGGCTACTGCTCGACCGCTTCGGTACCAAGCGGATTGCGGGCTTCGGCATCTTCGTGTGGTCCGCGGCAACTGCACTGACCGGAGCCGCAACGAGCTTCGCAGCGTTGTTGACGGCCCGCCTGGTCATGGGGAGCGGGGAGTCTTGCAGCAATCCGGTTGGCGCCAAGGTCATCCGGCAATGGGTTCCTGCTGGTGAACGCGGTGTCGTGACGGCGCTGTTCAACAGTGGCTCCTATGCGGGGCCGGCCATCTGCTCTGTGCTGCTTGCCTATCTGGTTGCTCATTTTGGCTGGCGCATTTCCTTCGGGATCGCCGGTGGCATCGGCTTCGCGTGGTTGGCCGCGTGGCTCGTATTCTTTGATTCGCCCGAAAAGGCGTCCTGGCTCAGCCAGGAAGAGCGCGACAAGATCGTGCGCGAGCGCGAGGTCAAGTCGTCCGTGCCGGCTGGCCAGGAAACGCATGGTCTTCGCGCTCTGATGAAGACACCGACCCTGTGGGGTCTTGCGCTGACGCAAGGCTGCAACGTCTATACGCAGTATCTCTTCCTGACCTGGCTGCCCAGCTACCTGCAGGCGACCCGGCATCTTTCGATCTCCAAGACGGGCATGTTCGCCGCCGTGCCGTACGCGGTTTCCGTGATTCTGTGCGTGCTCGCGGGCAGGCTGAGCGACATCTACGTCAAGCGTGGTGGAGTGGCCACCGGCCGTCGTCGCAATGCTGTGGCGCTCGCCATGATGACCGGCGCGGTGATCCTTGCCGTTCCCTTCATGACCAACCTGACGGCGTTGCTCGTGGTCTTCTCAATCACGCTGACAGGCATCGCCTCTACCACGTCGCTGAACTTCGCCCTCCTGAACGACCTGCTGCCGAGCTCGCGCGATGTCGGTAAGGCCATGGCGTTTGTGGTGGTGGGCGGCAACATCTTCGGTTTGATTGCGCCGATCGCCACGGGCTACGTCATTGCGGCCACTGGCAGCTATGACTGGGCCTTCGGCATCGCGGGCATGTTGCTAGTCGCTGGTGCGGCGATCACGTTGACCATGACGCGCAGGCCAATGATTCACGTCCATACACCCCAACCGGCTGCTTCCGGCGCATGAGGCGACTCGACTCCCTGCCGTCGCACTTCTAGTCGCCAAACACCCTTACTTCTGATTGGAGATATCACATGACCACCAAGACCCCATCCGGCGCAGTCCTGCTGAAGCCCGAAGCATTGCCGACCCATGAACGCGGCGGCGGCGCGCGAACCACGCCCCTCGTTTCGCGAGAGTTGGGAACGACCAGCTTCATCACCGGCTACACGTCGTTTGACGCAGGCGTGGAGATTCCTTTCCACAGCCATAACTGCCAGGAAAGCGTTGTGCTGATGGAGGGCGAGGCGATTCTCGACATCGACGGACTGGAGTACGAACTCAAGCCGCACGACGTGACGTTCATTCCGCCGAACGTGAATCACCGCTTCCGCAACCTCTCGAAAACCAAGCCAATGAAGATCCTGTGGATCTACGCCACGGTCGACGCGACTCGCACGCTGACCGCGACGGGCGTCACCAATCCCGTGGCAGCGGAGCACGGCAAAAGCTGACGCAGCACTAACGGGGACGCCCTCCATCTCGGAGAAGCGAATTCCGGCGGATTTCAGTTATTCGGCATTTCTAGGAGATTCAAATGCCACACACCGTTCAAGCGGAACAGCTCACCCAGTTCGGAGCAGCCGTTCTTGAGTCCTTGGGCGTGCCCTCTACCGATGCGCACCTGCTGGCGGACAGCCTGGTCGTCGCAGAACTCTGGGGCCATTCATCGCACGGCATGCTTCGTCTGCCCTGGTATGTAGACCGCCTGCGCAGCGGTGTCATGACATCGGCCTCCAAACCGGAAATCGTCATGGACGGAGGGGCCATCACTGTCATGGACGGCCACCATGGAATCGGCCAGGTGTTGACTGCGAAGGCGGTTGAGCTCGGGATCCGGCGCGCACGCGAGCACGGTATCAGCGCTGTTGGCGTTCGCAATTCCAACCACTTCGGCACAGCGGCCTATTTCACGCGCATGGCGGCCAAGGAAGGGTGCATTGCACTGCTTGCGACCAATGCGAGCCCCGCCATGGCGCCGTGGGGCGGGCGGGCCAAGAGCATCGGCACGAACCCATGGTCAATTGCAGCGCCGGGCGGCCGCTGTGGTGTCGCTGTCATGGACATCGCGAACACGGCCGTGGCACGCGGGAAGATCTATCTCGCGGCTGAGCGCGGCGTAGATATCCCGAATACGTGGGCTGCCGACGAGAACGGCGTTCCGACGACCAACGCCAGGGACGCAATCCACGGGCTGATCCTGCCGATGGCCGGGCACAAAGGCTACGTCATCTCCTTCATGATGGACGTGCTCGCAGGTGTCCTGACGGGCAGCCACTTCGGTTCAAACGTCGCCGGCCCATACGAGGCGAACAAAACCAGCGGCTGTGGTCATCTCCTGATCACCATCGACGTGAAGTCGATGATGCCCCTGGCTGAATTCGAACAGCGGATGGAAGCGCTGATTGATGAAGTCAAGGCGGTTCCGACCGCTCACGGAATCGAAGAGATCTTCTTCCCTGGCGAGCTTGAGGACCGCAATACGACTCGGCTACTTGAGACTGGAATCTCGCTCGCGGACACAACGTGGGGCAGCTTGGTCAAGCTCGGCACCGAAACCGGCACGGCATTGCCGGAACTTCTTTTCGCCTAACCCCAGAGGAACGCAACATGATCGCGCTTATCGTCTCGCTGGACGTCTACCCGGAACGACTCGACGAGTTTCTCACGGCCATCAAAGAGAACGCCGAGCGGACGTTCAACGACGAGGCTGGCTGCAAGTACTTCGACGTAACGCGGGACATCAAGGATCCGCTGCACTTTGTGTTCTATGAGCTGTACGAGGACCAGGCCGCTATCGACGCCCACCGCGCCGCGCCTCACTTCGCCAAATGGCGCGCGGCAGCGGACCGGTGCGTTGTAAAAGGAAGCCAGGTCAACACGCTGAGCACCCAGCTCTTTCACCACGCTTGACGACACATTGCGCATTGCACCGCAGGCGCGCAGACAAGCATTCGAATATCCCAAGATTTGGCAGGACGCAGAGCCATGACGACATCTATCACTACCTTTAATCCGACAACCGGCGCGCCGCTGCACACCTATGAGGCGTGGTCTGCCAACCAGATCGAGCAAGCCGTCAACGATGGCTACGCCGCGGCCAAGGCATGGGGCAAGCAACCCCTATCCGCGCGCGTTGAAGTCGTTCGCCGACTGGCCGATGAGCTTCGACGTCAAAGCACCGCTTTCGCGGACTTGATCACAACCGAAATGGGAAAGGTCAAGGCGGAGGCAGCCGGCGAGCTCGAGAAATCCGCGGTCACCGCAACGTACTACGCCGACAATGCTGCTCGAATTCTGGCCGATGAGAAGGCCAGCATCGACGGAGTCGACGCATGGGTGAGCTACGAGCCGATTGGACTGGTGCTGGCGGTCATGCCTTGGAACTTTCCTGTCTGGCAAGTCATGCGGTTTGCGATTCCCGCCATTACCGCGGGCAACGGCGTGCTATTGAAGCATTCTCCCAATGTGACGGGATGCGCCTTGGCGCTGGAGCAACTGTTCATCGATGCCGGCCTGCCCAAAGGCGTGGTGACAACGATGGTGGTGGCGGAGCCGGATGTACCAGATGTCATCGACCGGCTGATCCAGGACGATCGAATCGCTGCGGTAACCCTGACGGGTTCGAACCGCGCCGGGGCTGCAGTGGGTGCCGCCGCGGGACGAGCATCGAAGAGGTCCGTGCTCGAACTCGGCGGTTCGGATGCTTTCATCATTCTTGATGACGCGGATGTTCCGGCTGCAGCGGCGGCCGCAGTAAAGGCGCGTTATCACAATGCAGGGCAGAGCTGTGTCTGTGCCAAGCGGTTCATCGTCTCCGAATCCATCGCAGCGGAATTCACTGAGCGCTTCGTCAATGGCGCTCGCGCACTTGTGGTCGGTGATCCTGGTGCAGCCGGAACGCAGATGGGGCCGCTCGCACGTGGCGACCTTCGGGATGCGCTGGATCGTCAGGTCAGGCGTTCTCTCGAGGCTGGGGCAGTACTGCTCGCCGGAGGTCAGTCTGTCGAAGGTCCGGGCAACTTCTACGAAGCGACAGTTCTGGGCGGTACCGGCCCCGGTATGGCTGCGTTTGACGAGGAGACATTCGGTCCGCTCGCAGCCATTGCGATCGCGAAGGACGACACAGATGCTATGCGCCTTGCGAATGCGACGCCTTTTGGTCTCTCGGTAAGCGTGTGGTCTTCGTCAACCGAACGGGCTCTTACCGTTGCGAAGGGGGTGACAAGCGGCGCGGCTTTCATCAACGCCGTTACTGCATCGGATGCGCGAGTCCCCTTTGGCGGCACCAAGAAATCCGGCTATGGGCGGGAGCTGGCATCGGCAGGTATTCGCGAGTTCACGAATACGCGGACCTACTGGTCTGTTTCCGCTACCTAAATTCGGTCTGAGGTCTTGTTTCCGACCCGTCGGCGCCATCCAAGTGACCGCTTCGGGTCGGCAAGCGCCTTTGTTATCCCTGCACATCGGCGATCAGCCAAGAAAAAGCCCGCCCAGGCATGGCCCCGGGGCGGGCGTCGATTGCGTGGGTCCGCCGCTTACTGCCGGAGGCCCTTCACATGATCGGCAGTGATGTCGGCCGGCTGGCCACCAAAGCCGGCGCGCAGGTAGTTGGCCAGCTGCGCCAGTTCGGCATCGCCCATCTGCGCAAAACCGGGCATCGCCTGCATCGCCTCGGTGCCGGGGAAGTGCTGCTCATCAATGCCGTCGAGCATCGAGACAATCAGGTTGCGCGCATCCGCATTGCGCACGGTGCTGTTGCCGAGCATCGGCACGGCGACGTGCGGCTTGCCCTCGCCATCGCGGCCGTGACAGCCGGCGCAGACGGCCAGGTAGTGCGCGCGGCCGGCCTTGAGCTGGTCCGCATTGTCTGCCGTGGCGGCCACGAGCTTGATCGGCTGCGGCGCGGCCGGCTTGTCGCCAAGCAAGTACGTCGACATGGCGGCCAGATCCGCCTGGCTCAGGTACTGCGTGCTCAGATGCACGACCGGGTACATCTCGCCGAAGGCCGAGCCCTGCTGCGCGATGCCGGTGCCGAGCAGGCTCTGCACGTCGGCCGCCGTCCAACCGCGCGCAGCCAGGCCGGCGGGCGTGATGTCTGGCGCGGCGATGCGGCCCAGCGTGGAGCCGCCCAGCGGCTGGCCCGAACTCAGCTGCCCGGCAAAGCTGCGCGGCGTATGGCATTCCGCGCAGTGGCCGAGCGCGTTGCTCAGATAGCGCCCACGCAGCCAAGCCGCCGAGTTGCCCACCGACGCATCGGGCAGCGCGTTCTTCAGGAAGAACACGTTCCAGCCCGCCATGGCGATGCGGATGTTGTACGGGAAGCGCAGCTCGTGTTCGCGATTGGTCACGGCGGCAGGCTTCACCTGCATCAGGTACGCATACATCGCATCGGTATCGCCGCGCGACAGGCCGCGATAGGACGTGTACGGCATCGCCGGATACAGGCGCTTGTCGGGCGTGACGCCGTCGTGCAGGGCCCTGTAGAAATCGTCGGCGCTCCACTTGCCGATGCCGTGTTCCTTGCCGGGCGTGATGTTGCTGCCGTAGAAGGTGCCGAACGGCGAGGCCAGCGGCACACCGCCCGCGAACGGCGCGCCGTCCTTGCTCGTGTGGCAGGCCGCGCAGTCAGCCGCGCGCACGAGGTAGCGGCCCCGCGCGATCAGGTCGGCGCCGGTGAGCTTGGCGGGCGGCGGTTGGTCGGCCGCAGGCGGGATGTCGGTGGAACGGTCGCCGCAGGCCGCCAGCGAGGCGGCGGCCAGCAGCGACAGCATGGCCGTGCGCGCCAGTTGGAGCAGGTTGTGTTGGACCATGGGCATCACTTGCTCTCTTTGATGAGTCCAGGCGTGCTCAGCACGACGTCCTTGACGGCCTCGAAGTAGCGCACGTAGCCGGTGCAACGGCAGATATGGTCGTTGAGCGCCTCGGTGATGGTCTCGTCGAGCTGCTCGCGCGCCACCGGCTGGCGCTTGAGGCGCTCCACCAGCACAGTCGCGCCGTTGACGAAGCCCGGCGTGCAGTAGCCGCACTGGAAGCTGAAGTGCTCCAGAAATTTCTGCTGCACGAGCGAGAGCGACACCACTTCGCCGCGCTCATTGCGCGTGGCGTGGCCTTCCACCGTGCGGACCTTCTTGCCCTGAAAGAAATGCGCGCCCGTGATGCACGTGCGCACCTCCTCGCTGGTGCCGTCCGGCTTGTCGAGGATGACCGTGCACGCGCGGCACACGCCCTGCCCGCAACCGAGGCGCGAGCCCGTGAGGCCCGCGTATTCGTGCAGGAAGTCGATCATCATCAGGCCCTCGGGCACTTGCACGGGGCCGACGTCCTTGCCGTTCAGGTGCAGGGTCAGCGGTTGGGTTGCGATGCTCATGCCAGTACCTCCTGAATCTTGTCCGCGGTCACTGGCAGGCTGGTGAAGCGGTGTCCGATGGCATGCGCGATGCCGTTCACGATGGCGCCCACCACGGGGATCATCACCACCTCGGCGATGCCCTTGGGCGGATCGGTTTCCGACAGAGGCGGCAGCACCGCCCCAGTCTGCGTCCACACGGCCACGTCCTTGGCACGCGGCAGGTGGTAGCGGTTGAAGTTCCAGGTGCCGTTACCGGGGCCGTCTTCATACAGCGGCAGGTACTCGTGCAGCGCGTGGCCGATGCCCATCGCCACGCCGCCCTGCAACTGCCCCGAGACCAGATCGGGCGAGAGCTGCGAGCCGCATTCCATGATCGAGTGGTGCGACAGCACTTCCACCTTGCCACTGGCCTCGTGCACCGACAGCTCGACCAGCGTACCGACCGCGCTGTAGTACGTGACGGTGGCGTTGTTGCGCTGGGTGGACGCGATGGTGACCTTCTTGCGATCGAGCACGTGGTAGCCGCCCGCCGTCGTCATGCGGGCCTTGTGCGCTTCGTCGGCGCCGTCGCCATAGCGTACGGACAGGCCGTCGATGGGCACGCGCGTGGCCGCGCCATTGACTTCGAAATCGGCTTCGCTCCATTGCCAGCGGTTGAACACGTGCACCACGGCGCCGGTCACCAGGCCCAGCTCGTGCGCCTTGGCGACGATCTGCTCGTAGGGCAGCGGTTGCAGGCCGTCAGCGGTGAGTTTGCCGTCCACCCAGCGTGCGTCTTCCACGCGCACCACCAGCGAGGCTGCCTGGCCGCCGCCAAAGCCCTGGCTCCAGATCGCCAAGGCTGCTGGCCACAGACCGTGCATGAAGACGATGCGCGCCGCCTCGCGCGTGCTGTGCGTGAAGTAGTACGCCGAGTTGGTCGCACTGGCCGGCGATGCATACGCCGGCGACCAGCGCGGGTTGGCCGACACCTTGTCCTGATCGGCCTGGCTCATCAGGTACGGATCGCCGCTGGTGACGACCGGCAGGTCTGGCCACTCCGTCACCGCCACGCGCACGTCCGATGCCGGCCGGCCCAGCCAGCGCGCCACCGCAATCGCCTGCGAGGTCGACATGCCGGTGCCGATCTCGGCTGCCACATGGTGCAGCGTGATCTGCCCATCCGCGCGGATCTCCACCTTGGCGAACGACGACTCGGCACCCGTGCCGAAATCCTTCTGCACGCAGGCGAAGCCCACGCCGTAGCGCTTGCCCGGGTGCGCCGCCTCAAACTCGGCCTTCTTCTTGGCGCGGTTCGCCCACAGCGGGTGCGCCTTGGCGGCCTGCAGCACCTCATCCACGCGGATGGCGCCAGCGGGAATCGCCCCCTGCGTGTTCTTCATGCCCGAGCGCAGCGCGTTCTTCAGGCGGAACTCGATCGGGTCCATCTTGAGCTGCTCGGCAAACTCGTCGGCCATCATCTCGGTGGCCGCCATGCTCTGCAGCGTGCCGTAGCCGCGCGCCGAGCCTGCGTCGATCGCGCGCGAGGCAATCGCCACGGTGGCGAGGTCGTTCTTCGGGAAGTAGTAGATCGACTGTGCAGCGGTGGCCCCCACCATCGCCACCGACGGCGAGAAGTTGGCGCGCCCGCCGCCGTTGGCCTCGAAGTCGCCCTGGAACGATTGGAACAGGCCGGTGTTCTTGTCCACCGCGATGCGGTAGCGCATCTTGAACGCGTGGCGCTTGATAGACGTCTGGAACTGCTCGTAGCGGTCGTTGGCCAGGCGCACCGGCTTGCCGTCGGCGTACAGCGCCGTCACCAGGCCGTAGAACGGGAAGTTGTAATGGTCTTTCGAGCCGTAGCCGACCGTGTAGCACGGGTGCACGATCACCTGCTTGACCGGGAACGCGCCCTTGGCCTTGGCAAGCATCTCGGCCGTGCTCTGCCCCACTTCCACCGGGCTTTGCGTGGGCACGACCATGTGCAGCGTCTGCGTGGCGGTGTCGTACCAGCAGTTGGCGTTGTCGGCTTCCAGCGCGGCGGTGTCGATCGACTGCGTGTTGTACTCGCGCTCCAGCACCAGCCAGTCGGCGGGCGGCTTGGCCAGCTCCTCGCGGATCTGGTTGGCGTAGAACATGCCCTGCTCGCCCAGCTTGCCGTGGTCGACGCCGTCGGGCCACACCGGCGCGTGCTTGCGCATCATGCTCGGGAAGATCGGCGCGTTCTTCAGGCTGGAGAATTCGTCATCGTCATACGGCGTGGGGCCGCCCACGCGCACGAAGCGGAAGGTGCCCCACGGGTCGCGCTCCAGCGCTCCGGTCTGCGCGCCGTAGCGGATGAGTTTGTCCTGGAACTTGAGCTTGTCCTTCGCGAAGCGGAAGCGCGCGAAGTCGTGGTAGATCAGGATGGCGACGGCGTGGCCGTGGTACGCGGGCGTCTTGCCAGCGGGCAGCAGCATGTCGTCGCCGTAGAAGGCGGGGAAGACGACGCCGTCGCGCGCAAGGTCATCCGCGGTGACGACGCGGTCGGGCTTCAGCTCATCGCCCAGCAGGCCCAGGTCGAAGCCCTCGTATGTGCGGTCGGCCAGCGTGGTGCGCAGGATGAACGCGTGCGATTGCTGCTGCGGCCAGTGCGGCATGTCGCGCGAGCGGATGTCGCGCGCGAAGACCTTGTCGCCCGTGACCTTGGCGATGCCGTCGATGCGGAACTTGGGGGTGCCGGACTTCGGATCCCACTGGACCGGCGTCAGGATCTTCTCTTCGAACAGGGCCGCGAAGGCGCGGCCGCCCAGCGGGGCGATATACACCGAGACGCCGGCCACGACGGTCGCCTTCAGGAACGCGCGGCGCGACGGATGGGTAACGGGCATGAATTCTTCCTCGATGGAATGCGGAACAGCGCAGCCTCGATCGGAGGATGGCGTGGGGGAGCGGTGGCGGCCCGTGCTTAGCAGGCTCCGCCTGTTCCGATTTTGGTGCGCGCTTTGATCTTGGACAAGGCAAGCCAGCGAATATTGGCTATTTGCAGTGCGTTATCTGCCTGAGCACGATCTTGTGCACCCGCGCCAACCGATGCGCGCATCGGTTGGCGCGGCAGGTGTCGGCCCGCCGCTAGCGCCAATCCGACGCCAGCACCGTCACACGCTCCCGCACAAAATCGATCAGCGCACGCATCGCCGGCGAGGCATAGCGGTTGGGCAGCGTGAGGATGACCAGGTGCGCCCCGAGCCCGCCGACCTCGTACCCGGGCAGCACGCGCTCGAACGGCGTGGCCGTGGCGCGGGTCACGTAGTTGGGCAGCAGGCCGATGGCCATGCCGCGCGCCACCGCGTCCGCCAGGAAGGGAAAGTCTTCGGACTGCATGCGCGGCTCGACCGTCACGCTGTGCTGCGTGGTCTTGCCGCGCACGGTGCGCGCGAGCGCCAGCGTCAGGCGCCGCCCCGGCATCGGCGGGCAGACGATGGACTGGCCCGCCAGCGCCTCCGGTGTGGCCACGGGCCCGTGCGCCTTCAGGTAATCGCGCGTGGCGAACAGGCTCCAGCCGATCGGGCAGACCTCGCGCGCGACGGTGTCCTGCGGCGGCGCAGAGGTGATCTTGAACGCCACGTCGATCTCCGAGGCGATCAGGTCGTTGACGCGGTTGCTGAAGGTCACGCGCAGCGTCACGCTCGGGTGTTCGCGCGCGAAGTCGAGCAGCATGGCGCCGAGGAAGAAGCGGCCCAGGCCCGTCGGTACGCTCACGCGCACGTGGCCGCGCACGGTCTGGCCCAAGCCATCGATGGAGGCACGCGCGGTCTCCACTTCCTGCAGCATGCGGCGGCCGTGCTCGAACAGCGTCTCGCCGGCCTGCGTGAGCTCCAGGCTGCGCGTGGAGCGGCGCAGCAGTTGCGCGCCGGTCTCGCGCTCCAGCACCTTCAGGCGGTTGCTCAGGTTCGAGCGCGTCATGCCCAGCTTTTGCGCGGCAGCGGTAAAGCTGCGCGCTTCCACGATCTCGACAAACAGGTGGATGAGGTTGAGGTCCATGGCGCGGGCAGGTGAGCAGATGGGCGGGCAGTGTTGTTCAATGGCATTCACCAGTGTGCGCAATCGTAAGCGGATTGTTCAGTGCGACTCAATCCGGCATGCTGCGTAAATACCCGAAAAAAATCACCAGCCGGAGACACGCATGACCGCCCACCTCATCTTCGACGACCGCCCCACCGACGCCGACACCCTCATCGCACGGGGTTCCGCCCTGGCCGGCGGCCTGCGCCGCATGGGCGTGCAGGAAGGCGACGTGATCGGCGTGCTGCTGCGCAACGCGCCGGCCTATATCGACGTGATGCACGCGTGCCGCATCGCCGGCTGCCAGTTCTGCCCGATCAACTGGCATTTCACGCCGGCCGAGGTGGAATTCCTCGTACGTGATTCGGGGGCCAAGGTGCTGATCGGCGATCGCGACCTGGTGGATGCGGTCGCGCCGCAACTGCCGCCGCACGTGCAACTGCTGCGCGTGGACGCCGAAGGCACCGACCGCGCCGACGGCTACGCCAACTGGCTCGCCCTGCAGACGCCGTACGACGGGCCGCTGGTCTCGCCGCGTGGGCACATGGCCTACACGTCGGGCACCACGGGCCGGCCCAAGGGCGTGGTGCGGCGCGCGGTGCCGCTGGACCAACTCGATGCGCATCTGCAAAAGGCGCGTGCGGTGGTGGCAGCGACCTTCGGCATCGTGCCGGGTTGCCGCGCGCTGCTGCCCGCGCCGCTGTATCACAGTGCCCCGAGCCTCTTCGCCCAACAGGCCGCGCAGATGGCCGAACTGCTCGTCCTGCATCCGCGCTTCGATGCGCTGCGCGTGCTCGAGCAGATCGAGCGCTACCGCATCGACACCGTCTACCTCGTGCCGATCATGTACGTGCGCCTGCTCAAGCTGACAGAAGAGGAGCGCAACCGCTACGACCTCTCCTCGCTGCGCTTCGTGGCCTCCACCGGCGCCCCGTGCGCGCCCGAGATCAAGCGCCGCATGATCGACTGGCTCGGTCCGGTCATCTACGAGACCTATGCTTCCAGCGAGACCGGCATGATCACCGTGATGGACCCGCGCGATGCCGCCACACGCCCCGGCAGTGCCGGCCGCCCGGTGTGCGATGCGCAGGTGCGCATCCTGCGCGAAGACGGCGCGCCCTGCGCCACCGGCGAGGTCGGCCTGATCTACAGCCGCCAGCCCGCCTACCCCGACTTCACCTACCGTGGCAACGACGAAGCGCGCGCCAAGATCGACCGCGACGGCCTGGTCACGCTCGGCGACATGGGCTACCTCGATGCGGAGGGGTATCTCTACGTGTGCGACCGCGCCTCGGACATGGTCATCTCGGGCGGCGTCAACATCTACCCGGCCGAGATCGAGCACGCACTGCTGCGCCATCCCGATGTGGTGGACTGCGCCGTCTTCGGCGTGCCCGACGATGAGTACGGCGAGCGCCTCGTCGCCGTGGTGCAGACCGGGCGCGAGGGCCTGCAGGCCGAGCCCGTGATCGACTGGCTGCGCGGCCAGATTGCCGGCTTCAAGATCCCGCGCCAGATCGAGTTCACAGCAGCCTTGCCGCGCGACGACAACGGCAAGATTGCCAAGCGCCGTCTGCGCGATGCCTGGTGGGGCGATCGGCAGCGGCGCGTGTGAGCGCGACAGCTCAAGCCATCGCGGCTTCGTGCTCCGTCGACTGGGCGAACAGCGTGCGCTCGGTGTATTTGATGTTGTGCGGATCGTAGTACGGATCAGCCCAGGCGCCGGTGGGCTGCAGCAGCAACGGATGCTCGGCCGTGGCCCTCGCCTGGCTCGCGCGGAAGCGGTAGTGGTCGAACAGCCGCACCGCCTCGATCGCATACGCCGTAACAATGACCGGATCGTAGATGGCGATCAGGCTGTCGCCGTTCTGCTCCTCGCCGCCGCGTGACAGGTTGGACGATCCGCAGAACACGACCGGCTGGGCACCGTTGAAATCGCACACCACGAACTTGTGGTGGATATGCTGGCCGGTGCCGGCGTCCACCTCCTGCTTGAACGGCGCGGGCGCCTCGTCCTTCAGGTAAGCGAACGACACCGTCTGCGACGGCACATCACGACCCGGCGCAAACGCGCTCACGCCGCCCGCCTTGTCAATCACGCCCAGCGACAGCAGCCCCGCCTTCTGCGGCACCACGTGTTCGAGCGTATCGACCATCGCGCCGCCGCCATCGGTCGCCATCACGGCAAACAGCACGGACGAGGTGGCGCTCTTCACGCGGTCCGCCGCTTCGGTCAGCAGCGCATCGGTCTCGTGCGGCGAGAAGGCGAAGCGCGCGCGCGGCGCTCCGGCCGACGGCACCGGGTGCCAATCTGCGGCCAGCGCATCCTGGCGGAAACCCACGGCCACCTTGCGGCTGCCGGCGGTGCCTTCGCCGTCCTGGCCGATCAGGTCCCACAGCTCGTCGAACACGTCGGCATACAGGTGCGCGGCATTCTGCTCGAACACCAGCACGCTGTTGGCCTGCACGTACAGCCCGCGCAGCGAAAAGTTGGCCGAGCCCGCCAGCACGCGCACCGGGTTGCCCGTCTTGTCGCGCAGCAGGATCGCCTTGTGATGCTGGAAGCGTGCGAGGTGGGTGCGGCGGACCTCCGCGCCAGCCTGCTTGAACAGCGCGGTGGCCTGTGTCTCGAACGCATCCGGCGTGCCATGGCCGGTCGGGTGTGCGCCGGTGCTGACGGAGTCGTCCTGGATCACGCGCACGGTGCGGTCGTTCTGCGCCAGCCATGCAATCGCGCGGATGATGTCCGGCTCGTCCAGGTCATAGGCCAGCACGTCGATGCCGTAGCCGTCGGACGCCTTGCACTGGTTGAGCAGATCGATGATGAGCCGACGGCCCGTCGCACCCAGGTAGACGTACTTGTCGAGATACGGCTGCGTGTCGTACAACAGCGGCGACTTGGCCTGCGCGCGGTTGTCGGGCGCGAGCGCCGTGTTGCCGCCGTAGTGGTCGATGAACGCCTGCGACGACACATAGCCGCGCACCATGCCGACGGTCGCCCAATCGGTCATCGGCTGTTTGAGCGATACCGTGAGCGTGCGCGTGGCACGGGTCTCCAGTTGCACCGGATTGGTCGACGCGAAGTAGCGCGCGTGCACGGTGTAGGTGCTTTGCCCGGCGGCATGCGGTGGGAAGTGCACCCAGTGGAACGACTGGAACGGCGCGTCGATGGAATCCGCATACTTGCCCGCCTGCAGCGGCGCATCGGCATGCACGGGCGTATCGAAGGCCAACCGGTTGGGCACCCAGTACGGCGCTTGGCCCTGCGGCGTGCACTGGATGGCGAAGCCGGCCAGACCGGCGCGGTCTGCCTCCGCCACGTCAAACGCGAACAGCACGGCGCTGTCGCCTTGGTACACCTTCACCTCAAACGAATCGACCGATGCGGGCATGGGAGTCTCCTTGGGGGGAACAGCGGAGGGGCCCGGGTTTTATAGCATCGGGTTCGTGACAAGGATCTGACTCGGATGCGCCAAGCGATCGCTAACACACCGCCGCGATGCGGCCTTACGCGCTGTCCCGATCGATGATGGTGAATCCGGTGTCGACGCGCAGCGGTGTGTCGTGTGCGCCCGACTCGAAACGATCGAGCAACGCCTGGGCGGTCCGCTTGCCAATGTCGGCGCCGCCAACCTTGACGGTGGACAACGCAGGATGGAGCTGCGCCGCCATGCTCAAATCGCCGAAGCCCATCACCGCAAGATCACGCGGCACGGCGAGGCCCCGGCTGGCGGCCTCCATCAGGACGCCCTCGGCCAAGGTGTCGGAGCTGCAGACAATGACCTCGGGCCTGGCGCGCCCTAGCATACGGGCAAGTCCGCGCCGGCCACCCTCCAGCGTTGCTGGCGCGGGCAACACCTCGAATGGGCAATCGGTCAGGCCGTGCTTGGCCAGCTCAGTCCTGAGGCTCTCGCACCGTCGCAGCCCGCGCGGATCGTCAACCGACACGATGCCAAAGCGGCGATAGCCCTTTCCCACGAGATGGCGCGCCACCGCCTCGCCTACCCGCTCGTGTGAAAAGCCGATGACCATGTCGATCGGCTGCTCGGTCAGATCCCAGATCTCGACCACCGGAATCCCCGCTCTTGCCAAGCGGTCGGCGGTCGCGCCAGTGTGGTCGGTCCCAGCCAGCACGATCGCGTCGGGGCGGCGGCCCAGCAATGCCTCCACAAGCGTCTCTTCGCGGCTGGCGGAGTAGCCCGTCAGGCCGATCAGCGTCTGATAGCCCACCGTGGATAGTCCGTCCATCAAGGCTTGCACCGTCTCGGCAAAGATCGAGCTGGCAATGGTGGGGAGGAGCACGGCAACCAGCCGGCTCTTGCTGCTGGCCAGTCCGCCGGCCAGCATGTTCGGCACGTACCCTGTTGCGCGCACGGCTTCGAGCACTTTCTTCTGCGTCGCCTCCCGCACGAGTTCGGGGCGATGCAACGCGCGTGAAACCGTCATGGGGGCCACGCCGGCCACGCGTGCAACATCGATCAGGGTGACACTCCCGGCTCCGTTCGCCACCGCTTCCGGTGACCGATTCTTCAGCTTTCGCACCATGCTCGTTCTCTGGTTGTCGGCGCCACTCTAGTGGGGCAGACGTTTGTTGAGCCCTTCCCTGTTGGTCTAAGGACTAGAGGGTAAACCAGAATGATTGCGCAATCAATTTTGCTTGAATGATTGCGCAATCATCTAATAATGGGCTCCAACACCGCTGTGTTGCAATGCCCCCAGAAAAAGCCCGCCCAATCACACAAGCTGGCCGCAGAACGATTCCGGAGACCGCCATGACCGCCTCACCCAACCCAACGCGACGAACCCGCGTGCGATGGTTCATCCTGGCGATGATCTTCATCGTGACGGTGTTCAACTACGTCGATCGCGCCACCCTCTCGATTGCGGCGCCGAGCATGCGCCACGACCTGGGCTTCGATGCCCTCACCATGGGCATTGCGTTCTCGGCCTTCGGCTGGGCCTACACCGCCATGCAGATTCCGGGGGGCCTGGTCCTGGACCGGTTTGGCGCGCGCGTGGTGCTGGGGGTGAGTCTGATCGCGTGGTCGGCGCTGACCTTCCTGCAGGGCTACGTGCACCTGTTTGCCGCATCAGCGTTTTTCGTGCTGTTTGCGTTGCGCTTCCTGATGGGCGTGGCGGAATCCCCCGCCTTCCCGTGCAACAGCCGGCTCACGGTGATGTGGTTCCCTAGCCAGGAGCGCGGGCTGGCCACGTCGGTCTTCCAGTCCGCGCAGTATTTCGCGCTGGCCGTGTTCACGCCGGTCATGACCTTCACGGTCAGCAAGTGGGGATGGCACTACGTGTTCTTCACCACGGGTGCGGTCGGTGTGCTGATCGGCCTGGCGTGGCTGCATGTGGTGCGGGAGCCTTCCCAGCATGGCCGCGTAAATGCGGCAGAGCTCGACTACATCTCCGCCGGCGGCGGCTTGCCGACCCTGGCTGACGGCCCCACTCCGTTCAGTTGGCGCCAAGTCGCGGCCATCTCGGCCAACCGGATGATGGTCGGCATCTACATCGGCCAGTTCTGCCTGACCTCGATCACGTGGTTCTTCCTGACCTGGTTCCCGACCTACCTGATCGAGGCCAAGGGCATGTCGATCCTGAAGGTGGGCCTGGTCGCATCGATTCCGGCGGTGGCCGGTTGCCTGGGCGGCCTCATCGGCGGCGTGTGGTCGGACTGGATGCTCAAGCGCGGCTTCAGCCTGACGGCCGCGCGCAAGGTGCCCATCATTTCGGGGCTGGCGCTCTCCAGCAGCATCGTCGTCGCCAACTACGTGCAGTCGACTGCCGTGGTGGTGCTGGTGATGTCGATCGCGTTCTTCGCCAAGGGCATCGGCAACCTCGGCTGGTGCATCGTGGGCGATGTCTCGCCCAAGAAGGCCATGGGCATCAGCGGCGGCATCTTCAACCTGTGCGGCAATCTCGCCAGCATCGTCACGCCGCTGGCCATCGGCTGGATGATCAAGCAGACCGGCTCGTTCGAGGCGGCGCTCACCTATGTCGCCGGCCTTGCGCTGCTGGGCGCGTTCTCCTATCTCCTGATCGTGGGCAAGCTCGAACGCCTGCCGTCCGAGCCCACACCGGATGCAAGCCCCCTCCCCTCACACGCGCCGGCCAAGCCATTGTCGTAACGGCACCGCGGCGCGCATTCCATCCTTTCCGTTTCAACCAGGCACTGAACCATGAACAGCCCCGACGCTCTCCTCGCCAGCACCCTCACGCGTGACCGCATCGAGCACATCCGCATCCGCTCGGTCTTCCTGCCCCTGGCCAACCCGATCAGCGACGCCAAGGTCCTCACTGGCCGCCAGAAGCCGATGACGGAAATCGCCATCCTGTTTGTCGAGATCGGCACGGCCGACGGACACCGTGGCCTGGGTTTCAGCTATTCGAAACGCGCGGGCGGGCCGGGGCAATTTGCCCACGCCAAGGAGATCGCCCCCGTCCTCATCGGTGAAGATCCGAACGACATCGCGCGCCTGTGGGACAAGCTCGCATGGGCGGGCGCATCGGTCGGGCGCAGCGGCCTGGCCGTGCAGGCGATCGGCGCGTTCGACGTGGCGCTGTGGGACATGAAGGCCAAGCGCGCCAACCTCTCATTGGCCAAGCTGCTGGGCGCGCAGCGCGACTCCGTGCGCTGCTACAACACGTCCGGCGGCTTCCTGCACACGCCGCTCGACCAGTTGCTGACCAACACCGATGCCTCGCGCGCCAAGGGCATCGGCGGTATCAAACTCAAGGTCGGCCAGCCCGATCGCGCGCTCGACGTGCACCGTGTAGCCACGGTGCGCGAGCACCTGGGCGACGACTTCCCGCTCATGGTCGATGCCAACCAGCAATGGGACCGCCCGACCGCGCAGCGCATGTGCCGCACCTTCGAAGCGTTCAATCTGGTCTGGATCGAAGAGCCGCTCGATTGCTACGACGCCGAAGGGCACGCCGCGCTTGCCGCGCAGTTCGACACCCCCATCGCCACCGGCGAGATGCTCACCAGCGTATCGGAGCATTGGGAGTTCATCCGACAGCGCGGCGCGGATTACCTCATGCCGGATGGCCCGCGCGTGGGCGGCATCACGCCGTTCCTCAAGATCGCCGCGCTGGCCGATCACGCGGGGCTTATGCTCGCGCCGCACTTTGCCATGGAGCTGCACGTGCACTTGGCGGCTGCCTATTCGCGCGAACCATGGGTCGAACATTTCGAATGGCTGGAACCCCTGTTCAATGAAAAGCTGGAAACCCGCGACGGGCGGATGATCGTTCCGACCCGCACGGGCCTGGGCCTGTCGCTCAGCGAGCGGGTGGCCGGGTGGACAGCTCAGGAGGTGGAGATCACCAAGGCGAGCTAAGGACAACTCAGGGGCAATGACTCGCGCCGCATGTTCATACTGTGCAAGTATCCTGAGGGACGGCACGCTCCGTGCCGCCTCCCTCATCCCTCGCACAGGACCATGCGGCCCATTCGCCTATCCACCACGGACACCCCGCCCCCGGACGCCGTCGCCCTGATCTCCAGCGGGCTCGACCATTTCAACATCGACACCACCGGCATCAACGACAGACGGGCGCTGGCGGTGCTGGTGCACGACAAGGCATCCGGCAAGGTGCTGGGCGGCCTGACGGGGCGCACGTCGCTCGGCCTGTTGTTTATCGACCTGGTCTATCTGCCCGCAAACCTGCGCGGAGTGGGGCTGGGTGCGGACCTGCTGCAAATGGCCGAAGACGAAGCCCGCCAGCGCGGCTGCAAGGCCGGCGTGCTCTACACCATCAGCTTCCAGGCGCCAGGCTTCTATGAGAAATTCGGCTGGCAGCGCTTTGGCGAGATCCCATGCAACCCACCCGGCGCCAGCCGGGTGTTCATGACGAAGACGCTGTGAGCGCTGCCGCTTCGGCATCCAGCCGCAGCACCATGTGCTCCTCGGCGTAGAAGCGGCCGCCGACGCGCACGGCGCGGTGCTCAACGCCAAAGGTCTCGAACCCTGCGTTGCGATAGAGCGCCTGGGCGCGCGGGTTCTCCGCATTGACGCAGAGCTGGATCTGCAGGACCTGCGCCGCGCGGGCATGCGCGATGGCAACCTCCAGCAAACGGCTGGCCAAACCAGCGCGCCGATGCGCCGGGTCAACGAACACGCCCCACAGCACCGCCTTGTGCGCGACCTGCGCCAGCACCTCACGCCGCAAGCCAGCAATGCCGGCCAGTTCGTCGCCGGCAAACGCACCGAAGACGATCTGGTGATCCGTCGCGCGGATGCGGTTGCGCGTGTCCTCCAACGTGCGCACGGCCTCCTCGTCGTAGGTGGGCCAGAGGGCGGTGGGGGCGTCCAGCGTGGCCTTCAGGCGCAGCGCCTTGAAGGCCGCGGCATCGTCTTCGGCCAGCGGGCGGATGGTGATGGCATCGCTCATGACTTGGCCTCCACCACAAACTCATCCCCAGTCTCGAAAAACGCGCCGCCCGACAGGTAATGCACGGTCTTGTGCTGCGCATCCGGAAAGTGCCAGCGCCCGTGGCTGAACACCGTGGGGTCGGCCCAGGCGGCCGTCACTTCGCCGATGAAGAGGTCATAGCGCTTCTGGTTGTGCGGCTCGGCAATGACGCGGCACTCCAGCCAGCCCGCGCAGCCGGCCACCAGCGGCACGTCGATGGTGCGGGCCGGCACAGAGGCGAGGCCGAGCGCATCGAACTTGTCGCCCTCACGGCCGGACAGCGTACCGACGGCGAGCGTGGTGTCGGCAATCGCGCGCGTGGGGATGTTGAGCGCGAACACGCCGGAGGCTTCAACCAACTCGCGCGTGAGCGTGCGGCTGTCGATCACCACCAGCACCTTGGGCGGGTCAACGTCCAGCGGCATCGCCCACGCGGCGGCCATGACGTTGCGCACGCCGTTGTGTGCGCTGGTAACCAGCGTAGTGGGGCCGTGATTGAGCAGGCGGTATGACTTGGCAAGCTCGACGGGCGCGAGCGTAATGGCATCGGACATGGCGGCAGTGGTCAGTCGGATCAGCGAGCCGCCATCATAGGGCAGCGGCTGTCAGTTTGCCGGCCGCACCGTCGTCATCACCTGCTGGAACAGCGTCTCGGATTGCTTCCAGATGGTGCGCTGGTTGTAGTCGCCAGCGGTGGCGACCACCACCATGTCCAGCCCCGGCACGATCCACAGGCGTTGCCCGCCCCTGCCGATGCCGCCGATCCACGCCTGCTCGCCGCCGGCCGCGCTCACCTTGCCGAGCCACCATTGATAGCCGTACTGCAAGCCCATGCCGGTATCGATATGCGGCCGCGTCGATTCGGCAATCCACTCGGCGGGCACGATCTGGCGGCCTTGCCACTGGCCGTGCTGTAGTACCAGTTGCCCGATGCGGGCAAGATCGCGCGGGCGCAACCGCAGCCCGGCATAGGCGATGGGGCGGCCACGGAAATCGTCCACCCACTCCCAATGGGTAATGCCCAGCGGCTCGAAGAGGTTCTGGCGCGCATACTCAGGCAGCGACATGCCGACTCGCTCCGCCAGCAACTGCCCCAGGACTGCCGTGTTACCGCCGTTGTAATTGAACTGCGTCGCGGCCGGCGCGGCCATCGGCCGATCGAACACGTAGTGCGCCTGCGAGGTGTGCCACATCAGGCCGAACTCATCGCCGTTCAGCAGGCTGGTGGCGTTCCATTCGTTCCAGGCCAGGCCGCTGCTCATCGACAGCATCTGCCCAAGCGTGATCGCCTCGCGCCCGTCGCGGTTCAGATCGGCCAGCTCCGGAAACAGCGACAGCGCCGGCGTATCCAGCGCCGGCGTCTTGCCCTGCGCCTGCGCGATGCCCCACAGCAGGCTCGTCACCGATTTGCTGATCGAGCGGACGTCGTGAATGGAGGTTGCATCGAACGTGCGCGTGCTGCGGAAGAGATCCTTGATGCGTTCATCCTTGCCGGGCCGGTAGACCTCGGCCACCAGCTGGCCGTGGCGCACGACGAGCAGGCTGTGGAAATTGAGGTCGCCGTCGGCCATATCGCGTAGGACGCCACACAGGCGCGTCGCATCAAAGCCGGCAGCCTGCGGGCTGGCTTCGATCTGCCAGCCGTCATTCATTTGGGTGGGTGCGTCACAAGGCGCAGCAGCGGAGGCGTCTTGCATGCCCACAGACAGTGCCAGTGCGATGCCAGCGCCAACCAACCATCGACTACTGCGTTGCAGGTGCGCCATCTTCGCTTCTTCCTTGAGGTCGTGCCCGGCAGTATGGTGCTCTGCCACCGCAACACCAAAAGCATTGCGACGAACGGCCGGTGCGGGTCGCGACCAGCAAGGCGCGCGGCTGAAATGCCGCCCAGGTTGCCCGCGACCAGAACCGAAGCCGGCCGCGCAACTGTAGGCCGATCATCTGGCATCGCCGTTGACTGCCGCCTGACACCACAAGACGCCACGGCGTTTGCGCAAAAAATGCCGGCTTCCCCGTGCGCATCCATGGCGGTTGAGTGGATATCCGCTGGGAGCTTTCTTATATCTGACGAAAAGCAAACTCACTTGGCATGCCAGGACTGGCGAAGCGTACTATCGATCGTTTCTATTGAAATCCCTCACCAAATATTATGGCAACGAAACATAACCACGCGCATCGCCCAGTCAAGCGTGCCAAGCATGAATGGCAGGCCAAATCGCCGGACATTGTTCCTGCAAATGTCCAATTCGCGCTGAGGGAGGCCATGCGGCAGGAGAAAGTACCTGCGACCGACTTCAATGACCTGCTGTGGATCATGGCGCAAGAGTCCAGTGGCGTTGTTGGCGTTCGCAATGCCAGTTCAACCGCACGAGGCTTATTCCAACTCCTCCAGGCCCAATATGCACTGAACCCCAACGGGGAAAAATCATTTGGTAATGCCGTGGAGGAGTGCCAAGGCGGCATCCACTACATTTACGGCCGGTACCATACGGCTGGCAGCGCGAAAACCTTCTGGAAGACGCACCACTGGTATTAATCATGCGGACAGCCACACAGCTCATTTGCCTTGCCCTGGCGATCTATTCCGCCCCGATTCTGGCGGATGCCGGCACACCGTCTTTTGAAGATTGCCAAGTGGCCGTTTCCACCCCAAAGAAGCCGGTGCATGTGAAGCTATCCACGGCGGAGAGCCGTCGATTTGCCTCCCGGCTCAGAGATGCGGCAAGGCAGCCCATCAATTTCGCGGGGCAGTATGTTTTGGCCTCTTGGGGGTGTGGTGCCGGGTGTGTCATGGGCGGCGCCGTCGACACCAAGAGCGGCAATGTCGTCATGCTGCCCTTTACCATTTCCGATTGGCCGCTGGAAGTCACCGAGCCCCTCTCCTTCAGAAAGGATAGCTGCCTGCTGGTTGCGCAAGGCAGCCGGAATGAGCAAGGCCATGGAACCTATTACTACAAGTTCAATGGCAGGCAATTCGATCTGGTGAAAGCCGTCGACAAATAGCGTGACGAACGCGTAGGCGAGGTGGAAGCCCAGCTGCGAACGCCAGCGCTTCCCCGCCCGGCCCGCCGCAGTCGACGCGCGCAGACGCTGCAAATGCCGCAGATGCGACATTCGCTGGCGTTGGGTTCCGATCCTCTTCGGGTTTTCGACGCCCGACCACCGCGACGCGGCAGCCCGGCGCTGATACGGGCCGGAACCCTGCCCTTGGTACCATGTCGGATTCTTCTGATTCTGACGTTACGTCACAGGCACCTATGGTCACGCGTCGCACCCTGCTTGCCTCTGCTTCCCTCACCGCTACCCTGGCCGCGCTCGGCATCACGCCCGAGGCTTTGGCCGCCAGCCGCGTCAAGCTCGGCAACGCCACACCGTTCAATTTCGACACGCTGGTCGAGCGCGCCCGCGCCATGGCCGCGCAGCCGTACGCGCCGCCCGCCACCGCGCCGGCCGACATCCTCGCCAAGATCGACTACGAGGCCCACGGCAAGATCAAGTTCGACACCGCCCACGCGCTGTTTGCCGACGGCCCGGGCCAGTTTCCGGTGACGTTCTTCCACCTCGGCACCTTCTTCCGCACACCGGTGCGCATGCATGTGGTGGAGAAGGGCGAAGCGCGCGAGATCGTCTACGACGCGTCGTACTTCGACATGCCCGCCGACAGCCCCGCGCGCAAGCTGCCGAGCGGCGCGGGCTTCGCGGGCTTCCGCTTCCAGGAAAGCCGCCTGGGCGACCAGAAAAAGCTCGACTGGAAGAAGAACGACTGGGTCGCCTTCCTGGGCGCGTCGTACTTCCGCGCCATCGGCGAGCTGTATCAGTACGGGCTATCCGCGCGCGGCATCGCGCTGGACGTGGCGCAGGCCGGCAAGGCCGAGGAGTTCCCCAACTTCACGCACGTATGGTTCGACACGCCCGCCAATGACCGTGCTGACTCCGTGACGATCTACGCGCTGCTCGACGGCCCGAGCATCTGCGGCGCCTACCGCTTCGTCATGCATCGCGGCAAGGGCGTGACGATGGACATCGACACCGCCCTCTTCCTGCGCCGTGACATCGACCGCTTCGGCATCGCGCCGGCCTCGTCGATGTACTGGTTCTCCGAGACGGCCAAGGGCACCGCCACCGACTGGCGCCCCGAGGTGCACGACTCCGACGGCCTGGCCATGTGGGCCGGCAATGGCGAGCGCATCTGGCGCCCGCTCAACGATCCGCCGCGCGTGATGACCTCGGCGTTTGGCGACAACAACCCGCGCGGCTTCGGCCTGCTGCAGCGTGATCGTGATTTCAACAACTACATGGACGGCGTGCACTACGAGCGCCGCCCGAGCCTGTGGGTCGAGCCGCTCGAAGGCTGGGGCGAAGGCGCAGTGCAACTGATCGAGATCCCGACCGACGACGAGATCCACGACAACATCGTCGCCATGTGGGTGCCCAAGGCGCCGGCACGCGCGGGCAACCAGTACCGCCTGCGCTATCGCCTGCACTGGCTGGCCGACGAGCCGTATCCGACGCCGCTGGCGCGCTGCGTGGCCACGCGCATGGGCAACGGCGGCCAGCCGGGCCAGCCGCGTCCGCGCGGGGTGCGCAAGTTCATGGTGGAGTTCAAGGGCGGGCCGCTGGAAAAGCTGCCCTTTGGCGTCAAGCCGGAGGCGGTGCTGAGCAGCTCGCGCGGCACGTTCTCGTATGTGTTTACAGAAGCCGTGCCCAACGGTGTGCCGGGCCATTGGCGTGCACAGTTCGACCTGACGGTCGATGGCAAGGAGCCGGTGGAGTTGCGTCTGTTCCTGCGCGTGGATGGCAAGCCGCTGTCGGAGACGTGGCTGTATCAGTACCACCCGTTCCAATCGCCGACCGGGCCGGTGGCAAGCTGAGGCGGGCCATGCTGCAATGAAAAAAGGGCGGGCGCACAGCCCGCCTTTTTTTTGTCGCCTAGCGATAGGCAATCATCACGACCGCCAGCGCCGGCTCGGTGCCGGCCGGCCGCGACACGGTGAGCGTGCCGCGCGCGCCCATCAGCAGATTGGACCCACCGGCCTGCGTGGCACGAAAGCCGTTGTAGGCCACATGCACGTCAGCGCCGCTGCGCGCATCGCCCACGCGCAACGGCGCGGGCGACGACACGGTACGCGCCTCCACCGACACCTCCGCCGGCACCGGCTTGTTGGCCTGCGAGCTGAAGCCCAGCACGATGCGGCCATCCGACGTGGCTGCCTGCGTCTGCAGGCCCGCCGCCCCGCCCTGGCCAGGCGCGGCGCCCGGCGCCATTTGCACGGCGTACCCACCCTCGACAATCCTGCCGACAAAGTGAATCGTGCCGCCCAACACACGCGGCGCCGTCTGGGCGTGGCCCGCACCCACCACCGCCGCCATGACGACGGCACCCCCGATCCAATGCTTCAACATAAGAACCCCCGACGCCCGCCCCTTGGGCATTGCGTCGCGTCCAGCCTCCCCCCGGAGGCCCTTGGCGCGACTACTCTGGATGACTCAATCGTTGTATAGGACAAATCCGAACGTAAGGTCAGGGTTTCCCTGATAGCGGATCAGAGCGATGCCTCACTGCGCGGGCAGCACGCCGAGCGCGCGCATCAACGCCTTGGCCAGCGGGATGCGCTTGTTGGCATCGGCCATGGTCGGCATGTCGATGTTCAGCGCGAACGCGTAGACGTGCCCCTCGCGCTCCACCCAGCCCACCCACCAGCCGACCGCTGGCTTGTGATCGGTGGCCCAGCCGGTCTTGCCGTAGATGACGGCGTCACCGTCCTGGGGCTCGGGGTCCAGACGCAGCATGCGGCGCACCATCTCCCACGTGCGCGGCTGCACCGGCAGTTGCTGGAGCGCCATGCGGCTGGTGAAGCGCGCCTCTTCCAGCGCAGAGATCTCCAGCGGCCCGCGCAGCCAGAACTGGTCGATCTCGCTGCCGATCTGGCGGTTGCCGTAGTCGAAGGCATCCACGTAGGCCTGCATGCGCGCCGGGCCAATGCGCCGCGCCACCTCTTGGTAGATCGGCACGGCGGATAGGCGGATGGCCTCGGGCAGCGGCATGTCGTGCTCCCATTGCTTGAGCGGCTGCGGCTTGCCGCCGTAGGGCAGCACTTCCTGGTCGTCGCGCACCGCGCCGGTGTCGAAGGCGATCAGGCTGTTGGGGATCTTGAAGGTCGACGCCGGGCGAAAGCGCTGCGCCGCGCGCGCCGGGTCCACGAGGGTGGTGCGATCCGCACTGAGGTCCATCAGCACGAAGGTGCCGGTGGTGCCGGCCTCGTCGAAGAGGCGTTTGAGGTCATCGCGTACCACCACATCGGCGTGCGCCTGCGCGGCGCTGACCACCAGCGCGCACGCCGCCACGGCGCGCGCGAGGGCTGTCGAGACCATCGACCATCGAGAATGCATGAGAAGCTCCCTGGGTTGTGTTGTGCAAGCCGCCACGGTGTCCGGCAGCGCTACGCATCGTAAGGACGGTGCGGCACCGCGACCAGCGTGGCCGACACGCCGCACGTCACCCGCGTAACGCCTGTAACGCGCGGGGTGGCGCACAATGCGGGCACCCTCGTTTTTCGCTGTCCGCTGTCCTGCATGACGCTGCCGCCCCTGCGCATCGAGTTGACCACGCCGCAAACCGTCGACGGACGCCGCGCGCCGTTCCAGAGCCTGTGGCTGCTGGTGCGCCTGGCCTACGCGCATCGCATTGCACCGGAGCAACCGGTGGTGCGCCTGGCTGACCTGCGCGGTGCCGTGTCGGACGCCACCACGCTGCGCATGACTATCAGCCGCGCCTTTCGCGACTGGCACAACTGGGGTGTGCAGGCCGGCTGGGGCGAGGCGCTCGAGCGCGAGCCGCGCTTCCTCAATGCCGACAAGCGCAGCCAGGGGCCGTTCTGGCTGACCGCCGAAGACGCCGCGCGCGTAGCCTGCATGGTCGACGGCCGAGCTGCGACGGATGCGGAGATTCGCGCATTCCTCGGCATCTCGGCCGCCTCGGCGGATGCTGCGCCGGCGGAGGCCCCTGGCGACGCGGCATCGGCCAGTGCCCTATCCGGCCCCGCTGCGGGCACGCCCAACCCCGCCTTCTGGCACGCCTTCCTGACTGCCCGCCACACCATGCGCGAAGGCCGGCTGCTGCACGCACTCGGCGCGGGCGCCAGTGCGTCGGATGCCGAACGCGGCGGCGCCCTGCTCGCCCTGCGCCACGCGGCCGATGCCGCGGACAACGACTTCCAGCGCGCCCTCGTCACGCTGGGTGAGGCCATGGCCGCGCGCCGACTGGGCGACTCCACGCGGGCCAGCGCGCTGCTGTCGCAACTGCGCGCACATCGCCGCCAGCGCCACGTGCTCGGCAACGATTACCTGGCGGCCATGGAGCGCATCGTCACCGCATGGTGCGCGTATGACCGGCGCGACCTCGACCTTGCCGCCGGCCTGCTCGCACGCCTGCCCGACGCCGAGCCCGGCCGCAGCCTGCTGCGCTATCACCCGCAGATCCGCTTCGAGTGGAACAACCTGAGCGCGCTGATCGAGCGTGCGCGGTTGCTGTATGCCGATCCGGCCAGCATCGAGCCCACCGCACGGGCACAGGCCGCGCAGCGCATCGTCGCGCAGTTCGAAACGGCCCTCGCCGCCGCGCTGGAAAGCCAGGCGGCCGATGCCGTGCAGCAGGTGGCCGCCAACCTGGGCATGACCTGCTGGCTGCTGCGCGATGCCCTCGCCGCAGCCGACCCGACTGCCGGCACCATCGACGCGGTCCGCTGGCTGGCCATGAGCGAATGGCTGGCGCAGCGCAACGGCAGTCCGCTGCAATCGGCCTGGAATGCCGTGGCGCTGATGCGCATGGCGCGGGCAGACACGCGCCGGCCACCGCTCACGCTGGCCGACATCCGCGCACAGGCCGGCCCCTTTGCTGAGGCCTTCGACGCACGCTACTGGCCCGAACGCTGGACCGATGTCGCCACGCTGCGCCTGCGCGAGCACGACAGCGGGCGCCACCGCTACGGCCACGTGCAGGTATGTGGCCTGCTGCTGGAGCACGCGTGGTTTGCCCGCGCCGATGGGGGTACCGCCGCCGGCGCATCAATCGATCGCCTGTCGCGCGCACTGCAGGACCTGCCGCCGCACGATCGCGCGTATTTCCAGCAGGCATTGCGGCAATTGACGCAAGCGGACGTCACGCCCGCGCCGACGCGTTAGCCGCCCAGCAAAATTCGTTGCATCCCTAACGATCTGGCGCTAGACTCGGCGCCATGTTCGATCATTGCCTGTACTTCAACACCACGGCGCTGGCCCGCGCTGTGGAGCGCGAGTGGACGGCCGCGTACGCGCCGTTCAGCCTCACGCCGCCGCAGGGCTTTGTGCTGCGCGTGGTGCTCAAGCAGCCCGGCGTGCTCAACCGCGAGCTGGCCGACGTGCTGGGCATCGCGCGCCCGACCGCCACTCGGCTGGTCGATGGGCTCATCGCCAAGGGGCTGGTCGAGCGCCGCCCCTCTGCGGAAGACGGCCGTGAATGGAACCTGTTCCCCACCAGCGCCGCGCTGGCGATCGGCAGCGCCTTGCAGAACGCCAGCGCCAAGGTCGCGCGCAAGCTGCGCGAGCAGATCGGGGCCGAGGCGTTTGATGGCACCGTCAAGGCCATCCGCGAAGTCCGCACCACGCTCAACGATTGACACGCGCCGGGCGGCACTGCCGTCCGTTTTTCTTGCCCAGATAGTTGCATCCCTATCGATCTCACCACCGCGAGGCACCGCATGACCATCATCCTGATCACCGGCATCGAACCGTTCGAATCGGACCCAACCAACCCGTCCTGGGACATTGCGCAGGCACTGGATGGCACGCAGATCGACGGCGCAACCGTCGTGGCGCGGCAGCTGCCGTGCGTGTTCGGCGTGGCCAACCGGGTGCTGGTGGAGGCCATCGAGGCGACGCAGCCCGCGCTGGTGCTGGCGCTCGGGCTGGCCAGCGGGCGCAGCGAGATCTCGGTCGAGCGCGTGGCCATCAACCTGATCGACGCGCGCATTCCAGACAACGCCGGCAACCAGCCGGTCGATGTGCCGGTGGTGGCCGGCGGGCCGGCAGCCTACTTCTCCAGCTTGCCGATCAAGGCCATCGTGCACGCGCTGCGCGAGGCCGGCGTGCCCGCCGCGGTATCGCACAGCGCGGGCACCTACAACTGCAATCATCTGTTCTATGGCCTGATGCACCACCTCGCCACGCGCGCGCCGCATGTGCCGCACGTGCGTGGGGGTTTCATCCACGTGCCGACCACACCCGCGCTGGCGGCGCACCATCCGGGCCGGCCAAGCCTGTCGCTCGATACGCAGATCGCAGGTATCCACCTGGCGGCGCGCACCGCGCTGGCCACGCAGGCTGACCTCAAGGTGAGCGGCGGCGCCGTGCACTGACGCCGCCAGACACACGCAGGCTCACGCCATCATCGGCATCAGCAACATCCGATCGGCGAGTTCACGCCCGAACGCTTCGAACGCGTGGGCGACCTGCTCCGGCCCACGCCCCAGGTTCTGCAGCCGCAGCCCGTCGACATGGTGGATGCCGACGGTGGCGAACACGTGACGCAAGTAGGGCATCAGGAAATCCGTCTGCGCATGCGGGCTGCCGTCGAAGGCGCCGCCTGAGGCGGCCACCACCAGCACGGCGCGGTCGGGCAACATGCCCACCTTGCCCGACGGCGTGCGCCCGAAGGTGCGCTCGGGCCGCACCACCATGTCGATCCACGCCTTCAGCACCGACGGTGCCGTGAAGTTATGCACCGGCGTGGAGATCAACACGGCATCCGCCGCCTCCAGCTCCGCAATCAGCGCCTCCGACAGCGCGAGCGTGGCGCGATGGGTGCCGGTGCGGTTGGCGTCGGGCATCAGGCTGGCCTCGACGAACGGCGCGTCCGGGTGCGGTAGCGGCGCGGCGGCAAGATCGCGCTCGATCACGCGCAGGCCGGGCGAGGCTGCGCGCAAACGGTCCAGCACCAGTTGCGCGGCGCGGCGGCTGTGCGAAGCTTCCGCGCGCGGGCTGACGGCAACGTGCAACAGCGTCGTCATGGGGTGTCCTCAGAGTTCGGTAAAGAAGCGGATCGAGCGCGCCAGCAAGCCGTTGCGGTAGTAGAAGCGATGGCCGAGCACGTTAGCGAGCGGTGTGTCCAGCACCAGCCTGCCGCAGCCCAGGCGCCGGCCCTCCTCCTTCAGGCGCGCCATCAGCGCGTGGCCAAAGCCGCCGCTGCGCAGGGTTTCGTCGGTGACCAGGTCGTCGACATAGAAAAACTGGCCGTAGACGAGGTTTTCCTGCACGCGGAAGCCGGTGAGCGCCACCGGGCGGCCGTCCTGCCAATACGCCATCAGCCGATAGCCCGCCGCCGTTTGGCGACGCCAGCGCACGACGAACTCCTCGGCGCTGGCCAGATGCGGCCGCAGCTGCTGCATGAGTGGGAAGCACGCGACGACATCGGCCTCGTCGTCGACCATGCGGATGGCGTCGGTCATGCTGCCGGCACCTGAGGCGCAAAGCGCAGCGCCACCGCAATCCGGTTCCACGCCTGGATGTTGGCAATGGCCGCTGTCAGGAAGGCCACTTCCGCCGCCGAGAACTGCTCGCGCACGGCATCGTATTCATGATCTTCCACGCCATGGCCGGTGGCGCGCGCGAGGCCGGTCAACGCTTCAGTCCAGGCCAGCGCGGCACGCTCGCGCGGCGTGAACACCGGCGCATCGCGCCACACCGCCGCCAGGTCGAGCTTGACCGGCGCCACCCCCAACTTGCGCGCCAGGTTCAGGTGGAACTGCACGCAGAACGCGCAGCCGTTGATTTGCGAGGCGCGTAGCTTGACCAGCTCGGTCAGCGTCTTGTCCAACCCGGAGGCGTCGACGGCCTTGCCGAGTGCCTGCAGCGCGGCAGCAGCACCGCCGGCGGTTTCCGTGAAGGCCGCGTAATCCATGCGGGGCGAGAGATCGTGCATGTCTGGCTCCTGAGGGGAGGGGGTCTAGGAATGGTAATATCAGTGCACGAACATCATATTCGAACTCTGATATTGTGAGTATCATGCGCAAAGACCACACGCCTGACGTGACTTCCGTCTCGATCCCCCAACCCGGCGAGGGCAAGCGCGGCGAGCAAGGCTATCTTGGCTATCTGCTACGCCAGGCCGGCGCCGCGCACCGGCTGCGCATGGAACGCGCCCTGGCCGACCTGGGCATCACGCCCCCACAGTTCGTGGTGCTGACCATGCTGGCGGCCTATCCCGGCCTGTCGAATGCCGATCTCGCCCGGCTCGCACTGCTGACGCCGCAGACCGTGAGCGTGATCGTCGCCAACCTGGAGCGCAGCGGCGCCATCACGCGGCGGCCGCACGCGGTGCACGGGCGCATCCAGCACATCGACGTGACCGCCGATGGGCAAGCGCTGCTCAAGACCTGCCGCACGCGCGTCAAGACCATCGAGGCCGAGCTGATCGCCGGCTTCTCGCCAGAAGAAGAACAGGTGGTACGCCGCTGGCTCGTCCACGTGGCCATGCAAGACGCCGGCGGCAACGCCGACACCTGATCACCCGAGCGGGCTCGCCCGCTTTTTTTTTGCCTGCGCGTCCTTGACTTCGTGATCGTCGCCACTATCATTCGATGTATCTTAAGATATATCGAATGATGTTCAGCAGGAGAACGATCATGCATGGATGGTTTGGACGCCAACGCCAGATGTGGATGGAAGCGCAATGGATGATGGCCCGGCACGGCCATGGCCCGCACGGCTTTGGCCGCGGATTCGGTGGGCGCGGCGGCCCGGGCGGCTGCGGCGACGGCGATGAGGGCGACAGCGGGGTCTGGCGCGGCCGCCGCCTCAGCTCGGCCGACCTGCAACTGGTGCTGCTGGCCTTGCTCAAGGAGAGTCCGCGCCACGGCTACGAGCTGATCAAGGCGGTGGAAGAGCACTCGCTGGGCTTCTACACGCCCAGCCCGGGCATGGTGTATCCGGCGCTGTCGTATCTGGAAGACCACGGCTTTGCCTCGGTCACGGCCGAGGGCAACAAGAAGCGCTACGGCATCACCCCTGAGGGCGAAGCGTGGCTGGCCGAACGCCGCAGCAGCGCCGACGCCATCCTCGCGCAACTGCGCGCCATGGGCGAGCGCATGCAGCGCATGAACGAAGCCATGGCCTTCGACCGCGACACCGACGCCGGTGCCGAGTGGACCGACACCGGCAACGACCCGCTGCGCACCGCACGCTGGCGCCTGAAGTTCGCGTTGATGGAAAAGCGCTTCGCCTCGCGCGAAGAACAACAGCGCGTGGCGGACATCCTGCTGCGCGCCCTGAAGGAGATCGTCGGGCGCTGAAACGCCCGGCTCACTTTCACCTGCAACCAGACGCCATGTTCCCTTTTTCCCGTACGCAAGGCCTGATGTCGCAGTTGCTCGCCCCCCTCAAACCCGGCACACGCCGCCTGCGCGTGCGCGCCGTCCACACGCTGTCGCCGCGCATGCGTCGGGTGGTCTTTACCGGTGATGCCCACGACGCACTGGCCGACCTGGCCGACGCAGCGCCGGGTGCGGCCATCAAGCTGATGTTTCCGGCGGCGGCCGCGTCGGGTTCGGCATCCGGCACGGCCCGCACGCTTGGCCGCGCTTACACCATCCGCCGCTATCACGCCGCGCGCGGTGTGCTGGAGATCGACTTCGTCGTCCACGATGACACGCCCCACGCGCAGCACGGCCCCGCCGCGCGCTGGCTGGAGCGCGCCGCGCCGGGCGACGTGATCGAATTCGCCGGCCCCAAGCGCGGCTTCCACGCCGATCCGGCCGCCCCGTGGACGCTGCTCGTTGGTGACGAAACCGCGCTGCCGGCCATCTTCGCCATCCTGGAGGCCTTGCCCGAGAGTGCCCCCGCGCAAGCGTTCATCGCCATTGGCCATGGGCACGCCCGGCTGCCGCTGGCGGACACCGCCCAGGCGCGCAACGCCGACATCCACTGGATCGAAGCCGAGATCGACCACGCCGGTGCCAGGACGGTGGCGGCGCTCAGCGCGCACGCCCTGCCCACCGGCACGCCGCAGGTCTTTCTGGCGGGCGAGGCGTCGCTGCTCAAGCAGGCGCGTGCGCTGCTCGAAGGCGCCTGGGGCATCCCGCGCGAGGCGATCGACGCCAAGGGCTATTGGACCGCCGGCCTCACGCGCGAGGAGCGCAAGTCGTTGCCGAACCGGCTGGCGGAGATGGCAGGCTAAGGCCGCGTCACCCACTCCTGCAGCGCGCGCTGCCCATACAGCAGCGCGGCATCGAGCGCCTCGCGCGGCGAGGCAAAGATGCACCCCGGCTGCGCCGGCCGCGAACCCGACAGCAGTTGCCCCTGCGCGTCGTGAAACACCACGTCGATGCGCGCCTCCCAGCCACGCGTGCCGACGGGAATCGCGCGTGGAACGATCTCCACATCGCCTGCGATCTTGTGCATACGTCCCTCCGCTGTGCATGCCGTTGGTTTAGCAACGCGCATGCCCGTGGGGCACGATCGCCCCCCCCCAACGCCGTCCACCAGCGCAGGCACGCCCATGCAGCCGCTTGACGTGGATCAAACGGCCATGCACCCGCCCTCTTCAGCCCGCCGCAGGGGCGCCGTTCCTCCTGGGAACCTCCGAATGTCCGCGCACAACGCGGCCCCATCATGCGAACCAACCTGCCGGTCACCGCCGCCGAAACCGCCCTCGCCCCCGCCGATTACCTGATCTCCCGCACCGACCAGAAAGGCCGCATCGTCTTCGCCAACCCGGCGTTCGTGCGCATCAGCGGCTACACCCACGAAGAACTGGTGGGCGCGCCGCACAACCTGGTGCGCCACCCCGACATGCCCGAGGCCGCCTTTGCCGACCTGTGGGCCACCATCCAGGCTGGCAAGCCGTGGCGCGGCCTGGTCAAGAACCGCCGCAAGGACGGCGGCTTCTACTGGGTGCAGGCCAATGTGACGCCGGTGTTCCAGGACGGCGTGATCACCGGCTATACCTCGGTGCGCTCGATGGCCACGCCCGCGCAGATCGCCCGCGCCGAACGTGCCTACGCCGCCATCCGCGAGGGCGACCCGTCGTACACCGTGCGCGAGGGCCGTATCCTGCGCACCGGCTGGCGCCGCCTGGCCAACCTGTTCCAGGTCGACAGCCTGCGCTTCAAGGTGATCGGCCTGCAGAGCCTGCTTGCCGTGGCCATCCTGATCGGCACGCTGTGGGCGCACGTGGCGCTGGAAGCGGCCGACCTGCACAACACGCAATGGCTGGTGCTCTCGCGCGACTGGCTGTGGCTGACCGGCGTGGGTTGCGCGGGGCTGGCGACACTCTCCGGAGTGCTGCTCGCGCGCACGCTGATCGGCCCGCTGGAGCAGGCCGCCGCGCTGGCCACGCGACTGGCTGCCGGGGATCTGACCACCACCCTGGAAGCGCGCGGTGCCGACGAGATCGGCGACGTCATGCGCGCCATGGGCACCATGCGCGCGAGCCTGTCGTCCATCGTGCGCGACATCCAGGATGGCGCGTCCAACGTGGCGCACAGCACGCTGCAGATCTCGGCGGGCAACCAGGATCTCTCCTCCCGCACGGAGCAGCAGGCCGCCGCGCTGGAGGAAACCGCCTCCAGCATGGAAGAGCTCACCTCGATGGTTGCGCAGAACGCCGATCACGCCCGCGCAGCCAGCGCCCTGGCCGAGAAGGCCTCCACCATTGCGGAAGACGGCGGCCAGGTGGTCGAGCGCGTGGTGTCGACCATGGATGCCATCCGCGCCGACAGCCAGCGCGTGACGGAGATCATCGCCACCATCGAGAGCATCGCCTTCCAGACCAACATCCTCGCGCTCAACGCCGCGGTGGAAGCCGCGCGTGCCGGCGAGGAAGGCCGCGGCTTTGCCGTCGTGGCCGGCGAGGTGCGCAGCCTGGCCCAGCGCAGCGCGCAGGCGGCCGCGCAAAGCAAGGAGATCATCCGCGCGTCGGACCAATCGGTGCGCGACGGCGTGGCCCTGGTGCACCAGGCTGGCGCAACCATGACGCAGATCGTCGGCGCCGTGCAGACCGTCACGCAGCTGATGTCGGAAATCTCGGCCAGCTCGCGCGAGCAAAGCAGCGGCATCGCGCAGATCAACGAGTCGGTTTCGCAGCTCGATGGCGTCACCCAGCAGAACGCCACGCTGGTGGAGGAAGCGGCGGCGGCGGCCGCGGTGCTGGCGCGCCAGTCGGAAGACTTGAAGCGCGCAGTGGCGGTGTTCCGCGCCGGATCGTAGCCGCTCCACACACTTCACATCAATTAACGAACTTGCGGCGGCGCACCGGCTCCCACCTGGATACCAACCGGGAACAGGGAGCCCCATGGCAAACGCATACGCCGGCCGGCGCGTCGGACTCGTCTGGGGCGTGGTCTGCGCCGCCACGCTGATGAACGTCCAGCCGTTCGGGCTGATCGACGCCTGGCAATTCCGCCACGAACCGGGCTGGTGGGCCTGGACTGGCTACGGGCTGGCCATCCATCTGGCGCTGGTGCTGGGTTTCGTCTTGGTGGGCGGGGTGATGGCGCGGGAGACATCGCCCCTGCGCGGCTGGCACGTGCTCGGCACCGCCGGGCTCATGTGGCTGGGCTACGTGCTGGTGACGCTGGTGCTGGGCGGCGCATCCTATCTCTACACCGGGCCGTCTGCATCGCCATACCGCACGCCCATCATCGGCATGACCGAAGATCCGCTCATGCGCCAATGGGCCGCCACGCTGGTGCTGGACGTGATGCCCGTGCGCGCGGTGGCCGTTGCTGCTTGCGTGTTCGCGATGGCGCGCGAGATCGGCGTGCGCCTGCGGGTGGCGGGCGCGGCAGGTACGCCTACACCGTGAAGCGCGTGTCGCGCTCCAGCAGCGCCGTCACCGCGTCGGGTGGCAACGGCTCGGAGAAGTAATACCCCTGCAGCACGTCGCACTGGTGGGCGGCCAGGAAGGCCGACTGCGCCGCGTCCTCCACCCCTTCGGCGCAGACCTTCACGCCCAGGTTGTGCGCCAGCACCACCACCGTGGTGCAGATGGCGGCGTCGTTGGAATCGCGGTCGATGTCCTTGACGAAGGCGCGGTCGATCTTGATCAGGTCGATCGGCAGCCGCTTCAGATACGCCAGGCTTGAATAGCCCGTGCCGAAGTCGTCGATGGCGATGCGCACGCCGAGCTGGCGGATCGCCGTCAGGTCTTCGATGGTGCGCTCGGTACCTTCCATCAGCATCGATTCGGTCACCTCCAGCTCCAGGAAGCCGGAGCCCAGCCCGTACTGGCGCTGCAGCTTGAGCAGCGTCGGCAGCACCGTGCCGCGCTTGAACTGCAGCGGCGACACGTTCACCGAGATGGTCAGGTCTTCGCCCAGGCCACGCGCATGCCACTGTGCACGCTGCTGCGCGGCTTCGGCCAGCACCCAGTTGCCGATCTCGACGATGAGCCCGCTCTCTTCGGCCACCGGAATGAAGGCGGCCGGCGGCAGCAGCCCGCGCGTGGGGTGAATCCAGCGGATCAGCGCCTCCAGCCCGCACATGCGGCCGGTCTTGGTGTCGATCTGCGGCTGGTACAGCAGGCGGAACTGGCCCTGCTCCAGCGCGGCCCGGATCTGGTGCTCCAGGTTCAGCCGGTACGACACCCCGATGTCCATCTCGGGCGCGAAGAACTCCAGGCGGTTGCGGCCGTTCTGCTTGGCGTTGTACATCGCCATCTCGGCGTGGCGCACCAGGGTCTCGCTGTCGGTGCCGTGCGCCGGGTATTCCGCCACGCCAATGCTGGCGGTCACGAACACCTCATGCCCCTCTACGCGGATCGGCTCGGCAAACAGGTCGAAGCCGAAGTCGACGCCATGCGAGCCGGCGTGCGAGAGCACCAGCGCGAAGACGTCGCCGCCGAAGCGCGCCACCGTATCCACCGGGTCGGCCGTGTCGCGCAGGCGCTCGGCGACGCGGCGCAGGACTTCGTCGCCCAGCAGGTGGCCGAGGCTGTCGTTGATGACCTTGAAGCGGTCGATGTTGATGAGCGCGACGTAGAAGCGGCTGCGCTGGCGCGCGGCCATCTCGACAGCCTGCTGCACGCGGTCGGTCAGCAGCGTGCGGTTGGGCAGGCCAGTGAGCGGGTCGACGGTGGCATGCTGTGCCAGGCGCGCGCGCGTCATCTCCTGCTCGGTCACGTCGTCCTGGATGCCGACGTAATGCGTGACGGCGCCCTTGTTGTCACGGATGGGCGAGAGCAGGAAGTTGTTCAGGAACGGATGGCCGTCCTTGCGGAAGTTGCGCAGCAGCACGCGGATCTCGCTCGCATCGCGCAATGCGACACGCACCTCGTTCAACGCCGGCTGCCCCGGCTCGGACGAATGCAGGAAGCGGCAATTGCGGCCGAGCACTTCCTCGGCGCGGTAGCCGGTCATGCGCTCGAAGCCGGGGTTGACGTAGACCAGCGGCAAGTCCGGCTGCTGCGCGTCGGCCACGGTGATGCCCGACGGCACCGATTCGACCACGCGACGCAGCAGGCGCAGCTGCTCGTCGGACTCGCGCCGCTCGGTGATGTCCTGCATGGTGCCGAACAGGGCGACGACCTCGTCGCGATCGTTGCGCTCGATGTTGCCGCGCGAGAGCACCCAGCGGTGCTCGCCATCGCGGCGGATCATCTCCAGCTCCAGCGAATACGGCACGCCCTCGGTGACGGCGCGGCTGGCGGCTTCGCGCAGGCGGTTGTAGCTCTCGCCGGTAAAGAACTGCGCTTGCTGCGCAAACGACGGCGCTGCCCCGGACGGCACGCCGGTCAGCACGTACATGCCGGAAGACCACGTGGCCGAATCGCGCAGCACGTCCCAGCGCCAGCTGCCCAGTTGGGCGATCTGCTCGGCCACGCGCAGGTTGGCCTCGCTGGTGCGCAGGTCGGCTTCGATGGCCGAGCGCTGCGAGATGTCGGTCACGCCGCCGGCCATGCGCACGGCGCGCCCGTCCTTGCCGCGATAGATGCTGGCGCGGACTTCCACCGTGCGCACCGCGCGGTTGGCATCGATCACGCGGCACACGTGGTGCCAGCTGTCGCGGTCGGAATGCAGCGCGGCGCGCAGCCCCTTGCCGAACACGTCGACGTCGTCCGGATGCACGAACTGGTGGAAGGTGAGTGTGCGCGAGGTGCCGCCACCCATGCCGTCGCCCTCGCCGGGCTCCAGCAGTGCGTCGCTGCCGAGCAGGCGGTGCAGGCTGGCGTTGGCCCAGGACTCGCCGGTGGCGATGTCCCAGTCGAAGATCCAGTCGTTGGTGGCGCTTGCCACGCGCTGGAAGCGCTCGGTCAGGCGGTGGACGGTGTCGTCGTGGCGCTGGATGGCGGCGCGCATTTCGTTGAAGGTCCGCTCAAGCAGCGACAGCTCGTCGCGCGTGCCGGCCTGCTCGGCCACGCGCGTGGAGAAATCGCCCGCCGCGTAGTGCCGCGCGGCGTCGACCAGCGCTTCCACGCGCGGCAGCACCAGACGCCGCATCGCCAGCTGGATCAGGGCCAGCAGCAACACGATCATCAGCGCGATGGCGCCGACGCCGGCCAGCGTGACGTCGCGCTGCTGGCGCGCCATGTCGGTGGCGTCGATGCCGCGCACCAGGCGCAGCCGGCCGGTGCTGGCGTACGGCACCACCATGGCGGCGTAGGCGCGCAGCGTGCCATCGGCATCGGTCACGAACTCGGGCGCGCCGGGCTCGGTGCCGGCCGCGGCCACGAGATCCCCCTTGGCGACACCCGGCGTGCCATCGGTCTGGGTGGGGGGCTGCGTCGGGCGCGCGCCGGACAGTACCGCACCGGCACCGTCCACCAGGAAGACCGGCGCGGAAGACGCCCCACCCGCCGCCGCGATCAACGCGCTTTGCCGGATCGAGGCAAAGGCCACGCCCTTGATCGCACCATCGGCCCCAACCACCGCTCGCGTGACCACCACCACGGGCTGGTGCGAGGCCCGGCCCGTCAGGAAGTTGGACAGCGACGGCCGCCCCGTGGCGATGAGCTCGCGAAAGAAATCGCGATCGGAAACATCGAGCCCGACCGCGCCGGACGTCGGCGTGCAAACGAGCTTGCCGTGCGCGTCGGCCACGCCCAGCGTGGCGAAGTCGCTTTGGTTGTGGATGACGCGGCTGACGAAGCGGGTGCACTCGCTGGGGTCCAGCCGCAAGACGGATTCATCGGCCACCACCACCGAAAGCAACTGGTCGGCATTGGCCAGCACCATGCCCACGCTTGCGGCGGCGCGCTGGGTCTCGTGCGAAAGACGTTGTTCGAGATGATCGGTGAGGCGATCCCGGTAGAGCGCCACCCCGGCGATGGCCACGATGACAGCGGGCAAGGCGGCCACAGCGGCCAGTGCGAGCAAGCGGCCGCGCAGCGTAGTGGGAAAGAAAGCGTGCTTCGGCACTTGGATGACCGGTAGAGCCTTGGTATTTGGCAACGCCATCAGATCGATAGCGCCCCTCGGAGCGAGCGCGGCTCAAACACCGTGATGTCCACGGCTGGCGCAGTGCGCAAGCATTTTGCTTGCAATTGCACCCGCACGCAACTTGTGGAAAGTGGGGAGCGCAACGTTGCGATGGACCGCTGCTTCGTGCCGGTCGCGCGCTGTTTCCTTGCCCAAACACGGCATGACGCTGCCATCTGGCTCTACAATCCGGCCACATGTCGACCACCCAACCGCCTCCCGCCCCGCGCCGCCTGTTGTTCCGCCTGTTGCCGGGCGTGGTGGCGGCTGCCCTGGTCCCGTTCGTCGCGCTGGTCGCGGTGGCGGTCAGCACGGTCTACGATGACACCCGGCACGACATCGATAGCCGCCTGGAGCAAGTCCTCACGCAGGCCGCGCGCCCGCTGGACGCCCACCTGGCCGACGCGCTCGACCGCCTGTCGGCCGCCACCGACGCCGACACCGCGCCGCGCAACGCAGCCGAGGGCCAGGCATGGCTCGATGCCCACGCCGAACTGCGCGGCGTGTTTGACAACGTCATGATCGTGGGCGCGGCCGGCGTCATCCTGGCCGATGCGCCGGAGCTGCCGCAACGGCGCGGCGACAACATGGCGCTGCACCCGATCTACAAGGCCGTGCGCGAATCGCGCCGTCTCTATATTGCCGAGCCCTTTCTCGCACCGGCGGGCCGGCGGCCGGTGGCCTCGTTTGCGGCCCCGCTGCATGGGCCCGATGGCGAATTCACGGGCCTGGTGATCGGCTCGATCGAACTGGCGCGCAACCCCATCCTGGCCGACCTGGAGAACACCCGCATCGGCCGCACCGGCCATCTACTGCTGGTGTCGGAGCACGGCCGCTATATCGTCGGGCCCGACCGCACGCGCCTGCTGCAGCCGGCACCGGACCTGGCCGACGGCCAGAGCGGTGCGCGCACGCTGGCGCAGGGCTGGAATGGGAGCACGGAATTCGTGCCGCCAGGGCAGGCGCCGGTCATCGTCAGCTACCGGCACCTGAGCGCCGTCCCCTGGAGCATCGGCGCGTGGTGGCCGGTGCAGGAAGCCTACGAGAGCGCGGCGCGCACCACGCGTACGCTCATCGCGGCCGGCATTGCGGCGGGCGCGGTGTGCCTGCTGTTTGCCTGGTTCTGGCTGGAGCGCGCCACCAGCCCCCTGGAGCGCCTGCGCCACGAAGTCGATGCCGGCGTGCCGATCCATGTGCCGTCCGCCCCCGCAAGCCGGCCTGCCATGGGAGATGCCGCCGCGCCCAACCCGCTCACGCGCCTGGCGGAACTCGCCGAGTCCAAGGCCTCGAACTTCGATCCGACCACGGAGGTAGGCGCACTGGCCGCCAGCGTCGGACGCCTGGCCCAGTATTGGGAGCACACGCTGGGCACCGCCGACGAGGAGGCCGCGTTCTTCCGGGCCCTCGCCGAGCATGCACCGGTGGGGCTGGCCTTCCTGGAGCGCTCGCTGGCCGTACCGTTCGCCAACGTCCGCTTCGAACGGCTGCTTGGCACCAGCGCTGCCACCATCGGACAGGCCCTGCAAGGCCATGAACGCACGAGCGTGCCCGCTGCCGCGCAGGCCGTTGCCACGGTGCTGCGGCATCTGCCCAACGCCCCGCTCGTGCTGGCCGACCAGCCCGTTGTCATCGCCACCGGCGATGCTGCCAGCAGCGGCGCTGTCTTGCTCACCGCGCGGCCGGTGGGCGGCGCGGGCACCCCGCTGGCCGGCTGGATCATCGCCGTGGTCGACGCCACCGCCGAGCAGCGCGCCAAGGAGGCGCTGGAGCAGGAGGTGCGCGCCGCGCTGCTGGTGCTCGACGCCATCCAGGAGCCGCTGCTGACCATCGATGGCGACGGCATCGTCACGCACGCCAGCCGCGCCATCGAAACCCTGGTCGGCACCCACCCAGCCCGCGCGATCGGCCAGTCGATCAACCGCCTGCTGCATCTGGTCGAGCACGACAGCGGGCGGCGCATCATCCCCACGCAGCTGCTGCGCTCGGGAGGCAGGCTTTCGGGCGGGCTGCGGCTGGAAGCGCCCAATGGGCGAGAGCGGGGGCGGCGCCATGACGTTGAACTCTCGTGGGGGCCGCTGCCAGGCACCTCGGGCGCGGGCGTGCTGGTGCTGCGGGACGTGTCGGCCACGCGCGAGACCGTGCAGCGCATCGCCTGGGACGCCACGCATGACGTGCTGACTGGCCTGCTCAACCGCCGCGGCTTCGATGCCACGCTGGCCGCGCAGGTGGAGGCGCATCGCGGCACCCATGGCGCACCGCACACCCCACACGCGCCGCTGGCGCTGATCATGATCGACCTCGACGGCTTCAAGGCCATCAACGACCGCTACGGCCACGCCGCCGGCGACGAGGTGCTGCGCGGCATCGCCGAACTGGTGGTGCAGAGCACGCGCACGCAGGATTACGTCGCCCGGCTGGGCGGCGATGAGTTTGTGGTCATCCTGCCCAATTGCGGCATGCAGGCGGCTGTGACCTTCGCCGATCGCATCCGCGCAGCGCTGGCGCGCCAGCCGGTGCTGGCCGCCGGGGCCCGCGCAGAGATCGCGCTGTCGCAAGGGGTGGTGGAGTTGCAGACCGATGACGCCGACGCTACGGCCTTCCTGGCCCGCGCAGATGCCGCCTGCTACCGCGCCAAGAACGAGGGCCGGGGCGCCATCGCGACCGGCTGAACCGCCGCCAGGGCGGACGCCAATGAAAAAAGCCACCGGATAGCGGTACCCGGTGGCCTTAAAGAATACGCTTTGAACGGGGAAGTTCAGCGCACTTGAAGCATAGGCAATGACCCCCATTCGCGCCAATACCCAGGATAGGGTAATTTGGCAAAAACCCTTTACCGATGCAGGTTTTGCGGGCAGTTACCCCGACAATTGTGTGCCCAGAGCAACGTGCGCGGAGATCCCCCAAAAAAGCGACGTGTTCTGACACAGCGCAATGCTTGGTCGTGCAATGTTGCGATATAATGAAAACGATTCGCATTTACGCAACACGCACAACCCTACGCACCCATTCTGTCACGGATCACGCACGATGCGGCTTTCCGAGCTTACCCGCCGGGCGACGGCGGTGGTGGATCACGTTGAAGACCGTGAGCCCGCCGATCCCATCAGCCAACGCCTGCGCGAACTCGGTTTCGTGACGGGCGAATCGGTGCGCGTGGTGGCCGTCGGCCCGTTCGGCGGCGATCCGCTGGTCGTGCAGGTGGGCTTTACGCGCTTTGCCCTGCGCCGCCAGGAAGCCGCCCGCGTGCGGCTGCGCGCTGAAGCGGCAACGCAGCCCACCCAACCCGCCGCCGCCGCCGAAACACCCCCGCCCGCCCAGGTGCGCAAGGCGGCTTGATTTCCGGCCCATCGCTTTCTGGCCTTTGCAGATGCACGCTTCTCCCGCTTCCTCCTCCCCCGCGCTCCGCGTCGCACTGGTCGGCAATCCGAACTGCGGCAAGACCGCGCTGTTCAATCTGCTGACGGGCAGCCGCCAGAAGGTGGCGAACTACGCCGGCGTGACGGTCGAGCGCAAGGAGGGCCGCTTCGTTGCGCCGTCGGGCCGGCATGTACAGATCCTCGACCTGCCGGGCGCCTACAGCCTGGTGGCCACCAGCCCCGACGAAGCCATCACGCGCGACATCTGCCTCGGCACGTTCCGTGGCGAGCCGCGCCCCGACCTGCTGATCTGCGTGGTCGATGCGACCAACCTGCGCCTGCACTTGCGCTTCGTGCTGGAGCTGCAGCGCCTGGGCCTGCCGATGGTGCTGGCGCTCAATATGGTGGACGCCGCCGAGCGCCGCGGCATCCGCATCGACCGCGCCAAGCTGGAAGCCGCGCTGGGCGTGCCGGTGGTGCAGACCGTGGCGATCAAGCGCAATGGCGCCGCCGATCTGGTCGCGCACATCGACCACGAACGCCTGCCCGCCGTGCCGGTGGGCCTGTCCGCCGACGCCGATCCGCACATTGAAGTGAAACGCCTGCTCGACACCGCCGTCACCATGCCGCGCAGCACGGCCGAGCTGGACGACCGGCTCGACCGCATCGTGCTGCATCCGGTGCTGGGCCTGGCGCTGCTGGCCGTGCTGATGTTCTTCATGTTCCAGGCCGTGTTCTCGTGGGCCAAGCCGCTCATGGATGGCATCCAGGCCGGCGTGGAAGCGGTGGGCGTGTGGGTGGGCACGGTCATGCCCGATGGCATGCTCAGGAGCCTGTTGGTCGACGGCATCATCGCCGGCGCGGGCAGCGTGCTGGTGTTCCTGCCGCAGATCCTGATCCTGTTCCTCTTCATCCTGGCGCTGGAAGAGTCCGGCTACCTGCCGCGCGCGGCCTTCCTGCTCGACCGGCTGATGGCGGGCGCGGGGCTGTCGGGCCGCTCGTTCATTCCGCTGCTCTCCAGCTTCGCCTGCGCGATTCCCGGCGTGATGGCCACGCGCACCATCCAGGACCCGCGCGACCGGCTGGTGACCATTCTGGTGGCGCCGCTGATGACCTGCTCGGCGCGGCTGCCGGTGTATGCGCTGCTGATCGGTGCGTTCATTCCGGTGCGGCAGGTGTGGGGCGTGTTCAACCTGCAGGGGCTGGTGCTGTTCGCGCTGTACATGGCGGGCATCGTGTCGGCGCTGGTGGTGGCCTACGTGCTCAAGTACCTCAAGCGCGACCGCAACGAGCATCCGCTCATCCTCGAGCTGCCGTCGTACCGCCTGCCGAACCCGCGCAACCTGGCCATCGGCCTGATCGAGCGCGCGCGCATCTTCCTGCGCCGCATCGGTACGGTCATCCTCAAGATGATGGTGGTGCTGTGGTTCCTCTCCACCTTCCCGTCGCCGCCGGCGGGCGCCACCGGCCCGGCCATCGACTACAGCTTCGCCGGCCACATCGGTCGCGCGCTGGAAGTCGTGTTCGCGCCGATCGGCTTCAACTGGCAGATGTGTATCGCGCTGATTCCGGGCATGGCCGCACGCGAGGTGGCCGTGGGGGCGCTGGCGACGGTGTACTCGCTGTCGGCCACGCATGAGAACGCCGCCGCGCAGCTCGCCCCCGTGATCGCCGCGCAATGGCCGCTGGCCACCGCGCTGGCCTTCCTGGCGTGGTACGTGTACGCGCCGCAGTGCATCTCGACGCTGGCCGCCATCCGCCGCGAGACCAACTCATGGAAGGTGATGGCCGCCACCGCCGGCTACCTCTTCGCGCTGGCCTACCTGGCCGCCTTCATCACCTATCACATCGCACGGGTGCTGGCATGAGCGTGTATCACGTAGTGGAAACCGGCGTCGTCGCCACGGTGGTGGCGATGAGCGCGCTGTCGATGATGGGTCGCTACGCGCCGGTCATGCGTGCTCGCGCGATGGCGCGCGTGGCGGGCTGGTGCGACCGCCCCGCACGGCCGGGTTGGGTGCGCGCCTTCGGCCAGCGCCTGCTGACACCGGGCGCGGCACCGTCGTGCCACTCCGATCCGCTCTCGGGCAGCGCGTGCGGCAGCGGCTGCAGCGGTTGCGCGTCGGGCGAGTCATCGACGCCGACCGAGCAGCCGATCCAATTCATGCGCCGCAAGTAACGACGCAACGCCGCCACAGCGCCAACGGACCCTGCATGGGTCCGTTTTGTTTTGCGCAATGCAAGCGTAGACTGGTCCCAACCTGAACGGGGGGACGCACCATGACAGAAGACCTGCTGGTTCAGCTGATCGCGGAAGTCGAAAAGGAAGACCCGGTGGATTTCGCCAACCTGCCCTTCGACGAGCAGATGTTGCGCGGCCTGGTCTGCAAGCTGGTCTCGCACCAGCTCACGCAGATGGAAGATGCGCACTTCAGCCAGGACGAGGTGATTGTTTCGCTAACGGCGAGCATCGCCAAACTGGTGCTGGAAAACCTCGTGCTGAATGCGCGCCTGCTGGCGCAGCAAGGGCACAGTGAAAGCGCCCGCGAACTGCTGGAGCGCATCGCCCGCCAGGCCAAGGGCTAGGCAGCCAGACGTTAGGACGCCACGTTGTACTGCGTGCGCGCCACCGTCAGGAAGCGCTTGACGACGTGCAGGCCACGAATCGCGGCAGCGTCATCGTCGGTCCGGAAATCAAATTCGGCGCTCCAGTTGCAGCCGGTGTGATCGGGGCGGTGAATGCACATGGCGCGCAGTTCGCACTGGGCGCATTCCGGGTGCTGCTGGACGCAACGGGCCAGCAGGGTCTTGAGTTCATCTTCGGACTTGAGACGGCGTCGCATCGGCATCTCCTGGGTGGCACATGGTCTGTTGGAGGGAGACACGCCCGGTGAGTTTCCCCATGATCCCGACGATGATGTTTCAGAGCGTAACTAGGTCACCTCGCGCATCACATCAGGCATTCAGGCCGATGGCGTTGCCCGCACCCGCACGCGCCTGACATGCCGGGCACACTCCATAAAGCGCCAGCGCGTGCTCGCGCAGCACAAAGCCGCGCGCGGCGGCCACGCTCTCTTGCCGCGCCTCGATCGCATCGTCGTGAAACTCTTCCACGCGCCCGCAGGCGAGGCAGATCAGGTGATCGTGGTGCGCGCCTTCGTTGATCTCGTACACCGCATGGCTGGCCTCGAACGTGTGCCGCAGCAGCACGCCGGCATCCACCAGTTGGTTGAGCACCCGATAGACGGTCGAGATGCCGATGTCGATCTCGGAGGTAAGCAGCTGGCGATAGACGTCTTCCGCGCTCAGGTGGCGGCCGTGGTCCGTACCGGCGGCGAGGATGTCCAGGATCTTGACGCGCGGCGACGTGGCTTTGAGCCCGGCCCGGTGCAGGTCGGTCGAGTTTGGCATGGCGTTGGAGCGAGAAAGGGGTGCGGCTGACGTAGCGGGATGCAGGGGGATTCAGAAAAAGATGGCATGGCTGGCGCCCGGGAAAGTCGCAGTCGGGAAAGCGGGGTCTGAGTGCTTTCCCGACTGTCGGGCGGCTGGCTACGGCCAAACGCTCTGTGTGTCAGAGCGGTCCCCACAAAAGATCGGTTGCCGGGGCGCCCAGGACTGGGCGCACGCACAGCGGAATTCGGTTCGACGTGCCGGGCTTTCTCAGGTGGTTGCCTGTGCTGCAGCGCTGTCGATGGATCAACTATAAATGCGAATGATTCGCATTTCAAGGACTTTTTGCGGCCCTGCTGGTGACCCAGGCTTTCCAGGCGGCGGACATGAAAAAAGCCGGCCCCGCTCTCGCGGGGTCCGGCTTCGTACAGCTCGGCTTGTCTATCAGGCCGCTTCCGCCAGCGGCACGCGGATCAGGTGGTCGAACGCCGACAGCGCTGCCTTCGCGCCATCACCGGTGGCGATGATGATCTGCTTGAACGGCACGGTGGTCGAATCGCCCGCCGCGAACACGCCTTCCGCGCTGGTCTGGCCGCGCGCATCGACGATTATCTCGCCGAAGCGGTTGCGCTCCACGGCGCCGTCCAGCCACTCGGTGTTGGGCACCAGGCCGATCTGCACGAACACGCCTTCCAGCGCGACGTCGTGGTCGGCACCGCTCACGCGGTCCTTGTAGCGCAGGCCGTTGACCTTCTCGCCGTTGCCGGTGATCTCGGTGGTCTGCGCGTTGGTGACGATGGTCGCGTTGGACAGGCTTTGCAGCTTGCGTACCAGCACGGCATCGGCGCGGAGCTGATCGCCGAACTCCAGCAGCGTGACATGGGTGACGAGGCCGGCCAGGTCGATGGCCGCTTCCACGCCCGAGTTGCCGCCGCCGATCACGGCCACGCGCTTGCCCTTGAACAGGGGGCCATCGCAGTGCGGGCAATAGGCGACGCCCTTGTTCTTGTATTCCTGCTCGCCAGGCACGCCCACGTTGCGCCAGCGCGCGCCGGTCGACAGGATCACCGAGCGGCCCTTGAGCACCGCGCCGTTGGCCAGCGTCACCTCGGCAAAGCCGCCCGGCGCGTCGGCCGGCGTGAGCTTGACCGCGCGCTGCGCGTTCATGATGTCGACCTCGTACTGGCGCACGTGCTGCTCCAGCGCGGCGGCAAACTTCGGCCCTTCGGTCTCCTGCACGGAGACGAAGTTCTCGATGGCCAGCGTGTCCAGCACCTGGCCGCCGAAGCGCTCGGCCACCACGCCGGTGCGCACGCCCTTGCGTGCGGCGTACACGGCCGCTGCCGCGCCCGCCGGGCCACCGCCGACGATCAGCACGTCGTACGGGTCGCGGGCGGCGAGCTTCTCGGCATCGCGCGCGGCGGCGCCGGTGTCGATCTTGGCGAGGATCTCTTCCACGCCCATGCGGCCCGAGCCAAACGTTTCGCCGTTCAGGAACACGGTCGGCACGGCCATGATCTTGCGCGACTCGACTTCGCCCTGGAACAGCGCGCCGTCAATCGCCACGTGCTGGATGCGCGGGTTGATCACCGACATCACGTTCAGCGCCTGGACCACGTCCGGGCAGTTCTGGCACGTGAGCGACATGTAGGTCTCGAAGCGGAAATCGCCTTCGATATTGCGGATCTGCTCGATCACGTCGGCTTCGAGCTTGGGGGCATAGCCGCCCACTTGCAGCAGCGCCAGCACCAGCGAAGTGAACTCGTGGCCGGTCGGGATCGCGGCAAAGCGCACGCTCACATCGGAGCCGGTGCGGCGGATCAGGAACGATGGCGACCGTTCGCCATCGTCGCGTTGTTCGGTCAGCACGATCATGCCGGACTGCTCGGCGACGTCGCGCAGCAGGTCCATCATGTCGCGGGAGCCCTCGCTGTCATCGATCGAGGCGACCAGCTCAATGGGCTGCACGAGGCGTTCGAGGTAGGCCTTCAGTTGGGCCTTGACATCAGCATCCAGCATGACGACTTCCTTATTCGTATTGATTCGTATCGGGACAGTCCGGGGAGGTGACACATGGGCACATGCCGCCTCCCCTTAAGCAAACGGCCGGCAGTGCCGGCCGCTGCAATCAAGCGGCAAAGCCGCTTGGAACCTGTTCATGGTCCGTAGCGAGCGGCCTGAGGTTGGCCCGAGAAGCGCAGCCGTACATGGGTACGGCGAGCATCACAGGGCCAAGATCGGGACGCGCAGTAGGACCGTGGGCAGGTTCGCTTAGATCTTGCCGACCAGGTCCAGCGACGGCTTGATCGTCTTGGCGCCTTCGTTCCACTTGGCCGGGCACACGTTGCCCGGGTTGTTGGCGACGAACTGGGCTGCCTTGAGCTTGCGCAGGGTTTCCTTCACGTCACGCGCGATGGCGTTGTCGTGCACTTCCGAGGTCTTGATCACGCCTTCCGGGTTGATCACGAAGGTGCCGCGCAGGGCCAGGCCTTCTTCCGGGATGTGCACGCCGAAGGCGTTGGTCAGCTTGTGGGTCGGGTCGCCCACCAGCGGGAACTGGGCCTTGCCGACGGCCGGCGAGGTTTCGTGCCACACCTTGTGCGAGAAATGCGTGTCGGTCGTGACGATGTAGACCTCGGCGCCAGCCTTCTGGAACTCGGCGTAGTTTTCGGCAGCGTCTTCCACTTCGGTCGGGCAGTTGAAGGTGAAGGCGGCCGGCATGAAGATCAGCACGGACCACTTGCCCTTGAGCGACTGGTCGGTGACTTCAATGAACTTGCCGTTGTGGAAAGCCTCGGCCTTGAACGGCTGCACTTGGGTGTTGATCAGCGACATAGTGGTTCTTTGGGTTGGTTGTTGGGTTGACGACGGGAGTGATCGTATCGGGACCCGTCGCATTGCACAAATTGATTGATACGATCGATTCGATTGCTAATAGCTATTATACACGGGGTTGCCAGCCGCCCCTAAGGTGTACCCGGCCAACTTTACAAATCTGCACGCAGGGTGCGCACGATGCGCGCCATCACGCATGTCGTCTTCCGTGTCGCGCTGCATGCAATATGCTGGGTGAACGGGGCCTGCCCACACTGTGGCCGCCTGGCACGGCGCTTGCGCACAGCATGGGTTCGCAACCCCGTCGTGCGTGCCGATCGCGCCACCCTCTTCTGGTCGGCACGCGCGTCCGCAGTCAGGCGCCCGCGCCCGGCCCATGGAGGACCCCTCGTCATGACGCGCAACCCGACCGCGCTGCTGGTGGATGACCCGCTCTGGTACAAGGACGCCGTCATCTACCAACTGCACGTCAAGTCGTTCTGCGATTCCAATAACGACGGCGTGGGCGATTTTCCTGGCCTGATCTCCAGATTGGACTACATCGCCGAGCTGGGCGTGGACGTCATCTGGCTGCTGCCGTTCTATCCGTCCCCCCGCCGCGACGACGGCTACGACATCGCGGAGTACCGCGGCGTGCACCCCGACTACGGCACCATGGCCGACGTCCGCCGCTTCATTACCGAGGCGCATGCGCGCGGCCTGCGCGTCATCACCGAGCTCGTCATCAACCACACGTCGGACCAGCACCCATGGTTCCAGCGTGCGCGCCGGGCCAAGCCGGGCTCGGCGCTGCGTGACTTCTACGTGTGGTCCGAGCACGACAAGAAGTACGCCGGCACGCGCATCATCTTCATCGACAGCGAGCTCTCCAACTGGACGTGGGACCCGGTGGCCAACGCCTACTTCTGGCACCGCTTCTACTCCCATCAGCCCGACCTGAACTTCGACAACCCGCGCGTGCTCAAGGCCATCCTGGGCGTGATGAAGTTCTGGCTGAACCTGGGCGTGGATGGCCTGCGCCTGGATGCCGTGCCCTACCTGGTGGAGCGCGAAGGCACCTCCAACGAGAACCTGCCCGAGACGCACGAAGTGCTGCGCAAACTGCGCGCCGCCATGGACGCCGAATTCAAGCACCGCCTGCTGCTGGCCGAGGCCAACCAGTGGCCCGAAGACACGCAGGAGTACTTCGGCGCCGGCGACGAATGCCACATGGCCTTCCACTTCCCGCTGATGCCGCGCATGTACATGGCCATCGCGCGTGAAGACCGCTTCCCCATCACCGACATCATGCGGCAGACGCCCGAGGTGCCGAGCTGCTGCCAGTGGGCGATCTTCCTGCGCAACCACGACGAGCTGACGCTGGAGATGGTGACCGACGCCGAGCGCGACTACCTGTGGGAGGTCTACGCCAGCGACCGCCGCGCGCGCCTGAACCTCGGTATCCGCCGGCGACTGGCGCCGCTCTTGGAGCGCGACCGCCGCCGCGTCGAGCTGATGAACAGCCTGCTGTTCTCGATGCCCGGCACGCCCGTCATGTACTACGGCGACGAGATCGGCATGGGCGACAACATTCACCTGGGCGACCGCGACGGCGTGCGCACGCCCATGCAGTGGTCGCCCGACCGCAACGGGGGCTTTTCGCGCGCCGACCCCGAGCAGCTCGTGCTGCCGGCCATCATGGGCTCGCTGTACGGCTACGAATCGGTGAACGTCGAGGCGCAGAGCCGCGACGCACATTCGCTGCTGAACTGGACGCGCCGCATGCTCGCCACGCGCAAGCGGCACCGCGTGTTCGGGCGCGGCAGCATCCACTTCCTGCAGCCGTCCAACCGCAAGGTGCTGGCCTATATCCGCGCGCTGGAAGACGAGCCGCCGATGCTGTGCGTGGCCAATCTATCGCGAGCCTCGCAGGCGGTGGAGCTGGACCTGTCGAACTATGCGCAGCGCGTGCCGGTGGAGCTGATTGGCGGCACGGCGTTCCCGCCCGTTGGGCAGCTCCCCTATCTGCTGACGCTGCAGCCGTACGCCTTCTTCTGGCTGGAGCTGCGCGAGCACGAACCCGGCCCCTCGTGGGCACAGCCGGTGGCGGAGCAGTTGCCGGAGTTCACCACGCTGGTGCTGCGCGCGGGGCTCGACGCCCTGGCCGACACGCGCCAGCGCGAAGCGCACCGCCAGCTGATCGAACGCGAGATCCTGCCGACCTACCTGCCCATGCGCCGCTGGTTTGCCGCCATGGACAGCGTGCTGCGCGACGCGCGCTTTGCCTGGGGCGCGGCGTTGCCGGTCGATCCTGCGTGCACCCACCGGCCGCTCACGGGCGCGACCCGGCCCGAGGTGTTCCTCAACGAGATCGTCGTCACGCTGGGCGACGCCGATGGCGTCGAACGCATCGAGCGCTACCTGCTGCCGTTGTCGATCGCGTGGGAGTCGGCCACGCTGGCCGCGCTGCCGGTCCAGCTGGCGGTCGCGCGCGTGCGGCGCGGCCGCCATGTCGGCTACCTGACCGACGCCTTCACCACCGAGACCTTCGCCCGCGCCCTGCTCGCCAACCTCGCATGCGGCGCCACCGTGGAGGCCAGCAACGGCACCGTGCGCTTCGAGCCCGAACCGGACCTCGCCACGGCGCAGGCCGCCCCCCTGCCGCTGGCGCCCGACGCGCCGGTGCAGTGGCTGGCGGCGGAGCAGTCCTACAGCTCGCTGGTGATTGACGAAGCGGTCGTCGTCAAGCTGATCCGGCGCGTCTCGGCGGGCACGCACCCGGAGGTGGAGATGACGCGCCACCTCACGCGCGCGGGCTACGTTCATACCGCTGCGCTGATCGGCGAGATCGTGCACGAGGGCGCCGGCAGCGAGCCGACCACGCTGGCCGTCCTGCAGCGCTACGTGCCCAACCAGGGCGACGCCTGGACCTGGGCGCTCGACTACCTGCGCCGCACGATCGACGAGCTGGCGGTGCTGACCGAAACCGTACCGGCCGGCGAAGGCGACGAGGCGCCCATCGTCATCTCCGAGACACGCACCGACATTGATGAAGCACTGGCGGGCTACCTGGCGCAGATCGGCGCCATCGGCACGCGGCTGGGCGAGCTGCATGCCGTGCTGGCGCAGCCGGCGGAGGACCCGCACTTCGGCACCCGCGCCGCCGATGCCGACGACGTACGCGTGTGGACCGCCCGCGTGCGCGAGCAGGTCACGCGCGCGCTCGACCATCTGGAGGCGTGGCAGGAAACCCATGCGGACATCTCGCATACCGATACCGACTGGCTGCAGGCGCAGCGCGACGCGCTGCCGGCGGTCATTCGCGCGCGCGCGCAAGGCGGGCTCGGCGCGACGCTCTCGCGCGTGCACGGCGACCTCCATCTCGACCAGGTGCTGGTCGCGCAGGGCGACGCCTTCCTGATCGACTTCGGCGGCGACCCCGCCCGCCCGGTGGAAGAACGCCGGCGCAAGGACAGCCCGCTGCGCGATGTCGCCAGCCTGCTGCGCTCGCTCGACGACGTGATCGAGGCCATGCGACAGGGGCCGGAGCACGTGGCGGGGCCGGCGCAGGACCGGCGCGACCAGTTGCTCGAGCGCTTTCGCGCGGCTGCCGCCGAGCGCTTCCTGCAAGCCTACGCAGCGGCCGCCGGCAACGCTCCCGACCTGGCACTGCTCGATCTTTTCGTGCTCGAAGACGCGGCCCGCGCTGCCGGCGACGACGTCATCGCCCGGCCGGCATGGCCGCCGATTCCGCTGGCCGGGCTGGCGCGCGTGGCGCGGCGCTTGCTGGATGCCGAACCGCAGAGCGCACCGGAGACCGCACCATGACCGCCCTCGAACCCGCCACCCTACCCGTCCGATTCGAGCACGCCCTGCCGTTTGGCGCGGCGACCCTCGGGCCCGACGGCACGCGCTTTCGCCTGTGGGCACCCGATGCGGCCGAGGTGTGGGTCGAGATCGAAGGCACCGGCACCAGCACCGCCGTGCCCATGCAGGCCGAGCCGGACGGCTGGTACACCGTCATCGCGCCGGTGGACGCGGGCGCCTGCTACCGCTACCGCATCACCAACCGCGACGGCGCAACGCTCGCCGTGCCCGACCCGGCCGCGCGTGCGCAATGGCAGGACATCCACGGCCCCAGCCTGGTGGTCGACCCGACACGCTACACCTGGCAGCACCCTGGCTGGCCAGGCCGGCCGTGGCACGAGACCGTGCTGTACGAACTGCACGTCGGCGCCATGGGCGGCTTCAATGCCGTGCGTGAACGCCTGCCGGCACTGGCGCGCTTGGGGATCACCGCCGTCGAACTGATGCCGCTGGCGGAGTTTCCGGGCGCGCGCAACTGGGGCTATGACGGCGTGCTGCCGTTCGCGCCCGAAGCCAGCTACGGCACGCCCGACGAACTCAAAGCGCTGATCGATGCCGCGCATGGCCTGGGGCTGATGGTCTTCCTCGACGTGGTCTACAACCACTTCGGACCGGATGGCAACTACCTGCACCACTACGCGCGCCGTTTCTTCCGCGAAGGCATACGCACGCCCTGGGGCGAGTCCATCGACTTCCGCCAGCCGCAGGTGCGCGAATTCTTCATCCAGAACGCGCTGATGTGGCTGATGGAATATCGCTTCGATGGGCTGCGGCTGGATGCCGTGCAGGCCATTGGCGAGCGCGACTGGCTGGGCGAACTGGCCACGCGCGTGCACCAGGCAGTGGAGCCCGGGCGGTACGTGCACCTGGTGCTGGAGAACGAAGACAACACCGCATCGCTGCTGCATGGCGCCGATGTGCCCAAGACCCGCTCCGTTGGCACCTATGAAGCGCAATGGAACGACGACGGCCACCACACGCTGCATGTGCTGCTGACCGGCGAACACGAAGGCTATTACGCCCCCTACGCCGACACCCCCGCGCAGCGGCTGGCGCGCGTGCTGCAAGACGGCTTCTGCTACCAGGGCGAGCCCTACCTGCTGCACAACGGCGCCCCGCGCGGCGAGCCCAGCGGGGCATTGCCGCCCACGGCCTTCGTGCTGTTCCTGCAGAACCACGACCAGATCGGCAACCGCGCCTTTGGCGAGCGGCTCACGCGCCTGGTGCACCCCGACGCGCTGCATGCCGCGCAGGCGCTCGTGCTGTTGTGCCCGCAGATCCCCCTGCTCTTCATGGGCGAGGAGTGGGGCAGCCTGCGCCCCTTCTACTACTTCACCAGCCACCATGGCGCACTGGCCGATGCCGTGCGCGAAGGCCGGCAGCGCGACTTCGCGGGCTTTGCGGCGTTTGCCGATCCGCACCTGCGCGCACGCATTCCCGACCCGAACGATGAGCGCACCTTCCTCGACTCCGAGCCGGGCGAGGCCGATCCCACCCTGCCCGAACACCTCGACTGGCTGCACCGTACCCACCGCCTGCTGGCGCTGCGCCATGCGCAGATCGTGCCGCGCCTGGTGGGCGCCCGCGCGCTGGATGCCGTGGCGCTCGGCAGCTCGGGTGCCCTGGCGCGCTGGCGGCTGGGCGATGGCAGCGTGCTCACGCTGGCCGTCAACCTTGGGCCCCAGCCGGTTGCACTGCCCACCGCGCTGGCGGGCGACCCGACCGACCTGCTCCACGAATCGCGCGACGGCGCGGCCGCCATGCTGGCGACGCACCATGTCCCGCCGCGCGCCTGCGTGGCACTGCTCAGCACGCCGTCTGCGGCGCGCACCTCGCCATGAATCACCAGACCTCCACCCAAGCAGCCCACACCGCCTTGCACCAGCTCGCGCAGGACGCCGGCCTGCAGGTCGACTGGGAAGACGCCGGCGGCCACGCCCTGCGCGTGAACGACGACGTGCTGCGCGCCGCGCTGCGCAGCCTGGGCCTGCCCGCCGACACCGCCACCGACGTGCGCGACAGCCGCGCCCGCCTGCAGGCCGAAGCCGACAGCCTGACCGTGCCCTTGCTGGCCACCGGCGTGGCCGGACAGCCCATCGAGCTGGCCACTGCGCTGCCGCAACTGTCCGCCCTGGCCGGTCGCCCCTACCGGATCGATCTTGAGCAAGGCGGTGCCGCCGAGGGCACCGTGCACGCCGGCGCCGACCGCGAGCACGCCACGCTGCGGCTGGCGCCGGTGCAGGCGGCGGGCTATCACCGGCTGCGCATCGACACCGGCGCCTACACCGGCATCGAAGCCACGCTGGCGATTGCCCCGGCGCGCTGCTACAGCGTGGCCGACGCACTGCAGGCGCGCGGACGCCCGCCCCAGGCGCGCCTGTGGGGCAGCTCCGCGCAGCTCTACGGCTTGCGGCGCAGCGGCGAGCACGCGGCCCTCGCGGCCGGGCTGGGCGACTACACCGCAGCGGGCGTGCTCGCACACAGCCTGGCCCAGCACGGCGCCGACGCGCTGGCGCTGAGCCCCGTGCACGCCATGTTCAGCGCAGACACGCACCGCTATTCACCGTACTCCCCATCGAGCCGGCTGTTCCTCAACGCCGCGATGGTCGACCCGGCGGCATTGTTGGGGCCGGCCGCCGCGCGCCAGGCGATTGCCGACTGCGGCCTGGCCGATACCTACGCTCAACTCGAAACCGCAACCCTGATCGACTGGCCGGCTAGCGCCACGGCGCGGCTCGCGGTGCTGCGCACGCTGCACCGGCGGATGCTGCAGGACGCCGAGGCCGGTGACGACACGGCCCGCCGCCTGCACGAGCAATTCCACGCGTTCTGCGCCGCGCGCGGGCACAGCCTGCTCGACCACGCGCACTTCGAGACGCTCGATGCACACCTGCGCCAGGAACATCCGCAGATGTGGCACTGGAAGCAGTGGCCGGCCACCTACCAGTCGCCATCGTATTTGGCGGTGCGCGCCTTCGCCCGCGACCACCAGGACGACGTGGATTTCCACCTCTTCCTGCAATGGGCGGCTGCGCGCCAGCTGGCCGCCGCGCAGCGCACCGCCGAGGACGCCGGCATGGCCATCGGCCTGATGGCCGATCTGGCAGTCGGCACCGACAGCGCAGGCAGCCACGCGTGGAGCCTGCAACGCGACCTGCTGATCGGCCTGACGGTGGGCGCACCGCCCGACCTCTTCAACACCCAGGGGCAAAACTGGGGCCTCACCACCTTCAGCCCGCGCGCCATGCGCACGCAGGGCTTTGCCGCCTTCCTCGAGATGCTGCGCGCGGTGATGGCCACGCCCGGCGGCGTGCGCATCGACCACGTGCTGGGGCTGATGCGGCTGTGGGTGGTGCCCGAAGGCGCGCGGGCGGTGGATGGCGTCTACCTGCACTATCCGCTGCAGGACCTGCTGCGGCTGATTGCGTTGGAGTCATGGCGCAACCGCTGCGTGGTCATCGGCGAAGACCTCGGCACCGTCTCGGGCGGGCTGCGCGAGCGCCTGGCCGACACCGGCCTGCTCGGCATGCGCATCCTCTGGTTTGAGCGCGATGAAGGTCGCGATGGGAGCCAACCCGGCGCCGGACCTGACGCCCCCTATCGATTGCCCGCAACCTGGGCACGCACCTCGGTGGCCATGACCAGCACGCACGACCTGCCGACCCTGGTCGGCTGGTGGACCGGCAACGACGTGCACTGGCAGGGCAAGCTCGGCCTGCTGCCGATCGGCATGAACGAGACGCAGGCGCGCACCCAGCGCATGGCGGACCGCCACGCGCTGGTGGATGCGTTCGCGCGGCAGAACGCAGCCGTGCAGGAGGCCGGCAACGCGCCGATGCTGCGCGTCGCGCCGTTGCAGGCGGCACTGGCACAGGCGAGCGCCGCAGCGCCGGCAGAACGCGACGCCATCCTCGGCGCCAGCACCGGCGACTTCGCCACCGCGGCCACGGCCTACACCGCCGCCGCTCCCGTGCCGCTGGCCATCGTGCCGCTGGAAGACCTGTTCGGCCTGCTGGAGCAGCCCAACCTGCCCAGCACCATCGAGACCCACCCCAACTGGCGCCGCCGCCTGCCCGCGCCGGCCGGCACGCTGCTGGAAAACCCGGCCGTGCAGGCCCGGCTGACCGCCCTCGCCCGCGCCCGCACCGACGCCGCCTAGCCCGTTTGCCGCCCCGCACGGGTTAACACCGACTGCGCATCCTCCAGCGCGCCCCTAAAATTCCTCTATTCATATAGATGACTAGAGCAATGCGTGACCAACGCGTCGCTCACGTCACCCAGAGGAGACGGCATGTTCGGCTGGTTCAAGGAAATTTCAGCGGGGGAGAAGCGCACCTTCTGGGCGTGCTTTGGCGGCTGGGCGCTCGATGCGCTCGACGTGCAGATGTTCAGTCTGGTCATCCCCACCATCATCGCGGCGTGGCATATCGGCAAGACCGAGGCCGGGCTGGTGTCGGGCGTCACGCTGGTGGCGTCGGCGCTGGGCGGCTGGATTGCGGGGGCGCTGACCGACCGCTATGGCCGCGTGCGCACGCTGCAGATCACGGTGGCGTGGTTCTCGCTGGCGACCTTCGCCTCGGCCTTCGCGCAGAGTTTCGACCAGTTCCTGGTGCTCAAGGCCATCCAGGGCTTCGGCTTTGGCGGCGAGTGGGCCGCGGGCGCGGTGCTGATGGCCGAGAGCATCCGCGCCAGCCATCGCGGCAAGGCCATGGGCACGGTGCAGAGCGCGTGGGCCGTGGGCTGGGGCGCGGCGGTGCTGCTGTATGCGCTCACCTATTCCTTCATTGAGCCCGCCCTCGCGTGGCGCGTGATGTTTGCCGCGGGGCTGCTGCCGGCGCTGCTGATCCTCTACATCCGCCGTGGCGTGCAAGAGCCCACCGTTGCCAAAACGGTGGCGACGCCTGACGCCATGCCGGTCTCGCGCTTCCCGCTGCTCGACATCTTCCGCCCGCAGGTGCTGCGCATGACGCTGATCGGCGGGCTGCTCGGCGTCGGCGCGCACGGCGGCTACTACGCGCTGATGACGTGGCTGCCCACGTATCTGAAGACCGAGCGCCACCTGTCGGTGCTCGGCACCGGCGGCTACCTGGCGGTGATCATCTTCGCGTTCTGGGCGGGCTGCGTGGCCAGCGCCTGGCTGCTCGACGTGATCGGCCGGCGCGGCAACATCCTGCTGTTCTCGTGCTGCTGCGTAGTGACGGTGCTGGTCTACCTGCTGTTGCCGCTGTCCGATGGCGCGATGCTGGTGCTGGGCTTTCCGCTCGGCTTCTTTGCCGCCGGCATTCCAGCCAGCATGGGGGCGCTGTTCAACGAGCTGTATCCGCACGGCGTGCGCGGCACCGGCGTGGGCTTTTGCTACAACTTCGGCCGCGTGGTGTCCGCCGCGTTTCCGGTGCTGGTGGGCAAGATGAGCGCGTCGATGTCGCTGGGCACGGCCATCGGCATCGATGCGGCCATCGCGTACGCCATCGTCGCCGTGGCGGTGCTGATGCTGCCCGAGACGCGCGGCCGCGACCTGGCGGCCGTCACTGCCTGATTCCCGTCCCATGAACACCCCGACCATCCTTCGCTGCCAGGAGACTCCATGCCCACGCGCCGTGCCTTCAACACCGGGCTGCTTGCCATGCTAGGTTCCATCGCCCTCGCGGGCTGCGCGGTCAGCGGCACGCCAGACAAGACCGCGCGCATCACCGGCATCGACACGCATGCGCACGTGTTCGAGCGCGGCCTGCCGCTGGCGGGCGCGCGGCGCTATGCGCCGTCGTACGATGCGCCGCTGGCGGCCTACCTGGCGCAGCTCGACGCGCATGGCCTGTCGCATGGCGTGCTGATCCAGCCGAGCTTTCTCGGCGTCGACAACAGCTATCTGCTGGCCGCCCTCAAGCAAGCCCCGCAACGGCTGCGCGGCGTGGCCGTGATCGACCCGACCGTGCCAGAGACCTTTCTCGCGCAGCTGGATACGGAAGGCATCGTCGGCATCCGCCTGAACCTGTTCAGCGTGCCCGACCCGCAGCTGACCTCGCCCACGTGGCAGGCGGCGCTGCGCCGTCTGCACGCGCTGGGCTGGCACGTGGAGCTGCACGTGGAGGCCCGCCGCCTGCCCGCGCTGCTGCCGCCGCTGCTGGAGGCGCAGATCAACGTGGTGGTCGACCACTTTGGCCGGCCCGACCCCGCGCTCGGCGTTGGCGACCCAGGCTTTGCCGCGCTGCTCGCCGCCGGCCGCTCGCGCCGCGTGTGGGTGAAGGTGTCCGGCGCCTACCGAAACGGCGACGGTGGCGACGGCGAGGCCACCGCGCTGGCCGCCATGCCGCGCCTGAAGGATGCGCTCGGCCTGGACCGCCTGGTCTGGGGCAGCGACTGGCCGCACACGCAATACGAAGCGCGCATCCGCTATGACACGGCCTGGGCGTTTGCCGACGTGCTGCTGCCCGATACGAAGGCGCGGCGCCAGGTGCTGGTCGATACGCCCGCGCAACTGTTCCGCTTCGTCTGACGGTCGCGGCGCGATACCCCGTTTCGCCAATCGCGAATCGCGCCGCGCGGCGTGCATGCCTACACTGGCCGCTCCTCGTTCCACACAACAAGAAAGGAGCCGCCATGCAGCAGCATCGACTCGTCGACCGGCAATTCGGCCAGGTCGCGCAGACCTATCTCACCAGCGCCGTGCACGCGCAGGGCGCCGACCTCGATGCCCTGGCCGCGCTGGCCCAGGCGACGCCGCATGCCAAGGTGCTCGACCTCGGCTGCGGCGGCGGCCACGTGAGTTTTGCCATGGCGCCGCACGCCGCTGCGGTGGTGGCCTACGACCTGTCGGACGACATGCTGGGCGTGGTGGCCACCGAAGCCGCCAGGCGCGGCCTCACGCAACTGCATACGCAAGCCGGCCGCGCCGAAGCGCTGCCGTTTGACGATGCCGCCTTCGACATCGTCGCCACACGCTTCTCGGCCCACCATTGGTACGACGTACGCGCCGGCCTGGCCGAGGCGCGGCGCGTGCTCAAACCCGGCGGCAAGCTCGTCGTGGTGGATATCGTCGCGCCGGAAGCGCCGCTGCTCGACACGCTGCTGCAGACCGCCGAGGTGCTGCGCGACGCCTCGCACGTGCGCGACTACCGCGTCTCCGAATGGCAGGCCATGCTGGCCCAGGCCGGCTTCACGCCCGGCACGCCGCGCACCTGGAAGCTGACCATGGCCTTCGGCGGCTGGCTCGCGCGCATGGGCACGCCGCCGGTGCGCGCCGATGCCATCCGCGACCTGTTCGACCGTGCGGCAGACGAAGCGCGGCAGTACTTTGCGGTGGCGGATGATCATTCGTTCACCATCGACGCGATGATGATCGAGGCGGCCTAACGGGTGTCGACAGGTGCAACCCGCGTAGGGCGCGGGCGCGGATGCAGCTTCGCTCAGCGCAGATTGAAAAAATATCTGATCGCGGGGCGCGCCCGGAAACGGTGATTGCCATTACCCTTGCAAGACCGTTCGACCCACCCGTAGCCGCCGGCGGATGCTTCGCCCGGCTGCGCCGGCCTGCGCTGCCATGTACGCCCTGCTACCTGCCTTTGTTTCGTCGCTGTTCCTGTTCTTCAGTGCCTACGTGCTGCTCACGCGTGACCGGACGCGGACAAGCCTCACGTTCTTCGGCCTGACCATCCTGACCTGCCTGTGGCAGGGGATCTGGGCGTTTTTGTTCCTGAGCAGCACGGTGAGCACGGCCGAGGTGCTGGCCAAGCTCGGCTGGCTGGCGATCCTGCCACTGCCGACCGTGCTCTATCACTTTGCGACCGAAGTGGCAGAGCGCCCCGACGAGCGGCGCTGGCTCGTCGCGTCGTACACGCTGTCGGCGGTGCTGATGGTGCTGCTGATCGCCACCGATTGGGTGATCGCCGGCGTGCGGCACTTCGATTTCGGGTTCTACCCGAAGGCGGGGCCGCTGGAAGCCATCCACATTACCCAGACCACGCTGCTGGTGCTGCGCGCCATCTGGCTGCTGTATGTCGGGCAACGGCACGCCACGGTGGAAAAACGCCGGCGCCTGCAGCTGTGTCTATTGGGCATCGCGGTGTACTCGCTGGCCGCGGCGGACTACGCGGTGAACTATGGCGTGGCGCTGTATCCGCCCGGTGTCGTGTTCATTGCTGTCAGCCCGATCCTGATCACGTGGGCGCTGGTCAAGCTGGACTGGATGCGGCCCTACATGCTGGCCGCCGGCATGGCGCACGAGCTGCGCACCCCGCTGGCCACCATCCGCCTGCAGGCCGCGGAGATGGCCCGCGCGTGGCCGGAGCTGTTCAAGGGCTACCAGCTGGCCGTCAGCAACGGCCTGTGCCCGGACACCCTATCCCCAGACACACTCAAGCGGGTCTCCCGCCTGGCCAACACGATCGGCGCGGAAGCGACCACCGCGCATGCCGTCATCGACATGGCGCTGGCGTCGATCACGCTCGACCGGCTCGACACCCGGCAGTTTGCCGCCCACAGCCTCTACGAGTGCGTGGCCGATGCCATCGAGCGCTACCCCTTCCAGATTGGGGAACGCGGCCGCGTGACGCTCGCGGGCTTCGATCCGGCCTGGCGCTTCCATGGCTCGGACACCTTGCTGGTGTACGTGATCTTCAACCTGACCAAGAACGCCCTCTACGCCATCCACAGCGCCCGCAAAGGCATCATCCAGATCACCACCACCTGGAGCGGCGAGCACTACATCGTCGAGTTCCGGGATTCGGCAGACGGCATCCCGGCGCAGCATCTAGGGCGCATCTTCGATCCGTTCTTTTCCACCAAAAACCACGGCAGCGGCAGCGGCATGGGGCTGACGTTCTGCCGGCGGGTGATGGAGTCGTTCGGCGGCAAGATCGATTGCCAGTCGACCGAGGGCGAAGGCGCCTGCTTTTCGTTGTACTTCCCGCGCCTGCCCTAGGGCGGGCTCACTCGCCGGCGGCCGCGCTGCGCAGCCCCGGCGCCGCCTCCTGGGCCTGGGGCGTCTGGTGGAAGCGGAACGTATTGCGACCGTTGCGCTTGGCCTCGTAGAGCGCGGCGTCAGCGCGTTCGAACAGCACGTCCAGGCGCTCTTCGTCGGGGGTGATGGCGATGGCGCCGGCTGAGAGCGTCACGTACGGCGCCACCACCGATGCCGCATGCGGACGGGCGCGCTCGGCCACGGTGGCCACCACGCGCGCCACCGCGTAGCGCGCGTCTTCCAGGCTCAGGTCGAACAGCATGGCCACGAACTCCTCGCCGCCCACGCGGGCGATGAAGTCATCCGGGTGCCGACAGGCGGTGCCGATGGTGTCGGCCACCATGCGCAGGCAGTCGTCGCCCTGCAGGTGACCGTAGGTGTCGTTGTATTGCTTGAAGCAGTCGATGTCGAACAGCACCAGCGCAACGTGGCGGGCGTCGCGACGGGCGTGGTCGAGCAGACGCGGCGCCTGCGTTTCGAAAAAGCGGCGGTTGAACAGTTGGGTGAGCGCATCGCGGTTGATGTCGCTCTCCAGCAGCGTGAGCTTGGCCTGCGTGCGCTGCAGCTCGCCGCGCAGCGCGTCCTGGGCGCTGGCCATGCCGGCGCGCTGCAATTGCTCGAGCGTCACGTCGCGCAGCAGCAGGAACACGCCGGCGTGCCGGCCGCGCGCATCGGCCAGGCCTTCGAGCGTGATCTCCAGCGTGCGGCCGGTCTCGGGCAGCCACACTTGGTGCCGGTTGGGCAGGCGCGTGCGCTCGAACTCGCGCAGGATGACCGGCACGTTCAGCACCTCGGGCGGCGCCGCATGCAGCCGCGCGGCCGGCAGCAGGTGCCGTGCCGCCGCGTTGATGCTGGCGATGGTGCCGTCCGGCGCCAGCACGATGCAGCCATCGCGCATGGCCTCGATGATCTTGATGCGCGCGTAGGTGGCGGTGTCGCGCAGCCGCGGCCACAGGACGATCCAGCCCAGCAGCGTGGTGCTGACGGCAAACGTGGCGGGGGTCAGGTCGCCGCCCAGGGCGGTGGTCCAGCGCTGCAGGTAGGCCAGGTGCGCCACCAGCGGCAGCAGTTGCCCGATCACCAGCGCCAGGCGCACCTGCGTGCGCGAGGGCGCGTGTGCCGACTGCGCCAGCGTGGCGGCCGCGTCGGTGCCCGGCAGCGTCAGCAGCACCAGGCTCATCGCCAGCAAGGCATAGTTGTAGGCGGTGCCCACCCAGAACACCGGGCCGTGGTCGAAGATGGCGCGCGGTACGCCGTCGATCATGACGAAGCGCGCGTCCAGCCAGATCAGGTGGTGCAGCTCGTTGGTGGCGACCAGGCCGATGTAGCCCGCGGCCACCAGCAACGCCGCCACCCAGCCCGTGCGCACCAGCGGCAAGGTGTTCAGCTCCGGGCGCGTGAGGCCCAGCACCAGCCGCAGCCACGCCGCCGGGACCATCATGATGCCGAGATACGCCACCTTGGCCCAGCCGATGCGTACCGGCATGTCGAACGAGACCAGCTCCATCAACCGGGCGCCGCTCCACAGCGCGGTGCCCAGCGCCAGCAGCATGAAGGTGGAGACTTCCGGATCATCGCGCCGCGGCCACGACAGGCCGATCAGGGCGATGGACACCAGCACGGCGCACGCAAGTACGGCGATCAGCATGGCTGCCGCCTCCCGCACGCGCAAGGACGCAAACGGCCGACGCCGCCGGCCGCTTCCGCTGGTCTGTCCACGATCCTTCCCCGTTCTTTGTTTTGTCGCACAGTGTATCGGGCGATGCTGTGCGCGCCCAGCCCGGCGGCGCACGCTCGACTCCCCTACCCGCAGCTAACGGCACGGCTTGAGAAAACTAGAGCCCTACGTCGGTCGGGCCGTGCCCGGAAATGGTGCGGCGCGCATATCGATCTGCCGACGAATTCGTTTGCGCGGCGCAGCATGCCCCCTACGCTTGACCCCCTCAAACATTCATTCAGGGGGTTGTCATGACAGCAGGACTCTTCTCGCGGCAAGGCCTGGCCCACGCCGCGCGCCTGAGCGCCGGTGCGGCCATCGGTGCGGTATTGGCCATGGCGGTGCTGCACGCGCCGGTCGCCCGCGCCGACCGCCTCGACGACATCCGCCGCGCCGGCGTGCTGCGCGTGGGGGTGTTCGACGCCAACCCGCCGTTTGGCGCGGCCGATGCCAAGACCGGCCAGCCGGTTGGCCTGGATGTCGATTACGCGCAGGAAATCGCCAGAAAGCTGGGCGTCAAGCTGGAGCTGCGCGCCACCAACCCAGCCAACCGTGTGCCGCTGCTGACCTCGGGCAAGGTCGACATCATCGCCGCCAACTTCACCATCACCGACGAGCGCCGCAAGCAGATCGACTTCAGCACGCCGTATTTCGCCAGCGGCCTGCAGTTCATCGCCAAGAAGGGCGTCCTCAAGCAGCCGGATGACCTGAAGAAGGACGGCATCCGCCTGGGCGTGGACAAGGGCACCACGCAAGAGACCACGCTGCGCGAGGGCTACCCCAACGCCCGCGTGATCGCCTATGACGACTCCCCGCTGGCGCTCACCGCGCTACGCAGCGGCGCTATCCAGGCGTTTGCGCAAGACGGCGCCAAGCTGGGCGCGCTGCTGGCCACGCTGCCCAACCGCGATGCGCTGGAGATCTCGCCTTTCGTGCTCACGCGCGAGTACATGGGCATCGGCGTGCCCAAGGGCGAGACGCAGCTGACAGCCGCCGTCGACCAGATCCTGCAAGGCCTGGAGAAGGACGGCACCGCCGCCCGCATCTACGACCGCTGGTTCGGCCCGAAGAGCGCCGCGCCGCTGCCGCGCGACTTCATCATCGGCAGCACCAAGTGAGCTTGCCCAGCGTCCTCCAGCCGCTACCGCCCCGCTACCTGGGCTGGATGCTGGAGGGCTTCGGCATGACGCTGCTGGTGTCGGCGGCGGCCATCGCCGGCGGGCTTGCCATCGGCCTGCTGCTGACCGCCCTGCGCGCCAGTGGCCGGCCGTGGCTGCGCCTGCCTGCGCGCGGGCTGGTGGCCTTCCTGCGCAAGACACCGCTGCTGGTGCAACTGTTCTTCTGGTATTTCGGGGCGGCGCAGTTGCTGGGCGAAGACGTGGTCGGCGCCGTCACAGGTTGGAGCGGCATCACGCTGGGCCGCTGGCGGCTGCCCGCGCCGTCGTTCGAGTTTCTGGCGGCGGCGTTCGGGATTGCGCTGTATGCGGGCGCCTTCTACTCGGAGGAGCTGCGTGCCGGCATCCGGGCCGTGCCGCGCGGCCAGCGCGAGGCGGCCCTGTCGCTGGGCTTCACGCCGCGCGCGGCCTTCCTGCGCGTGGTGCTGCCGCAGGCGCTGCGCGTATCGGCGCTGCCGCTGCTGGGGCAATGCGCCAACACCATCAAGAACACGTCGCTGGCGATGGGCATCGGGCTGGCGGAGCTTTCTTACAGCGCGCGGCAGGTGGAGACCGATACCCTGCTCGCCTTCCGGGCCTTTGCCGTGGCAACCGTGCTGTATGCGGCGGTGATCCTGCTGCTGCAATGGGCGGCACCCTGGGCATTGCGTCGGCTGGGTTGGTTGCCCGCCTCGCCGGCCGCGTGGGCGGGGGCGCCGGCATGACGGTCGACACCCTCGTCCTGCACCTGCGCTACCTGCTGATCGGGCCCTATCCGAACGGGCCGCTCTCGGGCGCCGCGCTGACGCTGTGGATGGCGCTGCTGGCCTGCCTGGCGGCCACCGTGGCGGGGGTCGGCTGTGCGCTGCTGCTGGACCGGCTCGACGCCGCGCCCGGCCTGCGCTGGCTGGCGCGCGCGCTGCGCGGCGTGCTGGCGATCTTGCGCGCCATTCCCGTGCTGATGCTGATGTTCTGGGCCTACTTTCTGGTCCCGATGGCGCTGGGCGTGGCCGTGCCCGAGACCGCCACGGTGGTGACGGCACTGGCTGCCGTGGGCGCCGCCTATATCGCTCAGAGCATGGAGGCCGGCTTGCGCGCCGTGGGGGCGGGGCAGCGTCACGCCGCGCTGGCGCTGGGCATGTCGCCCAGGCAGGCATTGCTCGCCGTGGTGCTGCCGCAGGCGTGGCGCATCATGCTGCCATCGCTCGCTAACCAGTGGGTGTCGACGGTCAAGGACACCTCGCTGGCGTATATCGTGGGCGTGGTGGAGCTGTCCACGGCGGCCAGCCAGGTCAACAGCCGCACGGTGGCGTATCCGGCCGAGGTGTTTGGCGTGGTGGCGGTGCTGTATTTCGCGCTGTGCAGCGGTGTCGAGGCGCTGCCGGGCTGGCTGCGCGCCGGCGCCACGGCAAGGCCGCCGCGCGCGGCGCTCTGGCGGCGCTTTCTGCGTTGGCGCACCCGGCCGGTGGCTGAGGCCTGTACCTGATGCATCACGCAGTGATGGCTATCCGGCGGCTATCAACGCTTAACAAAACGCCGGTATTATTTGTGCATGACCGATACCCGCGCCATCACCAATCTCTATCCCGCGCACGACCTGGCGGTCTGCACCGACGCCAACTCCGCCGTCGAGCGCATCACCGCCATCTACGAGCGCTCCGCGCAGTCGATCCGCGACCGCTTCCAAGCCTTCGCGCGCGGCGAGGAGTGCGGCGACGACGCCCCTGCGTGCTACCCGTACCTCGGCATCAGCGTCGATCCGAAAACGCTGGTGAGCGATGCGCGTCCGGCCTGGGGCACCGTGGCCTACCCGGGCGTGTACGGCACCACGCTCACGCGGCCCGATCTCTTCCGCGAGTACTACCGCGGGCAGATCGAGCGCCTGCTGCACTATCACGACAGCCCGGTGGTGGTGGGCGTCAGCGACCGGCCGATCCCGCTGCCGTTCGTGGTGGAGGCGTCGACCATCGACATCACCCCCGAGCAGGCGCGCGCGCTGGGCGGCGCCTTCGAGCTGCCAGACCTGGCGATGATCGACGACGCCATCGCCAACGGCACCTACCGCCCGGCCGACGGCGAGCCGCAGCCGCTGTCGATGTTCACCGCCGAGCGGGTCGACCTCGCACTGCAGCGGCTGTACCACTACACCGCCACGCACCCGAAGCACTTCCAGCGCTTCGTGCTGTTCACCAACTACCAGCGCTACGTCGATGAATTTGCCGCCCTCGGCCGCAAGCTGATGGAAGACGGCAACGACGAGGGCTACGTCCGCTTTATCGAACCCGGCGACACCGTGCACGAACTCGGCACGCCCGCGCCGGACGACTCGCACCGCATCAAGGGCCTGCCGCAGATGCCGGCCTACCACCTGGTGCGCGAAGACCGCCTGGGTGTGACGCTGGTCAACATCGGCGTGGGCCCGTCCAACGCCAAGACCATCACCGACCACCTGGCCGTGCTGCGTCCGCATTGCTGGATGATGATCGGCCACTGCGGCGGCCTGCGCCGCTCACAGCAGCTCGGCGACTACGTGCTCGCCCACGCCTATGTGCGCGACGACCACGTGCTCGACCAGGACCTGCCGCCGTGGGTGCCGGTGCCCCCGATCGCCGAAATCCAGGTCGCGCTGCAGGAAGCCGTGGCGCGCATCACCGGGCTCTCCGGCGCCGACATGAAAGCGCGCATGCGCACCGGCACGGTGGTCTCCACGGATGATCGCAACTGGGAGCTGAAGTACCAGGCGCTGTACACGCGCTTCAACCAGTCGCGCGCCATCGCCATCGACATGGAAAGCGCCACCATTGCCGCCAACGGCTTCCGCCTGCGCGTGCCCTATGGCACCTTGCTGTGCGTGTCGGACAAGCCGCTGCATGGTGAGCTCAAGCTGCGCGGTATGGCCAACCTGTTCTATCGCCAGCGCGTGTCGCAGCACTTGGCAATCGGCATGGAGACCGTGCGCCTGTTACGCGAGAACGGCGTCGAGACGCTGCACTCGCGCAAGCTGCGCAGCTTTGATGAGCCCGCGTTCCGCTAAGCCCGACTACGCGCCCGACTAAGCGGGACGAAACAACCCATGCAGCCCGAGCGGCGCCGCGCCGCTCAGCTTGGCTGTCGCCACCGGCCCCGCCGCCACGTCACGCGCATCAAACGCCGTGAGCTTGGTGCAGCCAGCATCCACATCGAACACCGTGCCGACCAGCCAGCCCTCGCCTTCGCGGGCGGTGGCCGAGGCCGGCACGAACACGTGTTCCTCCACCAGCACGCGCTGCGCAAAGCGGTATTGCGCGGTCTTGCCTGACTCCGTATCGAAGCGCATCAGCGTGTCGAAGCCGGGCAGCAGGTGCGGGTCGCCCGCCGGCCGCGTGTGGGCCACGCAGAACAGCGCGCGATGACGCAGCGTGGTACGGCGCGTGTCGATCTTCGGAAACTCGGCCACGTGCTCGGTGGCGACCTGCTCGGCGCGGCCGGTGCGCAGGTTCAGGCGCAATTGCGTCAGGTGTGCGCCCGGCGTGGGGCGCGTCTGCCCGCGCATCAGCTCGCGCAACGTGGTGGTGACGATGGTGGCGTCGTCCGAGCGCACAGTGTCGAGGTGGATCTCCTGCCCGTCGGGCGACGACCACGCATTGCCAAGGTGGAAGACAAAGCCCGCCGGCAGCTGGAACCAGCGCATGCGCTCGGCGTCGTTCTTGTCGAGCACCAGCGCGCGCATGCCGAGTTCCGGGCGCCAGACGTGCGCATCGAGAAACGACACCCCGCTCTGCGCGCGTTCCTTGTCGAACACGAACGGCGGCAGCAGGAACACCAGGTGGCGCTCGGTCACGGCAAAGTCATGCACCATCGCCACGTCCGGCACCGGCACCGACTGCACGCGCTTGAGCGCGCCATCCGCGCCCACGCAATACACCGTCAGCAAACCCGCGGCGCTGCTCACGCCAAAGTTCCACAGCGTGCCGTCCGGCTCCACCTTGGGGTGCGCGGAGAACGGCATGCCGGCATAGTCGGCGCGCCAGGTCTTGATGCCGAGCGTGCGCAGCGTGTCCGGATCGACGCGCGTGGCCGAGCCGCCCTCCCACAGCGCCAGCATCTCGTTGCCCTGCATCACCAGGCTGGTGTTGGCAACGTTGATGGCATCGGGCGCGGCGACCGGCTCCATGTCCGGGTTGGCGGTGCCGAAGGTGGCGCGCTGCGGGTGCCCGGCGGCACTGTCGGCCTCGAACTTGTCGGTGCGCACGAACACGCCGCGGTGCGTGACGCCCGCCGCGCGGATGTCGTAGCGCTGGATCATGCCGTCGCCTTCGAACAGGTGGTGGTAGCGCACGCCGCCGATCTCGTGCCGCGCCGGGCCGTTGCGGTAGAACGCGCCGTGCAGCGCGGGCGGGAACGCGCCTTCCACGGCGAGCGTGCTCGGCGGCAGGTCGGCACTCGCGCCCTGATAGCCTGCGAGCCACGGCTGGCGTGCACGCGCAGCGGCAAACCCGGTGGCCCAGGCATCGGGCTCGGCGGCTGCGTTGGGGGGCATGGCCATGACGTCGCGCAGGGTCAGGCCAAACGGTGCGGCGCCCAGGGCCGCGAGGAACGATCGACGTTGCATGGCGCGCGCCCCTTCAGCGGAGATGGATCGTCACGTGCTGGTCGCCCTGCACGTCGATGGCGGCATCGTCGAATGACGGCGGGCCGAAGCGCCCGCGTGCGTCGCGGCTGAAGCCGTAGGGCTCGATGGGAATGCCGGCCGGGTTGGTGTCGAGCTTGCCGTCGCCGTTGGCATCGTGGAAGACCGACAGCGCGTAGCGCCCGGCGGGCAGGTCTGGGTAGACGAAGGTGACGCTGGCGCCCGACACGCTGTCGAGCGCAGTGATGTCGGCCCGCGCCGCACCGTCCGGCTTGAGCCAGTGAGCGGCATCGCGAAACATCGCCGCACGCACCGCGCCTTGGCGGCCCTGCGCGCCCTCGACGGTGACGGTGAGTGTGGCGGCAGACGCCGACCCCACCAGCAGCACGGCAAGCCCGCCACCGGCAACCAGCGCGCGGCGCAGCAACTTCGACACTTCGGACATGGACGGTCTCCTGACAGGCCGGCCGAGGGCAAGGGCCGGCGTTCAGGGGGCAGTCTAGACAGGCACCTGGGGGCCGTCGCGGCGGATGCGACGAACGGCAGTGGGCAGGACGCAAACGGTGGCTGCGCGCGACGAACCCGTCACGCGAACGGACGCAGTAGGTGGATCGCAGAAAATGCAACGCGCCCGGGAGGGCGCAGTCAGTGCGGCAGATGGGCGAGGCGCTGCTCGGCCAGCAGCACACTCGCACTGATGGCGAGTTGCGGCGAGATGAAGCCTTCGGGCATCTCGACGGATTCCCAGTCGCACACGACCTGGCCGGCGCGGCAGATCTGGAAGCGCGCGAACCAGCGATGATCTTCGCGCTGCAGGGGATCGACCAGGATCACATGCGCACCGTGGACCACTTCCCGTATCGGCATGCCATCCTCCGTGTGATGCAGAACTGGGCCCCACCTTAGCAAACGCGCGCGGCACCCATCTGTCAGGCAGGCGCCTACAGAGGCGCCTGCGCAAACGTTGGACACCGACGCATGCGCCGGACGCGTGCGGGTTCAGGCCACCACCGGGTCCGGCCGCGCCGATGAGCGCGTGCCCGGAAGCGGCGTGTTGTCACCACCATAGTAGGTCGTGACCAGCGAGAACTTCACTGCGCCGGTTTGATTGGCGCGCGCCGCATGAAACGTGTTGCAGTGGAAAAACAGCACGTCGCCGGGCAGCAGCGGCACCGGGCGGGCGGTGTCGATCAGCGCGCGGTTTTCGCGCACGTCCTGGCGCAGGAAGAGCTTGTCGTCAAAGCGCTCGGCCGGCAGCTCCAGCACGTGGCTGCCCGGAATGACCCACAGGCAGCCGTTGTCCACGGTTTCCTCCACCAGCGCGAGCCACACCGAGACCAGCTCGTTGCGCGCGAACGACCAATAGCGGCTGTCGCGATGCCAGTGCGTGGCCGTGCCGAAGGCGGGGTGCTTGGTCATCACGCAGTTGTGATGCGCCAGCGACAAATGCACCGGCGTACCGACCAACTGGGCAATCGTGCCGGCCACGCGCGCGTCGCGCGTCCATTCGCGATACGGTGTGCCACGCGAATCGGCATCGAGCAGGCGGCGCACCGTCTGGCCGCCCTCCGCCTCGCGCGAGGTGGGCGCGCCGGCATAGCCGACGTCGGTTTCCAGCTCGACCGGCGCCGCCGCCTGCTCCAGCGCCGCGCGGGCGGCCGCCAGCAGCGTGGCGCATTCGGACTGCCCGGCCAGGCTGCGCAGGATCAGGTAACCGTGGGTGTGGAAAAAGGCTTGCTGCTCGGCATCCAGCGCATGCGGCTGGGCGAGCACGGAGGCAGACGAAGTCATGGGAATGGGGCGATGCCGCCTGCGCGGCGTGATGCAACGTGATCGAGGCGCCCAGTGTAGCGCGATGCCCCAAAACCGCGCATGGAACACCACCGTCGTCATGGACAAACGCTGCGCCAGATCAATGACGCAGCGCAGAAAGTTTCAGGCAGAATGCTCCGCTAAACGCCCGAGCGTACCCATTTCTTCGTCCCAAACACCCCTCCTCTGCCCCCATCCGACGTCTCATGAACGCGCACTCCCACCAGCTCAGCATGACCGTGCTGATGACCCCCGACATGGCCAACTTCTCGGGCAACGTGCACGGCGGCCACATCCTCAAGCTGCTCGACCAGGTGGCCTACGCCTGCGCCAGCCGCTATGCCGGCCGCTACGTGGTCACGCTGTCGGTGGATCAGGTGGTGTTCCGCCAGCCGATCCACGTGGGCGAGCTGGTGACCTTCCTGGCCTCGGTCAACTACACCGGCCGCACGTCGATGGAGATCGGCATCAAGGTCGTCACGGAAAACATCCGCAACCAGGTCGTGCGCCATACCAACAGCTGCTACTTCACGATGGTGGCAGTGGACGACGACGGCAAGCCCGCCGAGGTGCCGATGCTGGCGCCGGCCAATGCGGAAGAGCAGGAACGCTTTGAAGCCGCACAGCAGCGGCGCGAACTGCGCCAGGAGATGGAGCAGCGGCACAAGGCGATCAAGGCGGCTTACAGCGTAGGGGGCACGGCGGGCGAGGTGGATTAAGCCGCCAGCCTTTTAGGACAGCGCCTTGCTGCCGATCTTGGCGAACGAGATGTCCTGCCACGGCGTGGCCACGATCGGCACCCCAAAACTCGAAACCGCCGACAGCGTCGCGTTGTGATGGCGCCGGATCGCCTCGGCGCTGGCGTGCGGCTTGTCGTGCGTGGTGTGGGCGTCCGCCGCCAGCGTCACGGCATAGCCCAGTGCAGCAGCCTGACGGATGGTCGTGTCCACGCAAAACTCGGTCGCGTAGCCGCACACCACCAGATGGTCGGCGTTCAGGCTGGTGAGCAATTCGCCAAGCCCGGTGCGCAAGAATGAATTGGGCGTGGTCTTGCGGATGACCGGATCGTCGGGCCGCGCCTGCAGCGTGCTCACCAGCTGCCAGCGGGGCATACCGTAGACCAGGTCATCGCTCGCCGCTTCGTGCTGGATGAAGACCACGGGCGCGCCATGCGCTCTCGCGTCCGCCATCAGCCCATTGATGGCGTCAACAACCGCCTCCGCCTGCGCCGGCGGCGGTGTGAACAAACCCGCTTGTACGTCGATCACCAGCAAGGCTGCGGTCATGGTTGCCTCCGTGGAAAACGCACGATTCTAGCGATGCCGAGCCAGTGCCCCGTCAGCGGCATCGCTTGATCACGCTCACGAACCGGACTGCGCCGGCGTTTCCAGCTTGGCAAACAGGTCATCCACGCGCAGCTTGCCGCCGATCTTGTGCTTGGCCTTGCGCAGCTCCTGCAGGATCGCGTCAACTTCAGTGCGCGTGGGGCGCAGCGGCGCCAGCGTCTGTGCCAACACGGGAACGACCTCCCGCTTCATGAAGCGCCGGCCGCCTGCCCTGACCTGCCAGATCACCAAGGCCGCGGCCAGCGCGAGCATCACAGCAATGGCGATGTCCATCGCACTCTCCGGCACCGCCACACCGATCACAAACGTTCCAAGAATCACCAAGACGATCGCAGCCAGGATGGTGAGGCCGGCCTTGCCATCGATGTGCGTCGACGCGAAGCGCTTCTCGACCTTGGGTGACAGCAGCACGAACGGGCTGCGGATCAATGCCTGTCGCTCTTCCGGCTGCAGCGACGACGGTGCGGTGCGCACCCGCTCCTCCAGCGCCAGCCGCTCGCTCAGGGCCGCCGCGAGGTTGGGATAGGTCTGTGCCTGCAACTCGGGCAACCCGGCGGGCAGTGTCTTGGCGACGCTCGCGTAGGTGGACGGCTCGGCGCGCGCGGGCGTGCGGCAGGTCAGGCACGTCCGCTCATACCCCACCAATTGTCCCTCGCCCACGGAGATGTAATAGATGTGGCTGGCGGACCCGACTCGCTTCAATTCGAATGCGCGCGGCTCGCGGCAGATCGGGCAGAAATCCGCCACGTATCCCTGCTTCCGATAAACGTGTTTCCTGCCCCAGACGATAAACATGGAATCCCCCGATTGAGTAGTTCGCCCCAGATGCGCGTTTTAGAACCTTTGGCAAAGCCGCTGCGCTGCGTATTGTTATGAAACCTTAATGATTGCTATCGCGTTTGCCTTGCTATGCGCGGGCGGCGGCTTATTCTGCCGCAATTCTTTTTCCAAATGGTGTCAGCGTATATAACGCCGATAGCCACCCGCGCCACGCTGTCAATCCCCACCTTTTCGGTGTCGCAACCATGCCGATATGGCGATGCGGATTCCGGCCGCCGGGCGCATCATCAAATGCCCTTCATCTTCGGATGCCACGCTCCGAGGCAACCGGCAAAGCGCCTCGCTTTGCGCCCCGCTTTGCTCCCCCAAAACCTGCCGCCAGACCACGATGGAAACCACCTACCCCGCTGGACCCAGCGACGTACCGGCCGGATTCACGCGCCCGAACGCCTCGTATCAGCGCCACGCGTGGCTGGCCGTGGCGGGCCTGCTGCTGTTTATCGTGCTGTATCTCGCGCTGACGGCCTGGTTTGTCTTCGTGGGCATGCGCGGCGCGTTCCGGCTGGCGTCGGGGTCGAGCGCGATCGAGTTCATCGCGTGCGGGTGCAGCCTGTTCCTGGCGGTCTTCCTGGTCAAGGCGCTGTTCTTTATCCGCAAGGGTGCCTACGGCGACGACATTGAGCTCACACGCGCAGAACAGCCGCGCCTGTTCGCCTTCCTCGACCAGATTGCCGACGACGCCGGCGCCCCGCGCCCGCACAAGGTGTTCGCGAGCGGGCGCGTCAATGCGGCCGTGTTCTATGACCTGTCGCTGCTGAACCTGATCCTGCCGTCGCGCAAGAACCTGGAGATCGGGCTCGGGCTGGTCAACATGCTCAACCTGAGCGAGTTCAAGGCCGTTTGCGCGCATGAGTTCGGGCACTTCGCGCAGCGCTCGATGGCGCTCGGGCGGTGGGTCTACACCACGCAGCAGATCGCCGCCCATATCGTCACCAAGCGCGATGCGCTCGACAACCTCCTGCGCCGCCTGTCGCATTTCGACCCGCGCGTGGCCTGGATCGGCTGGCTGCTCAGCCTGGTGGTGTGGGCGCTGCGCGCCATTGTCGACACCGCGTTCCGCCTGGTGGTGATCGCCCAGCGCGCGCTGTCGCGCGAGATGGAAATGCAGGCCGATCTGGTAGCCGTGTCGCTCACCGGCAGCGACGCGCTGATCAATGCGCTGCACCGCCTGCAGACCGCGGACGACGCCTGGGACCGCACCCTGAACTTCCTGCGCGGCGAGGTCGGCAACCAGCGCCCGCCGCGCGATGCGTTTGCCATCCAGCACGCCATCGCGGCACGCCTGAACCTCATCTACAACGACCCGGCCTATGGCCAGCGCCCGCAGGTGCCGGCGGAGGGCGCGGCGGCTTTCCGCGTGTTCGACAGCGAGATGGCGCAGCCTCCGCGCATGTGGGCCACCCACCCGCTCAACCATGAGCGCGAAGCCAACGCCAAGCGCACCTACCTGAGCGCTTCCGCCGACGAGCGCAGCGCGTGGGCCCTCTTCGACCACGCAGAGGACCTGCGCGAGCGGATGACCGCCAAGCTGGCGGGCGAGACCGAGCACGCCGTGGTCGAGCCGGACATCACCCTGCAGCAGCTCGATGAGCAGTTCGCGCAGGAGCACCTCAAGCCGCAATACCGAGGCATCTACCTGGGGCGCTCGGCCGTGCGGCATGCACAGTCGGCCGACGAGTTGGCCGAAGCCGTGCAGCTCCAGGGCCCGCTGCGGCTCGACACGCTGTATCCGGCAACCATCACCCAAGATCTGGAACGTCTGCGTGCACTGGACCGCGAATACGCCCTGCTGTGCTCGCTACGCGACCGCGTGTATGACGCGCCCGACGGCGTCATCCGCCATCGCGATCGCGTGCTGCAGCGCTCCGAGCTGCCGGCCGCCATCGCGGCGGTGGATGCGGAGCGCACCGCCGCGCGCGCCAGCGTGGAGTCGGTGCTGAAGGCCGTGCGCAGTGCCCACCTGGCCGCCGCCCAAGCGTTGTCGCCGCAATGGCATGCGTACCTGCGCGGCCTGCTCGACGTGCTGCACTACGCCGACCATGCCGAGACCAACGTGCGCGATGCGCAGGCGCATCTATCGCTCTGGTGGAACCGGGCCACGGCCAGCGGCGGCATCAACGAGAAAGGCGTGGGCCGTATCCTGAGCGCGGCGGAAGACCTGCAGCGCGCGCTGGCACAGGTCTTCCGGGTGGCCCCGGAGGTGCACCCCGGCGCGCCCGTGCTGGCTGAACTGGGCATCGAAAGCTGGTCCGGCACGCTGGGCGAGTTCGAACTGAACGGCCCGGTGCGCGGCAACATCAACGACTGGCTGCGCGTGGTGGACAGCTGGATCCACCATGCCGCCGGCTGGCTGTCGGCGCTGCGCCGGGCCACGCTCAACGAGCTGCTGCATGCGGAGGCAACGGTGGCCGCCGCGCATGCCGCCCCCGAGAGCCCCGTGCCGGAAGCGCCCCAGCCTGCACCATCTGCGCCGTCCGCCTACGACAAGCTGCTCACGGGCTCGGAACGCGTGCTCCATGTCGACAAGCCGGGCTTCTGGGAGCGCTTCCGCTCCGCCAACGGTTTCCTGCCGGGCCTGGCGCGTGCCGCGGCGGCGCTGGGCATCGTCGGCTCGGTGCTGGTATTCGGCTGGACGCTGGGCCGCGTCAGCGTCACGGTCTACAACGGCCTCGCGCGCGGCGTGATCGCCAAGGTGGGCGACCAGCGCGTTGCGCTGCAGCCGGGCGCGTCGGCCCAGGTGAGCGTCAACGATGGCGGCGACCTGCATATCGTGACCACGGCGCAGGATGGCGAGCCGATCGAAACCTTCGACGCGCCGGTCGGCCGCCTGCACACGCAATTCGTCTACACGGTGGCCAGTGCAGCGCCGCTGCGGCAATGGACAGCGACCTATGGCGGCGCGCACGCTGAACCGCCGCATATGCTGGCGCCGCAGCGCTGGCAGACCGCATCGGCCGAATACATCTTCGCCCAACCGCCTGCCAGCATCCGCACCAAGGGCGGCGGCGGCACCCGTACCGTGCTCGATGGCGTCAGCAACGCGCCGCCGGATGAACTCGCCGAGTCGATCCGGGACGAGGCCGCCGCCGCCGCGATGCTGCTCGCCCACGTCCGCTATGACGCGCCGGACTCGCCCTACCTGCCGGACTGGCTGGCGCTGGCGAGCAAGGCGCCCGGCTTCGACCAGGCCCTGACCACCCGCCTGGCGCACTTCCCGACCGACGTCTTCGCGTTGCGCATGGAGCAGAACGTGGCCCAGGGCGCGGCGCACGATGCCGTTTGCGCGCGCCAGCGTGCGCTCGCCACGGCGTCGCCCGACCAACCGGACCTCGCCTACCTGACAACGCGCTGCATGCCGTCGGGGCCGGAGCAGGACGCAGCGTTCGAAGCCGGCCACCAGCGCTGGCCGGATTCCGCCTGGTTCGCCAATGCGGCCGGATGGCATGCCAGCGAGCAAGGGCGCTACCCCGAGGCACTAGCCGACTACCAGGTCGCCATCTCGAAAAACCCGGCCATGCGCCACCTCCTGGCCCTGGAGACGGCCCGGCTGATGCGCCTGCTCGATCCTGCCTCCGCCAAATCGAAGACGACGGAACTGGCGGATGCCTCCGTGCATCTGCAAGACCTGCTGCAGCTCGAGCCGAACCAGCCCCTCGTACAAGGCCCGTACCGTGCGATTGCGCTGCTGTCGGCCGGGCACCTCGACGACGCCGTTGCCGCAGCGGCCGGCACGCCACTCGCTAGCCATGTGCTGCGCATGGCCGCAGGCTCCACGGGGGCTTCGCCCCAATTGCGCGCCAAGGCTGCCGCACTGGCGCCGGGCGACGGCGTTGATGCACAGACAGTCTGGCTGGCGCTCGCCGCCGGTGACAGCGCGGCCAATGACAAGGTTGCCGCCGTGCTCAAGGCACTCGAACACCGGCAAGAGAACGCTGGCGCCGTCGCCAAGATGCAGCGCTTCCTGGCCCTGGCCCGCCAAGGCGACACCACAGCGGCGGAAGCGGCACTGGAGGGCCTGCCGCTGTACCTGCGGGCGCAGGCGCTGGCCGCCGGCACGTCCATGCTGGGCAACCGCACGCCGCCCGCCTGGCGGACCTTTGCGCAGCGCGCGCTGTTCTCGGCCGAGCGGCCCTACCTGGGCGAGACGATCTAGCGGGAGGCGGTGCTGCTCAGTCGCAGACACCCGCGACGAACTGCAGCACCGCACCGTTGAACAGCGCCGGCCGTTGCAGCGGCGCGAAATGGCTCACCCCCGGCAGCGCGATCAGCGATGCGCCGGGGATGCTGCGCGCCAGATACGCCGTGTGCTCCGGCTTGATGAATTCATCGAACTCGCTCTGCACGATCGCCACCGGCACGCGGATCTTCGCGAGATCCGCCGCCGTGTAATTCGGCTCGGTCTTCATCATCTCGCTGACGGCGCCGACGAACGCCTGGAACGCATCAGGCGTGGCTGACAGCTGGGCGTAGTCCTTGGCGTGGCGGCTGAAGCAGCGGTCGATGACCGGGCTGGGCTGCATTGCCTTGGTGCCGCTTGGGTCCATGTTGCAGCCGAAGAAGAACACGCCGCACACGCGCTCGGGCACCTGCATGGCGAGCACGAGCGCGATGCAGGCGCCATCGCTCCAGCCAACGAAGGCGGCCTTCTCCACGCGCAGGGTGTCCAGGACGGCGAGCACGTCGGCGGCCATCAACTCGTACATGTACGGCCGTGCATCGCGTGTGCTGCGGCCATGGCCACGGCTGTCGATGGCGATGACGCGATGCCCGGCCGCCACCAGCGCCGGCACCTGATGGCTCCAGTTGCCGCTATGGCCGAGGCCGCCGTGCAGCAAGACCACGGGCGCGCCCGTGCCGTAGGTGGCATACCAGATGCGGGCGCCGTCGCGGGTGACATGGTCCTGCGCATTGGCCGCCGGCAGGGGCGGTGCGCCGCGGGCTTCAAAGTGGCTCAGGTCGTCATCAGTTTGGGGCATGGTCGGCTCCGTGTTGGCGGCAGAGGCTGGATGGCGATCTTATCGTCCATCGGACTCGGGGCGCCGTAATCAACGCCGCGCCGGCGACGGGCTAGCGCGGTTTCTTTGTGCACATTGTGCGAGGCGTTGATTCCAATCCACATAACCTCCAGCTTTTACCGTTTTATGATGAAACGCTCAAAACGATCTGCGTTTTCTGCATATCCGTCATCGGCGGAAACGCCATTTGTTGGTGCATCACCATCGATCCTCGCCCTGGGCCGGGGCACTCGTTAGGTGCGGACGCACCGCCCTGCCGACAAAATCGCAGAAAAGCGTGCAGCGCGATTGCCAATCCCGCGAAGCAATTTCGCCCCCCTTCCACAGTGGTAATCGCCAGCCCTCAAGATTCCATTTTCTTTGCCGTCATCCCTCATTTGAAAGCCGAATGAAATCGCACAGCGTGGAATATCGAGGGGCGTGCCAGGTCCATTGCCCGGCAACCCGATCGATTCCGGCGCCTGCAATCGATTGCATTGCCGAAGCGAGCGCCTGCCTGGCACCTGCTCGGCAACGCCGTGAATACAGGAACAACAAGATGAGCATTTCGAATATGCGGATCGGCGCGCGGCTAGGCGCCGCGTTTGCTCTCGTGGTGGCGTTGCTGATCGGCACCGCCGCGGTCGGCATTCAACGCCTGGACGCCAACACGACAAAGATGGAGCGCATCGTCAGCGAGCAGTACTCGCTGATCGCGCTGAGCAACCAGATCAAGAACAACGGCTACAAGGCCAACGGCATTCTCAGCAACCTGCTGCTCGCCGCTTCGCCGGAGCAGTCGGCCAAGTACATGGCCGACTACGCAGCCATCCGGCAAACCAACGCGAATGCGTATGCCCGCCTGGAAAAGCTGCTCAAGGGCGACCACAGCAAGGCGCTGTTCAAGGAGCAGTTCGATGCGCGGTCCGCCTACGGCGCCAGCGTCAAGCAGTTCTTCGAACTGGTCGGCAACGGCAAGACGGAGGAAGCCCGCACGCTCTATCAGGGCGACATGTCGCGCCTGCAGGACGCCTACTACGTGCTGGTCGACAAGATGGTGGACTACCAGGCCAGCGAAATGGAGCGCGACGTTACGGCCGCCACCAGCGAGGCCCGCAACGCCAAGATCCAGATGATCGTGCTCGCGGTCTGCGCCGCCCTGCTGGCGATCACGACCGGCGCCTTCATTACCCGCACCATCACCCGGCCGATCCGTGCCGCGGTCGAGCTGGCCAAGGCCGTTGCGCAGGGCAACCTGACGCATCGCCTGCATGTCGGCTCGCGCGATGAAGTCGGCCAGTTGCAGACCGCCTTCCAGCACATGGTCGAGAACCTGCACAGCGTGGTCGCGCAGGTGCGCAAGGGCACCGACACCATCACCCACGCCTCGCACGAAGTCGCCAGTGGCAACCTGGACCTCTCCGGACGCACCGAGCAACAGGCCAGCTCGCTCGAGCAGACCGCGGCGGCCATGGAGCAGCTCACCTCCACGGTCAAGCAGAACGCCGACAACGCGCACGAGGCCAGCCGGCTGGCGTCGGGCGCCTCCAGCGTTGCGGCCAAGGGCGGTGACGCGGTCGACGATGCGATCCACACCATGAACAGCATCAACACGTCGTCGCGCAAGATCGTCGACATCATCGGCGTGATCGACAGCATCGCCTTCCAGACCAACATCCTGGCCCTGAACGCGGCAGTGGAAGCCGCCCGTGCCGGCGAGCAAGGCCGCGGCTTTGCCGTCGTGGCCGGTGAGGTGCGCAGCCTGGCGCAGCGCAGCGCGGCAGCGGCCAAGGAGATCAAGGCGCTCATCGAGGATTCCGTCACCCACGTCGACACCGGCACCGCCAAGGTGCAGGAGGCCGGGCAGATCATCCGCGAAGTCGTCTCCAGCATCCAGCACGTCACCAGCATCGTTTCCGAGATCAGCGCGTCCAGCCAGGAACAGAGCGACGGCATCGAGCAGATCAACCAGGCCATCGCCCAGATGGACAAGACCACGCAGGAAAACGCCGCCTTGGTGGAAGAAAGCGCGACCGTCGCGCAGGCGCTGCAGGAGCAGGCCAACCAGCTGGCCGGCATGGTCAGCACCTTCAAGCTCAACGACGACCTGCCGGCAGGCCATCCGGCCGGGCACACCCGCACGCAGGGGCACACCAGCACTGGCTCGCGTCCGGCTTGGGGCGACGGGCAAACGGTTGCTCAGTAGTCGCCCTTAGCCGCGGTACAGCAGTCCAACGGAGGAGACACGGGCCGTCGCAAGACCGGCCCGCATAAAAACAGGAACGACGGAATGCAGCGGCAGGTTCATGCCGCCCGCGCTCCGCCCTACTGTCTCGCCGTTTGCTGGACGGCGCTGGTCCCGCTTGCCGCCGCGCTGCCTTTTGCGCGGCGGCACGGCGGCGCGGGACGGGCATCGGAAGGTTGGCGGCGAGATCCGTTCAACGGTGTCTCTTACGGTGCTGACCACTATGCCTTCCCACGCTTCGGAACACGCCGCCCTCTCTACCTCCTCCGAACTTCAAACGCCCCACCCGCAACGGATCGCGATCGTGCCTCCAACGGCCGACGCCCCGGCCGTCCGACGCTTCGTCGACGCGTACCGCGAGCATGGCCATCGCCGCGCACGCCTCGACCCGCTGGCGCAAGTGCCCCTGCCAGACGTGCCGGAACTCAGACCGGCCTATCACGGGCTGGACCCCGCGCACCAGCGAGCGCCAGACAGCCCCCTGCTACCAAGCGCCACCAGCGTGCAAGCGCTTGAATGGCAGCTCAGGCGTGCCTACTGCGGCGCCATCGGCCTGGATTGCACGGGCGTGCGCAGCAAGCAGCGCCGCGCCTGGCTGTTCGCGCGCATGGAGTCGGATCTGCAGCAACCACCGTGCGCGCCGCACCAGAAGCGCGCGCTGCTGCGCCGCCTGCTCGCCGCAGAGATGTGGGAGCGCCATGTCGCCAGCCAGTTCGAGCATGCCAAGCGCTTCTCGCTCGAAGGGTGCGAAAGCCTGGTGCCCTTGCTCGACACGCTCATCGAAGCCGCGGCGCAGCACGGCGCGCGCCAGGTGTTCCTCGGCCTGCCGCACCGTGGCCGCCTGAACGCGCTGGTCAACGTGATGGGCTTCGACGCCGCCACCCTCCTTGCCTGCCTCGACCCCGATTCAGAAACCGCCCGCACCCAGCGCGACCTGCCCTATCACCTCGGCGGCACCGCACGCCGGCAGACGGCGCAGGGTGAGGTCACGCTGTTCCTGGCGCACAACCCGTCGCATCTGCAAAGCGTCTTCCCGGTCGTCAGCGGCATGGCGCGCGCCTATCAGGACGAGCACCGCGACGCGCCCTGCCTGCCCATCGTGGTGCACGGCGATGCGGCCTTCGCCGGCCAGGGCGTCGTGATGGAGACGCTGAACCTGACCCGCAAGCACGGCTACACGCTGGGCGGCACCGTCCACGTGATCGTCAACAACCAGGTCGGCTTCACGACCCCCAACCGCATGGACATCCGGGGCAACGCCTACTGCACCGACGTGGCCCGCATGATCGACGCCCCCGTCCTGCACGTGAATGCCGACCACCCCGAAGAGGTGCTCCGCGCCGCCGTCATCGCGCTCGACTACCGGATGGAGCACGGCGCGGACATCGTCATCGACCTGATCGGCTATCGGCGCCTCGGGCATTCCGAGCATGACGTGCCCGCGCTCACGCAGCCGTCGCTGCAGGCGATCATCGCGGCGCACCCCACCGTCACCGAGCTGTACCACGCGACGAGCGCGGAGGCCTCGCCGCTGGCTGACCTGCGCGCAGACGCCGTGCGGCATCTGCAAGCACGGCCGGCACCGGCCGGGCTGCCCGCCGCCAGCCCGGCATCCGCGGCCGGCACGCGCGGGCTGCTGCCACCGCTGTCGCTGGCACACCTGCGCGCGCTCACGGCAACACTCACCACGCCGCCCGATGATGTGCTGCTGCATGACGTCGTGCGCAAGCTGACCGAGCGCTGGCGCGCCGCCGTCGCGAGCGACAGCAACACCGTCGACTGGTGCCTTGCCGAGACCCTCGCCTACGCCTCGCTGCTGGAAGCCGGGCATGGCGTGCGCATCTCCGGCATGGATGTCGGCCGGGGGACGTTCCTGCACCGGCATGCCGTCTGGCATGTGCAGGAGCCCGCGTCGGGCCATGTCGACACCTACGTGCCGCTGCAACATGTCGCGCCAGGCCAGGGCGCATTCGACGTCGTCAATTCCCCCCTGGCCGAAGAAGCCGTGCTCGGCTTCGAGTACGGCTACAGCGTGCAGACCACAACGCGGCTGACGCTGTGGGAGGCCCAGTTTGGCGATTTCGTCAACGAGGCCCAGGTCATCATCGACCAGTACATTGCCTCGGGCGAATACAAGTGGGGCTACCAGTCCGCCCTCGCGGTGCTGCTGCCACACGGCCACGAAGGCGTCGGCCCGGAACACTCCAGCGGCTATCTGGGGCGCTTCCTGCAGCTGTGCACGGAGCAGAACCTGCGCGTGGTGGTGCCGTCCACCTCGGGCCAGTGGTTTCACCTGCTGCGCGAGCAGGCCACCGCGCCTGAACCCAAACCGCTGGTGGTGATGTCGCCCAAGTCCCAGCTCTACGACAACCCCCGCTCGCACGCGGTGCTAAGGGTGCTGACCGACGCCGCCTTCCTGCCGGTCCTGCCCGACCCCGGCGTGGCAGACGCCGGGGCGGTCACGCGGGCCGTCCTGTGCAGCGGCAAGTTCTTCTACGAGCTGCAGGCACAGCGCGACGCCTCGGGCCGGGGCGACACCGCCCTGATCCGCATCGAGCAGCTCTATCCGTTTCCGGCAGCGGAGCTGGCCGCCGCGCTGGCCGCCTTTCCCAACCTGGCCAAGGTCGTCTGGGCGCAGGAAGAGGACAAGAACCAGGGCGCGTGGCATTTCGTGCGCGACGATCTGCAAGCATGCTTGCCAACGGGATGCCGGCTGACCCCCGTCTGCCGCAGCGCGACGGCATCGGGCGCGCATGCGTCGCTCCGCCGTCATCAGGAGGAACAGCGCCGGCTGGTGACCGCTGCCCTGGGCGACCGGCATTGATGCCGGGTTGATGGGTAGACCGGCGCGCTCAAGGCTGTTGCAGCGGAGCCAGCGCCGGGGCTGGGGCCGGGTGTCGTCTCAGGGCTTAACGCACACCCGCGCCACGGCGCGATCCAGCGCCACGCGGTGCAGCACATCGAGCCCCTGCTCCCGCGCCACCTGCCCCGCCGCCATCGCCAGCTGCGTCGGGCAATCCGCCGCGCTGCGCTGTGGGCCCGCGTCGTGCAAGTCTTGCAGGATCGACGCCTGCAGCTTGTCGAGCTGCGGGCGGATGGCATCGGCCAGGCTCTGACGCGGCGTGGTGGGTGCCCCGCCCTCGCGGCGCCAGCCACCCAGCAGCGCGTACTGGATTTCCTTGTTCGCTTCGATCTGGTCGGTAAAGACGCCGGCCGCGTCTGCCGCAGCCACCCCATGCGCGGGCGCCGCAGCCGATACGTTGGCGATGACCTTGGCTTCCCGCTCGGGGTCGTAGACGGATTGGCCGCTGTCCCACTTGCTCAGCGCCACCTGGTCTGCCGTGGTCAGGCGCTCCGCCATGCGGCGCACGAGCGGGGCGAAGGCGCCGTCTTGTGCGCCGGCGGGGGAGGCGCAGCCGGCCGCGAGCCAGAGCGCGCAGGCAAGCGCTGCAGCCTGCCGGGGGCGAAGAAGCTGGAGGGGGGTCTTCATGGTCGATGTCGATCGATTGCCGGGTTCACATGGGTGGCAATGATAGCCATCCGAACGCATGCGCGTGTTACAGCGAAGCCCCTCCGCACATCACGATCTGCTGCCCGGTGATGGCGCCGCCGTACTCACCGGCCAGGAAGGCGGCCAGCGCGCCCACCTCCTCGGGTGCGATGAAGCGGCCGATCGGCGGCATGCGGGGCGGGGTCTGGGCACGGGCGGGGTCCCGCAGGAACGGCGTGTCGGTGGCGCCAGGCGCGATCACGTTGACGGTGATGCCGCGCGGCGCCAGCTCGGCCGCCCACGAGCGTGCCATGCCCACCAGCGCGGCCTTGGTAGCGGCGTACTGGCTGCGCGTGGGTGCCCCGTTGGCGGTGCGGCTGCCAATGAGGAGGATGCGCCCGCCCGCGGGCATGCGCGGCGCGAGCTTGTCCGCCAAAAACGCGGCGGCGTCCACATGCACCCGCCACATCGCCGCGCCATCGGCCGCCGAGAGTTCGCCCAGTGGTGCGGTGCGCATGAAGCCCGCCGCGTGTACCAAGGCATCGACCGGGCCCAGGCCATCGCATACCTCGGCCAGACGCTCGAAATCGGTCACGTCGACCAGTGCGATCTCCAGCCCCTCGACAGGCTCGGCGGGCGCGGTCCGGCACAGGCCCGTCACGCGCCAGCCCTCGGCCAGCAGGCGTGCTGCAATCGCGCGGCCGATGCCGGAGGAGGCGCCGGTCACGACCGCATGACGCACGGCGGCGGGTTGCTCTGCAGTGTCTGCTCGCATATTCACTCCAGCGGTGCGATCTCCACGTCCACTTCATCGCGCGCCCGGAACGGGTCCAGCTGCTCCACCGAAGCTTCATCGTCGGTGATCAGCGTCCACGGGCGATCGAGCGGCGTCCAGTGCTGCTGGCTGGCGCGCCCGAGCTTGTCCGCCGTGGCCAGCACGAACACCAGCGCTGCCTGGCGGATCACGCATTCCTTGAGATATGCCTGGTCGGCCGAGGCTTCGCACAGCCCATTGGTGGCGACCACGCCGTCGGCACTGAGAAAGGCCTTGTCGACGCTGACGCGGCTGAGCGACAGCTGCGCCAGCGGCCCCAGCGTGCTCATGCTCGACGGCCGCACATCGCCGCCGATGAGCGTAACGGGGATGCCGCCGGCCGCGAGCGAGGTCACCACCATCAGGTTGTTGGTGACCACGTGCACGTCCTTGCCAGCCAGATGCCGCGCAAGCGCCGCCGTCGTCGTGCCACCGTCTAGGAAGACGGTGTCGCCATCGGCGATATGCGCCTGCGCCAGCTTGGCGATCGCCTCCTTCTGCTCGCGCCCGCTCGCGCGCCGCTCTTCCAGCGGGGCCTCCGGCTCGTGCGAGCCAACCGCGGCCGCGCCGCCGTAGGTGCGCAGGATACGGCGGTCGGAAGCAAGCGCGCGCAGGTCGCGGCGCACGGTGGCCTCCGACATGCCGAAGTGCTCGCATAGCGTCGCTACATCGTTCATGCCGCCCAGTACGGCTTTCAACATGGCCTCGCGGCGCTTCGTGACTTTCATCTCTGCAAACCTAACCAACCCCAGATGGGGCTCACTGTAGCAAATCGCCTCCTTGTTCAGCCGCGCACCCAGGCTTCATCCACCGTCACGTACTTGATGCGCTGGCGGAAATACGTGAAGGCGATATGCAACGCGCCGTCCACGCCCTGCACGATCGAGGGGTATGAGTACTCGCGGTTGCGCTGCTCGGCGGAGTTGTTGGTCATGCAGTAGCCATCGCCGATCTCCAGGTTGCGGCGGCGGCGCCAGGTCTGTCCGCCGTCTTCCGAGATGGCGAGCGACAGCGGCGCACGCGGGGCGCCCCAGAACGCCGTGCCGCACGTGGAGGCCGACTGGTCGCGCAGCTCACCGTGGTCTTCGGCGTCTTCGATGTCGTCGTACAGCGAGGTGCGGCGGCCCGTGCTGTGGGACGCATCGCTGTCGTTGTAGACCAGCGCCAGGTGGCCGTTGCGCAGTGCCACGAACTGGATCGACGAGTTGTTGTTGGGCAGCGCGGTCGGCTGCGGAGCGCTCCAGGTGCGGCCGTCGCGCGAGCGGCTGGCGTAGACGAAATCGGCCCAGCGGCTGCGGTACAGCGCCAGCAGGCTGCCGTCGGCCAGCGTCTGCACGTTCATGTGCACGCAGCCGACGCTGTCGGGCACCGCGTGCTGGGTCCAGGTGCGGCCCTGGTCTGCGGAGAGCATGATGGCGCTGATGTCGTCGTTGCCGACCCAGCGCTCGCCGGGCTGCGTGCGGCACAGGAACACGGGACACGCCCACGCACCGTCGGGCAGCACCACGATAGGCTGGCGCACGAAGGTGCCGGCCTGGTCGAACAGCGTTTCGATCGGGCCCCAGTTGTGGCCACCATCGGTCGAGATGCGCCGGCGCACGATGGCGGTGTTCTGGTGGCCGGACAGTTGCGCGGTGTAGATCAGCCACAGCGCGCCTGCGGGCGTGGTGAACAGCACCGGGTTCTGCTCGGAGCGCGTCGGGTCTTCCGACAGCTTGAGCGCCGGCTGCCACTCTGTGCCGCCAGCCGGCAGCCGGGAGAGGTAGACGGACACATCGGGAATCCCCTCCTGCGTGCCGCCAAACCACACGCACAGCAGGTCGCCGTTGGGCAGGACATGGAGGTTGGCGGCGTGGTTCTGCACGCAGGGTGTGGGCAGGAAGGCTTCGCGGCGCTCGGCGTCGGTGTAGGCGATGCGCACGCTGGAATCGAAGGCGGCGTAGGCCGGCAGGGTTGCGGTCATGGCTTGTCTCTGCGGATGGTTCTGGGTCAGTCAGTGCGTCGCGTTGTTCGGCTTGATGCTGGCGACCGGCATACTGTCCTGAGTTGCCTGGACAGGCGCGGCGGCACGAAAGAACAGCTTTTCCACCACCAGCACCAGGGCTGGCGTGACGAGCGCGACGTACATGTTGTCGATGCCAAGCGGGTTGCCCAGCAGGTACCAGATGGTGGTCGTCACCGCCGCCAGGATCAGGCCGACGACCACGCCCCGGTTGCTGTTGAAGAATGGCAGGTAAATGCCGATCAGCGCCACGATCGACACCGACAGCCGCAGCGCCCGCGTGAAGAACGACAGCGCCAGGATCTGCGGCACGAACAGCACGAACACCAGCGGCAGCACGCCCACCGCCAGTGAGATCCAGCGCGTGACACGCATCTCCTGCTCGGCCGTCGGGCGATGGCGCGGCACATAGAAATCCGTGACGATGAGCGAGGCGATGGCCAGCGCCACTGTGCACACGCTCACGAAGATCGAGGCCACCAGCGAGGTCGTCACCACACCGGCCAGCAACGGGTGCATGTGCTCCATGAACACCGGCAGCGCATACAGGCTCTTGATGTTGGGGTACAGAAATTTGGCCGCCACGCCGATAAAGCCCAGCGCCAGCGAGATCGGCACGCACAGCACCGCCGCCATCAGCGAGGCCGAGCGCGCGGCTTCCGGGCTCTTGGTCGACGAGATCGCCTGCACGATGAACTGCGTCGAGAAGATCGCCCCGGCCGAGCCGATGATCCACGCGCCGATGGTGCCGCCAGACAGCGCACCCTTCCACGTGAAGTACTGCTCCGGCATGGTTTGCACCATCGGTCCGATGCCGCCGGAAAGCTTCCATGCCACTGCCACCAGGATACCGATGCCGACCACCTTGACTGCGCTGTGCACGATGGTCAGGTAGGCCACGCTCTTGAGCCCGCCCCAGACAAAATAGACGGTGCTGATGATGGCCGTGATGACCGCCGCAGTGGGCAGGTTGATGTGCATCACCGTGGAGATGGCCGCCGCGCCGCTCACGTAGTTGCCCACGTTCACCAGGAACAGCGAGTAGATCATGATGGCCGACACCACCAGCTTGGCCGTGTTGCCGTACTTCTTGGCGATGAAGCCCGAGATGGTGAACTGCCCCGAGGCGTAGAGCCGCTTGGCCATGAACAGGCCGAAGAACAGGAAGCCGATCGCCGCCGAGATCACCGACCACGACGCGGCGATGCCCACGTTGAACGCCTCCTGCGAGGTGCCCACCGTCGACTTCGCGCCGATGTACTCCGACATCAGCAGCACCGCCACCACCACCGCCGGCATCGAGCGCCCGGCCACCATGAACTGCTCGGAATTTCGGCTGCGCAGCCGGATGCTGGCCACGCTGGTCACCAAGATATAGACCACGACCATGGCAATGATCATGGTCGTGTCCCATGTCGAGAACGAAGTCATCTTTGTCTCCTGATTTTGAGCGGGGTGCTCCGGCCAGCCCGGCGTGTGTCCGTCGAGTCTGGCGCTGCGCCGGGGCGCGGGCTACATCAGTTGTTGCGAGTCGGGTTGTGGATGGGTCTCACGCAGCGCGCACGGCTTGCGGTTCGTCGCGGCGCGTGGCGAGATCGCAGGCCTGCCGGAGGGCTTCGAGCATGCTGCGTTCATCAGCGATGCCCTTCCCGGCGATGTCGAAGGCGGTGCCGTGATCGACCGAGGTACGGATCACCGGCAGGCCGACCGTGACGTTCACGCCCGCCTCCAGCCCCATCACCTTGACCGGGCCGTGGCCCTGGTCGTGGTACATCGCCACCACCACGTCGAAGTCACCCCGGCCGGCGCGGAAGAACAGCGTGTCGGCCGGCAGCGGGCCCTCCACGCGCCAGCCGCGCGCCTGCAGCACCTGCACCGCCGGCACGATCTTTTCCTCTTCCTCGCCGTAGCCGAACAGGCCGTTCTCGCCAGCGTGCGGGTTGATGCCGCACACGCCGATGCGCGGGTTCTCGATGCCGGCGCGCACGAGCGTGGCGTGGGCGCGCTCGATGGTGCGCTGGACCAGGCCGGGCTCGATGCGTCGGATGGCATCCAGCAGGCCGATATGCGTGGTCACGTGGATCACGCGCAGGTTGGGCGCCACCAGCATCATCGAGACCTCATCGATGCCGGTCAGGTGCGCCAGCATCTCGGTGTGGCCGGGGAAGATATGGCCGCCGGCGTGCAGCGCTTCCTTGTTCAGCGGTGCGGTGCAGATGGCATCCAGCTCACCGGCGGAAGTCAGTTCGACGGTGCGGGCGATGTACTGGTAGGCCGCGTCACCGGCAATGGGCGAGAGCTTGCCGTAGGGCAGGTCGGCGGGGATCAGGCCGAGGTCGATGCAATCCACCACGCCGTAGCAGAAGCCGGCCTCGGCCGGGCGTTCGATCGAACGCACCTCCAGCGCCACGCCGGTGCGCCGGGCGGCATCGCGCAGGCGTGCCGTGTCGCCAATCACCAGCGGCCGGCATTGCTCGTACACCGAGCGGTGCGTGAGCGCCTTCATGATGATCTCGGGGCCGATACCGGCGGCATCGCCCATGGTGATGCCGATGACGGGACGATAGGTCATTGCGTGTGTTCCTTTCAATGGAAGAGCGCGGGACGCCTGGTCCGCGCGTTCGGTGCCGGCCGCGGTGTCGACAACGCGCCGCCAGGCGGAATACAGGGCGCCGGGCGCGCCGAAGCCGCCCGCCTTGGTGACAACCGGCAGCACGCGGCCGGCCAGCCGCGCATGCAGCAGTGGCATGCCGGGTTCGATCTCTTCCGCCAGTTGCAGCGCGTCGATGCCGGCGGTGGACAGCAACGCGCGCGCGGTCTCACCGCCGGTGGCGATCAGCCCGCCGGCATGCAGCAGAGCAGGTCCCAGCAGCGCGGCCAGGCGGCGGCAGAAGACGAGGCCATCGGCACTATTGCCGCGCGTGGTCTGGCAGAGCGTGACCAGCACGTCGCGGCCCTCGCACAGCGCGTCGATCACGGTTTGCGTGACGTCGGCTTGCGGCGTGTCGAGCGTGTCAACGGGCAACTCCAGCGTCAGCAACTGAGCGCCGGCACCCGCCTTCAACTCACCCGCCTGCGTGTGCGACACGCTGGACATGCTGCCGACCACAGTCAGCACCGGCCCGGTGGCCGGCACCGCCGCATCGGGCTCAACGGCGGCATTCGCACTGCCCAGCCCAAGCGCGCGGATGAGCGCCGGCGCCAACCCCGCCGAGCCGACCCAAAACGCATGCGCCAGCCGCACCGAGGCCTCGGCGACGCGCGCGAGGTCCGCATCGGTCTCGGCATCGCACACCACGGCGTGCACGCCGTCCGCCTGCAACGACGCGAGGCGGCCCGCCAGCGCGCCAGCACCGGCGCGGACGTCGGCCAGCGTCAGCACGGCAGCCTGCAGGCCCTGGCGCACCAGCATGTCCCACAAGTCCGCATGGCCGACGATGCCCTCGTTGCGCCACACCTCGGTGTCTTCCACAGCCACGCCGTGCAGCAACTGGCGGCCCTGGCGGGTGATGCGCCCAGCAGCGGGAAACGCCGGAGCGACGATGGCCAGCCCGGCCAGCGGCACCAGCGCGGCCACCTCGGCGGCCACGTTGCCGCGCAGGGTCGAATCGATCTTCTTATAGAGGTGCGTGGCCGGCCTGGCCAGCGCATGCCATGCGGCCACCTGCCGGGCCGCCGCATCAACGGCATTGGCGCGGCGCGTGTCGGTGTCCAGCGCCAGCACATCGGCCCCGGCCGGTTGCCCACCATCGGCGCGCAGCAGCACCGCGCTGCGCAGGCCCGCCCGCACGCCGGCTACCGCGCAATCGGCGGCGCCCGACAGGTCGTCGGCCAGGATCAGCAGCTTGGGCGCGGCTTGGGTAGAGGCGTTCACGGCAGCAGGCACTGGTAGATGGCCTTGATGTCCCCATGGCCCAGCGGCTTGGGGTTGTTGCCCAGCAGACGCTTGACCTTGGAGGCAGCCTCGGCCAGCGCGTCCAGGTGCGCTTCGGATACGCCAAACTGGCGCAGGTCCTGTGGGATCTGCACGACCTCTGTCCACTCTGCCAGGCGCGCGATCAGCGCCTCCGCGGCGGTCTCGTCATCGTCGTCATGCCGGCTGATGTCGAGCGCGCGTGCGACGGTCGCCAGGCGTGCCACGATGGCGTCCTTGTTGAAGGCCATCACGTGCGGCAGCAGCATCGCGTTGGCCACCCCGTGCGTGATGCCGAACATGCCGCCCAGCGGATACGCCAGCGCGTGCACAGCCGCAGTGCCGGCGGCGGTCAGCGCCAGGCCACCGTACATCGAGCCCAGCATCATCGCCTCGCGCGCCTTGACCGAGCGCCCGTTCTGATACGCCTCGACAATGTTCGCGCCGATCAGCCGCATCGACTCCATCGCAAACATGTCGCTGACCGGGTTGGCCTTCGTCGAGATGTACGACTCCAGCGAATGCACGAACGCGTCGATGCCGGTGGCAGCGGTGATCGGCTTGGGCAACTCGAACGTCAACTCCGCATCGAGGATCACCAACTGCGGCAGCAGGTGTCGGCTGACGATGCCGACCTTCAGCTCCTCATCGGGCAGCGTGACGATGGCATTGGGCGTGACCTCCGAGCCGGTACCGGCGGTGGTCGGCACCAGGATCAGCGGGATGCCCGGATGCTGGATCAGGTCAATGCCGAGCCATTCGCGCAGCGGCTGGTCGTTGGTCAGGCGCACCGCAAACAGCTTGGCCGCGTCGAGCACGCTGCCGCCGCCGATCGACAGGATCGCGTCGGGCGCAAACGGCACGATCTGCTCGCGGAACACGGTCTCGACGTTCTCGATGGTCGGCTCGGGCTCGACGCCGCGCACGATCCGCGCCTCGACGCCGCGTGCGGCCAGCGCCTCGACCACGCGGCCGATCACGCCGTTCTGCTCCATCACCGGTTGCGTGATGAGCGCGATGCGCGCGACGGGCACGTCGAGCAACGCAAGCTTCTCGGGCAGCAGCGCCAGGCTGCCTGCGCCGTGGACGATGTGCTTGACGGTCTGGAAGTGGTAGGTCTGGGTCATGGTGGACAAGGCGGCAGGCGGGCAGAGGTCAGGCAACAAGGTCAGGCAACATCAAGCGCGGCGCGGTAGATGGTGAGCGCTTCGGCCAATCGCTCGCGGCTCTTGGCGTCGAGCGGCTTGGCGGGCGAGCGCGCCGGGCCGGCGGGCATGCCGAGCATCTCGGCGGCGGTCTTGAGCACCACCGGCATGGTGCCGAGCGCAAACGCGTCGCGCAGCGCGCGCAGCGATTCCTGCGCGGCGCGCGCGGCCGGCACATTGCCCGCCTGGAACTGATTCCAGATCGACATCACGACCTGCGGCACCGCATTGGTGGTGGCTGCCACGGCGCCATCGCCGCCGGCAATCAGCGTCCACAGGATCATCGAATCAGTGCCGGTGAAGACCGCAAATTCCTCATGGCGCAGGTTGATCAGTTGCAGCAGGCGGTCGAAATCGCCGCCGCTGTCCTTGATCGCGCGGATGTTGGGGACATCCGCCAGCCGGCGCACGGTGTCGATGGTGAGCGTGACGCCCGCCTTGGCCGGAATCGTGTAGAGCAAGATCGGCAGCGAGGTTGCGCGGGCGATCTGCTCGTAGTGGGTGAACAGCTCCGCCTGCGTGGCGCCGTTGAAGTACGGTGTGATGACGGAGGCGCCATCCACGCCCACGTCCTGCATCTTGCGGTTGAGCGCGATCACGTCGCGCGTGGCGTAGGCGCCGGTGCCGGCGATCACGGGCACCCGGCCGCGCGCCTGCTCGACGGCAATGCGGGCAATGCGCAGCTTCTCTTCTTCATTGAGGGCGATGAACTCGCCGTTGGTGCCGAGCACGAACAGGCCATGGACGCCGGCGTCGATCAGCCGGTCGATCAGCGTGCGCAGGCCGTCTTCGTCTACGTCTTCACTTGGGGTCATCGGGGTGATCAGGGCCGGGATGATCCCTTTGAACGACACTGCCATGCTGTGCTCCGTCTCCGTGGCGACCGTGGGGGCTGCCTTCTGTTTGTCGGGAACCCATGGCACGCATCGGCTGGGGCGCGGTGCTGCCAAGGGTGAGATGGGTGGTGATCGAATTGCGCAGGCGGGCATCAACATCGATCGATTCGGTCATTATAGACACGAAAATGATTGGACCGATCAACGTTTACCCTAGGCCGATCGATTTGACCGGATTCCGGAAAAAAGCAATGCAAAGAGCACTAACAGTACTAGTACTGGAGACCTTCAGGCGCCTCAAAGCGCCCGTCGCATCACATCAATGGGATCAGAGGGCGACGATACTTTGATCGAATCGCGCAAAATTCGCAAAAGCCGCGCACAAAAGACAACGCCCTTCGCAAGGAAGGGCGCTTCGTGCCAAAGGACTGTTGGTGGCTACTTGCCCAGCAGCATCGCCAGCGCCGTCCCCAGCAGCACCGCGCAGAACGTCAGCCGCAGCCGCAACGGCGAGAACCGGTGCGCCAGCGCCACGCCCCACGACACACTGACGATGCCGCCGATAGCCAGTGGCAGGCCGGTGCTCCAGCTCACATGCCCGGCATGGGCATAGGTGACCAGCGCGACCAGCGAGCCGGGCACCACCAGGGCCAGCGCCATGCCCTGCGCGCGCGTCTGCGGCATGCCGAAGAACGTCACCAGGGCAGGCACGACCACCAGCCCGCCGCCCACCGTAAAGATGCCCGACATGGCGCCGCTGGCAATGCCCAGCACCGGCATCGCGGCCGCCGGCATGGCATGCGGTTTGGCGGGCGTGTCGTGCGTCGCGCCCTCGCCCACATGCGGCTTCTCCCGCAACTGCGAGGCAAAGTAGACCGCCAGCGCAATCAGGAACCACGCGAACGCCGTATGCAGATGATTGGCATCCAGCCCCGCCGCAAACCGCGCGGCCACATACGTCGATGCCATGGAGAACACGCAGATGGACGCCACCGAGCGCAAGTGCACCGGGTGCCGCTGGTGATAGCGCCAGAAGCCGATCAGCACATTGGGCGCGATCATCACTAGCGCCGTGCCTTGAGCGAGGTGCTGGTCCATCCCATACAGCGCGCCAAGGATGGGAATGGCGATCAGACCACCGCCGATGCCCAGCAGGCCACCCGCCGCGCCCAACCCCAGGCCGAGCAGCAGGTTGGCCAGGACCGTCAGAACTACGTGATATGTCATGCCGGCAACAGAGCGGGCCAGCGCAGACGGCCGGCCAGTGGTTATTAAAACCCGGATTCTCGCTCAGATCGGCGCGCTGGCGTCACATCGGCGTTGAGCGGCGCTTTGTCGGCGGCATGGTTGCACACGCCCCCCAGAGGCGTGTGCAGCAAAGTTGGTGTGCGGGACGAGTGCGCCGTGCTAGCGCAGCTCGCACCGCATGCACAGCGCCGAGGTGCGCTCCGCATGCCGGAACGTCGTCGAGCCCCGCACCGCAGGCGGGGCCTTGTCCGCCGGAAACAGCGAGAAACCCCAGCGCGCAAAGTACGCCGGCGCCGCGGTCGACAACAGATAGGCTTCATGCGCGCCGGTGCCGCGCGCGCGCACCAGCAGCGTTTCGATCAGCCGGCTGGCGATACCGCGGTCGCGATACAGGGCATCGACGGCAGCCGAGCGCACCACGATGGATTTCCCAAGCGGCTCTGCTGCAACGCACCCAACAATGCGGCCGCCCTTGTCGAGCGCCACGTGGAACGCCTCGATGATCTGCTCGGTGTCGTCACTCGGCAGGCCACAGCGCTTGAGGAGTGTGGCCACCTGGTCGCAGTCGGCTGGGGAAGCCGCGCGCAATTGAACGTCGTCGGTCGTCTGCATGGGGATGCTGTCTCCAGGAAGCGCACTCGTGATTCATGCCACGCTATCGGCGCGCTTCTCTCTGTCTTAAGGCATGTCTTCGCCTTTGTCATCACCTCTCTTGGGGTAGGGGAACGCCCCAAGAAGGCTGCGTGCCCAGCCTAGCATCCGAATTGCAAAGGAAAATAAAACCCGTGCACGGGCTACGGGCATCGTGCGGGAAGTGACCTCGACCTCGGCGTGACGCAGCCCGCATGCGGGGGACACGCAAACGAATTCGTTCCAGGTTTGCGCCACACCCCTGAAAGCAGCGTGCGATGCAATCGGGGGTTCCCCGCCGGTCACATCGATGAATTCGGGTGCCGTTCAGTTTGGGTGATCTGCGCGTTGCGCGTGCTGCGCAACCTCGTCGGCCACGATCTGCCGCAGTTCGGGCCAAGGCGTCGGCAGCCGCACGAACACGCTGTTGTTGTTGTCGGAAGAGACCGCCCGTTTGATGTGGGTAACCCGGTCGTCTGCGTTGTATTGGACGTGCAGGATGCGTGTGGTCGACGCGGGGTGCCAGACCACCTTGCCCAGGAAATACGTGCGGGCCGAGCCGCGTTCAGCGGGGTCGATGATCAAGTCGAAATGCGTGGTCAGGAAGGTGTGGAGTTCTTCTTTGGTCATGTGCAGGCTTTAGCCTTCGGGCTGACGTCGCGGCAGCACCCAGAGCATCGCGCTCACGGCTTCCGCTTGCGTACGTGAATGCGTCTTCTCATAGATTGCCCGCAGCTGCGTGATAGGCGATTGGCTTACCTGGGCTGATATTCACCGCGCGCGCCTAACCAATGTTTTGGTCGATTCCTCTGCATTCTGCCACGATCTTTCGCTCATCACGGCCATGAATCTTTCGCGAATTTCACGTGGCGTCATGCCGAATTTCATGCGAAATGCGCGCGAGAAGTGCGAGGAATTGTTAAAGCCATTATTAAACGCTATTTCACTGATTGCAAGGTGCGCCTTCGCGTAATTTTCAAGTTCTGCCTTGCATGACAACAAACGACACGACCACAGCCACGCACCAAATGTCTGCGACTCTCCTTCGAATAGGCGGTGAATATGTGCGGGCGAAATCCCCAATGCCTGAGATGCCGCACTCACTGACAATGCAGGATCGCGAAAATGATCGACGACATATTGCTTTATTCTTGTCAGGTGGTATGCGGAAAGATTTGATATCTGCGTTTCGGCGGTAGGCGAAAAGGCCGCCACCGTTGCCGCAAACAATTGCGTGAGCGCATCACCTGCGTGAGCAACAGCCGATAGCGGGAGCGCGTCGAATCCGGTTTGAAAATAATTGTCTGCCATTCGTGCAAACAATTGTACGGCTGGATTCTGGTTGTTGAGGACGGTTGCAGTCAAGGCGTCGATGCCCGGGATTTTCAGCCGCAAGGCATCGGCGGGAAATATCAGTACAGTCTGTGAGAAATCCTCATTGAACGAAAGATCGTATCTCCTGGAGCTGGTATATATAGCCATATCTCCCGGTTTGAGCGCAGCTAAACGACCATCTTGCTGGAGGCCGCTGTTTCCGCTGCGCTGAATATTCACCAGAAAATATTCACTATCCGCTTTCGCCATCAGTTGCGGCGTACGCGCAACTTGTTGCCCCCCGGCGACGATTCTCGATAGATTGATCTTGTCGATTTTGCGCAAGCTGATTGCCGCGTGGAACTGTTCCGGTTCGACAACCAAATTGCAATCGACCTGCACCAAGTGCTGGCAAACCAGATCTGCCCAGAATGCGACCTTGTCGCGGGCGCGGACGGTATCGGTCGACACACGCACCAAATCGGTGCTCGCTTGCGAAGTGGCTGTCATGTTCTTTTCCCAAAGAGACAACTAGCACAGTTTCCCGAGAGCCCCGGAACAGATCGTTCGACGAAGTTTGACTAGTCTGGCATCGGAAAAATGAAGAAAACCAGGCCGCGTTAAACGTTAACCACGGGGGGAGCCCACAATGAAACTCACATCGATTGCAATCGGCGCTACGGCGCTTACCTTGTCTGCGTGCGGCGGCGGAGATTCCGGCACGCCCCAGACGCAGACCGTCAGCGGCGTGGCCGCGACCGGCTTGCCGCTGGCAGGCGCCGCCGTCAACCTGACCTGCGCATCCGGCTCCGGCACGGCAACCACGGCCGGTGACGGCAGCTACTCGGTCACGCTCAGCGGCAGCACCCTGCCCTGCGTGCTGACCGCCACCAGCAGCGACAGCAAGACCGTCCTGCACTCCGTGGTGCCGGGCTCGGGCTCGGCCAGCGGCACCACCACCGCGCAGATCACGCCGCTGACCGAACTGCTGCTCGCCCAGCTGAGCGGACAAGATCCGGCCAAATTTGCGGCAGCCTTTGGTCCGACCACGGCCGTGAGCGCGGCGGCGGTCAGCAGCGCCCAAACCGCCCTGGTGTCGATTCTCAAGAGCGCCGGGGTCGATCCGTCCAGCATCAGCGATATCCTGGGCGGCGCGATCAGCGCGGGCAGCCACCAAGGCTACGACGCCATTCTGGACACGCTGCAGTCGGCCATCACCAAAGCCGGCACCAGCTTGAGCGAATTGAGCACCGCGGTGGCCAGCAGCACCGGCAGCACCACGGCCGGCGCCTCGACCCTCGGCACCATCCTGGCGCCCGCCAACCCCGATTGCACCGCGCTCAAGAGCGGCAAGCACCGCCTGATCAAGCTGTCCGACGGGTCGGCGCAGATGGTGACGGTGGATGCGACCGCGTTGACCGTCGCCATGAACGGCAGCAGCTACCAGCTCACCAAGAACGCGACCTGCGATTTCACCCTGAACGACACCGGCTCGTCGCGCGTGCTGGTGGCCAAGTCTGGGATGGCGTCCTGGACCAACGGCAGTGGCACGGCGGGCACCGCCTCGCTCTCCATGCCGTCGCAGACCATGGACCCGAGCGTCATCAATGGCGACTACAACTTTGCGTTCTTCAGCGGCTCGGCGCAAAACCTGTTTGGCACCCAACACTATGCAAAGGGTGTCACCACGGCGGCCACCAACTGCGCGAACGGCTACGGGAGCTGCGTCGTCAATAACAACCCGCCCTATGGCAACCTGGTCGCCACCTCCGACGGCGGGGCAGATTGGCTTGACGGTGTCAGCGGTACCGCGCAGTTCCACGCCGTTGGCTTCCGGAACGCACAAGGCAACCTCCTCTGGATTGCCACGGGGGTAGGCTCCAACACCGGCACGGGCGTCTTTGTTCCGCAGACGACGCTGCCCGTGCCCGCAGTCGGCACGACCAACGCCTTCTGGCAAAGCTATGTCTACAACAGCACGGGCCTGAGCGCGGTCACGGAAGATAGCAACACCATCACCGCCCAGAACGGCACCACCGTCACGCGCACCTTTGCCGATAACCATACCGACGTGGTGAGCTACAACGATCCGTTCAACGGGATGCGCCACCGTGCCGCCAATGCCTGCACGAACACATCCGGTGCGGCAACCACCTGCAAGTCCGTGCTGCATCTGCCACTGGGTGGCATGACGCTGGCGTGGTTCGGGACCACCACCACGTATGGCCTTTCGATTTCGGTGGGCAAGCCGGGCAACTAGACGCCTTGCGCCTGATGTCTGGGGCAGTTGGCACCGGCTTGTGATGAGCCGGTGCCAACGCCTATCCCAATCCCACTGCATCCGCGTCCTCACTGCCAACCGGGCATGCGACCTCTGGTCAGCCAAAAGCCAATCGGTCACCTCACTGATCCTCGTCAGGCGCTCAACCGGGTGCCCCGAGCGCAGGAATATGCAGCGTGACCAGCGTCGCGCCAGGTCCCGACCTGACATCGAACGCGGCACCCAGGCGACTCGCGCGCGCCTGCATGCTCCGCATGCCGGTGCCCTGTTGCTCCGTTCTGGCGGGCAGCTGAAAGCCCGTCCCGTTGTCCTGCACCGTGATCTCCAACCCCCGCTCGTCATACCGCATGCCGACGTCGACCTGGCTTGCGCGGCTGTGCTTGAAGACGTTCGTCAAGGCTTCCTGCAGGATGCGCATGATCTCCAGGCTCTTGGCGGAGGGCAGCACGCAGGCCTCGATGCCGGAAGGGTGCCAGCGGCATTCGATGTCCTGGGTTTCAAGCAGACGCGTCAGGCGGTGCCGCAGCGGCGCGATCTGGTCGGCCAGCGTGGTCTCGCCGTACTGCTGGCTTGCGGCCGAGTCGATGATGATGCGCAGGTCGTCGCGCAACTCCTTCAGGATGGACAGAAAGCGCTGTGGCGGGACATCGTGCGGCGTGCGCTCGAGTGTCACGATGCTACTCACCAGCGTGCCACCCAGGCCGTCGTGCAGGTCATGCGCAAGGTTGAGACGCTCACCCAGGCGGGCGTTGGCGATCTCCAGTTCGTGCTGGCGTTGCAGCGTGCGCGTGAGTTCCGACTTGGCCTCGTCGACGCTGCGCGTGAGGTCTTCATTGAAGCCCTCGATGCGGCGCAGGTTCGCCACAAAATGCCGGCCAAGCACGAGCGCCATGCCGATCATCTGCAATTGCGACGTCAGCGCGGTGTAGTACATGTTGTCGTCGAGAATCGTCAGGAACGTCAGCAGGTCGTGGGTGCCAGCGATCACGAACACGGCCACGCAAGCGCCCAGGATGCGGTGCTCGGAGCGCCCGCTGCGCCACGCAAAGAAGATGAACGCGAAGCTGGTCGCGAAATAGTGCAGGGTCAGCGCGGTACACACCAGCGCACGCAGCGCCTGCACCCGTTGGTGAGGTGCAAGGATCAGCGCTGCACTGGCCAGCATGACAGCGCCCCAAAGCGCGCGCTCATAGCGCGGCCAGCGTTGCCCGCAGAAGCGCAGGATGAACACCGTGTATGACCCGCAATACACGAGGTACACGATCGAGTTGGCGACCTCCCAGCCATCGGTACTCGTGAACGGCCAAGGGCTGGCCGCGATCTGGTTGTAGGCGACGATCCACCATGTGAGGGCGTAGACGGCAAACCAGCCATAGACCGTTTCCTTACGCCGCATCAACCACATTGACAGGAAGAAGCAGCCCAGCGTGGCGGAGATCGCCAGACTGAACATCTGCATATCGCGCCGGACCCAGTGCGCGTGATCGAACCGCGCCCGCATGAGCGCCGGCGGCCCGAGGGTGGCGGGCCCAAGTCCGCTCTGATACATCGCCATCCCGGAGACGCGCACGAGCAGCGTATTGGTGCCCTCGCGCAGCAGCGATGCCGGCAGCAGCACGTAGCGCGGCGTATTCCACTCGCGCGACAGCGGCTCCGCGAGTTGCGCATCGCGCAGCAGCAGGGTGCCGTTCAGATAGATCGCCCCCGCCATGTTGAGGTAGTCCAGCATGAAAGCCGCGGGGGTATCCGTGTGGTCCTGACGCCAGCTCAACCGATACCAGACCACGCCATCGAAGCCGGGCCAGCGGCGTTGCCAATCGTCGGGCAGGGTCACGTCAGTCCAACCCGTGGCGGGGGGCTGGTCGGATTCAACGGCGGCCGCCGGCTGGGCAGACAGTGCCTGCGCGCGGACAGCTTCAATGCGGGTAAACGGAGCGGGACTCGTGGGCGCGGCTTGTGCAGTCGTCCATGACGTGAGCGCAAGCGCGGACGCGCAGATCAGGACAGCAAGCCATACGAACGCGCTTCGAAGACCGCCTGCGTGCGCGACTTCACGGCGAGCTTCTTGTAGATGTTTCTGATGTGGCATCCGACCGTCAGCTTTGACAACGCCAGTACATCGGCGATCTCGCGATTGGTCAGCCCCTTTGACACCAGCGAGAGAATCTCGATTTCTCTCGGGGTCAGTGGCGACACATCGCCCCCCCTGTCTGTCTGCGTCTGCGTCTGCGCCTGCGCCACTGGCTTGGCCAGCAGCGATCCGCCTTTACCGATCAGCTCGAGAATGCGCTTGGCGACAAACGGATCGATCGGTGCACCGCCGCGCAATGCGCTGCGGATCGACAGCGAAATCTCGAGTTCGTCGCGCTCCTTGAGCACGTAACCGGTGGCGCCGGCTTGTAGTGCCGCCACGATAACCTGTTCGGTACTCCACGTCGAGATCACCAAAATAGGTAAGGCCGGATCGCGTTCATGCAGCGTGCGGATCAGGTCGATGCCGTTGCCGTCGGGCAGGCCGACATCGATGAGCGCCAGCGCGAAGGGCTGTTCGGCAATCAGCGTATGGGCCTGCGTGATGTTGCCCCCGAACAGCAGTGCGTCGCCGGTGTAGCCCAATGACACCAGCACGTCGCGCAGCCGTGCTTGCGTGAGCGGCTCGTCCTCGACAACGAGCACGGGGCCGGGCAGCAGCGAATCTTCCAGGCTGGGGCCGGCAGAAGTCGTCATTGCAGCAGCCGGATCGCGGTCGTGGGTCATGGTGGGATGGGTGGGTGTGCGCGGGGTCTGGATGGCAAACCCGCCCGGGCATGCGGTTCAGGTATGCCATGCACAAAACTGGATGCTACAGGCTCAAACCGCAATACCTGGTTTACGGTACCCCACGCCCCTCGCGGCGCTCAACTCCGAAGTGAGCGCGTCGATGCGTCCCCATCCGCCTGGGCAATCCGGGCGCTGCTGCGGCAGATACGGCCCCGTTGGCCGCGCTGCTCAGGCGCCTGTCACTACCTAATTCGATAGATAGGAGCGCTAGGCCTGCTCGCCTACGATCCTCGGCAGGTCATGTCCGTCAATCGTCCGGCCAGCCTGGTCCGCTATGCCGTGGTCGAGCACGGTTCGAGTGCAGCCGGCTCAAGTGGTCCCTATATCGGCGTGTGGCTGCAATGAGTCGGGGCGGTTGACGTAAGCGGGCCGGGGCAGCGGAATCTGCTGCGCCTCCGGCTGCCGTGCTTCCAGTCGCGCAAGACGACATCGTCAACGGCCATTGATCAGCCACCGGGCTTGCAAAGAGTCCGGTGGCGTCTTCGCAAAACAAAATCGCAACGGGGATGGGAGTCCGCTGGTCATGAACCTGATCTATCGCGTCGTATGGAATGCCAGCCTGGGGATGATGCAGGCCGTGTCGGAGCTGGCCTGTGCGCACGGCGGCAAGAGCCGCACAACCAAGGTGTTTCCGCGTGGGACGGTGTTGGTTCTGTTGTCTCTGTCCGGCATTGCGATTCCACCGGCTTGGGCGGATGGAGGGGCCGGCGGCATAGGATTCACCAACCCTGGAAGCGGCGGCGCTGGCGGCACGGCATCTAGTACAGCCGGCGCGGCAGGCAGTAGCGCGTTCTTCAGCGGCGGCGGCGGCGGCGGCGGCGGCGGCATCAGCCTCATCGACGGGACAGGCGGTGCGGGGGGCAACGGCGGAACAGGCAACGTGTTAGGTACTGTCACCGCAGCCGGAGGAGGGAGCGGCGGTAGTGGCGGCGCGCCGGCGCTGACCACTGCAGTGCAGGCGAACGCCGGTGTGCTGACAGGGGCTGCGGGCACTGCCGGCGGTGCCAGTGCCAATGGGGCTTACTTGGGGCTTGATGTCCACGGAACTCCCATCATAGGCGGTGGCGCTGCGGGTGGCGGTGGCGGCGGTTTCGGGCTGGTGCTCACTGGTACGGGTGCCTCCAGCAACGGGGCAGCCGGAAGCATCACAGGCGGAAACGGTGGAGCCGGCGGCATCGGTACCCTCGCGGGAGCGTTATACGGTGGTGGCGGCGGCGGCGGCGCGGGAGGTGGAGGTGCGCTGATCACGTCAGCCGGTGCCATTTTTAGCAATACCGGACAGCTGCTTGGGGGCAATGGAGGCCAAGGCGGGGGAACCCAGGCCGCCGGCGGAGGCGCTGGCGGTGACGGCGGCACGGGAGCGGCGCTAACTGCTGGCGGCACCCTAGACAATCACGGGCAGGTGACCGGTGGCAATGGCGGAACTGGAGGCGCGGTCCTTGGCGGGGCTGCCAATGAAGTCGGCGGCAATGGTGGCGCTGGTGCTGCCGGCGTGCTGGTGACCGGTGGCGGGACAGTAAGCAATGCCGGCGCCATTGCCGGGGGGAACGGCGGAAACGGCGGTGCCAGTGGCGCTGGCAATGGAGCGGCGGGTGTGGGCGGTGCAGGCATCAGCGGCGCAAACATGACGATCACCAACGCCGGCACGATCTCTGGCGGCATGTCGAGCGATGGCAGTACACGCGCCGCTGCGATCTTTTTTACCGGCGGGACGAGTACCCTCACGCTGAATTCCGGCTCGACGCTGAACGGCGCGATCAGGCTGGGTTCGGGAGGGGTCAGCGCGACAATCAGCGCAGGTAATACCGGCATGACGCTCAATGCCCCGATCGTGCTGGGCGACAGCCAGGCAACGTTGACGCTCGACAGCACGAACAACCTGGTGGTGAGCGGTCTGATTTCCGGCGGGGGCAACGTGACCACGACGGGCAGTGGCATGCTGACGCTGTCAGGCGCAAACAACTACACAGGTAGCACGAACCTGAACGCCGGCGGCATCGTGGTCGGCAACAGCGCGTCGCTCGGCAACGGCGCACTGAACGTCAACGGCTCGGCCACGCTCGACACGAGTACGAACGTGACGCTTGCCAACACGGTCAACCTCGCCACGGGCACGACGCTGACGGTCGGCGGCAGCAACAATCTGGGGCTCGCCGGCTTCATCAACGGCAACGGCGGCCTCGTGAAGAACGGCGCCGCGACGCTGACGCTGACCGGCGCGAACACCTACACCGGCGACACGACGATCAACGCCGGCACGCTGGCGCTGGGCGCAGGCGGCAGCCTCTCGGCGATCGGCACGGTGAACCTGACCGGCGCGGGCGCGACGTTCGACCTGAGCAACGCATTGGGCACGCAGACGATCGGCGCGCTGGCGGGCGCGGCCGGCACCAACGTGAACCTCGGCATCAATTCGCTGGCGCTGGACGGCAGCCGCAATGCGACGTACGCCGGCACGATCGGCGGTACCGGCGGCGTCACGCTCTCGGGCTTCGGCACCCAGACGCTGAGCGGTACAAACGTGTACACAGGCGGCACGAACCTGAACGGCGGCCACCTCGTGGTCGGCAGCAATACGGCGCTCGGCACCGGCGCGGTGAACGTCAACGGCCCGGCATCGCTCGATGCGACCACCAACGTGTCGCTTGCGAACGGCGTCAACATCGCCACCGGCACGACGCTGACGCTCGGCGGCAGCAACGGTCTTGGCCTGGACGGCACGATCTCCGGCGGGGGCGGCCTCGTAAAGAACGGCGCGGCGACGTTGACGCTGTACGGCGCGAACAACTACACGGGCGGCACGACGCTGAACGCCGGCGGCCTCGTGCTCGGCAACGGCGCGGCGCTCGGCACCGGCGTGCTGACCGTCGGCGGCGCGGCGACGCTCTATACGACCATCGGCCTGACGCTCAACAACGCAGTCAACCTAGCGACGGGCGCGACGCTGATGCTCGATGGCAGCAACGCCCTCACATTGGGCGGCAACATGACCGGCGCGGGCGCACTCGTGAAAAACGGCGCGGCAACGACCACGCTGACGGGCGCGAACACGTATTCGGGCGGCACGACGATCACCGCCGGCACGCTGACGATCGGCGCGGGCGGCAGCCTGGCGGCGACCGGCGCGGTGAACCTGGCCGGCGCGGGCGCGGCGCTCGACCTGAGCGGCGCGACCGGTGCCCAGTCGATCGGCGCGCTGTCGGGTGTCGCGGGAACGAACGTCAATCTGGGCCACAACGCACTGACGCTGGGCGGGACGGCCAGCGGCACCTTCAGCGGCGCGATCGGCGGCACCGGCAACCTGACGCTGGCCGGCACCGGCACGCAGACGCTGAACGGCGCGAGCGCCTACTCGGGCGGCACGAACCTGAACAGCGGCAGCAGCCTGGTGCTCGGCAACAACAACGCGATCGGCACCGGCACGCTGAACGTCGGCGGCGCGGCGACGCTCGACACGAACGCGAGCCTGTCGGTCAGCAACGCGGTCAATCTCGCCAACGGCGCGACGCTGACGCTCGGCGGCAGCAATGCCCTTGCGCTGAGCGGCAGCATGACCGGCGGGGGCGGTCTGGTGAAGAACGGCCCGGCGACGACGACGCTGACGGGCGTGAACACCTATACGGGCGGCACGACGATCACCGGCGGCACGCTGGCGATCGGCGCGGGCGGCAGCCTGGCGGCGACCGGCGCGGTGAACCTGGCCAACGCGGGCGCGGCGCTCGACCTGAGCAGCGCGACCGGTGCGCAGTCGTTCGGCGCGCTGTCGGGCGCCGCAGGGTCGATCGTCAATCTCGGGGGCAATGCACTGACGCTGGGCGGGACCGCCAGCGGCACCTTCAGCGGCTTGATCGGCGGCGCCGGCAGCCTGACGCTGGCCGGAACCGGCACGCAGACGCTGAACGGCGCGAACGTCTACACGGGCGGCACGAACCTGAACAGCGGCACGCTGATACTCGGCAATAGCGGAGCGATCGGCGGCGGCGCGCTGAACGTCAGCGGCTCGGCGACGCTCGACACGACCACGAGCCTGTCGGTCAGCAACGCGGTCAACCTCGCCACGGGCACGGCCCTGACACTCGGCGGCAGCAACAATCTCGCGCTGGCCGGTGCGATCAGCGGAGGCGGCGGCCTCGTGAAGAACGGCACGGCGACGACCACGATGAGTGGCGCGAACACATACACGGGCGGCACGACGATCAACAGCGGCACGCTTGCGCTGACCGGCACCGGCAGCATCACCAGCTCAAGCGGTGTCATCAACAACGGCACGCTGGACATTTCCGGCACCACCAGCGGCGCCACCCTCCGCAACCTCACCGGCACCGGTACAGTCAGCCTCGGCAGCCAGACCCTCACCCTTGCCAACGCAGGCGGCACGTTTGCCGGCACCTTCACCGGCACCGGCAAGCTGCTGCTGCAGGGCAACGGCACGCTAATCGCCAATGGCAATAGCATGTCATTCACCGGCATCACCGAGGTTGCGAGCGGCCTGCTTGAAGTCGGCGATATCAACATGCCCTCGGCAACGCTCGGCGGCGGCGTCACGGTCGATACCGCAGGCACGCTGCGCGGCCACGGCACGGTGCTGGGCGACGTCACGAACGGCGGCACGGTCGCGCCCGGCGGCTCCATCGGCACGCTGAGCGTGGGCGGCAACTACACCCAGGCGAACAACGCCACGCTGGCGATCGAAGTCAGCCCGACTGCAGCCTCGCAACTCAAGGTGGCCGGCACGGCCGCGCTCAACGGCACCCTGGCCGTCACCTACGATCCGGGCACCTACAAGGCCACGCAATACACGCTGGTCTCTGCCACCAAGGGCGTGAGCGGCACCTTCAGCAATGTCGCCAGCACCGGCACGGCCAACCTCGGCACCCTCACGCCCGCCGTCAGCTACGGCGGCAATGCCGTCCTGCTCACGCTGGCGAGCGCCTCGCTGGCTGACCCGGTGGTGGTGGCGCCCACCAACACGAGCGTCTACACCGCCGTGGGCACGTCGGTCATCCTCGGTGCGCAGACGAGCAACGCCGCCCTGCTCGACCGGCTGGATCGGGCCTCCGCTGCCACCGCTGGGTCTCCGCTCGGCTGGGTGGTTGCCACCGGCAGCCACACCAAGGTGGATGGCACCAGCGGCGCGCCCGGCTTCCAATCCAACCGCTATGGCTTCCTGGCCGGGCTCGACAAGCGCGTGGGCGATGACACGGTGGGCGTGGCGGCCAGCTATGCGCACACCGACATCAACGAAGCGCAGACGGGGGATTCCGGCGCGATCGACACGCTGCGCGCAGCGCTGTACGCCAGCCGGCAGACGGGGCCGGTGGTGCTCGCCGCCACGGCCGGGGCCGGGCTCGACTTCCTATCGCAGAAGCGCCCGTTCGGCGCGCTCGGTACGGCCAAGGGCGACCACACCGGTCAGGAACTCACCGCCGGCGCGCAGGCCAGCCTGCCGATGGCCTTCGATGGCGTGGCGGTCACGCCCAGGGCCGGCGCGCGCCTGGCCTACTTCCACGCCAACAGCTTTGGTGAAAGCGGCGCGGGTGGGCAGAACCTGAACGTCGGCACCGACACCGTCCGCAGCCTGCAGCCGTATGTGGGCGTGACGCTGGACAAGACGTTTGGGGAGGTCCACCCAGTGGCGGCACAGCTGCGGCTGAGCTATGCGCGTGAGGTGCTCGATGCGAACCGCGCCGTCAGCGTGGCCTCGCAAGACGGCACGCTCTTTACCGCACCGGGCACGAGCCTACCGCGCAGCTACCTGGCCGTGGGCGTGAGCCTGGGCCTGCGGCAGACCAAAGCGCTGTCGGTCTCGCTGGGGTACGACGTGATGCTCAACACCACGCATGCGTCTGCGCAGGCGGCAAGCCTGAAGGTGGATTACCGGTTCTGACGCGTGGGTCGCCGGGCTCGACGTTCGGGGTTCTGAACTCGGCGCTCCGGGTTCTGAACTCGGCACTCGGCGTTCTGAACTCGGCGTTCGGCGTTCTGAACTCGGCATTCGACGTTCTGGACTCGGCGTTTGGTGTTCTGGACTCGGCGTTCGATGTTCGGAACTCGGTATTTGGAGCCCAGAGCCCTGCAGTCGGAGGGCTCGGCTTGGCGCTCTCGGTTGGCTCGGGCCCCTGGCTACGACCGCTCCAAAATCGTGACTTCCCACAGCACAACTCCTAGCATGGAGCCATTCCCGCCGCCGTGATGCCGGCGGCGGCGATCTCTGCACGCCGTTGAAGGTGCTACCGCTGCAGTCAATTTTCTTGAGGAGGGTTCGACATGGACAGACGTGAGGCACTTTTCGGTACCGGAATGCTCGCCCTGAGCGCACTGGCGGCGGCGGATCGGGCTGCAGCCCAGGACCATGCCCACATGCACCATGGGGGCGGGCAATACAAGGCGCTTGCGGATGCGGCGGGGGCCTGCGTATCGAGCGGGCAGGTTTGCGTGAACCACTGCCTCGGCCTGCTGGGCAACGGCAACCCGGAGTTGGCCGCGTGTGCCACCAGCGTTTCGCAAATGATGGCCCTGTGCACGGCGCTGCAAGGGCTCGCCAACCAGGACTCCCACTATTTTCCAGCGCTGGCCAAGGTCACGCTGGAGGCATGCAATGACTGCGAGGCGGAATGCAAGAAGCACGCAGACAAGCACGAGCCCTGCAAAGCCTGCATGGAGTCGTGTCGCGAGTGCGCCAAACAGTGTCGGGCGTTGACGACCTGACACGCGGAAGACCTCGGCCCAGCCGGTGAGCAGTTGAGTGACCGGCCTGGGCGCTTGGGCCTCAGGGCTTGGCAGTCGGAGGGCTCGGCTTGGCGCCCTCGGTTGGCTCCCCCGCCCGTCTCGGGGTCGCGTTCACTGCTGTTCTTTTATTTCTGCTCGTTCCCGCGCTCCAGCACGCGCAGGATTTCCCACTGATACAGATCCACCAACACGCCCTCCAGCGTGGTCAGCACGTACGCGCCAATCGCGTCGAGAAACCCGGCCTGGTATTCGCCGGATTTGTCGCGGATGTGGATCTGGTATTCCCAGCGCAGCGTCCGGGGCTCGAAGTGCCGATGCAGCTTCATGCCCGCTTGCGAGCGGCGTAGGAAATCTCGCGCGTACAGGGCGCCTTTCAGATAGTCGCGGTCGTGTTGCAGGCTCATCGGGCACCTCCGGCCGGGCGGCGAAGGGCGATGCAGGTGCGGTGGCGTGCGGGGCGATGCCCGCGGAGGATGGGTACGGCTTGGGTCGGTTGCTCCATTGTCTTGCCCTCTTCTGGTTGAGTAGGGAGCCACCCACCACGAGGGGTGGGCGGGCACACGACAAGGTCTGCAATACCGACGATCCATCAAGACGGCAGGGCCGAAGCCCTCCCTGCCGAGGCCCGCCCATAGGGCGAACGACAGCAGCGGTAGAAACTTGAGGGTCTCTTCCGGACGGATGCGTGCGGGATTGCAGTCCCGGCTGCGTTTGTTTGCGCAGCGGGGGGAGTTTAGCGTTTGCGGGAGGGGCGGGGCAAGTTGGGGGGCACTGCGCCTGCTCAGAGCGTCTTCTATCGACCCATTGCGGACATTCATCCGGCAACGGCAGGACGTTTACGCGCCGCCCGTACACGGCTACTGCTGAAATCGTCCTCTCTGACTACTCGTCATAGACATTGCACGGCTCAGCGCCCCGTTTCCACTTGGGCCATGGTGAGGGAAGCGTTCCGTGCTCGGTATCACTCTTAACAAGCTGGTCGATGGTTCCGCAAGTGGCCGAAACTGCTTCATACAGTTCGTCTTGTGCCTGTCCATCCCCCCCATCCAAACGGCTTGTGGTCGGCGCAAAAAGTGCGCGTTACTTGAACTCCACAGTTTCTTCGCTTCGCTTCAGCCCGCTGATACCGAAGGCCTTCCCTCTGAGATTGCGTCACGGTGGCACCTATTGCGCACGGCGCACCCGCCCGAAAGTAGACGTCGACGCCAACACGTACATCGTCGTCAAGTCGGCCTTGGTACTGGACAAGAGAAACGCCATCCGTAGCCATATTCCACTTGGACCCGGGCAGCAAGGCCAGAACGCCCCGTGCAGACACGCACGCGAACGATGGCAGTCCAGAAAATCCAAGCGATGCGCTCGTTTGATCCACGAGGCTGAATCGGTCGCTACATCCCACTGTGTGCTGAATTGAATAAGTAAAAGCAGCTTGCCCGGCACTCGTTGCTGGATTGATAAATGCCGCAGGAATTGGCATATCGTCCAGGCCGCCTGGCATCGGCCGATACCAAGTCTCACCAACGGTCGCCACAGTAGTCGTTTGGTGTGAGCGGAAGCCTAAAGCGCCCTTACAGTTTGCCGGCTGCGGAATCCGCTCCTTCGTTTCCGCCTGCAGTTTCATGTCGAGCCGACCAGCCACGGAGGTGGGGTCGAAAAGGTCTCCCGTATCTGCCAGCGCTTTTAAGCGAGTGAAGAAAGCTTGGACGTGCGGCGGGTATTGGAACGCCGCCGGTGGGCTTGGCGTGCCTGGGTCCGCCCCGGCCGTCGGACCGGCCAGCCAAAAGATCGTGAGCACCACAACAGCGCGGATTAGCCGGTACATATCGGGCATCTGAAGTTTTCGTGTTTTCGGTCAGCACGTAGTATTTGTGATCGATTGAACGACCGCAAGTGGCCGATTTCGGCCGCTAGCCCGCCTTGCGCGTAAGCGATCACGCAGATCGTCGTAACAGCTGCCGCCCCGGTTTCAGCCTACCGCTCCTGCGAGCAAACGACTAGCGGAATCGTTCCAGGCCATCCCACCTTGATTGAATCGGCGCTCGCTCGCGTGGGTCGGCAAGACCAACCTCGGCGAAGGTGTAGCTCATGCGGGAATAGTTGCAGGGCGCACACGTGACGATCATGTTCTCAGGATCGTTGGTGCCGCCGCGTGCGTGCGCAATGACGTGGTCGTACTGTGCCCACATGGCCTGGAAAGCTGCATGCTGATCGCCATTCGCCTTACCCCAAGGCACGGCGGTTGGATAGGCTTCAGCCAGCTTCACACGAATTTCCTTGCGGACAACGGGAATTCCGCAAACGCGGCAGTGGTACCCATCGCGGACATGCAGTGCCGCCCTCTCCGAAGCGTTCGGCATCCGCAGCGGAACCTTCAGGTCATCAGCGAGGTAAGCCGGTGCATCGGGGTCGGTCCGTATCTGCACGTACGGACTGTTGGCCCCCCAGAGCGATTCCGTCCATTCACGCACCGCGGGCATGTTTGCCAACGTCAGTAGTTGCTCGGCAACCGCATGCCTTCCTTGGATATGAGCAGAAACGGCGGCATCCAGGAATCGTGCTGCATCGAAAATCTCCGGAATCGGGTCTCGGAGACACTGTTTGAGCATGACCATTCCCCTCCAATGATCGGCTGCAACCTACGGCAGCGGAGGCGCATCCTTGCAGCCATACTGATTCTGCGTCGACCCCAAGTCACGAAAGTTTCTGTCCAAACGAGCAATCTCTTCGACTTGAACCTTACCTGGTGCAGACACGACCGCTTCCAGTTGAGCAAGTGCAGCAGCCCTCTGCTGTTTGAGGTCCGCACACTCTGGCGCGTCCGGTCGCTCCTTGAATGGTGGCGTGATACCGCGCTTGAGCGCCTCTTCGCAGGGCATACTGACCCGATACGTCTCGCCGTTGTAAGTGCACGTCCAAGCGACTGTTGCAAGAGAGGGCGTTGCGATCAGGCAACCGGCAACAAGAAGGAGTATGCGCATGGTGGTCAGGGTTGCCTCCAGGGGTTAGGCGCAAGGTGGTCACGCCGGAGATACTTTTCCGGGTCTTCACTGTGGAAAACGTAGTACGACCGGAAGACGATATCCATGGCATACGCGGCAAGCCGCTTAGCTTCTGCGGGCTTGCGCTTGAACCGATCGCGATAGTAGTTGGCGAGTGATCGCTCTGCGAGGGGATACTGGCTCAGTATGTCTTGATAAATCGCCGCATGAGCTTGCTCTTCTTGCGACCAGCTAGCCAGACCTGCATCCACTTCCTGGCGCGTGTTGTATGGGTCTGTCAGCGCCCACGGTCGGAGCGCAGCGTTTGCCAGCGTATGCTGAACCTCTACCCTGATGCGGGCGGTAGGCTGAAGCGTTCCCTCGTTGTCGCCTTGCCCTAGAGCGGCATCCAACAACTTTGCCAGCTTGCGAACAGGTAGCGGAAGAAGGTCCTCTGCCGTTTTCACGGCTGGATGAAATACGACCGTACATGGCTGTGACAACACGCCAGGCTCCGGGACCAGGATTCTCCAGTCACCGAGGAATTCGAACGGCTGGCCTACATCGACAACCCACAGTGTGCCAGCGTGAGAATCCTGCAAGACAACTGGTGGCTTCCATCGGTATCGATCCGTCCATATGTGCTGCACCCCTTTTTCCGCAGGGCCACCGAGTTCAGCATTGACGATATCTTCTGCGCTCACGGTTTCGTCTGAGGTCATGAGGAAATAGACCTCACCACGCCAAGAGTGTGTGACCTCTCGCACCACCAGGCGGTAGCCGTATTGAGGCTTCGCTTGCCAGTGGGTCGTCGACGGCGAGCGCGTGCCACGACCGGGAAGTTTATGGAAGACTGCACTGTCTTCAATGAGGTTGTCTTCAGCGTCCGTAGCAAGCGACTTGGGCTGCAAAACAACAGCGCTACCAAATCCAGATGGAACGGGTGGCGGCCCATACAAATACATCGAATCGGATCGGAATGTCGCCTTGGCCAACTGCAAAGCCTGAACGCACTGCCGCCGGTGATGGTCACCGCGCAACTGCGGCCATTCGGCTGCGTAGGCGCTGGACGCACCTATCGTCAACATGCCTATGACGCTGAAAAGCGCTCTCATCTGTTTCATGCGTGGTGCCTTGATTGCTATTGCCCGAATTGGGTTGGGCATACGGTTCCGGGTCTGCCGATCAGCGATCGGCTAGCACCCGTATCGCGCCATGTCCGATTGGTTGACTTGAAGCAGTGTTTGGAATCGCGCTCGGTCTGCTCCTGATCCGGCCATTCTCAGCCACTCCGTGATGATGTTTCGGTCGTTGGCCAGTTGCGCGCAACGCCCAGCGTTGACGTTGTGCTGCTGGACTACAACCTGTTGTGCTTGTGCTTCTACGTTTTGTCTTGCGATGCGTGCATCCGCCTGCCGTGCAAGCTCGGCGGTGTACGGGTCAATTCCCGCTTGTTGGGGCTGGGGTACTGGGGCTGGCGGATCGCGGTAGTCAACGCGCTTTGATGCGTTGGATATCGTGATCGCAGGCTCTAGCGGACGCTGTGTTTTTTGCGTTTCTGGTCGTTGTGGTGCCTTGGGTTCCGGTGTTGTCTGCGTAATCACCGGCGGAGGTGCCGGCACAAACAGTTTTTCCACGCGGTCGTAAATGCCGAGGTATCTGTTGGCGAGGTGGGCGATGCAGAACAGTGCCAGCCACCCTAGCAAGCGTACGGTCCAATGCACACGCTGCCTTGGTGTTGGCGTATTCGGTCGGCCGTACCATCTGGCGTATTCGCTTTGCCAGTCTGGGTTCTGCGGCTTTTGGCTGTGATGGCCCCTGCGCCGATTGCGGTCTTGTGCGCCCATACGATTCCCTAGTTGTTGGGCGATGCGTCGAGCCGACGCGCAAACCGCTTCCTGCCAGAGGTCATGCACCCCAAGCAGCTATTCAGGCTGGGGATCAGCGTGGCCATACCGCCCCTTCTAGGCATTTTGGATTAGGCGCTTTTTAATAATCCAGTTGAGTTAATCGCGCCGCGAATTTGTTGGGGGCAGCATAACCTACGCAAATGGCGTGGTGGAGCCCTCTACGGTAGGGGTTTCTGAGGATTTGGCGGCTGGCGCGCGGCGGGTCAAATGCGCTGGCGGTGCCTGCTCCGAGCGCCTTCTATCGACCCGCAACCGCCACTCGACCGCGCAACACCTTGATGGCAGCGCTCAAGCTGAAATCGGTCAGTCGCTAAGGCGCCGAGCAGCTTGAACAGAGCGGAGGAACGGAGACTTCTTGAGTGTGCTGACACGGTATCGACGCTATCGCGCACCGTCCACTCCGGATCAAGCTGCGGCTCCTGCGGCAGATAGCAAAGGCGCGGGGCAGGATCAGGGCGCGCCCCCCCGGCATTGCTGCAACGCACGCCCATACAACCATTTCAAACGCCACATGTCGCGTCAGGTGGCGTGTAGAGTCGCCGCACTCCGCCTCAGGATCTACGCGACACACCATGAAACCATTGCGCCTCCCCGCAGCGCCCAGCCAACTGGTGCTTGAACACGGCCTGCCTGCGTTTGGCATGTATGAAGGGATCGTGGAACAGATCGACTGGCAGCCGCTGAAAACAACGCTCTACCAGCGGCTGACCCGCAAGCTGCATCACAAGCGTTGGCAATATGCCGCCATTGCGCATCCTGATTACTTCATCGGCGTAGCGATTGTTGATGTGGGTTGGACTGGCACAGCGTTCGCCTACCTGTTCGACCGGCAACGCCGGGAAGTTGTCGGTGCGACAAGTGCAAATGGATTGCCGGGTCTGTCCGCAAAGATGGAAGACCGCGCCTTTGGTAACGCGTCTTTCGCGGCCGGAAGTTGCCGCATGGCCTACCAGCGCAAAGGCGATAGCCTGACCCTGACCATTCAGTCACCCAAGCTGCGGCTGGCCGCAGACATCCAACTGGCTGGCATGCCGCCTGTGCTGGCATCCATTGCCCCCGCCAACTGGCTCGCGCACTCGACGCACAAGAGCGGCGGGCTGAAGGTCGGTGGCACCGCCGATTGCCCGCACAAACGCTATGCGCTGGATGGCGCCGTGGCATCGCTGGACTACTCGAACGGCCTGCTGGCGCGGGAAACGCATTGGCGCTGGGCCAGCGCGCACAGTCGTGAAAAGGGCTTCAACCTACAGCAAGGTTATATGGGGGATGCCGAAAACGCCGTGTGGCTGCATGGCAAGCTGATCCGAGTCGGCGCGGTCGAATTTGATTTCGATGCGAAGCAGCCGCTGCAACCGTGGCACATCCGCAGTACCAATCGTCACGTCGACCTGACATTCACACCGGAAGGCGCACGCAGCGAAAACAAGAACCTGCTCATTGCCGCCAGTCGTTATATTCAGCCGATCGGCCATTTTGATGGCGAGATTGTGGATCCGGACACGGGCATCCGGCATGCAGTGCAGGGGCTGCCCGGCGTGACGGAAGACCACACCTCGCACTGGTAAGCCTGCGCTGACGCATTACGCACGAGCAGGCCAATCATCGCCAGCCTTCTGCCTGCACTTTGCACAACGAATGAGAGCGGTTCCGAACTACGCAGCCAGCTCAACGGCTCTTGTTTCCAGCAGATCAATGAGTACGCGCTCAACACGACTTCCACCAACGCCGATGCGTTGATCTGCAGAGATCAGCTTCAAGGTATCGGCTGCCTCAGCGTACTGCCCACCAGCAAACTGACTGATGGCATCAACCAGCCTGAGTGAGAGCCGCGCCTGGTCGCTGGGTTCCTTGGCCGCGATCGCCGCCTTGCTTTGCTCCAGCGCAGCCATATCGCCCGCCGATGCCTGAATTCCAGCAAGATGCAGCGCAATAAACGGATGCGACAGCATCGAGTTGAAGCGCTCGGACAGCGCGGAAACCGCGGCTGAAACCGGACGTGTCGTTCCAGTGCGCAAGTAATCACGCAACAAGAAACCACCGCAATCGGCCAGGGTCAACACGGGGCCATTGCGCGTGGTCTCTGGTGCAGCGTAACGCTCATAGCGCTGCCATGCCTGCTCGGTGAGGCCCAACTGCCACTCTGCCAGGGCCAAGTGCCACTGCACATGACCATGCATCGCGCCGCCCACTGCGGACGGGCCGTGTTCATTGAGCCAGTTGCCCAGCAATTCCAATGACGCGTCAGGCTCCCCCTGGTCGTGCAGCACATGCGCATAGCTATGGATAACGTAGGGGGCCTGTGGGCGCTGCTGCAGGGCTCGCTCGACAAGGGCGCGACCACGGTTCTGATCACCGGCCTCACTGGCTGCGAACCCCAGGCGCGCGAGGCAGGCCCAATCGTCATGCAAACCAGGGTCGACCGATTCCATGATATTGAGAACGCGCTCAAGCTTGCGCGCACCTCCATAGAAGATCAGGTAACCACACAGTTGCGAGATGACGAGCAGGTCACTGGAGTTGGCAGCGATGTAGGCCTCAGTCGCCGCGAGGTTGGCGTAGGGGTCTTCAAGCAGGCCGAAGAGCGCGGAGATATGCGCACGCTCCCAGGGCAGGGCAGCTTGTGCTGCCAGTAGCGCACGCGCTTTGAAGACATCGGCGTCCGCAGCCCTGGCGTCTTTGGCAAGCATATGGCGCGCAGCCAGGGCCAGGGCGAATTGGCTGTCCAGCGCCAAAGCCTGATCCAGGGCTTCCGCGGCGCCCACCTCAAAACCGAGGATGCGATCGACAGCGAGCTGATACCGCTCTGCAGCTTCTGGTCGCTCAGTCGTAAGCGGTTTGCCGGTACGCGCATCAATCATGTTGGTTCCTTGAGTCGCAAATTGCTGATGCGATGCGCTTTCAGCGTAGTCCAACTCAAGGCGTTCGGATGACCGCTTTTGGCCGGCGGTCATACCTCTGTCTGTTCCGCCATCTCAAGCGCGTGATCTACCTCGATTCCGAGATATCGAACCGTGCTCTCCAGCTTCGTATGCCCCAGCGCGCGCGCCAAAAACCGGCACGGGTTAGCGTCTAGCGCTCACGCTTGGCGGCCAGTTCGCCACGATGCGGGTGCGCTTATTGTCCTGCCGCGTTTTTTACAGCGCACTGCGCCTGAATTTTCTCGCCATGACTGAACGAGAGCGTCACCTGTCCGCATGCGTATTGGCAAGGCTCGCGCCCACTGCCGATTCCCAAGTCGGGCTGGCAGTTCGCGGTAAAGGTAGAGACCTTCCTATGGCAGAGGTTGCAAGAAGGAGGCTTCGACGGATCCGCTCAGAAGCGGCACAAGCACACTCAGGAAACTTTGTGACTCCGGCAACTTCTCGAAGGCGGCGAACGCATCCTTGTTTCGGAAGCTTTCAATCGCCACGAAGACGTTTGGATCAGGCGTGGCAAGGACTCGAAAATCCACGACTTCGGAACGCTCGCGGCTTGTCGCGATGCGATCCTTGATGATCCGCAGGAAGTCAGTGCGGCTTTCCGGCCTGATGGGAAGCTTGACGACCAGGCCATAGCTGGCCGCATCAAGGGCTTTGGAGGCTTCTGCCGTCGGCTGGGCGTGAGCGGCGGAAACAAGGCCGAAGGTCGCCATGGCAGCGAGGGACAGAGCGTAGCGCAGTGTTTTCTTCATCTGATACTCCATGCAAAGTTGGTGGGTTTGCGCCTCATGACAGAAAGCCGGCGTTACGCAATGCCTCCTCGGCGGCCTCATGGTCCTGGGCCGAGGTGCCCCCGGAGATACCGATGCCGCCCACCAGACGCCCTTCGTGAAAGAGCGGTACGCCGCCGCCGACTGGCGTCAGGCGCGGATGGTGCGCCAGCGGGGCCACGGCGGGCTCGGCCATGTACTGGTTCCATTGATGCGTGGCCATGCCGAACGAGGCTGCCGTCCACGCCTTGTTGATGGCGACGTCAACGGTCAGGAAAGGCGCGGCGTCCGCGCGCTCGAAGGCGCGCAGGTGGCCTCCTGCATCGGTAATGGCGATGGTCGCGGCGAACCCGCGCGCTGCACATGCGCGACGCGCCTCCGCCAGCAAGGTTTGCGCGGCTTCCAGGCTGATCGTTGCCGTGGTGACGATGGGGGATGTCATGGGTACGTTCCTTGTCGGAATGGTTCAGGGATTGGCGACGACGACTTTGCCGATCATGTTGCCGGCTTCGACCAGCGCATGCGCCTCGATCAAGCTCGCAGCGTTGATGCCATCAATGCGCTGGGTCAGGGTGTGCTTGATGTCTCCGCGATCGACCAGTTCGGCCACGCGGCGCAGCAAGGCGTGTTGTCGGGCGATGGTGTCGGTGGTGAACATGGCGCGGGTGAACATCAGTTCCCAGTGAATCGAAATGGATTTCCCCTTGAACGGTCCGATGTCCAGATTCACCGGGTCGTCGATGAGGGCGAATTGCCCCTCGGGGCGCAGCACAGCGGCGATCTGCGGCACGTGGGCGGCGCTCTGGTTCAAGCCGGCCACATGCGTGACGTGTTCGATGCCGAGCGCTGCCAATTGAGGCGCCCAGGGTTGACGGTGATCGATGACGTGGTGCGCGCCATGCGCCAACACCCATTCACGGGTTTCCGGCCGCGAAGCCGTGCCGATGACGGTCATCCCCGTCAGCGCGCGCGCCAGTTGGGTCAGGATGGAGCCGACGCCACCGGCAGCTCCGGTGACCAGCAATACGTTGTTGTCGGTCGGATCGGCAGCCTGAACACGTAGACGGTCAAACAGCAATTCCCAGGCAGTGATCGCTGTCAGCGGCAGCGATGCGGCTTGCGCGAAATCCAGCGATGCCGGCATGGGGCCGACGATGCGTTCGTCCACGGCATGCAGTTCGCTGTTGCTGCCAGGCCGCGTAATGTCGCCGGCATACCAGACACGGTCACCCGGCTTGAAGCGCGTGGCCAACGGTCCGGTAGCGCGGACGATGCCCGCGGCGTCCCAGCCGGCGATGCGCGCCTGCCCCTCCGGAATGTCTCCGCCCCGCCGGATTTTGGTATCGACCGGGTTGACGGACACCGCTTTGACTTCCACCAGCAGGTCGTGGTCACGCAGTTCCGGCGTCGGCAACTCGATGTCTTGCAGCGCCTGCGGATGGCTGATGGGGTGGTTCTGATAGAAACCGATGGCTTTCATACACGTTCTCCAGGGAGTGAATGAGGGCCATGCTATCTTTCTGTGATATGCGGATAAACAGGCGACACACCCAAACACTTTCGGCATTTCCATGAAAATAATCCGCCTCGATGACGTGCAAATCTTCGTGCACACGGCCGACGCCGGCAGCTTCTCGGAGGCGGCACGCCAACTGAACATCGCGCCGGGGCAGGCAAGTGCGTCCGTGCAGCGGCTCGAAAAGGCGCTGGACGCCCGCCTGTTCACACGCTCCACGCGCAGCATGCAACTATCAGAGGCTGGGGAGCGCTACCTGCCGCATGCGCGGATCATGGTTGGCGCGCGGGAGCAAGGCGAACAGGCTCTGGCCGGCGGTCGGGAAACACTATCCGGTCCGCTGCGGCTATCTGCTCCGTCCGATTTCGGGAGAAATCTGCTACTGCCGTGGCTCGACGTTTTTCAGCACCAGCACCCCGGTGTATCGCTGCACCTGAAATTGAGCGACCGGGCGGCCGATCTCATCCGCCAGCCGCTGGATTTCGCCGTGCGCTACGGGGCGCTGCCGGATTCATCCCTTCTGGCCATCAAGTTGCTCGACAACAACCGGCGCGCGTTGTGCGCAGCACCGTCGTACATCGAACAACATGGCGCACCGGCCAAAGTCGATGACCTGCGGCGACACAACTGCCTTCGGTATATCTGGAGCGAGCAGGTCCATGAACGCTGGCGCTTTACCCTGCCCGGCGGCGATCGCACCGTGGCCGTCACAGGGAATCGCGTCAGCGACGATGCCGATGCGGTGCGTCGCTGGGCGATCGCTGGCGAAGGCCTGATCTATAAATCGCGACTGGATCTCGTCAACGATCTGAAGACCGGGCGATTGGTAGAGATATTTCCGCAGGAGTATGGCGAGCCCGCGCCACTGCATTTGATTTGCGCTCACCGTGCGCAACTGACGCCCGCAATTAAAGCGCTGAGTGCCTTCCTACGGGAACGCTGCTTCGGCTTGCTCACAAGCTACTCCGCGAAAGGCTCGCCATCCGAGTCACACAGTGCCCACTGACTCATGCTGAATCCTGATCGGCCAGTCGACCGAACCGCGCCGACTGACCGATCCTGTCCGATTTTGGCCGGTAGCCCGCCCTGCACGTAGGCAATCGCGCAGATCGTCGTAAAGGCTGTCACCCCGGGCTCGGCCTGCTCCTCCTGCAAGCAAAGGGCTAGCGGAAGCGTTCCAGACCATCCCACCTTAATTGAATCGGCGCTCGCCCGCGTGGGTCGGCAAGAGCAACCTCGGCGAAGGTGTCACTCATATGGGAATAGTCGCTGGGCGCACACGTGATGATCCAGTTCTCTGGATCGTTGGTGCCGCCACGTGCGTGCGCGATGATATCGACCGGTTGAATCCACAACCCTTCTGCATCATTCGCACTTCGCCGTGTGAAGGGCCGGCGGGACCACCATGTTGCGAAGATTGATTCAATTGGCCAGGCGTGGGGTCAAAACTCCATCAAGTCCTTGGCAACGACCACTTGTCCGGAGAAAACTTTCTTAACCTCGGGTACATAGCGCTGGTAATCGTCATGCTCGTTGACGGTCGGTAGCAGGTGAGTCAACACCACCTTCTTGACGTGAGCGCGCGCCGCCATTTTCCCGACCTCAGCCGGCGTCAGATGCTCCTCAACTTCATGCCGCATGAATGCGGTCTGTTGCTCCGGTGTCATGCCCTGCCAAGTCCCGTTCTTGATCAACACCTGCTTCACGTCTTCGCTGGAACCGACCTCCGACACGAGGGTATCGGCATCCCTTGCCAGCTCAGTCACCGCTTCGCTGGGGCCGGTGTCGCCAGTGAAGACAATGACGCGGTCGGGTGTCTGGAACCGATAGGCATAGGATTTGTACTTGCCGTAGTACGGGCTGCCCTCCGGGATATGGAAGTGCGTGTTCTCGACAGCGGTGACTTTGATGTTTTGATCCTGGTAAATCAGGCCGGGCTCAACATCGTGGCCGACGAAGACATCGCCAAGCGGTGTGCGCCTGCCTTCGGCCCAGCGGATTTCCGCATTCACCGTGAAGTACTGAATGGCGCCTTTTACCAGCGCGGCGGTCCCGGGCGGACCATAGACGTCGATTGGATCGTGGCGCTGAAAATCCCACGCAACTGACATGAGTGCGCCCAACCCCGCAGTGTGGTCGTCGTGGCCGTGCGTGATGAAGATCTTCCCGACTTGCCTGAAATTGGCCCCTGCCTGCGTCACCCGGCGCAGCACGCCATCGCCAGCGTCTATGAGGTAGTACGTCCCGTTGACGATCAACAGATTCGATGACTGCGCCCGATCCTTGGCGGGTATCGGCCCGCCGCGCGTACCGAGCGTAATCAGGCGCGTGCCGGTTTGCGCCTGCGCCGGCTCTCCGTTCGCCTGGCTCAGAGGGAGGATGCCCAAGGCAATGCTCGCAAGCAACAACCGGTAGATTCGCATCTCCGTCTCCGTCAAATGCCATTCGTCGGCGTCGCATCGACCAGAGAAAAAACGTAGCATCTAGCATGCCATCCGTTGGAGCGGGCTGCATGACAGGCGCCAACCACTGACATGGCACAGCGGCGCGTAGTGAAACCGTAAAAACGTTTCATTCCCGTAACAGGCCTGTCGTCGGAAAGGCGATTGGCGTCGGGCGAGATGGCGTTGAAGACGTGGCTTGGGCTGACATTGGGCGTCCGCTTCGGGCCCCGAAGCGGATGCTGATAGAAATGACAATCTTGCGAGACTGTCGTCCCATTGATTGCCAGGCATCGCAGGTCGTCGGCGAGCCGGCCAGAGGCACAACACCCATGACCTCCCTCGCGCTCGAAAGCTTCATCACGCAAGCCACCGCCCGCAGCCATGTCCGGCCGGAGCCTGCCGAATGCGTGCTCGCGCTTGCACCGCTGATGCTCGACCTGATCGAACATGCCGGTACGTTTCTGCAGCCGCATCACTATCAGAGCAGCGACGCGGGCTACACCCGCAACCTCATCTATGACGCCCCGGACAAACACCTGTCGCTGTACGCGCTGGTCTGGCTTCCGGGCCAATGGACGCCGGTGCACGACCATGGCAGTTGGGGCGTCGTTGGCGTGGTCGAAGGCGTCTTGGAAGAGCGCAGTTACGTGAGGCTGTCACCCGATCGCGGTGCCGACGAAGAGATCGACCTGGCGCGTGGAGGCGTCGTCCTGCTGCGGCGGGGGTCCGTGACCAGTTTCGTCCCCAACCCCGATCACATTCACATGACCGGCGTTCCGGCTGAGCGGCCCCGCGCGGTCAGTCTGCACCTGTATGGCCGAACGATGAATGACTTCAACACGTACGACGTAGAGGCGCGCACGCGTCGCCGCATCACGGTTGCACACAACGAGAGTTGAGTGCCGCGGTTGCGGGGCCACTGCGCCGGCCACCAACCGCTGCGACGTGCCAGTCTCGGCGCCAGAGAATGCTAGTTCCGGGGGAAACCTGTCATGCCTGAATCGCACAACACCGCGTTGAGCAACCGCATCCTCGGCACCTGGCGCATGAACAGTTGGACGCGTCACGCTGTCGGCACCCATGACGTGACCGACGCGCTCGGCCCTGACCCGTTCGGCTACATCAACTACGCCGCCAACGGGCGCATGATGGTGTTCGTGCTGCGGAGCAAGCGGGCGCGGCCCGCCTCAAGCCCGCCCAGCGATCCGGAAAAGATTGCCCTGTTCGATTCGATGTTTGCTTACGTCGGGACATACGTGGTGGAGTCCGATCGCGTGATCCACACCCTCGACGGCAGCTGGAATGAACTGTGGACCGGCACGCAGCAGATCCGCTTCCTGACATTCCGGGGCGACCAGCTCGTCTACACCTCGCCAGAAGCCATCGACCCGATGAACGGCCAGCTCTGCACGTATGAGGTCGTCTTCTCCCGGGGCTAGGGCGAGCGTTGCAAGCCCGCCATCGCGCCCACGCGCCCTAGCCACAGATGCCGCAGATGCCGCGGCGATACACTCTGACATCGCCAACGCTCCCCCCAAGGACCCACCATGCCCGACCACCGCACCCTCTACCCCGCCATCGAACCGTATGAAACCGGCATGCTCGACGTGGGCGATGGCCACATGGTCTATTACGAGCGCGTTGGCACGCGCGGCGCCAAGCCGGCGGTGTTCCTGCATGGCGGGCCGGGCGGCGGGGTGGCGGCAGACCATCGGCGCCTGTTCGACCCCGCGCGCTACGACGTGCTGCTGTTCGACCAGCGCGGCTGCGGCCGCTCCACGCCGCATGCGGGGCTCGACGCCAACACCACGTGGCACCTGGTGGAAGACATCGAACGCCTGCGCAACCTCGTGGGCGTGGAGCGCTGGCTGGTGTTTGGCGGCTCGTGGGGCTCGACGCTGGCGCTGGCCTATGCGCAGAAGCACCCGGTGCGCGTGAGCGAGCTGGTGCTGCGCGGCGTCTATACGGTGACGCAGGCGGAGCTGAACTGGTACTACCAATTCGGCGTGTCGGAGATGTTTCCCGAGAAGTGGGCACACTTTCAGGCACCCATTCCAAAGGCCGAGCGCGGCAACATGATCGCCGCGTACCACAAGCTGCTGACGGGCAACGACCAGGAAAGGCAGCTTGAAGCCGCCCGCGCGTGGAGCGTATGGGAAGGCGAGACCATCACCCTGTTGCCCGATCCGTCGAACAGCGTCAAGCATGCGGAAGACCATTTCGCGTTGGCATTCGCACGGCTGGAGAACCACTACTTCACGCACCGCGCCTGGCTGGAGGATGGGCAGCTGCTGCGCGACGCGCATCGGCTGGCGGGCATCCCCGGCGTGATCGTGCATGGCCGCTACGACATGCCGTGCCCGGTGCGCTATGCCCATGCGCTGCACCAGGTGTGGCCGGATGCGGAGTTCCACCTGATTGAAGGCGCGGGGCATGCGTGGACGGAGCCCGGCATCCTCGACCAGCTGTTGGCGGCGACGGATCGGTTTGCGGCGTAACGCGATCGTCGGTCGCTCGCGCGCGCGTCATGGACCTCTCCCGCACGCTCGTCATCGGCAATTCCGGATCGGGCAAGAGCTGGCTGGCGGAGCGCATTGCTGGCCAGATCGATGCGGCCTGTGTGGATCTGGACCTGATCCACTGGCAGCCCGGCGGCTACAACATCGCACGCGCGCGGGACGAAGCGATCGAGCTGGTGCGAGCTGAGGCCAACCAGGACCGCTGGGTCATCGAGGGCATCTACGGCTGGCTGGTGAGCGAGATTCAATCGCAGGCGACGGCGCTGGTCTGGTTGTGCATCGAGCCGGCAGAATGCGCGGCCAACATCCGGCGGCGCGGCATCCGGCGCGGTGGCACCGAGGAGGCCTTCGCCGCCCTGCTGCAGTGGGCCGAGACCTACCTGAGCCGCGAGGGCTCCAGCGCGTACGCTGCGCACGCGCGGTTGTTCCATGACTTTGCGGGGGCCAAGACCTGCCTGCGTAGCCGGGAAGACGTCACACGCTTCGCCAACTCGCTGGCGAGCTAGCCCCAACACAGGTGCCGCAGCAGGCGTAGTCACCAGACTTCGGCTTGCACGCGGAGCGAGGCTCAATGCGCCAGCGGCGTATGCGCGGCCTCGACATGCGGCATTTGCGCGTGCGTCGGCAGCGGCTCCGTAGCCGCCTCGGGCGCCCCCTCCAGCGCGGCCTGCAACTGCTGCCGGTCGACCGCCCCCACCCACCGGGCAATGGCCACCGTGCCCACGGCATTGCCGATGGTGTTGGTGATGGCGCGCGCCTCCGACATGAAGCGGTCGATGCCGAGCAGCAGCACCATGCCCGCCACCGGAATCTTGCCGAGCGATGCCAGCGTGGCCGCCAGCGTGATAAAGCCCGAGCCGGTCACGCCGGCGGAGCCCTTGGACGTGAGCAGCAGCACCCCAAGCACGACCAACTGGTCCGTCAGTGTGAGCGGCGTGTTGGTGGCCTGCGCCACGAAAATGGCCGCCATGGTGTAGTAGATGCATTGGCCGTCGGGGTTGAAGGTCAGCCCCGATGGCACCACCAGCCCCACCACCGGCTTGGACACCCCGGCGGCTTCCAGCTTGCGCATGAGCTGCGGCAAGACGGATTCCGACGAGCTGGTGCCCAGCACCGTGAAGATCTCGTCGCGGATATACCGCAGGAACTTCCACAGGCTGAACCCCGAGGCGCGCGCCACGCCGCCCAGCACGATCACCACAAACAGGATGCAGGTGAGGTACATGGTGGCCATCAGCTTGCCCAGCGAGACGATCGAGCCCAGCCCGTACTGGCCCACCGTAAAGGCCATCGCGCCAAACGCCGCAATCGGCGCCAACCGCATGATCATGCCGACGATGGTGAACACGCCATGCGTGAAGGCATCCAGGAATTCGACCACCGGCGCAGCCCGCGCGCCCATGCGTGACAGCGCAACCCCGAGCAGCGCGGCAAACACCAGGATCTGCAGGATGTCGTTGCGCGCCAGCGCGTCGACAATGCTCGACGGCACCAGGCTCATCAGGAAGTCGACCAGGGTCTGGGGCTTGGCCGCTGCGTGCGTGTAGCTGGCGATGGCCTTGGTATCGAGGTGCGCCGCGTCGATGTTCATGCCCTGCCCGGGCTGCACCACGTTGACGACGATCAGGCCCAGCGCCAGCGCAAAGGTGGACAGCACCTCGAAGTAGATCAGCGCGCGCACGCCCACGCGGCCAAGCTCCTTCATGTTCTCCATGCGCGCGATGCCGAGCACGACCGTGGCGAAGATGATGGGCGCGAACACCATCTTGATCAGCTTGATGAACACGTCGCCCAGGGGCTTGAGGTCGCTGCCGAGGTTGGGCGCCAGCACGCCCAGGGCAATGCCTGCCGCCACCCCAATCAACACCTGCACGTACAGCTTGCCAAGCGTCTTGCGAATCATGGCTGTCTCCTTTCTTGCTTGCTGCCTGCGCTTGCCGGCCGGCTCTGGTGGCCGGTCCTTGGGTGGAAAGCGCAGAGAAGCGGCGGCGCGCACGCCTGCCGCTTCCTGGGTCGGGTACTACGCGATCATGCCGCCTGTGCCTGCTCGGCCGCCAGGAAGTCGCACACCGCCTGCGTGACCTGCGCGGTAGTGGCGCTGCCGCCCAGGTCGCGCGTGTGCAGCGCCGGGTTGGCGGTCACGGCCTCGATGGCCAGCATCACGCGGCGCGCGGCGGCGGGCTCGCCCAGGTGTTCGAGCAGCATCACCACCGACCAGAACGTGCCGACCGGGTTGGCCAAGCCCTTGCCCATGATGTCGAAAGCGGAGCCGTGGATCGGCTCGAACATCGACGGGTAGCGGCGCTCGGGGTCGATGTTGCCGGTGGGCGCGATGCCCAGGCTACCGGCCAATGCTGCCGCCAGATCGCTGAGGATGTCCGCATGCAGGTTGGTGGCGACGATGGTGTCGAGCGACGCGGGGCGGTTGACCATGCGCGCGGTGGCGGCGTCCACCAGCTCCTTGTCCCACGTCACGTCGGGGAATTCCTGCGAGACCTGCACGGCGATCTCGTCCCACATCACCATGGCGTGGCGCTGCGCGTTGGACTTGGTGACGACGGTCAGCAGCTTGCGCGGGCGCGACTGCGCGAGCTTGAAGGCGAAGCGCATGATGCGCTCCACCCCGGCGCGCGTCATCATCGACACATCGGTGGCGGCTTCAAGCGGGTGACCCTGGTGCACGCGGCCGCCCACGCCGGCGTATTCGCCCTCGGAGTTCTCGCGCACGATCACCCAGTCCAGATCGTTCGGGCCGCAGCGCTTGAGCGGCGCGTCGATGCCGGGCAGGATGCGCGTCGGGCGCACGTTGGCGTATTGGTCGAAGCCCTGGCAGATCTTCAGGCGCAGGCCCCACAGCGTGATGTGGTCGGGAATCTGCGCATCGCCGGCGGAGCCGAACAGGATCGCGTCCTTGTCGCGCAGCGCGTTCAGGCCGTCCGCCGGCATCATCGCGCCGTGCTGGCGGTAGTAGTCGCCGCCCCAGTCGAAGTTCTCGAACGCGAAGCGGAAGCCGGCGCCTGCGGCGGCCAGCGCTTCCATGACGGCGCGCCCGGCCGGCACCACCTCCTTGCCGATGCCGTCGCCGGGGATGGTTGCGATGCGGTACGTCTTCATGCGGGTGTCTCCTGGTCGGGATGCTTAGGGTCTGTTGACACATAAAACGTGCGCACGTTTTATGTGTCAACAGACCCTGGGGTTGTGCGGCGATTCTCGGCCGTGGACACGGTTGTGGATCAGGCTTAGAGTTAATCCATTCTTAACCCCAGGTTAAAGCTCGCGTCATGTCAGCGCCCGGCATCCAACCCGCCGAACTCGGCTTCTTTGTCGCCCTGGCCACGGCCGGCAGCCTGAGCGCGGCGGCGCGCAACCTGGGCATCACCACGCCCGCGGTCAGCAAGCGCCTGGCGCAGATGGAAGCGCGCATCGGCATGCCGCTGCTCACGCGCACCACCCGGCGCATGAGCCTGACGCCCGAAGGCGAGGTCTTCCTGGAACGCGCCCGCCGCATCCTGGGCGAGATCGACGATCTGGACCAGTTGCTCACGCAGGCCAAAGGGCGCCCGAGCGGCCTGCTGCGCGTGAATGCCACGCTCGGCTTCGGGCGCATGCACATCGCCCCGGCCATCTCGGAATATGTGAAGGCGTATCCCGATGTGGACGTGCAGCTGCAGCTCTCGGCCGACCCGCCGCCCTTGAACGAAGACCTGTTTGATGTGTGCGTGCGCTTTGGCGAACCGCCGGACGCGCGCATCATCGCCCGCAAGGTGGCGCCCAACCGCCGGCTGCTGTGCGCATCGCCCGGCTACCTGCGGCAGCACGGCACGCCCCTGACGCCCGCCGATCTGGCCCGCCACAACTGCATCGGCATCCGCCAGGGCAGCGACGCCTATGGCGTGTGGCGGCTGACCTCGGGCAAGGGCGCCAAGCGCCGTACGGAGCCCGTGCACGTGCGCGGCAACCTGACCACCAACGATGGCGAGATCGCCGTCAGCTGGGCGCTGGAGGGCCACGGCATCGTCATGCGAGCGGAATGGGACATCGACCGCTACCTCAAAAGCGGCCGGCTGGTGCAGGTGCTGCCGCAGTACGCCACGCCAGAGGCGGACATCTACGCGGTCTATCACCACCGGCACCAGTTGTCTTCGCGCATCCGGCTGTTCGTGGACTTTCTGGTGGGGCGGTTCGAGCCACCGCTGCGTTGAGGGGCCGCAACCCACAACACCAACACCACAGCCACCATGATTGACCACCCCGCATTCAGGCCGCGGCCGGACCTTGGGCAATTCGCAAAGGACGGCCAGTGGGAGGCCGCATGGTCCTTTCCCGCCTCTGCCGTGCCAACGCCCGAACGCATCCACGCGTATCTCGCCGGTGCCACGGAGGTGGCGTTCGAGGCGTTCTTCGGCAGCGCGTTCTTCGGCGTGCGCCTGCGTGGCACCCCGCAGGAGACGGCGCGGCTGGCCGCGGCCTGCGCAATCGCCTTGGGCCATGCGGTGGATGGCGCAGCGTTCTTTGCCGACCTGACCCGCCGCCTTGGGCTCGGCGCGCTGGGGCGTGAGGTGGCATTTGCCGAGGTGGGCGCCGTCAATGCCTGGCGCTCCGTCGGGGCGTTCAGGATCGACCGGCTGGGCGATGTGTCCGAGCGCTTCGACGCGCTATGGCAAGCGCTTGGCGCCAGCGCCGTCGGCCGGGATGTTTCGCACCGCAAGGCGATCGAGTTTGCCTGCGAGCAGCCGGTGCCGCACTGGTTTGCGCTGCCGGTCAGTCAGCCGGTGGCACCGTTTGCGCTGGATGCGGCGGCGTTGCGGGACGCTGCAAGCGTCGGGTTGCGTATCCGCTGAATGCCGGCTCAGGCCGCCACATCACGCCGCCGCGTTCTGCACCCGATCCAGCGCGTTCACGAGCGGGGCGTCGTCTGCGGTTGGCACGGGCCGGCCATAGAAATACCCCTGGGCTTCACTGCATCCCGCCTCGCGAATCCACCGGACATGCGCCTGCGTCTCGACGCCTTCGGCCACGGTGGTGACGCCCAGGCGCTTGCCGAGATCGGCAATCGCGTGCACGAGCACCGCGCAGTCCGGCCGATCCGCAATGTCCGTGATGAACGACCGGTCGATCTTGATCTTGTCGAACGGGAAGGCGCGCAGATGCGCAAGCGATGAGTAGCCGGTGCCGAAATCGTCGAGGGCCACGCGCACGCCCATGTCGTAGAGCCGGCGCAAGTCTTCGAAGCTCTCTTCCTCGTTGTTGATGAGGGCGGTCTCCGTAACCTCGATTTCAAGCCGGTCGGGCGGGAGGCCGGATTCGAGCAGCGCCGCGAGCACGACCTTCGCGAGCGTGCCCTTGCCGAGCTGCATGGGCGAGATGTTGACGGCAACGCGCGCGCTGTCCTGCCATCCGGCCGCCTCAAGGCAAGCGCGCCGCAGCACGAATTCGCCCAGCAGATCAATCAGGCCGCTTTGCTCGGCAATGGGCACGAACTCCACCGGAGCGACCCAGCCCCGCTGCGCATGGTGCCAGCGCACCAATGCCTCGCGCGCCGTGACCTTGCCGGTCTCGACGTCGACGATCGGCTGGTAGAACACGAACATGCCGTCCTGGTTTTCCAGGGCGGTGCGCAGTTTCGCTTCCAGGCGCGCGCGCTCCTGCACGCGCCGCTCCATGTCTATCGAGAACACGCGCGAGACGCCCTTGCCGGCGGCCTTGGCCACGTAGAGGGCGATGTCGGCGCGCGTGAGCAGGGTTTCCGCGTCGTGCCCGTGGATGGGCGCGAGCGCGACGCCAATCGATGCGCTGATCCGCACGTTCTGATCGGCCTCGAGGCGATACGGTGCGCTCAGCGCGCCGATGAGGGTCATGGCGAGCGCTTGCGCCTCCTCCGCATCGCTGTGCGGCAGGAGGATGGCAAACTCATCGCCGCCGAGCCGCCCGATGGAGACGCCAGGCCCATCGCATACGGCGCGCAGCCGGTCCGCCACCAGCTCGAGCAAGGTATCCCCAACGTGATGGCCACGGGTGTCGTTGACGAGCTTGAAGCCGTCGAGATCGATGTACAGCAGCCCGTGGTGCATGCCTGCCTGCGCGAGACTGGTCTCCAGCTGCTCGCGAAAGGTCATGCGATTGGCCAGGCCGGTGAGCGTGTCGTAATGCGCAAGCTGGCGGATGCGGTTCTCGGCTTCCACCTCCTTGGTGACGAGCGCCCAGGTCAGCATGGGCCCGAGGTAGCTGCCGTCATCCCCCCTGACCGCCGACACCTGGAGGTCCAGCACTTCCGACCCCAAGGTGATGCGCGCGTTGTGCGGCAGGTTGGCCGGGTCGGAGAGCAACCGGCGCTGGTGCCCTGGCATCTTGTGGAAGACGTCGATGCAGGTGCCGAGCAGCGTATCCGCAGTGATCGGCAACAGGTGCGCAATCTTGTCAACCAGCCGCTTGGACGTGGTGTTGGCGTAGTTGACGATCAGGCTGTCCGGCTCCACGGTCATGACCGCAACCGGCATGTCGTCGATCATGCGCAGCAGGCGGCTCTGCTCCTGCTCCCGGCGCCGCGCCTCGGTCTGCGCGTTCACCATGGAGGTGAAGGTGCGGTAGCTGATCATCAGGATGACCAGCAGGCCAAACGAGACCAGCGCCATGTTGACGGCGATGGCGACGAAGGTCGGCTGCCCCGTCCCCGCAAAGAACACGATGAACGCCCCGTTGACGATGACCGTGACCATGACGGCGGCCGAGCGCAGATGCATCAGGCAGAAGATGCAGGCGATCACGGTAATGGCCATGTAGAAGGCCAGGTAGGAGCGCGTATAGGCGTCGCCGTATTCGAACAGCATCAGCGACCACGACGTGAACGCGATGGCAATGACGCTGGCCAGGCGATTGGTGCGCGTGAGCACGCGGTGGGCGAACTCGGGAGTCGGCTCGATGCGGCGGGATCGCCACCAGTGGACCACGCGAATCGCGCAGCCGAGCGTCAGCGCGGCCGGTATCCCCACCGTGAGCCAGGCAGGCGCGTGCCACAAGAAGGCCATGGCCACCGCCCAGCTGCTGGTGATGAGGATGAAATACATCATCGGCAACTGGCGCGACAGGGCGTGATATTGCGCCTTGAGCAGCTCCGGGTTGTCGCGTGGCACACCCATGAATTGAGCGACCCGGTTCGCAATCTTTCTCACCATGATTGGGGGGTCCTGTTACCAGAGGGGCGCTCGGGTTGGGATTCGTCTGCCGGGTTGGCATTGGATGAGGATTGCGATGGGAAGCGCAACCTCGCCACAGGCACGTCACCCGTGGGGTGGCTCGCTTCCATGATCTCTATCGCCAGAATTTACGTTTCCTGAAGGTCAAATTTCAGCGCGTATGCGTCACTTTTGACAATTGCCCGCGGGATCGCGAGCGGTTATTGCGCCGGACGTCTTATTGGCGCGCTGGCGCCGCGCGCAAACGATGGCAACCGGAACGCTGGCGAGACCAGGATGGCAGTACGATAGGCCCCACCCCGGACCCCAGACAGCGCCCAGGAGACATCCCATGACGCTCCACCCTCGCCGCATCGCGTTTGCGCTGTCGTTGCTTCTGCTGGTGCCCGGCGCCCACGCCGCCAGCGACACCTCTGACCTGCAGAACCGCGGCCACGATCCGTTTTTCCAGATCTCCTCGGCGATCCCCGACTGCCCGGAGCCCGCCGGCCCCCGCGTGAGCGAGGCCGAGTGGAAGCGCGAGTCGCACCACCGCATCGAGCATGGCAACCACTGCTGGGTGGAAGGCCGCTGCCGCCTGCCGAATGCCTTTGCCTACGACGATGAGATTGCCGACAGCGCGCGCCGCCGGCTGCAGTATCTGTCGATCCACATGCCCGAATGGCGGCAGAGCACGCTGTGGGTGACGGTATGGCAGCGGTGGATGCTGGTGCAGGGCTGCGTGGCGCCGGGCGTGGCGGTAGCGCCGTTCATTGAGGCGCTACGAGAGGTGCCCGACGTCGAACGTGTGGTCGACGAGACGACGGCACACCCGGAGCGCGGCGTACCCTACGAGCGCTACAACCCGCCGAAGAAGTAAGGCGCGCTCGCGATGCCTTCCACCCTCAGCCCGCCAGCACCGCCTCAAGCCGATCGATCACCATCGGCCAGCCCTTGCCCATGCCGTGGAAGGCAGCGCTGCCCATTGGCGCATCAAGGTCAAACCCCGCGTGCTCGAGCGTGAGGTGGGTGCCCTCCCCCTCGGGAGCAAGGCGCCAGGTGATGGTGGTATTCAATGTGCCGGGCGCGAAGGCGAACGACAGGCGCCGTTCCGCGTCGACCGCCAGCACTTCGCACGGCTGCTGGCCCCATTGCCCCATGTCCAGCGTGAAGCGGTGCCCCACGGCGGCGCGGATGTCTCCGGCGGCCCACCAGCGGGCGTGGGTTGCCGGGTCGGTCAGGGCAGCCCACACCTTGGCAGGCGGGTGCGAAAGGGTTCGGGTGAGCTGGATGGTGCCGGGGGCTGTCATGTCGTGTCCGTTGCGGCCAATGCGGTCGGCGGGACTGTACACCAGCAGCCAGATGCACCGTGTCCCTACGCGACGTGCGCCGCAAAGCCGGATGCATCCGGCGCGATGTCCGCGCGCAAGGTCAGCGCCGGAATTTCGTACGCACCGGCGTTCTGCTGGCGAAACGGGATCGGCGCCGCGGTGAACAGCGTGTCCAGCCGCTGGCCGAGCGCCTCGCGCGTCTGTGCAAAGCGGGCGTCGTCCATGCGGCCCGTGCGGTAGATCACGAACGGCGGCACCACGTCGAAGCCGGGGTAGTACAGGATGCCGTGCTGGATCGGGAACAGGAGGTCGTCGATCGGGCCATTGATGCCGCGCGCGCTGTAGTGCGATGCCCAGCCGCCCGTGGTGACAACCAGCATGGCGCGCTTGCCGGCGAGGGACCCTTCGCCGTAGCGGTCGCCCCAGTGGGTGTCGGAGTGCTCGCCCACGCCATAGGCGAAACCGTAGGCGTAGACACGCTCCACCCAGCCCTTGAGGATGGCCGGCATCGAGAACCACCACAGCGGAAACTGGAAGATGACGGCATCGGCCCAGCGCAGCTTGTCCTGCTCGCGGGCGATGTCGTCGCTCTGCAGGCCATGCTCGAAGGCATGTTTGGAATCAAGCGACGGGTGGAAGTGCGTGCCCACCGGCGCAACCGTGCTGTCGTCGGCATCGAGCGTGGCTTTCCACTGCATGGCATACAGGTCGGAGACCTGGACCGTGTGGCCGGCGGCTTCCAGGCGCTGGACGGCAAAGTCCTTGAGCGCGCCGTTTAGCGAGGTGGGTTCAGGGTGGGCATAGACAATCAGGACATTCATGGCGGTCACTCCGTAGCGGGATGGCTTCAGAATGGGGCCGCGCCAGGTATATTGAAAATGAATTCTCCATATTACAGGTATTGCCATGAATAATCTCAGGCGGCTGGACCTCAACCTGCTGGTCACGCTGGATGTGCTGCTCGCCGAGCACAACGTCACGCGCGCGGCGCAGCGGCTGAACTACTCGCAACCCTCCATCAGCGTGCAGCTGGCCAAGCTGCGCGACATTTTTGGCGACCCACTGCTGCTGCCCGGCCCGCGCGGCATGCGCCCGACCGCACGGGCCGAGGCGCTGCGCGAGCCGTTGCGGCAGGCGCTCGAAGCACTGGAGCAGGCGGTCGCCCCCGCCAGCCCGTTCGACCCGGCCCAGGCCACCGACACCTGGCGCGTGGCCGCCACCGACTACGGCGAGTCGACCATCGTGCTACCTGCGTTGAACCGCCTGCGCACCGCTGCACCAGGCACCCGGCTGGCCGTGCTGGAGCTGGTGCCGCCGCGCATCGCCCGGCAGGCGGAACAGGGCGAGATCGACCTCGCCTTCCACACCACGGAAGGCGCACCGCCCGGCCTGCGCCGCCGCGCGCTCTTTACGGAGCGGTACGTGCTGGTGGGCCGCATCGGGCACCCGCGCCTGAAACGGCGGCCGACGCAGGCGCAGTTCTGCGCGCTCGATCACGTGATCACCTCGCCAGACGGCGGGGGCTTCTTCGGCGTCACCGATGAAGCGCTCCAGGCCGCCGGCCTGACGCGCCGGGTGGTGCTGTCGGTGCCGCACTTCCTGTTTGTGATGACGGCTGTCGCCAGCACCGACCTCGTGGCGATGCTGCCGGAGCGTCTGGTACGCGGTGCCAGCGCGCTACAGATGGTCGCGCCGCCGGTGGAAGTGCCCGGCTACGAGATGTCGATGCTGTGGCACGAGCGCGTGCATCGTGACCCGGCACACCAGTGGTTGCGGGAGGCGATTGCGGGCGCGGTGTGAATCACGCGCCCGCCTCCTGAGCGTCGATGACGATGGCGCGAAAATCGTTGACGTTGGTCAGCGTCGGGCCGGTGATGACCGAATCGCCCAGCGCCTGGAAGAAGCCGTGGCCATCGTTGTTGTCCAGCGACTTGCGCGGCGGGATGCCGAGCGCCCAGGCACGCGCGAGCGTGTCCGGCGTGATGCACGCGCCCGCAATCTCCTCGGCCCCGTCGACGCCATCCGTGTCGCCGGCAATGGCGTACACGCCGGGCAAGCCGTCGAGCGCAACCGCGAGCGACAGCAGGAACTCCACGTTGCGCCCGCCCCGGCCGCTGCCCCGCACGGTGACGGTCGTCTCGCCGCCTGAGAGCAGCACGCACGGCGCCTTGAACGGCTGCCCGCGCACCGCCACCTGCCGCGTCATGCCGGCCATGGCACGACCCAGGTCACGCGCCTCGCCTTCCAGGCTGTCGCCGAGGATGTACGGCGTGTAGCCGGCGGCTTCCGCCACCTTGGCGGCGGCCTCGAGCGCGACTTGCGGCGTGGTGATGAAGCGCGTCTCCGTGTTCTGCAGGCGGGCATCGCCGGGCTTGATGCTCTCGGCCTCGTCACGCTGCAGGAAGGCCCGCACGCTGTCGGGCACGGCGATCCGGTAGCGGTCGAGAATGGCGAGCGCATCCGCGCGCGTGGTCGGGTCGGCCACGGTGGGGCCGGACGCGATGTCGACCGCGTTGTCGCCGGGCACGTCGGAAATCAGCAGCGTCAGCACGCGCGCCGGATAGCACGCCGCGGCCAGCCGGCCGCCCTTGACCTGCGAGAGATGACGCCGCACGCAGTTCATCTCCGAGATGCTGGCGCCGCTGTGGAGCAGCGCGCCATTCACGGCCTGCTTGTCGGCCAGCGTGATGCCCTCGCCCGGCGCCACCATCAGCGACGAGCCGCCGCCAGAGATCAGGGCGATGACCAGATCGTCCGCCGTCAGCCCCGACACCAGCTCGCGGATACGCGCGGTGGCGTGCAGGCCCGCTTCGTCCGGCACCGGGTGCGCGGCTTCGACAATCTCGACGTGCTCGCATGGCACCGCATAGCCGTAGCGCGTGATGACCAGCCCTTCGAGCGGCGCGGTCCAGTGGGCTTCCAGTGCCTGCGCCATCGCTGCCGATGCCTTGCCGGCCCCAATGACGATGGTGCGCCCCTTGGGCGGCTGCGGCAGATGCGGTGCGAGGCAGCGCGCCGGCTGGGCGGAAGCAACCGCGGCGTCGAACATGGCGCGCAGCAGCGCGCGCTGGTTGGCGTGGGGCTTGGAATGCATGGACTGCCTCGGATGATGTGAGCGAATCTAAGCCGCGCCGGGTGACATGCGGCCCGGTTGCAGTCTACGCACGAAGGTGCGACGCGCCTATTGGCAAATCCTCAAGGCCGCCTGGCCGCACGGGAAACCCCTGGTGCGACGAGGCTTTGCCGACGATCCCCCAACCCTGCGGCGCGACCGGCGCGCCTCAGGCAGCGTCCGCCTCCGGCGGCCAGACCATCGGCACGGTCGCCAGCAGTGCCTGGACCATCGGCTCCTCCGCACTGGCGCGCCGGTGCAGCAGGCACAGCGGGCACGGCAGGCGCGCGCCGTCCCAGATGACGGCCTGCCCGCTCTGCACCATGCCGGCGGCCAGGCGCTCGCGCATCAGGCCCAGCGCCACACCGGACTGCACCAGCTCGATCATCGACGCTTCCTGGTCGGCCTCGACCACGGTGCTGTAGGACAGCCCGCGCTCGGCAAACATCTGCGCGACCATGCCGTGCTGCGAGCTGCCGGCGGGCGTCGCCAACCATGGCATCGCAGAGAGCTCCTGCAAGGTGGCCGTACGCAGCCGCGCCGCCCAGGCGACGGGCGCGACCACCACGTAGTGTTCGACTGCGAGCGGGTGGACCATGATCTCGGGGTCGCGCACCGTGCCGAGGTAGAAGCACGCCTCCACCTGAGCGTCGCGCAGCATCTGCAGGACACTGCCCGAAATGCCATGAGCCAGCGTCACGTCGATGTGCGGATAGAACTTGAGCAACGCGGCCAGCAACGGCCCCAGGCGCAGCGACTCCGGATCGATGATCGTCCCCAGGCGCAGCACGCCAGTGATGTTGCCGCGCAGGGACGCCGCCAGCGCGGCCATCTCCTGCGCCCCATCCACCACGCGCCCCGCGATGGGCAGCAGGCGCCGGCCCGCCGCCGTGACGGTCATGCCGGTGGGGGTGCGGTCGAACAGCAGCACGCCCAGTTCATCCTCCAGGCTCTTGATCTGCTTGGAGATGGCGGACTGCGTGAGATGCAGCTGCTCGCCCGCGCGACCGAGCTGGCCGGTGCGAGCAACGGCGAGTACCGCCTTGAGTTGATAGAGTTCCATGTGCAGGGGCGCAGGCAGCGGCGTCGTGTGGCGAAGTGCCGAAGCGGCACCAGCTTGCCAAGCCGATAGTATGCCGCGAGGGCCCGGATGGTCGCAGGGGCCGCAGGTGCTGCCGTGGCTGGGAAAGAAAAAAGCCCGCGAGGCAGCGGGCTGAAAATGGAGAGAGGAGACATGGTTGACGAAGAGCATGGGCCGGCTGGTGCCCGTTGCGTCCACCAAGTGTTACGACCAGCCGCTTGCTGCGTACGGCTGTGGACCTACCGTTCAGATTTCACCCGACCGATCCCGTTCATCAAGGATTCCGCTGCGCGGGCAGAGACCGTCACCGCGCAGTGGATGCACTTTACGGCAGCCTGGCTTTCATCGGCCTTTCGCGTTGCGACACCGAGCCACCGCCCGGCCCACGCTGCGCGACCGATTGCGCACGGCTGACGCGGGACGTGCTGCGGGAAGCAACGCGCCTGCCTATGCTCGCCCGCCTGTCACTGCCTCCAGCGCTTGCACAAAGCGCGCCACGACGGGCGGCTGCGACGCCCCATCAAACGCAAAGTCCACGTTGAACCGTTCGGCCACCTCATCCAGCGGCACTAGGCGGACGGTGGGCGGGCACACCACCGACAGGCTCTCCGGCACAAATGCGCACCCCATGCCGGCAGAGACAAGCCCGATCACGGTCGGGATGTCGGCGCCGATCTGCGTAACGCGAGGCGTGAAGCCGGCGCGCTCGCACTGCGCCATCAGGAAGCGATGGTGCGCAGCGGAGCGCTCGGGGTCGAACCAGACGAAGGGCTGATCGGCCAGCTCTGCCAGCGCGGCGGGTGGCTTGCGCCGGCTGCCCGCTGCTGCCGGCATGGCCAGCACGAACCGGTCGCTGAGCAGCGCAATGCCGGACAGTTGCGGTGCCGCCTCGTCGCGCCAGGCCATGATGCCGCCGTCGAGTTGTCCGCGCGCGATGGCCGTCACCTGTTCGGCAGAGAGCATCGGCTCGACCGACACCTTCACCTCCGGGCATGCCGCGCGGAATGCCTTGAGCACCTGCGTGACCACCGGCAGCGGAAGGTAGTTGGGCAGCGCGCCCAGGCGCAGCTCGCCAAGCTGCCCCGCCGCGCTGCGCAGGGCGCGCTCGCGGCTGCCTTGCAGGTCCGCCAGCAGTTGCTTCGCATCGCGCAGAAAGCTCTGCCCGGCCGGGGTCAGCTCCACGCCCTTGGTCTTGCGCACCAGCAGCGGCGTGCCGATGGCCGCCTCCAGCTCGCGAATCTGCCGTGACAGCGCAGGCTGCACGATCCCGACCGTCCGTGCGCCGGCCATCACGCTGCCGGCTTCCGCCACCGCCACGAAGTAGCGCAGGTGGCGCATTTCCACAGTGCGCATCGCCCTCCCCCTCCCGCTTGATGCATACCTGATAAGCATAGCAAAGCGACGCCGATAGTATTTGTGCGCATACCGTCCATTGCATAGGATCGTGCGTTCCTTCTCGGTCTTTCGCTTCGATCCATGCCGCTGCATATCCCGACCCCGTACATCCAGTCCCAGTTGTATTCGCACCGCCTGGGCAAGCGCGTCTGGCTCAAGATGGAGGCCGCGCAGCCCTCCGGCTCCTTCAAGCTGCGCGGCATCGGTGCGGTGTGCGAGGCGCAGCGTGCTGCCGGCGCGCAGCGGTTCGTGTCGTCGTCGGGCGGCAATGCGGGGATTGCGGTGGCGTATTGCGCTCGCGCGCTGGGCATACCCGCGCTGGTGGTGGTGCCCGAGAGCACATCCGAGCGCGCACGTGAGCTGATCCGGCAGGAAGGCGCGGAGCTGGTCGTGCACGGCGCCGCGTGGGCAGACGCGAACGACCTGGCGCGCTCCCTGACCGGCCCGCGCGATGCCTTCGTGCATCCCTTCGACGATCCACTCCTGTGGCACGGCCACGCCAGCATGATCGACGAGATGGCCGCCACCGGCCCCAAGCCGGGCGCCGTCGTCGTGGCCGTGGGCGGGGGCGGGCTGCTGTGCGGCGTGCTGGAGGGGCTGCACCGCAACGGGTGGTCCGACGTGCCTGTCATCGCGGCGGAGACGGTGGGGGCGGAGTGCTACGCGCTGTCGGTGGCGCAGGGCAAGCCGGTGGAGCTGCCCGCCATCACCAGCGTGGCCACATCGCTGGGGGCGAAGCGGCCCTGCGATGGCGCGCTCGCCTGGACGAGCCGGCACGCGATCCACAACGTGGTGGTGTCCGACGCAGAAGCCGTTGCCGCGGCGCTGGCGTTTCTCGACGCGCAGCGCGTGCTGGTCGAGCCGGCCTGCGGTGCCGCCCTGGCCGTGCTCGATCGCGGCCACGCGGTGTTCGAGCACGTGGACGACATTGCCGTGATCGTGTGCGGCGGGGCAACGGTGTCGGTCGATCAGTTGCGGGCCCTGCGCGACGGGAGCGGGCCCGCCGTCGCGCAAGCCACACGGCACGGCGACTAAGCGTCGAGCGGCCCCGGCACGACCACGCCGTAGTAGTGCGTGTCCTTGGACTTGAGGATGTAGTTGTCCGGGCCCGCCAGCGTGTCCGCGTCGTGGTCGTCGTCCACGTTGTTCAGGCGCACGACGAGGTGGCCGCCCAGCACGTAGACGTCGGGGTTGCTGCGGTCATCCAGCGCACGCTGGCCGACCCAGTAGCTCATGCCCTTCTGCTTCTGCTGGTGGTACTGGCTGACGGTCGAATCCTTGGCCTTCGACGGCTTGCCTGCGACTTCATTGACGAGTGGCATCGTGCATCTCCATGGGGTGGCTGGTTGCGCGGTGCGCACCAGGCATGCGCCATTGCATGCATTGCCACCGTAGCGGCCACCACCCCGCGCTCAAATGGGCCGGAAGTCATGTCCGTCGACACGGATCGGATGCCGGCCTGACGCCCAGCGCGTCACGGCTTGCCGCGCGGCTGGGTCGTATGGCGCGCGGCCCGATCGCGCACGGCCTGCGCAAACAGCCGAAAGCCGAAGCGCGGTGGGCGACGAGACTACTGACCGGCCAGCCACCGCCGCACGATCGCCGCGCTGTAGCGCGAGCCGACCTCTGCCACGAAGCGCGCGAAATCCACGTGCGCATCATCGTCCGCCCGGTCGGAGATGGTGCGAATGGCCGCGAAGGGGATGCCCCACTCGTGGCAGACCTGCGCCACCGCCGCGCCCTCCATCTCCACGGCCAGCGCATCGGGCAGCGCCTCGCGCAGGACGTGGCTCTCTGCGGCGGTCGCCACGAACCGGTCGCCGCTGGTGATGAGGCCGGTGACCACCTTGGGCGACGCGATCCCAAACGCCTGCATGACCGGCTCGCCCAGGAGGGCGCGCGGGTCGGCCAGCACCGCTGCGGCACTCTCGATCAGGCCTTCGACCAAGGCGGCATCCGCCGGGAAGCGCGCCATGCCGGTCAGCGGAATCTCCCAGCGGGGGAACAGCGGCGAAGCGTCGACATCGTGCTGCAGCAACTCCGTCGAGATCACCACATCGCCAATGGCGACGCCGGGCGCCAGTGCACCCGCCACGCCGGTAAAGACGACCGCCCGCACCCCGAAATGGGCCGCCAACACGGCCGTGGTGGCTGCGGCGGCCACCTTGCCGACGCGCGAGAGCACGACCACCACGGGGTGCCCGTCCAACTCCCCCGTCCAGAATTCTCGGCTGCCAATGCGCACCTGCTGCCCGCTGGGCATGAGCGCCAGCAATTCGCTGAGTTCTTCGTGCAATGCGGCAACGATGCCGATGGGGCGTGCTTCCATGGGGGCGGGATGTGAGGTGAGATCAGGAGACGGTTGACCGGCGTGCTGCCGGGCCGCCATTTTCACAGAACCGGACCAGGGCGTCTCGGCCCTGGCAGCCAACCGCATTTCTCTTCAGCGGGCCGACGGTCTACCATACCTCGGCAACGGATTGCAGCCGCCACGAAGGAGAGCGCCATGACGCAACGCTTCGACGCCATCATCATCGGCACCGGGCAATCGGGCCCGCCGCTGGCCGCGCGACTATCCGGCGCGGGCATGAAGGTCGCCATCATCGAGCGGGGGCGCTTTGGCGGCACCTGCGTGAACACCGGCTGCATCCCCACCAAGACGCTGGTCGCCAGCGCCTATGCGGCGCGGCTGGCGCAACGCGCCGCTGAATATGGCGTGGTGATCGGGGGGCCGGTCTCGGTGGACATGCAGCAGGTCAAGGCGCGCAAGGACGAGATTGCCGGGCGCTCCGCCCGTGGCGTGGAACAGTGGATGCGCGGGCTGGAACATTGCACGGTCATCCAGGGCCATGCGCGCTTCGAGAGCCCGCATGCCGTTCGCGTCGGCATGGGTGGAACCAGCGTACTGCTGGAGGCGGACAGCCTCTATATCAACGCCGGCGGGCGCGCGCTGGTGCCGCCCATGCCCGGGCTGGACCAGGTGCCCTACCTGACCAACTCCACCATGATGGACGTCGACACGCTGCCCGAACACCTGATCGTCGTCGGCGGCAGCTACGTCGGGCTCGAGTTCGGCCAGATGTACCGACGCTTTGGCTCGCGCGTGACGATCGTGGAGAAAGGCCCGCGCCTGATCGCACGCGAAGACGAGGACGTCTCGCAAGCGGTGCGCGAGATCCTGGAGGCGGAGGGCATCGACGTCCAACTGGGCGCCAACTGCCTGAGCACAAGGCGCAACGGAGCCAACGTGGTGGTCGGGCTGGATTGCACCGGTGGCGCGCGCGAAGTCTCAGGCTCGCACCTGCTGCTGGCGGTCGGGCGCGTGCCCAACACCGACGATCTCGGCCTGGACAAGGCCGGGGTCGAGACCGACGCGCGCGGCTATATCAAGGTCGATGAGCAACTGCGCACCAATGTCCCCGGCATCTGGGCCATCGGCGATTGCAACGGCCGCGGCGCGTTCACCCACACGTCGTACAACGACTTCGAGATCGTGGCGGCCAACCTGCTTGACGATGACCCGCGCAAGGTGTCGGACCGCATCCAGGCGTATGCGATGTACATCGACCCGCCGCTGGCCCGTGTGGGCATGTCGTTCACCGAGGCCAAGCAATCCGGGCGCAAGCTGCTGGTGGGCACCCGCCCGATGACGCGCGTCGGGCGCGCCGTGGAGAAAGGCGAGAGCCAGGGCTTCATGCGGGTGATCGTCGACGCGCAGACGCACGAGATCCTGGGTGCCATGATCCTGGGCGTGACCGGTGACGAGGTCGTACATTCGCTGCTCGACGTGATGTATGCCAAGGCACCGTACACCACGATCAGCCGCGCCATGCATATCCACCCGACCGTGTCGGAGCTGGTGCCGACACTGCTGCAGGAGATGCGGCCGGTGGAGTGACGACGGGAGGCATCGCGATGCATGCCTGCCCGACGTCAAGCCGATCCGGTCGATCAGGCCGGCTTGATCTGCGCGATCACGACCAGGATGACCGCCGCATTGCCCGGCTGCTGGAACTGCGAATACGCCGCGCGCGCATGACCGGCCTTCTCGGCCAGCACTTCCGCAAAGAGATCCGATGCACCGTCCAGCACCGCCGGCTGCTGCAGCCAGCCCGGCGCGCTAGTGATGTGCCCTTCCAGCCGAACAATGTGGTCCAGGCGCTCGAAGCCGCCCAGATGCGCACGGATCTGCGCGAGGACGTTGAGCGCCGTCAGCTCGGCGGCTCGCTTGCCCTCCTCCAGCGTCAGGTCGCGGCCGACCTGGCCCTGCCAGACGACCTTCCCGTCGACCAGCGGCAATTGCCCTGACACAAACAGCAAGTCGCCCGCCTGGCTGACGGCGGTGTAGCTGCCGAGCGGTTGCGGGGGATTGGGCAGCGTGAGACCGCGCGCTGCAAGGCGTTCTTCGATGGTCATGGTGGCTCCTGGCATCAAGCGTTGGTGGTGAATGGAAGCCACTCTAGGTGCGCGCCGTTCGCGAAACCAGCCACCGTGCGGAACAGCATTCTGACCACCATGTAACAAGTCGCCCGCCCATCCATCGCATACGATGGATCGGGCGGGGTGTGGGGTCAGGTGCAGGGTCAACGCGGCAGCAGCTTCTGGATCTGCGCTTCCGTCTCGGCGTACTGGCCTTCGCCGAAGTGCTGGTAGACGATCTTGCCGTTGGCGTCGATCAGGTAGAGCGCGGGCCAGTACTGGTTCTTGTAGGCGTCCCAGGTGGCGTACGCATTGTCCTGGGCGACCGGGTAGCGGATGCCGAACCGCTTCAGGCTCGCCTGCACGTTGGCGGTGGACTTCTCGAACGGGTACTCGGGCGTATGCACGCCGACGACCACGAGGCCCTTGTCCTTGTACTTCTCGTACCACTGGGTGACGTAGGGCAGCGTGCGGACGCAGTTGATGCAGCTGTAGGTCCAGAAATCGACCAGGACGACCTTGCCGCGCAGGGCGGAGAGGGTCAGCGGCGGCGAGTTCAGCCACTGCTCGATGCCAGCAAACTCGGGGGCCTTGCCGGTGTCGCCCGGCGTGGGCGCGGCATTGGCAAGGGTGGCAGCAAAGACCGCAGCGGCGGCGACACAGGCGCGAAGGGAGGTGCGCATGATTCAGACTCCTAGGTTGATCGAGGGAAAGACACTGGCCAGCCGTGCCACGACAAGCACGTCGACCTGGAAGAACATGGCAACCGCAATGGCCGCGACGGCTGCACCGAAGACCTGCTGCACGCGCTGCGCGTACGGCGAGACCTTGCGGACTTGCGCGGTCACGTACCGCCCGCCATATGCGATGGCGAGCAAGGGAATGGCGGCGCCCGCCGAGAACAGCGCGAGCAGCCCGCCTGCGCGGCCGAGGTCCTGCGCCTTGGCCACCAGGGCCAGGATGGCGGCGAGCGTGGGGCCCGCGCACGGGGTCCACACCACGCCGAGCGTCATGCCGAGCACGAAGCCGCCGGCCAGGCCGTTGCCTGCCCGGGACGCCACACCGGCAAAGCGGTCGACCACGCCACCGAACGGCGCCATGAGCCGCTCGAAGCCGCTCGGCCAGAGGCGGGCGAGGCCAGACAGGAACAGGATCAGGATGGCGAGGTTGCGGACCGCGTCATGCGCCCAGGCAAACGAACTGGAGAGCGCGCCAAAGGCAACGCCCAGCGCGGAAAATGCCACCACGAAACCCAGCACAATCGCCACCGGGCGCAGCGCGCTGGCCTCGTCGGTAGAGGCGCTGAGCACCATGGGCAGCACCGGGAGCACGCACGGCGAGGCGATCGTCAGCACGCCGGCCAACGCTGCAAGAACGAGGTCGATCATGATCGCCCCCCGTCAACAAGGGGCCCGCCGTGCAGGTGCGCGGCAGATGTGCGGGATACGGTGGCCATCGTGAACCTCTCCAGGTGGATGCGATGGCGTGATTTGAAGCCCGGTGCGTATCAGTGTTGTTTCCGGACCCGCCCCATGTGCAATGTTTCTTGTTTGCGGCCGCGCCAGATACAGAGCGATACAAAGCCACCCGGCAACCACCGCACAATGCCGTCACCGACCACGATGAAGGACACCGACAATGCGGCCCCTGCTGATCCTCGCTGCCATGGCACTATCCGCGCTGACCTGCGAGCTGCGCGGTGCCGGCACCTGCCGATGGGTGTTTCCCGCGCCCGCCAGCCGGGCCCGTGACGAGTCCATCCCCCCGACCCCACTGAACACGCGCCATGACCCAGCCTGACCACATCCTCATCGTCGACGACGACCGCGAGATCCGCGAACTGGTGGCGACCTATCTGGAGCGCAACGAGATGCGCGTGACGCTGGCATCGAACGGGCGCGAGATGCGCGCGGCGCTCGACAAGGGCTCGGTCGACCTGGTCGTGCTGGACCTGATGCTGCCCGGCGAGGACGGCCTCGCCCTGTGCCGGGACTTGCGCGCCGGCCCGCGCAAGAACCTGCCGATCCTGATGCTGACCGCGCGCAATGAAGAGGCCGACCGCATTCTCGGCCTGGAGATGGGCGCGGACGACTACCTCGTCAAGCCGTTTGCCGCGCGCGAGCTGCTGGCCCGCGTCCGCTCCGTGCTGCGGCGCGCGCGCATGCTGCCGCCCAATCTGCAGATCACGGAGGCAGCCACCGTGCTGGCCTTCGGCGACTGGCGGCTCGATACGACGGCCCGGCATCTGCTCGATGCGAATGACGTCGTCGTCGCGCTGAGCGGCGCGGAATACAAGCTGCTGCGGGTGTTTCTCGACCACCCGCAGCGCGTGCTCAACCGAGACCAGCTGCTCAACCTCACGCAAGGCCGCGACGCCGAGCTGTTCGAGCGCTCCATCGACCTGATGGTGAGCCGCCTGCGGCAGCGCCTGGGCGACGATGCACGCGAGCCCAAGTACATCAAGACGGTGCGCAACGGCGGCTACGTGTTCTCTGCCACCGTGGAGATTCGCGAGGCGCGCGCATGAGTACCGTGCGGCTGTGGCCGCGCACGCTGTTTGCGCGCCTGATGGTGATCCTCGTGGTTGGGCTGGCGCTGGCGCAGGGGCTGGCCTTCAGCCTCGTCCTGCACGAACGCTCCGATGCCGCTAACCAGTTGATGCTCGGCAATCTCGGCACCGACGTGGCCAGCTCCGTGTCCATGCTCGACATGATGCCCGCCACGATGCGCGCAGCCTGGGTCGGTCGGCTGAGCCGGCGTACATACCGCTACCAGCTCGACGACGGCATCCGCAACGACACGCCCCCGCGCGACGCCCTGTCCCGCGACGCAGCCGCCACCATCGCCCGCGCCTTGCACGGCCGGTATGACGTCACCGCCAACGCGGTGCCCGGCGGCGGCAACCAGTACCAGGTCCACCTGCGCCTGAGCGACGGCAGCCCGCTCACCCTCGACGTGCATCCCTCACCCGCGGCGATGTCGAGCTGGCTGCCAGTACTGCTGGGCGCGCAGCTCTTGCTGCTGGGCGGCTGCGCCTGGCTTGCCGTGCGGCTGGTCACCCGCCCGCTCAAGCAACTGGCCATGGCTGCGGAGAGCCTGGGGCCTGATCTCAAGGCAGCGACCCTCTCCGAGCAAGGGCCGGTGGAGGTGGCGCATGCGGCAGCGGCCTTCAATGCCATGCAGCAGCGCATCGCCGGCTACCTGGCCGAGCGCGTGCAGATCCTGGCCGCCATCTCGCATGACCTGCAGACGCCCATCACGCGCATGCGCCTGCGCCTGGACCTGATGGAGCCATCGGAGACGCAGGAGAAGCTGGTGCAGGACCTGCGCGCGATGGAGCATCTGGTGCGCGAGGGCGTCACCTATGCGCGCACGCTGCACGGCAGCGCCGAGACACCCGCGCGCGTGGATATCGATGCGCTGCTCGACAGCCTGGCCCACGACTACGAGGACGGCGGCACCGCGATCGCCATCGAAGGCAAGGTTGGTACGCCGCTCCAGACCCGGCCGCAGGCGCTGCGGCGCATCCTGACCAACCTGATCGACAACGCCATCAAGTTTGGCGGCGATGTGCAGGTGGCGGTGTCCCGAGCGCCCGACGGCGACCTTGCCATCGCGGTGCTGGACCGCGGCCCCGGCATTCCCGAGGCGGAGCTGGAGCGTGTCATGCAGCCGTTCTACCGGCTCGAAACCTCGCGCAATCGGGGCACGGGCGGCACCGGCCTCGGGTTGGCGATTGCCCAGCAGCTGGCGCAGGCCCTGGGCGGGCATCTGGCCCTGTCCAACCGACGGGGCGGCGGCCTGCAGGCCACGCTCACGCTGCCGGCCTGAGCGTGCGCGGGCTTGCTTTGTATCGGGCTGTATCTGCCGCAGACACCGATACGTGGGCGCACAACTTGGGGCGTCGATCGCTACAGGCCAGATACATCGGTTGATTTAAATGCTGTTGTAGCGCGGCGGGCGCGATGCGCACCGCGCGACAACCGATCCAACCACCTGAGCGAGTCTCACCATGACGCACATCGAAAACATCCTGTACACCGGCAAGACCCACACCACGGGCGGGCGCGACGGCGCCGCGCGCAGCGCGGACGGCCGGCTCGACATCAAGCTCTCGCCGCCGGGCAGCGCGGGCAATGGGACCAATCCGGAGCAGTTGTTTGCGGCGGGCTGGTCGGCCTGCTTTATCGGGGCGCTGGGCCGTGCGGCACACACCAGGAAGATGGCGCTGCCGCGCGATGCGGCGGTCGATGCGGAAGTGGACCTGGGCACGACGGGCGACGCCTACTTCCTGCAGGCCCGCCTGAACGTCAGCCTGCCGGGGGTCGCCCGCGAACTCGCGCAAGCCCTAGTCGACGATGCGCACCAGTTGTGCCCGTACTCCAAGGCCACCCGCGGCAACATCAACGTCGTGCTGAACGTGGTCTGAGCCCGGCCCCGCGCCAAACAGCAGACAGGCCTGCCCGCGCAAGCGTGCAGGCCTGTTTGCTTCAGGGCACCACGGAAAGAAACAGGTACGCCGCGAAGATCGCCAGATGCACCACGCCCTGCAGGATGGTCGTGCGGCCCTTGCCGAGCGTGAGCGACGACACGATCAGCGTCAGGATGAGCAGGACCGTCTCCTTGGACCCGAGCCCCAGCTCCAGCGGCCGGCCGATCCAGATGAAGACTGCTGCCACGGTGGGGATGGTCAGCCCGATGCTCGCCAGCGCCGAGCCCAGCGCCAGGTTCAGGCTGGTCTGGATGCGGTCGGCATTGGCCGCGCGCAGGGCGGCAAGCCCTTCGGGCAGCAGCACCAGTGCGGCGATGACGATACCCACCGTCGCCAGCGGCGCGCCGGCGCCCAGCAGCGCCGCTTCCACCGAGGGCGACAGGACCTTGGCCAAGCCCACCACGGCCACCAGGCACACCATCAACAGCACGGCGCTGCCGATGGCCACGCGTGCCGGCGGCGGCGGCGCGTGCACGTCCTCACTGGCGCTGCCCTCGACCAGGAAGTAGTCACGATGGCGGATGGTCTGCACGATCACGAAGCAGCCATACAGCACCAGCGAGGTCACGCCCGCAAAGCCGAGCTGCGACGGGGTGAACACGGGCCCGGGCGCAGAGCTGGTGTAGTTCGGCAGCACCATGGTCAGCGTCACCAGCGCGGCCAGCACCGCCAGGGCCGCATTCGCGCCCGGCGCCTGGAAGGCCTGCTCGCGATGGCGCAGGCCGCCCACGAACAGGCACACGCCGACGATGCCATTGCAGATGATCATGACCGCGGCAAACACGGTGTCGCGCGCCAGCCCCGCCTTCTCGGGCCCGGACGACAGCATGACCGATACGATCAGCGCCACCTCGATGACGGTCACGGCGATGGCCAGCACCAGCGTGCCGAACGGCTCGCCCACCTTGTGCGCCACCACCTCGGCATGGTGCACAGCCGCGAAGACGGCACCGGCCAGCGCCACCGCCATCAGCGCGATCAGCCAGCCGGGGCGCGTGGTCAACGTGCCGGCCACCAGCACCACCCACGCAAGCAACGGGGCGGCAATCGTCCAATGGGGCAGCTTGTTGGAGGTGACGGCCACGGGGTTCTCCTTGTTGTCGCCTTGCCGCGCGCATAGAGCGGCAGGCGAGGCAGATGTGGATGCAGGGGTGGCCTGAATATAAAGCATGCGCGGGGCACAGGCCCCGCGACGGCTTCAAGACATCAAGGCAACACCGCCAGCAACCGCATCCTCAGCGGAGCGTGGCCGATGGAGAGAACGTCAGCGGAGGGCTCCGCTCACTTCGCGGCGGCCGCGTCCGTGACCTCCAGGCTCCAGTACCTGGGCAGCGCCGCGTATGGGTCCGGCAGCGTCAGGGAGGTGATGTACACGGTGGCTGCGCCCTTGGCTGATGCCCCACGCACGAAGGTCGCCATCTGCGTAGTCGACGCGGCATACACGATATGCGCGAAGCGGCTGGTCGGGTAGTTCGCCTGCCATGCCTGCGGCGCATAGCTGGCGTAGTTCCGGGCGCTGTCCTCGAACACCACGATCTGGTCCGCCACCGGCAGGCTGGCGTAGATCTCGGGCACGTCGGTGCCCGGGTTGCCCGTCACCGTGTAGTTGGGCGACAAGCCCTTGATGTAGTTGTAGACCGACTGGTAGAACTGGACGTTCGCGGTCACGCTGTCGGCGGTCATCTCGTCGATGAAGAAGCCGTCAACGTTGTAGAACGACAGGTACGTGTTGATGTCCTGCACCACATCCGACAGCGGCCGGCCCGCATACGAGGTCGACACATAGCCGATCACCTTGCCGCCCGCGGCATGAATCTGGGCCACCGCCGCAACGTAGTTCGGGTCCTGCGCCGTATCCGGGCCGCTGTTGGGGTTGAGGATGACGGTGGTGGGCACCGTCCGCGCGGTCGAGGCGAGCGTGTTCCATTGGGTCGCGCCGGCGTCAGACGGATAGATGTACGCAGGCACGAGCAGCGATTCCGCGCGGGCGTGCGGGGCGGCCCCCAGTACGCCGGCCGCAAGCGCAACGCTCACACACGCGATGCGTACGAAAGCCGCGCGGCCGCCGGCCGCCAGCGATGCCGCTGCTGCAGCGGCGAATGCGGGCGTGAGCCCCCCCGTGAATTTCTCTTTTTTCATTGTGATGCCTCCTGACGACGCGATGGTCCGCGCCTGTCAATTGGCCCGCCGCCAACCCGAGATGGCAGCAGGCAACTGGCTGACTTCCAAAGCGGAAGCCCCTCTAGCTTTGCGTCACCGGATCGCTCCGGTTTTGCCTGAAAACCACTGCTTGCTACACAGTGCAAAACACTCTAACGGCTCGACATGCGTCTGGCAAACGAAGATTGGGGACTGTTCAACGCTGCAACATGCACACGTTGCAGCGTTGAACAGTCCCTGGGAGTGCAAAGCCAGCGGAAGGCTGCTGGCAGCGGGCGCGGCCGGCGGGTGCGGCCGGTGTGGGGGCAGCGATCGTCAGGCGCGCGCCGGATACTGCGCGAGCACGCGCGCACGCATCGAGGGCTTGATGTTGGCCTGTGACATATCCGCGTGGTAATGCGCCACCACGCGCGGGTTCATCACGCGAAACCACAACGGTGGCACATAGGCGAGCAGGATCATCGCGGCATAGCCGGCGGGCAGTTGCGGCGAGTGCTCGAAGTGGCGCAGGGCCTGGAATGAGCGCGTCGGGTTGGCGTGGTGGTCGGCGTGGCGCTGCAGCTGATAGAGGAACAGGTTCGTCACCACGTGGTTGCTGTTCCACGAGTGCTGCGGCGTGCAGCGCTCGTAGCGGCCGCTGGGCAGTTGCTTGCGGCACAGGCCGTAGTGCTCCAGGTAGTTGACCACCTCCAGCAGCGATGCACCGTACACCGCCTGGATCAGCAGGAACGGCACCACCTTGATGCCGACCACGGCAATGCACGCGCCCCACAGCACCACCGTCATGGCCCAGGCGTTGAGCACGTCATTGCGCCACGACCACACCGCGTGGCCGCTGCGTTCGAGCCGCTGCTTCTCCAGCGCCCAGGCCGACTTGATGCTGCCGACCACGGTGCGCGGCAGGAACGCCCAGAACGATTCGCCATAGCGCGCGCTGGCCGGGTCGGCCGGGGTGGCCACGCGCACGTGGTGGCCGCGGTTGTGCTCGACGAAGAAGTGCCCATAGGCCACCGGCGCGAGCGTGATCTTCGCCAGCCAGCGCTCGAAGCCGTCGGTCTTGTGGCCGAGCTCGTGCGCAGTGTTGATCGAGATGCCGGTCACCACGCCCACCGAAAACGCGAACGCAACGTAGTCGTACCACGTCAACTCGTAGGTGTGCAGCACCCACATCGCCACCGCAAAGCTGACGTACAGCACGGTCGTCGCCAGGTAGACGATGCGGCGGTAATAGCGCTGCTTCTCCAGTGTTGGTACGACCGCCTCGGGCGGGTTGTCGCGGTCATCGCCAATGAGCACGTCAAGGATCGGGATGACGGTGAACACGATCACGGGGCCGGCCCACCACAACGCGTGCCAACCGGTGGCAAGCGCCGAGACCGCTGCAATGATCGGCAGCGTGATGGTCAGCGCCCCGAGCATCCAGAGATAGCGCTTGCCGTCGTTCCATTCAACGGGCGCGACCGTGCCGGGTGTGGACATGTGTCTTCCTCCTGTTTGCCCTGTCGTGCCTGGGTCGATGGCGATCGTGCGCGCACGGGCGCGCCGCCGGGGTCATGCCCGACATCTGTTTATAGGCCCGGCATGCCGCCGCGCCAATGGCTCAATTAGGCTCGATCTTCCAAACAGGAGGGGGCCGGAGAATGGTGTTTCCGGTGGGGCTTGCGCTGGTGATTGAAACCGGCGATTTTTTGACGGACGGTCGATTTTGCTGCTGCGGTGCAGCCAGACGCGGTACGCCCTTGGCTAAGTCGAGGTCCTTGGGGGGCGAGCAGCGAACGCGCGCGCCATCACCTGAGCGTGTGAGGCCGGCGCACGCGTCAACCTGACGCGTGGCACCGTACCAATCCGACGGGCCGCAGGTGAGGCGGCGCCGTCGGTGTGCAGGGTTCCGCCCCGCCCAGCGCATCAGCCGTGGCCGCGCGCGCGGGGCAGGCCATCAATCTTCGTGATGGTGATGGTGCTTGTGGTGGTGGTGTCCGCGGCCTTCGCCGCGATCGCCGCCATACGAATTGCGCTGGAGATTGCCGCCCACCGCCGCACCCGCGCCGCCGCCAACGGCCGCGCCCAGAATGCCGCCCGTGCGGCCGCCCATGGCATTGCCAGCAGCCGTGCCGGCACCGCCGCCAAGCGCGCCGCCAACGATTGCACCAGTGCGCTCGCGCCGGTTCGACGTCACCGCGCCGCCGGCACCGCCGCCAATCGCGCCGCCGATTACCGAGCCGGTCTGCCCGCCGACGGCACCGCCCACTGCCGCGCCAGCCGCGCCGCCGAGCGCGCCTCCGAGCGCGTTGTTCAAATCATCCGCCGCTGCCGGCAGCGCCGTCGCACCCGCGAGTGCAGCGACGATGAGGGTCGGGGCAATTTTTTTCCACATGCTTGATTCCTCCTGATTCACGCGCCGGTGATTGCGTATCCCGTGGGTACCGGCTCGCGGCGAAGAATAGCATCGCCGGCTGTGGCACAAGCTCAACAATCTAGTAACAGAATGTGTGTGGTGTGACCTGGGGCGGCATGTGGCGCGCAGCGCATCGCGTGCGGCAATGGTGCGTCCAATGACGTGGGATGATGCGGGCTAAGCAGCACACCAACGATGCACAGGCAACCCGAGGCCCACATGCCGACCTATATCGCCCTCCTGCGGGCCGTCAATGTTGGCGGCACCGGCAAACTCCCCATGGCCGAGCTGCGGGCGATGTGCGAGTCGGCCGGCTTCACCAACGTGCGCACGTACATTGCGAGCGGCAATGTCGTCTTCGAGAGCCGGCTTGCCGAAGCATCAGTCAAGGCCCGGCTGGAGCAGTGCCTGCAGACCTATGCCGGCAAGCCGGTGGGCGTGCTGGTGCGCACCGGCGCGGAACTGGCCGCCGTGCTGGAAGCCAATCCGTTCAAGACCACGGCGCCCAACCGAACCGTTGCCATCTTTCTCGACGCACCGCCGCCCGCCGATACCCTGGCGGGTGTGAGCGGCCTGCAGACCGAGGAGATGGCGCTCGGCACGCGGGAGATCTACGTGCACTACGGCGATGGCATGGCGGGCTCGAAGCTGAAGATCCCCGCCGCCAAGGCTGGCACGGCGCGCAACATGAACACCGTGGCCACGCTCGCGGAAATGGCGGCTGCCTAGGGCCGCCCAGCGGCGCAAGGTGCGAAGCGGCCCGTAACTGCCACTGGCATAGGACTTGCGTGATACAGCGCCGTCACCGACTCCAACAACAAGGGGGCGCGCGCATGAAAACCCTTCGGCAGCAGCTTCGGGCCTTGGTGGAGCAGTTTGTCCGCTATGTTGGATTCGGCAGCGGCGCGACGCTGGTGCACTACACCGCGCTCTTCGGTTTGGTGCACGCCCATGTGCCAGCGTGGCGCGCGTCGGTGGCCAGTAACACCATTGGTGCAGTGCTGTATTACGTGATCAGCCGGCGCACGGTGTTTCATCAGGCCACGCGCAGCCACGTCAACGCCATGACACGCTTTGCCGCGGTGGCGGTCATGGCCGTGGCGTGCAATGCCGCCATCATGGCCGTCGCGCTGCGGCTTGGGCTGTACTACCTGGTTGCCCAATTGTCCGCCTCTGCGCTGTCGGCCACGCTCGCCTTTCTCGCGCACCGGTACTGGACCTTCGACGACGGCGGGGCGAGCAGCGTGGCGCAAACGTCGTCGCCCCTCTCAGTGCCGATCTCCGCGCTCAGCGATCCGCTCGAACACTTCGAAGCGCTATCGCTCTGACGCAGAGCGCTGGTTCGGCACGGGGCGCCGCGTTCGCGCACCGACTTCCGGCCCGCGAAACCGCGCTGGGTTTACGGAAGGCATCGAACGTGAGAATGTCGATGGGCATGGCATTCCCAGGGCTCGGAGCCCGGCCTTCAACTCGCCCACCCGCACCGGGCTGGCGCCCCACGACCATGATCTGGCTGGCGAATACGATTCTGGTATTGCACGCGCTGCTCGTCCTCTTCATCGTGGGCGGGTTGGTCGCGATCTGGGTGGGCGCCGCGTTCAGGCAAGGCTGGGTGTGCAACCGCGCTTTCCGGCTCACGCACCTGGTGGCGATCGGCATCGTCGCGGCGCTGGCGGCCCTCGACGTGCCGTGCCCGCTCACCGTCCTGGAAGATTGGCTGCGCACCGGCGCGGCCGGCCCACAAGGCTTCGTGCAACGCTGGGTGAGCGCCTGGCTGTACTACGACTTGCCGACCTGGGTGTTCGCCATCGCCTATGTGGCGTTTTTGCTGGTGGTGGTGGTCACCTGGTGGCGCATTCCGCCGCGCGCATGAGCGGGGGCGCCGCCAGATGCCCCAAGCGTTTGCAGCACGTCCGCCGGGCCGGCGGCGCCCGCTGCGCAGTGGTTCAAGGCTTGTAGGCAATGGCCTCGATTTCGATCTTGGTGCCGACCATGTTCTTCCCCTGAAGGGTCGAACGTGCTGGCTTGTTCTCCGGGAAGAATTCTCCGTACACGCGATTGAAGGCATCAAAATCGCGCGCGTCTTCCAGCCAGACCGTTGTCTTCACCACGTCCGCCAGTGCGCAACCCGCCAAAGCGAGAACATGCGCGACGTTCGTCAGCGTCTGACGGGTGTGCGCCTCGATGTCGCCGTCGATGATGCTGCCGTCTTCACCTCGGGCGACCTGACCGGAGACAAACACAAAGTCGCCAGCCTTCGTCGCCAGCGAGCGTGGCAGGGTGCGCGTGCCCGGATTGCTCTCTGCAAAATACTCGATCGACATTTCAGCCACCTCAGCAAACCGGCGAGCCCCTGCGACTGCCGTTGATCAAGCGGCGCCTCGCTGGACAAGCCCGCGCCACCGTTTCCCTACGCCCTGCCCTGCAACCCGACCGCTTCCTTCGACATCCAGCTACAGCCACAGGCCGTCGCCGGGAGGAACGATCATGGCAATTGGATCGGCTTGCCATGCGGCGTGCGCCGGGCGGCCTCGTCCCATGCCTGCCGGCGTTGCTGCAATAGATCGCCGGTCACCCATGCCTTTTCGGTGGCAAGGCGTTCGAGCGCAGTCAGCCAGTGGTCGTAGTAGGTATCGCCATGATCCGGATCGCCAGCGGCCTGCGCGTCGCGAATGGCCGCCCCCAAATGCGCCGCCCATTCGCTCCAGGTAAACAGCCCGCGCTCATGCAGGGCAAGTGTCATGGCGAAGACCGCCGCCTGCCATGGCGCGCCGAACACCGGTGCGGCACCGTCGCCGGGCGCTTGCAGTGCGGGCATGCAGGGCTTGCGCGCAGGCGTGTCGGGCGCGGTCATCTCAGGGTGCTCCACCGTTTGCGAAGTCGAGATACGGCTCCCAGCAGTCGACGCACACCGCAGACGCCGTCGTATCCGCCCCCCACAGCTCGGCGGCCTCAAAGCGTACGGTATAGAGCCAATGCGGCTGTTCACCCTGACCGATCGCATGGGTGTCCGGGAAGACGTGCGCGCCATGCACCTTGATGATCTGCCCGCGCTTACCCCGGCAGTAACGCGGCAGGCGAGTGTGCGTGCGCGGGTGCAACTGACGGGTCAGGACCAAGTCGCCCACCGCAAAGCGCGCCGCGGCGGGCGCCGGGCGTTCGACCGGACTGCCGCGCGCCATCGCGGCCGGCACCTGATCGGCGCTCAGCACGCGTGGCACCGGCATGGCCGCCGTGCGCGACACCCCGGCTTCGATCTCTTCGGCCGTGGCCAGGCCAGCGCCGATCAGCAGGGTCTTGAGACCCGCGAACCAGATCTCGTAATAGCTGCTGGCCAGGTATTGCGCGGGTGGCAGGCTCTCGCGTGCGGCACGCGACATGTCGATGTTCCACTTGCCGGTGGCCCCCATGGCAAGCGTGAGGGCGAGCACACGGCGTTCCCAATCGGCATGGAAACGCGGCTCGTCCGGTTCTGGCCGGACGGGGCCGAACGCCTGCATGCCGCCCAGGTCTTGTGCACCGTTCATGTGCCCTCCTGCGGCCGTTCGCCCGGTGTGCTCGGCAAGCCAGTGCCGATCATGGCGTCGCGCGTGACGAGCTTGGCGAGCGCGTCTTCGCTCAAGCCATCGGTGCCGGCGGGGCGCATCGGCAACACCAGATAACGGACCTCGGCGGTGGAATCCCACACGCGGATGTCCACCCCGGGCGGCAGTTCGACGCCGAATTCCTGGAGGACGCCACGCGGGTCGATGACAGCACGGGACCGGTACGGCGCCGACTTGTACCAGACCGGCGGCAGCCCGAGCACCGTCCACGGGTAGCACGAGCACAACGTGCAAACCACCATGTTGTGGACGGCCGGCGTGTTTTCCAACGCCACCATGTGCTCGCCTTGCCGGCCGGTGTAGCCGAGCGACGCAATCGCCGCCGTGGCATCGTCAAGCAGCCACTGCCGATACGCCGCATCGCTCCAGGCCCTGGCGACCACGCGTGCGCCGTTGTGCGGCCCGACCTTGTGTTCGTACGTTTCGATCAACACGTCCAGCGCGGCGGGGTCGACGTAGCCCTTCTCCACCAGCAGCGATTCCAGCGCGCGCACGCGCAAGTCCATCGCCGACAACGTGCTGCCCTCGTGATGGTGGTGGCCGTCGTCCGGATGCTGCGCGCCCCCGAACACATGCGGATCGTCGTGACTCATCGCAGCTCGCCTGGAAAGGATGCGAAACGAAAGCAGTATGGTTGGCGGTCTGGATGAAGGCAAGGACGCCGGGTGGCGCCCCAATGCAACTACGCCGCAAACCACCGCCCCCGATTAGCATCGAGCACAAACGCCAGGCAACCGTTGGCAGCCAGCGGCCGGCTGAAGAAGTAGCCCTGGAACCGATCGCAGCCCAGGGCGGAAAGACGCTGGAGCTGCTGCGCATTCTCGACCCCCTCCACCACGGTGGACAGATTGAGCGTGCGGCTGAGATTGGCAATGCTCCGGACGATGTGCTCGTTGACGCTGCCGGCACCGACATCCGCCAGGGAGCGATCGATCTTGACCGTGTCCAGCGGCAGTTCGCGCAGATAGTGCAGCGAGGTGTGCCCCATCCCGAAATCGTCCAGCGCCACCTTGACCCCTGCCTCGCGAAGCCGTTTCAGGTTGTCGACCGTGTGCGTGTCCGGCAGCAGCATCGTCGACTCCGTGATCTCGAGTTCGAGCACCGAAGGCGGCAGCTGCTCGCGCTGCAGAATGTCGATCACCTTCCGATGGAACGCCTGGTCCTGCAGCTGCCGGGGGGAGAGATTGACGGCAATCATGAAGTCATCCGGCACGACGCCGCGCCAAAGGCCCCGTTGCCGGCAGGCGAGCGACAGGATATGCAGGCCGAGACGATCGCTCAGGTCAATGTCATCCGCCAGCGTCACGACGATGGGCGGGGCCACGCGCCCCAGCACCGGATGCTGCCAGCGCAACAGTGCCTCGGCGCCGAAGACGCGCCCGGTCTGGCAATCCACCTGCGGCTGGAATTCGAGGAAGATCTGCCCCTCCTCCGTCTTGACCGCATCTTCAAGATCGCTCGCCAGCGCCACCGCCATCCGACCCTCGTCGCCCGGGAGGTCGAGGCACCGTTTTGCCTTCAGGCTCGCCTCTGGCGACTCCGCGATATGGAGAAGGGACGCGAGCACGTCCTGGCTTTTGCGCCTGGAAAGTTGTTCGGCCATGCGGACGAACGGGACGTAGATTGCCGCCCCCGCCGCCAGGGCAAGCACCTGCACCACCGTGCCGGCAAACGAGCCCGTGACCGCGTAGCCGCTGAACAGGGCCGGCGTCGTCCAGGCCACGCTATAGCCCGTGTTCGGCATCAGGCCGGCGACGATCGCTCCGTAGGCAATGAGAATCTGCACGACCGGGGCCAGGACGAATGGAACCGCATACACGGGATTCAGCACCAGCGGCAGCCCGAAGAGCAAGGGCTCGTTCACGTTGAACAGCGCCGGCAGCATCACGAAGAGCGCCATCTTGCGTCCGCGCAGGGTGCTGCTCGACAGCAGCAGCGCGAGGATCAGGCTCAGCGTACCGCCGGACCCTCCCATGCGCGCAAACGCCGAGAAAAAGTCGTAGGTGAAGATGAACTGAGGGTGGCCGCCGCTGGCAACCGCGGCCACGTTTGCGTGAGCCGCCGGCTCGAGGACGTGTTGCTGGACGCTGTACAACGCGTTCGGCCCATGGATGCCCAAGAGCCAGAGCGCCTGGGTGGCGGTCTCGTAGCCGAGGCCGAACAGGAGGCTATTGGAGACGTTCGAGGACGGCGCCGCAAGCAGCGCGCTCAATGCCCCGGTCAAATTGGACCAGCCGACCCATACCAGCGCTGCCTTGAGCAGGGCGAACGCCAGGATCGTCAGCATGCCGGCCGGCATCACCGTGAACACGTCACCGACCAGCGGGTCGTTGCTGAGATGATTCGACGGAATGCGCAGGCGGCGGATACCGCAAAGCTTCAGGAAAAGACTGCCGCCAAGCGACGCGACCAGCAGGGCGCCAAACAGCCCCTGGCCCAGCGAGAGCGACGCCATCAGTGTCGCGTCGCCGTTCGGGGCAATCAGCGTAAAAAAGCACGACACCACCACCGCCGCCGCCACCGTGGGATTGACAACGCGATGACCGGCGCGCTGGTTATGCAGATGCGTCAGGACATCCGCAAAACCATACAAGGCGACGAGCGAGCCGATCCCGAAGGTGCCGGCGAGCAGGCTGTCGCAAAAGGAATCCAGGCGCGTGCCGAAGGCGTCGGTCAACCACCGGTGTATCCCGGCGGTGGGCGGATAACGCAGCAGCAGCGCCAGCGCGCCAATCATGATGAGCGGCAGGGACAGCGCAAGCCCCCGACGAATGGCGATGAAATACGGCCGGCGGTCGACTTGCTCAACGATGGTGAGAAACCTGAGCCAAGGCGCAGGCGCTTGCGTGGTCATAGGGCTCGACCTTCTTTTCGAGGTGGTATCGGCGAATCCCAGGGCTTTCGAAGAACGCGTTTCTTCGGACTACGGCCACGTTAAACGGCAACACCAAGGGACGACTGAAGCGCTTTGTTGAAAGATTGCGTCACCCAAGCCACTTCGCACATGGCAAGATTCGTGCAATACCTAGGGAAAACCCGATGTTTTGCCGCGCGCACGCACCACGGTGAAGCATCGGCACGTGAATGGCGCCGATGCAGTGCACGGCGCATCCTAGGACCGACAGCCAACCCCTCCCATGCCGACTTCCATCAGCGCCCCTCGAGCTTCAAGACTTCCCATGCCCCTCCTTCAAACCCTCCGGCTGCTGCGCGACCCGCATCGGCGTTATCGCTTTGCGCGAACCATCCATGGCACGCGGGTCGGCCTGGGTGTCCTGCTGTCCATCGCGGTCACGTCGGGGCTCGGCCTGCCGCATGGGGAATGGGCCACCATCTCGCTGCTGATCGTCATCGCCGGGCTGCAGCACCATGGCAACATCCGCAAGCGCGCGGCCGAGCGGGCCTGGGGCACGCTGATCGGCGCGCTGGCCGGCCTGTTGCTCATCGTCCAGCAGACCTGGCTCGGCCACCCGCCGCTGACCTACGCGCTGATGGCCATCGCCTGCAGCATCTGCGCCTATCACGCGATCGGCAAGGGCGGCTATATCGCGCTGCTGGCGGCCATCACGCTGGTGATCGTGGTGGGGCATGGCGACAACAACCTGCTCGACGGCGCCTGGCGCACGCTCAATGTGCTGATCGGGATTGCGATTGCGCTGCTGTTCTCCTTTGCGCTGCCGCTGTACGCCACCTACTCGTGGCGCTACCGGCTGGCCGATGCGCTGCGTGAATGCGCCAAGGCCTATGCGAGCCTCTCGGCGGCGGGCGACCCAACGAGCGACACAACGGGCGATGGGTATCGCACGCACCTCGGCAAGCTGAACACGCTGCTGGTGCAACTGCGTTCGCTCATGCCCTCGGTGTCCAAGGAGATCGACGTGCCGGTTGCGCGGCTTGAACGCATCCAGCGCAGCCTGCGCATCTGCATCAGCACGCTGGAGCTGCTCGACGCGGCACGCGCATCGTCGGGCGAACCGGCCACGCACCCGAGCGCAGATGAATGGTCTGCCATGGAGGACCAACAGACGCGCGACACACTGATCGGCATGGCGCGGGCGCTCAGGTTCGGGACGGTCGCACGCCTGACGCACGAGCGCGCGGCGGACAGCCAACCGGCAAGCCATTTGCCCAGCCCGCTGCCCGCCGACCGCGCCCTGGCGCTGCGCTTCGCCAGCGAGGTCGAGCAACTGCGTGGCGAACTCCTGGCCATTGCCCCGCAATGGAATATCGGCTGAGCGATTCGGCTGACAACGATGGCGCGCGACCGCCTCATCCCATGCACTCGTAGCGCGCCGCCACCGGCGCTCGCGCCAGGATCAGCAAGGCATGGCCCAGCGCGCTGACGCTGCCCATCAGGAGCAGGAGCCACCACCACGTCCACCCGAGCGATTGCCAGCCAAACGGAAGTGCAAAGGTCAGGAGCAATGCGCCGACGGCGACGGCATCATAGAAGTGGGTGGTGCGCGCTTCGATCCAAATCCCATTCACACCCCATCCTCATCCGCCGCAAACCCGCGCAATGCGCGGGCATCTGCAATGGTGACCGCACCATAAGAGAGTTGCACCCACCCCTTCGCCTCGAAGCGCTGCAAAGCGGCATTGACCTGCTTGCGCGAGGCATTGGCCATCGCCCCGACTTCGGCTTGCGACAACGGTACGAACCGCTCGTTTCCGGACGCCAAGCGCTCGAGAACGGCGGCGATCCGTCGGGTGACGTCCCGAATCAGCAGGTCGTACACCAATCGAATGAGCCTGTCGCCATTCAGCACTGAAATTGCCCCGAATTGGCGCGCGGCCTCTGGTGAATCGGCGGCCATTCGGTCCATGTCTTCGAGCGGCAAGTGCAACAGCCAGGCATGGTCGAGGGCACGCACTTCGACACGACGGGGCTGCTTTGTCAGAAAGCAACCTTCGCCGATCCAGGAGCCCGGCTCGCTGATATGAACAAGTCTCGGCGCAGTCTTCATTGGCGCAACGCTGACGGCCACAACCCCGCCAACCAGGCCGTAAATCCCCCCCAGCGGATCTCCCACGCGGTAGACGATCTCTCCCGGCTTCAACTGCACAAGGCGAGCGCTGCGCAAGACCTCGCGCTGCAATTCAGGTGGCTGCAGAGCAAGCCAGCCCGCCTGGGTCAGGATGGCTTCCGCTCTTGCCCGATCGAACGGCCCGGCAGATTGGTGCATGTCGTCGTCGCCTTTGTCCCGATCGGCACAAAGTACATCGGACGAGGTAGGTAGTCTACGCCCGCTCCCACGCGTCAAACATGACGTGACGCGTGGTCATGTGAACCACATTGGGTCCGCACCCGCCTGCGGCCAAGCCCGTTGGCACGGCACACGGGTTCACCTCGCAAGGCAGGCGCCTGGTTTTGGAATCCCTGCCCTACCCGCGCATTGGCAATTCACTCGTTTTAGTAGGCATCTGTAGTCGGTATGGCCGTTCGGGCTGAACCGCAATTGATTGACTCGGAGTCCATGCTGCACGCAGGCCCGATGAGCCTGCCCTCACCGGCGGTCTTCAAGTACGAGAACACCGTACTGGGCTGGGCAAAGCCGTTTCCCAGCGGGCTTCGCGCGTGGCGCGATCTGTCCTACGGCCCCGACCCGCAGCATCGTTACGACGTCTTCACCACCCCCAGGCTGGAGAACGCGCCGGTGCTGGTCTTCTGGCACGGCGGAGGTTGGACGCGCGGCTGCAAGGAGGCGGTGTCGTTTCTGGCATCCACGATCACCCGCCTTGGCATGGTGTTGGTCGCGCCAACGCATCGGCTGGCGCCCATGCATCGGCTCCCCGCCGCGTTTGATGACGCGGCCATCTTGCTTGCCCACCTGAGCACACGCGCACATGAATGGGGCGGCGACCCGGATCGCTTTTACCTCGCGGGGCATTCCACCGGGGGCGCCATTGCCGCCATGACCGCCCTGCGCCGATCGACCTTGCAGCTCGTGAAGTTCAACCACAAGGCCGTTCGCGGGTGCTTGCCGATCAGTGGCGTCATGGATCTCCGGCACCCCTGCTCGTTCTGGGATGACACCAAGCAATATGACCCCGCCGTGCTGGTGGAGGAGACGGAGTCCGCCGCCTCGATGAGCGTCCTGAGCTGGGCAACCGCAAACAGCGTTCCGATGTTGCTGAGCTATGGGCAGTACGACGACGCGGGTGTGGCGCGTTCGAACCGGCGCATGTACGCCATCCTCAAGCACACGAGTCTCAACCGGCTGATCTCCTGCCACCGAAACCGAGGCGACGATCATTTTCTGACCCACCTTAGCCTGAACCAGCCCCTCCACCCCTGGTTTTCAAGGCTTGTGCAACTGGTTAGACAAACCTCGGGCTGAGTCATGCCTACGGGGCGGCGCGATCCGCCATCGGCCCCCCCCCCACCCCGCACGCGCCGCCAGTACCTAATTTGCGGCGTTGACATCGGCTACCCCCTTGACTATCAACGGTAGGTGATGATCGGTGGCACGCAACGCGCCCTGACGAGGCGTTGCGGCACCAGAACATACGACAGCCGTACGCGCAATAGAACGAGTGACGCAGTCACCGCCGCTTGAGGGGGGCCATCTTGGCATCGGGATCGCTTGCAGTCCAACCAGGCTTGCTGCTGGGCATGTCGCCAGGGCGTCGGACCTATCAGATAGCGCAGGCGGTTGCCTTGCTGTCATTGGTGGTCTTGCTCTCGGTGGTGCCGTTTGCCAAGGTGCAGCTGGCACAACTTCCGTCGTTTATCCCGACCTATGAGTCGGCGCTCATCCTCAATGACCTGATTACGGCTGTCCTGCTGTTTGGCCAGTTTGCCATCACGCGTTCACGCGCCATGCTGGCACTGGCGAGCGGTTATCTGTTTACGGCCACCGTGGCGGGCGGGCACCTGCTGTCGTTCCCGGGGTTGTTTGCGCCCAGTGGGCTGCTCGGCGCGGGGCCGCAAAGCACGGCCTGGATCTACATGTTCTGGCACGCGGGCTTTCCGCTGTTCGTGATCGCCTATGCCGTGCTCAAAGACCGGGAAGAACAGCAGCCCGATCGCTTCACACCCTACACGCTCACGGGGCGGACCACGCTGCTCACCATTGCCGCCGTGGTGGGCGCGGCGGTTGCGTGCGTGGCGTTGGCCACGGCGGGCGGGCACTGGCTGCCGGCGGTCATGGCCGGCAATGGCTATGCCCCGGCCCAGCCCATCATTGCCGGCGCGGTGTGGGGTTTTTGCGTGGTGGCGCTGGCCGTGCTCTGGCGCAGCAAGCCGCATCTGACCATCGACATCTGGCTGATGGTGGTGCTGTGCGTGTGGATTTGCGATATCGCGCTCAGCGCGCTGTTCAACCATGCGCGCTACGACCTCGGCTTCTATCTGGGGCGCGCCTTTGGGCTGCTGGGGGCGAGCTTCATCCTGTTGCTGCTGCTGATCGAGAACAGTGTCCTGCACTCCCGGCTGGTGGCCGCGCGCACCGAACTCAAGCGGCTCGCGGCCACCGACCCGCTCACCGGTCTGGCCAACCGGCGTGCCTTCGAGTCTGGCCTGAGCGAGGCATGGCAGCGCGGCGCGCATGCCGGGTCTGCGCTGTCTGCGCTGTTGATCGATGTCGATTGCTTCAAGCATTACAACGACCGATACGGCCACCTGCAGGGCGACCAATGCCTGATCGTTGTCGCCGATTGTCTGGCCAGGCACGTACCGCGCGATGGTGACCTGATCGCCCGCTATGGCGGCGCGGCATTCGCTGTCCTGCTGCCGGATGCCGATATGCAGGCAGCGGCGCACGTGGGGCAGCGCTTGTGCGAAGCGGTCGCGGCGCTCGACATTGCGCATGCGGGCTCGGTGGTGGCGGGCCATGTCACCGTGAGCGTGGGCGTGGCGGGCGGCTGGGCGCTGGATGGGGCGTTGCCGCATGTCCTCGTCAAGACGGCGAATGACGCGCTGCTCGCGGCCAAGGCTGGCGGGCGGAACCGGGTGGTTGTGGTGCCGATGCCGCCTCAGTTGATGCGGGGGGTTGTGACGGCGTAAGGCGCTTGTGCAGGCACTTGAACCAATGGCACCATGACGCCATGCAACGCGCACCCACTACCACCCTGTTGATTATTCGCGCCCACCTGCCAACGGGAGGGTAGTGCGTGGCCGTCAGCCATCCAGAACCCGCCCCCGAGGCGGGTTTTTTGTTGCCCGCCGTACCGCCGCTCGGCGCGGGGCGCTGAACCTTGAAGGACATGAACGACCGATGATCAACATTCGACAGGCGCAGTTTCCGGACGACATGTCCGCCGTGCAGGCCATCTTTCGCGAATACGTCGCGAGCCCCAGTGTCAGCCTGGAGTTTCAGGACTATGAAGCCGAGTTTGCGGCGCTGCCCGGCAAATACGCGGCGCCGCGCGGGCGGCTGCTGCTGGCGTGGCAGGCCGGCACCGTGGTCGGGTGCGCGGCGTTTCGGGAGGTGAATGCCGCCACGTGCGAAATGAAGCGCGTCTACGTTCGCCCGGCCGCGCGCGGAGCGCAGCTCGGCCGCCGCCTGGTCGAGCGCCTGCTCGAAGACGCCAAGGCCGCCGGCTATGCGTGCATGTGTCTGGACGTGCTGCCGGAGTTCAAGGCGGCCCAGCAGCTGTATGCGTCGCTGGGTTTTACGCCAGCGCCGGCCGTTACGTTCAATCCGGTTCCTGGGACGCTGTTCCTGGCGCGGGCGTTGTAGGGCGTGGCGCAGGCGGATGACGAACCTGATGCTCCGTGCGTGAAGGTCTGCGCTCGGCGTTCAAACCTCTGCTATTGCCGAGCGCCCCGCTCAAAACATCCCATTGGAATTGGAGCGCGGGATATTCGGGGCGAGCCACGGGGCCGAGTTCTGCGGGTCTCCGACTGGCTGCAGCGTGTCCCAGTGCTCGACCGCCCTTCCGTCGGCGTCCATCCTGTAGATGTCAACGCCAGCGATCCCCGTATCCGCAGGGTCGTCGTTGAACAGATTCAGGAAATTGACGTGCGCGAAAACATAGTCGCCCACGGCGATGATCCTGTGCACGACAACGCGCGCGTTGGCGCGCTCCTTGGTGATCTGGCTGAAGAATTTCCCCAGCGCCTCGGGGCCGTCCGGAATCAGCGGGTTGTGTTGGATGTATCCGGGGCTGATGAACTTGGCCACGGATTCCTCGGACTGCTTCTTGTTGATCACGAGGTCGTAGAAGCCAAGGACGGTGTCTTTGTTGCGAACCGCGCGGCTGTCATTCGGATCGACCAGTTCAAGCATGGTGAAACTCCTCATATGCCAAGTGGATGTGGCCTGCCCGCTGTTTTTTTGTCCGAGCGAATAGAAGCTTAGTGCATCGAAACGCTCCGGCGATGTGAATCGCCCCGGCTTTCCTAGACACCCACGAGCCGTTGGGAATGGCGTTATTTGCCGGCGCCCCCGCCCGCCCGCGCCCGCACCAGAACTGAGCGCACCGCACGCCCACGCACCAGAGCCGTGCAGCCACACCCGCACAAGCGCCCAGAAACCAAGCCTGCCACCGTCGCATGCCCCAGGCATGGAATATGCACAACGGCGTACATCAGGCCAATGACGGCTTGGTATCGGCCCCAGCCGCCTGTAAAGCGGAGGGCCGGAACTCGTGGACAACGGCGTCCGCCTCCGGGGTAGCAGCATTGGCTCGCACCCCGGGCGCGGACGTTTTTCTTTTTTTGACCCCACCCCTTAAGGGAATGCGCGATGGCTTACTTAGCTCCTGCCGAATTTGTCGGCAAGATGGTCGATGCCGGTGAATCCAAGCTCTTGATGTCCACCCGGGACACCCTCATCCGAGCCTATATGGCGGGCGCAATCCTGGCGTTGTCGGCGGTGTTTGCGGTCACGATCAACGTCAATACGGGCAACCCGCTGATCGGCGCGCTGCTGTTCCCGGTCGGGTTCTGCATGCTCTACCTGCTGGGCTTTGACCTGCTGACCGGGGTCTTCACGCTGGCGCCGCTGGCGGTGATCGACCGGCGGCCGCCGGGCGCGACGTGGGGCGGCGTGTTCCGCAACTGGGGGCTGGTGTTCTGCGGCAACTTTGCGGGGTCGCTCACGGTTGCGGTGTTCATGGCCATCATCTTCACGTTTGGCTTTAGCGAGGCCCCGAGCCTGGTCGGCCAGAAGATCGGCCTGATTGGCGAGAGCCGCACCATTGGCTACGCCGCCCACGGCGCGGCGGGCATGCTCACGCTGTTCATCCGCGCGGTCATGTGCAACTGGATGGTGTCCACCGGCGTGGTGGCGGCCATGATGTCGACCTCGGTGTCGGGCAAGGTCATTGCCATGTGGATGCCGATCCTGGTGTTCTTCTACATGGGCTTCGAACACTCGGTCGTGAACATGTACCTGTTCCCGTCCGGCCTGATGCTCGGCGGCAAGTTCACGCTGATGGACTACCTGCTCTGGAATGAACTCCCGACCGTGCTCGGCAACGTGGTCGGTGGCCTGACCTTCGTGGCGGCGGCGCTGTACTCCACCCACTACAAGACCGCACCCAAGCGCGACCCCAAGCGCGCCCTGGCTTGAGGTTGGCGCACGCATGAGCACGCTGCGCGTCTCGGTCGGCCAGCATTCGGTAGCGGGGCGCAAGCACGTCAACCAGGATTTTCATGGCGCGGCGCACCCGGCCGAGCCGCGCCTGAGCACCAAGGGCATTGCCGTGGCGCTGGCGGATGGCATCGGCAGTAGCGCCGTCAGCCAGGTAGCCAGCGCTGCCGCCGTGCGGGGCTTCCTGGACGACTACTACTGCACGGCCGAGACGTGGACCGTGCGGCGGTCGGCACAGTGCGTGCTGGCGGCGCTCAATTCGTGGCTGCACGCGCAGACCCAGCGCAGCGATGCGCGCTTCGACAAGGACCGCGGCTACGTCTGCACCTTCAGCGCCCTGGTCTTCAAGGGCCGCGAGGTGCACCTGCTGCATATCGGGGATTCGCGCATCTACCGGCTGCATCCGCAGGCTTGGGAGCAACTGTCGGAAGACCATCGCGTGCGCGTGTCTTCGGTCGAGTCTTACCTGGGCCGTGCGCTCGGCGTGGGGCCCACCGTGGAGGTCGACTACCGCTGCCTGCGCGCCGAAGCGGGCGAGGTGTACATCCTGGCCACCGACGGCGCCTACGCCTACCTCGACAGCGCAGCCGTGCACCAGGCGCTGGCCGCGCACCCCGATGACCTCAATGCCGCCGCGGCCATGCTGGTGTCCACCGCATTGGCGCGCGGTAGCGAAGACAACATCACCGTGCAACTGATGCGGGTGGATGCGCTGCCCGAGCTCGCCGCGCAAGACCTGCATGCCGAACGCCGCAGCCTGGTCCTGCCACCGCCGTTGCAGCCACGCATGCAGGTGGATGGCTACCTCATCGTGCGCGAGCTGTATGCGAGCGCACGCAGCCACGTGCACCTGGCCGTGGACGAACGCAGCGGCCGCCATGTCGCGCTGAAAACGCCCTCGGTGGATTTGCGCGAAGACCCCGCCTACCTCGACCGCTTTCTGCTGGAAGAATGGGTCGCACGCCGGATCGACCACCCGCATGTGCTCAAGCCCCATGCGGCCGACCACGCGCGGCAGACGCTGCATGTCGCCATGGAATACGTGGACGGCCAGACCCTGGCGCAGTGGATGACCGACCACCCGCGCCCCGATCTCGACACCGTGCGCCGCATCGTCGAACAGATTGCCCAGGGGCTGCAGGCCTTTCACCACCGTGAAATGCTGCACCAGGACGTGCGGCCCGAGAACGTGATGATCGACCACACCGGCACCGTCAAGATCATCGACTTTGCGGCCGTGCACGTGGCCGGCCTGGCCGAAGGCACGCGCACCCCGCACGCGCAGGCGCCGGTGGGTGAATTGCAATATGCCGCGCCGGAATACTTCCTTGGGCTGGGCGGCAGCACCGCTTCCGACCTGTTCTCGCTGGCGGTGATCATGTACCAGATGCTGACCGGGCACCTGCCCTACGGCCTGCAGGTCACGCGCGTACGCACGCCCGATGATCTTCGGCGCCTGCGCTATATCCCTGCGCGTGAGCGGCGGCCCGACTTGCCCGCATGGATCGACGGCGTGCTGCGCCGGGCCTTGCACCCGAGCGGGCGCAAGCGGCAGGAAGCGCTGTCCGAGTTCGTGCAGGACCTGCACACCGCCGGGCGTCAATACCAGAGCCGCCGCGCGGTGCCGCTGCTGGAACGCAATCCGGTGGCCTTCTGGCAGACACTCGCGGTGCTGCTGGCGCTGGCAGTTGTGTTGCTGCTGGGCTTGCGGCTCACGGGGCATTGAGTGCGTAGGGGTTGCTCGTCGGGCGCTGATGCTTGACCCGCCCGCACACAGCATTACGGATACCCCCGATACCCCCACAGATAGGTCCCAGATACCCGCGTTCGGGCTTCTGCGCTCGGCATCCGGAGCTCGGACCTCGGCATTCGGGCTTCCGAACTCGGCGTTCGGGCCTCTGCGCTCGAAGTTTTCGACCTCTGAGCTCCGCATTCGGGGCTCTGGCCTCCGCGCTCCGAGCTCGGACGTCGGCGTTTGGCCCTCCAAGCTCGGCGCTTGGCACTCTGAGCTCGGAATTTTCGACCTTCGAGCTCGGCGTTTGAGTGTTTATGCTCGGCGCTCGGGTCTTTGAGGTCGGCGTTCGAGTGTTTTTGCTCGGCACTCGGGTCTCCGAGATCGGCGTTTGAGTGTTTTTGCTCGGCACTCGGGTCTCTGAGGTCGGCGTTCGAGTGTTTTTGCTCGGCGCTTGGGTCTTTGAGGTCGGCGCTTGAGTGTTTTTGCTCGGCGCTTGGGTCTTTGAGATCGGCGTTCGAGTGTTTTTGCTCGGCGTTTGGGTCTCAGACCCTGGCACGCGACAGTTTTACCCTCGCGATTGGATGTCTGAGGGTCGCCCGCGTCACTTTTTGCTCGGCGTTGCGCACTTGGCTTGTGCGCGTAAGCTGAAGGACGGCCTGAGCCGCCCCAGAAGGCGACATCGACAGCAAGGGTTGAGCCATGACCGAGGACCGAGACAAGAACGCGCCGACCCCGCAGAGGGCGGACGGGAGCGTACACGTCGCGCGAGATAGCGCGCCCACTGGCGCAGAACTGGCGCTTGAGGCGCGGCGCTTCATTTGGATGGCGGCATTGACCCGATGCAGCAGGATGCTGCGCACGGCCATCCGCTCACGCGAGTGGGCCGAGCAAGCCGGCCTGAAGTGGGATTTCGCCGATCAATCCTTCCCCACCCCGGTCGATGGCGCCCTCATCAGCACAAGCCTGGCACAGATGGCTGTCATCACGTTCTTGACCGTGTTCAAGCCGGGCACGGAAGACAAGGGCAACGTGGCCGGAAACCGAGACGCCCCCATCGCAAGCTTTCGTGAAGCGTGCGTTCGGCAGGCATTTCCGGAGGCATCGGATCGTGCGGCTTTCGTTGCGCTGTGTCAGCGGCTGGAGGAAGCCCGTGACTGCCTCTTGGCGCATGCCGATGGCGGCGCTCAAGAGATGGAACATTCGGAGAATCTATCGTCGTTCGGGCCCCAGGATGGCGGTGTTGCACTGGAGGACATCGGGCCCCTCCTGGACTGTGTGGAAAGGCTTCTGAAGGCCGTGCAGATCATGCGGATGCGGCCCGCCGGCCAGGGCAGCCGGTAGCGGCTGGTTTTGGCGCCGGTTTTTTCTTCACGGTTGGTGCCACAGATGCGCGATTCTGCCGGTGCCGTTCTATAGCGCCCCCGCCCGTCTCGGGGTCGCGTTCACTGCTGTTCTTTTATTTCTGCTCGTTCCCGCGCTCCAGCACGCGCAGGATTTCCCACTGGTACAGATCCACCAACACGCCCTCCAGCGCGGCGACGTACCCTCGCTCAGAGATCGCTCAATCGAATGATTTGGCTGTTCACGCCATGGAAGGTGAGTGCGATCAGCCTGCCCTGGTCGATCATCAACCGAGTAATGCGGTGCGCATCCAGGCCAAATCCGTTGTTCTTGAACTCGCCTGGAATGAAGTCCTTGATGTAGCGGTTGAGACGACGGGCGCTGAGGTCATATATCAGCAGATCTCTGCCGTAACCAACATAGAGGGTCTGCTCATGCAGCATGGGTACGGGCACACGTAAGGGCGTCACCGGCAGGCCGAGGAGCGTTTGAACGGCACCAGACGGGAGGCTGACGAGCTTGATCAACTGCCCGCCCAGAGTGCCCTGTCGGATCACGATGTCATTGCCGTCCACGGACACCGGCCACTCTAGCGCGTCGCCCAAACCACGCACGGGCGGCAGAGGTTGCCCGCCGGCACGTGGGTAAAAAACATACCCTGCGTCGCTGTTCACTTCATCGCCCGCAACCAGGTAGTCTCGGGTCGCTGCGAAAAACTTTGCATCTGAAACCATCTTCCTATCAACGGTGACAATGGTTTCATTGCCCGGCTCGCTTTGCACGCAGGCCTTGTCCGGCGTCTCCGTCGATTTCAGCGTGTCCGGATCGAGTTCAGCGCAAGCTTGTTGCTGCGTGAAGTGGCAGCCGCATGCCATGAGCTTGCCTCGCTCGATGTGCAGCAGGCCGATGGATTTGGCCTGGGCGCGCTTGGTGATCCTGAGCGTCGCGCGGTCGACGACGAAAAAGTTTGGCCGCCCTTCCTGTTCGTACTGATACCCCACGGAAGCGTAAATGTGCCGGTCGTCTGCAGCGATGGAACCGATGGCGTCCTGGTATTCCTCGTCGTTGGGCGCAATCTGGATGGATGCCAGCTCGTCGAGCGTGTTGCGGTCGAATACGCCGATGGTTGCGCCGCCACCGCAACGGGTCGTCCGGCACCCATAGCGTCCAACATAAAGCCGGTCACCAGAGAAATGGAACAGCTCCGGAAAAGCGCCAAACTCCAGGTTCTTGGTGGTTGTGTTTGCCAACGGCTCCCCATTTACCAGCACCTGCGCGAAATCGGTTTGCCGCTCGGCTTGGGAGAGCTCCACCACAACCTCGCCACTGACGACTTGCGCCTTGAGGCGCGCCTCATTCAGCGCGTGTGCCACATCCGGATCAGGGTTTGCAGCCTGCACCTTTTCGAGGATCCTCACCGCGTTCGGGCACTCATCCAAGGTCTGGCTCAACCAGAGCCCGTACTGCCTGAGCGCGGGAAACACGGCCGCCGAAACGGATGCGTCCCGAGCAAAGCCTTCGATACCAGCTTGTTTGCAGAGGCCGATTGCGGCATACAGATCCTTCGAGTCCGCCAATTGCGCCTCGGCCTGCCGGCACTGCTGCACGACCCTCGCCTCCTGCCATGCGCCATTGCGAAGCGCATCTGCGTTGATCCGATACGTCTCCATGTGCCAACTGGCAGTGTTGCCCGTGGAAACCGGCGAGCCCGCAGCCAGCAGGATGTCTCCCTTGATGGCGATGGTCGAGGCGGAGATTGGCAAACGTGCGACCTCCTTACCTGTGCCCATGTCGAAAACGACGACGCCACCATCGGCACCGGTGGACTTGTCAGTTGCGGTGGTGAATATCAGTCCGCCATGCAGCGCCATGGAATAGAAGTGCGCATACCTGGGGATGCTCTGCACGATGGAAAACGACTTCAGGTCCACGACATGCATCTCGCCGCAATTCGCGGTCAGCACGGCGTTGTCATTGTCGGCTTGCTCCACGGAGAGTTCGCAGTTGGCGTTGATCTTTTCCAATGGCGGCGGGATCTGGATGCGCCCGAGTTCTCGAAGCTGGTGATCGAAGACCATCAGATCGTTCTTGCCGCTTGCCGAGGTAGCTGTATAGATGCGGTCGCCCCGGGAGCCGATCAGGCGAAAGCCTGGCACCGTGGTTTCCTGGATGAGCTTGAGTGAGGGTAGGGCCAGGATAGCGACCGCCTGTTGAAAGGTGTAGGCCCCCGTCTGCCCCTGAAACAACACCAATCTGTTCCCTTGGATGAATGCACCCAGAACTGGATTGGCGAGACGTATCTTGCCCAGCACTGCACCGGTTTTCCGGTTGATCACCTCAATCGGGAAGGATGCGGGATATGGTGTGTGGAGCACGATGTACCGGGCATCTTGGGCGATCAATGCCGGGTCTGTCTTCCCAGATACCAAGTTGGTCCAGTGCCCATTCGTAAAGTCGAATTGGACAATGCTTCTTGTATTGCCGTTGTCGTCGTAGTGCGAATAGACGAGATCGCCGTCGATCGGGCGGATCAACTCTGGAAAGCCCTTTCCGATCGGCGCGGGGTGGTTCGCCAGGGTGTTGGCCTGCACGAACGGCGCTTCGCCGGCGTGCAGCGCAGGCGCGGACACAAGGTGCGAGATACGAGCAGCGTAGGCTGTTGCCAGGCAAGCTTCATCGGCGCAATGATCACGTGCGGTCTTGATCCAGAGGCGCTGCGCTGTGATCAATCGCTGCTGTTGGTCTTTCGAAGCGGCACTTCGAGCGGCTCCGAAGGCCGACGCCAGTTTCTCGTCCAGCGCCGAAAGGCTCGGGCTGGCGCAGATGAGCTTTTCCGCCCTGGATTCCGCCTGTGCGCAATCGAAACTGGCTGCATGCGCGGCAACGATTGCCAGGCTCCCCCATATTGCCGCCAGCACCCGCTTCATGTTCCCCCCGCGTCAATGTAGAAGCACGTTGTTGCACACTCGTGTGCCGGATGATGCCGCAAATGTAGGGGGCTTAGTGCAGTCTCCTGCGCCTGGGGGGGATGGCGCCCCCGCCCGTCTCGGGGTCGCGTTCACTGCTGTTCTTTTATTTCTGCTCGTTCCCGCGCTCCAGCACGCGCAGGATTTCCCACTGGTACAGATCCACCAGCACGCCCTCCAGCGTGGTCAGCACGTACGCGCCAATCGCGTCCAGAAACCCGGCCTGGTATTCGCCGGATTTGTCGCGGATGTGGATCTGGTATTCCCAGCGCAGCGTCCGGGGCTCGAAGTGCCGATGCAGCTTCATGCCCGCTTGCGTACGGCGCAGGAAATCTCGCGCGTACAGGGCGCCTTTCAGATAGTCGCGATCGTGTTGCAGGCTCATCGGGCACCTCCAGCCGGGCGGTGAAGGGCGATGCGGGTGCGGTGGCGTGCGGGGCGATGCCCGCGTGGGATGGGTACAGCTTGGGTCGGTTGATCCATTGTCTTGCCCTCTTCTTGGTTGAGTAGGGAGCCACCCACCGGGGAGGTGGGCGGGCACACGACAAGGTCTGCAATACCGACCAAAAAGCCAAGACGGCAGGGCCGAAGCCCTCCCTGTCGGGCCCGCCCATATAGGCGAACGACGACAGCGGTAGAAACTTGAGGGTTTCTTCCGGGCTCTTTGGTGCGAGATTGCAGTCTCGGCTGCGCTTGTTGGCGCAACGGGGGGAGTTTAGCGGGTGGGTGGTGAGCAGCGCAAGACAGGGAATCGCATAGGGAAATCAATCGAATCCCTGGCCCCTTTTCCGCAAAAGTGGCTCATTGCTGGCACTCTTCCAAGGGAAAATCAGTTCGACATCCAAAAAATCACCGACATGAACCAATTCCCATCAAAACATCTATCGATAATTTCGCTCAACCAGATCGGGCAAAACCCCGGGCGGACAAAATGATTGCCCAATTCTATGAAGAAGAGAGAACAGCTGCTCCTCCATCTCAAAGTAATCATTCCTTGGAGCCATGTACACAACTATTCCAGCGCCCATTAAATGTTCTTTTACTTGCCGCTGGTGCTCCTTATAACTAAACCCACCCGGCGCACCAACGACCGACCGACTGTTGGATTCATCGATTATTGAATTCAGCCTCTCAATGAAAACCCTGTAATCATCAGAAACAGTTGTTTTCCCGCTACGGGATTGATTGAAAATCTTTCCGTACAGCAACAAGGCATCAATGTGCTGCGACGACAATCTATCTCGCTTCTTAACTTCGGACTCCAAGTACTCACAAAATACCTTCATATGCTCTATGTGATTAGCGAGAGCTGCGTTGCTAGAAGTACTAAAGTAGCTGAGCAGCGCCACAAATATTCCACCAATCGTAGCAATCGAGACCCCCAGATCCATCACAGCCTTAAATATAGCAAGACTCTGATCTATCTTTGAAAAATAGTCTTTCACACACCCATTAGAAAAACAAAGCGGTGACAAATAAATCCCGGAGCGCCATGTAGTAACGACCAGCACTACAATTGACAAAAATGAGCCAAGAATCAGAACGAACAGTATCAATGTGGCCAATGACGCCACACTCGGCTGTTCCTTGCAAAATTTTCGAAGCTTATTCATATTGCAAACTTGGCCGAATTTCTTTCAACTCCTTGCGAAGTTCGTCCGCCTTCTTAGGGAAGGAACGCTTCAAAATCCCCAATCGCTCGCTGGCAGCGTAATATCTCTTCTTAAACCAATAAGTCTCGGAGTAATTCGGCCTACCCATATCCTTCTTCAGTCTTGCAATTATCTTCTCTACACGCTCTATATCCATATGCGATGGCAGCGGAAGAATCTTTCGAAGCCTATTGAGCAAAACAAAATGCTGACTATGACCAACCCTACCCAACTTGTTCACTCTCCCCATGCATCGATTAAAGTCTTTCCGGTAGGCGTGTGATGCCCGATAACCAGGACCTGCCGCTAGCAACTCCAGATTCTTCACCGCCGCCCGAATTCTCCTCGGCTCATCTGGAGGCAATCTCGGCTGATCAAAATCGACGCGAAGTCCGTGCACAATCAACGGCCTCATCGAGACATACTGAATCTTTGTTTTTTGACTGTTTATTGGTAATCCCGCACCGTTAAGCATATCCTCCGCCAAGCTAAGAGCATAATTGAAATCATAGTTGGCAACCTTTGAGGAGATAGTTATATCATCCACAAATCTTGTGTATACGAGATTTTTGTACCTTAGCCGCCGGACGAGATTGCCCTCACTTTCATAAAGACAGAGCGTTGCAATATAACTTGAGGTGAGAGCCCCTTGGACAATCGCACCGTCCTTACAACAGATATCAGCGAGAACGTCTGAAACAGTCTTCGAATATTTTAGGAATTTGGAAAAAATTCCAAAAACCTGCTCGCGGTGAATGTTATCGAAGAAATCTCGAATATCTAGAGTTAGAACACTCTTTGCCCCGCAATGTTGCCGCGCGCAGTTTACGTAGTCCTTATCAGCGGCTGCCGACTCAGAGAGTTCATCGTTGGGAATGGATCCAAAGATATGATCCGGCCAACTTATAATATTCGAATCGGAGAAGATGCGTTTATTGATGCGTCGCTGTATCTTTCGCACCAAGTAGTGGGGATTGTGAACGACACGGATCGAGCCGTCCTTCTTTGGAACTTCCCGCCTCCTGTATCTTTCTTCTGCGGGAAGCGCCAGCGCTTCATTCAATTCGACCTGACTAATATCAAGCGCTTCACAAAGACCGGCGATACTGGATATGGAACCAGGGGCCTCCTTGATTGGATTAAGTTTAGGAGTCCCCACCATGATCCCGTATAGAAAAGCGTTATCAAAGTGGTTTGGCCAGCCCATTCAACAGGGCGCAGAAAGGCATGATGCTTTAATCGACAAGTCGTTGGAAGCTGCCATGCCTTTCATGGCCAAACCCTGCGACTAACTCTCTTCGGGGCGAAGAGACGGACGGTGGCCGCTCCTCCCCACAAGTCATCCAATAGAGCATTAGATTGACGTCTGTTTCCAGACTAATCCAAACAACTTAGCTGTCGACCGCGGCAAATGGGCGGTACGCCCACGCGTCACAGGAGGATACATCAGTACAACGACCTATCAAATCCCTCTCTTGCATGGTTGTGGCGATTTTGTCGAACTAGGTCAAGGATTGGCCCGAGCATGGCTGATTTGCCTGTAGCCCTCTGTCCGTTAACAACACGTATGGGCTACCGAACCACCCTACGACGCCCGCCCCATCTGCAACGTATACCGACACCCCGTCCGAAAATTAGTACACCCCCAAAACGCCCCACTCTTCCCGTTCCGCGCCACCAGCTTCACCCCACAAGCCGGACACGAAGGCGTCTGGTAATCCCCCTCGAACACCTTCGCCAGCAGCGCAGCTTGCTTGTCCTGGTCGAGCGCGCGGATGCGCTCAAGAATCGCCGGCCCGTCCAATAGCTGTATACCGGCGCTCTCCGAAAACGCCTGCACCGGCATGCCGACATAGCCAGACAAAGACCAGAACACGCCCCGCTTGACCTTGTGCGCCAGCATCGAGCCGCCCAGCGCCCGCACCGTCTCCACCTTGACGGGCGCGCTCCAAGCCTTGCACTGGACCACCGCCACGGGCGCGTCCTGGCCGGCCTTGTACAGCGTGGCGTCGATCCCGCCATCCGGGCCGTGCGGCACCGTCTTGACCGTGAACCCCATCTGCTCGTAGTACAGGACGCACAGCAGCTCGAACCGCTTCCACTCAAGCGCCTTGATGGCGTCCAAGCTCCAGCTCTGGACGGCGGCGGATTGTGCTGGCGTGGGCGTTTGCGCGGCGGTGTCGCGCGTTGGAGTGGGCGTCTCGCTGCCTGCCGCACCGCGCACGGGTTGGGGCGGTGCCTTGGCCGGTCGGGACCGCTTGGCGACGATGCGCGGTTCCTTACCCGTCGAATCGAGCCGGGCATCGGCTTGCTGCCTGTGCTGCCGCAGGTACGACAGCACGGCGATGAAGGCGAGCAGCAGCGCAGGCATCCAGGCGAGCCCGCGCATCACCATCGCGATCCCGACCAGAAATGGATTGGCTGCAAACGCCGATGGGAGGATGTTGTGGAAGATGAGGTAGCTGGCCACCGAGCCAATCGCCAGCACCCACCACGGCAACGCCAGAAGCAGGTCGCCCGTGGATGGTTGTTTTCTCCTACGCCCCATTTGCTGAAACCCTTGAAGGTTGTTTTTTTTCAGTACCGCGCCGGCTGTCGTGGTGCGCCTCGCCATTATTCGGGCGAGGAATCCCCCTGCACGTGACCGTTTAGATATTTTGGATTAGGCGCTTTTTTATAATCCAGATAAGGTAATCACACCTGGATTTTGTTGAGGAACAGCATAACCCACGCGTTGGCGAATCGTAGCCCTCGGTGGTAGGGGGTTTCGAGGTTTTCGCGCCAACCAAGAAATCATGCAGCTGCACTGACAGGCGCCACGCAGCTACGGTAGCATCTCGCGCCAGCACCTTGCACCGGACGATCGCCCGGAATCCCGATGGGGCTGACGCAGTGATATTAAGAAACCAACGACAAATACGAACAGGGGGAATTTCGGATGAAGAATTGGACCGCCTACATGCGTGCGGGCTTGGGCATCGGCTTTGTGGGGCTGTTTTTGGGTGGATGCGCTTCGACGCTGCCTGCGCCGGTGCTCAAGATTTCGCCTGCGGACACCACTTACGTCAAGGTCATCCCAGCACCACAGCCAGTGGGGATTACGATGACGACGATCGCCGTCGGTGGTGTTGCCGCCCAGACTGCAAATAGCTCAACGTTGTCGCAATCTCAGCGCTTCTACGCGCTCGTCAAGGATGATCCACGCACTCAAACGCTCCAGCAGCGCTTTCGTGACCGCGTGATCGCTGAGGCCAAGTCGGCAGGTCTCGCGCTGCAAGACGGTCAAGACCTCGACATCTCGGCGCTAGCGAGCAACCAGCAGATGATCCTGCTAAAGGGGTTCAATGCGTACTATCAGGCAAAGACCATCGCGCACCGCTACACCCCGTATGCCTTCACCTTTATCGAATCGTCCCGAGATCCGGTGATTCCGAAGGGCGAACGACACATCCTGCACACGGCATCGGCACGCATTGAAGATGACAAGTACGCGTTTGCCCTGTCGGATGGTGTGTTCAACGATCTGAACGTGTCGCTGGATGGGCTGGATGCGGCGGTAGATGAGCTGGCGAAACGGGTTGTGAAGGAGCTCCTTGCCGCTAGATAGACCACATCCGTGAAAGCGCCGGCCGACATTGAGTTAGCGTAGACAAACGAAGGTTGACGCGGCCAACATAGGCATGCTCGGCAGGGCCCGGCTTTAGCTCGCGCAGACAAAACAACATTGGAGCAAGAAATGGCAGCACCGATAAAGGGGAGTGAAATATCGTGGTCCGACTCCATCTCGATAAAATTTGGGTTCACAGGGTTATCCATACTCCAAACCACCCCCATTATTCGTCAAATAATTCAGGCAAATTGGCCGATCATTCGACGCCGAAAACAATGCGTCTACATCATAAGACTAAGCGGTAACGTCGCTGTTTCTTATGCCGACAAGCACTCCCCTGTCATATACATTGGAGAAGGAAACGCGTACGACAGACTCTACAATCATGCCGCCTGGCTTGCCTCATTGCTAGTCAGCGTGCCGAACCTTTCGGTTAACGTACACATTGCAGAAGTAGCACGCAAGAACCATCAATCTCTATATCAATACATCGAAGCCGATATGATCAAATGGTTCGCGGAGAAATACGGGATGCTTCCCTGGTTTAACCAGCAAAGGGAGCGCAGCAAAGAAGGGCACTATGTTTACCATGCTGAAGCGGAAAAAAAACTTCGCCAACATCTCCTGAACGGCTCGGGAAATTCATTCCTATGGTCAATTAGGCCAACGAAAAATAACGATCAATATAGTCAGTACAGCAAAGGCATCCAAAGCGATTAAGTCCTCCGGCATTGCATATGCTACGCCGAACAGACGCAAACACCTCTGGCACAATCGCCCCACCCCACACCTCGCACGTGATGACGCGCCCCCTAGCGAATCCGCCAGCGCCGAGGGTATGGTTGCGGCCTCCATCACGCAAATGTCTGCGCGCATGGGCCGGGTGCCCCAGTCACCGGACAAACTTATAATGACGCCCGGCCATGCGAGACCGCGTCGCCACAAGCGACCGGCGCGCATGAAACTCGCGCCGCACATGCAGCAGCATCCCCCGGCCGAGCCCCTCTAACCACCACCATGCCCCACCGCTTCCGCCAGCTCTCCGTTTCGTGCGCAGTCGCCGCCCTCCTGTCGGCATGCGGTTTGGGCTCGACGCCCGCGCCGCTCTATCAGCAGGAGGAGTTTGACGTGGCGACGAGCCCCTACGCGCGCACGTTCCAGGCGAAACCCGAGGCGACGTGCGAGGCCGCGCGCCGCGCGCTGCTGAGCCAGGGTTACGTGTCGAGCTCGCCGCGCCCCGACACGATCGACGGCAGCAAGAATTTCCAGCCGAGCAACGACACGCACGTGGTGATCGCCTTTCACGTGGTCTGCGCAGACGCCAACACCGAAGGCACGTCGAGCACCGCCTATGTGAACGCGGTGCAAGACCGCTACGCGCTCAAGAAGACCAGCACGTCGGCCAGCGTGGGCCTGAGCGTGCTCGGCTCGCTGTCGCTGCCGATCGGCTCGGGCAGCGACTCGATGGTGAAAGTGGCCAGCGAGACGATTCCGGCCGGCGTGTTCTACGAGCGCTACTTCAAGCTGGTCGAGCACTTCCTGAAGGTGGACCCGGTGCGGCGCGACCGCGCAACGGTCAAGGCGGCAGAGAAGGAACACGTGGCGCCGCTGCCCGAGCCCGCCCCCACGCCGCAGGGCGAGCCGATGAAGATGACGACGCCCGTGGTGCCGACGCCGCCCGCCCCGCCCGTGCCGGTGGTGGCACCCACTGCGGCACCTGTGCCGGCTCCGACGCCCGCACCTGCGCCGGCACCCGCACCAACGCCAGCACCGACACCCGCGTCAGCGCCGGCCGCAACGCCTAAGACGCCTGTCGAACCGACACCCGCTGCACCGGCACCGGCAACCGCGCCCGCATCCGCACCGGCCGCCACGACCCCGGGCGGCGCAAGCTGAACGCGGGCACGCCCGTACTCAACCACCGCCACAACGTCGATGCGAGTGAAGGCCAGAATCCCACTCTTGTGGACGTTGCTGCTTGCAGCCTCCTTCGCGGGCGTTGTTGCGTGCGTCGTCGGGTGGTTCATCCTGTTGTCGACCATCTGCTCGAACCCGCGCACGCCTGTGCCGCAAACGCAGCATGTCATTCCGTATAGCTGTCATGGAATGCAGTTCTTCCTCTCTCCTTTGGGAGACGCCATGCTGCATTGGCTGATCCCGGTGGGGCTCCTCTGCATGGTGCTCAGCCTTGTTGCCGCTGCCATGGTGGCTCGGCCGATCGCCAATGCATGGCTGAGCGCAGTCAACAACGTGAAGCCCTACCGCGTTCGGATCATCGGGGTACCGCCGGGAGAGGCGCCCGATTGGGTGAGAGAGCAGTGGGTCGGGTTGGAGCTGCCCTTGGCGCAGGCGTCTCCCACTGCGAGCAGCGTGCTTTCGTCTGGGGTCCTTTCCGGCCCGCGCTCATTCTTTGCCGCGAACAAGGCGCTCATCCTTGGGCAATATCAACGGCGGCAAGGCTTCAAGGTCAACGTCATCGAGGCGCTCACCGTGCTCGAGAGCGCGTCACCCGAGGCAGCCAATTGGTGGCGTGCGAATGCTCCGCACTTGATGAAACCGTCTCGTTTCTTTGTTTTCTCGGAAGAGGTCTGCGCGGTCGTTCAATGAGGCTGCCGGCCAACGACGTCATTCGCCGTTGATGCCTGCCGCTGGCGCCCTGGCTGCGCGAACGGCGGCGACGGCCCTCCCTGAAGGGTCGAGCCGCCGCGACACCTCGCCGTCGGGGCGATCAGCGTCGACAGCCGACGAAGTTCAGGCCGCTGCGGCCTGCTGCATCGCGTCGAGCAGATCGCCGCCCAAGATATCGACAAGATCGGTCAGCATCCGGCTCAATTCACCCGTCATCAGCGTGACATCGGAGTCGAAGCGTTCGTCGTCGTTTTGCGCGGTGGAGTCTGCCGCCTCCTTGATCACGTCCAGCGGCGTGACACGCTTGATCGTCAGCGACGGCGTCAGTACGAAGGAGACCCGGCTATCCCAGGTCATCGCGAGGCGCGTGCATTGTTTGCCGGCTTCGATGTGCCGCCGCATGTCGTCCGCTTCCAGCGCGTGGCCGACGTATCGCACCGTGGCGCCGCCTTCACCGGTTGAGCGCAGCTCGGCGTCCTGGTCGACGGTGAATCCGCCCGGCGCCTCGCCAGACAGCAGCCAATCCGTCATCGCGGCCACCGGCGACAGCGCCACGCGCACGCTGGCGAGCGGCAACTGATCGATCGATTTGACGAGCAGGCCGCGAACGTCGTCGGCAACCGCCTGCGAAGCGGCATCGATGACGAGCCAGCCGTTGACCGGATCGATCCACACGCGGGTATCGCGGCAAATGCTGAACGCGCGCGGCAGCAGTTCGTCGGTCACCTGCTCCTTGAGCTCGCGCATCTGCTTGCGGCCGAGCTTGAAGCCCTGCTGCTCTTCAATTTCAAGCGCCCGGGCTTTGGTCACCTGATTGACGACCGACGCCGGGAGCAGCTTCTTTTCGGTACGGAACGTGAGCAGCATCTGCCGGTTGATCGAATACACGAGCGCGCCGTCATCGCGTGGCGATGCCCATCCGGAGCGCTGCATCTCGACACTGTTGCCCGGTTGAAACGCGTGGGGCGCCAGCCATTTTTCGAGCTGATCAGGGGCAACGGCCCAAGGCGCCGGGAGACGATGAAGCTGAAGGTTCTTGAACCACATGGGAGTACGGGCAAAGAGCGCGATTCTAAATCAGGGCGGCGCTTCCCGACCCATTTCCGCCATTCGGACGAATCAAAGTCGAACGGCGGAGAGGGGGCGGAGGCTGCCGGTCGCAGGTCGTGCCGTCCCTGACCGCTGCCGGCCATCTACGGCCGCTCACTCAAAGTCGGAAAGGGACAATCGAGCGTCAGCAATACGCCTGTGATGTGACGTACACGGTCGATGACGCGAGCACTACCGAACCGTCCAGATCACCGTCGCTGCCGGTTGGAGATGCCTGCCGGCCACCTGGAACAGGCCTACGCTCATCCATGCCCCGCGCTACCTGGTTACTGGCCGCCACATCGGTTCGACGGGCGCTGGCGGACATGTTCGTTCCTCATGGCGCCGCTCATTCGCGGCAAATGAGACGCCATGGAAAAGATGCAAAAAACCAAGGCCTTGTTCATCGCAGGTTTTAGCCCGCTTGTGATTGAAGCCCAGGCAAGCCGCGAGCTCTGCAGTCGGGCCTTCGGTATCCCCGTCAAGGAAGAGAAAGGCGGCTACCTCCATACGGAGCGTCTGAAAGGCGCAAACACTTCCGCTTTGTGGTCGCTCTCTCAAGCCGCTCAGTCGTGCTTTGGCACGGATTCGTGGCCTCTCGATGTACCTATCCCGCAAGCCTGGATTGAGTTTGATGTCGACAATGTCGAAGCGGCTACGGCGGGACTTGAGTCGCGAGGGTATCGGATGCTAGTCAGGAACCGGAATGAGCTCTGGGGCCAGACCGTCAATCGCTTCATCGGGCCGGAAGGATTGCTGGTAGGAATCACCTTCACGCCATCATTGCGGGAAGAGGCATGATGGCGGCCACAGTGGCAGTCCCGCGTGCTGTGACTGATCTGGCGGGCAAGCAGTACACGCTCCCACAGTGAATGGCGGATGAAGTACTGAGAATGGTCCTCGCCGTCCTTGTCGACCGGATGATGGCAACGGGTCGGAGCTTGCACCCGTTGTTCAGAGCCGATGCTGCAAAATTGACGGCCATCCTCTGCTCTCCTACCATCGGTCACTCGTCACCGATCCCCCACCGACCGCCATGCGCCTGGAAGACCTGAACTACTTCATTGCGGTGGCGGAAGTTGGTCGGATTGGGTTGGCATCGGAGAATCTTGGCCAAAGCCAGCCTGCCGTGACCAAAGGCATCCAGCGGCTTGAGCGCGAATTGGGCTTCCAACTGTTTGATCGCACCTCGAAGGGGATGGAACTGACCACCACCGGAGCGACGTTCTTGGAACGGATCGTGAAGGTGCGCAGCTCCTTTCGCGAAGCGCTCAAGGAAGCCAACGATCTTCACCTTGGCAGGCTGGGGTTGGTACGCGTCGGCGTACCAACTTCGATTATGGGGTCGCTCTTCTCGGACGCCTTTGCCGAACTGATCAAGCAGCGGCCTGCGGCGCGCGTGCAGGTGACCATCGGCCTGGCCGACACCCTCCAGGCTTTGGTGCGCAACGGCTCTCTGGACCTGTGCATTACGGCGCTGTCCCACAAGGCCGATCCGGAACTCGAACCGATCAAGCTGTATGCCGACGAGCTGGTCGTCGTGGTGCGCGATCACCATCCGCTGCTCGCACTGCCGAAGGTACAGATTGCCGATCTGGCTGCGCAGTTGTGGCTCCTGCCAAATGCGACGGTCATCGCCCGGCGCGTCATCGACGCATACTTCGTCGAGGCTGGCATGCCGCCGCCGAATGTTGCGCTGGAGACGAATTCGTCGGCGGATTCACTGATGGCCGTCATTCGCAAGACGGACCTGGTGACCATCATCAGCAAACGGGCGCTGGAACAGTCGCCCAAAGGCCTGCGCGCGTTGAAAATACCCGGCACACGTTGGGCCCGGAACGTCGGCCTGCTCCGCCGCAAGGGGGCATATCAGTCGCCGCTGGCACAACGGCTTGTGGAAATCCTGCGGAAGCGGGCCGGGTCCACAGCGTCGAAGTAGCAGGTCGGGCGCGGGGCGACCAGCTCAGAACCGATGACGAATACCAATCGCCGCCGCTGTCATGTTGTCATGGCCGCTGCCGAGGTAGTACCCGTTCACAAAGCTAACCGCTGACGTATCGAAGTTGATGCCGGCATGCCGGACGTACGCGGTGGTCAGGTAGAGGTCTGTCCGCTTCGAAAGGCTGTAATCGGCGATCACGGCAACCTGCCACGGATTCTTGACGTTGGTGCTGCCTAGCTTCCGGACGTCGTCAAAATAGTACGCAAACGTCAGATCCAGCCGCTGAGTCGCTCTGACATTGACGCCCGCCCAGTAGTAGTGGTCCTGCACCAGTGTCGAGCCGTTCGCCGCCTGGTTAAGGCCCCAGCGGTAGCCGCCCATCAGCTTTACAGGCCCAGCCTGGTAGCTGCCGGCAAGCCCGGCTTTTCTGAAATTCCCTACCCCGCCTGCCGCATTCAGTGTCGGGTTGAAGCGATCGAAGGCCGCCGCAAGACCGACATTGCCTGCAAAGTAACTCAGGCCCAAACCATAGCCGGTATCCCTGCGAAACTGACCGGGGATCTCACCACCGCCCGCAACACCATTACCAAATGACCAGTCGGCGACGCCGCTGAAATTGCCGAAGCGGCCCGTGTACTTGACCGTATTGTCCGAACGGAAGTCCAGGCCAAGTAGCGAGGCAATCGGTTCGTACTGGGTGGAATAATGATTCGGAGAGAAATTCGAAAACGCATCGAAGGCTGCGGTGTACTGCCGTCCAAACGACAACCGGCCGGCGCGCTCATCCTCCAGTCCGACGAAAGCCTGACGACCAAAGAGACGTCCGGACTGCGAAGCGACGCCACTGTTGAGTTCGAACCCACTCTCCAATACAAAGACCGCCTTGAGCCCGCCGCCCAAGTCTTCGATGCCGCGCACGCCCCACCGCGAACCGGCCAGGCCGCCTGACGTCAAGCCAAGCCGGCTCTTCCCTGGCCCGGGGAATCCTGCCTGCGTCGGCAACACGCCGGACAGGTGATTGACATACTCAATGTTCACATCGGCCACGCCATACAGCGTGACATCGGCGCGCGACGATTGCGGCAGCGCGCAGAGTGCTACCCACAACGACAAGCGGATCTTTCTGTCCATCCTCTCCTCCTCCCGGTCTGGTTGCCCGTTGATTGTTATTGGCTGGCTTGAAGATGCCCGTGCACCGCGCGCGCGACCGCGCCCAATACGGCAGGGCTTTCTAGTGACTGGATTGGCCGGCGGCTGCCCAGTACGTCATCGGCACTGACCGGGCGAGCCGCATCGTCCGGGCTCGACGCAAACTTCACTACCGTCAGTTCGCGGCGCGGATTGATATAGATGCGTTGCCCGAAGCGGCCGCCGGCCTCGACGCTGCCATCGCCGTCGTTGCACTGGTACCAATAATCTCGATACCCATAGCCCTCGCGGCCCGCTGCCAGGCTGCCGCGCGCAAAGCTGGCTTGGTTTGTGGCAGAGCGAAACGCGATACGCGCAACAGCAGGCGAAATGGGGCCCGAGGTGTCGCCGGCCATGGCGCGACGCACTGCCTCCCCGAAGCGCGCGGCGTCGCGCAGCGTGGAATTGAATCCGCCACTCGCCATCTCTGTGCCCAGGCGGTCCACGCTCACGTAGGCGTCATCGTCTGCCATTCGCGACCAGAGCCGATCGGTCACCAGCTGCACCCAGCGTTGTCCTGCGATACGACGCAAAGCCCATCCAACCGCTTCGGCAGAGCCGTTCTGGTAGTACCAAAGGCGCTCCACGCCAGCCTTGCCCGTGGCCTGCTCGTTGGTGTGCACCACCTTGAGGAAGTCGTAGATGTTGTCTGGGGCGTTGCCTTTGCGCGGCACGATGCCTACCGCGCCGAACAGTCCCAGATCCGGTGGCAGCTCGGCCGGATAGGCTACCGGCACCTCCATGTCGAGGTTCTGCTGTACGGTCGCATCGCCAAAGGGATTGCCGGCGAGTTCTGGCACGTAACGCGACAGCGGCGCTTCTGGATCAAGCTTGCCTTCATCGATCAGCATTGCTGCCAGCAGGCCTGTGACCGACTTTGTCATGGAAGCCCAGATGTGAGGCTGATGACGGTGCATGTCGCCCCGATAGTGCTCGTAGACGATCTTGCCGTGATACACCACGATAAAGGCGTCGGTATGCGTGGCACTCAGATACGCAGACAAGCGCAGCCGCCTGCCACCGATCTGCATCTCAAGATCGTCCGGCACCATCGTGCTAACCGCTGCCAGTGCCATCGGCTGCTCTGCATGGCGGACGCCGCCCGTCGGAGCGGTTTCGCGCGCATGGCTTAGCGCCCAGTGCATGAAGGGCGGCCGCAGTCCGCCACCGCGTGGAATCTGCTTTTCAAGAGCCGGAGGAAATCCTTGCATGATTCCCGCTTCGGCAGGATTGTCGGCCGAGGCGGTGACCTGGCCGATGCCGCTCGCTGGAGCAAGGGCCAGCAAGGCAGCAGCGAACCCGCTCACTGACAGGCTGGTACGCGATTTTGCGCGTGGATGTTGACGGTGCATGCAATTCTCGATCAAGGGGCTGCATGCAACGCAAAGCGACATCGATGCATGCGGTTCTGTTCAGCAGTGGGCGTTGTTTCACCCATGCTGCATCAGGGACCGCCAATTTAATATTCCAAATTGTGATGCAGCGATAACGCTGCGGAATGTCGCGAAGCTCGATCGGCGAGAAGATGGCCTTCAAACTCGCTGCAAAGACGCCTCACGCAGCGCAGCGCGCGATGCCAGTTCGCGCAGGCGTGGTTGACGGCGATCGGTAGAGTAGAGATGTGCCGCGGTGACGGTAGGTTGCCAAACGAGAAGCTCACGTCCAGCTACCAAAACTGCGTGGTCAATACCCTGAACTCTTATCGGCAGGAGGCATCGACGACACGATCTGGTGTGTGCCAATAAGCAGTACTACCCGCTGCGCGATGGCAACCACACGTGCTGGACGCAGATGAATTGCGACGCCTTCGTGGAGGCTGCAGTCAAACTTTGGATCGAGTGGCAATCCGACATCAACGGGCGGCAATACGCTGAAGCGGGCCACCCGACCCGAGTAGCTGCAGTTTGGCTGCGACCGTTAACTGAGGGAGCAGCCATCACTGTCCGCAACCACTGCAAGGCGGTCACTCAATCCTGAAGCGCGAGCGCCCGCAATGGGTCGGAAACTGCCGGTCGCTGGCAGCGCCATCGCTGACCGCGTTCGGCCATAACCGGACCGTTGCGATACCGCGCCAACCGGCCGGGTCTCGTCAAATGCGGCCACCGGCCATTGGCGAGGCAACTTTTCGCGCCCGTTTCCGGCGGGGGCCCAGAATCGAGCTGAATTTGTCGTGCCTGGCGTCCTCACACGCTCGGTCACACGCGCACCCCGTAATTTCAGAGCTCCTTCAACCTGAAAGGAGTCAGTCATGCCTAAATTTGTGATCGAACGGGCCATTCCCGGAATCGGCGCCGCGAAAGCCGCCGAGTTGCAGGCCATCAGCCAGAAGTCGTGCAGTGTCTTGCAGGAGCTTGGCCCCAGCGTTCAGTGGGTGCAAAGTTACGTGACGGGTGACAAGGTTTACTGCGTCTACAACGCAGCGAGCGAGGAACTCGTCAGAGAACACGCGCGACGAGGCGGTTTTCCGGCAGACAGCGTGGCACGGGTCATGACAATCATCGATCCGACGACTGCCGAAGACGCCTGAGCCATCGTCGCATGCCCACCGGCCGTCCATGCTGATCGACTTATGGGTCTTGCGATTCACCTTCTCGGCACGCCGCGAATCGAGCGGGATGGCCGCGCATTGCCGGCGCCGCGCGGCCACAAGGTTTGGGGCGTGCTCGCTTACCTGCTCCGTAACGGCGTTGGCGTGAGCCGCCAGCACATGGCGGAGCTGTTGTTCGAGGAGGCCGACGACCCGCTGGCGGCGCTGCGCTGGAATCTGAGCGAACTCCGGCGCCTGCTCTGCACCGCGGGCTTGCGGGGTGACATGCTGGCGCTGTCACTGGAGCCAGCGACGTACGTCGACATCTCGGTTGTCACGCAGGGGACATGGGCGCAGGCGCTGTGCGTGCCCGGCCTCGCGCACGAATTGCTGGAAGGCATGCGCTTTTCGGGCAACCCGTCATTCGAGGTTTGGCTCGCTTCCGAACGCCGGCACCTTCAAGCCAGCGCCGAGGCAGTCCTGCGCGAAGCTGCGCTGGCGCGTCTGGCTGTCGGCGCCGCTGCCGATGCGGCCGATCTGGCCGGTCGGCTCGTACGTCAGAACCCGTTGGACGAGAACTTCCAGGCGCTGCTGGTGCGCTGCCTTGCCGCAGCAGGCGACGGCGTAGGTGCCGCGCGCCAGGCTGCCGCCTGCCGCGAACTGTTCAAGCGCGAGCTTGGCGTGCAGCCGGGCGCAACGCTCGACGCCGCGATGCGCACGGTCACCGCTGCGCCCACCGCTCGGCCGGCAACGGGGCGCGCGGCGGCCATCGCACAGATCGAGGCGGGCGAGGCCGCGATCGGCGGCGGAGCGCTCGATGCGGGGCTGCAGTGCTTGCGGCGCGCGATTGTCGACGCGGATGGCACCGGCGACGTGGCATTGCGGACGCGCGCGCGCGTTGCGCTGGGCGGCGCGCTGGTGCACGCCGCGCGGGGCCGCGACGAAGAAGGCGCCACGGCGCTGCATGAGGCACTCGCCATCGGTCAGGACGCCGCGCCGTCCTATGCTGCGGCCGCTTGGCGCGAGCTGGGCTACATCGAATTCCTGCGCGGCCGCTACCAGCGAGCGCTGGTGTTTCTGCGCCGGGCGGCGCCGCTCGCCGGCGACGACCGCGCCGAGCAGGCGCGCATTGCCGTCGTACGCGGGTCGACGCTCAGCGACACCGCGCACTATGCGGAGGCGATCGCGATGCTTCGCGACGCCCAGAGGCTCGCCGACAGCGTTGGCGACCCCAAGCAACTCACTTATGCGCTGTCGATGCTGGGGCGCGCGTTGCTGCTGTGCGGCGACGTGCAGGCGGCAAACGACACGCTCGGTCAATCTCTCAAGCTTGCGCAGCACATCTGGACGGCATTCGTGCCGTGGCCCCAATCGTTGCTTGCCGAAGTCGATCTGACGTGCGGCGACGTGGACGGCGCTGCGGAGCGCTTCGAGCACGCGTTCGCGCTCGGATGTCAGCTTGGTGACCCCTGTTGGGAAGGCATCGCCGGCCGCGGCCTCGGGCGCGTCGCCATCGCACGGGGTGAGCCACAACGCGCCGTCGAAATCCTGCTTGACGCGATGGCACGAAGCGTCCGCCTGCCAGACGCCTACCTCTGGGGCAAGGGCTACGCACTGGATTTGCTATGCGGCCTTGCCGTCGCGCACGCCATGCCGCACGCATCGGCCTGGATCGATGAACTGCAGAGCCTCGCGGCGCGCAGTGGCATGCGCGAACTCACCGTACGTTCACTGCTACACCGTGCCGCGCTCGGCGACAAAGCGAGCGGCGCCGTGGCACGGTTGCTCGCCAGCGAAATCGACAATCCCGCCTTGCGCGCCGTCGTCGCGTTGTGAAACGCAGGCACGATCGTTCGGGAAATTTGCACCGAGGATCGGCCGTTTGCCCCATGCACTCGTGCTTCAGCGTGGCGGCTGCTCTAGCTCGCAACAGCCTCAGTCGAGGTCCACCACAACGTTGCCGATGCGCTGCCCCGCCTCGACGGCCTCATGGGCGGCGGCGATCTCCGACAGTGCATAGCGCGCGCCGATCGCATGCTGGAGTTTTCCGCTGTCCAGCAGATGAGTGAGCCCCTCGATGGCCTGCTCCCGCGCCTGGCGTTCAAGCTCATACACCAAGAAGAAGCGCAGGCTGATCGAGCGGAACAGCAGATCGCGAAACGGCACCGGGATATCACCATAGGCGTTGGAGCCATAGCAAACCACGGTGCCGTGGGGCGCCAAGACCCCCTCCGGAATCCACTGGATCGTTGTCGAAAAGTCCATATCGACGATCGCGTCAACGCCTGCACCTGCAGTCAGCGACTTGATCCGGTTCGGAACGCTTTCTTCCTTGTAGCGGATGGTCTCGCGCGCGCCGGCCTGGAGCGCGTGCCGCGCTTTCTCGGCCGAGCCGACGGTGCCGATGACGTTGGCGCCGTTCATCGCGGCGATTTGTGTGGCGTAGTGGCCGACAGCGGAGGAAGCACCCACGATCAGCACGGTCTTGTCGGCAATGTTGCCCAGCATCTGCACCGCATGAAAGGCGGTCATCGCGGGAATGCCGAGACACGCACCTTCCGCAAAGCTGGTGGTGTCGGGCAGCCGCACGGCTTGCGCTTCGGGCAGGACGACATATTCAGCCGCGGTTCCCATCGGGCGCTGCCATTGCGCGTTCCAGACCCAGACGCGCTCGCCCTGGCGGGACGGTGAAACCCCTTCGCCAACCCGATCGATCACGCCTGCGCCGTCGCTGTGGGGCACGATGCGCTCATGGCTGAGCGGGCGGCTCCGTCTCGATTTCACGTCGGACGGATTCACCCCGGAGCAGGCCAGGCGAACACGGACCTCGCCAACCCCGGGCGTCGGGGTCGGCAGCTCGCCCACCTCCAACACATCCCGGGCCTCTCCGTTCTTGGCATACCAGGCAGCGCGCATCGTATCCCCCGTGATGCTTCTGGAAGGTCCAGTGTAGGCGTCAGGGGGAGAATCAAGGTGATCTTCTTGGGGGGAATCCCCCCCTTTCTGCTTCACGCCTCGAGCCCACGCCACAGGGCGGGCCGATAAAGATGGCGACACCGGTAGCGCCGACGCTGCCTGACCCGCCCGTGCCGGCGGCCACGACCACGGGCAGCGCAAACTGAGCGGGGGCTAGCCCGCGTTCAACCTCCGCCGCAACGTTGGCTTGCTGATGGCCGCTGAGTGTCGGGGAGTACCGATTCGAAGAGGCACACATTTGCCTCGGTACGGCAGGCGCAAGGCGCAGCTGGCAAACAATCTTCCAACCGATTGGGCCAGCCGCACCGCTAGCACTGCTTGACGCGCTCAGGAGCTTGCCGGTGCATCGGCAAGCACAGTCTCATTCCGCGTATAGAACTTGTAGGCGACAAAGACGACCGCGACCCACACACCCGACACCGCCAACGACATGCGCATGTCCGGCAGGATGGCGATGCAGACCATGACCGCGGCCACGAACGCCAGCGCAATGTAGTTGCTATATGGGTAGAACGGCATCTTGTAGGAAAGCTTGCCTTCCTGGCCATTCTGAATGCGGACCTTCCGGAAGTTCAGATGGCTGATGACAATCGATGCCCACGCGCAAACCAGCGCAAACACTGTGACCGAAGAGAACAGCTCGAAGGCTTGCTCGGGCATGACGTAATTCAGCACCACGCCGGCAAACATGGTTGCAAAGACCAGCATGATGGCGCGCGAGGGCACCTTGCGGCTGTTCACCACGCTCAGGAACGCCGGGGCGTTCTTCTGCAGGGCCAGGTTGTAGAACGTGCGGCTGTTGGTGAAGACGCTGGCGTTCACCGCAGACAGCACCGCCGTCACGACCACCAGGTTCATGATGCCTGCCGCAGCCGGAACCCCCATCTTCACAAACACATCCACGAACGGACTGCCCTTGGTGGTCAACGAAGTCCACGGGAACACCGCCAGCAGCACGGCAATGGCGCCCACATAGAACAGCAGCAAGCGCCAGAACGTGGCATTGACGGCTTTCGGCATGGTGGTCTTGACGTCCTTGGCTTCACCTGCCGCCAGCCCCAGGTTTTCGACGCCACCAAACGCGAACGCCACCATCACGATCGACAGGAGCGTTCCGCTCACACCTTTCGGGAAGAAGCCTCCGTGGTCGACCAGGTTGTGGAAGCCGACGGCTTGCCCGTGGTTGCCGATGCCGAAGAAGATCATGCCCGCCCCGAAGAGGATCAACGCGCCGATGGCCACAACCTTGACCAGCGCAAACCAGAACTCCGCCTCGCCGTAGATCTTCACGCCAATGATGTTGACCGCAAACATGACTGACACCGCCACCAGGGCGGTCACCCAGATCGGCACGCTCGGGAACCAGAAATGCACGTAGTTGCCCAACGCGTTCAGATCTGCAGCGCTGGTGGCCAACAGAAAGATGAATGCATTCCACCCGTTCAGGAAGCCAACGAACCGGTGGATGTAGCGGTTCGAGTACGAAACATACGAACCGGATACGGGCTCTTCGACGGCCATCTCGCCAAGCGCCCGCATCACAAAGTAGATGGCGATGGCCGCCACGATATACACCAGCAGAATGGCCGGGCCGGCGGTCTTGATGGCCCAGGACGAGCCGTAAAACAGGCCGGTACCGATGGCCCCGCCAATGGCGATCATCTGGATATGGCGGTTCTTGAGATCTCGTTTCAGATCTTCTTTTTCGTACGCCTGTATTTGCGTTCCTTCACGCATGGTCTTCCTCCTAGGGTGTGATGCGGTCGCGCTATGTTTTTTGTCTCGCGCGTGGTGTGGGAGAGAAACAGCGGCGCCGTTCCTCAAACTGCGCGGTCAGAAATCGGGCGTGCAGAGGCCCGTTGCCGGGTGGGCCAGCGGCCCACGGCAAGTCAAAAACTGCGTTGTGTTGTCTCCTCGCTGAAGGTATTGCCGCGAACGCGTGCGGTTTCGAAATTGCGTTCGCGGCAGGCCGTTTAGCGCCCGGCCACGGCAGCGGTCAGCCGCCGGACGGCTTCATCGACGGTGGACCGAGGGCACCCAAGATTGACGCGCATATAGCCGTGTCCCTCGATGCCGAACTTCTGCCCCTTGTCGAGCCAGAGCCGGGCCTTGGTCAGCATGAATGTGTTGAGCGCGTCGGCATCCAAGCCGAGCCCGCGACAGTCCATCCATGCCAGGTAGAGCGAATCCGCTGGCAAGACCTTGACCTTTGCGGTCGCGCTGTTGACCGCGCTGGCGAAGTGGCTGTGGTTATCGCGCAGATAGGCCAGCATGTCTTCCAGCCACGGCTCACCATGCGTATAGGCGGCTTCTGCGGCCACCATGCCCAGCGTGTTCACGAGCGGGAACATGTTGCGGTCGTATTGCCGCAGCAGCTCTTCGCGCAAGCGCCGGTTCGGCACGATCACATTCGCGCTCTGCAAGCCCGGCAGGTTGAACGTCTTGCTCGGCGCCGTGCAGGTGATGCTGTTTTGCGCGAATGCCTCGCTTAGTGAAGCGAAGGGGATGTGCTTCTTGCCGGGGTTGATGATCAAGTCTTGGTGGATCTCGTCGGAGATCACGAGCACGCCATGGCGCAGGCAGATCTCGCCCATGGTGCGCAGCTCGTCTTCAGACCAGACATTGCCCGTCGGGTTGTGCGGATTGCTGAGGATGAAGAGCTTGGTGTTGCCCTGGATCGCGGCCTCGAACGTCTGCGCGTTGAAGCGGTAGCCCGTCTCCGTGCGCTCAAGCGGCGCGAAGGCCAGATGACGGCCGTTCATCAGGACATCGTTGTGGAAGTGCGCGTACACGGGCGGTTGAATGAGCACCGTATCGCCGGGCGCGGAAAACGCCTGCACAGCCGTCTTCAGGGTCGTGATGATGCCGGAGGTCTGAATCACCCACGCTTTGGGTACCTCCCATCCGAACCGCTTGGCTTGCCAGCCGACCACCGCATCGACATAGCTGTCCGTTGCGCCGCCGGGGTAGCCGAACACGCCATGCTCCACCGCCTCGTGCAGCGCATCGATGACGGGGCGCGGAGACTTGAAGTCCGTATCTGCCACCCACATCGGCAACGGCTGCGCTGCGGCCTCGTCGGCAGCGAGCAGTTTGTCTGCGATCGCCCACTTCATGGAATTGGAGTGCTTGCGATCGATCACTTCATCAAACACGCTGGCGCCTTCGCCAGTGGATACGTCTTTTCTCAGCGCTGCCGAATATGCCTTCACGGTCCCTTCCTCTTCTCTGGAAAACGGGTCACGCCAAACTGTGACCGAATGTTGCTTGCGAGCGAGAGTAGCAGCGCCATTCCATGAGCAGAAATGGTATGTTCTCATCAAGCAATGAACAGGAGTCATGGATGCTGGACCGCCAACACCTCGCCATCCTGCTGGAAGTGGACCGCCTGGGCAGCGTCACTGCGGCGGCCGAACGGCTGAATGTCACGCAGTCGGCGCTGTCGCACATGATCCGGAAAGTGGAGGAGCGCCACGGGGTCAAGCTTTGGACCAAGAGCGGGCGCGGCCTGCGTTTTACGCAGGCGGGGCAGTACCTGCTGGCCCTGGCGCAGCGCGTGCTGCCGCAGATCGACCATGCCGAGCGCGTGCTGGTCGACTACGCCCAAGGCCGGCGCGGCGCACTGCGCGTGGGCATGGAATGTCACCCGTGCCAGAAGTGGCTCTCACGGCTGACGCCTCACTACCTGGCGGCATGGCCCGATGTGGATTTCGATGTGCGTACGGCATTCCGCTTCGATGGCGTGGGCGCGCTTCTCGGCCACGAGATCGATCTGCTCATTACGCCGGACCCGATCGACCTGCCGGAGCTCGTCTTCACGCCCGTTATCGACTACGAGCTGATCCTGGTCGTGCATGAAGCGCACCCGCTGGCCGCGCGTGCCTTTGCGCAGCCGCAGGACCTGCTTGGCGAAGAATTGATTACGGTGCCCGTGAGCACGGAGCGGCTTGACATCTACACCCGCTTCCTGGTGCCGGCGCATTGCCTGCCGAAAACCCACAGAACTGCGGAAGCGACCGACCTGATGCTGCAACTCGTCGCCGCGGGCCGGGGCGTTTCAGTGTTGCCGGATTGGCTGGTGCAGGAAGAAGGGGCTGGCCTCCCCATCCGGGCGGTCCGGCTCGGGAAGCGCGGGATCAACAAGAGCATCAACCTAGGCGTCCGCCGAGGCGAGGAAGACATCGCCTATCTCGCGGGCTTCCTCGCGATCGCGCGGCAAATGGGCGTCAAAGGCAGGCGGCGCGCCGATCAGGATTGACGGCGGAGCGCGTTGCGCGAATTGCCGTCAACCTGCGTTCATGGTCAGCACCATGCGGAACTTGACCTGCCCCGACATCATGCGCTGATAGGCTTCGAGGGCGTTCTCCAGCGGCATGGTTTCGATCAGCGGCCGAACATCGGTCAGCACGCTGAAGTCCAGCGCTCGCTCGGATTCAAACGGCGTACCGGTCAGGTTCCCCTGGATCATGCGTTCACCGCCCACCAGCGCTGCCGGCATGATCGCCAGCGGCTCGCGGCCAACGCCCACGACAAGCAGCCGCCCCTGCGGCGCGAGGCCCGGCACGAGCGAAGACGCTGCGGCGCTGTCCGTGATGGTGGTCAAGATCACGTGTGCGCCACCCATGTCTTGCAGCTGGACAACCGGATCTTCGACGCGGGTGTCGACATAGATGTGCGCACCCAACTCGCGCACGTCGTCGGCAATATCAGCACCTCGGCCGACGGCCACGACCCTGAAGCCCATCCTGCGTGCGTACTGGATGGCCATGTGCCCGAGGCCACCAATGCCTTGGATCGCAACGAGGTCACCGGCCTGCGCACCCGATTTCCTGAGCGCGTTGAACGTCGCTATGCCAGCGCACAGAATGGGCGCCGCCGCTTCCGAACTGAGTGCATCGGGAATCGACACCAATCCGGTACTGCGGGCGATCATCATTTCTGCATAGCCACCGTCTTGCGAACTGCCAACGATGGGTTGGTTCTTGCAGAGCTGGAATTGTCCGCGACGGCATTGCTCGCATGCGTTGCAGTGGCCGCCCAGTCGGCCCACGCCAACGCGCTGGCCGACCTTCCAGATCGAAGCAGTGCCGGGCCCCATCGCCACGATGCGCCCGACAACTTCATGACCTGGAACGCGCGGGAATTGCAGTTTCGCTTCCCGCCCTTCGATGGCACCCGCATCGGCGCCGCACACGCCGCACGCCTCGACCCGGAGCAGCACTTCGCCTGCTGCCGGTGTTGGCGCGTTGCGTTCAACCAGCTCCAGCACACCTGGGCTGGTCACCTGCATCGCTTTGTAGGTCTTCTGTTCCGGCATGGCAAATTCTCCTCAATACGAAAGCGACGCTGTTGCGTCTGGTGCGTGCAGTACCGCCACGCCAAGGCGAGCTGCATCCACTGCGCCGGCGACATAGCCTGAGAAACGCGGGGACCACTCACTGGCAATGCCAATGAGCCGGTCTTGCCAGGCGCCAGCGGGCGCTGTGGACCGCAGCACCGCGCTGTGGTGCGGAATGGGGTGCTGGTCTGCCATCACCGCCGTGTATGGATCGCTCGTCCAATCCTTTAGAAACTCGGCGCTGGGCGCGCCAGCACGGTCGCCAAACAGCCGAACAAGCTGGGCGCGGCAGTGCGCGAGCAGGACCGCCTCGGGCGTTTTGCCGCGCACCTGCGCAGGAACACCCAGGAACCCGAACAGCGCAGCACCACCCCGATGTGCCGACGCGTCATGAATCTCCGCGAGGGGCCCCACGGCGCTGCGCGCCTCACCCGAAAGCCCGTGCTTGCGCCAGAAGGGTTCATCAAACACCGCCACGTACTTGGCATGCGGCGCCATCCAGGTCCCGCACTGCTGCCATGACTGCAGGGTTGCCTCCGGCAGCATCGGGCGGAACGCGATGGTGGTTGCGGCAAGGCGCGGCGGTACGGCGAGCAAGACGTGCGTCGCGCGATGACAGATCGTCGAGCCCAACGCGTCACTGGCTTCGACTTCGACGCAGTCTCCCAGATGCCGAAGGTGCCGTACGCGATGGCCCGAGATGAGGCATCCAGCCGTCAGGCGATCGCGAATGGCATCGGTGAGCGCTGCCATCCCACCCGCAACACGCAGCGCAGGCGGCGCGGAGAGATATCCGTTCACGCGTGTAGGCGCAGCCGATCTTGAATGTTCGACCAGCATGTCACCCGCTTCGAACTGCTCGAATGTCTCCAGCCCAAGCGCCTCGATCAGCGCTGCCAGGTCCGGGTTCATTGCCGGCCAGAACCAGGTTGCGCCAAGGTCGTAACGCTCGGTTGCTGAGTCCTCCGGCACAGACAGGATCCGACCGCCAAACGTATTGCGTGCCTCCAGCAGGATGTAGTCCTTGATGCCGCGCTGCTCAAGCAGCGTGGCCGCGTACAGACCACTGAGCCCACCGCCGATGATCGCAATGCGCCTGGTCAACATGCGGCGGCCTCGTTCAGAGGAGCGCCCGCGAGATGGCCCGACTTGAGATACACCGTTGCCCCAGCGCTACCCGAAACCAAGGCTGGGCATTCGCCAGGCGGCAGTCGTAGCCAGGTGCCGCGCGCATATTGCTGGGCGCCTTCGTACAGGGTGCCGTCGAGCACCAACAGCTCCACGCCGCCAACGGGGTTGTCGAGAAGTTGCATGCGCGCTGCCACGCGTTCAATGGACACATGCTCGGCGTGATCCGCGAAGAGCGGGCAGGTCTCGCGTCCGCCCTGAACGACCCAGCACGATGGGTCGCGGGTATCGATGCGCACAGCGTCTGGCCCACCGCCATACATCTGCCAGAGCTTGACGAACAGAAGCGTGCCCTCGTCGCTGGACGGCTGGTGGGACGAGCCGGGCGGGTTACGCAGATACCAGCCAGCCGGGTAGTGGTGCGTACCTTCGGTGAACGTGCCAGCGAGGACGAGTATTTCCTCGCCTCCCGGATGATGGTGACGCGGGAAGTGCGAAGCCGGGGCGTACCGCACGATGCTGGTGGCGTGGCCCTGTTCTTTGCCGACTCGGTCGAGCATCACGCGGTCCACGCCATGCTGAGGTGACGCGACCCAGTGGTACTCGCCTGGCGTGACCACCACGCGCTGAGAGAAATCGTGGTTGACGAGCCCGATGGCAGTGGCTGGTCGCCCGATGTCGCCGGCGCAGTGGCGAACCTTGGCGCCGGTAACGATGGCAGCTTTGGAAGAAGAACTATTCATGGATGCTCCTGAAGGGCCGATTCACGAGGCGCAGAACTGGAGCGCTTCGCGTCCAAGCCCCTGTTTTGCACCATTGTTCGACTGATCCGGTGCCGTCGCAAATCAGATATTCTGCTTGGTATCGAAAGAAAATATTTCTCGCTATGAAGCTGCCGATTTACCTGAATGCGTTGCGTGCATTTGAGGCAAGCGCCCGGCATCAGAGTTTTTCCGCCGCGGCGGCAGAGCTCAACGTCACCCCCGCCGCGGTCGGCCAACTGGTACGCAGCCTGGAGGCGTCGCTCGGCACGCCGCTGTTTCATCGGAGCAGCGGCGGGCGAGCGCGGCTCGTCGCCACTGAGGCTGCGGAGCGCGCGCTGCCGGACATACGCGCGGGGTTCGATCGATTGAGCCTCGGCCTGGAGCGGCTCAAGGAGGCATCGGCAAGCGGCGTACTCACGGTGACGGTCAGCCCTGCTTTTGCGGCCAAGTGGCTGTTGCCGCGTATCGATCGGTTCCAGGCGGCGTGGCCTGACACGGACGTACGGCTCGACACCAATCTCAAGCCGGTCGACTTCATCGCCCAAGGGGTCGACATTGGTGTGCGTTATGGCGCGGGAAATTGGCCAGGCTTGGCGACAGAAAAACTCATGGGCGAAGAGATCTACCCGGTCTGCTCCCCAGGCCTACTGCGCCAGAAGCGGCGGCTGCGCACCCCGGCGGATCTCGCCAAGGAAACGCTGATCCACGACCTGTCGGTAGACAGCCACGCGGGCTTCGCTTCGTGGGATGCATGGCTGCAGAAGGCGGGGGTGACGACGGTCACAACCAAACGCGGCATGCGGATCAACAACTCCGCGGCGGTACTGCAAGCGGCCATCGATGGCCACGGCGTGGCCTTGGCGCGCAGTGTCATGGCCCGCGATGATCTGGCGGCAGGGCGACTCGTCCGGCTTTTTCCGGAGGTCGAATTCACGTCCGCACTTGCCTACTACGTGGTGTATCGAACGGAATGTGCCAGCCTGCCCAGGCTGGCGGCTTTCCGCGACTGGCTGGTCAGCGAAGCGATGGCAGGATGACCAAGCGGAGCAGCGGATCCCGAAACGGCTCCGGTAGATCGCCATAGACGTTGGAGGCATAACAGACGACGGCGCCGTGGGGGGCCAGACCCGGGCGGCGCGCACTGACCGCCGGCCAGCCCGCGGTCAGTCGCCGCCGCCACCTCGTCGTACTTATCCCCCCGCCGCACATCGCGTCCCGGCCGCCCTCACGCAATGAGACAGGCGCCTCGCCGGTCCGCGTGGTCGCTCAAGTTTGTGCATCTGCAACGCAACCCCTTGACCCTGAAGTCACTATAGGGTCGAACCTTGCGCCTCGATACGCTGTTGACGGGGAGCCGCGGTGCGGACGAAGAAAAAATACGAACAGATTCACCGGATCGGGCGCGCAATCGTTGCTGTCCTGTCGATCGGTTATGCCAGTGCGAGTCTGGCCCTGCCTGATGAACTCCAGGTCCAAATGGATGACATCAACGAGCCGGGGCAAGTGGGCATCGATCTGTCTGCCGGCTACGCCATGGGCAACCCGAAGACCGCCACCGACGAGGACCGGCGCCCCACCGCGCATCTCTTGCAGGCGAGCCCGCAACTGTCATACGGGCTCACCAAAACGATGCAGTTGGGGGCCCAGTTGTTTTACGCGCGGGATTCCAGCGGCCAAAGCAAGATTGACGGCGCACGCCTCGAGTGGCTGTACTTGCCGATCCGCCCTGCGGAGGAAGGCGGCGAAGGCCTGTTTGCGGGGACGCTCATCGAAGCGGGGCACCTGCCGAAACGTCTGTCCGAAAATCGACTCGATGCTGAGCTTCGGTTGATTGCGGGTTATCGCTGGGGCAAATGGACGGTCGCAGCCAATCCTGAGATCGGCCGGAAGCTCGCGGGCGACGGATCAGGCGTGCCAGACCTGTCGGCCAGGATGAAGCTGGCCTATCAGGCGACGCCGACCTATGCCGTGGGTGCGGAGTACTACGGCGACTTCGGCAACATGCACGCCGTTGGGCCGCTGAGCCACCGGAGCCAACAACTGTTTGGCGTCATCGACGCGAAACACGGGGGGTGCAACTTCAGCATCGGCATCGGCCGAGGCCTCACCTCGCGCTCGGAGCCATGGGTATTGAAAGCGGCCGTCGGGTTTTCGTTTGACGGCTGACCGCGTTACCAGCGGCACCGGTAAAAGGGTACCCGCCTCTGCCGGGGCTTGTGCGGCTTGGAGCGTCACCTCCGCCTGCGTGACGGTCAGCCGAGCCTCATCCGAATGTTGTGATGGATGCCGCCATCTGGCCTATGGAAATTGTTCCGTTGCGCTGACGCGGCGGTCTTCGTGGAGGGCGCCCCCCGCCCCCCTCCTCGCGCTTCACGCGCCGCCCGCGTGGGGGCCTAGAATAAATTCGAGCTAGCGTGAAGTGCTCGTGCCGGACGGTTGTCCGGCCAACGGCACGACGACGGTATTGGAGGTGCGCCATGCTCCGCCAGACCCGCAAGAACTTGAGCCGCGCCTGGCGCGAAGCTGTCGTGATCGCTTCCGTTCTCGGCGGCTGTCCGACCCAGCAGCCAACGGCGATCGCCGCGAGTGCAGCGAGTGCCGCACCAGCCGCCGCCAAAGCGGGTCGGGTTGCACCGGCCAGCACACCGGCCGCCGCGCCCGCCGTTTTGCCGCCCAGCGCTGCGGCGCCGCTCGACTTCCCGACCCTCGTGGAACGCTACGGGCCTGCCGTTGTGAATATCAGCGCGACAGTGGGCACGACAGCGCCGGAGCCGCAAGCGTCGGGGCCGGCGCCGGAAACCATTGATCCGGAGGATCTCCTCGTCCCGTTCTTCAAGCGCTCGGCGCCGCAATTCCAGGAGCCTCAGGGCAGCCTGCCGCGCGTGATCAAGGGTAGCGGCTCGGGCTTCATCGTCAGCGCGGATGGCCTGATCCTGACCAATGCGCATCTGGTGGACCGCGCCGAGGAAGTCTCCGTCAAGCTGACGGACCGGCGCGAGTTCAAGGCAAGGGTGCTGGCCGTCGACGCGCAAAGCGACGTCGCCGTGATCCGGATCGACGCAAAGGCGCTGCCGACCGTGAAACTTGGCGACTCGTCACGCGTGCGCGTGGGCGAGCCCGTGTTGACGATCGGCTCGCCCCACGGCTTCGAGAACACCGTCACCGCCGGCATTGTGAGCGCCGCCCCGCGTGCGCAGCCGGAGGGCACCAGTGTTGCGTTCATCCAGACGGATGTCGCCGCCAATCCTGACAATTCCGGCGGCCCGCTGTTCAACCGCGCCGGCGAGGTGATCGGCATCAATGTGCAGATCTATGGGCAGACCGAGCGGTACCAGAGCCTGACCTTTGCCATCCCGATCAACGCGGCGACCAAGGTCGAGGCGGTGTTGCTGGCCCAGGACAAGGCGTCTCGGGGCAGCCTTGGCGCAAGCGTGCAAGACGTCGATCCGGGCCTGGCCCGCGCCTTTGGCCTGCCCCGGGCGGCGGGCGCGCTGGTCAATCTGGTCGAGCCCGGCACGCCGGCCGCCGCCAGCGGCCTCAAGCCAGGCGACGTCATCACCCAGATTGGCGACAAGGCAATTGGACACGCCGCAGAACTGATCGAGCATGTTGCCAGCCTCCCCCCAGGGGCCAAGGCCACGCTCACGCTGGTTCGCAATCGCAAGCTGATGACGGTCTCGGTGACGGTGGCGGCCGCCACGCCCGAGGCGAAAACCGGCACGCGGCAAGACGAGGGCAGCCCGGCCAGTCGCCTCGGCTTGGCCGTGCGCCCGCTCAATGACGCCGAGCGGCTCGCCAGCGGGCTGGCAGACGGTCTGATGGTGGAGGGCGTCTATGGGCCCGCGACCAGTTCCGGCATCCAACCCGGCGATGTCATCCTGTCGCTCAATGGCACGCCGGTCACTTCACAGGAGCAACTGGGCACGCTGGCCGCAAAGGCCGGGAAGCAAGTCGCGTTGCTGATCCTGCATGACAACAACCGCGTCTTTGTTTCGGTTGAGCTCAGGTGAATGCGTGCCGGCCAGCCAAGGCCGGTGAGCGCAAGGCAGTGGAAGCGTCCCGGCGCATGGGCGCGCAAAATTGCACGGGCGCTGCGTACAAGCCCGCGACCGGCATACGAAGTCGTTTCCAATTGTTACTGGTGTGAGGCATGGTCGACTCTGCCGGGAGAAAAAGGCGGAGGTCTGCAGTAGAGTCTCTTGCCATGAAAAGAGCCCTCTACGCTTCGCCCCTCGTCCTGCTGGCCTTGCTTGGCGCGTGCGGTTCGCCCGCGCCCTCGCAGCAGCAGTCTGCTGATTCGTCCAGCGTGGCCAACACAGCCAGCACGACCGGCACGGCCAGCGCCGACGCTGGCTGGATGGCGCTGCGCGCCAAATACATGGACTGCGTGCAGCGTCATGCCGACGACGGCGTGCCCGGCAACGCGCAGAGCAAGGCGGTGGCGTCGTCGGCGCTGGATGCCTGCAAGGGCGAACTGCAAGTCATGCACGATGCCTTCCGCGACTATCTCAATGCGCAGATGGTGTCGTCGCACGGCAAGTCGGGCGCGCGCCAGGCGGCTGACCGCGTCACCACCGACACGCGCGAAAAGGCGCGCGCCTACCTGGTGCGCTATGTGGACTACGAGCGCTACCAGGCCAAGTCGCACTAAGCGCGACACGCACCAGCACTGCCACGTCTCTGTGGCTTAGAGCACTTCCAGCGACCGCGGGCCGGACGGCGGCGGGAAGATGCGGTCCAACGCGGCCAGTTGCTCAGGTGTCAGGCTGTGCGCCAGCGCGCCGAAGTTCTCGCGCAACCGGTCGCGATGGCTGGTCTTGGGAATGGCGATGATGTCGTCGCGCGCCAGCAACCACGCCAGCGCCACCTGCGCGGGCGTCATACCGCTCTCCTGGGCAAAACGCACCAGCTTCGGATGCCGGGTCAGCCGCGCCTGTTCAATGGGCGAGTACGCCATCACCGGCACGCGGCGCTCACGCAGCCAGGGCAGCAGGTCCCACTCAATGCCGCGCCGGCCGAGGTTGTACAGCAGCTGGTTGACCGCGACCTGATCGCCACCGGGCGCACCCCAGAGTTCTTCCATATCGGACAGGTCGAGATTGCTCACGCCGTAGTGGCGGATCTTGCCTGCGCGCTGCAGGGCTTGCAGGCCCTGTAGGGTCTCTTCCAGCGGGATGCTGCCGCGCCAGTGCAGCAGGTACAGATCGATGCGGTCGGTGCCGAGCCGCTGCAGGCTACGCTCGCACGCGGCAGCAATGCCGCGCCGGCTGGCATTGTGCGGATAGACCTTGCTGACGAGAAACACCTCGTCGCGCCGCCCGGCCATAGCCTCGCCGACGAGCGTTTCGGACAGGCCCTCGCCGTACATCTCTGCCGTGTCGATCAGGCGCAGGCCGAGATCGAGCCCCAGGCGCAGCGTGGCGATTTCCTCGGCGCGGGCGGCGCGGTGCTCGCCCATATTCCACGTTCCCATGCCGAGCGCAGGCACGCGTTCGCCATCGGGCAAGGTGACATGTTTCATGTGTGTGTTCTGGTTGGCGCAGGCGGGTGGCTCAAGGCACCGTTGCGGGTCTCGCAGCCCCCACTCACCCTAGGTAACAACACGTGAATCTACAAGACGCCGTGCGCGTCGGTAAGGGCAGATCCGTCCGGTCAGAACATACGCCGCGCATACCGTGCGGCCCGAACCCGGATCACGCGGGGTTGCCCGTGCGGGCGCCGATATTGGCAACAGCCGACGTCATGCGAGACAATCGCCGCCATCGCCCGACATCTGTCACGAGGAGCCCGCCATGTCTGTCCTGATATTGGGGTTGTTGATCTTCCTGGGTGTGCATTCGATCCGGATCTTTGCAGACGACTGGCGCACCGCACGGATCGCACAGATGGGCGAGAAGGGCTGGAAGGGCGCGTATTCCGTCGCGTCCATCATCGGGCTGGCGTTGGTGATCTGGGGATACGGCATGGCGCGGCACGCGCCGGTCGTGCTGTGGTTGCCGCCGGCATGGGCGCCGCATCTCGCGGGCCTGCTCACACTGGTGGCATTCATCCTGTTTCCGGCCGCGTACGTGCCGGGCACCCACTTCAAGGCGTGGCTCAAGCATCCGCAAGCGCTCAGTGTGGTGCTGTGGGCCTTGGCGCATCTGCTGGCCAACGGCGCGCTGCACGCGGTCGTGCTGTTCGGCGCCTTCCTCGTCTGGGCGCTCCTGACTTACGCGGCTGCGCGACGGCGGGATCGTGTTGCAGGCACGGTCTATCCCGATGGGGCGTTCTCACGTGATGTGATTGCCGTCGTGGTTGGCGCGGTCGCCTGGGTTGCGTTCGCGTTTTATCTGCATGGGTGGTGGATTGGGGTGAGGCCGTTGGGGTGAGGCGATTACCGCTCACTCAACCGCCGCCACAACGTCGTCTTGCTGATCCCCAACGCAGCGCACACCGCGTCCCGATCGCCATCATGCGCCGCCAGCGCGGCGCGAATTTCATCGGCTTCCACACCCCGGCTACGCTCGCGCAACGTCAGCGCGGCCGTCTTGCCCCGCCCTCGCACCTCGAACACCTCCGGCGCAATCACGCGCAGCACGTCATGCGTGATGGCTCCTTCGTCCGCGTCATCCGCGTCCGCCAGCTCCACCGCAATCCGCTCGATCACGCTCTGCAGCTCGCGCACGTTGCCGGGCCAGGTGTAGCGCCGCAGCGGGTCGGCAATGCCGGCCAGCACGCGCGCGGCCACCTCAGTGTTGGGGATGCGCAGCAACAGGCGCGGCTCGCGGCGAGCGGCCTGCACCAAGAGCTCGGCAGCCACGGGCATCACGTCGTCCGGCCGCTCGCGCAGCGGGGGCAGCGCGATGCTGAGGATGTTGAGGCGGTAGTACAGGTCGGCCCGGAAGGCACCGGCTTCCACCGCATCGGTCAACGCGCGGTGCGTGGCCGCCACCACGCGGATGTCCACGCGCGTGGGCTCGGTGGAGCCCAACCGCACCACCTCGCGCTCCTGCAGCACGCGCAGCAGGCGGCTTTGCAGTGGCTGCGGCATCTCGCCAATCTCATCCAGGAACAGCGTGCCCCGGTGCGCGGCTTCGATCAGCCCGGCCTTGCCGCCCTTGCGTGCACCAGTGAAGGCACCTTCTTCGTAGCCGAACAGCTCGCTCTCCAGCAGCGCTTCGGGAAACGCACCGCAGTTGATGGCGACAAACGGAAAGTCGCGCCGCGCGCTCAGTTGATGCATGCCCTGCGCGACCATCTCCTTGCCGGTGCCGGATTCGCCCAGCACCAGCACGGTGGCATCCGACTTGGCATAGCGTCGCACCAGCGTGCGCACGCGCTCAATGGGCGGGGACTCGCCCACCAGATCATCGAGCCGGTAGCGCGCGCTGAACTGCTGCGGGCGCTGGCGTGAGCGCAGCGTGCGGTCCAGCCGCTCCACCGCGCGGGATTCCTGGAAGGTGAAGACGGTGCCTTCGGCCGCATCGCCGCCCGTGCTGGCCAAGGGGCCGCGGTGGATGACGTAGTTCACGCCGCGCACGGTGCCAAGCGTGTCGCCGTCGGCATCGGGCAGCAGGCCCATCAGGTTGGGCGCGATGTCGAGCAGCGGCCGGCCGGCGGCCGCCTTGGCGTCGATGCCGAGCGCAGTGGCCAGGCGCTCGTTGATGGCCTCGACGCGGCCTTGTGCATCCAGCGCGACCACGCCGTCGCGCAGGTGCTGCAGCAGGTTGTCCAGGCGCTGGCGGCGTAGTGCCTCGCGGCGAGTGGCTTGCACCACTTCCAGCGCGGTGTCGAAGGCGGCGCGCACGGAGTCGCGTGAGTACAGGAACACCGCGTTCATGCCGGCCTGCGCGGCCAGGTCCGTCACCAGGCCGGGGCCCACCACGGCGCCCACCCCCCGGTCGCGCAGGTCGAGCACGCAGCTCTCGGCATCCTGGCGCGATGCGTAGGAGGCGAACACCACGTCCATGCCGTACGCGGCGACGAAGCGGCGCACCTCGTCGGGCGTATCGCCGTGGGTGACGAGCGCCACCGATTGCTCCACGCCCGATGCCGTGCGCCGCGCACGGGCCAGCGCGTGCATCACGTCAAAGCCGGTCGGGTTGATGACGACCACGGGCAGCGACAGGCGCGGCTTCAGGTACGCGCCGTTGGAGCCGCCCGCGACCACCACGTCGGGGCGCTCGGGGCCGGCGGTGTCGATCTCGCGCACGATGTCTTCAAAGCCGAGCGTGATGACGCGCAGCTCGGCGCGGTCGTTGTACTCAGCGGCAAGGTCGAGGAACAGGTCGCTCAGGCGGCTGATGCCGCAGGCCCAGACGCGCGGGCGCTGGGCGAGGTCGGGGGTGGCGGTGTTCATGGGGAGGCTCACTGCGGGTACGGCGGTACAGTCATTATGCGCGCAGCGTTTCCCGTTTGAAATTGGAAATTTCATTTCTGAAATTCCATGTGCAGCACGGGCGACCCGGGCTCATTACGAATCAAGGACTTAGCAAGCTTTCCCGGGCTGGCCTGCTTCCTGCAATAAGGGTTCCGATTTCCTGGAGACCCCATGAGCACAACCCAACGTCATCCCACCAGCGCCGGCGCCAAGTTCCGCCAGGCGGTGGCCGAGTCCCAACCGCTGCAGGTGGTGGGCGCCATCACCGCCTACGCCGCCAAGATGGCCGAGCAGACCGGCTTCAAGGCCGTCTACCTGTCGGGCGGCGGCGTGGCCGCCAACTCGCTGGGCATTCCGGACCTGGGCATCAGCACCATGGAAGACGTGCTGATCGACGCACGCCGCATCACCGATGCCGTGCAGATTCCGCTGATGGTCGACATCGACACCGGCTGGGGCGGCGCCTTCAACATCGCGCGCACGGTGCGCTCGTTCATCAAGGCGGGCGTGGCGGCGGTGCATATGGAGGACCAGGTCGGCCAGAAGCGCTGCGGCCATCGCCCCGGCAAGGAAGTCGTGCCCATCGATGAGATGGTCGACCGCGTGAAGGCCGCCGTGGACGCCCGCACCGATGACGACTTCGTCATCATGGCCCGCACCGATGCCGCCGCGTCGGAAGGCATCGACGCCGCCATCGAGCGCGCGGTGGCCTATGTGGAAGCGGGCGCGGACATGATCTTCCCCGAAGCCATGAAGACGCTGGACGACTACCGCCGCTTCAAGGCCGCCGTGAAGGTGCCCATCCTCGCCAACCTGACCGAGTTCGGCAGCACGCCGCTGTTCACCACCGACGAGCTGCGCAGCGCCAACGTGGACATCGCGCTGTACTGCTGTGGCGCGTATCGTGCGATGAACGCGGCCGCGCTCAACTTCTACCAGACGGTGCTGCGCGACGGCACGCAGAAGGCAGCCGTGGAAACCATGCAGACCCGCGCGGACCTGTACCAATATCTCGGCTACCACGCGTACGAAGACAAGCTGGACGCGCTCTTCGCCACGCAGCATGCGGTGCAGAAATAACCCCCGTTAGATCAAGATCATCAGGAGACCCCACATGAGCGAAGCAGACAACAGCACCCCGAACGCCGGTGCCTTCAAGCCGAAGAAGTCCGTGGCCCTGTCGGGCGTGACGGCGGGCAACACCGCGCTGTGTACGGTCGGCCGCACCGGCAACGACCTGCACTACCGCGGCTACGACATCCTCGACCTGGCCGCCGCCTGCGAGTTTGAAGAAGTGGCCCACCTGCTGGTGCACGGCAAGCTGCCGAACAAGGCCGAACTGGCTGCGTACAAGGCCAAGCTGAAGGCGCTGCGCGGCCTGCCCGCCAACGTGAAGGCCGCACTGGAGTGGGTGCCGGCTTCCGCCCACCCGATGGACGTGATGCGCACCGGCGTGTCGGTGCTCGGCACCGTGCTGCCGGAGAAGGACGACCACAACGTACCCGGCGCGCGCGACATCGCCGACCGCCTGATGGCTTCGCTCGGCTCGATGCTGCTGTACTGGTACCACTACAGCCACAACGGCAAGCGCATCGAGGTGGAGACCGATGACGACTCCATCGGCGGCCACTTCCTGCACCTGCTGCACGGCGTGGAGCCGTCCAAGTCGTGGGTCGACGCGATGCACGTGTCGCTCAACCTGTATGCGGAGCACGAGTTCAACGCCTCCACCTTCACCGGCCGCGTGATTGCCGGCACGGGCTCGGACATCTACTCGGCCATCACCGGCGCCATCGGCGCGCTGCGCGGCCCGAAGCACGGCGGCGCCAATGAAGTCGCGTTCGAGATCCAGAAGCGCTACGACACGCCGGACGAGGCCGAGGCCGACATCCGCCGCCGCGTCGAAGCCAAGGAAGTCGTGATCGGCTTCGGCCACCCGGTCTACACGGTCTCGGACCCGCGCAACAAGGTCATCAAGGAAGTGGCGAAGAAGCTGTCGAAGGAAGCGTCCAACACCAAGATGTTCGACATTGCCGAGCGCCTGGAAACCGTCATGTGGGACATCAAGAAGATGTTCCCGAACCTGGACTGGTTCAGCGCCGTGTCGTACCACATGATGGGCGTGCCCACCGCCATGTTCACGCCGCTGTTCGTGATCGCGCGCACGTCCGGCTGGGCCGCGCACATCATCGAGCAACGCATCGACAACAAGATCATCCGCCCGAGCGCCAACTACACCGGCCCGGAAGACCTGAAGTTCGTGCCGCTCGCCAAGCGCCCGTAAAGAAAAAAGGAACGTCAACCCAAACCCAAAGACGGTTTGGCCGTTGACGTTCCTGCCCTTGATGGCGCCTTGAATTTTTGTGAGCGGGCGGAAAAAAGACGGGGAACTGTCTGAGCGAAGCGAGTTTTCCCCGTCTCCGCCCGGTTACAAAAATTCAAGGAGGCGCTTTTGCAACCTCGCGCCATCTCGGGCGCGCCTTTCTTTGCTTACTTTCTTTGGCAAGACAAAGAAAGTGAGTCAGCCCCGGCAGGGGATGAAACAAGGGATGTACCGACACCATGAACACCACCCATCGCAAGCCCCTCCCCGGCACATCGCTGGACTACTTCGACGCCCGCGAAGCCGTAGAAGCCATCGCACAAGGCACCTACGACAAACTCCCCTACACCTCCCGCGTACTGGCCGAGAACCTGGTACGCCGCTGCGACCCCGCCACCCTCACCGCTTCGCTCAAGCAACTGATCGAACGCAAGCGCGAGCTGGACTTCCCGTGGTTTCCGGCACGTGTGGTCTGCCACGACATCCTGGGCCAGACCGCGCTGGTCGACCTCGCCGGCCTGCGCGACGCGATTGCCGACCAGGGCGGCGACCCAGCCAAGGTCAACCCGGTGGTGCCGGTGCAATTGATCGTCGACCACTCACTGGCGGTGGAATGCGGCGGCTTCGACCCCAATGCCTTCGCCAAGAACCGCGCCATTGAAGACCGCCGCAACGAAGACCGCTTCCACTTCATCGACTGGACCAAGCTCGCGTTCAAGAACGTCGACGTGATCCCGGCAGGCAACGGCATCATGCACCAGATCAACCTGGAGAAGATGTCGCCGGTGATTCAGGCGCACGACGGCGTGGCGTATCCCGACACCTGCGTCGGCACCGACAGCCACACGCCACACGTCGATGCGCTGGGCGTGATCGCCATCGGCGTGGGCGGGCTGGAGGCGGAGAACGTGATGCTCGGCCGCGCATCGTGGATGCGCCTGCCGGACATCGTGGGCGTGGAGCTGACGGGCCAGCGCCAGCCCGGCATCACCGCCACCGACATCGTGCTGGCGCTGACCGAATTCCTGCGCAAACAGAAGGTGGTGGGCGCATACCTGGAGTTCTATGGCGAGGGCGCCGCGCGCCTGACACTGGGCGATCGCGCCACCATCTCCAACATGGCGCCCGAGTACGGTGCGACGGCTGCCATGTTCTCGATCGACAACCAGACGCTCGACTACCTGCGCCTGACCGGCCGCGGCGACGAGCAGGTCGAGCTGGTCGAGACGTATGCCAAGGCCGCAGGCCTTTGGTCCGACACACTCAAGCATGCGGAATACGAACGCGTGCTGCGCTTCGACCTGTCGAGCGTGGTCCGCAACATGGCCGGCCCGTCCAACCCGCACGCACGCGTGGCAACGGCGGACCTCGCCGCCAAGGGCATCGCCGGCCAATGGGAAGAGACGCCGGGCCAGATGCCGGACGGCGCCGTCGTCATCGCCGCCATCACGAGCTGCACCAACACCAGCAACCCGCGCAACGTGATCGCCGCCGCGCTGCTGGCACGCAATGCCAACCGCCTCGGCTTGGTTCGCAAGCCGTGGGTGAAGAGCTCGCTCGCTCCGGGCTCCAAGGCCGTCGAACTGTATCTGGAAGAGGCTGGGCTGAAGGCCGAGCTGGAGACCCTCGGTTTCGGCATCGTCGCGTTTGCCTGCACCACCTGCAACGGCATGAGCGGCGCGCTGGACCCGAAGATCCAGCAGGAGATCATCGACCGCGATCTGTACGCCACCGCCGTGCTGTCGGGCAACCGCAACTTCGATGGCCGCATCCACCCGTATGCCAAGCAGGCCTTCCTCGCCTCGCCGCCGCTGGTGGTGGCCTATGCGATTGCCGGTACGGTGCGCTTCGACATCGAGCGCGACAGCTTCGGCACGGACGCCAACGGCAAGCCCATCACGCTGAAGGACCTGTGGCCGAGCGATGACGAGATCGACGCCATCGTGCGCGCCTCGGTCAAGCCGGAGCAGTTCCGCAAGGTGTACATCCCGATGTTCGACCAGCGCAGCGAATCGTCTGCCAGCGTGAGCCCCCTGTACGACTGGCGTGCGCAGAGCACCTACATCCGCCGCCCGCCGTACTGGGAAGGCGCGCTGGCGGGTGAACGCACGCTCCAGGGTCTGCGCCCGCTGGCTGTGCTGGGTGACAACATCACGACCGACCACCTCTCGCCATCCAACGCCATCCTGGCCAGCAGCGCCGCCGGCGAATACCTCGCCAAGATGGGCTTGCCGGAAGAGGACTTCAACTCGTACGCCACGCACCGCGGCGACCACCTGACCGCGCAGCGCGCGACGTTTGCCAACCCGACGCTCATCAACGAGATGGCCGTGGTGGATGGCGCGGTGAAGAAGGGTTCGCTGGCGCGCATCGAGCCCGAGGGCCGCGTCACGCGCATGTGGGAAGCGATCGAGACCTACATGGAACGCAAGCAACCGCTAATCGTCGTTGCCGGCGCCGATTACGGCCAGGGCAGCTCGCGCGACTGGGCCGCCAAGGGCGTGCGCCTGGCCGGCGTGGAAGCCATCGTGGCCGAAGGCTTCGAGCGCATCCACCGCACCAACCTGATCGGCATGGGCGTGCTGCCGCTGGAGTTCAAGCCGGGCACTACGCGCCTGACGCTGGGCATCGACGGCACCGAAACCTATGACGTGATCGGCGCGCGCAAGCCGCGCGCGGACCTGACGCTGGTGATCCATCGCAAGAACGGCGAGCGTGTAGAAGTGCCGGTCACGTGCCGCCTGGACAGCGACGAGGAAGTGTCGATCTACGAAGCGGGCGGCGTGCTGCAGCGCTTTGCGCAGGACTTCCTGGAATCGAATAAGGAGGCCGCATGACGCATCCGGCGCAGATCAAGATCCCCGCCACCTACATTCGTGGCGGCACCAGCAAGGGCGTGTTCTTCCGCCTGCAGGACCTGCCGGCCGCCGCGCAGCAGCCCGGCGCTGCACGCGACGCACTGCTCATGCGCGTGATCGGCAGCCCCGACCCGTATGGCAAGCAGATCGACGGCATGGGGGGCGCCACGTCCAGCACCAGTAAGACTGTCATCCTCGCCAAGAGCACGCGGCCGGACCATGACGTCGACTACCTGTTCGGCCAGGTCTCGATCGACAAGCCGTTTGTGGACTGGTCGGGCAACTGCGGCAACCTCTCTGCCGCCGTGGGCCCGTTCGCCATCAGCAACGGCTTGGTCGATGCGAGCCGTGTGCCGCACGACGGCGTGGCCATCGTGCGCATCTGGCAGGCCAACATCGGCAAGACCATCGTCGCTCACGTGCCCATCAGCAACGGCGCGGTGCAGGAGACGGGCGACTTCGAGCTGGACGGCGTAACCTTCCCGGCTGCCGAAGTACAGCTCGAATTCCTCGACCCGGCTGCGGATGAAGACGGTGACGGCGGCGGCGCGATGTTCCCCACCGGCAACCTCGTCGACGACCTGGAGGTGCCCGGCGTGGGCACGCTCAAGGCGACGATGATCAACGCGGGCATCCCGACCATCTTCGTGAACGCCGAGGCGATCGGCTACACCGGCACCGAGCTGCAGGACGCGATCAACAGCGACGTGAAGGCGCTGGCGATGTTCGAGACCATCCGCGCGCACGGCGCGGTGCGCATGGGCCTCATCAAGAACCTCGACGAGGCGGCCACGCGGCAGCACACGCCCAAGGTGGCGTTTGTGGCGCAGCCTAAGGACTACGTTTCGTCGAGCGGCAAGAAAGTTGGCGCGGGCGATGTGGACCTGCTCGTGCGCGCCATGTCGATGGGCAAGCTGCACCACGCGATGATGGGCACGGCTGCGGTGGCGATCGGCACGGCAGCGGCCATTCCAGGCACGCTGGTCAACCTCGCGGCCGGTGGTGGCGAGCGCAACGCGGTGCGCTTCGGCCACCCGTCCGGCACGCTGCGCGTGGGCGCCGAGGCCAAGCAGGTGGACGGTGAGTGGACCGTCACCAAGGCCATCATGAGCCGCAGCGCGCGCGTGCTGATGGAGGGCTGGGTGCGCGTACCGGGCTGACGGGGCTGACCGGGCGCGTAGCCCCATCAGCCCGCCACGTCAGGCGAGCGCTCAGCGCTTGCCGCTGACCTGGTCCATGGTCTGGATCAGGTCGGCCAGCGTCTGCTTGCAGGTGGCAGCGTCGGGCTTGCCGGCGCGCAAGGCTTCCAGCGCGCGGTCGATGGCCTTGTCGACACGATGCCAGTCCGATGCGGCGCGCGGCTTGAGACCGGCCTCCGCGCTGTCCCACGAGACTTCCAGATCCTTGATGCGGGTCTTGGCGCCGGCCAGGTCGCCCTTGTCGACGATGGTCGCCGTGTCGACGGCGATGGCGCGGAACGCACCCAAGTCGCCCAGCGCGGACGGCGTGGCCGCATGGGCCGTCTCGATGGGGCTAAGGTTGAGCGCCGAGACATGGCCGGCGGCCGCCATGAACAGGACGAGCCCTGCGGCTGCGAGCGACGGGGTGAGCTTGTTGAACTTCATGACATCTCCTTTGGGTGATGGGAAGCGAAGGCTTCGGGATTAAGCGGCCGAGACGGCGGGAGCGGCACGGTCCGCGCTGCGCTGGGCGAATGCCACCAGCACGACGATGACCGCCAGGAAGACGACGCTGGTCAGCATGGCGCCGAGCCCAAGGCCGCCGTAGGTCTGCGACTGCGATAGGAAGTCACCCAGCGCGGCGCCCAGCGGGCGGGTGAGGATGTAGGCGATCCAGAACGCGAACACCTTGTTCGCGCCCAGCCAGTACGCCAGCGCTGCCAGCGCGATGAGTGCTCCGAACACGACGATGCCGAGTTGGAACCCCAGGCCAAGCGCCTCTGTGGCGAGGTCGCCAGCGGCGGTGCCCAATGCAAACGTGCACAGGATGGCCGCCCAGTAGAACAGCTCGCGCCGGCGGGTATCGATCGCCTGGATGGAAAGCGTCCGCTCGATCCGATACCAGACCGCGAACACCGCAATCAGCAGCACGCTGAAGACGGTCGTACTCACGTAGAGGCTCACACCCAGGCGGTCGGTCAGCATGTCGGTGATCTGCGTGCCCACCACGCTCACGAGCACGACTGTCAGCCAGTAGAGCCACGGCACATAGCGCCGCGCCCGCACCTGAGCTGCAAGCGCGATCGCCAACAACGTCGCCATCGCTCCGCCGGTGATGGCCGTGCCCAGGCCGACGTTGACGGCAAGAAAGTCCGCGCCGGTCTCGCCCACCGTGGTCGACAGGATCTTGATGATCCAGAACCCCAGGGCAACCTGCGGCACCTTGTTGAGCAAGCCGGGCAGCTCGCGTGTCGGTCGTGCATCCATATGGCTCTCCAAAAGAAAATTTCAGGCAGCGGCGGTCAATAGCGCTCGCGTACGTTGTCGTGGTCCAGTTTGTCGATGGCGGCAGACAGCACCCGCCCGCTGTTGGCGTCGACCCTAACGTCGAAGGCGCGGCCGCCCTTGGCGACCTCGACGTCGTAGACCCAGCCGGCACTTGCGCGCTCCAGCCGTGCGCGCAGCGCGCGACCCTGCAGGTGCTGCTCCGCGATGGTGACCGCCTGCGCGAGGGACGTCCCGGTCGGTTCCGCCGACAGCGCATCCGCCTCCAGGCCCAGGCCTCGTGCGCCAAAGGCGGCGGTGCAGACTGCCGTGACCGTCAGGGCAAGCAGCGCGAGCGTGAATTTGAAGTGGCGGAGCATCGTGTCGTCCAACGGCAGAAGTGCTGACCGACACAGACTAGGCAGGCAGACTTAGATGCCCCTGAGGGGCGCAGGCAAGCGCCGCAGAAGTGGTATCTGCGTTGCCGAAAAAAGAAAAAGCCGTTCAGCGCGAAGCATGAACGGCCGGATGGCGAGCCGGCGTGGCCGGCCCGTTCTCGTTTGCAGGCTCAGTGATGCACCGCGCCGCCCAGCGCGCCACCCACGGTGGTCAACGCGCCGCCGACTGCGCCCGTCACCGGTGCCAGCGGGGTGGCCCCACCCGTGGAGGTCAGCGTCGAACCCACGCTGGTGAGCAGCGAACCGACCGGTGCCGTCACGCTGGCGACCGGGTTGGCGCCAGCGCCACCGGTTGCGCCACTCAGTGCGCTGGTCACCGGCGCCAGCGGGCTGCCGCCAGTGGTGCCGCCGAGCGCGCCCGTCACACTACCCAGCGGATTGCTGCCGCCTGTTGCGCCACCCAGCAGACCAGTGATCGGTGCCAGCGGGCTGCCCGACGTGCCGCCGGCCGGCGTGGACAGCGCACCGCCCAGTGCCGCCACCGTATTGCCCGTGGCAGTCACCACATTGCCGAGGCCCGACACGACCGGCGTGTTGGTGCTGCTGAGCGACGTACCGGCATTCGCCACGCCACCGCCCACGGTCTGCAGCAGGTTGGTCGCGGGTGCGCCAATGCCGGTGGCGTTGCCCAGCGTTTGCGTGGCGCTCGTGACCTGCGAGGTCAGCGGCACCACCGCCGTGCTGAGTTGCTGCGTGAGCTGCTCCACCGGGCCGGTCGACAGCGCATTGCCCAGCGTACCGCCCGCGTTGGCCACCGCCTGCCCCACCTGCGAGACCGCCCCGCCCACCGGCGTGGTGACCGGCGACAGCGGCTGCAGCGGGCCGGTGCCCAGGCTGTTCACCAGGCCGCCCGTGGCGGTGACGGTGTTACCGACGTCCGTGACGATATTGCCGGTGCTCGACACCGTGGTGCCGACCGGGTTGGGGGTCGCGCCCATGCTGCCCAGGCCCGATTGCACACCGGTGCCGGCGGCCGAGACGGTGGCGCCCAGGTTGTCCACCACGTTGCCCAGCGCGGACTGCGTGCCGCTCGGCGCACCCGGCACGTTGGCGCTGGAGATGGCCGCGCCCAGACCGCTGACCGTACCGCCCGCCGCGTCGATCACGCCGCCGCTCTTGTTCAGGACCGTGCCGGTGGGCGTCGTGGATGCCGTTGAGGCGGTCCCGCCCGAACCAGCACCGCTGCCGCTACCACTGCCGGAACCTGAACCACCCGAGCCGGAACTGCCGCCATTGCTGGCCGACGATCCACTGCCGCCAGAACCGTTGCTGCCGGACCCGCTGCCGCCGGAGCTGCTGTTGCTGGCTGTCGAACCGGAGCCGCCGCCGGTGGTGCCGCTGGCATCACCCGAGCCGGTGCTGGCGCAGCCGCCCAAAATCAACAGGCCGGCAAGCGTGGCCGAAATCAGTGTGGCGCGATGGATGGTTTTCATGTTTAGGCTCCCGTTCTGAGGAAAGTGCCTGATGGGACCTCGCCCGGCTTTCCCTCAATCGATTTTCGAATGCGCTGCCGATTTCTTTTGTGATCGGCATTGGGCGCAGTCTATTTAGCGGTTGCCGTTTAATTGCAAACCTTTACAAACGCCGGGAGTCCTTATTTGGCGCCAGCTTGTCGCCGCGAAAATGGAAACATCCTGGCGCCGTCGCCACGCAAACGTTGGCAGATACGGGAAATCGACAAATGGCACCGAGACCGCCCTCAAATGCCGGCGCAAAATTAACCAATATGCGTTAGTTGCGTGCGATGAAATGCCACCGATGGTTTACCCATATGCGGGGTTTCCCCGGTCTCATTCAGAAGAAAACCTCTATTTATTCTGGCGAATATTCAGCGCATTCGCGGTCGATAAAACACCGCCATAAAGCTCAGATTGGCCATGGCATTACGTTCCGCATTGCGTTTCAAACATATTCGGGCGCGCGCTCTGCTCACTGGCCGGCGCTTGCCTGGCTCACGCTGCTCGGCAGGGCCGCAAAATCCTCGCTCCGGCTGATGCCCTGCAGCGCCTGCAGCAGCGGCTCGGGCGGGCAGGTCAGCTTGCGCCGGCTCAGGTCGAGCCAGCCCGCGGTGGACGTGACGCGCGCCACCAGCCTGCCGTCGCGCAGGAAGTCGTTGCGCAGCACCATGCGGCTGCCGTCGTCCGACAGCCCGGCCAGCGTCAGGCGCACGATCATGCGATCCAGCAGGTGCAGCTCGCGGAAGTATTCAATCTCATCCTTCATCACCACCGGGCCGATCCGCAGCCGCATGAACTCGGCCATTGGAAAGCCCTGCGACGCGAAGTACAGCATCCGCACATCGGCCGACTTGTCGAGGTACGCCGTGTTCTTCATGTGCGAGTTGAAGTCCATGTCGCCCCAACCGGCGAACAGTTCCTGCTCAAACATCGTGCGGCTCCTGTGTTGTGGAATCCCGCACCGGGTCCGCTGCCAGACGGCTGCGGAGCGGGGGGTGAAGTCACGTCGCGGTCAGACAGTGGCCAGCGTGTTCTTCAGGCCCAGCACCTCGATCGGCGCGATCTCGGGTGCCTTGGCCAGCAGCTCAGGCGCGTTGGCCATCAGCGCCTGGGCGATGGGGCCGTTCAGGTGGGCCTGGCGGTCGGCCTCGGTGGCAAAGGCATCGAAGATGCCGAAGGTGGTGGGCGACAGCCGCAGGGCAAACCAGATGGGCGTGGTGACTTCCTGGTTGGCCATCTCCAGCCCGGCAGCGAGAAAGTCTGCCAAGGCCTGCTCCTTGCCCGGCTTGGCTTCCAGCTTGGCGAACAGTGCGTGTTTGATCATGTCGGTTCTCCTGGTGCCGTGCGGGAAGTCCGCGCGGTTGGTGACACTTTACAAACCGGCCGCCCAGAGAAATACTGTCCCGATTGACAACTTTGATACCGATCCTGCCATGCAGATCGCCGTGCTCGCCCTGGAGGGCGTATTCGATACCGGCTTGGCCACGGTGCTCGATGCCTTCGCGACCGCCAACGAGCTGGCGCGGGTGGCGGGCATCGACATCCCGCCCTTTGATGTGCGCCTGGCGGGTGTGCGGCCGCAGGTGCGCAGCGGCCTGGGGCTGCAGGTGCCGGTGTGCGAGGTGGCGCAGGTTCCCGCCCCCGCGTGGGTGATCGTGCCGGCCATCAGCACCAAGATGCCCGAGGTGCTGGTGCCGGCGCTGGCGCGCGACGACGTGGCGGACGCGCTGCCGGTGCTGCGCGCGTGGGCAGACGGCGGCGCGCGCATGGGCGCGGCCTGCATCGGCACCTTCGTGCTGGCGGAAACCGGCCTGCTGGACGGCCACGAGGCCACCACCACGTGGTGGCTGACGCCGCTGTTCCGCCAGCGCTATCCGGCGGTCAAGCTCGATGCGCACCGCATCGTTGTGCCCAGCGGCAGCGTACTGACGGCGGGCGCCGCGCTCAGCCACATCGACCTGGCCCTGTGGCTGATCCGGCAGAGCAGCCCGGAGTTGTCGGCGCTGGTGGCGCGCTACCTGATCTTCGACACGCGGCCGTCGCAATCGGCCTACGTGATTGCCGACCACCTCACGCACGCCGACCCGCTGGTGGAGCGCTTCGACCGCTGGGTGCGTGAGCGCCTGGACACGGCCATCACACTGGATGCCGCCGCCGAGGCGCTGGCCACCAGCAAGCGCACGCTGTCACGCCGTCTGAACGACGTGCTGGGCAAGACGCCCATCGCCTACATCCAGGACCTGCGCATCGAGCGCGCGGTGCACCTGCTCAAAACCAGCAAGCACAGCGTCGACCGCATCGCCGAGCAGGTCGGCTATGCCGACGGCGTGACGCTGCGCGCGCTGCTGCGCAAGCGGCTGGGCAAGGGTGTGCGCGAACTGCGCGCGGGGTGAGGCAAGCAGGCGCCTAGGCCGGCTCTTGCCGCTGCAGGCGCGTCAGGTGAAACGACTGCCGCCGCTCGAACCCCATCCGCTCATACAAGCCGAACGCCCCGCTGTTGTGGTCGAGCACGTGCAGGAATGGCGTCTGCCCGCGCTGCCCGATCTCGTTCTGCAGGATGCGGATGAGCCGGTTGGCGATGCCACGGCCACGGTACGCATCGTCGACGCAGACCGTGCTGATCTCGACATAGCCGCCTATGCGCAAGCGCTCGCCGGCCATGGCGATCAGCTTGCCGCCATCACGCAGGCCGATGTAGTTGCCCATCGTGTGCGTGCGGACCTTGAACGGGCCGGGCTCGGTCCGCCGCGTGAGGTCGAGCATGTCGGCCGCGTCGGCATCGCCCAGGCGCACGATGTCTGCCGACTCGACCGGCCAGTGCGCGCCATGGGGGGCCATCAATTGATGCAGGACGCCAGGCCGCGCAACGTGCAGCCCCGGCAGCTCCCCGACGGGCGCCAAGGTCCAGACGGTGACTTGGCCGCCCGGTTCGATCAGCCGCTGCAGTTCCTGCCAGGCGGCTGGGCTGTCTTCGGCCACTGCAGCGAACTGGGCGACGTCCGGCCGGTAGCGGCAGGCAAGCGCGCCGCCTTGGCGCAGATGCTGGTGTTCAGTGGCCAGAGCGGACCAGATAGGGGTGTCGAGGGGGTGTTGGGCGGAGGAAGACATGGTCTATCGGCTTGGCAGCGGATGCATTGGATGATCAGCCCATGATGAAGATGGTGCGGATGCGAGCGCCTAGTACGTCAAACCGCACATACCTGGTTTCATCGAGCACGTAGCGATGGGACTGGAAACCGGGGGGTGCGACCGGGCCCATGCTGGGCAACGGCTCACCCAGACGGGCACGCAGCGTGCCCGCGTCGTCACCAACGCGGATGCCCTTGATCTCGCCAGCATAGGGCGCATCAACGCGCACGGTATACACCCGGCCGTTCTGATCGAAGAATACCCAGATGCCTTTGTCCACCAGGTGCAGCGAGGTCTTGCCGGCGTTCATGTCGGGCACGTTTGCAGGCAAGGTCGACGGGCGCGACACCGGCATCGGATCGACGCCGGTTTTCAGGACAGACTTGACGGTGTTAACGCTGTCGCCCATATGGATATCCAAAGCAGACACGCTGCCACCGGCGTAGACCGGCGCTGGCGCTGGCATTGTCACGGGCGCTGGTGTCGCGCCCGGCGACTGGCTAGCGCCCGCCGGCGGAACCCGGGCAATACCGGCGTCAGAAGCCGGAGCGGTGTCCGCAAACGCGGTCTTGATCAGCGGCCAATACACCTCACCCCAATTCCGCAGCTTTTCAATGTAGGCCGCCTTCTCCGGGAAGCGCTTGACGTTCGAGCTGTGCCAATCCGAATCTCGGAACGACACTGCCGTACCCGTGGCAATGCCCTCGGCTTCCGGACTGAACAGATAGGACACCTCAAGAAACCCCCACTTTTCAGCCCGGCCAAACTGAACGCCCACCAGATCCTGCGGATATGAGACCCCCTTGGCGGCCATGTCACCCGCGGCAGCGCGGTCGATCACATTCATCTGGATGCCGCGATCCGCCCACTGCTGCCAGGGCGGCGTGTAGTAGTTGAAGACAAACCAACAGGCCTCATGGTCCTGCGGGACAATCGCCTCGACATACGTGTAGCTATTGTTCGGCTCGCCCACTTTGCAGCGCTTGAGCTCGGGAAATCCTGCACCGGGATTGGCCTTGCTACGCAGGGCGGTCACCCGGATCGCTCCGGTCAGGTGCTTGTGCTCGACACGACCAAAGAAATAGGCCATACCGGTCGCGGTCGGGATGGTGATGCTGGTATTCGACAGCATGGCCCAGTTGCCCGCAGGCAGCGGCAATTTGTATCCATTCACGACTACCGAACCGCTGTAGGTCCGACCGAGCAGGGCATTGTCGATGCCGGTGCCATTCCCGGCAGCATTCGCACCACCCGCATTGGCCAGCGAGATATCGGCGTTGCGGGGCGCCGGGTCAGCCAACCTAGCCGCCTTTTGCGTGAGGGGTGGCGCAACAGTGGCCACAGCTTGAGCCGGCACGCGTTGCCGCGCGACAGTGGGGCCGCCAGCCGGCTGCTGTACCGCAGCCGCAGCCGGCAGCGGCGCCACATTGGCGGTCGCCATCGTTGATGTTGATTGCGGCACATACGTTGCCGCCTGCGATGGAAGCTGGCCGACACTCGGCGCATCTTCCTTGCGCTGCGCCAGGAAAAGTCCGGAAAGCAACGTCAGCAGCAATGCCGACAGCAGGCAGAATCGCCAAAGCCCGGCCCGTGCCCACAGCGTGCGAAAAGCCCCCGGCGGCTGAACGCTTTGCATCATGCGGCAGACCGCAACGGCTTCGCGACGACGACTCCATCGTGCATCATCAGCATCACCCGGTTGTGCCCTTGCTGCTTGGCGTCGATCAGGGTATCGGCGATGCCCTCCTCAACGGCGCGCACCAGATCGCGCGACGAGCTGCCGGTTCCGAGGCGCTTCTGCCGACGCATGATGTCGAGCAGGATCTCCGGGTCAATGCCGTTCTGCGAGATCTCCAGCCCGTATCCACGGATCATGGCTTCGATCTCCAGCGCGGTCACCCGTGCGATGTCCAGCCCCGACAGCGGCTTGAAGACAAAGATGCGGTCGATGCGGTTGAGCACTTCCGGTGCAAACCCGGCCTCGCGCAACGCAAGGCTGGAGGCACGGCGCAATTCGTCCGGCTGGTTGGCCAGCGACTGGCTCAGCCCTTGCAACACGTCCGTGGCCGCGTTGGTGGTCAGGACAAAGATTGCGCCAGTGGTGGACACCTGCTGGCCATCGGAGGCCTCGGTAATGAAACCGTCGTTCCACGCGGTCAGGAAATTCTTGTGGACTTCCGGGTGGGCCTTCTCGATTTCATCAAGCAACACCACGGCGTCTGGCGTGTCGCGCAGTGCGCCGGTCAACTTGCCATAGGTGTCCGAACCAACATAGCCCTTGGACGAGCCGAACAGCTGTGTCGCGCCGTGGCTGCCGCTGGCGAACTGTGTCATGTCGAAATGCAGCAGCTTGCGCTGCAGCTCGGCGGCCAGGCACTTCGCCAGGTATGTCTTGCCGGTGCCGGGCGGGCCCGCCAGCAGGAACACGCCCACCGGCTTGCCACGCAGCTTGAGCGCGAGCCGCCGCCGGATCTGCGCAGCCATGTCATCGCACACCGCGTCCTGGCCCACGACCTTGCCCTTGAGCGCGCGGGCCAACTCCTCCGCATCGATGAAGACCGCTTCCGGCTCCTGGGCCAGCTTGTCTTCCAGCGCCTGTCGGTTGGTCAGGCGATCGAGAATATCCATGAAAAAGCCCCCTCTGCCCGTATCGGTCTGTTGATTGCGCTGTCGTTCGTGAAAGAGGCCCGCCAGGGTCAGGAACCAGAAGCACGCCGCGCCTCCTGCAATCCACCACGCGTGGGCCCCTAGGAAATCGCCCAACTCATGCAGCGAGCGTCCAAGCGCGCTGCCCGACGGGCCATGCTGTGACCAGAACTGGGCCACCGCAACGATGGCGACCACAAGAAATGTTACCGGCATCAAGCGAGAGGCCGTTGCAACCAGCCAGCGCATCAGTTCACCCTGACGTTGAGGCTAAGCACCTGGCCGACACTCATGATCGGCAGAATCGCCTGAGTCGCGCCCGAGGCCAGCCCTACCGTCACGCCACCGCCCTCGCCGTCGCGCACACCGGTAATGCGGACATGCCCGTCGGCAGGCACCGGAATTGCAAAGGTCATGGGCTGCTTCTTGAGCACCACGGTACGGGAATAGCCTTGGCTGTCGATGCGGACGACGTCGCCGTCTTCGGCATCGGTATCCCACAATGTCACCCATGCAAGCCGCCGCGAAGACGGATGCGCCGGCAGCGCGTCCGGCACAGGCTGCTGCACCGGACGCGGGGCAGCCTGCGCTTGGACTGGAGCGGCCTGGGCCGAAGCGGCGTTGGCATTGGCACTTGCGTTGAGGTCGGCTTGCAGGGCCACCTGTGCCGCAGGAGGCAATGCCATCGACTCGACAGCCTTGGGCTCGTCGGATAGTGGAACAACGGCCAAATCGACCGTGCCAAGCGTGGCAAAACTCGCTGCGCGCGCTTGCTGCTGGGCATTGCTCAGATGATCGCCGGAGGCGTGGATACCCAATAAGCCACCGCCGGAATAAATCGATGCTGCGCCACCGACGCCGCCAACGATCAAAATGGCAGCCAATAATGATTGGGCCAAAATGGAGAGCGAGGAATGGCTCTTGCGTTGAGCCTTCGGCTCTGGCTTTGGCTGGGCCAACCTGGGCGCATGGTTCATTGTGAGACGGACCAGCCCGCCGAGGCTGGGCCGATGCTTTCTTTCATTTCCCTGAATGTGCAGGCATCTTAACGTAAAAATTGGTGATATCGACCGATCACAACAGAGGGTTGTTTTACACAAACACTTCGGTCAGAAGCGTTGAAAACCAACTTGGCGGATGCCGATCAATCCTCGGCACCCGTCGAGCTAACGGTACAGACGCACGCGATAAACCGTACGCTCAACGCCCCACACGCAGAGCGGCCACCTCCGCCCGCCACTGCACAAACCGCTGCGCACGTGCGACCGCATCACCGTCGTCGCGCCCGTAGCGCAGCGCGACATAGCCGGCGGCCACGCGGCGCAAGGCCTCGGCCGCCTGCGGAAACTGCGCGGCCGCGCGCTCGGCATAGGCCACCGGCCCTTCCGCTGCGCCGCGCGCACAACCGTGCCGCGCCAGCCGGTCGCATACGCGCTGCCATTGCGCCTGCACCGGGTCCGGCTTGGCCGGCCGCTGCTGCCACAGCAGCGGCAGCGCGGCCAGCAGGAACAGGCCCGACACGGCCCACAACACCGCGCGTGGGTCAGCGGCATCCAGCCCCAGCCAGGCGAACAGTTCAGCCTGGCGGTTGCGGTCATAGCCGAGCACCCAGCGGTTCCAGCCGCTGATCAGGCCATCGAGCCCCCAGCGCACACTGCGCAGCCAGGTGGGCTCCTCCACGCGGCGCGAGTGGAATTCGCTGGCGGGCACGGCGGCCGCCAGGCCGCGTTCGACGCGCTGCGGCGCGACGGCGGCGGTCGGGTCCACGCGCACCCAGCCGCGCCCCTGCAGCCAGACCTCGGCCCAGGCGTGCGCGTCGGACTGGCGCACGATCACATCGCCGCTCACGGCATTGACCTCGCCGCCCTGATAGCCGACCACCACGCGCGCCGGCACGCCTGCGGCGCGCATCAGGAAAACGAAGCTGCCCGCGTAGTGCTCGCAAAAGCCGCGATGCGTGCGGAACAGGAAATCGTCGATCTGCGCGCCCTGCAGCGGCTCGGGTTCGAGCGTGTAGGCAAAGGGCGCGCTGCCGAACAGCTTGAGGGCCGCGGTTACACGATCCACGGGCGGCAGGTCCGCCCACTTGGCCGCCAGCGCGCGCGTCTGCGGGTTGCCCGGCGGCAGCACCAGCGCGGTCTGCTGCGTCTGGGGGTCGAGCGCTTGCGCATCGTCGGTCGCCGCCCTGTTCGGCAGGCGTGAACGCGCGTGATAGCGGATGCGCTGCTCGACCGGCTGCGCACCCAGGAACTCCGCGTCGACACTGCGCCCGATGCCGTCGTGCGCATCAATCGACACGCCGCGATCGAGCGCGAACAGCCAGCGCTGGTGCGTCGCCTCGAGCGTGACGTGGTAGTCGACCATGCCCGCTGCGCCGCCGGCCGCGCTCGCAGAATCGGGTACGCCCCCCGGCGCGGGGCGTTGCCGCGTCGACCACGGTGACCAGGTCTTCCCATCGAAGCGGCCCAGCACGATGCCGCGCCAGTACAGTTGGCCGAGCGGCGGCGTGGGGCCGGCGAAGTCGGCGCGGAAGGCGAGATCGTCCGACAGGATCAACTGGCCGATCGAGCCCGGCGCCATGGTGTCGGACAGGCCGCTGGTGGCCGTGTCGGCGCTTTGCGGCAAGCGCCACAGCGGATGGTCCAGGCGAGGAAACAGCAGGAACAGCACGGCCGCAAACGGCAGGCCCATCGTCGCCAGCCGCGCCAGCATCCGCGCGGGCGAGAGCCGCGTGCGCGCCTGCGGGTGCAGCAGCAGCATCCAGTTGTAAAGCAGCAGCGCGAGGGAGGCCAGCAGCGTCGCCGCCAGCCACGGCGGCTGGTCGAACAGCGTCTGCGACAGCAGCAGGAAGCAGCACAGCTGCGTCACCAGCACACCGTTGCGCACCGTGTGCGATTCCATCAGCTTGAGCACGAGAAACGCGCCCAGCAGCGCCACCGACAGGTCGCGGCCGAGATTGCCGCCGGTGCGCAACGCCAACGCCACCGTCGCGGCCAGCACGGCGATGCCCACGGCGCCCAGCAGCCACTTGCCCGGCAGCGGCGCGCGCCGCACCCACAGCAGCAGGCGCCACAGCAGCAGCACGCCGAACACGCCGCACGTCACCAGCGGCAGGCTGCGCAGCAGCGGTGCCAGCACCAGCGCGAGCTGGGCGATCAGCCAGCCGTGCTCGCGGTGGGTGAGCGCGCGGGTGGAACCGAAGGCCGCACTCATACCTCGTTCTCCGGCATGGGCGCCCTGCCCCACAGCGCCAGCGCCTGCAGGCAGGCATCGCGGTGCGCCGGGCCGCGTGCGGGGCCGATGGAGAGGCCGGGCAGCGTCAGCGTGTATTCGAGTTCGTCGCCAGCGGGGCTGGTGTGCTCGGCGGCCAGCACCCAGGCGCACAGGCGCGACAGGCGTGCCTCGGGGTCCAGCGATGGCGGCATCGCGTCCCACGCCAGCACGCACTGTGCATAGTGGACCTGCTGGCCGCTGCGGCTCATCCACGTGTCGAGCCGCGCGCTGTGCTTCCAGGCGATGCTGCGCAGCGGGTCGCCGGGGCGGTAGGGGCGCAGTTGGTCGGCGGCTTCTTCGACATGGGTGCGGGCGGCGCGCTGGGCGTCTTCCTCGCCGGGGTCGGGCGCGAAGGCAGCGGGCAGCGGCGGCGCGGTGGCTTCGGGCGCGGGATAGACCAGCAGCGTGAGTGGCGCATCGGCATAGCTCCATGCGCGAAACAGGCCAAGCGGAAAGCGCGTCGACACCGTCAGGCGCGGCAGCCGGAACCAGCCGCGCGGCTGCGCGCCGAACGACAGCGCCGCCACCGTGCCGTCCTGCGCGTCGAGCGAAGACTCGGTGGGTGCGGCCTCACGCGCGGTGGTCTCCACACCCACGCGGGCCCAGGCGGTGGCGTTGCCCAGCGCCACGTTCACGTTGACGGCGTGGCCGGCAAACACCGCCTCGCCCGTCGCGCCACGCACCTCCAGGTCGACCAGGTTGCGATGGGTCTGCCACATGGCGGACGCGCCCACGCCGGCCAGCACAAAAGTCAGCAGAAAGCCGAGGCTGACGTTGTAGTTGAGCGAGGTCACCAGCATCACCATCAGCAGCAGCGCAAAGCCGAAGCCGGTGGCGGTGGGGAGGATGTAGACGTGGTTGCGGTCGATCCGGATCTTGCCGTCGCGCGGCGTGCGCGGGCGCGACAGGAAGCGCTGCACGCGGGCGCGTGCGAAGCGGACGCCGGGCAGCGCCGCCAGCACCGCGCCCAATGCGCGGAACGGCAGCGTCAGCAATGACGTGAAGCGCGCCATGGCGCGATCAGGGAATCGCGACGGTGTCCAACAGCCGCTGCGCCAGCACAGTGGCCGACAGCGAGCCACCCGTCGGCAGCAGCCGGTGCGCGGCCACGGCGTTGAACACCGCCTGCACGTCTTCGGGCAGCACGGCGTCGCGGCCGTCGATCAGGGCCCAGGCACGCGCGGCGGCCAGCAGCGCCAGCCCGGCTCGCGGCGACAGGCCCATCTGCACCTGCCGGTCGGTGCGCGTGGCGTTCACCAGCGCGAGCACGTAGTCGACCAGCGCGGGCGCGACGTGCACGGCATCGGCTGCCGTTTGCAGCGCCACCACCTGCGCGGCGGCCAACACCGGCGCGGCGTCTTGCGGTGCGCCGCCGCCCAGGTATAGCGCGCGCTCGGAGCTCTGGTCCGGATAGCCGAGTGAGAGCCGCATGGTGAAGCGGTCGAGCTGCGATTCCGGCAGCGGGTGCGTGCCGATCTGGTTGAGCGGGTTCTGCGTGGCGATGACGAAGAACGGCTCGGGCAGCGGATAGGTCGCGCCATCGTGCGTGACTTGCCCTTCGGCCATCGCTTCGAGCAACGCGCTCTGCGCCTTGGGCGTGGCGCGGTTGATCTCGTCGGCCAGCACCACCTGGGCGAACAGCGGGCCCGGGTGGAACTCGAACGCGCCCTTCTCTTTCAGGTAGATCGACACGCCGATCAGGTCGGCCGGCAGCAAGTCGCTGGTGAACTGCACGCGCTGGTACTGCAGCCCGAGCGTGCGGGCCAGCGCGTGTGCCAGCGTGGTCTTGCCGACGCCCGGCAGATCCTCAAGCAGCAAATGCCCGCGCGCGAGCAGGCAGGCCAGCGCCAGGCGGATCTGCAGCGGCTTGCCGAGCACGATGCGGTCGAGCGCGCGCTGCGCCTGCGACAGCGCAGCCGGCAGCAACAGCGGCTGCACCGGGGCGGCCGGCGTGGGGCGAATGGGAGACAGCGAGGGTTGGGAGGGCGTCATCGAGGCGCGAGCCGAGGCAGCAATGCCAGCGAGTGTAGCGGCATCGTGCGCGGCCGGATCACCCGTGACGCGGCTACAACATCAGCGCGCCTTGGATGCGGGAATGCCCGCCTCGATCAGCACGCGCGCGGTGCGCGGCAGGCTCTTGATCAGGCGCGGGGCGTCGGTGCCGAAGGTCTGGCTGGCGGTATAGGCGCCTTCGATCAGGAAGGCCAGGTCGTCGGCCAGCGCGGCGGGGCCGGTGGCGCCAGCGGCCTCGGCGCGCTCATGCAGGCGTTCGAGCAAGCGCGCCTTGTTGCGCTGGACGAACTGCCGTGCTGCGTGCGATGCGTCCGGAAACTCCGCCGCCACGTTCACGAACGGGCAGCCCCGGTAGCCCGGGCGCGAGGCGCGTTCGGACACGTCGATGAAAAACTGCAGCAGCTGTGCGCGCGCGTCGTCCGGGTGCTTGTCCATGCTGGCGTTGAAGTAGCCCCAGAAGCTCTCGTCGCTGCGCTCCAGGTAGGCGAGGACGAGGTCGTCCTTCGACTTGAACTGGCGGTACAGGCTCATCTTGTTGACGCCGGCGCGCTCGACCACCGCCTCCACGCCGACGGCGCGCACACCTTCGTAGTAGAACAGCTGGCGGGCCGCCTCCAGCAGGCTGGCATGCGCATCCTCGCCGCTGATGCGGCGCGGGGTGGCGCGTTGGGTGACCTGCTCGGCGGTGGAAGAAAGGGCGCGGGGGCCACGTGCTGCCATGTTCGTACTCCTGCAAACGCGGCGGGAAACAAACCCCTCGCCGCGTCGGTGATATTCCATGCTTGACATGTTACCGAGCGGTACCTACTATCGCAAGCACGTTGTTACCGACCAGTAACGAATAACGTATTGCCCCCACAACAAGAATCGGACGCCTGCTCATGCAACGACTCGCCCGTTTTGTCGCCCCACGTTTCCACTACGGCTGGATCGCCCTGGCCGTGGTGTTCCTGATCCTGCTGTGCGCGGCCGGCACGCGCGCCACGCCCAGCGTGATGATGCTGCCGCTCGAGCATGAGTTCGGCTGGAGCCGCAGCACGATCTCGCTGGCCATCTCCATCGGCATTGCGCTGTATGGGCTGACGGGGCCGTTCGCAGCAGCGTCGATGCAGTATTTCGGCATCCGCCCGACGGTGCTGGGCGCGCTGGCGGTGTTGATCGTCGGCACCGCGCTGTCGGCGATGATGCATGAGCCGTGGCAGATGGTGCTGCTGTGGGGCGTGATGGTGGGCGGCGGCACAGGTGTGGCGGCCATCACGCTGGGCGCGACGGTGGTCAACCGCTGGTTCACCTCGCATCGCGGCTTGGCGATGGGCATCCTTACCGCCAGCTCCGCCACCGGCCAGCTCGTCTTCCTGCCGATGATGGCCGCAGTGGTCGAGCACTACGGCTGGCGCCCGGTGGTGCTGATCGTGGCCGGCGCGCTCACGCTGCTGCTGCCGATCGTCGCGCTGCTGCTGCCGGAATCGCCCAAGAGCGTGGGCCTGCGCACCTATGGCGAACCCGCCGATGCGCCGGAAGCCGCCCAAGGCCCGCGCGCCAACCCGATCACCCTGGCCATGAACACGCTGGTGCAAGCGGCGCGCAAGCGTGACTTCTGGTTGCTCTTCTTCAGCTTCTTCATCTGCGGCGCCAGCACCAACGGTTACATCGGCACGCACTTCATTGCCATGTGCGCAGACCACGGCCTGACCGAGGTCAAGGGCGCGAGCCTGCTGGCCGCGATGGGGATCTGTGACCTGGTGGGCACCACGCTGTCGGGCTGGCTGTCCGACCGCTACAACAGCCGCGTGCTGCTGTTCTGGTACTACGGCCTGCGCGGGCTGTCGCTGATCTACCTGCCGTATGCGTTCGGCTTCGAGTTCTTCGGCCTGCCGGTGTTCGCGCTCTTCTACGGGCTGGACTGGATCGCCACCGTGCCGCCCACTGTGCGCCTGACCAACGACGTGTTCGGCAAGGCGGCGGCGCCCATCGTGTTCGGCTGGATCGTCGCCGGGCACCAGCTGGGCGCGGCATTCGCCACGCTGGGTGCGGGCATGATGCGATCGACGCTGGGCAACTACACGCTGTCGTCGATGATCTCGGGCGGGCTGTGCGTGGCGGGGGCCTTCCTGGTGCTGCGCATCCACCGCACGCCGAAGCGCGACGTGGAGAGTGCGGGCCAGCCCGCCACGGCCTGATCGCTGCGCTACCGCCCGATCAGGGTTTCAGGAAGCCGTACTTGGCCAGGATCGCCTGGCCCGCCGGCGACAGCACGAACGTCACGAAGTCGGCCGCTTGCTGCGGCTGCTTCGTGCCGGCGGTGATGGCAATCGGATAGGTGAGCGGCACGTTCAGCGGCACCGGCTGCGCCACCTTCACCTTGTCGGCGGCGATGGCCGCGTCGGTGGCAAACACCAAACCAGCCTCGACCTCGCCGCGCGCCACGTAGTCCAGCGCTTGGCGCACGTTCTGCGCCAGCACCGCCTTGGCCGACACCGGCTCCCACAGCTTGGCCGCCTCCAGCGCGTGCTTGGCATAGCGGCCCACCGGCACCGAGGCCGGGTTGCCGATCGCCACGCGCTTCACCTCGGGCTTGGTCAGGTCCGCCAGCGCATGCACCGGCACCGTGCCGGTGGTGGGCACGATCAGCACGAGCTGGTTGGCGACGAAATCCCGCCGCGATTCGGCCTTGATGACCTTCTCGGCCACGGCCTTGTCCATCGCTTCCTGATCGGCGGAGGCGAACACATCGGCCGGCGCGCCCTTCACGATCTGCTGCATCAGCACGTCGGACGCGCCGAAGTTGAGCACGACCCTCGTCTCCGGATGCTGCGTCTCATACTGCTGCGCAAGCGTCTTGAAGGCATTGGTCAGGCTGGAGGCGGCCGACACCACCAGATCGGCGGCCTGCGCCTGCGCAGACAGCCCCAGCGACAGCACGGCCGCCAGGCCGATGACACGCACGCGGCACGGAAGCGAAAAACGTTGCATGGCAGATTCCAAGGTGAACAAGGACGGACCGTAATATACGAGCCGATATAACGACCGGTCAACGCAGTGCCGTCAAATGTCGGGCATTCAGGTTGTGCAATACCGCGCCGCCTCGTCGATGCACTCGGCCAGCCGTCCGGCAATCGGCTGCCGGCTATGGCGAGGGCGCTCCACCAGACCGATCTCGCGGAAGAAGGTGTCGTCACCCAGGCCGATCGCGCGCACCCCGGCGGGCCATGGGCCTTGCCCGAACGTCTGCGGCGCGAGTGCGATGCCCTGCCCGCGCGCCACCAACTGCGCCATGCCCTGCAACTCATCCAGCTCGATCGCCTCGTGCACGCTGATGTGCTGGTCGCGCAGGAACTGATCAACGCGGCGGCCGCCGAACGAGCGGCGGTCGTAGCGGATGAAGGGCACGGTCGCGAGCAGTGCGCGCCAGTCGTCGCCGGGCAGGCTGGCGGGGGCCAGCAGCACGAAGGGCTCGGCCACCAGCGTGCGCCATTCCAGATCGGCCGGCACGGCAAACGGCGGGCGGATCAGCACGGCGACGTCGATCTCGCCCGCGTCCACCAAGCCGAGCAGGTCCAGCGACACGCCGGGCAGGATGCGCGCGCGGCAATGCGGGAATTCGGCGCGGAAGCGCACCAGCGCATCAGCCAGGAAGGTCGACTGCACCGAGGCGATCGCGCCCACGCGCACCATGCCGCGCTGCTCGCTGCTGCCGCCCTGCTCGCCCAGCTTGTCGTAGAGCGCGACGATGTGCTCGGCCAGCGCCAGGGCATCGTGCCCGGCGGCATTGAGTGTGGCCGAGCGGCCCGTGCGGTCGAACAGCTGGAAGCCGAGCGACTCTTCCAGCCGTTGGATCTGCGCGCTCACCGCCGATTGCGTGAGCCCGATGCGCTCGCCCGCGCCGGCAAAGGTGCCGTGGCGGGCGACGGCGATGAAGGTCTTCAGCTCGCGAAGCATGGGGTCGTGTGGGGGTGGTGCAAGACCCCAAGCATACGCGTAGCGGTTACTTGAGCGCGTCGTGCGCGGTCTCGCGAACGCCCCACAGCGCCAGCAGCGCCACCGCCGCGCCGCCCATCAGCAGGAAGCCGGGCATCAACAGGTTGCCGGTCTGGCCGATCAGCGCGGTGGCCACATACGGCGTGATGCCACCGCCCACGATGGCGCCGATATTGAAGCTGAACGCCATGCCGGTGTACCGCACGCGGGTCGGGAACTGCTCCGCATAGGTCGGGTAGCCGACCGACTGCACCACCGGCAGCGGCAGCGCCACCACCAGCATGGCGAGGAAGGCCAGGCCGATGTTGTGGCGGTCCATCAGCAGCATCATCGGCAGCACCAGCACCATGTAACCGAGGAACCCGGCCGCCAGTACCTTGCGCCGGCCGATACGGTCCGACAGCGCGCCGCACACCGGCATCAGGAACGCCATGCTGATGCTGACGAAGGCCAGGATCCAGTACACCGTAGTCTTGTCGTACTTCAGGTGCGTGCTCAGGTAGAGGTTCATGAACACCAGCCCGACCCAGTAGCCGACGTTCTGGCCGAAGGCGAGCAGCGTCACGCGCAGCACGCTGCGGCCGTGCTCGCGCAGCACCTCGCGCAGGGGTGTCTTGGGCGGCTCGTGGTGCGCCTGGAACTGCTGGAACGACACCGATTCCTCCACGCGCCGCCGCACCATCGATGACACGATCACCATCGGGATCGCCATCAGGAACGGCACGCGCCAGCCCCACGCTTGCATCTGCTCCGCGCCGAGCACAACACTGGAGACGCCGCACACCGTGGCCGCCAGGGCGCCGCCCACGGCCACGCCCACGGGCGTAAAAGCGCCGTAGAACCCGCGCTGGCCGCGCGGCGCGGATTCGGCCACGTAGGCCGCCGCGCCCGTCACCTCGCCGCCGGCAAAGAAGCCTTGCGCCAGGCGGATCAACAGCAGCAGCACCGGTGCCGCCAACCCGCCGCTTGCGGCCGTGGGCAGCAGGCCGACCAGCCCGGTCGCCACGCCCATGCCAATCACTGTCACGAGCAGGATCGCGCGCCGGCCCAGCCGGTCGCCCAGGCGCCCGAGCACGATGCCGCCCACCGGTCGCATCAGGAAGGCGCTGCCGAATACGGCCAGGATGGCCAGCAGCGACGCGGTGGCGTTGTCGCTGGGGAAAAACAGCGGGCCGATGGTGCCGGCCAGGTAGCCGTACACGCCGAACTCGTAATACTCGATGGCCGTGCCGGCCGCGGCGGCGAGCGCGGCCTTGCGCGCGGTGGTCTTGGCGTCGGACACCGGTGGCGCGTCGGCCAACGGCAGGGTGGATGCGGGGGCGCTGGACATGGTGTGGCTCTTCCTTTGGTTGGTCAGAACGACATTCCGGCTTCGCGCTCTATAGGCATTGAATCAGCGGCGCGAATGCCTTGGAATCCGGTAATGGCAAGAGCTATGCCAGCGCAATATCCATTGTTTTTATCGTTCGATGCGCGACCGCTCTCCTGGGCGATGACCATGCCCATTTTTCAATCCTGCTTGGTGAATATCGATTCGTTTCCGGTGCAGCGTGTGCACCAACCTTGTTTTGCCGCGGCAGCAAGCCGTTTGGCGCGGCATCCAGGTTTTTACGAAAACGAAGAACGAACGCTCCCACGGGCTTTCATCGAAAAGCCCGAATGCAATGGACGACTTGAGAAATTGAAATTGCGACCCGTAAAGAAAAATCGCCGCGTTCGCGATCTTTCTTTACGGGCCGGCGACTTGAGAAAATGCCGGCCCGATAGAGTTGGATTTACTTGGCAAACAGCGACGCCATATTGGCAAACGCCTTGATCTCCATGGCGTTGCCCGACGGGTCGAGGAAGAACATCGTGGCCTGCTCGCCCACCTCGCCCTTGAAGCGGATGTGCGGCTCGATGATGAAGTCGATGCCGGCGGCGCGCAGCTTGTCGGCGGCGGCTTCCCACTCGGGCATGGAGAGCACCACGCCAAAGTGGCGTACCGGCACGGCGTCGCCATCCACAGCGCTGGTCTTGCGGTGGCCGACCTCCTCCGGCGCCAGGTGGGCGACGATCTGATGGCCGTAGAAGTTGAAGTCCACCCAGTCCGGCGCGCTACGGCCTTCCGGGCACCCGAGCACGTCGCCATAGAAGGCGCGCGCGGCGGCAATGTCGTGCACGGGGAAAGCCAGGTGGAAGGGGGCAAGCACAGGCGTGACTTCGCTCATGGTGTGGGGTGTGGAAGAGGGTTCAACGGAATTGGGCAGCACCGGCACGGGATGGGGGGCACCCTCGCGCCGGGCCACGAGAGGCAGTCTATGCAAGTCGTCTGATTTAGGAAAACGATGTTTTTTTGCTCTGAGCATCACCATTTTCGATGAATGGAGCAAAAAAGAAGCCGCACAGCGGCGGCGAAAGAGACACACGGTAGGCACGCATCCGCGTGGATGCGCACGAAGACAGGCCGTCAGACGGCAGCGGCAAGTGGAAACGGGAGCGAGGCACGCGGCGCCGGAACCGGCGACGTCTCGAGCGGCAGACGCACGGTGCAAACGGTGGCGTCGCCCGGCACGCTGGCGACGTGGAAGCCGGCATCGCGCGCCAAGGCGATCATGCGGCGGTTCATCGACAGCACCTCGCCGAAGATCTCGCGGGCGCCGACGGCCCGTGCAGCACGCACCAGCGTGGCGAACAGGCGCCGGCCGACGCCCTTGCCCTGCCACGCATCGGCCACCAGCATGGCAAATTCGGCCACCCCGTCTTCCTGGATGACGAAGCGGCCGTCGGCGATCAGGCGCTCACCGCCGCCATCGGCGTCCGCCACGCTCACGACCAGCGCCAGGTGGCTCACATAGTCGATCTGCGTATAGGCGGCGAGCATCTCGTCGGACAACCGCCCGCCGCCCACCAGAAAGCGTGAATAACGCGACTCGGACGACAGCCCCTCGACCAGCGCGGCCTCCAGCGGGGCGTCCTGCGGCAGGATCGGTCGCACGGTGGCGACGGAGCCGTCATGCATGGTCCAGCGATCGATCCATTGGGCGGGATAGCGGTGAATGGTGTACAGCATGTGGGGTCTCCTCACGCGGTGGATCGTTCACAGCCGCCGGGATCGCCGGCTAGCTTTTGGAATTGAACCCAGCTTAGCAGAAACCCTGACTTTTGCAAGTAAAGTTAGCTTCGACTATGCTGTTGCGTATGAAGACGCTCGAATCCCTCCCTGTTCCGCCTGCTTCCGAGATCGTGTCGTCGATGGATGAGCCGTGCTCCATCGAGGCCGCCGTGTCGATCGTGGGTGAAAAGTGGACGCTGCTGGTGCTGCGCGAGGCGTTTTCCGGGGTGACGCGCTTCGATGAGTTCCTGCGCAGGATCGGCTGCTCGTCGGCCATCTTGTCGTCGCGGCTGAAGGCGCTGGTGGCCTACGGCATCCTGCGTCGCGTGCCCTACCAGGAACCCGGCGACCGCGTGCGCGATGCGTATCGGCTGACGCGCGCCGGCGTCGACCTGCTGCCCGCCATCGTGGCGCTGATGCAGTGGGGCGACCGCTACCTCACCCCCGACGGCCAAGGCCCGGTGTTGCTGCGCGACCGCCAGAGCGGCACGCTGATCCACGCGGCGCTGGTCAACGAAGCGGGCCAGGCGGTGGCGCCCAAGGATTCGATGCGGGAGCCGAATCCGCACTATGGCCTCACGGTCGAAGTGGTGACAGACCCTACGGCCCAACCTGCAGCAAGGCAGGCCACCGGCACATAACACACAACTTTACACGGTAGGCAAAACCCCCTATCGTCGCGGATGTACGGGCCAACGCGCCGCGTTCGGCCGTCCTATTCGCGCTCCCTTTTCCGCGCGCGCCGGCCGTCCTCCGCTTCGGCCTGCCCCAACACCTCGCCGCAATCATCCGGACCGCGACTGCCATGCCCGATGCCGTGGTACCGCTTTACCACCAGATCTACGTCGTCCTGCGCCAGCAGATTCTCGAAGGCAAATTCGGGGATGGGCCGATGCCGGGCGAGATCGAGCTTGCGCGGCAGTTTGGCGCGTCGCGCGTCACCATGCGGCGCGTGTTCGATTACCTCGTCAAGGAAGGGCTGGTGCGCCGGCACCGCGGCATGGGCACGTTCGTGGTGCGTCCCGACGATCCGTTGGCGATGAGCAGTGGGCAGACGCTGCTGCAGAACATCATCGACGTGGGCGAGCGCACCTCGGCCGTGGTGGTCGAATTTGAAGACGTGCTGGCGCCGCCCGACGAGGCCAAGTGCCTGGAGGTCGCCCCCGGCACGCAGATCAAGAAGCTGGTGCGCGTGCGCCATCTGGAAGACGCGCCGATGGCGCTCATCACCACCTGGCTGCCGCTGGACGTGACCAGCAAGCTGACGCTGGAGCGGCTGGCGAACCAGTCGCTGTTGCGGCTGATCGAGGCCTCGGGCGTGCGCATCGACCGGGCGTCGCAGGTGGTGTCGGCGCGGCTGGCGGACGTGGCGACGGCGCAGTACCTGGACGTGGCCGTGGGTGCGCCGCTGCTGTCGGTGCAGCGCATCGTGCGCGAGATGAGCGGGCGCCCGGTGCAGCTGCTGCAGGGCCTGTACCGGCCCGACCGCTACGAATACCGCATGGAGCTGTCGCGCGTGGGCGAGGACCGCGCCCGCCTGTGGATCGACAACGCCGGCCACGACACGCGCGGCGGCCACAGCGAAGACGTGGAAGAAGACGAGCCGCCGCTGCAGAACGGTACCAACGGCGGGCACGCCTGAGCACCCGTCCACGCTCCGGCGCCCACCCCATCAGCATCACTTCCAACAGGGCTATTGGCCGCCAGCAGGCCGCGCGGAAAGTTGCTAGGATCGCCGCTTCGTTGCGATGCAGCAACCTTCCTCCGCGAGGTTTTCATGCCGGCATCCCCTGCTTCCCCCACGTCTGCGCCTGCCGCGCAGACCACCGCCGCCGCTGAACCCCAAGGACTGATCCGCCTGCTGACGGCCGGTGCCGGCATCAGCGTGGCGTGCATCTACCTGAACCATCCGTTGCTGGGCCTGATCAGCCGCGACCTGTCCATCGCGCCGCACGCGCTGGGCGTGCTGCCCACGCTCACGGCGGCCGGCTATGCCAGCGGCATCTTCTTCTTCGGCCCGCTGGGCGACCGCTACGACCGCCGCCTGGTGATCCTGTGGAAGGCGGTGCTGCTCACGCTCGCGCTGATCGGCAGCTGCCTCGCGCCCAGCCTGCCGCTGCTGGCGGCGTGCGGCTTTGCGATCGGCCTGTCGGCCACCATCGCGCAGGATTTCGTGCCCAGCGCCGCCGCCATCAGCACCGACGCCAACCGCAATCGCAACATCGGCACGGTGATGACGGGCCTGTTGATCGGCATCGTCAGCTCGCGCGTGTTCAGCGGCATCGTGGCGGACCACTTCGGCTGGCGCGCGGCGTTTGGCGTGTCGGCGGTGGCGATCGTCGGGCTGGCGGTGGCCGTGCGCGCGGCGCATTTTGGCGTGGCGCCGGCCACGCGGCAGCCGTACTTCACGCTGCTGCGCTCGCTGGGGACACTGTTTGCGCAGCACCCGCAACTGCGGGCGTCGGCCGTGACGCAGGCCTTTATCGGCATCGCGTTTTCCGGGTTCTGGTCGACCGTGGCGCTGCACCTGACCAGCACGCTCGGGCTGTCGACGGGGCAGGCTGGCCTGCTGGGGCTGGCCGGTGCGGCGGGCGCGCTGGGCGCAAGCATCGCCGGGCGGCTGTCCGGGCGCGTGGCGCCGGGCAACATCGTGGTGGGCGGCGCGCTGGTGATGGCGGTCACGTTTGCCGCGATGGGACTGTTCCCGCAGTCGCTGGTGGCCATCATCATCGGCACACTGGTGTTCGACGTGGGCGTACAGGCGGCGCTGGTGTCGCACCAGACCATCATCTACGCGCTGGCACCGGAAGCGCGCAGCCGCATCAACGCGGTGTTCATGACCTCGCTGTTCATCGGCATGTCGGTGGGCGCGTATGGCGCGAGCCTGGCGTGGAACGCCGCCCGCTGGAGCGGGCTGATGACGTTCTGCGCGGTGGCCTCGGCGGTGGCGCTGGGGCTGCGCCTGGTGTTCAACGCGCGGCTGGGCACGCGCTGAGGCGTCGTCAGAACACACGGATCACCCGCGGGTGGTCTCGCAGAATTGGGTACGCCCACCCCGCGAACAAGGAAAACGCCAGCACCCTGCCTGGCGTTTTTTACGCGCCAGTCCGGCATCGGGACAACCCCGGGCGCAGCCTGCCTTCGCATGTCGCTACAATCCGGAACACCAGGCGACGCCTCACAAGAACATCTCAAGTAGGAGACCCACCCATGGACCTCGCAGCAGACCAGCACGTAGTCGACCCGCATGACACCCGCCGGCGCATCTTCGCCATCGTCGGGGCCTCGTCGGGCAACCTCGTCGAGTGGTTCGATTTCTATATCTATGCGTTCTGCTCGCTGTACTTCGCGCCGGCGTTCTTCCCCAGCGGCAACACCACCACGCAGTTGCTGAACACAGCGGGAGTGTTTGCGGCGGGCTTCCTGATGCGACCGATCGGCGGCTGGCTGTTCGGCCGCATTGCCGACCGGCGCGGCCGCCGCAGCGCGATGATGATCTCGGTGCTGATGATGTGCGGCGGCTCGCTGGTGATTGCCGTGGTGCCCACCTATGCGCAGATCGGCGCGCTGGCACCGTTGCTGCTGCTGTTGGCGCGCTTGTTCCAGGGCCTGTCGGTGGGCGGGGAGTACGGCACCAGCGCCACCTACATGAGCGAGGTCGCGCTCAAGGGCCGGCGCGGCTTCTTCGCCTCGTTCCAGTATGTGACGCTGATCGGCGGCCAGCTGTGCGCCCTGCTGGTGCTGGTGATCCTGCAGCAGCTGCTGACCACCGCCGAGCTCAAGGCGTGGGGCTGGCGCATCCCGTTCGTGATCGGTGCGCTCACCGCAGTGGTGTCGCTCTACCTGCGCCGGTCGCTCGACGAAACCTCGACCGCCGCCTCGCGCAAGGCCGAGCACGCCGGCACCATCCGCGGCGTGTGGCAGCACAAGGGCGCGTTCCTGCGCGTGGTCGGCTTTACCGCCGGCGGCTCGCTGATCTTCTACACCTTCACCACCTACATGCAGAAGTACCTCGTCAACACGGCGGGGATGAACGCGAAGACGGCGTCCAGCGTGATGACGGGGGCGCTGTTCGTCTACATGGTGCTGCAGCCGGTGTTTGGCGCACTGTCCGACCGCATCGGCCGGCGCATGTCGATGCTGCTGTTCGGCGTGCTGTCGGTACTGGGCACGGTGCCGCTGATGCACGCGCTGGCCACCGTGTCGAGCCCGTACGCCGCGTTCGGCCTGGTGACCGTGGCGCTGGCCATCATCAGCTTCTATACGTCGATCAGCGGGCTGATCAAGGCCGAGATGTTCCCGCCGGAAGTGCGTGCGATGGGCGTGGGCCTGTCGTATGCCGTCGCCAATGCGGTGTTTGGCGGCTCGGCCGAGTACGTTGCGCTGTGGTTCAAGCAGGCCGGCAGCGAATCGACTTTCTACTGGTATGTGACCGCGCTGTGTGCCGTGTCGCTCATCGTGTCGTACTTCATGCCCGATCCGAGCAAGGAAGGCTACCTGCGTCACGAGCCATGAACATGGCCTGATCTGCAGCGCAGGAAAAGCAACGGCGCTCCGCTTGACGGCGGAGCGCCGTTTTTCGTGCACGGTTCGCTTAGCGGCAGAAAAAAAGTTCGTACCAGAATCACCTTTAAGTCGTTGATCTAGCTGAGGCGTCCCAAAACCGACAAGACGAAAAGTTTGTACCGAACTGACTTCTCAACAAACAAGCAACGCACACAAAGTCTGGCCAACCGCATGGCGCTTAGCTGGCCAGCTTTTTTCATCACTTGCCGACGCCGGTAGAGCACCGCGTGAGAATGGGAGAGCTATAGACGGGGAGCGACCTTCCCCACCGAATTGCGTGCCAGTTGGCCAGTTGCCCACGCTTGTTGTCAATTCGATTTGCACACGCGGCCAGGGCCGTTGCTATGTGCAGACGCCATGATCAGGGTTGCAGCAATCGCGGGCCGGTCGGCAGGTTGGCCGGATCATCGGCACCCAGTTCGTCGGCACGCAGACGAAATTCGTCCATGGGTTTTTCGATAGCCTCCTGAACTGAGATGGCGATATCCACGTTCCCGCTCGATCTATCGAGAAGCGGGCACAGTTTCCCCGTCGGCAGATGTGCCGCTCACTCGCAGTGAAAACGGATGTTGCAATGCTTCTGCCAGTTCTTCTGCCAAGGCAACGCAAGTCGGACTAAGCGGTTCAGCATCCAAAGAAGCAATACCGGAACTGAAGCGAATGACCGGATGGAAAGGCCGCATCGTGAACGACTCTGTATCGCAGCAATTGGCAAGCAGCCGGTTGACGATGGTCACGCCAATCCCGCGCGAGGCCATCGAGCATGCCACGCCGATCGAATGCACCTCGGCCACAATCTGCGGCGTGATATGGGCGCGCCGGAACACCATATCGACTTCATGACGGAGCTGGCTTCGCCCCCACAACAACACCAGTGGCACGTCGTCGAGATCGCGCGTGCTGACCGACTCCAATGCGGCCAACGGATGACCCTTCGCCATCACGCACACCGACTCACCCTCGAATTCGTGGCGGACCCTGAATCCAGGCAACCCCATCGGCAAGCGTACTAAGGCCAGGTCGACCTCGCGGCTCAGCAGTGCGCGTTCAGACTGATCGTACGTGCCGGAGAACACCTCCAGCACCGCATCATCGTGCCTGGCATAGAACCGCTCGATCACGGTCGGCAACAGATGCTGCGCGATCGTATTCGGAACCATGATGCGCACCAGCTTGCGCCGCATGCCCCCAAGCTGCAGTTGCCGCGCATGCCGTTCCAGGCATTTGGCGGCCTGGACGATCGTCTCCGCCTCCTGCACCAGTGCAGTGCCCTCACGCGTTGGCGTCAGACGCCCCTGCTCACGCACGAAGAGATTCAGCCCCAGGTGAGCTTCCAGCTGGGCAAGCAGACGGCTGACTGCCGGCTGAGACACACCTAAGCGCTGCGCCGCCGCGGTGGTTGTACTCAGTGTGGCAATGGCGACAAAAGCTTCCAGTTGCTTCAGGTTCACGGCGCTCCTCGCATAACGCTATATCAGATCTGCATAAGGTTGCAGGTTGCTTTTATCGGCCCAATGATTACGCACGTCCGGCAGTCCGGGCATCAGGGGCACCCGTCGGTGCGGACCGACATTCTCATCAGTTGAGGTCAGAGAGGCAATGATCGCTTTCATCATACGGCGGCTCGTGCAGAGCATTGGCGTGCTGCTGTTCACATCGATATTGGTGTTCTGTGGGGTGTTTGCGATCGGGGATCCGATTCAGATCCTCGTACCGGCAGACGCCAGCCCCGCCGAAATTGCCCAGGCAACCCACTCGCTTGGGCTCGACCAGCCGATGTGGCACCAATACCTCCACTTCATCAACCTCGCGCTGCATGGCGATCTTGGGCGATCGTTCGTATTCAATCAGCCGTCGATCCAGTTGATTCTCGAACGGCTCCCCGCCACGCTGGAACTGGCAGTCATCGCCCTCGTGCTGTCGCTGCTGGTCGGCGTGCCACTCGGCCTGCTGGCCGGGCTCAAAGCAAACTCAGCGCTGGACCGCACCGTGATGACCGGATCCATCCTCGGCTTCAGCCTGCCGAATTTCTGGCAAGGCACGATGCTGGTGCTGATCTTCTCCGTCACGCTCGGCTGGCTGCCCTCGGCTGGCCGCGGCGAACTCGGCACGGTGCTGGGTATCCACACCAGCCTGGCGACATGGGACGGCGTCACCCACCTGCTTCTGCCTGCGCTCAATCTCTCGCTTTTCAAGATGTCGCTCGTGACGCGGCTCACCCGCGCCGGTGTTCGTGAAACGCTGCCGCTCGACTACGTGAAGTTCGCCCGCGCCAAGGGGCTGCGAGAGCGCCGTGTGATCTTCGTGCATGTGCTCAAGAACATCATGATCCCGATCGTGACCGTGGTCGGCATGGAGTTCGGCTCGTTGATCGCCTTCGCAACAGTGACCGAGTCGATCTTTGCCTGGCCAGGCGTCGGCAAGCTGATCATCGACAGCATCATGAAGCTCGACCGGCCGGTCGTGGTCGCCTACCTGCTGATCGTCGTCACGATGTTTACCATGCTCAACCTCGTGGTCGACATCATCTATTCGGTGCTGGATCCGCGCGTTCGCCTGGAGGCTGCATGAAAACCACCTTCCAGTTCGCCGCGCCATCCTGGTGGCCCGAGGGCAACAGCACGTCGGGCATCGTGCTGCGCAGCATTTTCGGGCGGCCGATGGTCGCCGTGGCGACACTCATCTGCCTCGCGCTCGTTGCCGTCGCGGTCTTCGCCCCCTGGCTTGCGCAGCAGAATCCCTACGATCTGGCGGCACTGAACATTGTCGACGGCCGGCTCGCCCCCGGCATGCGCGGCGCCACCGGCCATCTGTACCTGCTCGGCAGCGACGCCCTGGGGCGCGACATGCTCGCCGCCATGATGTACGGCCTGCGCACGAGCCTCGGTGTTGGCCTGACGAGCGGGCTGTTCGCGATGGCGCTGGGCACGACGCTTGGGCTGGTCGCGGCGTACTTCGGCGGCCACATCGACACGCTCATCATGCGCGCCGTCGACGTCATGCTGGGCTTCCCCACCATTCTCGTTGCGCTGATGATGCTCGCCATTCTCGGGCAGGGCGTCGACAAGGTCGTCCTGGCGCTCGTGGTCGTGCAATGGGCCTACTTCGCGCGGACGGTGCGTGCCGTCGCCAGCGTCGAACGCCGCAAGGAATACATGGAGGCTGCGCTGTGTCTGGGCTTCAGCCATCGGCGCGCGCTCTTCAGCCAACTGCTGCCGAACTGCCTGCCGCCGGTCATCGTCATCGGGCTGGTGCAGGTCGCGGCTGCCATCTCCGCCGAAGCGACGCTCAGCTTCCTTGGCATCGGTTTGCCGGCCACACAACCATCGTTGGGGCTGCTGATCGCAAACGGCTATCAGCAGCTCATCGCGGGTTTCTACTGGATCAGCGTCTTTCCAGGGCTTCTGCTGCTGTCGCTTGTGTTCAGCATGAACATCGTCGGCGACAGCGTGCGCGAAGCGCTCAACCCCCGTCTGCAGAAGTAGGACACGACATGCTTACGCCCACCCTGTCCGTGCAGCATCTGCGCACGCACTTCTTTACCGATGCCGGTGTCGCAAAAGCGGTCGACGACGTCAGCTTCGACATCCGTCCCGGCGAGATCGTCGGTCTGGTCGGCGAATCCGGTTCCGGAAAATCGATCACCGGGTTCTCGATCCTGGGACTGATCGACGCGCCGGGCCGCATCGTCGGCGGCCGTGTGCTGTTCAAGGGCATCGACCTGACCCAGCTCACCCCCGAGGCGTTGCGTCAACTGCGCGGCAACCGGATCGCGATGATCTTTCAGGATCCGATGATGACCCTGAATCCGGTGTTGCGTATCGACACCCAGATGATCGAAGCCGTGCGCGCACACGCCAAGGTGTCACACGAAGCAGCGCGCGAACGCGCCCGCCATGCGCTCGCGGCGGTCGGCATCCCCTCGCCCGATGAGCGGCTGTCGGTCTACCCGCACCAGTTGTCGGGCGGCATGCGACAGCGCGTGGCCATTGCCATCGCCATGCTGCATGAGCCGGAACTGATCATCGCTGACGAGCCGACCACGGCGCTCGACGTGACGATCCAGGCGCAGATCCTGGCTGAAATGCAGAAACTCTGCGCCCGCTCCAATACCGCGATGGTGTGGGTGAGCCACGATCTCGCCGTCGTGGCAGGACTGGCCGACCGCATCTGCGTGATGTACGCAGGCCGCGTGGTTGAGACGGGCGACATCGACACGATCCTGACGCACGCACGCCATCCCTACACGATCGGGCTGCTCGGTTCGGTGCCGGAAAACGTGCGGCGTGGCGAGCCGTTACATCAGATTCCCGGCATCGCACCGTCCGCCCTGAAACTGCCGGCGGGCTGCGCCTTCGCGCCCCGGTGCCGCCATGCCACCGACATCTGCCTGACCCAGGAACCCACTGTGCAAGGCAGCGAGACCCATTCGTTCCGCTGCTTCCATCCGCGCGACATGCGCGCAGGAGCCCAAGCATGAACGCGCCCCGCATGGACGCCCCTCAATTGACCGCGCCGCTGATCACCGCCGAACAAGCCTCACGCCGATTCGTCCGGCGCCTCAATTACGCCGAGAAGATTGCAGGGTGGCTCGGCGCGAATGTCTCAGACCAAACCGTGCATGCCGTGGATCAGGTGAGCCTGACCATCCACCGTGGCGAAGTCGTCGGTCTGGTGGGCGAGTCCGGCTGCGGAAAATCGACGCTCGGCCGCATGTTGGCCGGCATCGTGCCGCCGACGGAAGGACGGATTCAGACCTATGAAGCGCATCCGACGTCGGCGGGGCACCAGCGCATGCGCCACCGGCTCGCGACACAGATGGTGTTCCAGGACCCGTTGTCGTCGTTGAACCCGCGCAAGCGCGTGCGCGACATCATTGGTGAAGCGCCGCTTGTGCACGGCATCGTCGAACGTCGGCATCTCGACGACTATGTCGTGGAAGTGATGCAACGCGTGGGCCTCAACCCGGATTTTCGCCAACGCTTTCCACACCAGTTTTCCGGTGGCCAGCGGCAGCGCATCGGCATTGGCCGGGCGCTCGCGGTCAAGCCTGATTTCCTGATCTGCGACGAGTCGATCGCCGCCCTCGATGTTTCGATTCAGGCGCAGATCATCAATCTGTTCATGCAACTGCGGAGGGACTTGGGGCTGACCTATCTGTTCATCAGCCACGATCTTGGTGTCGTTGAACACATCAGCGATCGCGTCGCCGTCATGTATCTCGGCCGCATCGTGGAGACGGCACCGACGGAAACGCTGTTTGCGAGCCCGCAGCATCCATACACCATCTCGCTGCTGGAGCAGGTGCCACGCCTATCGAACCGCAAGCGGCGCTTTGAATCGATCAAGGGCGAGATCCCTTCGCCGCTCTCGCCGCCGGAAGGCTGTCACTTCCATCCGCGTTGTCCGCATGCCATGCCGCGCTGCCGTGTCGAACGTCCAGTGCTGCGTGCCACAGGCGCCGACCATCAGACGGCGTGCCACTTGATGCCGGAGGCGCAATGAAGCGAATCGCTTTCCTGCTGTGCGCATGGGCGTGTCTGTATGCGCTCGGCGGCAGTGCAGCCCAGGCCCGCACGCTCACGATGGCGGTCACGTCCGAGCCGTCGTCGATGGACCCGCTGTTCTCGCGCACGGCCAACAACATCCAGTCGGCAGAGAACATCTTCGAACGACTGGTTTCGCAGGACGGCAACCTGCAGATTCACCCAGGCCTGGCGGTGTCGTGGCGTGCGCTCGACCCCACGACGTGGGAATTCGCACTGCGCCCGGGCGTCCGGTTCCAGGACGGTTCTCCGTTCACATCGGCAGACGTCGCCTTCTCGCTGCAGCGTGCCCGCAATGTGCCGAACAGCCCCGCGCCGTTCAGCGGCGCCGTGGCCAACATCGCGCGCATCGAGACACCGACACCGCTCACCGTGCGCGTCCACACGATCACGCCGTCGCCGGCACTCGTCGAGCAGGTCGGCATGGTCTACATCGTTTCGCAACGTGCGGCAACCGGGCATTCGAGCAGCGACTACGGCTCGCCGGCCGTCGCGGTCGGCACGGGCCCATACCGGTTGAAGCGCTGGATTCCCGGCGATCGCGTAGAACTGATCCGCAACGACTTCTACTGGGGTACACGACCGCAGTTCGACACGTGCACGATCCGCTATGTCTCGAACGATGCATCGCGGCTATCGCTGCTGCTCTCAGGCGCGGTGGACCTGATCGACAACGTGCCGCCCGTCACGCTGGACCGGCTGCGCCGCGCGCCTGGCGTCACGCTCGTATCGTCGGCATCGGCACGCCTCATCTATCTCGCGCTCGACTCGTCACGAGAGGTCTCGCCCTTCGTCACCGACACACATGGCGACCCGATCGCATCGAACCCGTTGCGCGACAGGCGCGTGCGACTGGCCATATCGATGATGATTAATCGCGCGGCCATCACGCAGCATCTGCTGCCCGGGGCCGGCGTGCCCGCCGGTCAGATCGTGCCAGAAGGCCTCGGCGGTTACGACCCGCGTCTGCAGCCGCAACCCTTCGATCCGGCGGGTGCACGCAAGCTGCTCGCTCAGGCAGGCTACCCGAGCGGCTTCGGGTTGACGTTGCATTCATCTAATGACCGCTTTGCTGGCGACAGCGATCTCGGGCAGGCCCTCGGTTCGATGCTGGCGCGTGGCGGCATCACGATCAAGAACGTCGTGACGCAACCCTACAACGTCTATGCGGGCGCCGCGGCAAAGCGCGGCTACAGCGCATTCGTCTTCAGCTTCGGCAACAGCACGAGCGACTCGGCGAACGGTCTGACCAACGTGATTGCGAGCTACGACCGGGACTTGGGTACCGGCGCGTTCAATCGCACGCGCTACTCGAACCCGGTGGTGGACAAACTGCTTGCACAGGCCGCGCAGAGCTTCGACTCGCAACAGCGCGACCGGCTGCTGCAGGAGGCCGCCTATGCGGGCTTCCAGGATGTCGCCATCGTGCCGCTCTACTTCCCTGTCAATTACTGGGCCACCCGAAACGGCGTGGTGTTTCGGCCGAACAAGGCGGAACGCACCTCCCTGCTCTTCACCGACATCCAACGACCATGAAAGAACCCTCCATTTCCGGCGTGTGCACAGCAGCGCCGGAGGCTACGCCGACACTGGGCAACGTGATGGTGGCAATGCGCGACGGCGTGCGCCTCGCGACCGACGTGTACCTGCCGGACGGCTACCGCATCGGCATCGATGCTCCGCTGCCGATCGTTCTCGAACGCACGCCCTACGGCAAACGGGAAGTCTCGCGCTCCGAGGTGCATCAAGGCTGCCCGCCCGCAAAACGGGCCGACATCGCCCGCTACTTCGCAGCGCGCGGCTACGCGGTCGTGATGCAAGACTGCCGGGGCCGCTATGACTCCGAAGGCGTCTTCACCAAGTACGTCTCCGAAGGGGAAGACGGCTTCGACGCGATGGTCTGGATGGCGCGGCAACCGTGGTCGAACGGCAAGATCGGCACCATGGGGCTCTCATATGCGGCACACACGCAGTTGGCGGCCGCCTGCCTGAATCCGCCGGGACTCGCGTGCATGGTGATGGATTCGGGCGGCTTCTCGAATGGCTACCACTGCGGCATCCGCCAGGGCGGCGCGTTCGAACTGAAGCAAGCCACGTGGGCGTTCAACCGCGCCCATACCAGCGGGCCCGCATTGCGCAGCCCCGTCGTGGCCGCCGCGCTCAATGCGCAGGACCTCCGCGAATGGTTTGGCCGCATGCCGTGGCGTCCGGGGCATTCGCCGCTCGCGGCCGTACCGGAATACGAAGCGTATTTGTTCGAGCAATGGACAAAGGACGCCTTTGACGATTACTGGAAACAGTCAGGCATCTACGCGCAAGGCTATTACGACACGATGACGCGCGTGCCAACCGTGATGATGTCGAGCTGGTACGACGCCTATGTCCGCAGCACGCTGGACAACTTCGCCGCGCTGTCTGACACGCCCGCGGCGCCAGCGTATCTGATCATGGGGCCGTGGCTGCATGGAGATCGCAACACGCCTTTCAGCGGCGACGTGGACTTTGGCCCGTCAGCGATGATCGAAGGACAGATCGACAGCGATTGGCTCGCATTCCGGGCGCGCTGGTTCGATCGGTGGCTGAAGCCGCAGTCGCCTGCCGCCACAGTGGACCTGGCGGACCCGGTGGCGCGCATCTTTCTCATGGGTGGAGGCGGCGGCAAGCGCAACGCCCAGGGCCGCATGCAACATGGCGGACGCTGGATCGAATCGCCGCAGTGGCCATTGCCGCAGACGCAGCCCACGCCGTACTACCTCCACGCCGACGGCACGCTGTCGACCGAGCAGCCGACTGAAATCGGCGCCGCCATTTCATACGCCTTCGACCCGTCGAACCCCGTGCCGACAATCGGCGGCGCCCTGACCTCCGGCGCGCCGGTATTCGAGGGTGGCGCGTTCGACCAACGTGAGACGGCGCGTTTTTTTGGCGCCGACGATACCGGCATGCCGCTGGCCGCTCGGCCCGACGTACTAGTGTTCCAGACCCCGGTCTTGGAAGAGGACGTTGCAGTCATCGGGCCGATCGAGGTGAAGCTCTGGGTCGACTCCGATGCACCGGACACCGACTTCACCGCCAAGTTGATCGACGTCTGCCCGCCCAACGACGACTACCCGCAGGGCTACGCGATGAACATCACCGACGGCATCTTCCGCTGCCGCTTCCACAAGTCCTGGTCCGAGCCGGAAGTGCTGGAACAGCGCCGCGTCTTCTTGATCACGATCGAGCCGTTTGCAACGGCCAATCTATTCAAACGGGGACACTGTATCCGGCTCGACATTTCGAGCAGCAACTTCCCGCATTTTGATGTCAACCCGAATAGCGGGGAACCGCCTGCGCTCGCACGCGCACCCCGCATCGCACTCAACACGGTGCATGTGGGGGCGGACTTTGCGTCCCACGTGGTGTTGCCGATCGTGCCAATCGCGTCGCTCGTCGGGTTGAGGCCACCACCCACAATGCTAGCCGCCACGCACTAGCGCGCCTTTCGCCTTTCCGTTTGCCGATTCATCGGGAGCTTCGCTTAGCGAAGCTCCCGGGGGGACACTTTGTCTTCACGCTGACAGGTCGCTTGCGATCGACAGGTTTTTCAATGGGATGTACGACACAAAAAGGGGAGCAATCACCATGCACTATCGAACCATTCGGACAGCACTTCTGGTAGCTGGCGGACTAGGCCTTTGCACCACCGGCGCTCGCGCACAGTCGAGCGTCACGCTCTATGGGTTGCTGGACAGCGGTGTGACCTATGCCAGCAAGGTCGTCGGCACGAACGGCACGGGCACCCGCTTCGGCCTGGACAGCGGCAACCTGCAGCAGTCCCGCTGGGGCATGCGCGGCACGGAAGACCTTGGCGGCGGCATGAAGGCCATGTTCATTCTGGAGGGCGGCATCACGCTGAACAATGGTGCGTCCACCCAGGGCGGACTGCCACTCGGGCGCACGTCGGTCGTCGGGCTCTCCGGCAACTTCGGCACGGTCCAGTTGGGCCGCCGCAAGGACTACATCGATGAAATCGCGACGTGGTATGCGAGCGTCTACAACTTCGGCACGTTCATCAATGGCGTGCATGACAACAACCTCGACCGCGTCGGCGGCAACCGCTCCAACAATTCGGTTCGCTACGACACTCCCAATTGGGGCGGATTCACGGCCAACGTGACCTACGCGTTCGGGGAGACCGCCGGATCGATGGCCGCCGGGCAGTCGTTCGGTTTTGGGGCGAACTACACCGCCGGCGGATTCGGCTTGGGTTTCGGCTACTGGCAATCGGGCCTGGGAACGGGCACGGCAGCAACGAACACATCGAGCGATGCAGGGGCCGCGTCGGCAGCCGGATGCAACCCGGCATTCGGCAACGCAGGCAACGTTTGTGTTCGCACGTGGATGGTCGGAACGAGCTATCGGTTCGACAAGACACGCGTGTACTTCTCGTGGTCTCGCACGCTGCAACCGCTGGCGCGCTTCGCCGGTACATCCGCGCCGTTTGCGACCACATTGACGAGCGCGGCCAGCTCCGGCGCATTCGCCGCTGCAGGTTCCAACAACAACGCCACCAACGTCTTCGATCTGGGTGTGAACTACTGGGTGCTACCGAATCTGGAATTGATTGGCGCGGTGCTGCAATCGCGGTACGCATTCGTGGGTGCAGGCGCACAGGGCAGGCTGACCCAGCTCAATGCCGGCGTTGACTACTTCCTGTCCAAGCGCACTGACCTGTACGCCTATGTCGCCAACCTGCGTGCGTCGAACATGTACAGCCCCGGCATCATTGGCGGCGCGCCGGGTCGCAATACGACGCAAACCGCAGCAACAGCGGGGATTCGCCACACGTTCTAAAACCCAAGCGGGCGGCCAAGCGATGCATTGCGCCGCCCTTCAGCACATCGGTCTGCAGCCCCACAGCGAGAAGCCGCTCCAAGAAGAAGCATTCCGATCAAGCTGCGCGCGGCCCCGCATCCGATGCTTGAAAACGCCTGCTAAGCGATTCCACGACCATGGCCTCTCGAAACATCCGCTCCAGAATCGTCATCGCACTTGGGTCCTGCGCAATCCTGATCGTGATTGTTGGCTTGATCGGAGCGCGAGGCATGTGGGTCCTGACCAGCGACATGCGCGACATGTACGTGGAAGACACGGTACCCATCGCCGATCTGGCCATTGTCGAAAGCTCCGCACTCCGTATTCGTCTTGGGCTCATGCGCATGCCAGGATTGCCGAATGCCGGGGAGAAGAAAGCAATGATTTCGCGGCTGGCCGAGACAGGCAAAGCACTGACGGCAGCATGGCGGCGCTACTTCCCCACACAGGCCGTATTGTCGGAGGAGCGCGACATCGCGCGACGCGTCGATGCTGCAATCACCGAGTTCATCCCCTTGTCCACACGTGCAAGCGAGGCGCTAGACAAGGGCGATGCTGAACACTCTCACCAACTGCTCGATGCGCTCGCTGGCGCGAGTCAGGTGATCTACTCAGGTGTGGATCGCATCGCGGCAATCAAGACCGAACACGTGCGGCAGACGGCGGAATCGGGAGCCGATGCCTCTCGAAGCATGATGTGGGTGTGCGCCGCCAGCGTCGCTCTTGCGCTTCTGGCCGCATTGCTGATCGGCATCTCTCTGGTTCGTGCGATTTCCCGGCCGCTCGATGCCTCCATTGCTGTGGCCCGCCGCATCGCCGACGGCTACCTCGAGAACGACGTCGTCGCCACCACAAACGACGAGTTTGGCGAGCTGCTGCAGGCACTCGCACAAATGGACGTCCAGCTCGCCAGCGTTGCACGCGGCATACATGCGTCGAGTGATTCGATCATTTCAGCTGCGGCGGAGATCGCCAAAGGCAATAGCGATCTTTCTGTGCGGACTGAGGAACAGGCCGCATCACTCGAAGAGACCGCCAGCACGATGGAAGAACTGGCCGCGCTAAACCGCCAAAACGCCAGCCACGCACAGGAAGCGGTAAAACTGGCCGGCAACGCGGCGAAAGCCGTCGCCGAGGGAGACACCGCCACAGCACAGATGCTCGTCACCATGCAAGAAATCATCGACAGCGCGGGAAGAATAATGGACATCACAACGTTCATCGAGGACATAGCATTCCAAACCAATATCCTCGCCTTGAACGCGGCGATCGAAGCTGCCAGGGCTGGCAGCGCCGGGCGCGGATTTGCTGTCGTCACCGGCGAAGTCCGCAGCCTCGCGCAACGCGCATCGGAGGCGGCCAAGGACATCCGAAAGTTGACCCACCATTCGTCTGCCACCGCTCAATTGGGTGCAAAGCACATGGATGTCGTCGGGCACGCCATGCAGGGCATTTCCGAAGCGATGACCCATGTCGCAAAGACAAATGCTGCGATGTCGACGGCATGGGCGGAGCAGACACGTGGCATTGAAGAGATCAATCGCGCGATCAGCCGGTTGGATGAAGTCACGCAACGCAATGCCGCGTTGGGAGAGGAAGCCGCAGCAGCAGCCGAGGCGTTGCATGAGCAGGCCGGGGTGCAGCATCAGTTGTTAGCCAAGCTGCGGCTGAGACAGGCGGCTTGACGCTCGCTGCCAAGTGCCCTATTTCCGTTGACGATGTGGTCGTTCCGCCCAGCGCTGGGCTCGCATCAAGTGTGGTGCGAGCACACAGAGCCGCTCGGCGTGAATCGAGAGCGGACCGGCGCATATGTTCCGCAACAACCCATGTTTGGTACGAACTTTTGTACGCCGTTAGACGTTTTTCTTCCTGGGGTCTGTTTACATTTCGTGGAAGGCTCCTTGCACACATCCTCTCCAGCGAATCGACCGAAATTGAGAGGGGCTGCTACGCTGGACAATTTCTACGGGCCCGACATAACCGGCTTTCAAATGAACCTGACTTTCTCTCCCACTACGCAATCCGACGCTGATCTGCTGGCGAGCATTCGCATCGCCGCGATGCGCGAGAGCTTGGAGCGCCTCGGACGCTTTAACCCACAGCGTGCGCGGGAACGTTTCCTGGCATCTTTTGACCCGGCGCTGTGCCGCTTCATCGAAGCCGATGGTGTTCGGGTAGGCTTTTTCTTGGTTCGCCCCCAACCAGACCACTGGCACCTGGGCCACTTGTACATCGTGCCTGAACATCAGGCACGGGGAATCGGAGCAACAGTGCTGCGACAGATCATTGCAGATGCCGATTCACAACGCATGCCGATCCGCCTAGGCGCATTACGTGGCAGCGAATCGAACCGTTTCTATCAACGACACGGCTTCGAGCAGACGGACGAAGCGGAGTGGGATATTTACTACCTGCGCCAACCAAGTGCTACAAAGGCATAGTTCCTACTCACATTCTTACGAGCGGGCCGAAGGCGCAGGCAAGCGACGCAAACACAAGATCACTATCGGCGAGCTTGTCATATCGAGTGGAGACACAGCGAAAATGTTTGATGCGATTGACGAAGCGCTCGACCAGGTTGCGAGTACGGTACAGCGCACGGTCGTAGCGGCGCTTGGTCTTGCGATTCGAACGTGGCGGGATGACAACCTTCCCGCGGGTGGCTAGACTTTTTTCAACGCTTAACGACCGGCCATCTCGACGCGGGCATTAGCCACGTCTGTAGTGCCAGTAGATGGACTTCCTCTGTGTCAGTTGCCCCGATTTTCTTGATGCCCCCGCAGTAACCGGGTAGGCAGCCGTGCGTGCAAAGCCCTTTACCTTGCCTGATCACGTCGGAAAATCACCCGATCTGGCACGCGCACAGGGCTTTGCTGACAAGTTCCTTCGGCAAGAACTCTTGTTTCAGGCGCCCCCTCTCCTGTGTCAGGAGATACGCAAAGAAGGCCCCCTCGTCCAGAGTGAACCCGTCGGGTAGGCGCCTCGCTATGTCGCTTGAGCACAATGCAGAGCACGCCTTCGCCGACCGCATCACGCCTTAGCCGCCGTTCTACAACAATAGCCGGAAGCGGACTGGTACCTACTGCCCAAAATCCGGCGCTTGGTACGGACTTTTTTGTATTGGTACAACCTTTTTTGTACGGGTACAGACTTTTTTGTACGCCGTTATCGCTTGCCGGAGGTTCAGTCCGGCACCACCGCCGTCACCTCGATCTCCACCTTGGCGCGGTCCTCCACCAGCGCCGACACCTCCACCGCCGTCATGGCGATGCTGAAGCTGCCGATCAGCTCGCGGAAGGCCTGGCCGATCTCGGGGTAGGCGGCCACGTAGGCCTTCTTGTCGGTCACGTACCAGGTCATGCGCACGATGTGTTCGGGCTTGGCGCCGCCTTCGGTCAGCACCTCGACGATGTTCTGCAGCGCCTGGCGCACCTGGCCGGCGAGGTCATCCGTATGGAACACGCCGTGCGCGTCCCAACCGATCATGCCGGCCACGAAGATCATGCGCCCGCGTGCGGACACACCGTTGGCATAGCCTTTCGGACGCGGCCAGCCGGGGGGAAGGAGTACTTGCATTGTTCGGTTCCTCTTATTGTTCAACGCTCGCGGCCAAGGCCTCCCGCACGTCGGGCGGCACGGCGATGGCGCGGTGCGTATTGAGATCGGTAAACACCAGCACCTGCTGCGAGCGCACGCGCTGCTCGTCGCCCGCCCAGCAATCGAGCGCCAGCGACAGGGATGCATTGCCCAGCCGCTCCAGTGTCAGCTTGAGCTGCACGTCATCGCCCATGCGGCTGATGGCGCTGAACTCGCAGTGCAGCTTGACGATCGGCAAGCCAATGCGGCGCGGGCCCAGCATGTTGGCATACGAGATGCCGAGGCCATCGGTAAACCAGTCCTCGACCAGGCCGTTGAACATCACCAGGTACTGCGGAAAGTACACGATGCCGGCCGGGTCGCAGTGGGCAAAGCGGATGCGCGTGGCGCGCTCGAAGTGGGTGGTCATGGCTTGTTGTTCTCACGCAGGCGGTAGCGCAGCAGCTTGCCGACCTCGCTGCGCGGCAGGGCCGTGCGGAACTCGATGGCGCGCGGATACTTGTACGGCGCCACGGTCTGCTTGACGAAGTCCTGCAGCGCCTTGACCATCTCGGGCCCCGGCTCATGGCCCGGGTGCAGCACCACGAAGGCCTTGACGATCTGCCCGCGCTCCTCGTCGGGCACGCCGATCACGCCGCATTCGGCCACGGCCGGGTGCTGCATCAGCGCATCCTCCACCTCCGGCGAGGCGATGTTGTAGCCCGACGAGATGATCATGTCGTCGGTGCGCGAGTGGTAGTGGAAGTAGCCTTCCTCGTCCATCACGTAGGCATCGCCGGTGAGGTTCCAGCCGTCGCGCACGTAGGCGCGCTGGCGGTCGTCGGCGAGGTAGCGGCAGCCGGTCGGGCCCTGCACGGCAAGGCGGCCGACCGTGCCAGGTGGCACCGGGTTGCCTGCGTCGTCCACCACCCGCGCGACATAGCCGGGGACGGCCTTGCCGGTGGCGCCGGGGCGCACGTCGGCATCGGCGGCGGAGATGAAGATGTGCAGCATCTCGGTCGCGCCGATGCCGTCGATCAGTTCGATGCCGGTGGCGTTCTTCCACAGCGTGCGCGTGGCCACGGGCAATGCTTCGCCCGCCGACACACAACGGCGCAGCGGCGTGGCGCGCAGCTCCTCCCCACGCGCGGCGATGTTGCGGTACGTGGTCGGCGCGGTGAACAGCACCGTGGCGCCGAAGGTGCGGATGCCGTCCACTAAGTCATTCGGCGAGGCCTTCTCCAGCAGCACCGTCGACGCGCCCACGCTCATCGGGAACAGCAGCAGACCGCCCAGCCCGAACGTGAACGCCATCGGCGGGCTGCCGATGAAGATGTCGTCGGCGCGCGGCTGCAGCACGTGCGGCGGCCAGCAGGCGCAGATCGCCATGATGTCGCGGTGGAAGTGCATCGTGGCCTTCGGCACGCCGGTGGTGCCGGAGGTGAAGGCGAGCAGGCAGGTGTCGTCGGCTGCGGTGTCGACGTTGGTGAACTCGGCCGGCTGGCGCGCCATCGCGGCTTCCAGGCCGTCGGGCGTGTCGTCGTGGAAGCAGCGCACCTGCACCGGTTTGGCCGCTTGCGCCACGGCATCGCGCAACTCGTCGATCAGGCGCGCGTCGCATAGCGCGAAGCCGATCTCGCCCTTCGCCAGAATCTGCCCAAGCTCCTTGGCACGCAGCAACGGCATGGTCGTTACGGCAATCGCGCCCACCTTCATCACGGCAAACCAGCAGGCCGCCAGCATCGGGGTGTTGGGCGAGCGCAGCAGCACGCGGTTGCCCGGCACCACGCCCATTTCCTGCACGAGCACGTTGGCGATGCGGTTGGCGTGCGCCTGCAGATCGGCATAGGTCCAGCGAATGCCGGGAGCCTGGATGCAGAGACGGTCGCCCTCACCCGCAGCAACGCGCCTGTCGAGCAGCTCGGTCGCGCAATTGAGCTGCGCCGGAAACTGCAGCGCCGGCAGGTCGAAGCGGTAGACCGGCTGGAGTTCCGCCGGCGGCAGGCGGTCGCGGGCGAAGGTGTCGATATGGGCGCTGGGCATGGCGAGCTCTCCGTCTCTGGGCTGTGCGGGGTTCAGTGCTTGGCGGGCGCTGCTGCGCGCAGCAACTCGCGCGCGATGATGAGCTGCTGCACCTCGGTCGCGCCTTCGTAGATGCGCAGCGCGCGGATCTCGCGGTACAGGCGTTCGACCGGCTGCTCGCTCACCACGCCGAGGCCGCCCCACATCTGCACGGCGGCGTCGATCACCTGCTGCGCGTTCTCGGTGGCGGTCATCTTGGCCATGGCGGCCTCTCGCGTGACGGTGCGGCCCTGGTCGCGCTGCCAGGCGGCGCGGTAGGTCAGCAGGGCGGCGCTGTCGATGGCGGTGGCCATCTGCGCGAGCTTGGCCTGCGTGAGCTGAAAGTCGGCCAGCACGCCATTGAACATCTTGCGCGTGGTGGCGCGGGTGAGCGCTTCATCCAATGCGCGGCGTGCAAAGCCCAGCGCGGCAGCGGCCACCGACGTGCGGAATACATCCAGCGTGCGCATCGCCACCTTGAAGCCCTCGCCCGCCGCGCCCACGCGCTGGCCGGCGGGGATGCGGCAACTGGTAAAGCGCAGGCGGGCAAGCGGGTGCGGCGCGATCAGGTCGATGCGCTCGGCGATCTCGAAGCCCGGCGTGCCGGCCTCGACGATGAACGCGCTGATGCCGCGCGCGCCCGGTGCCTCGCCAGTGCGGGCGAAGACGACATAGAAGTCCGCAATGCCGCCGTTGGAAATCCACGTCTTCTCGCCGTCGAGCACGTAGCTGTCGCCGTCTTCGCGGGCGGCGCAGGCCATGGCGGCCACGTCGGAACCGGCGTCCGGCTCCGACAGCGCGAACGCCGAGATGGCCTCGCCGTGCGCGACCTTGGTCAGATAGCGCTCACGCTGTTCGGGCGTGCCGTGCAGCGAGATGGCGCCGGAGCCCAGCCCCTGCATGGCGAACGCGAAGTCGGCCAGGCCGGAATGGCGTGCGAGCGTCTCGCGGATCAGGCAGATGGCGCGCGTGTCGATGGTCTCGCCTGCGCCGCCATGCGCCGTGCCGCCGACTGCATGACGCAGCCAGCCGGCCTGGCCGAGTTGCTTGACCAGCGTGCGGCATTCGGCGTCGACATCGGGGCCGTGGTCCTGCGGAATGTTCTTCGTCGCCCAGGCATCGAGTTCGGCGGCAAGCTGGCGATGCTTGTCGTCAAAGAAGGGCCACTGCAGATAGTCCATGTCGCTCATGTCAGTTGCCCTCGAACACCGGTTTTTGCTTGGCGACGAACGCGTGGTACGCACGCGAGAAGTCTTCGGTCAGCATGCAGATCGCCTGCGCCTGGGCCTCGGCCTCCAGCGCCTGCTCGATCGTCATGGTCCATTCCTGGTGCAGCATGGTCTTGGTGATGCCGTTGGCGAAAGTCGGGCCGGCGGCCAGATCGGCAGCCAGCGACTGCGCTTGCGTCAGCACCTCGGCCGGGTCGCACAGGCGGTTGAAGAAGCCCCAGCGTTCGCCCTCTTCGCCGCTCATCGAGCGGCCGGTGTAGAGCAGCTCGCTCGCGCGGCCCTGGCCGATGAGGCGCGGCAGGATCGCGCAGGCGCCCATGTCGCAGCCGGCCAGGCCGACGCGGTTGAAGAGGAAGGCGGTCTTGGTGCGCGCGGTGCCGAGGCGCAGATCGGACGCCATCGCCAGGATGGCGCCCGCCCCCGCGCACACGCCGTCGATGGCGGCGACGATGGGCTGCGGGCAGGCGCGCATGGTCTTCACCAGCTCGCCCGTCATGCGCGTGAACATCAGCAGCTCGGGCGCCTTCAGTTGCACCAGCGGGCCGATGATCTCGTGCACGTCGCCGCCGGAGCAGAAGTTGTCGCCCGCGCCGGCCAGTACGATGGCCTTGACGTCGTCCGCCCATTTGAGCTGGTGGAACAAGTCACGCAGCTCGGCGTACGAATCAAAGGTGAGTGGGTTCTTGCGCTCGGGCCGGTTGAGCGTGATGGTGGCGACGCCGCCCACCACGCTCCACTTGAAGTGCGTGGCCTGGTAGCCCGCGAGCGGGCGGCGGTTGCCGGCCAGCAGGGCCGGATCGATGCGGTCGGTCATGGTTTATTCAGGGTCGGGGAGGATTGATCATCGCGGGCGTCGAGCTCAACTTCGCGCTCGGCCAGATGCATGCGCAGCCGGCCCAGTTGCGCGTAAAGCGCGTCCTTGTTGGCAACGCCCAGGCCATCGAACATCTCGATCAGCCAGCGTTCGTGTTCGGCAGCCATCTCGGCAAAGTTCTGGCGGCCGGCGGCCGTGAGCGACACGCGGAAGGAGCGGCGGTCGTCCGGGTCGGGTTCGCGCTTGACCAGCCCTTCCTTCTCCAACTGGTCGGTCAGGCCGGTCACGTTGCCGCCCGTCACCATCAGGTAGCGCGACAGCACGTTCATGCGCATGCCGTCCGGGTAGCGGTCGAGCTGGGCGAGGTAGTCGAAGCGCGGCAGCGTGGTGTTGAAGCGCGTGCGCAGACGCTGGCGAATCTGCTGTTCGATCTGCGTGCTGCAGGCCAGCAGGCGCAGCCAGATCTTCACGTCGATATGGTCGTCGGCCTGCGCGCGGGCCTCCAGGCCGATGCGCTCATCGCCGAGCACCTCCACCACCTTGTGATAGCCGGAGGCGCGCGTCGCGAAGGCGGTCTTGCGGCGAGTGCGGCTGGTGCTCACATCACCTCCCCGCCCGAGACCGAAATGGCCTGGCCCGTGATCGACGATGCGCCATCCGAGCACAGCCACACCACGGCGTTGGCCACCTCGTCCGGTGTCACCAGCCGGCCTTGCGGGTTGCCCTTGGTCAGTTCGGCGCGCGCTTCCTCGGCGCTGCGGCCGGTGCGGGCGACGATGCGGTCGATGCTCTCGCGCACGATGTCGGTTTCGGTGTAGCCGGGGCACACGGCGTTGACGGTCACGCCGCGCGCGGCCAGCTCCAGCGCCAGCGAGCGCGTGAGGCCGATCACGCCATGCTTGGCCGCCACGTAGGCCGACACGTAAGCGTAGCCGCGCTGCCCGGCCGTGCTGGCGATGTTGACGATGCGCCCACGGCCCGACGCCTGCACATCAGCCAACGCAGCCTGCGTGCACAGGAAGGTGCCGGTCAGGTTGACGGCTAGCATGCGCTGCCACTGGTCGAGCGAGGTCTTGGCGAACGGCGCGCTCTCGGCCTGCCCCGCGTTGTTGACGAGGATCGAGATCGGGCCGAGCCCGGCGCGCGCCGATTCGAAGGCCGTCGACACGCTCGCTGCGTCCGCCACATCGCACGTGACCACCTGGGCGCGTGCACTGTCCGGCAGCGTAGCCGCAGTCGCTTCCAACACGGCTGCGTTGCGCCCCATCAGCGTGAGCGTGGCGCCTTGCGCGGCCAGTTGCGCGGCGATCGCGGCCCCGATGCCCCGGCCCGCGCCGGTGACGACGGCATGGTGTCCTGCCAGCATCGGCATCTCAAACCCCCTGCATGCGGTTCGCCTGCTCCAGCGGCGAGAGCCCCGCCGCCTGCGCCGCCATCGCGCGCTCGCGCTCCAGGTTCCGTTCGAGCTGCAGCTTGCCGGCGCGGTACTGCTTGGGCCACGGCATGTCGAGGTAACCGATGCGCGCGGCCTCGTTCAGCGTCCAGGCCGGGTTGGCCAGGTGCGGACGCGCCACGGCGCACAGGTCGGCACGGCCGGCGGCGATGATGCTGTTGACGTGGTCCGCCTCCGAGATCGCGCCCACGGCGATGGTGGCGATGCCCGCCTCGTTGCGCACGCGGTCGGCAAACGGCGTCTGGAACATGCGGCCGAACACCGGCTGCTCCTTCTTGCTGACCTGGCCCGACGAGCAGTCGATCATGTCCGCGCCCGCAGCCTTGAAGATGCGGGCGATTTCCACCGCATCGTCCGGCGTGATGCCGCCTTCCACCCAGTCGTGCGCGGAGATGCGCACCGACATCGGCTTGGTTTGCGGCCACACCTCGCGCACGGCGTGGAAGACTTCGAGCGGGAAGCGCAGGCGGTTCTCCAGCGAGCCGCCGTATGCGTCACTGCGCTGATTGGTCAGCGGCGAGATGAACGACGACAGCAGATAGCCGTGCGCGCAGTGCAACTCCAGCCAGTCAAAGCCGGCCTCGGCGGCCAGGCGTGCCGAGCGGACGAAGTCGTCGCGCACACGGTCCATGTCGTCGCGCGTCATGGCGTGCGACCACTGGCTCACGCCATCCAGATACTGCTGCGGCGAAGCGGAGGTCAGCGGCCAGTTGCCATCCGGCAGCGGCAGGTCGATGCCCTCCCACGCCACCCGCGTCGAGCCCTTGGCGCCCGCGTGGCCGAGCTGGATGCCGAGCTTGGCATCGCTGTTGCCATGCACGAACTGCACGATGCGCGCCCAGCCGTCGCGGTGTTCGGTGTTCCACAAGCCCGGGCAGCCCGGGGTGATGCGTGCATCGGGTGAGACGCAGGTCATTTCAGCCATCACAAGCCCGGCACCGCCCATGGCGCGCGCGCCCAGGTGCACGAGGTGATAGTCCGCCGGGTGGCCGTCGTCGCACGAGTACTGCGCCATCGGCGACACCACCACGCGATTCTTGAGCGTGACGCCGCGCACGGTGAACGGCGTGAACATCGGCGGCACCGAGCCGTGGTCAGGCACGCGCGGTGCACCGGCTTGCTCAGCAATCCAGTCTTCAAACGATTCGAGATAGGCCTTGTCGCGCTGGCGCAGATTCTCGTGGCTGATGCGCTGGCTGCGCGTGAGCAGCGAGTAGGCAAACTGCTCGGTCGGCAGGTTGGCGTAGCGCGACACGTTCTCGAACCACTCGGTCGAGTTGCGCGCGGCGTTCTGGATGCGCAGCACTTCCACGCTGCGCACGGCTTCGTAGGTGTCGAGCGCGCCCTTCAGGTCGCCCGGCTGCTGGCCGACGCAGCGCGCGAGTTCGATCGAATCTTCCAGCGCCAGCTTGGTGCCCGAGCCGATCGAGAAGTGCGCCGTGTGCGCCGCATCGCCCATCAGCACCACCGGCGTGTTGTGCGCGTTGGTGTGCACCCAGTGGCGACACACCACGCGCGGGAAACGGATCCACTGCGCCGAACCGCGCAGATGGCTCGCGTTCGACATCAGCGTGTGGCCGTCGAGGTACTTGGCGAACAGGCGCTCGCAGAAGGCGATGGCGTCTTCCTTCTCCATCGTCTCGAGGCCCGCCTTGCGCCAGACGTCTTCCGGCGCCTCGACGATGAAGGTGGAGGTCTCGTCGTCAAAGCGGTAGGCATGCGCCTGGAACCAGCCGTGCTCGGTTTCCTCAAACGCGAACGTGAATGCCTCGAACAGCTTGTGCGTGCCGAGCCAGACGAAGCGGCAGCGGCGCGTGTCGATGTCGGGCTGGTAGGTGGCGGCGTACTTGGTGCGGATGCGGCTGTTCAGGCCGTCGCTGGCGATGATGAGGTCGGCGTCGGCGTAGGCGGTGTCATCCTGCACGTCGGTCTCGAAGACGAGCTTGACGCCCACTTCTTCGCAGCGCGCCTGCAGGATATTCAGCAGCCGCTTGCGGCCGATGCCGCAGAAGCCGTGGCCGCCGGAGCGCACCACCTGGCCACGGATATGGACTTCGATGTCGTCCCAATGGTTGAACGCGTCGAGGATCTGCGCGGCGCTCTTGGCATCCGCGCGCTGCAGGTTGCCCAGCGTCTGGTCGGAGAACACCACGCCCCAGCCGAAGGTGTCATACGGCCGGTTGCGCTCGACCACCGTCACGTCGTGCGACGGATCCTGCAGCTTCATCAGCAGGGCGAAATACAGCCCGGCCGGCCCACCACCAATACAGACGATCTTCATGACGACTCCGCGTTTGATGCGGTATTACATTAGTCATGAATAGTTTAGTTGTAAAGTAATTTGACGGAGGATTGCGCTGGGGTAAACGCCAAGCCACCGCCTATGTGGGCGATGCTGCACGTACAGATCGGCCGCGCCTCTTAATGCTCGCTTAAGACTCGCTTCCTAGACTGGCCCCGTCCCTCACGACACGCATAGGAAACACCATGACCCCGCAAGAGATGCAAGCCTTGGAAACCTTCCTCGCCCAGCTCACGCAAGCCCGGGCCGGCGCCAAGGACCCGCAGGCCGACGCCCTGATTGCCGAGGCCGTTGCCCGGCAGCCCGATGCCGCCTACTTGCTGGTGCAGCGCGCCCTGCTGCTCGACCACGCGCTCGCCGCGGCCAAGACGCAGATTGCAACGCTGCAAAGCCAGGTGCAGGCGGCACAGGCGGGCGGGTCCAATGCATTCCTCGACCCGGCCAACACGTGGGGCAATCCGGCCAACCGTGCCGCACCAACCCCCGGCTATGCACCCGCTGCGGCTACGCCCGTGCCGATGCCCGCACCGGCCCAGGCAGCACCGGCCGCCCGCCCGGGCTTCCTGAGCGGCGGGATGGGCAGCGCGCTCGGCGGCATCGCCACCACGGCCGCGGGCGTGGCCGGCGGCGCGTTGCTGTTCCAGGGCATCGAGAACCTGTTCCACCACAACAGCGGCGGCGGCTTCCTGGGCGGGCAACCGGTCATGGGAACCGGGTCGAGCGAAACGGTCATCAACAATTACTACGGGAACGACAGCGACCGGTCGCTCAATGCCGACACCACGTCGCGCGACGACGGCCTGCTGGACACCGATTTCAGCAACGACGATTTCTCCAGCGACGACTCCACGCTGATCTAGCCGCGCCAAAGAAAAAGGGCCGGCACCCTACGGGTCCGGCCCTCTTCGTATGCCTCTACAGCGCGACGCTCAACCCGCCGACTGGCGCAGCGCAGGCGTCTCCTCACCACGCTTGCCGAGCAGCAACTGCACCACCACCGCCACCACGACGTTGAAGATGAGCGCCGTCAGGCCCGTGTAGATCGCGTAGCTGCCGCCGCCGATCACGAACGTATGCACGGGCTTGATGCCGTCGGCAAACGCCAGCCAGCTGCCGCCGATCATGCCCGCCGCCCAGCCGGCCAGCAGCGCCGGCGCACGGAAGCGGTTGGAGAGGTTGAACAGCCCGAACACCACCGACGGGAAGGTCTGCACGATCCACACCCCGCCCAGCAGTTGCAGGTCCAGCGCAAACTTGGTCGGCAGGAACAGGATGAAGATCAGCGCCCCGGCCTTGACGATCAGCGAGACGACCTTGGCCACCTTTTCCTGGCCCGCCGCCGTGATATCCGGCGCGACGTACGGCTTCCAGAAGTTGCGCGTGAACAGGTTGGCCGCGCCGATCGACATCACCGCCGCCGGCACCAGCGCGCCAATGGCAATGGCCGAGAACGCAAACCCCGTGAACCAGCTCGGGAACAGCGCGTTGAACAGCGCCGGCACCACGTCGTTGTTGTTCTTGACCGAGATGCCCGCCGCGTAGGCCATGAAGCCCAGCAGCGCGATCAGCCCCAGCAGCACGGTATAGGCCGGCAGGAACACGGCGTTCTTGCGGATGGTGTCCGCGCTGCGTGCCGCGAAGATGCCGGTCAACGTATGCGGATACATGAACGCCGCCAGTGCCGACCCGATCGCCAGCGTGGCGAACGGCAGGAACTGCGCCGACTTGAGCGTGAGGCCCGTCGCTCCGCCCTTCAGGGCGAATGCATCGTGCGCATGCGAGAACACCGCACCGTAGCCGCCCAGCTTGGCCGGCACCAGCACCACCGCCACCAGCACCACGATGTAGATCATGATGTCCTTGACGAAGGCGATCAGCGCCGGCGCGCGCAAGCCCGCCGAGTACGTATACAGCGCGAGGATCACGAACGCCGCCGCCAGCGGCAGCTCACCCGTGAGGCCCAGCGCCTTGATCACGACCTCCATGCCGATCAGCTGCAGCGCGATATACGGCATGGTCGCCACCACGCCCGTGAGCGCCACCGCAAACTCCAGCGGGCGCGAGCCATAGCGGCCGTAGACGGCGTCCGCGGCGGTCACATGGCCGTTGCGCTGCGCCACCTTCCACAGCTTGGGCATGATCATGAACACGATCGGATACACCAGGATCGTGTACGGCAGCGCGAAGAAACCATACGCGCCCACCGCATACACCAGCGCCGGCACGGCGATCACGGTGTAGGCCGTGTAGAAATCGCCGCCGACCAGGAACCACGTGATCCAGGTGCCGAAGTTGCGGCCGCCCAGGCCCCATTCATCGATGTGCGCGCCGCGGTCGGAGGTGCCACGCTGCCAGCGCGAGGCGACGAAGCCCAACACCGTCACCAGTGCAAAGAAGAAGACGAAGACCGCGAGCGCGACCCAGTTGATCTGACCGTCCATCATTCCTCTCCCTTCTTGACGCCGTGGCGGTACACGATCCAGATCAGCGCCGAGGTGATCGGCACCCACAGGAACTGGTACCAGTAGAAGAATGGAAAGCCGAACAGCGCGGGCGTCTCCTGGTTATAGAACGGAACCCATAGCAGGCCGATGAACGGCAGCGCGAGCAGGTACTTCATCGCTTGTCTCCTGAGGTGCGCGGGACTTCTGTTGTGTTGTTGGTGAGGGGCGTGGAACCACGTCGGCTTGTCCGTGCCGTTTGGCCGGTGGGGCGAGTCCTCCGTCTTGTCGTTCTAGTCGGGTCGAACTGCCGCGGGCGCGGTGCCGGGCATGCGCACTGTGGCGGCACCGACTTCAATGCACCATCCGCACCTGTACGCAGGCGCCACACGTAGCACTACGTAGCAAGCGTATGCTTTTCGCATGGAATAAGGAATCTCTCAGATTGGCGGGCCGCGCCTAGGGTTTTTACGCATTCCAGGCGCAGAGCACGACCACGTCGCCCATGGTGAGACCGCTCCAAACCCGCGCCATGCGGCCTGGCGCTTGGGAATGCGGCTTGCCGGCAACGGGCGTCGCGTCGCGGCAGAAGCCCTGGCTCAAGCAGGGACATCGCCCGCCCTCACACCCCGTTAGCCACGAACACTTCCGGCAACAGCACTAGCGCGTCGCACAGCACCGGGCCGCCGGCATGGAAGGTCAGCTGCTACACCGTCTCGACGATCTGCTCGCGGGTGGCATCACCTTGAGCGCGGCCTCGGCATGGCATGGCCCGCCTGCCAATCTCAGCGGGGCCGGCAAGCCCGGTGGAAACGCCCGCCGATTTAAAACCGCGCGCAAACGATTACTGGCGTTTTAAAAACCCGATCCAAGTCAGCGTATTAACAACACGCTGCGCAGCCCGTCGTGCCCACCATGACTCAACGCCTCACAGGCACCGACCCGCAAAGCCAGGCCTGACGCCAAGACCGGCGCCCAGCACCCGTGTTAAGCGCGCATTTACTTAGAGTAAATCCTCAAAATCGGGCGCGCTTTTAATTTGTTTTCAATCTGAGTTTCGTATTTTTTGTATCGTGTGTCCTGCGAACTGCGAACCGCAATTCCATCCCACTTAGCCCGGCGCCCCCTCTGCCGGGCTTCTTTTTTTGTGCGATGCAATGCGAGCTCAGGCCGGTTCCTGCGCCGTCATGCGGCGCGACAGGGCCGAGCGCCGCGCCAGCAAAAACGCATGCAAGCGCTCCGCATAGTCCGAGCCGACGGCATCCCGCACCGAGGGCCGTAGCGCCAGTTGCGCGCGCCAGGCGTTGACCTTCGGCAAGCCCGTTAGGACGCCGAAATCGCCAACCGTATCGAACACGTCAAAGTACCGGAACACGGGCCCGAACACTGCATCGACGATGGAAAAATGCGCCCCGTCGAAGTACGGCCCGTCGGCCAGCGCCGCCTCCAGTTGCGCGAAGCGCTGGCGTAAATCCGCTGCGCGCGCGGCCAGCGCATTGTCATCGGGGGCGCTGTAGAACGCCCCGATAGCGTTGAGCACCGACGAGCCGAACTCCATCCACGCGCGGTGCCGCGCCCGCGCCAGCGGCGCATCGGGATGCAGCCGCGGCGCCTCGGTCTCGTCCAGGAATTCGCAGATGACGGCGGATTCGAAGATCGCCGCCTCATCCACCAGCAGCACCGGCGTCTTGCCCAGCGGCGAGACGTGCAGGAACCTGTCCGGCTTGTTGGCAAGGTCGATGTCGCGCCGCGTGAAAGCGACGCCCTTCTCCTGCAGGACAATCGCGGCACGCTGCACGTAGGGGCAAAGCGGGTGGCTGACGAGGGTGAGTTGCGGGCGCATCGTGCCGCTCCAAGAGGTGGATGCACCGGACTCTACGGCGCGCGCTGCACCGCAAAAATACGCAGCGCTGCAAGCCCCGCTTGCGCGCGCGCAATGCCCTGCGGGGCCATGCCCGCTTAGTTGGCGGCGCCCGTGAGGAGGTCCGGCAAGTCGGCCAGGAACGCGTCGCGCGCACGCGGGCCGGCGTAGGTGGGTTCGAGCTTCTCGTCTTGGATCAGATGGGCGAACACGAGCGTCTTCGTGCCATTGGTCACCCAGCCGACAAACCAGCCGTAGGCATGGGCCTGGTCCCAGCTGCCATCAACGCCGGTGGTGCCGGGCGCGCCGGTGCCGGTCTTGCCGTGGACGGTCCAGCCGCCCGGCAGTTGCTTGACCTGCGTGATGCGGTCCGTCATGTCGAGCGCGCGCGCGGACACCGGCAGCTGCCGGTTCACGATCTTGCGCAGGAAGCCGACCTGCTCCTCGGGCGAGATCTTCAGCGACGAGGTGATCCACGAATGGTCGAGGCTGTTGTTGCGCCCTGGGTCGCCCGCGACATCCATGTTGCCGTAGTCGAACTTGCGCACGTAGGACTGGAACGCGTCGGCGCCCAGCGCGTGCGTGATGCGCTGCGAGTACCAGACCACCGAGTACTGGAGCCACGACGACGGATCGATCGGCTTGCGCCAGGCATCGCCGCCCCAGTCGGGGTCGCCCTTGCGGAAGGGCAGCACGGGCGCGTGTTCGTCTTTCAGGAAGCCCGCGTCATAGCCCATCACGGCCAGGGCGATCTTGAACGTGGAGGCAGGTGTCACACGCTCGCTGCACTGGCCGTCATGCATCAATGCCGTGCCGGTGGCCGCATCGGCGACGATCGTGCACAGCGGTTTGGCGAAAGCAAAGGGCGCGAGCGCGGCCAGCGCGACGCCCATGGCAAGTTGGCGAAGTCTCATCATCGGTCGGGGGAGTGAGTGAAGTGATGCGGCAGCGTAGCAGCGCGGCCGCATCATCACCGGTGCATGGCACGTAACGCCTGTAACGTTCACTCGCCGGGCCGGCCCGGGTCAGGCAAACCGCAGCTCAGGGCTTGCCGGCAACCAGCTTGCGCATGGCCTCGACCAGCTTCGGGTCGGTCGCACCGAGCGTGTTGGTACGGGCGCTGATGCGCCCGTCGGTGTCGAGCAGGAGGATGGTGCTGGAGTGGTTGAAGTCGCCGTCGGCCAGGCGCCGGTACTGCACGCCCAGGAGTGCCGCGACTGCGCGCGTGCCGCTGCTATCGGCCCGCGCAAGCTGCCAGTGGTCGCCCGCACTATGGTCGGCGGCCGTCTTCCTGAGCACGCCGACGGAATCGCGCTCGGGATCGACCGTGATCATCACCACCCGCACGCCGTCTTGTGCGGGCTTGCCGCCCTTGGCCAGCGTCGCGCGGATGGTCTCGAAGATCATCGGGCAGACCATCTGGCACGACGAATAGAACATGCTGATCAGCACCGGCTGGCCGCGCAGGTCGGCCAGGTGGAAGGTGCGGCCGTTCTGGTCGGTCAGTGTCACGTCGGATTGATAGAGCGAGCCGGAGGCGAGCGCACCGGCGGCCTGTGCGCCACCGGCCAGACCGGCCAGGAGAAACAGCGCCAGCAGCGCGCGGCGCATGGGGTTGAGGCACTTCATGGTTGGTCTCCGTGGAGGGTGCGGGCGCAGCGGAAGCCCAGGCTACCTGTGGCATCCGCGCCCGCGAGGGAGGACAGCAACGCCACGCGCATCAGCACGGCATAGCTGTCGCGCCGCACGATGCTGATGGCACCGGCGCCGCAGAATTGTTGCTTGTCGGGGTCGCCCTGCGTGCGGCTATCGCCGGCGATGAAGAGCGCGTTGAAATCGTCGACCCACTCCCAGATCAGGCCGTGCAGGTCGCGCACGCCGTGCACGTCGGGGGGGCCGCCCACCGCCGGCAGCACGCGCAGCGCCGGCCGCTCATACCAGGTGAGGATGCGCTGGCCCCATTGCGGGTCGTCGCGCGCGTCGGCGCGGGTGGCGTCGGCCGCGGCGGCGGATTCCCACTCCAGCCAGGTGGGCAGGCGCGCGCCCTCGCTCTCGCAATAGGCGCGCGCGGCAAACCAGGTGACGCCCGTCACCGGCGCCTGTGGCGAGGCCTGCGGGTCCGGATGCAAAGCGTCGGCCCAGTCGAGCAGATACGACGGGCCGGCAAACACCTCCGGCACGCGGTCGCGGCGCCAGGCCTCGTGCGTCTGCACGAAGGCCAGGTACTCGCCGATGGTCACCGGCATCGTGCGCAGCTCGAAGGGCTCGACGCGCACGCGCTGGGGCAGGCCCGGCGCGTTCTGCGGCAGCACGCTGTCGAAGTCGCCACCGGGCAGCCGCACATAGGCGGCGCCCTGGGCGGCGGCGCTGGCCAGCGCCAGCAGTGCTGCAGCGATGCGGTGGGTCAGGCGGGCCATGGCGATCTCGATCGCAGATCAGGTCAGTGCTCGGCCACCGCCTTGGACGGCACGGGCTGGGCACGCATTTGCTTGACCTCCTCGGCGCTGATACGGCCGCCGGGGTTGTCCCAGCTGTTGAGCACGTAGGTCAGGATGTTGGCGACCTCGTCATCGTTGAGCTGCGTCATCGGTGGCATGACGGAGTCATATTCCTGGCCGTTGACCTTGATCTTGCCGTTCAGGCCGTGCAGCAGGATACCGATCGCGCGCTTCGGGTCCGCCGCGAGGAAATCCGACTTGGCCAGCGGCGGGAACACGCCCGGCAGACCCGTGCCGGCGCCCTGGTGGCATACCGAGCAGGTGCCCGCGAACAGCGCACGGCCTGCCTGCACCTGATCCTGCACGGTGAGCGTGCCGGAAGCCGATGCCTGCGTCGCCTTGGTGACAGCGGCCAGATTGGGGCCAGCGCGGTCGCCCAGGTACACCGAATCGAGCTCCTTGCCCGAATAGACCAGCTTGTTTTCCGGCCCATCGACCTTGAGGATGGCCATCGCCCCCTTGTTGAAGGCACGGAAGATCGAGTGATCCACCAGCACGTAGCTGCCCGGCACCTTGGCGGTGAACTTCACGACGGCCGCGCCGCCCGCGGGGATCAACGTGGTCTGCACGTTCTTCTGCACGTTGGTGCCGCCCTCATAGCGCACCTGGTCAAAGATGGCGCCGATCACGTGGAAGCTCGACACCAGGTTGGGCCCGCCGTTGCCGACGTAGATGCGCACCGATTCACCGGTCTTGGCCCGCAGCGCCTTGTCGCCGGTGAGTGCACCTTCCGCGCCATTGAAGAGCACGTAGGTCGGGCGCTCATCGATGGCCTTTTCCATGTCGAACGGCTGCTGGCCCTTCTCGCGGTACTTGCCGCCGGTGTAGAAGTCACCCTGCATCACGTAGTACTCGTGGTCGACCTTGGGCAGGCCTTCGGGCGGCTCCACCAGGATCAGCCCGTACATGCCGTTGGCGATGTGCATGCCGACCGGCGCGGTGGCGCAGTGGTAAACGTAGATGCCTTCGTTGAGCGCCTTGAAGGTGAATTGCGACTCATGCCCCGGCGCGGTGAAGCTGGAAGCCGCCCCGCCGCCCGGCCCGGTCACGCCATGCAGGTCGATGTTGTGCGGCATCTTGCTGCTCGGGTGGTTCTTGAGGTGGAACTCCACCGTGTCGCCCTGCCGCACGCGGATGAAGCTGCCCGGCACCGTGCCACCGAAGGTCCAGAAGGTGTAGCTCACCCCCTCAGAGATCTGCATCTCCTTCTCGACCACCTCCAGGTCCACGATGACCTTGGCCGGGTAGTTGCGGTTGACCGCGGGCGGCACGTTGGGCGGGCTGGTCAGCACCGCATGGATGGGCTCGCCGCGCGGCGGGCCGAAGTCGCCCGGCAGCCTAGCGGCAGCCCCGGCCGGTGCGCCGCCTGCCAGCAGTGCGCCCAGCGCCACAGAAACCAGGCCCGCACGTACCAGACCGCGGACCACTTGAAGACGGCTCATGTTTTCCCCCATTAGTCGATGGATGTCGTCCGCTTCACGTTAGAAGCCGGTTGCCAGTAGGGTTTTGATACAGCGCAAAGAAAAATCGGCGAACCGGCCGTCCCCATGCTGCACCGCACAGTCCATGCCGCGGCAGGACGCCATGCAGCGGACATCAAGCGCCCCATAAAACAAGCATCTGATCTACATCAATAGCGAGGTAGATTGCGCTCACTACTATAGATGCATTCTTGATGCATCTTTTAGATGCCGAACCCAACCGAACGGAGTTCCCCATGACACAGCTCGCCTCCTCCCTCCAACTCGATCTGCGCGTGCTGGCACCGCGCGAGCGCCATCCGCTGATCTTCGCGACCTTCGGCAAGCTCGAAGTCGGCCAAGCGCTGGAGCTGATCAACGATCACGATCCGCGCCCGCTGCAAGCCCAGTTCCAGATCGAGCGGCCCGGCCAGTTCTCCTGGGCCACCCTGGAACGCGGCCCGCATACGTGGCGTGTGGCCATCACCAAGGTGGCCTCGGCCGCCAGCGCCGGCCAATGCTGCGGCAGCTGCGGCGGCGCCTGATCTCCCGGATCGCATCCCAAATCGCACCCTCAATCGCACCCTAGCGAGGAACCTGTCATGAAAAACAATCAGAGGCTGTGGCGGTGGCTCGGCCTGATCTTTGTCCTGTCGTTCGGGGCACTCGGGTATCTGGGACGCCAGATCTACCTGGCGGCGCCGCCCATTCCGCAGGCCGTCGTCACCACGGCCGGCGATGTGTTGTTTACCGGTGAGCAGATCCAGCGCGGCCAGCAGGCCTGGCTGTCAGCGGGCGGCCAGCAGCTCGGCACCGTCTGGGGCCACGGCGCCTATGTCGCGCCGGACTGGTCGGCCGACTGGCTGCATCGCGAAGCGACGGCGCTGCAGGCCCTGCGTGCGCAGCAGCAACATGGCGCAGGCAAGTCGCTGACGGCGTCGGAACAGGCAGCCGTCGATGCGACGGTCAAGGAGGAGATGCGGCGCAATACGTATGACGAGGCGCGCAACAGCGTCACCGTCTCGAAGGAACGGGCGCAGGCCATCCGCGACGTCGCGCAGCACTTCGAGGCGCTGTTCGGCACCGATCCGTCGCTGGCGGAACTGCGCAGCCAGTACGCGATGGCGACCGGCGTCCTGCCGGCCCAGGCCGACCGTGAAGCGCTGGCCGCGTTCTTCTTCTGGACGTCGTGGGCTGCCGCCACCGACCGCCCGGGCGAGACCGACCTGTCGTACACCAGCAACTGGCCGCACGAGCCGCTGGTGGGCAACACCATGACCAGCGGCGCGGCCATGTGGTCGATGGTGAGCATCATCCTGCTGCTGGGCGGCATTGCCGCGATGCTGTGGATCCATGGCGCCGGCAAGCATGAAGCGGAAGCAGAGCCGCTGGCGAACGACCCGTTCCTCAACGCGGTCGCCACGCCGTCGATGAAGGCCACACGCAAGTACTTCTTTGCCGTGGTCGGGCTGATGCTGCTGCAGATCGGCATGGGCGCCATCACCGCGCACTATGCGGTGGAGGGCGAATCCTTCTTTGGCATTCCGCTGGCGCAGGTGCTGCCGTACGTGATCAGCCGCACGGTGCACACGCAGCTGGGCGTGCTGTGGATCGCCACGGCGTGGCTGGCGACGGGCCTGTATATCGCGCCGCTGCTGTCGGGCCGCGAGCCCAAGTTCCAGAAGCTCGGGGTCGACCTGCTGTTCTGGGCGCTGATCTTCATCGTGGTGGGTTCCACCGCCATGGGCTGGTTGGGCACGCTGCAGCATCGCGGCGTGGACTTCAGCTTCTGGCTCGGCAACCAGGGCCTGGAATACACCAGCATGGGCCGCGTGTGGCAACTGCTGCTGTTTGTCGGCCTGCTGTTCTGGGTGGTGCTGCTCGGCCGCGCCCTGTGGCCGGCGCTGAAGACGCCGTCGGAATCGCGCGGGCTGATCGCCATGGTGTTCCTGTCGGCCACCTGCATCGGCGGGTTCTATTCGACCTCGCTGGTGTGGGACCAGCACACCCACTACTCGATGATCGAGTACTGGCGCTGGTGGCTGGTGCACCTGTGGGTCGAGGGCTTCTTCGAGGTGTTCGCCACCGCCGTGGTCGCGCTGATCTTCACGCGGCTGGGCCTGATCCGGGCAGCCAGCGCCAACCGTGCCATCGTGGCGGAGACCATCGTGTTCCTGTTCGGCGGCATCCTGGGGACGCTGCACCACCTGTACTTCACTGGCACGCCGACCTCGATCATCTCGGTGGGCGCTGTGTTCTCGGCGCTGGAAGTGGTACCGCTCACGCTGATCGGGCTGGAAGCGCTGCAGAACTATCGCCGCACGCAGGGCGTGGCGTGGCTCGGTGCCTACAAGTGGCCGGTGCTGTGCTTCGTGGCGGTGGGCTTCTGGAACACCGTGGGTGCAGGCCTGCTCGGCTTTGCCATCAACCCGCCGGCCTCGCTGTACTACGTGCAGGGCCTGAACATGACAGCCGCCCACGGACACGCCGCGCTGTTCGGGGTGTACGGCATGCTGGGCATCGGCCTGATGCTGTTCTGCCTGCGCGGCCTCTATGCGCGCAGCCTGCACGCCGACAGCCTGCTCAAGCCCGCGTTCTGGGGCCTGAACATCGGCCTGGCGATGATGGTGTTCATGTCGCTGCTGCCGGCCGGCATCTACCAGGCCTGGGCCAGCATCACCAAGGGCATGTGGTACGCCCGCTCGCCGGAGATCGTCCACTCGAAGCTGATGGAGACGCTGGTGTGGCTGCGCGTGCCGGGTGACATCGTGTTCGCTGCGGGCGCCCTGCTGCTGGCGTGGTATGCGTTGCGTCTGCTGCGCCGTCCGAACGCGCGGCAGCCGGAACCGGTGGCGGTGTCGGCCAAGGCTGCACGCTAATCGTCCTGCACAGGGGCTGGAACACCGGCCCCTGCGCCAACCCAACCCGACACCCGCGCTCGCGGGTGTTGTGCTTTCAGGCGATGGACCGAAAAGAAAAAACCCCACGCTGCGCACAGCGTGGGGTCCATCAACAGTCAGCACCGCTGACTGATCGCCGATTGTTGGCAGTTCACCATCGACTGCCTGATCGCGGCTGATCGGCGCTCAAGGCGCCTGGGTAAAGTCAAACGCGTTGGTCAGATCGCCGGTGGCCGAGCGGAAGCCAGCCAGTGCCTTCAGGTTGAAGCGCTTGGTGATGAACTTCAGGATGGACGCCGTATCGTAGTAGGTATGGTCGACATAGCCCTTCTTCGCGTACGGCGAAATCACGACAGCCGGAATCCGCGAGCCGGGGCCCCAACGGTCGCCAGTGGGCGGCGCGACGTGGTCGTAGAAGCCGCCAAACTCGTCGGTCGTGATGACGATCGCCATATGCGCCCATTGCGGGCTCTTCTGCAACGTGCCGAGCACGTTGGCGAGGTCGACATCGGCATCCTGTACGTCGGAATAGCCGGGGTGGCCGTTCACGTTGCCGGCGGGCTTATAAAACGCGACCGGCGGCAAGGTTCCGTTTGCGGCATCACTGAGCATGTTGGTGACATCCTGCAGGTGGTTCGCGCGCTCGATTTGCCCCTGGGCGGTGGTCGGGTCGAAACGGGTGTAATAGTTGAACGGCTGATGATGGGGCTCGAAGTCCGGTTGGCCCGGGTTTTCCGTCCAGATCAGCTTGTAGTTCTTGCTGTCGCGCACGTTCAGGCCTTCGGCCAGCGCGTTGTTCCATTGGCCCGCATACCATTTCCAGTTGACCCCAGCCGCGGTAAGCGTGTCGCCGATGGTCGTGAATTTGCTGGAGTCGATCGGCGGCAGTACCGCCGAGCCTTCGTAGGCATCGCCGGCGGGATTGGCCAGACGAATGTCTTGACCCACCGCAGACGGCGCCGCGCTAGGCTGATACGGCGGCAGGATGGTATTGACCGCATAGCCATCCGGCGTCACCGAACCGTCGTGAACAAATTTGACCGCCCCCGTATTGGCTTTGGCCGGTGAGGTCGGATCGATCTGCAGCGCCTTACCGCTGGCGTCGACGGTCGCGATCTCGCTGGCCGGTGCGTTGGGGTAGGTCGGGGCGCAGGCGCAGACCAGATATTGGTGATTCAGGAACGAGCCGCCAAACGCGCCCTGGAAGAAGTTGTCGGCCAGTGTGTATTGTTGGGCAAGCTTGTACAGGTTCAAGCCTGAACCGTCGAAGTAGCCCATCACGTAGCCGCCGCGGTTCGAGTAGGCCGCGAACATGTTGTTGGCGCCGCCATTGATCTGCATCTGGTTTTGATAGAAACGATGCACGAGATCCGGCCCGACCACGCTCATGGTGCCGCTGATCGGTGCCGCATCCAGACGGAACGGCGCATTGGGCAAGGTGCTGACCTGACCCAGCGAAGGATCCGCCTGGCTGCCCCAGACGGCGGGCAAGTTCGCAAGCACGGTCTTACCATCGAAATCCACCTGTGCGTTCGCCGCCGTGACATTGCCGAGGCCGTTGGCGCCAGGGAAGTGGCCAAACAGGTTGTCGAAGGAACGATTTTCCAGATAGATGACAACGACGTTCTGGACCTTGTTGATATCCGTCGCGGCGGGCGTCGCAACCGCGGGCGAGTCATTGGCGGAGTCGTTGCAGCCAGCGAGCGATACAAGCAGAACCGATGCAGCAAAGATACTGCGAACAGCCACGGCAATTGGTCGCAAACATTTGCGTTCCATTATTCGCACCTTATATTTTTTGAATAATAAATAAGAAAAATTGGCTCACCGCTCCCCCCTGAAAACGACAAAGACACTCTATAAAACGACTGGATTGGTGGCGGCATCGGAGTTTATGTGGCTGCCCGTGACGGTTTCATAGCAAGAGCATCAGCAATTTTTTTGCTGTCTTTGGTTTTTTTGCGTGTCCACGGCAAACACGCCTCTCGTGAATTAGGAACGCGTTAAACCATTCCTTTGCAGAGCGATCCTGGTATCGCGTGCGTGAAGCGCGACGAGGACGGCGATGGCAGAAGACAAAAGGCGCAGCTGCTGTTGCGCGAAACCGAGCGCGAACAGCGCATGGCATTGACACGGCGCCGCCAGACGACGCAGGGGCTGGACACCGGCCCCTGCACAAACCAACCCCATCACCCGCGCTGGCGGGTGCCATGCCTCCAGGCGATGGCGGCGCAGACCGACTGCACCGCCGCGCCGCACAGCAACGCCGCGCGCAACCCCTGCGCGCCACCGTGGCAGCTGGCATAGACTGCGCCCATCATCGCCACCCCCAGCGTCGCCCCGCTCATGCGGGCCACGTTGACCAGCGCGGACGCCGTGCCCGAACGCTCCGGCCCCACCGCCCCCACCGCCGCGCCCATCAGCGGGCCGGTGGCAAACCCCATGCCGAGCCCCGTCAGTGCCAGCCCGACGGCCGCCGGCAGGTTCGATGCGCTATCGGCCAGCCCGCCCAGCACCAGCAGCCCGCACGCGATGATGACCACGCCGCCCGCCGTCGCCAGCCGCGTGCCCCAGCGGCGCACCAGCGCGCCCGAGCCCGGCGACACCACCGCAAACACCAGCGCCATCGGCATCAGCGCGATGCCCGCGCCGGTGATGGAGAAGCGCCCCGTGCTCTGCCACATCAGCGGCAGCAGGAAGAGCACGCCATACATGCCGAAGGTCATGCCGGCAGTGGCGACGATCGCGCCACGAAACGGGCGGATGCGGAACAGGTCCAGCGGCACCAGCGCAGCCGCGCCGTGGCGGGCTTCCACGTGGAGGAACCCGGCGGTGGCCGCCATCGCCAGCAGCAGCACCGCCAGCGCAACCGCCGGCGCCTGCTGCATCTCGATGGCGGCGAAGGCCAGGCCGCTCAGCGCAACGGCGCCGAGCACCTGCGCCAGCGCATCGAAGCGACGATGCGCAGGGTCTGACGATTCCGGTATCACGCGCAGCGCCAGCCCCATGGCCAGCAGGCTGATCGGCACCACCACCCAGAACACCGCCTGCCAGCCGAAGTGCGTCACCAGCAGGCCGCCCACGGTCGGGCCGATCGCCATCGACAGGCCATTGCACGCCGCCCACACGCCGAGTGCGCGGGCACGCTCGGCCGGGTCCTGCCACACCACGCGCAGGATGGCGAGCGAGGCCGGCAGCAGCAGCGACGCGCCCACGCCCGTCAGCGCCCGCCCGCCAATCAGCCAGCCGATGGACGGCGCCAGCGCACACACCACCGAGGCCACGGTGAACACCAACGCCCCGGCCACGAACGCGCGCCGCCGCCCGTACAGGTCGGCCAGCAGACCACCAGTGAGCAGCAGCGCGGCATAGGCAAGGTTGTAGGCGTCGATCACCCATTGCAGCGCGCCGATGGGGGCGTGGAAGAACTGACCGATCGGCCGCATCGCGAGGTTGATGACCGCGGTGTCGATCTGCGCGACCAGCACGGCCATCGACAGCGCGCACAGCACCAGGCGGGGGCGTGCAGGCTGGGCGGCGGCGCCGGGCTGCAACGTCAAGGCATCCATGTTCAAGCTCCTGGAGAACGATGGCGCCAGCGTAGTGCGCAGCGGGTGCGCGACGTTTCGATCCGTGTCGAAGCATCGTGACCGCCCGTTCCCTAGAATGGCCGGGTTGACGAGGAGTCCGCCATGTCGCTTCCGAACAGCTTTTCCGGCACCGCCTTCCTGATCGCCGACCCGGCCCGGGCGGCCATGCTGACTGCGTTGCTCGACGGGCGTGCCCTGCCGGCGGGCGAGCTGGCGCATGCCGCCGGTGTCACCGCGCAGACGGCGAGCACGCATCTGGCCAAATTGCTGGAGGGCGGGCTACTGCTGCTGGAGACTGAAGGCCGGCATCGCTACTACCGGCTGGCCGGCGCGCACGTGGCGCAGGCGCTGGAGCACCTGGCCGCCATCGGCCCCGCCGGCACCGCACGCCGCCCGGTGCTGAGCGCCAAGGCGCGCGAGCTCGGCTTCTGCCGCTGCTGCTACGACCACCTGGCGGGGCAGGTTGGCGTGGCCGTCACGCAGGCGATGCAGGCACGCGGCTACCTGGCGCCGGTAGCAGACAAACAATATGAGATCCCGCCCGCCGGCCATGCATGGTTTGCCAGCGTCGGGCTGGATGTGAGCGCCATCCGCCCGACGCGGCGCGGTCTGGCGCGCCAGTGCCTGGACTGGACCGAGCGCACGCACCACCTGGCCGGACCGCTGGGCGTCCAGTTCCTGCACCGGCTGTGCGAGGCCGGCTGGCTGCTGCGCGCGCGAGCCTCGCGCGCGGTGCTGGTGACACCCAAGGGGTGGCAGGAATTGCACGCACGACTCGGGGTGGATGAGGCGCACGTGCGCGCCGGCGCCGGGGCCGATCACTAACGCGAACGCCTCTCAGGCCGATTTGTGTTTGCAAGCCGGGGTTATTCCGGAAACGCCCGATTGCGCATTTATGATCCGGGTCAAAAACTGGGGTCCTCCATGCTGCTATCGCGCCTCGCCCGCATTGCCGGGCTGACCGTCGTGCTCGGGTTGCCGGTGCTGCCCGCGCACGCCGTGCTGCCCGACGAAATCCAGGTCTACACCGGCGACATCAACGCCCCCGGCGAGGTCGGCCTGGAGCTGCACCTGAACACCACGCCCAGCGGCATTAGCGAGCCTTCGTACCCCGGTGAAATCACGACACCGCACGGGTGGCGGGCAACGGCCGAGTTTTCCTACGGCTGGTCGCCCTCGCTTGAATTCGGCCTGTACGTGCCGACCAGCCTCACGCGCGACAACACCTATTACGTGACCGGACCGAAGGTGCGCGTGAAGTGGATGCCGGTGCGGCCGGAGGACGGTGTGGGGCGCTTTGCCGGCATCAACGTGGAGCTGGCCCACGTGGCACGCCGCTTCGAGCAATCGCAGAACGTGGCGGAGCTGCGCCCCATCTACGGCTACCAGGACGCGCGCTGGCTGTGGGCGGTGAACCCGGTGCTGGATTGGACAGTGTCGAGCCCGGGTCGCAGCGGCGTGCCCGATGCGGCGCCGAGCTTCAAGATCGCGCGCACGGTGGCGACCGGCGTGCGCGCTGGGCTGGAGTACTACGCAGACTTGGGGCCCATCAACCACCTCGCGCCGCTGCACGAGCAGCAGCACACCGCGTACCTGGCCTTCGACGTGGACCGCAAGCCCTTCGTCTTCAACTTCGGCATCGGTCGGGGCCTGACGCGCGCCACCGACCGCTGGACCTTCAAGTGGATCTTCGAGATTCCGCTCAGTTAATGCGTCGATGAGGTACGCGCCGATGCGGCGTCGGGCTCCAGGGCCACGGCCCCCTCAGGCCGGTTCCACCAGCCACCGCCCAGCGACTGGAACAGCGCAGCCGTATCGCTAAAGCGGCCGGCACGCGCTGCGATGGTCGCCTGGGTAGCGGCCTGGTAGGCCTGCTCCGCATTCAGCACGGCCAGCACGTTCACGTAACCGAGCCCAAGCTGCTTGGTGGTGATGTCGAGCGTGGTGTTTGCAGCCTGCTCGGACTTGAGCGCGGCCTTCAGGATATTGGCGTCGGCATCCAGCGCTTGCAGGGAGTCCGCGACGTTCTGGAACGCCGTGATCACGGTGCCGCGGTACTGGGCCTCGGCCTGTTCCACGCCGGCGTCGGCTGCGCGCTTCTTGAACCACAGCGTGCCGCCGTCGAAGAAGGTCTGCGTCACGCTGGCCGCCAGGGCCCAGAAGACGTTGCCGTCGCTGAACATCTGGCTGAAGACTTCGGCGGCCCCACCCCGGGTGGCAGTAATCGTGAATTGCGGCAGCATGTTGGCAATGGCCACGCCCACCTGCGCGGTGGCGGCATGCAGTTGTTCTTCCGCGGCACGTACGTCCGGGCGCTGCCGCACCAGTTCCGACGGCAGCGACACCGGCAGCTCCTGCGGGAGGGCGAAATCGGCAAACGTGAAGGTCTCGCCCACGCCCTCGCTCGGCAGCTTGCCCGCCAGGGCGGCCAGCAGGTCGCGCTGCACAGCCAGCTGCTTCTGCAAATTCGGCAGGGCCTGCTCGGCCTGGGCCAGCTGCGTCGTCGCAGCGGCCACGTCCAGCCCGGTAACAGCACCCAGCTTGAACTGCCGCAGCAGGTTGTCGAGCAGCTTCGTATTGACTTCGACCACACGCTGCTGCGCCTCGATCTGCGCGCGCAGCGAGGCCTCCTGCACGGCTGCGACCACGATGTTGGACGCCAGCGTCAGGTACGCCGCCTCCAGCTGGAAGTACTGCGCGTCGCGCGACGCGCGCAGCGACTCGACCGCCCGGCGGGTCCCGCCGAATACATCCGGCGCGTAGCTCACCGTCAGCTGCGCGGTGTGCAAGCTGTAGATCGGGGCGTTCGACGTCAGCGTGGGCGCAATCGTGCCGACCGCGTCTTGCTTGCGGGCGGGCGAATAGTTCCCTTGCAGCATCGGGAAGAACGCGCCCTGCTGCGAGCGCATCTGGTCATGCGCCACCTTCAGCGCCGCCTGGGCCGCAGCCAGCGTCGGGCTGGCGGCAAACGCATCGGCGATCACTTTGTTCAGCTTCTCCGACTGGAATGTCCGCCACCACTGGTCGGACACCTTCATGCCCGAGACGAAACGCTGGGCCTCGCCGCCGGCGGTCTGCGCCGATGTCGTCTGCTCAGGCAGCGGTTGCGGTGTGTACCCGCTGGCCTGTGGCGCCGGCGGCGTCTTGAAGTCGGGCCCAACCGCGCAGGCCGATACCAGCATGCAGGCAGCAACCGCTGCGGCACGAGCGTGCGAGGGAATTGCGTTCAGAACGACATTCAGCTTGTGGCCCGAAAACGACATGGTGCGCCCAATTCTTGTCAGCGATGGAATGGCCGGGATTCTATTCGGCGGCGAATGAACCGCGTACTGTGATTGATCACAGTAGACCGGACCGCCTCAGACCCCCATCATGCGGGCAATTTTTGTAATCTTGGGGGTTTGTCGTGGGTTTCGATGCAAAATCCGCCGCCGTGGGGGGCGCCGCCGCCGCTGTTGCCGTAGCCGGCCTGATGTTCGCGTTTTCGGGGCGCACGCAGACCGCGCCTGTATACGAACAGACGGAGACCAGCAAGGCTGCCAGCAAAGCCGCCTCGGATGCGGCAGCACGCAGGCAGCAAGGGGTAACGCTGAGCCAATCGCAGGGCGCGCACGTCAAGGTGGCCCCCGTGGAAGAGCACGAGTTCGCCAACCAGCGTGATGCGATCGGCAACATCGACTTCAATGAAGACCGCTCGGTGCAGGTCTTCACTTCCTATCAGGGCAAGATCCGCAACGTGTACGCCAAGATCGGCGACGACGTGCCCAAGGGCAAGCCGCTGTTTGATATCGAGAGCCCCGATCTGGTGCAGGCCGAATCCACCCTGATTTCCGCGGCAGGCACGCGCAAGCTGACCACGCGGGCGCTGGAGCGCGCGCACCAGCTGTTCGAGATCCAGGGCATTGCACAGAAGGACCTGGATCAGGCCACGTCCGACCAACAGGCCGCCGAAGCCGCCTACAAAGCCGCTCGCGACGCGGTTGCCATCTTTGGCAAAAGCCCCGCGGACATGGATCGCATCGTCGAGCAGCGCCACATCGACCCCATTCTGACGGTCGTCAGCCCCATCGCCGGCCGCATCACCGCGCGCAGCGCGCAACCGGGCCTGCTGCTGCAGCCCGGCAACGGCACGGCGCCGTTCACGGTGTCCGACATCTCCACCATGTGGATGCAGGCATTCGTGCCGGAAGCGGACAGCCCGCTGCTGCATATGGGGCAGAAAGTCCAGATCAAGGTGAACGCGTTCCCGGGCCGGATGTTTACCGGCATCGTGACGACCGTGGGCTCCACGGTCGACGCCAATACGCACCGCGTACTGGTGCGTTCGGAAATCCAGGACCCGAAGCATGAGTTGCGCCCGGGCATGTTCACCTCCTTCGCCATCCGTACGGGCGAGCCGACCCGTTCCCCGGCCATTGCGCCGAACGGCATCGCGCGCGAAGGCGACGGCACCATGACGGTATGGGTGACCACCGACCGCAAGCAGTTCGTTCCACGTACGGTCAAGCTTGGCCTGGAACAGGATGGACTGGTCCAGATCGTCGACGGGATCAAGCCGGGCGAAATGGTCGCCAGCGAGGGCGCGCTCTTCCTGAGCAGCGTCGCCGCGACGGCCAGCCAGTGAACCTGGCGCTTCTTCCTGACCGATCAATCCAGCGCTCACAAAGAGGTAGACCGTGCTGAGGGCCATTCTCAGGTTGTCGCTTACGCGCCGACCGCTCATTCTGCTGTTCCTGCTGGTATTCGCCGCGGCGGGCTTGTACGCCTACTCTAAGCTCAATATCGAGGCGTATCCGAACCCCGCTCCCGTCATCCTGGAAATCACCGCGCAGCAAGCCGGTATGTCCGCCGAGGAGATGGAGCGCTACTACACCGTACCGATGGAGGTCGGCCTGGCCGCCACGCCGGGCGTGTCGAGCATCCGTTCGACGTCGTTCTACGGCCTGTCCTTCGTGCGGGTGACCTTCAACTACGGGATCGAGTATTACTTCGCCTATTCGCAGGCCGCGTTGAGCCTGCAGCAGAACGTCAGCCTGCCGAACAACGTGCAGGCCCAGATCCAGGCTTCCAGCCTGGTGGGCGAAGTCGTGCGCTACCAGGTCAAGGGCCCGCCGCACTATGGCCTGACCAACCTGCGCTCCATCCAGGATTGGGTGCTCCAGCGCCGGCTGCTGACGGTGCCGGGTGTGGCGCAGGTGGTGAGCTGGGGCGGCCCGACCAAGAGCTATGAAGTTGCGGTAGACCCGCGCAAGCTCGAAACGTACAACATCACCCTGCCGCAGATGCTGACCGCGCTGGGCAACGCCAACATCAACGTCGGCGGGCGCACACTCAACTTCGGCCAGCAATCGATCAACATCCGGGGTGTCGGCCTGGTCGAAAACGTCAAGGACATCGAGAAGACCGTCCTGACGCAAAACAACGGCGTGCCGGTGCAGGTCAAGGACGTGGCAACGGTCAAGATCGGCTTCGTGCCGCGGCTTGGCATTGCCGGGCGCGACAATGAGGACGACGTGGCCCTAGGCACCGTCGTGATGAACCGGACCCAGAAAACCACCGACGTGGTGGCACGGGTCAAGGCCGAGATCCAGAAGATCAACAGCGACGGCACGCTGCCGCCGGGCGTGAAGGTCGACCTGGTCTACGACCGCTCCGAGCTGGTGACCACCACCACGCACACCGTGCTGCACGCACTGGTCTTCGGCTTCCTGCTGGTGTTCTTCATCCAGTGGGTCTTCCTGGGCGATCTGCGCAGCGCCGTCATCGTCGGCATCAACATTCCGTTCGCCCTGTTCTTCAGCATCATGATCCTGGTGCTGATGGGCGAATCGGCCAACCTGCTCTCGGTGGGCGCGGTCGACTTCGGCATCATCGTCGACGCGTCGGTGATTCTGGTGGAGAACATCTTCCGCAACCTCCAGATGCCGGCGGTTGAGCAGCATCGGCTGCTGGCAGGCCGCGACGGCAAGGTGCTCGGCATCCGGATTCCCGAGCGCATCCGCATGGTCTTCGTCAGCGCGCTGCAGGTGGACAAGGCGGTGTTCTTCTCGGCCGCCATCACGCTGGCCGCCTTCGTGCCCCTGTTCACCATGCAGGGCGTGGAAGGCCAGATCTTCGGGCCGATGGCACGGACCTACGCCTATGCGCTGATGGGCGCCCTGATCTCGACGTTCACCATTACGCCGGTGCTGTCGACGTACCTGCTGCCCAAGCACGTCGAAGAAAAGGAAACGATCCTGGTGCGCTGGCTGCATCGCCTCTATGCACCGGCGCTGAAGTGGTCGCTGAACAACAAGCGGATCTCGGTGGGCATCGGCGCCCTGGCGCTGTTGATCACGGGGCTGATGATCCCGCGCCTTGGCACCGAGTTCCTGCCCGCGCTGGAAGAAGGCAACCTGTGGCTGCGCGCCACCCTGCCCCAGACCGTCTCGCTCGAAGCAGGTGCGCCGACGGTGACGAAGATCCGGCAGATCCTGCTGCGCCATCCGGAAATCAGGACGGTCGTCTCGATGCATGGCCGCCCCGACGACGGCAGCGACGCCGCCGGCTTCTACAACGCCGAGTTCTATGTCCCGTTCAAGCCCTACACCGAATGGACCGCGGGCATGACCAAGGAAAAGATGGTGGCGCAGCTGCAGAAGGAGTTCTCGGATGAGCTGCCGGGCGTTGCCATGAATTTCTCGCAGTACATCCAGGACAACGTCGAGGAAGGCCTGTCCGGCGTGAAGGGCGCGAACTCCGTCAAGATCATCGGGCGCGACCTGAAGACGCTGGAGTCGCTGGCCGATCAGGTCTACGCGGAAATGAACCAGGTCAAGGGCATCGCCGACCTTGGCGTGTTCCGCGTGCTCGGCCAGCCCAACCTGAACATCCGCATCAACCGGGAGGCGGCGGCGCGCTACGGGCTCAACACTGGCGACGTCAACACCCTCGTGCAGTCGGCGCTGGGCGGATCGGTGGCCACGATGGTGGTGGAAGGCGATCGCCAGTACCAGATGCTGGTGCGCTTCGCGCCGGAACACCGCAACAACGTCGAGGCGATCCGCAACATCCGGGTGGCTTACTCGGCGCCGAACGGCTCCAACGGGTACATTCCACTGCGCGAGTTGGCTGACATCTCGCTCGACACCGGGGCGTCCTACATCTACCACGAGCGCAACGAGCGTTACATCCCGATCAAGTTCAGCGTGCGCGGACGCGATCTGGGCGGCACCGTGGAAGAAGCGCAGGAGCGCATCACCAAGAACGTCAAGCTGCCCGAAGGCTATCGCATCGTGTGGGCCGGCGAGTTCGAAGACCTCGAACAAGCCAAGAAGCGCCTGGAATTTGCCGTGCCCGTGAGCATGCTGCTGATCCTGGTGCTGCTCTATGGCCTGTTCAACTCGGCGCGCGACAGCCTGATGGCGCTGGCCGGCATTCCGTTCGCCATCACTGGCGGCGTGCTGGCGCTGTTCCTGACCGGGCTGGATTTCAGCATCTCCGCGGCGATCGGCTTCGTCTCGCTGTTCGGCGTCTCGGTGATGGACGGCATCCTGATGATCACGTACTACAACGATCTGCGCCGCACGCAGGGCATGAAGTCGACCGAGGCGATGTTCCATGCCGCGCAGCAGCGGATGCGGCCGATGCTGATGACCGCGCTGTCGGCGTGCATCGGCCTGTTCCCGGCGGCCATCTCCACCGGCATCGGCAGCCAGGTGCAGCGTCCGCTGGCGACCGTGGTGGTGGGCGGCATGCTGATCGGCCCGCTGATGCTGCTGGTGATCGTGCCGGCACTGCGGATGGTGTTCCTCGGCAAGGAGCCGGAGTCGGACGATCCGTCGACTGGAGACACCGCACCGGTCTGATGTAACCCCCGCCTTTCGGGGCGGGGTATGACGAGGCAGCAAGCAGCGCGCCGTGATCCCCTGGGGTCCGGCGCGCTGTGCTTTTATGGCTTGATGATGCCGGAGGAAGACGCCTTGACCACGGCTTCGATGCGGGTCGCCACACCAAGCTTCTGCCGCGCGTTGTCGATATGAAAATCCACGGTGCGCTTGGATAGGCCGAGGATGGTGGCAATCTCGCCCGACGTCTTGCCGCGCGCCGACCAGGCCAGCACTTCCACCTCGCGCTCGCTCAGGTTGACCGGCGGGTGCGGCTTGCGCGCCCGGGCGCTCTTGGCCAGCCGCGTCTCGATGATGCTGGTCAGGATGTCGAAGTCGACCGGCTTGGCCACGTAATCGTCGGCGCCCAGGCGGCGGCCCTTGAGTTCATATTCGCGCTGCACGAGCGCGGTGAGAAAGACGAACGGGATGTCGGAAAACTGGGGGGCAAGCGTACCGATCTTCTCGAGCAACTCGAACCCAGTCATGCCCGGCATGCCGACGTCGCACAGCACGAGATCCGGCGCTTCGTGGAGGATAGCGGCCAGACCCTGCTCCCCGTCATGGGCCAGGCTGACCGAGAATCCGCGCTCGAGCAGCTCCTCGGCAATCAGTTCCGCTGTTTCGCGATCGTCCTCGATGCAGAGGATTTTTCGATCCGCATTGCTCATGATCATTCCGCGTGGATGATATGGTTACTGTTGGCCAGCGCCGCAACAGGAAGGTCTCCCTGAGCGCGTCGCCAGATGGCATTATCTGCTGATATTTTCCGCCGCCGCCCAAAAGCATGGCCTGAAACGCGGCGCCCCCCGAAAAAGCGTCTGGCACGCCCCATGCATCGCCCCATGTCCCTGCCTGCCGAACCACGCATGCGCCAATTCCGTCCGCTATCGATGCTGCGGCCCGTTCGGGTCCGACTTTCGCTTGCCTTTGTGACGTTTCTGCTGCTGGTCGTCGGCGTGGGCGCTTTCGGCATTGATCAGCTAGCCAGCTTTCACAGCGTGTCGTCGCAGATCAGCGGCCGCTGGCTGCAAAGCAGCCGCATCCTGGGTGACCTCAATAACTCCATTTCCGATTACCGCTATGGGGAAGCGGAGTACCTGATCTCGACCTCGCGCACGGATCTGCTCGCCGCAGACCAGCAGATCGCGGCGCTCGACGACATGATCGCGCGATCGCAATCCCGGTACGAAAAAATCGAGCACGACTCGGCCGAACGCGCGCTCTATCGGCAGTTCGTCACTCAATGGAATACGTACCGCGATCTGACCAAACGCGTGATCGTCACGGCCAAGGCGGGCGACATCCCGGGGGCGATACAGCTCTATCATGGCGAGTCGTGGCAAGCGTACGACCGCGCCAACGATACGCTGACCGTCTTGACGGAGCGCAGTACCGCCGGCGCCACCGCCGAGACCGAGCGCGAGGCACAGGCCTATCACGACGCCCGCCAGCTCATCATCGGCGCGATCGTGGTGGCGGCCTGCCTGGTGGTGGTGGCCGTGGCCTACCTGGCCTACGCCGTGTCGCGCCCCATCGCCACGCTGGTGGAGCGCATGCACCGCATCGCCAACAACGACACGCACGTCGACATCCCCAGCCTGGAGCGGCGCGACGAGATCGGCGACATCGCACAGGCGGTGGCGCGCTTTCGCGACAACACCGTCGAGCTGGGCCGCAGCAAGGACGCGCTGGTCTCCCAGGCCGTGGTGCTGCAGGACATGCTGGCCAAGGAGCGCCGCATGGCCGAGCTGCAGCGCAACTTCGTCTCCATGGCCTCGCATGAATTCCGCACACCGCTGAACGTAATCGACGGCCACGCGCAGCGGCTGATGCGCATGCGCGAGGCGCCCTCGACCGAGGTGCTGGACGAGCGCTGCGGCAAGATCCGCGCGGCAGTAGCGCGCATGACGCACCTGATGGACCACCTGTTGGACTCGTCGCAATGGCTCGACAGCACCACGCTGGCGGCGGTGCGGTGCACGCACTTTCCGCTGCCGGCGCTGCTGCACGAGGTGTGCGAGATGCACCGCGACAGCTCGCCGGCCGCGCACATCGAAGAGCGCATCGACGACGGCGTGCCCGACACCTTCTATGGCGATGCCAAGCTGCTGTTCCAGGCCTTCAGCAACCTGGTCGGCAACGCCGTCAAGTATTCGTCGCCGCATGCGCAGGCGCGGGTGACCGTGCGCATCAGCGCAGACGCGGACAGCGTGAGCGTATCGGTGGCGGACAATGGCCTGGGCATTCCGGAGCGCGACATCGACCGGCTGTTCGAGCGCTATGTGCGCGGCGGCAATGTGGCCGGCACGGTGGGCGCGGGCGTCGGGCTGTACCTGGTCAAGCTGGTGGTGGAACTGCATCGGGGCACCATCACGGTCAGCAGCACGGAAGGCCGTGGCTCGCAGTTCACGGTGCGGCTGCCTCGGCTGGAGGGCTAAAAAAATAGCCGGCCACGCATGCGCGACCGGCTTGTCGTTTCATGACTGCGTGCGGCCTCAGCCCGTGACCAGCCCGGCAATGCGCACCAGCACCAGCCCCGCCGCGATCACCAGATAACCGCGCAGCACGAACATCCAGGTGCGCTTGAGCGGCGTCCAGCGGGCAGCGGTCAGTTGCTCCAGCGGCGGCATGGTCCACTTGCTGCGGTCGAGCAGGCTCACCTTCTGGTGCACCACGCCGTGGTTGGCGCGGCGCTCGATGCGCCACAGCACCAGCGACATCACCGCCGCGATCAGCGAGCCGCCCACCAGCACGGCCACGATCTCCACCGTGCCGATGTTGGGGAACAGCACCGCGGCGGTCAGGATGACGGACAGCATCACCAGCACCGCCACCACTGCGCCGGTGAAGATGTTGGTCACGCGGCCATTGGTCCACGGGCCCAGCACAGCCTTGTCATTGCACAGCAGCAGCAGGAACACCGTCGCGCTCGGCAACAGCACGCCAGCCAACGATTGCACCGCGTTGGTCAGCAGCCCCAGCGGCACGCCCGGCGTCAGCACCAGCCCGGCCGACAGCAGCGTCAGGCCGAAGTACACGGCGTAGAAGCCCTTGGCCTCGGTCGGCTTGCGATGCAGCGAGTGGCGCACGGCCAGCACGTCGCCGATCGCATACGCAGTCGACAGCGACACCGCGCACGCGCCAATGATGCTGGCGTCGAGCAGCGCGATCGCAAACAGGATGCCGGCCCAGCGGCCCGCAGCCTTCTCGATGCCGACGGCCGTACCCAGTGCATCGGTGTACTTGCCGAACTCCGCCGTACCCTGGAAGGCCTGCGCGCTGAAGGCGATCATCGCCACCGCACCCACCACCACCAGCACGATGCCGAGCCACAGGTCGGCGCGCTCGTACTTGATGAAGCGCGGCGTGATGCGCTTGTCGATCACATAGCTCTGCTGGAAGAACAGCTGCCACGGCGCCACGGTGGTGCCGACGATGGCGATGATCAGCAGCATCACTTCCGACAGCGGCGCGTTGGCCGGCATGGCCGGGATGAAGAAATCCTGCGCAACCTGCCCCAGCGGCGGATGCAGCATCACGAAGACCGGGATCAGCGTGAGGCTGCCCGCCACCAGCGCGAGCGCAAAGCGCTCGAAGCGGCGGAAGTCACCGGTGGAAGCGGCCACCATCACCAGCGCGGCCGACGCGCAGACACCCCAATGACGTGGAATGCCGAGGTACTCCAGCGCCAGGCTGATGCCGATGAACTCCGTCACCAGCGTCAGCGCATTCACCAGGAACAGATCGATGACGGAGAAGCTGCCCCAGAACTTGCCGAAGCGCGCGAAGATCAGCCGCGCGTGGCCGACGCGCGTAACGGCACCCAGGCGCAGCACCATCTCCTGATTGACGTACAGCACCGGGATCAGCAGCAGCAACGTCCACAGCAGCGTAGTGCCGTAGTTCTGCCCGGCCTGGGTGTAGGTGCCGAAGGCGCCGGCGTCGTTGTCGCCCACCATCACGATCAGGCCCGGGCCAAGGATGGCTAGCAGCGTGCGCAGACGTGCACGCCATCCTTGGCGCGGGCCAGTGTCGTGCTGGCCGATGGTGCCGAGCGCACCGCGGATGTCTCCGATGTGCGCGTCGTCGAGGGCGGCATGACGTGGTGGTGCGTCAATGCCGGTTGCCATTTGGGTCATGTTGACCTCCTGTTCTTTTTGGATCGATGCAGAAAACGAATTACCAGTACGTGCGCGACAGGCGGACGGCCGCCTCTGCGTAGCCGCGCGCGGACATGGTGTGCCCCGTCTCGGCCGGGCGCTTGCTGCGCGTAGCCGCCGCATCCGCTCCACGCTGCGGCACGGCAGCGGGCGCTTGGATGAAGGGCGAGGTGAACGGCAGCACCATCGACGAGAAACGGCGGGCGGGAATCGTGAACTTGCGCATGTGACACTCCTTGCCGCGCGTGCTTGCGTTGGGCACGTGCGGAGCAAACCGGAAGGCTTCCGGCGATGAACTTCAAGGAGCGGTAAAGAGACCGCTGCCTTGCCAGATCGGCAAGCCAGCGGCTGGGAGGACCCAGGCGGCGGACTTGCCTACGAGAAAGAAACTGCTTTGGGATAAGGTCGACTCGGACTGTCCATATGGGTCCTCCATTACAAGAGACGCTACAGGACAAGGCGCGCATGCCTGTCACGGCACCCGCTGGACGCTGGAGAACAACTCCAGCGGGCCTTGTCACAGCGTCGAATTAACGGATCAAGCGTTAAAACTCCAGATGCAGCCGGGCTGCAGCAACCGAAACAGGGCCACGATCCCGGTTGTAGGCAGGGTGGATGATGTACTGGTAATCCAGACCCACCGTGACGTGGGGCATGACAGCCCAGTTGTAATAGATCTCGGCGATCTGCTCGCGGCCGTAGTTCATTGCACCGTCGCCGACGAGCACGCCCATCCCGCCGTTCTCGAAATACCGCCGTGCCGACTTCGACAACCCGTTCACCACGAACGCGACGCCCAGCTTGTCCTTGTGGCGACCCCAGCGGTCACCCGACAGCGAGAAGCCGGCGGCGACAGACTGGTTGATATCGGTAAAGTCGAAGGCTTCCTTGCTGCCGTCATTCATGCTGGCCCGGGCGAAGAAGCCCAGGTCGGGGGCCAGTTCCTGCTCCAGGTTCAGCGCGATGCCGCGGCGCGACGCGTATTGGCGCACCTGGGACGTATCCGGCGTGGACCCGGTTTGCTGCGCCAGGTTCACGGCGTCGTTATAGCGCCCCATGTAGCCCTGGTTCACGAACGCCAGCAGCTTCACCTTGCCCGGACGGCCGAACAGTTGATGGCGCGCCTCGACCTCACCCACCCACTCACGCTGCCCGAAGCCGACATCCAGTGCCTCGGCGTTTGGTGTCACCGACAGGGCAAAGAAGCCGCCGCGCACAGTCCACCACGATTGCGTCCATTCCACCGCGGCGCCACGGGTGTAGCCCCAGGCATCGGCCGCGTAGTCGAAGGCACCGGATTCGAGCACGGACCAGTTCAGGAAGTCCGAGCGCGGATCATGCGCGTAGGTGTTGGTATCGAAAATGTCCACCACCGAGAACTTGCCGACCGTCACCGTGATGTTGTCCGCAGTCTTCGACCCTGCGAGCTGGTTGGCCGAGGACTCCAACGCCTGCGTCTCACCGCCCAGGTTGATGGTCTGGCGCAGGAAGAACCGGGGCAGCTTGTAGTAGGGCGAATTACGGCCCACCTTGTACGCCCCGCCGCTGGGGAAACCCGCCACGCCCAGGGTGTTGCTCAAGCCGAAACCCTGGTCGAGTTCAGGGTTCGCATACAGCTCCGCGCCGTGCCACAGGCGCAGCCCGAGAAAGACCGTCGCGTCGGTCGTTTCGCTGCTCTCACCGTCCGAGGCCAAGCTGTTCGAACCGGCATACGGTGCCTTGAACTTGCCGTGCCACTGGGTGATATGCGTGGCCTGCGCGTGCAGGTTCCACCGCTCCGGTTCGGGCACCACCGGCGCTTGTTCAGCAGGAGCGGGGACCTTGGAACCAACAACGGCGACTTGTTCCTCGGCGGGTTGGTTAGCCGCGGGTGCTTCGGCAGCAGTCATGCCTTGCGCGTGGGCGGCATGGGTAAAAACGGACAGCAGGGCCGTCACGGCCAGCAAGGCCGGACGGCGAAGCGCAGCAGCACGCACCAGAACGAGCGGGCGCACCGCGACCAAAGCGTATTGCAGCATCGAGAAAAGCAGCATGGGGCCTCCCTCGTCCGCTTCTTTTTGACGGACGTAGGCATGAGCCGACGACGGTCCCCCCTGGGAACCGCGCACGCAAAGACGCACGCGGCCACATTGGCCGTGTCGGTAAAGCGATCGAATTTTGGGGAAGGGGCTTGCGCGGAGAACCCGCACAAGAGCCACTACCCGCCGTGCATTACGGCTAGGCAGTGGAGAGGCGCAACGCGGTTGCGCCCAGACTGTCTAGCCGTTCAAAGTGCGACCGAAGGTCGACTAGAACAACTGTCCATGGAGATCACTCCGTAGCTATGACGGAGCGGAGAGTAACAAAGTCGTACGTGACCCTGCAAGCAGTTTTTTCGTTGGCTTTGGGCAACACCGTGCGGACTGTTTTGGCACCAATCGCGCCGCCCAATGCGCCCACTCTGCACAGGGTTTTTGGACCCGGTGGGCGAGCGCCGGACAGGTCACTGCCATGGCACGGCGTTTACGGAAATTTGACACCGCGCATGCGCTTCTTTACCCAATCGTGACCTCGGCGTGCCTATACCTGAGCCAGAGAGATGCGCGCCGAAACGATCACCCAACGTGTCGCGCGAAGATGCGCATCGTGCACAAGTTGCGTGGGAGAACACGCATGAATCTCGTCGTCTGGCTTCCGCTGCTGTTCGTGCTCGGCCTGGCCGGCATGGGCGTGTGCGGATGGTTCCTGCTCGGCTGCGAACGCATCTAAGCGCAGCGCAGTCAATGGAGTGGCTGTCATGACCTGGCTTGCCGCGGGCGTGTCCCTGTTCGTCTTCGTGTACCTGGTGCTGGCCCTGATCCGGCCGGAATGGTTCTAGGCGGAACCCTCCGCCCGCACTTCATTTGCAGGGAGGGGCTATGTGGACCCTGCCGCTTCTCATCCTGGCAATCGCCATCCTCATCTCCATTCCGCTCTCGCGCTACATGGCGTGGATCATGGACGGCAAGTACACGCCGCTACCGGGTCTGCGCTGGTTCGAGGCGCGCCTGAACAGCGGGCCACAGGACTGGAAGCAATACACGGTCGCGCTGCTGGTGTTCAACGCCGTGCTGTTCGTGTTCGGTTACGTGGTGCTCTCGCTGCAGCCCATCGCACCGCTCAACCCGCTGGGGCGCGGCATGCTCGCGCCGTCGACGATCTTCAACACGGTCATCTCGTTCATGACCAACACGAACCTGCAGCACTACTCGGGCGACCAGCACCTCTCCAACTTCAGCCAACTCTTCTTCATCCTGCCGAACATGTTCCTCTCGGCAGCGGTGGGGCTGTGCGCGCTCACGGCCATCATCCGCGCGCTGCGCGGCGAGGCGCTGATCGGCAACTTCTTCGTCGACATGTGGCGCGTGGTGTTCTACATGTTCGTGCCGGCGGCGCTGGTATGCGGCACGATCTTCATCCAGCAGGGCGTACCGATGACGTACCAGAGCGCCTACCAGGTCACAACGCTGGAGCCTGCCGCGATGGGCACCGCCGACAATGGCGAGGCCAAGCAGCAGACCATCATCGTCGGCCCTGTCGCCGCAGTGATTCCGATCAAGATGCTGGGCACCAACGGCGGTGGTTTCTACGGCATGAACGCCGCGCATCCGTATGAGAATCCGACCGCCGTCAGCAACGTGCTCACTACCGACGCGATGATGGTGTTCCCGTTTGCGCTGGTGCTGATGTATGGCCGCATGCTGCGGCGCTTGCGCCATGCAGTGGTGATCTACAGCGTGATGCTCACGATGATGGTCGCCCTGATCGGCTGGGTCATCTACTGGGATACGCTGCAGCCCAACCCCGCCTTCACCGCGCACCCGGTGGCACGCAGCTACACGCTGCCGAGCCAGGCAGGCGGCGCGCCACCCGTGCTGACCGTGCCGGCCTTGCCCGCGCTGCCGGTTGACCAGCGTCTGGGCAATCTCGAAGGCAAGGAACTGCGCTTCGGCACCTCGGCCGGGGCCACCTTCGCGGCCATCACCACGGATGTCACCTGCGGTGCCGTCAATGCGGAGCACGACAGCCTGAACCCGCTGGCCGGGCTCTCGCCGCTGATCGGCATGTGGATCAACTGCGTGTTCGGCGGCAAGGGCGTGGGCATGATCAACCTGCTGCTGTTCCTGATCGTGGGCGTGTTCCTGGCCGGGCAGATGGTGGGCCGCACACCGGAATACCTCGGGCGCAAGGTGGGCGCGCGCGAAATGAAGCTCGCCATGATTGCGCTGCTGATCCACCCGATCCTGATCCTGGGCCCAACCGGCCTGTTCTCGGCCACCGACTGGGGCACCAAGGCCGAGGCCAATGCCGGCCCACACGGCTTTACCGAGATCACTTACCAGTTCTCGTCAGCGTCGGCCAATAACGGCTCGGCGTTCGATGGGCTGGCAGTCAGCTATGGCCTGAACGCCAACCCGAACCCGCCGCCGTCCGCCCCGCAGTGGGACGTGTCGACCGGCCTGGTGATGATGTTCAGCCGCTACCTGCCCATCATCGCGCCGATTGCGATGGCGGTGTTCCTGGGCCGCAAGAAGACCGCACCCGAAACGCTGGGCACCATGCGCGACAACACGCTCACCTTCGGCTTGCTGCTGCTGGGGACGATCATGATCGTCGGGGCGCTGCTGTTCCTGCCGGTGGCGGCACTCGGGCCGCTGGCCGAACACCTCGGGCCAACGCCGTTTGGCGGATAGCGCCGCGTGCGGAGGACAACTGCCATGGCTACGTTAAAGAGCCCTCACGATGCGATCAGCGGCTTGTCCCGTGACGTAAAGCCGCCGGTCAGCCTGATGCCGCACGAACTGTTTCCGTGGCCGCTGGTACGCACTGCCATGTGGCACGCGGTGCTGGCACTGCGCCCCAACGTGCAGTGGAAAAACCCGGTGATGTTCGTGGTGGAGCTCGGCGCGTTGCTCACGCTGTTCTACACCGTGCAGGCCGCGCTCGGGCATGCCGAGAGCCAGGTGCCGCTGACGTACTTTCTCGCGCTCGACGCGTGGCTGTGGGCGACGGTGCTGTTCGCCAACTTCGCCACCACCATCGCCGAGGAGCGCGGCAAGGCGCAGGCCGAATCGATGCGCCGCACGCGCCAGGACACCATGGCCCACCGCCTGCGCGGCGATGCCATCGAGACCGTCAACTCCGCGCAGCTGATGCCAGGCGACCTGGTGATCGTCAAGGCGTGGGAGATCATCCCCAGCGACGGTGAAGTCGTGCAGGGCGCCGCTGCCGTGGACGAGTCGGCCATCACCGGCGAATCCGCGCCGGTCATCCGCGAATTCGGCGGCGACCGCTCGGGCGTGACCGGCGGCACCATGGTGATTGCCGACGAGATCACCATCCGGATCACGGCACGCCCCGGCGACACCTTCATCGACCACATGATCAGCCTGGTGGAGGGCGCGGTGCGCCAGCGCACGCCCAATGAGATCGCGCTGACGCTGGTGCTGTCGGCCTTCACGCTCATCTTCCTGATCGTGGTGATCCCGCTGTGGCCGATGGCGCTGAATGCCGAGCAGTACATGACGAGCTATCTGGGCCTGTCCGCACCGCTCAAGAGCCTGGGCACCGATGTGCCAACGCTGGTGGCGCTGCTGGTGTGCCTGATCCCGACCACCATCGGCGCGCTGCTGGCCGCCATCGGCATTGCCGGCATGGACCGCGCTCTGCGTGCCAACATCGTCGCCAAGAGCGGCAAGGCGGTGGAGGTGGCGGGCGATATCGACACCGTGGTGCTCGACAAGACCGGCACCATCACGGTCGGCAACCGGCGCGCAACGCAGTTCCTGCCGATGGTGACGACCACCGAACCGCAGTTGCGCGAGCTGTCAGCACTCGCCTCACTGGGGGACCCGACGCCGGAGGGCAAGAGCATCGTCGCGGTGGCGGCTCCGAGCGAGAAGCACCACAACGAGCCGCCCGCCGGGGCGACGCTGGTGCCGTTCTCAGCGCAGACGCGCATGAGCGGCATCGACCTGTCGGATGGCCGCGTGCTGCGCAAGGGCGCACCGGACGCCGTCACCGCCTACGTCACCAAGCTGGGCGGCACCGTGCCGGCCGAGCTGGCGGGCATGGTCAAGCTGGTGGGCGGCAAGGGCGCGACACCGCTGGTGGTGGCCGCCGGCAATGTCATCGTCGGCGTGATCGTGCTCGAAGACGTGCTCAAGCCGGGCATCCACGACCGCATCCTGCACCTGCGCAAGATGGGCCTGCACACCGTCATGGTGACGGGCGACAACGCACTCACTGCGGCCACCGTCGCGGGCCTGGCCGGGGTCGATGAATTCATCGCCGAGGCCACGCCGGAGGCCAAGCTGGTGTACCTGCGCAAGGAACAGGCCGAAGGCAAGCTGGTCGCCATGATGGGCGACGGCACCAACGACGCGCCAGCGCTCGCGCAGGCCGATGTGGGCCTGGCCATGAACTCCGGCACACAGGCCGCCAAGGAGGCCGGCAACATGGTCGACCTCGACAGCGACCCGACCAAGCTCATTGAAGTGGTGGAGATCGGCAAGCAGCTGCTGATGACGCGCGGCGCGCTCACGACCTTCTCCATCGCCAACGACGTGGCCAAGTATTTCGCCATCGTGCCGGCCTTGTTTGCGGGCACGCTGCCATGGCTGAAGGCGGTGGACGTGATGCAGCTGCACTCGCCCACCTCGGCCATTTTGTCGGCGGTGATCTTCAACGCGCTCATCATCCCGATGCTGATCCCGATCGCGCTGAAGGGCGTGGTCTACCGGCCGCTGGGCGCGGATGCGCTGCTGCGCCGCAATCTGCTGATCTGGGGTGTGGGTGGCGTGGTGGTGCCGTTCATCGGCATCAAGCTGATCGACCTGCTGTTGGTCGCCTTGAAGCTGGCCAGCTAGGGACGATGGGCGAGGACAACGGAGGCAACCATGTTCCGTCACGTGCGCAAAAGCCTGGTGCTACTCGCCAGCGTGGTGGTGATCGTGTGCGGCCTGTATCCGGCCGTGCTGTGGGTGATCGGCCAGACTGCGTTTCCGTTCCAGGCCAACGGCAGCATGGTGAAGGGGCCGGACGGCAAGCTGGTCGGGTCGCTGCTGATCGCGCAGCCCTTTACCAAGGATGAGTACTTCCAGCCGCGCCCGTCGGCGGTGTCGTATGACGCTTCCGCGTCGGGCTCGTCATCGCTGGCGCCGACCAACTACACGCTGCGCGATCGCGTGGCACGCGCGATTGCGCCGGTGGCCCGCTACGCCAGCGGCCCGCAAGCGGGCCAGGTGGTCGGGCCGGATGTGGAACGCTGGTTCCAGGCCGATCGCTTCCAAGGGCAGCCGCATCTGGTCGCGCAATGGGCGCAGGCGCACAACAGCCTCGCGCAAGCCTGGGTGACGGGCAGCCCGACGCATACGGCCTACGTTGATGCGTGGGCCAAGGCGCACAGCCAAGCGGTGGCCGCGTGGGTCAAGGACAACCCGGGCACGCCGCAGCCCAAGCCCGCAGACTTGGCGGTACCGTTCTTCGTGGACGTCTCGCAAGTGCATCCGGGAATGTTTCCGGTGGATGCCACGCACCCGGGCGCGGACGGCAAGCCGGTGGCGAGCGTCGAGTTCGCGAAAGACGGCAGCGACATCCAGGCCATCTTCTTCGACATGTGGCGGCAGGACCATCCGCAAGCCGATCTCGCCCCCGTGCCGGGTGACATGGTGACCGCTTCCGCCTCGGGCCTCGACCCCGACATCACGCTGATCAACGCCATGTTTCAGCTCGACCGCGTGGCCGCCGCGTGGGCGCGCGACACCAAGCGCGACGGCAACACCGTGCACCGCGAAATTGCCGATCTGCTGACACAGCATGCGAAGGCCCCGCTGAGCGGCCTGGCGGGCGAGCCCATGGTCAACGTGCTGGCCATCAACCTGGAGCTGCGCAAGCGGTATGGCGCGCCAGCCACTTGAGCGAGTGTGAGCCACCCCTAGCGCTTGCGCTTCTGGTACGTCCCGATCAGCTCGGCCTGCGCCAGTACATGACCGCGCATGGCGCGCTCGAGCGCCGCCTTGTCCGGCTCGTGGAGCTCCGGCAACTCCACATCCAGCGCATACAGCTTGTGGAAATAGCGATGGCGCCCGATGGGTGGGCACGGCCCGCCGTAGCCGGTGCGCTGCCAGTCGTTGCGGCCCTCGCGTGTGCCGGGCGGCAGATGCCCTCTGGCAGCGCCTTCAGCAAGGGACTGCGTGCCGGGCGGCATGTTGTAGAGCACCCAGTGCACCCACGTCATGCTGGGCGCAGCGGGGTCGGGTGCGTCCGGGTCATCGACGATCAGCGCCAGGCTGCGCGTGCCCGGTGGCACACTGGTCCACTCCAGCGACGGTGACGTGTCCGTGCCTTCGCACGTGAGCCTCTCGGGCATCTCGCCACCGGCTGCAAAGGCGGTGGAAGTCAGGGTGAGCGGCATGGCTTTCCTCACTTGGGCAGACACCGGAACCACGCACAGGCACGCGAGCAGCAGGAGAAACAGGCGGCGTGGATGTGGCAGGTGTCGTCTCATCGCGGTTCGGGTCCTCGCCGTTTCAAGCTAGTGCGCAGAAGCCGCACAGGCAAGCCGAAGTGACGCCGCCGATACCTGGCGGCACGGACCACGCGCTACGACACCGACGCGTCGGGCTGCACAGCAGGATTAGTCCACGCTGCCCCACTGCCCGCGCCGCCCGTCACGGAATACAGCGCGCCGGGCGCGTTGCGCGTCTTCTGGAAATCGGCCAGAGACTGGCCCCGCATGGCGGCATAGATGTGCAGGTTCGACACCCCGATGACGGCACCCAGCTTCTCGAGCAAGAAGAAGATCACGCCGTAGTGGATCAGGCCACGCCAGTCGCGCCGCGTGATGAGATCGCGCTCCTCGGTTGACAGCCCGGCTTCGTCATATGTGGCCACCGGATCGGCGAGAAAGCGCACGCGGAATTCTGGCTGGATCAACTGGTGCAGGTAGCGGTTGATGCGATAGGCGCGCACGCTCGTCTCCAGCGTGAACGGATAGGTGCCCTCCAGTGCTTCGATGCCTTTGAGCTGATGTCCGATATGCTCGCGCTGGCGCTGCGCGCGGGCGGCCTGCAGATCGGGATCGGTCGCCGCCTCGTTCTCGTACAGCGCCACCGCAATGCCGGTCATCGACGGCAGGTAGTAGTCGCGGTGCAGGCACTTCATGCGCGCGGACATGGCGCCGCGCATCACCATCCACATCACCACCTCCGCGCTCTCGAAGCCACCCAGGCGGGCGTAGTCGGCGTGCGTGAGTTCGAGCAGGGCTTCGGGGTCGGACTCGAACAGATCGAGGAAGGTCTGGTCCCACGCGGTGTTGTTGAAGCCGGCGCGCTCGCCATGCACCTGGTGCGACAGGCCGCCGGTGGCGACGATGGCGACCTTGAGGTCTTCCGGGTAGCTCTCCACTGCGCGGCGGATCGCCTGGCCGAGCTTGTAGCAGCGCCGCGCCGACGGTGCCGGAAACTGCAGCACACCCACCTGCAGCGGCACGATCTGCACCGGCCAACTTTGTTCATGCGGCAGCATGACCGAGAGCGGCGAAAAGCAACCGTGATCGAGCGGCTTGTCCTGGAAAAAGGACATGTCAAATTCATCGGCCACCAGCGACGCGCCCACGTGGCGCGCCAGCCCGACATGCCCACCGATCGGCGGCAACTGGCGCGCGCCGCCGCCCTCGTCGGCCGGCGCATACGCATCACCAATGCCCAGCGCGAAGGCCGAGTAATGGTCGAAGAAGAACGAGGTGACGTGGTCGTTGTAGACCACCAGCAGCACGTCCGGCTTCGCCTGCGCCAGCCATTCGGCCACCGGCGCGTAGGCCGCGAAGATCGGCGCCCAGGCCGGGTCCTGCTGCTTGGCGGCGTCGAGCGCGAAGCCGATGGTGGGAGTGTGGGATGACGCGATCGCGCCGACGATAGTAGCCATGGGAATCAATCAAGCAATCAAATCGAGCTGGTCAAGCAATAGCGGCGCGCGGCTGCGCCTTGGTCGAGACGATGGACACCGCCGCCATGGCCGCCGGAATGGCCAGGATGGCGACGACGGCACTGAAGCTCCAACCCATCGTCAGCAGCACACCGCCGGCCATCGACCCGGTGATGCTGCCGAAGCGGCCGATGCCCAGCATCCAGCTCACGCCGGTGGCCCGCACCGGGGTCGGATAGCACGACGGCGCGAAGGCGTTCAGCCCGGTCTGCGCACCACTCATGCAGAAGCCCGCGGCCAGCACGTAGAAGGCGAACAAGCCCGAGCTTACGCTTCCGGACGACAGCAGCAAGATCCACACCGCGCCCAGCAGATAGGCCGTGCCGATCACGCGGCGCGGCGCCACGCGGTCCATGAAGAAGCCCACCACCAGTGCGCCCACGGTGCCGCCCAATTGAAACAGCGCCGTCAGGTTGGCCGCGCGTTCGATCGACAGGCCGGCGTCCTTGATCAGCGTGGGCAGCCAGCCGCTCAGCAGGTAGATCACCAGCAGGCCCATGAAGTACGTTACCCACAGTGCCAGCGTGATGCCGCGGTAGTCCGACGAGAGCACCGTGCGCACCGGCTGCGACCCGCTGACCGGCGGCTCGCTGACGGTGAATGCGGCGTCGGCGGGAATGTCGCTGCGGCACACACGGCGCAGCGTGCGGGCGATGCGTTCGGCAGGAAACTGCTTGACCACCATGAACCGCGCCGATTCCGGAATCAGCGCCAGATAGAACGGCAGGCACAGCAGCGGAATCGCGCCGCCCACCATCAACACGGCCCGCCAGCCGAAATGCGGCAGCAGCGCCGCGGCCACAAACCCGACCAGCGCCGAGCCCAGGTTGAAGCCGGTGAACATCGTCGCCAGCAGCATGCTGCGCGAGCGCTCCGGCACGTACTCCGACAAGAGCGTCGTGGTGCTCGGCATCGCCGCGCCCAGGCCCAGGCCGGTGAGAAAGCGCAGCAGCGACAGCGCCACCGTGTTGCCGGCAAACGCGCTCGCCAGGTTGAATAGGCCGAACAGCGCGATCGACGCGACCAGCAGCTTCTTGCGGCCGAAGCGGTCCGACAACGGCCCGACCAGCAGCGCACCCACCGCCAGGCCGATGGGCGCCGCGCTCATCACCACGCCAAAGCTCGCTTTCGAGATGCCCCATTCGCGGGTGATGTCGGGTGCGAGAAAGCCCATGATGGCGACGTCCATGCCGTCGGTCGCCACGATCAGGAAGCACAGGCCCAGCATCAGCCACTGGTACCCGGACATGCCGCGTTCATTGATGTAGGCCCGGATGTCGAGCCGTTGCTTGGTAGTCATGCCGTCTCCTGGCGAACCACTGGCGGGTTCTTATCGTTCGAAAAACTGGTTGCCATGAAGGCAGGCTTCACGGCTACGGCAGTCTACGTAGGCAGGGGAACGGATGCATTGCTAATCAGCGCGGCTCGCGTTGCCGTTTACTTATCGGGCTGCGGCAAGTGCATGGAGGACGACCTGTGAGGAAAGGCCTTCACACCACGTGAAGATCAGCGCCAGTCCTGGCTATGGCGGCGAATCGCAGCGAGCAGCGCATCGGCGCCCGGTGACAGACGCGCACCCATACGCGTAGTGATGCCGATGCCGCGCGCCATGTCCGGCATGGGCAGGTCGAGCGCGCGCAGCCAGCCGGCCTCCAGCTCGTAGTGCAGCTGGTAGGTGGACAGCGCGGTGACCATATCGCCGCGCAGCAGCAGACCGCGCACGAGGGCGAGATCGCCGGTTTCCACCAGCGGTTGCGGCAGCGGCAGCCCCTGGCGCGTGAACACCGCATCGAGCGCTTCGCGCAACGGCGCCCCCGCGCGCGACAGCACCCAGGGGTAGCCGTCCAGATCGCGCAAACCCAGCTTCTTCCGCCTGGCGAGCGGATGCTCGGCACGCACGATGATCGAGATGCGATCCTCGAACACCGCCTCGGTGGTCAGGCCCTGCGAGTGCTGCGGGCGCAAGGCACCGAGGATGAAATCGATGCGGCCGCTCAGCAGCCCGGCGGTCAATTCCTCATACGGACTCTCCAGCGAGCGGAAGCGCAGCTTCGGATGCTGCGCATGCACCTCCGCAATCGCCGTCGGCAACAATTGCGTGCGCGCCAGCGGCAGCGCGCCGATGGTGACCGTGCCTTCCAGTGCACCCTGCAAGGCCGCGATGTCGGCGTGAATGTGGCGCAGCTCGGCCAGCACGCGTTCGAACCGCACCACCCAGCGGCTGCCGGCATCGGTCGGCACCATGCCGCGCGCAGTGCGTGCGAACAGCGGCTGGCCCAACGCATCTTCCAAGCGTGCCACCGCCTGGCTGACGGCGGACTGCGAAATGCCAAGGGCGGCTGCCACGCTCGGCATGTGATGCACCTCCGACAGCAGCGCCGCCACCTCGAGCCGGCGTTCGTTGTGCAGCGCTTCCAGGCTGGCGATCGGCGCACCCTGGCGTGTGCGCAAGCGGACCGCATCCTCGCGCACTTCCTTGAGCGCCGCCTCGATCTGCTGCGCGCGCATCAGGACGATCTCACCCGCGCGCGTGAGCAGCATGCCGCGCCCCTTGCGCTCGAACAGCTCGGCGCCGAGCGCCGCCTCCAGGGCCGCCACCGAACGCGCAATGGCCGAAGACGCGCGATGCAGCGTCTCCGACGAGCGCCGCACGCCGCCGGCCGCGGCCACGCCGGTAAACACGTAGAGGTGATGCAAGCTGATCGTCTGCATGGAAAGGGAGCAACCTAACGCGATAAGAAAATTAGAACAGCTCCCCCGCTACATGGCAACCAAGGCCAGGTGGTGCCCGCCGATACTCCGGGCACCAGTCGTTCAGCCAGACCCCGCCATGACGTTTGCTCTCGATTCCGATCTGCACGCCGTGCCCTGCATCCTGATGCGCGGCGGCACCTCGCGCGGCCCGTTCTTCCTGGAAGCCGATCTGCCGGCAGAGGTTGCGGCACGGGACCGCGCGCTGCTCGCCGCCATGGGCAGCCCCGACCCGCGCCAGATCGACGGCCTGGGCGGCGCCCACCCGCTCACCAGCAAGGTCGGCATCGTCGCGCGCGACACCTCCGGCCAGGCCGACCTGGCCTTCACCTTTGCCCAACTGCAGCCGAACACGGACACCGTGGACACCACGCCCAACTGCGGCAACATGCTGGCCGCCGTGGTGCCCTTCGCCATCGAAACCGGCCTGCTCACACCCGGCGCCGAGACCACGCGTGCCCGCGTACTGACCCGCAACACCGGCATGCTGTGCGACATCACCGTGCCCACGCCGGGCGGCAAGCCACGCTATGCCGGCGACGCGCGCATCGACGGCGTGCCCGGCACCGCTGCCCCAATCGTCATCGACTTTCTCGATACCGCCGGCTCGGTGTGCAGCGCCTTGCTACCAACCGGCCGCGCCATCGACACCCTGTCGATCGACGACCCGGCCACCGGCCACACCCGCACCATCGAAGCGACCCTGATCGACAACGGCATGCCGATGGTGCTGCTGCGCGCCGCCGACCTCGGCCGCACCGCTTATGAGACCGTCGCCGAGTTGAACGCCGACACGCCGCTCAAGCAGACGCTCGAAGCCCTGCGCCTGGCCGCCGGCCACCGCATGGGCCTGGGCGACGTCACCGACAGGAGCTACCCCAAGATGTGCCTGCTCGCACCGCCACGCGACGACGGCAACATCGCCACGCGCTGCTTCATCCCGCGCGTGTGCCATGAGGCGATCGGCGTGCTGGCCGCCGTCACGGTCGGCACGGCCTGCGTGCTGCCGGGCACCGTTGCCAGCGGCATTGCCCAGGTGGCCGGCATCGGCCCCATCTACTCCATCAGCGTCGAACACCCGACCGGCGAATTCACCGTCGAGCTGGAGACCGACCCTACCCAACCAAACGGCATCGCCCGCAGCGCGCTGGTGCGCACCGCGCGCCCCATCATGCGCGGCGAAGTGCTGATTCCCGCCGCGGCCTGGCCCGCGAACTGACTGACGAAGGATCTGTTCACCCATGATCATCGATTGCCACGGGCACTTCACCACCGCCCCCAACGCCCTCGAAGACTGGCGCCGCCGCCAGATCGCCAACCTGTCGACGCCCGCGCTCGGGCCGTCGCCGGACGAACTACACATCAGCGACGACGAGCTGGTCGAAGCCATCCGCATCAACCAACTGCGCCTGATGCAGGAACGCGGTTCCGACCTGACGATCTTCTCGCCGCGTGCGTCGTTCATGGCGCACCACATCGGCAACTTCGAGACCAGCGCGACGTGGGCGGCCATCTGCAACACGCTGTGCCATCGCGTGTCGCAACTGTTCCCGGAGCACTTTGTGGGCGCGGCCATGCTGCCGCAATCGCCGGGCGTGGACATCGCCACCTGCATTCCGGAACTGGAGCGCTGCGTCGTCGACTATGGCTTCGTCGGCGTGAACATGAACCCAGACCCGTCGGGCGGCCACTGGACCTCGCCGCCGTTGTCCGATCCTTACTGGTTCCCGATCTACGAGAAGCTGGTCGAGTACGACGTGCCGGCCATGATCCACGTGAGCACGAGCTGCAACGCGTGCTTCCACACCACCGGCGCGCACTACCTGAATGCCGATACGACGGCCTTCATGCAGGTGCTCACCAGCGACCTGTTCCGCCGCTTCCCGACGCTCAAGTTCGTGATCCCGCACGGCGGCGGCGCGGTGCCGTACCACTGGGGGCGCTTCCGTGGCCTGGCGCAGGAGCTGAAGACGCCGCCGCTGCAGGAGCACCTGCTGCGCAACGTGTTCTTCGACACCTGCGTCTACCACCAGCCCGGCATCGACCTGCTCACCAAGGTCATCCCGGTCGACAACATCCTGTTCGCCTCCGAGATGATCGGCGCCGTGCGCGGCATTGATCCGGAGACGGGCCACTACTTCGACGACACGCGCCGCTACATCGACCACGCGCAGAGCCTGTCGGCGCAAGACCGCTACCAGATCTACGAGGGCAACGCGCGGCGCGTGTACCCGCGCCTGGACGCGCAGCTCAAGGCGCGCGGCCACCATGGCCAGTTCAACCAAGGCCTCGCCCTCGCTACCACCGGAGCCTCCGCATGAGCACCGCCAACACCCTTCTCGGCGTGGTCCACCGCCGCATCGAACGCGCGCCCGCCGATGCGGTTGCCGCCCTGTCGCAATTCGGCGTGGCAACCGTGCATGAAGCCATGGGCCGCATCGGCCTGATGAAGCCCTACATGCGCCCGATCTACGCCGGCGCACACGCCTGCGGCACCGCCGTCACCGTGCTGCTGCAGCCCGGCGACAACTGGATGCTGCACGTGGCCGCCGAGCAGATCCAGCCCGGCGACATCGTCATCGCCGCCTGCACCACCGACAGCTTCGACGGCTTCTTCGGCGACCTGCTGGCCACCTCGTACCGCGCACGTGGCGCGGCGGGCTTGGTCATCGACGGCGGGGTGCGCGACGTCAAGGACCTCACCGCGATGGGCTTTCCGGTCTTCAGCCGCGCCGTTCACGCCAAGGGCTGCACGCGCGCGACGCTGGGCTCGGTGAATGTGCCGGTGGTCTGCGCCGGCGCCCCGGTCAACCCGGGCGATGTGGTGATCGCCGATGACGATGGCGTGGTGGTCGTGCCCGCCGCCGCTGCCGCAGCGGTGGCTGAAGCCGCCGCCGCCCGCACCGCCAACGAAGAGGCCAAGCGCGCACGCTTCGCCGCCGGCGAGCTCGGCCTCGACATGTACAGCATGCGCGACACCCTGGCCCGCGCCGGGCTGCGCTACATCGATTAGTCCACGCACCGACCAACGGGCAACGCAGGAGACCACCATGACGCCATGGCGAGTGGGATTGATCGGCTTCGGAGAAGTGGGCGGCATCTTTGCGCGCGCGTTGGCGGCGCACCCTGCCGTCGCCCGCGTCAGCGCGTGGGACGTGCGCTTTGAGACGGACCTTGTCTTCAGCGCGCAGGTGAGCGCGCCCGTTCGGGCCGCCGCAAGTTGCGCCGCGCTATGCGAGGAGGCGACGCTTGTCATCTCGGCGGTGACGGCGGCCAACACGCTGGCGGTGGCACGGCAGGCGGCCGGCAGCATCCGCCCGGACACCATCTTCCTCGACCTCAACTCGGCATCTCCCGGCGTAAAGCAGCAGGCGGCGCAAGCCATCCAGGCCGCAGGGGCGCACTACATCGAGGCGGGCGTCATGACCTCCGTGCCGCCGTATGGCATCCGCGTGCCCATGCTGATCGGTGGCGCGCGGGCAGCGGCGTTGGAGGGCGCACTCAACGCGCTGGGCATGCAGGCCACGACCGTGTCGGATCAGGTCGGCATCGCCTCGGCCATCAAGATGAGCCGCAGCATCCTGATCAAGGGCCTGGAAGCGCTGGTGATCGAGAGCTATACCAACGCGCGCGCCTACGGTGTCGAGGCCCACATGCTGCCCACCCTCGCTGAGACCTTTCCCGGCATCGACTGGCCAACGCTGGGCGCCTACCTGTTCAGCCGCGTCGCGCTGCATGGCAAGCGGCGCGCCGAGGAGATGGCCGAAGCCGCGCGCACGGTGGCAGAGACCGGCATCGAACCGCTGATGTCGCGCGCCATTGCCGAGAAGCAGCAGTGGGTGGCACGGCTGGCGCAAAGCGAGGCATTCCAGGGCATCACCGAGCGCGACGGCTGGCAGGCCTATGCCGACGCGATTCTCGGACAGCGGCATCAGCACGCGCCCGCGCCGGACGCAGCACTTTCGCCGTAGGCCACCTCGCAAATCGTCGTTTCCGATTCTCGCCGCGCCTGCAGTCTCGCGGCCGTCCTTCCCATGACTGCAGCCGTACCCAGACCATTTTAAAAATCATCAGGAGACCACCATGGCCAGCCATGTCAGCAGCAGCGAATTCGTCGGGGGCACGCGCCCGGATACGTCCGATGCGCCCAGCCTTCACGCCATCCTCCGTGCCGGCCTGATCGGCGGCCTGGCGGGCGCCGTCATCATCTGGATCTACGAGGCGCTGATCTGGGTCGGGGCGCAGCACCTGATGCCGCTGGCCGGCATTCCACGCAACGCCACCGGCCTGGTGTTCGGCAAGGCATTCCAGGAGTCGATCGGCCTCTGGGCGTACTTCATCGGCACGGGCATCCACTTCGTCTTTGCGCTGAGCTGGGGCGTGCTGTTCGCGATGATCTGGCCGGCCTTCCGCCGGCGCGGCTACGAGGCGACCTTCGTCGCGCTGTTCTACGCCATCGTCGCCTGGATCGTGATGCACGTGGCCATCGCAGTCGTCTCCGACAACCACCCGAACTACACCGACCCGGTCGTGATCATCGGCGGGTTCATGTCCCATTTCTGCTTCACGGTACCGCTGGCGTTGATCGTGAAGCGACTGCTGGCCCCGCAGCCGAATCGCTGAGCCGGCAGCACAGTTTTTTTGAGGGAAAAAAGAGAGGAGGCATCAAGACAATATGAAGACGAAATGGAATGCAATGCTGGCGGCTGCGGCCATCGGGGCCATCGGCGCGCAGCAGGCCCATGCGCAGGCGTCGGCGACCCCGGCCGTAACGCTGTACGGGGTGCTCGACGTGTTTACGGGCTACCAGTCGGCCACCGTGGGCGGCAAGAGCACGTCGCTGTCGGTGCTCGGCAGCAATGGCGAGATGACCAGCCGCTGGGGCCTGCGCGGGTCGGAAGACCTGGGTGGCGGCTACCGTGCGACGTTCAACCTGGAAAGCGGGTTCGACCCGAGCTCGGGCCAGGCGCAGAACTCGTACCGCCTGTTCGATCGGCAGGCCTGGGTGGGCGTGGCCGCGCCGTATGGTGAGCTGCGTGCCGGCCGCCAGAACTCGGCCATGTTCACCTACAGCGGCAACATGGATGCCTTTGGCGCCGCCACCTACGGCTCGGGCTACAACAACTTCGCCAACTGGCTGGCGCGCGTCGACAACGACCTCAGCTATCTCTCGCCCAAGTTCGCCAACACGCAGTTCGAGCTGCATTACTCCGTGGGCGGACAGGCGGGTTCGATGGCGGGCAACGCGGTCTACCAGGCGGCAGTGCAGACCACGCAAGGCCCGGTGTACTTCGCGCTGGCCTACCTGAACGCCGCCAATGCGTCGAACAGCAACCGCGTGCGCGAATTCATGGCCGGCGGCAACGTCGACTACGGCCGCGGCAAGGTCTACTTCGGCTATTTCCGCGCGAACGAGGTGATCTCCGCCACCACCGGCAACGCGCTGAGCAACCCGGCCGGCAAGTACGACCCCACGGTCGGTCCGGTGGGCAACGTGCCCGGCAACTACCACAGCACCTACTCGCTGTCGGCGGACTACCGCATCCAGCCGGCGTGGACGGTCGGCGCCGGGTACGCCACCATCCGCGACAGCTCGCCGCTGGGCAACAGCGCCTGGCAGGTCAGCGGCATCGTCAATTACGACCTGTCCAAGCGCACGCGGCTCTATGGCGTGATCTCGCGGCTGAAGAACGACAACACCGCGCGCTTCAAGATGGCCGGCGCCAGCATCACCACCGGATCGTTCCTGACGCCGGACGCGGGGCAGGGTGAGACGGGCGTGCAAGTCGGCATTCGACATACCTTCTGAGCACGGCAAGGTCGCTAGCGACCTTGTACTGTGGTCCGGGGCGGCGGAATCGTCGCCCCGGACGCGCTCCCCTGCTGATCGCGCGCCACGCCCACTTCCCCGGCGCGCCACCTCTTCCAGCCCATTCCCCCGCCCAGCACGCGCCCGCCCTGCCTGGCCGCCACGAACCGCTGTCGTAGCGTGCGTCGAGCGCCCTCGCTCCGGATCCAGGTTTGTCATCACACCGAAAAATCGGTGGTGCATTCATCGAGCCAGTGACCGGAACCGGACCGTCGGACACGCCACTTTTGCGCCGTCGAAGACGCGTGCAGCCGCCATGCCCCGCGTGACAAGGCACCGCAGGCTGGGCACGCATCGGTCTTAGGTTTTCTCTCTCATCGCCATCAAATAAGCCAATTTCCGCCTGCGGTTGGCAGAAATTAGTATTTGATTGGAGTGTTCGGACGATGAACTCAACCGGGTCATCGAGTGGAAGCGATCACAGGAGACAACGCATGACGACTGAATCGAAATGCCCGTTCAACCACACCGCCGGCAGCGGCATGTCGAACCGTGACTGGTGGCCCAACCAGCTGAACCTGAAGATCCTGAACCAGCACTCGCCGCAGTCCGACCCGATGGGCGAGGACTTCGACTACGCGCAAGCGTTCAAGCATCTCGACTATGCGGCCGTGAAGGAAGATCTGCTGGCCCTGATGACCGACTCCCAGGACTGGTGGCCGGCCGACTTCGGCCACTACGGGCCGTTGTTCATCCGCATGGCATGGCACAGCGCCGGCACCTATCGCACCGGCGACGGCCGTGGCGGCGCCGGTGCCGGCCAGCAGCGCTTCGCGCCCATCAACAGCTGGCCCGACAATGCCAGCCTGGATAAGGCGCGCAGGCTACTGTGGCCGGTCAAGCAGAAGTATGGCCGGAACATCTCATGGGCAGACCTCATGATCCTGGCCGGCAATGTCGCGCTGGAGTCGATGGGGTTCAAGACCTTCGGCTTCGGCGGCGGGCGTGCAGACGTTTGGGAGCCGGAAGACGTCTACTGGGGGCCCGAAACCACCTGGCTGGAAGACAAACGCTACTCCGGCAAGCGGGATCTCGCCAATCCGCTCGGTGCGGTGCAGATGGGGCTGATCTACGTCAATCCGGAAGGCCCGAATGGCAACCCGGACCCGCTCGCGGCCGCCGTCGACATTCGCGAGACGTTTGCGCGCATGGCGATGAACGATGAAGAGACGGTGGCGCTCATCGCCGGCGGCCATACTTTCGGCAAAACGCACGGTGCCGGCCCAGCATCCAACGTGGGCCCCGAGCCGGAAGCGGCCGGCATCGAGGCGCAGGGCCTCGGCTGGAAGAACAGCTTCGGCACGGGCAAGGGCGATGACACCATCACCAGCGGCCTGGAAGTCATCTGGACCACCACGCCAACCCAGTGGAGCAATGACTACTTCAAGAACCTGTTCGGGTACGAATGGGAGCTGACCAAGAGCCCGGCCGGCGCGAATCAATGGAAGCCGAAGGGCGATGCGGGCGCCGACACCGTGCCGGACCCGCACGACCCGTCCAAGCGTCGGGCGCCATCCATGCTGACGACCGACCTTTCCCTGCGGCTCGACCCGGCCTACGAAAAGATCTCGCGGCGTTTCCACGAGCATCCGGATCAGTTTGCCGATGCGTTTGCGCGCGCATGGTTCAAGCTCACGCACCGCGACATGGGACCGCGCGCACGCTATCTCGGCCCGGAAGTGCCGACGGAGGAACTGCTCTGGCAAGACCCCATCCCGGCGGTCGATCACACGCTCGTCGATGAGCAGGATGTTGCAGCGCTCAAGGGCAAGATCCTGGCCTCGGGGCTGTCGGTCTCGCAACTGGTGTCGACGGCCTGGGCGTCGGCGTCCACGTTCCGGGGCTCCGACAAGCGCGGCGGCGCCAACGGCGCACGCATCCGGCTCGCACCGCAGAAGACGTGGGAGGTCAACCAGCCACCGCAGCTGACCAAGGTGCTGGAGACCCTGGAGCGACTCCAGAGCGAGTTCAATAACGCCCAGTCCGGCAACAAAAAGGTATCGCTGGCCGACCTGATCGTGCTGGCCGGTTGCGCGGGCGTCGAGCAAGCCGCAAAGAACGGCGGGCACGCGGTAAAGGTCCCGTTCATGCCGGGCCGCATGGATGCCTCGCAGGCACAGACCGATGTGGTTTCCATGGCGGTGCTCGAACCGATCGGCGACGGTTTCCGCAACTATCTCAAAGGCAAGCGTGCCGTGCCGGCCGAGGCATTCCTGGTGGACAAGGCGCAGCTGCTGACGCTGACCGCGCCGGAAATGACGGTGCTCGTGGGCGGCATGCGCGTGCTGAACGCCAACGTGGGGCAAACCCAGCACGGCGTCTTCACCCAGCGGCCGGAGGCGCTCACCAACGACTTCTTCGTCAACCTGCTCGACATGGACACGGAGTGGAAGCCGCTATCGGACGCTGAGGACGTGTTTGAAGGGCAGGACCGCGCCACCGGCCAACGCAAGTGGACAGGCACGCGCGTTGACCTGATCTTCGGTTCCAACTCGCAGCTGCGGGCCCTGGCTGAAGTCTATGCAAGCGCGGATGCGCAGGAGAAGTTCGTGCACGACTTCGTTGCCGCGTGGGACAAGGTGATGAACCTGGATCGCTTTGAGCTTGCCTGATCGCAGGGCGTAGGCCCGAGCGGGCTGAAGCCGCAGCAGCAACGGCCGGTCGCAAGATCGGCCGTTTTTTTTTTTCCCGCCCGTCACGTACCGGGTCGCTGGGTTTCGGCGCTTGACTGGAGTAGAACTCCAGAGCAATACTCCAGTCCATGACGACACCGACCACCCGCGACGCGCTGCTCGACGCCGCCGCCGATCTCTTCCTTGCGCAGGGCTACGACGCCACCTCCATGGAGCAGGTGCGCGTGCGCGCGCAAGCGAGCAACGGCAGCCTGTACCACCACTTCCCGACCAAGGCACAGCTGGTGCTGGCGCTGTATCAGCAGTCGCTGCAGGATTTCCACGCGCACCTGCTGCCGGTGCTGGCCAATGATCCGGCGGCCGAGCGCGGCACCCGGGCCCTGGTGATGGCATATATCGACTGGGTCACGCTGCATCCGCAGCGCGCCCGCGTGCTGCACGAACTGCGCCGCACCGACGCCGTAGCCAGCGCACCGCACGCGCTCGGCGCCGCCAACGCAGAGGCCTTTGCCGTGCTGCGCGCCTGGGCCGAGCGCAAGGCCGCCGCCGGCGAGATGCGCGCGATGGCTTTCGACGTGTGGATCGCCCTGGTCTTCGCGCCGCTGATCCACCTCACGCCGCTGTGGACGCGGCAGCAGCCCATCACCGTCGCGCCGGCCACGCGCAAGCAGCTCGCGATCGGCATCTGGCACGCAATCAGCGCCTGATTTCCCCTAGGAGACGCCCATGTCCTTCGACCTGCTTACCTTTGGCCGCAAGGTCCTCGCCGAGCAACCCTTCAGCGCGTCGCTGGGCGCGCAGCTTGAGGCGTTCTCGCCGGGCCATGCGGAACTGTCGCTGCCAATGGCGCCTGTGCTGCTGCAGCAACACGGTTTCGTGCACGGCGGCGTGCTGTCGTACCTGGCCGACAACGCGCTCACCTTCGCCGGCGGCTCGGTGCTGGGCGATGCCGTGACCGCCGAGTTCAAGATCAACTACCTGCGCCCGGCCAAGGATGCCGACCAGCTGCTGGCGGTGGCCACCGTGGTCGGCAGCGGCAAGACCCAGGCCGTGTGCCGCTGCGACGTATTTGCCGTGCAGGCCGGCGAGCGCCGGCTGTGCGCGGCGGCGCAGGGCACCATCCGCAAAGTTGAGTGACGGTACCGTCCCACCGACATCCGAATCCCTCGTCAGCGCTTGCGCATATTTTTGAACGACGTATAAAATTGTACGTCGTCAAATAAATGAGGTGCCGCGATGATATCGGTCTTGCTGGCGGACGAACCTGGCCGCCGTGAACGCAAACGCATCCAGACGCTCGATCACCTGGCCGCCACCGCCTTTGCGCTGTTCGAAACACACGGCTACGACGCCGTGACGATGGAGCAGATCGCCGCGCAGGCGGATGTCTCCAAGGGCACGCTCTACAACCACTTTCCCGTCAAGGAAGCGCTGCTGGCCCACCAGTTCCATACCGAACTGGCAGACGGTGGCGCGCAACTGCGCCCGCTGATCGAAGCGCAGACCGGCTTCGTGGCACGCATGTCCGTGCTGCTGTCGGCCTCGGCCGACTGGTGCAACACGCGCCGCCCGTATCTCGCCCCGTATTTCCGCTACCGGTTTGCCGACGCCGATCTGGCCTCGCGCTACCGCGACGTCGGCAGGCGCAGCGGCCTCGCGTCCATCTTCAATGCGTTGATCCACGCCGGCCAGCTCGCGGGCGAACTCGACACCACGCTCACGGCTGACCACCTGGCGACACTGTTCGAATACCTCTACCTTGGCGCGCTCATGCGCTGGCTGCCGCATCCGGAGCAAAGCCTGCATGAAGGCTTTGCCGCCATCATCGACGTGTTCGTGCGCGGCGCCGGCCGCAAGGAGGCGTGATGGACGCGCGCGTATTGGATGTCGTGCTGGATTGGCAGGGTGCCGCCATGGCAGGCGCCGCGGTGGCGGGTGGCAAAGGCTGGCAACTCGGCCGCATGGCCGCGCTCGGTGTGCCCGTGCCGGATGGGTTCGTGCTGGCGGCGCGGTCGAGCCGCGGGCGCACGATCGGTGAACCGATACCTGACCCCGTGCAGGCAGCACTCGCGCAGGCACTGGAAGACCGCGGCTGGCTGGAGACGCCACTGGCCGTGCGCTCATCCGCACCGCAGGAGGATTCGTCGCAGCGCTCGTTCGCGGGGATGCACGAAACGCGCCTCAACGTGATCGGCGTGCAGGCGCTGGCCGAGGCGGTGCAAGCGGTGTGGGACTCCGCCCAGTCGCCGCAGGCCTTGGCCTATCGCGCGCGGCTCGAGATCGACAGCACGGACCTCGCCATGGCCGTGGTCGTCATGCCGATGCTGCCGGCCGTCGTCTCGGGCATCGCCTTCACCTGCGACCCGCTGCTGGGGCGCGACGACCAGCTCATCATCAACGCGCACTGGGGCCTGGGCGAAGCCCTGGTGAGTGGCCAGACCGACGGCGACACCTACCGGCTGCAAGCCTCACCCATCGACGATAGTTTGCACGTGCTGGAGCGGCACATCGGCAGCAAGCAGCGCATGACGCAGCCGCGCGCCAACGGCGGCACAGCGCTCGTGGATACGCCGCCGGCCCAGGCGGCACGCGCGGTCCTGGACGATGCGCAGCTCATGCAGCTCGCGGCGCTCGCGCGCGACGCCGCCCGCGCCCTGGATTTTGCCCAGGCGCGCTACGACATCGAATGGGTCTGGGACGGCGCACGATTCTGGATCGTGCAGGCGCGCCCTGTCACCACGCGCGGCCGCCACACCTACGCCGCGCTGCAGCCGCAGCAGAACGTCTGGACACGCGGCAACACACGCGAGGTGTTTCCCGATCCGCTCTCGCCGTTCGATTGGGCGCTCTATCGCAACGCCGCCAACCGCATGCTCACGCTCACCTACGAGCTGGCGGGCTACCCCGTGCTGCCCGGCACGGACCACGCGGCGCTGTTCCATGGGCGCCTCTATCTGGACGTCTCGCTGATGCAGTGGGAGGCCTTCGACGCGTTCGGCATCGCGCCACGCGCCATCAACGCCATGCTGGGCGGCACGCAACCGGAGATCACTGTACCGGCCGTGACCTGGCCGCAGCGCCTGGCACGCGGCGCTCGGCTGCTGCGCTATCTGCTCAGCGCCGGTGCGCATCGCCGCCACGCGCAAAGCGACCTGAACCGCGCGCGCAAGCAAGCCGCGCAATGGCGTGAAGACGCCTGGCCTGACGATGCCGCCGCGCTGGCGGCATGCCTGCGCGAACGCTGCGCCATCGTCGCGCGCGCCAACAGCCTGTTCTTCCTGCAGGGCTCAGCGGGCGGTTCGGTGTCGGGCCTGGTCGACGTCATCGAGAAATACTGCCCCGGCGAGGGCCATGCTCTGGCCGCCGCGTTGATGGCCGGTGGTGAACCCAGCGTCACCGCGCAGCAAGGCTACGACCTGATGGCGCTGGCACAGGTGGCGGCGTCTGACGATCAAGCGCTCGCCTGGCTGCGCAGCGACACGCGCATTGGCGCCGAGTGGGCACAGCACCTGCCGGCGCACAGCGCGTTCCGTCAGCGCTTCGGCACCTTCCTGGAGCGCTACGGCCACCGCGCCATTGCCGAGAGCTACTTCCGCAACCCGCGCTGGCGCGAGCAGCCGGATTACCTGCTCGACCTCGTCGTCGGGCTGGTCGGCAGCGATGCGCAGGCCGTGCATGCGCGCCAGCAAGCTGCGTCACAACGGGCATGGCAGCAGCTCGCGCAGCGGCTGCCGCTCTGGCTGCGCCCGCTCGTGCGGACCCTGCTCAAGAGCGCCGTGCGTGACAGCAACCAGCGCGAGGCTGCGCGCAGTGCGCTGACGGCCTACCTCGACGCGCTGCGCATCGGCCTGCTGAAACTGGCCGGTCATCTAGGCGGACCCGACGGACTGGAGCAGCCCGACGACATCTTCAACCTCACCCTCGACGAATGCGTGAGCGCCGCCACCGGTGCGCTGGCACGGGATTTCGCCGCGCAGCGTGCACGCGAGCGCCGGCACACGCTGGAACGCTGGGCCACCGAGCATGAGCCGGACCTCATCACCGAGCACGGCGGCGCACTGGCTCCCACACCGGCGACGCCGGCGCGCGCTCAACACGGTACGCAATGGACCGGCACGGCGGTCGGCGCGGGCATCGCCCAGGGCCGCGCGCGGCTGGTCGATCGCGCGGCCGAGGGCACCACCTTGCAAGCGGGCGACGTGCTGGTCGCGCCCAGCACCGATCCGGCGTGGACGCCCCTGTTCCTGAAGGTGGGCGCACTGGTGATGGAAACCGGCGGCTACCTGTCGCACGGCGCCATCGTGGCGCGCGAGTTCGGCATTCCGGCGGTGGTGAACGTACCGGGCATCCGTGCGGTGTTGGAGGAAGGCGAGACGATCTGCGTGAACGGAGATGCCGGCACGGTGACGCGAGTGACCGGTTAGTCACTCGATTGTGGCGATGTGACGACATGGCGGCGCGCAAAATTGCTGCAACGCAATATTGCGACTAACATTAGGGTATTCCCTAGGTCATCACTCAGAAAGAAGCCGCCATGAAAGCCATCGCCCTCCACACTGCCCCTGTCTCCCGCCTCAGCCACGTCTGGCAGATCGTGCGCCGCGAAGCCAAGCGCGCGCTGATGCTGCACATCGAAACGTGCGGCGCCATGGCCGAGCTGTATCGCCGCTCCGGCCGCTGAAAGACGCGCGGATGGCTGCATCGCAACAAGCGCCACAGCCATCGCACGCGCGTCAGAACTTGTGCCGCAAACCCAGCGCCACGATAAAGGGCATCGACTCGCCCGGCGTGTTGATGGGCGCCGCCAGGTAATGCATCCGCCCCTTGCCCTGATTGCGGAGGCTCCCAACCCGGGCATACAGGTTGGACTGCTTCGACAGCGTGTAGTCATAGCCAACCAGCACACCCACTGAGCTGTTCGGCTGCCCAGACACGTTGCGATACGCCACCGACGCACGAATCACGTCGCGCCCCACCTTGATCTCGGTGCCCAGCGTCGCCGCCTGCGCGAGATAGGTGTTGTCGGCGTTCGGGCGGATGGCGTTGTAGGCCGCCAGCAGCGTGAACTTGCCGAAGTCGTGCGCCAGCGCGGCCGACACGATGTCGCTGCGCACCGCCTGCGACGCGCCCGGCGCGCGCAGCTTCCACACCGCGTTGTACGACGCGGCCGCATGCCACGGCCCCTGTTTGACTTCGGCCACCGCACCGGCATTCTCCGTACGCGGCCCAGTCACGTTGCCCGACGGCGCCACCAGCAACTTGAGCGTCGCCCCACCCACCGACGGCGTGGTGTAGACGATGGACTTCGCCTGCCGCGCCGCCACTGCCGACGCGCCCGGCCCCAGGTCGTGTGCCAGCATGAAGAAGCTGGCAAACGGCGACAGCTTGCCCACGCCATAGAAAGGATCGGCGTTCAGCGGCAGGTAGGCCGGGTACACGCGGCCGAGGCGCAGCTCGCCATACTGCGCGTGACTGATGCCGACCCACGACTCGCGGTTGAACAGCGCGCCGGGGTTGGCCTGCCGGCCGGTGTCGGCCTCGAAGCCGCTCTCCAATTGGAAATTGGCCTTCCAGCCGCCGCCCAGGTCTTCGCTGTCGCGCAGGCCGAAGCGGCTGGTGGAGGTGCCGCCGCTCTGCAGCGCGGCCGTGGAGGTGGCGCCTACCTTGGCGTAGCTGACGAAGGTATCGACGGCGCCGTACAGCTGCACGGCTTGCGCGCCGCCTGCACCGGCCAGGGCGGCCACAGCGGTGCTCATCTTCAGGATGCGGTTGCGCATGCTCAGACCCCCTTGCCGCGTGCGAACGGCAGCGCGACATCGGCGGGGATCGGGCATTGGTACGGCTTGCCACCACGGTAGGCCACCAGCTCCGCCTTGGCCTCGTCCAGCAGCGCCGGTTCGCGCAGCAGATCGATGGCCGTGGCGGCGATCAGCTTGGCTGCGTGCACCATCCCCTTGTGGGCGGCGGGCAGCTTGCCCTGCGCCACCATCTGCCACGAGTGGAAGGGCGTGCCGAAGGCGTAGCAGGCGGTCACGCACTGCACGGTGGGTGTGACCCAGCTCACGTCGCCCACGTCGGTGGAGCCGTAGATCAGCTCTTCCTTGGCCGGGTCATATTGGGCGATGCCCTCAAACAGCGGCTTGGCCTCGCGCAGCGCACGGCCGAGTGGCTTGCCGGAGGCGGCGATATCGTCCTCGGTGATGGAAGTCCAGTAGCCGCGCGCCTGCGTGGCGTCGTCGCCAGAGAAATCGGGCGCGCCCATGCGCTCGATGTTTTTGTACATCACGCGGTTGAGCACGCTGTTCTGCACGAGGTTCGAGCAGGCCTTGTCGAACACGATCTCGAGCTTGGTCTCCGTCATCAGCGCGGCGCCACGCGCGACGTTGCACACGCGCTCGTACAGCGCAGCCGCTTCCGGGTTGTGCGGGGCGCGTACGAGGTACAGCACCTCGGCATTGGCCTGCACGACGTTGGGCGAGATACCGCCGCTGTTCGTCACCGCGTAGTGCACGCGCGCCTCCGACGGCATGTGCTCGCGCAGGTAGTTCACGCCCACGTTCATCAGCTCGACCGCATCGAGCGCGCTGCGCCCCAGGTGCGGCGACGCGGCCGCGTGCGAGGCCTTGCCGGTAAAGCGGAAGTACGCCTGGATGTTGGCCAGTGACGAACGCGAGAACACGCCGGTATACACGTCCGGGTGCCAGCACAGTGCGGCATCCAGATCGTCGAACAGGCCGGCGCGCGCCATGAAGGTCTTGCCCGAGCCGCCCTCTTCCGCCGGGCAGCCGTAGAAGCGCACGGTGCCGGGCTGGCCGCTGGCTTCCAGGTAGGTCTTGACCGCCACCGCCGCAAAGTGCGAGGCCGTGCCCAGCAGGTGGTGGCCGCAGCCGTGTCCATTGCCGTTGGTGATCTCGGGCGAGGGTCGGCACACGGTGGCGCCGGCATCCTGGCTCATGCCCGAGAGTGCATCGTATTCACCGAGGATGCCGATGACCGGGCCGCCCTGCCCCGCCTCCGCCACGAACGCGGTCGGGATGCCCGCCACGCCTTCGGTGATGCGGAATCCAGCGTCGCGCAGTGCCTGCAAATGCAGCGCAACCGAACCCGTTTCTGCGAAGCGCAGCTCGGCAAGGTTCCAGATCTGATCGGCCAGCGCACGGTAGCGCGCGCCGTTGGTGGAGAAGAAAACGTCGATGTCTTGAGGGGTCTGCATGGGGAATCCCTGAGGCTTATTGCGCGGCGCGCACGCGCGGCGCGGCGGGGAAGGCAAGGGTGGCGATCAAGCTCACCAGACTGCACGCCATCATGTAGAAGGCCGGGGCGAGGTTGTTGCCGCTAGCGTGGATCAACCACGTGACGATGAACTGCGCAAACCCGCCAAATAGCGTCACGCAGATCGCATAGACCAGGCCCAGGCCGGTCACGCGCGCGTGCGCCGGGAACGACTCCATCAGCATCAGGAACGCCGACGAGCACCCCGCCATCAGGAAGGCGATCAGCACGGCCACGCCCGGCAGCATCACGGCCAGCAGCGGATGCTGGTTGACCGACCAGAAGAACGGCAGGATCAGCAGGAGGATGCCGATGTGCGAGATCACCACCAGCGTCTTGCGGCTGGCGAGACGGTCGGTCAGCCGGCCGAAGATGGGCGAGACGACGATCATCACCGCGCCAGCCACGCAACCCGACAGGAACGACCCCGCCTTGGGCATGCCCAGCAGCTTGATCGAATAGCTCGGCATGTAGAACGCGACGATGTACATGGCGGTGGTCAGGCCCACCATCATCAGCACGCCCAGCGTGACCTCGCGGCGATGGTGCTTGAGCACGTAGCCGAAGGCGCCGCCGTGGCGCGCGCTCGGGGCGTCGCTCTGGGTGTGCGTCTCGTCCAGGTTCTTGCGGATGTACATGCCCACGGGCGCGATCAGCAGGCCCAGGATGAACGGCACGCGCCAGCCCCAGCCTTCGAGCGCCTCGGGCGACAGGTTGGCCGACAGCAGCGTGCCGCACAGCGCACCACACAGCGCCGCCGCGCCCTGGCTGACCATCTGGAACGACACCATCAGGCCGCGCCGGTCGGCCGTGCCCGACTCCATCAGGAACGTGGTCGACGCGCCGATCTCGCCGCCGGCCGAGAAGCCCTGCAACAGGCGCCCGGCGACGACCAGCAGCGGCGCGAACAGGCCGATCTGCGCGTAGGTGGGCGCGAAGCCGATCACGATGCTGCCCAGCGGCCGCATCACGAAGCCGATGCCGAAGGTGGCCAGCGCCAGCAGCATCGACACGATGCCGCCGTTGTCGACGGGGAAGAACTGCTTGCCGATGAGCGCGGCAAAGAAACTGAAGACGGTGAAGTCGAACATCTCCAGGGCGTTGCCCAGGGATGCCGCGATCACCACCTTGCGCGCCGACGCCGGGCGCCGCGCTGGAACGGCGCGCCCACTGGCGGCCGGCAGATCGAACGAGGTCTGCATGGGGGTCTCCTACGAGCGGAATGCCTTGCTCGGATGGCAAGGTGGCCCGCACTGTAGGCAAAGCCGCCGCGTGCGATCGAAACCCGTGCTGAGGTGTTTAGAAATTGACGACTTGTACCAATGGCCGGCACGTCAACCGGTCGTGGGACAGGTCACGGCAGCGAAAGCGTACCCATTTCTGCGTACGAATTTCTGCGTACCTATTTCTGCGTGCTGTCCGACGGGGACACTTCCGGTGATGACGGCTGCAAATGCTGCGCGTCGTCGCGCGCATCTTCCTGATTGCGGGCCAACGCACGCGCGTACACCGACGGCGCACCCGCCGCATGCGCCGTTACATACCCGGTGATGCACGCGAGCATCAGCGGCAGCACCACCTGGTATGACAGCGTCATCTCGAAGATCATCAGGATCGACATGAGCGGCGCATGCGTGGTGGCTGCCAGCAGCGCCCCCATGCCCACCACCGCATAGCTGACCGGCACCGGCGCCGCGCCCGGCAGCAGCGCGTGCATGCCGGTGCCGTACAGCAGCCCCAGCGCCGCGCCGCAGAACAGCGTGGGCGTGAACACGCCACCCACCGCACCCGAACCCGCGCTGGCCGCCGTCGCCAACACCTTGCAGATCAGCACCAGCGCCACGGTCTGCCACAGCCACGGTTCGTGCAGGAAACCGTTGACCACGCTGTAGCCGTTGCCCCACACCTCCGGCACGCGCGTGGACAGCACACCGACGATCAGCCCGCCCGCCGCCAGCCGCAACACCAACGGCAGCCGGGTCCGCGCAAAAGCCTCGCGCGCACGGTCGATCAGGCCGAGCAACAACGGCCCGGCCATCCCCGCCGCCAGCCCCAGGCCCAGGTAGGTCAGCACCTCCCAGCCGGAGACGAAATCGAAATGCGGCATGGCATAGACGGCGCCATAGCCGAAGAACTGACGCACGACGATGTCGGCGGTGACGGCCGCCACCAGCAGCGGCCCCAGCGTGGCCGTGGTGATGGCGCCAAAGACGATCTCGCAGACGAACACGGCGCCCGCGATCGGCGCGTTGTAAGCCGAGGTGATACCGGCCGCCGCACCGCACGCCACCAGCAGGCGCAGTTGGTCGACCGACACCGGTGTCACGTGCCGCAGCACGCGGCCCAGCAACGAGCCACACATCGCCGCCAGCTGCACCATCGGGCCTTCGCGGCCAATGGAAGCACCGCTGGCCACCGAGCACAGCGACGACGCGCTGCGTACCAAACTCTGCCGCGCGCTCAGAATGCCGTCGCCCACGGCAATGGCCTCCATATAGTCTTCGGCGCCCTTGCGCGGAATCCATTTCAGCCCGTATTGCAGCGTCAACCCGGCCAGCACGCCGCCGATGGTCGGCACCAGCAGGCGTGCCCACCACGGCAGTGCGCGCGCTGTCGCCACCAAACCCTGGTCGGTGCCGGACAGCCACCATTGCAGCTGGCGCAGGCATTCGCGAAACAGGATGGTCGACAGGGCCCCGGCGCAGCCGATCACGCCGGCAATCACCAGCACGAGGTGTTCACGCTGGAACGGCAGCCGCGCGGCCGCGCGCACCCACCATGGCAGGCGTGGCGGAAGGTCGGGCGATGGCGGCGGCGTAGCGGACATGACGGCTCCTGTACGGTCAGGCCGTCATGATAGCGGGCACACCGGCAGGCTTTATGTACGCGTGCTCACCGCGGCGTCGGGCAGCCACGCCTGCGGCACCTCATCGAGCCTGCGGTTCGGCGCCCAGCTGATCACGCGGGCCTCCACCAGGTCCTCCACCACGAACGGGTCACGCGCGACGATGGCCTCGATCTCCACGCGCGACGCGCCGCGCGCCAGGACCCCACCGCCCTCGCGCGGGGAGAACGGGCCCGACATCAGGAAATGCCCGCTTTCGTAGTGGGCCTGCAGGTGTGCGCGATGTGCCGGCAGGATGCGGTCGAGCTGTTCGAGCGGGGCGCGGTAGGTGAAAAGAATCAGGTACAGCATGGAGCAATCTCCTGGTTGGATGACAGACGAAATCGAAGGCAAGACATGGCCACAGGCGTGCCGGACGCCTCGCAGAAATGGGTACGCTTTTGCGGTTTGCGGTGTCGCTCAGCCTTGCTCGTAGGCGGCTTTCAGTTGCGCGATGTCGAGTTTCTGCATCTGGAGCATGGCTTGCATGACGCGCCGGGCGCGCTCGGGGTCCTTGTCCTGCAGCATCTCGCCCAGTACCGTCGGCACGATCTGCCAGGACACGCCGAACTTGTCGGTCAGCCATCCGCACCGGTTGGGTTGGCCGCCGTCGCCGAGCTGGTCCCATAGGGCGTCCACCTCCGCCTGCGTCTCGCAGTTCACGAAGAAGGAGATGGCGGGCGTGAACTGGAAGTGTGGGCCACCATTGAGCGCGTGGAAGGTCTGCCCCTCCAGCTCGAAGGAGCAGGACATGACCGAGCCCGCCGGGCCTGGGCCCGCCTCACCGTAGCGGCGGATGGTGCCGGGCCTGGCGTGCTTGAAGATGGACGTGTAGAACAGCATCGCCTCTTCGGCCTGCGTGTCGAACCACAGGAACGGTGTGATCTTCTGCATGGTGCCTCCTTGGAGAAATGCCACGCCGCGGCGGGTTGGGCACCCATCCTGCCAGTACGCAATCCATTGCGGCAACCCGGTCTTACGGACGCCACAACAGCGCACCCGACGTGGAGCCCGCCTCCAGCGCCTGATGTGCCGCTGCCGCATCTTCGCGCGCATGGGTGGCGCCCACCGGCACCCGCACGCCCTCGCGCTTGCCCGATGGCGAGCCAGGTCGGCCACGCAGCATGGTGGTGGCCTGCAAACCCAGTGCCGGCCCCAGTTCAAGCAGTTGGATCACGTTCGCATGCATGGCAGATGCCCTCGCAGAAATGGGTACGCTTTTCGGTTTTTCGGGTGGCGGCACTCTGGTCGCCATGTTGTGAAACAAGCATATTCCGTTCAGAATCACGCGGGAATTCACAAAACCTGAGCAGCTTCTGTGCAAAAAAGCACGGATCGACCCAAACGCGCATCGCCTGCGCGCGCGGCGGCCGAACCTTCCTCTTCCTTGCAGTGGGATGACGTGCGCTACTTCCTCGTGCTGGCACGGGAGGGCAGCCTGTCGGCCGCCGCGCGCCGGCTGGCGGTGGAGCACTCCACCGTGGCGCGCCGCGCCGATGCGCTGGAGCAGGCGGTCGGCGTGCGCCTGTTCGACCGTCTGCCGCGCGGCTGGCGCCTGACCGACGAAGGTCGCGCGCTGGCCGAACGGGCGGCGCGCATGGAACACGAGGCGGCGAGCTTTGCCCGCGCAGCGGCGGGTGCGGGCAGCCTGCGCGGCACGGTACGCCTGTCGGCGCCGCCCACCATCGCGAGCCACTTCATCGCGCCGCACCTCGCTGCGCTGCGGCGGCAGTGGCCGGGCATCGACCTGGTCCTGCTGGGCGAAACGCGCAATGCCAACCTGATGGCGCACGAGGCTGATCTCGCCATCCGGCTGTCGCGCCCGACGGCCTCGAACCTCGCCACACGCCCACTCGGCGATCTCGGCTACGGCCTGTATGCCATGCCCGAAGTGCTGGCGCGGCCCGAGGCGGAGTGGGAGTTCATCGGCTACGACGAGCGTCTGCGCCACGTGCCGCAGCAGCGCTGGCTGGATGACTATGCGGGCGAGCGCCGCGTGGTCCTGCGTTGCAGCGACCTATCGGCAATTCACCAGGCAGCGCTGGCCGGGCTGGGCGTGGCAGCGCTGCCGCACTTCCTCGGCGCGCCCGCAGAAACGGGTACGCTTTTGCGCCGGCTGCCAGTGGATGACCCTGCGTTGCACCGGGAAATCTGGCTGGTGATCCACCCAGACGTGCGCCGCTCACCGCGCGTGCGGGCCGTGGCCAATGGCTTGATCGCACTGTTCGAGGCCAACCGGCACATCTTGGCGGGCCAATAGCAAGGCGCAAGGCAAGAAAAAAGCGTACGCAGAAACGGGTACGCTTTTTGATGGAAACCACCCGCAAACCCAATGGGGATGCGGTTTTCGCGCCCCGGCAAAGTTGCGCGCCGGGGCGGGTCAGGAACGCTCAGCCGCCCAGGTAGGCTTCCAGCACGCGCGGATTGCCCAGCAGGTTCTGCCCAGTGTCGGCCAGCACGATCTGGCCGGTCTCCAACACGTAACCATGTTGCGCGATCTTCAGCGCCTGGCGCACGTTCTGCTCGACCAGGAAGATCGTCAGCCCTTCGGCGTTGATGGTGCGCAGGATGCGGAAGATCTCCTGCACGATGATCGGCGCCAGACCCATCGACGGCTCGTCCAGCAGCAGCACGCGCGGGCGGGCCATCAGCGCGCGGCCGATGGCGAGCATCTGCTGCTCGCCGCCCGACAGGTTGCCGGCCATGCCGTCGATGCGCTCCTTCAGGCGCGGGAACAGGTGGAACACGCGCTCCAGGTCAAACGCCATCTGGCGACGGTCGCGTCGCGTGTAGGCGCCCAATTCCAGGTTCTCGCGCACCGTCATGGTGGTGAGCGTGGCGCGACCCTCGGCCACCTGCACGATGCCGCGCTCGACGCGCTTGTGCGGCGCCAGGCCGCTCACGTCTTCGCCCTCGAACAGCACCTGGCCGCGCACCTGGCCCATCGCCTTCGGGATCAGCCCCGACAGCGCCAGCAGCGTGGTCGACTTGCCCGCGCCGTTGGCGCCCACCAGCGAGGTGATCTCGCCCGCCTTGAGCGCAAAGTCGATGCCCTTGACGGCCGCGATGTGCCCGTACGATACGTCCAGCCCTTTGACTTCCAGCAGCACGGTCATGCCGTCACCTCCTGCGATGCGGCAGCGCCGTCTGCGTCGTCATCGTCGCGGCCCAGGTAGGCCTCGATGACTTGCGGGTCGTTGCGAATGGCGTCCGGCGGCCCTTCGGCGATGATGCGGCCGAAGTTCAGCACAGCAATGCGCTCGCACAGGCCCATCACGAAGCGCATGTCGTGCTCGATCATGAAGATCGTGTAGCCGCGCGCCTTGATGTTCTCGATCTCGGCCATCAGGTCGACCTTCTCGCCGGTGTTCATGCCGGCGACGGGTTCGTCGAGCAGCAGCAGCTTCGGTTCGGTGGCCAGGGCGCGCGCGAGTTCGAGCTTGCGCTGGTCGCCGTACGAGAGGTTATCGGCGATATCGTTGGCCTTGTGGTCGAGCTTGACCCACGACAGCAGCTCCAGCGCGCGGTCGCGCGCGCGGCGCTCGGCGGCGCGGTACTTGGGTAGCGAGAGCAGCAGGCCCGGCGCGCCGTAGTCCAGGTGCCGGTGCATGCCAACCACCACGTTCTCCAGCAGCGTCATCTCCTTGAAGATGCGGATGTTCTGGAACGTGCGGGCGATGCCCATCTGCGTGATCTGGTGGGGCTTGCGTCCGACGAGGTTTTCACCGTTGAACGTGAGTGTGCCGCCCGTGGGCGCAAGCAACCCGGTGATCAGGTTGAAGACGGTTGTCTTGCCGGCGCCGTTCGGGCCGATCAAGCCGAAGATGGTGCCCTGCGGCACCTCGATGTTGACGTCCTGCAAGACCGACAGGCCGCCAAAGCGCTTGGAAATCGATGCGAGTTTCAGCATGGCAGCCTCAGTGCGATTCATTGGAGGCAGCGCGAGTATCGGCTGTGCCCGGCATGGTGCCGCCGCGCTTCAGGCCGAACCAGCGCGCGAACCGCGCCGGGTCCCAGATGCCCTTGGGCAGGAACAGCACGATCAGCATCAGGATCAGGCCGTTGACGACCAGGCGGAAATCCTTGAACGCGCGCAGCAGTTCCGGCAGCAGCGAGAGGATCACGCTGCCGAGCACCGGGCCGGTCAGGCCGTTGGTGCCACCCAGGATCGTCATCGTCAGGATTTCGACGCCACGGTCGAAACCGAACTCGTTCGGGCCGATGAAGAACGTCAGATGCGCATTGAGCGCGCCCGCCAGACCGGCAATGGCTGCCCCCAGCGTGAACGCCAGCAGCTTGGTGCCGGCCACGTTGATGCCCATCAGGCCGGCGGCGGTCTCGTCTTCCTTGATGGCCTCGAACGCGCGGCCGACCTTCGAGCGGCGCATGCGCGCGAGCACGAACAGCGTCAGCGCCACGGCCAGCGCCACGTGCCACCACTGGGTCAGCTGCGGGATACCGTTCAGGCCCAGCGCGCCGCCGGTCCAGTTCTCGGTGTTCAGGATCAGCACACGCACGACTTCGCCAAAACCCAGCGTGGCCATGGCGAGGTACACGCCCGAGAGCCGCAGCGTCGGCCGGCCGATCACGACGGCCACCACGGCCGGCGCCAGCATGCCGCCCAGCAGCGCCACCGGAAACGGCATCTCGGCACTCATCGTCAGCAGTGCGGACGTATAGGCGCCGATGCCCATGAAGGCCGCATTCGCCATCGCCAGCAGGCCGCACGACAGCGTCAGGTAGATGGACAGGGCCAGCAGCGCGTTGATGCCGAGTGTCAGCACCAGGTTGCTGTAGACCGACCAGAAATTGTCGAACCATTCCATGTCGTCGGCCTCCTTATGCCTTGCGTTCCAGCACCTTGCCGAACAGCCCTTGCGGCCGCACCAGCAAGATCAGGAACAACAGGCCGAACGCCACCGCATCGCGCATGGTCGAGCCGATGTAGGCCACCGACAGCACCTCGGCAAAGCCGAGGAACAGCCCGCCCAGCATCGCGCCGCGAATGTCGCCCAGGCCGCCCAGGATGATGACCGCGATGCCCTTGTGCAGCATCGGCTGGCCCATCAGCGGGAACACGGCATTCGAGTACAGGCCGATTAGCACGCCGGACAGCCCGCCCAGCGCCGCGGCGGCAAACGAGGTCAGCAGGAACAGGCCTTCCACGTTGATGCCCAGCAGCGCCGCTGCCTTGGGCGACTCCGCGATCGCGCGCAGCGCGCGGCCCAGTTGCGTGCGCTTGAGCAGCAGCATGAGCGCCGCCATCAGCACGAACGACAGCACGATGATGCCCAGCTCCAGCGGCGTCAGGTGGATGCCGCCGAGGTCCAGCGAGGCATCCGACACGAGCCCTGACGGGAAGCGCAGGTTCTCCGCCCCGAACACGCCCTGCATGGCGTTGTTGATGGCGATGCCCGCGCCGATGGTGGCGATCATCGGGATCAGGTGCGGTGCGTTGCGGCGGCGCAGGGGGCGCAGCAGCAGCACATCGAGGATGAGCCCGGCCACGCCGCTCACGACAAAGCCGACGGCCAGTGCCGCCCACAGCGGCAGTTCGAAATGGGTCACGACCTGCAGCGCCGCGTAGGCGCCCAGCATGAACACCGCGCCGTGCGACAGGTTGATCACGCCCAGGATGCCGAAGACCAGCGTGAACCCCAGGGCGAACAACGCATACACGCAGCCGAGCGACAGCGCGTTGACGAGTTGCTGTTCCAGCATGATGAATTAGATGGCTGTGTGGCTTGGCGCCACAAAAAAGCGATGGGGCGTAGGTTTAGCTACGCCCCGCCTGTCCCGTTCAAAGGGTCTCAAAGCCGACCGGAAATTACTTCTCGATCGTGTACTTGCCGTTCTTGGTCACGCTCACGATCGGCGTCTGCACCGCGTCGTACCCAGCCGGCTTGCCGCGTGCCGTCACTTGGCGGAACGCAAACGCGCCGGTAGCACCCGTGTGCTTGACCGCCGGCAGCGCGTCGCGGACGGCCTTGCGGTCCGCTTCCAGATTGCCGCTGAACTTGACCGTCTTCAGCGCCTTGCAGGCGATGTACATCGCGTCATACGCCTGCGCGGCAAACTGGTCCGGCGCGGCCTTGTACTTGGCGGTGTAGGCGGTGATGAACTTGCTGTTCTCGGCCGTGTGGTTCTCGATCGACCACGGGCTGCCGACCCACAGGTTGTCGGACTTGTCGCGAGCCAGGTCGAACACCTTGACCGAGTTCATGCCGTTGCCGCCAATGATCGGCACGTTCAGGCCGAGCTGACGCGCCTGCACCATGATCGGACCGCCCTCGGCGATCAGCGCCGACAGCACAATCGCATCGGGGTTGGTCGCCTTGATCTTGGTGAGCTGGGCCTTGAAGTCCACGTCGCCCTTGGCGAAGGTCTCGGTGGTGGTGACCGGGATCTTCAGGTCTTCGAGCGCCTTCTTGAAGTTGTCGTAGCCGCTCTTGGTGAAGACGTCGTCGTTGCCGTAAAGCACGGCGACCTTCTTCACGCCGGCCTTCTTCACGACGGTCTGGATCGTGGCCGGCAGCACGTCGGCTTCGGTCACGGAATTGCGGAAGACGTAGTCGCCGATGCTGGTGATGCCGTCAGCGGTGTTGGAGGTGCCGAAGGCCACCGTCTTGGCCGCCTGCGCGATCGGGTCCGCCGCTTGGGCCGAGTTGGACAGGGTCGGGCCGAACACCATCGCCACCTTGTCCTGGAAGATCAGCTTCTTGAAGACGTTGATGGCCTCTTCCTTCTTGCCCTGCTCGTCTTCGATCACCAGCGCGATCTTGCTGCCATTGATGCCGCCGGCGGCGTTGATCTCGTCAGCCGCCAGCTGGAAACCGTTGCGGATGGCCGAACCGTACTGGGCAGCGCCGCCCGACAGTGCCTCGGCCACGCCGATCTTGATGTCCTGGGCCGCGAACGTCGACCCCGTTGCGATTGCCGCCCCCGCAGCCACTGCCGTCACCAGCAGCCGTTTGATCGTCTTTTGCATGCGAACCTGCTCCTTTTTATCCGTCGCGATTGGCGATTGCGATTTTTGGTCTCGAAGATGCGCTGGCCCAACACCGTCGCTCCCCCGCATGCGCCCTGCATCGCGTCCGGCCACGCGCCTGCCCGGTTTGCGCGCCATCGGAAACGTTGGCGGAACCGCAGGAGACCTGCCGTGCGAGCGATGCCGGATCGGGCATGCGCACACCCGGAGTGCGTCGGAGTGTGAAGCGAAGGCGCCATGGGTACAGCGCTCTTGTGCAACGCGCCAGGGTGGCGGCGCGCGCAGTCAGTCGCGGGACTTTACCGGAAAGCGTACGACCGTGCGATAGGGAATTCTCCGCCGCTTGCTAAGGTAGAAAGCCTGCTGCGGCGCAACATTCCGAGGAAATCAGCACCGCCGATCCATCAAGCGTACCCATTTCTGCGTGCGCCGAAATCAGCCCGCCGACAGCTCGTCGGCACTGACGAACAGGCCTTTGCCACGCGACTTTGCCTCGTACAGCGCCTCGTCCGCCGCTTCGAACACCACGTTCTGCGCGAGCGTGCGGACATCGAATCCGGCGATACCGATGCTGGTGCCCACCTGCACCGTGGTCTCTGACAGGCGAAACGGCTTGTTGCACGCCGCGAGGATGTTGCCGGCCACGGTCTTGGCATCGTCCGCATGCGACAGGCGTTCGAGGATCACCGCAAACTCGTCCCCGCCGAAGCGCGCCACGCCGTCGTACGGGCGCACCGTGCGCGCGAGCCGCTGCGCGAACGCCCGCAGCAACGCGTCGCCGGTGGCGTGCCCGTAGGCGTCATTGACCAGCTTGAAGCCGTCCAGGTCCAACAGCAGCAGGGCGCCGCTGGTCTCGCTCAGGCGCGCCTGCTCGATGGCGGCCTCCAGGCGCTCCTCGAACCCGGCGCGGTTGAGCAGGCCGGTCAGGTGGTCGGTGGTGGACAGTGCACGCAGGCGCAGCTCCTGCTTCTTGCGCTCGGTGATGTCGAGGATGACCGAGTGCACGCCCGTCACCTGCCCCAGCGCGTCGAACTGCGGGATGTAGTTGATCTCCTCGCAGCTGTAGACGTCTCGGCCGCGGTGCTCGCGCTCAAAGACAACCGTCTCGCCCTTCAGTGCCCGGTGCAGCGCGTCGCGCACGATGCGGTAGGTGTTCTCACCCAGCACCTCGCGCACGGTCTGGCCCAGCATGGAGGCGGCCGGCCGGTCGAACACCTTTTCGTAGGCCGCGTTGAGGAAGCGGAAGCGCTCCTGCGCGTCGATGAAGGACACCAGCGCGGGCATGGCGTCCGTCACCGTCTGCAGCGTTTCGCGGCTGCGCTGCAGTGCCTCCTTGCTCGCGACCTCCTGCGTGATGTCGCGCATGATCGACGAGAAGTATTCCAGCTTAGCCGCAGGATCGCGATGCGCGATCAGCATATGGCTGATCGGCACGACGCGGCCGTGCTCGCCGCGCACGGTGGTTTCGCCAATCCACACGCCGTCGCGCGTGGCGGCGGGCACGGCCACCTCGCGCAGCCAGCGCAGCGTGTCGAGCGGGTAGAAATCCGCCACCGACATGCCGCTCACGTCGGCCTCGGGTGCCAGGCCGGCAAAGCGGCGGCCCGCCGGGTTCATGTAGGTGATGTTGCCGCGCACGTCGGTCTGCGCGACGAAATCGGTGGTGGAGTCGAGGATCTTGGTCAGCACACGCGAGGCCCGCTCAGCGCGCGCGCGCACGGTGATGTCCTCCACCGCGCCCACATGCCCGACCACGCAGCCGTCCACGCGCACCGGCGCGGTGTTGACCGTCAGCAGCCGCTCGCCGCGTCCGGGTACGAGCACGCGCTGTTCTGCGCTGTAGCTTGCGCCCTGCGACATGGCGTCGGCCCAGCCTCGCATGACGGCATCGTGATCTCGCGGATGCAGCCGTGCGCGCCACGCGTCGTCGGTGACCTCATCGCGCGTCACACCGAGGATGTCGCGATACGCCGCGTTGGCATACACCATGTGGCCGGCCGCATCGCAGCGGAACAGGCCCAGCGGCGAGGCGTCGTTGACGGCCTCCAGCTCGGCCCGCTGGCGCGCCACCTCACCCATCAGCGTATGGAACGCCGTCGATACCGCTTCGATTTCCGGCGAGGCCTGCGGCAGATCGATCGGCGTGATGGTGCGCAGATCGGTGGTCGACAGCTGCGTCATGGCGGCATGCAACCGGCCCAGCGGGCGCAACAGCCACAGCATGGCGGCCCACACCGACAGCCCGATCGCGCCGGCCAGCACGATCAGCGTCCAACGGAACCGCGCCCGCATGGCGGACAGGTGCCGGTTGGCTTCCGCGCCGGGCAGCACGGCGCCCAGTGTCCAGCCTGTGGCGATCACGTCCTGCGTGGTCACCACGTCGCCACCGGGCTCGGGCAAGGCCGCCGGATCGGCGTAGAACGCCGCCTCGATGGCCGGGTCGGTGTGCAGCGGCGCCAGCACCTTGTCGGCCTCGGGATGCACGATGAAGACCGGCTTCGCCCCCCGCGCGACCAGGAACACGCGACCGGTCTGCCCCACGTGCATGTCGCGCAGGGCGCCCAGGAAGTTTGGCTTGAGCAGGTACAGCGACGCGCCGATCAGCCCGACCAGCCGGCCGTCCTTGTCATGCACCGGCGCGGCCAGGATGACGATGGGCTCGCCGCCCACGCGGTTGCGCAGCGGCGCGGAGATGGTCGGCTGGTCGACGACCGTCACTTGCTGGAAGTAGTCGCGATCGGTGATGTCGATGCCGATCACGCCCTCGCGGTAGGGCGACAGCGCCGTCACTTTGCCCTCGGCGGTGGCCAGGAACACGCCGTCGAACAGGCCGCTCATCGGCGTGATGGAGGCGTAGAAGGCGTCGGCTTGCTCCGGCGTGGTGAACTTGACCGTACTCATCTGCCGGGCGGTGCGCTCCAGCACGCCCAGGTAGGTATCCAGCCGCTCCTTGAGGTCTTCCGCCGATTCCTTGACCAGCGCAGTCTGCTGCGCCTTGATCTGCGCCATCACGTCGCGGCGGATTGGCTCGCGCTGCGACCAGCCGAACAGGCTCACCAGCGTCACGCTGATGACGGCTGACATGATCGCCGCGCGTGTCTTGAGGGTGAGCTTCATCGGTCGGTCAGCGGGTATCGGCCGGCCTCGGCCGGCCTGCTACGGTGGAGGCAGCCTCCATGGTGCTATGTCTGTGCGGGCTTGTCGAGGTGACATACGCCACGTGGTGGCCGCGCCAACGTTGCGCTTACGCTATTGACGCGCGCAAACGTAGCTGGCCGATCGCGCGGCCAGCGTGCCGGGTCGGATGCGCATCCAATGCGCGCCGGCAGCGGTGTCGGTGTCGAGGGTGGCGCCGTCCGGGCCACGTACCACGTAGTCGATCAGGCGGATGCGCTGGCGACGGCAATCGATCTCCTGGCGAGACAGGATCACCGTGCCCGGCCGGTAGCGGGCGCCATGGCTGCGGCGCTCGCCGCGCTTGAGCATGGTACGCGCAAGAAATGTCTTGTGGCCGGTGCGGTTCGAGCGCAGCGAGGTGCGGTCGATGGAGGCCGACACCGAGGTCGTGGTGAGGTATTCGTGCCAGCGCGCGGCCCGTGCAGGCGCCGCCATGCCGATGGCGCCGATCCCGATGCCACATACCCAGATCCACCGCCACATCATGCGTTTCACGACCATCTGTCCTGCCATGCCAATGATTGCGGCACCCGCTGCCGCTGGCTGCATTGTAACAACCGCGCCGCAAGACCCGCGCCCGTGCGCCATCCAGCCTCGGGTACGATGCCGGCAACCCGAATCACGCCCGTCGCCCATGCCCGTCGTTCCGCTCACCGCCCTCGCTGCCCATGCCCTCGCTGCCATCGTGATGGCGTGTGTGCCGATCGGCGCGTGGTTCTGGCTGCGCCGACGCTTCGACCTGGCCTGGCGCGACATCAGCGTGGGCGCGGCGGTGTTCATCGTGTTTGCGCTGGTGCTCGAGCGCATGCTGCATCTGTACCTGCTGCAGCTCAACCCGGTAACGGCGCAGTGGCTGCGCGCACCCGCCCTCTTCGTCATCTACGGCGCGCTGATGGCGGGGCTGTTCGAGGAGACCGGCCGCTGGCTCGGCCTGCGCTTCCTGACACGCAAGCCCGGCAGCGCGGCCACGCCCGTGGCCTATGCGCTGGGGCACGCGGGCATCGAGGCGTGGCTGGTCGGCACCGCATCGCAGGCGCAGATGGTGATGTTCGGCATTGCCGCCAACCGGGGCGAGCTGGAGACGCGCCTGGCGGCCAGTGGGGCGGAGGCGATGCTCGGCACGATCCACGCGATGCTCGCGCAACTCTCTCCGTGGCTGGCGGCGGGCGCTGCGGCCGAGCGTGTCGCGGCGATGCTGATCCAGTTCACGCTCACGCTGGTGGTGTGGCACGCGGTGCGGCAGCGGCGCTTCGTGCTCGTGGTGCTGGCCGTGCTGCTGCATGCGCTGGCCGACCTGCCGGCCGCGCTGTACCAGGTGCACGTGCTGCCGTTGGTAGTGACAGAAGCGATCTACGCCATCGTTGCCGTACTGCTGGCGGCGACGTGCTGGCCGCCGCAGGGCGGCAAGAAGATGGGCGAATCGTCGCTGCGGTAACGACGCCTTGAGGACTAGTTGGTGCGGAAGCGCTCCGGCACGATGCCGTGCCGGTTGAGCTTGTCGTACAGCGTCTTGCGCGGCACGGCCAGCAGCTCGGCCGCGCGGGCGACATTGCCCTCGGTGGCGCGCAATGCCTCTTCGATGGTGGCGCGCTCGACCGCCATCATGCGGCCAGCCAGTGAGTGCTGGCTCGCTTCAGATGCAACCAGCCCATCGTCCAATCCCAGGCAGAAGCGCTCGGCCACGTTCTTCAGCTCGCGTACATTGCCGGGCCAGTCGTGGTGCTGCCAGCGCATCATGTCCTGCGCAGACCAGTCCGGCACGGGCCGGTCGTAGCGCAGCGCGGCCTGCTGCAGGAAGTAGGCCATCAGCAGCGGGATGTCTTCGGCGCGCTGGCGCAGCGGTGGCAGGTCGATCGAGACGACGTTGAGCCGGTAGTACAGGTCCGCACGGAACGCTCCCCGATCGGACGCTTCCTTCAAATCCACCTTGGCCGCCGCCACCACGCGGCAATCGACCGGCACGCTCGCGTTGCTGCCCAGCCGCTCGATGCTGCGCTCCTGCAACGCACGCAACAGCTTGGCCTGCAGCGCTAGCGGCATCGATTCGATCTCGTCCAGGAACAGCGTGCCGCCGTTGGCGTATTCCATCTTGCCGATGCGGCGGCGGTTGGCGCCGGTAAACGCGCCGGCCTCGTGGCCGAACATCTCGCTCTCGAACACGGATTCCGGCAGCGCCGCGCAGTTGAGTGCGACGAACGGCCCGCGCCGCCGGCTGCCCTCATGGATGGCGCGCGCGAGCACCTCCTTGCCGGAGCCGGTCTCGCCGATGACGAGGATGTCGGCGTCCGTCGGCGCCAGCGCGGTGATGAGCCGACGCACGTTCTGCATGGCCGGGCTCTGGCCGATCAGGGGATAGGCCTGGCGACCCTGCAGCGCCTCGCGCAGACGCAGGTTTTCGGAAGTGAGCCTGCGCTTCTCCACCGCACGCCGTACCACGTCGACCAGGCGCTCGGAGTGGAACGGCTTCTCCATGAAATCGTACGCGCCGGCGCGCATGGCGGCCACGGCCATGGTCACGTCGCCGTGGCCGGTGATGAGGATCACGGGCAGCTGGCGGTCATGCTGCAGCATCTCGCGCAGCACGGCCAGGCCGTCGCGGCCGGGCAGGCGCACGTCGGTCACGACCACGGCGGGCGTCTGCGTGGCGAGCGCGGCCAGCGCGCTCTCCGCATCGGCAAAGGATTGCACGGGCACATCCGCCAGGGTGAGCGCTTGCTCGCAGCCCAGGCGCACCACGTCGTCGTCTTCGATCAGGAAGACGGGCGCGTGGTCGATGGTGGTGGTCAGGTCGGGAGAGACGTTGTCAGGCATGCGGTTTCACTAGTGCGGCTTCACCACGCGTTCCAGCTCGATGATGAATTGGGCGCCGCCGTTGCCGTCCTGGGCATTGTGGCCCGTGAGCCGTCCGCCGAAATCTTCGACGATCGCCAGCGAAATCGCCAGCCCAAGGCCCAGGCCCTGCCCTTCGTCCTTGGTGGTAAAGAACGGCTCGAACAGGCGCGGCAGCACGTCAGCCGGAATGCCCGCGCCGAAGTCGCGCACGGTGATGCGTACCCACTTCTCGTCGGGTTCCACGCCGACATGCACGGCGGCAGAGGCAGACTGCGGCGCCTCGGCCGTCGCGTCGATGGCGTTGCGGATCAGGTTGACCAGCACCTGCTCCAGCCGCACGGCATTGGCCCAGACCGCCAAGTCGGCCGGAACAGGCGCGGCCACCACGGTCACGCCCACCTGGCGACGGCGCGATTCCACCAGCATCAGCGCCTGGCGGATGGCCTCGTCCACCGACACTGCCGCGCGCGCCGCATCACCCTTGCGCGAGAACGCCTTGATGTGCGAGACGATGCGGCCCATGCGTTCGGCCAGCCGGCTGATGTGCGTGAGGTTGCTGCGCACCTCGTCGATGCGGCCGCGCTCGGCGAGCTGGTTGGCGTTGTCGGACAGCGTGGTCAGCGCAGTCAGCGGTTGATTAAGTTCGTGCGTGATGCCGGCGGCCATCTGGCCCAGCACGGCCAGCTTGCCGGCCTGCACGGCGGCGTCGCGCGTCTCGCGCAGGATGCGCTGCGCGGCGTCGAGCGCTTCCACCTTGCCGGCGAGCGCGGCGTTGGCGGAGGTCAGCTCGGCGGTGCGCTGGGCGATCCGGGCTTCGAGATCGCGCTGGACTTCGCGCAGGGCGTCGCGGGCGCGGCGCTGTTCCTCACGGCGGCGCGTGCGCAGGCGCAGCGCGACCAGCACGGCAAACGCCAGCGCCATTGCAAACGCGGCGCTGGCGCCGGCCACCAGGGCGGTGCGCTGCTCGTCGCGCGGGTCGATCAGCACGGCCACCTGCCAGCCGAGCAGGCCGACCGGCCGGTACTGCGCACGCAGCGTCGACACCGATTTACCGGGCAGTGCCACGCGCACGGTCTGCGGAGCATGGTCCGCAGAAACGGGTACGCTTTCGCCCTGCGCGTCGAGCGGCGTGAGGGTGTGCGGGGCGTATTGGCGCGTCGCATCGAGCGCGGCGCGCTGTTCGACGCTGAGCGTGCCGAGCGTGCGGTACTTCCACTCGGGCACCGACGACAGGAAGATCACCCCATGGCGATCGACCAGCAGCACCGTATCGCCGCTGCGCGAGAGCGTCGCTTCAAACGAATCGAGGTTGATCTTGACGGCCACCGCGCCGATCGGCCGATGGTCGGGACTGCCTTCGCGCACGGGCGCGGCGAGGAAGTAGCCGGTCTCGCCGGTGGTGTTGCCCACGCCGTAGAAGCGGCCGAGGCCTTCGCGCATGGCGTCTTCAAAGTACGGGCGGAAGGCGTAGTTCTGGCCGATGAAGGACGACGGCAGGTCCCAGTTGCTGGCCGCGAGCGTCTGGCCCGTGGCGTCCATCAGGTAGACGGCGGTCAGGTCGGCGGCGTTCTGGACCTGCTTTAGGTAGGCGTTGGCTGCACCCCGCAGCGCCGCATCCGGCTGCTGGCGCGGCGCCTGCAGGGCGACGTGCAGCACGTGTTCGAGTGCGGCCAGGCGCGGCAGTGATTCATAGCGCGCCAGCGTACTGCGCAGGTTCTGCGCGTAGAAGGTGGTGCGCTGGCCAGCCTCTTCAACGCGCGTGGCGACGTAGCGCTGCAGGGCGATGGCATACGCGCCCCCCCCTGCCGCCGCGCAGCACGCCGCCATCGCCAGCGCGACGGCCAGCCGCCAGCCGCGCCCGTGTGCGGGATGCGCGGTGTCGGCGTGGCCATCGGGGTGAGACATGGATCAGTGTTCCATCAATGCTCAATTCGCGAGTGCTTGCGAGTATCGCGCATGAACACGTACACCAACAGCGATAGCAAGATCGTGCCCGTCACATACCAATAGAACAGCGACTCGTGGCCGGCCTGCTTGAGCCACAGCGCGATGTACTCGGCGGTGCCGCCGAAGATCGACACCGTGAGCGCATACGGCAGGCCCACGCCCAGCGCACGCACTTCCACCGGGAACAGCTCGGCCTTGACCACCGCGTTGATCGACGTGTAGCCCGAGACGATCACCAGCGCGGCCATGATCAGGAAGAACGCCGTCCACGGGCTGGTGGTCTGGCTGATGCCGGTCATGATGGGCACGGTAAAGAGCGTACCCAACACGCCGAACGCGATCAGGATCGGGCGACGGCCGATGCGGTCGGACAGCCCGCCCACGATCGGCTGCAGCATGGCAAACAGCAGCAGCGTGGCGCCGGACACCAGCGTCGCCTGGTCCTTCGACAGGCCCACCGTGTTGGCGAGGAACTTCTGCATGTAGATCGAGTACGTGTAGAACGCCACCGTGCCGCCCAGCGTCAGGCCCACGACGGTCGCCACCGCGCGCGGATGCTTGGCAAGCTCGGCCAGCGTGCCGCGCTTCTTCTTCTCCATCGTGGTCGCGGTGAAGGACTGCGTCTCCTCCATGCTCGAACGCAGGCGCATCGCCACCAGTGCGCACAGCGCGCCGATGAAGAACGGAATGCGCCAGCCCCAGGCTTCCAGCTCGGCGGGCGACAGCACGAACTGCTGCAGCACGATCAGCAGCGCCAGCGCCACCAGTTGCCCGGCGATGAGCGTGACGTACTGGAAGCTCGAATAAAAACCGCGGTTCTCCTTGTTGGCGACCTCGCTCAGGTAGGTGGCCGAGGTGCCGTACTCCCCGCCCACCGACAGGCCTTGCAGCAGGCGCGCCAGCACCAGCAGCACCGGTGCCGCGACGCCGATGGTCGCGTAGCTCGGCGTGAGCGCGATGATCAGCGAACCCAGGCACATCAGCACAACCGACACCAGCAGCGCGCGCTTGCGGCCGTAGCGGTCGGCATAGATGCCCATCAGCCAGCCGCCCACCGGACGCGCCAGGAAGCCGACCGCGAACACGGCCGCGGTGTTCAGCAGCTGGGCGGTCTGGTCACCCTTGGGGAAGAACGATTTGGCGAAATACAGCGCAAACGCCGAATACACGTACCAGTCGTACCACTCGACGAGGTTGCCGACCGAGCCGGAGAAGATGGAACGCAGACGACGGCGGACGTCGCTGGAGGTTTCGTGCGTGGATTGCGTGGGCGCGAGCGCGCCCGGGACCGCGTCGGCCTGGGGCTGATGCATGGTGTCTCCTTGGAGCGTTGTCGGCGGCGCTGTCGAGAGCCCGCCGGTTTATGGGTGGGTGCTCTTACTCAAGAAGCATTCCATGCACGCTGCGGGCGCAGCGATGCGCCGCAAACGCCCGTGGCTTGGGGCTTTGCGGGAGACAACCGAATCTGCGGGAAACAGAAGAAGTGTGCGGTTTTCCGGAATCGGCCGCGCGGGTTGTGCGAAAACCCGCACGACCGATGGGGGTTGAAGGTCAGGCGGCGACGTCCAGCGGCATGGTGTCGCGAACCAATGGATCAGCGTCGGCCGCCGCCCCCTCCTGCATGGGCAGGGCGCCAAGGCGCTCATACAGATAGGCCTCAAAGTCAGCGCGCACTTCCGGATGGCGTAGCGCGAATTCCACGGTGGCCTGCAGGTAGCCGAGCTTGCTGCCGCAGTCGAAGCGCTGGCCCCGGTAGCGGTAAGCCAGGATCTGCTCCTCGGCCAGCAGGCTCTGGATGGCATCGGTCAGCTGCAGCTCGCCGCCGGCGCCCGGCTTGAGGTGGCGCAGGTGGTCGAAGATGCGCGGCGTGAGGATGTAGCGCCCGACCACGCCCAGATTGGATGGCGCGTCTTCCGGCGCGGGCTTCTCGACAATGCCGTCGAGCTTGACCAGGCGGTCGTCCCATTCCCGACCGGCCACGACGCCATAGGAACGCGACGCGTGCGGTGCGATCGTCTCGACACCGACGATCGAACAGCGATAGTGATCGTAAAGTTCGGTCATCTGCCGCATGACGGCCGGCTCGTGGTCCAGCAGATCGTCCGCCAGGATCACGGCGAAGGGCTCGTCGCGTACCAGTTTCTGCGCACACAGCACGGCATGGCCCAGGCCCAGCGTCTCAGGTTGGCGCACGTAGAAGCATTCGACGCCGGGCGGCTTGATCGATTGCACCATCTCCAGCAAGGCCTGCTTGTTTTTGACCGCCAGCTCCGATTCCAGCTCATAGGCCTTGTCGAAGTGGTCTTCGATCGCGCGCTTGGCGCGCCCGGTGATGAAGATCATCTCCGTGATGCCTGCAGCCGCCGCCTCTTCCACCGCGTATTGGATCAGCGGCTTGTCGACGATCGGCAGCATTTCCTTCGGACTGGCCTTGGTGGCGGGTAGAAAGCGTGTACCGAGCCCCGCCACGGGAAACACGGCCTTGGTGATCTTCTCGTTCATGACGACTCCATCAATGCGACTCAGCGTCATGAGCAAGTCATGTGCCCAGGCGGTTGCCCTTTGCGGGGACGGGCCCGGCAGCGTGATCGTCCGCAGCTCGTATCGCCCAGATGGGGTTGTTTCTACAACCGCTTGCAACGTCGCTACCCCCGACTTTCAGCGCCGAAAGTCGAAAAGCGTACCCAATTCTGCGAGGCACTCGACGTCTTTAAGGGAGGCAACGTACCAGTAAGTGCACGCTAACGGCGCATCAGGAAGACGGTTTGACCCAGCCGCGCGAGACAGGTGCGGCGCGCTCGGGCGCCCGACGATAGGCCTCGATCTGGGCGCGAAGCTGCGCCACCTCGGCTTCCAGCACGCGAATACGCTGGCGCAGTTGTTCCGCCTCATTCTGCGTCTGCTGACGCACAGCGTCGTTTTGCAAGCGCAGAAAACGCTCGGTGCCGGCCAACGCATCTGCGGCGCCTTCCAGCCGGGAGACCGTCTCGACAGTCCGCTGCAGGCGCTGTAGCGCTTCGTCCGTCAAAGCTGGCGAGACTGGCGCCGCCGTGGCCAGCGCCTCGCCAAGCCGACGCTCCAAGTCCGCCATCGCCGCCTGCAGTTGCCGGTTGCGCGCAGCCTCGTGCTCCAACGCGCGTTCAGCCACCTCGGCCCGGATACGGGCTTCCATCCACTCCCCGCCCGCACCCGGCGCACCGATGGCATGGGATGCGACCAGGTCGCGCGCCGCACGGGCGCCGCGGTCAGTGACCGTACCCGTTTCTGCGGGAGCCCACGGGATCGGCCAGAGCTCCACGGCATCCGGCGCATTGCCCCCGGTCCCTTCTTCGCGCCCACGGGCTCGGTCCACAGCCTTCTGTAGCGTGGTGTTGCTCGGCCGCCGTCGCGCACCCGCTTCCACCAACCACTGCGCGTAGCGGCGCGCGCCATGGACTTGCCGCGTGATACGACGGATGCCGTCGATGACCTCGTCAAGAAAGATGCCGTTGTCATGAGGAAAAGCCACATCGAGCCGCTGGATCACCTCGGCGATCCGCTGCGTCTGCTCAGCGGAGAACAGCTGGGAAGGTCGCGCCATCGCATCCCCAAATTGATGTTCGAATAGTGTACCACAAGGGTTATAAACATCCAATAGCCACTTGTATAATTCATTATTCAAATAGAGAGTCGATATAGTTTGAGCATCACTTTGAGAGCGGGAGTGCGCGCTTTTTGCGCATGGACCCCACATCACCTGGCCGCGGGACCTGATGCAGCGCGCCGCTGAAGAGGACTCCAGCACCACGCAGAAATGGGTACGGCAGGCACCCGAACAACCTTTCCGAAAAGACGCGGGCAACAAAAAAGCGCCTTAAAAGGCGCTTTTTGCAACATTGCATATCTGACGCTACAGCAGCGCAACATCCAGTCCGAAGCGGCTTTTCAGTGCTTCCACCAAGGACTCACGCGCCGCGCGGTCATCCAGCTTGACGTCGAGCATCACGCGGCCGGAATCCCATTCCTTGATGGTCCCAAGCAGGTCGCCTCGATCGTTGCGAATTTTGTATTGGCGGCTCACTTCCTTGACTTTGCGGGTCCGCCCTTCCTGCACAACTTTACGGATCTGCTCGACATCGCGACTAGAAAGGCCCTCCTCCAAGACGCGGTGGACAAGCTCACGCGTTTTTTCCTCGCCAGCGCTCTTGAAGTACAGCGTCAGCTCATAGCCCGTCGCGATCCCAATCCCCGCGGGACGCTCTTTCATGACGTCGAGCACGCTCTCCGGTAGTTTCAGCAAAGCCAGCGTCTTGTTGACCGTGCCCGCTGATACGCCGGTAATCTCACAAATATCTTCTTCTTTTTTTACTTTCCCTTCATCAAGAAGTTGGCGCCAGGCGATCGCGTTATCCAGCACCGATTGCCCCGACCGCTGTTCGTTCAGCACGAACGATAAGCGATAGAAGTCAATGTCCGACAGGCCTGCCTCGATGAAGCACTCCATCTCGGTCTTGCCAGCCGCCGCCAGCGCACGCTTGCGGTAGTGACCATCGATCAGGACGTACCAGCCCGGCCTCGTGGGGTCGGGTGCCGCCAGGCCGGGGGTCTGTTGGCCGTGCGTGGCAATGGATGCCGCCCGCTCCTGGACGATCTGTGGGTCATAGATCCGACGGGCATTGAGCGGATTCTCTTGCAACCGATCAAGAGAAACCCGGATGACACGCCGTTCCGTGCTCGGCGGCGCCGCACTTTCAGCGCTGAAAGCCGGGCGTACGGGTTGTCCAAGCAAACCACGAGGATGCGACGTGATGGCCTGCTCAGCGAGCGCAAACCGGTCAACTGGCGCGGCCTTAGTCTTCTCCGCCGCGATTCCCGCCAGCATTCCATCCTTGAGCGATTTCAGCTTGGCGCTCATACCCGCTCCTCATGCAACAGCTGCAATACCTCGTCAACCATGATGTCGATCTCACCAATGGCTTCGCGTGCACCGGGCACCCCATGCACGGTGGCCCCGATCGCCTGGCACTCGCGAAACGCCGAGCGCGAACCGATCATGGAATCCATCAACGGAATATCTCCATCATCACCCAAGATCTCGATCGCCTGCTTTGCAAGCGACACGCGCCGCTGAACCATGTTGGCGAGAACGCGTACGCGTAGCGTTTCGTTGGTCACCTGGGCTTGTTGAGCCAGCGCCTTGGCGGCCACCGCAGCCCACAGATCGGGCGGAGACGGGACGACCGGAATGATCGCGATGTCGGAAATCAGCAGCGCGCTCGACGATGCCGGTGAATGGACCGCCGGCGGACAATCCACAACGATGTAGTCGTAGTCCGCCACAAACTTGCGGACCTCCCGGTGCATTGCGCCCCCGGAGGGCGCGAGGCCGATCACAGATGCGGGGAAGGGCTTGTCATCAGGGGCCTGTGCAGCCCAGCGGGTGGCCGTACCTTGCTCGTCCATGTCGACCAGCAAGGTTTTGCGACCCCGTACTCCCAAGGTCCCGGCGATGTGCATGCTGACGGTTGTCTTGCCGCACCCGCCCTTCTGATTGAATACCGTCACGATCTTGGCGCTCACTGGTTCCTCCACTTTCAGCGCTGAAAGTCTCTGGCGGCCATGATAGGGAAGTTACGAAGAAAACACAAGTTCGGTAACTTTCAAAAAATATGTATGCCGTGAAACGATGGGAGCACGGCCAACGTGACGTTCTGACATCGGGCTTCGCCAAGAAGTTGAAGGAAAGTTATGCCGCCCGCACTACGCACTAAATGCGCCTAGGTGTTTACTCGAGAGTGCGGAAAAGCGACATTTCCCCAAAATGAGGGCCATCGACACTGGCTCACAAACTGGTTATGATGCTTAGACAGTCGTCTCAAGACTTTGTCAACGCGGGATTCGGAATCAGCCGGAGTTCTCCGTCGCGATGTCCGGATCGGCTGTGTGACGTTAAGTTGGTTTTTAGATTTTTAAAGGAATTTTTGCATGGCCACGGGTACTGTCAAATGGTTTAACGAAACCAAAGGCTTCGGCTTTATCACTCCGGACGGCGGCGGCGCAGATCTGTTCGCGCACTTCTCCGAAATTCAGGGTTCGGGTTTCAAGACCCTGAAGGACGGCCAGAAGGTCTCCTTCGAGGTGAAGCAGGGCCCGAAGGGTCTGCAAGCCTCGGCGATCAAGCCGGAATAAGTGTCTCGGGCCGACAGGCCTGAAACGCAAAAAAAGGGGAGCTTCGGCTCCCCTTTTTCGTGTGCACTCGCATCGCAACTAGGCGAGCTTCCGCACGCTTGTACGCGATGGCTGCAGGATCAGCGCCTTGGACGAATCCGCGTCAACCTTGGCGTCCGGGTACACGACCAACACGTCTTTCAATGCCTTGCGGAACAGCGCGCGGAATTTCCGTTCGCTTTCCGTTTCCGTGCCGAATTGCATTTGCAACGCCTCCCACGGAATCTCCGTTCGTTTCTGAATCGTAAAGAAACGATAGGTCAGCCACGAATAGACATCGAGCGCGAACGGCGATTGCTTGAGCGCCTTCAACGCACGCATGTCCACCGGCACGGGCCGGTTTACGAGCTCGTTGAAGAACGGTTCTGACAGCACCACGAAGCTCTCAAACATCGAGCCCTGCCCAGGCTGCATCGGATCCCACCAAGTCGACAGTTGATCCGCAAGCAAGTAGCCGATGCGGTCGATCGACAACGGTTCTTGGTTCTGGTTTTGGTTGGGCGCGGATTTGTTCTGGACGATCGCAATGGTCGCAGAAAACAGGCGGATCATCTGCTGGCGAACAAGCGTCATCGTGCCACGCTTGCCGCCGGTCGCCATCGGGATGCCCAGGTTGTACATGAACTCCGACAGCGAATTCCCCAGCGAGATGCGCCGGTCCTCGACCGTCCCCTGGAACTCGCCGCGCTTCTTCTTGGCCATGATTTCCTTGCCGATCCAGGCCAGCATCAACCGCGGATACGAACCATACGGATAGCCGAAGGAGACCGTTTCGGAAACGATGCGTTGCCGGCCGTTGCTCGCGCGTTCAGAACGCTGCTGCGTGAAGTAGCCGGGTTGGATCATCAGCGAGATGTTGCCGCTCGAGCGGGTCCAGACGGGCGGTGAACCTTTGGGCGCGCGATAAGGCAGCGTGACTTGCACGCTGGCGCGGCTGAGGAAACCGACCTCGCCGCTTTGCCAAGCATCTTCCCGCTCCATCGCCTGGGCCTCGTCGAACAGGCGCTGGAACTTCTCTGGAGCGGCAATGACCTGGCCTCCCGAAGGGATGATGATGCGGCCGGATGCATCGTTGTCCGGCTTCCCGTTGGGTGTAAGGCGTTTGGTGACCATGGTGCGCAAGATTTGTTCAGAGCCTTTGTACTAAAACGCCTTCGCCTTGTCACGCAGAATTGGGTACGTTTTCCGATTTTTCCTCGTTGTCGCGGGAAGAGCGGCGGTGGGCAACCTGAAGGGTTGTCCACGGACGGTCTTTCCCTACTACAAGTCATAGATACTTCTACGTTTACTACAGGTAAACCGTATACGGCGCCCGCAAAGCCTTGCCCTGCCTGGGTCCGTGGGTCAATTCCGAACCCGATTCTGCGGACACCCGAACCAGATTCTGCGGGGCCGCGTACTCGATTCTGCGCGAAACCGTACCCGCTTCTGCGCAAGGGGCGTACCGGAATCTGCGGGGACAACATGGGCTTGTCCACAGGGTTATCCACAGATTGGCGCCTCCAAGAGCGGTCACTCCCCGCGTGGGGATGCACTTGTACCCGTTTCTGCGTGAGCGTTGGGCGATCTGGCTATGCGCCGGATTGCCAACGGATGCAGCCGTACCCATTTCTGCGCCGAGCGCGGTGGTGACATGGGTCGCGGTGCGTACCCAAATCTGCGAGACGCCATGTCCAGGCAGGGAAGACCATGGCAAAGCTCCACTATCTCGAACGAAAGCGAGCACCCGCTTTGTCAGTACGCCGGCAAAATCGAGCGTACCCGATTCTGCGAAGCCGCAGACCCTAAAGGTCGAGCCTCGCAGGCCAGCGGAAGTGACATATCTCTACTTTCAGCGATGAAAGCTGTGGACGAATGCGTGAGCTTGGTCTGCCGGTGGCCGATGACGGCGCTCGTGCGTACCTATTTCTGCGGGTAAAAACCCTTATCCGCCAAAGGCTTGGCGTGCCGACTGACGGTGAATGCGTACCCGTTTCTGCGGCCAACTCGGCAGAGTGCAACGTGGAGGCGTACCTGGTTCTGCGAATGTGGCGCGAGCGATGCGTACCCGTTTCTGCGTCACGCCCCGCAGAAATGGGTACGCCAGCGTGCCGTTTTGCCGGCGGCTTCGCAGAAACAGGTACGGGGCTCGCGAACACGGGGTTCCACGACGCGCCTGCCGAAGCTTCGCCGATATCCCTTTTGGCGTGGGCGTACCCATTTCTGCGCACCTGCATGCAGAAACGGGTACGCGGATTTGCCGCAAATCTGCGCCCCAATTCAGGCTCGCAGAAACGGGTACGCTTTCCGGCCTGCCGTACCATGCCTTCGACCCAGGCGTCGCGTGGCATTTGGGCGTGCAGAGCGTGCATGTTTCGGGCATCATGCGCAGCCCGAACGGGGGCAGACTCGCCGCCGGACGCTTTGTTTTCGATCATTCCATTCGCATGCACCGCATGCGGTCGGCGTGCAACCCCGCGCCTGCCCGCGCCGTGTATCACGGGAGGAGACCACCCGCATGACCTGGCTCGCGCGCATCTTCAAGCTCGAGGAACACCAGACCAACGTCCGCACCGAGGTGCTGGCCGGCCTGACGACGTTCCTCACCATGGCGTACATCATCTTCGTCAACCCGAACATCCTGGCCGATGCGGGCATGCCGCACGACGCGGTGTTCGTCGCCACCTGCATCGCGGCGGCGATCGGCACGATCATCATGGGCATGTACGCCAACTATCCGATCGCCATGGCGCCGGGCATGGGGCTGAACGCGTACTTCGCCTATGCAGTGGTCAAGGGGATGGGCTTCACCTGGCAGGCGGCACTGGGCGCGGTGTTCATCTCGGGCTGCCTGTTCATGCTGGTGAGCCTGTTCCGCATCCGCGAGATGATCGTCAACGGGATCCCGCATTCGATCCGCATTGCGATCACGGCGGGCATCGGGCTGTTCCTCGGCATCGTGTCGCTGCGCGGGGCGGGGCTGGTGGTCGGCAACCCGGCCACGCTGGTGGCGCTGGGCGACATGCACCAGCCGTCGGTCATCCTGTCGGTGCTGGGCTTTTTCGTGATCGTGACGTTGGACCACCTGCGCGTGAAGGGCGCGATCCTGATCGGCATCCTGGCGGTGACGGTGGCGAGCTTCTTCTTTGCCGGCAACACCTTCCACGGCGTGGTGTCGCTGCCGCCGTCGATTGCCCCGACGCTGCTGCACCTGGACATCGAGGCCGCGCTGTCGGTCGGCATCCTCAACGTGGTGCTGGTGTTCTTCCTGGTTGAGCTGTTCGATGCCACCGGCACGCTGATGGGCGTGGCCAACCGCGCGGGCCTGCTCAAGGCCGGCAAGATGGACCGCCTGAACAAGGCGCTGCTGGCCGATAGCACCGCCATCGTGGCGGGCTCGCTGTTGGGCACGTCGTCGACCACGGCCTATATCGAAAGCGCTGCCGGCGTACAGGCAGGTGGCCGCACCGGCCTGACCGCGCTGACGGTGGCGGTGCTGTTCCTGGCCTGCCTGTTCATCGCGCCGCTGGCCGGCGTGGTGCCGGCCTACGCGACGGCGCCCGCGCTGCTGTACGTGTCATGCCTGATGTTGCGCGAGCTGGTCGACCTGAACTGGGACGACACCACCGAATCCATCCCGGCCGTGCTGACCGCGCTGATGATGCCGTTCACCTATTCGATCGCCAACGGCGTGGCGTTCGGCTTCATCACGTATTCGGGCCTCAAGCTGTTCGGCGGACGCTGGCGCGAGGTGCGGGCGATCGTCTGGATCATCTCGGCGATCTTCCTGTTCCGCTTCTTCTATCTGTCGGGCGGGCACTGACGCCAGCCTCGGCCGTCGCCCATCGCCTCACCCAACGCGGACCTGCTGGTCCGCGTTTTTATTGGGGCGGCGCAAGGAGGGTGTACCCGTTTCTGCGAGCTTGCCATCAGCGAGGCGTACCCGTTTCTGCGGGGTTGTCGCCGGCGGAACGTACCCGTTTCTGCGCACCCGTCACCGGCAAAGCGTACCCGTTTCTGCGTGCCTGCCCCGTGGAGGCGAACACTGAGGCGTACCCGTTTCTGCGGTGGAGGTAAGCCATCACTGCCATGCAATCGCTTGAACGGATGCGCTGCGGGCCTCGGTACGCGGCGGCATGCTCTGCGGCGCCTGCGTACCTATTTCTGCGTGATGTGTGGAGAAATGTCAGGCAGGCGGCGTGGCCTGCCTGCGCGCCGCATCGGCGATGCTGGCAGCCAGATCGGCCTCGCGGGCGCGGACGGCAGTGTGCGGCAGGGCGGCCAAGCCAAGGGCTTGCGCCACGTCGCCGGCCGACTCCCCCGCTGCCAGGCGCTCGCGCAGGTGGGCGCCGCGCAGGCCGCGCAGCGATGCACAGGCGAGTCGCGCGGCGGCCTCGGGGTGGCCGAGCGCTCGCGCGTGGGCGGCGGTTTCGGCCAGCATGGCCTTGATGATCTGCAAGAGCTGCGAGCGTGAGCCGATGCCGCGGCGCTCGCCAAAGTCGCGCCGCAGCGCGGGCGAGTCGATGATGGTGCCGTCGGCGCGCCGTGGTGAGCGCTTGCGTACCGACAGCAAGAGTGGTGTCGTCTCGCCGGGCAATGGCAGCGGCGACAGGCCGAAGGCGGTGCGGTAGGCGCGCAGGGGGGCCATCAGCGCGTCGCATGGCAGCCAGCGCTGTGCGCGGCCGGCGCCCACGCACAGCAGCCAGACCGATGCCGGCAGCGCCGGATCGGCCGCCCGCTGTGCGGCGGGCACGGCGTGCAGCGCCACATCGGCCATGCGCGCGCCGACCAGCTCGGCTACGCGCAGACCTGCGAGCACCAGCAGCTCGGCCAGAAAGCCATCGCGCGCCTGGCGCAGGCGGGCTTCGCGCCCGAGCGCCACGCGTGCGCGTACGGCGTCGATCAGCAACGCCATGTCCTGCCCGCACAGTCCCGTTGACAGATCGGGCGCCGGCGGAGGTGGTGGTGAGGGCGGCAGCCCCTCGTCCGCAGAAACGGGTACGGTGATGACGATGGCGTCGTCATCGAGAAACGGGTTCGCACGCAGATAGCCGGTACGTTGCAGCCAACCGCAGAGGTTGGCCGCGATCACGCTGCATTGGCGAACCGAGCGTGCCGACAGTGGCCCGCGCAGCGGTGTCCACGCGGGCGCATCGCGATCCAGCCCGCGCGCGCTGATCGCCCAGGCGGGCGGGGCTTGCAGGAAGCGCAGATAGGCAACGGCGTCATGGCGCTGCCAGCGTGCGATCGGCGTGGACGTGGCGCGCGCATACCAGCACAAGCGCTCGGCTTCCACGCGGTATTGCGACAGGGTCGATGCCCCCACCGCGCGCGCGCCGCCGGCACGCGCGTCAAGCCAGGCCTGTACGTGTTCACGATCCTGGGCGTATGCCTGGAGATCGGCCTGTGTGCTGGTGTCGGAGGGCGGCGAGCCGGGCGCGGGCGCCCCCGCGGCGATGTGCTGGGATGACATCGCGCAAGTATAGCGAGCCGAGCTGCGGCGCCAGTTCATCGCATGTGCCGGGAACAAAACCTGCTAAATCTGGTTGGGTTGCCTTGCGATGCCGCTGCATGTGACGCCGCGCTCGGTCCCGTGGAGATGCCATGAACGAACCCGTCGCCTGCCAGGCCATGTCGGAGCAAGACATCGAGGTGGCCAGCGAGCGCTTTCGCCACCAGCGCGAATTCGTCACGTTGGTCGAGAACGCGCCAGACATCATTGCCCGGCTCGATCGCGCCTTGCGCTGCGTCTACATCAACCGCGCGGTGGAGCCGGCGTTTGGTTTGCCACCCGCTGCGCTGATCGGCGAGCCGTTGTCGGCGTCGTCCCTGCCGCCGCGCGTGACCGCACCGCTGGAGGCGGCGGCCCGGCGCGCGCTCGCCGCCGGCACGGAGCAGGCATTGGCGCTGCACCTGGAGCCCGGCGACGCGGACCCCAGCGACACGCGCGACCATGCGCACTACAGCGCGCGCGTGATTCCGGAAGCCGACCGGCAGGGCGAGATCGAATCGGCGCTGCTGATCATCTACGACGTGACCGAGCGCACCGAGGCCGAACGCGAGCGCGATGCGTTGCTGCTGCGCGAGCAGGCCGCGCGTGCGCAGGCCGAGGCCGCGGCGCATGCGCGCGACCAGTTCCTGGCGGTGGTGTCGCACGAGCTGCGCTCGCCGCTGAACGGCATCCGGAGCTGGGCCTATGTGCTGGAGAACCAACTGGCCGACGGGCCGCAACCGGTGCAGCGCGCCCTGGCGGGCATCCGCACCGGTGTCGCGCAACAGGTGCGACTGATCGAAGACCTGCTCGACGCCACGCGCGTGATGAGCGGCAAGCTGCGGCTCACGCGCCAGCCCTTCGCGCTGCGCATGGCGCTGGAGCGCGCGCTGGGCAGCGTGCGTGCGCAGGCGACCGAGCGGCACATCACGCTGCATGAGACCGTGTTGCTCGGCACGCAGGAGATCAACGGCGACGCCGACCGCATCCAGCAGATCGTCTGGAACCTGCTCGCCAACGCCATCAAGTTCACGCAGGAAGGCGGCGACGTCTGGTTGACTGCCGAGGTGTCGGGCGATGTGGCCCGCATTGTCGTGCGGGACAACGGACGCGGCATTGCGCCGGCCTTCGTGCCCCACCTGTTCGACCCGTTCCGGCAGGCCGATGGCACGCACACGCGGCGCACCGGCGGCCTCGGTCTCGGGCTGGCGCTGGTCAAGCGCCTGACCGAGCTGCATGGCGGCCTGGTCCATGCCTATAGCGACGGCGAGCAGCGCGGCGCGGTCTTCACCGTGGTCCTGCCGCTGCACGACGGCGCCGAGGTGAGCAGGGCGCTTAGCGAGGAAGCCGCGCGGCCCGGGCCGCTGCCGTCGCTGGAAGGCATGCGCATCCTGCTGATCGACGACCAGCTCGATGCGCGCGAAGCCTTGGCGACGCTGCTCGGCCAGGTGCATGCCGAGGTCGGCTGCGCGGGTTCGGGCGCAGAGGCGATCGCGTTGCTCGATGCCTGGGGCGAGCACGAGCGGCCGCACGTGGTGGTGTGCGACATCGCGCTGCCGGATGAGGATGGGTACGCCATCCTGCAGCGGATCCGCGGGTGGGAGCGGCACCGTCTGCCGGCCGGCACAGCGCGCGTCCCCGCGATTGCGCTGACGGCGTTCGCCCAGCCGCACGACCGCGCGCGCGCGCTGGCGAACGGGTTTCAGGCGCACCTGCCCAAGCCGGTGTCGCCGCGCGACCTAGTACGGGCCCTGCGCGCGCTGGCCCGCAGTTAGCGGCGCCCGGCACCGGGCAACCGCCGTGCGAGTGCCGGCTGAGTGCCGCACACGGTACGCGGCTGGCGGCCTGGCGTACCCATTTCTGCGTGACGTCTTTTGTGCGATTGGCGGGGCCGGTTGGGCTTGGAGGTGCGACCCCGGCAATCGTTACATGGGCCATGTAACCCTTACGCGACGGGACTTTGCCAGGTCGTGGAATCGCGCGTGAGGGTGCGCGGCGCGGCAGGCGCGGCGCGCATTGCGGGATCGACGCGGGGCCGGAACCCGCATGGCACGGCGGTTGCAGTGAGCACAGTGTCACCAGTCCATCTACTGGGGAGGGGCCATGAACCAGCCAGCACGCGGCGCCGTCCGCAGTCCGGTCACGCGCGAAGACGCGGCCGCGCAGGGGCCAGCGCCTTCTACGTCCTCGATCGCCGGTGCCCAGCGGGCTGCCGCATCGACCACCCATGAACGCGTGAGCGCCACGCTCGGCCGGCCCGAGCGTGAAGGCACCGCGTCGATCCACGGCCCGTGCCTGCCGCACGAGCGCGATCAGCACCTCCAGGAGCAGCAGTCCGGCCCACGCGCCAACATTGAGCAAGCCGCGCGCGATATCGAGGCCGGCATGATCGATACCGACCTGCACGACACGCCGGGGATCGAATGCGTGGTGCGCGAGCGCTATGCGGCCGGCCAGGTCGACCGCGATCGCGAACTCGCCAACCGCACCGCCGACGACATCGAGCGCAATCGCCACGCCCCAAGCGGCCCCTCCAAGCGCTGACGCACGAGGCTGCGCAGAGTCGATTTTGCCTAGGTCTGATTTAAGAAAAAATCAGGACGAGACTGTGAGCGCATTGTGGAGTCGCTGCCGTATTCTCGCGCCTTTTCTCAATCAGAATAATCCTAGGGGGAAGTATGCGGGGCAAGTTGCGCGCGATTGCGTTGGCGTGTGTGGCGGTGGGTTTGGTGACGGCCTGCGGCGGCGGCGATTCCAGTTCGACCAACGGTGGCGGGATCGTCTCGCCGGCCGATAGCGGGTCGTTGGGCTCGGATTGCTTTGCCGTGCCTGCCACGGGCAAGACGGCCAATGTCACCGCGACGACCACGGTGCCGGTCGAGGTTGAAATTGCGACGATCACCGGCCAGGGGCAACAAGTGTTCGAAGGCCAGTCCTATACCGCGCTTGATGTGCGTAACCGCATTGATCAGGTGCTCGGCAGCGATCAGCATCACACGCTCTACATGCTGCCGAACGCGCCCTACCTGCCGGCCGGCGCAATCACGTATCCCTCCGCAGGTGATACCGATCCGCAGCAGCGCTACGCCTATACCTACGCCCCAATGACGCTGGAGCAACTGCGTTCGGCCATCTCGAGCGGCAAGGCTACGATATTCCCGTTGGTGGTACCCGCTCTGCAGCCGGTGGTGCCAACCGTCGACAGTTTCAAGCTCAATACCCCGATGACGCTGCTGATGCTGGACAAGCGTGCGGGGGGTACGGCCCCGATGGGTGCGTCGTTCAGTTCGCGCTATATCAAGGAGCTGACCTTGACGTATGCCGGCCGCGAAAGCGTGACGGTAGGCAACGTTTCCTACAGCCAGGCATGCAAGCTGAATGTGTCGGTGCGGCGCTCGAACTTCAACGGGATACCGTTCTCGATCGACTCGGTTGGCCAGGGAACGTTGTGGTTCGCGCCAAACGTTGGATTGGTCAAGATTGCGATGGGCGGGGTCGCCACAATCATTGCACCGGCCAACTGAGAGCTGGGGCCTGACGGGCCGCTGCCTGCGCGGCGGTCCGACCAATGGACTCAGTACGAGGCCTGCGCCCGTCCGTCCAGCGCGACCTCCGTGCCGCCCATCAATGCCTGCGCACACACCTGTGCAAAGCCGTTCTTGGTGACCGGCGTGCGCGTCTCCAGGCATGCGGCCAGCAGGTCTTGCCAATGCCGGATGACATCCGGATATGCCGCATCGGATGGATGTAAGCCGAGCCGCAGCAGCGGCGACTGCGCGTGCTGTTGCGCCAGCCAGCGCAGGTAGTGGCGCGAGAGCAGGCGGCGCGGCGTGGTGCGCACGCTGTAGGTTAGGCAGGGCGCGGCCAGCGGGCGGTTCGGGTGCAGCAAGTGAAAGCGCCGCAGCGTGGTGGTGTAGCGCAGCGGCAGCTGATCGAGCACCTGCCACGTGGCCGCATTCATCAGCCACGCGGGCGCGACAAAGCCGTGTAGCGGCCAGCCGTTGGCGGCAAACCAGGCAGCGCCAGCCTCCAAGCGAGAACGGGCAGCATGCAGCGGGATGGCGGAGAACTCGCCCTCGCCCGCGGTATAGCGCGTGCGGATCAGCTGGTCGACAAAGTCGCCCGGCGGCTGGTCGTCGAGGTGGGTGTAGCCGTGCAGGACCAGCTCGTCGCCTTGTTCCACATGCTCGGTCATGACGCGGCAGAAGCGCTCGCTGCTGCGCGCGGTCGGGCCGCGGTGGAAATTGGGAATCACCAGCAGCGATTTCGGCACCGGGCACACCTCATCCAGCGCAGACAGCAGCACGCTGCACGCCGGCCAGGTGGCAGGCGTGACGTCGTGCATGGCGACCACGAGATAGCGCGACATGGGGCTCATCGTCCGAGTGCCGCACTCAGTGCTTCATGCAGGCGCGCGCGCATCGGCAGGACGCTGTTGGCGGCGAGATCGGCCGGCCGGCGTCCCGCCAGCGCCTGATAGCGCGCCACCAGTTGCGGCAATACCGCGTGCCAGTCATAGCGCAGGGCGTGGCGGCGCGCCGCGTGGGCCAGCACCACCGGGTCGCGCTGCGCGAGCGCTTGCAGCGCATCGGCAAAGTCGCCGGCACGACAGTGCGGCACAGCGTGGCCGACCGCGTCGTTGACCAATTCGCCCAGGCCACCCACGGCACATGCAACCACGGGCACGCCGCTGGCCATCGCTTCCAGCGCGACCAGGCCGAAGGTTTCCTGATCGCCGGCATGGACGAAGGCATCCGCGCTGGCCATGGCGGCGGCCAGCTGGTGTGCGTCGCCTTCATACGGCAGCGCGCGCACGTGGCGCCCGCTTGGCGGTGTGGGGCCGGCGCCAATGGTGACCAGCGTGGTGCCGTCGTTCAGTCGATCGACGGCATCGCACAGCACGTCGAGGTTCTTCTCGGGCGCATAGCGGCCAACGTAGAGCAGCACGCGCGCATCGCGCGGCAGGCCGAGTTGGGCGCGCCAGCGCAGCGAGCGGCGGGCCGGATGGAACAGCCGCGTATCGACCCCCAGCGGCTGCAGTTCGACGCGCGCGACACCGAGGTCGGCCAGCTTGTCGGCGATGTAGCGGCTGGGCGCGAACACCGTGTCGAAGCGCGGATACAGGTGGCGCACGTAGGCGGCCGCTGCCTGTTCTGCCGCCGGCCCGGCCAGGCGCCGGAAGAAGGCCGGCAGATCGGAGTGATAGAACGCCACCACCGGCACCTGCAGGCGCGCGCCCGCATGCAGGGCGGACCAGGCGAGCCGGTACGGATCGCCCGCCTCGATCAGGTCGGGCGACAGCGCGCGCAGCGCTCGCTCGGCCGGCCCACAGCGCAGTGGCGCACGGTAGCCTGCCGAGAACGGCACCGGCACGCCCGGCACCACCGCGACCGTGTTGCTCGCATCGTCGGCCGTGCCGGGCACCACCAGCGTGTGCCGCCAGTGGGCCGTCGTCTGCAGGAAATCGTGCTTGGCGCGCAGATACCGTTTGACGCCGCCGCTCTCCGCCGCCCAGAACATGGTCACGTCGGCCAGGTGCAGCGGGGCAGCCAACGCGGTGGGCGTGTAGGCGAGTTCGCGGTCGAGCGGTAGCGTGCGCACGTAGGGTTCCTGGGTCAGACCTGGCGCCGGAGTTCGGCCGGGGCGATGCGCATCAGGCCGCGATACTTGGCCACCGTGCGGCGCGCCACGATCACGCCCTGCTCGGCCAGCATCTTGGCGAGCGACACATCGGACAGCGGTGCCTGCGCATCCTCGGCCTCGATCATCTCCTTGAGCAGCGCCCGCACCGATGCCGCCGAGCACGCGCCGCCCGTATCGGTGGCGAGCTGGCGCGAGAAGAAGTACTTGAACTCGAAGATGCCGCGCGGCGTGGCCATGTACTTGTTGCCGGTGGCGCGCGAGATGGTCGACTCGTGCAGGCCGAGTTCGTCGGCCACGTCGCGCAGCACCAGCGGGCGCATCGCCACCTCGCCGTATTCCAGGAAGTGCTTCTGGTGCGCGACGATGGCCTCGGCCACGCGGCCGATGGTGGCGAAGCGCTGCTGCGCGTTGCGGATCAGCCAGCGCGCCTCCTGCAACTGGTGCGCCAGCGGCGTGCGGTGGTGGCCGCGCGACTGCGCAAACAGTTCGGCGTAGACCTTGTTGATGCGCGCGCACGGCGCCACCGCCGGGTTGGTGATGGCCACCCACTTGCCCCGGATCTTGGCGACGATCACGTCCGGCACCACATAGCCCGCCTGCGCCTGCGAAAAGCGCAGCCCGGGGCGCGGGTCCAGCGTGCGGATCAGTGCGCAGGCCTCGCGCAGTTCGTTTTCGTCGCAGCCGACCGCGCGGCGGATCTGCGTGAACTCGCGCTTGGCCAGGTGCGGCAGGTGGCTGCGCACGATGTCTTGCGCGACCTCCTGGATGCGCTCTTCGGCCTCGCTGCCGTACGCACTGCTGGCCGGGCGGGCCTCGATCTGCAGGCGCAGGCATTCGGCCAGGTCGCGCGCGGCCACGCCGGGCGGGTCCAGGCTCTGCACCAGCGCCAGCGCGATCTGCATTTCCTTCTCGGTGGGCGCGGGCTCGACCGGCGCCAGCGGCATCAACTCGGTCAGCAGCTGGCGCAGGTAACCGTCGTCGTCCAGCGCCTCGATCACGGTCTGCGCCAGCAGGCAATCGCGCTCGGTCAGCCGATAGCTCAGCAGTTCCTGGTGCAGGTGGTCGCGCAGGCTGGGCATGGCGTGCACCCATTCGCCGATGTCGCTGTCTTCGCCGTCGCCGTGGCGGGCGCTGCCGTAGCTGGTGTAGCTGCCGAAGTCGGCGGGGAACTCGTCGGACGCAGCGATGGCCGGGTCGGTCTCGATGGCGCTGGTGGTGGTCTCGGCCGCTGCGTCGTCAGTCGCGGCCACGCGATCCGTTTCGTCGCTCGACACGGTGTCGCCCGCGCGCGCCGCTTCACGCGGCGTACCCGTTTCTTCGACCTCTTCCAGGAACGGATTGCTGGCGAGCGCTTCTTGCATTTCCTGCGCAAATTCGGTTGCGGACAACTGCAGCAGCTTTACCGACTGCTGCAACCGTGGTGTCAGCGCGAGATGCTGCTTCGCACGCATTTCCAGAGCGGCCTTGACCATTCGCCTTGCCTCCATGATGGGTGGATGCCGGCCATGCCGGCCGGCGTGCCCTCATCGATGCAAAGGCTATGCCACCGAAGCGGAGCCACTCCCCATCAGGCTTTGCGGGCGATCGGCAAGATCGCTTCTACACGCGCATGTCGTTTTTATAGGCGTTTTGTTGCCAGCACATGACAGGGGGATGTGCGGTGCGCGCACGCCGCTGCATCAGCATGGGCGCGCGCCAGGCAGCAGGGCGATGCGCCGCAGGCGGCGCGCGAAGGCTCAGGCAGACAACGCCGCGACGGCGTCGGCGCTCTGGTACAGGTCGAGCCGGTTGTAGAGCGTCTTCAGGCTCACGCCGAGGGTCTTGGCGGCCTGGCGCTTGTCGCCCTGGAAGTGCTCGAGCGTGGCGAGGATCATCGCGCGCTGCGCTTCGGCCAACGTCACCCCCACCGGCACGCTCAACACGCCTTGCCGGACAGACAGGCGCGTCGGCGCGCGCACCACGGCAATCGGCGCGGCCAGCTCGAGCGTCTTCTCACCGAGGATGTAGCCGCGTTGCACGGCGTTGCGCAGCTCGCGCACGTTGCCCGGCCATGCGTGCAGGCGCAGTGCCGCCAGCGCCGCGTGCGAGAAGGTCTTGTCGGTCTGGTGCGCGTCGTTGAACTGCGCCAGGAAGTGCAGGGCAAGGTCTTCGAGGTCGCCGTCGCGCTCGCGCAGCGGCGGCACGTGCAGCGGCACCACGGCCAGGCGGTACATCAGGTCTTCGCGCAAGGCGCCGTCGGCCACCGCGTCCTGCAGGCTGCGGTTGGTGGCGGCGACGATGCGCACGCGCGTCTGGATCGGCTCGGTGCCGCCCACGCGCATGAAAGCGCCGCTCTCCAGCACGCGCAACAGCTTGACCTGCATCTCCAGCGGCATCTCGGTGATCTCGTCGAGGAAGATCGTGCCGCCGCAGGCGTGCTCGAAGTAGCCGGTGTGGCGGCCGCTGGCGCCGGTGAAGCTGCCCTTTTCGTGCCCGAACAGCTCCGATTCGATCAGGTTGGGCGAAATCGCGCCGCAGTTGACGGCGACGAAGGCGCGGTCCGCGCGCGGGCTCAGGTCGTGCACGGTGCGCGCGATCAGCTCCTTGCCGGTGCCCGACTCGCCCAGGATCAGCACCGTGGCCAGCGTGCCTGCGACCTTGCCGATCTGGCGATAGAGCGCGCGCATCGCGGCGCAGCGGCCATACAGGTGCCCGAAATCCGGCGCGGCGATGGGGGGCGTGCTAACGGTGTCGGGTGTGGCGTCGACGTCATCAAAGGCGTCGACAAGGTCTGCGCCAGCGCGGCTGGCGTAGGCGGCGGGGTAGGGCAGGTGCCCGGTGGAGACTGCGCGATCGTCGGCGAAGGCTTCGCTCAAGGACATGGCTCCCTCGTGTCGTGCTCGTCGCAACGGGGGGGGCGCGTGTGGGAGACGCCTTCAGTGGCGTGGTCTCCTGGGTACTTGGCGCGTCGTCATCCCGTCACAATGTGGTGAAAAGTGAACCCATTATGGTGGCGGTCGCCATGTGCTGTATGTCGGTCATGCGCTGACAGTTCGGCCATCCTGTCGGCCAAACGCTGACAAGGTGCACGTCCGAAACCCGCGCCGCGCATGGCTTCCGCGCACGGCGCGGCGGGCAATGGCCCTGGGCCGCATGGGGTGGTGCCGGGCCGGGGTTCTCATCTATCCTGAAAGCAATGCATGCGGGGCGGTGGTGCTGCGCGGGGTGATGTATCGAAGCCTTTTCTTGCACGCGGGTGTAAAAATTACCGATCGATAACACGGGCCGGCCCATCCGCTTGCGCGTGCCTGGCACCGCACACCGTGGAATGTTTCTTGCGCCGCCGACCGCCGATCGTGCGTGACGCACCGTGCTGCCGGCCATGCAGGCCGGCCTGCTTATCGAGACCCAATGCCACACATCCTGATTGTCGAAGACGATGCCAGCGCCCGCACCGCCCTGGGCGAGCTGGTGAGCACCGAAGGCTTCACCACCGCACTGGCCGGCTCGCTGCGCGATGCGCGCATCCAGATGTCGCGCCACAGCCCCGATGCGGTGCTGATCGACCTGCTGCTGCCCGACGGCAACGGCATGGACCTGATGGAAGACATCCCCGCGCATTCGGGCACCGAGATCATCGTCATGACCGGCCACGCCAGCGTGGAGACGGCGGTGGAGGCGCTGCGCATGGGCGCGGCGGACTATCTCGTCAAGCCGGTCAACTTCCAGCGGCTCAAATCCATCCTTGCGCGCATTCCGCGCCCGGGCGATCTCAAGGCCGAGATCGGCACGCTGCGCGGCGAGCTGCGCCGCCTGGGCCTGTTCGGCCAGATGCTCGGCAACTCGCCGGTCATGCAAGCGCTATACGACCAGGTCAGCCGCGTGGCGCCCACCGAGGCGACGGTGCTGCTCATCGGCGAATCCGGCACCGGCAAGGAACTGGCCGCGCAGACCATCCACGACCTCAGCCTGCGCCGCAAGCAGCCCTTCCTGCCGGTCAACTGCGGCGCCATCTCGCCCAACCTGATCGAGTCGGAGATGTTCGGCCACGAGCGCGGCAGCTTTACCGGCGCCGACCGCCAGCACAAGGGCTACTTCGAACGCGCCGACGGCGGCACGCTGCTCCTCGACGAGATTACCGAGATGCCGATCGAGCTGCAGGTCAAGCTCCTGCGCGTGCTGGAGACCGGCGTGTTCATGCGCGTGGGCACCAACCGCGAGATCGACACCGATGTGCGCGTGATCGCCGCCACCAACCGCGACCCCGAAGAGGCCGTGGCCGAGGGCAAGCTGCGCGCCGACCTGTACCACCGCCTGAACGTGTTCCCGATGCAGCTGCCGCCGCTGCGCGAGCGCGGCAAGGACGTCGAGCTGCTGGCGCAGCATTTCCTGGACCAGCTCAACGCGCAGAACGGCACCAAGAAGACCTTCCTGCCCCCGGCCATGGGCACGCTGCGCGCCTATAACTGGCCCGGCAACGTGCGCGAGCTGCGCAACTATGTGCAGCGCGCGTTCATCATGTCCGACGACAACGGCATCAGCACCGACGCCGTGCCGCTGCAGGTGTCGGCCACGCAGGCGTCGTCCGGCTCCACGCTCACCATCCCGGTCGGTACCTCGCTGGCGAGCGCGGACAAGAAGCTCATCCTGGCCACGCTGGAGCAATGCGGCGGCGTGAAGAAGCGCGCCGCCGAACTGCTCGGCATCAGCCTGAAGACCCTGTACAACCGGTTGGAGGAATACGGCAGCACCGATGCCGAGGAAGGTTCGCACAAGACGCACGCTACCGAAACCTGATCGGGCAGGGCAGCAAGCCCGACGCGCTCGTCATCTCGAGCGCCCAAAGAAAAAGGCCACCGAGGTGGCCTGGCTTATTGAAGTGGAATGGCGCTCAGCCGACCGTCACCACGGTCTTGCGCGCGGCCCAGATCTCGGCTTGCAGGGCGAGTCCGGCCAGGGCCCGCAGGCTGTCCTGCGGGATTGCCTGGATGCGCTTGCGGCGCTGCGCCGCGCGTTGCCGGCGTGCCGCCTGCAGGCTCTCGGCATCGAGCTGCCAGGCCTTGCGGGTGATGTCCAGAATGCGTTGCACCGCGGGATCCACAGGGGTTCGCGCATGGATTGGATTACGCACGTGTTTGACTCCTTGCTTCTGACTGCTTCAGGTATCGCCACGAATGCCCAAGATCGGGCTTTCGCGATGGGCTCCACGATACGGGAGCACTATGACAACTTCGATAACACCGTCTCCGAAAGGGTTGTCGGAGCATTCCGACAACAGTTTGGTCTCGCCCATCCGGTGGACAGTTCCTACGGAGTTTCCCCGGCTTGCCAGTCAGATCAGTTGATCCTAAGCAAGGGCGGCAATCGCGTACAATCTCGGCTGCCCGTCCAGCGGGCACGCCCTCGGCCGCCGGGATGACCCGCCGGCCAGCGCACACGCCACGTGCGCATCCATCACTTCTCCCTTTCGGTTTTTGCCTGTGAGTACGCTGCAGCAGGAGATCCGGCGCCGCCGGACGTTCGCCATCATTGCCCACCCGGACGCGGGTAAAACCACGTTGACGGAAAAACTGCTGTGGTTCGGCGGCGCCATCCAGATGGCCGGCGCCGTGCGCGCGCGCAAGGCCAACCGCCACGCCACCTCCGACTGGATGGAGATGGAAAAGCAGCGCGGCATCTCGGTCACGTCTTCGGTGATGCAATTCCCGTATCAGAACGATGGGGGCGACTACATCGTCAACCTGCTCGACACGCCGGGCCACGAAGACTTCTCCGAAGACACGTACCGCACGCTCACGGCCGTCGACTCCGCCGTCATGGTGATCGACTCCGTCAACGGCGTGGAAGCGCAGACCATCAAGCTGCTCAACGTCTGCCGCCTGCGCAACACGCCCATCCTCACGTTCATCAACAAGCTCGACCGCGAGGGCCGCGCGCCCATCGAGCTGCTCGATGAAATTGAAAGCGTGCTGCAGATCCAGTGCGCACCGATGACGTGGCCGATCGGCATGGGTAAGTCGTTCAAGGGTGTGTACCACCTCGTCAACGACACGGTGCAGCTGTTCGACCCCAACGCCGACAGCGAGAAGGGCGCCACCGCCGGGCTGATCCAGGGTTTGGACAATCCTGAACTGGATCGCGTGCTCGGCTCGCAGGCGGAAGAGCTGCGCATCGATATCGAACTCGTGCGCGGTGCTTCGCACACGTTCGACAAAGAGGCGTTCCTGTCCGGCAAGCAGTGCCCGGTGTACTTCGGCTCGGCGGTGAACAACTTCGGTGTGCAGTCGCTGCTCGACGCGCTGGTGGGCCAGTCGCCCGAGCCGCTGGCACGCCCCACGGAAACGCGCGAAGTCACGCCGATGGAAGACAAGTTCACCGGCTTCGTCTTCAAGATCCAGGCCAACATGGACCCGAAGCACCGCGACCGGATCGCCTTCGTGCGCGTGTGCTCGGGCCGCTTCGAGCGCGGCATGAAGCTGCTGCAAGTGTCGACCGGCAAGACGGTCGCCATCAACAACGCCATCACCTTCATGGCGCAGGACCGCAACACCACCGAAGAGGCCTTCGCCGGCGACATCATCGGCGTGCCCAACCACGGCACGATCCGCCTGGGCGATGCCTTTACGGAAGGCGAGCTGCTCAAGTTCACTGGCATCCCGTCGTTTGCGCCGGAATACTTCCGCCGTGCGCGCCTGAACAACCCGCTCCGGCTCAAGCAACTGCAGAAGGGTTTGCAGCAGCTGGCCGAAGAAGGCGCGACGCAGATGTTCCGTCCGCTGTCGTCGAACGACCTGGTGCTGGGCGCCGTCGGCACGCTGCAGTTCGATGTGGTGGCGCACCGCCTGGAGCATGAGTACGGCGTTGATGCCATCTTCGAGCCGCACGAATGTGCCACTGCGCGCTGGCTCAAGGGCAAGCCGGAAGACATCGACAAGCTGATCGACAAGGCGGGTCACAACGTGGCCCTGGACGGCGCGGGTGACTACGTCTATCTGGCACCGAGCCAGGTGAATCTGCGGCTGACGCAAGAGCGGTTTCCGGATATCCAGTTCATGGAGACGCGGGAAGTCGTTTAAGCCGAAAAGAAACGGGGCGCGATGCCCCGTTTCTTTTGTGCGCTGCTACTCCAGTCGACTTCCATCGAATACGTTTAGCGCCCAAACAATCAGAAACGACACACACCACAGGCATCTGGCTAGAAGGCTTGTCCGCCTGGTTAGCAGCCCCCAGAGTGCCATGCCGCTCGTCAGCCAAGACGCGGTGCACGAAGTTACATAGTTGGCCTGCGATTTGTACGCCCACATGCCAGCGGCTGGGCCTTCTCCGCCGAAGCGGTATTCCTGCGGTGCCGTCAGGGCTCCCCAGAGTTCGATTGGCATGATGACGAAGAAAAGCCCGGGAATTAGCGCAGCGGCAACTCTAGTAGCGAACTTCCAATTCCATGTCCTTTGCATAAAGCAAGAACTCCTTTGCAAATGCGTCCATTGAGTCGGTTAGGTCAATACACCCGATTGAGCCAGGAAACCAGCCGCCGTGAATGGTGAAGTTGTCTCGGCCGTACACATTGGTTCCGGGGTTTGGGCGCAATCCAACGCGGCGTGTACCCCATGCGATGGTGCATCCGGGCCAGCGCCCGGCCTTGATGTTGAAGAACTTGAGTATGCACGCAGCACGGTTGAAGAAAGACGTTTCTTCCCATTTCTGAAAATCCGATTGCAATGCAATGTAGAGTCCTTCCGGAATGGGGCCGACGTCCTTTAGCGTTTGGTGCTCTTTCCCATTGAATCCAAGTTTTCCCGAGATGGCCGGCCAGTGCTTTGCAACGGATCCATCTTCGAGCCACTGCAGAGATCGCCCGTCGAAAAGCAGCCGCGCCCGTCGCCAGTTGATGCGGCGCTCGACCTCCTCCAGATCAAGCAGCTTGACAATGTCGCGCGGTGTCGGTTGCCTATGGAAACAAGGACCAAAGCGATCATTGATCAGATCTTGATACCTACTGCGCAACAATGCATTTGCTGCAATCTCTCTTTCAAGATGGCTCATAGATTGACGTGCTCTTTCAGCGGCGGGAAAGAGCTTTCTTTACCGAGACCGCGTGGGAGCGTATATAGGGAAAATCTGATTTCGCGATCGCGCACCGCCTGGAGCATGAGTACGGCGTTGATGCCATCTTCGAGCCGCACGAATGTGCCACTGCGCGCTGGCTCAAGGGCAAGCCGGAAGACATCGACAAGCTGATCGACAAGGCCGGCCACAACGTGGCCCTGGACGGCGCGGGTGACTACGTCTATCTGGCACCGAGCCAGGTGAATCTGCGGCTGACGCAGGAGCGCTTTCCGGATATCCAGTTCATGGAGACGCGGGAAGTCGTTTAACGAAAAAAAACGGGGCCGAGCGCCCCGTTTTTTGTTACGACACCTCGATCCCCAGCGCCGTAATCAACCGCTCCCGCCGCTCCAGTGCCTGCAGTGACCGCTTGCCAAGCTGCGTCGCCACCAGATTGAGCAGCCCTTCGCAGAACACGAGGTAGGCGCCCATGCTGTTGCTGAAGAAGCTGCTTTCGTGCGGGATCAGGAAGGCGTGATCCGCGTGCGGTACGAGCGGGGAGGCCAGCGTGTCGGTCAAGGCAATCACCGACAGCCCGGCGTGCCTAGCGGCGGCGGCGGCTTCAGCCACGCTGCGCGTGTAGGGCGCGACGCTGGTGACCACCACCACGTCGCCCGGTTGCAACTGCGCCAATCCCTCGGCCACACCCAGCCCCTGCGTATCGAGGAGCGCGACGTCGGTGCGGATCATGCCGAGGCCATAGCAGAGGAAGCTCGCCAGCGCACTGAACTGCCGCAGGCCATGGATGCGCACGCGCCGCGCATTGGCCAGCAGGCGCGCCGCGTCGCGCAGGTCGGCTGGTGCGAGTTGCGATAGGCACCGCTCGATATTGCCAATGGACTCGCGTGCGAGCTGCGCCACCGTTTCGACCTCGGGTGAGGCGCCGCCGGCCTGCGCCCCTTGCGCCCGCGTCTTCTTGCCCGTCACCAGCCGCTCGGCCTGCTGGCTGTAGAAATGCCGATGACGCTGCGCCAAGCTGTCGCGGAATACGTTCTGGAAATCGGCGAACCCGGTGTACCCGAGCTTGGTGGCCAGGCGCGTCAGCGTCGATGCATTGACGCCGAGCGATGCCGACAGATCCGTGATGGTGCGCACCGCGACTTCTTCCGGGCGCTCGATCAGCTTGGCCAGCACGGTATGCGCCTTGCTGCCGAGCGAGACGTTGGCTTCGTCGCGGCCGATGCGCAGGATGAGCTCGCGCAGGCCGTCGACACTGCGCGGCGGTTGGGCGGCCGATGGCGTGCTCGCCGGCTCTTGCTCCGTCTTACGGCGTGACCTCTGTTTGCGGGTGTCCATTGACCATCCGATACCGGGCCGGGCTCCCGGGATGTTCGTAAACCGCCCATTCTATGTGAGTCGGGAGGATGGCGATGTTGGCGGTGGCCAGCGTGTTCTCGTTGTCCGGGTCGTGCGCGTCGGCGCGATAGATGGGCAGGGCGGCATCCCCCTGGTCGGCCAGGATCGTGAGCGGGTCGATGGCCTGGCCGCTTGCGCGCAGCTGTGCCAGCAACGCATCGCCGCGCACCTGCCGGTGGCGGGAAGAACCGGTGATGATCTGCGGGGCATTGCGCAGCGCCGGATGAATCGCATGATTGGCGTGCAGGGAGGGTTCGGACACTTCCAGTACCGAGCAGCCGTGCGCGCCAAATTCGACGCTCAGCAGCGCGGGGTTTGCGCAATGCCCGAGCGTGAGATGGAAGCCGCCCGCGCGGGGAGCGTCGCGCAGCACTGCCACGGCTGCATTGAGATCGGTGGCATCCAGCACCGCACGTGTCAGGACCATGCGTGGCACGCCCGCCACCACCTTGCGCAGGCGCAGGTTGTTCACGGCCATCGCCAGGCCGGCATCCGTCACGGCGAAGGTATGGCCCGGCAGCGAGCCTGGATAGACGAACGCAGCAAAGCCCGGGCTGCCGTCGATGCGGCATTGCGCGAGCGCGCAGTGTCCGGCAAAGCCGGGATCGCCGTCTTCGTTGTGGGCGATCTGGCGACGGCCCGTGCCCGGTAGCTGCACCGTCGTGCAGCCATCGTTGGTGGCGGCCCAGACATCGCCGCGGCAGTTCCAGAGGAACACGTCTTCAAACGGCACCTGCAGCCCATCTGCCAGGCCCTGCAGTTCGGCCCAGATGCGCGGAAAGCGTTCGCGCACGAGCGTGGCCATGGCCTCCGCCATTGGGTTGCCGCGCCAGCGCATCACGCTGTGCCAGGCATCGGTCTGCAACAGGTGCTGGTGAACGGCGCCGGCGCCAAAGCGGCCCAGCGCCTGGCCCGCCTCGAACGGCGCGCCGGAAATCTCGACAAAAGCTAGTGATGGCATGTGCCAGGAATCATTCGACGTGTTGAAGAAAATCGCGCAAGCGCTGGTTGGGCGACGCATCCAGCATCGCCGCTGAAGGGCCGTCGACGGCGATGTGGCCGTGCTCCATGAAGATGAGGCGCGTGCCCACCTTACGCGCGAACGCCATCTCGTGCGTGACCACGACCATGGTCATGCCTTCTTCCGCCAGCGACTGCATCACGCGCAGCACCTCCTGCCGCAGTTCCGGATCGAGCGCGGAGGTCGGTTCGTCAAACAACATGAGCTTGGGTTTGACCGCCAGTGCGCGCGCAATGGCCACGCGCTGCTGCTGGCCGCCGGAGAGCTCGCTGGGGTAGTGATCCGCACGGGCGGCCAGCCCGACTTTGGCGAGCAGTTCGCGGGCGAGGTCCTCGGCCTCGTGCTTGGCCATGCCGCGCACCTGCCTCGGCCCGAACGCGACGTTCTCCAGGGCCGTCAACTGCGGGAACAGGTTGAATTGCTGGAACACCATGCCGGCTTCCTGCCGGATCTCGCGCACCTTCTTGGCGCCGCTCAGCACGCTGATGCCGTCCACGATCAGGTCGCCGCCGTCGATCTGCTCCAGCGCGTTGATGCAGCGGAGCAGCGTGGATTTGCCCGAGCCGGATGGGCCGATCAGCACGACGACTTCACCCGTGCCAATGTTCAGGTCGACCGCGTCGAGCACGGTGGTCTGGCCGAAGCGCTTGGTGACCCGCTTGAATTGAACGATGTGGTTGTGGCTGTTGTGGCTAACGGCGGTCATAGCATCCGCATCCTCTTTTCCATCGTGCGCAGGCCGAACGTCAGCGTGCCGATCATGCACAGGTAGATGACCGCGACGGCCGACCAGATTTCCACCGCACGGAAGTTCGACGCCATGATCTCCTGCCCCTGTCGCGTGAGTTCACCCACGCCGATCACGATGAACAGCGACGTGTCCTTCAGGCTGACGATGAACTGGTTGCCCAGCGGCGGCGTCATGCGCCGCAGGGCGACCGGGCCGATCACGAACGCCAGCACGCGCCACGCGGGCATGCCCAGCGCCAGCCCCGCCTCCTTCAGCCCGCGCGGCACCGAGATGAACGCACCGCGCACGATCTCGGCGATGTAGGCGCCGGAGTTGACGATGATCGAGACCACCGCGGCGGTCATCGCATCGACGCGGATGTGCAGCAGCACCGGCAACGCAAAGTAGATGAACATCACCTGCACGACGATGGGCGTGCCGCGCACGAACTCGACGTAGGCAAAGGCGATCTTCTGGCACAGCGTGTTGCCGTACGCGCGCATCAGGCCGAACAGCAGCCCTGTGAGCACGCCGCCGGCCAGCCCGATGGCCGTGATCAGCACCGTCAGGCGGGCCCCCTGGAAGAGGGCCGGCAGCGCGTCGATGACGACCGACAGATCAAACTCCATGAACGATCTCCAGCCCGTGCGGCATCAGAGCTTGACCGGCTCGGTGCCGAACCACTTCTTGTAGATCGCCGCGTAGCGGCCGTCGGCCTTGATCTTCGCCAGGGCCGCGTTGACCTTGGCCACCAGCGGGCTGCCCTTCGGGAAGGCGATGCCGTACTGGTGCGCCATCATCTGCTGGCCCACCGCCTTCACGCGGCCCTTGCCGACCGTGTTGATGTAATAGAGCACGTTGGGCGTGTCGTGCATGGCGGCATCAACGCGGCCGGTGGCCAGCTCCAGATACGCGTTGTCGATGTTCGGGAACTGGCGCAGCTCCGTGCCGGCAAAGTGCGCCTTGGCGTAGTCGGCGGCGGAGGTGCCGGTCTTGATGGCGAGCGATTTGCCCTTCAGGTCATCGGCGCTCTTGATGGTGCTGGCCGCCGGGACCATCAGCAGGAAGCCGCTGTCGTAGTAGCCGTCGGAGAAATCGACGATCTTCTTGCGCTCGTCCTTGATGGTGATGCCGGCCAGCGCAACGTCCACGTTGCGCGTCTGCAGCGCGGGCAGGATGCCGTTGAAATCCATCGGCTGCAGCTTGTAGTCGAGCTTGGCGTCCTTGGCGACCTCTTTCCACAGGTCGATGTCGAAGCCGACGTACTTGTCGCCCTGCTTGAACTCGAACGGCACGAAGGCCGTATCGCACGCGACCAGCAACGTTTCGGCCCGCGCGGCCTGACCAACAAACGACGCAGCGACGAGTACCGCCGCGACCAGTTTTGCAGCGAATTTCATGAGCGACCCCTTTGGAGAATGGATGCGTCTGACGAGGCAAGCAGATTTGCGTATATAAGATATACGCAAATATGTTTGCGAAGTATCGGCGTGCGCAAACCGCCTTGCAACATCGGGTATACCCGGCGAGGTGGCGATACCGATCGACTGCTGCAGCGAGTCGGGAGAAGGGCGCTCAGGCAAAAAGAAACGGGGCGCGAAGCCCCGTTTCCCATGGCGATCCAGCCTCACCTGCCATCGGCGCGCGCATGTCGTTGTATCCGTACCCGCACCGCGTCGAGCCCGGTGCCGGTATCGAGCGCCGCATCGTCTGAGAAGATGCCTTGCGCCAGACGCGTCAGTTTTCCCGCCCCCGGCACTTCCACCGCGATGCGTGCGCCGCGTTCGAGCGCGTGCCGCAGCGTGTCATGCCACAGCACGGGCCGCGCCATGTTCCAGGCGAGATCATTGACGATGAGATCGGCACGCAGGAGCGCGCGTGCGCGGCTGCTGCTCACGTAGGTGCGTTGAGGCGCGTGGACGGTCACTTGCAATGCGGCCGCCGCCAGCTCGGCCGCCTGCGCGGCGAGCAGCGGACAGTGCGACGGCACCGCCATGCACAGCCGCGTCGCCGCCGATGCGCCTTGCGCTGGCGCGAGTGCCATCACTTGCGCGAGTGCGGCATCGTTGCCCGCTACAACGATCTGTCGCTCCGCATTCAGGTTGGCGACATAGGCGGGCGTCGCCGCCGAGTGGACCTGCGCAACGATGGCACTCACCTGTGGCTCGGCTAGGCCGACGACGGCCACCATGCCGTGGCCGCTCGGGTATGCACCCTCCATGAGCTGCCCGCGCAAGCGCACCAGCCGCAGCGCATCGCTGAACTCCAGCACGCCGGCCACCACCGCTGCAGGCCATGCCCCGATCGACAGGCCAGCCACCATGTCCGGCGCGGCGTCGCGGCGGATGAGCGTGCGGGCCACCGCTACGCCCGCGATCAGCAGGCAGAGTTGCACGGAGACGGTCGACCGCAACGCCTGCGCCGTGTCGAGCGTGAGCGGATCGATGCCGAGTACGTCACCGGCTTCGGCCAGCGCTTGTGCCGCAGCCGGGTCGTCCGGCAACCCATGCAGCATGCCCGCCCGCTGGCTGCCCTGGCCCGGAAAGGTGAACAGCACGCTCATGCCGCGTCGTCCCATGGATCGGCGACCAGGCGTGGGCCGTGATCGGTCTTGAGCAGCGTCTGGTGCGGCGAGGCCAGCCACGAAGTTAGCCAATCCTGCAGCGCGAAGCCGCCGTGGCCGGTATCGATCTGCAGGTCGACGCGGCACTCCGCGGCTTGCAGCAGATCGCCCAGGCGCTCGCGTTGCGCGGTCGACGGCGCATGCGGCATGCGCACGACCAGATCGAGATCACTGTCCGCGTGCAGGACAGGCAGGCCGCTGGCGAGCGCGAAGCCTGCACCGCCAGTTGGGCCCCATGCCCAGCCGAGCGCTTCGAGTGACGCGGCCAGCGTGCGCAGGGTGCGCAGCGCGGCAAACGGTGCATCGGGCGCGATGGTTGCCACATCGGTTGCGAGGGATTCCGGCGAAGCCACGCGCGTGATGGCGCGGGCATCGATTGTGGCGGCGCAGCGTTCGTGCCGTGCACCGCCGCGCAGGCCAACCGGCACGGCGCCATCCGCTCCGCGCGGTGCTCGCCGCACGACCACGGGTGCGCCTTGCCGGCAGGCCGCGATAGCCCAGTCCGGCAGGGGCGCACCGTCCGTCGCCCTGGGCATCTCAGACACCCACAGCAGATCGTGCGCGCGCAGCGGTGCGGGTGTCATCGCACCAGCGCCTGTGTCGCCAGGAACAGCAGCGACGGCCCGAGCAGGCAGCCGAGGCCGGTGTGGAACGTCGCCACCAGCGCGCCATAGGGCACCAGGCGCCGGTCCGTGGCCGCCAGGCCCGCCGACACGCCGCTGACCGTCCCCGCCAGCCCGCCGAACACCATGGCCGCGCGCGGGTTGTTCAGTCCCAGCACCCCCGCAGCGAACGGCGTGCACACCATCACCAGGATCGCCTTGATGAGGCCGGTGGCAATCGACAGCGCCATCACATCGGAGCTGGCGCCCAGCGCCGCACCCGTCACCGGCCCGACGATGTACGTGACCGCGCCCGCGCCGATGGTGGTCATGCTCACCGCATCGGTGTAGCCGAACGCGCGCGCGATGCATGCGCCGACGATGAACGGCAGCACCGTCCCCAGCAGCAGCGAGACCGCGCCGATCAGCCCCGCCTTGCGCGCCTCCGTCACCTGCACCTCGAACGCGGTCGCCACGATGGCGAAGTCGCGCAGCATGGCACCGCCCATCAGGCCGATGCCGCCGAACAGCTTCAGGTCTGCCAGACCGCGCTCGCCGCCGGTCTGCACGCCGCCCCAGTAGGCCAGCATCAGCCCGATCATGATGGCGACGGCCGAGCCGTGCACGCGGCCGAAGGTCAGCTTCTTCGACAGCCACATCGACAGGCCCATGACGATGCCGACCAGCGCGAACGCCGTGACCAGCCCGTTGCCCTGCAGCACTTTCTCGAACATGGATAGCATGGCGGCCTCCTTATGCGCTGACCTGTTCAGACTCGGACAGCGGCGGCAGCGGCTGCCGGTCTTCCGCACGGCCGGTGCGGTTGATGAGCGCGATGCACGCGCCGCATACCACCACCGCGCCAATGGCACCCAGCAGCGCAACCGGGCCGCCGCGCAGCGCCGTCACCACGTTCTGCGTGGCTGCCATCGCCACCACCACCGGGATGTACATCGCGCCCCAGAACGAGACGCCGGCCTCCGTGGCAACCGGCATCAGCCCGCGCCGGTGCAGATAGAGGCGCGCGCAGATCAGCAGCAGCATCGCGATGCCCACGCCGCCCACATTGGCCTTCACGCCGATGGCCTGGCCGAGCAAGTCGCCCAGGAAGAGGCCGGCGAGATGACACAGCGCCAGCAGGGTCGTACCGTAAATGATCACGTCTTGTCTCCTGAAGAAGCGGCGATGGGTCGCCTGTAGTGGGTGTTGCGGTGATCTTGGTTTTAGAAACTGTTTGTGTTGATGGTCCATCCTGGGTTTCGTCCCCTGGCGGGGCCGACTCACTTTCTTTGTCTTGCCAAAGAAAGTAAGCAAAGAAAGGCGCGCCCGAGATGGCGAAAGACTCCTTGAATTTCTGTCGCAGGGAGGGGAAGGGGAAAACTCGCTTCGCTCAAACAGTTCCCCTTCCTTTTTCCTCCCTGCAACAGAAATTCAAGGCGTCATCTAGGGCAGGTACGGCCACACCGTCTGATGCATGGCTGGGCGCCCAGATGACATTCTTCTATGCGCTACGCTCCCTCTGTTTGTGCGTTCCATTGCGCGCGCAGGCGCGCGCGTACCTGTGACGAGGCTTGCCGCAGCGGCGCACCGAGCCGGCTCTCCAGCCCGCGCGATGGGTCTGCTGCGATGTCAGCCAGCGCGGTGGCCAGCGCTGTCTGGACGGTGTCGATGTCGCTTGCGTCCGGAGTCTGCGCATCCTTGACCTTCAGCAGACGCCACAGCAGCCCAAGCGACGCAAAGCTGGCGATGTCGTAGGCCATGGGCGGGATCTCCTGCGCGAGCCGTTCGAGGTCCGCCACCGAGCGCAGCGTGACGCGCGCAGCAGCGGCCTTGCCCATCGCATGCACCATCACTTCGGCATCGTCCAGCGCGATCAAGCGGTTGGCCTGATAGCCGTGTGCCAGCAGCGCGCCCGACATGGCGCGGCCGACAATCAGGCCGATCACCGGATGCCCAGCGAGCCGTGCGGCCGCATACGCATCCGCTGCCGCAGCGAGCGCCAGGTGGATACCGTAGGCCTCTTCGCGTCGGCCGTAGGCTTGGCTGGCGACATCGATCACGGCGACGATGGCGCGCTTCTGATCGCGGCCTGCGTCTTCGGTCATGGCATCGCGCACGGCACGTGCAAGCTGCCAGCCTTCGATCAAGCCGACCTCGCCGCTGCGCGCGCGGGGGAAGCGATTGGCGGCATCCGGTACCACGGCGATGTAGCGTGTTGGGCGGTCTGCGAGGGTGGCGTCGACGACTTGCAGCGTACTGCCATAGCCCGCGACGGGTTTCCTGCCGGAGAAGTTGGCGGTCAGCGCCCGCATCCAGGTCGCGCCGCGCGTGGAGAGTTCGGTCTGGCTCATGCTGGGTTCCCTGCTGCGTAGAGGGCGCGCACGTCTGGGGCGGTCGCCTGGCGCGTGGTGTCGACAGCGGCGAGCCGCTCGAGGTAGTGGGCGATCCGTTCGCTGCGTTGATGTGTCGGCGCGCCGGCGCGCAGCCACTCCAGCACCTGCGCACGGATCACGACGGAATCGTCTTCGACGCACACATCGGCCAGGCCGGTGGCAACGCGCTGCTCACCGCCGGTCAGGCTCCAGATGAAGGGGCGGTCGCGCGAGTCGTATTCTTCGATGCCGGCTTCCTGCTCGATCACCTGTGGGCCGTTCAGGCCGAGGCGCGCCTCGCGCGTCATCAGCAGGTAGCTGCACAGCCCGGCCGCGATGCTCATGCCGCCAAAGCAGCCGACCACGCCCGCCGTGATGCCGATCACCGGCCCGTACGCACGCAGCGCATGGATGCCCGCGTGAATCTCGGCGATGGCCGCCAAGCCCAGGTTGGCCTCCTGCAGCCGCACGCCGCCCGTCTCGAAGACGATCACGGCGCGCGTGGGGATGCCGTTGCGGTTGTCTTCCACCGCCAGCTCCAGCGCCCCGGCAATCTTCGCGCCGGACACCTCGCCCATGCTGCCGCCCTGGAACGCGCCCTCGATGGCGAGCACGACGGCCGGCTGTCCGCCCAGTGTGCCGCGCGCCACCACCACGCCGTCGTCAGCCTGCGTGACGATGCCCTGGCGCGGTAGCCAGGGGGAGGTCATGCGCTCGAACGGGTCGATGAGTTCTCGGAAGGTGCCGGGGTCGAGCAGGGCGATGGCCCGTCGGCGGGCATCGCGTTCGATAAAGCTGTCTCGTTCAATCGGGTTGCGCGACATGCTTTGCTCCTCAGGATTGCGTGAGCGTTTCGAGCGCCTGCTCAAGCCGCAGGCGCACTACCGCCGGTGTCGCGCCGAAATCGTTGATGGCGATCTTCGCGCCTGGCCACGCATGCGAGGCAAACACGCGCGCGAGCTGCGCCTGCCACGTCGCGGCCATGCCGTTGACGGACGTGGTGATGGCCACGTCGATGCGGCCGTCGCTGCCGGGGGTGAGCAGCACCTCCAGGTCGCCCGAGCCGACCACGCCTGCATACGCGCGCCGGCTGGCGGGTGCGCCGCCGGTGAACTGAAACTCAAGACTCTCCATGATCGGTTTCCTGATGAGCGGATTCGAGATCGGCGGCCATGCCTGCGTGTTCCCGTGCGGGCAGGCGATCGAGGAACAGCGCGGCGGCCAGCACGTCGGCGGCGCCACCGGGCGACACGTGGCGCGCCAGCATGTCCTTCTCAAGGCGGCGGAATGCGCGCCGGCCCTGCACAGTCGACAGGCCGCCCTCGGCGCGCACGGTGGCGGCGCCGGTCTGCACGGCGCGCAACGCATCGGGGCCGCCGCGCGCGAGCAGGCAGGTGTCGTCCAGCGTGGCCATGGTGGCGAGCAGCGCTTCCACGCGCGCGTGGTCTTCGCGCACGCCTGCCGCGCGTGCTTGGCGCAAGGCAGGCAATGCCACCTTGACCACGTGCGGGAAGCCCGCGCAGGCCTGGCCCCTGGCGCCGCCCACGCCGTAGTCGTTGCAGGCACGCTCGCCCTTGTGGCCGGTGGCGACCGGTGCGAAGCGGTCAGGGATATTGGCGAGGCGTGCCGCACGGTGGGCGACAGGCACCGCGCCCAGCGCATGCGGCACCTGCGCGGCGGCCGTCACCAGCAGGCCAAGGCTCCAGATCGCGCCACGGTGCGTGTTGATGCCGCCAGTGGCGGCAAGCATCGCGGCCTCGCCTTCGCGGCCCAGGCGGCCGATGCGTTCACGCAAGGCCAGCGGCGCGTCGATCTGCGCGCCGGCCAATGCCATGGCTTCAAATGCTGGGCGCAGGGTTTGTGCGGAATGCACCATCAGCGCCCAGTCGAGATCGTGATGCGCGCCGTTGCCGCGCACGTCCACCAGACCGGGTTTGGGCGACAGCGTGACTTCGTCGATCAGCGCGGACTCCACCAGCGCTGCGAGTGCCTTTGCGCGCGCCTTGGGGCTGGCCGGCAGCGGACGATTCAATGTCTTCTCCATCACCAGCTCCGGAAGCGTGCAGGCGGGTCGTACAGGCCGCCGGACCATTCCACCAAGTCTGAAATGCTCTTGGCGGCGAGCAACTCGCGGCTGGCATCGCTGCGGCGCACGTCGAGGTCTTCGGGCAGGGCGATCAGGCCGTCGCGGCGCATCTGCTCGGTCTTGGACGGGTCATGCCGCAGGCCGATCGACGTGACACCGGCCACTGCCGCGATCATTGCGCGCCGCTCTTCCAGTGAGCGCGCCTTGTACAGGTACGCGATGCCGTCTTCGGTCAGCAGGTGGGTGACGTCGTCGCCGTAGATCATGATGGGCGCGAGCGGCATGCCGCTCTGCTTGGCGACGGCCACCGCATCGAGCGTGTCGACGAAGGTCGGTTTGCCGCCTTCCTGGAAGGTTTCGACCATCTGCACGACGAGCTTCTTGCCGCGTTCGAGCATCGTCACGGGCTCGGTCATGTCGAGCCATGCGGGCGTGGCGTGGCGCCGGCCGCGCGGGTCGTGGCCCATGTTGGGCGCGCCGCCAAAGCCGGCCAGGCGCCCGCGCGTGACGGTGGACGAATGCCCGTCGCCATCGACCTGCAGCGTCGCGCCGATGAAGAGATCGACGGCGTACTGCCCGGCCAACTGGCACAGCATGCGATTCGAGCGCAGTGAGCCGTCGTGCCCGGTGAAGAACACATCGGGGCGCGCAGCCACGTAGCGCTCCATGCCCAGCTCGGTGCCGAAGCAATGGACGCTTTCCACCCAGCCCGATTCGATGGCGGGGATCAGCGTGGGGTGCGGGTTGAGCGTCCAGTTGCGGCAGATCTTGCCCTTGAGGCCCAGGCGTTCGCCGTAGGTCGGCAGGATCAGCTCAATGGCTGCGGTGTTGAAGCCGATGCCGTGGTTGAGCGACTGCACGTTGTGCCGCTGGTAGATGCCGCGGATGGCCATCATCGCCATCAGCACGTGCACGGGCTTGACCAGGCGCGGGTCGCGCGTGAACAGCGGTTCGATGTAGAACGGCTTGTCGGCTACCACCACAAAGTCGACCCACGAGCCGGGGATGTCGACGCGCGGCAGGTCCGATGCATCGTCGACGATTTCGTTGACCTGCACGATCACGATGCCGTCGGAGAACGCAGCGGGCTCCACCAGCGCGGGCGTGTCTTCGGTGCTCGGGCCGGTGTAGATGTTGCCGTCGCGATCGGCCTTGAAGCCGGCCACCAGCGCGACGTTCGGGATCAGGTCCACCACCAGCCGCGCATACAGCTCGATGTACGTATGGATGGCGCCGACCTCCAGCAGCCCGTCGGCCAGCAACTGGCTGATGCGCAGGCTCTGCGGCCCGGCAAACGAGAAGTCGAGCTTGCGCGCGATGCCGGCTTCGAACAGGTCCAGATGTTCGGCGCGGCTCACGCTGGGCATGATCATGTGCAGGTCGTGCAGCCGGTCCGGATTGACCTTGGCCAGCGAGCGCGACAGGAAATCCGCCTGCTTCTGGTTGTTGCCTTCCAGCACGACGCGGTCGTGCGGCGCCAGCAGCGCTTCCAGCGCGGGGACGATATCTGCGGTCGGGATGACCTTGCCGTTGGCGATCCGGCGCGCGGCGGACAGGCGCCGCTCTTTTTCGTCGCGCCGCCGGCGCCACTGGGGCGGGATGGCCGGACTGGCCGGGTTGGAGGACATCGCTTGCATGTGGGGAAGCTCCAGCCGTCATGGATTCGATGCCCTGTACCGTATGCCGGAAGCACACGCGCTTCAATCAACCTAGAAGCCGTTTCATTAACTTCAAGTTAATGAAACAATGGCCCGACGACGCGGCAAACCAACAAGACACCGCGCGCTTCTGGAGACGAGGCCATGGCCATCGACGAAGACATCACCCTGAAGAAGCTGGAGGTGTTCCAGTCCTTCATGACGCTGGGCAACATGGCGCGCGTATCGGAGGCGCTCGGGCAGAGCACCGTGAGCGTGCACCGCGCGCTGCATTCGTTGGAAGAGGGGCTGCGCTGCCCGCTGTTCAAGCGCGACGGGCGCAAGCTGATTCCGCTGTCGACGGCCTATGTGTTTGCCGAGCACGTCGAGCGCATCCTCGCCGAATGCGAAGCGGGCGTGCGACGCACGCGTGAGGCGGCTGGCTTCTCGTCGACGACGCTGAAGATCGGCGGGCTGTATTCGATGACGGTGGGCACGCTCCCGCGCGTGCTGGCCGGCCTGAAGACGCGGCGCTCGGCGCTCGACATCGAACTCACGCTGGGCTCGAACCGCAGCCTGCTGGCCAAGCTGGAAGACGGCCAGCTCGACGCTATCGTCATCGCGCTGGGTGAACCGCTGCGCAATCCGGAGCTGCTGACGGTGCCGATGTTCGACGACGAGATCCTCTTTGCCGCGCCGCTCGGCTCGCCGTATGCGGCATCCCCCGAGATTGATCTGCAGGCTGTGCGCGGCGAGAAGTTCGTCGCGCTTGGCGACGACTTCGCGACGTACCACGACTTCCTGGCTGCGTTCGACAAGGCCGGTTTTGCGCCGCAGATCGCACTGCGCGTGGGCGACATCTTCTCGCTCATGAACCTGGTGAGCGGCGGCATCGGCTACGCGCTGCTGCCACGGCGCGTGGCCGATTTCAGCCCCAAGGTGCAGTTGATTCCGCTGGCTGCGCGCTATGCGATCAGTCAGCACATCGTGCTGGTGCTGCAGCGCAATCGGGAGCGTGATCCGAACCTGCTGGCGTTGTCGGCTGAATGCCGTCTGCTAGGCGCGCGGTGAGGCAGGCGGGTCAAGTCACGATCAGGTGCGCGTTTCTGGGGGCAACCAGCCTCACGTGTGGCACACCATGCAGAAGCCTTCCTCTGCCGAGGGGGCGACAAAGTATTGCGTGATCGCATCGAACTCGGCATCGCTCGGCGTGAACGGATGCGTGCCGGCCGCATTGCGATCGTGCAAGCGTGCCTTGCAAATGGCATCGGGCACGTTCAAGTAGTGCAGGCAGTGTGCGACACCCGCGCGCTCGAACATGTCGCGCATCCATGCCCGTGTGGTTGGGGTATTGGCGGGGAAATCCAGCACCACAGACACGCCTGCCCCAAGCAGTGCGCAAAGGTGGTCGGTCAATGCGCCACGCAGCCGGCCCGCACATCGGGCGTAGTCCGCCACGCTCGTGATCTCGCCCGGATAGAGCTGCGCGAGCCAGGTGTCTTCACTCAGGAGCACGGTCGCCGGCGCAGAGGCCAGGCGTTGGGCCAAGGTCGATTTGCCGGCGCCGATTTTGCCGCACACCAGGTGCAGTGTGGGTGGGGTGGATGTGGCGGTGGGTGTCTGCGGTGGCTGTGGCATGACATGCTCCTGAGTGAGAGGGTTCAGGAGGCGGGCACGAAAAACCCGCCTCGGGGGCGGGTTTGTTCGCTACAGGCTGACGCGCGCTAACCCACCATTCCAGGAATGGTGCGAATAATCGACGCGATGCAGAACGTGTGGCGAGCCATGGCGGCAATCTTGGTGGATGGTGCGTGCGCTGTCAACGCTGGGCCACCGGCAGCATTCCATGCGTTGTCTCATGTCCGGTGCGGTTCAGACCGTTCATGGGAGATTCACCCATTGGGCAGCGAGTTCCCCACGATGCCATCCGAAGTCAGCATCGCCGCGTAGGCGCCATCTGCGTATTCCATGCACGTCCACAGGTATTCGGCCTGCCGCGTCTCGTCCAGGCGGCGGAAGTGGTCGAAGCCGCCGGAATGCAGCATGCCCAGCAGTGTGCGCAGCTTGGAGAGCTTGTCGAACAATTCCGCGTGTGCCTCGAAGCGTTGCGTGTCGACGGATTGGGGGATCGAGTGGGTCATCGGGCTTTCCTTTCTGGGATGAATGGAAGCGCGCCCAACCCCGGGGGGAGAGGGTGGGCGAGCACAGGCAAGGTGGAAAACCGATGTGTACCAGTCGGCACGGCCGAAGCCGTTCAAGCCTGGCCCGCCCCAGGAGGGAGACGAAGCCAAGCCATAGCGGTTGAGGACAAGAACCTATGCTCAGTTCTTGCCCGGTACACACGAGGTTTCCACACCTCGATCGCTTTCTCTATGGCACTGAAAGCGATGGCACCGAGTGTAGTGACCGCTGCTTCGTCAAAGCAAGGCCGGAACTATAAATCAGAATTGGCGTATGGCTGGGGGAGGTTGGTCACGCTTGGGGGGCGGAACCGAGCTTCTGCGAATGTCCCCACCTCGCTCCAAAGCGGTGGATATTCGTCGGTCGGCTCGTAGCACCCCCAAAAATTTTTTGGTGTTCTTCAGAGCGCATGCGGGACGCAATTCCCGAACGGTCGACAGACGATGGGCAACACGTCAATGCCGGCTTGCCGTACGGAAGCGGACACCGGACCGCAAATATTGAATGGCCGACCGCCTTCGTGGTTTTCGATTTGGCCTGCGAGCTCGCGATGCCGACCGCGCCTTCCAGGCAGGCGCCGGCCTCCGCGGTGTCATTCCAGCGCACCGGAGCGTGCAGCTGTCTCCCGCAGTGCACGCACTTCCTCTTCCAGCTGACGTATACGCTCGTCCTTCACTTCGAGGACCTTGCGTATGTCGTCCGCGTCGAATCGCTGCGGGATATGTTGCGGGCAATTCATGTCCCACGCCTCGACCGTGAACACGATCGCGCGCTGGGGCTGCGCCTTGTAATCCTTCTGTGCGAGCCGTTCGATCAGCTGCGGGTCTTCCGACACCGTCGCTGTTCCCCAGAACTTGAGCCTGCGACGGCGAGCGTAGTCGATCATGAAGAAATACGCCTTCGGGTTGTCTGCCAGGTTGCCGATCGTGATGAACTGCTGGTTCCCCGCAAAATCCGCGAAGGCAATCGTCTTTGCATCGAGCACGTGCAAAAAGCCTCGCGGGCCTCCGCGATGCTGGATATACGGCTGCCCAGCCGCGTTTGCAGTCGCAACAAAGATGCTCGTCTGTTCACCGATGAAAGCGGCGCAGTCGGGCGTGATCGTCGTCCGCCAGCCTCTGCCTTGCTCCATGCCCGCGTAGAGCTCGCGCGAGCCGTACCGCGTTTGCATCGCCTTCACGGAGGGCGTGAACGCGATGTCGCTCGGATACGCCATCTGATTCATGATCGCTGCTCCATTCAAAGCGGGAAGCGCCGACTGCATGCCGACGCTTACCGGCATCGGGTGATGCCTGTTCAGGCGGCCGCTTCGGCGCTCACGACAGGGAAGTCGATTTCCGTATCTGCGACGACGTTGATGTAGTTGGTCCAGACGTTCAGCGCGACGTTCTCCACGATCTCGATGATTTCGGCGTCGGTGTAGCCGGCCGCCCTGACGGCCACCAGTTCCGCATCAGCGACGCGTCCGCGCCGCTGTGCGACGAGCACAGCAAAGCGCACGGCGGCGTCGGCCTTCGGGTCGTTCGACTTGCCATGCCGGTTTGCGGTGATCTCGGCGTCATTGAGTTTCGCGACGTTTTTCGCGAGGTACGCGTGGGCGGACAGGCAGTATTCGCAACCGTTGACTTCGGCGACAGCGAGCGCGATCCGCTCGCGTGTCTGCGCGGACAGCTTGCCCTTCGCAAGTGCGCCCGAGAGGGCCAGATAGCCTTCGAGCGCTGCGGGACTGTTCGCGACCATGCGGAACAGGTTGGGCACCACGCCCAGCTGTTGTTCGACGGCTTCGAGCAGCGGGCGGGAAGCAGCGGGCGCGTCGGCGATCGTGGTGGGGGTCGGAATACGGGACATCTTCATCTCCTTGCGAGTGGGTTGCACAGCGACACTCGTAATGTAGGAGCTTCCGTGTCACAGGATAATGGGTTCGAAATGGGAATGATCCTTCCATGAAATGGTAGAGTTGCCGTGCATATCCTAGGTGCCCAAACCACAGAGGCGCCACGTTCCACACGACCATTCCAGCGAGACCTATGGACCGGCTCGAAGCGATGCAGGTGCTGTTATCGGTAGTCGACGCAGGCAGCTTTTCCGCTGCAGGCAGGCATCTCGGCATGCCGCTGACGAATGTCAGCCGCAAGATCAGCGAACTGGAATCGCATCTGGCGACGCGCTTGCTGATCCGCACCACGCGGCAGCTTTCATTGACCGAAGCGGGAGCGTCCTACGTCGCGAGATGCCGCAAGATCGTCGAGGAGATTGATGAAGCGGAGCGCGCCGCTTCGGGCGAATACGCCGAACCCCGTGGAGAGTTGTCGGTCACCGCGCCGCTCGTGTTCGGCCGGTTGCACGTCACACCGCTGATCGCCGAATTTCTCGCAACGCATCCGCAAATCGACGTTCGGCTTTCGCTGGTCGATCGCAACATTCATCTGCTCGATGAGCACGTCGATGCGGCGGTGCGGATCGGCGCCCTGCCCGACAGCAGCATGGTGGCCACGCGCGTCGGCGAGGTCCGTCGGGTCGTATGCGCAAGCCCGGCTTACCTGGACGCGCATGGCGCGCCTGCAACGCCGGCGCGGCTGAAGTCGCATGCATGTGTGACGTTCGATGCGCTGGACACTGCGCAAATGTGGACGTTTCCATCGCGGTCCACCAGAGGCATGAACATCGAGATCCATTCGCGGCTCGTGGTCAACACCGCGGAAGCGGCCATCGCCGCTGCAGTCGCGGGCGTCGGACTCACGCGCGTGCTTTCGTATCAGGTAGCCGATGCCGTTGCGCAAGGTTCGCTGCGCATCGTGCTGCAGCGCTTCGAGCCACCGTCGCTACCCGTGCACGTCATGCACGCGGGTCAGCGACCCTTGCCACTCAAGCTGCGTGCGTTTCTGGACTTTCTGATACCGCGACTCAGGCAACGGTGCACAGGGTTCTAGCGGTGCAGCTTTCCATGAGACGGCGTTGTGCGAGACGTTCGATGGGATTCTCGCGGGCCATCTCGCCGGACAAAAAAAAAACGCCAACCCGCGATGGGTTGGCGTTTAGCTTGGGGTACGACCAGGATCAGTGGAACTGATTCATGGTGTTGTCCTTACCCGCCGCCTTCAGGGCTGCTTCGCCGCTGAAGTATTCCTTGTGGTCGTCGCCGATGTCCGAGCCCGACATGTTCTGGTGCTTGACGCAGGCGATGCCCTGACGGATTTCCTTACGCTGCACGCCAGCCACATAACCCAGCATGCCCTGGTCGCCGAAGTATTCGCGGGCCAGGTTGTCGGTCGACAGTGCGGCGGTGTGGTACGTCGGCAGCGTGATCAGGTGGTGGAAGATACCGGCTTCGCGCGATGCGTCGGCTTGGAAGGTGCGGATCTTCTCGTCGGCGAGCTTCGCCAGTTCGGTCTGATCGTATTCCGTGCTCATCAGCGCGCCGCGCTCATAGGCCGACACATCCTTGCCTGCGGCCTTCATTGCGTCATACACCTGCTGACGGAAGTTCAGGGTCCAGTTGAACGACGGGCTGTTGTTGTACACCAGCTTGGCGTTCGGGATGACCTTGCGGATCTCGCTGACCATGCCGCCGATCTGGGCGATATGCGGTTTTTCGGTTTCGATCCACAGCAGGTCGGCGCCGTTTTGCAGCGAGGTGATGCAATCCAGCACGCAGCGTGCTTCGCCCGTGCCGGCGCGGAACTGGAACAGGTTGCTCGGCAGGCGCTTCGGACGCAGCAGCTTGCCGTCGCGCTTGATGACGACGTCGCCGTTGCCCAGTGCGTCGGCCGACAGTTCTTCGCAATCGAGGAACGCGTTGTATTGGTCGCCCAGGTCGCCCGGCGTGTTGGTCACGGCGATCTGCTTGGTCAGGCCGGCGCCCAGCGAGTCGGTACGCGCCACGATCACGCCGTCGTCCACACCCAGTTCCAGGAAGGCGTAGCGGATCGCGCGGATCTTGGCCAGGAAGTCCTCGTGCGGCACGGTGACTTTGCCATCCTGGTGGCCGCACTGCTTCTCGTCCGACACCTGGTTTTCAATCTGAATGCAGCATGCGCCGGCTTCGATGAACTGCTTGGCCAGCAGGTAGGTCGCTTCAGCGTTGCCGAAACCGGCGTCGATGTCCGCGATGATGGGCACCACGTGGGTGACGTGGTTGTCGATCTTTGCCTGGATGGCGGCCTTGGCGGCAGCGTCCTTGGCAGCGTCCAGCTCGCGGAACAGGCCGCCCAGTTCACGGGCGTCGGCCTGGCGCAGGAAGGTGTACAGCTCGCGGATCAGCGCGCTGACGGAGGTCTTTTCGTGCATCGACTGGTCCGGCAGCGGGCCGAACTCGGAGCGCAGCGCAGCAACCATCCAGCCCGACAGGTACAGGTAGCGGCGGTCGGTGCTGTTGAAGTGCTTCTTGATGGAGATCATCTTCTGCTGGCCGATGAAGCCGTGCCAGCAACCCAGCGACTGCGTGTACTTGGCCGGATCAGCATCGTAGGCGGCCATGTCGGCGCGCATGATCTTGGCGGTGTACTTGGCGATGTCCAGGCCCGTCTTGAACTTGTTCTGGGCGCGCATGCGGGCAGCGTACTCAGGGTTGATGGCATTCCACGCGCTGCCGTGGTTCTCTTTCAAACCGGCAACTGCCTTGATGTCGTCTTGATACTGGGCCATGTCAATTTCCTAGGAATGAAGCGTGTTTGAGAAGAAAGGGTTGCGTGTGCGGCGACGGAGTTCGAAGCAAGCAGCGTGGACTTATTGTAGGGCGATCTTGATGCGTCGCAGCAAGGTCTTATATAAGACATAAGAGTTAGTTTTCCTTTATTTTTCAAGGAGATAGGCTGCAAATTTTGCGATGCGGAACGCGTTTTCAACAAACGGGAAGAGTGCGCCGGGGAAATTCGGGGCGAATTCCGTAATGTGAAACGCGCTTTCAGTCGTCGGGGGGCGGGGCGAGCACGGATGGCTCGAGCATCGATCGCTGGGGGGATTTTGTGGACGTCTGTCGACGGACCGTGTCATGAGCCAGCGCAGCAACGCGTGGCTGTCTTCATGTGCGCTTTGGTCATTCGATCTCGAGCGATGATCGGCGGAAACTGGCCGAACGCGCTCAGTGATGTCTTGAATGGTCGGCGAGCAACTGCCGGTGGCGTGCCTCGGTTTCGTCATCGGCGGGGAACATGCATTCCAGGCGCAGTTCCTGTGCCGCAACGTTCTGCGGAGCGCCAACGGTCGTGACCATCGAGAAATAGTGAAGCACGACGCCCTCGCTGACGAAACCCATCGGAATGACAGGCATGGTGGGCGCGGCGGACGGCCCGTGATGCGTCTTCCAGTCGTGCGGCACGTCTGGATAGGCAAGTAGTTCTTCCAGCAGACGCCGGGTGCCGGCGTCGACGACGTGACCGACCGATTCTCGATACACGCGTTGTAGCAAGCTGCGCGCGACCGTGTCCCAATCGGCCACGAATGGACGCATCCCCTGCGGATCGAACATCAGATGCAGCATGTTGCGCGGCCCTTCGCGCGCAGCCATGTCGATGAAACAGCCGAAAAAGCGCGGCGCGGCGTCATTGGTCATCAGAACGTTCCAGTGGCGATCCATCACGATCGCCGGAAACGGCTCGTGCTGGCGAACGACCCGTTCGAGCGCGCGGGTGACACTCTGCATCTCCTGTGCGTTCCATGGCGTCACGGAATACACAGGCGCGTAGCCGGCGGCGAGCAGCAGGGCGTTGCGCTCGCGCAGCGGCACATCTAGCGTCTGTGCAAGCGTCAGCAGCGTGTCCCGGCCCGGCACGCTGCGCCCGCTTTCAATGAAGCTGATCTGGCGCTGCGAGACGCCGGCCTCGAACGACAGATCGAGCTGACTCACGCCACGCACGTCGCGCCAATAGCGCAGCAAGTCACCAAGCTCACTCGGCGGCGCTTTCGGATCGGGACGGGTGGCGCTCATCGGATTTCCCTCATCTAGGTGAGCGGATGGAGAGGGCTCAGGGTGCGGGCGCGTGCCAGGCAAACGCCTCGAACTGCGCTTCGAGTGATGGTTGGCTGACGCTGCTGGTGTAGTTCGTGATCGTCGATGCGGCAACCACCGCAATGACCTCGAGCACTTGCTCAACGCTGAACCCCGCTTCCAGGAAACGTCTCTGGTCCGATTCGGCCAGGCGGCCGCGCTTTTCGATCAGCGTGCGCGCCAATGCCGATAGCGCGGCCAGTCCGGCGTCATCGGGCAAGACGCCGTGCCGGATCGCGTCGATATCGGCGGGACGCCCCCCCTGCTTCAATGCAAGCGCTGTGTGAAACGCAACCGGCCATTCGCTGGCGTTTGCGACCGCGTTGGTCAGCAACACCGTCTGAATCTGCGGCTCGGTCAGACTGCTCGCATGCACACGTTCAAACAGGCCGATGAAGCCGTTGATCAGCACTGGCGATCCGGCCATCTTGGCCGCGATGTTCGGGATCAAGCCAAACGCCTGCTGCAGTTGCTGGAGCACGGGCTTGGATTGCGCAGGCGCGGATTCGATCGTGTATGCGGGATAGCTGGACATGGTATCTCCGTGGCGGTGAGCGCAACCGGAATGGAGGCGCGACAGCCAAAGCGTAGAAGCAGTCGTTGCTTGCGCCAATTACAGCCCATGTAATCACCGCGCGGCGAAGTACTGCCCGCTGCAAGTGCGCAGACCGTCCGCATTCGTCCCCCAGTTGCGCCGGCCGGCATATCGGCCGCTACGGCCGCAGACCAAACAACCCGTGCCAGAACGCCTCAAACGCGCTGGGATGACGCCGGGGCACCGTCGCCTCGTCAGCCTTCGCGGTCACCGCCTCGTCTGGCATCGGCGCAGCCTCAGCGTCAGGCGCATCCGCAGCAGACACACTCACCCGCCGCGCCTCCTGCAACGCCCACACGCTGTTCGCAATACGCGCCGCGAGTTCCGCATCGCAGTCCCGGCCGAGCAGCACGCCGAACAGGACATCACGGATGTGGCCGTCGTCGGCAAAGCGCATCGCGACGGCGACCATCTTCTCGTAGTGCTCCTGCGCAATGCGCTCACGCTCGCGTTGCGCGGCGCGTTCTTCTGCTTCCTGCGCTTCGCGCTCGGCCTCCCAGCGCTGCATTTCCTGCGCGAACACCGCGTCGTAGACCCGGCGTTGCTCAGCGTCGGAGAGGATGGCGTAGGCTTCGCGGATTTCCTGGAATGCCGCGTACGCCTCGGCCTCGCGGCCAGGGTTGCGGTCGGGGTGCCACTTCATCGCGGCGCGGCGATAGGCGCGCTTGATGTCGTCCAGGGTGGCGTCCGGCTGCACGCCGAGGGTCGCGTAGATGGTCGTCATGGGCGGAGGGGGCGGCTGCCGGGGGAGCGGTCATCCTAGCACTAGCCTGTGGTCGTTTGCGCCTTCGGGCCGATGCTCCGTTCGTAGCCGGTCTCGGTCGCGCGTGCTCGTCTCTTCGAATGAGTCATGTTGACCCTAGGCGGCGGCACAGCGCATGCTGCTATCGAGTTGTCGCCCTCCGGGGGTGCGTGCCGTGGCAGCGAAATCATCCGGCCTGGTAAAAGCGGTCGCCAACTGCTGGCACGCTGTGCGACCTGCGCGCTTGTCTGCGGGTTTGGGCCGCGATGGCACCGAGGGCCGCGACCAGACCCTGCTGTATTTCGGCGGGTTGACCTTGTTGCTCTCGCTGGCAACGCCGGCCGGTTATCTGCTGGATATCCAGACGTCGTACCTGCTCAAGAACCAGCTGCACGCCACGGCAACGCAGATCGCGATGTTTCGGCTGGTGACGGGCATCCCCGTGTACCTTGCGTTCGCTTTTGGCCTCGCGCGTGACCAATGGAACCCGCTCGGGCTGCGGGATCGCGGCTTCTTCCTGATCTTCGCGCCCGCCACCGCGCTGGCATTCATCTGGATGGCGCTTTCCGGGGTCTCGTATTCGGGGCTGGTCGTCGGGATGCTGCTGGCGATGCTGTCATCCCGGTTTGTTGCCGCCGCCTATCAGGGGTTGATCGCGCTGGTGGGCCAGGAGCAGCACATGTCCGGGCGGCTGAGCGCGCTGTTGAACATAGTCGGCTCCGTCCCGGTCGTGGCGGGAGCGTTTGCCTCCGGCTATGTCTCCGATCATCTTGGCCCGAAAGAGGCGTTCTTCCTGGCGGCGGTGTTTGCATTGTTGATCGCGGTGTCAGGGCTCTGGAAGCCTGTTTCCGTCTTCGGCCACCTCTACGAGACGCCGCAAGCCAGGGGCACCGATTTCGTTGGGAATGTCCGGCGGCTGGTGAGGCATCGCGCCGTCTATCCAGCGGTGCTCATCTGCTTCCTGTGGAACTTTGCGCCAGGCGCGGCCACGCCGCTGCAGTTCTACCTGACCAACGAACTGCATGCATCGGATTCTGTTTACTCGTACTACAACGGCATTTTTGCTGCTGCGTTCATCCCGACATTTCTGCTGTATGGCGTGCTGTGCAAGCGGGTTTCGCTCAGCAAGCTGCTGTGGTGGGGAACCATCGTCGCCGTGCCGCAGATGATTCCGCTGGCCTTCATCCACTCCGCCAATCTCGCGCTGGTGTTGGCGGCACCGATCGGGCTCATGGGCGGTGTCGCCACCGCCGCGTACTTCGACCTTGCCATGCGGTCCTGTCCGCCGGGTTTGCAAGGCACGTTGATGATGCTGGTGGATGGCGTGCTTGCGCTCTCGGCGCGCGCCGGCGATCTACTGGGCGCGCGCATCTATAACAGCAGTCCAGCGCACGGATTCACCTACTGTGTGATCGCGACAACCGTGGTGTACGCACTGATCCTGGCCTTGATCCCGCTGGCGCCGAAAATGCTGATTGCGACCAAGGACGGCGAACCCAATCCCGAGATCGAGGCCGAGGTGGCGAACAAGACCGGGGAAACTGCGCCTAATCTGACAGGCCAAGATCCTGCAATGTGATCGATTGAAGTTGTCTTGGCCATCACGGATGCCGATGCTCGGCGCTTCAGGAGACACGCATGAACAGCAAGAACACGATCTGTCTGTGGTACGACGGCGGCGCCCTTGCCGCCGCAAACTTCTATGCCGAAACCTTCCCCAACAGCGCTGTCGGTGCCGTCCTCCGCGCGCCGGGCGACTATCCCGATGGCAAGCAGGGCGATGTCTTGACAGTCGAGTTTACCGTTGCCGGCATTCCCTGCCTCGGGCTGAACGGCGGCCCGCATTTCAAGCACAGCGAGGCCTTCTCTTTTCAGATCGCGACGGACGACCAAGCCGAAACCGACCGTTTGTGGAATGCGATCGTCGGCAATGGCGGCCAGGAAAGCGCCTGCGGCTGGTGCAAGGATCGATGGGGAATATCGTGGCAGATCACCCCGCGCGCCCTCACTGCGGCGATATGCGACCCGGATCGCGCGGCGGCCAAGCGCGCATTCGACGCGATGATGACGATGGGAAAGATCGACATCGCGGTGATCGAGGCGGCGCGGCTGGGCTGAGCGCCGTGCTCAAGTGGATGCGTGTGTCGCGCACGTACCCGCTGGTTCAGGCCATCTCTGCACATCACGCCCGCCCGTCTAGCGATGGCACGCGCCCAAGGGTGGCGTGCCCGTAACCATCCCCTGAAGTTGCGTATCCCTCGCTGCATGCCAGGGGATGGCTTTTCTCGCGCATCTCTATTGTGTTGGAATTGAAATCCAATATACTGGAGTCATGAATGTCGACCACCTGATTGCCACCCGGGTGCGTGACCTGCGCAAGGCGCGCGGCTACACGCTGGATGAACTCGCCGACTTGAGCGGAGTGAGCCGCTCGGCGATCTCATTGATCGAACGTGAGGAAACCAGCCCGACCGCCGTCGTGCTCAACAAGCTGGCTGACGCGCTGGGCGTCACATTGGCCGCCTTGTTCTCGGATGCGCCCGGCGCTGCGGCAGAACAGCCGCTTGCGCGGCTGTCTGAGCAACAGATCTGGACGGATCCCGGGTCTGGCTACATTCGCCGCAACGTCTCACCCAGTGGATACGCATCGCCCATCGAGTTGGTGGAGGTGAGCTTTCCAGCGGGCAAAAGCGTCGCCTTCGAAAACGTGACGCGCAACGTCGTGGCGCATCAGCAGGTTTGGGTGCTCGAAGGCGAAATGGAAATCACCGTGGGAGACCGGACATGGCAGCTGCAGGCGGGGGACTGCCTCGCCATGGTGCTTGAGCAGCAAATCGTCTTTCGCAACCCGGGCCGCAAGCCGGCGCGCTATGCGGTGGCGCTGACGACCGTTCCATTCACTTCAAGGAGAACACGGTGAGCGAACACACCATCGCGCAGTGCACCTTTGAGGGCCATGCGGAGGCGATCCTTGCGATCTTCAACGAGGCCATCCTGAATTCCACCGCCCTCTATGACTACAAGCCGCGAGCGCCGCAGAGCATGGTGGCTTGGTTCGAAGCCAAGCGCGCTGGCGGTTTCCCGGTGGTCGGCGTTGAGGGCAACGACGGAGCGCTGCTCGCTTTCGGCAGCTATGGCACGTTCCGGGCCTGGCCGGCGTACAAATACTCGGTGGAGCATTCCGTGTACGTGCACAAGGACCACCGTGGCCGCGGCCTTGGCCGGGTGGTCATGCAAGAACTCATCGCCGCAGCCCGAAAGAATGACGTCCACGCAATGATCGGCGGAATCGATGCAACGAACGCCGGGAGCATTGCCCTGCATGCGCGGCTCGGATTCAGGCACGTCGGCACGTTGCCGCAAGTCGGGTTCAAGTTCGGTCGCTGGCTCGATCTGGCCTTTTATCAGTTGCTGCTGGAGACCCCCGCGCATCCGGTTGACGGCTAGTTTCTGGTGAACATGCGATCGGCTGAAACTGGCCGATCTTGGCTGTGCCGACACCAAAAGAAAACGCCCTGAGAAGTCAGGGCGTTTTGCCGTGTGAGTCACGTTCGCTTCAGGTGACGGTCAACGTGCCATTCATCGTCTCGTGCCCCGTGCCGCAGAAGATGTCGCACAGGAAGTCGAACGTGCCGGTGCGGTCGGGCGTGAGTGCCAGCCGCACGGTTTGCCCTGGCACCACGTCCGCGCGCACGTGAAAGTCCGGAATCGAGAACCCCATCAGGATGTCCTGCCCGGTCAGCTCGAACACCACGGGCACGCCGCGCTTGAGCGTGATCTGGTCGGGCGTGAAGGTGAACTTGCGCGCGTGCACGCGGATCACCTGCGGTCCTTCGCCGTGCGCAACGCACGCCAGCGCGGCGCCGGCCGCGAGCACGGTGAACTGCCGCAGCGCCAGGCGCCGCTTGCGGTCGTGGGCAATGGTCAGGTTCATGATCAGGTGGTCTCCGGGGTCTTGGCGGGGGCATCGGCGCCGCTGTTGACCTGAATGGGCTGTTCGGCCAGCGCCCAGGTGGCGGCGTCCTGCTTGCCGTGCTCGGCGATGCTGCGCCAGCCGAGACCGCGATATGGCTGCGCGGCATCCCATGGGAGCGGGTCGCGCCTCGGTTGCGAGCCCGGTGCCGGCAGCGGGAACATCAGCGAGCGCGCCGAGTGGTGCGCGATATGGCCCGTCATCTGGTGGTGTTCCTGGTGGATGTGCCCATAGAACACCGTCACGTTCTGGTGCGGCATCAGCAGGTCGATCACCTGCTGGCCGTCGCGCGTGGCCCAGTCCCACTGCGGATACAGGTCGAACAGCGGCCGGTGCGTGAACACCACGATGGGCGTGTGCGCCGGAACCGAGCGCAGGTCCGCCGCCAGCCATGCCAGTTGCGCCTCGCCCACTTGCGCGCGCGGGTCCGACACGTTGTCGATGGCGATGAAGTGCACGCCCTTGTGGTCGAAGGCGTAGTGCGTGCGGCCGAACAGCGCGCTGTAGGCCTCGCCGTTGTCGAGCGATGCATCGTGTTCTCCAGGCATGTAGTGCACCACCGGCACCTTCAGTTGCGCGGCGATGTCGCGGAACTCCGTCAGGCGCTTGCGGCGCTCGTCCACGTTTTCGGTGATGTGGGTCAGGTCGCCGGTAAACACCACAAAGTCCGGCGCGGGTGACAGCGCGTTCACCGCCGCGATGGCCTTGGGCAGCGTGCCGCGAGCGTCCGGGTTGGGCGCGCCCTTGAAGCCCCAGTGGCAGTCCGAGAGCTGGACGAAGTAGAAGTCATCCTGTGCGCGGCCGGTGGTGGCCGCCATGGCCTGCCAGCCGCGCAGGCCGGAGGCGTACACCAGCCCGCCCACTGCGGCCAGCTGCATGAACTGGCGTCGTCCGGGTTGCTTGATCATGGGAATCCCCTGCAGTCAGGTTCGTGATCCGGCCCCGGGCGGGCACAAGGGGTGTGCCGAGCGTGCGGGGTGGTCCTGCCTGTCATACCGGGCGAGCGGCCGGGTTATTCCACGAAATCCGCCCGTTCGCGAATTTTTTACACGGCGGGAATAAACTGGATTGCGCCGCGGTATACGAAGCAACCCCAACTTCCGGCCACCATGCCCGACCCGTCTGATCCGACCATCGACGTGCCCGCCGACGCGCAGCGTTTTGCCCAGGCCGTGCTGCCGCATGTGGATGCCGCCTACAACCTGGCGCGCTGGCTCTCGGGCGACGCGCAGGACGCCGACGACATCGTCCAGGACGCCTGCCTGCGCGCGTTCCGGCTGTTTGGCGGCTTTCGTGGCGGCGATGGCCGGCCCTGGCTGCTGGCGATCGTGCGCAACACGTGGTTCTCGGAATGCGCGCGCCGCAAGCAGGCGCGCACGCAGCCGTGGCAGGACGACGGCACCGACCCGCAGGCCGAACTGCCCCCGGACGACGAGGCCATCGCCTACGGCGCCGACCCCGCCGCGCTGCTCGCCCGCGCCGATGACGTGCGCCGCATGCAGGCTGCCCTGGCGCGGCTGCCGCTGGCGTACCGCGAGGTGGTCGTGCTGCGCGAGCTGGAAGACCTGCCGTATCGGGACATTGCCGCCATCGTCGACGTGCCGGTCGGCACCGTGATGTCGCGGCTGGCGCGGGGGCGGCAGCAGCTCGCGCGCCTGCTGATGGAAGACGAGGCGGCGCCCGCGCGGACCAAGGTCACGCCAATCCGCGCCTCGGGCAATGCAGGCAATGCGGGCAACACCGCGCACAAGGAGCACCACGATGAACTGTGACGACATCCGCGCCCTGCTGGCCGCGCGCGCCGATGGCGAACTGGGCGCGGCCGACAGCCTGCGCGTCGAATCGCACCTGGCGACGTGCGCTGCCTGTGCGCAAGCGGCGGCGCGCCACGATGCCGCGGTGCGCGCCTTGCGGCAGGGGCTGCGTGCCCCTGCGCTCTACGCGGCGGCGCCGGCCGGGCTGGCCCAGCGCGTGCTGCAGGCCGTGCAGGCGGAGGCCGCCGGCCCCGCGCCGGCCGCACCGCGCCGGTCCGCGCCTGCGCCGACCCTCTGGCGCCGCGTGCTGAGCTGGTTGACCACGCCCGGCGTGCCAGGCGGGGTTTTCGGCCTGGGGCTGGGCGCGGGCTCGCTGGCGGTGCTGGCGCTGGGCATTGGCGTGCTGCTCGGCCGGCCGGATGCGGAGGCCCTCACCGCACGCGACATCACGGCCAGCCACGTGCGTGCGCTACTGGGCGTGCGCGAGACCGACGTGCTGTCGTCGGATCGCCACACCGTCAAGCCCTGGTTCAACGGCCGCATCGACTATGCGCCGCCGGTCAACGACCTCGCCGCGCGCGGCTTCCCGCTCATTGGCGGGCGGCTGGATTACATCGACGGCCGCCCGGTGGCGGTGCTGGTGTATCGCTCGTCGCAGCATCCGGTCGATCTCTATGTACGTCCGGAGCCGGGCGCCGATGCTGGCGAAACCCTGCGCACCGAACGCGGCTACCAGCTGCTGCACTGGCGCACCGCCGGCATGGGCTACTGGGCCATCACCGACGCCTCCACCGACGTGGTGCGCGCCTTCGCGACCGCCGCACGTGGCGGATGATCGACTTCAAACGTTTGCGCTTGCCCTGGATCCGCGCGCGGCGTACTCGCGCTCGCTAAGGTGGTTGCCACCGGCAAATGCCCGCCGTTCCCAGAGGCTCACGTGGTACTCGCGCGGATGCCCGTGCCGCATTGGCCAATTGCGTGTGCCGATTGTGAAGACCGTGAAGGAAATGCAAGCGGCCTTCGTCGTCGACATCCGTGTCGTCAGCCTGCCGCAGGCCCGCGATCCATAACGCTCACCGATCACCGCTCAAGCTGAGCGCGCCCCTTGCCGTTTACGTCAATAGTGTTTCATTGATGACACGGCAAGGACATACCCGAATTTCCGCGAAACTCCACGGGTTTCGTCACCGCGCACGGGTGCCTTCCATTACTATGCAACGCAGTCTGAAACGGCGCTTAATGCGCCGTCCCTACGCGTTTCCTTTTCCGCATCCCCGACATCCAACATGGTTTCCGCCACGCCCCGCATCAGCAACGCAACCCTGGCAGGCATGCTTCGCGGCGGCCGCTTCACCCTCGGCAACCGGATCGTCGTCAGCTTTGGCGTGCTGCTCGTGCTGATGCTGGTGATGGCCGCCATCTCCTACACGCGCCTGCAGAACATCGACCAGGAAGCGTTCAGCCTGCAGCGCGATTCCGTGCCGGGCCTGTTCCTCGCCACCTCGATGCGCGCGGCCACGCGCAACAGCTATGCGGAGCTGGAGCGTGCGCTGTTTGTCGACAGCGACGCGGAGTCCATCAAGGAGGACCTCGAGCACACCGCAGAAAACCTGCGCCAGCTCAGCAAGCGTTCGACCGACTACGAAGCCTCGATTTTCCGCGACGACGACCGCGAACGTTATCGTGCCTTCCGCGCAGCTGCCGACAAGTACGTCGCGCTCATCAATGAGTCGATGGAACTGGCCCACACGTCCAAGCCGGCCGCGCAGGCGGTGGCGGTGCGGGCCGTATCGCTGTGGAAGGCATCGACCGCGCTCGCCGATGGGCTGGTCGCCGACAACCATGCGCGCGCCGATGAATCCGCTCAGCAGATCCAGAACGCGGTACGCACCACCGAGATCACCCTGGCCACGGCGCTGGGCTTCGTGCTGCTGGCCGCGCTGGTGCTGGGCTATGCGCTGTTTCGCGCGGTCACGGTGCCGATGGCGCGGCTGGTGGAGGTGCACGACAGCATGCGCACCGGCGACCTGACGCAGCGCCTGGACCTGCACCGCACCGATGAGTTCGGCACGCTGGAAGAAGGCTTCAACCGCATGAGCGAGGAGCTGACCGCCCTGGTGTCGCAGGCGCAGAAATCGTCGCTGCAGGTGACGACCTCGGTGGCCGAGATTGCCGCCACCTCCAAGGAGCAGCAGGCCACCGCCGCCGAGACCGCCGCCACCACCACCGAGATCGGCGCGACCTCGCGCGAGATCTTCGCCACCTCGCGCGACCTGCTGCGCACCATGAACGAGGTGTCGGGCGTGGCCGAGCAGTCCGCCACGCTGGCCGGCGCCAGCCAGAGCGGCCTCACGCGCATGGAAGACACCATGCGTGGCGTGATGGAAGCCGCCGGCTCGGTCAACGCCAAGCTGGCCATCCTCAACGAGAAGGCCACCAACATCAACCAGGTGGTCTCCACCATCACCAAGGTGGCCGACCAGACCAACCTGCTGTCGCTCAACGCCGCCATCGAGGCCGAGAAGGCCGGCGAATACGGGCGCGGGTTTGCGGTGGTCGCTACCGAGATCCGCCGCCTGGCCGACCAGACCGCCGTGGCCACCTACGACATCGAGCAGACCGTCAAGGAGATCCAGTCCGCCGTGTCGGCCGGCGTGATGGGCATGGACAAGTTCTCGGAAGAAGTGCGGCGCGGCATGCGCGACGTGCAGCAGGTCGGCGGGCAGCTCTCGCAGATCATCGCCGAGGTGCAGGCGCTGGCGCCGCGCTTCCAGATGGTCAACGAGGGCATGCAGACGCAGGCGACCGGCGCCGAGCAGATCACGCAGGCGCTGTCGCAGCTGTCGGAGGCCGCGCAGCAGACGGCGGAATCGCTGCGCCAGTCGTCGCAGGCGATTGACGACCTCACGCTGGTGGCCAACCAGCTGCGCACCGGTGTGTCGCGCTTCAAGCTCGAAGCCTGAGCGGCGCAGCCAGCAGTAGCGAGGCGGCCATGCTGTATCTCCTGTTTGAACTCGACGACGAGCGCTACGCGCTGGGCGTGGCGCAGATTGCCGAAGTGCTCGCGCTCAGCAGCCCGAAGTCGATTCCCGGCGCACCCGCCTGGGTGGCCGGCGTGATCGAGCGCAACGGCGTGCCGGTGCCGGTGATCGACGTCTCGCAACTCGCGCTCGGGCGGCCCGCGCGGCCGTTGCGTTCCACGCGGCTGGTGCTGGTGCGCTATGAGGCCGATGGCGTCGATGATGCCGCTGGTCACGACGAGGCGCCGCTGCTCGGCCTGATCCTGGAGCGCGCCACCCACACCCGCCGCATTGAGGCCGCACAGTTTGCCGACAGCGGCGTGGCGACGCCGCATGCGCGCTGGCTGGGGCCGGTGGCGAGCGACGCCACCGGGCTGGTCCAGCGCATCGAGGTGCAGCAGATGCTGGATGACGACGTGCGGGCGCTGCTGTTTCCGGCCCTTCCGGCTGGAAGGGCGGCCTGAAGCGGATGGACGTCATGAGCATCGTCGACCCCCGCTTCGAAGCCTGGCTCTCGCACGAGACCGGCATCGACGCGCCGTCGCTGGGCGTCAATGCGCTGGAGCGCGTGGTGCTGGAGCGTGCGCGTCGGCTGCAGGCCAACGACGCCACGCCAGTCGACGCCGCCACCATCGACGCGTACTGGTTGCGCCTGAACACCTCCGAGGCAGAACGCCAGGCGCTGATCGAAGCGCTGGTGGTGCCCGAGACCTGGTTCTTCCGCGACCGCGAGGCCTTTGCCACCCTGGCCCAGCAGGCGCATGCGCGCCTGGTGCGCGAGCCGATGCGCGTGCTGCGCATCCTCAGCGTGCCGTGTTCGACCGGCGAGGAACCCTATTCCGCCGCGATGGCCTTGCTGGACGCCGGCATCGACCCGGCGCGCTTTGCCATCGACGCCATCGACATCAGCGGCCGTGCCATCGAGCAGGCGCAGCGCGCGGTCTACGGGCGCAATGCGTTCCGCGGCCATCCGCTCACTTTCCGCGAGCACCACTTCAGCGAGGCCAAGGACAGTTGGCGCCTGGGCGAACACGTGCAACAGCGCGTGCGCTTCGTCCAGGGCAACCTCTTCGATGCGGTCACCGGCGGTGAAGCCCGCTACGACTTCATCTTCTGCCGCAACGTCCTGATCTATTTCCACCGCGAGGCGCAGGACCGCGCCATCCACCGGCTCGACGCGCAACTGGCCGACGGCGGCATGATCTTCGTCGGGCCGGCCGAGACCGGGCTGATGATGCGGCATGCGATGACGTCGGCGCGCATTCCGCTGGCGTTCGCCTTCCATCGCGCATCGGCCGGCGATGCGCCGGTGCGTGCCGCGATGCCGTTCAGTCTGCCGCTGGCCGACCTACCGGCGGCAACCTCCAGCTTGCCCACGTTCGCGGCGCTGACTGTACGGCGCCCAGTGGGTGCGCAGCAGCCGAGCGGGGTGCCGGTCGCGCCGCGCGTGACCATGCCGCTGCCTGTCCCGGCCTTGCCGCAGGTGTTGCCGGACCTGGCCGACGCGCGGCGCCTGGCCGATGCGGGCCAGTTTGACGAGGCCGAGCGCATCGCCAACGAGATCGCCAGCCTGCAGGCGCCGGAGGCCGACACCTTCTACCTGCTCGGCCTGATTGCCGATGCGCGCGGGCGGCATGCGGATGCGGGCGACTGCTACCGCAAGACGCTGTATCTCGACCCGACGCACTACGAGGCGCTCACGCACCTGGCTGCGCTGCTCGACGTGGGCGGCGACGCGGTGGGTGCGCGGCAGCTGATGCTGCGGGCACAACGCGCCATGGCACGCCAGAACAGGGCGCACACCGATGCGCCGGATCACACAAGAGGAGCCCATGGGTCGCGCCGTTCATGACCACGCGGGCGTGACAACGCTCGTTAACGATTGCTGGAACCGCATCGGCACGCGCGGCGACGGCTCGTGCCCGCGCCTGCCCGAGCACTTTCGCTGCCTGAACTGCCCGGTGTTTGAGCAAGGCGCGGCCGCACTGCTCGACCGCGCGCTGTCCGACGACGACCTGGCTGTTGCCGCGCAGGCCAGCCGCACCTCCAGCCGCCGCCGCGAAGAGGACGCCGAAGCGGACGCCAATGCGGCGGCCGCGCACGCGGTGCTGGTGTTCCGCATTGCCGGCGAATGGCTGGCCTTGCCCGCCGCGGCACTGCGACAGGTCGACAAGCCGCGCGCCATCCATCCGCTGCCGCACCGGCGCAAGGGCGCGGTGCTGGGGCTGGTCAACATTCGCGGCGCACTCACCGTCACGGTATCGCTGGGCAAGCTGCTGCAGCTCGATCACGCCGGCACCGGCAAGCATGCCGCCCGCAACGGCTACGCACGCCTGCTGGTGGCAACGCACCACGACGAGCCGGTGGCCTTTCCGGTGGACGAGGTGGAGGGCGTGCTGCGCTTTCCGGCGGCGGCGCTGCTGCCGGTGCCGTCCACGCTCACGCACGCCACCGTGCTGCACGCACGCGGCGTGCTGCCGTGGCGCGAGACCACCATCGGCCTGCTCGACGTTGACCGCCTGTTCGACTCGATTGCCCGGAGCCTGCGATGAGCACCGATGACGATCTGGGCCGCCAGTCGCTGCTCGCGCTGTTCCACGAAGAGGCGCAGACGCAGACGCGCGTGCTGTCCTCCGGGCTGCTGACGCTGGAGCACGCCCCAACCGACACCCGCGCGCTGGAGGCGTGCATGCGTGCCGCGCATTCGCTCAAGGGCGCGGCGCGCATCATCGGCCTGCAGGACGGCGTGGACGTGGCGCACCGGATGGAGGAGTGGTTCGTAGCCGCGCAACGCGGCGAGCTGCCGCTGTCTGCCCACCATATCGACGTGCTGCTGCGCGGGACCGATCTGCTGCTGCGCGTGGGGGAGCCAGGCAAGGGTGGGCAGGTCACGCGCGCGGAGATCGACGCGTTCATCGCCAGCGCGTCCGCTTCGGAGGCGTCGCCGCCATTGCCCGGGCCCGCTACGGCCGGCCGTGCGGAACAAGACGCGGAGGATGCGACGCTGCGCGCCGCGCTGGCATTGCTGGGTGCGGAAAGCGCGGCGCTCGCGGCACCGCCGCAAGCCGCTGAGCCGGCCAGCGAATCGCCCGCGCCGCTGCCTGTTGCCGACGATCCGCCCGCGGCCCGCATGGCCGGCACGCGCGACGCGCAACGCATGCTGCGCGTGCGCGCCGACAACCTCGACCGCCTGCTGAGCCTCTCAGGCGAATCGCTGGTCGAATCGCGCTGGCTCAAGCCGTTTGCCGAATCGATGCTGCGCGTCAAGCGTTCCCACCGCGAGGCAGCACACGCGCTCGACGTGTTCTACGAGAACCAGGTGGAACGCCTCGACCCCGATACGCACGCCGCGCTCAACGAAGTGCGGCAGATGCTCGGCAACCTGCAGCAGGCGCTGGGCGAGCATATCGACGATCTGGACCGCTTCGACCGCCGCAGCACCAACCTCGCGCAGCAGCTTTATGACGAGGCGCTGCAATGCCGGATGCGGCCGTTTGGCGATGCCACGCACGCCTACCCGCGCCTGGTGCGCGACCTCGCGCGCTCGCTGGGCAAGCGCGTGCGGTTCTCGATCGTCGGCGAGGCCACGCAGGTCGACCGCGACATCCTCGACATGCTGGACGCGCCGCTGGGCCACCTGCTGCGCAATGCGCTGGACCACGGCGTCGAGACGCCCGAGCAGCGCGCCGCGCTCGGCAAGCCGGCCGAGGCGACGGTCACGCTGGAGGCGCGCCATTCCGCCGGCAAGCTGCTGATTGCCATCGCCGACGACGGCGCCGGCATCGACCTGGAGGCGGTGCGTGCGGCCGTGGTGCGGCGCGGCTTGTCCGATGCCGATACGGCCAGCCGACTGTCCGACCATGAACTGCTCGAATTCCTGCTGCTGCCGGGTTTCTCGATGCGCGAGCAGGTGACGGACGTGTCCGGTCGCGGGGTCGGGCTCGACGCGGTGCACGAGATGGTCAAGGCCGTGCGCGGGACGGTGCGCATCCACAACGAGCCGGGCCGGGGTGCGCGCTTCGTGCTGCAGTTGCCGCTCACGCTGTCGGTCATCCGCAGCCTGCTGGTGGATGTGGGTGGCGAGGCGTATGCGTTTCCGCTGGCCTACGTGCGGCGCACGCTGGAGCTGTCGCGCAGCCAGATCGACATGCTCGAAGGCCAGCAGCATTTCGCATTCGAAGGCCGGCCGGTTGGGCTGGTCATGGCGCACCAGTTGCTCGGCACGCCCACGCCCGACAAGGCCCGCGACAGCGTGGCCGTGGTCGTCATCGGCGAGGGCGAGCAGACGTACGGCATTGCGGTCGACCGCTTCCTGGGCGAGCGCATGCTGGTGGTGCAGCCGCTCGACGCGCGCCTGGGCAAGGTGCGAGACATCGCCGCCGCCGCGCTGATGGAGAACGGTGACGCCGTCCTGATCGTCGACGTGGACGACCTGCTGCGCTCGGTCGACAAGCTGGTGCGCGGCGGTCAGTTGGACAAGGTGCAGCGCGGCCAGGGCGTGGCGGTGACGCAGCAGAAGCATGTGCTGGTGGTGGACGATTCACTGACCGTGCGCGAGCTGGAGCGCAAGCTGCTGGAGAAACGCGGCTATGCAGTGACGGTGGCGGTGGACGGCATGGATGGCTGGAATGCCCTGCGCGGCACGCAGGTCGACCTGGTCGTCACTGACATCGACATGCCGCGCATGGACGGCATCGAACTCGTCACCCTCATCAAGCGCGACGCCGTGCTCAAGACCCTGCCCGTGATGATCGTCTCGTACAAGGATCGAGAAGAAGACCGCCGGCGCGGGCTGGATGCCGGTGCGGACTATTACCTGGCCAAGGGCAGCTTCCATGACGAAGCGCTGCTCGATGCCGTGCGGGATTTGATCGGCGAGGCGCGCGCATGAACATCGGTATCGTCAACGACCTTCCACTGGCCGTCGAGGCACTGCGCCGCGCGATTGCCCGCCGCCCCGAGCACCGCGTGCTGTGGGTGGCGACCGACGGTGCGCAGGCGATCGACTTCTGCGCTGCGCAGCCGCCCGACGTGGTGCTGATGGACCTCATCATGCCGCGCTTCGATGGCGTCGAGGCCACGCGGCGCATCATGGCGTCGGGCAACCCGTGCGCGATCCTGGTGGTGACCAGCAGCGTGGGTGCCAACGCGTGGCGCGTGTATGAGGCGATGGGGGCTGGCGCGCTGGATGCGGTCGACACGCCCACGCTGGGCGACGGCGATGGCGGCGCGCTGCCGCTGTTGACCAAGATCGACCAGATCGGCCGCCTGCTGGAGAAGCCGGCGGTGCCCAAGCCGGCCGTCGGCACGCCGCAACGCAACGGCGCGGCCCCGCTGGTGGCCATTGGCGCATCGGCCGGCGGTCCGACGGCGCTGGCCAACCTGCTGGGCAAGCTGCCGGCGGACTTTGGCGCGGGCATCGCGGTGGTGCAGCACGTGGACCAGGCCTTCGCGGCAGGCATGGCGGAGTGGCTGGACGGGCAGTCCGCGCTCAAGGTGCGCGTGGCCATCGAAGGCGACCGGCCGCAGCCCGGCGTGGTGCTGCTGGCCGCCACCAACGACCATATGCACGTGCGGGAAGACGGCAGCTTCGGCTACACGCCCGAGCCCGCGTCGACGCCGTACCGTCCATCGGTCGACGTGTTCTTCCACAGCGTGGTCGAGCACTGGCAGGGCAGCGCGATTGGCGTGCTGCTGACGGGCATGGGGCGCGATGGTGCGATCGGCCTGAAGGCGATGCGCGCCAAGGGCTATCACACCATCGCCCAGGATGAGGCGACCAGCGCGGTGTACGGCATGCCAAAGGCTGCCGCCGCGCTGGGGGCGGCACGATCGATCCTGCCGCTGGACCGGATTGCCGGCGAACTGGCCGCGCTGGTCCGGAAATGAACAACTGAACACACTTAAAGACAGGCCAGACACGTATCTGGCCGGAGAACAACATGGAAGACCAAGCTCGCGGGGCGCCGGAAACGGACTCCAATGATTCGATGGCCGCTGCGGCCGATGCGGCGCTGGAAGTGGCGCGCATCGCGCTGGGCATGCCGGCTGCCGCCGATGTGCCGGCGATGGTTCTGCTGGTGGACGACCAGGCCATCGTCGCGGAGGCCGTGCGGCAGGCCCTGGCCGCGGCGGACGGCATTGATTTCCACTACTGCGCGCGCTCGGACGACGCCATGCTCATCGCCGAGCAGACCCGCCCGACGGTGATCCTGCAGGATCTCGTCATGCCCGGTACCGACGGCCTGACGCTGGTGCGCGAGTACCGCGCCAACCCGGCGCTGCGCGACGTGCCGATCATCGTGCTGTCGACCAAGGAAGAGCCGGTGATCAAGAGCGCGGCGTTTGCGGCTGGCGCCAACGACTACCTGGTCAAGCTGCCGGACCGCATCGAGCTGCTCGCGCGCATCCGCTACCACTCGCGTTCGTACGTCAACCTGCTGCAGCGGGACGAAGCGTATCGCGCGCTGCGGCAGTCGCAGCAGCAACTGCTCGAGGCCAACCTGGAGCTGCGACGCCTGTCGCACTCCGACGGCCTGACCGGTCTGTCGAACCGCCGCTACCTCGATGAATACCTGAGTGCTGAATGGCGCCGGGCGGCGCGCGAGCAGTCGACGCTGTCGCTGCTGATGATCGACGTCGACAACTTCAAGCTCTACAACGACACCTATGGCCACGTGGCTGGCGACGAAGTGCTCAAGCGCATCGCGCGCACGGTCGAAGGGTGTCTCGCGCGCCCAGGCGATCTGGCGGCGCGCTTTGGTGGCGAGGAGTTTGCGGTGGTGCTGCCTGGCACGCCCCTGACTGGCGTCGAGTTGCTGGCCGAGAAGATCCGCAGCGCCATCGAAGCGTTGCAGGTGCCGCACGAGAACGCGGCTGTCGGCGATGTGGCGACCGTCAGCATTGGCGGCGCGGTCATCACGCCGATGCCCGGCATGGACATGACCGCGCTGATCGAAGCGGCCGACCTCGGGCTCTACCAGGCCAAGCGCGAAGGCAAGAACCGCGCGGTGATCGCGCCGGATCTGACCGACTAGCGCGAGCGCTGCTTCAGCGCATGTTGTCGAGAATGCCGCGTGCGCGCATCTTCGACCTGCGCGCGGCATCTTCCGGCCGCGCCGCCATGCACTTGCGCACGACGGCACAGTACGATGGGGCGACGCAGTGGGTGCCAGCGTAGTAACCGCGGGCGACCAGCAAGCGATGCATGGCCGGCAGCCGGTACGAGGGCACGCTTGCGGCCAGATGATGCTCGACGTGGAAGTTCACACGGTTCGGCCCGATCAGCAGGCGGCCGAGCGGCCCGGCCAGCGTCGTGCCCGTGTTCTCGCGCGGGTCACGCGAGACATGGTTCGGTACGGTGCCATGTTCGCTCATCACGCGCAGCCGCACGAATAGCGGGAAGAAGAACACCATGCCGATCCACCAGCACGCATAGACCTGCGGCACGCCCAGCGCCCACAGCGTGCCGAACAGCAATCCATGCGCAACCAGGAAGGGCGCGGTGGCGCGGCGGTCGAAGGTCTGCACCTGATAGATGAGGTTCTTCACGCCGTTGATGCCCGACACATCGCGCAGGAACTTGCGCGCCAGGCTCGCGCGCGTGGCCGGGTAGCCTTGCACGAAGGCGAGATCGGGGTCGTGCTCGGTGCCGGCGGTGCGGTGGTGCTCCAGGTGCCCCTTGCGGTACGCCTGATACGGCACGTTGGGCAGCCCGCCAAACAGCCAGGTGCCGGCCCACTCATTCATCCGTCGTGCGCTGAAGAAGGCCAGGTGTGCCGCATCGTGCGTGAGGATGCCCAACCCCAGCGCGCGCCCGGCCAGCACGATCGACGCTACCACCCACGCCACCGGGTGATGCCACACCGCCGGCAACGCAAACGCGGCGGCGATTAGCGCGAAGTTCACGCCCGTCACCCACCAAGCGCGCAGGTCGGAGGGCGTCGTCAGTGCTTTCAGTTCAGCCTTGTCGAGCACGTTGAGGATGGACATCGCGGGGGCCTCCGTCAGCGCGCGTAGAACGCCTTGCCTTGTGCAGCCATGTCACGCAGCAGCGCGGGCGGCGTGAAGCGCCGGCCATGCGCGTCGGCCAACTGCATGCAGGCCTGCACGAACGCTTGCACGCCCACGCGGTGGATATGCGAGACGGGCCCGCCACGGAACGCCGGAAAGCCCCAGCCGAGCAGCGCGCCCACGTCCGCATCGCGCGCATCGTTGAGCACGCCTTCATCCAGGCAGCGCGCGGTCTCCACCGCCTGCACGGCGATCATGCGATCTATGAGTGTCTGCACGTCGGGTTGCACTGCCGCTTTCGGATACTCGGACGCCAGCCCCGGCCACAGCGTCTTCTTGCCGCCTTCGGGATAGTCGTAGAAGCCCTGACCCGCCTTGCGCCCGATGCGGCCCAGCGCCACCATGCGCTCGGCCACTGCTTCACCCGGGCGCTCGATATAGGCGATGCCGAGGTCAGCGCGGGCCTGCTGGTTGACCTTGTGGATCAGCTCACTGGACACCTCGTCGATCAGCGCGAGCGGCCCGACCGGCATGCCGGCCTGCAGCCCGGCGTTTTCGATCAGCGCGGGGGTCACGCCCTCGCTCAGCATGGCCAGCCCTTCGAGCACGTAGGTTGAGAACACGCGGCTCGTGTAGAACCCCCGGCTGTCGTTGACGACGATAGGCGTCATGCCGATGGCACGCACGTAATCTAGCGCCTGTGCCAGCGTGGTTTGCGTCGTCTGCCGCGCGACGATCACCTCCACCAGCGGCATCTTGTCGACTGGCGAGAAGAAATGCAGGCCGATGAAGTTGCCCGGGCGGCTGCTCGCCTCGGCCAGCCCGGTGATCGGCAGCGTGGACGTGTTGGACGCGAAGACGGCATCGGGCGACAGCACGGCCTCGGCCTGGCGCGTGACGTCGGCCTTGATGTCGCGGTGTTCGAACACGGCTTCGACGACGAGCCCTGCGCCATCCAGATCGGCGTACGACGTGGTGGGCTGGATGCGTGCGAGCAGCGCCTCGCCTTGTTCGGGACGCAGTGCGCCGCGCTGGACCTGTTTCTCGACCAGCTTGCGCGAATAGTCCTTGCCGCGCTCGGCGGCGTCTTGCGTGGTGTCGAGCAGCACGACCGGCAGGCCGGCCTTGGCCGTCACGTAGGCAATGCCCGCACCCATCATGCCGGCGCCGAGCACGCCGATTTTCGCGTAGCGCCGCACCGGCACATCGGCCGGGCGTGCGGCCAGCTTGTTGGCCGCGTTCATGCTGAAGAACAGCGTGCGGATCATCGCGCGTGCTTCCGGCGACAGCACGGCCTGCACGAAGTAGCGGGCCTCGGTCTTCAGGCCCGTATCGAGATCGGTGATGAGGCCTTCGTACACGCACGACAGGATGCTGGCGGCGGCCGGGTAGTTGCCGTGCGTCTTTTGTCGCAGCATGGCGTTGGCAGCCGTGAATAGCTGTTGCACGGCGGGGCTGGAGATGCCGCCACCGGGGATCTTGTAGCCTTTCACGTCCCACGGTTGCTGGGCGCGGGTCTGGCCTTCACCCAGCAGCCAAGCGCGCGCGGCGTTGACTTCCTCGCCAGCGTTGACCACCGCATCGAGGATGCCCAGCTTGAGTGCGTCAGCCGCCTTGATACGCTTGCCTTCGACCAGCATCGGCAGCGCTTTCTGCACGCCGATCAAACGCGGCAGCCGCTGCGTGCCGCCGCCGCCCGGCAGCAGGCCGAGCGTGACTTCCGGCAGGCCGAAGCGCGCGCGGGCGTTGTCGGCCGCCACGCGGTAATGGCACGCCAGCGCAATCTCCAACCCGCCGCCCAGCGTCGAGCCGGGCAGCGCGGCCGCCACCGGCTTGCCGCAGGTCTCCAGCTTGCGCAGCGCGCGGTGCAACTGGCAGGTGCGCTCGAACAGCGTGGCCGCATCGTCGCTGGCCTGCAGCCATTCGAGATCACCGCCCGCGATGAAGTCCGGCTTGGCGGAGGTGATGAGGATGCCCTCGACGCTGGCATCCGCGCACACCTGGTCGATGGCGCTGAAGAAGGCGGCGCAGGTCTCGCCGTTGAGCACGTTCTGCGCGCGGCCCGGCTGGTCCCACGTGAGCGTGGCGATGCCGTCGGCGTCGATGGTGATGTCGATCATGTCGGCGCTCCCCTTAAATGCGTTCGATGATGGTGGCGGTACCCATGCCCGCGCCCACGCACAGCGTGGCCAGGCCCGTGCTCGCGCCGCGCCGCTCCAGCTCGTCGAGCAGCGTGCCGAGGATCATGGCGCCGGTCGCGCCCAGCGGATGCCCCATGGCGATGGCGCCGCCGTTGACGTTGATCCGGTCGTGCGGCACGGCCATCACCTCCATGAAGCGCAGTACCACCGAGGCGAAGGCTTCGTTCAGTTCATACAGGTCGATGTCGGCGGCGCGCATGCCGGCGCGCTTGAGCGCTTTCTCCGCAGCGTAGGACGGGCCGGTCAGCATGATCGACGGCTCGGAGCCGATGCTGGCGAAGCTGCGGATGCGCGCGCGCGGCTTGAGGCCCGCGCGCTCGCCAGCCTCGCGGCTGCCGATCAGCACGGCTGCGGCGCCATCGACGATGCCCGAGCTGTTGCCGGCGTGGTGCACGTGTTCGATGCGTTCCAGCTCCGGATAGCGCTGGCGGATCACGGCGTCAAAGCCGTACTGCTCGCCGAGTTCGGCGAAGGACGGCTTGAGCTGCGCGAGCGTGTCGACCGTGGTCTGCGGGCGGATCATCTCGTCACGGTCGAGGATGGTCAGGCCGTTCTGGTCGCGCACCGGCACGATGGAGCCGGTGAACCAGCCCGCCGTGCTGGCGGCATGCGCGCGGCGGTGGCTCTCGGCGGCATAGGCGTCCACATCGTGGCGGCTGTAGCCTGACTGCGTGGCGATGGTGTCGGCCGACACGCCCTGCGGCACGAAGTATTGCGGAATGGCGATGGCCGGATCGACCGGCCACGCACCGCCGCTGGCGCCCATCGGCACGCGCGACATGCTCTCCACGCCGCCGCCGATGGCGAAGTCCGACTGGCCCGCCATCACCTGCGCGGCGGCCATGTTGCAGGCTTCCAGGCCCGAAGCGCAGAAGCGGTTGATCTGCACGCCGGCAGTGCTCTCCGCATAGCCGGCGGCCAGCACGGCGACGCGGCCGACGCAGGCACCTTGCTCGCCCACGGGCTCCACGCAGCCGAGCACGACGTCATCGACCAGCGACGTATCGAGCCGGTTGCGATCACGGATGGCGCGCAGCGCGGTCTCGGCCAGGCGCAGCGGCGTCACGCCGTGCAGGCTGCCATCCTTCTTGCCTTTGCCGCGCGGCGTGCGCACAGCGTCGTAGATATAGGCTTCCATGCGATTCCTCGGTGTCGTGTCCGTCAAAGGGTGCGGGCGATCAGCTCTTTCATGATCTCGTTGGTGCCGCCGTAGATCTGCTGCACGCGGGAATCCGCCCATGCGCGAGCGATCGGGTATTCCCACATGTAGCCGTAGCCGCCGTGCAGCTGCACGCAGCGGTCCATCACCTTGAACTGCAGGTCGGTGGTCCAGTACTTGGCCATCGAGGCGGTGGCGGCATCGAGCTTGCCGGCCAGCTTCAGCTCGATGCAGCGGTCCACGAACACGCGGCCGATCTGCACCTCGGTCTTCAGCTCGGCCAGCGTGTGGCGCGCGGTCTGGAAATCGATGACGGGTTTGCCGAAGGCCTGGCGCTCGCGCACGTAGCGCAGCGTCCAATCGAGCGCGCCCTCGGCCGAGGCGATGGCGCCGATGGCGATCTGCAGGCGCTCCCACGGCAGCTCCTGCATCAGGTACGAGAAGCCGCGGTGCTCCTCGCCGAGCAGGTTGGCGGCGGGCACGCGCACGTTGTCGAAGAACAGCTCGGCGGTGTCCTGCGCCTTCATGCCGACCTTCTTCAGGCGCTTGCCCTTGCTGAAGCCGTCCATGGTGGTGTCAACCACGAGCAGGCTGGTGCCCTTGGCGCCGCCCTCGGGCGTGGTGCGCGCCACCACGATCACCACGTCGGCGTGCCAGCCGTTGGTGATGAAGATCTTGGAGCCGTTGAGCACGTAGTGGTCGCCATCGCGCGTGGCGGTGGTGCGCACGCCTTGCAGGTCGGAGCCGGCGCCGGGCTCGGTCATGGCAATCGCGCCGATCATCTCTGCGCTGGCGAGCTTGGGCAGGTAGTGCTGCTTCAATGCCTCGCTGCCGTAGTGCAGCAGATAGGGCGCGACGATTTCCGAATGCAGGCCGAAGCCGAGGCCCGTGGCGCCGGCGCGGTAGATCTCTTCGATCAGTACGGCGCTATAGCGGATGTCGGCGCCGGCGCCGCCGTAGGCTTCGGGCATGCTGGCGCAGTGGTAGCCGGCGGCGGCGGCGGTTTCCCAGACGGTGCGGTCGACGTAGCCCTGGTCTTCCCAGCGCTCGTGGTGGGGCAGGACTTCGGCGTCGATGAAACGGCGGACGGATTCGCGAAAGGTGTCGTGTTCGGCGTCGAACAGCGTGCGGGCAATCATGACGGCTCCGGTTGGAGGGGGCGGATGGTTGCCGTATTTCAGCAAGACGGCGACAATTTCGGTTGATCTGAATCGCCACGTTCTTGATATGAAAGGCCAGTCGAAACTTGCTTCCAAACGCCCCAATCGACCTGAGCGCGCCCGCATCGCCATCCTGCTGCCGCCGCGCCTGTTCGCTGGCTACGTCTTCCTCACGCAGGAGATGCTGCTGGTGGCTGGTACCTTGCAGGCGCGCAGTCTGGATGTGGTGGGCAGCCGCTTGTTCGATATCGATCTGCTGTCAGCAGACGGCCAACCGGTGATCAGCTTTGCCGATATGCCCGTGCCGGCGAGCCGTGCGCTGGAGGTGGCCGGCGCGCACGACGTGGTGATCGTGCCCGGCCAGTTCGCGCCGCAGCCGACGCTGGAAGCGGAGGAGCCGATGTTTGCCGAATGGCTGCGTGCGCGCTACGACGCCGGTGCGCTGGTGGTCGGCCTGAACGCCGCGCCGCTGCTGGCCAAGGCCGGTCTGCTCGATGGCTGTAGGGCGACCGGGCTGGCGAGCGAACGCGCTTGGTTTGCGCGTCACTTTCCGACGGTGCGCTACACGCCGGACAAACCTTTGGTGGTGGACGGCCGATTGATCACGGTGAGCGGCATTTACCCGGCAGTGGACGCGTGCGCGTACGTCATCGATCACTGCTGCGGTGCGGGCGCGTCGCGGCGCCTGCTGCGCACGACGCTCAACCAATCGCTGCCGTCGCACGAGCACATGGCCGTGTGGACGGCGCAGTTCAAGCGCCACGGCGACGCGGCCGTGCTGGCCATCCAGGAGATCGTGGAGCGGGAGTTGGCGGCGCCGCCCGCGCTGGCCGAGCTGGCCGCCCAGGCGGCGATGAGCGAGCGGACCCTCACGCGCCGCTTTGCCGCCGCCACCGGCAGCAACCTGCGGCGCTATGTGGCGGCGTTACGGTTGGAGTTGGCGGCGTTTCTCTTGCGCACGGGCCGGCAGTCGCTCGACCACATTGCCGACGAATGCGGCTTCGGCAGCGTCAGCGCACTGAGCCGCGCGTTTGCCGCCGGCCACGGCTGCAGCCCCCTGCGCTACCGGGCGCAACAGCGCGGCCAGGGCGCTGCCTGAGCGATTCACGGGCGAAAGAGATCGAAGCCGGCGAGCAGGACGACCCCGGCCAATGCCGTGAGCGGTAAGGAATGCTGCCCGAAATACAGCAGCGCAGCGGCCAGCCAGCTGGCCGCGAAGAAAGCACTCATGCGGTTCATGATCCCACCTGATGGTTCTGTTGTTGGGGCGGCGTACCCGGCACACCAAGCGCATCACGCGTGCTGGAAGCGGTGCTCCTGGGTCTTGCCGCCATAGCCGTAGGCTGCAGCGCGGACGTCCTGCACATAGATATAGCTCTCTTCATGCAGGTTGCCGAGCAGCCCGGCAAAGGCCTCGAACGCTTCGGCGATGTACTGCGCCTTCTCCGCCTTGGTGTTGGTCTCGTCCGTCACCTTGATGTCGAAATAGACGCTGTTCTTGCCTTGCGCGGCGAGCGTCTGCCCGCCGACGATCCAGTCCGCCGGGTCGACGTAGTCGATGGTGATGGCGGTGACCTTCGGGTCCTTGCCGAGGATGCGGGAGGTGAGGTCCAGCAGCGTGGCGGCAATCTTCTGCGTCATCTGCGCAGAACGCTGGGCACTGACTTTGACGTTGAGGATCGGCATGATCGTTTCCTTAGTTAGTTAGCAATACAACTATATGCGCAAAAAAAAGGGCGCTCAGGTCAGGGTCGAGCGCACGTCGCGGATCTTCGACACCGTGTTGGTGAACTCCGCGCTGCCCAGCACGCGTTTCAGGCGGGCCGTGACTGCGCCGCTGGCCGCGTTCAACGCTGCGCCGATCTTCATCGCCTCCGGTGTCGGGAAGATGGCGGTTTCGCGGCCGTCGGCTTCGGTCTTGCGGCGTTCGATCAGGCCCTTGGCTTCCAGGCCATCCAGCGCGCGGGTTGCCGTGGGGCGTGTTACCGACATCGCGTCGGATAGCTCGCTTTGCAGCATGCCGGGGTGGTCTACGATGGCTCTCAACATGAAGCCCTGTGGGGGCGTCAGGTCGAAGGGCGCGAACGCTTCTGCCCAGACGCGCTCCAGTTTGCGGGCCAGGGCTGAAGTGTTGAAGTAGAGGCAGTGATCGAACATGGGTTGGATGATAGTGCTAGATGGTTAGATATGCAACTTGTTTTGGGTTTTGTTGTTGATGGTGCATCCCTTGTTTCATCCCCTGCCGGGGCTGACCTACTTTTCTTTGTTTCCTTTCTTTGGCAAGACAAAGAAAGGGAGTCGGGCCCGGCGAGGCACGAAACCAGGGATGGACCACAAGCAACAAACACCCATACCTCTATCAGCCAGCATCCCCAACAAGCATTTCCAATCCGGAACCCATGGCCTTCCGAAATAGCGTGTTGTGCCATCACGGGAATGGCTACAGTAAGCCCGCATAACGTGCCGAATCTGCAAGCACGCCGACAAGACGCCCCGCCAGGCACGCACCCAGACGCGCCGGCCGCGCCATCAGGAGACAAAGCCCATGCAGCGCCCCATGACGGCGGACGCCCCGCCCATCGCCATGCCCGAAACGGAAACGGACCCCCGCGCCGCTGCCGCGCTATCGGCCCGCATGGACCGCCTGCCCATCACGCGCCAGCTATGGGTGCTGGTGCTGCTGATCTCGCTCGGCGGCTTCTTCGAGATCTACGACCTGATCTTCACCGGCTACATCGCGCCGGGCATGGAGAAGAGCGGCCTGCTGCGCGTGACCACCGACACCTTCTTCGGCCTGCACGGCATGGCCGGTTTCATCGCGGCGACATTCGCGGGGCTGTTCGTGGGCACGTTCGGCTTTGGCTGGCTGCCCGACCGCTATGGGCGGCGCACGGTCTTCACGTTTTCGCTGCTGTGGTATTCGGTCGGTTCGGTCGTCATGGCGTGCCAGCACAGCGCGGAGGGGCTGCTGATCTGGCGCTTCATCACCGGCATTGGCGTCGGTATCGAGATCGTCACCATCGACAGCTACGTCACCGAGCTGGTCCCGCAGCACATGCGCGGCCGGGCGATGGCGTTCAACCAGATGGTGATGTTTGCCGCTGCGCCGGTTGCCGCACTGCTGTCGTACTGGCTGGTGCCGACCACCGTACTGGGCATCGACGGGTGGCGCTGGGTGGTGTTGCTGGGCTCGGCGGGCGCGGTGCTGGTGTGGTTCATCCGCCGGGCGGTGCCGGAGAGCCCGCGCTGGCTGGCGATGCATCAGCGCGTGGAGGCGGCTGAGCGCGTGGTGCGCAAGATGGAAGCGACGGCCGAGCGTGAGTCCGGACACGCCTTGCCGGCGCCGCTGCCCGCCGTGGTCCTGCCGCCGCATCGGCGCGCCTCGCTGGCGGAGCTGTGGGAGCCGCCATACCGTGCGCGTCTGGTCATGCTGATCGTCTTCAACTTCTGTCAGGCCATCGGCTACTACGGCTTTGCCAACTGGGTGCCGACGCTGCTGATTGGGCAGGGCATCACCGTCACCAAGAGCCTGCTGTATGCGTTCGTGATTGCGATTGCGCTGCCGGTCGGGCCGCTGCTGGCGATGCTGGTGGCCGACCGCGTCCAGCGCAAGTGGCTGATCGTCGGTTCGGCATTTGCCGTGATCGTGTTCGGGCTGGCGTTTGCGCAGTTCAAGGCTGCCCTGCCGCTGATCGTGCTGGGCGTGCTGATCAGCCTGGCCGGACAGACGATTTCGGTTTGCTACCACGCCTATCAGGCAGAGCTGTTTCCCACGGCGGTGCGCTGCCGTGCCAACGGCATTGTCTATTCAGCCAGCCGCGCGGGCGCGATGCTGTCGGGCTTCATGATCGCGGCGCTGCTGCGCGACTTCGGGGTGGCGGGCGTATTCGTGGGCATCACCGCGTGCATGGTGGCGGTGATGATCTCGATCGGTGGGTTCGGGCCGAAGACCAACGGTGTGCGGCTGGAGGACCTGTCGCACTGAAGCGCTCGACACGTGGTGTGACTCCAGCACTTAACCTGGGGCCATCATCGCCGTGTGAGTGAGATGGTCCACCAGCAGACGCGCGGCCGGTGAGAGCGACTGCACGTTTCGGTAGCACAGCGCGAAGCGTCGGCGTGCCCAGTCGTTGGAGAGCGGCACGATCTTCACACCCAGCATAGGCGCCAGCGGCTCGGCCACTTCGCGCGGCACGATGGCCAGGCCCAGGTTGGCCCGCACGCAGCGCAGCGACGCGTCGAAGGTCGAGACCACCGCGCGATAGTTCAGCGCCTGGCCGAGGATGGCCGCGTAGCGCGAGAGCATGGTGTACACCGCCGTCTGCGCGGGCAGCCCCACATGGTCGAACGGCAGCGTTTCTTCAAACGTGCAGGAGTCGGCGTTGGCGAGCGGATGCGAGGCATGCACCACCGCCGCCAGATGGTCGCCGCGATACGAGCGCGTTTCAAAGCCTTCCAGATCCGCCGCGTCCCAGCACACACCCAGCGGCGCCGACCCTTCGCGCAGCGCGCGCACTACGTCGCTGCTCAGGCATTCCTCCAATGTGACACGGATGTCGCGGTGCTCGGGGATCTTCAGGAAGGCCGCGATGTCATCCGGCAAGGACTCGGCCATCGACGAGACGGTGGCCAGCACACGCACCTGCCCGCGGATGCCGGTGCCGTACTCGGCCATGTCGCGCGCCACGCGATCGGCGGCGGCCAGCATGGCGCGCGCGTGCGCCAGCACGATCTCGCCCGCTGGCGTCGGGATCACGCCGCGCCGCTGGCGCTCCAGCAGCGGTGCGCCGACGGTGTCCTCCAACTGCGCCAGCCGCTTGCTGATGGCCGAGGCAACGATGTTCTGCTGTTCCCCGGCGCGCGCCATGTTGCGCGTCTCGCAGACGGCAACGAAGAGGCGCAGGGTCGTCAAGTCGAGGTCACGCATGGTTGAGCGGCCGGGTTGCAGGCCTTCCGAAAGGGAATGTGGATACGGAAATCATAGCCATCAGACGTCGATTCCGGAATGCCTGCCATCGTGATAAATGCGACCGCGAGGCTTTCCAAAACGGAATGAACACGTGCGTAATTGATCGCTGTTGCATCTGTAGAGAACCACATAGAGTCGGTGTGTTGATGGATTCCATACCGCCCAACTGCACATGACCGCACGCTCCACTGCCACCACCGTGATCCGCGAAGTCGGATTGCGCGACGGCCTGCAAAGCCTCCAGACGATCCTGCCCACCGAGCAAAAACGCGAATGGATCCGCGCCGCGCATGCGGCGGGGTTGCGCGAGATCGAGATCGGCTCGTTCGTCCCTGCGCGCCTGCTGCCGCAGTTGGCCGATACGCGCGCGCTGGTCGACTACGCGCGCACGCTGCCGGGCCTGTTCGTTTCCGCGCTCGTGCCCAATCTGCGTGGTGCGGAAGACGCCATCGCCAGCGGGGTGGACCTCATGATCGTGCCGCTGTCGGCCAGCCACGCCCACAGCCTCGCCAATCTGCGCAAGACGCCGGACGAAGTGGTGGCCGAGGTGGCGCGCATCCGCGCCGCGCGCGATGCCGCCGGCGCGCAGACGCTGATCGAAGGCGGCGTCGGCACGGCCTTCGGTTGCACGCTGCAGGGCCGCGTCGATCCCGATGAGGTGCTGCGCCTGATGCAGGCACTGCTCGATGCTGGCGCCGATCGTGTGAGCCTGGCCGACACGGTCGGCTACGCAGACCCGGCAGCGGTGCACCGACTGTTCGAGCGCGCCGTCGCCATCGCAGGCGAGCGCTTCTGGTGCGGCCACTTCCACGACACGCGCGGGCTGGGGCTGGCCAATGTCTACGCGGCCATGCAGGCGGGTGTGACGCGCTTCGATGCGTGCCTGGGCGGTATCGGCGGCTGCCCGCACGCACCCGGGGCGAGCGGCAATGTCGCCACCGAAGACCTTGCCTTCATGCTGGAGAGCATGGGCATCGCCACGGGCGTCGACATTGCGCAGTTGCTGGCGATGCGCGAACGCCTGGTCGGCTGGCTGGCGGGCGAGACGCTGCACGGCACGCTCTGGCGCGCGGGTCTACCCAAGACATTTGCTTCCACTTCAACGCACGCGGCCATCGCGGCCTGACGACCATGCCACACGACAACGAATCCCTGCCGCTGGCCGGCGTGCGCGTCCTGGAGTTCACGCACATGGTGATGGGCCCGACCTGCGGCATGATCCTGGCCGACCTGGGCGCCGAGGTGATCAAGGTCGAACCGCCCGGCGGCGACAAGACCCGCAACCTGCCCGGCCTTGGCATCGGCTTCTTCCGCGCGTTCAACCGCAACAAGAAGAGTGTTGTGCTCGACATCACCACCGACGAGGGCCGCGCCACCGCGCGCGAACTCGCCGGCCAGTGCGACGTGGTGCTGGAGAACTTCCGCCCTGGGCTGATGGAAAGGCTCGGGCTGGACTACGCATCGCTGTCAGAGGCATATCCGCACCTGATCTACGTATCGCACAAGGGCTTCTTGCCGGGGCCGTATGAGCACCGGCTGGCGCTGGACGAGGTGGTGCAGATGATGGGCGGGCTGTCGTACATGACCGGCCCAGTCGGGCGCCCGCTGCGCGCCGGCACTTCGGTCAACGACATCATGGGCGGCATGTTCGGTGCCATTGGTGTGCTGGCGGCGCTGCGCGAACGTGACCGCACCGGCCGTGGCCAGGAGATCCAGAGCGCGCTGTTCGAGAACTGCGTGTTCCTGGCCGCGCAGCACCTGCAGCAATACGCGATGACGGGCGAGGCGCCGCCGCCAATGCCCTCGCGCGTGTCGGCGTGGAGCGTGTACGACGTCTTCACACTCGCGGGCGGTGAGCAGCTCTTCATCGGTGCGGTGAGCGACAAGCAGTTCGTTACGCTGTGCCAGGTGCTGGGGCATCCGGAATTGGCGGGTAATCCGCAGTATGCCGACAACGCCGCGCGTGTGGCGGTGCGGCCGCAGCTGCTGCAGGAACTCGGCAATATCCTGGCCGACCTCGACGTCCAGGCACTGGCCCCGCAGCTGGAAGCCGCCGGCATTCCCTACGCGCCAATCGTGCGCCCCGACCAGCTGCTCGATGACCCGCACCTCAAGGCCAGCGGTGGCCTGGTGCCGATGCAGATGGACGATGGTTCGACGGGGCCCACGGTGCTGTTGCCGCTGTTGATGGGCGGGCGTCGTCCGGGTGTGCGCAACCCGCTGCCCAGGGTGGGCGAACATAACGGCGAGATTCTTGCCCGGTTGCGCGAGCGTGTGGCCTGAGCAACGTTTTCTCGGGTCGCCATGGAAAGGGGCAGCCACCGCACGATCATGGGGCTTGACATGTGCATATGCACTGCTAAACTCGCCACATGTCTCAAACACCCGCCCGCCCCGTCTGCAACGCGCTCGCCATCCGTCAGGCGGCGCGCTATGTCACGCAGGTCTACGACCGCCATCTGGGTGAGGCAGGACTGACCTCCTCGCAATTCTCCGTGCTCGCGGCAATCGCGCAGGCGACCGAGCCCACCATGGCTGCGCTCGCAGACTGGCTGGTGATGGACCGGACCACGCTGGTGCGGGCGCTCCAACCCATGCAACGAGACGGACTGGTCGTGTCGAAAGCCGTGCCGGACAGCCGCGCTGCGGAGTTGCAGTTGACCCCGCGCGGCCAGGCGCTGATCAAGGCAGCCCACCCGCATTGGCAAGCCGCCCAGCAGGAGATCGACGACAAGTTTGGCGCGGTGCGCGCGCAGGCGCTGCGCGAGGCGCTGTATGAACTGACAGCGAGTTGAGCCCATCGCCCAGAAGGGGCGCTCTTTTTTGCTTAATGCTGTGCATATACACATATGGAGAATGAAATGGACATCCGTGGCAAGACCATCCTGGTGACCGGCGCCAACCGTGGGTTGGGCCGCCAATTTACGCAGGCCCTGCTGGCAGCGGGCGCGGCCAAAGTGTATGCGGGCGCGCGCGACCCGAAGACCGTCACGCAGCCGGGCGTGCACCCCGTCCGCCTGGACGTGACCGATGCCGAGAGCATCGCAGCCGCCGCGGCCCAGTTGACCGACGTCGAAGTGGTGATCAACAACGCCGGCATCGCGCAGCGTGTCTCTTTGCTCGCGCCGGAGAACACCGAGGCGGTCAAGGGCATCTTCGACGTGAACGTGTGGGGGCTGCTTGCTGTCACGCAGGCCTTTGCACCGGTGCTCAAGCGCAACGGCGGCGGCACGGTGGTCAACGTGCTGTCGGTGCTGAGCTGGCTGGCGATGCCGACCAGCGGTGCCTACAGCGCGTCCAAGGCGGCCGCCTGGGGGCTGACCAACGGGCTGCGGCACGAGCTGCGCGGCCAGGGCACGCGCGTGGTGGGCGTGCATCCGGCCTTCATCGACACCGACATGACGGCCGGCATCAACGCGCCGAAGTCGTCGCCCGAGCACGTTGTAGGCGAGGTGCTGCGTGCACTGGCCGAAGACCGGGAGGAAGTGCTGGTCGATGACGTGGGGCGCAACGTCAAGCAGTCGTTGTCTAGCGATGCGCCGGCCTATCTGGCAGCCAGCGCATGACGTACTGAATCAAGTTCGGCACAGCCCGCGCAACCCTTCTGCCAACGCATCAAACACGAGCCGTACCCGCTGCGGTACCGGGCCGCGTTGCGGGCGGTACACGTGGAGCGTCCACGGCGCCGGCTCGAACCGGCGCAGTACGCGCACCAGCGCGCCGCGCTCCACGTGTGGGCGCAGCAGGTATTCCGAGGTCTGCGTGAAGCCGATGCCGGCGCAGGCCGCCCGCACCTCGGTTTCCGGATCGTCGGTGATGAAGGCCGGCGTGCGCGGCTGCACCTGGGTGTCGTCGCGGAAGACCCAGGGCCAGGCGCGGCCGTCGGCGCGGTTGATCAGGGTGGTCAGCGGCAGCGCGGTGAGCGCAGCGGGCGTCTTCGGCTCGCCCACGCGTTCGAGCATCGCGGGCGAGGCCGCCACCCATAGCGGCAGCGTGCCGAGCTGCCGCGCGACGAAGCGGTTGTCGCCGAGGGTGCCGACGCGCACGCCCACGTCGATCTGTTCGTCGACTACGGCGGATGGCGTATCCGACAGGCGCAGGTCGGCCACCAGCCCCGGGTGCTGCCGCATCAGTCCGCTCAGGATGGGCAGCACGTATTCGCGTCCGACATGGGTGGGTGCCGCAACCCGTACCGTGCCGCCGGCCTCGGCTGCCTTGGCGGAGGTGGCATCGAACAGGCCATCGACCGTCTGCAGCGCCGCCTGCGCATGCGCCGCGAAATCCCGCCCGTAGTTCGTGATCTGCACGCTGCGCGTGTTGCGATGGAACAGCGTCTCGCCCAAGGCCGCCTCCAGCTCGCGCACGGCACGCGTGATGGCTTGCGGTGATACGCCCAGGCGCGCGGCCGCCTCGCGGAAGGTCGGGGCACCGGCGGCGGCAGTGAAGATGCGCAGCAGTTCGAGACGGTCTTGCATTGCGGCTCCGAGAATTCCAAATCGAGGAATTTTGTTTGCCGGATTATTCCATTTATTTGTGTCGCAAGCCTACCCATACTTGGCTCCAAGCCTGGCGGCATCGGCAGCCCCGAACGCCAGTGATCCCCATACCACGGCAAGGAGCCGGCAATGAACGCAGCAAACAATCAACATCAACCGCTGGAAGGCAAGATCGCCCTCGTGACGGGCGCGAGCTCTGGCATCGGCCGCGCGGCGGCCATCGAACTGGCGCAGCGCGGCGCGAAGGTGGTGGTCGCGGCGCGGCGCAAGGCAGAACTCGATGCCCTGGTCGCGGCCATCCAGGCCGACGGCGGAGATGCGGCTGCCATTGAAGTCGACGTCACGCGTGAAGACGACATCCGCAAGATGGTCGACTTCGCCGTCGCCACCTACGGGCGCCTGGACATCGCCTTCAACAACGCGGGCACCGAAGGCGTGTTCGCGCCGCTCACGCAGCAGACCGATGCGACCTACGACAAGGTGTTCGACCCCAACGTGCGCGGCGTCTTCAACTCGATGAAATATGAGGCCGAGGTGATGCTCAAGCAGGGCGCGGGCAGCATCATCAACAACGCCTCGATGGGCGGCGTGATCGGCTTCGAGAACGCGGCGCTGTACATCGCCACCAAGCATGCGGTGATCGGCATGACCAAGACGGCCTCGATCGAATGGTTCCGCCGCGGTGTGCGCGTCAACGCGCTGGCGCCGGGGCTGATCGAGACGCCGTTCCACCATCGCGGTATCTGGCCGTCGGATGAGGCCCGGCACGACTTTGCCGCCAACACGCCGGCTGGCCGCTTCGGCAGCGCGCAAGAGATGGCGACCATCGTGGCCTTCCTCGCGTCCAACGACGCGAGCTACGTGTCGGGCCACGCGCTGGTGGCCGATGGCGGCTATTCGGTTGCTTGATGAGCCGAGGCGGCGGGGTGGTCAGTGCTCCGCCGCTGGCCAAGACCTCACGCAAAGAACCGCGTCTTCAATGGCACCAGCGCGGCGCCGATCACGGTGGCGTTGCCGCTCGCCTCGCCCAGCACGAGCTTCGGCCGAGGCGGCGCGACACCGTAGCGATGCTTCTCCCAGAAGCGGGCACGCTCGATCAGCATCTTCCCGAGTTCGGGCGGCAGCTGGCCGCCAAAGACGATCGCTTGCGGATCGACCAGGCCGGCCACCGAGTTGATGACCCGGTCCAACGCCGGCAGGGTGCGTGCGATCCAGCTCTCTACGCCGGGCCAGGCCGGATCGAAACGGCAGCGCAGGTCCTCGACCGACTCGACCTCGACGCCGTTCGCGCGCAACTCCCGGATCAGGTATTGCAGCGCCGGCCGTCGCTCGGCTTCCTCGTCAGTGAAGATCGTCATTTCGCCCGCGTTGCCGTGCGAGCCGAAATAGGGTTTGCCATCAATGACGGCGCCGCCACCGAACCCGTAGTTGAAGGACAGGTAGAAGAAATTGCGCGCCCACAGGCCGGCACCCAGCAGGCTTTCGCCGATGGCCGCCGTGGTCGCATTGTTCTCGATCCACACCGGCAGCTTGAAGCAGCCTTCGAGGATGGGCGCCAGATCGATCAGCGACCAGTCCTGCAACGGCTCGGGCGCGTTGACCTGGCGGCGATCCCCGACGAAGAAGCCGGTCATCGCGAAACCGATCCCGATCACGCGCTCGCGCCGGACTTTGTTGCGCTTGAGCAGTTGACCGACCTCATCGTTCAATCGGGCGAGCGATGCGTCCCGCTGCGTCGGCGGCGTCGGGATCAGGATCTCTTCCACGATGTTGCAGCCCAGGTCTGCGAGACACAGTGCCATGGAATCGGTATTGACTGAGATGCCGATGGTATAGGCCGCTTCGCGCACGAGCTCGATCCGCGGGCTGGGCTGCCCCCGGCCGTTCTTGACCGGCTCGCCCGCGCGCAGCAGGCCGCGCTCGATCAGCTGTTCGACAAGACGGTGGATCGACTGCTGCGCAAGGTCCGTCTCCGAGGCAATCGCCGCGCGGGAAATCGCCCGGTGCCGGCGGACGATGTCGAGGATCATGCGCTCGCTGGCACTGGGAAAAAACGCATCGCTGGTGCGCGGCGTATTCTGTGCGGCCGCATCGGGCGCTGGCTCGAGACCTCTGGATTTGCTGGTCATGTAGGGGGGGCGGGGGATCGCGGCTACCGTAACGGCATGGGGCGCGTGTATTGCACCTGCTGCAGGCGGGCGTTCGTCGCGGTGTTCACATCGCGTATTCGGAGCGCCGGCCAGCGTAAGTTGATCAGGCAAAAATTCTAGCAAACCAATGTGTCGCGCTCGCGTGCCGGCGGGGCCACGTACGGTTACGTGTCATTTCGCGCGGATGCCTGCCACAACGGTGTGACCACATCGACCAAGGCCCGGGTGCCGACCATCACGTCCATGCCGGCAGGTTTCGCGACGCCATCGACATGCGTCTCCAGCCCGGCCTCGCGGCACAGGACAATGCTAGCCGCGATATCCCAGAGGCTGGTGTGGCGCTCCAGATAGCCGTCGACATAGCCCAGCGCGGCGAAGCCCAGGCCGATCGTTGCACAGCGGTAGCTTGCCACGCTCCAGTCGTGTTGCCGCAGCGTCTGGCTGAGTTGGGCGATTTCGGCGGCATCCCAATGGGCGTTCTCACCCATCGCTACAGCGCGCACTTCCGGAAACGGCACCTCGCGCCGCATCGGCAGGCCGTTGCAGACCAGCCCGAGCCCCAAGGCAGCACCGATGCTCATGCCCAGGATGGGGTAGTGGATCGCGCCGACCACCGGTTCGCCATCGACCACCAGCCCGAGCGAAATGCCCCACAGCGGCGAGCCGCGCAGGAAATTGGCAGTGCCATCGATCGGGTCCACCAGCCAGCAGGTAGGGGCCAGTTCGCCGCCCAGCTCCTCACCCAGGACGGACTCACCGGGAAACGCCGAACCAAGACGCTCGCGGATCACGCGCTCGACCGCCAGATCCGCCTCGCTGACGAAATCGCGCGGGCCTTTGGCATGCATCGCCAACTGCGTGCGCTGCTGGAACAAGCGCCGGGCGATCTCGCCCGCGGCTTCAACGATGGCGGTGGCGTGCCGGAGACGATCTTCTCGTTGCATGACGGTGTGTGAACGTTGAACGGTGAAATGTAAGCAGGGTGCGCCGAGCCATGGCGGATTCATTTGCCGGCGCCGATCACGCCTTTGACAAACCAGCGCTGCAGCAGCGCGATCACCAGCACGGGCGGGACCAGCGCAACCAGCGCCGCTGCCATGACCAGGTTCCATTCCGGCAACTGGCTCGCCTCGGTCGGGAAGAAGCTGGCCACGCCCACGGCGATCGTGCGCATGCTGCCCTGGTTCGTGACCACGAGCGGCCACATGTATTCCTTCCACGTGGTGATGAAGGCGATGGTGCCGAGCGCGGCCAGGTTGGTCTTCGACAGGGGCAGCAGGATGTCGATGAAGAAACGCATCGGTCCGGCGCCGTCGATGCGTGCCGCTTCCGACAATTCCGCCGGCACGGTCTGGTAGAACTGCCGGAACAGAAAGGTGCCGGTGGCCGAAGCCACCAGCGGCAGCGACAGGCCGGCATAGGTGTCGAGCAGGTTCAGCGACGGCATGATCCGGATGCCGGCCAGCGACGCAATGAGCGTGTCCAGGCCGGTCGTACGCAGCACCGCCTTCAGCGGCTCGTATAGGTCGGAGGCCACGGCATAGGTGGGGACGATGCGGACCTCGAGCGGCAGGAGCAGCGTGATGAAGACGCTCCAGAAGATCAGGTGCCGCAGCGGCGAGCGGAAGTAGACGACGGCGTAGGCGGTGACCGACGACAGCGTGAGCTTGCCTACCACCACCACGCTCGACACGACCAGGCTGTTGAACAGCATGCGGCCGATGTTCACGCGCCGCGCGACTTCCCGGATGTTGTCCAGCAGGTGCGCACCGGGCAGCAGCGCGACACCATTGTCGAGCAGTTGCTGGTTCGGCACCGAGGCCGAACAGAACGCCACATACAGCGGCCCCAACGCGAACAGCACCCCCAGCACCAGGATCGCGTAGCAGCACAGATGGAAGGCGCGATGACGTTCGACCATGGTCAGTGCTGGCCTTGACCGCGCTCGAATGCGCGGAACTGCACGAAGGTGAGCATCACCACGCCGATCATCAGGATGACCGACAGCGTTGATGAGCCGGACAGATCGAGCCCGACAAAGCCATCCGAGAAAATCTTGTAGGACAGGATCTCGGTCGCCTCGCCCGGTCCGCCGCGCGTGAGCGTATCGATGATCCCGAAGCTGTTGGTGAAGCTCTCCAGCATGTTGATGACGAACACGAAGAGTACGAACGGCGCGAGCAACGGCAGCTGGATATCCACGAAGCGGCGCACCGGGCCCGCGCCGTCGATTGCGGCGGCGGCCAGATAGTCGTCCGGCACCGACTGCAGCGCGGCGGTGAAGATCACGAAATTGAATGGGATCTGTGTCCACGCAAAGGCCAGGGTGACCATCAGCAGGGCATCACTGCCGTTGACATGTGGCGCCCACAGCCCTGGCCAGATCTGGTTGAACCAGCCCAGCGGCCCCGCGACGGGACTCATGAGGTAGCGCAGGATGACGCCGAGTACCGCGCCGGCCACTGCATACGGCCAGATCAACAGATGGCGCAAGACCTTGCTGCCGCGCAGGCTGAGGCTGGCGCATGCGGCCAGCACCAGCGCCGCGACCACGGCCAGCCCGACACCGCCGGCAATGAACAGCGCCGTGGCACGCAGCGAGGCATGGAAGCCAGGGTCCGTCAGCACGCGCCAGTAGTTCTGCAACCCGACAAAGACCGAGCCATTGCCGAAGGGCCGCTCCAGATGCAACGACCACCAGATCGCCTTGCACGCCGGCCAGTAGAAGAACAGCGCGGCAAGCGCCAGCTGTGGCGCAGCCAGCGCAAGCGGCAGCCATCGGTGCGGGAAGGGAGCAGTCGGCTTCATGTGATCTCCTAGGGCGGCGCTACGCCGGCATAGGTGTCCTTGAATCGTTGCAGCAACTGATCGCCGCGCGCCTTGGCGCGGTCAAGCGCCTGATCCATGGTCTGCTTGCCTGCGAAGGCCTTCTGGACCTCAGCCTGCCAGGCAAGACGGAACTGCGGCATGAAGCCAAGCCGGGCGCCCTCGTTGTCCTCACCGGGGGACACGCTGAGCGACGCCAGGCCCGTTGCGATCGGCGCCAGTGCGGCAGCATCCTCGCCGCCCAACATCATGAGAGCACGGGCAGCGCGATGTGTGAGGGGCAGGTAACCCGTCCGGAGGGAGAAAGCGATCTGCTGCTCAGGCTGCCGAAGATAGTCGAAGAAGGCGGCAACGCCCCGGTAGACCGCCGCGCTGTGTCCCTTCATGACCCACAGCGAAGCGCCGCCGACGACGGTGTTGTGGCGCTGCGTGCCCGCATAGGTCGGGACCATGCCGACTGCGGCATCGACGCGCTTGCTGGCTCGGATGCCGCTCCACGCACTGGTCGATTCGACCGACAGCGCGCACTCCCCGGTGGCGAATGCGAGCGTCTGGTTGCCGGCCCGTGTGTCCGCGGCGTCGATGAGCAGGCCGCGTGCGCGCCAGCGCATGACGTCATTCATCAAGCGGCGATGCACGCCGGTGTTGAACACGTAGCGGGCGTCGAGCCCCTGGCGGCCGTTGTGCTGCGTGGCAATCGGCGCGCCTTGCGAGGCGCTGGTCTGCTCCAGCATCTTCCACGGATCGTAGTCCGTGACCGCCGGGCACACGCTGCCGGCGGCCTTGAGTTTTTCTGCCGCCGCTTCGAATGCCTCCCAGGTTTGCGGCGCCTGGGCGATACCCGCCACGGCCAGCCATGCCTTGTTGGCGTACAGGACCTGCGTCGAGACGTTGAAGGGCAGGGAGTAGGGGTGGCCGGCGGCGTCGGCGTAGTAGCGCCGTACCACGGCGAGGTCGTCGGACCAGCCGAGGGTGTCTCCCGCCTCGTGCATCAGGCGGTCGACCGGATAGATGGCGCCGCTGAGCATCATGTCGAGCGTGCCGACATCGTAGATCTCGACCACAGCCGGTTGCCGGCCGGCCCGGTAAGCCGCGACGACCTTCTGCATCGTCTGCTCATACGTGCCCTGCGACACACAGTGCACGCGATGCTGATGTTGCGCAGCGTTGAAGCCGGCGCACAGCGATTCGATTGCCTCGGCAATCGGGCCGCTGTGGCCATACCAGAAGTCGAACTCCGCTGCCGCCGCTATCGGCGAGGCCACCCAAAGGGCGGTGGCAAGGGTGGCGGCGAACAGCGCAGGCTTCATTCCATCAGCGTTCAGGGTGCGCGCGGCCGGTCTGGCGAGGCAGGCGGGCTGCTGTCTCGGCTCAGTGCCGGATCGGTCTTGCCTGGCTTGCCGGTTTCGACGTGCCCGGCGTAGCGCCGTGCAAAGTCGGCGGGATTGTCGGCTGCGACAGTCAGGTCGTACCAAGCATCGCTGGATGATAGCGCCCAGTTGATCTCGATGCGTCCCCCGGCCGGCAGGTGATGGCGACGTGCCTGGGCGCCGTAGGCGTTGTCGGTCACAGTCAGCGTGCGGGCGACGGTGTCGTGGTTGGACAGCTCCAGCCGCAGGTCGCCGACGGCCGGAACGTAGTTGGTCCTCACCTCGAGCACCGCGCCTGCGGGTGCTGCGGCATGAGCCCGGCCGGAGACGCGGCGCAGGAAGCCGTTGGGCCCCAGGATTTCCAGGTCGTAGCTGCCATCGGTTGTCAGTGGCCAAACGCCTGCCAACTGGGTGTTGGCGTCGACGGTATAGCGTTTGGGGGCCGCATCGCTGGCGTGGTCGAACACATGGAAGACCGCGCCGACGCTGCCGCTGTTGACGAACTGCAGCTGGACCGACTGGCTCGCCGTATCGATCTTGGCGTGCGTGTGCAACACGTATGGCAATGCGCGCGTGCGCCGTTGCACAGGCTCCTGACGGTGCAGCGTCTGCGCTTGCGGCGGGTGCGGCGCGGGTAGGCCCGGCTGCATGGCGTGCGACGCGAGGAATGCGCGCGCATCCGGCAGCGCAGGGATCTGCGCGTCCGGCGTGGCGAAGTCGAACGCCAAGGTCAGGTCGCCGCACACGGCCCGGCGCCACGCGCTGATGTTCGGCTCATGCACGCCAAAGCGCGCCTCCAGGAAGCGGATGACCGACGTGTGGTCGAACACCTGCGAGCACACCGCACCGCCTTTGGACCACGGCGAGATGGCCAGCAGCGGCACGCGTGCGCCCAGGCCGAACGGCAAGCCATCCTGCGCATGGATTTCCGCGGCCACGTCGACATTCGATGCGCCTTGTTCGGGCGTGGCCGCCGGCATGGGCGGCAGCACGTGGTCGAAGAAGCCGTCGTTCTCGTCGTACATCACCAGCAGGACGGTCTTGCTCCAGGTGTCCGGGTTGGCCGTCAGCGCGTCGAGCACGAACGCGATAAATGACGCGCCGTCGGCCGGCGTCCACTGGGGGTGTTCGGAGCAGTTGTGCGGCGGCATCACCCAGGAGACCTGCGGGAGCCTGCCGGCCTTGGCATCGGCGGCGAACACGCTGGGTGGCCGGTGCGTCATCGCGTTGCGGTACAGGGGCGAATCTTCCGGTGCGTTGGCGAACTGCTGGAAGAAGCGCAGCACGTTGAAGCAACTGACCGACGCATTCGGGTCTTCCGGATGCGGATCGTTGCGCCTGCGGATGCCGTCCTGCACGTCGATGGGGAAGGGGCCGTCCTGGTCGATCCCCTGGTAGACCCGCCACGACACCCCGGCAGCTTCCAGCCGTTCCGGATAGGTGGTGTAGGAGACCGGTGGGCCGTTGCGCGGCTGGAAATCGCGGCCTTCGGCCGGCTGGTCCTTCATCGGGCCACCGTGGGTTCCAAACGGATCGATGGTGCCGGCCATCAGGTGCGAGCGGTTCGGGTTGGTGGCGCCGGGCAGCGAGCAGAAATAGGCGTCGCACACCGTAAACGCATCGGCCAGCGCGAAGTGGTAGGGGATGTCCTGGCGCGTGTAGTGCCCCATCGTCAGCACGCCCTTGGCCGGAATCCAGTTGTCGTACAGGCCGCCGGCCCACGCGGCGTGCCCATCGACCCAGCCGTGCGGCAACGAGTGGACGCGCTGGGAGGCCGTGCTGTGGCTCGGCATGTGGAACGGCAGCACGGTCCCGCCCTGGCCGTCGGGCTGCTCCCAGATGGTGCGCTTGCCGCGTAGCGGCGCGGTGTGCCGGTCATTGAATCCGCGCACGCCTCCCAGCGTGCCGAAGTAGTGATCGAACGAACGATTCTCCTGCATCAAGATGACAACGTGCTGCACGTCGTGGATCGTGCCGGTGGGGGAGGCGGCCGGCAGGGCCAGCGCGCGCCGGATCGAGAGCGGCAGGGCGCCGAGCCCGGCTGCCATGCCAACGCTGGCGCCCGCTTTGAGAAGGTCGCGTCGGTTCATTGTGTTTCTCCTGCGATGTGTGCGGCTTGCGGCGGCGGCGTCATGGATTCGCTCCCGAGGTACAGGCGCGTTTCGAAGGCGTGCATGTCGTCAAAGACGCAGAACTCGGGCGGCCCGAATTCAACGACCGGAACCTGGCGCCGGATCCATTCGAAGCATGCGGCCTGCTGCTTGAGATACGCGTCGGTCGCAGCCGGCGTCATTGCCTTGATGGGGTAGGCAAGCGTGATGTGGAACACGTAGTCGTTGTGGATCGGGTGCCGGATCGACAGGCAGTCGGACAACCGGTCACGCAGGGTGCGCAGCTTGCGGTTCTCCTCGGCGTCGATCGGGGTGAGCGTCATGACGCCAGCGCTGTGCTGGGCGCTGCCATCGGCGATCACCATGCGCAACGGCAACTCGCAGGCAGGATCGAAGCGCGCCAGCTTCTGCTCGAAACGGCGCGTGCACTGATCGACCGGCGCATCGAGCTGGACATCGGCGGGCCAGGCAAGCGGCGCGCGAATGTGATCGGTGACGCCCTCGAACACCGTCATGTGATAGCTCTCGGGTGGCAGGAAGGTCAGGCAGTCGGCCGCTTTACCGGCGTTCAGCTGATCGCGCGCGGCAATCAGTGCGCTCCACAAAACACCGGGGCGCGGCACATGGCAGAGGATCGTGTTGCCCGGGTAGTGGCGGACGCTGCCATCGCGGTTGAACTTGACGCCGACGTGATGAAGGTCGAACGGAAGGTTGTTGGACATGCGGGTGTTGCGCGGTCGTGAGTTGCTCGTTAGTTGCTGAGCCGGAAACGCAGCTCGATCTCCCCGACCATGCCGCCTTCGTTGGGGGAGAACTTCCAGCGCATCAGGGCGCGGATGGCTTCCTGGTCGAAGAGCTTGGGGGGCTGTGCGCTGACGATCTTCACTGCCGAGACGCTGCCGTCGGCCTCGATCGTCGCGCGCGCGACCACCACGCCCTCGGTGTTGCTGGCCAGGGCGCGCGGCGGATAGTCGGGTTCGACGCGCACGAGCGGCACGAGACCGCGACGTACGCCGCTCGGCTTTTCGGGAGCCTTGTCCCGCTGCACTGGACTAGGTGACGGTGCGGGCGCTGCTGCCGGTGCCTCGACCGGTTTGGCATCCGTCGTCGGTGTCGGCACAGGGGCGGCACTCGGCGCATTCGCCACGGGTTTCGGCGCGGGCGCCGGCTTGGCCTTGGGAGGGGTAGGTTTCGGTTTCGGTGCCGATTGCATCGGTGTCGGCGGCGCCGGGTCGGGCTCGCCCGGTACATCTGCAATGGTCACCAGCCGCGCGATCTTCACCGGTGCCGGTGCAGGCGGCACGGGCGGGTCAGCGCGCCGGCCAAGCGTCACGGCAATCAGCCCCGCTTCGAGCACCAGCGCAATCGCCAGCGCCGCAGGCAGCCGCAGCCCGGAGGGCAGGTCGGGGGCCGGCTGCGGCAGTCGCGCGGTTGCCGGCAAGGACGAACTCATGGCATCACCTCAGGGCTTGGCGGCAATGCCGAGGTCTTCGACGCCGGCTGCGCGTGCAACGTCCATCGCGCGCAGCAGCTCCTGCAGCGGCACGTCCTTGTCACCGGCAATCAGGACTTCGAGCTTGGCCGACTGTGCGCGAACCTTGAGCTGCTGCGTCAGGGCGTCCGCCGCGATCGGCTGGCCTTCGAAGAACAGGCCGCCTTCCTTCTTCACGGCGATGGTCAGCGAGGTCTTGGGCAACGGCGCCGCGGTCGACGCTTGCGGCACGTTGATCTTCAGGCCGCTGGCATCGATCATCTTCAGCATCGTCACCATGAAGAAGATCAACAGGAACATCATGATGTCGATCATCGGGACGATTTCGATGCGCGGCTCGCGCACGTCCAGGTAGCGGGTCCGGCTCATGGTCAGGCTCCCGACAGGCCGGCCGTTGCGGCTCGCTTGAACGGCATGCGCTCGGCCTGCGGCTGCAGCGTGGCGACGCGTGAGGTCGTGGGGTCGGTCTCAAGCAAATGCAGCCGCTTGATGCAGGCGAGCTTGACGAGGTCGAGCTGCAGGATCGCCAGCCGGACGCGCTTGCCGAAGTAGCTGTTGACCGCCACGCCGACGATGGCCACGGCCAGGCCGAAGCCGGTGGCGATCAGCGCGTGGCCGATGCCGCCGGTCACGGCGCCCGCATTGGGGCCGCTGGCGCCGAGCACATTGAACGACTCGGTGATGCCGATGATGGTGCCCAGCAGGCCGATCAGCGGGCCGAGCGTCACGGCCGCGTCGAGCAGCCACAAGGCACGGTCGAGCTTGGGCAAGGTGCGCACGATGGCTTCGTCGATGTAGCGGTCCATCGCTTCCGGATCGAGGTGCCGCGCTTCGACGGCCGCCTGCAGGGTGCCGCCGAACACGGTGGCCTGGTGGCGCTGTGCAATCGCCCGCAGGGCCTCTTCCTGCCGATGGTCAGTGGCGGAGAGTTCACGGTCCAGCGCCGCGCCGGACGGCACGATGCGCGCGAAGAAGACGGCACGTTCGATGGCGACCACCAGCACCACGAGCAGGATGAGCGCGAGCAGCGGAATGATGCCCATCGACTGCAGGCTCAGGTCGATGAATTGTTGATAGGCGTTCATAGGATTTCTTCCAAAAGTGAATAGCAACAGCCGGGGGGCTGGCGTCAGAACAGTTTCTTGGGCGTGTAGGTCAGCCCAAGCCAGTAGGTGCGGTTGAGCGAGAACGTGTCCTTCAGTAGGTTCCGGTTGGGCCCGGTGACGCTGACCAGCGGCGAGTTGGTCAGGTTGGAGATCGAGAAGAAGGCACGCCAGCCATCACCGATGTCGTAGTGCGCCTGCAGGTCGAACTGCTTGCGCGCCTTCCAGTAGACGTCCTGGCTGGCGAGCGCGGAATCGACCAGGCGCAGGCTGTCGCCGGCCCAGTTGTAGGCCAGGCTCACGCCAAACCGCTGGTAGTCGTAGAACAACGTCAGGTTGCGGATCTGGTCGGGTTGATTGACCAGCCGATTGATGGTGCGCGTGGCGCCGGACGTGGTGAGCGCGTTCAGGCGGCCGGCCAGCAAGGTGAGGTTGCTGCTAAAGCCGACGCCCTTCAGGTATGGGGTCAGCCAGCCGAGTGTGCCCTGCACGAAGTTGAACTCCATGCCGTTGAGCTGGGAGCTGGACGCGTTGAGCGGCTGCGAGATGGCGGCGGTGCGGTTTGCGCCATCAAAGAAGATCTGCCCCTGGCTTTGCAGCGTGTAGATCTCGTTCTTGATGCGCTTGTGGAACCCGGCCACGGAGGCGAGCCCTGCATTGGGCAGATACCACTCCGCGGACAGATCGAAGTTGTCCGATTGGCGCGGCTTGATGTCGGGGTTGCCTTGCGAGATCGTCACCGAGCCATCGGTGTTTTCCGAGATGGTGGTGTTTGGCGAGTACGCGTCGTAGTTGGGCCGGCCGATGGTCTGGCTGGCGGCGGCCTTCAGCTTGACGGCGGAACTGGCATCGAACACGAACGACGCTGCCGGCAGCGTGAAGTTGTAGTTGGAATTCTTGGTGACGGACTGCCAGGTTGTGCTGCCGTTGACGACGTTGCGCACGTTGCCGGTGGTCGACAGGTCGGTGTTGTCCTGGCGCAAGCCGAAGGTGGCGCTGAACCGATCGGTCCGGTAGGCGGCCATCGCATAGCCGGCGGCGGTCTGCTCGCTGTGGGTGTAGTTGCTCTGCAGGCTGCTGGTCAGGTTGCCGCTGTTGGCCGAGATGATGTTGGCGTTCGCGGCAAATTGCGCCCACGCGCGGGCCGGGTCGACGATGATGAATGGCAGGCCGTTGCTGTACGGCATGATCGTGCCCGACAGATAACCGGCGCCCGCCAGCGTCATGCCGGCGGCGTTGGGGTTGTACTGGTTGAAGTTGTCGGTGTAGCTATGGCCCAGGCGCCGATAGTCGATACCCACTGCGTATCCAAGCCCGCGCGCATCGGCATCCATGTTCTGGCGGAAATCGAGCTTCACATCGCCGACCCGATCGTCGATGGCGATGGTCTCGTTGCGCCAGTAGTACGCCTGCCAGTTGTTCAGGTTGTCGAAATTGCTTGGATTGACGGAGACGCTGGGCTCGGAGCCGGAGGTGTCGTAGTTCATCGCCAGGCCGGGCGTGCCGCTCAGCGTGGGGGCCGTGCCGGCAGCGTTGTAGCGGAAGCGGGCGAAGATGTATTTCGCCATCTGGCGCGGCTCTCGATGGCGCGCTTCCGATAGCGACGAGCGGAAGGACAGGACCTGGTCATCGCTGAGCTTCCAGTCCAGGCCGCCCTGGGCCGACTGCACCGTGCGGTCGAGCTTCGAGATCATGTTGCCCGCTTCAGCCTCGCCCAGCGCGAAGTGACCGGACGTCGGGGTCTGGTTGGAGACCGGATTGGTGCCCGTGCTGCGGCTGTCGTCGATGAAGGTCTCGTTGCGTACCTGGCGGGTGGTCTCGTTGTTGTAGCCGAGGCTGATGAAGCCATAGAGGTCGGGGCTGAACCGTGCCTCCACCTTGGCGTCCACGCCCTTGCGCTCGAAGTTCTTCAGGAACTGCCAGTACTTGAACTGCTGCGGCACCGGAATGCCGTTGCCCGTGTTCGGGCCGCCGGTGGCGGGGTTGTTGGCGTTGGCGCCGTTGGCGTTGTAGTAGTTGTAGAAGATGTTGTCGGTCGCCATGTGACCGATCGACGTGGTGTTCTCGTTCTCGTAGTTGGCCGCAATGACAACGCCCAGGGCCCCCGTGGGTCCGAAGGTGCTGCTGAACACCATGTCGGTCTTGCGCGCCAGCCCTTCATCGGCCGACAGGACCTTGCCGCTGTCGCGGGCATGCCCGAGCCCGCCCGTGATGCTCAGATACGGCTTGCCGCCGTTGTCGAACGCGCTGCGCGTGACGATGTTGATGGAGCCGCCCACGGCGTTGGGGTCCTGGTCGGGCAGCCAGGTCTTGTACACCTGGACCTGCTTGACCAGCGACGACGGCAGCATGTTGGTGCGCGCGCTGCGGCTGGTCAGGTCGGTCGACGCCATCGGCGCGCCGTCGATCGTGACGTTGTTGTAGCTGCCGTCGAGCCCGCGGATGGCGATGAACTGTGCCTCGTCGCGGCCGTTGACGTTGTCCGGGTTGAAGCTGACCGAAACACCGGCAACACGCCTGACCGTATCCGTGACGGTGTCGTCGGGCAGGTTCTTGATCTGGTCCTGGGTCAGCACGTCCATCACGCGCTCTTCGGTCTGCTTGGTGGCCACGGCCGCGCTGGTCTGCGCGCGTTGCCGTGTCACCTCGACGCTGCCGACGTGCTGGACCGCGCCGTCGTTCTTACCGGTCTCATCGCCGGTCTTCGCTGCCGGTGCCTTCCCCTGTTGATCCTGGACCTGCGTGTCGTCACTGGCTGCCTGGGCCAGGATCGGCAACGCCGCGCTGATTGCGAGAGCCATCACGGAAAGGCGCAGACGGTGCCCTCCCCCCTGTCGATAAAGCATGTTTTCCCCGAAAGCGATTGTTTACCAAGTGACGCCGGTTCCTCTCGTCGTACGCGCTTGGTGGCACGTTGCTTGGGATCCCGTCGGTCCGATTTCTGCTCGTGCGATGTCGTATCGCATCCATGCCAAAGCGGACGGCCAGATATTAATACCCACTATGTGTAATATTCGTGACGGAGCCACAGGAGATCGCAGAATTGTCAAAGTCCCCTAGGGCGTGTCGTCAAATCAGCCAGATGACAGAAGCTGCGAGATGAATTGCGGCCAGGAAGTTGGTGGCAGTCTTGTCGTAACGGGTGGCGATGGCGCGATATTGCTTGAGTTTGGCGAAGAAGTT